>SCPO01000001.1_pt1:1885000-3377500 | contig 3790106 bp, 3115 predicted proteins | sample 6106821 | NCBI WGS metagenome assembly SCPO01 (sample SAMN10720448, study PRJNA508395) | human gut metagenome | isolation source: Participant 2 stool, 0 month | host: Homo sapiens | collected 2017 | reverse complement strand
TTGCTATATAATATAATAACCCCTCGCTATTTACCATAATAGCGAGGGTATTTCTGCGATATTCTGAGTGTTTTGTCACTGCTTGTTGGTGAATTTCAGATTTTTAGGAATCTTTACCCATTTCCGGTTTCGGGCAATTTTCAGGTTACTTCCTTCTTTCTGCTGCAACTCGTAACTACCATCGGGCAAAGCTATGAGGTCGGCAGTAAGATCTTCGCTCCCGTAATCATTGATAATGGATAGATGAGCGGTCTTTCCTTCTATGTCAGCATCTGTAATCAGCCATTTGCGACTATCACGTCTGTCACCGAAATATCCAGGCATTTCACCGAACAGTTCCTGTCCTGGAACCTTGAGGTTCTTATGGTAGAAGTCTATATTCATATAGACATCATACTCTTTGTTTGTAATCTTCCCCTTGAATAGGGTGCTGTCTGTTTGTGCCATACTAGATATACTAATTAGGCATAATAATGTTGCTAAAATCTTTCTTTTCATCACTTTTTTCAATTAACTGCGACAAAGTTATTCATTTAAATCAAGAAAACTGTATTTTTTATAGGATTTTAATAAGATTAATTCGTTTTTTTGCAAATATTTATTTATCTTTGCGGTGTTTATTGATAATTATATATGGAAAAGAAAAGATTATTTCCAGATTACATATTTGAGTCTAGTTGGGAAGTGTGTAATAAAGTTGGTGGTATCTACACCGTTCTTTCAACTCGAGTTAAGACTCTTACGGAAAGATTAAAGGATCAGCTAATCTTCATTGGTCCTGATTGCTGGGGAGACAAGGTGAATCCTTATTTCTCTCAAGATGATACGCTTTATGCGGAGTGGAAAACAGAAGCTCTGAAAGAGGGCTTAAAGGTTAAAGTAGGTAGATGGAATATACCGGGAGAGCCAGTAGCTGTTTTGGTAGATTTCAATCCTTACTATGCTGTTAAAGACCAAATCTATGGACAACTATGGCAGGACTATCAGGTTGATAGTCTTCATGCTTATGGTGACTATGACGAAGCATCGATGTTCTCTTATGCTGCCGCTCTGGTAGTAGAGAGTTTCTACAAACATGTTGTTGGAAAAGGCAAGAAAGTTATCTATCATGGAAATGAATGGATGACAGGACTTGGTGTGCTCTATGTGAACAAGCATCTTCCTGAGGTGGCTACTGTGTTCACCACGCATGCTACAAGTATCGGTCGTAGTATTGCCGGTAATAATAAGCCTCTTTATGATTATCTTTTTGCCTATAATGGTGATCAGATGGCGCAGGAACTCAATATGCAAAGCAAGCATTCTATAGAAAAGCAGACTGCTAAGTATGTTGATTGTTTCACAACAGTGAGTGATATTACTGCCAACGAGTGCAAGGAATTGCTCGATAAATCGGTAGATTTCGTTTTGCCTAATGGATTTGACAATAGTTTTGTACCTAAAGCAAGTACCTTTACAAAGAAACGTAAGGAGGCAAGAAAGCGTTTGCTCGATGTAGCCAATGCTTTGATGGGTACAGATTTGGATGATGATACGCTCATCGTTTCTACCAGCGGACGCTACGAGTTCCGCAACAAGGGTATCGATGTTTATATTGAGGCTATGAACCGCTTGCTTCGTGACAACAATTTGAAGAAGAATGTATTGGCATTCATTGACGTACCTGGTTGGGTAGGAGATCCACGTCAGGATCTGTTGGAGCGTCTGAATAGCGGTAAGAAGTTTGACACGCCATTGGAGGTTCCGGAGATTACCCATTGGTTGCATAATATGAGTCATGATAATGTATTGGGTATGCTGAAGTACTTCAACATGCATAATAATAAGGAAGACAAGGTGAAACTGATATTCTTACCTTGCTACTTGACAGGCGATGATGGCATTATCAACAAGAGCTATTATGATGTAGTGTTGGGTAATGACCTCTGTATCTATCCTTCTTATTATGAGCCATGGGGATATACTCCATTGGAGGCTGTTGCGTTCAAGGTGCCTTGTATCACCACCGATTTGGCTGGCTTCGGTCTTTGGGCTAACTCAGAGAAGGGAAGTTACAGTGAGATAGAGGATGGTGTGAAGGTTATCAAGCGTACCGACTATAATTATTCTGAGGTAGCTGATGCTATCAAGGATACCGTAGCTAAGTACTCGGGATTCACCAAGACACAGGTGAACAAGTGTCGTAAAAATGCTGAGATTCTTTCAGAAAAAGCATTGTGGAAACACTTTATCGAGTATTACTATGATGCTTATGACTTTGCCTTGCGCAAGGCTGAAGTTCGTATGAAGAAATAATAATCTCTCTCTTGATGGCGTAAGCCATAAAACAAATATTTGGATTCTGCAAGAATCGCTATGTTTGCAAGATAGAAAATATACATCTTAAAAATAAAACACAATGAAAATTAAGGCAGACTATGCTAATGCTCCTCAATGGAAGGAGACAACCATTAAATCAAGCCTTCCTAAGGAGTTAAAGTGCTTGGATGAGATTGCTCACAATATGTGGTGGGCATGGAATTATGAAGGTCGTGACTTGTTCAAGAGCCTCGATGCTGATTTGTACGAGAAGTGCAATGCTAACCCTGTATTGCTCTTGGAGCGTTTGAGCTACGACCGCAAGGAGGCTATTGTTAAGGACAAGGAGACAATGGCTAAGGTTAAGAACGTCTATAAGATGTTCCACGAGTACATGGATGTGAAACCTAATGCTAAGCGCCCATCTGTAGCTTACTTCTGCATGGAGTATGGTATTAACCAGGTGGTTAAAATCTACTCTGGTGGTCTTGGTATGCTTGCTGGTGACTACTTGAAGGAGGCTTCTGACAGCAACGTGGATATGTGTGCTGTTGGTTTCCTCTACAGATATGGTTATTTCAAGCAGTCTTTGAGTATGGATGGTCAGCAGATTGCTAACTATGATGCTCAGAACTTCAACTCTCTCCCTATCGAGCGAGTATATGATGAGAATGGTAACCCATTGGTAGTTGATGTACCTTACACAAACTATCAGGTACATGCATACGTATGGCAGATGAATGTAGGTCGTATCAAGTTGTATCTCCTGGATACAGATAATGATATGAACTCAGAGTTCGACCGTCCTATCACTCACTCTCTCTACGGTGGTGACTGGGAGAACCGTTTGAAGCAGGAGATTCTGCTCGGTATCGGTGGTATGCTCGCATTGAAGAAGATGGGTATCAAGAAGGATATCTATCACTGCAACGAGGGTCATGCTGCTCTCTGCAACTTGCAGCGTCTCTGCGACTATATCGAGGAGGATGGCTTGAACTTCAACCAGGCACTCGAGTTGGTTCGCGCTTCTTCTCTCTATACTGTTCATACTCCAGTGCCAGCTGGTCATGACTACTTTGACGAGGCTCTCTTCGGCAAGTACATGGGTGGCTATCCACAGCGTCTTGGTATCTCTTGGGATGAGTTCATCGGTATGGGTCGTGAAAATGCAGATGATCACAACGAGCGTTTCTGCCTCTCTATATTCGCATGCAACACTTGCCAGGAGGTTAATGGTGTAAGTAAGCTTCACGGTTGGGTAAGCCAGCAGATGTTCGCTAATATCTGGAAGGGTTACTTCCCAGAGGAAAACCACGTAGGTTATGTAACCAATGGTGTTCACTTCCCAACTTGGACAGCAACAGAGTGGCGTAAGCTCTACGATACATATTTCGACAAGAACTTCATGAACGACCAGAGCAACGAGGAAATCTGGCATGCCATCTACAATGTTTCAGATGCAGAAATCTGGAATACCCGTATGGCATTGAAGAAGAAGCTCGTAGCTTATATCCGTGAGAAGTTCACCCAGACATGGTTGAAGAACCAGGGTGATCCTGCTCGTGTAGTATCTTTGCTCGAGCGTATCAACCCTAACGCTTTGATGATTGGTTTCTGCCGTCGTTTCGCTACATACAAGCGTGCTCACCTGCTCTTCACCGACTTGGAACGCTTGTCTAAGATCGTTAACGATCCTGAGCACCCAGTATTGTTCTTCTTCTCAGGTAAGGCTCACCCAGCTGATGGTGCAGGTCAGGGCTTGATCAAGAAGATTTTCGAAATCAGTCAGCGTCCTGAGTTCCTCGGCAAGATTATCTTCCTCGAGGACTACGACATGACTTTGGCTCGCCGTCTGGTTTCAGGTGTTGATATCTGGATGAATACTCCTACACGTCCATTGGAGGCTTCTGGTACATCTGGCGAGAAGGCTGAGATGAATGGTGTTGTCAACCTCTCTGTACTTGATGGTTGGTGGGTAGAAGGTTACCGCGAGGGTGCTGGTTGGGCTCTTCCTGAGAAGCGTACATATCAGAACCAGGGTTACCAGGATCAGCTTGATGCTGCTACTATCTACAACCTCTTGGAGAACGACATCATCCCTATGTATTACAACAAGAATAAGGAAGGCTTCAGCAAGGAGTGGATCCAGGTAGTAAAGAACTCTATTGCTACTATCGCTCCTCACTATACAATGAAGCGCCAGTTGGATGACTACTATGATAAGTTCTACAATAAGGAGGCTGCCCGCTTCAAGAAGTTGAGCGCTAACGACAATGCTCTTGCTAAGGAGATTGCACTCTGGAAGGAGAGCGTTGCAGAGCGTTGGGATGGTATCCACGTTGTATCTAAGGACGACTGCATGCTGATGGCTGCTGAGACTGGTCAGAAGATCAAGGTTCAGTATGTTATCGATGAGCAGGGCTTGAACGATGCAGTAGGTTTGGAGCTTGTTGTATTGAAGGTGCAGCCAGAGGATGGCAAGCAGATTTATGCTGTTTATCCATTCAAGATGGTTGGTCACGAGGGTAACAACTTTACATTCGAGGCTGAGATTGAGCCAATCAATGCTGGTTCATTCAAGACAGGCGTACGTATGTATCCTAAGAATGATAAGTTGCCACACCGTCAGGACTTCTGCTACGTGAAGTGGTTGAACTAATATAATAGCGACATTGTCACATTATAAATATATGAATCCTGTATCTCTTTTTTGGGATACAGGATTTTTTTTGTTTGAAATCGAACAATGAACAGTGTTATTGTAGTTGTGGAAAGTGAATTGTGAAAAGTGAATTGTGAATTGTGAAAAGTAAATGTAGATTAGAAACATGGGAAGAATGGAATCATAAAAAAGGAGTCTTCCTTTTTAAAAAGAAAGACTCCTTGTAAACTTGTATGATGATATTTCCTTATACCAGATACTGGGAAGAGATACTCTCGTTATCCTCAACACGGCGAATGGTTTCTGCAAACATATCTGCAATAGAAATCTGCTTAACCTTTGCGCAACGCTTGGTGTAAGGGATGGAATCAGTGAATACTATCTCCTCAAGAGCTGAATCCTGAACACGCTCAGATGCAGGACCACTCATCACGCAGTGAGATGCACATGCACGAACAGTCTTTGCACCAGCCTGCTTCATGATGTCGGCAGCCTTCGTGATAGTACCGGCTGTATCGACCATATCATCAATGATGACAACATTCTTGTCTTTTACATCACCGATAATCTGCATGCTTGCTACTACATTGGCGCGAGCACGAGTCTTGTTGCAGAGCACGAGAGGGCAGCCGAAGTACTTAGCATAAGTGTTGGCACGTTTAGAACCACCAACGTCTGGAGAAGCAATGACCATATCCTTGAGGCGTAAGCTCTGCAGGTATGGCAAAATAACGCCAGATGCATAGAGGTGATCTACAGGAACATCAAAGAAGCCCTGAATCTGGTCGGCATGGAGATCCATGGTGATGAGACGGTCGATACCGGCAACGCTGAGCAAGTCGGCTACCAGTTTAGCGCCGATGCTGACACGTGGTTTGTCCTTGCGATCCTGACGGGCCCATCCGAAGTAAGGAACAACAGCAATAATATTGCGGGCAGAAGCACGCTTTGCTGCGTCAATCATCAGGAGCAACTCCATCAAGTTGTCTGAATTAGGGAATGTGCTCTGTACGAGGAAAACATCGCGTCCGCGGATAGACTCCTCGAAAGATACGCCAAATTCACCATCAGAGAACTTGGTTACAACCAAATTACCCAGTGGGCAACCTAAACTAGCGCAGATTTTTTCTGCAAGGTATCTCGAGTTAGTACCAGAGAATACCAAAAAAGAGTTTTTGTCACTCATTTCTATTAGTGTTTATGTGTATTAATAGTTATTTTTATCTATTTTCATGTAGGGGGATGAATATTTTTTCGGGAACCTCAGTATTAGCTGATAGCCTTTCTCAATTTCTCGAAGTGAAGAATCAGCTCTTTGAAATCGCGCTCGTTGTGAATATCGAAACGGTTCCAGAGATCTCCACAGATTACTACTCCTCCAAATCCGAGTTCCTTGGCAATCTTGAGATTTTCCAGACTCATGCCTCCCAAGGCGTATACCTTCTTGTCTATGAGTCCTGCCTTGGCTGCATTCTCAAGCTGCAGCAGATTGAAGGAAGACTTTTCATCTTTAAACTCAATACAGTCGAAGATGTTTTTCAGAAACACATAGTTTGATTTCTTCTTCATCTCTTTCAGCATCGAGAGATCTGTGCAGGTGCGACTGAACTTGCCTTTGTATCCATCCGGTACCGGTGCTAGCGGATCGTCTATATGGATTCCTGCTAAATCATACTCCTGTTTGAGGTAATAATGATCATGAACAGTAATCTTGCGAAGATAGTCTTCAGGCAGTAACGTGAGCAGTCGCTCAGCATACATTGGTGACGAACCTGGCTTGAAAAGATGCAGGTTGTCCATGCCCTCGTCGAACAGCGAGGATAGTATTTTATCTTCTTCCACAAAGAATGTGGACTTGGTCATTATTGCTAATTTCATCGTCAAAATGATTTTTATGATGCAAAAGTATTAAAAAAAACGCAAACTAGCAATTATATTCAGGATAAAAAGCTATCTTTGCACCATAAAATTAATATTTATCAAGTTATGCAAGTAAATTTAGCGAATTTTAATGAGATTCATCGACCAATTTACGTTTTAGAGGAAGAACGTTTGCGACACAATCTGTCGTTCATCAGAAGTGTGGCTGAGCGTGCCGATATGGAAATTATTCTAGCTTTTAAGGCTTATGCTCTTTGGAAGACATTTCCGATTTTCAGAGAGTATATTTCTTCGACCACGGCCAGCTCTCTTAGCGAGGCAAAGCTGGCGTATCATGAATTTGGCAGTAAGGCGCATACTTTTTCGCCGGCTTATACCGATTATGAGATTGATGAGATAGCTCAATGCTCAAGTCATCTTACTTTCAACTCGCTTACGCAATATGAGCGATATCATGAACGGGCTCGTAGGGCAAATTCTGACATCAGACTGGGATTGAGAGTAAATCCGGAATATTCTGAAGTCGGAACATTGCTGTATAATCCGTGTGCACCTGGAACCCGATTCGGTGTATCGGCAGATAAATTGCCTCAAACTTTGCCTTCAGATATAGAAGGATTCCATTGTCATTGTCACTGCGAGAGTGGGGCGGATGTCTTTGAACGTACGTTAGCTCATATCGAAGAGAAATTCTCTCCTTGGTTTCCGCAGCTGAAATGGATCAATTTCGGTGGAGGTCATCTGATGACCAGGAAGGATTATGATGTGGAACACCTTATTAATATAATAAAGGGATTTCATCAGCGTTATCCTCATCTTAAAATTATCATGGAACCTGGTAGTGCCTTTGGGTGGCAGACCGGGCCGCTTGTAACTCAAGTAGTAGATGTGGTTGAGGATAAAGGTATCAGGACAGCTATCATAAATGCCAGTTTTACCTGTCATATGCCCGACTGTCTGGAGATGCCGTATATGCCAGCTGTCAGAAATGCAGAAACCCTGGAGGTTGATGATCCGACGAAGGCTCCTGAGGGTGCACATATATATAGAATAGGTGGCAACAGTTGTCTGAGTGGAGATTTTATGGGCTTCTGGAAATTTGACCATGAATTGCAAATAGGCGAGAATGTTATTTTCGAAGATATGCTGCATTACACTACGGTAAAGACAAATACCTTTAATGGAATCACTCATCCATCAATAGGAATCGTACATTTAGATGGAAAATTGGAAACTCTAAGAGATTTCAGCTACGAAGATTATCGCAGTAGGATGGATTAGTATAATTTTCATTTTTCCCGATTTTTCTGCCGGATGAGTTTAAAAAACGGCAAAATAAGGCTTAAAATGTGTGTTTTGCTCACTAAAAAGGGCAAAATGCACATTTTTTTTCAAAAAAATCGAAGAAAAGTTTGGTAATTCAGAAAAAAGTAGTACCTTTGCACTCGCATTCAGAGGAATGCTCCTAAGTAATAGGAAAAACTGCGGAAATAGCTCAGTTGGTAGAGCACAACCTTGCCAAGGTTGGGGTCGCGGGTCCGAGTCCCGTTTTCCGCTCATTTTTTTTGGAAACAACATCAAGCTTTATCTTGGTTAGATAATTGATGGCAATATACTTGGAGAGGTGGCGGAATTGGTAGACGCGCTACTTTGAGGGGGTAGTGACAATTGTGTCGTGGGAGTTCGAGTCTCCTCCTCTTCACTGGTATTGTTATCTTGCATGCGGAAATAGCTCAGTTGGTAGAGCACAACCTTGCCAAGGTTGGGGTCGCGGGTCCGAGTCCCGTTTTCCGCTCGATTATTTTTTATAATAAACCAAGGTAGGTTTAAGTTTTGGGCCCAAGTGGCGGAATTGGTAGACGCGCACGTTTCAGGTGCGTGTGTTTCACAACGTGCAGGTTCGAGTCCTGTCTTGGGCACAATGTTTAAATTAGCTTAGTGTTGGAGAGGTGGCGGAATTGGTAGACGCGCTACTTTGAGGGGGTAGTGACAATTGTGTCGTGGGAGTTCGAGTCTCCTCCTCTTCACATTTATTGTTGTTTTTATAAGCGGAAATAGCTCAGTTGGTAGAGCACAACCTTGCCAAGGTTGGGGTCGCGGGTCCGAGTCCCGTTTTCCGCTCTTTTTTTTGAACTCGAGAAACATACCCATTTATGAATTTATATTTAAGATATTTTGATCAGGAGACATTAGTTACTAGTGTTGATGATGCTATTGATTTTTTAAAGAGTATTCCTGAGATTGAGATGGATGCGGAGCTAGAGGCAGATGTTCGTGAGTATGCCGCTAGCGATTTGACGTATCCAAAAAGATATAAGGTACGCCCACGTGTTTATTTTATTGTGATAAAGACTACGGCGCAAACTATGCAGGATTTTAAGGATAAGAAAGCATTGCGTACTCCTACTCCTGCAGAGAGAATGGAGAATCCTGTTGTTGCCAGTTTGGCTCAAGAGGCTCCAGGCTGGTATGAAGGATCACTTGATTTCAAGCGTGTTGTGATGGTACCGGCTACAGGAAAGTTTGAGTACCGTGATACTCATTTCGTTGCGGATGTTAAAGCTGAATCAGGTTTGGATTGTTACAATCGCATCGTAGATTATCTGCGCGATTGTGTAGATTCACGCAGCCAGTTCCCATCTGCAAAAGGTAAGAATTTCCATTTCCGCTATCTGGGAATGTGGAAATAAAATATTCAGAAATTTAAAAGATTCGTGTCATGAACAAGGTTATGCTAATTGGTAATGTAGGTAAAGATCCTGACATTCATTATTTCGAAGCAGATCAGGCAGTAGCTCAGGTCTCTCTCGCAACTACAGAGAAAGGATATACTTTGCCTAATGGTACCCAAGTGCCAGACCATACAGATTGGCACAATCTTGTTTTTTATCGTGGGCTTGCAAAGGTAGTAGAGAAGTATGTGCATAAGGGTGACCGCCTTTATGTGGAAGGAAGAATCCGCTACCGCTCCTATGATGACAAGCAGGGTAGAAGACAATATATTACAGAAATCTATGTAGATAATATGGAGATGTTGGGTACTCGCCCTGCTACTAAAGAACAATAATTATTAATTTTTAGCTCAGAAATTGGATATATCCACCATAACTGATGCCTTCGGTGATGTGATGCTGATGCAGCCTTCCGCCGGGGTTATTGTAGCTGCTGTACTTGCAGCTATATTGTTAGGCATGTCTGCTTTTGCCAGTGGTTCCGAAATTGCTTTTTTCAGTTTATCACCAACTGATGTTGCGGAACTTGAGGATGAAAAGACTGATGCCGATAAGAAAATACAGATGTTGCGTGATGATTCTGAACGTACGTTGGCTACCATTTTGATAACCAATAATTTTGTGAATGTCACAATCATCATGCTCCTTAATTATGTATTCGCAGGAATCGTAGAGTTTGGTCCTAAAGCTTATTGGCTTCAGTTCCTGATTATTACGGTTATTCTTACTTTCTTGCTTTTGCTTTTTGGTGAGATTATGCCGAAAGTGTATGCCCGCCAGGATCCTCTGAAGTTCTGTCGCCGGTGCGTAGGGGGAATTCTGTTTGCCAGAAAGTTGTTTTGGCCTTTAGAAACGATCTTGCTGAAAAGTGGAATTCTTGCAGAAAAGATTATACAGAAGGAAAATCATGTGCTGAGTGTTGATGATTTGGAACAAGCTCTGGAACTGACAGATAAGAATGATATCAAGGACGAGCAGAGCATGCTGAAGGGTATCATCCGCTTTGGCGATGAAACAGCCAAGGAGGTGATGACCAGCCGACAGAATATTGTTGACCTGGATATCCGTAGTTCTTATCCTGAAGTATTAAAGTGCATTGAAGAGAATAATTACAGTCGTATTCCTGTTTATCAGGATAATACAGATAATATTCGTGGTGTACTGTATATCAAGGACTTATTGCCTCATCTTACGAAGTCTTCCAACTTCCGTTGGCAGAGTTTGATTCGTCCTCCTTACTTTGTTCCTGAAACCAAGAAGATAGATGATCTGCTTCGCGATTTCCAGGACAACAAGGTTCATATCGCCATTGTGGTAGATGAGTTCGGAGGTACATCGGGTATTGTTACTCTCGAAGATATTCTGGAGGAAATTGTAGGTGAAATCAATGATGAATACGATGAGGAGGAGAAGTTCTACTCGAAATTAAATTACAACACCTTTGTTTTTGAAGGTAAAACGCTTCTTTCTGATTTCTGCAAAATCCTGAATGTAGATGACGAAGAGTTCGAGGAGGTTGAGGGTGATGCTGATTCTCTGGCTGGTCTGCTCTTGGAAATCAAAGGCGATTTCCCAAGTATGCACGAGAAGATAGATTATAAGAACTATACTTTCGAGGTTATGCAGATAGAGGAGCGTCGCATCAGCAAGATTAAGGTGACGGTACATCCTTTGAAAGATAACGTGGAGGATTCTTCTAAGTAATCATCAGTATTCATCAATATCAGAATATAAAAAATATGGCAGTTGTCAATATACGAGAAGTTTATCCGGGAGTGAGTCTTGGTTTATGGCAGATGGATGAAACTGTAGAACAGTTGTTCGAGCAGTATCCTCATCTGCAGGCTTACTGCTCTCAGTTGGAAGAGAAATATAAGAACGATGGCAGGAAACTGGAGTTTCTTGCCATTCGTGCATTAATGTATGAGATGCTCAAGACGAATGGGGCTTCCAAGGGCTTGCTTTCTCATGCAGGTGACATTACCCACAACGAGGCTGGCAAGCCATTGTTCCGTGGTTATCATATCAGCGTTTCGCATACCAAGGGTTATGCTGCGCTTATCCTTTCCAAAAATCAGGAAGTGGCGGTGGATATCGAATACTTCAGCGATAGGGTAGAGCGCATCGCATCCAAATTCCTGCGCAAGGATGAGAAGGCGGAAGATCTGGATGCCAAGCTGGTGCATTGGTGTGCCAAGGAAACGGTCTTCAAGTTATTCTCTGAAGAAAAACTGATGTTTGAGGATATGCGGGTGAAGCCGTTTGATACGATGGCAGATTGGTCGTGTGATGTGGAGAATCTCAAGAGCGGAAAGATGGCGCATGTAGATTTCGAGTTAACCATGGAATTTGTATTGACTTATGCTGCGTTGTAATATTCTGTCCATCTTCCTGGCATTCAGTCTGTTGGCTGGAGCACAGGATTGGAAAGTAGTGAGAGAGAATCCTCAGAAAGCTTTTCCGAAAACCGTGGCTGCGGGCAACTACAGTGGCATTGCTCATCTGCATGATGATATCTATGCGGTGGTAAGCGACAAGTCGGATAGTGCCCTGTACTTCAACTTCCGGATTCAGGTGAATCCCAAGACCGGCGAATTGGAACAGGTAGAGAACCTTGGGTTTACCGAGAGAACAGATGGAACGCTGAACGACGGAAAGTTTTGGCAGGGGCAGGAGAAAGGCTTTGACCACGAAGCCATCGTGAAGGCTTCTGATTCTACCTTGGTGATAACAAGCGAAGGATATTGCCGTTTAAAGGAGTATCCTGTTCTGCCTCTTTCGGCTAATGCTCCCAAGATTAGCTATCAGCAGAACCTTTGGGAGAGCAGATGGCCTTCTTCTGATTTTTATCCAAATTATAATTTTGAGTCTCTGGCTTTTGATTCCGTCCGTCAGTATCTCTGGACGATTCCTGAGAGCACGCTCCGCAAAGACGGACAGCCTGCTACTCCTCAAAACGGATTGGTCAACCAGCTTCGTTTGATGAGGTATGATTGGGGAAAGATAAAGGAAAATCGTAACAAGGAAAATAATGGCAAGGAAGACTGTAGCGAGCAAGAGAGTAGCAAGAAAGCCTCTCGTTACATGACAGCCTATGCCTATCAGATGGATCAACCTTCTACCCATAAGAAAGCAGATATCTATGTGATGGGGGTGAGTGAGCTTTGTGCCTTGCCCGATGGTCAGCTTCTGGTTCTGGAGCGTGAGGCCTTTATCCCGAAGATTAAGATTGGGGCTTTCTGCAAGTGTAAACTCTATCAGATTAATCCTTTGAATTCTGAGGAGTTTGCTTTGAAAGAGAAGTTTTCATCTGATACTCCTTTCTTGAAAAAGAGATTGCTCACGGAATGGAAAACCGGCTTGTCACTTTCCAAGCGTTCCTTTGCCAATTACGAAGGTATGTGTCTGGGACCCAAGTTGGAAGATGGTTCCCAGGTTGTCATCCTGCTGTCTGATTCGCAGGATCAATATGCGGGAGTATTGAAAGACTGGTTCAAGACGATTGTCATCAGAAAGGAATAAAGTTGTTATGTTGTAATCTTCAATCTCGTCCATAACCATCTAGGAATGAGTCGCCAGAGGAAGACGAGGATATCATATCTCCAGTCTATTACCTTAACTTCCTTTCCGTTTTCGATAGCATTCACGATATGTTTCGCCACATCTTCCGGTTTGAGCTGCAGCGGATAGCTGCTGCCTGCGATGAGGTCGGTCTTTACGAAACCTGGTCGGATATCTGTGATGGCGATAGGGAGATGGCGCATCCGTGCCTGCTGCGACAGGCATTCCAGATAATGGTTCTGGAATCGCTTGGTGGCAGAGTAGGCTGGGGCGGCACCGAGACCTTTGGTTCCGGCAATGGAAGTGATGCAGGCAATGCGGGCTTTGGGGTTGCAATGATGATGAGTAGCAAACCAGTTGAATGCCGTATCCACCATTCTTGTGAATCCCAAGCCGTTGGTTTCCAGGGTCTTCATTTCCTTTTCTATATCCAGCGAGTTGTTCTGCCAGCCAATGCCGGAACTATGGAAGTAGAGGTCCATGCCTCCCAATTTTTCGATGAGTTCGAGAAGTTGGGCAGGAGCATCGGGAGAAGTCACGTCTATTTGCTGGTAGCAGGTAATGCCGCCCTGCGAAATCAGAGCCTGCAATCTTTCAATTCTTCTTCCGGCAATTCCTACCTGCCATCCTTTTGCAGCAAGCAGTTTTGCCACTTCCATTCCGATGCCCGATGTGGCACCCATTACAATTGCTTTCTTTGCCATATAGTCCTATTATATAAGGTGAAATCTTGATAGTTCTATTTATATAAGGTGAAGTTTGGTCTAAATTTATCTAAATATCTAAATCGCTTTTACTCTTCAGCAAGTCTTCCGCCTTCTTCACGCTTCCAGCTTTCAGTATCAGCTGTTTCACTTCCTCGTAATCCGTGTATTGCGGATTGCGTTCCATGAAGATGCGGCAGGCGCGGTCGATGAGTTTATGATTGATAAGCTTGGCGTTCACCATCTTGTTGCCTTCCACCCGTCCTTGTCTTATCTGAAGGGAAGTGCTGATCATGTCCAGAATCATCTTCTGCGATGAACCGGCTTTCATGCGGGTACTTCCCGTTACAAATTCCGGTCCCGTGATTACCTCTACAGGATAATCTGCAGCCTGGGCGATAGGAGCGTGGGGATTGTTGACGATGCAACCCGTAGGAATGCCAGCCTCCTTGCAATGTTTCAGGATGGCGAGCACGAAGGGTGTGGTGCCGCTTGCCGAGAAGCCCAGCACGAAATCCAGCTTTGAGATATGTTTATCGCAGAGCTGGTGCCAACCATTCTCCAGGTCGTCTTCTCTTGATTCTCTGGTTTGTGTAAGGCAGCCGATGCCTCCGGGGAAGATGGCTTGTATCTGCGAACCGTCGATGCCATAGGTGTTCTGCACTTCGATGGTATCGAGCGTAGCCAGTCTTCCGCCCGTTCCGCAACCGGCATAGAAGAGTCTACCACCCTTCTTCAGCTGCCCTTCGATGGCGGAAATCAGTTGGTTGATGGCGGGTAATGCTTGTTCTATTGCCACAGCCACCTTCTTGTTTTCTGCATTGATATGAGCGGTGAGTTCATCCACGCTCATCTTTTCCAGATGTTCGTAGAGCGAGCTCTGCTCTGTTATTCTCTTTTCTTCTTTATTTGGCATATTACTTTATCTTTAGGGTGTAGATTTAATGTAATGAAGCCTAGATGGTCGCGGAGGCTATGGCTTGCAGTCATCTAGAGAGTTCTATCATGATGAGACCTATCATCCGATGGGTTCCTATTCTTCAGCCAGGAAATAAACCGGCGCATTTCGGGAACCTTCTTTAATCAGGAATCCGGATTTTTCCAGTTTCTTCAGCCAGTTGAGTGCTGTCTGTTTACGGATATGAAATTCCGCTTCCAGTACTTTTCTGTTAATGGAACGGTTATGCTTCAGATACTCTCTTATTTTCTCCTTCAATGCATCTTCAGAGAAAGGGTAGGAGCGGGAAGTATATTGTGATTTCTCGAAATGGGTATTATATTTCACCTGTTTTAGCAGGTCTGCATTGGGGCGAAACTTGATGCCTCTTACGCTTACATATTCAGCTCTCACTTTATTGTCGGGTTTCAGGTCATCCATATCCAGATCTACCGAGAGCGAGAGATAACCTATTTCCGGAATGTTGATACGTTTTCCATCCTGCAGGTCTTCTTCTATGATATCACGCAGTTTCATGAGTACGGACGAAACTTCTCCTTCTCCCAGACAGCTATGTCTGGCGATTCGGCTGATCATCTCCTTGTCAGTCATAGCTGTTTGCTCAAAGATATGGGCGAATCGGCGAGTTTCTTCATTTCCTCCTGCATTGGGAAGATAATGGATTTCATATTTAATAGCCATCGTATTCTTCTTTCTGTTTAGCGATACAAAGGTAATCTTTTATTCTTAAACTACCAAATAAAAATGGCACTAATATGGATGAGCGGTTTGATTGATACGAATGAACGGTGTTATTGATGTGGGTTAGAACTGCTTATCAATAGGAATAAGCATCGTAAGAAGCCTTTATAAGTTGTCGGAAGAAGTAGGATAAGTTGTTGGAACAGTAAGTATATGTTGCCGGGAAAGTCACTTCCGTCAGTCGCACAACAGCTGTTGTGCGCTTGCATATCAGCTGTTATGCGCTCGCACAACACGTGTTGTGCGAGCGTAACACAGTTGTTGTGCAGTAAAATTTGTAACTTCCTTCATCATATTGCAATTCCTTCCTTATTTCGTGATAATATAATAAGGTGTACTTAGGCGTTGTGAGAGCTGTTTGCTGGCATCTAAAGAAGAAAAAAGGTAAGGTTTAATAGAAGTTTTTCGATGAAAGGTGCGCTCGTTTCAATAATTTGTTGTATCTTTGCAAATGGATTTGGCTATTGCCATTTCCAAGACATCGTTGGTAAACAAAAGCATTCGCTATTATTTCGCGTTCAGCCAAAAGCCTCGGAAACTTATTGGAAATAACGTAACAAGGAATAATTGTGATAAGGCATTCGGTATGGGGTGCCTTAACTATTCGTATATTAGCAATGCATCTACGCTATAGGCGTGGTGCATTCTTATTTGAATAGTTGAGGTTTCCATTCCGAGGCTGCCTCATAGCTGAACGCAATAAGAGCATCACGCCCTTTTTGCGTCTTGGCGTGATTGATAGTTAGTGCTTGTAACTCATTAATTATCAATTAAAATATTATGGCAAAAAGAACCATAGATAAAGCTAAGGCAGCTAAAAAAGATGAATTCTACACGCAGCTAGAAGACATCAATAATGAACTCCGTCATTATCGTGAACATTTTCGTGGTAAGACTGTGTTATGCAATTGTGACGACCCTCGTGTAAGTAACTTTTTTACTTATTTCGCATACAACTTTGAGTTTCTTGGTTTGAAGAAACTTATCACCACTTGCTATAAAAATCAAGATATGGATTTGTTCAGTATGAATAAAAGTGAGCAAGCTGTATTTCTTGTTTATGAAGGTGACAAAAATGGAAATCATATTCCTGATGCGGAAGAAATAGGAGTGAAGCCATTAAAGGGTGATGGTGATTTCCGTAGTAACGAGTGTATTGAACTTCTGAAAGAAGCAGATATTGTAGTAACTAATCCCCCTTTTTCTTTGTTTCGTGAGTATGTGGCTCAATTGCTGGAATATGATAAAAAGTTCTTGATAATTGGGCATCAAAACGCTTTGTCCTATAAAGAGATATTTCCTTTGATTAGAGATAACAAAATGTGGTTGGGATTTGGTTTTAAAGGAAATGCTGGTCATTTTATTTCCGCTTATGAGGATGTTGCTACTGCTGGAGACCATAGGAAAGGAATGATCAGGGTATCTGGCGTGACATGGTTTACCAATCTTGATTATAAGGAACGCCATGAAGATATTATTCTTTATAAATCTTATTCTCCAGAAGAATATCCTACTTATGATAATTACGATGCTATCAATGTTGGTAAGACCGCAGATATTCCGTGTGATTATGATGGGGTGATGGGAGTACCGATAACTTTTATTGATAAATATAATCCAGACCAATTTGAAATCTTGGGTATGAGTGCTTCGGCTGGTTATAATGCAGATATAGTTGGTATTCCTTTTAAAGGAGATAAAGATGCGCGCCCTTTGATTAACGGCAAGAATACTTATGCAAGAATATTTATCAAGAAAAAATAATTAATATGGATATAAAACCAGAAAAAATAGCAATTCGTGACTTGATAGCAGATTATAGTAATGACCCAAATAATGGCGTCTATGGCTATCATGGTAAGTTGAATATTCGTCCTCCTTATCAACGTGAGTTTCGTTATGAGCTAAAACAACAGCAGGCTGTGATAGAAACCATATTGAAAGGATACCCTCTAAACATTATGTACTGGAGTGTTGGCGATGAAGGTAAATATGAAATGATAGATGGGCAACAACGAACACTGTCTATCTGCGAGTATTATCAACATGCTTTCAATATTGTTGATAAAGACCGCCCGGTGCTTTTCTTTGACAATCTTACAGAAAAAGAAAAGAAGGACTTTCTTGACTATGAGTTGACAGTCTATTTCTGTACAGGTACAGATATGGAAAAGCTTGATTGGTTCCGTGTGATAAACATTGCAGGTGAGCGTTTGCTCGATCAGGAGTTGCGTAATGCTGTATATGTTGGTCCCTTCATTACTGACGCTCGTCGTTATTTCAGTAAATATGGGTGTGTGGCTTATAAGGTAGGTGGTGATTATATGATTGGCAAACTTGAGGAACAAGCATATTTGCAGACCATTTTGAAGTGGGCTGCACGTCACGATGGTATTTCTGATTCTGCTCCGATAGATAAGTATATGGCTATCCATCAAAATGATCCGAACGCCAATCAGCTTTGGGCTTACTATATGCAAATAATCACTTGGGTTAAATCTACTTTTCCTAAATATCGAAAGGAGATGAAAGGCTTTGACTGGGGTGCTATGTTTGATGAGTTTGGAAGCAACATATATGATACGGAGCAACTAGAGTCTGAAATTCATCGACTGATGGAGGATGATGAAATAATGAAGAAAGCAGGCATCTATCATTATGTGCTAAGTGGTGATTTGCGCGATTTAAGTTTCCGTACTTTTGATAAGAAACAGAAACGTGAGGCTTATGAGCGACAAAAAGGAATTTGTGCCCATTGTGGTAAACCTTTTAAGTTAGAAGAAATGGAAGCAGACCACATTACTCCATGGTGTGAAGGTGGAACGACTGTTGCCGAGAATTGTCAAATGCTTTGTCGTACTTGTAATAGAATAAAAGGAGGAAAATAAATGATGGATTTGAGCTTTTATAACAATGGACATAAAGAGGTGTTTTATGAATAAGGTCTGATGGAAAGACCAATACGTCGGAACCGATAAAAGAACCTAAGCACCCTTCAGTAGTGGTATTTGTAATATGAGTTGCTCATCGAACAACTGAAGGGCGCTTTTGCAATCACATTAATTGCTTTTTAGCCATTTCTGACACTAAATCTATGAGTTCCTTAGCTGGCTCAACCAATGGAAGCACCTCTGTTTCCATATCAAGAATATGACGGTCTTCATAGTCGCCAGTTAATCGTAAGGAGAAAAGCTGATTGAAAGTCTTGCCATACTTTTTGTCAATGATGTTGTTTTTCAAAAAGACTTTTCCAAACATTTGGATTACGCCATTATGAGTGCTAGCTTCATACTTATAAGAAATGAGTAAAGCAGAAACAGCATAGTAAGCAGCATAGTATAAACGATTGGCTGCAGTTTCGACATAACCATTTTCTATAGAACCGACAGCTTCTTGGTAAGTACGGTAGGCTTTTTCTATTCTGTACTTTACAATCTCGGTTCTGTCAGTGTCAGAAAGTAGTCCCTTTATCATATTGCAATTCCTTCCTTATTTACGTTATGATTGAATAAGGTATAATGGTTCTCCTCCCATTCTTTTTTAGAGAAGAGTACAGGGTTGATGATTTCATCAATATCCCAGCCTAATTCTCTTAGTGGATAAGAATACTTATCGTAATCTTGAAGCGTAACTTTTGGTTTGTCTAGAAGAATCAATACATCCCAATCACTTCCTTCATGTTCTGTACCTCTAGCGCGGGAACCAAACAAGATAGCTTTTGCATGAGGATCAATCTCATGCAATCTATTGTGCATTGCTTCTATAATTCGTTTCTTCTCCATATCTATCAATATTAATATATGTGTTGCAAAAATACGAGTTTTCTTTCTAATCACCAAATTTTTAACATAAAATTCTGTTTAATATCTTAAAATATGCGTTTGGTGAGATTTCTAATCTCCATTGTGTCAATAGCTTCGTCCGATAAATAGGTTGTGCTTGTAGATAAGGTTCCAGGAACTTATCTTATTCTTTTCATCGCCAAATCAGCGAGCACGATGGCGGATTCCTTCTCATCCCTCGGTGCATCCTTTGACTTCCATGCCACGATGAAGCGGATTCGGGCAGCGGTTACCTTGTAGCCTTTCAACTCCCATTTGCCTAGTTTCTCCTTCATCTTGATGGAGAGCTGGGCTATGTCTCTGCCTGTTGATGGGAGACAGAGGCAATGGTCGTGGTAGGTTAACGGCATACCACTTCTCAGGCAAAGGATAGTGTCTTTGTGAGGCTTGGAGAAGCCCAGGTTTACATCCTTGTGTGACAGCTGAAGCACTATTTCGTTGGGCTCATCGTAGGCTTGGGCATCATAGAGATGCTGGGCAATTTTCAGGCTGTCGAAGAGATTGCCGTTGGTGTGGATGGCAAGCGTATGCTTGGCACGGGTCATACCTACATAGTATCGGCGCAGTATGTCGTCTGTAGGATGCTCGGGATGGGTAATGAGCATCAGTACATGGTCGAACTCATGGCCTTTTGCCTTGTGGATGGTGCTGACCACGATGTCTGATTTCGAGATATCACAGAAGTCTTCTACTGATGATTCGAACACGAACTCTCTCAGGTCGCTGTAGTACTTGGCACGATTGGTCTGCTCAAATATCTGAAGGCTGCGGCGCAGATATGGCAATGCTTGGCTGCTGGCATACTTTTGGAATGTCTGCTGCTTGGCTGCTTCCCAAATATCATCAGGGATGATAGGGGATTTCGTCTCCTTGATACCTTGATCTATCTTCTTCAAGAAGTATCTTACCTCTGCCAGATTCCAGAAGCGCAAGCCGTCCATTGATTGCACCAGCTTGGCCTTGATGTTATGGCTGTGAAGAAGAGCCAGCATAATGACAGCCTCCTCATTGGTCTGCGTGAGGATACTGATGGTTTCGTTCTTCTTGCGGGAAGATGCATCGGCTTCTTTTGAAGCGTTACTTCTTAGTAATCGCGTAACATCTTCTAGGATAGGCTGATACATATAAACCTTTTTCTCCTGAATCTCGTATGGATGCTTCACGATTCTTACCTCTCCATCTTCTTGACTCATGGAGATGATAGGGGTAGATTTGATTCGTTGGCGGATGTTGCGGGCAAAGTCGTTGGCAGTATCCACGATATGGCGAAGGCTGCGGTAATTCTCCGTCATCTCGATGAAACGGCTGTGCTCTGTCTGTGCCAATTCATAGAGATACTGCGAGTTGGAACCTCTAAACTCATAGATGTTCTGGTCATCATCGCCTACGGCAATCACCCTCATCTCTTCGTTGGCTTTCATCAGAGCAGAGACAAGGGCATAGTCATCCTTGCTCATGTCTTGCGCTTCGTCGATAACGAGCACAGTCTTGCTGATGCGATTGGGTTCAACTTCTCCATTGTTTATCATTTCGGCGGCTTGCTTAACCACATCTCCAGCCTCATCCAGATTGCCAACCCTGCCCAGCAGGTCGAAGCAGTAGGAATGGAAGGTCTTGATCTCAACGAAATGGGCGGCATTGCCGATGAGTTGCATCAGGCGCTGCTTGAACTCGGTAGCGGCTGCACGAGAGAAAGTGAGCATCAGGAGTTGTTCGTGCTTTACATCTTCCAAAAGCAGGAGAGAGGCAAGCTTATGTACGAGCACACGTGTCTTGCCGCTGCCAGGACCGGCAGCGACTACGATGCAGCGAGACTCGTGGTCGTCGATGATTTCCTTCTGTCTCTTGGAGAGCATTCCGAAGAGTTTCTTATACTTCGAAGGTGTTACGTTGCGCTCTATCTCAGTCTCCCGGTTGCCCTTGAAGTACTTTGAGATGAAGTGATGGTAGTCCATCTGGAAATAATCCTGCACATATTGCAGGGCGGCGTCGTAATCCCTTACCATCAGGTTGGCATATTCGCCCACGATGTGAATCTGCTGAATCTTCTGCTTGTAGAATTCGTTGAGCATGCGATAATCCTCCTGCTTATAGCGCAGGCGAAGTTCCTTGGTGCGCTTAATCGCCATTGCATTGTAGAGTACCAGGAATCCTCCTTCCAGCTTCATGGCTCCTATCTTGGAGAGATAGAGCAAGGCTTCCTCCACGTCCTCCAACTGCAGGGAAGAGAAGTCGGAGAAGAGTGACTGGCTGCAGGATTTCAGATCGTTCAGAAGTTCAACTACCGAGAATTGAAGAGGCTTCTCTTTTGAATCTACAGAAGAGCTATTGTTGCTCTCTTCTGTTATAGTTTTACTTATTTCCTCAGCCAGGCTGTATAGTCTTTCGATGATGAATCGGCAAACCTCAATTCGTCTTTCGAATCGCTTGATGATGGTCTCTATATCCTTGTCTCTTGTCACGATAAGATTGCGGACGCCGTCTTCCTTCTTGTGCGCATATCCCTTCACTGCCAGGAAGTATAGCAGTGTGCGGATTTTCTTTTCGGTTGAAGTGTTGATGCCGTCGTGTACGGCATTGTCATTGAGTTGTTTGTATGTGATATGCAGCGATTCATCCGGGATATGTTCCAGAATGTATCTTTCCAGTTTGGCGAAGTTCTCCAGCATCTGCTGAGGCTTGCGTTGCTTGTCGCTGATGTCTTGCAGATAGGCTGATATGTCACGGGTATCGGCAAGGATGCCTTCCTGTCGCATTCGGTCAACGGAGGAGATGACGTCTCGCTTACTGAGTCCTAGGATGTCGGCGAGGTAATCGATGCGGGATTCTGCCTCGCTATCCTGTGCCTTGGCTATATGCTTCTGGGTGATGAGCGACTTGATGATGCGGATGGCATTCTGCATCTCATCTTCCGAGAACAGGGGTGATTCGGTGAGGCGAAGTCTTGCCTCGTCCATGTTCTTGACGGTGATACCTGTGGCATAGACGTGCGGAATGTTGTTGCCACGCTCTATGTATCCGCTCTGTTCTAGAGCAGAAAGGGCGGTGCGGACACGGGTTTCTATGTCGGATACCGAGTCATCCCAACCGGCTTGACGGGCTATCTCCAGTGCTGAACAACTTACATGTGGACGCTGCTTGGTAAAATCCTTAATGGCTTTCCATACCTGTTGTATCTCGCTGATGCTCAGTTTGGTTTGGTTGAGCAGAATGAAGTGCTTGTCCAAGTCCTCGTCGCTATAGAGTACATAGCATTTGGCATTGAGGTGTGGGTCTCTTCCTGCACGTCCTGCCTCCTGTACATAGTTCTCCAGAGAGTCGGAGATGTCGTAGTGGATAACCAGCCCCACATCGCTCTTATCTACTCCCATGCCGAAGGCGGAGGTGGCAACAATGATTCTTACCTTATCACTCATGAAGGCATCCTGATTGTGTATCTTCTCATCGGCATCCATCTTGCCATTATAGGGCAGGGCGGATATGCCGTCACGTGTCAGTTTCTGGGCGAGTTCCCGGGTGCGCTTGGTGCGGGATACGTAGATGATGGTAGGGCAATCTGCTTGTTCCACCAGTGAACGCAGTAGATTGTATTTGTTGCCGTCACTATCTACGTGGATAACGGAATAGTGCAGGTTGGTACGTGAGGCTGATGAGGCGAAGAGCTGGAGGTCGGTGCCCAGCCAATGCTTGAAATAGTCGCAGATGTCCTGCACCACCTTCTGTTTTGCAGTGGCGGTGAAGCAAGATACGGGTATCAGGGTTTGACCATGATTGCGGGCCATTGCATCCTTGCCAAACTTACGTTCCTGGTATTCCTTGATAAACTTGCCGATGTATAGGTAATCCACCCGGAAGTCTTGTCCCCATGCAGAGAAGCAGTGAGCTTCATCAATGACGAATCTCACCACATGCCGTGCCATCAGAATGCGCTCGATGGTTTTGGAGCGCAACATCTCTGGTGCTATATATAATAAGGTGGCATCTCCGCTCTGCACTCGTTCGATGGCTAGGGAGCGGGAGATAGGGTCGAGGAGACCGTTGATGGTTACGGCATCGGTGAAGCCGCGGTCTGCGAGATTATCTACCTGGTCTTTCATCAATGATTGCAGAGGCGAGATAACCACAGTGAGTCCATGCACGGTTCTGCCATCCATCAGGGCTGGCAACTGGAAGGTGAGCGATTTGCCGCCACCCGTAGGAAATATCGCCAATAATGACTTACCATCCACTGCTGCCTGCGATGCCTGTTCCTGCAGCGGTTCGCCGTCATAGGTACGGAAGGCATCATAGCCGAAGAGTTGTTTCAGGTTGTGATGAATGTCGAGCATGCGGTTGCAATACTCGCAGCCATCGGTGCATTGGGTATGGCAAAGCATATAGATGATATGTTCTACTTCGGGATAATGGAAGAGTACCCAACCTGGGGTTACAGATTGGTAATCGTCTGTGCCTATGAGAGCCAAGGCGTATGCCAAGCCGCAAGGAGACTGGGCTGCAAGAGCCGGAATGTCGGCATGGGCGCAAATATGATTCTTGTATTCAGAAAGAATGAATTCTGAAACGTCTATCATTGCATCATCCTTTTCGATGGCTCCCACATACATCAGAAATCCTCTGAATTCCTCTTCATTCTGGAGCAGCAAGGTGAAGATTTTCCTCCTCCTTTCTGATAATTGATTCCATGCAGCGATTTCGTCCATCAAAAGCTCCTTGGCTTTCTCGCAGTCGTTGACAGGATTATTCATCTGCTCGCTCATCAGTTTGTCGTCCTTTACCAAATGATGGTAAGGACGCTTGGGGAAGAGGAGCGGGGAGAGATAGAGGGTATCTATCAGTATGCCGTTGAGTTGGAGATAGCGGGCATCGTGATGAATGAGGTTATGACCGCAGATATAGTCAACCTTTCCTTCTTGCAGGAACTTGTTCAGTGCCGTCTGTGATGCTTGGTGAAAGTTGGCTCCGTCATAACGCAATGCTCCGATGTCATGTATTTTATGGTCTTTCAGTCCCACTTCGGTATCCACGAAGGCAATGTTCCTGCTTCTGGCATCTTCCTTCTTGATGTCAGAGCTTACGGTGAGATTGTTTTTCCTTCCAAAGAGGCGACTGAATATTGACATAATCTTCGATGTTTATATTTACACCGCAAATGTACAATTATTATTTGATATATGCAAATAATCAAGTGCTTTTATCTTCTTTGAAAGCTGTTTTTATACAATTCCAAGAGGCTTACGAGGATATCTTCAAGGCAGATTAATATGCACCTAAAACCTTCCAGTCGTCTATGAGTTTGAACAGTCGGGGCATGGCTGGCTTGTAACTGTCGGGATAGGTGAGGGAATAAACGAAGAGTATTCTGCCACTTTTGATGAATTTATCATAATGACTGTAGCCATCTACTCTTACTCCGTTTTCATAGACAGGACCGGAGAGGATGAATGCTTTATTCGATGCCTGCATCGTCCGCTCCGAATGAAGCTTCTGGGCTAGAGAATCGGCACAAGCCTGAAGGGTGTTGCTATAGTTGGGGGTAACGTAACTCTCCAGGATGATGTTGGCATGATTGGTGAATGAGAAGCGGGCATAGCCCTGGTATCCCGATAACGAAGTATCCTCCTGTTGGAAGAAGCAAGGATATTTGATAACGTAGCCGAAGTCAGGATCATTGTATTCCTTCATGGGCGCCATCTCTACTTTGGTCTTGAAATCCGCCATCGGTGTATGCTTCTCTTTTGTAACCTCATGTTGATAGTTGATGATGAAGTTTATCATCATCAGCAAGACAACTGCTATCAAAAAAATCTTCTTCATATCTTTGCCACTTTTATATTTTAGCTGCAAAGGTATGAAGAAGATGGGAAACTGCCAAATAATAAGTATGACATTTGACTGACATTTCTGAACTTATCTGATAATCAGTCGATAAGACTTGCCTCTTTCCGACTCAATCATGAGGTTGCTATTCTGCTCAATCACCGGTTTGATACGGCGAATCAAGGTATAGAGCGTTTCGCTGGCATCCGGTTTCTTGGGCCAAAGAGCATCACAAATCTCCTGTTTGGAGAGTTGATGATGCGTATTGTTGAAGAAGAGTTGCATCAGCTGGTGCTGCATCGGAGTAAACTTGATGGCTTGTCCGTTTTCCTGATTGTAGAAGGAATCCTCGTCTTGGGTATAGCACATGGTGCCGAACATATCAGCCTCATGATTCCAGGGTTGTTTTCTGCGATGATAGTATAGCGATGCAATTGCCCAAATCATAGCCATGAGGGTAAGCGTCAAAGATGTCCGCTGGTTGCTCATACTCAAAACATCTGCCATCGAACAGTTAGCATAACTTTGGATAGAATGCTCGTTGAGGAGCATCTGTTTGCTGCTGAGCAGGTTGGCGCTATTTACCAGCTGGGAATTGTTCTTGCCTCTTCTTCTGTCTTCCATCACATAGCAGAGATTACTGGTCGACTTCAGCAGGTCGATGCTGAGATGTGAGCGGTAGCTCTGGATGGTATCAGGCGTAATCCATTGATATTTATTTTCCTGAAGAGTCAGAGCCAAAGCTTTGTTCATATCTTGTACAATGGCATACTGTGCCTTGCGGTAGTTGCTTACGCTGGAGAATGCCGCAGACATCACAAGGATGGCAAAGATGAGGATGGAATGATATGCTTTCAGTTTCATATTATCTATTCTGTTTAAATGATATACTGTTTAAAGATTCAAATGCAAAAGTACAGAAATTCTATGAAAGATGGTATAAAACTAGATATAATATTCGTTAATTGATAAATGTCAGACTCATGTCAGTCATATTTTTCGCTTCGGTCTTCTCTTTTTGATACCTTTGCAGCAGAAAACAAGTTTTAGAAAAAGTATATGATGACAATGAAGAAAAGTAAATTGTTAACAGCTATGGTGATGCTGTGGGCATTGATTTCTTGTGCAGAAATACGTGCCCAGGAGATCCAGAAGGTATCGAATGATTCTATAGCCTTGCAAGAGGTTGTTGTGAAGGCGGCACGAGTGGTCAACAAGGAAGATGGCAAGTTGATATTCCCAAGCGATATTCAGAAGCAGCGTTCTTTTTCTGGTTTTTCGCTTTTAGGAAAGTTGGCTTTGCCTCATATTAGGGTTGATGAGGCTGGCCGTTCCATTTCTTCTACCGATAATAAAGGAGAAGTGCAGATTCGTATCAATGGCATTCTCGCCAATATGCATGATGTGCAGATGCTGGATGTAGCTTCTATTATGAGTGTAGATTATATCGATAGCCCTGGTGTAAGATATGGAAAGAATATTGCATACGTGATAGATATTCATACCCGCAGGGATTCATCGGGTGGCAGTTTGGGTTTCAACTTGACCAATGCGCTAACTACCAAGCTCGGTTCGAACGATGTCTATGCATCTGTCAATAGGGGCAAGAGCCAATTGAATATTTTATATGAGCAGACTTATGTGGATAATAAGGCATCCGAATATAATGAGGATGCTCAGTATCTTCTACATGATGGTTCTGAGTATCAGATATCTAGAAAAATCATGAATGTGGCAACTCGAAATTATGATAATACATTGCAGTTGAAGTATAATCTGGCTGATTCTGCCTTATATGTATTCCAGACAACGCTTACCACGGATTTCAGCAATCAGCCTTATACATCGAATGAAATGTGGTTTTCTGAATCTGGAAAGCCTGCGTATCCTGTTTACAGAACCAGCAAGGGTAGGGATTTTACTCCTGCTCTCGATTTGTATTTCTATCATCAGCTGGGCAAGCATCAGTCTTTGTCGGCAGATGTTTTGGGCACTTATATCCACACCAAAGGAGCCTATTATGAAGGTGAGGGCGACCCCTATCAATATCAGGTAGATGGAAAGACCTATTCGCTCATAGCCGAGGCTATCTATGAAAACCGGTTGAAACCCTTTACTTTTTCTGCAGGAACCAACTTGAACTGGAAATATATGGATAATCAGTATTTGGGTGATGTGGTTAGCGAGAATGGTATCCGTTCATTGGGTATTTATGGTTTTGCACAAATCAAGGGAAGTTTGGGACAATTCAAGGAAGGAATATCCCGTTTAACTTATGTGGCTGGCTTCGGGTTGAGTAATCAGTCTTATCGACAGGGAGATGAGGAATTTAGTTTTTGGCTTTGTCGTCCGAAACTCACATTGGCTTATTCCTTGACATCTTCGTTTCAGATCCGCTTGGGAAGTGAATTATCACAGCATATTTCGCAGATAGCTATGATTTCGGATACCCGTATTCGAAAGAACAGTATGGAATGGACTGTGGGTAATCCTTCGCTTAAGCCTAGCAGTAGATATGAGAACTGGGTGGTATTCTCTTTCAGTAAACCAAGGATAAATACTGATTTTACCTTGAATTATCGCATCAATCGTCATTGTGATTTGGCGAAATACACCCGCACGGAAAATGATCAGTTTCTTTATTCCCAGACGAATCAGCCCCATTGTAATATGTTGTATCTTACGAATGATACCCGGTTTGACATTATCCCCGACCACCTTATATTCTCTGTGAATGCAGGTATTTACCGTTTTTTCAATAAGGGCGATGAGTACAGTTATTGTTATACTGCTTATAATTATGGTGGAACATTACAGGGATATTGGGGAAAATGGACAGTGATGCTGTATGCTGATAACGGTTGGAACTTTATGGAGGGAGAGAACATCGGGCATAATCCACCTTCATTGGCAACCTCAGCCAGTTATCATATAGGTGATTTCGATTTTACGCTCTATATGCATAATCCGTTTATGGCTCATCCGAAATCCTATTCTGCAGAAATCGTCAACGCATTACTCCGTAAGCAGGTTCGTGGTTATGACAATTCGGGAGGTAATTTGCTCCGTATCGGTGTTGCCTGGAATATCAATCGGGGAAAGGAATACCGTAAGATACAGCGGAATATCAACAATGAGGAGCGAGAAACGGGTATCTTGAAATAGTTGGCTTTGCTTTCTATATGGGTTGCATTGGCAACAGCTGGAATTTATTTCTTCCCTTTATTGATGATATAAATTCCGGCAGTAGCCAATGCGCCTGCTATCAGATACTTCCAGTAGAAGGTTTCACCAAGACAGAGGCAGGAGGTGATGGCTCCTACTACGGGGATGAGCGAATTGTATATTGCTACCTTTCCTACGGGATTGCAGCTCAATAGTTTATTGTAGAGAGCGAAACTGATGGTTGAGATGGCAATGAGCAGCAGAAGGATGGTGATGCCCCAGAGGCTGATGACTGGCAGATAGCCACCCATTAACAATGCAGGAATCACCAGCAAGGCTCCACCGATACTCAGCGAATAACCGGTTCCTACGAAAACATCCACTCTCTTGCTCAATCCTCGGGTCAGCAGGGAAGCACTGGCTCCACACAGGGCGTTGAGGATAATCATACCATCGCCCAGGAAAGTGAAACTACCGCTTTCCTTTCCGCCAAGGTTCAAGGCTAGGATGCCTAGGAATCCGATGATGCAGCCCAATGCCTTTTGCCACGTCATCCTGTCGCTCTTGAAGAAGATACAGGCAAGGATAACCACCGTGAAGACGCTCATAGAATTGAGTATCGCCGAACGTGCTCCTGCATTATGCGAGAGTCCGAAATAGAAGAAGGCATAATGAAGGGTGGTGTTGAGGAGTGCATAGAGGAGAAGAAACCAGACATTCTCTTGAACAGCTTTCTTCTTGAATCCGAATTCACGGTGTGAACTTCTTGCGATGGCAAGGATGATGATACCGGAGATGAAGAAGCGGATGCCGGCAAAAAGCATCTTGCTTCCGGTCATGTCTGCTGTAATCTGATATTCCTCCATTCCCATTTTTATCAATGGGTAAGCCCATCCCCACGAGATAGCAGCCGTAAGGGCGAACAGGCTTACCCATACCGGTCGCTGAAATATACTGAGTGTATTTGTTTCTTTCTTTTCCATTATAATTTAATTGGTATTCCCTTGCTTCTGTGTTTGCTAAATGGCAATCTACAAGTCCCCCAGATGCCTTTCTATCGGAATTCCTCGGTTCTTGTCCTTGTCATCCTTGTTGATGTCTATCCAGTTGCGCAGGGTATCCATGGCGATGCGGGTGGCATGGCGAAGCTGATCGCCATCCTTCAGTCTGCCCACGATGATGCTGGAGAAAATGTCGCCGGTGCCCGGGAACTGAACGGGGATTTCTTCGTAGGGCAGGAGGAAATACTCTTCTGTAAGATGATTGAAACCTACCACGGCATGCTGACCCTCTACGATGCACGAGGTGATGAGCACGGAGTGGGAACCGATGGCTCTCAGTTTATCTATCAGTTCATAGGCTTCCTTCTCCGAGATTCCCTCTTCCTTGTATTCCGAATCCGTCAGCAGACAAGCCTCGGTATAGTTGGGAAAACAGAGATGCGATACGCTCAGCATCTCCTTCATGCATCTCACGGTACTCTCACTGGCTCCACCATAGAGCTTGCCGTAATCGCCCATCACGGGATCCACATAGATGTCGGTGCCTAGTGCTGCCTGTTCTCTGCAATAACGTGCCACCAGCTTAGCCTGACGCTCCGAAGCCATGAAACCCGTGGTGATGGCATCAAAATGAATGCCCAGTTCGTTCCACTTCTGCAAGGCTTCCTCGATATACGAAGTGCATTCCAGAATGGCATACTTGCCGTATGGGAAGGTGTTACTGATGAGCATGGTGGGCAGATTGAACACATCGAGTCCCATATAAGAGAGGATAGGCATCTGAACAGCGGCAGATACCTTTCCGTAGCCACACATATCGCTGATAATAAGGATATTACTTTTCGCTTTCATTCTTTCTTTTTTCTACTTGCTTTTCTTTCTTATCCTGATTATCTCTTAATAGCTGGCTGTACACTTGATGCCCAGAGCCTCTACACGCTCCTTGATGGCATCGAGTACTTCCTTTGGTGCCTTTTCCAGCAACTTGTCTGGTGTTTCGCGGGCGATGGTATAAACCATTACCTGCTGAGGCTGGATGTCTTTCACTGCCTCCAGCCAAGGAGCTACGAAATGCTCGCTGGTATTGTCCAAACCGTCACCTCTCAGGAACATGGTCTGGATGATGACGTGCCCCTTAAACATCTTCAGATATTTGATTACATCCTTCACGTCGTAGTTAGGCTGCTGAGGGCGGTCCAGCTTCTTGATGTAATCCATATCCACAGTATCCAGTTTCAGGATGTTGTTATCCACGAGCATCAGCGCCTCTCTCACTTCCTCCTTATATATATAGGTGGCGTTGCTGAGTACGGATACTTGTGCTTCAGGGAAATATTTCTTGCAGAGTTCCATCGTATCTTCCACGATGCCCTTGAAGTCAGAGTGTCCCGTAGGTTCACCGTTTCCTGCGAAGGTGATGTCGTCCAGAGGCTGGTTGTTGTCGTGGCGCTCTTTCAGAACCTTCTCCAATCCTTCTCTTACCTCCTCGCGGGTAGGGCGCTTCTTCTTAGGACGGAAGTCAGCGTTGAATCCGCATTCGCAATAAACGCAGTCGAATGAACAGACCTTGCCATCAGATGGCATGAGGTTGATGCCCAGTGAAACTCCCAGACGACGGGAGTTTACCGGACCGAATATCGGTGATGGATAAATAATCGTTGACATAATCTTATTCTCCTTTATCTAATCTATTCTTTATTTTATCTTGGTAATACCTATTTTATACCAATCTTATTTACTTGTTCGTAATTTGGTGGGCAAAAGTACTAAAAAATGTTGGAATGAACAAATAAATCAACTGAAAATCGATTTATCCTTACCATTTGTCTTCTATCTCCGATAGATTGTGTACTTTTGCATTCCAATCCGGGGAGATTCTTGGTGATTTCGATTCGGATTTAAAGGAAAAAACAAAAAGTTGATGTTTTGCTTAGTTTTTCGCTTGGCTCAACTGTATAGATAGTATATGAACAGAAAAAAGAACATAGAACAATTATTCCGTCAGCATTATGCGAAGATGTACAATCTGGCCAGATGCATTCTTTCGGATGATGACGAGAGCAAGGATGTGGTGAGCGAAGTATTCGCCCAGATTCTTGCCGATGATGTGGTTCTGGTGCCTGGGAGTGAGGACGGTTACTTGATGCGGAGCGTACGCAACCGCTGTCTCAACCTGATAGCTCATAAGAGCGTGAAGGAAAGGGTGGCGAAGCTGCTGCTGGATGATTCCGACGTGATACTCTCAGAAGAGACCGATGAACGGCTCGACCGGCTGATGCTTCTCATCGAAGACCTGGAACCGCCTATCCGGCAACTCATTTTCCGTCTGCGCTATCTTCAGGAGAAATCTTATCAGGAGGTGGCTGATGAAGTGGGAGTGAGCAAGGTGACGGTATTCAACCATCTCTCGAAGGCGATGGACTGGATTAAGAAACAATTTAAATGAGCAAGACAATGACAAACATGAGTAAAGACGAAAAGCGGATGATGCTCTTTGACATGCAGGAGCATCCCGAGAAATATACCGACGAGCAGGTGGAGCACCTGCTTGCCGATGAGGAAGTGAAGGAGTTCTTCCATGAACTGGCGATGGCGAGAATGGCTGGCAAGAAAGCCAATCCGAAGGACGTGGATGTGGATGAGGCTTGGAAGGAATTTGTTCAGGCACATCACGAGGATAAGATGGCGATAGATGCCGGCAAATCAAAGAGCGTTTATCGCAACCGGATGAAGATTGCTGCATCCATCGTTGGCATTATCTTCCTTTCGGGGGTAGCCTTGGCTGCGATTCACAATGGCTGGTTGGGGTTCCCGGCTTCTGATCAGACAGCGGATAACAAGGCTGCGACAGAACAGCTGGCAACAACCCAGGCGCTTGCGAATGACAGTCTTCGTGCAGCAACAGCAGAGAAGAAGAATTCGCTTGATATGAAACCCGTGGTGTTTGATGATGCCGAATTGGGAATCATTCTGGCTCAGCTATCCGGTTTCTATCATGTCAAGGTGGAGTATGTGGATGCTGGTGCCCAGCACATCCGTCTCTTCTTCAACTGGAACAAGACGAAGACATTAGAGCAGAACCTGGAGATTTTGAATGCTTTCGACCGCATACAGATAGAGTATATTGACGGTACATTGTTGGTGAAATAAGATAGGAGGATATGTTTATGAGAGATTTTTGGAAACCAATGCCCGTTAGCGGCAAGCTTATCAGAGAGCTTCTTCTTCTCTTCCTGTTGCTTTTGGTTCAGCAGTCTTATGCCCAGCGCATCACCCGACAATATAATAATGTGTCGTTCTCGGCGGCGTTGAAGGATTTGAACGCCCGCCAGCATAAGTACACCATCAACTTCGTGTATGATGAGCTGGAGGATTTCAGGGTAACCAAGAGCATCAGAAACCAGAGTGTTCCCGATGCCATCATGCAACTGATAGGATTCTATCCCATCAGAATGACGCAGGTGGAGGATAATATCATGGTGGAGTGTGCGCAGAAGACTCCCACCAAGATGATAGGCCGTATCATCGACAATAAGAATCGCCCTGTAGATTTCGCCAATGTAGCCCTGCTGAATGTTAGTGATTCTTCATTGATAAATGGTGGCGTGACGAATGAGAACGGCCAGTTCGTGATTCCCTGCGAGGCGAGAAAGGCGATAGTAAGGGTAAGTTGCGTGGGCTATATTACGACAAACAATACATATAATATAGGTAAGATAGGGACAATAACTCTGAAAGAGGCAACAATGAACCTGCAGAAAATTGTAGTGAAAGGACATCGACAGCCTTTCAGAATGACTTCTGAAGGATTGGTAGCTCAGGTAGAAGGTACATCCTTGGAGAAAATGGGCTCGGCAGAAGATGTATTGAAACATCTTCCGAGAGTGATGCAGAAGAACGGTGATATAGAAGTCTTGGGCAAAGGTAAACCTTTGATTTATATCGATAACAAGAAAATCAAGGGAATCGTTGATCTCGACAGATTGAGTTCTTCTGACATCAAACATGTAGAGGTGATAACCGAGCCGGGTGCTGAATACGATGCAACCTATCAGTCTGTCATCAGAATCAAGACGACAAGAAAGAAGGGAGAAGGTTTGGGATTGACTTATCGGCAAGTCTATCAGCGCAATCATCAGAACAATCATCGTGAAGTCCTAGATTTGAATTATCGTTATCGGGGATTGGATATCTTCTCCAATTTGTATGGCGGTTTGTCTCAGGGCTATCAGGATCAGCATAATGATAACAGACTCTACGGCAAGACGCTCATGAGCATTGACGAAAATTTGATTATCAAAAACAAGAGTTACTATACCAGTGGAAGTCTTGGTTTTAATTATGTTTTTAATGATAAGCATTCTGTGGGTGCCACTTACGAGGTGAACATCAATCCTTATAGTCGGGGTGGATGGAATTCGCTGATGGATGTCTGGAAGAATGGCTCCAAGACAGAAAGCTATACAAATGATATGTATTGTCGTTTCAAAAGCCGACCTACGCAGGATATTACGGCTTATTATGCCGGACAGATAGGAAAGGTGAGCATAGAATGGAATGGGGAAATATATCTTCGTAAAACAGGACAGACACAATATTCTGAAGAAACAGGAATTGAGGGCGGAGATTCTCGTACGATAGAATCTGATTTCACGGCTGATAGTTGGATGCATGCATCTAAGCTGGTACTGAGCTTTCCGGTATGGAAAGGTACCCTGAAGGTTGGTAATGAGTTTACCGAAAGTTGCCGTGCCAATCTTTATACTATAGATGAACAGGGAACTGACTTGCCAGGCAAGACGGACGACCAGGTGAAGGAAAGTAATCTTGCAGCCTTTGTTTCTTATGGATTGAGACTAAACAAGGTAGAACTGAATGCTGGCCTCAGATACGAACATGTTTCTTCCAATTACTATAATACAGGTGGTGATTATTGGAGCGAGGAAAATAAGGATTATTTTGTACCCGACCAAAGTCGTAAGTACGACCATTTCTTTCCGAATGTGTCCTTGACCTTTCCTATCGGGAATGTGAAAATGAATATGGTTTATAAGGTGACGGTGAGTCGTCCTTCCTATAGTCAGTTAAGTAGTAATGTGCAATATAATAGTCGCTATTATTATCAGGGTGGAAATCCATTGCTTAAGCCAACCTTCGAACATGGCATAGGGATTAATCTGGGATATAAATGGTTCCAGTTTTTTGCCAACTGGCGTTATCTTGTAAATCCTTGCTATCAGGTGATAGAACCGTATCATGACAATGAGTTAATCAGTATGTACACCTTTCGTAATTTGAATCATACTCAGGTTTATTACGTGGGACTGACGGCATCGCCGACGATAGGATGGTGGCATCCTACGTTGGACGCTGGTATGAGAAAGCAGTTCCTGACCATTGGTGGTAAGGCATACAGCAAACCGATATTCATGGGCTCTTTTAATAATGCCTTTTCGCTACCATGCGGTTGGACGCTTAATCTTGATATGAGTTGGAACACGCAGGGGCATTCTGCGCTTCCGCTTTATATGGCACAAGGAGGAGTGGACGTCTCTTTGCGTAGAAGTTTTCTTCACGACCGCCTGACTGTCATTTTGGCGGGCAATGACCTCTTTGCGACGATGCGCAATTCCACAAGATTGGTATATGGTACCAGCGATATCTATACCAGAAAATATACCGATACCCGAATGATCATGTGTTCATTTAGCTATAAGTTTAATGTTAGTAGAAGCAAGTATAAGGGTACGGGTGCCGGTAATACAGAAAAGAGCAGATTATAGTTCTTGCCAGGAAGAAACTCTCTTAACACAACAATGAATATATGACAATCGGTCAAGCGAAGGCAGAACCATATTGGCTTGCTCTTTGCTTGACCGATGTTTTTATTTTTCTTCAGTTAGATACTCCTTTATTTGTTGCTCTAATATCGGAAGGTCGTTTGTAATCACATCCCAAACAACGTTGTTATCAACTTGGAAATATTCATGAACGATATAGTTCCTCATGCCGTTCACTTGTTTCCAAGGAGTCTTAGGATGCGCTTGTCGAAATTCTTCAGTTAGCATATTCGATGCTTCTCCAAGAATTTCGATGTTCTTGACTACTGCGTAATACATCATGTCGTCTGCGATAAAATCCTCAAAGTTTTTACCTTTTGTATATCGGCAGATTCTTTCTATCGCCTGGAGCATGTGCTCTAGGCGGTTTTTATCTCTACTTCGTTCTCTCATAAACTAAGATTTTATCACGTTCTACTGATTCCTGTGCAAAAGGGAGTAAGGTTCCTTCTGATACCAAATCAACTTTTCTACCTAAGAGTTCTTCCAAATCACTCCACATGCCGAAGAATTTTAAACCAATAGGTTTGCTCTTGTCCAAAGAAACCATAATATCGACATCGCTATCTTTCGTTTCTTCCCCTCTGGAGAAAGAACCGAACAGCCAGGCTTTCAGTACGGGTTGGGTGCTGAAATAATGGCGTAAAGCTTCTATGATGGCTCGTTTACCCATAATATAATGATGTTGTTTCTTGGTGCAAAGATACACTTTTTATTCGAAAGAGTAAGCTTTTATCTAGTTTTTTATTACCTTTGCATCGGTTTTTCCAAAAAAAATAGAAGATTTCTTCATTTTAGGGGTAATTGATTTCAGGAAAGCTTGTATATAAGAGTAGAAACAAAAAGAAAATGACGTGATGACAGAAGAAAATGAACAGCGGATGGAACGGCTGTTCCACGACCATTACGAGCAGATGTATCGCTTCGCCTTTGCCTTGCTCCATGATAATGAGGAGGCGAGGGATGTGGTGAGCGATGTGTTCTCCAGATTGTGGGATAAACAGCTGGTTCCAGACCGGGCTTACCTGATGCGGAGCGTGAAGAATGCCTGCATCAATCTTATAGCCAGAAAGAAGAGAGATGAAAGACTGAAACGGCTTCTTCCTCTCTCGGAAGAGAAATTGACGGAGGAAGAACCTTCTCGTCTGGAAGAGCGATGGCAGGCTGCGGTGGATTGCATCGACCATGACCTGACCGACCAGACTGCTTCCGTCATCCGATTGTGCTATCGGGAAGGAATGTCGTATAAGGATACGGCGAAGGAACTGGGCATCAGCGTCTCGGCAGTGAACAAGCATATCGTGAAAGGTTTGCGAACGCTCAGAGAAAAGTTGAAAGGAAAACAATAACCCTAAAATGAAGAAAGGAAATGAAAATGAAACATGAATTATCTGACATAGATCCTCAGAAGATGGATTCTCAGAAATGGGATATGCTCCTCGATCTCCTGGAGCATCCCGAAAAGTATTCCGAAACTCAGAAGGATGAACTTCTGGGCGATGAGGAAGTGAATGAACTCTATCAGCAGTTGGTAGAGACCCGACAGTCTCTGGATTTCGCAAAGTCGAAGGAAAAGATGAAGATGCCTTCGATTGATGCAGAATGGGAGAAGCTGAAAGAAGAAAAGCAGCAGAAAGAAGAGATGAATCAGAATGCAGAAACCCAGCAAACTGCCAAGTTGTTTCCTCTCTGGAGCCCGATGAGAAAGGTGGCTGCCGTTGCAGCCGTCCTTGTTGTCTCCGGCATCACCTTTGCAGCCATTCATCTGGTAACCCGTTCTCATCAGCCATCAGATAACAGCAATACCGAACTCGTGGCATCCCAAAAGGATTCTATCCAGCAGGTTTCTGCTCCTCAGAAATCCAACATAGAAGAAAAGACAGATTCTGCAAGTCTTGCCCAGCTCCCATTGGTTTACGAAAACGCTGAGCTTCAGAATATCCTTACTCCTATTGCCGGGCATTTCCATCTCCAGGTAACTTATCAGAACGAGTCGGCTCGCCATATCCGTCTCTTCCTGCAACTGGAGAAGAACATGAGTCTGGATGATATCATCGAACTGTTGAATCATTTCGAGAAAGTGAATATTCGTTATGAAGGTCAAACTTTAATCGTGGAATAAGATGAAAAGATTAAGATATATCATGCTGCTGGCAGGTTTGATGAGCCTTTCTCTTCAGACCATCTATGCCCAACGCATCACCCGCAGCTTCCGCAACACTTCTATGTCAGAAGCACTCACCATCCTTGCCAAGAGCACCAAGGATTATCGTATCAACTTTATGTATGATGAACTGGAAGATTTCACGGTTACCACAAGTATCGTGAAGCGAACAGCTCCGGATGCCATCCGCCAGATCATGGGCTTCTATCCGATGAAGATGACGATAGATGGCGAAAACATCTTTGTGGAGTGTACGCAGAAGACTCCCACCAAGATGATAGGTCGCATTGTAGATGCGCATCATCGCCCTGTAGATTTCGCCAATGTAGCCCTGCTGAATGTTCGTGATTCTTCATTGATAAATGGCGGTGTGACGAATGAGAACGGCCAGTTCGTGATTCCCTGCGGAGCCAGAAAGGCGATAGTAAGAGTAAGTTGCGTGGGCTATCATACCGCTGTTGATACTTATAATACAGGTAAGATAGGTTCAATTACTCTGAAGGAGGCAACAATGAACCTGCAGAAGGTGATTGTGAAGGCGGTTCGCCCAAAGACCAAACTGACTCGCGAGGGATTCCAGACCCAGGTGCAGGGTACGATACTGAGTGATGCGGGTATGGTTGCCGACTTGTTGAAGCAGGTTCCAAGAGTGCGTGTGGATAAGGATGGAAACTGTTCGGTGTTTGGAAAAGGCACACCGGAGATTTATGTCAATGGCAGAAAGCTGACCGACAAAAATGAATTGCAAACCATATCTTCAAAGGATGTGAAGAACGTGACGGTTATCACGACTCCTGGTGCGCAGTATGATGCCCAGGTCAATTCGGTGATTCGTATTACTACGGTCAAGAAGCAAGGTTATGGATGGAGTGGTAATTTCCAGGCAAAATATGGTTTTGCCATGAAGAATGCCTGGCAAGAGCAGGCTAATCTCAATTACCGTGTGGGTGGACTGGATGTATTCGGTGGATTGATGTGGTCAGATTCGTATTTCTATGATAAGTTGGGATTGGATGAATATATCAATGGAAATCAGCATCAGATATATCAAAAATCAGTAGGGCGCATAGATGCTAGAAATTATGGACCTGATGCCAATCTGGGTTTCAATTATGAATTCAACGAAAATCATACCATCGGTCTGAAATATAAGTTTGGTTCTGGCAATACTAAGTATTTTACTGTTAGGCAGAACTATTCCATCTTTCAGGATGGAGTTCACCAGGGAGATGTAAATTATCTCAACGATGAGTCTGATTCCAAGCAGACTCCTATGCATCAGGCTGACTTTTATTATAATGGTAAGATAGGCAAGTGGAGTATAGACCTGAATGCATCTGCTATGTGGCGGACGAAAGACCAGATACAGAAAGCCACAGAAACCAGTTCTGAGTTGGGCGACCAGATTGTATGTTCAGATAGTCATACCAAAGGAAAGTTGCTTGCTGGTAAATTGGTTGTTTCTTATCCTTTGACCGACCAGTTGAACATAGACTTTGGTTCGGAATACACAAATTCTGATAGTCATACCAACAACCAGAACGAGGGTGGTGTGGCTGCATCCAATAATTCCAGAATCAAGGAACAGAACATAGCCGCTTTTGCTGAGGCTGCATGGTCGTTGGGAGATTATTCTCTGAATGCCGGTGTGAGATATGAGCATGTGAAATCAGACTATTATGCCGAGGGAGTGCTCAACCCGGATATGAGCAGAAAGTATGATAATGTATTTCCTAATGTATCCTTGGGATATGACAAGGGCAAGTGGCATTCTTCGTTGAGTTTTACGGCGAAGACCTATCGACCAAGTTACTTCCGTCTTTCCGGTTATACCCGATATACGAGTCGTCATACCTATGAAAGCGGTAATCCGAACTTGCGACCAACGGATGCCTATCATCTGGAATGGGATGCGCAATATTCCTGGCTGAGTTTTTCTGCTGAATATATCTACAACAAGAATGCCTCGGTATATATGATGAAACCATTCCAGGGCAATAAGGATATAGCCCTGTCATATTATGAGAATGTAGATAAGATTCAGAACCTGAAGTTCTATCTTGAGGCTACTCCGGTGATAGGCTTATGGCATCTTGACTATACGGTAGGTCTGGTCAATCAGTTCTTTGATGCCGAGAAATATGTCAGCGACTATAATGCCAACCGTCCTTCTCTCTATCTGGATTTGGAGAATACCTGGGTATTGCCCCATCATTGGAAGGCTCGATTGGAATACGCTTACCAGTCGCGTAATTATAGCGAATTGGGTGTCAACTATGCATGGAATTCCCTGGATGCGTCTATTTCCAAGTCGTTCCTGAACAACCGACTGGTTGTAAGATTGGAAGCAGAGGATTTGCTTCATGGTCAGAATGAGAGTTGGAAATATAATAATTCGTATGCGCACTTCACCAGAACCGGTATAGATAATACCCGCATGTTCTTGGTCAATGTAACTTATAACTTCAATGCCACCAAGAGCAAGTATAAGGGTACGGGTGCTGGTAATGCAGAAAAGAGCAGATTATAGTTTCAATTTAACAGGATTTTTTCCTCTGTTTCTTTGCCATCTCCATCTTTTTCCTTAATTTTGCAGCGGAAGCTCTATAATAGATATTTGTAATGGCAATAAGAATGAAGATGAAACAGAAAAAGATAAGAAAGATAGGCATCGCTTCGGCTCTGGGCCTGGTGGTGCTCGTGATGCTGGGACTGTATGGTGCCAGCAACTATATGCTCAATTATTCGCTCAACTATCCGAAGGAGGAGAGAATGACGGCTGAGCATTGGAAGAACAGAATGAAAAACGAGTGCCCCTGGATGATTGGCTGGATGGACTCTGTGTATCAGCACCATTGCGTGAAGGATACCTTTGTCACGATGCCGTCGGGCTACAAGGCACATGCCATCTATCTCTATGCACCGAAGACTACGGAAAAGACAGCCGTGGTGGTGCATGGCTATCAGGTGCGCTCCGAGGGAATGCTGCACATCGCCTATCTCTATAATCACGATATGGGGTATAATGTGCTCCTGCCAGATCTGTATGGACATGGAGAGAGCGAGGGCGATCATATCCAGATGGGATGGAAGGATAGATGGGATGTGATCAGATGGTCGGAAATCGCCAATGAGATTTTTAAAGTGAAGAGTGAAGAACAAAGAGTGAAAAATGAAGAACGAAGAGTGATGAATACCCTTCAGGTGATTCATGGTATTTCGATGGGTGCGGCAACCACGATGGCAGTATCGGGAGAGAAGACTCCCGATTACGTGAAGTGCTTTGTGGAGGATTGCGGCTATACCAGCGTGTGGGATGAGTTTTCCGCTCAGCTCAAAGACCAGTTTGGCTTGCCTGCCTTCCCGCTGATGAATACCACTTCTGCCCTTTGCCAGTATCGCTACGGCTGGTCGTTTGCCGAGGCGCAGCAGATAGAGCAGGTTCGCAAGAGCACCAAACCGATGCTCTTTATCCATGGCGATAAGGATGCCTTCGTGCCCTACGCCATGCTGCATCCCCTTTACGAGGCAAAGACGAAGGGCAGAAAAGCTATCTTCATCGCCAAAGGCTCCGTTCATGCTATGGCATATCGCGACCATCACGAGGAATACACCCGCATCGTGAAAGACTTTGTATCGAAAGAGGAATAGGCTATTCTCCGATATGTTGTCCCACCACATATCCCGTGGTCCAGGCTGCCTGCAGATTGAAGCCGCCGGTGATGGCATCAATGTCGAGCACTTCGCCGGCAAAGAAGAGGTGAGGGCATACCTTGCTCTCCAGGGTATGCAGGTCGATGTTGCTGAGGCTGATACCGCCGCAGGTAACAAACTCCTCCTTGAAGGCTCCCTTGCCGTTTACCTGATAGAGGTCGTTGGTGAGGGTTTCTATCAGCAGGTTGCAACCCTTCTTTCCCATTTCGCTCCATTTCTTTTCGGGTGCATATCCCATCTTCTGAATCAGGAAGAGCCAGAGGCGGGATGGCAGATTGTAAGGGCGGATGCTTGCCAGCTGCTTCTGCGGGTTGGCGATGATGATGCCCTGGATGTTCTCTTCCACCAGCGAGCGGTTGCTCTCGTGTACCCAGTTCACGGAAATCTTAATCTGATAGTTGTTCTCGTGCAGATAGCGGGCTGCATGGGATGAGAGCTTCAGCACGGCAGGACCGCTCATGCCCCAATGGGTGATGAGGAGCGGACCCTCTGCCTTCAGTTTAGTGCCCGGAATGCTGGTATATACCGGCTCTACCACCGTGCCCATCAGATTCTTGAAAGCCTTGTCGGCAATGTTGAAGGTGAAGAGCGATGGGATAGGCTGCTCTATCGCATGCCCCAGGTCTGAGAGATGCTTGAAACTTTCCTGCTTCGGATGACCGCCTGTGGTAATGGCTACCCGGTGGAAGGCAATCTGCCTGATTTCGGAAACGGGATGAGAGGCAGAAGATGCACCCGATAGATTTCCCTTTTCTTTTGAAACCTTGAAGTCCAGGAGCAGGCGCTCATCCTCCAGTTCGGTGATGGCGGTGAGCTGGTGGTTGCATTGTATCTTCACCCCCAGTCGCTTGGCGGTATTCACCAGACAGTCGATGATGCTGTGCGAATCCTGCGATTGCGGAAACACGCATTGGTCATCCTGCGTAACCAGTGGCACGCCGTTCTCCTCAAACCAGTTGAAGGCATGCTGGTAGTCGAATCTCTTGAAGAGTCGTTTCATCAGTTTATGTCCGCGAGGGTACGCCTGTTTCAGGTCGGAAATCTCGTCAAAGGAATTGGTAAGATTGCATCTTCCTCCTCCCGTGATTTCCACCTTGGCGAGAACCTTCGAATTCTTCTCGAAAATCGTGATGTCGGCGTGAGGGAAGTTGCGCTTGGCCTCTATCGCCGCAAAGAATCCTGCGGCACCCCCACCAATAATTGCAATATGTAGTGATTGTGGCATATCGTATTTTTGGTTGATTAGGGTGCAAAGGTACTGCTTTTCTTTGATAAAAGAAAAAAAGTTCTCCTTTTTCTTTTGCAGATACGATAGATTTTTGTAACTTTGCGCAAAAATCATAGTATATCAAGTATCAAATAGATTTATGGCAAAAAGAGAATATGTTGAGGCCAACAAGCGTTGGCTGGAGGAAAAGGCAAAGGAGGAGGGCGTTATGGCGCTGCCTCGTGGTATATATTATAAGGTGTTGAAGCAGGGAGACCTGAAGGGAGCACAGCCTAGCCGACGCAGCATCGTGACGGCTCATTATACCGGTTGGACCATCAATGGCAAGAAGTTTGATTCCAGCCGTGGCGGCACGCCATTCGCCATGCGGTTGAGCGACTTGATTGATGGCTGGATTGTTGCCATGCAGCAGATGCACGTGGGCGACCAGTGGGAACTTTACATCCCTGCCGAGATGGGATACGGCAAGTTCTCACAGCCGGGCATCCCAGGCGGTTCTACCCTGATATTCGAAGTAGAACTGCTGGGTGTGGGATAACCCGGATACTTGAAATTATAAAGATCATTAAGACAAGAGAGTCTTGTCCGGCTATAGTCGGTTCAATTCATCTTCCGCACTGTTCATGCCGTTGTATCTTCCCTTGCGCTTGTTGAATTTCCAGGTTACGGTCAACTTGTAGCTCCATAGCTTGTAATCCTCTGTCTGGGAGAAGTCAACGGCATGCTCGTGGATTCGCTCCTTGAAGAGCTGCTGATGGAAGAGGTCGTTGGCACTGAAGGCAACCTGTAATCTGCCGTCCATCCACGATTTGTTGGCACCAAGACTCCAGTTCTGAGTGGGGCTGAACTTCGTTTTGCCCACTTGTCCTCCGTTGTCAAAACTGTAGGAGAGCGACAGTTGATAGTCGTTTGGCAGCGTGAAGTAATTATCAAACGATGCATTCCAAGTTACTCCGTTGTAACTGATTAACTCTCCATGATCGTTTACGGAGAAGCGCTGGTAGGTGATGCTTGTATTTACATTCGGACGCCAGCAGCCGAAGACGTGCCCCCAGTTGAGATAGGCCATGTATTTCTGCATCTTGTTGAAGTTCATGAATGTACTCACGTATCTTACGGGCTTGTCCTCCGGCACTTCATGAATGTACATGATGGAGTGGTCGGTACGGGTGTATCTCAGCATTCCCATGAAATCTTTCCACTGCACGGAGTAGGTCAGACGATAGGTGTTGACAGGCTGCAGCTTCGGATTGCTGATCTGATACTGAAAGCGCGAGATATAGTAGATGTTCCCACTGAGCTGACTGAAAGAAGGTCGGGCGGTGGTAGTTCGGAAGCTGAGCGAGTGATGCCACGACGGTTCTTTGAGAGTGATACCGAACGATGGAAACCATTGGTCGTAATGGCGCTCCATATTGTCGGGAGATTCCTCCGACAGATTGGTGTATCGGGATGTGAGATGCTCGTATCGGATGCCTACCCACCAGGTCCATTTGCCAACTCCACCCTGATATTGCAGGTAAGCAGCCGTCTTGGTATCGTGGTTTTTGTATTCCGTAGTTCCAAGCATATCGGCAGAACTTTCGGTTTTACCCTTGCCTTCCATCAGGCTCCATTCGCCACCATAGTTGATGGAATGTTTGTCAGAGATGAGTTGCTTGACTTCGATTCTTCCACTATAGATATCGTAGTTGGAATTGGAACGGTTGAGGGTTTCCTGCATCTCGCTACCTTCTTTCTCCGTGATAGGCTGGCTGTCAGAATCCTTGTTCCTGGCATAGTCCAGATAAATCTGTGATGAGAGATGCTTCGACCATTTAGCCAGATGGAAGAGATTGAAGTGGTGGCTGCGCTGGTGTCCCCATTGCTGGCTCCCCGCATTAAAGTACTTCATCTCGCCATCCGCATCAGAAAGCTTCATCTCTCTATTTGTATCTTCTCCTGCTGGGTTAGGATAGCGATAGTACTGCTGCTGTTTCTCGCTTCTGCCGCCATTCAGCCAAAGCCCTTCCCATTGTATTCCCACTTCGTGTTGCTTGCTGAGCAACCAGTCGAAGTTGAGTTCTGTAGCGTTATAATTTGCCTTGTTCTTGCCATGGCGGTCGGTTCCGAAGAGATATTCGCCATCTTTGGCTCTTACGAGCGCTTCCTGTGGCTGATGCACATTGTATCGGTTGTCTGTGTAGCCGTAAAATCCTGTGAGCGAAATCTTCTTCGTTACCCAACCCAGGGTCAATTCCTCGTGGTTGGTGTTCACCTCGCTCAATTTATCATACACCTGCATCTTGCCGAATATACCCTCGTCTGTTCTTCTCGTCAGGATTCTCAGTACGGCTCCCGTCGTTGCATCATATTTTGCACCAGGAGTGGTAATGAGTTCTATTTCATCTATCAGCTTCACATCGAGATGAGAGAGTTCGGCAGAGGTAGCCTTCTTGTCGTTGAGATAGATGGTGGGTGCTCCCAGTCCGTTTACTTCCAGAGTTCCATCGGAGGTTTGTTTCATGCCGGGTATGTGCTTCAATACATCTTCCAGCGTCGGCTCCTTTGCCAAAGGAGTATTACGGACACGGGTAACCAGGGCATCGTTTCTCATCTTGTACATCGGGCGATGACCTGTTACGGTTACGGCTTGAATCTCGGCCTCCTTATCAGCTTTGATTGAATCTTTTTCCGTCTGTACTGAGTCTGCGGAAACTCCGGATGTCGGGAATTTCCCGTTTTGTGCTGTTGCACAGGTGGCGGTGGCTAGCATCGCACATATAACTGTTTCTTTCTTCATTTTCTTCCTTGCTTTTTGTTTTCGTCTGCAAAGGAACAGCTTTTCGGGCTCAAAATCGCAAATAATCATTACTGAAACATTACGCTGGCAAAATAATCTTGCTTCACCTTATTATATATAGTGAAATCTTCGTACCTTTGCACTGAAAAAAGAAAAAAAACCTCAAATCCGCAACCTATAGGGTTTAGTGGGATTTTGCTTGCAAAACGACGAAATTCATTTTATTGTACATATTTCTTGCACAACAGAAATGTCGCAGACACAAAATCCCCTTACCCCATAAAGCGACTTGAGGTAATACGCTGGTTTAACCAGAAAAGCATGGTCTTTAACCAAAGTCTGTCTTGAACAGGTTGGCATAAGCATTGTTGTCTGAGTAAATGTTCAATACATGCCTACGTGATGTCTTAATCCATTTCGCAGGAACAGATATGAACTTGAAAACAAAGGTCTTGATTCTGCTGGTGGCACACAATCCAAATTCATGGGTTTTCAATCTCTGCATAATAGCTTTGTAGAAGTTTCTGATGAGAGCTGTCATAAGCAGGAATACAGTATTCTGTGCCATGAACGATTTTGGCAATCGATTCCAGCCAAAGCCATTGTTCATGTCATCGAAGATGCGTTCCTTGCCACCACGAAGATTGTAGAATTCCACGATGTCTCTTGCACTCGACTTGTAATCGTTAGTCAGTATACATCTGTAGGTATATTCGCCTTCCCAAATGTCAAGGTCTCCCTCTATTCGCCTTTGTCTCTGTATGACAAGACGATACGGTTTTCCTTTCCATTTCTCAACAAGGATAGAATTCAACTCAAACTCAATACCGTTGATTTCAACAGTTTTCCATCCAGTTAAGGCAAACATGGAATCGTAGAAAGAAGAGCATCTGTTGGCACGAATATAAAAATGCCTGCAATGAGCCTCTACCATATCTACGATTTCCTCCGAACATGAGCCGCAATCCATGCGGGCACGAGAAATATATATTTCCGAAGCCTCCAATCGCTTGAAGATTCTTTCCAAAGTTTCTTTTGGTTGAAGCGCACGTTTGTGTTGCCGTCTCTATTTTCAATACCAACAATCATGTCGTTAATGACAGCTACACCTGGACTATAGCCCAAGAACTTCTTGTAGGTTGGTTTTGCATCATACTTCTCTGTTTCAATGAACTGATGGTCAAAGTCAAAATCATACTCTTGACCGGATTTCAATTGACCAGTAGCAAGCAGGGCATTGACCAGTAAGCAGTTCATCTTGTCTGCAGTATTGAAATCATAGGATTTGCCAGAAGCAGACTTATAGGTGATGCTCTTAAAAGTCAGTTCTTCGATAGCACGTAATATGGTGTCTGCGCTGCAAGTGCGAAGAGTTGGATGAAGAGACAAATGTTTCATCAGGTGAGTTGTAACATCCTCAATACATGAGCCACCACAAAGATATACGCACATCAGAGAGCGTAGAATCTCGCTATATTGATAACCAAACATAGTGCATCTCAATCCCAAGGTGGAATCTATGGTTTGAGCTAAAAGAGCATCAAATTGCTCCATAATCGAAAAAATTCCCCCAAAAGGAGTGAGTTTCTCAGATTTTATTTGTACTTTTGCCATGTCATTCAGAATTTTGTTTGTTTTTATTTTACAACACTAAGATAAGTGAAATTTCTGACATGGCAAAATCCTGAGCAACTTTTTGTTGCTCAGGTGCTTATAAAAAATATTAAATTATAGTGTTGCGGAAATTAGGAAAAATATGAATAGAAGAATCAAACAAGTCTGGCTGCTCGCCATCCTTTCCTCTTTCCTGCTGATAGGCTTGCAGACCTATTGGCTCTATAATAGCGTGACCTATTCGATGGGAGAGATGGGGAAGAAAAATGCCGAAAAGGCGGAACAGGCAATAGTCACTTATCAGACAAATATCGGAGCGGCGGTAAAAGAAAAATCACATATCGGTTATGTCGTTACGGCATATTTTTCAGACTACAAGAGTCCCTGTACTACGGTTTGCTCTCCGCTGGATACGGATACAATCATTGGTGGAGTAGTGTATAGCAAGCCGGGATTCGGCAACGTGATGGAGAAGAGAGATACTTTCGATTTGCGTGAGACGGATTCCAACAATTCTTTTGATTGCCTGAATACTTACATCACTTACCAGCTTACCCGTTTTGATAAGGCGCATTTTGACCGTTTCATCAGTAGGAAACTGGGCAATGATTTCATCGGGGCAGAGATGAAGACGGGAAAGCATCGTCTGTGGCAGACAAGAATCGTAGAGCCTCCTACCTTGTTTCATCACGAAATGCTGGTAGAAGTGCCTTTCAATCCTATCCAGTATCAGTCGATGCAAATGAGGATGCAGGTGCCGATGCTGCCCATCCTGAAGGGAATGATGTGGCAGATGATAGGAAGTCTGCTGGTTACCATCATGCTTCTCCTGAGCATAGCTTATCTCATCAAGGTGATGCTCCTGCAGAAGAAGGTGGATAAGATGCGAAGCGACTTTGTGCATACGATGATTCACGAGCTGAAACGCCCCGTGCAGACGCTGAAGATGTGTGTATCTGTATTCTCTGCTCAAAAGACAGATGAGAAGGATGAGAATGCTCTCATCATGGAGACGGTTAGAGAGGAAAGCGATAACCTGACCGCCTATCTCGCCAAACTCCGGGAAGTAATCAGGGCAGAGGAACATATCCCGCTCCAGATAACGTCTTTCGATATCCATGCCGCCTTGCTGAATCTAGTGGCTGTGTATCGAAAGAACAGACAGAAGGAGGTGAATGTTTCGCTCGATTACCAGCGCACTTCCGACCTGATGATGGGAGATAGAGACCAGCTTCTGAATGTGGTCAGCAACCTGATGGAGAACTCGGTGAAATATTCTGGAGACATAGTCAATATCCATGTTGCCTGCCGAGATATCGGGAAGGGGGAAGTCATGATTTCTGTATCAGATAATGGAATCGGAATTTCGTCCGACGAGCAGCAGAGAGTCTGGACGAAGTTCTATCGCAGCAATACTTACCCGGATATGATGCAGCCGGGCATCGGCTTGGGCTTGAGTTTTGTGGATATGATAGTGAAGGCCCATGGGGGCAGAAAAATGATGCAGAGCGAAGTGGGCAAGGGAACCAGGATTTCGATCATCATCCCGCAGCACTCCTGATGCATCCGGTTTAACGCTATAAACAACAGGAAAAATGATCAAGATATTATTTGCAGACGATGACTTGAAGTATTCCATGTTGCTGAAGAGTTTCCTTCAGCAGCATGGCTACGACGTGACTTATGCCGGAAATGGCAAGAAGGCATGGGAACAGTTCCCGGAGGTGAAGCCCGACCTGGTATTGCTCGACATCAATATGCCGGAGATGGATGGCTATGAGGTGGCTGAGCGCATCAGAACCATCGACCCGAAGGTGCTTATCTTCTTCCTCACCGACCGTACGGAGAAGAACGATCGACTGAAAGGTTTCTCCCTGAAGGCAAACGATTATCTTGCCAAACCCTTCTATCCGGAAGAGTTGTTGGCAAGAATAGAGGAGCGGTTCTCTATGAATGAGAGTGAGACGATAGAAGAGGAGGTGTATCATTTCGGTGAAACCACCTTCTGCTATAATAACAATGAACTTCGTACCCGTTCCTCTCGTGTGCTCATCACCAGCCGACAAGCCGACATTCTCCGTCTGCTGGCGAAGAATATCGGTAATGTAGTAAGCAAGGAGATGATACAGGAGGCGGTGTGGGGAACCGTGAGTTATGCCAACTCCCTGGCTGTGAATGTGCAGATGACGTATCTCCGTCATGCTCTTCAGCATGATGCGACCGTTAAGATTGAGTCGCTGAAGAAAAAGGGATACGTACTTACTCTCTTATCTGAAGTATAGCAAATACCTCTTTTATCCGAATTATAAAAAAGTTAATCCGAAACAGCGGCTATTGCTAGCCAGTCTGTCTCGGATCTTTTTTATTTGTGGATGAAGCGGTTTATTCTTCTGTTTTTGCCATCATCTTCTCATAGAGTCCATCCACGATGGAGTCGGCGAGCGAGATGTTGGGCACCATGATGTTTTCACACTTCAGGTATTCGCATGCCTTGAGGAAGATCTCAGCGGCAGGAATGATGACGTCGGCACGGTCTTCTTTCAGAGAGAAGGAAATCTCGCGCTCCTCGATGCTCAGGGGCTGCATCATCGAGTGGAGACGCTTCAGTTCGGCAAGCGTCAGGTTTTTGGAGTCCTGCTTGCTGTGGCGTGCCAGCTTGTTCAACTTGTTGATGTTGCCACCCGAACCGATGATCCTGATGTCGCCGTATTGCTCGGCATATCTCGTCAGGTTCTCCTTGAAGAGCTTTTCGGTGTCGGCAGTCACCTTGCCGCTCAGCATTCTCAGAGTACCCATGTTGTAGGAATAGCTCTCGGCGAGCACACCGTCATGGATGATACTCACCTCCGTGGAACCACCGCCCACATCAATGTAGGCAAAGCTGCCCTCGTTGGAGTCTGTTTTCTCTACCAGGTTGTTGTAGAGGAGCTGTGCCTCCTCCTGTCCCTTGATGATTTCGAGTTTGATGCCGGTTTGCTTCTCTATCTTCTTGAGCACCTTCTTGCCGTTCTCGGCATCGCGCATGGCTGAAGTGGCACAGGCGCGAAATGCCTCTACGTCATTGAGTTTCATGAATTGCTTGAAGCCCTTCATCATGTGGAGCATCATCTTCTCACGCTCCTTGGAAACCTTTCCCAGGGTGAATACATCCTTACCCAATCGCAATGGGATGCGGATGAACATGAGTTTTTTGATGCGGTCTTCCTCTCGGATTGCCTCGGGATCGAAGCGCTTGATGAGGAGTCGGGCTCCGTTTGAGCCGATATCAATGGATGCTAAATTCATCATTATTTATATGCTTTATTATTTATATGCCTTATAAAGTTCTTCCTGACTGCGGAATGGCTCGCCTTTTACAAATTCCTTGCCGCCCTTGCCATCTACCACTCTGCCGTTCATCGTATCTCTCATACCATAGGAGATGGTGCGGAGCAGGTCTGCCTGCATATCCTCGTCATATACCGGGGTGAGTACCTCGATGCGGTTGATGAGGTTTCTTGGCATCCAGTCGGCAGAACCGATGAAGTATCTTGGCTTGCCTCCGTTGGCAAAGATGAGGATACGGCTGTGCTCCAGATAGCGGTCGATGATGCCCACGCAGCGGATGTTGTCGCTGAGCTTGGCGATGCCTGGCACCAGCGAACAGTTGCCGCGGATCACGATGTCTATCTTCACGCCAGCCTTTGAAGCCTGATAGAGCTTGGTTACCATGTCGGTATCGGTGATGTGGTTGATCTTCATCTTCACCCAAGCCTCCTTGCCCTCGTTGGCATTCTTGATTTCGGCATCGAGCATGCGCAGGATGCGGCTCTTCATGGAGTTTGGAGAGACGAGAAGCTCGTTGAAGCGGAATGGTGAGAATGGGCGGTCGATGAAATCGAATACCTTAGCCACCTCGTTTACCAGCTTAGTACGGGCTGTCATCATCAGATAGTCGGTATAGATCTTGGCATTGCCCTCGTGGAAGTTTCCGGTTCCCACACAGGCGATGTTGCCCTTCTTTGATTCGATATAGAGCAGCTTGGAGTGAATCTTCAGTCCTTCTACACCGAAGATTACGTTCACGCCCTCTTCCTGCATGCGCTTGCTCCATTTGATGTTGCTTTCCTCGTCGAAACGTGCCAGAAGTTCTACTACGGCTGTTACCTTCTTGCCGTTGCGGGCAGCGGTAATGAGCGCCTTTACTACCTTTGAATCCTTTGCCAGACGATAGAGGGTGGTTTTGATTGCCTTCACCTCGGGTTTGATAGCTGCCTCACGGAGCACACGGATGTAGCCGTTGAAGCTATGGTAGGGTACATGGATAAAACGGTCTTTCTCACGAATCTGGTCGAGGATGCTCTCGTTGGAGAGGAACTCCGGTTTCATGATAGGAGCCCACTTCTCGTACTTCAGTTCCTTGTGTCCGCAATCTGGGAACGACATCAGATCCTTGTGGTTCTGGTATCTTCCGCCAGCCAGTGAAGCATCCAGTTCTTTGGTGTTCAATCGCTCACGGAGTTTCTTTTGGAGTTCCTTCGGCATCTCCTGATCGTAGATTACGCGCACGGCTTCACCCTTCTTACGGCTGTTTACACCCAGTGCAATCTTCTCCATGGTTCCGAAGTCGGCATCATTGTCCATCTCCATTTCGGCATCCTTGGTAAACTTGAAACTGAAAGCACGGTAGGTGCTCTCCTTGAAACCGAGGAATACCAGAGGTAGACAGTATCTGATTACATCGTCCAGATACATGATGTTGTCAAAACCCTCGCTTGCCGGCACCTTTACCCAGCGTCCGTAAACTCTATCTGGTACCTTTACTACGGCATATTTCTTCTTCTTGTCATCCTCAGCCTTTTCTACGGCAAGGTAAATGCGGTTGTCCTCCAGTGTGGAGAGGTCGTCTATCTCGTTGAGCCAGATAGGGTTGACAGAACCATTGAGCTTGTCGTAGAAGAACTGCGTAAGGAATTCCTTCTGCTCGTCGTTGAGCTGGTCTTCGTTGAGCAGGCGAACCTTGTGTACTTCAAGCTCTCGGAAAACCGTATCCACCGCCTCAGTGTATTCTTTCGAATAAGATTCATTGAGTTTATTAATTGCTTTAAGTGATTTCTTAATCTGCTGTTCGGTATCCTTGTCGAGCTTTTGGTTGAGCATGCGGTTGAGTGATGCCACGCGGACACGGAAGAACTCGTCAAGGTTATTGGAATAAATACCGAGAAAAGAGAGACGCTCCAACAATGGGACGTACTCTTTCTCTGCTTCCTGGAGAATGCGATGGTTGAAGTACATCCAACTGATATCGCGTTCTACGTATGCCTTTTTGAGTAATTCTTCTTTGGTCATAGTCGTTTGCTAATTATAGAGTTATTTAACTTTCTAATGTCTTTCCATACGTCCTGGGCTAGGGGCTTTTGGGCTTTCAGTCCGTTCTTGAACCACATTCGAAAGTTTGTGGGTTATTTTATTTTTGTAGACTCTTTCTTATTCTTTTTTTCAACTTTCTTTTCTGGAGCAGCTTCCTTCTTCTCTAAGTCAGCTTTCTTTTCAGAAGTCTTTTCTTTCTTCTCTGCGTTAGCTTTCTTTTCAGAAACTTTCTCGTCCTTCTTGTTCTTAGAAGGTTCTTTAGAGTCTTTGCCTGGTACTTCCAGAACGAGGAAATCTGTATCTCCGTCGATAAAGTGAAGCTCTTTACGGAAGAACTTGCTGCTGCCTGCTGGAACGATGATGTCGTGCAACTGGTCGCAGTCATCGAATGTATGACGGCTCAACTTTTCTGGAGTTCCTGCGAAAGTAATCTTCTTCAGTTTGTCGCATTCAGCGAAAGCGTATGCTTTGATAGCTTTCACGCTGGCTGGTATATAAATGTTATCCAATTCATCACAATCATAGAATGCATCATGTTCAATCTCCTTCACCGTACTAGGGATGATGACATGAGCCAATTGTTTCTTGCCACGGAAAGCCATCTCTCCGATAATCTCTACTCCCTCAGGAATCGTAAAACTGGCATCATGGTTCATGTAGTAAACCAAGCGCTTCTTGTCGGCGGTATAGACTGCCCCGCCGTCAAACTCAAAATTATCGCTGTCAATCTTCTGTAAGGCGAGGTTGAGAACCAAGTTTTCAAACTTACCGTCTTTCTTGGACTTCTTCTTGAGAATCTCCAAAATTGCTTTTTTATTTTCCTTCATATAATCATATATGTTAATTGTATTTCTTTTCGGTTGCAAAGGTACGGCGATATTTTTAAACTAGAGCGAAAAGATGGTTACATGTTTATGACGATGATGTTACATCGATATTACGGGCGTTACAATCATATTACACGCTTTGTAAACAGGCAATGTAACACTTTTTTAATACTTATGTTTTGTGAAAGAAATATTTTATCCTTATCTTTGCAGCCGAAAAGAAATAGAAAGGCATCTTGTAGGATTTCAATTCATAACGGGATTGCTTTCTTGTTGGTAACAATCAATTAAGCTATATATATAAGGTAAAAATGAAGAAGAAAACGTATCTGTTTATAGCACTGTCTATAGTGTCGATGGGAATGAATGCCCAAAACTCAGAAAAGAGTTCTCTTGAAAACAATGTGCCTGAATTCGTCAAGACAATGAAGATAGGTGGAACCATCCGTTCTAAGTATGAATACCAAACCGAGGAAGGGGAGGGACGATTTGAGGTGCGTACGGCCCGTATCAATGTAGCAGGAAATGTAACAAAGGAGGTTAGTTATAAGGCTGAGATTGATCTCTGTGATGAGGGTAAGATCAAGATGCTCGATGCTTATACCCGCATCAAGCCTTGGAAGACACTGCAGCTTACCATTGGTCAGGAGCGTGTGCCATTCACTATTGATGCTCACCGTTCTCCTCATCAGCAGTACTTCGCCAACCGCTCGTTCATCGCCAAGCAGGTGGGCAACGTGCGCGACGTGGGTGCCGAAATCGGATACACCTGGAATGTAGGTTTCCCAATTGTGGTGAATGCCGGTATCTTCAACGGTTCGGGTTTGACCAACCAGAAGGATTACTGGACCAAGGGCGTTAACTATTCAGCCAAGGCTCAGTTCCTCTTCCCAAATGTCAACCTGGTGTTGAGTACCCAGAAGATCAAGCCATCTGATGTTACGGTAACGATGTATGATGGCGGTATCACCTTCCACAAGGGTGGTTTCATTGCTGAGGCTGAGTATCTTTACAAGCATTACAGTAAGGATGCTTTCCACGATGTTCATGCATTCGATGGTTTCGTATGCTATGATATTCCGGTGGCTAATCCTAAGAGCCTTATCAGGAAGGTTTCGCCTTTGGCAAGATATGATTTCATGAGCGACCACAGTGATGGTACAAGATATGGCGGTTCTGATACAGAACTGGGTGCATTGAAGATCAATGATTATAAGCGCCATCGTGTTACGGGCGGTGTAACCTTGAGCCTTGCCAAGCCATTCATCTCAGATATCCGTATCAACTACGAGAAATATTTCTATCGTAAAGGTGGTATAGCTAAAGTTTCAGAAAAAGATAAGATTGTTGTGGAGTTCATGACAAAGTTCTAATAATAGTTTATAGTTAAGAGTTTATAGCAACAGTCATCTATAAACTATAAACTCTTAACTATAAATTCCTTACAGCATTCCCTTAGAACTAGGAAGCTCGAAGTGGTAGATGTCTCTCTTTACCGCCATTTTCAGCGAACGGGCAAGTGCCTTGAAGATGCCTTCTATCTTGTGATGCTCATTTTCGCCTTCAGCCTTGATATTGAGGTTCATCTTTGCTGCATCACTCAGACTCTTGAAGAAATGCTTGAACATCTCGGTTGGCATTTCGCCCACCTTCTCTCTGTGGAACTTGGCATCCCAAATCAGCCATGGACGGCCACCGAAATCCAATGCTACCTGACAGAGACAGTCGTCCATCGGCAGACTGTAGCCGTATCTTTCTATTCCGCGCTTATCACCTAAAGCCTGCAGCAGGCATTCGCCCAGTGCAATACCCGTATCCTCAATGGTATGATGCTCATCCACATAGAGGTCGCCCTTGGTATGGATGGTGAGGTCCATCATGCCGTGCTTGCCTATCTGTTCCAGCATGTGGTCGAAGAAACCGAGACCGGTAGAAATGTCGCATTTTCCTGAACCATCGAGATTTACCTTGATGTAGATATCCGTTTCCTTGGTGGTGCGCTTCACCTCTGCGATGCGGTCGCCGGCAAAGAGAATCTCAGCAATCTTATCCCAATCCATACCGTCTTTTCCGAGAATCAGGCTCTTGCAACCCAGGTTCTCGGCAAGCTGGGCATCGGTTTCACGGTCGCCGATTACATAACTGTTTGCCATATCGTAGGCAGGGTTGTCGATATATTCAGTCAGCATGCCCGTGCCCGGCTTGCGCATCGGCGAGTTATCCTCAGGGAAGTGGCGGTCGATGTGCTGCTTGGCAAAGTGGATGCCTTCGCTCTCCAGGGTCTGGATGATGAAGTTGTGGACTGGCCAGAAGGTATCTTCCGGAAAGGAGTCGGTACCCAGTCCGTCCTGGTTGCTCACCATCACCAGCTCGTAGTCGGTGTGCTGGGCAATGAAGGAGAGATTGCGGAACACGCCCTTGGTGAATACCAGCTTCTCGAAGCTGTCAATCTGTTCATCCTCTGGTTCCTGAATCAGAGTTCCATCGCGGTCGATGAAGAGTAATCTTGTCTGTTTCATGTCTCTTATATATGTTAATACGATTAATATTTTTCAATTTCTGCGGTTGCCATCTTCTGGCTTTCCTTCATTCTCTTCTTCTCTTCGTCTTGCACCTTGTAAGAGCCGAATTGATAGGCAAGTGAAATGCCGAGCCAGCTCAGGGCGTAGATGATGAGCAGGAAGGTGATGGTAAACACCAGGAAGAGGAGTGGGGTGAAATAACCCGGCACACCGAGCGGGTCACCATCAAGCGCACCGAGCTGTGAATAGAACTGTGCGATGATGAGGATGATGGAAGGCAGGGCTGCGATAAAGGTAGCGATGCCTACGATAATCATGCCGAGAAAACTGGTCAGAAAGAAACCTCCGAAGTGGCGGAGAATGCGGAGGAGGGATTTTCTTATCTTGCGCTTTTCGCCCTTAGGACACAGTTGCTTTCTTGGCAGGAGATGCCAGAATGATACGATAGCCATTACGATAGTGGCTCCGTAAATGATGGTTTGCAGGATGAACGAAGCCATCGGATTTACGGCTCCCCAATCGTGAAGCGGTTTGTTGGGGAGGAGGAAATAGAGTACGATAGCCAGCAATACAGCAAATGGAACATGGGTAGTCCATGTCTGTTTTACAAGTGATCTGAAGTCACTTGTTATGGTATCGTATGATGCTCTCATGCAGGAAGTTATACTTCTGTGCTTAAATAATTCATTTACTTCCATAACTATCTTGTTTTAATTTCTAATTATCGCTTTTGTTTTTTTACTCTTTTACCTTTAAAAGTTTCTTCTGAATTCTGAGCAGGTAATGGCGGTAGCGATAGCCACATTCAGACTGTCGGCGGTAGCTCTACCTTCCGGAAAGTTAGGGATGAGCAACTTGTGATTTACCTTCTTTGCCAGGTCTGGCGAGATGCCTTTTCCTTCGTTTCCCATCACGATAAGTCCACGGTTTTCGAGCGTTTGCTGATAGATGTTGTCGCCGTCCAACAGGGTGCCGTAAACGGGAACATCGGCAGGAAGTGATTCTACCAGTCCCAGCAGGTCGCCATATTCTACCTTCACTCTTGCTATGCTGCCCATCGTAGCCTGAACCACCTTCGGATTGTATACGTCGGCAGTATCCTGACTGCAGTAGATATGGGTGATGCCAAACCAGTCGGCGATGCGGATGATGGTGCCCAGATTGCCCGGGTCCTGAACGCCGTCGAGCGCCAGACTCAGTTCGCTGGTATTAATAGAGTAATCTCCTGATGTTGCCTGTCTGAATACGGCAAGTACCTGTTGCGGATGCTGCAGGAAACTCACCTTCTTCAGTTCTTCATCAGTAACCTCTATCACTTCGGTTTCAGCCCCGAAGTGTTTGCCCCGGAGCCATTCGCCGGTAGCCACAATCAGGTCGGCAGGTTGCAGAGCGAGCAGATCGTCTACCACCTTGAAACCTTCTGCCACGAACTTTCCTTCTTTATTTCTGTTCTTCTTCAGTTCGAGCGAACGTATGTACTTTATTTTATTCTTGCTAATCATTTATTTTTTGTCTATATGTGTGCAAAGGTAACATAAAATATAGACATTTCAAAATAAAAAGTGCTAAATATTTTGTATTTAATTTGTTTTGCATTATCTTTGCATATCAAAAACGATAGATATTTTGAAAATACAGAAGATTTCATTACTTGCCTTGCCGCTGCTCATAGTATCTTGTTCTTCAAGCAAAATGGTGCCGGAAGGGGAGTATATATTAAATAAGGTAGAAGTGAAGAGCGACTCGGCAGGGTATAATGCCGGGGCGCTCAAGCAGTATGTGCGCCAGAAAGAGAAACCGAAACTCTTCTCGCTCTTCAAGAATCCTTTCAGCAAGAAGCCTGTCATCTACGATACTTTGCAGGCACGGCTCTCCTGTCAGGATCTGATTACCGCCATGCAGAACCAGGGCTTCATGCATGCTGGGGTGTCGCTCTATACCACCAAGAAAGGAAAGAAATTGGATGCTACCTATCTGTTGCATCCCGGAGAACCTTTTATGATAGGTAAGGTGAAATATGAAGTGGAAGATGAACATATCCAGCAACTTCTGCATCTCGATAATCCCGATAATCAGCAGATTAAGCCGGGTATGAGATTTACGGTAGAAACATTGGATAATGAGCGCAGGCGTATCTCCAGCCTTCTGACCAATGATGGCTATTTCCGCTTTCATAAAGATTTTATCCAATTTTCTGCCGATACGATTGCGGGACAGAAGGATATCGCCCTGACGCTCCACCTGATGAAGTATAAGGCAAACAGTAATGCTCCTGAGGTTGATCATCCCCGATATGAAATCAGAAACATCAACTATCTGAGTAATGACAGCGACCGAATCCATCTGCGCCATCAGGTTTTGCTCAATGCCACTGCCCTCAGAGAAGGCCGTCCCTACAGTGCCGCCGCCTTGCAGCGCACCTATAACAACTTTGCCCGTCTGCAGGCGGTGAAGTATACCAACATCAGATTCTCTGAAGTTCCTGACAGCAACCTGGTTACGGAGAACGGAATGGAGAGGGACAGCATCAGCCGGCAGATGGATTGCAATATCCAGATCAGTACCAACAAGCCTTCTACCATCGCCTTCCAGCCGGAGGGAACCAATACGGCGGGCGACTTGGGAGCTGCTGCATCGCTCACTTATACCAACCGAAATCTCTTCAGAGGTAGTGAGCAGCTGAGCATCGAACTTCGTGGAGCTTACGAGGCTATTACCGGTCTGGAGGGGTATCAGGATCAGAACTATACTGAATATTCGGTTGAAGGCAAACTGGTTTTCCCTCGTTTCTTGGCGCCTTTCCTTTCAAGAAATTTCAGAAGAAGACAGACGGCAAACAGCGAGTTATCGGCAAGTTGGAATCTTCAGAACCGTCCGGAGTTTCATCGCCGCGTATTCTCTACTGCCTGGCGTTATCGCTGGACAGAACCGCGTCATCACCTGGCCTGGCGTTTCGACCTGCTCGATCTCAACTATGTGTATATGCCATGGATATCCGAGACTTTCAAGAGAGACTATCTTGATAATGCAGAAAACAGAAATGCCATCCTCCGCTACAATTACGAAGACCTGTTTATCATGAAGATGGGTTTCGGTTTGAGTTATAGCGATGGGGTAGATGCTGTGCGAGTGAATGTAGAGAGTTCGGGCAATCTGCTGAGCGGTGTTTCCAAGGCTTTCGGTTTCAAGGTGAACAGCCAGGGGCAGCGTACATTATTTAATATAGCTTATGCCCAGTATGCCAAGTTTGATGTAGATTATACTCATCTGATGCAGTTTGATAAGCGCAATGCTCTGGCGCTGCATGCGGGCATCGGTGTGGCTTATCCTTACGGCAACAGTACGGTGTTGCCTTTCGAAAAGCGTTATTTCTCGGGTGGTGCCAACTCGGTAAGAGGTTGGGGCGTAAGAGAATTAGGTCCGGGCAAGTTTAAGGGAACTGACGGCAGAATAGATTTCATCAACCAGACGGGTGATGTGAAGCTCGACTTGAATGCCGAATATCGCACTTCGCTCTTCTGGAAGTTTGAGGGTGCAGCGTTTATCGATGCCGGTAATATCTGGACACTTCGCAATTATCAGGATCAGCCTGGCGGCCAGTTCAAGATAGATGAATTCTACAAACAGATAGCTGTAGCCTATGGCTTAGGTCTCAGGTTGAATTTCGATTACTTCATTCTCCGTCTGGATATGGGTATGAAGGCAATCAATCCTGCTTACGGAACGAAGGAAGAGCATTGGGCGATTATCCACCCGAAACTAGACCGCGATTTCGCCTTCCATTTCGCAGTAGGTTTGCCGTTCTAAATGCAGCTAATAGTTTATAGTTAATAGTTGATAGTTAATAGTTTATAGCCAGGAGTTTCTGTAGGGCATCTTTTTTGATTATGATGCCCCTCAGAAACTCCTTACTTTTTTCAAGGCAATTTTTCCAACTTAATCTTCCAGAGTCCCTTTTCCATACACATCGGCAGTTGGAAATCGGCCTGTTCTATGAGCTGCGGATCCTGTCCGATGCTGTCCATCTGCAGAAAATTATGAACCGTAAGGGTAACGGTGGCACTTGTTTCATCGTCACCGAAATCAATATCCGTAATCTCGATGCTGGCATCCTCCGGTTTCTGGCGCAGCAGTTCCACGTCGGTCTCGTTCACATTACTTGCAGCATAACGCAGCCAGCGCTCCGATTCCTGGGTGCAATACTTCACGGCTTTCGGGAAATGCCAGTTGAAATAATTGTTGGCAAACGAATCAACATCTGCCTTCAGCTGGTCCTCGCTGCCTTCGTGAGGTTCACAGCCCGAAAGGCTGAATATACTTGCGGTCATGCATGCCACAGCTATGCATAAACCTATCATCGACTTCTTCATCATGATTCTCAAATCTTAAAAATTCTATTTTTTTGCGATATTTCGGCACAAAGATAGTAAAAAACTTTGTAATAAGAATCTTTTTTGCTAACTTTGCATGGAAAATAACAATTAAAATGCTGAAATTTATATCCTTTGGCAGTGGAAGTAGTGGCAATTGCTATTATCTTTACACTGATACGGATTCGATACTGATAGACGTAGGAGTAGGAATAAGAATATTGAAGAAGCATTTCCATAACTATGGACTTCGCTTCGAGGATGTGCATCACGTCCTCATCACCCATGACCACGCCGACCATGTAAAGTCGGTGGGGAGTCTGAGTACTGACTATCATCTACCGGTATATACGACCCGTAAAGTACATCAAGGCATCGAGCGCAACTATTGTGTTCGAAAGAAGATAGAGCCTAACCATGCTCGTGTGATAGAGAAGAAAGTAACTTTCACACTGGGCGAGTTTAAGATTACTCCGTTCGGTGTACCCCACGACAGTACCGACAATGTTGGCTATTTCGTGGAGTGCGGTGGTGTAAACTTCTGTCTCATCACCGATGTGGGGCATATTACTGAAGAGATGCACGACTTTATCGGCCGTGCCAACTATCTTGTGCTCGAGGCGAACCATAGTGTAGAGATGCTCCAGCAGGGTCATTATCCCCAGTATCTGAAGGATCGCATTCTGGGAGATAACGGTCATCTGAGCAACGACGATTGTGGCGAGGCGCTTGCCAATTATGCTACACCGGAGCTTCATCACGTCTGGCTCTGTCATCTCAGCGAGGAGAACAACCATCCTGAGCTGGCACGCAAAACCGTGGAGCAGATCCTGCGCAGCAAAGGCATCATAGCCGGCAAGGACTTCCAGCTGGAAGTATTGAAGCGCAAGACACCGAGCGAAATCTATAAGCTGGTGTAGGGCAGGTGTAAAACTAAAAAGGTAGCCGGATAAGGAGTTATATTGAGTTAACTCCTTATCCGGCTATTTCATGAATACGAAATAAACGGCTGCAATCAGGCAGCAGAAGGCTGCGAAATGATTCCAGTGCAATCCCTGTCCCTGAAAGAGGATATTGGCGATGATGGCGAAGACGATAAGCGATACGCATTCCTGTATCACCTTGAGTTGGACCAGATTAAACGGTCCGCCATTATCCACGAAACCGATGCGGTTGGCTGGTACCTGACAGCAATATTCGAAGAAGGCGATAGCCCAACTGAAGGCGATGACACCGATAAGAGGCCAGTTGCTGCTCACGCCCGTTTGTTGCAACTTGAGGTGTCCGTACCAAGCTAGCGTCATGAAGATGTTGCTCAGCACCAATAATAATATAGTATACAATCCGTTCATAATCTTATCTTTTTTGCGGGTGCAAAGGTAATATATTTTTTTAAACCCTCCAAATTTCAGGGAAGTTTCATTTCGTTTTTGTTTTGATATGGCTGTTTTTGGCAGATAGATCTCCGATATCCTGATATTTATCTCCGAAAGATAAGTGTGCTGTTTGCGTATGGCTAGTAGGCTGTTTGGGGCGAACAGCCGACTAGCGGAATAGGGAACAGTTGGCTGTTCCTATGAGACAGTCATCTCAGACGGGGAAACCAGATTTCTCCTTCCATCTGCACTTTGATATCAGCTATCGCAATATCTTCTTCCATAGATTCTTGTATTCAAGAATCTCGTTTATTAGTTGGCATCAAGATTTCGGTATAATCTGGCAAACTCTTCTAATCTAACTACTAGTACTCTTGGAAAATCAATGTTTTCTAAATCTTTGAAATGTTTATCATCTGATACAATGAAATCGGCATTAGCAAAGACTGCACAATCCACAAACTTATTATCATCGGGATCCTGTGTGATAAGATTCCAATGATAATGAGCATCAACTCTTTGGGTATTTGGAGCTTGAGTTATAATCTCTAATACCATAGTTGCTATTAATCGATTCGTTTTTAAACAAAGTATTTCTTCGTATTCTTCTAGAATTTCAGTTGTAAAGCAGAGACAATAGTCCCCATTCAAGAATCTTTCCCATAAGAAATAATTTTTGCTTTTCCTTGCAATTATCTGCAAGAGACAGTTGGTATCTAAGACGATATTTCTCTGCATAGTCAGTTTATTTATAAGTCGTGCGCAAATGTTCTGACTGCATTTCCTGCAACTTTTCATTGCTCATTTCGCCAGATTCCCAAAGCTTATCTATTTCTCGCTGCAAGCGATCATTCATGAACTTTACTAATGTTCGTTTCAAGTCTGCCAAGTCCTGTTCTGACTGCAAACAAGAGATAACATTGAGCACCGCCTGCTGGGCCTGATTGAATTGTAATACTTGTGTTGCCATAATTGTAATTTTTAAACATTTCACTCTGCAAAGATACAGATAATTATTGAAACTCCAAAGATTTTGAGAAGAATATTTTGATTTTGCAAGAAAAATGGGGGATAATATAAAAAAGGTGGCGAATCTTTTTGTTATCTCTGATTTTTGCAGTATCTGGATTGATTCGCATAATCCTTTAAATTTCCGTGTCCTCAGCCATTTTCTTTCAGATTTTCTTGCGAGTTCCAATCTTTCTTCGTATCTTTGCCGTGCCAGTTATTCATTTAAAAAAGGAGCAATATGATGGTACATCGAGATAAGATATTATGTTTTTTGGTTTTATTCTGCTGCTTTGCTCATACTCCTCTGCAAGCCCAGCAGCCACGCAAGAAGGTGGGGCTCGTGTTGGGTGGAGGTGGTGCCAAGGGTGCGGCTGAAGTAGGTGTGCTCAAGGTGCTGGAAGAGGCTGATATTCCTATAGATTATATTGCCGGAACCAGTATCGGTGCCATCGTGGGCGGACTCTATGCCATCGGCTACGATGCTGCGGATATCGATAGCCTCTACCGTAACCAGAACTGGCTTTTCCTTTTGAGCGACCAGGTGAAACGTGAATCGGAGACTTTTCTTTCTAAAGAAGAAAGGGAGAAATATATCGTTCATATACCTCTTTCCAAAGAGAGGAAGGTCTCGTTGCCAACCGGTTATGTGAAGGGGCAGAATATCTTTAACCTTTTCTCGAAACTTACCGTGGGGTATCATCAGGTGGATGATTTCTCCAACCTACCTATTCCTTACCGTTGCGTGGCGGTAGATCTGGTAGAAGGCAAGGAGGTGGTGTTTTCATCGGGCTCGTTGCCATTGGCGATGCGTGCCAGCATGTCGATACCGGGCATGTTTGCTCCGGTAGAATGGAAAGGGAAGATGCTGGTGGATGGCGGCGCCTTGAACAATCTGCCGGTTGATGTGGCAAAGGAAATGGGAGCGGATGTGATTAGCTGTGTATATTTGAGTAGGTTGGAAGAAGAAGGAAGAACTGAAATCGGCTTCTTCTGTTGTAGAACAGCTCATAAGTATGATGGGGCAGAACAAATACCGGAAGAATATGGCTGAAGCCGATCTTTATATCAATCCTTCTCTGAAAGGTTATTCGGCAGCCAGTTTCCAATCTGAAGCCATTGACACGATGATACAGCGGGGAGAACAGGCTGCCCGTCAGAAATGGGATGAGCTGATGGCTCTGAGAAAGTATATCTATGCTGATGCTTGTGATTCTGCAGCCTCTGATGATACATTACAGGATAAACGCCTCAAACAGCCGAAACCTTCTCAGACGGAAGCTTATCATATAGGAAGCATCCGGATAGAAGGCATCAGCGGAGAGGAGGAAAAGTGGATTAGAAAGAAAATTGCTTTACGGGAGAATTCGGAAGTCAGTCCTGAGGAGATAGATGGCACACTTGCCATGCTCAGGGGACTGAATATCTTTTCGCGTGTAGAATACAGACAGTCTAACGAGGAACCTTATGACCTGGTATTCATGCTGGAACCCAACGAATCGAGAAGAATCAGTGTAGGTGCACGTTTTGATACGCAGGATCTGGCGAGCGTCATTGCTCAGATATCCAATAACCAGCAGTTTTCTACCCGTCATCACTATGCCTTTACAGGACGCATTTCCCGTAATCCCTATCTGGAAATGAAATATGCCTATGGCAACCTTTTCGGAGCGAAAATAGGCATTTCCTATCGTATGGCTCATTATGATTTCGACCTTTATGCGGACAAGCATAAGCTGGATGCCCTGGAGTTTCTTTCGCATTCTTTCGCTGGATTCTATACCCGCGATATCGGTAATTTCAGATTGAAATCGGGAGTGCAGTTTGATTATTATCATTATCATTCTGATATGTTCGAACGCGACGGAAGCATCCAGACACGTTCGTCAGACCATTTCCTGAACTACTTTGCATCTGTTGTGATGGATACTTACGACCGCCGCTATTTCCCGACCCGTGGTAGCCGCATTCAGGTTCAGGGCATTCTGCATACGGATGACGGAATACATTATGCTGATGGTAATCCTTTTGTTGAAGCTGCTTTTCAAGGAGAATGTGCCGTACGTCTCAATTCCAGATTCTATCTGCTCCCTAAGCTCAAGAGCCGCTTCTTGTTTGGCAGTTCCGTACCAGCCATTTATCAGAATTATGCAGGTGGAGTAGCTGACGGTTACTATCTGCCTTGGCAGGTGGCATGGGAGAGTGCGCAGCATGTTCATCTGCTGGAGCGCAATGTGGTGACTGGTCAGCTCGGTTTCCGCTATCGGGTAAAAGGAAAGTTCTATCTTACCGCTCTGGGAGAGTATGGCAAGGAAGCCCGCAAGTTTTCCCATATTCTCATCGGTGATGATTTGTGGGGAGGAGCCTTGAGAGCATCCTATGATTTCGTATTGGGTCCGGTAAGCATTCAGGCTAATTATTCTAGCTTGGGTAAGAATGTAGGATTCTATATCAATGCAGGATTTGTATTCTGATTTCCTTATCTGTATCATGTAAACCAGAACCTGCATGTTTATATGTGTCATGGCGGTTCGCACAAAACTCGCATCTTGTCGTTTCCAGAGCCTACAAGACAGGAAATCATCAGTCTGATAGGTGGTTGGCTGAAGGAATAATGCTTTCAACAACCAACCATGATGGATAAAATGAAAGATTTTTTCAAAAAATATCCATAAAAATTTGGTGGTTTCAGAAAAATGTATTACCTTTGCACTCGCTTTTGAAAACAAAGCTTTTTGCAGAGGCACCCTTAGCTCAGTTGGTAGAGCAACTGACTCTTAATCAGTGGGTCTAGGGTTCGAATCCCTAAGGGTGTACAAAAAACTCCGAAGAATCAATCTTGGTTCTTCGGAGTTTTTTTGTAATAATGATTACCATTATACGATAGAGGCGATTGTTCTGAACATCATGATGCCGGTGAATTACAGACAGTCCGATTTTTATGTAAAATATCGACATTTTACCTTGAATTATCTAAAACTAGTCCTCCATTCCCCTATCATATATTAATAAACTTCATAAATTCACTGTCATTATGTCAAGAAACAAGAAAACATCAGAGTCTTTATTCCAGTTCATGAACCTCCTCATCGCCCTATTGCTGAAGAACGGGCAATACCGCACCTCGCTGCATTACAAGGCAACCCTCAACAGCTTTAAGCGATACCGAGACAATAAGGATATTGCCCTACAAGAGATAGATGCAGAAGTGATGCGCTCGTATGAGGCGTACCTGCATCATACGGCGGAGGTATGCAAAAACACCAGCTCCTTTTATCTCCGCATCCTCCGTGCCACCTACAACAAAGCTGTGGCAAAGGGACTGACGCCACAGCAGCATCCCTTCTCGGATGTCTATACCGGTATTGCCCAAACTCGCAAGAGAGCCATACCTACAGAGAATGTTAGCCAGATCAAGAGTCTGCAATCTGTCAAGGATCTCAATCCCAAGGAAGAGATGGCAAGAGATACATTCCTGATGAGTTTCTATCTGCGTGGTATCTCTTTCATCGACCTGGCTCATCTCCGCAAATCTGACCTCAAGGACGGTTATCTTCATTATACAAGAAGAAAGACAGGACAGCGTCTCACCATCCGATGGGAGAAGGAGATGCAGGAGTTGTTGGAAAAGTATCAGGCGCAGACTGCCTCCTCATCTTATCTCTTTCCTTTCCTTGTTGATGATGGAAACAAAAGACAGGATAAAACTATTGACAAAAAGCAGGATGAGGCACGCCTATATCACAATGCGGAAGCGCGTATCTCCTACCACCTCAGAAAGTTTGGAGCTACGATAGGCATCAAGGGCAAGCTCACCCTCTATGTTGCCCGCCATTCCTGGGCAACGACGGCAAGAGATAATCATATCTCTATCTCTGTCATCAGCGAGGCATTGGGACATCATTCCGAAACCACCACACAAATCTATCTCCGTTCCATCAAAAGCTCAGAAGTAGATGATGCCAACGCCAAGATACTGGCAGCCCTATAAGCCACAAAAAAGAATTAAAAGAGGGATTATGTAAAATGAACCAAAATGAACCAATTTTTCTGAATCTTTATATAAGAGACACAGAATCTTACCGCAAAGATACGAAAATTGTTGGAAACAAGCAAATTATGCGTGTTAAAAAATTAATATCATTCTACGAAATTCTACATTTTTTCAGCATTTTTCTCGTACACAATCTTCTAAGTCGTTGATTGAAAGAATGTTTTTCGGTTTTCTGTGTCTCTTATATAGAGATTCAGAAGAACGGGAGTGATTGAGGGAAGGATTTTGAGGACAAAGGAATCGGACAGCTAATCATTCCAAGGGTTGCAGACTATCATGCTCTTGGATCAGGAGTACGTCTGTGATTAGAGGTTTCCGTTATTGGAAATAGACTAACCAACCCTTTCTTGCCAAGTGTTTTGAAACATGATTTCACGACACGGGGGAATGAGAAGTACACCCTGGTCAAAATAGAAAAAAATAAACAATGATACAAGCAGACAACGAGGAGAGTTGGTACGCATTCAAGATATTTTTTGGGAAAGGAAAGCCTATCAAGGCATATTTCGTTGCCAAAGGGATAGAACATATTTATGATGTGAAACAAGCATATTGGGACAAGAATAAGAAAAAGAGACTGGTGAAGGAAGTTCCTATTATGCCATCTCTTATTCTTTTCCGTACCACGAGAATAGAAGCAGAAGAGATGGAGCGTATGTTTCTCAATAAAGTGATGCTCTATCGTGGCAAAAATTCTGAGAACTTGAAAGAACCTTCTAAAATTTCAGAACGTGAAGTGAAAATCTTCAATATTGTAGCAACTTCTGGTGTTGAAGGACTGGATTTTTACGATGAGTATAATCCCAAGTTTACCAAAGGCGACAAGTTCCGAGTCATTGAAGGTCCTTTGAAAGGAGCGGAAGGCTATGTCGTCCGTATCAAAAAAGATCATAAACTTTATGTGAGTATCAAGGGGTTGTGTGCTGTTACGACAGGATATATTCCTAAAGCATACTTGCAAAAAATCGAATAGAGTATATGGAAATGTCAGATATTAAGCAAGTGGTACTGACGAGGAAAAGTACCTCGCCAGTAACAGAGTATTAATCGAGATGATGATGAGCAGCCCAGCTGACCGCATCCAAACACGGACACTCTTTGGGAGTAGTCCCCGGCAAATCCCGATGCCCCACAATCTTCGCTTTCGGAAAGAGAATCTTCAGATTCCTGAAAAGGTCAATGAGTCTCGTTTCCTGCTCAGTTGTCATGGTGTTGCAAGGTTTGCCTTGCTCATCGAGCCCTCCCTCATAGCAGATGCCGATAGAGCATCTATTATAAGGTCTGGCATGAGCACCAACCTCCAACAGCATCCGGTGCTGCGTCATCGTTCCATCCTTACGGATGTAGAAGTGGTAGCCGATGTCATAAAACCCACGCGCCTTATGGTCGCGTCGCAGCTGTTCTACACTATAGTCCAGATTGCATCGGCTAGCCGAGCAATGCAAAACCAGATATTTAATGTCGTTAGCCGACATATATTGACTTTGTCTCATAATTCACAATTCATAATTCAACATTCAACACTTAACATTGCTATAAGGCATTTGCGCACGAGCTTACTCCCAGTGCAGTAAGAGCTGCAATCAAAGCTTGAACAGCAGCATTCAAAATTGAAACCCAAGAAATCTTCTTGGAACCATCATTAAAATTCTTCATAATCAGAAATGTGTTTAAAAGTGAAACATAAGTTTGAAGGGGTGACCACACCCTGCATTATGCAGGATGCAGTCACAGGGAGAATCCTACTCCAGACCATCACCGCCACCGTCGGTACCAGAGTCGGTACTGCTTCCACCACCAGGGTTTGGTGTATCACCATCATCACCCGATGGCTTGTTGTCACTCTTGTCGTCCTTGGTAGGCTTCTTCTTCGCAGCCTCCAGGTCAACGGTACTCTCGTTCGCCTTTTCAGCCTTGAGCAAGGCAGCTTGACCAGCACGGCTTGCCACGAGCTTGAACTCAGCTTTATCAACAAGGTTCTCAAAGTCCACACCAGGGTTAAACTTGATGTTCACCGACTTGATGTTCTCCTCGGTAAACTTCTCCAGCGACTCCGCACCCTCACAGTTGATGGAGATGCTAAAGACACCAAACTCACCGAGTTTAATCTTGTTGCCGTTGAGCAGTTGCTCTACAATGCAGTCACACATGTCCGACAGGATGGCTTTCACCATACCTCGGCTGTAGCCAGCGTTGTGTGAAGCAATGTGCTTGCAAAACTTGTTCAAGTCCCAGATTTCACGAACTTGGTTCTTGGCATAAGCCTTAGCCCCGTCCTCAGGCTTGAGGTAGTTGGTCATCAAAAATACAGAATACTCAATCATAATTAATCCTTTCTTTTAAAATGTTAATACTAATGTTACCTATGTCTCACTCAAAACTCAGAATGTCGAATGCCCGGGGTAATGAATTCTTCACTCTTCACTCTTCGTTCTTCGTTTAACTGATGCAAAGGTATAAAAAATGAGAGGCAAAATCAACTTTATGGAATAGCGTTGGATAACCATTGAATATTCGTTGAACAACCATTAAAAAACCCTACTAGAAATGGAAGAAAACAGCAAGTCTAACGTGACTTTCAACATATACGGAGGCAACAACCAAATCCTCCCCAATGCCACAGAAGCCGTACAAAACTTCTATGGCGACCAATTCGCAGACCAAAAGCTCCATTCAGAAGGCGAATCCACCGATGCACCTAATGAAGATGAGCAGCGTCTCGCTATATATATTAATAAGGTGAAATCTCTCCGAGGTTACATCTCTCTCCTCACCGCTTGCAAGAAAGCAAAGGAAGTGGGCGAGGTAGTAGCCACGATGTGCCAGAACGAGGAGGCGATAGATGCCGACCTTATCGCCAAGAAAGATTTCATCCATCTCCTCCTTCCATTCCTCACGAATGTGAAGACAGGCAAGGGAGTAGATAACCTCCGCCTCTACATCAACAATGCATGGGATGCAAGAAAAAAGGCTATCCGCCAGTCAAATCGATGAAATAACCCTCAAAAAGTATATTATATTACTTGAGCAAGTATATTATATTACTTTGCCAAGTATATTATATTACTTGGGCAAGTAACTTATATTCCCGAAAACATGAGAGAAATATATATTCATATGATACGTAAGGCACAAGAGTTCATGAATGAGAATCATTATGCAGACATCTCTCGTGTACATTGTTTGCTCCGAAAGATGATGCCTAAGGAATACCATGACCTGATAGACCAGATCAAGGAGTGTCAAGACCCGCACGTTATGTTCAATGTTAATGGTGGCAACAACGTGATAGCGCCAAATGCTAGTCAGGCGAAACAAAATATACATGATGATTCTTCTAGTAGTATAAAAGATAATTTTCAATCATAAAAGTTGAATTATGGATTTGCAATTAGAGCGATTTTCAGACATCAATCTCAAAGATTCATTCTTTGATTCTTTGAGGTCGAGTTATCCCGAGTTTGATGAGTGGTATCATAAAAAGGAAGCTGCAGGTGCAACAGCCTACACCTATTATATTAATAGAGAACTGAAAGACTTTCTTTATTTGAAGATAGAGGAAGAGGAACTATCAGATATGGTACCTGTGCAACCTGCAAGGAAACGCTTGAAGGTCGGCACATTCAAGGTGGACAATGACAATCGTCATACCACACGTGGCGAGCGTTTCATGAAGAAAATCATGGATTTGGCTATAGCCGAGGATGTGGAAGAAGTCTATGTCACCATGTTCCCTACAGATGAGTTACAAGGCTTGATTCGTATGTTTGAGAAGTTTGGATTCTTACATGAGGCGGACAAGCCTCATGAGGACGGTAATTCGGAATATGTATTGATAAAGAATATGAGAAACCATATAGGTGATTTAAAACTCGACTATCCTTTTGTTAGAAAAGCGGGTTTTAATAAGTATGTTCTTTCTATAGTTCCAGAATACCATACACAGCTTTTTCCGGATTCCATTTTGAAAAACGAACAGAAGTATGATCTTATACAGGATGTTTCTGAGACTAACAGCATCTATAAGATATACCTTTGCTGGATGAAAGGTACTAGATATTTGAAAACAGGTGACAAACTTGTCATTTATAGGACTAGTGATTTCCAAGGTCCAGCCAAGTATCGCAGTGTTTGTACATCTGTTTGTACAGTTAGTGAGGTCAAGACCTTCAAAGACTTTGAAAATGAAGATGCTTTTGTGAATTATACCAATCGTTATTCGGTATTTAAGGAATATGAATTGAGACGATGGTATAGAACAAGGAATTGTTTCATTGTCATCAAGATGTTGTATAACATAGCTTTCACTAAGAAAGTAATCAATAAAGTGATGAAAGAGCAGGTTGGCTTGAACCCTGAGTATTGGGGATTCTTCAAGTTGACCGATGCTCAATTTGATAAACTATTGGAATTAGGAGAAATAGATGAACGTTATATTATCGATTAAGCCAGAGTTTGTTGAGAAAATCTTTTCTGGGAAAAGCAATATGAGTACCGCAAGGTTCTCTTCAAGCAAAAGGTGGATACCGTATATATCTACGCCAGCCGTCCCATCAGCAAGATTGTAGGCGAGTTCAAGATAGCAGAGATTATCTGTGATACCCCTGCGAATATTTGGAATCAAACGAAAGAATACTCTGGTGTAACCAAGTCTTTCTTCCAACAGTATTATACAGGAAAAGATAAAGGCGTGGCCCTCAAGATAAAGGAATGTAAGCAGTACAAGGAGGCTGTTGATCCAACAACGGTTATTGCTAACTTTAAAGTTCCCCAGTCGTTTATATATGTTTAAGTTTTGTCTAATAGAAATATGATACCTCCATTTCAAGTAATAATAGATTGTCCCTTCAAGAGTATTACTAAAGATTCAACACTTGCTTCTATAGACAAGAAATATAGTGCTTGTATGGTAAATGATTTTGAGGATGGAGTATGGAACGGTAAATCACCATTAGCCCGTATGGCGGTACCTATATAATATATTACCTTTCATATTATGAATACTGATATTAAGAGTTTGATACCGTCCATGCATGCAGAACTGAAGCATATGCAATCTCGTGTTGCAGAGCTTCAAGTCTCATTGCAGCAAGGTTCATCTGATGAAAAGACGATTCGAGAGGAAAATTCTCGAATGAATCTGCGTGGGATTTGGACTTGAAACAAAAATTCCTTTAAAAATTTGGTAGTTTCATATAAAAACCATATATTTGCAGTCAAAAAAAGGAGATACAATTATGAATACAATTACAATAGATAATAATACATATCACGAAATAGAAAATTTTGCTCATGTAAACAATTTGGATGTAGCAGATGTAGTGAAGAAGTCTTTTCGTTTCTTTATAGAGGAGTTTAAGTTTGCTAAGCCGCATTCGAAAGCATCTCGGTATCAGTTGCCTTTGCATTTGAAAAAGATGCGAGGAGTATTAGCTGGTGTGGAAGATAGTGAGGATGAAAGATTAAACTATATATTGAGCAAGTAATGAAGAAGGTATTTTTAGATACGAATGTGGTTCTTGATTATTATCTGGATCGAGAAGGCTTTAGTGATGATGCTGAAGCCATCTTGGCTTATGGATATAATCAAGGATGTTCATTGTATGTATCTTCTTTAACTTGTGCTAATATGGCGTATATAGGCAGAAAGAAGTTCCCTGGTGAAGCGATATATGCAGTACTTGCAAGTTTGTTTGAATTTGCCGAAATAGCATCTGTCGATTCGAATGCTGTAAAGTCCGCAGTAACTTTGCAGGCTAAGGACTTTGAAGATGCATTGCAATATTTTTCTGCTAAGGCAATAGGTGTGGATTGTATTGTTACCAGAAACGTTAAGGATTTTCCTTTTTCGGAATTGCAAGTCTTGACCCCTAAGGATTTTTTGGCTCATTATGCAGTTAAATAAAATGACAGGTTGGATACTTACTAAGAAGAATACGACGTTATGAACATAGAAGAAAGAAAAGCAGATTTTATGCGTCGCTTCAAGGCTTCTAGAGAGCGGAAGGCAGAATACATAGCACAAATGGAAAAGCGAATGCGTGATGACTATCGCCGCAGAACCGGTAAGGAAGCAGAATCATTTTGTGTGTTGTAAGAATGAAAAAATTAGATTTAGTCAAGATTAATGTTGTGCACCATATGCAGTAATATAGTAGAGACGCAGTCTTGGTGATATACGAATCGTTGCTTGCAACGAAGAAATCTGTGTAAATCTGTGAGATCTGTGGGACATTAGAATAAACTCCCCATTCGAGTGACGACCAGTGCAGAGCGATACTGCAATGGGGAACAAAAATATAAAATCATGAAATCTTATTTCTCAATCAAGCCAGGAGCAACCTTCTTTTTAGGTAGCTCCCGCACCCTTGTCTATCATAAAGACGATGTCGAGATCATCTACAAGACCAAGACACCATCCGGCAAGACCTACTACGCCCATGTCTATTTGATGTTGGGTGGGGAAAACTCCGTTACTCTTTATGCCGATTGGGGTGATTACTTTTTACATATGTCAAGCATCAAAGACCAGGAGCATTTCTTTGGTATAATGAAGCGTCCCTGCCCAACCTTTGTCCAGATATGGCAAAGCGAGCATCCCGACGATATATTCATTATGTCAGCCAATGCCGGTCAAACCATGGGCTTAGGAATGGATATCGAGAACGTAGATTATCGCAATCTCGCTCCAACATCCCTCCCTTTCCATCCGTTGGTAGAGATAGGCTTACGTAAGTTCCTTGATGCCAACAACGATTTATATTTAGAACTCAATTCCCGTTGTCCCCTGAAACTCTGGAAAGACCGTTTAGTAGCAGTATGGGGTGAAGAAACAAAATAAAATAGCAATATACCAATGAATAAAGAAGAAAGAAATTCCTTTCGAAAGGAAATGCTCGGTAAGTTAGAAGAACAATGGGCTAAGAATTCGCCCTGACGAATTATTGTCCTATCCATGCCCTGGGGGATGCCCCAAAACAGGTACTTATTGCCTGCCAATATCAGGAAGAGATGCTCGAAGCCTACTTTGATTTCAAAGACCTGCTTCACTATTGCAACATCATGTACAATTTCCTTCCTATGTTGCTTCGGAACGTACGATTTCCATATCCACTTAGATGCTCGCAAGCTAGCCGCCATTACGATAGTCGCTGGCTTGGTGATATGGAGGAAGATGACCTTTGAAGACCATAAGGTGGCGTGATGTAGGAGAATGTGAAAGCACTGCTAGGAATGACACTATAATATATGGGTTGTTGGTGATACGGAGAATGTCAAGGCTGTGGTAGCTTTGGCAATACCAATTAATAATATGTTTTGGGAAAAATGTTGATGCTGAAACTGTGTGCTTGCAATCCTTCACTCTAAAGATAATGCAAATGAGTGCAATGAAAGCTGGCTTTCAAATTGCCGAGTGCAGCTTATCTTCTACAATAATGATACAAAATATAAAAAACTGATAGGTGTAACTACTTGCAATATAGTGGGGATGCAGTATTGGTGATATATACAATTATTCATTGATTATGAAAGAATATAAACTAAACTTTGAAGGGTATTGGAGAGACATCAATAAAGGTGGGCTTCCTTCCTATTCTGGAATTTATTTTGTATATAGGTGCATTTATAATGCTCAAAGTAATTCTGTTGAGTTGGTTGATATAATATATATCGGTCAAGCAGATAACATTCATGATAGACATAATAATCATGAAAAGTATTCTGAATTCTCCTCACTGCTTTTGCAAGGTCAAGAGTTGTGTTACTCTTGTGCTCCTTTAGATGAAGACCGTGATTTGGTAGAAAATGCTCTTATCTTTGCTCAAAAACCTGTTTTAAACGAACAAGGCAAGTATAATTATAACTATACAGAAGCACATATCGTCTCTGCTGGTGCATGTGCATGTCTTAGAAATACTGATTTCAATATGAAATATTATGTTGAAAATTTAAATAGGTAGAATATGGCTAATTCTGAAGGAAAAACAATAGGGCAGGAACAGAAGAGATGTTTTATAATAATGCCCATAAGTGATGTGGATGGCTATCTAAAAGGACATTTCGATAGAGTCTATGAGTATATTATAGCACCTGCATGTCAAAAGGCTGGTTATGAAGTTATTCGTGCAGATGGGACAGCTAAAGCAAATGTAATTATAGCAGATATATTGAAAAATGTATTGGAGTGTGAAATGGCAATCTGTGACTTAAGTGCCCGTAATCCTAATGTGTTTTATGAATTGGGGTTTCGTCAAGCTTTCAATAAGAAAACTGTTTTGATGATTGATGATAAAACTGACCGTCCATTTGATATAAGTGGTCTTCGTTCTTTTCAGTATGATTCTTCTCTAAGAATAGATTTGGTAAACAAAGCTATCGATGATTTGGTTAAGGCATTAAAGGAAACGAGTGATATGGGCGAACACGAGCTAAATTCGTTGTTGAAATTATTGTCAATAGAGAATCCTGCAACATTGCCAGAAGGTCATAAACTGTCGGATGAAAGTACTCTTATACTTCAAGCAATTCGAGAATTAGGAGAAGATGTTCATCGTGGTATTCGCAGAAGATCAGTTTTCACTCCTTTAGGAAGTCCTATCATTGATGTTTCTTTGCCAAATGGTAAAAAAGTGAAAGTCGGTGATCGGCTTTTCGATATGAAACATGATAAAGATTTAGGTGAAGTTGTAGAGTTGACGAAAGATTCAATAATAGTCAAAGAATATAAATAATGATATTGATATAATTCTACAAGATAGTCCTATATTTAATGATTTAATGGTAATGCCCTTTTAAGAAAGATAGGCTGACATAAAACAATATCAGGCGGTCCCATCCCGCACAATATGGCGCAGACCTTTGATGGTCCGCCAACCTTATAGCGTAGCGGTTCTGAGCACCGGAGGGCGGTTACATCCTCTCGTCCCTGAGGGAAGAGAGGCTTGGAGAGAAAGGTGGAGCTCTCCTTGCAGGAGAGACGGAGAGGTAGAAAAATACCTTCTTTAACGGTAAGGAAGGACGGGTAGGTTTTCGAAAAAATCCTTTTTTAATGGGAAAAAGCGTTGCCAATGAGTGCAATGAAAGCTTGCTTTCAAATTGCCGAGTGCAGCTCGCTTTATCAACAAAGAAGGACGGGATGATTTTAGAACTTCTTATTTTTAAGAACAAAAGATAAAACAATGAATATAATCAAAACTGATATTGAAGGCGTCCTCATTATAGAGCCACGCCTCTTCCGTGATGCTCGTGGCTACTTCTTCGAGAGCTTCAGCGAGCGAGAGTTTGAAGAGAAGGTTGCCCCAATCTTGGGACACAGTGTTCACTTTTGCCAGGACAACGAGTCTATGAGCAGCTATGGCGTAATGCGAGGCCTGCACTTCCAGCGCCCTCCTTATACCCAGAGCAAGTTGGTACGCTGCGTATAAAGGTAGAGTACTTGATGTAGCAGTGGATATCCGCAAAGGATCACCAACCTATGGCAAACATGTGGCAGTAGAACTGACAGAAGACAATCATCGTCAGTTCTTCATTCCAAAGGGCTTTGCCCATGGTTTCGCCGTTCTCTCAGAAACAGCAGTCTTCCAATACAAGTGCGATGAGTTCTATCATCCAGAGTCAGATGGTGGTATTTCTATCCTCGATGATACCCTCGGTATTGATTGGAAGATTCCTACAGAGCATGCCAATCTCTCTGAGAAAGATACAAAACATGCTATGCTGAAAGACTTTGATAGTCCATTCGACATCAATGTAGATTTATACAAGTAAACAAGATACTAATCATTTAACATTAAGGCAATGAAGGGAATAGTATTAGCAGGTGGTAGCGGTACACGCTTGTACCCTATTACCAAGGGTATCAGCAAGCAGCTGATTCCAATTTTTGATAAACCGATGATATATTATCCTATTTCGGTTCTGATGTTGGCAGGTATCCGTGAGATATTGATTATTTCAACTCCATTCGACTTGCCAGGCTTCAAGCGATTGCTAGGTGATGGTAGCCAACTAGGTGTGAAATTTGAGTATGCTGAGCAGCCTTCACCAGATGGCTTGGCACAGGCATTCATAATCGGTGAGAAGTTCATCGGTAATGATTCTGCTTGCCTCGTATTGGGCGACAATATCTTCTATGGTGCAGGATTGAACCAAATGCTTCATCAGGCAGTAGTAGATGCAGAGCAGAACAATAAGGCAACCGTCTTCGGTTATCGAGTAAGCGATCCTGAACGATATGGCGTGGCAGAGTTTGATGAGCAAGGCAATTGCCTGAGTATCGAAGAGAAGCCTCAGCATCCAAAGAGCAACTATGCTGTGGTAGGCTTATACTTCTATCCTAACAAGGTGGTAGAAGTAGCTAAGCATATCAAACCATCTGCTCGTGGTGAGTTGGAAATCACAACAGTAAACCAGGAGTTCCTGAAGGATAAGCAGCTGAAGGTACAGACCATGGCAAGGGATTCGCCTGGCTTGATACTGGAACTCATGATTCCCTTTCAGAGGCATCTACCTTTATCGAAGTTTTGGAGAAGCGACAGGGCTTGAAGGTGGCTTGTCTGGAAGGTATCGCATACCGTCAGGGTTGGATTACCGCAGAACAGTTGAGAGAGAATGCTCAGCCTATGCTGAAGAATGACTATGGCAAGTATCTGCTTTCAATCCTTGATGAAGCAGATGGTACATTAAAGAAGAATTTAGAATATTAAAATATAAGATAGGTGAGGGAGGGAATAAGAGCATTTTTTAAGCTACTTTTCGCTCTGTTCTCAAACTCATCTATCTCTCTTTAAGTAAAGTAACAATGAAGAATATCATTATCACGGGCGGTGCTGGTTTCATCGGCTCACACGTAGTAAGACTTTTCGTGAACAAATATCCTGAGTATCACATCATCAACCTCGACAAGTTGACTTACGCTGGTAATTTGGCTAACCTCAAGGACATCGAGGACAAGCCTAACTATACTTTCGTTAAGGGTGATATCTGTGATTTCGACCTGATGTTGAAACTGATGCAGGGCTACAAGGTGGATGGCATCATCCATCTCGCTGCCGAGAGCCACGTAGATAGAAGTATCAAGGATCCATTCACTTTCGCTCATACCAACGTGATGGGTACCCTGTCTCTGCTCCAGGCGGCAAAGATTTACTGGGAGAGTCTTCCTGAAGGATACGAGGGTAAGCGCTTCTACCACATCTCTACTGATGAGGTTTACGGTGCATTGCAGATGACTCACCCTGAGGGCGTTCCTGCTCCTTTCACCACCAAGGCATCCAGCGGTAAGAACCACGAGGCTTACGGCGAGGAGTTCTTCCTGGAGACAGCCAAGTACAATCCTCACTCTCCATACTCAGCATCCAAGGCAAGCTCAGACCACTTCGTTCGTGCTTTCCACGATACATACGGTATGCCTACCATCGTGACCAACTGCTCTAACAACTACGGTCCATACCAGTTCCCTGAGAAGTTGATTCCGCTGTTTATCAACAATATCCGTCATCGCAAGCCATTGCCAGTATATGGTAAGGGTGAGAACGTGCGCGACTGGTTGTATGTAGTAGACCATGCTCGTGCCATCGATATGATTTTCCACAAGGGTAAGATTGCCGAGACCTATAACATCGGCGGTTTCAACGAGTGGAAGAATATCGATATCATCAAGGTGGTTATCAAGACTGTTGATAGATTGCTCGGTCGTCCTGAGGGTGCTGACTTGGATTTGATTACTTATGTAACAGACAGAAAGGGTCACGATATGCGTTATGCTATTGACTCTAGAAAGCTGCAGAAGGAACTCGGCTGGGAGCCATCTCTCCAGTTTGAGGAGGGTATCGAGGAGACTGTAAAATGGTATCTTGATAACCAGGAATGGATGGGCAATGTAACATCTGGTGATTACCAGAAGTATTATGATAATATGTATAAGGACAGATAAGCAACAATGAATATATTTGTGACAGGAGTTAAAAGGAAGCTTGGACAAGAGACACAATTGGCAATAACGAAAAGTGAAAATAAATATTTTAACCTAACGAAGAATGATACTAATTTCCTTAAAGGTATTGCCATTGTTTTGATGCTGTTGCATCATCTGTTTTATGTGCGTCAAGAACTTTATGATGATGTCTTATTATATGGACATCATAATCTTGTAAATGAAATAGGGCAGTTTGGAAAAGTATGTGTTGCAATCTTTGTCTTTCTATCTGGATATGGATTGCAAATAGTAGATGCTTCAAAACATTTTAGTACGAGACAATACTTCGTCCATCGTTTTGTAAAACTATATTCAAATTATTGGATGATTTGGCTGTTGTTCGTGCCTATTAGTGTATTGTGCTTTGGAAGAACATTTGATGAGGCTTATGGTAATTATGCTTTGTTAAAATTGTCTTGGATTTTTTCGGACTACTCAATGTATTTAATTTATATGGATATAATCCAACTTGGTGGTTTTATTCAACGATTATAATATTGTATCTCATCTATCCATGTTTAAAGAAGTTCATTAGGGTTCCTCTTTTTTTGATTTTGTTGGGAATTGGTGGGTATTATTTGGCATTTCTTAATAGTGTTTTTCTATCTATTACCATTTGTTTTGGGTATGATATTTGCATTTTATCATAAAGAAATAAAGTTGCCAAGATTTACCCCCCCCTATAAGCTGTTAAGTGATATAATGTTGTTGCTGATATTAGCGGTTATTTTTATGGAACGAATCAAGGCTGGTGATAAAATTCTTTATGATAGTTTTATAGTACTCATATTCTTAATTGTTTGTAAAACAACAACTCTACCCAAATGGGTGCGTAAAAGTTTTATGTTTTTAGGTAAGCATAGTATGAATATCTTCTTATTCCATACATTCATCTTTCTGTATTGGTTCAAAGATTTTATATATTTTTCTAGAAATCCGCTCATAATATTTGCGACATTGTTAATTCCATGTTTAATAATATCAATGGTAATAGAGAAAATCAAAGTTATTATTTGTTTCAGAAAATTGAATGAATATATCGAAAATCATTTATGTCAGACAATAAAAAAATAGCAAAGAACACGCTCTTATTATACATCCGCATGTTTATTATTATGGGTGTAACTTTATATACATCAAGAGTTGTTTTAGATAAACTTGGTGTAGTAGATTATGGACTATATGGCGTGGTAGGTGGAATCGTCGCTATGCTATCATTTCTGAATGGTACATTGATGGCAGGTACCTCACGATTTATTACGTATGAATTAGGAGCAGGAAATAAACAGCGTTTGTGGGAAACTTTCAATACTTCATTCTATACACACTCTCTTTTAGCAATTATAGTTATATTGATATTAGAGACTGGTGGCTTGTGGTTTTTATATCATAGGCTTGTAATACCTGCAGACCGTTTAAATGCATGTTTTTGGGTATTCCAGTTGTCAATACTTACCACCGTTGTCTCTATAACGCAAGTTCCATATAATTCATTGGTAACATCGCACGAAAAGTTCAATATCTATGCATATATAAGTATATTTGAAGCGATAGCAAAATTGAGCGTTTGTTATGCATTGATAATATCGCATTGGGATAGATTGATCTTGTATGCGTTATTATTGGCTTTGATACAGTTGTTAATAGCATTCTATTATAGAATTTATTGCAATCGCCATTTTGAGGAATCGCATTTAGCACTTGCTTTTAACAAACAAATCTTTCGAGACTTGATGGGATTCTCTGGCTGGAATATCATAGCACAACTTACACACTCATTACGAATACAAGGAGTAGTAATCTTGATAAATATGTTTTTGGCTCCAGTTGTAGTTGCAGCTCAAACGATAGCAAATCAAGTTTGTAATGCAGCTATGGGATTTGTTAATAACTTTCGAGTAGCTTTTAATCCTCAAATAATAAAGCTTTATGCATCAGGAGATAAGGAAGAATCGAAGAAACTTACTCTCAATGCAACCATTGTAAGTTTTGATATGGTTTTGCTTTTAGCACTTCCATGTATTTATGCCATGCCTACTATTATGGATATATGGCTTGTAAAAGTACCAGATTATGCAGTTTTGTTTACTCAATGTATGTTGGCTTGCAATGTAATTGATGTTTTTAATGCTTCTTTCTATATTCCAATGCTTGCTGCCAATAAAATTAAGTTTAACTCAATGTCTGCCGTATTTATTGGCATAGGACAATTTGTTTTACTTTATTTTGTCTTAAGGTATTCTAAAGAAGCGATGTGGGTACCAATATTCAATATAGTTCTTACTGCCGTATATTCTCTTTGATAAAGCCTTATGTTTTGTGGAAAGATATTGATTATTCGATAAAAGAACTAGGTATGTGTTACTGGTGTTGCCTAAAAGTACTGGTTTTGTCATTAGTCGTTACCATTCCATTATATCTATATTTAGATCAATCATTAGCAAGTAGTACAATTCTTATATTGTCTTCTCTTGTAGCAGTTGCGGTTTCATCGTGGCTGTTTTTAGATAAGGACATGAAGGATAAGATAGTTTTAGTAGTAAAAAATAAAATACATAAACGATGAAAAATTGGCGATAATAGGAGCTTCTTATCTTCAGGAGCCTATAGTGAAGAAAGCAAAGCAAATGGGTATTTATACCATTTGCTTCGCATGGGCAGATGGTGCAACATGCGCAGAAATCTGTGATAAGTTCTATGATATTTCAATTATTGAAAAAGAGCAGATTTTAGAGATTTGTAAAAAGGAACAGATTGATGGCATTACAACGATAGCATCAGACACAGCAACACTTACAGTAAATTATGTTGCCTCTAGAATGGGACTTATTTCCAATCCTGATGAGTATTCCGAGATTTGTACTAATAAGTTCAAGATGCGGCAGTGTTTCATGGATGCTGATGTTCCTTCTCCGAAATTTACACTTGTTGATGATGAAGGTAAGTATAGTATTAAGGGATTTAGATTTCCATTAATTGTAAAACCTACCGATCGCTCAGGTAGCCGGGGTGTTGAGAAGGTATTGGATCCTGTTCAACTTGAATCAGCCATTAAAAGAGCAAGAAAAGATTCTTTTGAGGGTAAAGCCATTATTGAGGAGTTTGTTACAGGTCGAGAGATCAGTGTTGAGGGAATTTCTTTTGAAGGTAATCACACCATCTTGCAAATCACTGATAAGGTTACAACAGGTGCACCTTTCTTTGTGGAACTGGGACATCATCAACCATCTTCATTATCTGATGAGATAAAGAATAAGGTCAAGCAAATCGTCTTAAATGCACTTGATGCCTTACATATACAATATGGTGCTTCTCACTCTGAATTGAAGATTGACGAGGACGGCAATATCCGGGTTATCGAGATTGGGGCAAGAATGGGAGGTGACTTTATCGGTTCCAATTTAGTGCAGTTGTCAACAGGCTATGATTTTGTAAAGGGTGTTATAGATGTCGCCCTAGGTACTTTTGAAGTGCCAAAGTTAACACAAAATAACTATTCTGGAGTTTATTTCTTATGCAAAGAGACTGAATGGGTAAAACCTCTTATATTAAATTATAAGGATAATCCTGATATTGTAGAAGCAAGAATCACAGACCCTGTACTACGTAACATAGAGTGTAGTGGGGATCGTAGTGGATACTTGATTTATCAATCAAATAAGAAAGTAGAATTTAATCATAACTAAAATATTATATTATGGTATTAATAATAGGTGCGACAGGTTACGTTGGTCGTTATCTGTCTATATATTTAAAAGAGCAGGGATATGATGTCTTAGCTCTAGGTCGTTCAAAGAAAGTACAAGAGTTTTTCAAGGAGAATGATGTACCTTTTCAGTATTTTGATTTGAGTGATGATGAGTCTTTTAATCAACTTCCAACAGAGAATATTGAGGCTGTTATAGATTTATCTGCTTGCTTGGCTGAGCATGAGACTCCAGTAGAGAAATTCTTTGAGGTAAATACCATAGGCGTATACAAAATGTTGGAATTTTGCCGTAAGAATGGAATAAAGAAATTTCTTCTTTCGTCATCTCACAAGGTTTATAACGACATTAACAAGAAGATAATCTCAGAGGAAGATGGAATCTCGTTTAAGGGCGATCATAGTCCATATATCATATCAAAGATAGCTGCGGAGAATTTTGTTACTTATTATCATAAGGACTTTGGCATAGAAGGTATTGTGCTCCGTTTTACTGGTGTACATGGCTATGGTGAGATATTAGGTCATCTTAATACAGATGGAACTTATAAGAAAAGTACCTTCGAGATCTTCTTTGAACGTATTTTGCGTGGCGAGAAAATAGAGGTTTGGGGTGACCAGTCGATTGTGAGAGACCATATTTATATCAAGGATGTACTTACTGCTATTAAGGCTGCAATTGATGTCAAAGGAGTTTCTGGTATTTATAATTTAGCTACTGGAGTTGGTCATTCTCAGTACGAGGAGGCTAAAGCTCTCAATGAAGTATTTGGCAATGGAAAGTCAGTGATAGAATTGCATCCAGAGAAACCGGGTTTGACTCGTGGTTATGTTTACGATATAACTAAAATTAAAAACGAACTTCATTGGCAACCAAAGTATATTGATATGGTAGAACTCTATTCAGACTATAAAAAGGAATGGGAGTCTAAGAAATACCATAACTACCATTTTATTTTGCCAGACCAAGCTCCAGCCATTCTTTGATATGAATTGTAGTTTTGCAAATACGGCAAACCGAGCTTGCTCTTTGATTTATAGTTATATCAAAAAGCATGGTGATGGTACTTGGCTCTTGCCTGTAAATATTTGTCCTGATGTGCCACTGACTTTTAAACTTGCTGGTGTAGATATAGAGTTTGTCGATATTGATGCTTCCTCATTATGCATTGATACCAATGAATGTTTGCGTCGACTTCTTCAATGTCCAGATAAATATGCAGGTGTAGTCTATGTTCGTACTTATGGATACTTGTCGGACACTTCGCAATTTGTTTCCAAATGTAAGGCGATAAAGCCTTCTTTGAAGATATTAGATGATAGATGTTTATGCATTCCACAGCGTCAGCCTAATATGTACAATGCTGATATGGTTCTTTATAGTACAGGGCATTGTAAGCAGATTGATTTGGGTGGAGGTGGTCTTGCATATTATCAATCTGAAGAGCCTTATGTGATAGATGAACATTTGTCTTATGATGGAATTGACGAGGAAGCTATATATAAGGCAGCGTATGCAAGAAATGAAATTTTGCATCAGATGCCAACTGGCTGGCTTAAAATGTCGGAATTTATGGCATTGGAGGACTACTTAGATAGGATAGAGTCTAAGGCAAAAGAAAGAAAGTCATATAGAGCTAAACTCAATAATATCTATTCCTTGAATCTCCCTAAAGCTATTCAGTTTGACAAATGTTACAATGATTGGAGATTTAATATAAAAGTGTCGTCATCCATGAAACAAGAGATACTTCAGGCATTATTTGAAAATGAGCTGTTTGCTAGCAATCATTACCATAGTGTAAATCGCTTGTTTGATGACAAACGCTATCCAAACTCTGATGCGTTATATTCCAGTGTGATAAACTTGTTTAATGATATAAATTATTCAGAAGATATGGCAACAAAAACTTGTGATATAATAGCCTCTTTCACGATTATGGGGGGGGGTAATTCTTAGTGTTAGAAAACGTATTTTGGTTCGTCTTAATACCATTGCAGCATGAAAAGGTAATGGTATTTGGAGCGACTGGTACAGTTGGAGCATATACATGCTTGTATTTGAAAGAGAACGGATATTCGGTTATAGCTGTTGGTCATAGACTCTCTGACAATGACTTCTTCGCTTTGCATGGGATGGAATATTACTCGGTTGATGTCCGCAATAAGCAAGATTTTTTGAAATTGCCAAAGGATGACATTTATGCCATTGTTCATCTCTGTGGTATGTTGCCAGCAAGAATGAAGGGCTACCATCCACAACAATATATAGACGTGAATATGACTGGTACATTGAATTTGTTGGAGTTCTCACAAGAGATAAAGCCTAAGGTAGTCGTTTATTCTCAATCTATTGCAGATGTAGCATATCTGTGTGGAGATAAAAAACCGATACCAGCTGATGCCTTAACAAGTTTCCCACTCAACAATGATCATACGGTATATTCTATAACAAAGACGGCAGCTGTTAATCTTATCAAACATTACTCTGCAGTTGTAGGTTATAAATACTATATTCTCCGTTTTCCTAATATCTACTTGTATCATCCAAATCCAATGTACTATGTAGATGGTAAGGAAAAATGGCAAGGTTATAGAAGACTTATTCATATGGCACAAAGAGGAGAACCTATAACCGTTTGGGGAAATTCTAGCAAAGTAAGAGATATTGTATATGTCAAAGATTGCACCCAAATTATAGAAAAATGTATAAGTAGCAATGCTGAAAGTGGTACTTATAACGTTGGTACAGGTGTAGGAACTTCTCTAAAGGACCAAGTGGAAAAGATTGTCGAAGTCTTTTCACCAGCAAACAATCGCTCGGTCATCGCTTATGACAAAGATAAACCTGATACAACAGAATATATTTTTGATGTTAGTAAAACAAAAAAGAATTTAGGTTATGTACCCCAGTATGGATATTTAGAATATCTTCTTGATTTCAAGGATGAAATGGAAAAGGAAACATTTGCATTATTATGGGGTACAAACCAAGATAAATAAAATTAAATTAATTTTTTCGATTATGGAACATATTCCTTTTAACAAACCTTGCCTCACGGGCAAGGAAGCTCATTACATGTATAAAGCTGTATATACAGGAAAACTTTCTGGTAATGGCTATTTCACAAAAAAATGTCAGCAGTTCTTTGAGGATAAATATGGTTTCAAGAAATGTCTGCTAACAACTTCGGGAACAGATGCCTTGGAGATGTGTGCAATGCTATGCGAATTGAAACCAGGGGATGAGGTGATAGTTCCATCTTATACCTTCGTTTCTACGGCTCTTGCGTTTTGCGTGAAGGAGCAACCGTGGTGTTTGCTGATTCTATGGAATCAAATCCTAACATTGATGCAGATAAGCTGGAAGCACTTATTACTCCAAGAACTAAAGTGATTGCTCCTGTGCATTATGCTGGTGTGGCATGTGATATGGATAAAATCATGGCTATAGCAGAAAAGCATAACCTGATAGTTGTAGAAGATGCTGCACAGGCTATAGACTCTTATTATAAGGGTAAGGCTTTAGGAAGTTGTGGACATTTAGGCGCATTCTCCTTCCATGAGACAAAGAATATTACAGCTGGTGGTGAGGGTGGTTTATTGACAATAAATGACGAACGTTTTATTCGCCGCTCAGAGATCTTGTGGGAGAAAGGTACTAATCGAGCTGAATTCTTTCGTGGTGCTGTGAATAAATATGGTTGGGTAGATATGGGCTCTTCCTTCCTTCCGGCAGAAATTAATGCTGCATTCCTTTGGGCTCAGTTGGAGAACCTTGATGATATTCAAGCAAAAAGAAAGAAAATTTGGGAACAGTACTTTGCTGGCTTGCAGTCATTGGCTGCCCATGGTTATGTCAGATTACCTCAGATACCAGGTTATGCCACCAATAATGCACACATGTTCTATATAGTTTGTCGTAATTTGGAGGAGCGTACTGGCTTGATTCAATATTTGAAAGAGCATGATGTTGTTGCTCCATTCCACTATTTGGCACTACATAAGAGTGAGTATTATCTTAACCATAGTGACCTTCGTCCGGAATTGCCTAACTGTGACATGTTTGCAGATTGCTTAGTGCGTTTGCCAATGTATTATGAATTGGAATTGGAGCAAGTAGATGCTATTGTAGAATTAATTCACAATTATTACAATGGAAAAAAGTAAGCCACGTGTTCTTGTATTCCTCAAATCCGCAACCTATAGGGTTTAGTGGGATTTTGCTTGCAAAACGACGAAATTCATTTTATTGTACATATTTCTTGCACAACAGAAATGTCGCAGACACAAAATCCCCTTACCCCATAAAGCGACTTGAGGTAATACGCTGGTTTAACCAGAAAAGCATGGTCTTTAACCAAAGTCTGTCTTGAACAGGTTGGCATAAGCATTGTTGTCTGAGTAAATGTTCAATACATGCCTACGTGATGTCTTAATCCATTTCGCAGGAACAGATATGAACTTGAAAACAAAGGTCTTGATTCTGCTGGTGGCACACAATCCAAATTCATGGGTTTTCAATCTCTGCATAATAGCTTTGTAGAAGTTTCTGATGAGAGCTGTCATAAGCAGGAATACAGTATTCTGTGCCATGAACGATTTTGGCAATCGATTCCAGCCAAAGCCATTGTTCATGTCATCGAAGATGCGTTCCTTGCCACCACGAAGATTGTAGAATTCCACGATGTCTCTTGCACTCGACTTGTAATCGTTAGTCAGTATACATCTGTAGGTATATTCGCCTTCCCAAATGTCAAGGTCTCCCTCTATTCGCCTTTGTCTCTGTATGACAAGACGATACGGTTTTCCTTTCCATTTCTCAACAAGGATAGAATTCAACTCAAACTCAATACCGTTGATTTCAACAGTTTTCCATCCAGTTAAGGCAAACATGGAATCGTAGAAAGAAGAGCATCTGTTGGCACGAATATAAAATGCCTGCAATGAGCCTCTACCATATCTACGATTTCCTCCGAACATGAGCCGCAATCCATGCGGGCACGAGAAATATATATTTCCGAAGCCTCCAATCGCTTGAAGATTCTTTCCAAAGTTTCTTTTGGTTGAAGCGCACGTTTGTGTTGCCGTCTCTATTTTCAATACCAACAATCATGTCGTTAATGACAGCTACACCTGGACTATAGCCCAAGAACTTCTTGTAGGTTGGTTTTGCATCATACTTCTCTGTTTCAATGAACTGATGGTCAAAGTCAAAATCATACTCTTGACCGGATTTCAATTGACCAGTAGCAAGCAGGGCATTGACCAGTAAGCAGTTCATCTTGTCTGCAGTATTGAAATCATAGGATTTGCCAGAAGCAGACTTATAGGTGATGCTCTTAAAAGTCAGTTCTTCGATAGCACGTAATATGGTGTCTGCGCTGCAAGTGCGAAGAGTTGGATGAAGAGACAAATGTTTCATCAGGTGAGTTGTAACATCCTCAATACATGAGCCACCACAAAGATATACGCACATCAGAGAGCGTAGAATCTCGCTATATTGATAACCAAACATAGTGCATCTCAATCCCAAGGTGGAATCTATGGTTTGAGCTAAAAGAGCATCAAATTGCTCCATAATCGAAAAAATTCCCCCAAAAGGAGTGAGTTTCTCAGATTTTATTTGTACTTTTGCCATGTCATTCAGAATTTTGTTTGTTTTTATTTTACAACACTAAGATAAGTGAAATTTCTGACATGGCAAAATCCTGAGCAACTTTTTGTTGCTCAGGTGCTTATAAAAAATATTAAATTATAGTGTTGCGGAAATTAGGGTATTAACTTCAGTAGACCCTCATGTCGGGCCTGCTGTTGTTGCATACAACTTTTATAAAGCGCTCCTTCATGGAGGATATGAGGTAGATTTCTTATCTCCATATCCTGTAGAAGGTCATCCCGAGTTTCTGCATGTATATGAGAAAAGTAGGAAGAATAACCTATTTTGGAAAATACGCAATAAAATAAATAGGGCAATACATCCTTTTGACAAGGCGCATTGTATATTTTATGATAAAGAAACCAATCCTCCATTGCCTGTTAGGGATGTCTTAGCTGCCATAAATAAACAATATGATGTCGTTTATATCTTATTTTGGCAAGATATGCTTTCTTTTGAAACAGTTAGGGCAATTTATCGTAAATTGAAATGCCAAATCCATTTTCGTTGCGTTGACTATTCTCCTATGTCTGGTGGCTGTCATTTTGTGGGTGATTGCAAAGGATACCAAATCGGTTGTGGTGAATGTCCTGCATTTAAGCATTCAAAAATGAAAGATTATTCTCATTTTAATGTAATGTATCGTAAGGAAGTCTATGATGAGGTCAAACCTATTGTATATGGAAATAACTATATGCTGTCTTTTTACAATCAATCGTTCCTCTTGCGAGATTATGATAGAAAGGAGCAGGTTTATCCTTTGGTAAATAATGACTTTTATTATCAACGTGATATTACAGAATCAAGAAAACAATTTGGTATAGAACCTGATAAAAAGTTTGTTATATTTTTTGGCGCTCAAAGTTTGGACGATGAAAGAAAAGGTATCAAGTATTTGCTGCAAGCCTTACAAACCTTTGCTGCAAGGTTATCTAATAAGGAAAAGTCAGAAGTTGTGTTGCTGATTGCAGGACGAGATATTGAAAGTATAAAGTCAGAATTGCCTTTCGACTATCAATATATTGGCTATGTAACTCCGGCGAAACTACCTTTCGTATATTCTGCGGCTTCCATATTTGTTTGTCCTTCAGTTAATGATGCAGGACCATCTATGGTAAATCAATCTTTGTCATGCAGTACCCCTGTTGTAGCTTTCGAAATGGGGACAGCTATAGATATGGTTAAGGGGCATAATACAGGCTATTGTGCCAAGTTGTTAGATTCAACGGATTTAGCTGAAGGTATTGGTAAGTTCTATAAGATGTCTTATGAAGACTATCAGATAGTTCGAAAAGAATGTAGAACGATAGCAATGAAATATACTTCCGAACAAGCTTTTTGTAATAATTTCCAAAGGGTTTACGAAAAGTAACTACTCAGCACCCCTATGGGCATGAGTAATCGTCTTACTGTTGTACTACAGCAAGAATTGCATTGAATTTAGAATTTCCGTTCTTCATAGCAGTTTCAGCAATGGAGTGCAACTTGGCAAAATCATCGGCACCGCTGTCTGTTCGGAAGCAACCGCTGACTTTCTGCTTTATCTTGATTTTCCTAACTCCCCGCTCACTGGCATTGTTCTCGTAAGGCACACTTGGATTGGAGAGAAAGGTAAATAGGTAGTCTTTGACTTTAAGGATACCCCTCTTGAATTTCTCAAACTCGTTATCTAAATGCGTGAGGCTTTCACCCAAGAGGTTCTTCATCTTTGTCTTCAGTACCTTTATCTTTCTAGAGGTAATGTTGTCCTCTCTTCTGAGATTTATAGAGTGTTCTATCAGATGGATGAATCTCCGTGACCAGTTCTGGTTTGGATCCAGTTCGTTCAGATACTTTGCATTCCTAAGAAGATGAGCCAGGCAGACCTGATGGTCCTTAACATTCATCTTGAAGTAGCTCTGATGTCTGTCAGTCACAAGTGTCGAATAGGGAAGTCCCTTTGGAAACTTGGAATCTATGGCCTTCTGACCTCGCGATTCTGACTGGAACACGTATGTAAGCAGGTCGTTCTGGAATATCCAGTTCCAATGCAGATGCTTTCCTACCGTAGCACCAGTTTCATCGGCTCCTACGACAGACGCTGTTTCCAGCCTCTTGCGTATTTCCTCATATGCACAGTCTGCCTTGCCGCTATTCTCTTTGAGTATGTTCTGCACTGTACCCTCACTTATATTCTGGCCGGACAGGTCGGATATAAGTTCTGCAATCCTTTTGAACGGAATACACTGCACTACATTAAGGTATGTCACCAGTGCACGGAGGTTGTCACCATACTTGATACGACAGTTGGGAGCTTCGCAGTTGTTTACGCAACCGCATTCACAGACCTTCTCGTAATACTGTTCCTCGCAGGTCTCTACGACCACCTTGATATCAACAATTTGTGTCTTACGGATCTTCTGGCATGGTATATCAATCAAGAGCCGACCACAGCATTTACAATAGACGGGGTCGTGCTTTACAATTACGTCTGGTTCTGCTATAGTCTGCAGTGTGTGCCCCTTGTGGCCAGGCTGTCCACCGCTCGGCTTTCCGCTTGGCTTGCGAAGAGACTTTGTCCTGCGCAGCTCACGGGAAGCGATACTCTTGGGATGGAGGGATACTGCTGTTACTGCTGTTTTCTCGGGCTTTCCTGGTGTACTTGATGTATCGTCATCAGCTCCCTCGAGTTCCTTGATGCGCTCTTTAGCAACGGCAAGTTCTGCCTTTGTGGAAGCAAGTTCTGTCTTTAGATTATGTATCTCCACGTCCTTCTGGTTAATGACACGGTTGAGGCGTCCGATCTCCTCAGTCTTCTCGGAGTCGGACTTCTCAAGTTTGCGCAGACGCTGGTTTATCTGGCGCAAAACAACATCTATGTCAGTACAGTCGCTTGCCATTTTTTGGTGCAAAGATAAGCATTTTTCTCCACATGGCAAAATCACGATTTACATCCCTTAACGCAGACTTTTGACTTACGGGGAATGCAAAAACGCATCTCCTGGCAGATAATCTGTTGAAAGGCGATAATAGACAAAGGAGACATGTTGGAGGCATCATCGGAAAAGAACTCGTTAAATGAACTGTTTTAAACAGCCTACGTCCTCATCGACTCAATCATTAAAAAGTTTGTAATGATGAAGAAAATAAGCAAAATCAAGTTTATGCTTTATTAACGAGAAGTTTTCTATAGGTTGCTGAGTAGTTACTACGAAAAATATAGATCTTAATGAACATTAATATTATAACTGTATATTAACAAAAAAAAATTGATGGAAGCTTTGCTAAATATTGTTCTTGTTTTTCCACTGATAGTATGTATAGTGAGCATAATACATGTCAGATTGGGTATTGTATTATATCTAATTTGCCAATGTTGTATTCCTTATATTGGAGGGTATTCAATTGCTGGCATTTCTGTTAATCAAACATTAATGATTGCTTGTTTAGCTTTGGGGACTATAATATTTCGAGCTAAGAAATATCCAAATTGTAAGTTTTATGGTGATAATTGTTCCCCTTTTCTGATGCTGTATATTTGTCTCTTTATATTAGGCATATGTGCAGAATTAGATTTTTCTATACAGTTGATTTTTTTTAGAAGAGATTTGTTTTCTTTGATAGTCTTTCCTATTATCATGGTTAACATCATATCTTGGGAAACTAAAGCTATACGGTATTTATATTGGGGTATTATAATTTCGTTTATTATTTCTGCAGCTTATGCTTTGTATTTGTTATTTCAACCTAGAGGTTTTAATCCATATGTAAGTGCGCTTGCTTTGATTAATGGAGAAGAATATTCTGAGTCATATTCTGCAGCTAGTGATAGGGCCATTGGTAAAATATACTCCACATTTAGTCATCCTCTATCATGGGCTTATGTAATTTGTAATATTTTTCTTATCTTATTTATATTTAAGTTCAATAAAGCTTGGAAAAAAGTTATTAGTTTCATTATTGTCGGTATATGTTTATTTAGTACAGGTGTTAGAACAGGAGTCGCTGCAATGTTTATACCGCTGCTTTATATTATTTTTTATAGTAAAAAAAGAGAGTATTTTTATTATTCTTTGGTGCAATTGTGGTATTATGTAACTACTCAGCACCCCTCATGAGCTAATCGTCTTACTGTTGTACTACAGCAAGAATTGCATTGTAGAATTTCCTTTCTTCATAGCAGTTTCAGCAATGGAGTGCAACTTGGCAAAATCATCGGCACCGCTGTCTGTTCGGAAGCAACCGCTGACTTTCTGCTTTATCTTGATTTTCCTAACTCCTAAACTGGCATTGTTCTCGTAAGGCACACTTGGATTGCAAGAAAGGTAAATAGGTAGTCTTTGACTTTAAGGATATTTTTGAATTTCTAAAGTTATCTAAATGCGTGAGGCTTTCACCCAAGAGGTTCTTCATCTTTGTCTTCAGTACCTTTATCTTTCTAGATTTCCGTCAACTCTATAATTTATAGAGTGTTCTATCAGAGGATGAATCTCCGTGCTCAGTTTTGGTTTGTCAGAAATTTCACTTATCTTAGTGTTGTAAAATAAAACAAACAAAATTCTGAATGACATGGCAAAAGTACAAATAAAATCTGAGAAACTCACCCTTTGGGGAATTTTTCGATTATGGAGCAATTTGATGCTCTTTAGCTCAAACCATAGATTCCACCTTGGGATTGAGATGCACTATGTTTGGTTATCAATATAGCGAGATTCTCCTGATGCGTATATCTTTGTGGTGGCTCATGTATTGAGGATGTTACAACTCACCTGATGAAACATTTGTCTCTTCATCCAACTCTTCGCACTTCTGCGCAGACACCATATTACGTGCTATCGAAGAACTGACTCCTTTAAGAGCATCACCTATAAGTCTGCTTCTGGCAAATCCTATGATTTCAATACTGCAGACAAGATGAACTGCTTACTGGTCAATGCCCTGCTTGCTACTGGTCAATTGAAATCCGGTCAAGAGTATGATTTTGACTTTGACCATACAGTTCATTGAAACAGAGAAGTATGATGCAAAACCAACCTACAAGAAGTTCTTGGGCTATAGTCCAGGTGTAGCTGTCAATTAACGACATGATTGTTGGTATTGAAAATAGAGACGGCACCACAAACGTGCGCTTCAACCAGAAACTTTGGAAAGAATCTTCAAGCGATTGGAGGCTTCGAAATATATATTTCTCGTGCCCGCATGGATTGCGGCTCATGTTCGGAGGAAATCGTAGATATGGTAGAGGCTCATTGCAGGCAGTTTTATATTCGTGCCAACAGATTCTTCTTCTACGATTCCATGTTTGCCTTAACTGGATGGAAAACTGTTGAAATCAACGGTATTGAGTTTGAGTTGAATTCTATCCTTGTTGAGAAATGGAAAGGAAAACCGTATCGTCTTGTACAGAGACAAAGGCGAATAGAGGGAGACCTTGACATTTGGGAAGGCGAATATACCTACAGATGTATACTGACTAACGATTACAAGTCGAGTGCAAGAGACATCGTGGAATTCTACAATCTTCGTGGTGGCAAGGAACGCATCTTCGATGACATGAACAATGGCTTTGGCTGGAATCGATTGCCAAAATCGTTCATGGCACAGAATACTGTATTCCTGCTTATGACAGCTCTCATCAGAAACTTCTACAAAGCTATTATGCAGAGATTGAAAACCCATGAATTTGGATTGTGTGCCACCAGCAGAATCAAGACCTTTGTTTTCAAGTTCATATCTGTTCCTGCGAAATGGATTAAGACATCACGTAGGCATGTATTGAACATTTACTCAGACAACAATGCTTATGCCAACCTGTTCAAGACAGACTTTGGTTAAAGACCATGCTTTTCTGGTTAAACCAGCGTATTACCTCAAGTCGCTTTATGGGGTAAGGGGATTTTGTGTCTGCGACATTTCTGTTGTGCAAGAAATATGTACAATAAAATGAATTTCGTCTTTAACAAAATCCCACTAAACCCTATAGGTTGCGGATTTGAGGACTTCTATATATTGCATTTAGTATGCTAACAGGAGATTATCATTATCTCCAATGGACTGTTATTTATTATTTTACTTTATATATGACATTTAAAATTAAAAACCAAAAGTATGTGCATGAAACATTTTGCAAAAAAAATAATTAAGAGCTTTTTTAAACTAATAAATAAAGGAATATGGTCTTATGAAGATAAATACTGGATAGATAAAAAGTTTAAAGAGATTCGTTCTTTTTGGCTTAACAGTGAGTTTGGATATTGTCATGACTCTGTAAGATTTGGAAAAATCGGTTATTTGCATGGTGCGAAATACATTAGTATCAATAAAGGAACCTCTTTTGAAAATTATCTTTATCTGACTGCTTGGAAAGTAAAAGATAATCAGCCTAAAATATTAATTGGAAAAAATTGTGCATTTGGTGCTTTTAATCATGTAACTTGTTTCCAAAAAATTGAAATAGGTGATAATTTGCTGACTGGTAAATGGGTGACAATTACGGATAATTCTCATGGATTTACCGATAATTATACTTTGCAGTGCCCCCCATTGGAAAGACCCATTATTTCTAAGGGGAGTGTTGTTATTGGGAACAATGTTTGGATAGGAGATAAAGTTACAATATTGCCAAATGTTACAATTGGTGATGGAGTTGTTATTGCTGCTAATAGTGTTGTGACAAAAAATATTCCTACTTGTAGTGTTGTTGCAGGTATTCCTGCGAAAATTATAAAATGAATGTAAAATGCAAATATTATGAATAAATTTAAAATTATTGCTTATTATTTACCTCAGTTTCATACATTTCCGGAAAATGATGAATGGTGGGGAAAGGGGTTTACAGAGTGGACAAATGTAAAAAATGCCAAACCTTTATTTCCTGGACATGAGCAGCCCAAAATTCCTGCCGATTTAGGTTACTATGATTTAACAGATCCTAATGTTCGTGAACAGCAAGTAAAGTTAGCAAAGGAGGCTGGAATATATGGATTTTGTTATTGGCATTATTGGTTTGGTAATGGACATCAACTGTTGAACGAAATCATTGACGATGTTATTTCAAGAGGAAAACCTGATTTCCTTTTGTTTTGGTTGGGCAAATGAATCTTGGAAAGCAAAATGTTGGAATAATGATGGAAGAGGTGATAGAGTTTTAATGGAACAAGTTTATGGTGGCATTCCTGATTACGAAAAGCATTTTCAATATGCATTGAGAGCGTTTAAGGATAAAAGATATATTAAAATAGGGAACAAGCCACTTTTTGTAATATACAAGCCAATGTTGCTTCCTGATGATTTTACAAAGGTATGGAATAAGCTGGCGGTAAACGCAGGGTTTGATGGTATATATTTTGTTGGGCGACTAAATAATAGAGAAGAAAAGAATTCTGTTCTTGAAAAAGGAATTAATTGTTGTACATGTGAAAGGTACATCCATGCTTACAGAAAATCTTCTTTATTTATGAAGATATTGCTTAAAATCCTTAATATTATCATGGGGGTTACAGCACTTGTACCTTATAGATATTGTATGAAATTCTTTACTGATAAAAAAGAAGATTTAGAAGAGAACTTTGCTCCGTCTTTGATTCCGAACTGGGATCATTCCCCAAGAAGTAAAAGAGCTGCAACGATTTTATATAAATCTACACCTGCTCTTTTTAAAAAACATGCCATTAAAGTTTTGGATTTAGTTAAGCAAAAAAAGAATAAGCTGGTATTTCTTAAATCATGGAATGAATGGGGGGAAGGTAACTATATGGAGCCAGACCAGAAATTTGGTAAGGGATACATTCATGCCCTTCGTGATGCAATTAATAGTGTAGATAATAAAAATTAATAATTATATGGCAATTCCAAAAATTATTCATTATTTATGGCTTTCACCAGAGAAAACACCTGCTGTGGAAATATGTTTGAAGTCATGGAAAAATCATTTTAAAGGTTATGAAATAAAGGAATGGAACAGATCTAATTTTCCATTTGAAGATTTTGTTTGGACAAAAGAAGCTGTTTCAAGACGTAAATGGGCTTTTGTTACAGATTTTTTTCGATTATGGGTGTTAAATAAATATGGAGGAATATATCTTGATGCAGATGTAACTGCTACAAAAAATTTTGATGCATTTCTGAATTGTGATATGTTTATTGGGACTGAATGTAATGATCAAATTGCTGCACATGCTATAGGTGCAATACAAGGACATCCTTTTATTGGAGCTTGCCTTGATTATTATAAAGATAGACATTTCATATTGCCGAATGGATCTAATGATATGAGGCCTATGCCTAATATTATAACAAAGATTTTTATGCAGATGTATCGTTATAAAGGTGCTCTAGTAACTTTTGATGGGATGCCTCTTAAATTTAAAGACTTAGTTATATATCCTGATACCTATTTTACAATAAATACTTATGATGGTAATAATGTGTGTTATCATAATGGGTTAGGATCCTGGAGAGATAATGATGCAGATAATCCTATACTAGAAGATGTTATTAATAATTACTTTTGGTATAAATTCAATTGTTTCACTATAGATCGTAAATTCAAGGGATAAAAAAGATAATATATTTATTGATGCCAGTTTGGCTAATTCGTTTTATTATGAAACGAAAGATAATGTTAAAAAATAATATCCGAGTTAGAACTGTAAAAATTTAAATAATATGGTTAAGAATAATTATTCAATTCGTTTTTTTTATGATTCTCTTCCTGCGTGGAAGCGAAAAATAGATTCTATTCCTGTACGTGTTTTCTACAGACCTGCTTCCTTTGTGACAGCTAGTGTATTTACAAAAATGGGGGTGTCTGCTAATACGGTATCTTATATATCTGGTATTATTGGGATAATAGGATGCTTTTGCTATTTGCCAAATAATTGGGGAATACACATATTAGGTGCTATTTTAATAAATTTTTGGTTGGTCCTTGATTGTACTGATGGTAATATAGCTCGTTGCGTAAAAAAACAAGCATATGGTGAGTTCGCTGATGCTATTGCAGGATATGTTTTATTAGGTTTTATGTGTACTAGTATAGGTTTTGCGGCATACAATGAAAAAGGAGTTCTTTTTGAAAGTGGTTGTCCATGGCTTATATTTCTAGGCTCATTGGCTTCTACCTCTGATGCGCTAACAAGAGCAACTTATAATAAATTTAAAACGACATCTAGAGACTTAGTTGATAAGGGGGTTATGCCTCAATTAATAGATGATGCAAAAGCTGGGCATCAAAGAGGATTCCTTAGGGCATTGTTTGAAGATCAATTTGGTTTAGGAGGTTTTTTGCCATTGTTTATTCTTTTGGCAACAATCTTTCATATGTTAGATTTGATAGTGATTTATCTGTTTTTGTATTATGGTTTCGGGTTGTTGGCAACTTTAGGCGTAACAATAAAAAAAGCTGTTATAGCAGCAAAAAAATATGATATGATATGAAAAATATAGCTGTAATATTTGCTGGAGGTTCTGGAAAGCGTATGAATACGGTGTCTAGACCCAAACAATTCCTAGAATTGAATGGAAAACCTGTAATGATATATACATTGGAACTTTTTGATAACCATCCTCAAATTGATGGGATTGTTGTGGTTTGTATACAATCTTGGATTTCATTTCTAGAGAAGCAATTAAAGAAATTTGAAATTAATAAGGTTGTGAGCATTGTGCCAGGTGGTGAAACTGGTCAGGACTCTATATTTAATGGCTTAGAAGCAGCTTGTCAGATATATGGAGTTAATAATGTTAATGTTTTGATACATGATGGTGTAAGACCTTTGATTACTGAGGACACTATATCGAAATGTATAAAAACTGTAGAAGAAAAAGGCAACTGTATAACTTGTATCCCTGCAACAGAAACATTTGTGGTAAAACATTCTAATGGTACCTTGTCAATTCCACAGAGAACAAATTCATTGATTGCGCGTGCTCCTCAATGCTTTAAATTAGAAGAAATATATAAAGTTCATAAATTAGCGCAAAAGGAAGGTAGGCATGATTTCATAGACTCATGTTCAATGATGTCAGAGTATGGTTATCAAATGAATACTATAATAGGTCCGATGGAAAATATTAAAATAACAACGCCTACTGATTTTTTTATTTTTCGTGCAATGGTTCAAGTTCATGAAAATCAACAAATTTTTGGATTTTAATCATATACGAAAGAGTCCCTATTAGTATATTCAAGTTTCGCAAGTTCAGGAGTTAAAGAAGTTATCGTTCCCTACGGGCGCTGAGGAGTTAAGACAATAGTCTTTTTGGGCGTAGTTTTTAGCAGCAAGACATACGTCTTAACTCTTTAACTTCCTGATATGCGAAAGTTCAGTTAGTATATTTATAGTTTTTCTATGAATAAATGGAGAAAGAAACTTGATTTGCTGTCAAGACAATCCATTTAGAAAGGAATTAATTAAGTTAAGAGGATGAACAGAGTTCAAGAACATGATGTAAATGAGTTTGTCAATAGTTTTAAACTTAGCGACCAACTTGCAAATAAAACTTTTTTAGTTACTGGAGCAACAGGTTTAATTGGTTCGATGTTAATTCATTGTTTAATAGCGTTGAAACAGAATATTAATATTTTATTATTAGTACGGAATAAATATAAGGCTTATCAAATGTTTTCGCAAGAAGAACAGAGGGCTTTAAAAATAATAGAATGCAATCTTGTTGAATTTGATTATTCTACGTTGACGGGGATTGATTATATTATACATTGTGCGGCACCAACTTCCAGTAAATATTTTATAGAAAAGCCAATAGAAACAGTTGATATTATTTTAAAAAGCACTCAAAAACTTCTTAATTATGCAAAAAGTAATTCTATAAAGGGTTTTGTTTTTTTAAGTTCTTTGGAAGTATATGGTTCTATAGGCAAAATGGATTCTGTAATAGAAGATATACAAGGATTTTGGTCAATAACCGATGTAAGAAGTTGTTATCCTATAGCAAAACGAATGGCAGAGCACCTTTGTTTTTTATTTTCTAAAGAATATGGCGTTCCTGTTAAAATAGCTCGTTTAACTCAAACTACAGGTGCAGGTATAGCACCTGATGACAATCGTATAATTGCTCAGTTTGCAAGAAAAGCAGTTAAAAGTGAAGATATTATTCTTCATACTTGAGCAAGTCTGCTCGCCCTTATTGTTATACTACAGATGCAATTTCAGCAATTATATATATATTGCTCAAGGGAGAGAATGGAGAACCATATAACGTGGCTAATCCTGACACGTATGTTTCTGCTCGGGATTTGGCAGATTACGTTAAAACATATTTTAACCCAGATATCAATGTTCGTATAGAAATTGCGGACAATATGGGATATGCACCTGATTCATATTTGCCACTCTCAACGGAGAAATTGGAAAAGTTAGGTTGGAAACCTAAATATGGCTTGTATGAAATCTTTAAGAATTTGATAGACTGTATGAGTACAGATAAAGGATTGAATAGATATCATTTTTAATCTACAATAAAAACTTGTGTCAAAATAATGAAAAAGAAAATCTTGATGGTCTGCGAGGCCTTTGGCGGTGGTGTATTTGCCTACGTGGCTCAGTTGTGTAATGATATGTGTCGAGAGTTCGACGTGTACTTGGCATATTCACTTCGCCCGCAGACACCTAAGAACTATAAGGAAGTATTGGATGAACGTGTTCATTTGATACAAGTAAAGAGTTTTGGTGGAAGTATCTTTAATATTGCTAAAGATATTCAAGTTATCAAAGAACTTCGTTCTGTTGCAAGAGACGTTAAGCCAGACTTAATCCATCTTCATTCATCGATTGCAGGTGGATTAGGACGTTTAGCTTTTAGTGGTAAGGATATACCTGTGGTTTATACCCCTCATGGATATGCCCACATCTTGATGGGAAAGGGTGGATTGAAGCTGAAAGGTTATGAAATCATGGAGAAGGTTCTTGGAAAAAGACCTTGCATTACCTTAACTTGTTGCAAGAGCGAGGATGATGTTGCTAAAACTCTTACTAAGCGTACTGCTTATGTAGAGACAGGTGTCAATTTGAAGGATTTATCAGAAAGTCTAGATGGTATAAAGCCTATCAAGAATGATAAATTTACTGTTTATACATTGGGTAGAACCTGTGTGCAGAAACAACCAGAACTGTTTAATCGTATTGCAGAGTTAGTACCTGAGGCTCGATTTGTATGGATAGGTGGTGGTGAGTTGGATCATCTTCTTACTGCTCCTAATTTGGAACTTACAGGTTGGAAACCTCGTAAGGAGGCTTTGGCCATGGGAAAAGGCGCCGATGTTTTCATTCTCTGTTCTCTTGGAGAAGCTATAGCTATGAGTTTGATAGAAAACATGTTTATGGGTAAGCTGATTCTCGTAAGCAATGTGATGGGTAACAAAAGTGTCATCAATAATGGCGTGAATGGTTTTGTTTGTGATAAAGCAGAAGATTATGCCGTTCGAATTAAAGAAGCGATGAAACTATTCCCTCAGAACTTGTGCGACCAAGCTGTAGCAGATGTTCATAACATCTATAATACAGATGCGATGGCTAAGAAATATGTGAATTTTTATAATGATGCAATTAATGGAAAATACAAATAAAATGAAACAATATGATTATTTGATAGTTGGCTCTGGCTTGTTTGGAGCAACCTTTGCTTATCTTGCTAAAAAACAAGGTAAGAAGTGCTTGGTAATCGATAAGCGTTCTCATTTAGGTGGTAACATTTACTGTGAGAATATCGAGGGAATCAACGTGCATAAGTATGGTGCACATATTTTCCATACCTCTAACAAAAAGGTGTGGGACTTTGTGAACTCTATCGTTGAATTCAACCGCTATACAAATTCACCAGTAGCAAATTATAAGGGCAAACTTTATAATCTGCCTTTTAATATGAACACCTTCTATCAGATGTGGGGTGTAACTACACCAGAGGAAGCGCAAGCAAAGATTGATGAGCAGAAGGCTGAAGCTGTTGCGCGCATGAAAGCTGATGGCGTAACAGAACCTCGTAACCTGGAGGAGCAAGCTCAGGTATTGATTGGAAAAGATATTTACGAGAAACTCATTAAGGGCTATACTGAGAAGCAGTGGGGCAGAAAGTGTACTGATCTTCCTGCATTTATTATCAAGCGCTTGCCAGTTCGCCTTATCTTCGATAATAACTACTTCAATGATAAGTACCAGGGTATTCCTGTGGGTGGATATAATAAGTTGATTGATGGCTTGCTTGAAGGTATCGAGACCAAAACGAATATAGATTTCTTTGAGAATCGTCCTTATTGGGAAGGTATTGCCGACAAGATTGTTTTCACTGGTAAGATAGATGAATTCTATGATTATCAGTTTGGCAAGCTCAACTATCGAACTGTTCGATTTGAGACAGAGGTTATAGACAAACCTAACTATCAAGGTAATGCGGTAGTGAACTATACAGAACGTGAGATTCCTTACACTCGTGTTATTGAGCATAAGCATTTTGAGATGTTTGGTCAAGAGGTATATGAAACTCCAAAGACTGTTATTTCAAAAGAGTTTTCTACAGAATGGAAGGATGGTATGGAACCATATTATCCAGTGAATGATGAAGTAAACTCTTCATTGTATGCCAAGTATAAGGCTTTGGCTGATAAAGAAGATAATGTTATCTTTGGTGGTAGATTGGCGGAATACAAGTACTATGACATGGCTCCTACTGTAGAGAGAGCGATGGAATGGTGGAAGTAAAGTGTTAAGAACATCTGGTCATCAACAACATCCGTCATCGCAAGCCATTGCCAGTATATGGTAAGGGTGAGAACGTGCGCGACTGGTTGTATGTAGTGGATCATGCCCGTGCCATCGATATGATTTTCCACAAGGGTAAGATTGCTGAGACCTACAACATCGGCGGTTTCAACGAGTGGAAGAATATCGATATCATCAAGGTGGTTATCAAGACCGTTGATAGATTGCTCGGTCGCCCTGAGGGTGCTGACTTGGATTTGATTACTTATGTAACAGACAGAAAGGGTCACGATATGCGTTATGCTATTGACTCTAGAAAGCTGCAGAAGGAACTCGGTTGGGAGCCATCTCTCCAGTTTGAGGAGGGTATCGAGGAAACCGTAAAATGGTATCTCGATAACCAGGAATGGATGGATCATGTTACTTCTGGGGAGTATCAGAAGTATTATGAAGAGATGTATTGTAAATAGGCCCTCCTGTCCCTCCCTTGAGGGAGGGTCCTTATCCTATACCCAAGCCCTAAATCCCTACCATAGGGATTAGGGATAATAGTGAAGCGCTCATGTTTGGCGATTTTTCTGTTATTTTATAAAGTATAACTCGAATGAAAACAAAAATAGATTTTGGACTTCCTAAAGCAACTTGGCCGGCACCCAAACTATATGGAGTAGGTAATTTTACTGAGTTTGGGCTATATCAAGTAGCATTAACAATAGCTAAAATTAATGGATTTATTAACCAGGAAGTTCTGATGAGTGAGATACCACAGCGTATCAAGGGATTAGTAGTTGTTGACAGTATCAGTTCTACGTCGTACCAGTATTTGATTAGAGAATTGTTGCATTTTCAATTTATAGCTAAACAATATAATGCTTCTGAGAAAACTGAAAAATATATAATCACTTCTTATGGTACAAGTTACTTAAGTTTATGCTCTACTAATAGTGAAGCTGCTTTAGACTTTTTGTTAGAGAAGATGCAAGATGTCTTTATTACCCCTGCATGGTTTGTCAAAAGGTTGTGGGAGCTAAATCGTATCGGTCAAGGACAAATTGTAATCCCCTTGCCGTTGAAAGAATGGCATCCGAAATCTCGAATATGGACAGAAAATAATTGGGATCAGGAAATAGAAACTGTTAGTCGTGAAACTGCGAATCTTATTCAGAAGAAAATACCTGGTGCTTTCCCCTATGACATTGAAGAATGGGTTGAAGCTATTAAAAACGAGTATGTTCGATTAGGTTGTCAAAAACCAAAGGGAAATAAAACAGATATGAATGATGAAGATGTTCACTTTTCTGTGCGTAATAGATTGTCTTTGGCAATGAAAACTGTGGCAGTCAGAAAGTTCTTCTCAAGACTCAATCCTCAAACAGACTGTTTGGAGTTTCCAAATAAGCGAAGTGATATGACCCATAGATCTTTTATGGTATGGTGTCCACGTTTAGCTGCATTTAATATGATCTTTTATACAGATAATAACCCGGACATCCCTGGTCGTTTGTTATTCCCAGTATCTGCATTTAAACATTTTAATCAAAACTCTTCATATATAAAGAAAAGTTTTATTGTGGATCCAGATGGAGCATGTTTATATATTCATTCTCCCAAATGGGAAGAATTCAAGAAACTATTTATAGAGACGTTGGTTGAAGTTTATCAAAAATATTATAATAAGCAAACAATTATATATATATCATTACAGGATATTCGGGATGAAGTTTGTCGATTGTTAAGAATTAATCCACATACTTTTGAATTATTCTTGCAAAAGACATACGAGTTGTCTATCCTTCATAAAATCCGATATTCAATCTCTTTAGAGACAGATTTACGTCTTGATATGAAAATACAGATAAATCGTAGAGGCGTATATCTTAATGGTATCTTATATTCTTTAATTGCATTAAAACCATTGGAAAAATGAGCAATAATTTAATTCGAAAGCCGAAAGTTTCGGTAGGACAAGAAAATCCGTACAACAGATTAGGATTTGTTCAAAATCCATTTCCCGTGAATCCTTCAGTTGTACCCTATAGTGATGATATTCGTGTGAATGGTAGTATCTTTTTAGAGTCAATTCGTCAGGAAGAAATAAAAGCTTTTCATGAGCATATTGTCAATTCACCGAATCAGATAGGATTAATGATGGATTATGCTGCATATAAGGGGCGCGGTATAGGTAAAACAGCGTTCTTAAATTATATGAAGAAATCTATCAATAAAGACTTAGGGGATGAAATCTCTGATGGAAAAAGTGTCATATATGCCGTATATGTAGCTCCTTCTGCAGATAACCGCAATCGAACTTTATCTCAAGTAGCACATTCTATCTTTACATCTATGCATAAAGAGGGGTTGTTTCTTACGGTGTTCTGCCGATTGAGAGCCTTAAGTGGATTACTTGATGATGTTATAGATGAGACAATAACAGAAAATAATTACGAGGAAACCATAGCTAATGATGCTTGGTTGTGTGATAAAGGTATAGATGTGTCTGCTGTAAATTCTTTTGTTAGCAAGGAATTGGTAAAGGCTGGTTTAGTAGATGAAGACGTCTCACTCTTTAGTGGTACATATTCTCGTTTTACGGAAGCTCTTAGTATCAATCCTTCTGAGTTCTTTTGGAAAGAGAAGGATTGTTTTTCTTGTTTGAAAAAGTCGAAAAACTACTGAAAGCAGCAATGTTCACAAATTGCATTATTCTTCTTGATGAAGCTGAGAAAATGATACAATATCAGAATTTTAATGAGAGACGTGCCTTCTGCGAGAATCTTCGTACGTATTTTATCGATGGAAATAATTCGAATGCGATAGATGGATTCTTTAAGATACTTCTGACTATTCATCCAAATAGCCAGGAACTCTTGATGCCGCATTGGGCTGCTGCAGGTTTAGACAGATTTTGTAGTCTTGGTGGTAATACTTCTTCTGAGAATACTATATTCTTTAAGCCTATGTCAAATGAGCCTAACATGATTCGTGCTTTGGCTGAAATATATCTTAAGGCTTCTCGTATAAATAAAACAGATTCGTCAATTTCGCCTTTTACACAAGAAGCCATTGATTATGCAATGGAGAAATCTGCTTTTATTCCAGGTAGATTTCTTAAATACTTGTATATTTTAATTGAAAAATCAATTAAAAATAATTGGACAGAAATTGACAAAAAACAGGTTGAAATAACCTTGGATGAAGGTACAAATTATCTTGCTTTGGAAAAACCTGTAGAAAATGCAAGCATAGAAGAGTTGCCTCCAACGAAAGTTCAATTGTAATGGGATATTGTATAACTAATAGAAAAGAGATTGAAGATTTGCTTGATAAGCAGAAACTATGTGATGCATATCGAAACTATATTGATTATCCGTTTTTACCGGTAGGACTATTAGTAGATGAGCTGGAAAAAAGAAAGAAGAAAGATACTGTTCTTCCATGTCAATTAATTGATAAAGTAGAAAAGAATTCCAAATCAAATACTAACAGTTCCCTTGACGGCTCAATCTATAGCAAATGCTCTTCAAAATGATGAATTTGTAGAAAAGTATGTAAGTTCCAAGACAAATCCGTTTGCTTTAATTTCAGAAACGTGTATGTATGATGATTCTGTAAGTTGGGCTGATATGGATGAGCTATTTGGTAGCTTGCATCAAATAGAATGGCTATGATTTATTTGTTGGTAGATACTTGTGTGTTGTCAGATATAATGAGGCAATATAATCCGTTATCTCAATATTCGGAACTATCAGAAAAAGTATATCTGAAAAAAAATATGTTGAGGATGATTAATTCTGTTATTTCTGATAAAGATGGACAAACTGGTCTTATTGTTACTTCAACTTTTGCTTTTCTTGAATTAATCAATAAATTCGATAAAATTTTTGAATTGGAAATCGAAGAAAGAAAAATCTCTTTGGCAAGAATAATAGCTACTATTAAGCAACCTCCTTCCTGGCTTGTAATTGATGACATGGATGTAGATACGGCCAAAAATTTTTGCAATGTGCCAAATACTATAGAGTCTGGTGAACATATTTCATCGGATGATGCTGTTCATATTGCCACGGCTCTTCAAAGAGGTTATGATATCTATCTTCTTACCTCGGATCATGTTTTAAAAGCATTGAAAATAAATCATATTACAGTTATAACTGATTAGGTATTATAAAATGTCTAATAAAAAACAATAGTTCATTAATAATTCAAGAGTCGTAAGTATCAAATGGTATCGGTAATAAATGTGGTTACAGGTGTCGCCTACTACGAGAGCTGGAGACACCTGCTGTAATGACATCTTATAGTTCGTTGTCTAAGATTTCCATCATTTCTGCAGCTGTAATCACCTGCGGTTCTTTTGGAAAGTGTTTGAGATTACCTGTTACTAAGAAGGAGTCTTCCTTGCTCAGGCAGACTTCGTAGAAGACTCGGTCGTCCTCATCTGGCATTACGCCATCATAAGGAAAACGGGAAGAATCAATGCCGTTTAGCTTAACAAGTTCTATAACTGTATTGATTTGGTCGTCTGACAAATTGAATTTTGCACGATGAAGCACTTCATTGTATTCTTTTATAATGTCATCATTATATAAAGGTGTAATACGATGAAGGAACAAACTTTCAAGAACTCTTGCTGTTGAAGCATTTGAGTTGTGAGTGATAAGGGCTGATACAAAAATATTCGTATCAATGACTGCATATACCATTGCGTTCTTTTCTTAATCGTCTGACTTCTCTGATTTCTTCATTGATCTCATCAAGTGTGAGTTCTGGCGTTTCACCTCTTTCTGCTTTAGCTCTAAGTTCTTTGAACGCAGCCTTTGCTTTCGCAGTCACTTCATCTTCTTCTTCATTCTTTGCTTGAATGGAGAAGGGAATGCTCTTACTGCGAATTACTGCCTTAACAAAGATGTTGATGGCGGTATTCGCACTCATGCCGAATTGTTCGCAGAGTTTATCAAACTGTGCTTTCTGTTGATTGTCCATACGGACTGTCATTGCTGTCTGTGCCATAAGCCTATAATGTTTAATTGATAATCATTTTGATTGCAAATATACATCATTATGGCGTAAAATGGTGCGATAGTATTAATAATTTAATAAAGATTAATAGTTGAATGAATGATATAACTGCAATTTTCGCTTTCCTGAAGTATTGCCTTGGAAGTAAGGAGGATATGAGTGGGATGGTGGCTGGTATGAACTGGCAGGAGCTTTATTCCTTTGCTTCTAAGCAGGCTATACTGGGGTAAGTATTCAGTGAATGCCGTATTGTGTGCCTAGATAAAGTTTCGTACCTTTGCACCGTGATTTTAAAATATTCAAATTATGGTACAAGGCAAGAAACAATTAAACAGCAAGCCAAAGTTTGCCGAGGTTGTAATCGGTGACAATGAGGCGAAGGAGATGCGTGAGTCTGCAAATGTTCGCAACCGCCGCAATCCTTATTTAAAATTAAGCTATCCCAATGGTGTGACACTAATTCTACCTGCTGACATCAGTATCGAACAGCTTCGGGCTTACATTAGTATAACAGTGTAGGCTTATGGCTAGAGTTTGTCAGTTGACGGATGACCTGAAGTACTACGTGTGCATGGAGCCAGTCGACATGCGAGGAAAAAATGGTAAACAATAAGGTAAACGATATGTTTGAACAGCAACAAAATACAGGGAAAAGTGCGTCTTTGGCAGAGAAATATGCCAATGCCGTAGGCCAGTTGTCCGATGCCAATGATCGGGCAGCGCATGCAGAGCATGACCTGCAGGTGGAGCGCATCACTCGTCAAGGCTTGATTGACGAGGAGGTGGCTCGCCGTGTTGCTGAAGCAGAAGAACGTATCAGAAAAGAGTTGGAAGCTCAATTGGCAGATAAGACCAAGGAATTGGAGGAACGTAATAAGGCTTTGGATAAGCGTGAGTCTGATGTAGATAAGAAAGCGGAGACAATCGCCCAAAATGTAAGTGAACAGGTTCGCCAGCAGATGTCTGCAGCTAAAACCCGTTTCGAGAAAACTGCGCTGAATCGTTTGGCTGATATGTTTGACATGTTCATGCAGGCGTTCATCGCTCTTGGTGACAAGGATTCTTCCAAAGGTCAGGAACTGTTGCAGAAGTATCAGCTTGCGGCAAAGGAAGCGCATGAGTCTTTGACGGATGAAATCAAGGATAAACTGGCCAAGGTTGAAGCTAAAAGCAAGTCTAAGACCGAGCAGATAGCCTCTCTTGTCAGAATGATATTTACTCAAAAGCGTGAGCGGGTAGTCTTTAGTAAGGAAGAACGTGATACCATCTATGATAAGGTAATGGCATCAGTTGAGTTCACTGATGAGGAAAAGAAACGTTACCGGGAGTGTCGTGAATTCTGTGAAGAGTATCGCAAACGCAAGGCTATAAAGAAGCTTTTGGATAGCCAGAAGGAACAGAAGGGGCATGGGCGAAATCCTATACCTGAGGATATGCCTCGCTTGGAGGAAAAGGTACTTTGGCCTGAAGGCTACATAGGACATGAGGATGAATATGTAATTGTTTACCAAGGCAAGGTGCAGGAGTTTATCGTGCCAGCCAAAGTACGCTACTTTGTTCAGCCATATCGTCGTCCTGTAGTTCGTCGCAAGGATGATCCAATGCAGAAGCTCTTGCAGTCTCCTTGTTATGAGGACGTATTTTGGAAGAGTTATGCGTCTGCTGAGTTATTGGCGCAGTTAGAGTGTAATAAGTATGTCCTTCATCAGCCGTTTAACCGGCAGATAAAGAAGATGAAACAGGATGGCTTGATACTCGCTCCTTCAACAGTCGATGACTGGCATCAGGGTGTATGCGACAAGATAGAACCTCTCTACAATCTGCAGATGGATCGGGTAATGTCCAGTTTGCTGCTTGGCGCTGATGGCTCTCCATTCCCGATATTGGACTGCGAGAAGCATAAGACAGTAAATCATTACTTGATTCAATATCGTTCAGTGGCGACAGGCATCCCAATCTTCATGGTTAATACGAAAAACAAGCATGGTAGGGGTACTGCTGACATCATGGACAACCTCAAAGATTGGAAAGGTGTGGCGCTGATGTGTGATGGTTACTCCGGCTATGATTGGCTGAAGAAGATAAATGGTCGCATATTGTGTCGTTGTGTCGTTCATGCCCGAAGACCAATGGAACGAGCCTTGAAGGAAAATCCTAATCTTGCAAAGATAGGTATTCTCTTCTACCAGAACATTAACCTGATTGAGGAAATGATAAAGGAGAAGAAACTTGAGGATGAGGAGAAGGCACAGTTCAGGAAGGACTATGCCGAGCCGCTATGGGAGGACTTCAAGCTATGGGCTGCAAGTGCCATCTTGGATGTGCCAAAAGACAGCAATATATACCAGGCATTGAACTATATGCTGCGCAACTATACAGAGCTGACCAATTATATAGACATCCCAGACATGCCTTTGGATAACAATGATACCGAACGCCTGATCCGTGACATGGTGATGGGAAAGAAGGCTTATTTGTTCTGCCGTGACTTGGATGCCTGTAAGCGTGCAGCAATGATGTACTCCTTGTTTGGTGCATGTAAGGTACTAGATAAAAATCCTGAGCGTTGGCTTTGTTATGTGTTGAAGCACATAGATTCTACGCCTGAGGATAAGTATTATACTCTTCTTCCTGAGTTCTGGGAAGATGAGGAACAATAAAAATGAATTTAATATTTAGTCAAATTAAGGTATAACCTCCATTAGCTTGTGCTGATGGAGGGCTAAATTGCGTATTCTTGTCTCAAAATTAGAAAAATGATGCCGCCGTGCAAAGGTACAACATTTTTTTGAGCTATGCAATACGGAGTTGAGCGGATACTTACATAAGTGCAAGTATGCTGAGATATAAAGAAAAACATTTTTTGATGCGAGTTGCTTGTCATGAGGAATTTTTGAGTTTACATTAATCAATCATATAAATTTTAGAAAATGAAATAATCATAAGCTAAAAAATCACGCCAAAGCGAATGTAAATTGGAAATAAAATGCTTTCTTTGTTACGTTAAACCAACATTGAGCAATTATGACTAACGTAACATTCCCTCAGTTGATCCAGCGAGGTGTGGTATCGACGTCCACTTGAAGGTGGTGGTGGCAAAAATTGATGGTGTGGGCATTCGTAAGGAGACTCGCACTTTTGACACCTTCACGAGTTATTTGACAGGAGTGCTATTCTTTCTTGTGTCTAATACTCACATAAATATAAATTTAGTGTAAAACATATGTTCTACAGTAATGTAGGACGATAATAATTTACGTATGAAAACAATACGAATACTACAACTTTCTGATATTCACTGGAAAAAGCAACGTGATGCTGCCGATGATTATACTGACATCAGAGACAAAATGTTACAGGATTTGAATTATTACTGTCAAGAAACAGGTAATAGTTTTGATAAAATCCTCATTTGTGGAGACATAGCATTCAGCGGTTCTGTAGATGAGTATAAACGAGCTAATTCATTTATCAGAGACCTGTGTAAAACCGTTGCTTGTAAAAGCGAAGAAGTTTATACCGTTCCTGGCAACCATGACAAGAATGTAAATGAACATCCCAAATGCGTGAGAGAATTCATTCATCAAGCTATATCTAATCGCTGGAATGATTGTGATTGGTTGTGGAATAAGATGATTGACGAAGATTTTTCTTTCATCAAGAAATTGTATACCCCTTTTAAAGAATACAATAACTTCTGTAATGACGAGAGAGACAATGCTGAACCTTTTATGCTTAGAGCTTTAGAAATGGATGTTGATAAACATAATGATGCAGAAATGTTTTGGCATTCTGAATTTGAAGATGACCTCGAAGGCTATCAAGTCAATTTGTATGGCGTGAACTCAGCATTGATTAGTGATTTAAATGATTATGACCCAGCTCCGAATAGAAAAGAAGGCCATCGTCTTTTCCTTCCCCAAATAGCGTATCGTGGTGCAAAATGTAAGGATGGTATCATTAACATACTGATGTGTCATCATCCATTAGATTTCTTGCTGAATAAAGATACAATAGCCAAAGATTTGGATAAAAGATATGCTTTGCAGCTATATGGACATGTTCATATAGCCAACAGTGACATAAATAACAATGCAGTGCATATATACTCTGGCTCTTTAAATCCTGGAGATGTGAATGATAACATATATAAACCAGTCTATAATATCATAGAACTCTCCATTGAAAAGCATGATAATGAAAACGATGTATTGAAAGTGGATTTGAGGGTTCAGAAGTATGATGGGGAACAGTTTGTGAAGGATGAAGAACAATCCAAACCATTCAAGGTTACATTGAAAAAACATGATGGTTGGAAAAATTGTAATAAAACTGCGGAAGCCATGGAACAGAAACTTCCAGACGGATTGTCCAAACGTGATGTTAGACATATGTTTAAACAATGTCCAAATTCAAAAGAGATAATAAAAAGAATGTACCCACAGATTGATTGTACAGGCTCTGCCTATATGAGAAATCAGGTGTTCTTGGAAAAAATTAGGAAAGACAACAGGTGGGTTAAACTTTATAAAATGATAAAGTGATGAATAATGTACTAAACAATATTCTCATGCAATGTGGTCTTATTGTACCACTTGAAGAGACTGAAACAGACGTATTGGCAAAAGCCTGTTCCGAATACATTGGTAATGAGTCGTTCACTTTCGATGATTTTGAGGAATTGGCTGATTGCTATGTGACAAATCGGGAATGTAAAGAGTTGAACGATTTCGTGACAGAATACATTTCAAACAATGACTTGGGAAACTATAATTTTCCCAAACGTATAAAATGCGCACTTGTTTTCTATTGCATCTATTTGGCTATAGAAGAAAGCGAAGATGACAAGGACGCTGCATTGCGATCATTATCGTTGCAAAACGTTATGATTCAAGTGCATGGAAATTGGGAGAAATTAAATTATCAAGATGTACTCTATAAGCTATATTTTAAATATAATCAATATGCAGAGGGAGAAGTAATCGGTGAAAAGAAATATCCAAGAGACTTTGTTCAATCAATGTTTATTGATAGTTTTCGACAGGGTGAGACCATCTCCGAGGATATGACTGATAAAATACAGTCTTTGGCATTGATGGCCTGGGATGCAGAAATGTCGCAATTCATAAAAGGATTAAAGGAAACAAATGATTTCTTGAAAATTCAATTGATATTGGAACATTATTTTATCAATAAGCCGCAGATACCTCAAAAAGAAGATTTTATAGAGTTAATGCAACGTATTTTTCCACGTGGCGGAAATGGGCAAAGGCAAAAGATAGAGAAAATTCTTAAAAACTTGGCGGAAACGGACGTATGCCTTGTAGATGAAATCAAATCAGATTCATCTTTGCTATTGCATGAAATTGAAAATGCAAGGGATAATGAATATGGTGATTATCTGAAAGACTTCGAACTGAGTCCAAAAGAGTTCTTTGTTTATCTCTATCATGAACTGTTATTAGAAGACTTATTAAAGGAATAACGCAATGGAAGATAAAAAAGACATATTAGAGTCTTTAGCAGGTGTTGCACAGCTAAAGCACGACAATGTTATAAAGGATGATGCAATAGAAAATATAGCGCAATACTATTGCGATTCCATGACTGATGAAAATATCAATGATATATTAGGTGATTACAATACCCATCTTGTGACTTTAGTAGGATTTTCTGAGGTAGGAAAATCAACGTTTGTAGCTTCTTTGTATCATGAGTTTATGTGTACTGGAGAAATCGATGGGTACAAATTCATAGACTCAGACACTTATGTAGGATTTGAACGTAGAGCTTATATTCGCAATGAGTCTTTAAAAACTTCCAAGAGGAATTCCAGAACGACGATGATGGAAGGACAATTCCTAACTTTAACTTTGTCTAAGGATGATATACTAAATAAACTTATCATTTCAGACAGAGCTGGAGAAACATACAAGAATAGCTATACTAGTAATTTGTCACAAGTAAAGCAGGATAAAGGCTTGATCAATTCGCATCATATTATATTTTTTATAGATTCATCATCTGTCAATAACGAAGATGATTATAACGATTTTTGTGATGATTTTCAACTTCTACTTAGCCGTATGGCATCAGCAGGGGTTTTAAATATACCAAAAGTGTATGACATTATATACAATAAGATAGACTTGATTCAAACGGACGAGGTAAAAGAATTGTTTTCGAAGCAAAGTCTAGATTTTGAAAATAGAATGAAGAATGATTATGGCATAAACATCTCAAACAGGTTTGAAATTATATCAAATGATATGAAAGACCAAGGGCTGAAAGATGTTTTCAAGTATATTGTTAATACTTTGAATAGCCATACAAATTGTCAATACGAAGAATCCAATTGGGTGCAAACATTGTTGAATGAATAAGGAAGAGCATATGAGTATAACAAAATGTATGATAGCGGGATTGCCAGGTTCTGGAAAATCCACCTATATAGGTGCTTTATGGTATTGTTTAATGCATCCTGAAAAAGTCGGTAATATAAAATTAGTTGCTGATAAGATGAATCTTGCAGATGATCTTACAGTGCTAAACAGATTGAGTGAAGCTTATAAGAATATGAAGCTTATAGACCGCAATTATTCTAATCAAAATGAGACCGTTCTGATAAATCTTAAAGAAGCAGGTTCTGATAAAAAAATACAAGTGGAAATACCCGATTTCCTTGGAGAAAACTTTCGCGATTTTATTGTTTTTAAAGAATCAGAACTTGTTTCTAAATGGTTGAAGAATACAGATACCTTAGTATATTTTATGAACGAAGTCATTCCGCCAGAATTCGAAGATGACCATGGTCCAGAAGATGACGAAGAACCATTGCCTGCTAAAGATATTGCTCCATTTACCATTACAGATATTTCCGCTGTAGCAATGAATATCATGGTATTGAAATCTTTGTTGAGCAAAAAGAAATTCAGAAAAGTCGTAATTGTACTTTCTTGGTGGGATGAAAATACTGCAAATGGAACAATACCAAAAAATCCAAAGGATTATCTCAGAGATGAATCGCCAGCATTATATAATTTCATAGAATGCTATATTCCAAATGCTGATATTATTGGCTTGAGTTCACAAGGTTTGGAGTATCCAAAAGAAAATGAAGAAAGCTACGAAGCAACAAAAAAGGAAATAAAAGCGAAAACAAGAGAAGGTAAAAGATCTTTTGTTGAGGTTGGAGATGATATTATACACGATTTGTCTTTACCATTATATTTACTTATAAAGGAATGATAATAGAACAGACTTTACACGGCTATAACAAAGGACATGGATTGTTGGCGAGTTCATTTCCGGTAAAACCTAATGATGATTCTTCTTTGATGTCAGTCCTAAGTGATTGGACTGGCTATAGAAATGAGTTAGGAGAAGACTCGTATATGACATTCTATCCTCTGTCTAATGGCGAAAAGTATGCGTTTGCTAAAACTTGGTATGCCGAGGAAATGGAACGTCCTGGATGTGTCTGGACGCATACACTTATTGTTGATTTAAAAAAGTTGGATAGGAATTTTGACTTTAGAACTCTGGAAAATTATTTCAGACGACCTCTAAAAGACAAATATGACTTCTATTACCAAAAAATAGAAATAGACACATTTGAGAATGGAAACTCAAATGCTGTATTTGAGCAATTCGATGATACTTCTTTGATGGTTCTCTATTTATTGTTGCTTGGTAACAATAAAAATCTATTTATATACATGGATAAAGACCACGGGGTATACGATGTGTTGTGCTTTTATCTACTGCAATATATGCCTTTGGATATGCTGAAAAACATTGGACTGAGCACAGGTTCTGTTTCTAAGAGAAAAATTGGAGATATAGACTTTTCCATACAATTCACAGACAATACTGCCAATATATCTTTGTCTAATGCTCCATGGAACGGAAAATTTGATAAGACGAACTTTTATATTGGATTGCAATATATCTTTGAACAATCAAAAACATTAAATGACCCATTTCCTAGTTTGATAAGGCTTTTTCGTGAGGATATACGTGAAGATAAAGATAAGCTCATGGCTTTTGCTGTATTAATGAAAAAACTTGATACAGCTTTGACGGAGAATGTTGGGGCAGAACAATATGCGGAGGTTCTTCATTTGTTAGAAGAATCATTTCCAACTATATACGATGGAGTTCGATTGAAGTGTAATTTCTTGTCAAAGAAAATTTCCAGTTTATATGGAACAGAAAAAGATTATCTCTATCAAATTGCATCATTGAAAAATGATTCTTTTTTATACCCAGAAGAAACACAGTTTGAAAGTCGTTTAATGGAGTTGGATAAAGAGGACCATGCAGGTTACATAGATTTAATCACCAAGATTGCAGCATTGCCTCACCCTAATGACACCGCTTGTAAAGCCTTGCACTATGCCATTAATAATATGGAAGAACAAGAATTATATAATCTTATTGACAAAGAATGGGAAAAATTATTGCCTTTTATTAGCTCTAACGATAGATTCTTTGAATCAGGTTGGTGGCTTAAAGTTTCTAATGATAAATTTAATACCATATTTTTACTGTTCAGCCAAAAACTATTTGATAAATTCATATATTGGGATGGATTGCTGAATAAGGCTATTGATGCAGAAACTCTTGTTGGTGAGGATGTCTCAAAAAAAATCATAGAGAAGGCAAAAAATGCGGTTAGGATTATCTTTGAAGCTGCAAATAGTGATAGCCACCATTTTGTATCGTCTTCTTTATTGCAGGCTTGTTTGTTAAAAAAGCAAGATATATTCATATGGATGAAGTCGCAAGAAATCATTAATGAACGAGTTGAGCGATTCTTGTTATATAATATAGAGCCGAATGATTATGATTTGAAAAGTAATTCTTCATCAGTATGGAAAGCTTTTTTGAATCAAGACAATGAAAATAAGAACATTGATTTCTATATATACCTATATATTCTTGCACACAATTGGCATGATGTTATAGCGATAGAAATGCTTAAGCATAGCTTTTATCACATATATATTGCGCTAAGCAAAAATCAGTTGGACGAAAAAAAATGGAATAGAATTAGTTGCTTTACTTCTATATCCTATTTTATAGATAAATGGGATAAATGCAAGATACTGAGTAGAGGATTGGTTGATTATCTAAAAAATACAAGTGTAGACATTAGGGTACTGAAAGAATTTACTCCAAATAAGAAAATCAATGAGCGTTTAGTACGCTATTGGAAGAAAGGCTAATTTTAAGAAGTATAAGCATATCCCTAAAAAATATGGAACAAAGAAATCCACAACACAAATCCTTCCTCTGGCACATCGACTTCGAGCCATTCACCTGGCACACCTTCTACGGAGAGCAATGCCCGCCATTCGTTATCGAGGAGAACAAGGAGGCATGGCGACGGTATCTGACAAAAGTCATCAAGAAGCATCTGAAGGCAGAGGTGATGAATACACCTGAGTTCAGAGATATTGAACTCCAGATAAGGGAAGAAAAGCTGTTGCGCCTTCATTGGTCCGTGATGGCACAAATGCCAACGGGTACGGGTAGAAGAGGGAGCGTTTTAGAATATGCTTATTGGCATAGCCCAATCAATGGGCTATGCTGATGAGTTTACTACCCAAAGCTGTTTCTATACGAGCAATGGTTTGAGTCGTGAAGTTATGTCTGCCTGTTAGCCATTTTGAGATTTCTGAGTCTCGCTTGTTGAGTAAGCGGGCAAAATCCTTTTGGGTGAGTCCTTTGGCTTTCAGGATTTCACTAATGCGCTCGGCAATACCGAAAGACAAATCGAACTCTGCCTTTTGCTCGGCAGGTATCGCAGCGAGGCAATCACGGAATAATTTGTTCTGTATCATAACGCTTAAATTTCAAAGGTTGCACTTTCTATGTCTGTTATCATATTCTTTTCAATGGTAATGATACCCTTCTCTTGGGCTTTGAGCAGAACTTTGTCAAAAGTCTGTAAATCCATGACATATCCACTGAGCTTTTCATTCTCTTGGTATGTGCGTGATAGTTTAACACCACCATTTCCTAAGATAAGTATCTGATCGGATATTCTTAGGCAGTATAGGCGGAGTTTGCGGGAATCGATAGACAAAGCACTAACATGGTCGTTCATTCTTCCTTCGATGCGGAAGAATCTTTCTAATGCTCCCTTATCGATAATTTTGGATAAAGCCAATAATATGGCATTGAAGTCTTTATTGTATGTCGCATTGTCCTTAAACTCCATCAGGAATTTTTCAAATTCGCTTTCGGAGTTTCCATCGAAGCAGATAGAAAACATGCCTACGTTGTCATTCTGCTCTATTGTCTTTAATGTTACTTGTGTCATAATTATAATTCTTTAATATGCAATGCAAAAATAATAATTTTATTGATAGCTTGTTCACTTTTAAGTGAATAATTAAGAATAATTATTATAAATATACATTATGGAAATCAACAACACCCAACACAAATCCTTCCTCTGCAACAAGAAATATGATGAATATGAATATATGATGTATAGAAAACAGACTGAAATCATCGTAACCATCTTCTATGAAGGTATTCTGAGAGGAACACAGTATGGCAATCATCCTAGAACAAAATATGCCTTGAAGATTCATAGCGTCATCGAGGATTTGATGAATAAAGACTGGAGTAAAGTCAACGAGACCCTTAAATAATGAAGGAAATAAAGTTATTTGATTACCAAGAGGATATGAAGGAACGGATTGAGAAGGCGTTGCGCCTTCATCGGTCTGTGATGGCACAAATGCCAACGGGTACGGGAAAAACGGTTCTACTCGCTTCGGTCGTAGAATCGTTTTTGAGGGAACATTCCAATTGCAATGTTTGGATTGTTGCCCATAGAAGGGAGCTGGTTTCTCAGATTCAAGAAACTATTGAAAGAGTTTTTTCTAAAACCCACCCGTCCTCCCTTACCATAAAAGAGGATTTTTCGAACCACCCTGTCAATTCTTCGAAAATCACCCCGTCCCTCTTTACCCTTAAAGAGGGCTCCACCTCTCACCCCGGCCCTCTCACCCTCAGGGGAGAGGGAGGAAACCGCCCTACTCGGTGCTCGGAACCGCTTCGCTCTAAGGTTGGCGGACCATCAAAGGTCTCGCCAGATTGTGCGGGATGGGACCGCCTGGGGATGAGTGGAGCATCAAAGGTCTCGCCAGATTGTTTGTCGGCTAGCGCATTCAATGTTCCTATCAAGGCTGTGTCGATACAATGGTTGTCGAAGCACTATGACGAGATAGAGGAAGAACCGGGGATGATTGTGATTGACGAGGCGCACCATGCGCTTGCCAAGACTTACAAGGGAATGTGGGAGAGATTCCCGAAAGCTAAGTTCCTGGGACTGACAGCAACACCTTGCCGATTGAATGGTAAGGGATTCACTGATCTGTTTGATGTCTTGGTGCAGTCGTGGAGTGTTCCTGAATTTATCAGCAAGGGAAGATTGGCGACATATGATTTTGTGAGCATCAAATCGGATGGTGTGACGCAACGGCTCATCGACTCCTTGCAGAAGCGAGGGGCTGATGGTGACTACCAGAACAAAGAAATGGATATGTTGCTGAATAAGAAGCCGAGTATCGAAAGGCTCTATCGGAGTTTGGAAGAATTTGGTAAAGATAGAAAGGGCATCGTGTATGCTATCAATATCAGTCATGCTAATGCTATTGCCGAGTTCTACAGAGAACACGGCATAGCGGCTGTTGCTATTGATAGTAAGACTCCTGCGAGTGAGCGCAGAATGCTGATTGAAAGATTCAAAGCTTCTTCCTTATCTTTTTCGAAAATCACCCCGTCCCTCTTTACCCTTAAAGAGGGCTCCACCTCTCACCCCGACCCTCTCACCCTCAGGGGAGAGGGAGGAAACCGCCCTACTCGGTGCTCGGAACCGCTTCGCTCTAAGGTTGGCGGACCATCAAAGGTCTCGCCAGATTGTGCGGGATGGGACCGCCTTACTGATACTTGCTTGCGAGTTGGTGATAAAGTTGGCGATAGACTGGGTGCTACTTGCTTGCGGGCTGCTGATGAACTTGCTCCTATACAGGTGTTGGTGAATGTGGACATCTTCTCGGAGGGATTTGACTGCCCGGATGTGGAGTTTGTGCAGTTGGCTCGTCCTACCTTGTCGCTTGCCAAGTATCTGCAGATGGTAGGAAGAGGATTGCGAGTAGCCAGGGGAAAGAAGAACTGCGTAATTATAGATAATGTGGGACTATATCGGGTGTTCGGGTTGCCTTCGCAAGTATGGAACTGGAATGCTATGTTCGAGGGAAAGCTGAAAGTTGGCAAGAGAAAGGAGACTCCGAAGGATAGAGAGTTTTTCCTGATGAAGGAGGAACAAGACGATATTCAGATTCATCCAGACTCAGAAATGATGATGGTGATGAGCCATGAAGAATTACTCCAAACACTACAGTATCGTGAGTTTGTAGATAGCAAAGGGGAGTTTGCCATCATCAAGCTGCCTGATGGAAAGATGACGGTAGTGAACCGACAAGGAGAACAAGTCTTGGAGCCAGGCGATTACTATGACATGAAACTGTTGGATGGCAACATCCTGTTCTACCGACATTGCAGAAAGGAGGTCTGCTATTATGACCTGTTGTCTGGAGCTATTATTGACGATGGTCCCAATGTTTACGATGTTCCAAAGGTGGTTACGCTAGAAGGTTGGGAGTTCATCAAATATGGAGATGTTTATATGTCTCGCACCTACGAACATTTCTCTTGGCCATATTGCCCTTCCAAATATGACCTGTTCAATTTTGGGGATTACCTGATATATCGTTATAATTATTTAGTAGATAGTGGTTGCCAGGAATGGTACTATTATGAAGGAGGCAATGGCTTGATGATGAAGGCTACTATAGATAGTAATCGAGTATGTTTCTTGCGTGGTGATTATGAACATGTGTATTGGATGTGTGCCACTCTTCGTTGTGGTTGTATCGTGGTTATGGACAGCAAGCAGGACTACTACCTGGTGGATTCATATTTGAAGAAGACCTATATTGGATGCAATAACCCAAAGAATGAAAATGAAGATTTGAATTTTGTGATGCCTCGCCTTGGCAAGAAATACTATGATGAGATGATGTTACAGGAGAAGAAAAAGGAATCAAGCGAGATGCTTCTTTTGCATGAAAAGTCTGTAACAGGACATGTGGAATTATATCAGGCTGGAAAGAAATGGGGCATAAAAATGGACGGCAAAGTTGTCGTGCCACCCCTTTATCGCAGCATAGCGCAACCTGTTGGTGCCTATTGTGCCTTTGAAGAGATTCCAAGTTATTGGGGTATTATGACCTTAAAAGGCAAGGTGATAGTTGATGCCAAATATGAGAAGGTCGAGATTCGTGATGGAGGGATCGCCGTGGTAACTGATATCACGGGGAAAACACAGACCATCCATCTGAAATGATCTATTATAGGGGCGTCAGTCTGAGAATATTAACAAAAAAGAGTGTGTCATGAAGAGAGTGTAAACTAAACTGTGTCAAGCTACAATAAAAGTAGTTTAACACAGTTTTTATATTATGGACAACTTAGAAATTGATTACAAGAAAGCAGCTCAGCAGTTGCGTAGTGGTGAAGCCTTATTTGGCAAGGACGGAGCATTAGCTCCATTGTTAGAGCGTATTCTCAACTCAGCTCTCGAAGGTGAGATGGACGCTCATTTAAGTGAAGAGGAACGCTCTTCCGGCAACCGTCGTAATGGTAAGATGAGTAAGAAGGTTCAAACAAAATATGGTGAGGTCACTATAGAGACTCCTCGTGACCGAGACGGAACTTTCCAACCTGAGACCGTAAAGAAGCGTGAGACTATTCTTGCCAATGGCATGGCAGACCAGATTATTGAGATGTACGCCATGGGCACCAGCACACGTGACATCAGCAGCTACTTTGAGCGTGAGTTCAACACAACTCTATCAGCCGATACTATCAGCTCTATAACAGACCGTGTATTACCCGAAATCACCGCCTGGAAGTCTCGCATGCTCGATCCTGCATATGCCATTTGCTGGCTTGATGCTATCCATTATAAGGTAAAGGATGAGAATGGCAGAGCTGTCACACGAGCCATTTACAACATTCTTGGTATCAACAAGGAAGGCCAAAAAGAACTGTTAGGTATGTATGTGTCTAAGAGTGAAGGAGCTAACTTCTGGCTAGAAGTTCTTACGGATCTTCAGAACCGTGGTGTTCGAGACATCTTGATTTGTTGTATTGATGGTCTCAAAGGCTTCCCAGATGCCATCCAAAGCGTATTTCCTGAGAGTTCTGTGCAGCTCTGTATTGTCCATCAGATACGCAATTCTATCAAGTATGTTGGCAGTAAGCATCAAAAGGAGTTTATCAAGGATTTAAGAACAGTATATGGTGCAGTAAACAAAGACTCCGCTGCTGCTAATTTAGACCTGTTAGAGTCTAAGTGGGGAGAGATGTACCCAATTGTCATCAAGTCATGGCGTGACAATTGGGAACGTCTGACAGAGTATTTCCAATATACTCCAGCCATCCGTAAACTCATTTATACGACCAATACGGTTGAGGGGTATCACAGACAGGTAAGAAAGGTCACAAAGACTAAAGGGGTCTTTCCTACGGATAATTCTTTGGAGAAGCTTGTGTACTTAGCTTACCGCAACATCCGTAAGAAATGGACTATGCCACTGGCAAATTGGGGACAAATTTCTCAACAATTGGCAATAAAATTTGGAGATAGATTTAAAATTATGTAACTTTGCAGCCGAAAAGCTGCTGGGGCATGCCCCCAGCAGGGAGTGGGAATGAAAGTTAAGAACAAGCCTTGACACAGTTTAAATTACACCCCCGTCATGAATTTATGATACACTCTTTTTTTTTATTCTGTTTAATTACATCTTCTTTATCCGTTTGCGATATTTCCGAAGAAATCGAATGAGGCATCCCAATCCTTCCAGACTGGCTCTCTGCCCAATTCCTTCAATCTCGCATTGATTACCTTGGCGGTACGCTCATCGCTTACGGTGAACTGCTCCAATGCCTGAGGATAGGTATGGTAACCGCCAGGATTTACCTTTGATTCTGCCGACATGGTGGTGACACCCAGTGTTGCCATGTTGTCACGGATGTAGGCTGGCTCACGGGTAGAGTAGGAGATATCTACATCGTGGTCGAAGATACGCATGGCGAAAGTTGCCTGTGCCAACTGCTTATCGGTCATGAAGCAGTTTGGCTGGAAACCTTCGTTCTGTGCAGGGCGCATACGAGGGAAGTTCACGCTGTACTTGGTCTTCCAGTAATGCTTCTGCAGGTAGCGTAGGTGATGAGCCATCATCACTACATCCGTGCGCCATTCCTTCTCCAAGCCGATGAGCACACCCATACCGATGGAATGGACACCTGCCATACCCATGCGGTCGAAACCATCGCAGCGCCACTCAAACTTGCTCTTCATGCCACGTGGGTGGTAGAGCTTGTAGTGCTCGTGGTTGTAGGTCTCCTGGAAACAGATGACGCCGTTCATACCATGGTCGGCGAGGGTCTTGTAATCCTCTGTAGAGAGCGGCATCACCTCTATCTTCACGTTAGAGAAATACTTCTTGGCGATGTCGATTGCCTTGGCAAGATAAGGGGTGCCAGCCTTTGCCGGGTTCTCGCCCGTTACGAGAAGGATGTTCTCGAATGGAGCCAACTGCTTGATGGCCTTGTACTCGTTCTCAATCTGCTCTGGGGTGAGGATGGTACGAGCCATCGGATTCTCACGATGGAAACCGCAATACACGCAGGAGTTAGAGCATGAATTGGTGATGTAGAGAGGAATGAACATCGACATGGTCTTGCCGAAGCGCTCCTCGGTATATTTGCGGGAAAGACGCGCCATTACCTCCAGGTATGGCTCGGCTGCAGGTGAAATCAGCGCCATGAAGTCGTTCACATCGCAATGGTCCTTGGCAAGGGCACGACGCACATCGTTATCGGTCATTCGAGCTATTCGCTCCGTGGTCTCCTCCCAACTGATATTCTTTAATTCGTCTGAAAACATTTTCTTACTTTTTAAACTTTCTCAAATCGTGTGTCAACTTGGCTGCGCAGAAGTTTGGACCACACATGGTGCAGTACTCACCATCTGTATGACCTGCCTCCTCGAAATACTTCAAGGCAAGCTCTGGGTCGAGAGAGAGGTGGAACTGGTCTCTCCAGCGGAACTCGAAGCGTGCCTTGGAGAGGGCGTTGTCGCGGATGGTTGCACCTGGATGACCCTTTGCCAAATCGGCTGCATGAGCGGCAATCTTATAGGTTACCACACCTGTGCGCACATCTTCCTTGTTAGGCAAGGCGAGGTGCTCCTTAGGTGTTACATAGCAGAGCATGGCGGTGCCGAGCCATGCTATCTGGGCGCCACCGATGGCTGATGTGATGTGGTCGTAACCTGGAGCGATATCGGTAACCAATGGGCCGAGGGTGTAGAATGGTGCCTCGTGACAGTGGTCGAGCTGGCGCTCCATGTTCTCCTTGATCTTCTGCAATGGCACGTGACCAGGACCCTCGATGAATGCCTGCACGTTCTTGTCCCAGGCACGGGTAACAAGCTCGCCCATGGTATCCAACTCGGCAAACTGGGCTGCATCGTTGGCATCGGCTATACAGCCTGGGCGCAGACCATCGCCCAAAGAGAGGGCTACGTCGTACTGTGCCACGATGTCGCAGATATCGTCGAAGTGCTCATAGAGGAAACTTTCCTGGTCGTGGTAGAGACACCACTTGCTCATGATACTACCGCCACGGCTCACGATACCGCAGAGACGGCTATCGGCGAGATGCACGTTGTGGCGACGGATGCCGGCATGGATGGTGAAGTAGTCAACACCCTGCTCGCACTGCTCGATGAGGGTATCACGGAATACCTCCCAGTTCAGATCCTCTACCTTGCCGTTTACCTTCTCCAAAGCCTGGTAGATAGGCACGGTTCCTACCGGTACAGGACAGTTGCGCACAATCCATTCACGGGTTTCGTGGATATTGTCGCCAGTAGAGAGGTCCATCAATGTATCGCCTCCCCACTTGCAAGACCATACAGCCTTATCCACCTCTTCCTCGATGCTGGAGGTAGTGGCAGAATTACCGATGTTGGTATTGATCTTCACGAGGAAGTTGCGGCCGATGATCATCGGTTCGCTCTCCGGGTGGTTGATGTTGGCAGGAAGAACGGCACGTCCGCGTGCAATCTCATCACGTACATACTCAGGAGTGATATGGGTATCGATGCCCAACTCCTGGCAGTTCATGTTCTCGCGGATAGCCACGTACTCCATCTCTGGAGTGATGATGCCAGCCTTGGCGTAAGCCATCTGGGTGATGTGCTTGCCAGCCTGAGCACGGCGAGGCAACTGGATGTGCTCGAAGCGGAGGTGGTCAAGGCTATGGTCAGCAAGGCGCTGCTTGCCATACTCGCTGGTAACCTCCTTGAGCTGCTCGGTATCGTTGCGGTCGAGAATCCACTGCTCGCGCATTCTTGGCAAGCCTTTCTTCAAATCTACCTGATAGTTAGGGTCGCTGTAAGGACCGCTGGTATCGTAGATGTAAACCGGAGCGTTTGGCTCTGTATGAGGAATGCCGCGCTCATCCTTCACAACAGTAGGAGTGAGGTTTACCTTGGTCATTCCAACCTTGATCTGTGGGAAGAGTTTTCCCTGCATATACGCCTTTTCTCTCTGGGCGTAAGCTTTCTTATCGTTTGGCATAATTTTTTAAAGGTAAAAAGGTAAAAGGGTAAAAAGGTAAAAAGAACATTCTGCTTCTTTGCCTTCATCCTTCATGCCTTTGTATTATCTATATTATAATTAGTCGTTGAGGAATGCGGTGAGAGGAGAACTTGCCTCAGCACAATCGCTGATGGCTCCGAGACCTGCCTCGTAAGCACGGCGACCGCATACTACTGCTTCCTTGAATGCCTTAGCCATTTCTACAGGATCACCGGCAACGGCGATAGCTGTGTTAACCAGGCAAGCGCTGGCACCCATCTCCATAGCTTCGGCAGCGTGGCTAGGTGCACCGATACCTGCATCTACTACAACTGGAACAGTAGCCTGCTCGATGATGATCTGCAGGAAGTCCTTCATTCTCAATCCCTTGTTGGTACCGATAGGTGCAGCAAGTGGCATCACGGTAGCAGCACCAGCCTCTTCGAGGTGCTTGCAGAGGGTAGGGTCTGCCTGGCAATATGGCAATACCACGAAACCGAGTTTTACCAGTTTCTCGGTAGCCTTCAGTGTCTCGACAGAGTCTGGAAGAAGATAGCGAGGGTCTGGGTGGATTTCGAGCTTGAGCCAGTTGGTTCCGAAAGCCTCTCGAGCCATCTGTGCTGCGAAGACAGCCTCCTCGGCGTTGCGCACGCCACTGGTGTTAGGAAGGAGCTGGATATTTGGGTTCTGCACTATATGAGAGAGCAGGTCGTCCTGCTTGTCTTCGAGTTCGATACGTTTCATTGCAACAGTAACCATTTCTGTTTCTGATGCTTTGATGGCTTCAGCCATGAGGGCATTGTTGTTAAACTTTCCTGTGCCCAAGAAGAGGCGTGAGTTAAACTCTCTGCCTGCGATTACTAATTTTTCCATTGTTTTATTATAGAGTTGTTATTTTTGTTTTCATTTCTGTAGGAAAAGTACTTTTGTGTGATTCTTTTCCGCAGTATTCTGGGACCGTTATCCTCCGCAGAACGCTTTTACGATAACGATGTCTGCTCCTTCTGCGATGATTGTGTTTTCCCATTCATCACGAGGCACCATTTCGTTACTGATAGCTACTGCAACTCCTGTAGCTGGCAAATCGAGTTCCTGGGCTAACTCCCTGATGGTTTTAGCCTGTGTCTCGGTCTCTTTGTTGTTGATAGTTACTTTCATATTCTGTTCGTTTTATATGATGAATAATCCGTTTGTTTACGCTTTTCTATCGCCCGAAAGCGATGATAAGCAAATATGTAATCAAACACGGTGAACTTCCAGATGAAAGCCTTAAGAGAAAGAATAAAGCGCTATCAAATATCCCTGCGACAGCATTACCTGCATCAGGTTCAATGGGTATCATCTCAGCCGAATCTTTCAGCACCCCGTGATAATCGCTTGCAAAAGTAATGATAATATCGGAAAAGCAATAGAATTTCAAAAATATTTATGCTAAATTAACGCAGAATGCACCTTTCGCTTTACTGGTGTTTCTTTCTGCAATCCGGGCATTCGCCTTTGATGACAAAGGAAATAGAGTGGGGGTAAAAGCCTTCGGGCAGCTCGAAACTTGGAATATGGATATCCTCCATACAGAAGGAACGCTGGCAAGATTCGCAGTAGAAATGAATATGCCCGTCGTGATGATCGCAAGCCCCTTTTTCTTCGCAGAGTTCGTAGCAGAGTACGCCTCGCCCATCTTCGAAGGCATGTACCACATCATGTTCCAGAAAGAGGGTAAGGGTACGGAAGATGCTCGACTTATCCATCGAAACCATCTTTCGTTCCAGATTGCTCAGACTCTGCGGGTTCTGTTCGCCCATCAGGGTCTTCATTACGAGTATGCGGTTGGCGGTTGGCCGAATGCCTTTCGATTCCAGCCTGCTGATCATATCTTGTGAGTTCATCGTTTCTTCTTTTTAAAATCTTTACTAACCGGTTGCAAAGATACAAAAAAAGCGTGTAAGTATGGTAACTTACACGCTTTTTCTTTATTTAAACGTAATTACTTTTTGCTTTCAATCTAGTTTATGCCGCAGCATGAAGGGATTGGAACCCTTATACGCAAGCACAACCACGGCTTCTGTTCAAAGCCTCACCATACATTTCCATTGCGGTCATGTAATTTGCAAGAATAGCCTTCAAGGCCTTCTTGATGTTTGCATACATTGTTTTCATAATCGTTATCCTTTTTTAAAAAATTAATACTTGGCATTTCTGCCATTTTCTTTTTCCTTTTGTTCATGAACGGTGGTCAATTTTACTTGCCCATCTCCATGTTGTTGTTTACATTTACAGCCTTGGCAATCATAGCTGCCACAACTGTAAGAATCATTACTGTCGTCATCATAATTTGTTTCCTTTCTTTCTTTGTGGAGCCTCCATGTGAGGTCTCCTGTTTTACATTATCCTTTTACAATCTCACTGTTTTCTGGTGCAAAGGTAATGCCTTTTTCTTGAATATCTGTCACAAAGACATGACAAAATGATGAAAAAGGGGCTTTTTTTGATACACGTCAACTAAACAGCAATGGCGGCTTGATATACGTCAAGCCGCCATGCTGTCATATTGAGAAATGTGTCATATTTCTTATGTTTCTTCGGATTTCTGATGCTAGATCAGTTCCAGAATCTTGTCGAGAATCTTTTCTACGGTTGAAGAATCGGTTGCTTCATCGAGTTTTTGGTTGATTTTCTCTTCCAGTTTCTTGCTTACCTTGTCGGCAGCCTGATCCATGGCCTGGTTTGCCTTGTCTTCCAGTTTCTTCTGAACGGAAGCGCCCAGTCCGTCTTCTTCTGAACCATCGCTGTTATTATCGCTTACCGAAGGGGATTCATCGGTTGATGAGCTGGTGGTTTCTTCTATCTGCAGATTGTCGGCACCTTCCAGCGCCTTCACCATATCATCAGCATTCATCGTGTAAACGCTGCCAAGGATTCCGAAGCTTACGGTGTGCTGCTTGCCATTAAACTCAACGGTTCCCTTAGAGCATACGATATAGTTGTGGTATTCAAAGAGCTGGTTCATCACTTCATCAATAGCGCTTCCTGCCATCATCTTGGCAATGGAACGGATGCTTTGGGTGAAGAAGTTGTTATCACTGGTTTCTGTAGCCTTGTCGATAGCCTTGGCTGCCTCAGTCTTTACCTTTTCTTTATGGGCATCAGGTCCTGGATTGGTTATGGCGAAAACCAGGAAGAGAAGTACGATAAGACCTAAGATGATTTTCCAGAGGGTCTTGCTCGATTTTTTCTTTTCCGGTTCCTGTCTGTAGCCCTGGTTCATTGCTGCGCCGTGCTGAAAGCCTTGCTGGTAAGCTTCCTGCTGTGCCTGCTGGAAACCCTGCTGGTTTGCAGCCTGAAAGTTTGCTGCTTCTGTCCCGTTGTTGCCGGCTGCATCTGCTGATGTTCCTTCTGCATTTTCTTTGTTGGCTGTATTAGCCTTGATAGCTTCTACAGTTTCAAGAACAGTCTTCAGTTCTGCTATTTTCCAAGCTGGAGTCCAGTCTTTCATGCCTTGTGCCCAAACAAGGGTCTCGGGTGTGATAGCCTTCTGAACGAGTTGCTCCAGGCTGAATGGACCCGCTTGCTGTCCGTTATTCTCAATGATAAAATATTCCATCATGTATTCTTTTATATAATATTTTTCTTAAAAGCCAATAAGGAGTTTCTTACACTCTCAATTGCTTATTAGTGTGTAGCTTTCCACCATGCTGTTTTCTCTCTGCCCTTGATAGCTACGCTGTGCTGGCTAGGGTCGGAGATAGAAAGACCGCAATAATTTTTCACTTTAAAGGTTGTACCTCTATAACTCATTAACCCTGTATAAGCCTGTTCGGTATGAGCAGCAGCTTTGATAGTGAGTTTCATCTGTGAAGTATATTTGTCTTTCAGATAGCCGCTCGGAACAAGACTGTCTATGTATACACTCATATCGTAGAAGAGGTTGGGAGAGAAACCATCCAAAGGCTGTATGGAATCGAGCGGAACGGATGATGAGAGGGTATATTTGCTGTTGATTTCCTTCATCACTTGGGCTAGATTGTCCATCTGTCTGCAGTCGATGGCCGCCATGTTGCAGAATGGATCGCTACTATTCTTGTAGAAATTGACAACTCCGTTGACAAATCCTGAGTAGTTGGGTGCAGAACTGTTGAGGTAACTCCATATGGTTTTGTATGGAACGCCGGCTCCCATTACTTCGCTACTTGAACTGATCATGAAATTAGTGACGTCTTTCAGTTCGTATGCAGTCTCTACATTGCCCATATAGCATGCATCGAAGAGAATATATTGCATCTTGGTACCGCTGAGTTTGATTCCTTCGGCAAGGGTAGGAACGTCGAGAGCGTTTTCTTCTAAACTTACGCTTCCGAAGAAACGGGTGATAGGTTTGTTGGGATCGGGACCATACTGTATTCCGCTGAAATTGCCGGTAGCGGTAGGGTAGCTGGTGCTTCCTTTCTGAGCAAAACCGGCATTAGGTCTTGCCATATAAGGATAGTTTACCCAATCGCTTTTGTAGGTCCATCCGCAGCCATGAGCTCCGATGATGAGCGAATAATTCAGGGCTTCAGCACGGCGTTTCACCTCATTCAGAATCTCTGCAAATCCTTCTGCTGTAGTATATGTAGCTTCATCGTATGTTTTCAAAGTGTCGCGAATTACGGTTTTCGTATTGCCGTCATATTGAAGATCTATAAGATAGCTCTTCCTGTAATTCTGGCTCATGAAGACCATTACACGCGAATTATTCAAGCCTTTCTTGGCAACAATACCTTCGCAGATACTGTCAACGTTGTTTTCCAAAAAACTTGTGAGACCGGAAGTGTTGGTTCCACCCGTCCAAGGATAGAAGACGAAGATAGTCTGCTTATTGACGCTTTCTACATCAATAGCTTCATCGCCACAACTGGTGAAAGTTGCTGCTAGAGATAGCGTACATATAAATAAGGTGAAAAGCTTCTTGATCATGTTTCTCTTGAAAATATGAAATGTTAAGTGTGAAATGCTAAGTTTTTACACTTAACATTCCGCACTTAACATGATAAATATTAAACTATTATTTCTTCTTGAGTTCCTCGATGGTTGCCTTGAGGGCAGCAATCTTCTCAACAGAGTCGCTTTCCTTCTTGCGCTCCAGGGCTACTACCTTCTCAGGTGCGTGAGCTACGAAGTTCTCGTTGCTGAGCTTCTTGCGTACGCCCATCAGGAAGCCTTCCAAGTGCTTGAGCTGAGCCTCTGCCTTCTCAATCTCGGCAGCTACGTCGATCAGGTCGCCCAATGGTACGGCAAACTCGTCGGTACCTACCATGAAGCTTGACGCATCGGCACTCTTCTCTGCGATGACCTCAATCTTATCAAGGTTCGCCATCTTCAGCGTTACGTCGTTGTAAGCCTCGAAGTCGTTCTTGCCTACTACCTGGAGAGACAACTGTTCCTTCTGGGCAATGTTCTTCTGGTTGCGAACGGTACGAACACCGGCGATAATCTGCTTCACAGCCTCAATGTCGGCTGCCAACTTCTGCTCCTCGGTTGTAGGTGCAGGAATATCCAGCTTCTCGCGCATGATGCTCTCGCCATCCTTGCGGTCGTAGATGTGCTGCCACAATTCCTCGGTGATGAATGGCATGAATGGATGCAACATCTTCAGGAGGGCATCGAAGAAGCGGAGGGTAGCGTCGTAGCTCTTCTGGTCGATAGGCTGGCCGTAAGCTGGCTTCACCATCTCCAGGTACCAGGATGAGAACTCATCCCAGAACAGCTTATATACAGTCATCAATGCCTCAGAGATACGGTAGTCCTTAAACTGCTTCTGCATCTCCTCGTTCACCTCCTTGAGCTTGGCATCAAACCACTTCACGGCGATTTCTGCACTCTTAGGCTGCTCGATATCTGCCGTTTCCCAACCCTTCACGAGGCGGAAGGCATTCCAGATCTTATTGTTGAAGTTACGTCCCTGCTCGCAGAGGCTCTCGTCGAAGAGAATGTCGTTGCCTGCTGGAGCACTGAGCATCATACCCATACGAACACCATCGGCACCAAACTTGTCAATCAGAACCAGTGGGTCTGGTGAGTTACCGAGACTCTTGCTCATCTTGCGGCCGAGCTTATCGCGAACGATACCTGTGAAATATACGTGCTTGAATGGCATCTTGCCACGATACTCGTAGCCAGCCATGATCATACGTGCTACCCAGAAGAAGATGATATCCGGACCAGTTACGAGGTCGGAAGTAGGGTAGTAGTAGTTGATCTCCTCATTGTCAGGATGCTCGATACCATCAAACAGAGAGATAGGCCACAACCATGAAGAGAACCAGGTGTCGAGGCAGTCGCTCTCCTGCTCAAGATCCTCAGCCTTGATGTTGGCATTCTTCTCCTGAGCGAGTTTCAGAGCCTCCTCTGCTGTCTCAGCTACCACGAAATCCTTCTTGCCGGCATTGTCGAAGTAGTAAGCTGGGATGCGGTGACCCCACCAGAGCTGGCGGCTGATACACCAGTCCTTGATGTTCTCCAACCAGTGGCGATAGGTGTTCTTATACTTCTTAGGATAGAACTCGATATCATCGTCCATTACTGGAGGAAGGGCGATGTCGGCAAAGTGCTGCATCTTGAGGAACCACTGTGTAGAGAGCTTTGGCTCGATAGGCACATTGGTACGCTCAGAGAAGCCCACCTTATTATTATAGTCCTCAATCTTCTCCATCAGACCGGCGTTCTGAAGGTCAATGGAAATCTGCTTGCGCACATCCATGCGGTCCATACCTACATAGAGACCTGCTGCCTCGCTGATGGTACCATTGTCGTTGAAGATATCGATGGTTTCCAAACCGTGCTTCAAACCGAGGGCGTGGTCGTTGATATCGTGAGCTGGAGTTACCTTCAAGCAACCAGTACCGAACTCGATATCTACATATGTATCCTCGATGACAGGAATCTCGCGGTTTACGAGAGGCACGATAACGTGCTTACCCTTCAGCCAGGTATTCTTCTTATCCTCTGGGTTGATACACATGGCAGAGTCGCCCATGATGGTCTCAGGACGGGTGGTTGCTACTACTGCATAGTATCCCTTCTCATCCTTGTGCATCACGTTCTCCTCATCCACCTGCTGGCAGTCCTGTTCTACTACATAATACTTCAAGTGGTAGAGCTTAGAGTGCTCGTCCTTGTAGATAACCTCCTCGTCAGAGAGTGCAGTCTGAGCCTTAGGGTCCCAGTTAACCATGCGCACGCCACGATAGATGAGTCCCTTCTGGTAAAGGTCGCAGAATACGTGGATGACGGCACGAGAGCGGGTCTCGTCCATGGTGAATGCTGTGCGGTCCCAATCGCAGCTGGCACCGAGTTTGCGGAGCTGTTTGAGGATGATGCCACCATGCTCGTGAGTCCAGTCCCAAGCGTGCTTGAGGAACTCCTCGCGGGTAAGGTCGGTCTTCTTGATGCCCTGCTGAGCGAGGCGGTTTACAACCTTTGCCTCGGTAGCGATACTGGCATGGTCGGTACCTGGTACCCAACATGCGTTCTTGCCCTCCATGCGAGCACGGCGAACGAGAATATCCTGGATAGTATTGTTGAGCATGTGTCCCATGTGGAGCACACCCGTTACGTTTGGTGGTGGGATAACCACTGTATAAGGTTCACGACCATCTGGCTTAGAACTGAAAAGCTTGTTGTCGAGCCAGTACTGATACCATTTACTTTCCACTGCTTGTGGATCGTATTTACTTGCTAATTCCATTGTTTATATCTAATTTTTATTCTTTTTCTTTAAAAAACGGTGCAAAGATACTAATTTTTGGGCGAAAAATACTATCTTTGCATCAAAATTATTAATTTTTGCACAAAACGATGGTTAGTAATACAGGAAAAGGACATACGAAAGAAGAAAAACTGGCGGCGTTCAGCCGCTTGCTGGATGTGCAGGACCGTTTGCGCCTGCAGTGTCCATGGGATAAAAAGCAGACATTCGAGAGTCTTCGTCCGAATACGATCGAGGAGACTTTCGAGCTTTGTGACGCCTTGATGAAGCGCGATTACAAGGATATCAAGAAGGAGTTGGGCGATGTGTTGGAGCACGTGATGTTCTATAGCATCATCGGCAGAGAAGACGGCGAGTTCGATATTTGCGATGTTTGCAATCAGGAGGCAGATAAATTGATGTTCCGCCATCCTTTCATTAACTGGAAGGAAGAGGGAAATTGGACGGTTTCGAATCCTGATATGTATATCAACGATGAAGGACAGGTTGTCTATAAGGAGTCAGATGCAGGGAATGGAGAAGCAGGAACTGCCAGTTCGGAAGAAACCTTAGCTCTTGGCGCCAGCAAGCCGAAAACTGCTACTTCTGTTGAGAAAACCTGGGAACAGATCAAGCAGCAGGAGAAGGATGGAAATGAGCGGGTGTTGAGCGGTGTCCCTAATTCTCTTCCGTCTCTTATCAAGGCTTATCGCATTCAGGACAAGGCTAGAAATGTAGGCTTCGACTGGAACGAAAAAGAAGATGTGTGGGACAAAGTGCAGGAGGAACTGGAAGAACTCAAGGTGGAACTGGCTAAAGGCGACAAAGAGAATTCTACCCGGGAATTGGGCGATTTCATCTTCTCAGTAATCAATGCAGCACGTCTCTATAAACTCAATCCGGATAATGCGCTGGAGAAAACCAACCAGAAATTTATCCGCCGTTTCAACTACGTAGAAGATCGTAGCTTAAAGCAAGGTAAAAACTTGAAAGATATGAGCTTAGAAGAAATGGATAAACTATGGGATGAAGCAAAACTTCAGGAGAAAAAGGATGATAAATAACGGTGAATCAGATAATCTTATCAACTCATCAATATAATAATAAAAACTAAAGTGTTATGAAAAAATTAGTTTATGTAACAATAGCTTTGGTGGCGCTTTTCGCAGCCAACAGTTGTAAGAACAAAAATAATGTTCCTGTTATCAGTGCAGCAGATTCGGTAGAGGTAGAGGATGCAATGAACGATTCTACCATCTATGGTGTATGCGGTGAGGGAACCTCTATGCATAGCCTGGAGTTGATTTCTGATGAAGGTGACACCCTTTCGGTGTTTATTGACGATGAGAATCCTGATGTTGTTCAGGGAGGATTGCTGGCTGGCGACCGTATTGCTCTTATCGGTTATAAGGCAGAGGATGGAGAGATGATGGCCCAGAAGATTATCAACCTGACATCCCTCTTGGGTAAATGGACTTCTCTGGATAAGAATTTTGATATCTTGGAAGGTGGAGAGGTGAAGAACAATGTGAAGGCTGAAACTAATCCTTGGACTAGCTGGAAGATACTCAATGGTAAACTTTTGCTGAATAAGGATACTTTTGCCATTGACAAATTGGGTTCTGACAGTCTTATGTTGGAGAATACTCAGGGTATCTTTGTTTTCAAGCGCCAAGAGTAAGGTCATCATGTTGAACCTGTAAATTATGATTTAGTTTTGGAACCATTTAAAGTACATATATTGGGGTGTGGCAGTGCTTTGCCCACCCTTCAGCATAGTGCCTCGGCCCAGATTATTGAGATGCGTGGCAAATGCTTTATGATGGATTGTGGCGAGGGTGCCCAGATGCAGTTCCGTCGCACTCATGTTCACTTTGCTAAGATAAATGCTATCTTTATTTCGCATCTTCATGGTGATCATTGCTTTGGCTTGCTGGGACTTCTTTCTACCTTAGGTATGCTGGGCAGAACGGCTAAGTTAAAAGTTTATGCACCAGAAAGTTACGGAGATTTGTTTAAGCGTCAGATCGATTTCTTCATGCAGGGAATGGAATATCAAATCGAATTTGTTCCTGTAGATACCGAGAAGTCGCAAGTAGTATATGAAGATCATTCTGTAACCGTAGAAACCGTTCCTCTGCAGCATCGTGTGCCTTGTTGTGGGTACATCTTCAGAGAGAAACCGACATTGCCTCATATCCGTCGTGATATGATAGATTATTACGAGATTCCTGTAAGCCAGATTAACAACATCAAGAATGGAGCTGACTGGACAACGAAGGAGGGGGATGTAATACCTAATGCCAGATTGGTAATGCCTGCCGCTACTCCCCGCAGTTATGCTTATTGCAGTGATACCCGGTTTGTTCCGGGGTTGGCAGAAAAGGTAAAGGGGGTTACGGTGCTTTATCATGAGAGCACCTATACTTTGGAGAATGAGGACAGGGCTAAACTCTATTATCACAGTACGGCTCGACAGGCTGCAACTATAGCCAGAAATGCGGGTGTAGGCAAACTTCTTCTGGGACATTATAGTGCAAGATATAATAATGAAGAGGTATTGTTGAATGAAGCTAAAGAGGTGTTTACGGAAAGTTATCTTACTCAGGAAGGTAAAGTGTTCTCTATAGAATAATATAGAAACAGGGCTTGAATGTACCGGGAAACAAGGTGCAGAATAGCCTTTGATCTATATAAAAATATAAAAAAAAGTGCCTTGCGCCAAAAAAAGTTCATTTTTGATGCAAGGTTTTCTCTTTATATCGTTTAATCTTTAAAAAGGATTTGAAATTGGAATCGGAAAAGGATCTCTTAGACGACATCAATAGCGGCAGTCGGGCAGCCATGCACAGATTGTACGAACGCTATGTGGGGTATGCCATGGCCGTAGCGCTGAGGTATATCCCTATGCGCGATGATGCTGAAGATGTAGTGCAAGATAGTTTTATAAAAGTCTTTTCCGGCATTTCAAAGTTTGAATATCGGGGTGAGGGCGCTCTTCAGGCTTGGCTCTTGCGGATAGTGACAAATGAAGCTGTCAACTTTGTAAGGCAGCAAAAGCGCTTCACTATCGTGGACGGAGTTCCCGATGATATTGAGGATGAAGAGTCTGAAGTAGAAAGAGTTCCGCCTGCAGAACTGACAAGAATGATAGGAGAATTGCCTGATGGGTACAGACTGGTTCTTAACATGTTTGTTTTTGAACAGAAAAGCCATAAAGAAATTGCACAGCTGTTAGGCATCAAAGAAAGCAGTTCTGCTTCACAATATTTGCGGGCGAAAAAGCTGTTGGGCAAAAAGGTGAAAGATTATCTGAGCCAGGCAGATTGTAGTGATAATAAAGAGTTGAATCATATAAATGAGAAAAGTAATGAGTAACGATTGGACAAATAAACTTCGAGATCAGTTGGCTGACTACCAAGAGCCTGTCAGCCACGACTTGTGGGCTGAGATAGAACAATCGCTTGCTCAGTCTAAAAAGGTTGGTGATGAGGAAACTGATGTAAAGAAGAGACCACAGACTCGTTATGTTGTCTTGAAAAGATGGTCAGTAGCTGCAGCGATTGCTTTATTGGGAGTAGGAGGCAGTTATGTTTATCTGCATGATGATGAACTGGGACAGGCTAACTTAGCTGTTCAGAGTTCTTTCTCTACAGCATCAGGTTCAAGCAGGACTTCTTCTGCTGTCCGTGCAGAAGCACAATCGGCAGGAAGTGAAAATGCTATCTTGCTTGCTGAAAACAATGCATCTGCACATCAGGTGAATCGCCATTCATCGGGGCGTCAATTGAAGCATAGTAAATCTTCTGTCTCTTTCCAGGAGAGGACTGTTGCTGCTGATAATGAAGTAATGTTTGCAGCAGAGGTAGAAATGCCAGAACAGTCTGTTAATGCAGAGGTAAATGGTCGGGAATTATCTGTTTTGCAAAAGCAAAATGAGGATTCTGAAAGACAGATGGCCGTTTCTTCTAATCATGCAACCAAGCCGTTGGAAGCAGATGGTGGGCAGAAGCTTTATGCAGGCAGGGCGCAGGATGGTCATTTTGAGCGCAGTTATAAGGACAAGTATGAACAGAACTGGACCATGAACCTGTATGCAGAGAATGTAAGTCTGGGCTCTGGCAGTGATGGAATGTCAAACGGCATGTATGCGTCTTCAGATCCTCTTGCTGGTGGTGGCTTTGCTGATCATGGCGTTTTCCTGGCTGCTGCTTCTCCTTTAAGATATGCAATGCCGAAATATGTTGAAGCGAAACATCATGCTCCTTTGGCTATAGGTGCTCAGGTTGGTATCGGACTTGCGCCTCGTTTGTCTTTGAGTACCGGTGTTGTTTATACGCGTGTTGCTTCTGATTTCAAATCTTATGGTGTTTCAGAATTTGATACACATCAGGTTTTGCATTATGTGGGTGTTCCACTTGGTTTAAACTATGAGTTTTGGAGCACGGGAGGCTTTCATGCGTACGTAATGGCGGGTGGAGAAGCCGATTTCAACGTAAAGAATGATACAAAGGTTTCTGGTCATAAAGAGGACGTGAAGCGTGATGGCGTTCAGTTCTCGGGTAAGGCTTCGCTTGGTGCACAGTATGATGTTACACCACAAGTGGGCTTCTATATTGAGCCAGGTGCAAAATATTATTTTGATAATGGCAGCGAAATAGAAAATACGTTTAAAGATAAGAAGTGGAATTTTAATCTCCAGTTCGGACTCCGTATTAATCTGAAATAGTGTTTGAGTCCAATTATTAATAAATATATGTACGAACTACATTTCATTTTATAACATTACATACGAGAAAAGGACAGGGCAGTCTGCGTGATGCATGGCTGCCCTTTATTGTTTCCTGTTTTCTTATTTCTTATTCAATAATTTTTCGCTCATATTGAGAGCGGCCTTTCTGCCGTCTCCCATGGCAAGGATTACTGTGGCTCCTCCTCGTACGATATCGCCGCCAGCGTAGATTTCTTCGATGGAACTCTGCATCTGGTCGTTTACGGCAATGGTGTTCTTCCGGCCGAGTTCCAAGCCTTCGATACTCTGTGGAACGAGTGGATTAGGACTTACTCCTACGGCAACAATTACCTGGTCGCACTCCAGCGTGATGGTCTCTCCTGTAGTTTCTGGACGACGACGGCCGCTGGCATCAGGTTTGCCAAGCTTCATCACATCGAGGACTACAGCCTTTACTGCGCCCTTATCGTCTGCCTCATATTCTTTAGGATTGTGCAATGTAAAGAAGTTGATTCCTTCTTCCTTGGCATGCTTCACCTCTTCGAGTCGGGCAGGCATTTCTGCCTCCGAACGGCGATATACCAAGGTTACGTCTGCTCCGAGTCGTTTTGCAGTACGGCAACTGTCCATAGCTGTATTTCCGCCGCCTACAACAACCACCTTCTTACCCAAGTTGATAGGGGTGTCGCTATGAGGATTGGCTGCATCCATCAGGTTTACACGGGTAAGATATTCGTTAGAAGACATGATGTTCAAGGCATTCTCTCCAGGAATATTCATGAAGTTGGGCAGACCCGCACCTGAGCCAACGAAGATTCCCTTGAATCCTTGTTCTTCCAGATCTTTTACGGAAATGGTCTTGCCAACGATGCAGTCTGTAATGAACTTTACGCCCATCTTCTGAAGATTCTTAATCTCTACATCTACGATAGCATTAGGCAAACGGAATTCAGGAATACCATATTTCAATACACCGCCAATCTCGTGTAATGCTTCAAAGACGGTAACGTCGAATCCCTTCTTTGCCATATCGCCTGCAAAACTCAATCCGGAAGGTCCTGAACCAACTACGGCTATCTTGATGCCATTAGGTTCATCGCACTTTGGTACAGAGATGTTTCCACTCTGGCGTTCGTAATCGGCAGCAAAACGCTCCAGGTATCCGATAGCTACAGCAGGCTCGTTCATCTTGAGATGTACACACTTGCTTTCACATTGCTTTTCCTGTGGGCAAACTCGTCCGCAAACGGCTGGTAGGGCAGAGGTGTTCTTTAAAACCTTGGCTGCGGCAAGGAACTGGCCCCGCTCAATATTCTTGATAAAGGAAGGAATGTTGATGCTTACCGGACAACCTTCCATACAGGTAGGCTTAGGACAGTCGAGACAGCGCTTGGCTTCGGTCAAAGCCATTTCCTTGGTTAAACCGATATTTACCTCTTCCGTACGGGTTGTGGCACGATAAAGAGGGTCAAGTTCTGGCATCTTTACGCGCTCTATAGCTGTACGTTCTTTTGCTTTCATCGAAGCGCGTAACTCCTTGCGCCACTCAGCGTTACGGTCGGTCAACTCTTCGATGCTCGCATCTGTAGGTTCTACGTCCATGATTACATCCGTAGTTTCTTTCTTCTTTTCTGCGTCTACAGTTGCAAGGTGCTCTTCGAAGTGTTCCATCTCTTCGCGTTCAACATCCTTGAAAGTGCCCATGCGCTTGAACATCTCGTCCCAATCTACCAGAGCGCCGTCAAACTCAGGACCGTCGATGCAGACAAACTTGGTCTTGCCACCGATGGTCAGGCGGCAGGCACCGCACATACCGGTTCCATCCACCATGATGGTATTGAGCGAAACGTCTGTGGAAAGATTATATTTCTGAGTCAGGAGACAGCAGAACTTCATCATGATAGGAGGACCGATAGCGAAAACCTTATCGATATGCTCCTGATTGATAAACTTCTCGATTCCTACGGTTACAACACCCTTCTCGCCGTAACTTCCGTCATCGGTCATGATGATGAGTTCATCGCTAGATGCACGCACTTCATCTTCCATAATCACGAGGTCTTTGTTCCTACCCGCAATTACGGAAAGGACTCTGTTTCCTGCGGCTTTCAGTGCCTTGATGATAGGGAGCATAGGAGCTACGCCTACACCACCTCCGGCACAAATGACTGTTCCGAAGTTCTCGATATGTGTAGGATTTCCAAGTGGTCCCACCACATCGTGAATCTCATCGCCTTCATTCAATGCACAGAGTTTGGTAGATGAAAGACCTACCTTCTGCACAACCAGTGTGATGGTTCCTTTCTCAATGTCAGCGTCAGCGATGGTCAGCGGCATACGCTCGCTGTTGTTGTCTACACGGATGATAACAAAGTTGCCTGCCTTTCGGCTCTTGGCTATAAGCGGTGCTTCTACATCGAAGCGGAATACTTTCTCTGAGTATTGTACTTTCTTGATAATCTTGTTCATGGGCTATTAAATTTCTTAATGCTGATATATTAATATTTCTGGTTAGCTGTTTAGAGTTTGCTTCATGGTACATAAAAATGCAAAAGGATAACATCGGCTACCTTTGTGGCAGTCGAAGTTATCCTCGTACAATATATGTTATTTTTGTTTTTCGAATGTTTTGTATAATCGAGAAAAACTGAAAGTCTTACCGATACTTCAAATTAATCGAAATTTTTGTCATCAAGCATCTCGAAACCACAGTATGGAACCAATACCTTAGGTACGCGGATTCCTTCTGGGGTCTGATTGTTCTCCAAGATGGTTGCTACGATACGTGGCAAAGCAAGAGCTGAACCATTCAATGTGTGGCAAAGTTCAATCTTCTTGTCATCTGTATGGCGATAGCGGCAGTGGAGACGGTTAGCCTGATAGCTCTCGAAGTTAGATACTGATGAAACTTCCAACCAGCGCCCCTGTGCAGCACTCCATGTCTCGAAGTCGTAGCAGATAGAAGAGGTGAAGCTCATATCACCACCGCAGAGACGGAGGATATGGTATGGCAATTCCAACTTCTTCAAAAGACCTTCAACATGGTCGAGCATCTCGTTCAAACTCTCGTAAGAGTGACCTGGCTTATCGATGCGAACAATCTCTACCTTGTCGAACTGGTGCAGGCGGTTCAAACCGCGAACGTCCTTACCATAGCTACCTGCTTCACGACGGAAACAAGCTGAGTAAGCACAACGCTTGATAGGGAGATCTTTCTCATCGAGAATAACATCGCGGAAGATGTTGGTTACAGGAACCTCAGCAGTAGGGATGAGGAAGAGATTATCCAGATTAGCATGATACATCTGACCTTCCTTGTCTGGCAACTGACCGGTACCACGGCCTGAGTCCTCGTTTACTACGTAAGGAGGTTGAATCTCCAGATATCCGCTCTTGCGAGCCTCATCGAGGAAGAATGCTTCAAGTGCACGCTGGAAACGAGCCATCTTGCCGATATATACAGGGAAACCTGCGCCAGTAATCTTAACGCCGAGGTCGAAATCTACAAGATTATACTTCTTCAAGAGATCCCAATGGCAGAGAGCATCCTCGCCGAGGTTTGGCTTTTCGCCGCCTTCTTTCACAACAACGTTGTCGGCTGCGTCCTTACCTTCAGGAACCTGCTCGCAAGGGATGTTAGGAATTTCGAGCAACTGGTTGGTCATATCGTTCTGTGCTTTCTCCATGATCTCTTCAAGAGCCTTAGCGTCTGCCTTGAGCATAGCTACCTGAGCCTTTGCGCTCTCAGCTTCCTCTTTCTTACCTTCCTTCATAAGGGCACCAATCTGCTTAGCAAACTGGTTTGCCTGCTGCTTGTTGTTATCCAACTTCTGCTGAGCTTCACGACGAATCTTGTCGTACTCCAAAACTTTCTCTACGGCCTCACGAGCATTTGGAAAATGCTTCTTTTCGAGACCCTTAACTACACGTTCAGTTTCCTCACTGATAAGTTTAAGTGTAAGCATAAAATGTCTTTTAATTAAATAATTTACTATTTGTAGGCAAAAGTACAAAAAATATTTGTGATAGCGTAAAAAAATGCTGACTTTTTTACAGGGAAGGGTAGAATTAAAGTTTTTTTGTGGTTTTATAGGGTTAAGGAGCTTAGAAAGGGGGTGGTGTAATCCTTGCCTAAAACTTATAAACGAAGAAAGCCTGCTCTAGGTATGAGCAGGCTTCTATGTTGTTTGTTTGGAATAGTTTTTTCTAAAACTTTAAAAATTAAGCGTCAGCTTTTTTGGTCTTCTCAGCGTAAACCTCTGGAGAGAGAACAGAAACTGTACTCTTGTCCTTGCGGCCCTTGTGGAAGTAAACGATACCATCTGCCAAAGCATACAATGTATCATCCTTACCCTGAGCTACATTCTCACCTGGGAAGTGCTTGTTACCACGCTGGCGAACGATGATGTTACCTGCGATGATGCTCTGACCACCCCAGATCTTAACGCCTAATCTTTGTGAAGCTGATTCACGGCCGTTCTTAGAACTACCAACACCTTTCTTATGTGCCATTTTCTAATTCCTCCTAATTTTAAGCGATTACAGATTTGATTGATACTTCAGTGAACTGAGTACGATGACCGTTCTTCTTGCGATAGTCCTTGCGGCGCTTCATCTTGAAGACGATTACCTTGTCACCCTTTACGAGTGGGTTCACTACTTCTACTACTACTTTTGCACCCTCTACAGCTGGTGCACCGACAGTGATTGAGCCGTCTTTGTCAACGAGCAAAACCTTGTCGAACTCAACAGTCTGACCTGCCTCAACATCCTTGATGTGATGTACGAAGAGCTTCTTGCCCTCCTCAGCCTTGAACTGCTGACCGTTAATTTCTACAATTGCGTACATTAAATTAATTATATAAACGGGTTTCTTCGGGAGGCGTCCTGCATTGTGCCGGATCTTCTTTGAGCCTTCGAACTAAACTTTTCTGTAACATTTGCCCAATCCATGAGCATTCGGGGTGCAAAATTACAAATTATCTTTGATATGAACAAAATGTTGGGGTAAAGATTGTTTTAGAAAGATTTAACAGAAAAGCCTGTTTGTGTATTTGAAGGTCATCTGTATAAACGGTTAGCCTATAGCTCTCGGTTCAATGAACTTCCTCTGGCTCAATGTGCAGCACTCCATGTTCAAGGAGCAGATTCTTAGGTGAAGCTCATATCACCAGTAAGCAATTCAACTTCTTCAAAGACCTTCAGGTCTTCAAACTCTCTAGTGACTCGATGCAACAATCTTCTAACTGCGAACTATTTGATGGATAGGTGTTCAGAAAAACGCTGAGTCTTTCTCAGCTTGTACAGGAACCTCAGCAGTAGGGATGAGGAAGAGATATCCAGATTAGCATGCATTTAATGAGTCCTCGTTTACTACGTAAGGAGGTTGAATCTCCAGATATCCGCTTTGCGAGCCTCATCGAGGAAGAATGCTTCAAGTGCACGCTGGAAACGAGCCATCTTGCCGATATATACAGAAACCTGCGCCAGTAATCTTAACGCCGAGGTCGAAATCTACAAGATTATACTTCTTCAAGAGATCCCAATGGCAGAGAGCATCCTCGCCGAGGTTTGGCTTTTCGCCGCCTTCTTTCACAACAACGTTGTCGGCTGCGTCCTTACCTTCAGGAACCTGCTCGCAAGGGATGTTAGGAATTTCGAGCAACTGGTTGGTCATATCGTTCTGTGCTTTCTCCATGATCTCTTCAAGAGCCTTAGCGTCTGCCTTGAGCATAGCTACCTGAGCCTTTGCGCTCTCAGCTTCCTCTTTCTTACCTTCCTTCATAAGGGCACCAATCTGCTTAGCAAACTGGTTTGCCTGCTGCTTGTTGTTATCCAACTTCTGCTGAGCTTCACGACGAATCTTGTCGTACTCCAAAACTTTCTCTACGGCCTCACGAGCATTTGGAAAATGCTTCTTTTCGAGACCCTTAACTACACGTTCAGTTTCCTCACTGATAAGTTTAAGTGTAAGCATAAAATGTCTTTTAATTAAATAATTTACTATTTGTAGGCAAAAGTACAAAAAATATTTGTGATAGCGTAAAAAAATGCTGACTTTTTTACAGGGAAGGGTAGAATTAAAGTTTTTTTGTGGTTTTATAGGGTTAAGGAGCTTAGAAAGGGGGTGGTGTAATCCTTGCCTAAAAACTTATATAAACGAAGAAAGCCTGCTCTAGGTATGAGCAGGCTTCTATGTTGTTTGTTTGGAATAGTTTTTTCTAAAACTTTAAAAATTAAGCGTCAGCTTTTTTGGTCTTCTCAGCGTAAACCTCTGGAGAGAGAACAGAAACTGTACTCTTGTCCTTGCGGCCCTTGTGGAAGTAAACGATACCATCTGCCAAAGCATACAATGTATCATCCTTACCCTGAGCTACATTCTCACCTGGGAAGTGCTTGTTACCACGCTGGCGAACGATGATGTTACCTGCGATGATGCTCTGACCACCCCAGATCTTAACGCCTAATCTTTGTGAAGCTGATTCACGGCCGTTCTTAGAACTACCAACACCTTTCTTATGTGCCATTTTCTAATTCCTCCTAATTTTAAGCGATTACAGATTTGATTGATACTTCAGTGAACTGAGTACGATGACCGTTCTTCTTGCGATAGTCCTTGCGGCGCTTCATCTTGAAGACGATTACCTTGTCACCCTTTACGAGTGGGTTCACTACTTCTACTACTACTTTTGCACCCTCTACAGCTGGTGCACCGACAGTGATTGAGCCGTCTTTGTCAACGAGCAAAACCTTGTCGAACTCAACAGTCTGACCTGCCTCAACATCCTTGATGTGATGTACGAAGAGCTTCTTGCCCTCCTCAGCCTTGAACTGCTGACCGTTAATTTCTACAATTGCGTACATTAAATTAATTATATAAACGGGTTTCTTCGGGAGGCGTCCTGCATTGTGCCGGATCTTCTTTGAGCCCCTTCGAACTAAACTTTTCTGTAACATTTGCCCAATCCATGAGCATTCGGGGTGCAAAATTACAAATTATCTTTGATATGAACAAAATGTTGGGGAAATAAAGATTGTTTTTTAGAAAGATTTAACAGAAAAGCCTGTTTTTTATAAGAATACCGATTATTTGCTACCAGATAAGGGACTCGTGAATAGTATAATGTTCTTTATTGGGTTCAATAATATACTTCCTTAGGTTCAATGATATGTCTCCTCTGGCTCAATGATATGTCTTCTCTGGTTCAAGGAGATGTCTTCTTAGGTTTAAGGATACGACTTCTTTGGTTCAAGAAGATACCTTCGTTAAAGTTATGACTAGTGTCAGCAGCTCTGCTGAGCCTAGTCAGCAGGTCTGCTCACTATAGTCGACAGGTCTGCTGACTGCAGTCAGCAAGTCTTCCGACTCAAGTGATATTACCTTTTAATTGTATACTTTCTTCTTGGGACAATATATGCTATATGCTATTTGATGGAGGAGGTGTATAAAAAGAAAAAAGCGATGACCTTCACAGGCTACCGCTCCAAATCTTCAATAGGTATTAGTTTCCATTAAGGTAAAAAGATTGTTTTCAGGATAACTGGCTGCAAAGGTACATGATATTTTTCAAATCACCAAATATTTATTTGATTATTTTTGTTATAATTCTATTGTGTGGGCACACAATGGCATAAATTAACTTATTTTAGTGAGAAAGGCTGCGTAATCGATTGCAATTCTGTTGTTTTTTTGTTTAGATATCTTCAAAAGTATAAAGAGACGAACTTTCGAGACGAGTAGTGAAGAAGAGAAAATAAAAACAGGTTGGCGCAGAAGTGCCAACCTGTTTATGGAAGATACTATTATCTTATTCTGTTTGTTTGAATCAGGAAAAAGAAGTGATTACTTCTGCTTCTTGATTTTCTCTACATAAGCATCAATGACAGCTACTGCTGTGATGTTTACGATATCCTGTACACTACTTTCTGAGTCAGTGAAGTGGATAGGCTTATTCAATCCCATCTGGATAGGGCCGATAATCTCAGCTTCAGGATTCAAGCCCTGGAGAAGTTTGTATGCACCATTGGCGCTACTCAAGTTAGGGAACACCAAAGTGTTGACGTCTTTGCCCTTGAGGCGGGAGAATGGATACTTCTCATCGCGCAGATCCTTGTTGAGTGCATAGTTTACCTGCATTTCACCATCGATAGCGAGTTCAGGGAACTCCTTCTGCATCTCAGCAACGGCTTTCTTTACCTTAACAGGTGAGCCAATATTGTCTGTACCGAAGTTAGAGTAGCTTAACATGGCCATAACCGGCTCTTCGTTGAAGAACTTCACTGTACCTGCAGACAGCTTGGCAACATCAATCAGCACATCTTCGTCTGGGTGGCGGTTGATGAGCGTATCTGCGATATAATAAATACCCTTCTGGGTGTTAAGGATATGCATGGTACCGAAAGTCTTATATGGCTCACGAATTCCAATTACATCTTTTGCCACCTTAATAGTATTGCTGTACTTTGTGTAAAGACCAGTGATGAATGCGTCAGCATCACCCTGTTCTACCATTGACATACCGAAGTAGTTGCGCTCGTACATTTTATCATAAGCTTCCTCGAAGCTGTAGCCCTCGCGAGCACGCTTCTCTGCCAGATGCTTGGCAAACTTTGCACGGCGGCCCTGTTCGTTATCGGCACGCATATCTACAATCTCAATATCTGAAAGGTCAAGTTTCAAACGGCTAGCAACACGGTTCAGACGGTCTGGGTTACCCAACAGGATTGGCTGGCAGATACCCTCTTGCTTTGCCTGGACTGCAGCCTTCAGCATAGTTGGGTTGCCACCTTCTGCGAATACTACACGCTGTGGGTGAAGGCGCGCTGTATCGTGGAGTTTGCGGGTCAGTTTGGTTTCCTGACCAAGCAACTGGCGCAAATCCTGCTTGTACTTCTCCCAGTCTGTGATAGGGGTGCGAGCCACACCACTTTCCATTGCAGCCTTAGCTACGGCAGCAGAAACTTCTGTAATCAAACGTGGATCTACAGGTTTCGGAATGAAGTATTTAGGACCGAATGTAAGGTCGTTAACGTGGTAAACATCGTTTACCACATCAGGAACCGGCTGCTTAGCCAAATCGGCAATTGCATGAACAGCAGCCATCTTCATTTCTTCGTTGATAGCACGGGCGTGAACATCGAGTGCACCACGGAAGATGTATGGGAAACCGATTACATTGTTAATCTGGTTAGGATAATCTGAACGGCCAGTTGACATCAATACGTCAGGGCGGCTGTCCATAGCGTCCTCGTAGCTGATCTCAGGTACTGGATTGGCAAGAGCGAAAACGATAGGGTTGTCTGCCATAGAGCGAATCATATCCTTGGAGAGCACGTTACCCTTGCTGAGGCCTACGAATACATCGGCGCCTTTCACAGCCTCTTCGAGTGTATGGACATCGCGGCGGTCTGTTGCAAAGAGCTTTTTCTGCTCTGTCAGATTTTCGCGGTCGCTGGTAATGACACCCTTAGAGTCGAGCATAACGATGTTCTTTACCTGTGCACCAAGTGCTACGTAGAGTTTTGTACAGCTGATAGCAGCTGCACCAGCACCATTTACGACAATCTTCACATCGGCAATGTTCTTGCCAGCTACCTCAAGAGCGTTCTTCAGACCTGCTGCAGAGATGATAGCAGTACCATGCTGGTCATCATGCATTACAGGGATATCGAGAGTTCTTTTCAGGCGCTCCTCGATGTAGAAACATTGAGGTGCCTTGATGTCCTCCAAGTTGATTCCACCAAATGTAGGAGCGATTTTCTCTACGGTTTCACAGAACTTTTCTGGGTCTTTTTCATCGATTTCAATATCGAAGACATCCACACCGCCGTAAATCTTGAAAAGCAATCCCTTACCTTCCATCACTGGCTTTCCGCTCATGGCACCGATATCGCCAAGTCCGAGCACTGCTGTACCATTACTGATAACAGCAACCAGGTTACCCTTGTCAGTATACTTGTATGCATCGTCTGGGTTCTGCTGGATCTCAAGACATGGGAATGCCACGCCAGGAGAATAAGCAAGGCTCAGATCCGTTTGTGTGTGATAAGGTTTTGTTGGCTTAACCTCAATCTTGCCAGGACGACCAGTCTCGTGATAACTTAAAGCCGCCTCTTTTGTAATTTTTACCATAACGATATATTGGTTTAGAGTTTATTTTTCTTTCATATTCGTGGATTTTTCGCACGAAATTTAAAAGTTTGTGCAAAGGTACAAAAAAACTTAGTAAAAAAGAATGGTTTTTTGATTTTTTTTGTATCTTTGCACAAAAATAGTCTTCAAACAAGTAAAATGACAGAAATCAATCAATATAGACAAGAACTGAAAGACAGAATTATCTCTTATGCGATGCCTGAATTCTATAAGCGTGGTGTAAAAGCTGTTAAGATGGATGAAATCTCACAGGGACTTCATGTATCTAAGAGAACTGTGTACGAGATTTTTGGTGACAAAGAAGAATTGTTGCTTGCTGGTATGATGCGTCAGCTAGAAGAAAATCGTTCGAAGTTAGAGAATTTCGCCAAGACCCAAGCGAAGAATGTGATAGATATTATCAGCTATGTCTATAAATTGCAGATGGAGCGCAATGGGATGGTGGGCGTTCTTTTTTATGAGGAGGTTCATAAGATGCCTCGTGTAGTGAAATTCTTCCAGGAAAATCATGCTCATGAACGGGAGGAGAGTGTACGTTTCTTTGAGGCTGGTGTAAAGGAGGGGCTTTTCCGTAAGGATGTAGACTTCAATGTTGTTATGGACGTAGGACATGTGATGATGGAGGAAATCATGCACCATCAGCTCTATCGTGTTCATTCGATGCAGGAGATATACGACAATTATATTTTGTGCCTGATTCGTGGATTCTGTACAGAGCGCGGCTTGGAGCAGCTTGACCGTGCTTTGAAAGAGTAGAGGCGTTGGCTTTAATATACAAAATGTACTTTTTGAGTGTATGTGTAATTACGCTTAAAAAAGAGAAAGAGGTTTCGGAGATGCTTTATATAGGCTCACGGAACCTCTTCTCCTTACTCCTTGTATAGCCAGTGGAGGAGCGGGTTTATAACTTTTGGATAGAAGCGGAACCAGCGAAACTTGGTAACAGGTTTGCCTCCGAAACCGAGAATGAATTCACGGTAGAGATTACTCTTAAGCGGAAGCCCTGCGTCCATAAAGTGGAGGTGTTGGGCATCCTGCTCCTGTGCATCAGAGAGTGCTTGCCAGATGGTCATTGTGTCCGGATGCAGATGGATGTAAGTCTTTCTCTTGAATGCAGAAAACCAAAGAAAGGCATTGCCTTGGTTGTAGATGCAGGTATAGCCGCCAATCACTTTGTCCTTATAGGTGATGATGACGTTTCTGGCATTGCTACTTGTACTCAGTTTCTGAAAGAATGTTTCGTCAGGAACAAAACGGCGAAGTTTCAGCCGATAATAATTTTTGAGCAACTGGTGATAACGATGGATGTCTTCGGGTGAAGTTGCCTCTCTACAACTTATTCCCTTTTTCTTCATTTTTTCAATCATAGCAATTTGTTTGTCTGAGAGTCGCTCTTGGGGAAGTTTGCTGTGTAGGGAGTTATGTATCTCTTGCCAGGCAATAGGTACATAGCCCAATTTTCTGAATTCCCGGTAACCCAGCATCTTTTTGCTCATTCGGGAGAACTCGATGTAAAAGCAGAGTCGTTTGTGTAAGTGAATAGTTATGCTGCGGAGTAACAATGGGAAAATAGCATTCCGTTCAGCATCGGGTGCATAAAGTCCCTCTCCGTACGCGTGTGCGTGCGTATATAAATAAGGTGGGAATAATGATTTGCGGTGATAGAGGATGACGAGCATTTGTCCTACTACCTTGTTCTCCTGTGTGGCGACAGCCATAAAAGGGGTTATGCCGGGTGTTTTTTCAAGAATCTGAAAAAGCTCCAAGCTATGAAAAAAGTCGCCTTCCAATAAATGCGGCATTTCTTCCAGTTTACCATATATTTCTACATCATATTTTCTCACGAAGGCAAAAATAATAAATTTATCATAAAAAAGCAAGAAAAAGGGCTTCTCTATCGTTATTTTTTAGTATTTTTGCATAAAAAGTAAAACTTTAAACAAAATTACGTATGAAAATAGTGTTTATTGGGGCAGGTAATCTTGCTACCAATCTTGCGCTCGAAATATCGCAATCAGAACATCAGATTGTGCAAGTTTTCAGTAGAACTAGGGAGTCGGCCTCTCTATTGGCTGAGAAGGTGAATTGTGAGCCTGTCAATGAGATGAGTAAGGTGGTCTGTGATGCAGATTTGTACATAGTTTCAGTGAAGGATGATGCGCTTGAAATGCTTATTCCTGAACTATGCAAAGGAAGAGAAGATAAGATGTTTGTTCATACAGCTGGTTCCATGCCGATGGATGTTTTCAAAGATTATGCCCGTCATTATGGCGTATTTTATCCGATGCAGACATTTACGAAAGATAAAAAGGTTGCATTCAAAAATATTCCTATTTTCATTGAGGGGTGTGGTGCTTTCGAAACTTCTTTCCTGAAGAGGTTGGCAGAACAGATTTCTCGTAGTGTCTATGAATTGGATTCTGATAATCGTAAGTATCTGCACCTGTCAGCTGTTTTTGCTTGTAATTTTGCGAATCATTGCGTAGCTATAGGCCAGCAGATTCTCGAAAATCATCATATTCCTGGCAGTGTTCTCCGTCCTCTGGTTATGGAAACTATGGACAAGGCTTCTTCGCATTCGGCAGCTGAAGTGCAGACAGGACCGGCTATTCGTGATGATCGGAACGTAATGGAGAAACAAATGCAACTCCTTGAAAAACAGCCAGAACTACAGCTGATTTATGAAATGATGAGCAAAAGCATATTCAAGTTCAAGAGATAAAACTGTTATCGGTTTAAGTTTGCAGTTAGGATTTTTCAGTACAAAAAACAGAAACAATTATGATTAATTACGATTTAAATAAAATAAAAGCAATCATCTTTGATGTTGATGGAGTACTTTCAAGACAGACCATCACGCTTTCCAGTGCCGGCGAACCTTTGCGTACTGTTAATATCAAAGATGGCTATGCCATTCAGCTGGCTCAGAAGAAAGGTGTTCGTATCGTAATTCTGACAGGCGGTAATTCTCATGCCATACAGGTACGCTATGAAAATCTTGGTGTAGAGGATATCTTCATGGGGTGTTCTGTAAAGATAAAGACTTATGAGGAGTTCAAGCAGAAATATTCAATTACAGATGAGGAAATAATATATGTAGGTGATGATATTCCTGATTATGAGATAATGCGTCGTTGCGGATGTCCATGTTGCCCAGCAGATGCATGCTCCGATATTAAAGAAATTTCTACTTATATCTCGGCTTGTAACGGAGGTGATGGCGTGGGACGTGACGTCGTAGAACAGGTACTGAGAGCCAAGGGTTTATGGCTTTCAGATGCTAAGGCGTTTGGCTGGTAGAATTTAGTTAATAGTTGAAAGTTGATAGTTTGTAGTAGAAAGTTTGCAACTGAATTTTAATCATAAAGTTCAAAGAAATAAGGTTTAAAATAGATGAATTATAAGATCATTTTGGCGAGTAATTCGCCTCGTCGCAAGGAACTTCTGGCAGGTTTGGATATTCCTTTTGAGGTGAAGGTGATTAGTGGTATTGATGAAAGTTATCCTGCTGACCTCGATGCTTATCAGGTGGCAGAATTCATTTGCAAGAAAAAGGCTGAGGCTTATCGTCCGCTTTTGAACGGAAATAATAGTGTTGAAGAGTTGGACGAGTCAGAAACTTTGATTCTTACAGCAGATACGGTTGTGATTGCGCCGACAGCTGGCGAACAGAATGACCAGGAAGGAAAGGGAGTCATTCTCGGGAAGCCTCGTGATGCTGAAGATGCCAGACGAATGCTGAAGATGTTGAGCGGAAAGACGCATCATGTAGTTACAGGTGTTTGTCTTACTACCCAGCATAAGCAGCGTTCCTTTTCAGTAACAACAGAAGTGACGTTCAAACCGCTTTCTGATGATGAAATCAGTTATTATATAAATCATTATCAGCCGTTTGACAAAGCTGGCGCCTATGGTATTCAGGAATGGATTGGTTACATAGGTTGTACGGGGTTGAAGGGGAGTTATTTTAATGTGATGGGGCTTCCGGTTCAGCGTATCTATGAGGAATTGAGGCAAATTTAGATTTTTTAAAATTAAATATTGTTCTATGTCGTAGATAATGAGTATCTTTGTGCGTTTTATGTAACTAACAAGGATTATGAGTGAAGAAATTTTAGCAAAAGCTCATGAGGTTTTGGACAATTATATGGAGAGCAATCATCACCGGCGCACTCCGGAGCGTTCCACTATCCTCGACACCATTTATTCTATGGGAGAGCATTTCTCGATAGAAGATTTGGGCAGAGAGCTACTGAAAAAGAATTTTCGCGTTAGCAGGGCTACGCTTTATAACACATTGCATCTGTTCCTGGAACTAAGGCTTGTGGTAAAGCACAGTCTGGCAGACGGCACCAAGTATGAGGCCAGTTATAGCGAGGACAATCATGTGCATCAGGTTTGCACGATTTGTGGCAAGGTAACCGAAATTGTAGCACCGCAGGTTACGGCAGCTGTGAAGGATATCAGGATGCAGCGCTTTCGTAAAGATGCTTATGCTCTTTACATCTATGGCGTATGCAGCGGCTGTCAAAGCAAGATGACTCGCAAACGCAAAAAAGAATAAGTATCAAGATAAAAAGATAAAAAATGAACACAGGTAAAGTAGATGTCCTGCTGGGTTTGCAGTGGGGCGATGAAGGTAAAGGTAAGGTGGTTGACGTGTTGACCCCTAAGTATGATGTCATTGCTCGTTTCCAGGGTGGTCCTAATGCTGGACATACATTGGAGTTTGAGGGCGAGAAGTATGTGCTTCGCTCTATCCCTTCTGGTATTTTCCAAGGTGGTAAGGTGAACATCATCGGCAATGGTGTAGTTTTGGCTCCAGACCTCTTTATGGGTGAGGCTAAGGATCTTGAGAAGAGCGGTCATGATTTGAAGAGCCGTCTTTACATCTCTAAGAAGGCACATCTCATCATGCCTACTCACCGTGTACTCGATGCTGCTATCGAGGCTTCTAAGGGAAAGAACAAGGTAGGTACTACTGGTAAGGGTATCGGTCCTACTTATACTGACAAGGTTAGCCGTACCGGTCTTCGCGTAGGCGATATCCTTGACAATTTCGAGGAGAAGTATGCTGCTCACAAGGCTGCTCATCTCAAAACCATCGCAAGTCTCGGTTATACCGACTTCGATATCACAGAGGTTGAGAAGACCTGGATGGAGGGCATCGAATACTTGAAGCAGTTTAAACTTATTGATAGCGAGGTAGAAATCAATAAGGTGCTCCGTTCTGGCAAGGATATTCTCTGCGAGGGTGCGCAGGGTACTATGCTCGATGTTGATTTCGGTTCTTATCCATTCGTTACTTCTTCTAATACTATCTGTGCAGGTGCCTGCATAGGTCTGGGTATCGGCCCTAACCGCATCGGCAATGTTTATGGTATCATGAAGGCTTACTGTACACGTGTTGGTGCAGGTCCATTCCCTACAGAGCTTTTCGATGAGACTGGTGACAAGATCCGTGACCTCGGTCATGAGTATGGTGCTGTTACCGGTCGTGAGCGTCGTTGTGGCTGGTGCGATCTTGTACAGCTCAAGTATTCTGTCATGGTGAATGGTGTTACCGAGCTTATCATGATGAAGAGCGACGTGCTCGATGGCTTCGATACCATCAAGGCATGCGTGGCATATAAGTTGAAGGATGGTTCTGTTACAACAGATTTCCCATACGAAATCGATGATGTAGAACCTGTTTACAAGGAGTTCAAGGGCTGGAAGACAGATATGACTAAGTTCACATCTGAAGATCAGTTCCCACAGGAGTTCAAGGATTATATTGCTTTCGTAGAAGAGTTTCTTGAGACTAAAATCGGTATCATTTCTATCGGTCCAGACCGTGCTCAGACTATTGTACGCAAGTAATTTATATAGTGTTTAATGTTTAGTGTTTAATGTTTACTTTGAGGGGTTTACATGGCGCTAGACATTAAACATTTAACATTCATATTAAACATTAATAAATGGCTCAGAAACCAAGTATACCAAAGGGCACGAGAGATTTTGGTCCTGTTGAGATGGCGAAACGCAACTACATCTTCAACACTATCAAGGAAGTGTATGCTCTTTATGGATTCCAGCAGATTGAAACCCCTGCCATGGAAACCCTTCAGACTTTGATGGGCAAGTATGGTGAAGAGGGTGATAAACTGCTTTTTAAGATATTGAATTCAGGCGACTATATGAATAAGGTGAGTGATGAGGATATTCATTCTCTTGGATCACTCAAATTAGCAGCGAAACTTTGTGAGAAGGGTCTTCGTTATGACCTGACAGTTCCTTTCGCACGTTACGTAGTGCAGCACCGCGAGGAGTTGCAGATGCCTTTCAAACGTTATCAGATTCAGCCAGTATGGCGTGCAGACCGCCCTCAGAAGGGACGTTACCGTGAGTTCTATCAGTGTGATGCCGATGTGGTTGGCTCTGATTCTCTCCTGAATGAGGTCGAGTTGATGCAGATTGTTGATACCGTGTTCACTAAGTTTGGTGTTCGTGTATGCATCAAGATTAATAACCGCAAGATTCTTACCGGTATTGCAGAGGTTATCGGCGAGGCTGAGAAGATTGTAGATATCACAGTGGCCATCGATAAGCTTGATAAAATCGGACTTGACAATGTAAACGAAGAGTTGCGTAATGACGGCATTTCTGAAGATGCCATTGAAAAGTTGCAGCCAATCATCTCATTGTCAGGAACTAATGATGAGAAACTTGAAGTGATAGCGAAGGTTCTCGAAGGTTCTGAAGTTGGTTTGAAGGGTGTAGAGGAAACCAAGTTTATCCTCGATACCTTGAAGACTCTTGGCTTGAATAACGAGATAGAACTGGATCTCACCCTGGCTCGTGGCTTGAACTATTATACGGGTGCAATCTTCGAGGTGAAGGCGCTTGATACTCCAATGGGAAGTATTACAGGTGGTGGTCGTTACGACAACCTCACCGGCATTTTCGGTTTGCCAGGTTTGAGCGGTGTTGGTATCAGTTTTGGTGCTGACCGTATTTATGATGTGTTAGGTGCGCTCGACCTTTATCCGAAGGAGGCTGTAAATGCTACTCAGGTACTGTTTATCAACTTCGGTGAAAAGGAGACAGCTTACTGCCTGCCTATAGTAAATGCAGCTCGTGCAGCCGGTATCCGTACCGAAATCTTCCCTGATAAGGCGAAGATGAAGAAGCAGATGAGCTATGCCAATGCCAAGAATATTCCGTTTGTGGTGCTTGCAGGTGAGAATGAGATGGCTCAGGGCAAGGTTACGCTTAAGAATATGGAAACTGGCGAACAAACCTTGGTTACTGCCGAGGAATTGATAGCCAAAGTAAATAAATAATACTCTCTTTCTCGTCCTCTCGTGCTCGTATATGTGAATATGCAGTGCGGCAGGGCGAGAGCTTTTTATGTGTTAGCGTGTATGCCTAACTATAATTTTAGTAACTTCTAAAAACTACAGACAAATGAAAAAAATAAAAGCTATTTTGTGTGTATTCATACTGGCGTTGCTGATGACATCCAGCACAAAGACAACAACGATTTTTGTAATAGGTGATTCTACTGCTGCCGAGAAAGGCGGTTTTAGAAATAATCCAGAGCGAGGATGGGGGATGGTATTGCAAGGCTTTTTTGATGACAAGGTGATTGTTGACAATCATGCTGTTAATGGTCGTTCTTCTTTGAGCTTTATCAATGAAGGAAGATGGAAAAAGGTTTTGGATAGAATAAAGCCAGGTGATTATGTGTTTATCCAGTTTGGGCATAACGATGAGAAGTCAATGCCTGGCCGTCATACTGATCCGGGATCTACTTTTGATGCAAACCTTGCCAGATATGTAAATGAGACCCGTGCCAAGGGTGGCATTCCTGTACTGTTCAATGCGGTGGTTCGTCGCTGCTATTATTCTTATTCTGCAGAATTGAAGAATGATGATGACGAGAAGCTTCGCAATAAAGTATATGATGGAAAGGAGCAGATTAATAGCGATACGCTTATCGACACCCACGGAGCTTATGTGATAGCTCCCCGCAATGTAGCAAAGCAGCTGAATGTTCCGTTTGTTGATGCTACCAAGATTACCCACGATATAGAAACGGGCATGGGTATTGAAGGCAGCCGCAAATTACATATGTGGTTTATGCCTGGCGAGAATCCGCAGGTTCCTAAGGGTAAGAAAGATAATACCCATTATAATGTATATGGTGCACGTGTGGTTGCCGGTGCGCTTGCTGATGCTGTAGCTGAGCAGGTGCCAGCGCTGAAGTCTCATGTCTGCCATTATGATTATGTAGTCTCTGCAGAAGGTCGAGGCAATTTCATGGATTTGCAGAAGGCTGTAGATGCGGTTCCTGTAGGCAAGAAGGCTGTTATCCGTATTTTGGGTGGTGAATGGAAGAAGCCAATCATCGCAAAAGGCAAGAAGATTAAGTTTGTAAAGTCATTTGGTGCTAAAATCAAATAGTAACAGGTTTTTTTAAAACTCCCGATATCTTTGAAATTACATGGCGATGTAGAAGTCTGTGCGTCGTGACATAGAACAAAATGCATCGCCATGTAGTAAGCCAATACATAAAAGGAGTACTTTCACAAGCACTCCTTCTCATATTATACAAAAACATTATGAATTATTTCTATTAGCGAACAAGATTTTAATTTCTATCTTTGTCTCAATTATCTAAAAGTTTCAAACGTTCACCAGAATTGCTTTTGGCAAGGGGCAATTCCTACTCGTAGGATAACCTCAGTTCTGATGTTTATCATTTACGGTTGCAAAGGTACGAAGATTTTTATAATTGTGCAATACCTAAAAATGGGGGTTTTGATGAATACCTAGAAATGAGGAATGAAAATGGGGGAGAGTAGATATGAAAAAAGGAAGTCCTTATTGAAGAACTTCCTTTTTTATGAGGTGTCTAGCGGAGTCGAACCGCTCTACACGGTTTTGCAGACCGTTACCTAACCGCTCGGTTAAGACACCTTGTGTAGAATAATCATTTCTGATTTGCGAGTGCAAAGATACTACTTTTTATTGGTTCTACCAAATTTTTATGCAACTTTTTTAATTAAAACAATCACTTTCTTTGTATCTTGCTCATAATGAACGGGTTCTGAAATGCTTTAATTTTTGTCTGGTTTCCTCGCTGCATGACAGTAAAAGTAGTTTTAGCAGCTCTTTTATGAGAGCTATTCTTGTTCTTTCCGTTGAGTAGCCTCTTTCTTTTTGTTCTTTTGGCATTTCTTAACGAATGGGCAACCTGAACATTGATAGTTTTTACACTCTCGTGCTTGTTTGATGGAGCGGTAGATACAAATGGCGGCATACGTGACGCATGCCGCCAATATGATTGCTATGATGATATACTGTATCATAAGCATAGGTAAATTAACATAATACTAACCTACTGCGTTATAACCATTGGTTGAGTTTTTGCGCATGATGTCGCGGATGTTCATCTCCTTGAAACCCTCTGCGCGTTTCTGCTCTTCAAGCTCTTTCTCTTCCTCGATGTCCTTTTCTGAACGGGTGAAAGTGAAAGCCTTGTACTTAAATTCTGCAATCGCCCAACCTACGAGGCCCACAGCGATCAATGCAACAAATCCAATTAATGCGTTCATTTCTCTTTATATTATAATAATGTATAAACTGAATTAATAATCATCGTCGGCTACGTCTTCTGCATCATCAAGACCGAGGTTCTCCGGGTCTTCGAAGGTAGTACGGTAGCTTTCCTCAGTAAGCTTGTCGTCATCGAATGCATCGTCATCCTCATCTGGATCGTTGTAGTGATCCTCGATTTCTGGTGCATCCTCGTCTTCATCCTCGTCTGGGTCAAGCAAGTCGTCGTTGCGTTTCAAATCATTCTCATCATCGAATCTCATGCGAACCTTTTCTACCTTTGGCTTCTCCTTGGCAAAGATAGCTTCTACCCAAGAACCTTTTGGTACCACGAGCACTTCGTAGTCATCGGCGAGCTTTTTCTCGTACAGACCTCCTGGCTTTTTCAGGCGGTCAGCAGGAAGAGTAGTTGTGCTGATGTCGAAATTACTTTCGATGATGTCCTGGATGCTCTGAGGCAGACTTTCCCAGCCACCACCAAAGTTGCGCTCCAAGAGTTCGATGAGCTTATTGGCGGTGATGTGACTTACATTTTCGTAAGTAAGATCAGTAACACGCATGATAGGGCGCTTTTTGATGGCATACTTTTCTTTCTTGTCGTTGATACGGAAAGTGCCAATCTTAAAGCCGCGTGCCATCAGTTTGTCAATCACTTCAGGACGGTCTACCGTCACTGGTTCCATTTCGAATGCGCTGCGGATCACTGCGATATACTTGTTCTGGTAATCCTTGAGGTCAGTATCCTTTTCTGCTGCTTCCCAAAGACGGAACACATCGTTCTCCTGCAATTCCCAAATGCTACTTTTAGTAACATTCTTCAGTGTTAATATTTTATCTTTATTCATCTTCAATTGTGTTTGTGTGTGCAAAAGTAAGTACTTCTTTTTATATATCCAAATTTTCTTGCTGTTTTTTTGTGTTTTTGGTCACTTTTTTATTTGGAATTCGATTTTTTTCATTACCTTTGCACGTACTATGAGTGAACCGTTAGCTGAAAGAATGAGACCTCACACGCTTGCTGACTATGTAGGACAGCAGCATTTGGTAGGTGAGGGGGCCGTGCTGCGCAAGATGATTGACGCAGGGCGCATATCCTCTTTTATCCTCTGGGGACCCCCTGGAGTGGGCAAGACTACCCTTGCTCAAATCGTGGCACAAACCATCAAGGTGCCGTTCTTCACCCTCTCCGCGGTGACCAGTGGCGTAAAGGATGTCCGCGAGGTGATAGAAAGAGCAAAGAGTGGTAGATTCTTTAATTCGGCTTCTCCTATATTGTTTATTGATGAAATTCACCGTTTCTCCAAGAGTCAGCAGGATTCGCTTTTGGGTGCGGTAGAGAAGGGTATTGTTACGCTGATAGGTGCTACCACCGAGAATCCTTCGTTCGAGGTGATTCGGCCGCTGTTGTCCAGATGTCAGCTCTATGTTCTCAAACCGCTCGAAAAGGCTGATCTTGAAGGGCTTCTGCATCGTGCCATTACGCAGGATGTAGAACTCAGAGAAAAGAATATTAAGTTGGAAGAGACGGGCGCGCTGCTGCGATATAGTGGTGGAGATGCCCGCAAACTGCTCAATATCCTGGAACTGGTGGTAGAATCTGCCGGATCTTCAGAGATTGTGATTACCGACAAGATGGTAGAAGAGCAGTTGCAGCAGAATCCGCTGGCTTACGATAAACAGGGTGAGATGCATTATGATATTATCTCAGCCTTTATCAAGAGTATTCGCGGAAGCGATCCCGATGCTGCGCTTTATTGGATGGCGAGGATGATAGAAGGAGGAGAAGACCCGCAGTTTATAGCCCGTAGGGTTGTGATTAGTGCCTCTGAGGATGTGGGACTTGCCAATCCGAATGCACTCCTGCTTGCCAATGCTGCCTTCGATACGGTGATGAAGATAGGGTGGCCCGAAGCGCGTATCGCCCTTGCTGAGGCTGTGGTGTATCTGGCCACGAGTCCGAAGAGCAACAGTGCTTATCTGGGCATTAATGATGCGCTGGCTACTGTACGGCAAACGGGTAATCTGCCTGTTCCGCTGCACATCCGCAATGCTCCTACCAAACTGATGAAAGATTTGGGCTATCATGACGGATATAAGTATCCCCACGATTATCCTGGACATTTCACAGAGCAGCAGTATCTGCCAGACGAATTGAAGGATGCCCGCTTCTGGCATGCGCAGCATTCGCCTTCCGAGGAGCGCCTCTACAACTGGATGGTTACCTGTTGGGGAGAAAGATTCAAGAATTAGTGATTTAGAATAGATATATGGATAATTAGAAATTGATATTTAGAACACTAACTGATACGAGAAAATGATGATACATGGCGATCCGGAATTCGTGCTCACGCTTCATACCGTGATAGAATTCATCGGTACATTTGCTTTTGCCCTTTCGGGCATTCGCCTGGCTGCAAGTAAGCACTATGATTGGCTGGGCGGTTTTGTTTGTGGTGTGGCTGTAGCCATAGGTGGTGGAACCATACGAGATGTGATGCTTGGTGTGCGCCCGTTTTGGATGTTGAGTCCTATCTATCTGATTTGTACGCTGTTTGCTCAGTTGGTAGTGATTGCTTGCCACCGCTATCTTAAGCGTCTTGACAATACCTGGTTTCTGTTTGATACCTTGGGCTTGGCGCTTTTCAATATTGCGGGCATCCAGAAGTCGCTCGAATGTGGTTTCTCTTTTTGGGTAGCCATCATCATGGGCTGTATCACGGGTGCTGCCGGCGGTGTTATCCGCGATGTGCTTCTTAATGAAGAGCCGGTCATCTTCCGAAAGGAGATTTATGCGATGGCTTGTGTCGCCGGTGGTTTGGCTTATTGGGGATTGAGCTATCTGGGTGTGAGCCTCTATATTACGGTGATTGTAGCTTTCAGTGTGGTCTGTGCCATCCGATTGCTGGCTGTAAGATACCATATTTCACTCCCGAAGCTGAGGGATGAAGAACAAACTGTAGAATGAAAAGGAAAAAATGAAATTGATAAATAACAGATAACAGATGAAAAGACTGAAAGCGATTTTGATGCTCGTTGTTGCAATGATGCTGATGTCGTCGGCAACAATGAAGGCTCAGAACAAACGAGAGTTTCGTGGAGCCTGGATACAGTGCGTTAACGGACAGTATCTTGGCAAGAGTACGCAGCAGATCCAGGCGATGCTTACCAGACAGCTTGATGAACTGCAGAAGGATGGCGTGAATGCGATAATCTTTCAGGTTCGAGCCGAGTGTGATGCTCTGTATAAGAGTGATTTAGAGCCTTGGAGCAAGTTTCTTACGGGGGTGCAGGGAAAGGCTCCTTCTCCTTATTGGGATCCGTTGCAGTGGATGATAGAGCAGTGTCATAATCGTGGCATGGAGCTTCATGCCTGGATTAATCCTTATCGTGCCAAGCATAGCGTAACTTCCTATGAGCAGGTTTCGCCGAAGAATATCGTGAAGAGGCGTCCTGATCTCTGTTTTCAGTATGGCAAGCTGACGCTGTTGAACCCTGGGTTGCAGGCTGCAGCCGACTATATTTGCGAGGTGGCTGTGGACATTGTAAGCCGATATGATGTTGATGGATTCCATATTGATGATTATTTCTATCCATATCCAGAGGCCGGACGACAGATTCCTGATCAGCAGCTCTTCCGCCAGCAGTCGCGCGGCATGCGAAACATAGGTGATTGGCGCCGTGATAACGTGAGCCGGTTTGTAAAGCAGCTCAGCGAATCCATTCATGCCGTTAAGCCTTGGGTTAAGTTTGGTGTTTCTCCATTCGGAATCTACCGCAACAAGCGTACCGATCCTAATGGTTCAGAAACTTTCGGCCTCCAGAATTATGATGATCTTTATGCAGATGTATTGCTTTGGGTGAATAATGGTTGGATAGACTATTGTGTGCCTCAGATTTATTGGGAGATTGGCAATCGTGCTGCCGATTACAAGACGCTCATAACCTGGTGGAATAAGCATGCTGGCAACCGCCCATTATATATAGGTGAAGATATAGAGCGTACAGCCAAGTTTGCTGATCCAGTCAATCCGCGCAGTCATCAGTTGCCTGCCAAGCACCGTTTGCATCAGCAGATGAATAATGTGAAGGGCACTGTGCTCTGGTATGCGCAGACTGCTGCCGATAATGTAGGTAATATCGGACATACACTCCGCAACAATTATTGGAAGTATCCAGCATTGCCACCCTCTATGCCTTTCCTTGATAATAAGGCGCCAAAGGGGGTAAAGGGTGTCAAGCTGATGTGGACCGAGAAAGGTCCGCTGCTGGTATGGAAGGCTCCTAAGGCTAGCAAGAAAAAGTGGGGCGATCAGGTGAACCGTTTTGCTATCTATCGTTTTGAGAAAGGAGCTAAGGTAAATCTCAATGATGTTTCTGCACTCCAGGCAGTAACTTATGATAATTTCTATCGCATCCCTTATGTGAGTGGCAAGAAATATGTGTATGTAGTAACTGCTCTTGACCGCGTAGGAAACGAAAGTAAAGGTAAGAAAAAGAAAATTTCTTTTTAGATTGGTTAGATGATATAAACGGAAAGACCGTTAAAAACAGAAAAACCGTTGTACTCGATAGGAGAGAGTGCAACGGTTTTTTATTTTGTTGGGATGGGGGAGCGGGTAGTTCTTTCATCCTGTATTTTTTTATTCTTTCAGCAGGTCGTTCAGGAAGTTATCCAGATCGTTGTCCAGATTCTCCATCAAGTCACCACCTACAATGATCGTATCATCGTCAGCAAGATAGAGCTCGCCAATATGCTCTTTATCCTCATCTTCGAGCACAAAGCTGTATGGCTTGAGAATGCCGAGATGATCTATGATATCAGCCTGTTTGCGCAATACATCGCGAAGCAGCTTTGCTACCTCGTCGTAGAAGTCTTCATCCTTGTTTTCTATCCATTGCTCAACAACGCAGCGGGTAATCTCGTTGTCATCGTCGTCAAAGGCCAGGAGTTCGCCACTGTCTTGCGAAACCCTTACGTGGATGTCGGTCATTTGAGAAGTCTCGTCGTCAGATTCTGGCGCTGGGAACTTTTGAGCCACTTTTCTGATAAAGCGCTCTACTTGCATGATTGTTTGCTCTAATGTTTCCATATCAATTCTTTAATAATCAATGCAAAGGTACATAAAAAATTGATATCACCAAAAGAAGTTGCTAAAAAAAAAGCATTTTTGCTTTTAATTTGTTCTCAAACTGCCTGATTCCAGGGTATAGATAACGTTTACGCTTCTTTTTTTATATTTTCTTTTCGATTTTGTTTGCCATTTCTAAATAATGTAGTATCTTTGCACTTGAATTGCAAAAATGCAATCTCAACATTACAAATGAATAACAAAATAAAACATTCTGGCATCGTAGAAAGCGTAGAAGAAGGTTGTGTGTGCATTCGCATCGTACAGTCGTCAGCCTGCAGCGCTTGCAAGGTGGCTGCTCATTGTACTGCATCTGAATCGAAAGAGAAGATGATTGAGGTTTCTACCTCAGAGGCGTCTCTCTACCACAAAGGCGATAGCGTGGTGGTGACTGCTGATTCGGCTGTAGGCTTCAGAGCCAGTTTCTATGGCTATCTCTTGCCGCTGATACTGATGGTGATCGCTTTGGTCGGTGTACTGAAAGCTACTCACTCAGAGGGAGCCGCAGCGCTCTCGGCATTGGGCATTCTCATTCCATACTATGTGGTGCTCTACTTATTCAGAAACAAACTTAAAAACAAGCTGAGCTTCTCTATAGAAACATAGGGTGCGTGATGTGCTCCTGTGGTTTCTGCGATGAGCCTTTATTTTAAAACAAAGAAAATAACAAAACAAAACACAAAAAATTATGAATTTTATTTTGATTGCTGTCTTGGTTCTCGGAGCAATCGCGCTGATTGCAGCGCTGGTTCTCTTCGGAGTATCTAAGAAGTTTGCCGTCGAAGAAGACCCTCGCTTGGGCCAGGTAGGAGAGGTTCTGCCAGGTGCCAACTGTGGTGGTTGCGGTTTTGCCGGATGTTCTGGTATGGCCGCAGCTCTGGTGAAGGGTGCTGATGCCGGTTCTATCGATGGACTGATGTGTCCGGTAGGTGGTGCCGACGTGATGGGCAAGGTAGCCGACCTTTTAGGTATGGCAGTAGCCAATACCGAGCCAAAGGTGGCTGTGGTACGTTGTAATGGTACTTGCGAGAATCGTCCTCGCATTGCCGAGTATGATGGTTTGCACACTTGTGCAGCTATGAATTCATGTGGCGCTGGCGAAACAGGCTGCGGGTTCGGCTGTCTGGGTTGTGGCGATTGCGTGGCTGCCTGCCAGTTTGGCGCAATCTCTATCAATCCTGAAACTGGCATTCCTGAGGTTGATGAAGAGAAGTGTACGGGTTGTGGTGCTTGCGCCAACGCTTGTCCACGTCATATCATCGAGCTCCGCAAGAAGGGTCCTAAGGGCCGTAGAGTTTACGTTCAGTGCGTAAACCACGACAAGGGTGCTGTTGCCAAGAAGGCTTGTAGCGTTGCTTGCATCGGATGCGGTAAATGTCAGAAGGTCTGCAAGTTTGATGCTATCACCATCGAAAACAATGTGGCTTATGTTGACTTCAATAAGTGCCGCATGTGTACCAAGTGTGTTGATGAATGCCCAACAGGTGCTCTCGTAAAAGTAAATTTCCCAGTTAAGAAAAAGGAGGAATAATCATGAATTTGAGAACTTTTAGAATTGGTGGAGTTCACCCAGAAGAGAATAAGATTACTGCCGAGATGGCTACTCAGGTAGCTCCTCTCCCTAAGCAGGCTATTTTCCCACTTGGTCAGCACATCGGTGCTCCTGCCAAGCCTGTAGTTGCCAAGGGCGACAAGGTGAAGGTGGGTACACTCATTGCTGAGGCTGGTGGCTTTGTGAGTGCTCCTATTTACAGTTCCGTATCAGGAACTGTGTTCAAGGTAGATACATCTATTGATGCTACCGGTTATCGCAAGCCTTGCATTATCATTAATGTAGAAGGCGATGAGTGGGAGGAGAGTATCGACCGCTCTGATAAACTCGAGACGCTTGAGGCTCATACTGAGCTTACTCCAGAGGAAATCGTAAACCGCATCAAGGAAGCGGGTGTCACTGGTATGGGTGGTGCCGGTTTTCCTACCTTCATCAAGCTTTGTCCTCCTCCAGGAGCCAAGGCTGAGTGCGTCATCATCAACGGTGTAGAGTGTGAGCCTTATATCACAGCCGACTATCGTCTGATGATGGAGCATGCCGATGAGATTCTCATTGGCTTGAACCTCCTGATGAAGGCGGCTAAGGTAGAGAAGGGCTACATCGGTATCGAGGATAACAAACCTGCTGCCATCAAACTCTTCGAGGAAAAGACAGCTAATGACGCTCGTATCGAGATTGTACCTCTGGCTAAGAAGTACCCTCAGGGAGGTGAGAAGCAGCTGGTGGATGCCGTTATCCGCCGTCAGGTTCCTGCTCCTCCAGCTATCCCTGTCAACGTTGGAGCAATTGTTCAGAATGTAGGTACTGCCTTCGCTGTTTATCAGGCAGTTATGAAGAATAAACCTCTCTTCGAGCGCTATACTTCCGTAACCGGCAAGCAGGTGAAGAACCCGGGCAACTTCCTCGTGCGTATAGGAACTCCATTCTCTCAGATGATAGAGAATTGCGGCGGTTTGCCTGAGGGTGACAACAAGGTATTGGCTGGTGGTCCGATGATGGGTAAGGCTGTAATCAGCCTCGATGTACCGGTAACCAAGGGTACCAACTCAATCACCGTATTGACCGATGCTGATGCTCATCGCAAGAAGGCTCAGCCCTGTATCCGCTGTGCCAAGTGTGTGGATGCCTGCCCAATGGGCCTGGAGCCATACTTGCTAGCTACCCTGAGCGTAGTGAAGGATTATGAGCGCCTGGAGGCAGAGGAGGTAACATCCTGCATTGCCTGCGGTTCATGCCAGTTCACCTGTCCTTCACATCGTCCTATCCTCGATAATATTATCAATGGTAAGGGTGCGGTAATGGGCATTATCAGAGCTCGCAACGCCAAGAAGTAAGCGTTCACGTCAAGAATGAATTTCATTTAAGAAAGAATTTAAAAGATAAAATGGGAAAATTAATCGTTTCATTATCGCCACACGCTCATGGAAATGAGAGCGTAGAGAAGAACATGTACGGAGTGATTATCGCTCTCGTGCCTGCCATCCTCGCATCTTTCTATTTCTTCGGCTTGGGTTCAGCAGTTGTTCTGCTCACCTCTGTGGCAGCCTGCGTCTTCTTTGAGTGGGCAATTACAAAATATCTCCTGAAGGAGGAGACCAGCTTGCTCGATGGTTCTGCCATCATCACCGGTCTCCTGCTCGGCATGAACTTGCCAAGTAACCTTCCTCTCTGGATCATCATCATCGGTGCCCTGTTTGCCATCGGTGTAGGTAAGATGAGCTTCGGCGGTTTGGGTAACAATCCTTTCAATCCCGCTTTGGTAGGCCGTTGCTTCCTGCTCGTCAGCTTCCCTGCCCAGATGACTTCATGGCCAGTGGCTGGACAGATGCTCAGCTATACCGATGCTACAACGGGTGCTACTCCGCTGGCTATCATGAAGACCGCCATCAAGACGGGCGATGCTTCTGTTCTCAACCAGTTGCCTGATGCGATGAGCATGCTCTTCGGTGCTACAGGCGATACTTTCGGTGCCGGTACTACCGGTGAGGTTTGTGCCGTTGCGCTCTTGCTCGGTTTGGCTTACATGCTCTGGAAGAAGGTCATTACCTGGCATATTCCAGTCAGCATCATCGCTACCGTATTCGTTTTCAGCGGTTTGATGCATTTGGCTAATCCTGTTTATGCCAATCCTCTGGCTGTCATCTTCAGTGGTGGGCTGATGCTCGGTGCCATCTTCATGGCTACTGATTATGTAACCTCTCCGATGACCCACAAGGGCATGCTTATCTACGGTGTATGCATCGGTCTGCTGACCGTCATCATCCGTAACTGGGGTAGCTATCCGGAAGGTATGTCGTTCGCCATTCTTATCATGAATGCGTTCACACCTCTTATTAACACATACATTAAACCAAAGCGCTTCGGTGAGAAGCCTGCTAAGAAATAAGGAGGACAGAGACATGCAGAAATTAGAATCATCATTAAAGAACATGGTTTTGGTGCTCGTAGGCGTAGCGCTCATCGTAGGTGCTGTTCTTGCATATATCAATCATCTTACATCTGGTCCTATCGCCGAGAAGGCTGCACAGAGTCTGGCTGCCGGTATCAAGAGCGTGATGGGTACTGAAGAACTCCAGGTGGCTGAGCCTGAAGAGGTGAAGCAGGAGTTTGGCGGTAAGGAATTCTCTTTCATCATCCACAAGTGCTCTGACAAGAGCGGCAAGCAGCTGGGTGCTGCCGTAGAGAGTACAACCGGTGGTTTCGGTGGCGATCTGAAGGTGCTCGTAGGTTTCGATACTGAGGGCAAGATTATGGGTTATACAGTGCTTCAGGCTTCAGAAACTCCAGGTTTGGGTGCCAAGGCTGCTACCTGGTTTCAGAAAGACGGAAAGGGTAGCATCATCGGTAAGACTCCAAAGGATGGCGACCTCCACGTATCTAAGGACGATAAGAGTGGCAATGCAGTAGACGCCATCACCGCTTCTACCATTACCAGCCGCGCCTTCCTCAAGGCTATCAACCAGGCTTATGCCGTTTATGCCAAGAAGGATGTTGACGGCGAGAGCGGTGCATCTCAGAAAGCAGATGCAGAGAGTGGTGTATCTAAAGTTGAACATAACGAAAAGAAAGGATAAACCGATATGAGTAATGTTAAGATTTTGATGAACGGACTCATCAAGGAGAATCCAACCTTCGTGTTGCTTCTCGGTATGTGTCCTACTTTGGCTACAACAACCAGCGCCATCAACGGTCTCTCTATGGGATTGGCTACCATGGCGGTGCTGATTTGTACCAACTTTGTTATTTCCTGTATCAAGAAGATTACCCCGGATATGGTTCGCATCCCTGTTTTCATCGTAGTGATTGCAGCCTTCGTAACCATCCTTCAGATGTTGATGAGCGCTTATGCTCCCGACAGCATCAATCAGGCGCTGGGTATTTATATTCCGCTGATTGTAGTAAACTGTATCATCCTGGGTAGAGCAGAGAGCTTTGCTGCCAAGAATTCGCCTATTGCCAGCCTCTTCGATGGCATTGGTTGCGGTTTGGGTTTCACCCTCGGTTTGACCATCCTGGGTAGTGCCCGCGAGATACTCGGTGCAGGTAGTGTATTCGGTATCACTCTGTTGCCGGAGACTACCAACATTCTGATGTTCATCCTGCCTCCTGGAGCTTTCCTCACCTTAGGTTACATCATTGCTATATTTAATAAGGTAAAGAAGTAAGCGTAGGCATCGCTTCAAATCAATGAAATAAAATAGAAATTATGGAATATTTATTGATATTTATCTCTGCGATATTCGTCAACAACATCGTCTTGTCGCAGTTTCTCGGTATCTGTCCATTCCTGGGCGTATCGAAGAAAGTTGATACAGCCATCGGTATGGGTGGTGCCATCGCTTTTGTCTTGACCCTGGCAACCATCATTACCTGGTGTGTTCAGAAGTATGTACTCGATCCGTTCGGATTGCAATATCTCCAGACCCTGGCGTTCATCCTCGTGATTGCAGCCTTGGTTCAGATGGTAGAGATTATCCTGAAGAAGGTTTCTCCTGCACTTTATCAGGCGCTCGGTATCTTCCTGCCTCTGATTACTACCAACTGTGCCGTGCTGGGTGTAGCCATCCTGGTTATCCAGAAGGATTACAATCTGCTTGAGAGCGTGGTTTACGCCTTCTCTACCGCTCTCGGCTTTGCCCTGGCTCTCATTGTCTTTGCCGGCATTCGCGAGCAGCAGGCTTTGGCCCGTATTCCTAAGGGCATGCAGGGCGTAGCTATCGTCATGGTAACTGCAGCGCTCCTCAGCCTCGCCTTCATGGGATTCTCGGGCGTAGATGGCGGTTTGAAATCGCTCTTCGGATTGGAGTAAAACTTTTACTGAAAGTTGATAAAATAATAATGGGAATTTGCGAATGGTATGAACCGATGCAAATTCCCATTTTTTGTACTTGATTTTTCTTACTCTCTTACTTGAGGTCTTGATTTTTCTTAACTCTCTGTCTTTATAAACTTGAAATTATAACTCTTTCTCTTTTCTTATCTTCTGTGTCCGAAACTTCCACCGCCATTGCTCTTGCTTGGTGTAGAAGAGCGAGGGGTGAATCCGCCGCCACGGTTGCCAGACCCGCTGCTGAATGAACGGCTCATGCTGCTGCGGTTGCCCCCGAAGATATTACTTCTTCCGCTTCCGAAGCTGCTGTTTCCGAAACCACGGCTGTTGTTTCCGAAACCACGGTTGTTGCTAGTGCTGCTGTTGCTGCTGCCGAAACCGCGGTTAGGGCGACTGTTGCTATTGCCGAAGCCCCGGTTGCTGCTGTTTCCGAAGCCAGCGTTGTTGTTAGGGCGGCTTGCATTACCGAAACCACGATTTGGGTTCATCTGAGGTCTGTTCTCGCGGTTCAGATTTCCGAAAGATCTTCCTCTGCCGTAATCACCACGGTTGAATCCGTCTCTCATACCTACTCTAGGATGTCCTCCTGGGTGAGGGCCGCCAAATCTTCTTCCGTGATACCAGCTTCTGTTTCCGTTTACTCGCCAGCTATGACCTCCACGGTAAGATACGTAGAAGTGAGGGCAACCGAAGTAGAAATAGTCGCGGCGCGGATAGCGGGCGTAGATGCCGAAGTGCCAGTAGCCCGCATTCCAGTAGAGCGGACGGTAGAAATAGGTGGCATTGAGATATGTTCTATACTGCCAGTCGAGCAGGATATAGCTCAAATCCATATTGCGTTGGCGCCAGTAAGCACCATATAGGTCATCGTATGTATCTACACTCATCAGGTAGTCGAGGTTCACCTCGTAAGCTGCCTCATACTGGTCTTCCGTAAGATTGAGCTCGTAAGCCATCTTGTCTGTCAGGAAGAGAGCCTGCTGTCTTGCCTGCTCATAACTCATTGCAGAAGCGGTAGTGAATGTCATCATGAACATGGCTACCAGAGCTATTATCATTCGTTTCATAATCGTATATCTTTAAATTGTTATACTTCATGTTTCTTTTTTTTGGTGCAAAGATACGATGTTTTTTGCTTCCACGGTCGGGATTTCCCCTAAAGGGGTGGGGGAAAATCCCTACTTCTTTATTTTGTGCCTGCGCAGTTCTATATATGATAAGGTATAGAACCGGTGAGGAACGTAAAGGTTTGCGTGAAGTTTTTCGCTGTTTTTGGAACAATCAAACGAAATATTTACTACCTTTGCACTCAGAAAAAAACAATCTGCTGAATAGATTGGAATTTAAAACGGAAAGTAAAATAATAAAGACAAAATAAACAAATCATGAAAGAGCTAAAAGCATTAAACAAGCGCACTGCTCCTAAGAGCGTCGCTCCAGAGAAAATCATTCAGTTTGGTGAAGGTAACTTCCTCCGTGCATTCGTAGATTGGATTGTATGGAATATGAACAAAAAGACCGACTTCAACGGTTCTGTCGTTGTAGTTCAGCCATTGGCTGGTGGTATGGTTGACTGGCTGAACGGGCAGGACTGCCTCTATCACGTAAACCTTCAGGGTAAGGAGAACGGCCAGGCTATCAACACATTGGATCGTATCGACGTTATCAGCCGTGCACTGAATCCATATTCTCAGAACCAGGCTTTCATGGCTTTGGCTGAGCAGCCAGAGATGCGTTTCATCATCTCTAACACTACAGAGGCTGGTATCGCATTCGATGACTCTTGCAAGTTTACAGATGCTCCTGCAGCTTCTTATCCAGGCAAGTTGGTTCAGCTCTTGTTCCACCGCTACAAGTTCTTCGAGGGCGACCCAACCAAGGGTATGATCCTGATGCCATGTGAGCTGATCTTCCTCAATGGTCACCACCTCAAGGAGTGTATCTATCAGTATATCGAGCTCTGGAAGGGCGATATGGGTGCTGATTACGAGGGTTTCAAGGAGTGGTTCACCAACCACTGCTACGTTTGCGCTACATTGGTAGACCGCATCGTTCCTGGTTTCCCACGCGATACCATCAAGGAGATTCAGCAGAAGGTTTGCTACAAGGACAACCTCGTAGTTAAGGCAGAAAGCTTCCACCTCTGGGTTATCGAGAAGGCAGAAAATATGACAGTAGAGCAGATGCAGGAGGAGTTCCCAGCTCATAAGGCAGGTCTCCACGTGCTTATCACAGATAATGAGAAGCCATACCACGAGCGTAAGGTTACCCTGCTGAATGGTCCTCACACCGTATTGAGCCCTGTTACATACCTCAGCGGTGTAAACATTGTTCGCGATGCCTGCGAGCACCCGGTATTGGGCAAGTACATCCACAAGGTACAGTTCGAGGAGTTGATGCAGACGCTGAACCTCCCAATGGATGAGCTGCAGAAGTTTGCTTCTGACGTATTGGAGCGTTTTGAGAATCCATTCGTAGATCATCAGGTAACCAGCATCATGCTCAACTCATTCCCTAAGTTTGAGACTCGCGACCTGCCTGGTGTCAAGATTTATCTTGAGCGTAAGGGCGAGTTGCCACAGGGTTTGGTATTCGGTCTCGCTGCTATCATCACTTACTATAAGGGTGGTGTTCGCGAGGATGGTGCTCCTATCCAGCCAAACGATGACCAGAAGATTATGGACAAGCTCACCGAGCTTTGGGCTACCGGCGATACCCAGAAGGTAGCTGAGGGCGTATTGGGCTTCGACTATATCTGGCACGAGGATTTGAACAAGACAGTTCCTGGCCTTACCGAGTTGGTTAAGAAAGATCTTGACCTTATTCAGGAGAAGGGCATGCTGGAGGCTGTTAAGACTATCCTCTAATAAAAAATAATGTTCGTTCATAGGTTCTAATAACGATTAAGATTTGAAAAATAGTTATAAGGTTTTGTGTTAGTTGTTAGCTATAATCTTCTAGCTAATAGGTTAAAGGCGGGGAGCTTGTGAAAGCGCCTCGCCTTTTTGCTTATTGTCTGCTTTGTGATGTTTCAGAATCCTTAATGACCTTAATGACCTTGTCCTTAATGACCGGATGGTTGATGATGAGCGGCACTCTTTCTACCACTACCATGGAAGTGTCGAGGCCCAATGCCTTAGGCTCGTCAATACCTATCTTGCTGATAAGAGCGTAGATACTCATCAGCAGGTTCTGTTGGCGATTATCTGAACTCTCCGGGTAATATACGCGGTGAATGATGATGAATCGGAAATCGCCCGGAATTCCGTATTTGCGCAGCGAAGGATAGGTGCTTTGCAAATCTACCTTTCCGTCTGTTACCAGATCTTCCACTACTTGTCGCAGATAGAGACTCACCCTAGGCTCTATGCGGAAACCAATGTGCATGGTTACGCTGTAGAGGGTGTCGGGAATCAGGGTCTCGCAGTTGTACTCCAGCGTATCAGGTGTGTCAACAAACTCCATGTTGATAAGCCAGTAATGGTCTGCACGTTTCGGCTGCTTGTTGATGATGGAGTAGAGCAACTTGTCATCTACGGCACCTTCCTTGTTGGCGTGGTTCACATAAACCAGGTTGGAAGCGTACTTAGGGATGCTCTCGTCGGCCTTGATGTCGGAGATAATCTGATAATAATCATCCAGCGGTTTGGTGCTGATATAATGGCGGCGTATCTTCATGGCTTTCACCCACACGTACATCATCAGGAACAGGATTCCTCCAATGAGCATCGTACACCATCCACCTGCAAGAAACTTTGACAGATTGGCAGTCAGGAAGATGGCTTCGATGATGCAGTATGCGCCCATAAACAGCATCGTGAAAATCCGTGCCACTCCCTTGCTGTGCAGGTAGAAACCGAGCAGCAGGGTAGTCATCAGCATGGTGATGGTGATGGCGAGTCCGTAGGCTGCCTCCATGTGCGAGGAGTTGCGGAAGAGCAGGATGATGAGAACCACGCCGATGTACATGGCGAAGTTGATCATCGGGATATAGAGCTGCCCCTTAACATGGGTAGGATGCTTGATTCGCATGCGCGGCCAGAAGTGCAGGTTCATGGCTTCGCTCAATATGGAGAAGGTTCCGCTGATGAGTGCCTGGCTCGCAATGATTGCCGCACCCGTGGCCATGATGATAGCGAAGAACAGCATGCTCTGCGGCATGATGGCAAAGAACGGATTCACAGCCAGCGCCGTATCTGCATGATTCAGCACCCATGCTCCCTGTCCCAGATAGTTGAGAATGAGCATGGTCTTTACGAAGCCCCAGCTGATGGCGATGTTCTTTCTGCCGCAATGTCCCAGGTCGGAATAGAGAGCCTCAGCACCGGTAGTACAGAGAAATACGGCACCCAGAATCAGAAACCATTCAGGCGATTTCGCCAGCAGCATGGCAGCATAATAGGGGTTGAAAGCCTTCAGTATCAATGGGTAAGACGTGATGCTGAAAGCTCCCACCACGCCCAGCAGCAGGAACCATAGCAGCATAAATACGCCAAACGATTTGCCAATACTCTCTGTGCCAAACCGCTGCACGAAGAAGATGATGGTGATGATGGCAAGGGTGATGGGGATAACTGGCAGGTTGGGACTGATGCTTTCGAGTCCTTCGATGGCTGTGGTCACGGTGATGGCAGGGGTGATGATTCCGTCTGCCAGCAGGGTGCTTGCGCCAATGATGGCCAGTAGGTAAATCCACTTGCTCTTGAGTCGGCGCAGCAAGGCATAGAGGGCGAGGATGCCTCCCTCGCCATTGTTGTCGGCACGCAGCGCCACGCATACATATTTGATGGTGGTCTGGAGGGTGAGTGTCCAGATGATGCATGACAGTGCGCCCAGGATGGTGCTCTCGCTGATGCTTTCGCCCGTATGCAGGATAGCCTTCATCACATAGAGAGGTGATGTTCCGATGTCTCCGAATACAATGCCTAATGTAACGAGCAATCCCAGGAAGCCTACTCTGTGATGATTGCAGGCTACTGAACTTTCTGCTTTTTCTTTCATTTTTCTTCTCTTATTTAAATTAAATATTATCCTTTTTGGGACATGAAAATGTTCTTTGTGATTATAAATTTGCGTGCAAAGGTATAAACATAAGAGGTAAGATAGAATTTGTTTAACAAGATTTATCGGATTTAACCTTTATTCTTTGAAGATATGAAGAGACGAATAGAGGCGAATGCTGATAAGACTACTCCCGAGAAACTTCTGAACCTAGCGAAACTTGAATCATTAATAAAGGCGGGGAGCTTGTGAAAGCGCCTCGCCTTTTGCGTATGTTTTGTAAGTTTCTTTTCAAGTGACAGTTGTAAAAAAACAGTTATTCAATGATGTGGTTGATGACCATTCCTGCGATAGCCATTCCGAAGGTTGCGGTGATGTGGCAGAGCGAACCGTTGATCTGTGCCTTAGTAGAGCACCATTCGTGTTCTACCAGTTGCTGGTCGCCCGGAGCATCATATACGGCAGTATCGGTACCCCTCTCTCCGCTAATGAGTTTGGCTTTCGGGCATAGGCATCCGCCCGTGCCGCATGCTTTGTTCACCCCTTGGTTCTGCATCGGTTTTTCTTCACTGTATACGCACTGGAATTTTCGTCGTGGGAAGGTTTTGTTCTTCTTGAATTTCTTTCGCAGTGCTCTTGCCAGCGGGTCTCCATCCACCTTCCAGAATTCAGATTTTCTTACCATGAATGGGTCGGTGCGCAGGGCAGCTCCCATAGAAGATATAAAGGTGATTTCCTTAGGTAGGGCAGTGGCACGCAGAATGAGGTCAGCCTTATCCTTCAGCGAGTCGATGGCATCGATGATGAAGTCGTATTGCTCCATGTGGAATTCATCGGCAGTTTCTGCCTGATATATTTTCTGATAGGCTGTGATGTTGGCATCAGGGTTGATTTCGAGCAGTCGGTTGCGCAGCGCCTCTACCTTCACTTCGCCTATGGTTCGGCTTGTAGCCATCAGCTGGCGGTTGCAGTTGGTTACGCATACCCTGTCGCTGTCTACGATTGTGATGTTTCTCACGCCGCTTCTCAGGAGTCCTTCTGCGCACCATGATCCTACTCCTCCGATACCGAAGATGAGCACTCTTGCCTTCTGAATTTTCTCAAGATTATCCTTTCCCAGGAGCAGTTCGGTGCGTCGCTGCATTCCCCGCTCCATTGTCGTTATTTTATTCTCCATTTTATTGTTTGTAAAGAATTCTAATGTATATATCTGATGCAAAGTTAGTGAATTTTTATTTCATCCATGCTTAAGTTAAGAGTACTTGCCACAATATCAGCTGATACTCCAGCCTGTAGAAGTTTTTTGGCTGATTGCAATTTTTCCTCATTAGCTTTTTTTAATTGCTCCTCAGCTTCCTTTCTCTGCTCCTCAGCTTCCTTTCTCTGCTCCTCAGCTTCCTTTCTCTGCTTCTCAGCTTCTTTTAACTGACTAGATGTTGCCTCTAGCTGACTAGAGGTTGCCTCCAACTGACTAGAGGTTGCCTCCAACTGACTAGAGGTTGCCTCCAACTGACTAGAGGTTGCCTTAAGTTTCTCCTCTGTATCATCATTAGCCTTCGTCAAACGCTCCAACCTGCCGGCAAGCGTCTTCTCTACGCTCACCATATCCCAGAATTCATCATAACCCAGAAGTTCCTCCTCGGTATAGGCTGATTCTTCAATCTCTGATACGGCTTTGGCTATCTCCGGATTTGCCAGCAGTTCTGCCGGAACTTCCTTCGTTTTCTCATCAATTTCTGTCAGATACCTAAGCCATAAAACCTGCATTTTCTTCTCTGTAAACGTATGAGGCGTAAACTTCGGCAACTCTACAAATACCAGATGCAAACCATCAATTACTTTTTCGGTATGTTCCTCATGTACAAGATGGTAATAGTGGTAATAATCATCCAGTTCAGGCTCAAATACTTCATTAACCAAGTTGAGAGAATAAACTGGCTTCAGAAGAGAATAATCTTCTCCCCTGTTTAGCTGCTTTACATATGCCTTGGAAGCATTGAAGAGAACTCGCTGCTTAAACTCCGCAGACCAAACCATCTGCATTTCTACAATAAACTGACGTCCCTGGGCATCCTCGCATCTCACATCCACTATACTATATTTTCGTGTGGGTGTCTGGGGAACCATTTCAGGCGTAAGATATGTCACAGAAGTGATTTCCTCTTCCTCACTCTTAAAAGGAAGAAGGGCGTTAAGCAAACTTTTTACCAACTCGGGATGTTCGCCAAACACTTTTTTGAAGGTCAAATCGGCCTTAGGATCCAAATATTTCATAAGCCTTTCTTTTTTTTCTGCAAATATACGCCAATATTCCGAAACTTGCAAGCCTTTTCATATTTTTTTTGAATTTCTCTTCTTTACACAATAATCAAAGCCCGATAGGAGAGCGTTGCTGCTTCCTGTCGGGCTTGAATCAACTTAAAAAAATAAATACAATGAAATCCTTTCCGAAAATCGGCTAGATATGGAAATCTACCAACTTCAGCCATCGCTTGACATCAAACGACGGACAGTCTTTGTGAACGTTCGGCAAATCGCGGTGGCCCAGTATCTCTGCATCAGGATAGGAGAGGCAGAGGCTCTCCAGAAGCGAATACAGAGCCTGATTCTGGGCTGGAGTGCGCGTATCGGCAGGCTTGCCGTTCTTGTCGAGACCTCCCTCATAACAGATGCCGATGCTGTGGGCATTGTAATGACGGGCATGGGCTCCGACTTCCGATTCCGGACGACCCGGATATACCACACCATCCTTCGTGATGTAATAATGATAGCCGATACTCTTGAAACCGCGGGCAAGATGGCAGGCCTCCAACTGCTCGAATGTGAAATCCTGAGTCACTCTCGTGGCAGAACAGTGGATCACGATGAGTGAAATGCTACGATGTTTCTGTGTCATGGCAACCTCCCTTCTTTTAGCAGTTCTGTACACAGAATGAGCTGGCTACAGCTGTTAATACCGTGATGAGGAAGTTGATGATGGTTTTCCAATTTACTTTTTTCATTTTGCTTTGTTTTTTAATGATTAATACTAAGTGGATAATGATAGTCACATGCTTGTTTTAGTGGTTGAAATTTAGTTTCAGTAAGCGTTTCTGGAAGAAGAAGGGCGGGGGAGGAACTGCCAGCCCGGATACCCGTAAAAGGCAGGTTCTTGAGTCGTTATGATTTGCTGTTTATCCGTAATCGTCAGGATGAAAACCAGCCGCTTTGTGCCTTCGGAATATCCCTGTCGCCAGTCAGTTCACTCCTTCCTTCTTCTGTCGTTTCGCATATTTGAGAGACGGATTACTACTCCAGACCGTCTCCGCTGTCGCCTGTTCCGTCGGTACTGCCGCCTTGTGATGTACCGCCGCCCCCAGTGGTTCCGCCGCCCTGTGTGTTATCGCCAGTGGTGGTATCGCCTGCAGCGCTCTCGCTAGAGTTGAGGAGATCCATGGCGTTCTTGGCGTTGGCATCGAGAGAGAGCTGGGTGTTGCTGAGCTTGCCGGTAGCACGGGCTCTGAGGCGGTAACCTTCTACAAACTTGGCGAGGCTCCACTCCTTGATGCTGGCGGCTCCCATCTTGTTGATGATGCCGATGGAGAAGATGGCGAGGTTGTCTATCTTCACTGCCTTATTTTGGAGTACGAGCTCCTTCACGCAGCTCACCATATCGGTGAGAAGGCCTTTGATGGCACCCTTCGAGAACGGGGTGTTGTGGCTCGCCATGTGTTCGGCGAGTTTATCGATACCGATGGTTTCTGTTACTACTGGTCGCGCATAATACTTGCCATACGCTTCCTTGATTGTCTTGTTCTTGTTCTTCACTAACTTGATGAGAATCATACTTTTAAAAATTTAGTTTTAGTAAAAAGCAGTCTGTGTCTCCGCCGAGACCGTTGCTGCATCAACCTCTCTGATTGACGATACAAAGATACAACATTCCCGACCCCCCAACTATGCGATTTGTGCGATTTGCAGGGATTCGGGAAAAAAAGGTTGAAAAAAGTGGTATTTTTATAGAAAGATTCTGCCCAAATATTCAGAATAGCTTAAAATGAGCGATTTATGAGTGTTTTACCTCAATAGAGGTAATAATTTAGCAACGGTTCTAATTTCAGCAATGTGCATATGTTTGCTTGTCAAACAACTCTTTTCGTTTGCAAAAATATAACAATTTATTGGATACACAATAAAATGTATGTTTTTTAACGATTGATATTGATAAGTGAAAATTCTGTAGATGAACATCTCGGTTAATAAATCCTGAGATATTCATCACACAGAATTTGGGTATTGCATTTTAGAGGTTGATTTGAAAACCAATACTTTTCTAAAAACGATTAATCTCATCCTCAGCAGAACCGCTTCCGTTGTATTTATCTTTGAAACTATTGAAGTTGTAACTAATGGAAGCTATGATGCAGCGATTGAAGTTATTCACCTTTCTGTTCTGCACCACAAAATTAACCCTCTTTACATCGTTCAACTTCGAGCTATCAAACAAGTCCTCTGCTTTCAATGTTATCGTCAATTTCTTTTTAAGTAACTGTTTCTGTACCATCATATTGAATGACGAATAACCGTTTTGCTCGTAGATGCCATGATGTCCCTTAATGTTCCAAAAGAAATCACATCGAAAAAGCCAATCGTTCCTTAGTGCCACTACATTTTGGAAAGCGAAGAGACCGTATGGATGATTGTAGTCTAATTGCTCTCCATTATATGATAGCGTGAAATAAGGTTTATAGACACCCACCGTCAAAGTAGGTCGCCAACAACCAAAAACAGGTGAAACAACACATTGCGCTCCTAGTTGCTGGAAATCCTTGGCGTTGGTTGACATCCAAGTTACCGTTCCAGGTTTGCCGGATACAGCAACGACAGTCGGATAGATGTAATCCTTGATATACTGATAATCCAACTTGAAGTCGAATATGCTATAATTCACACTAAGTTCTGAATCATACACGTATTGCGGTTTCAGATAAATGTTGCCTTGCTCATAATGGTATTGATTGTTGTAGCTCACACTGTTGTTCAACTGACGAAACGAAGGACGGTTGACCCTGCTACTGAAATCAAGATTCATCCCCACTCTCCCAAACATAGTGGAAAGAGAAAGGGATGGAAGTAAGTCCGAATAATTGGTCTTGTTCTTTACTTCTCCTTGGTCTGTGTTGATGGCATGAATGTACTCATAGCGAAGCCCGATGCTTCCTTTCCATTTGGAGGCAGACAAACGAAAAGTGGCAAATCCTGCATACTTGGTTTCCTTATTCTTGAATTGGTCATCGGCTATCTTCCCTTCTTCGTTTACAGACATACCCCATGAACTGATTTTACTGAAATCCGTTCCGAAATCAAGCCTATTATTCTTATTCATGTTCCAGGCAAACACCCCTTTGAGTGCAGTCGCACGATTTCGCTGGTTGTTTTGCATATGCGTGATTTCTGAGACAGCATCTATTCTACTTGTCTCGCTCACTTGTTGCTTATGTTTCAGTTGAGCATAAACATAGTCGACATCCAAGTTGAGCTGTAGGTTGTCTGTTAGTTTGCCGATATAATACAGATTGACATTGTGAAACCTTTCCTTTTCAGATTCTTCAGTCTTGTTGTCTGTAGATGTCAGCAGTTCATCATTCTTGTACGTCTGCATATAGTCGAAAGGAGAGTCGAGCATCTTGTAGTTGGAGATGCTTCCCAAATATCTTCCGCCGATAGTGTGATTCTTGTTTATGGCATAATTCATACCAACATTATAGTCATGAGAGTGCGAGCGGTCGGAATATTCAGAAGCAGAAATCTCATGAAATGTATCTTGCTCGTAATTGAACTGGTTAACATCATATCTGATGTCACTTCTCGTATTGTCATATTGATATGCGAGGAACATATCCAAAGCTCCCTTGTGGATGTTGAGGTTGACCTCCTCGTTGTTAGACAAATTCTTATGTTTGGAGATTTCCGCACCCACAATACCAGAAAGTCCATCCAAGGAATGGTGTACGGTAGTGATGTTTATGACACTCCTTGTTTCTGCATCGTATTCTGCCCCAGGGTTTGTTATGAGCTGTACAGACTTCACGTTGGTAGAAGAAAGGAGTGACAACCCTGAAGTATTAGTCTGCTTTCTTCCATCTATATAGATTACAGGCTCACCCTTACCAAACACCTCATACTTTCCATTTGTATAGAGCATCCCAGGAATATATTTGATAACATCTGTGGCCTTGCCAATATTTTTCAAATTGGAATTTTGAACGTCAAGCGTAAGTTTACCGTTTTCTCTTGATATGTATTTGCGATGCCCTTTAATCACAATTTTTTGCAGATTAATTGTAGCATCCTCCAAGGTTATGGCACCAACCTCACCGGTACGATATGCATTACAGTAAGTTTTGTAGCCCACACAACTTACTTTCACAATCGCCTTTTTCACCTCGCAAGGAATTACGAACTGACCATTCTCATTTGTTACACCACCCGTGATTAAACTGGAATCACTAACATTGAGCAAAGCGACATTGGCGAAATCGACAGGTTGATGACGAGTGTCTACAATGCGCCCCATCATTCTGTTAGAAGCCTTTTGGATACATTCAACGATAATAATATTATCTACTTGTTTCATTTTGATAGGGTAAAAACCAATCAAGTTCATGATGGCATCTGGAACACTTTCATTCTTGATGTTCTTTGTCACCTTGAAATCCTCCAACTCGTCATACACAAAGTTGATGACATACTTATCCTGTCGAGCATTCAAATCCTTCAATGCCGCAGAGAATGACACATTATTATATTGTCGAGTGATACGTTGGGCAGAAACGCCCATACTTATTACCGAAAGCAAAATCAAACTTATCAGATATTTACTCATAGCCTATTCCCTGTTTTATAGTCCATATACTGTATATACAGTTGAGCCAAGCAAAAAACTAAGCAAAACAATAACTTTTTTCAAAATTTACAGAAAAAACATTCAACGACTCCTTGTCTTCCACAAAGCCATAGGATGAAATTTGATTCTATTGACCATCTCTTTATCTTCGAACAGCAATTCTGGAATATACTTTTGTCATTGAATTCCCGGACATATTCTTTCTCTGATTCTGTCAGAACCAATAGCTTTGAGAGAAAGTCTTTCACTTCTGTCTTGGCTTTTTCAAAGTCAAAATGCTCACTGCGCCTAAGCACAGGCAAGAGTTGCGAACGAATCTGCGGAAAACGGATTTTGTCTATCTGCGGAAAGGCAGTATATTCCGTAGGCGTAGCGTTGTCTTTTCTGCTTGAGCCAACAGTCAGATAAAAGACGATCGCTTTTCTCAGCAACGTTTTCTCTTCATCGCTCACGAATAGCTGATGCTTCACCATGTTATAGACATCATAAATGTCACGTGCAGCACTTCTACCTATCAAGGCGTTTATCTTGGTGGCAAACAATTCGACAGGTGAAAGAGAACGTACCTTCACATCGCTCAGAAACGGAATGGACACATGAGTCTCTATGGCAGGCAGAATATGGCAACGGTCGGAATAGTTGATTTCTATCTTGATGCCATCGTTGTTGCCTGCGGCATTGGTATAATAAAACACCCATGAGTCAAGCGTATGCGGTGTCTTGGAGCCAGGCGCAAGATGATAACCATCCGACTCCATATAGCGTAGAATCTCGTTATTCACTTCTTGGCGAATGGAGAGCATGGATTCTCGGTCGCAATCCACCGTAAAGTCAAGGTCTATATCTACCGAGAGTCTTGGCAGTTGGAAAACGGTGAGATTGATGGCTGTGCCACCTTTCAGCACAAGAGATTTAGACAGCAAAGGACTGTCATGGAAATAGTTGAGTATCTCCACCAATCGCATCACCTTTTCGAGGTTGTCGCGAATAAAGCCTTGCTCCTTGGCGATGATGTCAAGAGCTTGTTTGTTATATGAGTTCATACTCTTCCTTTGATGTTAGTTCTTGCGGCACATACATGCGCCATTTATTTACAAATGTATCCGACTCTTCGTTGTTAGTCAACCACTTGACGCTTTTGGTTCCCTTGGCTCGACACAACTCCAAGAGGGATTCTGAGATGTTGGCTTGTTCCTTGATTCGCTCCAACAGATAGCCTGTCTTCTGGTACAGGAATGCCTTGTCGTACCTTGCGAGATAATCAATGAGCCTTTCCTCATTGAGCAAGACGATACCCTCCATGCAATGCAGCAATTCCTCAATACCACCAGCTCGGTCGATGCGGTCAAAGCAATCCAACAACGTACTTCCACATCCGTTACTCGCACATAAGGATTTCCCTTGGGTGTCATCATACCAACGATTTCCTTTGTTTGTCGGCAATAGGTATAATCCACATCGTCGAAAGAAAAGGAATTGAAGCGAGTCATGCTTTTCACAAAAACCTCATTGAAGGGTTGATGAGCCAATCCATGAAATTCCAATGCAGTGTGATAACTGATGCAAGCTGTATGTGACAAGTGGCTTCCTATCTCATACTTGTCGCAAACAGGTAAGCGAGATGCAATATCCTTCATGCAATAGGTATTGCGCCGTATAGCCACAATCCACCCTTGTTGCTTGTACCGAGCAAGCAACGCTTCCACCGATTTCACCTTGCCTTTCAGAGCCTCAGAAAGTTCATCCGAAGTGAATATCCGCAGCTTATATAATATACTCAATAGTTCTGTCATTGTTTCTAATTTTGCGCAAATATATAAAATCTAATTTGCTTATGGGAAAAATCAGAAACTTTTTATGCTTTTTTATATGTTCTTTCCATCTTAATTGTCCGACTACGGAGGAACAAATCACCGACAGGCAAGTTTGGTTATTGCATTTGTTACATCTTATATATTCTGCGGCACAGGAGAAATGATGTAGATTCAATTATAACCTAATTTCCGCAACACTATAATTTAATATTTTTTATAAGCACCTGAGCAACAAAAAGTTGCTCAGGATTTTGCCATGTCAGAAATTTCACTTATCTTAGTGTTGTAAAATAAAAACAAACAAAATTCTGAATGACATGGCAAAAGTACAAATAAAATCTGAGAAACTCACTCCTTTTGGGGGAATTTTTTCGATTATGGAGCAATTTGATGCTCTTTTAGCTCAAACCATAGATTCCACCTTGGGATTGAGATGCACTATGTTTGGTTATCAATATAGCGAGATTCTACGCTCTCTGATGTGCGTATATCTTTGTGGTGGCTCATGTATTGAGGATGTTACAACTCACCTGATGAAACATTTGTCTCTTCATCCAACTCTTCGCACTTGCAGCGCAGACACCATATTACGTGCTATCGAAGAACTGACTTTAAGAGCATCACCTATAAGTCTGCTTCTGGCAAATCCTATGATTTCAATACTGCAGACAAGATGAACTGCTTACTGGTCAATGCCCTGCTTGCTACTGGTCAATTGAAATCCGGTCAAGAGTATGATTTTGACTTTGACCATCAGTTCATTGAAACAGAGAAGTATGATGCAAAACCAACCTACAAGAAGTTCTTGGGCTATAGTCCAGGTGTAGCTGTCATTAACGACATGATTGTTGGTATTGAAAATAGAGACGGCAACACAAACGTGCGCTTCAACCAAAAAGAAACTTTGGAAAGAATCTTCAAGCGATTGGAGGCTTCGGAATATATATTTCTCGTGCCCGCATGGATTGCGGCTCATGTTCGGAGGAAATCGTAGATATGGTAGAGGCTCATTGCAGGCATTTTATATTCGTGCCAACAGATGCTCTTCTTTCTACGATTCCATGTTTGCCTTAACTGGATGGAAAACTGTTGAAATCAACGGTATTGAGTTTGAGTTGAATTCTATCCTTGTTGAGAAATGGAAAGGAAAACCGTATCGTCTTGTCATACAGAGACAAAGGCGAATAGAGGGAGACCTTGACATTTGGGAAGGCGAATATACCTACAGATGTATACTGACTAACGATTACAAGTCGAGTGCAAGAGACATCGTGGAATTCTACAATCTTCGTGGTGGCAAGGAACGCATCTTCGATGACATGAACAATGGCTTTGGCTGGAATCGATTGCCAAAATCGTTCATGGCACAGAATACTGTATTCCTGCTTATGACAGCTCTCATCAGAAACTTCTACAAAGCTATTATGCAGAGATTGAAAACCCATGAATTTGGATTGTGTGCCACCAGCAGAATCAAGACCTTTGTTTTCAAGTTCATATCTGTTCCTGCGAAATGGATTAAGACATCACGTAGGCATGTATTGAACATTTACTCAGACAACAATGCTTATGCCAACCTGTTCAAGACAGACTTTGGTTAAAGACCATGCTTTTCTGGTTAAACCAGCGTATTACCTCAAGTCGCTTTATGGGGTAAGGGGATTTTGTGTCTGCGACATTTCTGTTGTGCAAGAAATATGTACAATAAAATGAATTTCGTCGTTTTGCAAGCAAAATCCCACTAAACCCTATAGGTTGCGGATTTGAGGTATAATAGAAGAACTTGCCTATTATTGTTTTTCCAGCCATTTTTTTACACACCTTATAGCTCTGATTTGTTCGCTTTCGCTAAACATAGAATCGTCATTCGTTTCATTTCCTTCCATAACAGCTTCATAAAGAACAAGAAAATAAAAATCGCAAGGGTTTATCATTCGTTCCATAATTAGTGGAACTATTTGTTTTCCCATTGATTTGAGAGGAATGAACTCAGGCAATTTTGCATATGAATGTATGCTTGCACTGTATTGTGTCTTAGGATTATGGTCTATAGCAAAATTCCATTTATCCACTAAAACTACAAAACGATTTCTTATGCTATCTGGTACTTGTGAAGCCAATTTTTTATTTCTTTCTCTGTATTTGTTAGAAAATCCCTTGTTGATAGGCTGTCTTGTTTGTTGTCAGCATTGGAATTCCAAATATTCTCTGGTTTATGTACTGTTTGCAATGGTACTTTAACAATAGAGTCAGAAGCCACTTTCTCATAGTCATTTGCAGAATGATCTGTTTGTTCCTTAAAACTTAAAAAGAAAAAATTTCTTCCCCAACCATTACCAAATATAACATCTAAAGGTTCTCCTGTATCTTTCCATATTCTGACTCTTGCTGCAAATCCAAAATCAAATTTAACGGCAGTACTATCATATGTAAAAGTTACAGTATAGAACTTTCTTCCTATCTGTTTTCTTATTTGAGGGCGGCTGTCTCCTCCGTAATCCTTCTTTTTGAAAACTTGAACATCCGATACGTTAGCCTCTTTAAAAAATGGAACATACGCAGGACCAAAGGTCAAAGCCACGTTTCTTGCGCTATTTACAAGAGTACTATTGTCTAAGACCTCTGGTCGCTTGCATGAACTCAAGAATAGTGTACATAATACCGCTATTCCCCAAACTACAATCATTATAGATAGTATTTTTTTCATTTATACTCTGTTTTGATATTATTTACAAAGGTAGTGCTTTTAGCCTTTAAGCCACTATTGCACAAACCCTTTCTTTGAAAAGAACGTAAAATTAATAGTTTTATTGCTGTGATTGTAGTTTTATTAACATAAAGCTCTAAAGCAGCCAAAGGAGAACAAGAGCAAGGAAGCAGTGGAGACCAACAAGGACATCGAGCAGTTGTTGCTTTCCATCCAAAAGGCTTTCGATGTGCTTGTGGAAAAGAGAACGGACTTACCTGTTCTTACCATTCGTGACGACACTCGTTCGCCAGCCTCATTACACTGGAGACAGGTGTGCCGATGGAGACCATCTGCAAGATGCTCGGTCACAAGGATGTGAAGATGACACAGCGGTATGCGAGAGTGCCCCAAAAGAAAGCGCATCCTTCGTTTCACTTGTCACAACGTTGTTTTCTTTCATTTGCACGTCTCCTCAAAATAGTACTAAAAAATATAATCAATAAAATTATTACATGGATAGATGTAAATAATACCAAATAGAACCACCACGTAAACGCTGCTCCACCAGCCCCTTTATAGATCATTAAGTAGTACAAAGGAAATGAATAACCAACAAACACAATGGCATTTATTGAACATTTTTTGTGACTAATAAAAATCCATTCTACTAGTAGCAATATTATGCATATTAAAGAAATAGCATATAGGATTATATTATCATTCATATTTTAAATTATTTTATAAATCGTTTTGTATAGCTTTTAAATACATGTACTCACATATATAAACAAGCAATCCTAAGCCTATATATAAGAATCTCTCATAAGGCATAGATGAAACGCCCCACCAATTATATACAAAAAACAACAGAAATGCGATGCTTAATGTACCAAACAAGATTCTATTAAACTTATTACTACCATAGACCATAAATGTAAAGATATAACCTACAATATATAACATATCATTATAAATATACAATAAGCTTAGTGCTATATCAGTTTTACCTCTAAAAAACACATGGAATATATGTGATATAATAATGTATGCAACCAATCCTATTATTATAGAATATATTTTTTGTTGTTTCATATCTTATTCCTCTTATTTTTTCTTTTTGATAGTGTACTATCTACATTCATCCACAAACTTACCCTCGGGTCATGGTACCTCGCCCCATAGTAATACAATCCCGTCTCCTCATAGAATTCCTTCGCATTGAAAAGATAAGGTGTATTCCAGATGTTGTTGCGCTCCTCAACGAACACCTCCCCGAAAGGAACATACTCAATATGCTGCACTACCTCGCCGTCCACATAGTCGTTGTTGTCCTCGCCATTGTACGGCACTGAGGGGCGTAGGTGTAGAAGGTCTCAGCACCATTGCAATATTTCAAGTATGTGCGCTGCTCAAACTTGTCGTAGCCAATCCTGCTCACATAGTCGTAGCCGTAAGATTTATAGCCATGCACCTTCTCAAGCTGACCACCGAGGTTATAAGAATAAGTAATCTTCTCCTCGTCTGGATAAAACATCTCTAACCCGTAGTGCTTGGATTTTATATGGAAAAACTTTCAAAGATACAAGGGAAATTCCTCTGATAAGCCCTGATGAATTTTAAGGCGGTTTATAGCCTTGTTTTGTTGATACTTTCATATTTCTTCATTATCATAATTTGATAGGAACCAAGAATATTTATCTCCACCTGCTATAATACTAATTTGCTTGAGATTTTCTTTCTTTTCTTTTTCTGTTATTGAGCCAAAAATATCCTTTTGGTTCAACTTTTCTATTTCTATTAAAATGTCTAAGAATGAACTTTGATCTTTAGCCATATAGCTTATAATATAGGTTGGGTCTTCCCAGTCAAGTTCAACAATTTCACCTGTTTCCTTCAATATGGCAAAAGGAAAGGCTTCTGCCCATCCTACATAAATATACTTATCGTCTTCTAATGTATCTGTATCTTTATTAAAGGATACAGTTAATATTCTTAAATTCGTCAAATCATAATTAAATATTAAATCAATTATGGCATTATCTGCAGAGATACTTACATTAGTGCTCTTTTTTACAATTTGCAAATCATTAATATAAGCATCTATAAATTCATCCGAAAAATCAGTATTTTTCTTTATCTCTAATTTATTCGGCTTGATTTTAGATATTTCAGTAACAAAATTTATAGCTTTCATATTCTATATTCATTTTTCCAAAATCACAAATTGTGACTTTGAACATTACCATATTTAACAGCATTCAAAGGTAGTGCTATTAGCATTTAAGCCACTATTGCACAACCCCTTTTTGAAAAGAACGTAAAATTAATAGTTTTATTGCTGTGATTGTAGTTTTATTAACATAAAGCTCTAAAGCAGCCAAAGGAGAACAAGAGCAAGGAAGCCGTGGAGACCAACAAGGACATCGAGCAGTTGTTGCTTTCCATCCAAAAGGCTTTCGATGTGCTTTTGGAAAAGAGAATGGACTTACCTATTCCTACCATTCGTGACGACACTCGTTCGCCAGCCTCATTACACTGGAGGCAGGTGTGCCGATAAGCTTGAAGAATATACGGCAGTTTTGGGAAATAGAGCCAGCTTTATTGTATTAACAGACTCTGTTGGTAATGAGCCAGAGGATGAGACTGCAAAATTTTATGTGTTGAAAAAAGTAAAAAAATGCGACTTATAAAAAACGTTGATAGCAATTTTGCTACTCACGTTTTTTATAAGTCGTGACATATTACTTGATTATTTATTCAAAATTCTAAACAAACCATATATTATAGACATAAAACCAACAACATATCCTTTAAGATAACTAATATAGGCTGTTGTAAAACTCGGTGGGAAATTACGCCTGTCTTTGTATGTGATATTTAGGAATGTAATACCAATGGATATTGCACAAATACTATCATATCTTTTAAATAAGATGGTTGTTATTCCTAAGCATATCATCAAAATTGAAAAAATCAAGTAAGTGCCATTTTTTATGGCACTTACCGACTTTTTGTGCTTAATAACAGAAATCATTATTGCAATTCCTGTTATAGACGCTAATATTCCCCAAAAATAAATATCGTTCATATTGTTTTGCTTTTATGTTATAACTAAAGAACGACTGGATATTGAATTTATTGCATAGAATTGTAGTATTAATCAGAAAACGCACAATAATATGTCTATCAATGTTTTTCTATTGTCTCACCAGGCAGGGATTATTGGGCTACACCCATGTTCAAGTAAAATATGCTTTTCCGCCCAAGTCTTTACTTGTTTTTTTGCATAAACTTTGTGTTGATTTTTTAATACTGTCAAAAACAAAAAGGGCTGACTCCCTAAAGTGAAATCAGCCCCAATTTTACACAATATGCCATTTGGAATAGGCATAACATTATGTTCTACAAACTTAATAAACCATATAAGAGAAAACCGATACCTGCTACGTATCCTTGAAGTGATGATATATAGGCATTAGTCCTCTTTGAAACTGGATTCTGTTTGTTATCATAATAGGTGTAGCAAGAGCAGATAATACCTAAATATATTGAAGTATAGGCATCATATTTCTGAAACACAATGTTCAATATCCCCAATGTTATACCACACAAAATCCATACATGGCAAAAATACCAAAATACTTTTCTATTTCTACTTTTTTTTAGGAGAAAGAGAATAAATGTACAACTAATAAGAAGTACACACCCCCACAATAAATGTACCATACATTATTCATTTTTATTCTGACTTTTGTTATTTTCTTGCTCTTTTTTTCTATATCTATAATTCCTTCGCATTGAAAAGATAAGGTGTATTCCAGATGTTGTTGCGTTCCTCTATGAACACCTCTCCGAAAGGAACATACTCGATATGCTGCACCACCTCGCCGTCCACATAGTCGTTGTTGCCTCGCCATTGTACGGCACGGCAAAGGTTGCTTCCTTTTTTCTATTTTATCTGTCATATTTATATTCATTTTTCTAAAATCACAAATTGTGACTTTGAACATTACCATATTTAACAGCATTCAAATGTAGTGCTTTTAGCCTTTAAGTCACTATTGCACAACCCCTTTTTCGAAAAGAACGTAAAATTAATAGTTTTATTGCTGTGATTGTAGTTTTATTAAACTCACCCTGGAAGGGATATGCATAGTGTGTTGTATGCATTCCCTTCCAGGGTGAGTTTTTTTATGGTTCATCCAGAAATTCGATGATTTCTGCTACTTGTTGCCGGGTGTAGAAGTGGGAAAACTTGCCGGCGTAGCCCGAACAGAGGCTCTGCTTGAGCTCGGGGCACCGGTTGATCCATCTCACCAGCCGGTTGAGCGCTACCCTGGGGGTAGCGGTGGGAAAGTAGAGCATGGCGAGCTCCGCCTTCCCGTAACTTCTGTCTTCTATCATAATTTGTTCTTTTTAGTCTGTTTTTGTCAGTTGCTTCTTTCTTCTGCCTGGTAGAATAAAATCTCTCCGAATCATAAGAAAATCCCTCCGAAAGATAAAAAAATATCTCCGAAGCAGAATTTCCTAAAATGGAAGATCTCCGGGCGGAATATTCTCGCTGCCATCCATCTTCTGGTTGTTCTCTATCTCGTCAGGACGCATTTCTATCACCTTCCAGCCGTTGCCCGTCTTGCGGTGAATCTTCTTGAATCCCAGCGCCTCCATGAACATCGAAATATCCTTGTTCGACATCGACTGGCGGAAGGCGGGGTTCGTGCAGATGCGTTCCATCACATCACTCGCCGTAACAAACTTGCAGAACTCGGACGGTGTATCGGCATCAGGAACACGGTAGAACTTGTTGATGCGCTCGGCTATGTAGTTGTTTACACGGAAATAAAGATTGTGGCGCTGAATCTCCTCGTTCTCCTCCTTCGTAAACCAGTAAACCCAGTCGCAATGCTCACCCCTCCGGCGCTTCTCTATCACCTCCTGAGCCAGTGCCACAGCCTGGGAGTAGATGCCCTCGTAATTGAAGGGAAAGTCGATGGGACTCTTGATCTTCTCGATGCGCCAGATGAGGAAACGGCGGTTCTCGTCATCATCGATGATATGAATCTCATTGCTCGTGGCACAGAACCCCGCATTGTTCTGCAGAATGCAGTCCCACTCGGCATAAGGGATTCGCATGCTGATGTTGCGCTTCGTGATGTTGCTCTTGAAGGAATCCAGGTTCTTGCCGCGCAGACAGCTGAACTCATCGAGACACACTATCGCCTTGCTGGCACACATCTGCAGGAAATCCTTGTTCTTGTAGTCGCCCGTAGAATCGTTGGCGAAATACTTGCGCAGATGGGGCGGCAGAAGATGGTCGAAAAACGTGGTCTTGAAGATGCCGCCCTTGCCTACGAAAACCATGATAGACTGGTTGGTGACATCGGGGCGCACCCAGCAAACCACCATGTTGACCAGCCATTTCTTGAAGGCATAGGCAAAATCCTCCTCCGTATGGCGGTAACCGCCTGTCTGCATCACGGTTACCCGATGGGCCAATTCAGCGATATAGTCAGTCTTCCGGTCCCATTTCGGCAGACTCTTCAGATATTCCTCCATGGGGTTGAATTCGGGACTGAAGTTACTTCTTATCACCGTATCCAGCTTTTTCTGGGTGGTGCAGATGTTATCCAGTTCCATCCTCACGAACAGGGAATTGCTCACCCGGGTATCCACTTCGGTCCAGTCGAGATAGAGTTTCTCTCCGGTGTTGATGGCGCGCACTTCATACTGGTTGCTCAGCGTGTTGTGGTGCATTTCATATCGGGCTCCCAGCCATCCCAGCAGTGCTCTCATGCTGGTATAGCGTTTCTGCTCATCATCTCCCTGCTGTCTTATCTTCCAGGTTCCCAACCGCTCGGTATGCTTGTAAATCTCCCGTGCCACCCGCTCGGTATCGGCATATTCGCTGCCAAACTTATCTGCCATGTGTTTCACAGCCTCCTCCTTTTCGGCTCCGAAACAGAGGCAGAATGTGGCGTATCTTACTACGTAGCTGTTGTGATGATGCTCCTCAAACCGCTCTTCCCAGCTCTCCGCCAGTTTGTCTACATATTGCAGAATCTCTTCGGTGGTGAGCGTCTTGGGTGGCGCCTCGTCTTCCTGTTTGCGAGGATTTTTCTTTTTGGGTTTTTCAGCCTCCGTCTGCCTTTTCCTGTTCTGTTCCTCCTGTTGCTTTGTAGCTTTTTCGAAGTTCTCCACCTCCTCCCGGGTGATGGCGAGAACTTCGGCATTCCAGTTGAAGTAAGCCTCGGGGTCGTAAGCCAGTCCGCAGCTTCTCACCATGTCCTGGCATTGCTTGTCGCTGCTGATACCTAGCAGCTTGTCGTACAGTTCCATGGCTTTCCTGATGGCGAGCAGGTGGAGTTCGGTCGCAGTGAGATTGCATCCTTCAGGGCGCATATATCTGAGCAGGATGCGGAATCCCTTGCCCGAGACGGTGATGTAGAAGATCATGGTGAAGCGCTGTTTCAGGGCTTTTTTCTTAAGCTCTGCGATGTCTTCGGGGGGCACATCGTCATAATCCAGCATCAGCCAGTAGGTTTCCTTCCTGAAGTCGGTCAGCTTCTTGGCATTACCCTTGAGCTGCACGCTGGGTGTGATGCAGGGCAGCCGGTGCTTGATGTCCTCTGCCGTTCTCTTGTCTACCTTCATCATCGCCCTGTAGCCTTCGGTATTGGCTTTTACCGGTGCCGAATGCATGATTGTGTACTCCAGCACCGCTCTGTTAGGGAGCGGGTTGCTGGCAGAGGAAAACAGGTTAGTGAAAAATGAGGGCAAGGCCTCTTTCTCCTCCATGACTTCCTGTTCTCTGTTGATTGCTTCTGTTGTTTTCTTTTTTGCCATATTTTTAAAATTTAAAGGGTTGTCAGTTTGATGAATTTCTCATAAATTTTAGCGGATTTCCTGGAAACCGAGTTGTATGGAAGTTTCTCTCTGAACAGTGCCCATTTTCTGTTTCTCTCTTCCCAATAATCAACTCCTTTCTCTTCCTCCCACCTGTCTACTTTTTCCTTGTAGATTTTCAGTTTGGATTGGTATCCTTCCTGATGTCTGTTCTCTATGTCTTTCTGCCTCAGGTAGCTTTTGATAGCCTCTTCCATGGCAAGGAGTTTTTCGGGAGTGAATGTTCCGTTCTCTATATCCATGCTAACGGTATTCCTGCCGCCCTCGATTTCTAACAGCTTTATTTGGTTTATACCTAACTTTTTGGCAAAGCCGAATTTTACGTTGCCTTCTTCTGCCAGTTCTTTTAAAAAACTGCCCATGTCTAATGTTTCTTTAATCTTTTGATTGTTCATGCTGCGAAATTACTACAAATTTGTGAATTGGGTGGTTGAGCGTCATGACGCTCAATTTTTGCAAACAATAACCTAGGTTAAAGTTTTTAACGCAGCAAATCGGTGCCCCTTTCTGGGGGTATTTTGAAGATGAAGATGATGTTTGGTTTTGTATTGCCTGTCGGAAAAAAAAGCTGAAAAATGACGAGGTGAAGGGTGAAGGGTATATTTTAAACTCTATATTATATTCTTTATTTTATGGATTTTGCGATTTTTGACCCTAGGGTCTTTTTTTCGGTTTTTACCCTTACCCTTCACGCGTATATATATAAAAGAGTTTTCAACCCTTCACCCTTCACCTTTTTGCTTAATATTTTGTGGGTCAGTGTGTTAAGGGTGAAGGGTGGTGAAGGGAGGTGAAGGGATAAGTAAAAAGACTTTCCACTCCTCAATGTAAAAAACAGCCCTAAAAATTTGGAAGTTACAAATATTCAGCGTATCTTTGCAGAAGAAAATAAAAACATAAAGCGTATGAAACAGGTAGAAGAAAGATACATCAGCTTGCTGACCGACTTCGGTTTCAAGCGAATTTTTGGAACAGCAATGAACAAGGATTTGCTCATTTGCTTCCTCAACAGCTTGTTTAATGGCAAACAGGTTGTGAAGGACGTATCGTATCTGAACCCGGAGCATGTGGGAGATGTCTATACCGACCGCAGAGCCATCTTTGATGTATATTGCGAGGGCGAAAACGGTGAGAAGTTCATCGTAGAAATGCAGAATGCCTACCAGACGTATTTCAAGGATCGTGCCCTTTTTTACTCCACTTTCCCGATTCGCGAACAGGCACCTAAGGGGAGTGAATGGGATTTCAAACTCAATCATGTTTATACCATAGCCCTGCTCAACTTCAGCATGAACGAGGATGCATTCGACAAGGAGAAAATCCGCCATCATGTGCAGTTGTGCGACACAGCTACCCACAAAGTATTTTACGACAAGCTCGAATATATCTATGTAGAGATTTCCAAGTTCAACAAACCCCTGGAAGAACTGGATACGCTCTACGAGAAGTGGCTCTATGCACTGAAGAATCTCTATAAGCTTACCCAACGCCCGAAAGAGCTGTGCGACAAGGTTTTCGACCGCCTCTTCGAGGAAGCCGAGATAGCCAAGTTTACTCCGCAGGAAATGAGGGAGTACGAGACCAGCAAGATGGCATATCGCGACATCAAGAATTCCGTAGACACTGCTAAGCGTGAAGGTATAGCTGAAGGTATGGAAAAGGGAATGAAGGAAGGCTTGGAAAAGGGTAGAGCTGAAGGTATGAACCAGCGAAGCCTTGATATTGCCAGGAACATGCTTGCTGATGGCGTTGACATCAATCTGATTATGAAGTATTCCGGTCTTACCCAGGAACAGATAGAAAAATTGAAATAAGATATTATCTTAGAGGTAACAGATAAGAATTCCCCCATCCTTCCATCAAAAGCAGGATGGGGGAATTTGCTTAATAGCTAAGAATATGCTGGCAATGGGACTTTCAGCCGAACAGGTTGCCAAGGCTACCCAGCTGCCTTTAGATATCATCATGAATCAGAACAACTCATAAAAAACAGAAAGCGGAGATGTAGATTACGAATATCACCATATAATCAAGGGTCTATACGCCACCTTTTCATCGTGGCATATAGACCACTCAACATTCAACAATCTCTAACATTATCGGAATTTCTATATTCTGTTTCCTGATTTTGGAAAAGTGTACGAGTTCGTACACAATCTTAACTGGACTCATATTAGGCGACGGTTATCTGAAAATAAAAAAGAGGGTGAGTCATCTGGTTATGACACACCCTCTTTTTGGCTTTTTATTTCTTTTTCTTCTTCTTCTTCTTTTTGATGCCGAAGAAATCGCGGAGGCCGTTGAAGTCTTTCTTCATGATGAGACCGAGACCCTGCGTGTTCAGACTGTTGCGCGTAAAATAGCGGTCGTTGGTCTGATTGTACATGCGTATGGCGAGGTTGCCGTTAGGGAAGATGAGGTAGCGGAGGTCAAAATCACCGATGAAACTTTGCGTGGCATTCGGATTGTCGCGATAACCGAACTGGCCATTGAAGAGTAACCGGTTGTTGAGCAGCTTGCCGCTCAGAATGCCCTCATATTCGGCATTGTTGAAACCTTCATCGCCCGTAGATATGTTGGCACCGAAATTCCAGTTGTTGCTCTTCACCACGTTGGAAAGTACGGTGTTCAGCTGCTGCGAGATGGTGCCGCTCAGCAGGCTCTGCATCGCCAGCGAAGTCTGACTCTGCTGTTCGCCATCCTCGCTCACCTGGTTGTTGTTGGTCTGGGCGTAGAACCGGCCGATGCCCAGAAGATAGAGCACCTGCTGGTTCATCTCTTCCTGCGAATTGATGATAGAGTAAATCATCTGCTTCGCATCGCTGTTAACCGTAGGCAGGTCCATCGAGAAATCTACCTTAGGCGATTGAGGCGTGCCGGTGATGTCCATCAGGCAGTCTACGCGGATGTTGTTGCCCGAGAACGAACGGCCTATGCGCAGGTCACTCAGCGGCACTCCGTTTACGGTATATTTAGCCCGCAGATTGAGTGGGGCGTTGTATGGGTTGCCACCGAAGGCGATGGTGCCGCCCGGCATAAACTCGAACTCCTTCTTGATGAGATTCTGGATGGTGAGCTTGTAGGTGCCGTGGTCTACCACATAGTTGCCAAACATGTCGAATGAGCCCTTGTTGAAGTAGTTGGCGCGAATTACGCCATCTCCGTTCAGGGTGATGTAATCGCCCGACTGCTCGTCCATAATCAGCTTGAGCGTGAGGTTCTGGTTGGTGTTTACGAGGAAGTTGATGCGCATATCCGATTCGAAATCGATGTCATCCTCTCTCTGTTTCGTGGTTGGAGCCCCGTTCAGGCTGTCCATGATATCCGGCACAATCTCGTGCCAGTGGATAAAGCTCTTGTCGCTGATGGCGTCCGGACTTGCCACATTATATACAAAGATGCTGCCCGGTTCGGGCTCGGCGTTGATATCGATGACGGTTTCGCCGCTCTTGCCGTGGATGCCTACCTCGCCCGTGGCATAGATGGTGCCATAGAAGGTGTTGTCGCCAAACTCGCGGGTATCGAAGCCCAGGAAGTTGTGCGCCTTGATATCGAGGTCGTAGCTCAGCCTTGTGAGGTGCTTGTGGTGGATGCCTCCGCTCAGGATGGCTATGTTGCGGTTGCGGTCGAAGATGGTATCATTCTCTATGAGGATATCATCTGGGATAGCGTGGGCACGGAGCGCATCGAAGGTATAATCGGTGTTGAGCTGCTTGAGGTGCACCTTGCCATGAGCGGTAATATCGCCTACGAGATTGACGCTTTTCAAATCGCCCACCACATTGAGATGACCATCGCCCCAGGCTTCTACCTGGTTCATGAAACTGCCGCAGAAATTCTCGAGGAATTTCATGCTGGTGCCCTGGGCATCGATACCCAGGTCGATATAGTTGCGCTTAGGCGAGACGTATCCGTTGATGAGCGTCTGATGCTCCGGACCATCATCGGCAACTGCATGAATATCAATCTGTTCAAGCTCCTTGTTGAAGTTGACACCAGCATGGAGTACACCGAGCGGTCCGTTTTCGAAGGTAAACTCCTTCACGTCTAGCTGGGCGTAGGCATCAGGGTCGTTGAAGAGGCTCTTGATGATAGCCTTGCCCGAAGCCTTGCCGGTGAAATCTACCGAATGGAAATTGATGAGGTTCAGCACGTATGCCACATCCACATCCTTCAGGTCGGCTACGATAGAATCGGTCTTCTCGGGTGTGGCAAGACCGGAAACGATGACGTGCTGCTGGTCGTGGCTCACGGCAAAATGGTCTACCAGCAGGCGCTTCTTGCTGTAGATGATGTCGGCAGGATGAACCTTCCACGGTGTGCCGTCGATTCTGATTTCAGACGGGTGTATGGTTACGTGGGCGGTAGAAACATGATCTTCGTTCTTGAAGAACTGCGCCCTCGTATCGATGATGCCCTGGATAGGGAGCTTGGCCGAATGGTTGTTGTAGAAGAGCTTGGCGAAGAGCTGGTTGTCGGCAGCGGCTGCCTTTACGTGGATGCCCGGTCCGTTATCTCCCCATTTGCCCTGCCTGATCTGCGCATCTACCTTGAGCGAATCGTTGATGGTATGCAGTCGCACTTTGGCTCCATGATAGTCTTTTGCGTCATAGCTGAAGTCAGGCACGCTGGCATAGATGTTGACAGTTTTCTCGGCATCGTTCATGAATCCATCGGCAAAGACGGGCTGCTCTATCTTCAGCGGAATGCCCAGCATGCGCTGCAGTATCTCGGTAGAGGTGATTTCTGCCTGGAAGGTGAAATGGTTCTTCGCACTCCTGTCTACCTTGCCGATGCCCGGAAGGGTAGGCAGTTTGCTGGCTACCAGGTTGGTGAAGCTCTTGGTGAGGGTAGCGTAATCGTACTCTCCGTTAACATGGATGCTGGCGAACGGGGCTTCGAGGTCGAAATAGCTGTCCTTGCCCTGGTTCTTGGCGCTTACGGTGATGTCATCGAGACTGTAGGTCTTGTCAGAAACCTTCAGTCCCAGGATGGTTGGCAGCAGATGCTGTACATGGGCAGTAGCTGCATACTGTTTGCGCGGGATGGAGTAGGAGCCTTCTACCTGGATGTTGGCGTTAGGGTCGGCGATGGATGCGAGTCCCTCGAGCAATCCCCGGTTATAGCTGCCGTCTATCTGAATGTTGCGGTAGCTGTACTTGTTGAAATCGAAGCGCGGAATGCTGCCCTTGGCATAGAAATGTTGCTTGTTGCCGTGAGCCGAAAGCGATGCTGCCAGGATGCCGAACTGCCCGTTGTCGAGGATTCGGCCCAGGTTGATGCCCTGGGTGTTGATGCTAGCCTTGAGCTCGGAGCCAGCTTTTTCGGCCTTGATGGCTACTTCGCCCACGCCGGTCTTCAGCTGGCCGCGGGTGCCTGCCTTCTTGCCAGCACCATATACTTCACCTATATAATATATGTCGCCCAGGCGCAGCACTTCTTTCGGAATGCTGATGCGTTTGCCCAGATTTCTGGAAACCTCTCCGATGCCATCGCCTGATATCTTGAGGGCTGAGATATTTGCCTTCCAGCGCAGAAGGCGGTCCCAATCGCTCACACGGCCGTTAGCCCTGAGCATCAGACTGCCGCTCTGAGTCTTGAATTCGAGGTTATGGATGCGGGCAGATGTACTGGTGCCCGAAAACTGGAGATGAAGCTGCAGGGCATCCTTGAACTTGCGGAGTTCAGGCACGAAGCAAGCAATATCGGCAAGCGTGATGACGGATGGCTTGATGCCGCCCTGAAACTGGAGTGTAGGCTTTACGATATGCTTGTTCTCGATGCGGTAGGTAGCGCGCAGGTCATCAAACTGCAATTGCGAATGAGGGAACTCGATGCTGAAGTCTCTGAGCAGGGCTTGCTGCTGGTCGGCATCGAGTTTGAATCTCAGATTTCTGAGTTGAAGTCCTGATTTATCTTTCAGCGCTATCTTCTTGACAGCCAAATGGATATCATTGTCTGTGAGATGGCCCAGAATAATGTGGGCAGAGAGGTCGGTGATGCCTAGATGCTGCGGCGAAAAGACGCCCGGCTCAGGCGCAATATCGCGCTGGTTGTAGGCAACGGCACCATGGCGGATAATCAGGCTTCCGATGTGCAGGTCGAGCGGAGTATGGCGGGTGGTATCTTTCGAAGCCAGCGAATCGAGCACGAACTGGATGTTCATCGGGCTCTTGGCATCCTGCTTGTAGATGTTGGCATTGAGCCCGAAGAGCTGGGCAGATGAAACCGAAATCTTGCCATCCTTCAAAGGCAGGAAATCGAGCTTTGCCGATACGCGCGAAGCACAGATCATGCTGTCGCCCTTCTGGTCGAGCATCATCACGTCATCTATGATAATGCGGTTGAAGAAGCCTAGATTCACCTTTCCGATACTTACCTGAGTGCCGAATTTCTGAGCCAGCGCACCGGCTACTTTAGAGCCGATGAAGGCCTGTACTGGTGGCACGTGCAACAGTACGACAAGCAAGAAATAGACAGCAGCCAGCGTCCATATAATGCTATTGATGATATGTTTTAAATGTTTCAGAGTTGCTTTCTCTAGTTTACAAAAATGTTACTAATTTGAATTTTGCGACAAAATTACTGAAAAATCGGCATAAAATCGAATAATTCACACAATTTTTCTTTTTTATATCACTTTTTTTCACTATTTTTGCAGCACGTTAGAAGTTTCAGCATAGAAGAAGATAAAATATATGTTTTATGGCAGATGGTCAGTATAGCGTCTTGATGAGGGCGCTGACGCATATATCTTGAAGTGAATAGTAAATTTATATTTAATATTTTTTTAATGTAGTTATGGCAAATGTAATTAAGTTACGTAAAGGCTTGGACATTAACCTTACGGGTAAGGCTTCCAAGGATGTAACGCTCCAGGTGGCTCAGGCTGGCGAGTATGCGCTGGTTCCTGCGGCTTTCGTGGGTGTGACTCCTAAGGTAGTGGTACGCGAGGGCGAGCATGTCAATGCCGGAGATGCCTTGTTTGTGAACAAGGCTTGCCCGGAGGTGAAGTTTGCCTCGCCAGTGAGCGGAGAAGTAACCGCCATTGAGAGAGGTGAGCGCCGAAAGGTGCTCTGCGTGAAGGTGAAGGCCGACGCAGTACAGACCTCTACGGATTTTGGTAAGAAAAACGTTGATGCGTTAGACGGTGAGGCTGTCAAGCAGGCGCTGCTTGAGGCTGGTCTCTTCGGATACATCAACCAGTTGCCTTATGCTGTGTCCACAACTCCCGACACCAAGCCTAAGGCAATTTTCGTTTCTGCCCTCCGCGACATGCCGCTCGCAGCCGACTTTGAGGTAGAACTCAAAGGCAACGAAGAGGCTTTCCAGACGGGTTTGACAGCCTTGAGCAAGATTGCGAAAACTTATCTTGGTGTTGGCGTTGACCAGCACAGCAATGCGCTCGGCGGGGCTAAGAACGTAGAACTCAATGTATTCGACGGTCCTTGCCCGGCAGGTAATGTAGGCGTACAGGTGAACAACATCGACCCGGTAAACAAGGGCGAGGTGGTTTGGACAGTAGATCCAGCATCGGTTATCTTCTTCGGAAGACTCTTCCTGACAGGTAAGGTTGATTTGCACAAGACTGTAGCTGTGGCTGGTAGTGAAATCAAGACTCCTGGCTATGCTGAAGTATTGGTAGGTACACCTTTAAGCAGTTTTGTAGCCAATCAGCTGAAAGCTGCTGACCATGTGAGACTTATCAATGGTAATCCTCTTACCGGTGTAAAGACGACCACAGCCGATTTCGTAGGTGGTCATACATCAGAGATTACAGCCATCCCAGAGGGTGATGACAACGACGAGATGCTGGGTTGGATTCTTCCACGTACCGATCAGTTCTCTACATCGCGTTCATATCTCTCCTGGCTCTTCGGCAAGAAGAAGGAGTATAATCTCGATGCCCGCGTGAAGGGTGGCGAGCGCCACATGATCATGAGCGGCGAGTATGACAAGGTGCTCCCGATGGACATCTATGGTGAGTATCTCATCAAGGCAATCATCACCGGCGATATCGACAAGCAGGAGCAGCTCGGTATCTACGAGGTAAGTCCTGAAGATTTTGCTGTGGCTGAGTTCGTGGATTCATCTAAGCTCGAATTGCAGAAGATTGTACGCGAGGGCTTGGATACCCTGCGCAAGGAGAACGCTTAGTTTTTAGTACTGTTAATTATTAAAATAATGAGTGCATTAAGAAATTATCTCAATAAGATAAAGCCTAACTTCCAGAAGGGAGGTAAGCTGCATGCCTTCGAGAGCGTGTTTGACGGTTTTGAGAGCTTCCTGTACGTGCCTAATACGACAGCGAAGAGCGGAGCCAGCATCCACGATTCCATCGACTCGAAGCGCATCATGAGCTTTGTGGTAATCGCCCTGATTCCTGCTTTGCTCTTCGGTATGTATAATGTGGGATACCAGAATTTCAAGGCTGCAGGTACACTGGATACTGCCAGCTTCATCGAGGTCTTCGGCTTCGGATTCCTGGCTGTCCTCCCTAAGTTGCTGGTTAGCTACATCGTGGGTCTCGGCATCGAGTTTGCCTGGGCTCAGTGGAAGCACGAGGAAATCCAGGAGGGTTACCTCGTCAGCGGTATCATCATCCCATTGATCATTCCTATCTCTACACCGCTGTGGATGCTCGCCCTGGCGTGCGCCTTCGCAGTTATCTTCTGCAAGGAGATCTTCGGTGGTACTGGTATGAACATCTTCAATGTGGCTGTGGGTGCCCGTATGTTCCTCTTCTTCTCATATCCACTGGCTATGAGTGGTGATAAGGTCTGGGTGGCTAAGGATGCTATCTTCGGTCTGGGTAACACCCTGCCTGATGGCTTCACTGCTGCTACTCCTCTCGGTCAGCTGGCTCAGGGCAGCATGCCTTCAGCTAGTCTCTGCGATTCTATCATCGGTTTCATTCCTGGCTGTATCGGTGAGACTTCAGTCATCGCCATTGCCATCGGTGCCATCATCCTTCTCTGGACAGGCATCGCATCATGGAAGACCATGGGCAGCGTATTCGCAGGCGGCATCGTGATGGCGCTTATCTTCCAGGCTCTCGGCATGACACCTATCGCCTGGTATGAGCACATCATTCTCGGTGGTTTCTGCTTCGGTGCCGTATTCATGGCTACCGACCCTGTAACCTCAGCCCGTACTGAGAAGGGTAAGTACTTCTACGGATTCTTCATCGGGGCCATCGCCGTTATCGTACGTGTGATGAACCCAGGTTATCCAGAGGGTATGATGCTCGCTATCTTCTTTGGCAACATGTTTGCTCCACTCATCGACTACTGTGTAGTTCAGGGCAACATCTCACGCCGTGCTAAACGTGCTATTAAATAATGTAGGAGGAATGTAGATATGAAGACAAATTCAAATAGCTATACTATTATCTATTCGGTTATCATCGTGGTAATCGTGGCATTCCTGCTCGCGTTCGTGTCTTCTTCGCTGAAGGCAACACAGGATGCCAACGTGGCTCTTGATACTCAGAAGCAGATTCTCAACTCGCTGAACCTGCGCGACCTTGACAACGCTACTGCGGCTGCCAAATATAAAGAGGTGGTGAAGGACGAGAAGGAGAAGGACGGCATGAAGTATTACGAGTGCGAGATTGATGGTCAGAAGAAGACCGTTTACTCTGTAAAGGGTATGGGTCTCTGGGGCGGCATTTCAGGCTTCATCGCCGTGGATGCCGACAACAACACCATCTATGGCGTATATTTCAACCACGAAGGCGAGACTGCCGGACTTGGTGCTGAAATCAAGGACAACCTGAAGTGGCAGCAGAAGTTCCAGGGCAAGAAGATTCACAAGGATGGAGTAGAGGGCATCGCTCTGGGCGTTGAGAAAGACGCTCCTGCCGGCGACCCTAACAATGTAGATGCCGTTACCGGTGCTACATTGACATCCGATGGTGTGGATGCAATGCTCAAGGAAGGTCTTGCTAAATTCATTAAATAATTAAGCGAAATTATGGCATTATTTAGTAAACAAAATAAGGAGGCATTCATCAAGCCACTGAACGGCGACAACCCTATCCTCGTTCAGGTGCTTGGTATCTGTAGTGCCCTGGCTGTTACTTCCCAGCTGAAGCCAGCCATTGTGATGGGACTTGCCGTTACTATCATCACGGCATTCTCTAACGTGATTATTTCCATCATCCGCAACACCATCCCTCAGCGCATCCGTATCATCGTCCAGTTGGTGGTAGTTGCTGCCCTGGTTACCATCGTGAGCCAGGTGCTGAAGGCTTTCGCCTACGACGTGAGCGTGCAGCTCTCCGTGTATGTGGGTCTGATCATCACCAACTGTATTCTGATGGGTCGCTTGGAGGCGTTCGCCATGATGAACAAGCCTTGGCCTTCATTCCTCGATGGTGTAGGTAATGGTTTGGGTTACGCCCTCATCCTCGTGATTGTGGGTGCTGTTCGTGAGTTTCTGGGCCGCGGCTCATTGCTCGGTTTCCAGCTGATACCGGAGGGAGCTTACAACTTCGGATATGTTAACAACGGTATGATGACCATGCCAGCCATGGCATTGATTCTCGTTGGATGTGTAATCTGGGTACATCGTGCCTATATTTATAAGGAGGAGAAGTAAGATGGAGCACGCAATAAGTTTGTTTTTCCGTTCGATTTTCGTCGATAACATGATCTTCGCCTACTTCCTGGGTATGTGTTCATACTTGGCAGTATCCAAGAACGTGAAGACCTCTTTGGGCCTGGGCTTGGCAGTAACCTTCGTGTTGCTCATCACCGTGCCTGTAGATTACCTGTTGCAGACCAAGGTGCTCAGCGCCGATGGCATTCTGGGTGTTGACCTCACTTACCTGAGCTTCATCCTCTTCATCGCCGTCATCGCCGGTATCGTGCAGCTGGTAGAGATGATTGTAGAGAAGTTCTCACCATCGCTCTATGCAGCGCTGGGTATCTTCTTGCCATTGATTGCCGTAAACTGTGCCATCATGGGTGCATCGCTCTTCATGCAGCAGCGCATCCTGATGGAGCCTACCAATACTCAGGCTATTACCTCTGTATGGGATAGCATCGTTTATGCCGTAGGTTCCGGTCTGGGTTGGACTCTCGCCATCGTTCTGATGGGAGCCATCCGCGAGAAGATGCAGTATTGCGACGTGCCAAAGCCATTGCAGGGACTCGGCATCACATTTATCACAGTAGGCCTCATGGCAATGGCTATGCTTTGCTTCTCAGGCTTGAAAATCTAAAATAGGAGGACTATAGATATGGGTAATACATCATTTATATTGGCTAGTATCGGAGTTTTCCTCGTGGTGATTCTCCTGCTGGTTATCATTCTGCTCGTGGCTAAGAAGTATCTGAGCCCTAGCGGAAATGTAAATATCGTAATCAATGGCGACAAGACCATCAACGTGCCTCAGGGCAGCAGTTTGATGACTACGCTGAATGAGAACGGCATCTTCCTGCCTTCTGCCTGTGGCGGTAAGGCAAGCTGTGGCCAGTGTAAGGTTCAGGTGCTCGAGGGCGGCGGTGAGATTCTCGATTCTGAGAAGCCTCACTTCACCCGCAAGCAGATTAAGGACCACTGGCGCCTGGGATGCCAGTGCAAGGTGAAGGGCGACCTGAAGATCAAGGTGCCTGAGAGTGTGATGGGCGTGAAAGAGTGGGAGTGCGAGGTTATCTCCAACAAGAACGTTTCATCATTCATCAAGGAGTTCAAGGTGGCTCTGCCTCCAGGCGAGCACATGGACTTCGTTCCGGGTTCTTACGCTCAGATCAAGATTCCTGCATACGACTGCATCGATTACGACAAGGATTTCGACAAGGATCTCATTGGCGAGGAGTACATCGGAGCATGGAAGAAGTTCAACATCTTCTCTCTCAAGGCTCACAATCCAGAGCCTACCGTTCGTGCTTACTCTATGGCGAACTATCCTGACGAGGGTGACATCATCACCCTGACCGTACGTATCGCCACAACTCCATTCTTGCCACGTCCACAGGTAGGATTCCAGAACGTACCAACAGGTATCGCTTCTTCTTACATCTTCTCTCTGAAGCCAGGCGACAAGGTAATGATGAGTGGTCCTTACGGAGACTTCCATCCTAACTTCACATCAGGCAAGGAGATGATCTGGATTGGTGGTGGTGCCGGTATGGCTCCATTGCGTGCGCAGATTATGCACATGACCAAGACCCTGCACACTACCGACCGTGAGCTTCACTTCTTCTACGGAGCGCGTGCATTGGGTGAGGCATTCTTCCTTGAGGACTTCTGGGAGCTTGAGAAGGAATTCCCTAACTTCCACTTCCATCTTTCATTGGACCGCAAGGACCCAGTGGCAGATGCTCAGGGCGTGAAGTACTACGAGGGATTTGCTGTTAACTGCATCCGTGATACCTACTTGAAGGATCACGAGGCACCAGAGGATTGCGAGTACTATCTCTGCGGACCTCCAATGCTGATCAAGACAGTAACAGATTATCTGGATTCTCTTGGAGTAGATCCTGAGAGCATCATGTACGATAACTTCGGATAAAACGATAATTCAATCAAAAGAGCAATGCTTGTTCTCAAAAAATGAGAGGCAAGTGTTGCTCTTTTTTTATTTTTCTGAATATATACAATATAATAGAGATAATTACGTTTTTATCTTGAAAGTATAGATTTAATTATGAATAAGATAAAGGTAGGTGTATGTTTTGCCCTTTGCAGTCTGGCAGCCCCATCTATGGCACAGTATATGTGGCAAGAGGAGGATGGCACGGAGAAGATAGATCTTCGGGAAGATATACAATATGGTGTTGAGATGCAAGGGTCGTTTTCGAAAGGTAAAACCCCATTGTGGCTTAACGCAAACAAACATGGATTAAGTTCTTTAGAGAAGAATAACGGCTATCTCAGAGGTAGTCTGGTTCGTCCGCTTTCTGCAGATTCTGCTCGCCGCTGGGCTGTAGGTTATGGAGTAGATGTGGCAGTACCGGTAAACTATACCAGCCATGTAGTGGTGCAGCAGGCTTATGTGGAGGCCCGCTGGCTTTATGGTGTGCTGACTGCAGGTGCCAAGGAATATCCGATGGAGCTAAAAAACCAGTCGCTCTCCAGTGGTAGCCAGTGTCTGGGTATCAATGCCCGTCCGATACCTCAGGTTCGTCTGGCGCTTCCTGAATATTGGACGCTTCCGTTTGGTAGAGGCTGGCTGCAACTGAAAGGTCATCTGGCTTATGGTATGACTACGGATGATGGCTGGCAGCATGATTTTACGAAACGGCAGACTAAATATTGTGACCACATGCTCTATCACAGCAAGGCTGGTTTCTTGCGTATCGGAAACGAGAATGCTTTCTGTCCGCTCAGCATAGAAATGGGCTTGGAAATGGTTGCTCAGTTTGGTGGCAACGCATATCGTCTAATAGGTGACAGTATGGTACAGATTCCTACCGAGAAAAATCTGAAAGGCTTCTGGCATGCGCTGTCGGCAACGGGCTCTGATGCAGGTGAAGGGGCTTATGCCAATGTTGCCGGCAACCAGTTGGGCAGTTGGCTGATGCGTATCAATTATGACACTGACAGTTGGAAAGCTGCCATCTATGCCGATCATTATTTCGAAGATCACAGCCAGATGTTTCTCCTCGACTATAATGGATATGGTGAGGGCGCAGACTGGAATAAGAAAGTAAAACGCCGTTTCTTCATGTATTCGCTGAAGGACATTATGCTGGGCTTCGAACTGAATCTGAAGTATTCGCGCTGGCTGAAAAATGTGGTGCTGGAGTATCTCTATACCAAATATCAGAGTGGTCCGTACAATCATGACCGTACATCGGGTATCGCAGACCATATAGCGGGTACTGATGATTATTATAACCACAGCATCTATCCTGGATGGCAGCATTGGGGCCAGGTGATAGGAAATCCACTCTACCGTTCGCCTATTTATAATAATGACGGATGTATTGATATCAGGAACAACCGTTTCATAGCTTATCATCTGGGTTTTGATGGTCAGCCTACACAGCGGTTGGGCTATCGTATATTAGGCACCTATCAGAAAGGTTGGGGTACATATAGCAACCCGTTTACAAAAAAGCATCATAATGTAAGTTTTCTGGTAGAGGGTCATTACGATTTCCCGCATCAGTGGCAGTTGAAGGCAGGCTATGCGATGGATTTCGGAAGCGAAAAGATGCTGGGACATAATGCCGGTATGCAGATAACCATCAGCAAAAGAGGTTTGCTGACGAAAAGAAATAATAATCGATAAGATAGAAAATATGAAAAAGATAATAGGGGTGCTTTCCCTTGCTGTTATGATGCTCACTCTAAGCTCATGTGAGGTAGAAACAAGCCAGAATGGTGATTTGGATGGTTTCTGGCATCTGGAGCAGGTAGATACTTTAGCTACAGGGGGGACTTGTAACTTTGCAGATAAACGCGTGTTCTGGGGCTGCCAGTATAAGCTGATTCAGGTTGCTGATTATAATCGCTTCGAGGCTGGTAGAGGATTTTATCTGCGTTTTGAGCAAACCTCCGACAGTTTGCTGATTACATCTGTTTATCGTAATAAATGGCATGAAGATTATGGAGGCGATGTACTTTTAACAGAGATGAATGATTCTTTGCGTAGCTGTGGCATCAATCATCTGAATGAGCATTTTGCCAAGGAGGTAATGACCGGAGGTAAGATGCAACTGAAGAGTAAAACCCTGAGATTGCGGTTCAGAAAATTCTGAAAAAAGCCCTCGATGCATGCAGCACCGGGGGCTTTTTTGTAGTATGCTCGGTTTCTTACTTCTTCCTTTCTGATTCCTTGATGAAACCATGTCGGTAAGCATAGAGAAGCTCCTTCAGGTCTTCTATCTGCTTACGGAGTTCGCAACCTATATCTGTGTCGGCTACCAGCATTCGGCGGTTCGACATTTCTACAATCTGTGTGGTACTCTTGATGTCGGTACCTTGCTTGATGGCATCTTCCATACTCGTAAATGGCTCGTGCTGGACCAGCTGAAATCCGCGGGAGTGATATACTAAGGTGTAGCCGGCAATGCCAGTCTCGTTGTGGTAGGCTTTAGAGAAACCTCCATCGATAACCATCAGCTTGCCGTTTGCCTTGATAGGGTTCTCGCCCTTGGTTGTGCGAACGGGCACGTGCCCATTGATGATATGGCGGTTAGGACCGGTTACCCCAAACTCATCCATAATATGGTCGATAACCTGTTCGTTATCGCGCAACAGGAAGTAGTATCCCTTCTCTTCTTTATGAGTCTCCTTATCGGTAATGAAATAGCGCTCGAAGGTGGCCATCTTACTCTTGTCGAAGAGCGGACTGTCAGGACCGCACCATAGGTAGATGAAATAATCGATGGCATATTCCTTCTCATTCGGATCAGAATCTGATTGGAAAGCTGTGCGTATCTGCATGCCCGTATGATGCATCAGGGCTCTGCCGCTGAATTTCTTGCCAGGATATATTTCTACCTCTTTTAATGAACCATCTTCGTTGAGCGGACAGGAAGCATGGAAAAGCAGGTTGTTGTTGAAGATAGCGTACATGCAACCATGCTGCAGCATAACGTTGATATGCTTGTGCAGCTTCTCGCAGACCATAAACGAATGATGCAGTTTCTGAATCAGAATTTCCTCTTCTTCAGATAGTTTGTCTGGATTGTCCGGATCGATGGTAGGGAAGTGGCATGAGGTCATGTCATACTCTTTTCCGTAAATCTCTACCTTGCCTTTCCTGTAATCGATATGGTCAAAAAGACAACGGTCTTTCATCTTCCATTCCGGATGCTTCTTGAAAAGCTGGCTCTCTAATTTAAACTGGATGACAGCTATAGCCTTGTGCATCTGAGAGGTGAGCCGCTGAGTCTTTTCATCCATTGCTGCTGCACCTCCGCTGAGCTTAGGCAGAAATTCTTTGCAATCATCATCCTTGTAGGTTTCCATCGCAAAAGTAGCGAGTGGTACGAGGTTGATGCCATAGCCTTCTTCCAATGTCGAGAGGTTGGCGTATCGCAGGGAGAGACGTATCACATTACAGATGCAGGCATCATTGCCGGCAGCTGCTCCCATCCATAGTACATCGTGATTACCCCACTGGATGTCCCAACTGTGGTAGCGGCGCATCTTGTCCAAGATGATGTGGGCTCCTGGACCTCTATCGTAGATATCGCCCAGAATATGGAGCTGGTCGATAGCCAGGCGCTGGATGACGTTGGCTATAGCGATGATGAAATCATCGGCTCTGCCTGTGCTGATAATCGTATCAACAATAACATTGACATAGGCTGTCTTGTCATGATCTTCGGTGTGCTCGTGCAAAAGCTCCTGGATAATATACGAGAAATCGCATGGCAGCGATTTGCGCACCTTGCTTCGGGTATATTTGCTGGAAACATCACGGCATACAGCCACCAACTGGTGCAGGGTGATGTGATACCAGTCGTTAATGTCGGGTTCGTTCTGCTTGACGAGTTCCAGTTTCTGCTCAGGATAGTAAATAAGAGAGCAGAGTTCTCGCTTCTCCTGTTCGCGAAGGGTATTGCCAAAGAGTTCGTTCACCTTACGCTTGATATTTCCTGATGCATTTTTCAGTACATGCAGGAAGGCCTCATACTCACCATGGATGTCGGCAAGGAAATGCTCGGTACCCTTTGGCAGGTTGAGGATGGCTTGCAGGTTGATAATCTCGGTGCTCGCCTCTGCTATAGTAGGGAACGACTGAGAGAGCAACTGCAAATATCTCATGTCTTGTTCTATATTATAATGTTTCATGTTTTTTTCCATTTTCTTAGAGCCTTTTTACTATTTATTATCTTTTGCAAAGATAGTATAAATAATAGATAAAACAAAGGAAAAAAAGTATTTTTTTGAAAAATCTTTCTGTTTTTTCAGATTTTTGCAGTATTTTTGCAGAAGAAATATAATAATTCTTCAAACTAACTATATTTGATTATGAAACAAACTATTCTTGTTACTGGTGGTACAGGCTTCATAGGTAGCCATACTACAGTAGAGTTGCAGCAGGCAGGCTACAATGTTGTTATCGTAGATGATCTCTCAAACTCAAAGATTGAAGTACTCGATGGTATCGAAAAGATTACTGGTATCCGCCCTGCTTTTGAACAGGTTGACTTGCGCGACAAGGCTGCTACCGAGGCTGTATTCCAGAAATATCCTGATATTGAGGGTATCATTCACTTTGCTGCAAGCAAGGCAGTAGGCGAGAGCGTACAGAAACCATTGTTGTATTATCGCAACAATATCGTATCGCTCATCAATCTCCTGGAACTTATGCCAAAGTATCAGGTAAAGGGTATCATCTTCTCTTCTTCTTGTACCGTTTATGGGCAGCCGAAGCCTGAGAATTTGCCTGTAACAGAAGAGGCTCCTCATCAGAAGGCTACTTCACCTTATGGCAATACTAAGGAGATTAATGAGCAGATCATAGCTGATTATATCCATAGTGGTGCAGCCATCAAGAGCATTGTATTGAGATATTTCAATCCTATAGGTGCACATCCTTCTGCTGAGATTGGTGAGTTGCCAAATGGTGTGCCAAACAATCTGATTCCATACGTTACTCAGACTGCTATGGGTATCCGCAAGGAACTCACTATCTTTGGTAATGATTATGATACTCCTGATGGAACCTGTATCCGCGACTATATTTATGTTGTAGACTTGGCTAAGGCACATGTAGCTGCTATGGCACGTGTTCTTGATAAGGAGACTGAGCCTATCGAATATTTCAATATCGGTACAGGTAATGGAAACTCAACTCTCGAAATTGTTGAGACTTTTGAAAAAGCTACAGGTGTGAAACTGAATTGGAAGTATGGTCCACGAAGAGAGGGCGATATTGAGAAAATTTGGGGTGATTGCACCAAGGCGAACAAGGTACTCGGCTGGAAGGCTGAGGCTAAGCTTGAGGATGTGTTGGCTTCTGCTTGGAAATGGCAGCAGAAACTTCGCGCTGATGGCATCATGTAAAGTGTTGGTTGTTTTAGAAAATAATGTGAATTGGCTTCTTTTTTCCTCTGAAAGGTTAAAAAAGCTAATTTTTGGGAAACTTACCGTCGGGAAGACGGTAAGTTTCCTTTTTTTTATATATCTTTGCAGAAAGAACTATTGGTTTAACGAAACTTGAAAATATATGAAACGGACTTTACTTTCAATATTAACAATTGCAATGTTAGCGCTTTCTGTTCCTTCGGATGCTATGGCCAACGAGGGAAACATAGAATGGGCAGACCTTGATGTGGCAGATATCAACTTGAACTATGCTGGGGGCGTGATGCATATCACCGGCGCTAGCGGGCAAGTGGTGAGAATATATAATGTGGCAGGTGTTACAATCAAGACCTTCCGCATAGAAGGTAATGACAAGCGCGTAAACTTGCCATTGGCTGATGGTATCTATATTGTAAAGGTGGGGAATACCTTTACGCGCAAAATTTGCGTAAAGCATTAATAGTACTATAGAGGCCTTAGAATGCCGTTTAACTTTAATCAGAAAGTGAAGCTCTTTCATACTTCGTTACTTATTATTTTTTGCTGTTTGATGTTTTGTTCTTGCCACGACAAAGTACCAAACAGCAATTTTCAGTTATCGTTAGATGAGTTCAAAAACTCTCGTTCTTCGGCTTATGCTATTAATTCAAAGGTTATAAGAAATCTGTTGGATAGTATCATGCGAAATGATAAAGACCGACATGCTGCTGATTTGCATACCCGTCGATATTACCAGAATAAAGGTAGTCTGCTTTGGATTACACGTCATGGGGTAAATAGTCAGGCTGACTCCCTGGTGACTTGCCTGCGTACTGTAGCGGATATGGGATTTGATAAACGTCGGTTCTATGTGGATGCTATTGCCCGAGATATTGACAGGTTACGAGATTTAAATCTAGATTCAGCTGATAATCAGATAAATCAAGTGATAGCCCGACTGGAGTATCGCTTGACCAAAGCTTACTTCAGATATACGATGGGGCAGAATTTTGGATTTATGAATCCTAGTTTTGTTTTCAATCGTTTAGATACTCTTGCTCCCAATCCTTATGATAGTATCAAGAGACCCGTTAGGTTCAGAGGCCTGTTTGATGTAAAAATGGCTCATGCAGATGATGCGTTCTATCAGAAGGCTATGCAAATGGTTAGATGCGACTCGTTGGCTTCCTTCCTGAAAGAAGTACAGCCTAAGAATCCTTTCTATTATCAACTGCTGGAGAAATTGAAGGCTGGAGGACTGGGCAAGGCGATGAAAATCAAAATTCTCTGCAACATGGAACGTTGCCGCTGGAGACAGTATGATAATCCCTGGCAACACGAAAAATATGTGGTTGTCAATATACCATCGTTCCATCTGATGGCTATTGATCATCAGGATACGCTCTCGATGCGCATAGGATGTGGAGCCAGTAAAACCAAAACCCCGATATTGAACAGTCATATCAAACGTATGGAGTTGAATCCTCAATGGTTTGTTCCCCGTAGTATTGTTCTCCATGATATGATACACCGGGTGGGGAATCATGGCTACTTTCGCGCGCGTAACTACTATGTAAGGGAAGTGGCAACAGGTAAGGAGGTTGACTTAAACAGAGTAACTCAATCTATGCTTATTTCTGGTGCTTATGGCATAGCCCAGCGGGGCGGAAAGGGGAATGCTCTGGGAAGAATCATCTTCCGTTTTGATAATAATTTCTCGGTCTTCCTGCATGATACTAACAGTAAGGGCGTGTTTGGACAAGAGGATAGAGGAGTATCGCATGGATGTATCAGAATAGAAAAACCGTACGATTTCGCTGTCTTTCTATTGGCTGACAAAAACGAGAAACTGAAGGAAAAGATATACTATTCGATGACAGCAGATTCGCTAGCCAATAAAAAACTTGTTGTGAATAACGTAAAGGTTAATCCTCAAGTTCCTCTCTTCATAACCTATTATACACTCTATCCGTTAGCTGGAGGCAGAATAGCTGATTATTCTGATGTGTATGGATTTGATGCGGTAATATTCGATATGTTGAGAAAATATCTATAAACAACACATTTGTAAAAGCAATGATAAACGATAAAGAACTCTTGGCGATGATTAGGGATCCTAAGACCCAACGCGAAGGCTTTGCTGTACTGGTAAGTCAGTATAGCGAGCCGTTGTATTGGAAGGTTCGCCATATTGTCTTAGATCATGATGATGCTGATGATGTGTTGCAGAATGCCTTTGTTAAGGCTTGGACCAATCTGGATTCGTTTCAGGGAAAGTCTTCGCTCTCAACATGGCTTTACCGTATAGCAATTAACGAAGCGCTTGATTTCTTGAGGCGCAAGAAGCAGATGGTTAATGTCAGTACCGAAGACGAGCCGGGCTTGGCTTCACGTCTTCTTGCCGATGACTATTTTGATGGTGACCAGATTCAGACAGAACTGCAAGAGGCTGTAGCCCTACTGCCCGATGTTCAGCGCACAGTTTTCACTCTAAAATATTATGATAATATGAAATATTCAGAGATGAGTAAGGTGCTGTCAACAAGTGAAGGAGCTTTGAAGGCATCCTATCATCTTGCTGTGAAAAAAATAACCGATTTTTTCAATCGTAAGGATTAAACCTTTTCGGTTAGTTTTCGTCTATTTAATAAAGTATAAAAGAAAGGAATGAGGAATATGTTAAAAGAAGACAATATATTGAATAGCCGTTTTGGTAAGAAAAACCATTTCCAGGTGCCGGCTGGTTATTTCGACCAGCTTACTGATAGGGTGATGGCAAATTTGCCGGAGCAGGAACCCCGCATCATTCACATGCAGCCTAGCTTATGGCAGCGTATGCCGATTCGAAAGATTGCGGCGGCTGTTGCTGTTTTGGCTGTGATGGGAGGTGGCTCGGTACTGGCGCTGAAATATACGGGAAGCAGTAAGCCTGCTATGGCACATGTGGACCATATGGTTCAGAAAGCTGCTGTGAATAATAATGAAGATGCTACTTTTAATGAGATGGCCGATTATACGATGATGGATAATGAAACTATCTATGCATCGCTGATTGCAGAAAATTAATGGTTGGTATTTCTTTTTGTCTACAGATAAAGATTTTTAAAAACGATAAGGTATGAGAAAGATAATGCAACATAGGTTTCTTGCGCTTTTAGCTATGCTGATGATTAGTCTGGTTTCACTTGCTTCACAGCCTCAGGGTAGAAAACATCATGATGGATTTAATCCTAAAAGGTTTCAGGCAGAACTAGAACAGTTTATTACGACTAATGCCTGTCTTACGCCGAGAGAAGCTGCTAAATTCTTCCCGGTATATAGACAGATGGGTAAGAAAATGCGTATGATATTCGATGAAATGCGCCGATTCCGTCATGTGAATCCGAATGATAATGAGGCATGTGCCGAAGCTATCAGGAGAAAGGATGAGTTGGATATTCAGCTGAAACAGTTGCAGCAAGAGTATCATTCTAGATTTATGACCATCTTACCACCTAATAAGGTGTTCAGTGTCATCAAGGCAGAGGAACGGTTCCATCGCCAGGCATTCAGACGGATGAAGAAATAAATCTCTAAAAAAGTAGAGATAAAACTATTTAATATGTATTTATGTGAATTTTGGTCACATTAATAGGGTCGCGAAGATATTTTTAATAATATTTTCGCGATTTTATTTTGTCCTTTCCGTTATTTGTTGTACTTTTGCACTTTGGAAAATAATAATATAATATAATAAGGTATGTACAGAAGTAATACGTGTGGAGAGTTACGTCTCTCTGATGCCGGCAAGGAAGTGACACTTGCCGGTTGGGTACAGCGCTCAAGAAAGATGGGTGGTATGACATTCGTCGATTTGCGCGACCGTTATGGTATCACACAGTTGGTCTTCAACGAGGCTGATAACAAAGACTTGTGTGATGCAGCTAACAAGCTAGGTCGTGAATTCTGCATTCAAATAAAGGGTGTAGTAAGTGAACGACAGAGCAAGAATCCTAAAATGGATACTGGTGACATCGAAATCCTGGTGAAGGAACTCAATGTCCTCTCTCAGAGTCAGACCCCTCCTTTCACTATCGAAGATAATACTGATGGTGGTGATGATATCCGTATGAAGTATCGTTATCTTGATTTGCGTCGTCCTGCAGTGCGCAAAAATCTGGAGTTGCGTCATCGTATGTGCATCTTGATTCGTAACTTCCTCGATGCACAGAACTTCATGGAGGTTGAAACTCCAATTCTTATTGGTAGTACACCAGAGGGAGCCCGCGACTTTGTTGTTCCTTCCCGTATGAATCCAGGTCAGTTCTACGCTCTTCCACAGAGTCCTCAGACTTTAAAGCAGCTCTTGATGGTTGCTGGTTTCGACCGCTATTTTCAGATTGCCAAGTGCTTCCGTGATGAGGATCTTCGTGCTGACCGTCAGCCAGAGTTTACACAGATTGACTGTGAAATGAGTTTTGTTGATCAGGATGATGTCATCAACCTTTTCGAGGAAATGGCTCGCCATTTGTTTAAGGAGATTCGTGGTGTAGAACTTCCTAAGTTGGAGCAGATGACCTGGCACGATGCTATGCGCCGTTTCGGTAGCGATAAGCCAGACTTGCGCTTCGGTATGGAATTTGTTGAGTTGAAAGATGCTTTCACAGGTAAGGGTAATTTCTCAGTATTCGATGAGGCTAAGTATATTGGCGGTATCTGTGTTCCTGGTTGTGCTGATTATAGCCGTAAGCAGTTGAACGAATTGACTGATTTTGTTAAGCGTCCTCAGGTCGGTGCCAAGGGCTTGGTATATATCAAGTACAATGCTGATGGTACCGTAAAGAGTAGCATAGATAAGTTCTATTCTCCAGAGGAACTTGCTGAAATCAAGACCGTAATGGGAGCCAAGGATGGTGACCTTGTTTTGATTTTGAGCGGTGATAATGCTAACAAGACACGCATTCAGCTTTGCTCTTTGCGTTTGGAAATGGGTGATCGTTTGGGACTTCGTGATAAGAATGTATTCAAGTGTCTTTGGATTATTGACTTCCCTCTCTTTGAGTGGAGCGATGAGGAGCAGCGCCTGATGGCTACGCACCATCCATTCACTATGCCAAATCCTAATGATATCCCATTGCTCGATGAGCATCCTGAGCAGGTTCGTGCCAAGGCATACGACTTTGTTTGCAATGGTATCGAAGTAGGTGGAGGTTCTCTCCGTATCCATGATACTCAGTTGCAGGAGAAGATGTTCGAGGTTCTCGGCTTTACTCCAGAACGTGCTGAGGCCCAGTTCGGTTTCTTGATGAATGCTTTCAAGTATGGTGCACCACCTCACGCAGGTCTTGCTTTCGGTTTGGACCGTTTCGTCAGCATTATGGCTGGTCTCGATAGTATTCGCGATTGTATTGCCTTCCCAAAGAACAACTCAGGTCGAGATGTTATGCTCGATGCTCCTTCTGAACTTGACCCTAAGCAGTTGGATGAATTGGAGATCAAACTTGATTTGAAGGCTGAATAAAAATAGAGAAACGAAGGTATTCACTCCATAAAAGAGTATGCGTAAAATGCCTTGAGAAAAATTCAAAGATTTATAATAAGTAATTGATTTTTAGTAAATAAAGTGCTGCGCTTCTTGACGTAAATCAAGAAATGCAGCACTTTTGTTTATAAGTAGTAGTTTTTTCTATTTTTCTAGCACTATTTCGAAATAAAAGTTATAAATTTGCAGCAGATATTAAGGTTGAGCTGATGAAATGAGGCTCAATAGAATCATAAAATTCTTAAAACATGGTAGAAAAGAAAGCGACAACTAAGACTGCTGCAAAGAAGCCAGCAGCAAAGAAGGCTCCAGTAGCAAAGAAGGCTCCTGCAGCAAAGAAGGACGTTCTTTACTTGAACGCAGAGAACGCAGGTTTTAGAGCTGGTGATGTATATCAGGCATTGGCAGCTTCAGAAAAGGCTCTCACAGTAGCAGAAATTGCTAAGGCTGCTAAGATCAGTACAGAGGATGTAATCCTTGGTATCGGTTGGCTCTTCAAAGAGGGTAAGATTAAGGATGAGGACAACAAGGTTGCTCTCGCTTAAATAAGGTTTATTTTTCAAAGAGCCGCGATTGCTTGTAAGTGAGTAACCGCGGTTTTTTCTTTTTCTGTCTTCTCTCTTGAAAGAGGACGAATGTTATGATTATTATATGAAACTTGATCAGGAGATATTCAATGTTCTTTTGGCTGCGGGTGCAAAAGGGTTGAAAGTAGAAAAAATAGCTCGTCATGTATATAATTCCTGTAATTCGATTTTTACACCTCTGAATTACAAGGATGTTCATAGCTATGTTACGCAATATCTCACCAGATGCGCTAAAGACCCACAATCGCTTATAGAAAAAGGTAAGGGGTATGGTGTATATCATGTTAATTTTGATTCAAAGGCCGTACAGCAACTGATGCTCAATTTTTCTTCTTCTGTATTAGAAAATAGTAATGAAGGGGAGGACAAGGCTGACGATAGTGCTCCTCAAAGTCTTTTTGATGAGAATATGTTCTAAATTATTTTTTTATGAGGGGAATGTTATAGTATGTTCGTATAATATATGTAGACTTTATAAAAACTGATAAAAGTTAAACAATAAACATATAAACGAATAAACTATGGCTAGTAGATATTTATTAGGTTTTGACGTAGGCTCAAGTTCTGTAAAGGCTTCGCTTACTGATGTTGACAATGGAGAAATCGTAGCTTCTGCATTCTATCCGGATCATGAAGCACCCATTATGGCTGTAAAGACCGGTTGGGCAGAGCAGGATCCTCAGATGTGGTGGGATAATGCTAAGCTGGCGCTTAAGAAAATCATGGCAGAATCTGGTGCCAAGGGTGAAGATATCCTTGCTATTGGTATCTCGTACCAGATGCATGGCTTGGTTTGTGTTGATAAGAATCAGCAAGTTTTGCGTCCTAGTATCATCTGGTGCGACTCTCGTGCCGTACCTTACGGCGAGAAGGCTTTTCATGATTTAGGTGAGAACTTCTGCTTGCGTAATCTGCTCAATTCTCCTGGAAACTTTACTGCATCTAAACTTGCATGGGTAAAGGATAATGAACCGGAACTGTTTGATAAGATTGATAAGATTATGCTTCCTGGTGATTATCTGGCAATGAAACTTTCAGGTGAAGTTAAGACTACTATCAGTGGTCTTTCTGAAGGTATGATGTGGGACTTCAACCAGAAAAAGCCTGCTAAATTCCTGCTTGATTACTTTGGCTTCGATGAAAGCATTCTGGCTGATATTGTTCCTACTTTCTCTGTACAGAGTGTAGTAAGTAAAGCGGCAGCTGAAGAACTTGGTCTGAAAGAAGGTACACCAATATCTTATCGTGCGGGTGACCAGCCAAATAATGCTGTGAGTCTGAATGTGTTCAATCCGGGTGAAATAGCAAGTACTGCAGGTACATCAGGAGTTGTATATGGTGTATTGGGTGATGTTAACTATGATCCAAAGAGCCGTGTCAATACTTTTGCTCATGCTAATTATACTACAGACCTTGACCGTCTTGGTGTATTGTTGTGTATCAATGGAACTGGTATCTTGAATGCGTGGGTTCATCGAAATATCACTCCAGATGTAAGCTATGCGGATATGAATGATCTTGCAGCTTCTGTACCAATAGGTAGTGATGGTGTTAAGATTATCCCATTTGGTAATGGAGCTGAGCGTGTATTAGAGAATAAGGAAGTTGGTTGTTCTATTCGTGGCATCAGCTTTAATAAGCATAATCGTGCTCATATTGTTCGTGCAGCACAAGAGGGTATCGTCTTCAGTTTCTGCTATGGAATGGAAATCATGCAGCAGATGGGTATGGATATCAAGAATATTCATGCAGGTAAGGCTAATATGTTCCTCAGTCCGTTGTTCCGAGATACCTTGGCGGGTGTGAGTGGTGCTACTATCGAACTTTATGAGACAGATGGTAGTGCAGGTGCAGCTAAGGGTGCTGGTATTGGTGCCGGTATCTATAAGGATCATAATGAGGCTTTTGCTTCATTGAAGAAACTTGCAGTCATAGATCCTGATGAGGCTAACCGTTCTGCTTATCTCGAGGCTTATTCTGCATGGAAAGAAGAGCTGAAAAAACTTTAAACGTTTGTAATTTACTTTAGACAAACTTTTTTTATAATATCAGATAAAGGGTGGGAGAAGTCTCACCCTTTATTTTTCTTTTTCCCGATTCTTTTGACTTTTTGGGGAGCTTCCGTCTTATTTAAGGATTGGATTTAAATATCTGTAGTTGATTTTCTGAGTATCTATCCTCCTATGTTTTGTCATGATGAACCGCTTTAGAAGATAGATAAGTGATTATACAATGAAAAAATCCCCCAGCCCGCTTGAGAAAGCAGGATGGGGGATTGGTATTTTGAATCAAAACAGTTTAATTCTTGAAACTGTGGATTGGAGCCGGAATACGACCGGCACGGTTTACGAATGCTTCGCAACTGAATGGGTTTACAGGCATGATTGGAGCATGACCGAGCAAACCGCCAAAATCTACATTGTCGCCTACCTTCATGCCCACAACTGGGATGATACGTACGGCAGTAGTCTTCTGGTTAACCATACCGATGGCAGCCTCGTCGGCAATGACACCGGAAATGGTGGTGGCTGGAGTATCGCCAGGGATGGCAATCATATCCAAACCTACTGAGCAGACACAAGTCATCGCCTCAAGCTTCTCGATGGTCAGCGCACCTGCCTCTACAGCGTTGATCATACCCTGGTCTTCGCTGACAGGGATGAAGGCACCGCTCAAACCACCTACATAAGAAGAAGCCATGATACCGCCCTTCTTAACCTGGTCGTTCAGGAGTGCAAGAGCTGCTGTGGTACCAGGAGCACCGGCATGCTCAAGACCGATGAGCTCGAGAATATCGGCTACACTATCACCGATAGCTGGGGTAGGAGCCAATGAAAGGTCGATGATGCCGAAAGGTACGTTCAGACGGCGTGAAGCCTCCTTGGCTACCAACTGACCTACACGGGTAATCTTGAAGGCGGTGCGCTTGATGGTTTCGCAAAGAACCTCGAAGCTTTCACCCTTTACCTTCTCCAATGCATACTTTACAACGCCAGGACCGCTGACACCGACACTCACTACCGCATCGGCCTCAGAAACACCATGGAAGGCACCAGCCATGAACGGATTGTCGTCTGGCGCATTGCAGAGAACAACGAGCTTGGCGCAGCCCAGAGAACCTCTGTCTTTGGTTGCCTCGGCTGTATCCTTTACGATTTCGCCCATCAGGCGGACAGCATCCATGTTGATACCGGTCTTGGTAGAACCCACATTGACTGAGCTGCAGACGAAATCGGTCTGTGCCATCGCCTGAGGGATAGAACGGATAAGAAGCTCATCGCTCTTGCTCATACCCTTGCTTACGATGGCAGAATAGCCGCCCAGGAAGTTGATGCCGAGTTCCTTGGCACACTGGTCGAGGGTCTTGGCAATCTTCACGTAATCGTCGGTAGTCTTGCAGGCAGAACCGCCTACCAGCGAGATTGGAGTGATGGAGATACGCTTGTTGACGATAGGTACACCAAACTCCTTGGAGATTTCTTCGCCGGTCTTCACCAGGTTCTTTGCCAGACGTGTAATCTTATTATGAATGTTCTGACAGAGCTCATCGAGATCGGTAGATGCGCAATCCAAAAGGTTGATACCCATGGTGATGGTACGCACATCGAAATTCTCCTGCTCTATCATCTTATTGGTTTCGATAACCTCAGATATATTGATCATATTGTTTGCTTTTTAAATTCTGTGCATCATATTGAAAATTTCCTCGCGCTGGCATTTGATCTGCACGCCCATAGCCTTACCAACATTGGTGAGTTCATCGGCTACTTCCTCGAAAGTTTTCTGCATCTTGCCCATGTCTACGATCATCATCATGTTGAAATACTCCTGTACGATGGTCTGAGAGATATCCAAGATGTTGATACTGTTCTCTGCCAAATAGGTACATACCTTGGCGATGATACCAACGGTATCCTTGCCCACTACTGTAATAATCGTTCTGTTCATGTATTTATTCCTTATTTTAAATTGGTAAGTTTTCGGCTGCAAATTTACAACTATTTTGTTAGACTACCAAATAAAAAGTCAGAAAACTTGTAAAATCACTAACGCTTTGCAAGTTTTCTGACTCATTTTTACCTTTCTTGTTTCCTTATCTTACTTGATACCTCTTTCGTTGAGTGCCTTAGAATATTTGGCTGCATTCTGCAGGTGCTCATCGTAAGTGCGGGCAAAATTATGAGTGCCGCTGAAATCCTCCTTGGCACACATGTAGAGGTAATCGTGATGCACATGGTTGAGGACGGCATCAATACCTGCTACGCTCGGAATGCGGATAGGCCCCGGTGGCAAACCTGGGTTCTTGTAGGTATTATACGGGTTCTTGATAGACAGGAGGTTGTTGTAGATGCGCTTGAGGTCGAATCGCTGCCAGGCATATTTAATGGTAGGATCGGCCTGCAATGGCATTCCCTCTGGATATTCGGCATTGCGAAGCATCAGACGGTTATAATACATGCCGGCTATCATCGGTTTTTCGCCGTTATTGGCTGTTTCTTCGTCCACGATGCTGGCAAGGGTGATGATCTCAATCGGTGTCAGCTTCATAGCCTTTGCCTTTTCGGTGCGCTCAAAGTTCCAAAACTTGTCGCTTTCTTTCTTCATGCGCTCCAGAAATTTATCTACCGAGATGTTCCAGTAGAGATCGTAGGTGTTAGGTACGAACATGCAGGCGATGGTGGCAGTATCGTAACCGTATTTCTGACAGATGCTCTCGTCGCGCAGGGCATGGTAGAGGTCGTTGCTGCCAAACATCATCTTCTTGCCAATCTCATCAGAGAGTTTGTCGAGCGTGCGGACCGAAGGGATGGTAAGGCTAACTGGTTCCTGCAAACCGTTCTTCATGTGGCGCCATGTCTTGAGGGCACCATCGCCCGGAGCAATGGCGTATCTGCCGGTGCGGATATGATCGGCATAGCCGGAATGGAGGGTCAGGGTCTTGAATGCCTGGAACGGAATGCTCTTGGCAAATGGGCGGAGCTTGTTGTATACAGAGTCGATGTTATCATCGTTGTCGATGTAAACATACTCGGTGTTGCTGCTCTTCGAGAAGGAAGAGAAACAATAGATGTAGCCCACGATGGCGATGACTGCGATGCAGCCTATAGCGCCATACAGATAGAGCTTAGAAAATGATTTTTTCTTTTTCATATTCTTCTTGTTTGTTATTTTTCGGGTGCAAAAGTACAGTAAAAATAGGAAATAGCAAAGTATAGGAATTTAAAATAGGTTAATTGTCATCTTTCTTTATCCGTTGTGTCTGCTTTTTTGTTACCTTTGCACTTGACATTGAGAATCAACATGTGTATCGGTGCTTTCGGGCACATTATTATAAAAGTATTATGAAAATGAAGTTTTCGATAGCGTATGCTGCCAAGTGGGGTCATGCCCTGCATGTAGAATTAACTTTTGCCGCCGCTGATGGATATCAAGATACGATGGACTTGCCGATGACCACCCGGGACGGTTATCACTGGGAGGTGGAAATGGCGTCAAGGCAGAACCGCCATCACCCTTTCGTAGCTGTGGCTTACTGCTACTGCGTGAAAGATGCTGGGGGAAAGGTGCTGCGTAGGGAATCGCTCGCTTCTGCCCGCCAATATGTTTTTGATGAGAGTAAGAATTTCTATTTTCAAGACTATTGGCTGGAGGAGGATAATCCTTACGTGGAAAAAAATGCCTTCGTATTGCAGCAGGTGAAGTTTACTGATGTCAAGCCAGCGCGTCTGCCTCTCTTCGACCGTACTATCATCTTCAAGATTCATGCCCCGAAACTCTATGAGGGTGAGGCTGTAGCTCTGTTGGGAAATCATCCTACGCTGGGCAAATGGAATCCGGCTCATTTCCTGAAGATGCAGAACTATCATGGCAAGGACTGGGAAATATCTGTGAATGTGCAGGCTATCGATGAGCCGATAGAATATAAATATGTGGTGATTGATGCACAGACCCAGAAACTGAAGAGATGGGAATTTGGGGATAACAGAATCTTTGGCATTTCGGGTAATGAACAGGCTGGCGGACAGGGAACTCCTCAGGGTGAAATCCGTGTATACCATCAGGATGTTTATGTGCTACACGGCGGTGAGTTCCGCATCAAGAGGGTTCCGGTTCATGCCCAGTTCAATTTCGATACCTATATATTCGATCTTGACGGAACCCTGATTTCTTCTCTCCACGACCTGGCTGCAAGCTGCAATTATGCGCTGAAGCTGAACGGGATGCCTGAACGTACGCTGGAGGAAGTACGCATGTTTGTAGGAAACGGGGTGAAGAAACTGATGGAACGTGCCGTGCCGGGAGGATTGGAGAACGAGAAGTTTGAGAAAACCCTTCAGGATTTCCGCAAGCATTATATGGTGCACAATATGGATAATACGAAACCTTATCCGGACGTGATGGAGATGCTGGAGGAACTGAAGAATAGGGGAAAGAACATTGCGGTGGTAAGCAACAAGTTTTATGCAGCTACCCGGGAAATATGCCGCCATTTCTTCGGCGACCTGGTAGATGTGGCGATAGGAGAGCGGGAGAATATCAAGAAAAAACCGGCTCCAGATACCGTAAACGAAGCCTTGCGGCAGCTGCATGCGGATAGAGAAAGGGCGGTATATATCGGCGACAGCGACGTGGATGTGATGACGGCAAAGAACAGCGGAATGCCTTGTATCTCAGTGCTGTGGGGATTCAGAGATCACGATTTTCTACTGGCACATGGAGCTTCTATCCTGGTATCATCACCCTTGCAGATATTATAAGAAAGGTAGGATAAAATGATTTGGAAGACCATCATAGAGAATGGTCTTCCAGATATTTCTTGATAAATTCAAAGTAGGTTTCTGATATCGGAATGCTCTGGTCGCCATAGGTAATGTGCTGCTGGTCTACCGTATCAAACTTTGTCATGTTGGCAAGGAACGAACGGTGTACACGCTTGAATTTTTCTCTTGGCAGCCTTTCTTCCAACTGTTTGAGGTTGCCCAGGGTTCTGATGTTAGGCCTGCCCTCAAGATGGAAACGGATGTAGTCTTTGTCGCAGTCAACAAACAGAATATCATCTATCGGGATTCTTACGCATTTGTAATCTCGTTTTACTACCAGAAAACCGTCGCGCTTGATAGGGTTGTAGTTATCGTCCTGCATGTAGCGTTCGAAGACTTTCTGGCATGATCCCATAAAGTCATCGTAGGTGATGGGCTTGAGCAGATAGTCGAATGCATTCACTTTGTAGGCTTCGATGGCATACTCCTTGAATGCGGTGGTGAAGACAATCTTCACGTTCTTGGGTACAACCTTTGCAAATTCCAAACCGCTGATCTGCTGCATGTGGATGGCGAGAAAAAGTATGTCGAGATGGTTGTGATGGATGCCGTCTACAGCATCTATCGCACTTTTGTAGGCTCCGATCAAATGCAGGGTCGGAGTTTTTTCTATATACTGTTCCAGGAGTTGCAAAGCTTCCGGATCTTCATCTATGATGGCGCAATTTAAAATCATAATTTTACTGTTTTAGTGATTTTATTCTCGATTTTCGTAAAAACGAAAAATGTGTTTGTTTATTGTTTCAAGCTGCAGATTTTTTCAGATAAAAATCTATTTTCATGATTTTACCTTAAATTTGTTTAATCTATTTGGCTATTTGAGGAAAAAACCGTAATTTTGGAGATTGATAAGTCAGACTATAACTGTAGAATATGAAATACAATAAGAAACAACATACCAAATTGTCCTGTCGGAGCAAGTGCTTTTTCCTTGCCTTGACTTTGGCTATGGCATCGGTTGATGCCTCAGCCCAGAAGATTTCGCTAGGCTCTTGCATCACCCGTGACGGAGGTCAGTTTAAAGGCGAAATGGTGAGCGGAAAGCCGCAGGGAAAAGGTACTACCATCTATAAGAATGGGGATACCTACGAAGGCTCTTATATGAAAGGTAAGCGCGAAGGCTATGGCGTTTATACCTTCAGTGATGGCGAAAAGTATGAGGGACAGTGGATGCAGGACCAGCAGCATGGTAAAGGCACCTACTATTTCCAGAACAACAACAAATATGTAGGCCTCTGGTTCCGCGATTACCAGCATGGTCATGGCGTCATGTTCTATTATAATGGTGATAAATATGACGGCGACTGGTATAAGGACAAGCGTCAGGGACGCGGCGTTTATACTTATGCCAATGGCGCACAGTATAAAGGCCAGTGGATGAACGATATGAAGAATGGAAACGGCTTCTTCAACTGGGGAGACGGAACTACTTATGACGGTCAGTGGCTAGACAACCAGCGCTCAGGAAAAGGTACTTTCAAATATGCTGATGGCGATGTGTATATCGGCGACTGGAAGGATGATATCCAGGACGGAAAGGGTATCTATAAATTTCATAATGGCGACATTTATGAAGGCGATTATGTGCAGGGAGAACGCACGGGTATAGGCATCTTCCGCTCTGCAAAGGGCGACAAGTATAACGGACAGTTTAAGGATGGCCTGCGTACCGGTCAGGGTACCTTCATCTGGAAGAATGGCGATATCTATGTAGGCGACTGGATGGATGATCTGCAGAACGGCAGGGGCAAACTGACCAAGAAGAACGGCGACGTGTTTGAAGGTGAGTTCAAAAACGGTCTGGTAGATGGTAATGTCGTGATTCATTATGCTGATGGCAGAAGATTCAAGGGTGCCTATCACAAAGGTAAGCGCCAGGGACCTTGCATAGAAGAAGATAAAAACGGTAAGCGTTTCGAAGGAACCTACCGTAACGATGTGCGTGACGGAAGATTTGTAGAAAAAGACCGCAACGGACAGGTTACAGCCAAGGGAGCCTACGAAAACGGCAAACGATTTGAAGACTAATCTCTTCAGAAAATTAGAAAAATACAAAGAAATTATAAATAACGAGATAGAGAACCTTTATATTTTAAATAATGAGAAAAAGAACATATTATAATGTTGAATATTGAATGTTCAATGTTCTGTTTTCAAGTCTCAAAGTTAAAAGTAAATGTTCAAATCTCAAAGCTTAACTATAATTATGGTAGTAGATACTTTAGACAATCTGGAGAAATATGTTTCTCTCAATCCGCTCTTCGCTGATGTAGTGAAGTTTATCAAAGATAATGACCTCTCTAAATTGGAGGACGGTAAGCATTTTATCAAGGAGGGTAACCTCTTTGTTAACATAACGACAGCTCACGGAAAAAGCGAGGAAGATGCTGTTTTTGAAACACATCGCAAGATGATTGATATTCAGATTCCTCTTGACAACGAGGAGACTTATGGCTATACTCCTCTTGCTGATCTTCCTGAAGTGGAATATAACGAGGCTAAGGATGTAACCAAGTATCCTGGTGTGAAAGCGCAGACGCTCGTTACCTGCAAGCCAGGTCAGTTTGTTATCTTCTGGCCACAAGATGGTCATCAGCCATGCATCGGTAGTGGTGATATCCACAAGGCTATCTTCAAGATTAAGAATTAAAGAAGAAATCTTCAAGATAAAATTAAAGAAGAATAATATAGAGTAACCATCTAAAATCATGATATATGGCAACAGAAAAGAAAACTACAGCCCAGAAGGCTGCAACTAAAAAGGCAACTGCAAAGAAACTAGTTGCAAAAAAGGCAGCGAAGGCTGTGGTAAAGCATATCGGACTCGTGAAGAACGACCCATATCTGGCAGACTATGAGGATGCCATCAAGGGCCGACACGACCATGCACTCTGGAAACTCGGTCAGCTGACTAATAACGGCAAACAGACATTGAGCGATTTTGCCAATGGATACGAGTATTTCGGACTGCATAAGACTGCCCGTGGATGGGTGTTCCGTGAGTGGGCACCTAATGCTACAGACATCTATCTGATAGGTGACTTCAACAACTGGCAGGAAACCGAAAAGTATCGTGCTAAAAGAGTAAAGAATACCGGAAACTGGGAACTCAAACTTCCGGAGAAAGCGATGAAACATGGCGATCTCTTCAAGATGAAAGTTCATTGGGAAGGTGGTGAAGGCGAGCGTATTCCTGCATGGGCACAGCGCGTAGTACAGGACGACCAGACCAAGATTTTCTCTGCTCAGGTTTGGAATCCGGAACCATATAAATGGAAGAAGAAAACCTTCAGACCAAATGTGGCACCTCTGCTCATCTATGAATGCCATATCGGTATGGCACAGGATGCTGAGAAGGTTGGCACTTACACAGAATTTAAGGAGAATGTGTTGCCACGTATCATCAAGGATGGTTACAACTGCATTCAGATTATGGCTATCCAGGAGCATCCGTATTATGGCTCCTTCGGCTATCATGTAAGCAGTTTCTTTGCTGCAAGTAGCCGCTTCGGAACTCCTGAAGAGTTGAAGAATCTCATTGATACAGCTCACCAGAATGGTATTGCCGTCATCATGGACATCGTTCACTCTCATGCCGTAAAGAATGAGGTGGAAGGACTGGGTAATCTCGCTGGCGATCCTAACCAGTATTTCTATCCTGACGACCGCCATGAGCATCCGGCTTGGGACAGTCTCTGCTTCGACTATGGAAAGGATGAAGTCATCCACTTCCTGTTGAGCAACTGCAAGTATTGGCTCAATGAGTTCCATTTCGACGGATTCCGTTTTGATGGTGTAACATCCATGCTCTATTACAGTCATGGTCTGGGTGAGGCATTCTGCAACTACGGCGATTATTTCAATGGTCACGAGGATGATAATGCCATCTGCTATCTTACCCTTGCCAACTGTCTGATTCACGAGGTTAACAAGCATGCCATTACGATTGCCGAAGAGGTGAGCGGAATGCCGGGCCTGGCTGCCAAGTTTGAGGATGGCGGTTATGGTTTTGACTATCGCATGGCGATGAATATTCCAGATTATTGGATCAAGACCATCAAGGAACTGAAGGATGAAGACTGGAAACCATCCAGCATCTTCTGGGAGGTAAAGAACCGCCGTTCGGATGAGAAAACCATCTCTTATTGTGAGAGTCATGACCAGGCATTGGTGGGCGATAAAACCATCATCTTCCGTCTGATTGATGCCGATATGTACTGGCATTTCAAGAAGGGCGATGAAAACGAAATGGCTCATCGTGGTATTGCTCTGCATAAGATGATCCGTCTGGTTACCGCCTCTACAATCAATGGCGGTTATCTCAACTTCATGGGTAATGAGTTCGGTCACCCAGAGTGGATTGATTTCCCTCGCGAGGGTAATGGCTGGAGCCATAAATACGCCCGCAGACAGTGGAATCTGGTAGATAATCATGAACTCTGCTACCACTATCTTGGAGATTTCGACCGAGAAATGCTCAAGACGATTACAAGCGAAAAGAATTTTAACAAGACACCAGTTGTAGAAATCTGGCATAATGATGGCGATCAGGTTCTCGCCTTTATGCGTGGCGATCTGCTCTTCGTGTTTAACTTCTCGCCAACCCGCTCTTTCACCGACTATGGCTTCCTGGTTCCAACCGGTTCCTACAGTGTAGTGCTTGATTCTGACAGCAAGGATTTCGGCGGTAATGGCTTGAATGATGACACGATGACGCATCTGACTAATTACGATCCACTTTATGTGAAAGACCGTAAGGAGTGGCTGAAACTTTATCTGCCAGCTCGTACAGCTTTGGTGCTGAAGAAAAATTAATAGATTGATTTATGAAAAATAAAAGGAGTAGTACTGCGAAGATGCAAATCGCCTGTGCTATCATCTTTATCACATTTACCTACGTCTACCTGGCATTTTACCAGGCAGACGTACTGGCAGTGGCTCAGCATGTTTTCTCAGGCGGTTTGACCAACTACAGTTACACGCTGGCTCCACTGCTTATCACGCTCGTACTCTATCTGCTGCAAGTGGGAGTGTACGCAGTAACCCGTGTGAAACGCCGTTTCCACGGGCTTACTTATTTCCCTTCGTTCCTCATCCTGACGATGATTACCGATATCCCCGTTGATATCGACCGTTATCATTCGCTGGGGGCGTGGTGGATTATCTTGCCACTCTGTCTGATTCTATGGGGCGGATTGATATGGATAGCCCGCCAGTTGGAGCCGATAGAAACAGAGCCTCACAGCAACGGCTGGTTCTCCCGCTATATGTGGGTGAATCTGCTCCAGATGCTGGTGATGATATTGCTTGTCAACTTTGTTGCTAGCAATGATCGGCTGTTTCATGAACGTATGCGCATGGAACATCTGATGAAAGAAAAACAGTATGAAAAAGCTTTGGAAGTAGGTGAAAAATCTCTGAAAACAGATTCTTCGCTGACAATGCTCCGTATAGCCTGTCTCAACGAAACAGGCGAGCTGGGCAGCCGTCTCTTTACTTATCCGCTGGTAGGTGGAAGTAAGGCGATGATGCCGGATAGCGTAACCGTGAAGGCTATGATGTGGAAGGCGCCAAAATGGATGCAGAAACCTTCGGCATGGATGGTTAAACATCATCTCAAGTATCGTCTGCCTGTTGACTATCAGCTTTGTGCACTCTTGCTGGACAAGCAACTAGACAAGTTCGTAGCAGAGGTGCAGAAACATTACAAAGTAACTTCGGGCAAACTGCCTGTTCATTATAAGGAAGCGTTGGTTCTTTATACGCATCGCCGCAGTAATCCAAGTATCGTTTATCACGATAATGTGATGGATACAGACTTTGAGGATTTCCAGCAGATGGATCACAAATATGCTAATGAGACTGAAAAGCAGAATGTTCTTCGGGATACTTATGGAAATACCTACTGGTATTATTATGAGTATGGAAACAAATGAAAGTTTTAATTTAGGAGATTAATATGAAAATACAGATATACAGAAACTTATGGGTTTTACAGATAGCTTTTCTTCTGTTGGCGCCATTAGGGTTGCAGGCACAGAAGAAGGAGATTTCTGCAGCCAAAGATCTGGTAAAGGCTGGCAAGGATTTGGCGAAGGCCGAATCCAGTATGCGCAAACTCCTGACGGATTCTGCCAACCGGAATAACAAGAAAATTTGGAATATTCTCTTTGATGCTGTGAAGAAGCAGTATGAACAGGGTAATGAGAAACTCTACCTCAAACAGGCGTATGATACAGCCCAGCTCTTCAATGCAACCCGACAGCTCTTCGTTATAGCCCAAGGACTTGATTCCGTTGAGATGATTCCTAACAAAAAAGGAAAATGTGAGTTTGATTTCCGCAAGTCTCATTCTGAATATTTGAACAGGATACGTCCGAATCTCTATAACGGAGGAACCTGGTTTATCAGGAAACAGAAATACAAGGAGGCTTATCAGTTCTTTGACCAGTACATAGAGTGCAGTACTGCACCGATGTTCCAATCTTATAAGTATGCCCAGAAAGACAAATATCTTTCTTCGGCAGCTTATTGGGCTGTATATGCCGGATATAAGATGAAAGATACCAAAGCTACGCTTCATCATTCTTATGAGGCGCTGAAAGATACGGCTCATTATAACTATATGTTACAGTATCTGGCTGAGACTTACAAACTGGAGAAGGATACACCGCGCTATCTCTCTACCTTGAAGGAAGGTTTTGAACGGGATCCGAAATTCCCGTTCTTCTTCCCGCGTCTGGTAGAGTATTATTCGCAGGAAAACCAACTCGATTCTGCACTCGCCGTAGCAGATAAGGCGCTGGCGATAGCTCCCGACAATGATATCTATCTCTTTACCAAGGGAACCGTTCTCCTGAATATGGGTGATTTCAAGCAATGCATTGAAGTGAGCAAAAAGGCACTTGCCATGAACGATTCTTTGGCTGGTGCTTATTATAATATAGGTTTGGCTTATTTCAATCAGGCTGTTGAAATGGATAAGAATTCGCAGCAATCTCGCAAAACTCATCAGGAGATAGACGGACTTTACAAGAGTGCGATGCCTTATCTGCAGAAGTACAGAACGATGGCGCCTGATATGCAGGAGCAGTGGGCTTTGCCGCTATATACCATCTATCTGAATCTGAACATGGGTAAGGAGTTTGATGAGATAGACAAACTCCTCAATCAGAAAAAGAAATAATGCCTCATGATGAGGAATTTATGAAAACTTCTCTTGAAAAGAAGACTTCTCTATTGAAATTGATTATTAGAAATTTATGATAGACAGAATTTTAGATAAACTGGGCATTGAGCTCAATGATATGCAGCAGGATTCCATGCAGGCAATCTTGCACGGGAACAAGGATGTGGTGATACTTTCGCCAACAGGTAGTGGCAAGACACTGGCTTATCTTTTGCCTCTTACCCAACTTATAGATGCTACTGATGACGAGGCACAGGCGGTGGTGGTAACTCCTGGTCGGGAACTCGCTTTGCAGTCGGCTAACGTATTGAAGAATATGGGCAGCGGTTTGCGTGCGATGGCTTGCTATGGTGGTCGTGCTACGATGGATGAGCATCGCGTGATGAAACAGGTTCGTCCTCAGATTGTATTTGGAACTCCAGGTCGCCTCAATGATCATCTGGATAAGGGAAATCTTTCTCCATATCACATCAAATACCTGATTATTGATGAGTTTGACAAGTGTCTGGAGATGGGTTTCCAGGACGAAATGAGCCGACTGATCAAGTCTTTGCCTGGCTTGCGTCGACATTTCCTGCTTTCTGCTACCGAGGCAGAGGAGATTCCTCATTTCGTACACATGGGTAGGGTAGAAAAGATAGATTACCGTGTGGATGAAGATCAGGTTCCTGACCGTGTACATATATATAAGGTGGTTAGTCCGGTAAAAGATAAATTAGAGAGTCTGTCACTTTTGCTACGCAGTTTAGGCGATCAGAGTACCATTGTATTCCTCAATTATCGCGACAGTGTGGAGCGCACCAATAAATATCTGGTGGAGCAGGGATTTTCAACCTCTTTTTTCCATGGTGGATTGGAACAGAAGGAACGTGAGGCTTCTCTCTATCGTTTTAGCAACGGAAGTGCCAATATCCTGGTGAGTACGGATCTGGCTTCGCGCGGACTTGATATTCCAGATATAGATAATATCATCCATTATCACATGCCGGAGAGCGAAGATGGTTATATTCATCGTGTAGGACGTACGGCAAGATGGGAAGCCCAGGGAAAGGCTTTCTTCCTGTTAGGTCCTGAAGAGCATATTCCGGAATATGTGGATGCTGAAATTGAGGATTACGAGATGCCTGCTGCTGATCAGCTTCCTGCGCCAGCCAAACCTAAGATGGCTACTATATATATAGGTAAAGGCAAGAAAGATAAAATCAGCAAGGGTGACATTTTAGGCTTCCTTTGCAAGAAGGGTGGGCTGCAGTCGGCTGAAATCGGAAAGATTGATGTTAATGACCGTTATGCTTATGCTGCCATTTCCCGAACGAAGTTGCGCAGCGTACTGAATAATGTAAAGGGCGAAAAGATAAAAGGCGTCAAAACGATAGTGGAAGGGGTAAGGTAGTTGACAAACTGCTATTATCTTTTCTCTGTTGCTTGCTAATGTATAATAAATGTAAAAATAGACATAAATATGCAGTTATTATACTAAAATGACTAACAAAATGAAAGAAATCTGCGCAAAACGCTAAAAATGTGCAGAAAAGTTTGGTAGTTTCAAATAAAAAGTGTAATTTCGCAGTCGTAAATACAATCCAAAGGTTTACTATGTATCCTATATGGATGTATTGTGCACTAATTTTTCCTGCTAACAGGATTATATCGTATAAAACTTAAATAATTATACAAAGATGAAGAAGTACAATTTTAACGCAGGTCCATCAATGCTTCCACGCGAAGTGATTGAGAACACAGCAAAGCAGATTTTGGATTTTAATGGTTCAGGTCTTTCATTGATGGAAATCAGCCACCGTGCTAAGGATTTCCAGCCAGTAGTTGATGAGGCAGTCTCCTTATTCAAGGAGCTTCTTGACATTCCTGAGGGTTATTCCGTTATCTTCCTTGGTGGTGGTGCGTCATTGCAGTTTATGCAGATTCCAGCAAACTTCCTCATCAAGAAGGCTGCCTACATTAATTCTGGCACTTGGGCTAAGAAGGCAATGAAAGAGGCAAAGCATTTTGGTGAGGTCGTGGAGATCGCATCATCGTCCGACGCCAATTTCACTTTCTATCCACAGGTTCCTAACACTGTACCAGCCGATTGTGATTACTTGCATTTGACAAGCAACAATACAATATATGGTACCGAACTCCGTGTAGATCCAGACGTAAACGTACCATTGATTTCTGATATGTCTTCAGATATCATGAGCCGTCCAGTAGATGTTTCTAAGTATACTGCCATCTATGCAGGTGCTCAGAAGAATCTTTCTATGGCAGGTGTTACCGTTATCATCGTAAAGGATGATATGCTCGGCAAGGCTCCTCGCGAGCTTCCTACAATGCTCGATTATCGTACTCACGTTGAGAAGGGCAGTATGTTCAATACTCCTCCTGTTGTTCCTATCTATACCTTGATGGAGAATCTCCGCTGGTTGAAGGCTAATGGTGGTGTTGAGGCTGCTGACAAGCGAGCTCACGAACGTGCTGAAGTTCTTTATGCTGAAATCGACCGCAACAAACTCTTCAAGGGTACTGTTGAAGAAGCATCCCGTTCTTTGATGAACATCTGCTTCGTGATGAACGATGAGTACAAGGAGTTGGAGAAGCCATTCCTCGACTTCGCTACAGAGCGTGGCATGGTAGGTATCAAGGGTCACCGCTCAGTGGGTGGTTTCCGTGCCAGCTGCTACAATGCACAGACTATGGAGGGTGTTCAGGCACTCGTCAAGGCCATGCAGGATTTTGAAGCACAACATTAATTTTTGAATTTGTATGAAAGTATTAGTTGCAACAGAAAAGCCATTCGCAGCGGCTGCTGTGGAAGGCATTAAGAAAGAAATAGAGGGAGCAGGCAACGAATTGGTGCTGCTCGAAAAATATACAGAGAAGGCTCAGCTTCTCGATGCAGTGAAGGATGTGGACGCGATGATTATCCGCTCTGACAAGGCTGATGCCGAGGTGCTCGATGCAGCAAAGAACCTGAAGATTATCGTTCGTGCCGGTGCAGGTTATGATAACATCGACCTTGCTGCTGCTACTGCTCTTAATGTAGTGGCTGAGAATACTCCTGGTCAGAACTCTAATGCAGTAGCTGAATTGGTATTCGGCTTGTTGGTCTTTACTGTACGTAATTTCTACAACGGCAAGGCTGGCAGTGAGTTGAAGGGTAAGAAACTGGGTATTCTTGCTTTCGGTAATGTTGGTCGAAATGTGGCTCGCATCGCCAAGGGATTTGGCATGGAAGTAGCTGCTTACGATGCATTCTGCCCAGCTGATGTTATCGAGGCTGCCGGTGTGTATGCTGTAAAGTCACAGGATGAGTTGTTCCAGACTTGTGACATCGTTTCTCTTCATATCCCTGCTACTCCAGAGACTATCAAGAGCATCGACTACAAGACCGTAAACCAGTTGCCTAAGGGTGGCATCCTCATCAATACAGCGCGTAAGGAGGTTATCAATGAGTCTGAGCTCCTGAAACTTCTTGCTGAGCGTGAGGACTTGAAGTTCATCACTGATATCAAGCCTGATGCTGATGCAGACTTTGCCAAGTTCGAGGGTCGATACTTCTCAACTCCTAAGAAGATGGGTGCACAGACTGCAGAAGCAAATATCAATGCCGGTATTGCTGCAGCTAAGCAGATTAATGCGTTCTTTAAGGATGGATGCACTAAGTTCCAGGTAAATAAGTAATTATTCTTCCCATACATATAGCTCATGAAGGGTGCTTTTTCACAGAAGCACTCTTGATGGGCTTTTCATGTTTTTATTAAACTAGTCAATTTAAACGAAATATTATGGCAATAGTAAAACCTTTTAAGGGAGTAAGACCTCCTAAAAATCTCGTTGAGCAAATTGAGTCTCGTCCTTACGATGTTCTCAATTCTGAGGAAGCACGTGCCGAGGCAGGCGATAACGAGAAGAGCCTTTATCATATTATTAAACCTGAAATCAATTTCGAACCTGGTACTTCTGAGTACGATCCTCGCGTTTATGAAAGCGCTGCAGAGAACTTCAGAAAGTTCCAGGAGAATGGCTGGTTAAAACAGGATGATAAGGAACAGTATTATATCTATGCACAGACTATGACTGGCAAGACTCAGTATGGTCTTGTTGTAGGTGCGTATGTAAACGACTATATGACGGGTGTCATCAAGAAACATGAGCTGACACGCCGCGATAAGGAAGAAGACCGTATGAAGCATGTGCGTGTATGCAATGCCAATATCGAACCAGTATTCTTCGCTTATCCTGATAATGAGGTGCTTAACGAACTTCTGATGCGTTATGCAGCAACAACACCGGAATATGATTTCATTGCTCCAATTGATGGTTTCCGTCATCAGTTCTGGGTTGTAAGCAATGATCAGGATATTGCCACAATTACAGCGGAATTTGCCAAGATGCCTAGCCTTTATATTGCTGACGGTCATCACCGTTCTGCAGCAGCAGCTCTGGTAGGTGCAGAAAAAGCTAAGCAGAATCCTAATCATACAGGTAAGGAGGAATATAACTACTTTATGGCAGTTTGTTTTCAGGCAAGTCAGCTTACCATTCTCGATTATAACCGAGTTGTGAAGGATTTGAACGGTCTGACTTCTGATCAGTTCCTCGATGCTTTGACAAAGAATTTCGAGGTGATAGATATTGATGCAATCAATGTGAATGTATCTGGTGATGAAGAGGGCATTCCTTGCTATGAAAAGATGGCTATTGATGATGCTATCAGCCAGTTTGGCTTGGATATTCTGAAACCAGCAGCTCTCCATTCTTTCCTCCTGTATTTGGATGGTAAATGGTACGGTTTGTTTGCCAAGCCGGGAACCTATGATGATGCTGATCCAATCGGCGTGCTTGATGTGGATATTTCATCTCGCCTGATTCTTGATGAAATTCTGGGTATCAAGGATTTGCGTTCTGATAAGCGCATCGATTTTGTGGGCGGTCTTCGCGGTCTCGGTGAGTTGAAACGTCGTGTGGATAGCGGCGAGATGAAGATGGCACTTGCTTTGCATCCGGTTACTATGCTGCAGATTATGGACATCGCTGACAGTGGTAAGATTATGCCACCTAAGGCAACTTGGTTTGAACCTAAGTTGCGTAGCGGTTTGATTATTCACAAGTTGGATTAATGATAGACGAATTTAAGACTATATCAGATACGATAGGCGAGGGATATTACACCGAGAAAAGGAGTAAGTTTCTCGCCTTTGCTCACCATGTTACAACTGTTGACGAGGTGAAGGAAATTGTTGCCGGGTACCGTAAGAAATATTACGATGCCCGACATTGTTGTTATGCATATATGCTAGGTCCTGAACGGACAGAGTTCCGTGCCAATGATGATGGCGAACCTTCTTCTACGGCAGGAAAACCAATCCTCGGCCAAATCACGAAATCAGAATTGACGGATATTTTAATTGTCGTCATCCGATATTTCGGAGGAGTGAAATTGGGAACCAGCGGACTCATTGTTGCTTATCGTGAAGCTGCCATTGATGCTTTGGCTCATTGTGAGGAGGTAACGCAACAGATAGAGGAAATAGTAACCTATGATTTTACTTATCCGATGATGAATGATGTGATGAGGATAGTCAAAGATATGAATCCGCGTATCCTGGATCAGACTTTCGATAATACTTGCAGCATCAAACTTTCTATCAGAAAGAGCGAGGCTGAGCAGTTACGTTCCCGTCTGAAAAAGCTGTCGTTTGAATAGCAGATAACTGACAGCCAGATGAATAACTGCTGGGTAAATAAAAAGAGGGTGGATCATTAATTTATGATACACCCTCTTTTTGATGGTTATTTCTTTTGAATTTATCCCTTTTCTTCCAATTCCTTCTGCAATCGGATGATTTCATCGCGATATTGGGCAGCTTGCATGAAGTCGAGGTCTTTGGCAGCTTGCTTCATCAATGCCGTAGTATTGGCAATGCTCTTCTCCAATTCTTCCTTGCTCATACTGCGAACAATAGGGTCGGCAACGAAGGCTGCACTTTCCGGTTCCACGTAGACGCGAGGCTTGGAACCCTCGGCTCCCATCGGAACAATCTTTGCTCCTTCTTCCTTGCAAGTAGGCAGAGCTGAGGTTATTGCTTTCACAATCTGTTTTGGTGTAATGCCATGGTCTGCATTGTATTTCAACTGGATGCTTCGGCGGCGGGCAGTTTCATCTATCGTTTTCTGCATGCTGTCTGTGATGTTGTCTGCATACATGATTACCTTGCCGTTCACGTTTCGGGCAGCACGGCCTGCCGTCTGGGTCAGAGAACGGTGACTGCGAAGGAAGCCTTCCTTGTCTGCATCGAGAATAGCTACGAGCGAAACTTCCGGCAAGTCGAGTCCTTCACGTAACAGGTTGACACCCACCAGTACATCGTATACTCCTGCACGGAGATCGTTCATGATCTTTACTCGGTCTAAGGTTGCCACATCACTGTGGATATAGGCAGCCTTTACGTTGTGGTTGAGCAGGAACTCGGTGAGTTCTTCTGCCATGCGCTTTGTAAGAGTCGTAATCAGAACTCGCTCGTTGCGGTGTGTTCTTGTTAATATTTCGTCCAGAAGATCATCTATCTGATTCTCACTTGGACGGACTTCGATTTCCGGGTCCAGGAGTCCTGTAGGACGAATCAACTGTTCTACAACCACGCCTTCGGCTTCTCTCAATTCATAGTCTGCCGGAGTTGCACTTACGTAGATGGCCTGCGGAATGAGATCGTGAAATTCCTCGAATTTCAGCGGACGGTTATCGAAGGCAGCAGGTAAGCGGAAACCATATTCTACCAGGTTCTTCTTTCGTGCCCGGTCGCCTCCATACATGGCTCCAATCTGCGGGATGCTCACATGGCTCTCGTCAACCACAAGCAGGAAATCTTTAGGGAAGAAATCGAGCAGGCAATACGGGCGTTCGCCTTCGTGTCTGCCATCGAAATAGCGGGAATAGTTCTCGATGCCCGAACAGTAGCCTAATTCCTTGATCATTTCCATATCATATTCTACACGTTCCTTGATGCGCTGTGCCTTGATTCCATCTCCAATACTCTTGAAGAATTCTACCTGTTTAACCAGGTCGTCCTGAATTCTGCGAATGGCACTTTCCTGCTGTTCTTTTGTTGTTACGAAAAGGTTGGCTGGATAAATCTCGTAATCTTCGAACGAGGCAAGGCGGTGATAAGTGAGCGAATCCACTTCTTCGATACTGTCAATCTCATCGTCCCACCATGTTACGCGCAAAACATGATCGCTGTAAGCCATAAAGATGTCAACCGTTTCGCCTTTCACTCTAAAGTTGCCACGTTGCAGTTCTATGTCATTTCTAACGTAAAGTGCATCAACGAGTTTCCTCAGAAATTCATTTCTGTCGAGTCGCTGCCCGCGATGAATCTTGATGATGTTCTCCTGCATCGCCACAGGTCCGCCCATACCATAGATGCACGATACGGATGAGACAACGATGACATCCTTTCTGCCCGAGAGAAGGGCAGAAACAGCACCGAGTCGCAACTTGTCTATTTCATCATTGATGGCGAGGTCTTTTTCTATATATGTATCAGTAGTTGGCAGATAAGCTTCCGGCTGATAATAGTCGTAGTATGAAACATAATATTCTACAGCGTTCTCAGGGAAGAAACCCTTCATCTCCTGATACAGTTGGGCGGCAAGAGTCTTGTTGTGGCTCAAGATGAGCGTAGGCTTCCCCACGTTGGCAATCACGTTTGCCACCGTAAAGGTTTTACCCGAGCCGGTTACACCCAACAACACCTGTGCAGGGTCTCCTTCAAGCACCCCCTCTGTGAGTTGCCTGATGGCTTGCGGCTGGTCGCCAGTTGGCTTATATTTTGATGTAATCTTAAAATCCATTTTCTTCCTGATTTCTTCTCAAAAGTTCTGTTTCAAGGTGCAAAATTACAAAAAAAACGCCATTAATCGTTATAAAGATTAATTTTTTACGAAAAAATGTATCTTTTCTTTTGATAATAAGTAAATTATGAGTAACTTTGCAGTTCAAAATGAGAATTATGAAAAAATTGACTCTTATTGCATCGTGTGTTGCATTGCTCTTGTCAAGCTGTGCCCACGAATATAATCAGGTATTGAAATCAGGCGATTATACTTATAAGTATGAGTACGCCAAGCAGAGCTATGCCCAGGGCAAGTATTCCCGTGCCATTCCTCTTCTGCAGGAACTGGTAACGATGAAGAAAGGTTCTACCGAGGGTGAGGAATGTTTGTACATGCTGGCTATGGCCGAGTATGGTATGAAGGATTATGAGACTGCTGCAGAGTATTTCAAGAAGTATTACTCTTCTTATCCTAAAGGTAAGTTTGCTGAAAATGCAAAGTACTTTGTGGGAGAGAGTCTGTATCAGAATGCTCCAGAGCCTCGTCTTGACCAGAGTACCACGATTACAGCCATCGCAGCCTTCCAGGAGTTTCTGGATCTTTATCCAGATGCCCGACTCAAGCAGCAGGCTACAAACCGCCTTTTTGCTCTTCAGGACCTCTTGGTTGAGAAGGAGTATAAGAGTGCCAAGCTCTATTTTGATATGGGCACCTATTTCGGCAACTGTACCAGCGGAGGCAACAATTATGAGGCTTGTATCGTAACTGCACAGAATGCGCTTAAGGATTATCCTTACAGCAACCGACGCGAGGAGTTTGCATCGCTCATCATGAAAGGTAAATACGAACTGGCAAAGATGAGTGTCGAGAAAAAGCAGCTGGAGCGCTATCAGGATGCTGAGGATGAGTGTTATGGCTTTATCAACGAATATCCTGATTCAAAGGACCGTGCACTTGCCGAGAAGTATATTGAGAAGTGCAAGCAGTACGAGAAAGAGCATCCGGAGTCAGCTCTCGACCAGCTTGGCAATAATGCCAATTAAAAAAGCATATATATAATAAGGTAAAAACAATATAATAATAATAGTACTATAATTATGGATTTCAAAAAATCAAAGGCACCAGTAAACACAGTAACTCGCAACATTATGGATCTCTGCGATGATACCCATAACATCTACGAGAGCGTAGCTATCATTGCAAAGCGCGCTAATCAGATTTCTATCGAAATCAAGCAGGAGTTGAGCAAGAAACTTCAGGAGTTTGCTTCTTATAACGATTCTTTGGAGGAAGTTTTTGAGAACCGCGAACAGATTGAAATCTCTCGCTACTACGAGAAGTTGCCAAAGCCAACTTTGCTCGCTACAGAAGAGTTTATTGAGAATAATATTTATTGGCGCGATCCTACCAAGACATCTGCACCAATGGTTCACGAGAGCGAAATTTAATATTCCAGAGCTATATGATACAGCGTAAACAGACATTATTTCTGCTCTTTGCTGTCATCGCCATTGCTATCTGTCTTTTTCTTCCTATCGCCAGCATCGCAGCTAAGACGATGGGAGGAGACACTATGGTTTATAACCTCGGAGTGGTAGGGGAGGCAGGAATGCAGATTTCAACTACTTGCGTTCCTCTGTTCCTTCTGCTCGCCGTTTCAGCCATCATAGCATTGGTAAACATCTTTTTGTACAAGAATCTGAAGCTTCAGAAATCACTCTGTTCACTTGCCATGCTTTTTGCAGGTTTATGGTATGTAGATTATATCGTGATGTTCATGGGCTTGATTCCTGTTCCTGAAGCAGAAGGAACGATGAAGTTTCAGTTTGCCGCTTGCCTTCCTTTGGTAGCAATCATATTCGAATGGATGGCAATGAAAGGTGTGAACGATGACATCAAACTCTTGAGAGCAGCAGACCGAATCAGATAAAAAATGCTAAAAAAGCATTTGAATATCGATAAAAGTTTGCTCAATTCAAATAAAAGTAGTAATTTTGCACCCGCTGTCACGAGATGGCAGCATAAAATTCAAACCTCATTATAAATTAAATTAAAATTAAGATTTAAAAATGGCAACAAAAATCAGATTGCAGCGCGGCGGTCGTAAGAGCTATGCTTTCTACAGCATCGTAATCGCTGACGTTAGAGCACCACGTGATGGTAAATTTACTGAGAAGATTGGTACTTTCAACCCTAACACCAATCCAGCTACTGTAGATTTGAATTTCGAGCGCGCACTCTACTGGGTAGAGACTGGTGCACAGCCAACAGACACAGTTCGCAACATCCTCAAGGGCGAGGGCGTTTACTTGATGAAGCACCTCAAGGGTGGCGTTAAGAAGGGCGCATTCGACGATGCTGAGGCTCAGAAGCGTTTCGACGCTTGGAAGAATAGCAAGGACGCTAAGATTTCTGCTGTTCGCGAGGGCGATGCTAAGGCAAAGAAGGAAGCTGCTGCTAAGGAGCTCGAGGCTGAGAAGAAGATGAACGAGGCAATCGCTAAGAAGGTAGCTGACAAGAAGGCTGCTGCAGCTGCTGCTGAGGCAGAGGCTAAGGCTGCTGAGGAAGCTCCTGCAGAGGAGGCTCCAGCTGAGGCTTAATCTTCGACAGAATCTTCTTTTGAGATTTTAAAGTATAAAGGTTGAATTTCTCTTTCGGGAAATCCAACCTTTTTTTGTTTCTTTTGATTATGGGTGATAAAAAGGAAAACAGTTATTCGCATATTCTGAAATATACAGGATTGTTTGGCAGTGTGCAAGGATTGGGAATTCTTGTAGGAGTTTTGCGCAATAAATTTACGGCGCTCTTCCTCGGACCTTCTGGAATGGGACTGCTGTCTCTTTTCAGCTCTACGATTTCTGTTCTCAGTTCTGCGTGTAATTTCGGCATTCCTACAAGTGGTGTTAAATTTATTTCTGAAAAGGAACATGCTGCAGATGAATCGCAGTCTGAAAAGGCTGATATCGCCGGGGCGGTTCTTCTTGTCCGCACCTATAGTCTGCTTGCTGCATTTTTCGGAGCCATCGTCTGTGTTCTTCTGGGTCCGTTACTCAATGGGTTTACTTTTTCTTGGGGCAATCATACGCTACATTTCATTCTCCTGGCACCAACCATTTTCTTCACGATTCTGGCTGGAGGTGAAACTGCCATTCTGAAAGCTACCGGACAGTTGCGTGCGTTGGCGATGCAGGCAAGTCTTCTGGCTATTCTTCTGCTTTTGGTTTCGGTTCCGGTTTATTGGATATTTGGTGAGAGAGGTATTCTGCCCGTTCTGTTCATTTTGGCATTTATGCAATGGGCTCTGAATTTTCGATATTCCCGACGAGTTGTACGGTGGGGCGTAAATATGCGAAAAATGACGCTAGTTGCAGGTTTCCCACTTTTGCGACTTGGCGGGGCATTTGTACTTTCGGGTTTGATGAATAGCGGCTGCGAATTTCTGATTCGTGCCTTTTTGAACCAACAAGGCGATCTGGAAGTTGTCGGACTTTTCAATGCCGGTATAACGATTGTCTTTGTTTATGCTGGAATGGTGTTCTCGGTCATGGATCAGGATTTTTATCCCCGTCTCTCCGGCATTTCGGGTTCCAGAAAAAACGAGGAGTCTGTTAAAGAGCGCAATCTCTGTGTGAACTGCCAGCTTGAAATGAATGTCCTGTTGCTGGGACCTATCGTTGCAGCTATCATTTTAGGTCTGCCTCTCATTATTCCGATATTATACAATGCCCAGTTTATGGGGATGCTTCAGATGACTCAGCTTGCTGCTATTGCCATGTTGTTCAAGGCGGTTTATCTTCCAATAGAATATCTCCCGCTGTCAAGGGGAGACTCCAGACTTTTTCTCATTCAGGAAAGTTTTTGTGTTATCTTGCTGATAATCTGCGAAATAGCTGGTTATCAGTTAGATGGATTGAGAGGAGTAGGAGGGGGTATTGCCGTGGCTTATGCCATAGAGACCATTGCCGTCTTGATTTTCAGCAGAGCCGTTTATGGTTATCGTTTATCTGCTCTTGGTTTCAGATTCTGTATCTTTCAGCTTCTGATTCTGCTCTTGATGTTGTTCCTGGTTTTCATGATCAGTTATCGTGATTGGCTTTATTGGCTGATTGGCGTTATCATTGTACTCATGAGCACATCGTTTAGTTTTAGGAAAATTAGAAAACTGGTTAGATAAGAATAGAAAAGGATAAATTATTTTCTCCGAAAGATAGAAGAATATCTCCGAAAGATAGAAGAATATCTCCGAAAGATAAAAAAATATCTCTCGGAGATATTTTCTTATTCCAGTAGGATATTTTCTTATTCCAGTAGGATAAATAAGAAAAAGCCTTGAGAATCAGCTGATTCTCAAGGCTTTTAAATATTTTGTATCTCTAAGAAATTACTTCTTGTTGATAGCGAGGTCGATAGCTACAGCGATAGCAACAGTAGCACCTACCATAGGGTTGTTACCCATACCGAGGAAGCCCATCATCTCTACGTGAGCAGGAACTGAAGAAGAACCTGCGAACTGAGCGTCTGAGTGCATACGACCCATAGTATCAGTCATACCGTAAGAAGCAGGACCTGCAGCCATGTTATCTGGGTGCAAAGTACGACCTGTACCACCACCAGAAGCTACTGAGAAGTATGGCTTACCAGCAGCAATACGCTCCTTCTTGTATGTACCAGCTACTGGGTGCTGGAAACGTGTAGGGTTTGTAGAGTTACCAGTGATAGATACGTCTACATCCTCGCTCCAGTTGATAGCAACACCCTCGCGAACGTCGTCAGCGCCATAGCAGTTAACCTTAGCACGTGGACCGTCGCTGTAAGCGATGCGGTTAACAACCTTCAACTCACCTGTATAGTAGTCGAACTTTGTCTGTACGTATGTGAAACCGTTGATGCGGCTGATGATCTGAGCAGCATCCTTACCAAGACCGTTCAAGATAACGCGCAATGGGTTCTTGCGAACCTTGTTTGCCATCTCAGCAATCTTGATAGCACCCTCAGCAGCAGCGAAAGACTCGTGACCAGCCAAGAAAGCGAAGCACTGAGTCTCCTCACGGAGCAAACGAGCAGCCAAGTTACCGTGACCGAGACCAACCTTACGGTCGTCAGCTACAGAACCAGGGATGCAGAAAGCCTGCAAACCGATACCGATAGCCTCAGCTGCGTCAGCAGCAGTCTTAGCACCTTTCTTGATAGCGATAGCAGCACCAGCTACATACGCCCACTTAGCGTTCTCGAAGCAGATACGCTGAGTATCTTCACACATCTGATAAGGGTCAACACCTGCGTCCTCGCAGATTTGATTAGCCTCTTCCAAGCTCTGAATACCGTTAGCATTAAGAGCAGCAAGAACCTGCTTCTCGCGACGTTCCTGACTTTCGTAACTTACTTTTCTAATCATATCTGTATCTCCTTATTATTCTTTACGTGGATCAATTGCTTTAACAACACCCTGCTCAGCAGTTGTACGACCGTAGCTACCTGTGAACTTCTTGACAGCCTCGTTAGCGTCCATACCGTTCTTGATAGCTTCCATCATCTTGCCGAGGTGAACATACTCATAACCACAAACCTGGCTGTCCTTATCGAGGAACTGCTTTGTGATGTAACCCTCTGTCAACTCGAGGTAACGTGTACCCTTAGCTACAGTACCATAGAGAGTACCAGTCTGTGAACGAAGACCCTTACCCAAGTCCTCAAGACCTGCACCGATAACGAGACCGCCCTCAGAGAAAGCGCTCTGGCTACGACCATAAACAATCTGGAGGAAGAGCTCGCGCATAGCTGTATTGATAGCATCGCATACGAGGTCAGTGTTCAAAGCCTCAAGAATAGTCTTGCCTGGGAGAATCTCAGAAGCCATAGCAGCTGAGTGAGTCATACCAGTACAACCGATAGTCTCAACAAGAGCCTCCTGAATAACGCCTTCCTTGATGTTCAAAGAGAGCTTGCAAGCACCCTGCTGAGGAGCACACCAACCCACACCGTGAGTATAACCAGAGATGTCTTTGATCTCTTTTGCCTGAATCCATTTTCCCTCTTCAGGAATTGGAGCTGGTCCGTGGTTAGGACCCTTAGCGACAACGCACATGTTGTCTACTTCTTTAGAATAGATCATATTCGCTAAATTTTATATTAATGAATATTATAAGTATAAAGTTCTGTACTTAATTCATATTGTTTTGCTGAAACATCGGTGCCATCACCTCAATTCCGAGCACAAAAGTACAAAAAAAATCCGGAAAATACCTAAAAATGGGTATTCTTTTTAACTCTTTAACCTAATATTTAGATTTTTTCTTGGGTTTATGCACAATTTCATGTATCTTTGCAAACTGAAAATTGCAATTTTGTAGATTATGATCGAAGTAAAGATAAACGATGCCAAGCTTCAGCATGCTGCCGAGGCAGGCATGGATGAATTTGTAAAGGCTTTCGTGGACGCTATCCGCGAAGCGATTGGTGGTGAACTGACTGCCGAAACCATGGCGCAGCTCAACAGCGACCAGATTACTCTTCTGGCTTGGGATATCCTACATGAGGAGATGATGGATGGCGGAATGGTTCAGCTCATACATAACGGTTACGGTGCTTTCCTCTGGAAGAACCCTACCGACAAGGCGTTTAAAAACTGGGGATTGACAGAACTCGCCAAACTCATCAAGAAGAGTCATTTCCTGTATAAAACAAACCATGAGGAGATTGAGCGCGACCTGACCGATGAGGAGTTTATGGCGCTCTACGAAAAATTTCCTGAGTTTGATGATTTTGACGATGAGTTCGTTGAGAACGAAGAAGAGTGGACCAGCAAGGTTGCCTTCTACATCGATGAACATATCGACAATTTCTGCGAAATTGTCAAAAGTTAATAGTTGGTAGTTAATAGCGGCTTCGCCGTATAGCAGGCTTGCCCTATAAATTATAAACTTTAAGCTATAAACTTATAATACATTATTATATATATGAACAAGCAAGAACAGGAACTCCGTAAGAAGAGTCCGATACAGATACGCAATAAGAAGGCTTCGTTCGAGTACTTCTTCGTTGATACTTATACCGCAGGCATTGTGCTTACGGGTACAGAGATAAAGTCAATCCGTGGCGGAAAGGCTTCGCTGGTAGATTGTTATTGCGATTTCTATCAGGGCGAACTTTGGGTCAAGGGAATGAACATCTCTCCTTATTTCTATGGTTCTTTCAGCAATCATGAGGCTCGCCGCGACCGCAAGCTTCTTCTCACCAAGCGCGAATTGCGCCGTCTTGAAGAGGACAGCAAGCAGCCTGGTTTTACCATTGTTCCAACCCTCATCTTTATCGATAATCACGGTAGAGCCAAGGTGGATATTGCCCTCTGTAAGGGAAAGAAGGAGTATGACAAGCGCCAGACTCTGAAAGAAAAGGAAGACAGAAGAGAGATGGATAGAGCAATCAAGCACTTTTAGACAATGAAGAATTTAAGAGAGATTGTAAAGGAGAAAATTCTGATTCTCGATGGTGCCATGGGTACTGAGATTCAGAAGTATAATCTTACAGAAGAAGACTTCAGAGGTGAGCGGTTCCGCGATTTGCCGGGTATGATGAAAGGCAACAACGACATGCTCAACATTACTCGTCCTGATGTGATATCTGATATTTACCGACGCTACCTGGAGGCTGGCGCCGATATTATTACAGCGAATACTTTTTCGTGCCAGCGCATTTCGCAGGCTGATTATCACCTGGAGAACTGCGCCCGCGAAATGGCATTCGAGGGTGCCCGACTGGCACGTATCGAATGCGATAAGTTTTCTACGCCTGATAAACCACGCTTCGTTGCAGGAGATGTGGGACCAACCAACAAGACATGTTCCATGAGTCCGGACGTCAGCAATCCTGCCGCCCGCGAGATTACCTACGATGAGCTTTTCACCGATGTATGCGAACAGGTGGACGGACTTATCGAAGGCGGTGCTGACGTGATTCTCATCGAAACCATCTTTGATACACTCAACTGCAAGGCGATGATAGATGCAGCGCTCACCATGATGAAGAAACATGGAGTAGAGTTGCCTGTCATGATCAGTCTTACGGTAAGTGATCTGGCGGGCAGAACGCTCAGTGGTCAGACTGTAGATGCTTTCCTTGCTTCGCTTTCTCCTTATCCTATCTTCTCTGTCGGCATGAACTGCGCCTTTGGTGCTCCTCAGATGAAACCTTTCATCGAACACATGGCGCAGGTTGCACCTTATTATATTAGTGCGCATCCTAATGCCTACGGTTTGCCTAACGAGATGGGCGAATATGACGAGACTGCCGAATCGATGGCTCCGCAAATAGCCGAATTCATCGATGAAGGCATCGTGAACATCATTGGCGGATGCTGCGGTACTAGTCCTGAATTCATCGCACATTACGCCCGTATCGCTGAGGGTAAGAAGCCGCATCAAGTGGTGGAGAAACCTAAGTATATGTGGCTCTCGGGATTAGACCTTCTGCAGGTCGATGATTCCGTTCATTTACCGGTTGACGCCAGTCGGTTTGTCAACGTGGGCGAACGTTGTAACGTGGCTGGTAGCAGGAAGTTCCTGCGTTTGATTAACGAAAAGAATTATGAAGAAGCCATCGGTATTGCCAGAAAGCAAGTGGCTGATGGAGCAGCTGTCGTTGACGTGAATATGGACGATGGTTTGCTTGATGCGAAAGCCGAGATGGTTAACTTCCTGAATATGATTGCTGCCGAACCGGACATTGCGAAGGTTCCGGTGATGATCGACTCTTCCAAATGGGACGTCATCGTGGCTGGCTTGAAGTGCTGCCAGGGCAAGTGTATTGTCAATTCCATCAGTTTGAAGGAGGGCGAGGAAGTATTCCTTTCTCATGCCCGCGATGTGTTGCGCTATGGTGCAGCCGTTGTTGTGATGTGTTTTGATGAAGTAGGACAGGCTACCACTTTCGAGCGCCGCATCGAGATAGCAGAACGTGCTTATCATCTTCTGGTAGACAAGTTGGGTATGAATCCGCTCGATATCATCTTCGACCCGAACGTACTTGCCATAGCTACCGGTATGGAGGAGCATGATAATTATGCCGTTGAGTTCATCCGTGCAACGGAGTGGATTCATCAGAATCTGCCTGGCGCACATGTCAGCGGAGGTGTCAGTAACCTCTCGTTCTCATTCCGTGGCAATACTTATATCCGTGAGGCTATCCATTGTGTTTTCCTGCATCATGCCCAGCAGGTAGGTATGGACTTTGGTATTGTAAATACCAAAGCCAGAATGGATTACAATAAGATTCCTGAAGAACAGGTTCAGCTCATCGAGGATGTGGTGCTGAATAGGAGAAAAGGTGCAGCTGATGAACTCATCGAGCTTGCGGCAGAGATAAAAGCCCAGGCTGATGCTGCCAAGGCTGCAGCTAAGGCAGGCGGTGTTGCTCCCAAGAAACCGGCTGCTCCTGAATGGCGAAAGGAGAGTGTGGAAGAACGTTTGAAGTATGCGCTGCGCAAGGGAATCACCGATTTCCTGCAGCAGGATATTGACGAAGCACTTGCCAAATATCCTCATGCAGTAAACGTAATTGAGGGTCCTCTGATGGACGGCATGAACCTGGTAGGCGAACTTTTTGGAAAAGGCGAAATGTTCTTGCCGCAGGTTGTCAAGACGGCTCGCACGATGAAATCGGCAGTTTCTATCCTTCAGCCTCATATTGAGGCAGAAAAACAGGGTGGAGCAACAACTGCCGGCAAGATTCTGATGGCAACTGTGAAGGGCGATGTTCATGATATCGGAAAGAACATCGTCTGCGTGGTTATGTCATGTAACAATTACGAAATCATCGACTTAGGTGTGATGGTTCCAGCCGAACAGATTGTACAGAAAGCTATCGATGAAAAAGTAGATGCAATCGGTTTGAGCGGACTTATCACCCCTTCGCTTGAAGAAATGGTTCATGTGGCCCGAGAAATGCAGAAAGCTGGTTTGCGCATTCCTATCATGGTAGGTGGGGCAACGACGAGCGAACTGCATGTGGCTCTGAAGATTGCGCCTGAATATGACGGACCGGTTATCTGGGTGAAGGACGCATCGCTCAATGCCGGAATATGTGCCCGCTTCCTCAACGAGGCTGAATGCCCTAAGTTTGAGGCGGAACTGAAGGAACGCTACGAGAAACTTCGCCAGAACTATCATGAAGAGCAGGCTAAGATAGCCTCGCTCTCAGAGGCAAGAAAGAACAAGCTGGAGCTGTTCTGACAAGATAAAGAATACAACGTTTTTAGGATAATTATATGATTAAAACTGTGATTTTTGATATGGGTGGTGTCATCATCACCCTCGACGAGAATGAGGCAGGCAAACGTTTCATTGAGTTGGGTATGAAGGAGTTTGCGGAGAAGATGGACCCTTATAAACAGGTTGGCTTAAACGGCCAGCTGGAAGAGGGCAAGATTTCCGAGGAGGAATACCGTCGGGAAGTGTGCAAGAAGATTGGCCGCGAGGTAACCTTCGAGGAACTGCAGCATTGCTGGCTGGGCTACATGAAGGAAATTCCAGAACGCAATCTGGTTACTCTCCGCAATCTTAAGAAGCAGGGCTACCGTGTAATCTTGCTCAGCAATACCAACCCTTATGTATCAGCCTGGGTAGACAGCGAGGCATTCTCTGCCGACGGTCATCCTATCGGCGATTATTTCGATGCGATGTATCGTTCTTATGAAGTAAAGTATATGAAGCCGGATGAGAATTTCTTCCGTTATGTCCTTTCTCAGGAGCAGATTATGCCAGAGGAGTGCCTGTTTATTGATGATGGTCCCCGTAACTGCTGTGCAGCCTCTGAACTGGGACTGTTTACTTATTGTCCACAGAATGGCGAAGACTGGTGCGATAAGATTTACGAGCATTTGAAGTAATTATTTGTGGTGATTATTTGCACTAAAATGCAAATAATTGCCATTTTATTTTGTGCTCTGCAATAAAAAATGTACTTTTGCAGTCGCAAATATTAAATACATAATACAATGATTAAGAAGAAAAGATGGCATTGCTTGCCAGGTCAGCCTCTTACAGAGCTCGACAAGCAGGTAATGTTTTGGGAAAACAAGGGTAAACTTGTTCCTACCCGTGACTTGATTAAAACTCCAGAACAGATAGAAGGCATCCGCAAGAGTGGTGTCGTAAACACCGGTTGTCTTGATGCGGTAGCCGAGATGATCCGTCCGGGAATCAACACCCAGGAGATTGATGATCTCTGCATGCAGTATTGTAAGGATCATAATGCCATTCCTGCGTGTCTCAATTACGAAGGCTATCCTAAGAGCGTTTGTACCTCTATCAACGAAGTGGTTTGCCATGGTATTCCTAAGGAAGAGGATGTGCTCGAAGAGGGCGATATCATCAATGTGGATATGACAACCATCGTAGATGGCTATTACGCTGATGCCAGCCGTATGTTCATCGTTGGCGGCAAGACTACTCCTGAAAAGGAGCAGCTGGTTCGCGTAGCCAAGGAATGCCTGGAAATCGGTATGGAGGTTGCCAAGCCATACTCGTTCGTAGGTGATATCGGTCATGCTATCGAGAAGCATTGCAAGAAGTATGGTTATGGTGTGGTTCGCGATCTTTGCGGTCATGGCGTAGGTTGCCAGTTCCATGAAGAGCCTGAGGTCCTTCACTATGGTCATAGAGGCACAGGCATGCTGCTCGTTCCGGGCATGGTGTTCACCATCGAGCCAATGATCAACATGGGCACCTGGCAGGTTTTCCTCGATGCCGACGATCCGTACGGATGGGAAGTAATCACCGGTGATGAGAAGCCATCTGCGCAGTGGGAGCACACGCTTGTGATGACAGAGACAGGTGTGGAGATTCTTACACACTAGTGTTAGTTAATAGTTGATAGTTTATAGTTAATAGGGCATTCTTGCTTGAGTCTCATGGATAAGGTGTTTTATGCTATAAACTATAAATTATAAATTATAAACTTTGATATAATGAAGGATATATATATATTAGGTATAGAGAGCAGCTGCGACGATACCTCTGCTGCAGTGCTCAAGAATGGTGTGCTGCTGAGCAATGTTACCGCCTCTCAGGAGGTTCACAAGGCTTACGGCGGTGTTGTTCCGGAGTTGGCTTCCCGTGCCCACCAGCAGAATGTGGTTCCTGTCGTTGACCAGGCCATCGCGCGTGCCGGCATCAAGAAGGAAGATCTTTCTGCCGTAGCCTTCACCCGTGGTCCGGGTCTGATGGGTTCGCTCCTTGTGGGTGTAAGTTTTGCCAAGGGATTCGCCCGTTCGCTCAATATTCCGATGATTGATGTAAACCATCTGCAGGGTCATGTTATGGCTCATTTCATCAAGGAAAGCGATGATGACCAGAGTGCACCTCCATTCCCGTTCATCTGTCTTCTCGTGAGCGGTGGAAATTCGCAGATTGTAAAGGTGAATGCCTACAACGATATGGAAGTGCTGGGACAGACCATCGATGATGCGGCTGGCGAGGCTATTGACAAGTGTGCCAAGGTACTGGAGTGGGGCTATCCTGGTGGTCCTGTCGTAGATAAGTATGCACGCCAGGGCAATCCGAAGGCATTCAGTTTCTCTGAGCCTCATATTCCGGGATTGAACTACAGTTTCTCCGGTTTCAAGACCAGTTTCCTCTACAGCCTGCGCAAATGGGTGGCTGCTGATCCTGATTTTGTAGAGAAGAACAAGTACGATCTGGCTGCCAGCATAGAGTTTACCATCGTTGATATTCTGATGAAGAAGCTCCGCATGGCTGTCAAGCAGACCGGCATCAAGCATGTAGCTGTAGCTGGAGGTGTGAGTGCCAATAATGGTTTGCGCAACGCTTTCCACGATCATGCCAAGCGCTTCGGCTGGACTATCTACATCCCTAAGTTCAGCTATACTACCGATAATGCGGCGATGATAGGCTGCGTGGGAACCTTCAAGTATCGTGATGGTGAGTTTGCAACCATCGACTTGCCAGCCTATAGTAAAGTAACATTTAAGTAATTAACAAAACAAGATGGAATTTGAAACAAAGATATTGAGCAAGGGCATCCAGGAGATGCTCTACAATAGTGACAAGACAGTAGGCACAGCAGAGAGCTGCACAGGCGGTCGTATCGCCGAGGCGCTGATTTCTGTGCCAGGTGCCAGCAATTACTTCAAGGGTGGTGTAATAAGCTACACCAACGAGGTAAAGGAGAATCTTTTGGGCGTGAGCCATGAGGTTCTGGAGGAGCAGACTGCCGTTTGCGAGGAAGTGGCTAGGGAGATGGTGCTCGGCACAATCAAGACCCTGAATGTAGACTTCGCCATTTCAGCAACGGGTGTGGCTGGTCCAACGGGTGGAACTCCAGCCATTCCTGTGGGCACAATCTATGTAGGTTATGGCGATAAGAACGATGTTCGCGTGGTAAAACTCACCGAAGATTTCGGACGCGACATCAACCTTGCAATTGCCACAAATACAGCGCTTAAAGGCATGCTCGAATTCTTGAAAGAACATGCTGAAGAACTTAAAAAAGAGGCTTAAATTGCTAATTTAAGGCTATCAAATATTAATAATCCTTAAAAGACGGCGTTCTTTTAGGGATTATTTTGTTATTACCAAATTATTTTGTAATTTTGCACTCTGTTTGGAATAGGTATCAATTAACGAATTACAAAATTAAAGATAGAAATGTCTAAGATTTGTCAAATTACAGGTAAGAAGGCACAGTTAGGTTGCAATGTGTCTCACTCAAAGCACCGTACAAAGAGAAGCTTTGATGTTAACCTCTTCAGCAAGAAATTCTACTATGTAGAAGAGGGTTGCTGGATCAGCCTCAAGATCAGTGCTGCTGGTCTTCGTCTTATTAATAAGGTAGGTCTCGATGCTGCTTTGAATCAGGCAGTAAAGAAGGGCTACGTAGATTGGAAGGACATTAAAGTTATAGGAGAATAAATATCATGGCAAAGAAAGCAAAAGGTAATAGAGTACAGGTTATCCTCGAGTGCACTGAACACAAGAACAGTGGTATGCCAGGTACAAGCCGTTACGTGACTACAAAGAATCGTAAGAACACTCCTGAGCGTCTTGAGTTGATGAAGTACAACCCAATCCTTAAGAAGATGACTCTTCACAAGGAGATTAAGTAAGCTTAGCTTACAAGTTTAATAATTTTATCAATTTAAATAGACTATGGCAAAGAAAGCGGTCGCTACCCTCCACGAAGGTAACATGGATGGTCGCGCATATACAAAGGTTATCAAGATGGTTAAGAGCCCTAAGACTGGTGCATACGTTTTCGATGAGAAGATGGTACCAAACGAGGCTGTTAAGGATTTCTTCAAGGATTAATTTCCTTGCAGATGATGCATCGTTGAATTTAGATTACATCAAAATTCAAATATAAAGATAAAGGTCGCTACCCAATTAGGGGAGCGACCTTTTTTTCTTCTTTTTCTTTTCTAAGGTCAAGAAAACAGCTTTTGCCCTTTTACAATACTACTTGAAGCTTCTTTCATCGTCTCTTACGAATCTTCTTAGCGTTTGTTTGCTTCCTCTAATCATCGTTTGACACCTCTCACGGCCTGGCTCTCTAACGGATTCTCCGGCCAGAAATGCTTAGGGTAACGGCGCTTCAGTTCCTTGCGGACTTCGAAATAAGTGCCTTGCCAAAAACTTGCGAGATCCTGAGTAAGCTGAACGGGCTTGAAGCCGGGAGATAACAACTCAAGCAGAAGGGGCTGTCTGCCAGCATCGACAGTGGGAGTTGATGTCATTCCGAAACACTCCTGAAGCCGCACACTCAGAACCGGGGCTTCGGCCCCCAAGCGATAATCGATGCGGATGTTGCTGCCCGATGGCACACGGATGTGGGTGGGAGCAAGGCGGTCTATCTCCTGCTGAAGATCATAAGGAAGGATGTTCCAAAGGATTTCGCACAGGTTGAGTTTCTTCAGCTCAGTAACAGAAGTCTTCATCTTACCACCTTCTTCGAGATAGAATGGGAGCCACGCTCGGGCTGTTGTCAGGAGATGCTCTGTTGACAGGTCGGGAATCTCCAGTTCCGGATGCCATTCAGCTACTTGCGCCACGCGCTGTTGCAGACGATGAACGGATTCGTTCCAATCGAACATGCTGAGTCCGTCTTTTCTGGCAGCTTCGCAGATAATATTAGAAACAGTCTCTCGGCTGGCATTCTGTATCGGCTTGCTGTCTATGACGAGTGCTCCTATACGGGTTTCCTGCTGCATCTTCACCGCCAGCGCTTTACTGTCCCAGGAAATATTCTCGCAGGTTTGTGCCGGCAAGTTCTTCCAGTTGACGGGGGCTGAGAGAAATACTCTTCCTTTCCGTCCCTGCCCAGAATTGGATGATGAGGTTGAAGCGAGGTTGAGTGATGCGATGGCAAGCCATTCGTTTGCTGCCATGCTGTCGCACGGGTCGATGAAAATCGTGTTGCCATTCGACATCTTGAAGTTGCCCGTATGGTCGGTGGCATGGGCGATGCGCTCAGGGTAGGCTAGGGCGATGAGATGGCCTACTTCCTCAGCATCAATTGGCTCGTTGTCTTCCCTGATACGCAGCATCTTCCTGTATTCCTGGGCAATCTGAGCGATACGGTTCCAACGCCCCAGATTCTTCTTGCAGCGTGCGGAACGGAGGATAGAAAGGCGGAGCGTCATGTCTGAATCTTCATTTTCGCCCATCGGGTCTTTCTCTTCCAGCAGAGCAGCAATGTCGCAGGCCAGGGCTTGGCTCGCCGGAGAATCGCTGCTGATCATCATCTTGGCAATGCGCGGATGACAAGGAAGTTGAGCCATTCTGCTGCCTTCTGCGGTGATGCTGCCACTGAGAGCGTGAGCATCATGATCAGGAGTGAGGGCGTTGAGCGACATAAGAAGTTGCTGTGCCAATACGAGGTTGCCCTTGGGAGGAAGGGTGAGCCAAGGCAGCAGTTCCGGTTTGTTTTCCCCGAAAGCTGCAATGTCGAGAACCAGCGAAGAGAGATCTGCATCCAGTATTTCGGGCAGCCGTTGTTCTGGCATCAGATGTTCCGAGGTCTGTGTCCAAAGCCGGTAACATACGCCTGATGTGATTCTGCCCGCACGCCCCCTTCGTTGCGTAGCCATGTCCTGACTGATACGAACGGTTTCGAGATGGCTCAAGCCTGTACGGGCATCATAAACCAGTTTTCGGCAGAGTCCGGAATCCACAACGATTCTTACTCCTTCGATGGTGAGAGAAGTTTCGGCGATAGGAGTGGCCAGTACGATTTTCCGTTCGTTCGGTTTGGAAGGAGCGATGGCGAGTCGCTGCTTTTCAGGCGAAAGGTTGCCGTAGAGTGGATAGATTTCCGTTGAAGATAAGGCAGAGCGAAGCAGTTCTTCGCATTTCATGATTTCTCCCTGTCCCGGCAGAAAGGCAAGAATGTCACCTTCCTGGTTTCTGAAAGCCTGACAGATTGTGGCTGCCATTTCCTGCGCTACCTGATATCTGTCGATGTCGTGGTCTGCATAAATGGTTTCTATCGGAAACATTCTGCCTTTACTCTCGATAAGCGGAGCCTGAAGTGCCTGACAGATGATAGAAGCATCGATTGTTGCTGACATGATAATGAGCTTCAGGTCGGGGCGGATGATTTCCTGTGTTTGCCGGGCCAGCGCTAACGCCAGATCGGAATTGATGCTGCGCTCATGAAACTCATCAAAGATGAGGCACGAAACGCCTTCGAGTGTAGCATCATTGACCAGCATTCGGGTGAGAATGCCCTCGGTAAGGACTTCGATGCGTGTTTCATCCGAAACCTTGCTTTCGAATCTTACCCGATAGCCGATGGTTTTGCCCACGGGCTCTCCCAGAATCTGCGCCATCCGTTCGGCAATCTGGCGAGCAGCCAGGCGGCGCGGTTCGAGCATCAGAATCTTACCCTGACTTTTAAGATGATCATGGATGAAGCCTTCCAATGCCTGATCACTCATGCCCCGCAGAATGGTGAGCGGGAGGAGGGTAGATTTACCGGCTCCAGGAGGAGCTGTAATAACAAGGTTAGCCGACTCCATCAATGCTTCATTGACAGAGTCGGCTATCTGGTAAGCTGGCAGATGACCAGCCTGCTGTTCTATTCTATCTAAGTTCATTTCTTCTTATTTCACAAACTTCAGATTTCTTTTATTTCACAAATTTCAGAATCTCTTTACTCTTTCTGCTCTTTTTGGCAGGAATCGGCATGAAGCCTTCTGTGAGTCCTGTTTTATCTGTCATGGTCTGGAAAACGGAGGCGGCATAGGAAGAGAGTTTCTTCTCTGCCAGTTCTTGCTTGATAGCATCCTCATCATAATCATCAGCATAGAGGAGAGTGTGTAAATCGTCAAGATATTTTTGCGGAATATTCTGATGCGGCATGCGGCTTTTTATCTGCATAATCTGTGCGATGATTGCCTGTTTGGTTTGGGCAGCGATGGCTTCTGCCTTTTGCTGCTCGAAGACTGCCAGCGTCTCCTCATCCGTCTCCTGCCAGTTTTGCATCATGGCTTCAGTGTTGGTAAGATGACTGTAGCCTGCATAGCGAATCAGGGCGATGCGCTTGTTCCAACCTTTCTTTTCCAGATAGTTTTTCTCCATAGGGGTAGTAGCTACTATGAGGTTGGCTTTGGCGTACATGGCTTTCTGATACATAGACTGTTGCAGTGAACGCTTCAAGTAAGGGTTCTTGCAGTTTCTCTCAGAAATATCGCCTAGTGGACAAACGATGTAGGGAATGTCCATCTGCTTTGCTTTCTTGGCTATCTGGGCTCCCTGCCATGTCCATGCTCCTATAACCAACACAATGTCGGCATCAACCAGACTGTTGGTGATGTCGAGCTGTTTATTCAAGGCTTCGATGTATGGAAGATACATCTTCAGCAACTTCTTATGGTTGGAAATGAACAAATATACTTTCATCGTTCTGTCGGTTATTTTTAACTGTTATTATTCTGATAGACTGTTACTTCCTTTTTGCCCTGTTTAGAGTTTATGAGAAGTGAAATCGTTTTTGTCAGCCCGCCAATAGCGCAATTTGGTAGCCAGATTTCTCCAGATAATTCCATATTCGAAGAATGGCAGTTTGAACATCGCTATTCCGTCATCAAAGTGTTTGATGGCCTTGTTGGCTATCAGCATTCTCACGATGAACAGCAAGAGGAAACTGAAACCTGCGCATCCTGTAAGAATCCAATTCTTCATGAGGATAGAGTAGGCTGCAACGGCCAGTGTTGCTATCAGGCTGAGATGTGGCATGAGATGGTCAAAGAACATGAGGGTTCGCATGGAACTCTTTCCAAACTCTTGCGTGAAGCCTGCAGATAGAGGTGGGCATTGTGCCAGCCCTTGTTCGATGGTGCTTCGCGGATGAGCCATGCATCGCAATCCAGTTCTGTAGCTGTATCGCCACAATGGGCATACTTGTTGACGAGAAAATCGTATTCGCCGCGAACATATTCCAGGTTGCCCTGATAGCCCTGTTCCTTCATGAAGTCGCTCTTGCGGAACGCTACGTTTGGCATGTGGCTGCGATAACCATAGGTCTGCTGGGCACGGCGCAAAACATAGTAAGCCTTGCGGATGCTGTCGAAACGGCGTACGCTCTTGGTTTCCTCATCAAGGGCTACATATCCCAATACCAGATGGTTGGGGTCCTGACATTGACGGACCATGGTTTGCAGCCACTTGTCGTTGCTTGGGCGGCAATTAGGTTCTGTCAGAATAATCCATTCATGTTTGGCTGCCTTCACACCCAGTGTAATCTGCAATTTTTGCGGCTCATGTAGCGTGAACTCTCAGGAATGTAAGTATAATACAGATGAGGGTTCTCGGCTGCTGTTCGCTTCAGAAAATCCTGTGTCTCGCCATCTGTACTCTGGCAGACTACGATTACCTGATAGTCGGCAGCGTACTGCTGACGCAGGAACATAGGAGATTCCTCTCCAATTCAGCAAGATTATCGTGTGCGGTAATGAGTATACTGACAGGAGGTTGATTCTCTGCCGTTTCTGTTTTTGAAAGCGCAACGAGCGCAGAAATGGATTTATCAGCGATCCGAGAACCGCCAATAAAACCACCACTGCGCCTGCTATTATAGTAGTTGTACTAATGATCATCATTTTCTTTTTCTCGTAATATAGAAAGCTAGAGAAAGGAGAATCCTATAAACTCTTAACTTTTAACTTTCAACTATATTAAAAGTCTTCTGTAATATACCCTTTGGCAACTGGCGACAGTTATACTGGCTCGCCATAATCTCACCATAGGCTCCGGCTGAGCGGAGGGCGATGAGGTCCCCGCGATGGGCTTTGTTGATGTCGACAGCCTTGCCGAAGACATCGCTTGATTCGCAGATAGGACCTACTACGTCGTAAGTTTCTACAGGTTCATCGCTTGAGATGTTTTCAATCTTATGGTAAGCCTGATAGAGAGCAGGACGGATAAGGTCGGTCATTCCTGCATCCACAATGGCAAACTGTTTGGCTGTGCCCTGCTTGATGTAGAGTGTCTTGGTGATGAGAGAACCCATCTGACCCACTACAGCGCGACCCAACTCGAAGTGAAGCTTCTGACCATCGCGCAACTTCAGTTTCTTTGCGTATGTATCGAAATAATCCTTGAAATTAGGGATTGGCTGTCGGTTTGGATGATTATAGTCAATGCCCAATCCGCCTCCCACATTGATGTTCTTCACAACGATGTGATGTGCTTCAAGCTGGTTCTGAAGTTCGTTGATACGGTTGCAGAGTGCCTCGAAATCCCCATGTCGAGGATCTGGCTTCCGATGTGGAAGTGCAGTCCGAGGAACTGGATGTTCTTCATCTTGGCAGCCTCTTCGATTACGGCTTCCATGTCGCGCATGGCAATTCCGAACTTGTTTTCTGCCAGACCTGTTGTGATGTTTGCATGCGTATGGGCGCCGACATCCGGATTGATGCGGAAACAAACCTGCGCAATCTTATTCTGTTTTTCAGCCAGTTCATTGATGATTTCCAACTCCGGAATACTCTCTACATTGAAGCAGAAGATGCCTTTCTCCAATCCGAGGTTGATTTCCCAATCGCTTTTGCCTACACCAGCGTAAACAATCTTGCTGGCTGGAAATCCGGCTTTGATGGCTGCCTGAATTTCTCCTCCGCTCACACAGTCGGCTCCTAAACCAGCCTGACAGATGATATTGAGCACCTTAGGGTTAGCATTTGCCTTTACGGCATAGTGCACTTCAAATCCCTCGTGCTTGCCAGCCTCTTCATTGATGGTTTTCAATGTCTGGCGCAACACATTGGTGTCGTAATAGTAGAACGGAGTCTGTATCTCCTGAAACTTATCTATCGGAAATGTACCTTTCATTTCACTTAATCTTAAATTAATACCTTATTATAGTTAAATCAGAATATCCAATTTATAGTAAATCAGAATATCCAACGAAGAGTGGATAGGAAGCATTACATACGAATTCTTCACTTTTCACTCTTCGTTTTCATTTGCATTACTTCTTCTCGAACAATACGTTGCTCAAGTTCTGTAATGCCTGCTTCTTATCTTTCTCTCTGATGAGGAATGAGATGTTGTAGTTAGAACCACCATAAGAAATCATGCGTACAGGAATATTCTTCATCGCATCGGTAGCGATGGTCTCGAAGCCAACGTTGCTCCAGTCCAAATCACCTACAACGCAGATGATGCACATATCAGAATCTACAGTTACTGTACCATATTTCTTCAGCTCGTTTACGATGTCGTTAAGATGAGAATCATTATCAATACTCATGCTGACACCCACCTCTGAAGTAGCAATCATATCAATTGAGTCTGATAGCTCTCGAAGATTTCGAATACCTTGCGTAGGAAACCTGTAGCGAGCAACATGCGGCTACTCTTGATTTTGATGGCTGTGATGTTGTCCTTGGCAGCAACAGCCTTGATCTTGCCGCGTACGATGACATTGTCGATGATTGTACCGTCGGCCTTAGGATCCATGGTGTTCTTCAAGCGTACAGGGATGCCTGCATACTTAGCTGGCTGAACACAGGTAGGGTGGAGAATCTTGGCACCGAAGTAAGCCAACTCTGCAGCCTCCTCGAAGTTCAACTGGCGTACTGCCTCAGTGTGCTCTACGACACGAGGGTCGTTGTTGTGCATTCCGTCGATATCGGTCCAGATCTGAATTTCGTCAGCTGGGAGAGCTGCACCGATAAGAGATGCGGTGTAGTCGCTACCGCCACGCTGCAGATTGTCAACCTCGCCGTATGCGTTGCGGCAGATGAATCCCTGAGTGATGTAAATCTGATAGCCCTGGTTCTGCTCCATGATAGCAGCCAACTTCTCCTTGATGTACTGAGGATCCGGTTCTGCGTTCTTGTCAGTGCGCATAAAGTCTAATGCACTGAGCAATACAGCCTTTACACCCTGTTCCTTCAAGTAGTTTACAACCATGTTGGTGCTCATCATCTCGCCCTGAGCCACGATGCTCTTCTCCTCGAAAGAAGTGAAGAGGTCTTTGGTGAATGAGCGGAGATAGTTGAATTCGCCCTGCAAGAACTCACGAGTTGTATTTTCATCTCCTCGGTAGAGTAGAGTTCTTCTACATGCTGCATGTATTTCTTCTCCAAGTTGTTGATTACCTCGTTGGCGCCCTCTGGATTCTTCTTGTAAAGATAGTCAGAGATCTCAACGAGAGAGTTTGTTGTACCGCTCATCGCAGACAATACGATGAAAGTTGGTTCACCTGATTCTGTAACCAAAGAGGCTACTCCTTCATGCGCTCTGGTGAGCCTACAGAAGTACCTCCGAATTTCATTACCTTCATAGTCGTAATTTTATTTAATTATTTCACTTAATTATCTTCTCCATCCTCTGTGAGGTCGATGTGGTTGTACTCGTTGGTTACGTCGTAGAGCACACCTTCCTTACAGCGGTAAACGATGCCTGGGAATTTGTCGAGCATCGGGATGTTATGGGTTGTCATCACAACAGCTGTGCCTTGTTTGGTGATGTCTTTCAGCAGACTCACGATGTTACTAGCAGTCTCTGGGTCGAGATTGCCTGTAGGCTCATCGGCGATGATGATTTTAGGATTATTGAGAATGGCGCGGGCAATGGCTACACGCTGCTGCTCACCACCTGAGAGCTCATGAGGCATCTTGTCGATTTTATCAATCATGCCTACTTCGTTGAGCACCTCTTCGATACGCTTTTCTCTGTCTTTTTGTTTTTCCAGCCTGTTGCCTTGAGTACGAATTCAAAGTTCTTGCGAACGGTGCGGTCGTGTAGCAGCTGGAAATCCTGAAAGATGATTCCCAATTCCTTACGCAGAGCCGGAATCTCCTTTCGCCTGATAGTTTTGAGGTCTCTGCCGAGAATTTCAGCCTTCTCGGTTTCGCCTTCTACAAGGTCTAGTTCGCAATAAAGTGTCTTTAATAGCGAACTTTTACCAGAGCCGACTTTTCCAATAAGGTAGGCGAATTCTCCTTCGTCAATATGGAAATTGATGTTTTGGAGCACGCACTTGTCGGCCTGATATATGCTGACGTTCTGATAATCTATTAACATCTTCTATTTTTTCTCCTTAATGTTAGTTTGTTATTTCATTTCGCCCTTGCTCTTGGCAACGCGGCGTTTCTTATCCCATTCCGGATCGTGACGCATCTGAAGTTCTTTCACAACATCTTCTATTCTCAAGCCCTTGCTTGTGAGCAGAACGATGAGGTGATAGAGAAGGTCTGAACTCTCGTAAATGAGTTTCTCGTTGTTGCCGTTTGTTGCTTCGATAATGGTTTCAATAGCTTCTTCTCCAACCTTTTGTGCCATTTTGTTAACGCCTTTCTTGAAGAGGCTGGTAGTGTAGCTTCCCTCTGGCATTTCTTCGTGGCGCTTGTTGATGAAGTCCTGAAGCTCTGAGAGGAAGAGGATTGGGTTGAGCGTATTCTCTTCTGCCCAGCAGGTGTCTGTACCTTTGTGGCAGGTTGGACCATCTGGGTGAACCTTAACCAGCAAGGTGTCGTTATCGCAGTCGTTCTGAATGCTAACGAGATTCAGGAAGTTGCCTGATGTTTCACCTTTTGTCCAGAGGCAGTTGCGTGAACGGCTCCAGAATGTTACCTTTTGGTTGCTATTGTCTTATCGTATGCTTCCTGATTCATGAAGCCTAGCATCAAGACGTTCTTTGTAACTGCGTCTTGGATGATGGCAGGAACCAGTCCGCCTAATTTTTCGAAATCTATTTCCATTTTATCTTGTTTTATTTTCTTACATTATTATATTCCCCGTGTTCTATATTCTCACGTTGATTCCTTCTTCTCTCAGGTATTTCTTGAGGTCAGGAATGGCAATCTCGCCAAAGTGGAACACGCTGGCTGCCAGGGCAGCATCTGCCTTGCCTTGGGTGAACGCATCGCGGAAATGCTCCATTTTTCCTGCACCTCCTGAGGCGATGATAGGAATGCTTACTTCTTCAGCAAGACGGGCGAGGGCTTCGTTTGCGAATCCCTGTTTCACACCGTCATGATCCATACTGGTAAAGAGAATTTCATCCGGCACCCCGGTCGGCTACTTCCTTAGCCCAGTCAAACAGTCCTAGTTCCACCCGTTCTCTTCCGCCTTTTACATAACAGTGCCAGCCGTCAGAATCGAGACGTGCATCAATGGCGCATACGCAAACCTGTGAGCCATAATGGTTGGCAATTTCATCGATGAGCTCCGGATGTCGGATGGCAGCACTGTTGATGCTAACCTTGTCGGCTCCTGCGTTGAGCAGGCGGTCAACATCTTTGAGTTCATTGATTCCACCTCCCACAGTAAATGGGATATTGATTTCGGCAGCCACGCGGGTTACCATATCCGTAAAGGTTTTGCGCTCTTCGAAACTCGCTGTAATATCGAGGAATACGAGCTCATCGGCTCCAGCATCGCTATAAGCTTTTCCCAGTTCTACCGGGTCACCAGCGCTGCGAAGGTTTACGAAATTGGTTCCCTTTACCGTCTCGCCGTTCTTTACATCAAGACAAGGAACGATTCGTTTAGCTAATCCTTTGCTTTTACTTTGAATTTTCACCATTGTATTTTAATTCTTATCGATTGAAGCTTTTTCCCTTACAGGGCGTGTCGAGAATAGCTCCGAGCAATTAACTGTCAGCTATTAATATTAACTGTCAACTATTTAACTATTAACTAGTTTCTTAACATCGATTTTCCCTTCGTAGAAAGCTTTTCCAAATACTACGGCAGGAATTCCTGCAGTTTCCAATGCTTCGATGTCTTCGTTGCAACTCACTCCGCCTGAGGCGATAAGATGCAGTTGAGGATAGGCAGCCATTACTTCTTTGTAGAGTTCTATGGCAGGTCCCTGCAGCGTTCCGTCTTTGCTGATTTCTGTGCAGAGAACATAGCGTACTCCTTTATCGATGTACTTTTCAGGAAAGGAAGGAGATCTTCAGAAGAATCTTCTTTCCATCCATTGATAGAAATCTTTCCGTTTCTTACGTCGGCTCCCAGAATCAGGCGGTCGGCTCCATACTTGTCTAGCCATTGCATGAAGAGTTCAGGATTGGTGACGGCAATGCTGCCCACTGTAACCATGCTTGCTCCTGCAGCAAAGCTTTCTCAATATCTTTTTCGGTCTTGATTCCGCCACCGAAATCAACCACGAGAGAGGTTTCTGTGGTAATGGCCTTCAACACCGCATCATTTACGATGTGCTTTGACTTGGCTCCATCGAGGTCTACTACATGAAGGCGTTTGAAGCCCATCTGCTCAAACTGTTTTGCAATCTCGGCAGGATTGTCATTGTAAACCTTCTTCTGGTCGTAATCGCCTTTGGTAAGACGAACACACTGGCCATTTATCAAGTCGATAGCTGGAATTAATTCTATCATATTTGTATTTTCTCTTTTATTTTATCTCTAAAAGTTCTTTAAAATCTGTTCTCCCACCTTTCCGCTCTTTTCAGGATGGAACTGGCAGGTATAGAAATTATCTTTGTGGAGCGATGCGCTATAAGGAAGAATGTATTCTGCCTTGGCAATGGTCTCCTCGCAGAGTGGCACATAATAACTATGTACGAAATAGGAGTAGGGATGAAGCAGCGCATCAGCGGTAGACTTGTCTGAGTCAGAATCCATTCTGTTTCCGAACCCCTTATAAAGGTCAGTCTTCAAATCATAGATTTCATTCCAGCCCATAGCAGGCACCTTGTCTTCGTGTTTCTGAGGCAGGAATCGCTTTACATCTACATCAAAGATTCCGATGCAATCTACGTCACCTTCTTCCGAATGGCGGCACAAGAGTTGCTGTCCTACACAAATGCCCAGGACGGGTTGCTTCAAGTTCTTGATTACTTGATCAAGCTGATGAGCCTTCAGATATTCCATTGCTTCTCTTGCCTGGCCTTGTCCTGGGAAGAGAACGCGGTCAGCCTTCTGGAGCATTTCTGCATCATCTGTAAGTACAGGTTCGATGCCTAAACGCTTCATGGCGTTGACTACGGAATAGATATTTCCGGCATTATATTTTACGATTGCTACATCCATAACCTAACGTAATTCGTTTCTATTTCTTATTTTTCGATGCAAAGGTACACATTTTCTTTTAATTTAAAGAAAATAAAAACAAAAGATTACGAAATATAGTAGATTTCTTTCAGAAAGTTAGAAATATGGCGTGTTTTACGTTTCCGTTAAGTGAAAAAGGAGCAATTGAATGTAAACCAACATCTAATTGCTCCTTTTGAAGTGTTTATTTTGATAATCGAAACTTCTTAGTTTTCTTCTTCACTGTCTGCTGTGCGGAGAATGATAGAAGTTGCTCCGATGGTGAACAGGGTTCCGTCTTCGATAACGCGGCGTTCTCTGTCACCCAGAATCTCATTGTCAACGAAAGTTCCTGTATAACTTGGTCCATCGCGGAGTACATATTTCAATTTGCCTTTCTTGTCGCGGCTAACGTTGATTACGCAATGGTTCATGTCAACGCTTGGGTCTACGGTTTCGATAGGGCAGTTGATTCCGCTGTTCTTCATGTAGCGGCCGATGATGTTGTCGCCTAACTGCAGCGGGATGACCTGTTTGTAAGCGAATACGTTCTCGATGACAACGATAGAACCGTATCCCTTCTCGTTGGCATTCTCGTCAAGTTTTTCCTCCTTGCGAGTTTCGCGGAGCTTGGAAACTCCCATTCGGATGCCAAACTGCTTATTGCAATTAGGACAAACGAAAACGAGACTCTGACCTGCCTGATACTTGGTCTCATCGAAGGTGATAAAATTATCGCATTTAGGACAACGTACTCTTTTCATATTCTTTTTCTTACTTTTCTGTCTATATTATAATAATGTGTTGTAGAAGCTTTCGATACTCCTTGCTATTTGTTCTAGCTATAAGCTATAAACTCTTAACTATCAACTATTCTTTCACTTTCGTAATCCAGCCGTCAGTAAAAGCATCATAGTTGTGTAAACGGTTGAGAGCAGTATAAGCTTCGCCCTCGGTAGAGTATGTTCCGTATATAACTTTTACATTATTATCCGTAATTAACACCCTAGCTTCCTTGAATCCCTTGTTTTGGAGAAGTTCAGCATAGCTCGCAGCATTGCGCTTGGTAACACGACTTGCCAAAACGATGCTATAGTAAGAAGAGGCTGTTTGCAATTCGTTGTCCTGAGTCATGTTGACAGACTTGGCAGGAATGCTCTCTTCTGCCTGTGATTCTGTACTAAGAACCAGTTCTTGAGGTTGCGCAACCTTATTAATCTCCTTAGGCATGATGCGGTTCAGCATGCCTGTGTCGATTTGGCTCTTCTGAACGGTTGGGGTTCCCAATGGAGAAGAGTAGGTGAAGAATGCAATGAGAGCGATGCAGGCTGCTGCAATATTGCGCAACCAGCTCTTCTTGATGCTGATGAATTCGGCATTTGATTCTTCTTCGTTAACGAACACAGAATTGTTGACAGAGAGTCTACTCTCCATCTTCTGGTTACTATCCTGATTCTTGACTTCGCTTTCTGTACGATTGTTTTCTACTGTCTTTGCTGGCATTTCAATGATTGAAGCAGCAGAATCTTCAGTCTTCTGAACCTCTTCTGCAGAAATCTGCGCGAGTGGGAGCATGTTTAAGCCACCCAAACCATACAACTCAGGGGTAAGAATGCCCGCCTCGCATGGTTCGAAGGTATAATTTCCGTCTTCGTTCAATATGATGGTGCCAATATCATTCAGTTCAAATTTTCCTGAATTCTCCAGAGTCTGACGCATCTCTGTCACTTCATCAGCAATGCGGTTCAAAGCTTCCGGATAGCTGATGTCGTATGCTTCAACATACGAAAGTGCAAGGAGAGAATCGTTCATCTGGAGCTGTGGGTTAAAGCCAATAGTTCTCAGCGGTGGCAAAAACATGCTGTCTCTGTCATCGTAACGCGCATCTACATGATGAGCCATGAAGCCACCAAATCCTGGGACAATCACGCAATCGTTGCTCAAAAGTAGGATCTCTATATGTCTTTCTAGTCTATTCACGTTTGCAAAGGTAGTGATTTTTTCGGAAATGACCAACAGAAAATAGAGAAAATTTTCGATGAAATCATAAAAAGTCTAATTTGTTTTGTCGTTTCGGGAAAAAGTATTACCTTTGTGCCTAAAATAAATAAGGTATAAATCAATGAAATATACAGAGACAGAAATTGAAGGAGTCTGGCTGATAGAACCTCGGGTATTTGAAGATGCTCGCGGCTATTTCTTTGAAGCATGGAAGCAGGCTGACTTTGATGTTCACGTTGGAGGACATGTGGAGTTTGTGCAAGACAATGAATCGATGTCGGCTCGTGGTGTGCTCAGAGGTTTGCACTATCAGAAAGGTGAATTCTCGCAGGCTAAGTTGGTGCGTGTCATCAAAGGCCGCGTGCTGGATGTAGCTGTTGACTTGAGAAAGGGTAGTAAGACTTTCGGTAAATATGTAATGGTTGAACTGAGTGGAGAGAACAAACGTCAGTTTTTCATTCCTCGCGGTTTTGCCCATGGTTTCCTGGTACTGAGTGACGAAGTCATCTTTACTTATAAAGTAGATAATGTTTATGCTCCTGATTACGAAGCCAGTATTCATTGGGATGATCCTACTATCGGAATAAAATGGCCTATTGAAGGAGTTGAGGTGCTTACGTCAGAAAAAGACAGAACCAAGGCAAAGTCTTTCGAAGAGGCTGATTATTTCGAGTAGAATTGGCATCAGCTTTTACCGATTAATTTATTTAAAGAACTCATCATGAAAAAGATAGTTAATTTATGGCTGCTCAGTTGTATCTTGACTCTTGTTGCTTGTGGGCAGAAGGTCGAAAAGCAACAGGAAGTGAAGGAAGATACTGCGGCTAAGAAGATGTTGCAAGGCATTTGGTTGAACGATGACGATGAGGATGATGTGGCGTTCCGCGTAAAAGGCGATACGATTTATTATCCTGATTCAACCAGTCAGCCTGTCTACTTCTACATTGCTGGCGATACGCTTGTAATGAAGGGTGCTAATCTTGCAAAATATCCGATTGTAAAACAGGCTGAGCATATTTTCCAGTTTAAAGTGCAGAATGGGGATGTGGTTAAGCTGGTGAAGACGGAAGATAAGTCTTATTTGCAGCAGTTCATCCACAACCATGCTTCCGTGGCGCTGAATCAGAATACGCTGATTAAACGTGATACGGTGGTTGTAAGGGGCGATGAGAAATATCATCTCTACGTACAGGTTAACCCAACAAGTTATAAGGTCTACAAGAGTTCTTATAATGATGATGGTGTTGAGGTAGACAATGTTTATTATGATAATATTGTGAACTTGCATGTTTATCATGGTGCCAACTGTCTGTTCTCTCGTGATTTTCATAAGAAGGATTTCGATAAGCAGGTTCCTGCTTCTTTCTTGGACCAGTCTATATTGAGCGACATCGTATTCAATAAGATAGATGAATCTGGCATTCATTATCTTGCTGTTCTGGCAATGCCTGACAGCAGTTTGAGTTATCAGGTTGAGGTTATCATTTCCTTTGAAGGAAAAATGCGAATGCGGGTTAAGAGCTAAAAAAATAAAAAAGTCGCCCTGAAAGGAAAGCATTGAATGTAAGATGCTTTTGTCCTTTCAGGGCGATTCTATTTATGTGCTTATCCTGGAGGGATAGCTTGGTGGCTCAACTTTTAATTGAAGAATCCCAGCAAAGCTCCGGCTGCAACGGCAGAACCGATGACTCCCGCAACGTTTGGTCCCATGGCGTGCATGAGAAGGAAGTTGTGGCGGTCGTATTCCAGACCTAGGTTGTTGGAGATGCGTGCACTCATTGGTACGGCACTCACTCCGGCGTTTCCGATAAGTGGGTTCAGTTTCTTGCCTTTTGGCAAAAGAGATTCATCAGCTTGACAAATAAGATTCCGCTTGCCGATGCGATGATGAAAGCAAGAGCACCGAGAGCAAAGATTTTGATGGTGTTTAATGTCAGAAACTCTGAAGCCTGGGTAGAACAGCCTACGGTCAGGCCGAGGAGGATAACGACAATATCATTCAAGCTACTGCTTGCTGTCTTGGCGAGTCGGGTTGTCTTTCCACTCTCTTTCAGAAGATTTCCGAAGAACAGCATTCCTAATAATGGCAAACCGGATGGAACGATAAAGGTGGTGAGAAGCAGACCGATGATAGGAAGAGAATCTTTTCGGTCTGTGAAACCTGACGTGCGGTTTCATCTTGATGACGCGCTCTTTCTTGGTTGTAAGTAGTCGCATCAAAGGTGGCTGGATTACAGGCACCAGTGCCATGTAAGAGTAGGCGCAAACCGCAATGGCTCCCATGAGGTTCGGACTCAGTTTGCTGCTCAGGAAGATGGCGGTTGGTCCGTCTGCTCCTCCGATAATGGCAATGCCAGCTGCCTGGTTAGGTTCGAATCCCAGAGCCAGTGCAATCATATATGCGCCGAAGATTCCAAATTGGGCAGCGGCTCAATCAGGATGAGCTTCGGGTTGGAAATGAGCGCAGAGAAGTCGGTCATGGCTCCAATGCCCAGAAATACGAGTGGCGGGTACCAGCCCTGTTTCACTCCCTGGTAGAAGATGTTCAGAACGGAGTTGTCTTCGTATAAACCTATTTCGAGTCCTGCATCGGCACGGAATGGAATGTTGCCAAGAATGATTCCCAATCCGATAGGAACCAGAAGCAGCGGCTCAAAATCTTTCTTGATGGCGAGCCAGATAAAGAGTGCTCCCACTAGAATCATGATGAGGTTTCCTGCCGAGGCGTTGGCAAAGCCCGTAAAGGTAAGAAACTCATTGAAGTTTTGTATGATGAAATCCATAATTTACTTTGAACTTTGAAAGTTGAACATTGAACTTTATGATTAGTCTTTTGATTGTGAAGAGTAATCATTAGCTTTTGTCTAAACAGCTTATTACGCGATCGTAACAAGCGTGTCTCCTTCCATTACTGCGTCTCCCTCGTTCACGTTGATGCTGGTAATGGTTCCCGAAGGTTTCTGCATCGATGCTGTTCTGCATCTTCATGGCTTCGAGAACGACAACAGTATCGCCTGTGTTCACCTTGTCACCGACTTTCACCTTGATTTCGTTGATAGTGCCAGGCAGAGGGGCAACAACTGGTTTGCCTGCAGCAGGAGTTGCCTGTTTGCTTGATGAAGCAGAATCAGAACTTGCTGCAGAACTTGAACCTGCAGCAGAACCTGCGCTTGCAACAGAGCTGGCAGAAATGTTGTTTTGTCCATCGGTTAACTTTACTTTCTGCTTACTGCTCTTAACCGGCTGTTTCATTTCCACTTCGAATGGAATTCCATTCACGGTTACATTGGCGATATTGCCTTCAATATCCTGTATTTCAACGACGTAATCTACGCCTTTAACCTTATATTCGTACTTTGCCATAGTTTTATATTTTAACGTTGTTATTGTTGTTGTTGAATTTCGGAGCATTCCATCTGGTCTGTTTTGGCTTGATGGTGATAATGCCTGGTTCTACATCATGAACATCTTCCAGATATTCCTGTAGTGCAAGGGAGATGACTGCCATGTAAATCTCCTTATCAATACCCTTGGTTTCTAAACCATCTTTCAGAATCACGTTGGTCTTATGACTGAGGCCTTGAGTAACCTCGATGGTCTTCTTTCCTGTCTTATATAATAAGGTGGCGTGCTTCTCAGTAGCACGGGCGATGCGTAGTTTATGTTTCATGTAGGCTCCGAAAACCCAGAACACGATGAAGAGGAGAGCAAGGCAGGCAAATACGATTCCCATTGAAAGTACGGCGATTCCTATTCCGTATGGGTCGCTTTTCTTCAATTGCTGGGCTTTACTCAAACCTGTGTTTTGAGGCAGATAGCCTGGAGTTACTGATCCGGCAATGGCTTTCTCCCATGTCTTGAGGTCCTTACTCAGTTCAAAACTCTCATCGGCAGCCAACACTGGCACGCTTACGGAGTCAATCAGGTCAACGGCATTTCCGTCATAGAGTGCTATCCAGTTGGGCATCTTTTCCTGTAGAATAAGATTGAGATGAAAAGGTCCCGAGTTGGAAGAATTCTTTGCCTTCCAATGTTGTCCGTTCCTGCCATCCTGGTACCAGGAACTGCTGTCGAAGATAACGATGCTCTTCTTGCCTCCCAGTGTGGTTCGTGGTTCATTGTTAGGCAATGGACACATCAACTGTCGACGAGCTTCAGGCGACATTTTCTTGTCGAGAACCCTTCGGTCGGTGGTTAGGAACATACCACGCACATTATACGTGGTAAAGGAGGAATTGCTCAATTCCACCCATGGTTTGTGCTGCCCGTACTCATCTACAAGATTGGTACGGTTGTCAGTCATCACCTCTGTAATGCGGATACTTTTGGCTCCTTGACTCCAAGCGGGCAAGGACGTGATGACTAGTATGGTTATCAGAAATCCCAATTTCTTCATACGCTTACTAACGTTTATAGGGTTATTGTTTCATTTTTCGAAAAATCTGCATCATATAGGAACGATAGCTGTTCCTAGAAGATTCATTAGGTTTGTTTCTTGTGCTCAAAGGTACGAAGAATTTCTGAAAGACAACAAAAAGTGCACAAATTTTTGTCTTTGTGCACCTCTTTTGTAATTTATAACTATTTTCAGTTGTTTTGTTAACTTTTGTAAGTCTTACGCTCCGCAGAAGAACAGCACCACTATCTGGGCTGTAAAGATACGGAGGAACATGCTCAATGGATAAACCGTAGAGTATCCTACAGCTGGAGCCTCCTTTGAGCAAGAAGCATTTGCATAAGCCAATGCAGGAGGGTCTGTGTAAGTACCGCGAGCATACCCATGATGGTGAAGTAGTTGAACTTAAACTTCAGGCGGGCAATCGTACCGATGATGAGGATAGGAATAACGGTGATGAGGAAACCGCATCCCACATATTTCAAACCGTCACCCTGTACTACTGTGTCCCAGAATCCGGCTCCAGCCTTGATTCCCACACTCGCCAGGAAGAGTACAAGTCCTATTTCTCGCAGCATCATATTAGCCGAAGTCGTCGTATAAGTTACCAGCTTCATGCGATAGCCGAAACGGCCGATGAGGATGGCGATGATAAGCGGACCTCCGGCAATACCCAACTTCAAAGGCACCGGCATTCCCGGAATGGCAAATGGGAAGAACCGAAGATAATACCTACCATAATGCCTACGAAGATAGTGGCAATGTTAGGCGCATCGAGGCGCTTTACAGAGTTGCCCATAATTTCAGCCACACGGTTCACATTCTCTTCAGGACCTACAACCAAGATCTTATCACCTACGTGGAAGTGGTGGTTTCTGCCTGCAAAGATGTCCATTCCCTGACGGGAAATACGGGTTACGTTAACGCCGTATACGCTGGAGAAGTGCATCTTACCCAAGGTCTTACCGTTCATTTCCGGACGGGTAACGACGATACGGCGAGAAACAAAATGCTGTACTTCATCCTTCTCGCGGTCCCATTCAGCTTCAACCTCTGGTCCGATAAAAGCCTTGATGGCTTCTGCATCAGCCTCTGCACATACAACGAGCAATTCGTCTCCAACCTCAAACTTAGTCTTGCTGTTAGGAATGCTCACCTCGCCATTGTGGAGCAGTCGTGAACATACAATGTCACGGTTCAAGAACTCTGAAACTTCTCTCAGCGTTCTGCCTGTAATATAAGCATTTTCCACGCGCAAGTGCATGTTATGGGCCTTAGCGTGTGGGTTGGCGGCATCTTCTTCGTTAAGCTGTTCTTCCTCATCAGCAGTATTAATCTTACAGATGTACTTGATAAGGATAGTAGCACCGATAATGCCCACTACACCAAGAGGATAAGCACATGCATAACCATTGGCAATACTTGGAGCACCATTAGGGAAGACGCTGAGCAAAGCCTCGTTGGCAGCACCAAGACCCGGTATTAGTAACCGCACCATAGAGTACCTACCATCATAGGGGTTGTTAGGGTTGCTCGTATCAAAGAAGAGATAATAGCAACCAAACATCACGAGGATGTTGAGCAGAATAGCGCTAGCCGAAAGCATGTTGAGTGTAACACCACCTTTCTTGAAACTCTCGAAGAAGCCAGGTCCTACCTGGAGACCAATCATGAAGACGAAGAGGATCAAGCCGAAGTCTTGCACGAATGTGAGAATTTCCTTTGGACCGGTTGAAGCCAACGTGGCCAGCCAAAATACCTGCGAAGAGAACGAAGGTGACACCTAATGAAATGCCGCCAATCTTTATCTTTCCGAGGTAAACACCAATAGCTATCACGATAGCGTAGAGTAGGGCGATGTGAGCCACCGACTCGGTATTGGTGAAGAGATTAACAATCAATCCATGTATTCGTTTTAAAATCAGAAAATTATATTCCTGTAGTTTACCAAATTATTTTAGAATTTATGTTTTCTGTTGCTTGTTTTAAATGAAAGATACAGTTCTGTTTATAGAGAGAATCTGTAGATTATTAGGGATTCAATTAAAACTGAAAATTGGAGGACATCACATAGGATGCCCTCCAACCTATTTTTCTTGTAAAAATCAAGCCCTTTTGCAAATGGTTTTCTTTTGACATGAGATTACTTCTCGATAGCTGCTACACCTGGCAATACCTTACCCTCGATAGCCTCGAGGAGTGCACCACCACCTGTAGAGATGTAAGATACCTGATCAGCCAAACCGAACTTGTTGATACAAGCTACAGAGTCACCACCACCGATGAGTGAGAATGCACCTTCCTTAGTAGCCTCAGCGATTGCCTCAGCGATAGCCTTAGAACCACCAGCGAAGTTGTCGAACTCGAATACGCCTGCAGGACCGTTCCAGAGGATAGTCTTGGCACCCTTGATGGCAGCTGCGAAAGCTTTGCGAGTCTCAGGACCTGCGTCCATACCCTCCCAACCGTCAGGAATGTTGTTAGATGGGCAAACCTGAGTGTTGCAGTCGTTCTTGAAGTCGTCACCGCAGATAGAGTCTGTGCCGAGTACGAGGTTTACACCGTTCTCCTTAGCCTTCTTGATTACGTCGAGAGCAACGTCGAGCTTGTCATCCTCGCAGATAGACATACCAATCTTGCCACCGAGAGCCTTAGAGAATGTATAAGTCATACCACCGCAGAGAATCAAGTTGTCAACCTTAGTCAACAGGTTCTCGATGATACCAATCTTAGTAGAAACCTTAGAACCACCCATGATAGCTGTGAATGGGCGCTTGATGTTGCTGAGAACTGCGTCAACAGCCTTAACTTCCTTCTCCATCAAGAAACCGAGCATCTTGTGATCCTTGTCGAAAGAATCAGCGATGACAGCTGTAGAAGCGTGCTTGCGGTGAGCTGTACCGAATGCGTCCATTACATATACGTCAGCGTAAGAAGCCAACTTAGCAGCGAACTTCTTCTGGCGCTCCTTCATCTCAGCCTTAGCAGCATCAAATTCTGAGTACCCTTCTCAACGCCAACTGGCTTGCCTTCCTCTTCTGGATAGAAGCGGAGGTTCTCGAGCAAGAGAGCCTCACCTGGCTTCAAGGCAGCTGCTTCAGCATCAGCGTTACCGCAGTCCTTAGCGAACTTAACGTCTACGCCGAGCGTCTGATACGTTCTTAACAATCTGAGAGAGAAGCTCTGGTTTAACCTTGCCCTTTGGCTTACCCATGTGGCTCATCATGATGAGCGCACCGCCGTCTGCAAGTACCTTCTTCAATGTAGGAAGGGCACCGCGGATACGAGTGTCGTCTGTTACATTACCATTTTCATCAATGGCACGTTGAAGTCAACGCGCACGATTGCCTTGTGACGCAAAGTTAAAATCTTCAATTTTCATTTTACCTAAATTTATTTAGTTTATGTACTAATTTATTGTTCTAAACCTTTCTGCTGGTTTCAAAACCGAAGGCAAAGATACAAATTATATTTGAATCAGCAAAATATCGTAGCGGTTTTATTATTTTTAGTAGATGAAATCGCCTGTTTGCTATATCGGGTTTGCAAAATTCGTATTTTGCGCTTTCTTCTGCTTGATTTGTTAAACAAAATGGAGAGAAATGAAATATATTCTTAACAAATTACTTTTTGGATTTTCGATAATAAATAGTACCTTTGTGCGCAGTTAAAACGTTATTACATATAAATGAGATAAAATGGCGAAAGATAAGATTGCTTTTGTGTGCAGCAATTGCGGACAGGAAAGTGCCAAATGGATGGGCAAATGTCCTAGCTGCGGACAATGGAATACATTTAAGGAAATTCGTATTGCTGCTGATTCCGGATCGCAGGCTGCGAAGAATGCCGGAATGACCATGCGTCATGGTGGGGTTGCCACGATGTTTGGTGGGCAGCACAGCGAGCATGACGCTGCGCCGATGAAACTTCGCGATATTTCTGCGATTGATGAACCGCGCATCGATATGAGGGACGAGGAGCTGAACCGTGTGCTGGGTGGCGGAATGGTCCCTGGCAGCATTACGCTCCTGGGCGGTGAACCGGGAATCGGTAAGAGTACGCTCACCTTGCAGACTATTCTGAACATGACTGACCGCCGCATCCTGTATGTGAGCGGAGAGGAAAGTGCCCATCAGATTAAACTCCGTGCCGAGGTTGGCTAAAGGACAGGCGATGCTCAGAGAGGGTTCTTCTGCAGACACTCTGAAAACGGCTTCTCTTTCATCAGAAGGAGCCTTTGATCATATTACGGTTCTCTGCGAAACGCAGTTGGAGAAAATCTTCAGTCATATTCAGGAAGTGGCTCCACAGCTGATAGTTATAGATTCTATCCAAACTATTGCTACGGAAGAAGTAGACAGTTCGCCGGGTTCTGTTTCCCAAGTTCGCGAGTGTGCAGCCTCCCTGCTCCGATTTGCCAAGACGAGTGGCATTCCGGTTATTCTGATAGGACATATTAATAAGGAGGGAACGCTTGCCGGACCAAAGATTCTGGAGCACATCGTAGATACGGTGATTCAGTTTGAGGGCGACCAGCATTACATGTACCGCATCTTGAGAAGCATCAAAACCGATTCGGAAGTACTTCTGAGTTGGGAATCTATGAGATGATGCAAGGCGGACTCCGACAGGTGAGCAATCCTTCAGAGTTGCTGCTTACTGAAGATCATGATGGGCTTTCGGGTGTTGCCATCAGCGCAGCCATCGAGGGTGTCCGTCCGTTTCTGGTGGAGACGCAGGCTTTGGTTTCAACAGCTGCCTATGGAACTCCGCAGCGTTCGGCAACGGGTTTGACCAGCGCCGTTTGAACATGCTCCTGGCGGTTCTAGAGAAACGTGTGGGGTTCAAGCTGATGCAGAAGGACGTGTTCCTGAATATTGCGGTGGATTGAGAGTAACCGATCCTGCCATGGACTTGAGTGTGTTGGCAGCCGTATTGAGCAGCAATGTTGACACGCCTATCGAGCAAGGTTGGTGTATGGCAGGCGAGGTAGGTCTGAGCGGTGAGGTTCGTCCGGTGAGCCGTATCGAGCAGCGTATTGCTGAGGCCGAGAAACTGGGATTCCAGCACATCATCATTCCGAAGTACAACAATCATGGTTTCGACCATAAGAAATATAAGATAGAAATTCATCCCGTAAGGAAGGTGGAAGAAGCATTCCGCTGCCTGTTCGGGTGAAGTAAAAGTAATCAAACAGTTCAAATTTCAAATTTCAAAATTCAAAGTAAAATGAAGGATTCAGTAATCATTGTGAGCGGTGGCATGGATAGCATCACGCTGCTCTACGATAAGAAAGACGAGATTGCGCTCGGCATTAGTTTTAACTATGGAAGTAATCATAACGAGCGTGAAATTCCTTTCGCCAAGATGCATTGTGAGCGTTTGGGAATCAAGCATATTACGATAGATTTGGGTTTCATGCATCAGTATTTCAAGAGTTCTCTTCTTGAAGGTGCCGATGCAATTCCTGAGGGTCATTATGCTGATGATAATATGAAGAGTACGGTGGTTCCTTTCCGTAATGGAATCATGTTGAGCATTGCCATCGGCATTGCTGAGAGTAATAATCTGAAGAAAGTTTTCATCGCTAACCATGGTGGCGATCATACGATTTACCCAGACTGTCGTCCGGAGTTTATCAAGGCGATAGATGAGGCTGCTGAAGCAGGAACGTTCGTTGATGTGCGCGTGGTGGCTCCTTATACGAATATTACCAAAGGGCAGATTGCGGAGATAGGCAAGAAGTTGGGCATTGACTATGCTGAAACCTGGAGCTGCTATAAGGGCGGTGAGAAGCATTGTGGCAAATGCGGAACCTGCGTTGAGCGCAAGGAGGCTTTGGCCGAGGCGGGTATTGAGGATACTACCGAGTATGAAGAATAAGGATGACGACGAACCAGGCGTTCTTCGTTCCCTATATATAATAAGGTGTAATCAGAATAAATATAATAAAAGAAAAATGAAAACAGCGATTTTATCTGCGGCTCTGATGCTTGCATCAACCGCTGCAATGGCTCAGAAGAGCAACTTCCAGTTGAAGGTGGATTTGAAGAATTTCAATTCCGATTCTGTACTTGTTTACAAGGGCAGAAATGTTAAGATGGATACGGTTTTGGTGAAGAATGGCAAGTTTACCTATTCTGCAAACCTTGATAAGGCAGCCGGATACGTTTTCCTCTCACCTGAAGCTTATCGTGGTGCAGGTCAGTTTATGTTCAACCTGCCTTGTGTTCCTGGCGAGAAGGCTGAAGTTAAGGGCGATGCAAAGACCCGCTTCGATATTTCGGGTTCTAAGTTCTATCAGCAGTATCATGAAGTAGATGTTCTGCTGGAGAATGCTAATAAGGAGTTGAGAGATTACGAAGCTTCCCTGAACCAGAGAATCAAGAATGGTGAGACCCAGCAGACCATCATGGCAGAGTATGAGCAGAAGGCTCCTGCCCTGCAAAAGGCAAAGGACGATAAGATTTTCAATTTCGTAAAACAGCATCCTGATTATGAGTCTTGTGCTACTATCTTCGAGCAGTTTGATGATGTCAGCAAGATGGAGAAACTGCTGGGCTTGCTCTCTGAGAATGTGAAGAACGGCAGAATGAAGGCTTTCTACCAGCCAATGATTGATATGGCTAAGAAACGTGCTGAGGCTGAGGAGAAGGCTAAGAAGGTGCAGGCTGCCTAGGTGTTGAGGCTCCTGACTTTACGCTGAAGGATATTAAGGGAAATGATTTTAAGCTTTCCAGCCTTCGCGGCAAGATTGTCGTACTCGATTTCTGGGGTTCATGGTGCGGATGGTGCATCAAGGGAATGCCTAAGATGAAGGAGTATTACGAGAAGTACAAGGGTAAGTTTGAAATTCTTGGTGTAGATTGTAATGATACAGAGGCTAAGTGGAAGGCTGCTGTTGAGAAGCACCAGTTGCCATGGATTCATGTTTACAATCCGAAGGACAGCAAGGTTCTCAGCGACTATGCTGTTCAGGGTTTCCCTACAAAGATTGTGATTGATGCTAACGGTAAGATTATCAAGACTATTGTTGGTGAGGATCCTGCTTTCTACACATTGCTTGATGAAGTGTTGGGCAAGTAATGTTAACATAAAACAATGTCGCCCTGTAAGTGCAAAATTATATTTGCTCTTACAGGGCGATTTTGTTTGTTCAGTACTTTACTTCTTTTTTTTTCAATTCCAGTTTCGGAATCTTGATTTTCTGTCCGGCTTTTACGGTGCTTGTACCATTCAGGGCTTCTACGTAGCATTCCATGCCGGAACCTAAATAGCGGGTACTAATCTGTTCGAGGGTCTGACGGCGCCAACCGTAACGGTCTGGGCAACTCCTATGATTCGGTAAGCTCCCGTGCGTACGCGAGCGTCCTTATCATACTGGGATGATGCTATTTTCGAAGCAGCCTTTTCTTCGGCTTTATCTTTAGCTTCTGCCTTAGCCTTTGCTTCAGCCTGCTTAGCCTTTTCTGCGTTAGCACTTTCCTCATCCGAATTTTCAGCCAGTTTTACTGCTTCTGCAGTTTTAGCCATACGGATGCTGTCTTCCATCGCTTTCTGGCGGAGTTTCTGTTCCTGAGAGAGTGGGGCGGCAGCTGGTTTGGCTGGGACTTTCTTGGCTGGAGCCTGATGATACTGGTTTAGCTGCATGGCTAGATGATCGCGCTGGGCAGTCATCTGACCATAGTTGAAGGCAAACCATCCCATTCCGCCAATCAAAGCTACTACGATGAGACAGACTGCAACGACCAGATAGCGAGGAATAACAATATGATGAGAATTGGAAGATTCTTCTTCTTCTTCCTTCTCTTCTTCTTCTTCAGATTCATCTGATGCAGGTACTGCTGGTTCAACAACTGCTTTCAGGGCTTGCTGTTGCTGGGCTAATTCAAGCTTCTCTTGCTCCAGTCTTTCCTGCTCCAGTCTTTCCTGCTCTTGCTTTTCTTTCTGTATTCTTTCCTGCTCCAGTTGGGCTTGTTTTAATCTTTCCAGTTTAGCTTGTTCAATAGCAATTTGCTTTGCCTGTTCGTCTTCTTTTCCTTTTCAGATTCAATTACGACAACCTCCGGATTTGGAGTTGCAGTTTTTCTTCGTCCAGAAAATCGATTACTTGTTCAGGAGCATCTTCTGTCTGTTCTTCTCCAAACTTCTCATCTATTTCATCGAAATCTACGCCGTCATTTACCACCACCGTTTCAAATTGGGCGAATGGCTTGTTCACGATTTCTTTCAGGATGTTGTCAGGCGTGAAGGTGAGTTTGTCTCGGCCTTCAATGGTGAAGCGCTCGCCCGTGTTCACATTGATGCTTTCACGGTCTTTCGTGGCCTGTACCTTAAAGGTGCCCAGCCATTTTATCTTCACCTGCTTGTCGGCATCGAGTCCCTGGTTGCACACATCAAACATTTTCCGGATGAAGAGTTCTGCTTCCACCTGGCTCAGCCCGCTCTTATCTGCAAGCAGTTTTCCGAGTGTATTTAAACTGAATTTGCTCATTGCTCATCCCTCCATTCTTTAGTTTTTCCTTGACCGAAGCCGGTCGGAAACCCAACACCAACTTAGGCGGCACCAGCTGACGCTTCTTGGTAGTAGGATTAACCACCACTCGCTCCATGCGCTTCTTCACTTCGAAGGTGCCAAAATTGGGGATAGAGACAGCTTCTCCATCCTCAAACTCGGCAATCATAGCGTCTATCGCCTTGCGCACCAACTTCTGGGTGTCTTCCTGCGAATAGCCGGTTTGCTGAGCCAGTTCAGCGATGTATTCCTTATTGTTCATATTTATTTAATATGTAGTCAAAATTTCTAAAACTCCAGGCTATGGGGAGAGAATGATTATTTCACCACCTTGCCATAGAGGTCAAATTCCTCGCTTGTAGTAATTTCTACCTGATAGAAACTACCCACGCGCAGACGCTTCTCATCGGCACGGATCAGAACCTCAGGGTCTACTTCCGGAGAGCAGAACTCTGTTCGTCCGATGTAGTAATCGCCTTCCTTGCGGTCGATGATAACGGTCATGGTTTTGCCCACCTTATCAGCCTCAACCTCAGAGCTGATGTCTTGCTGCAGAATCATCAGTTCGTCCAGCCGGCGCTGCTTTACCTCGGCAGGCACGTTGTCTTCGTAGTGGGTGGCGCTGTAGGTTCCTTCTTCCTCAGAGTAGGCAAAGGCGCCCATGCGCTCAAATCTCTGTTCGCGTACGAAGTCGAGGAGTTCGTGGAAATCCTCATCTGTCTCGCCTGGAAAACCAACCATCAGCGTAGTGCGGATGTGAATGCCTGGCACGCGTTCGCGGATGGCCTTCAGCAGATTGATGGTTTCCTGCTTCGTTACGTGGCGATGCATGCTGGTGAGCATGTGGTCGCTGATGTGCTGGAGGGCAATGTCGAGATATTTGCATACGTTTGGCTTCTCGCGCATCACGTCCAGAAGATCCATTGGGAACTGGTTCGGATAAGCGTAATGCAGGCGAATCCATTTCACGCCCGGAATATCAGCCATCTCGCTGATGAGTTCGGTAATATGATGCTTGCCGTCAATATCTACGCCGTAGTAGGTGAGTTCCTGAGCGATAATCTGAAACTCCTTCACGCCTTCTGCTACCAGTTCGCGCACCTCCTGCAGAATCTCTTCCTTCGGACGGGAAACGTGCTTGCCGGTGATGATAGGAATGGCGCAGTAGGCACAGTGGCGGTTGCAGCCCTCAGCTATCTTGATGTAGGCATAATGGCGCGGAGTGGTAAGATGACGCTGGCCGTTGCAGGATGAAACTTCCGCCTTGCCGAGTTCCTGCAGAAGCTGCTTGTAGTTGAATTTGCCGTAGAACTTATCCACTTCGGGCATTTCTTCTTCCAGTTCCTTCTGGTAGCGCTGCGAGAGGCAGCCCATTACATAGAGCTTTCTGAGTCGGCCTTCTTCTTTAGCCTGGATAAACTCCAGGATGGTGTCGATGCTTTCCTGCTTTGCATCCTCAATGAATCCGCACGTATTGATGACGGCTATCTCGCCCTGAGGGCGCTTGGAATCGTGAACGCAATGGTAGCCGTTTGCCTCAAACTGCTTCATCAGCAACTCGCTGTCTACGAGATTCTTCGAGCAGCCCAGGGTAATAATATCTATCTGATTTTTCTTCATTTTCTAATTTTTAAAGAGAGTCTACGAATTCTGTCTTGTTGAAGAGCTGCAGATCTTCCATTCCTTCGCCCAGTCCGATGTATTTTACAGGCACCTTGAGCTGGTCGCTGATGCCGATGACAACTCCGCCCTTAGCGGTTCCGTCGAGCTTGGTGATGGCGAGCGAGGAGATGTTGGTAACGGCAGAGAACTGCTTAGCCTGCTCGAATGCATTCTGTCCGGTACTTCCGTCGAGCACGAGCATTACCTCGTCTGGTGCTTCAGGCATTACCTTCTTCATCACTTCCTTTATTTTCTTGAGCTCATTCATCAGGTTCACCTTGTTGTGCAGTCGGCCTGCCGTATCGATGAGCACCACGTCGGCGCCGTTTGCCTTGGCGCTCTGCAGGGTGTCGAACGCCACGCTTGCCGGGTCGCTTCCCATCTGCTGTTTCACTACAGGCACACCCACGCGCTCGCCCCAGATGCAAATCTGCTCTACGGCAGCGGCACGGAAGGTGTCGGCAGCTCCCAGAACAACCTTCTTGCCAGCCTTCTTAAACTGGTAAGCCAGCTTGCCGATGGTGGTTGTCTTGCCCACGCCGTTTACGCCTACTACGAGGATAACGTAAGGCTTATGGTCGGCAGGAAGTTCCCAGTCTGCCAGGTCATCGCTGTGATTCTCGGAGAGGAGAATGGCGATTTCCTCGCGCAGAATGCGGTTGAGCTCGCTGGTTGAAACATATTTATCGCGGGCCACACGTTCTTCGATGCGGCGGATAATCTTGACCGTGGTTTCTACACCTACGTCTGAAGTGATGAGTACCTCTTCGAGATCGTCGAGCACATCATCATCGACGGTAGACTTTCCGGCAACGGCGCGCGCCAGTTTGCCAAACACACTCTCCTTGGTTTTTCAAGTCCCTTATCGAGAGTTTCCTTCTTTTGTTGCTGAATAATCCGAATAATCCCATAATCTTGTTTATATTTTTGCAAAGATAACGCAAATGAGCGCAATGAAAGCTTGCTTTCAAATAGCCGAGTGCAGCTTATCTTCTGCAAAGATACTCATTTTTTTATTTTATGGCTTTTCACTTGCTTTTCGCCCTTTTCAAGAAAAAAGTAAAGATTTAGAGGGTTTTATGTCATGACAGAAGGTTTTTACCGATAATGTGGGTTAATAAGGTTTAATAAATTAATGTTGTCTGCTACAAAACAATTCGCCCTGCAGGGTCCAGAAGCGATTCTGCTTCTGGACCCTGCAGGGCGTTCTGTTTATTTCTTCATCATTTCCTTTACGGCTCTTTCGAGCTGGGTATCATGGCCATTGATGAAATCTTCCGGACTGTTGTAAACCTCGATGTCTGGGTTCAGCTGGGTGTTCTCGCCGAACACGCCACGCATGTCGCGGCAGCCTACCTGAGGAATACCGAATACTAGCGTGTTGTCCATCAGCGTTTCCCACCATACGGCTGTCATGGTTCCTGCTACAGGAGCACCGATCAGCTTACCGATTCCGAGTTCCTTGTAAACCCATGGGAAACCGTGACCGTTGCTGTAATCGTTCTCGCAGATCATGACGCAAGATGGCTTCACCCATTTGTTGAATGGATCGCGGCCAACTACCTTGCCGTGAGGTACAAACTCCTGATACTGCTTGCCGTTGAGCAGGGTGCAGAGATCATCGTGCAACCAGCCGCCACCATTATGGCGCTCGTCTACGATTACAGCGTCTCTGTTTCGGTTCTTGTCGCTCAGCAGTTCGCTGTAAACGGTGCGGAAACTCTCCGAATCCATCGCCTTAACGTGAACATAAGCGATGCGTCCGCCCGAAATACTGTCAACGAAAGCGCGGTTGCGGTCTACCCATCGCTTGTAGAGCAGGTTGTTGAGTTTGCCCTGAGAGATAGCCTTCACTGTAACCTCCATCTTCTTACCCTTGGCGTTTCTGATGCCGAGGCGTACATTCTTGCCAACCTTTCCGTCGAGCAATGGGAAGTAGTCCATTCCGGCTTTAATCTCCTCGCCGTCGATGCTCTCGATGATGCTGCCGGCTGTAACGCCCGTATTCTTCACATCGAAAGGACCACGCTTGATAATCTCCTGAATCTTCAGGCCGTCGCCCTGATACTGAGGTTCGAAGAATACTCCCAGATTGGCGGTGGTAAGCGCGCTGTTCGAAGCGTAGTAGCGGGCTCCTGTATGCGAAGCGTTCAGCTCGCCAAGCATTTCGCTCAACATCTCCTGGAAGTCGAAATTGTTGTTGATGTAAGGCAGGAACTTCTCATAGGTCTTGCGGTAACCTTCCCAGTCAACACCATGAATCTTAGGGTCGTAGAACTTGTCTTTCACCTGTCGCCATATGTGGTCGAAGAGATACTGGCGCTCCTCGGCTGGCTTATAGTTGAAGTTAGCCTCAAAGCTGATGTCCTTGGTGCTGAATCCGCTCAGATCCACCTTCTTGATGCTGCTTCCGTTGCAGATGAAGAGGTTCTTCACATCCTTGTCGGTCTGCAGGTTGCCCTGGCCTACGCCCTTCATCACGAGCTTGGTAGAGCCGTCCTTCAGGTCGTGCTGCCAGAGGTCGTAATCATCCTCGAAGGCTGCCTGGTAGTAGAGCTTGTCGCCGTCTTTAGAGAGCACAGCATCGCCCATGTGCGAAGAGTTTGCGGTGAGGCGTACGATTCTGTCGCGGCAGTTTTCGATGTCCAGCTCCAGTGGCTTCACTTTTTCCACCTCTATCTTTCCGGTCTTCTTCTGCTTTTCGTCAGCCTTCTTTTTAGCCTCTTCCTTCTTCTCGTCTTCCTTCTTCTCCTTTTCGTCCTTGTTGGCGTCAGCCAGTTCTATTTCTTCCTTGCTCATGTTGAAGCGGTTGTAGGCATCCAGGTCGAAGAACATGATGTAGGCATCGTCTTCTGCTCCCCAGCTTCCATGACTGCGGTAGCCGCTCTGTCGCTCTGGAAGAGCATTGCCTTGCCGTCGAGCACCCATTTGCCGTTGCTGTCGCTGTAGCCGGAATTGGTCAGGTTGTGAACCTCCTTGCCGTCAGCCTTTACCAGTGCAATATCCTGGTTGTTCCAGCCGCCGTTGCCGATATAGGTTGAAAGGAGCCATTTGCTGTCTGGTGACCATTCGAAAGCGATGTCTCCATCGCTGTAAGAGTAGACGTATTTGCCATCGAGCACGGTGCGGATTTCCTTCGATTTCAGATTGATGATGCGAAGTGCAGCGCGGTCTTCGAAGAAAGCCACTTCCTTGCCGTCAGGAGAGTATTGTGGATACTGTGATGTAACGCCTGTTTTCACCAACTGCTCTTCCTCGATGTCGGTAGCGTAGGTGAAGTTCTTCTCTTTCTCGTTCTTGATCTTAGACTGGTAAATCTGCCATACGCCGTTGCGCTCGGCTGCATAGACCAGGGCTCTGCCGTTTGGCGAGAAACTCAGGTCGCGCTCCTGCTGCGGTGTGTCGGTAATGCGCTTGGTAGTGGTGTATTCTACAGAAGTTACGTATACGTCGCCATGCATCACGAAAGCCACTTCCTTGGCGTCTGGCGAAACGGAAATCTCTGTAGCTCCCCAGCTTTTAATCTGACGTACGAGGCTTGGAGCGTCATTATCTGTTGTAATGGAGATGTTCACCTTCTGAGGCTCTCCACCTTCTTTCACGGTGTAGATTTCGCCATCATATCCGTAGCAGAGCAGGTCGGCGCTGGATGCGGTGAGGAATCTTACCGGATTGCCTTTGTGGTGGGTAATCTGCTTGTCGCTTGAACTGTTGAGGCTGCGGCGGTAGATATTGAATGTGCCGTCCTGCTCGCTCAGATAGAAGAATGATTTCTCGTCTGATGTCCATACTGGCGAGCGGTCTTCGCCAAAGGTAGTCTGCTTGGTAAACTTTCCGTTACTCTTCAGCCAGATGTCGCGTGCGATAGGTGATTTCTGGTGTTTGCGCCAAGGGTCTTCATATCCCTTTTGTCGTGGTAGAGAATGTCGCCGTTCTTGGCGATGCTGATATTCTCCATGGTGAGGGTAGAGAAGAGTTCTGGTCTTCCGCCCTTGGTGCTTACCTTATATACTTGTGGGAATGTGTTGTCGCCGAAGATGATGCTCTGGGCTGTAGGCTGCAGACTGGCAGAGTAGAGCACATGGTCGTTGTCTGCAAAGGCGATAGGTGTTTCGCTGCCGCTGTTGGTGGTGAGTCGGGTAGGAGCACCGCCTTTTGCATCGATTACAAAGATGTCGAGACTTCCTTCGCGGTTAGACTGGAAGGCAATTTTCTTGCTGTCAGGGCTCCATACAGGATGCGAATCGAAGGCTGCATGGGTTGTGAGCTGTCGTGCTTCACCGCCGTTGACAGAAACACTGTAGAGGTCGCCTTTATAAGCGAAGGCGATGGTAGTGCCATCGGGCGAGATGGCTGGGTAGCGCATCCAGAGCGGATGTTCTTCTGCGCTGGCAGAGAGTGCTGCTGAGAGCAGGGCTACTGAAAAGATTAACTTTTCATTTGCGTATGTTTTATGTTTGAATATGCGTTATAAAAATCTCTTCTCTTTCGGGGTCAGAATGCAGTTTCTTGCTCCTAACGGATGCAAAGGTAGTTATTTTTGCGATATTTAAGCATAAAAAAAAAAAAGTGAGAAAAAGTTTGGTGTATTCAAAAATATATGTACCTTTGCAGCCGCAAATAAGAAAAGTGGCTGATTGCGTTATTGGTTAGCTGGTTTGCGATTTAAAAGTGTTGGTTCCGTAGCTCAGTTGGATTAGAGCAACAGCCTTCTAAGCTGTGGGTCTTGGGTTCGAACCCCAACGGAATCACTATAATAAGCAAAATGAAACTTATTTGTACAAAATTAGCATGGGAGAACAATGGTAGTAAGCTGCTTATTTATAGGCACTTATCTCTGTTGTTCTTTTTTTTTTAAATATATTTTATCACTTATTCCTCTTTTATGTACTCTTTTCGTAAATAGCTGCTAATCAATATGTTATGAATTTGGTGTATTGAGAAATCATCCATGTGTGTTACAAATGTGTTATCAAAAAGCGCTAATGTGTTACCAGAATAGAGAAGTTGAAATCCTTAATGACCATAATGACCGTGACCTTAATGACCGGAAATAGCTCCTAAACATTTACTTGTTTTTCAGATGAAACTCCTTTCTTGTCTTTGCCATTGCTTCCGTAGCCCTATCGTGGGTTTCTATCAGCAGTGGACTCTTGTGATATTGCACAATCTTGACCCCGACTGAGTTGTGCCTTTTCTTTTCCTCGATGCATTGAATGATCAAGTCGGAGTTGGCTCTCGCCTTCCTCCCTCGCGACTCGGCAGAGATTGCAAGCGAGCTTGCATCTTTGCTCTCGCTGCTCGTTCGGTTGGCTGATTTAGCCGTTGGAGTCTTGTCAAAGTTCTGAATATAGGCGGCATTGGTCAGGAAGAGAATGTCGGAACCTTCCGGTATTTCCTGCATTACCTTCACCATGAGGGTTAGCATCATGCGGAACTCCGTGGTGTGCAAGTCGCTGATTACATCACGGCTGATGATGTTGCCGTTATGCTCAATTACAACGGCAGCACCACCAGCTCGCTCTTTATGACCATAATCACATGAGCCACCTATCCAAACGTAATATGTAGGTGTATCTTGTGTCATAATTATTTTATCTTCAATGTCCGCAGATATTCCTTCTGCTCGGGCGTGATTCTGTAGCTCTCGATGGCCTTCTGGATGGTCTTGTTGTGCGTCCAGGGAGCAAGGCGTTGTTGCTCGATGTAGGGAATCGCCTGGTCCCATTGCTTGGCAAGGGCGGTGGCGAAGAACCAGGCTACCATCATCTTTACGTAATACTCTTCGCTTCTTACTGATGCAGGAATTTCAAGATACTCTGCCTTGAAGTCTTTATCCAGGTAATGAGACATAAGCGCCTCTATTCCAAAACGACAAGTATAAACGTGTGACGATTTACTCCAAGTCTTGATCTCCGCCAATAGTTCCTTCTTGTGTTTGGCAAACACCTTCGGAGACATGATGTCGCAAACTGCCCAGTTGTCCACGAATGGCAGGAAACTGTCTGTAAGACGAATGCATTCCTCGTAGTCCTTTACCTCGGAAATGAGGAGACCGTGAAGCATGTTCTCATCGTAGTATTCGTGAGGAAGCTGCTGAAGGAACTCCTCGCATTCTTTCTCCTTTGTAAATTCTTTTGCGAACTTGCGGAGCACAGGCACACGAATGCCTATGAAACTTTCCATAGGCACTCCCGGTGTCAGTTTCGCATGGAAAGCAGCATACTGCTTATCCTGCATGGTGAACAGTCTTTCTTGAAGTGAAGTCATAAATCTTATTGTTATTTTATCTTGTTATATTCCTCATCGCTTACAGCCTCCTGCCACTCGTTGGATGTGTTCTCGCCAGGTATTTCAAAGGCGAGGTGGGCAAACCAGCTGTCTTTTGCGGCACCATGCCAATGCTTCACGTTGGCAGGAATGTGGATGACTGTGCCGGGGAGGATTTCCTGCGCAGGCTTGCCTTCCTCCTGATACCAGCCACGTCCGGCTACACCTACCAGCATTTGTCCGCCACCCTTTGTGGCGTGGTGCGTATGCCAGTTGTTACGGCAGCCAGGCTCAAAGGTAACGTTGAAGAAAGGTATCTGACTATCAGATATTTGTGCCAGATAACTGTTACCTTTGAAGTATTTGGCGTAAGCGGTGTTGGGTTCGCCAATAGGGAATATCATCTCGCGCTGGAATGCAGACTTAGCGTCTTCTCCTTTCACATCTTCGTTCCATACCTCCTTTGCCAGATTGAAGGCGGCCCAGGCCTTTGGCCAACCTGCGTAGAAGGCGATGTGAGTAATAATCTCTGCCGCTTCCGTGCGGGTAATTCCGTTATTCTTAGCCGACTGCAAGTGATATTTCAGTGAGCTGTCGGTGATTCCTTGGCTGATGAGCGAAGTGATTGTTACCAAACTGCGGTCGCGCAATGAAAGCAGGTCATTGCGGCTCCATACTTCTCCGAAGAGGATGTCGTCGTTGAGGTGGGCGAACTCCGGGGCAAACTCACCCAGCTGGGTGCGCCCTGCTGTCTGTACTATTTTCTTCATTGTATCATTTTTTTTAAAATCTTCTCCATATTTTCAAATTCTTCTCCAGAAAACATCTTTGATGTAAAAAATAACAGTTATTCTATATATGCTTCATTATATTTAAGCAGTTTTGCGGTACTCGCTTGGAGTCTTTCCCGTCTGTGCCTTGAAAAAGCGGACGAAGTGCTGAGAATATTCAAAGCCGAGGCGCTGGCTGACTTGCGTAATGGTTAAGGTTTCATCTACAAGTAGTTGGCGGGCTGCAGAAAGCAGTCGGTCGCTGATCAGACTCTTTGCGGTTCTGCCAGTCTCTGTCTTGACTAATTCACCGAAATATTTGGTAGAATAGCAGCATTTGTCGGCAAAGTAGGCTACGGTAGGCAGCCCCTCACGCTCTGCTTTCCGAGCAATGTATTCATCGAGCAGAGAGATGAACTTCTTTACCACCGAATGATTTATCTCCTCGCGTGTGATAAACTGACGGTCGTAGAAGCGCAGACAATAGTTCAGCAGCAACTCGATGTTTGAAACGATGAGTTCACGCGAATGTCTATCTATAGGATGCTGAAGTTCCTGCTTAATCATTGAGAGTACATCACGGAAGATGTTTACCTCGGCAGCGGATAGATGTAGAGCTTCGTTGCTTGTATAGTCGAAGAACTCATAGCGGGAGATGTTCTTGCCAAGCTGGGTGCGGTTGAGCAACTCGGGATGGAAAGCCAATACCGTATATTTGGCAAGCTGTATTCCTGGAATGGGTTCAACCTTAATCGACTGACCTGGAGCAAACGAGGTGACGGTCATCTCGTCAAAATCATATTCTGTTCTGCCGTATGACAATTTGCAGCCCTTGTTTTCCTTCAGGAAGAGGGCATAAAGTCCGTAATGGTGCACAGCCTCCTCTATCGGAGAGGTGTTCTCTACACGTGCAATGCTTACCAGAGGATGAAGTGTTTTCATCCCAATGTAGTCGTTGAACTCCTGTATCGTATTAAAGAATATTTCCTTCATAATCCTAAGCCTTTTAAATTTCTTGGGTGCAAAGATACGCACATTCTCCTAAAGAGCTTATACCTGGTTTTCGGAAGATTTTACCATTATCGGAGATTTATTCCATTCTTCCATATTTCATCTCCACGCCTTCACATTACTCTTTATTCCTTTCTCATTTTTATCCAATTAATTTAATGATCTGTTTATCCGAAGCGTCAGGCAGGATTTCTTTCAGATGCTCGAAAATCCTCTGATAAGATTCCTGGGGAGTGCGATTGCATTGGCAAGCCTCCCTGCCATAGAGATCTTCGGGAGTATTGAGCAGCGACCAACCCCAGCCATATTCGTGATTGTGCTTGTCACGAGGATAGATGAAATCCTCGGTCACGATGTAAGTCGCCATTTCCAGTCGGGTGAGATAACCGTCAAACTTGCTTCTCATTCCCTTGCCGGTGAAACCGCAGGCTGCCCGAAGTTCTCTTGTGATGAGACTACCGGTAGATTGAAGCGTGCTGAGAATGGCTCCTTCTATTGATTCATCATTAGGGCGAGAGTATTTGCTTCTTCTGTAGTTACAGAAGTCCGGCCACCATTCCTGGCTGATGAATCCAGCCTTCTTGTTAAAGAACTTTCCGTACATACACGGCATTTCCTGAACGATTGCGCCCTTCCATTTCCATAGCGGCCAGTCCCAACCGCCTTCAGGAAGTCTTACGTAACCGCAGTCTTCCGCCACGATGTCTTCGGCTGAGAATCCTTCAATGCCACTATCAAGGAGAGGGAGGAAGCCGATCTTCTGGATCAGTTCTATCATGCCTGACGCTGAATATATTTCTGGAAAGTTCATAAGCTTCGTTCTTTATCTTATTATCAATTCATTCAGTTTATCCTCTCTGATAATCTTCGGCTGAGCCTTGCCAGCGAGAATGAGAATCTTTTTACCATTACGATAGATATGAAGCTGTCGTGAGCGAACTACGGCTGTCAACTCCTCATCATTCTGCATGGCTTGCCAGATAGGATAATATACTCCCTCAGGTTCAAACAACTTCTTTTGAAGATGCGAGCAGAGGTTTGTTGTATCAATAGTCATTTATTTCTTCTTTATCGTTCCATTAAATATTTTCCATTGCTTCTCAAATGACAAATCTTTTTCTGCCGAATCAAAGTAACTGATGTTGAGATTTTTCTCCCAAGGAATCCAGTTGCCGCAAATTCTGCCATCATGGGCGATAACAGGAAAGAAAATGCCATTATTAGTGTATGCAGACGGCATTTGATGTGGATGGATTACTAATTCCCGGCTTTTATAACCAATCAGATATTCATCAAAGGGAGCTATCAGATGAGTCTTTCCTCTTCTGAATCCACGTGTTCGACATGATTCATGCAGGTAGAACCGATAGTCTTTCCATTTTTCAACCCTCAGTTCTGAACCAAGCAACTCAATGCCTCGTTGGCAATCAGAAGTGCTCAGTCCTGACCACCAGACATAATCTTCGAATGTGGCTGGCGAATGGCTCTGAAAATATTTTCTTGCCAGAAGCATCAGCATTTCATCACGTTCCAGCCAGGCTGTTCTTGGAACCTTCTTCTCCGTGAGACTGTATGTCGCCTTTGTAGGAAGAAGATTGCCGCTGCAGAAAGTACCGTTCAATTCGTTAAAGCGAATGTGGTAGGATAGGCGATGTTTGTCCATGATGATGCCCTTTTCGAGCAAAGCCTCGTTCAGGTCTTTGCTTGTTACAGACTGCATCTCATCGGTTTTTTGAACAAATATCTCGTGAATCAGATTGAGCTCAGAATCATCGATGCTGATTTTATTACTCTTCATCCATCCTTTTACAACAGAAGTTGCCTTAGGTGAAATCAGGTCCAGCATCCACCAATAGTCTTCATTTGAAACCAGTTGCCAAGTGCCACGCAGCAGGTGAAGACGGACTATCTTACCCTCATCGTATGCATTCTTGAATGCGAAGGAAGAAGGTTTGCGAGTACGCATCATCACAGCCCATCTTACCATCCGGTAATCCTGGGCTTGCATGGCTCCAAAATGAGACACCACCTTTTGGGGAGTATCAAATTGAGGGCAGATGAGCTGCTGCGAAAGCAGACGTATTGCTATTGGATTCATTGTTTGTGAGTCGAAAATTACGTTGATTATTTCAAAGCCTTGCCGTCTGAGAAAGCGTTACCGACTTTCTCGCCCAGCTGGATATAGCTATGATGAATAGGATTGTAGACAATCAGTTCCATCTTCTCCATGTCTGGATTTCCGTCTTCAGCCAGATACTTCTCATCTACAAGAATATTGACGATTTCGGCAATGAGATAATAGCCGGTTTCGCTTTCGTCATACTTCTCCTTGATGCGGCACTCCAGGGTCATCGGGAAATCGGTGAACACAGGAGCGTTGACCATAGTCGCCTTCTCGATGTTCCATCCCGTCTTCTCCATCTTCTTCGGGGCGTTCTTGGCAGAAACAATGCCCACGAAATCAGAAGCCACCATGGTTTTCTTGGTAGCGAAGGCAACGGTAAACTCACCGCCAAGCTTCAGGTTGTCTGTGGTGACGTGATTTCCCATCGAGATCATAATCTCCTTCATGTCCCACTGTCCTGCCCAGGCAGCGTTCATTGCGTTGGCAACTCCTTCCTTATTATATGTGCCGATAATCAGCACAGGCTGTGGTACTACCCACGGCTTTGGTGCAAAACTTTTCATATACTTCGTTATTTATTTTGTTTTTTAATTCATGTGTAAATACGCCATCAGCGCAATCTGTATCAGCAGAATGGCAGGAATGCCGTATTTGAATTTCTTGTGCATCGTCTTATGGTGCCAGACTTTCATTCCAATCCATGCCCCGATGCTTCCTCCAAGAACAGCCAGCAACAAAAGCGTGGCTTCGGAAATGCGCCACTTGGCTTTCTTCGCCTTGTATTTGTCAATGCCGTACACGATGAATGTAACTGCATTGATAGCAAGGAGATAGTAGGCGAGATAACTATGTAAAGTGTTCATACTCATTTTCCTATTGTTACTCCTTTATTCTTTTATGTCAAGAAAGGATCAAGCGTAGCCAGAAGTTCGGCTTTATCTACCACACCGCTTGTGCGCCACAATACTTCTCCGTTTCGGAAGAGCATCAGCGTAGGCACGGATTGGATGCGGTATTGGCTTGCTGTTACGCCGTACTTGTCCACATCCACCTTGATGATTCGGATACGGTCGCCCAACACACTCTTCACCTGTTCCAGAATGGGGTGCATCGCCTTGCAAGGTTGGCACCAGGTAGCAAAGAAATCGACCAGAACAAGCTGGCCACTGTTTATTACATTATTGAATGTTTCCATAATTATTTATCTATTTCCGTGAAACGATTGAAAGTTCTGCCGTCCCTCGTAACTTTCCCGAAGAACATATCTTCCGGTCTTACCCAATAGGCTTGGTCTCCATAGAGAGCCTGATAAACCACCATGCGCTCCTGAGTTTCGGAGTCGAAGGCAGAATGGATGAACTTGTATTTACCGCCCTTAAAGTGCTGGAAATATCTTTCTTCCTTTGCCGAAAACTCCATCAGCATTTTCTGGGCAAGGGGAGCGTACCAGGTCTTCACCTCCTGCTCTGTAGGCGTATGACCGCCAGGGAAATGGAAGGCTTGGTTGTAGTGCTCCAGGAAGAGAGGGGAGAAGTGAGCCAGGGCGTCCTGCTCACCAAAAAGTCCCCACACACGATCCTTATAATAGGGGTTGCAATGGTCGAACTGCACGGCTTCCAGCTCTGCAAACTCCTCTATCAGCGCCTCGTCAATCACCAGCCGCTGATTTCCGTCCCTTCTCGGAGCCTTGTATTCATGCTCGCCGATTCGCTCCTTCAGAAAATCCGTCATCATGAAATACGGATTGCCGAGCAGGGCAGGAATGCCCACCACCGGAGCCAGCATCTGGGCGAGGAAAGAGCCGCAGCTGTTGCCCAGAAGCAAGTCGGGCTGCTCCCGGTCGATGATGGAGCGAATCTCCTTCAGTGCCTCCTTTGGGTGCAATGGGAGATCGGGAGTCAGCACCACCGCCGTCCCCTCAAACGCCTCTTTCAAGGCTCTTGCCATCGGACAGCTGCCCGTGGCGAAGAATCCGTGTAGGAATAATATCTTCTTCATGCTTATATTGTATTGTCTGTATCTTTATGTAGTAGATTGGATGGATGCTGGCTTAAACTCTTGTTTCATTCCTTTTTCCTTACTTCCCAATGACCACTATAGCCACTGCCAACATACACAATATGAGGCATTTTTGCAATACGACGCTTGATGGTTATAATGCTTTTCCCTGATAGTTGAGCCAGTTCACCTGTTGTTATTTTAGGATAAACAGCTACTTGATATTCTATCCATTTATCTAAGTCTTTTCCTTGAGTATCACCTTGAGTATCACCTTGAGTATCACCTTGAGTATCACCTTCATTTTCCACAAAGTTTACCTCAATATTTGGATGAGATTCCTGCCATGCTAAAATCATATTGGGAAATGTGACAGTAAACTGGGCACGGTCGGAGAAGAAGCTTGGAAGCATCCTTTCCTCAAAGTAGGGAAGTGCTTTGATTGGATTGATGATTTTGCCCATACCCGAACCTTTACGCTCCATATAACCCAACTGAGCAAAGATATCTGCGATAACCGGATTGCGTCTGACAGAAGGAATATCTTCTAAGTTCATCGTCTGGATAAGTCTTCCTTCCGGCATGGAGCCTGGAGAGTAAATCACCATACGGTCATCGTACATATCCACATGCACCTCGCTGCCTTGAATCAGATAGTCACGATGAGCCAATGCATTCACTACAACTTCCATCACGCAACGTTCCATATATTGAGGAATCTCGATGCGCTGCATCGGTTCTTTATACCAAAGTGTACGATTGTTGCGACGAATGAAGGACATGGTGTCTTCGAGAAGAGTTACAAGTCCGCCTGTAATCTCTGCGCTGTCGAGTGCATCAATGCTTCCTCCAGCTTTTGTCTTGCCGTTCCATCTTGTGCAGAATACACGGCTTTGGCGCAATGGACATTCGTCTGCCATCAACAGACCGGCATAGGTAAGTATTCCCTTATTGTCAACCAAGCCAAACGAACGGTAATGTTTTTTGTCGAAACTAAGCCCATTCCAGGCATAGTAGCGGCTGCGAAGCTTAGAAAATGCATAATCTTCAAACATTTCATCGCTTGGGCGTGCATCGAATGAAGAGTTGCGACCTCTTAGTACCAGACGCTTATGTTCGGTACTATCAGCCACAACCGATTCGTTGCCAATGCGCACAAAGGTTTCAAGAACGCTGTCGCCTATATAATAATAGGGTGTATCTTCGCCTCCATGCACATGAAGAATGAGCAATTCCTTGTCTTCTACACGCTCTATCTTCAAGTCGATTTGCGGCATAGGATCAATGCGCTCCTTTATTTTCTGACTGATAAATTCGGCATCAGTCTTGGCATCGGTCAACCCTATGATAGTATCGTCATCGGCAATACCAAACAATAGGCAACCGCCACTGCCATTGGCAAAGGCGCTGACGCTCTTCAGCCAACTTTTCACTTTACGGCGTTCCACTTCCTGCTTCTTATCGTATTCAGTAGTCTCACCTATATATTTTGCCATGTCCATATTTACTTAATTTTTGATTATTCATTATGCGCCTGTAATCTAGGAGGATAAGCCATGCTCAATTCCCATATTAGGCAATATATCTGCAAAAATACAAAAAATATTCAGAAAAGTGATTATATGGATGGATTTTGTTGGCAGGGCGAACTTGATTTAACCTTATTTTATAAGATAGAGGGATATTTTGATAATCTGAAATCCTTAATGACCTTAATGACCGTGACCTTAATGACCGGATTCATGAATATATGTACACATATACACCAAGGGGAGTTTGCTCGTGATGAGTAAACTCCCCCCATAATTATCTTAAAAAATCTTATTTGTTCTATAGAAAGTTTTGATATTCAGAATATAATCATTATTTTTGCACGTAATATTAGTGGTGTCATTATGTGCAATATTAAATATTATATAGCTGAAATAGCTGCATATTTCGGCAACATGTTGGGCGAAAAAGTAGCTTTGGAATCAGCAGATAAAGATTTGTTGGAAAGAATCCCTATGAATGTTTCTTCCAGGTTCTCTTTTTATAAAGGATGTATTTTGGGGCAGCTCATTTTGATGGCTTACCTAAAGGATGGTGACTCTGTGCCACCTGCCCAGTTGAAGAAACAATTGGATATTATAGGTCGACAGACACAGCTCGTCGTCGTATTAATCACTCCATGCATTTCATCTTATAATAAGGTTAGATTGGTGGCACAAAAAGTTAACTTTGTTATCCCCAACAGGCAAATGTTCCTGCCATCTCTTTTGCTTGACATCCAGCCAGACAGGAAGGTTGGCTTGGATTTGAAAGAAACCATTCCTCCCTTTGCCCAATGTTTGTTGCTTTATCATTTGCAGATTGAATCCATTGTTGGGGCAACAGGTTATGGACTGAGCGATAAGTTTGGCGTTTCTTATGCGACAGCAAACAAATCATTGCGCTGGCTTGTTTCCAAAGATCTGATTAAGTTGGAAGGAACAAAGACCAAGACGGTGCAAATTGATATAAGCAATAGGGAACTTTGGAATAAAGCATTGCCAATGTTGGTTTCTCCGATAGAGCAGCTTTACTATACGGATGCTATACTTGAAGGACAACAGATAAGTGGAGTGAATGCACTGGCTTTCTACACGATGCTTAATGTAGAATCAAGGCAGAGTTGGGCTGTTACAAGGAAAGAGCTGAAAACTCTGGCCATCGTAACCGACAAGCAGTTCGGAGAAAATGAAATCCAAGTATGGAAGTATAACCCAAAAATATTAAGTACTGAAGGAGTGGTTGATAAGCTCTCGCTTTATCTGTCATTGAAAGACAATGAAGATGAGCGAATACAAATAGAGTTAGAACGATTGATAAGTGAAATATCGTTTCACGATAGAACATAGCTTGCAGGAAGATGGCGTGCATATCGCCAATATCGAGAGTCTTATCTGTTTGAAAAGCAAGGCTTTCTTGGATTTAAGTCAAAGAAAAGCTAAAGGTGAAAGTGTTGATAGCAAGCATATTGCAAAGCATAAGAAAGATGTCTTTCGTCTTGCAGCAATGCTTACTCCAGCAAGTAGATATGAACTGCCCGACATATTAAAAACAGATGTTAGTGACTTTTGTGATGCTATCATGCAGGATTTGCCAAATGCCGATTTCATCAAGTCTGCAGGTCTTGGCAATGTTACAAGCCTGCAGATTATAGAACAACTTAAGAAATCAATGTTGTAGTTATGGTTAAGATACAATATGCTTCAGATTTGCATCTGGAATTCATGGAGAATACCCTGTATTTGGAGACTCATCCTCTTCAGCCTGTTGCTGACATCCTGGTGTTGGCTGGAGATACTGGCTATTTAGGTGATGAAGGCTTTGTCAAGCATCCATTCTGGGATTGGGCTTCAGAGAATTTCAAGGAAGTAATAGTAATACCAGGTAATCATGAGTTTTATTTGGGTTATGACTTGGGGCAACTTTATGATGGATGGTGCATGGAAATTCGGCACAATATCAAATGCTATTATAATGCTGTAATACATCTTTCAGATGATACAGACCTCATCGTTTCTACACTATGGGGATATATAGAGCCGCAGGATGCTTTTTCAACCGAGCGCAGAGTAAATGATTTCTACCGTATTAAGGATTGTGGCGTTGTGATAAACAGTGAACGGTTTAATCAAGAGCATGCTAAGTGCCGCGCTTTCATCGAAAAGGCTGTTAGTGAAAGCCAGGCAAAGCATATTGTTGTGGCAACGCATCATGTTCCATCATTTCAACTGGTGTCTCCGGATTTTAAGGGAAGTCCGATAAACGGTGCTTTCACAGCAGAGCTGGGGAACTTCATTGCTTATAGCCGAATAGATTATTGGATTTATGGCCATTCTCATCGTAGCATAGACAGGATAATAGGAAATACTCAATGTGTTTCGAATCAGCTTGGGTATGTAAATCATGGAGAATCTGAGTCTTTTGATTCAAAGAAATGTATTAATTTAATGCTTTAGTTGAGGCTCTACATTATATAGAGAACCAATAGCGTCCGTACTGCGGACGCTATTGGCTTAAGCTCATAAAAAGACACTGCCCCTTCATGACACCCTTGGAAATACGTAATTCGGCACTTAAGTTATACGTGTCGAATGGCATTCTGTTAGTTACCAGTGTATTCGCATTTTGCCCCCAAAAATCCTTAATGACCGAAAATGACCGTGACCTTAATGACCGGACCCTTTAGGGGGATTGAAAATGAAAATGACCCTTAATGACTTTGACTCTTCATGACCGGAATTCTCGGTAGAACGAAAACGGCCGCTCTTCCCATATTGAGGTGAGCGGTCGTTTTGGTTTATCCCATGCAGCTCGTTACTCCGAGCGTAGTAGCGATAGCGGTCAGAATGCTGATGGCTATCTGCAGAATTGTTTTCCAAGTGTTCGCTTTCATCTTTTTAGTGTTTAATGTTTTGTGTTTCATGTTTACTTTTTGGGGGCGATAGGCTTGGCTAGGGGCTAGCACCCTAGCCAGTTTATCCTTGGGCTATTCAAGGCCGTCGCCAGTATCGTCCTTGCCGGTAGTACCGCCGCCTGATTCAGAGCCTTGGCCTTCGCTGCCGGTCTGACCGGTGCTTGAACCACCTGGGGTAGAACCGCCTGGCGTATTATCCGGAGTAGTTGGGGCGTTGAGGTCAACGTTGGTCTTACCCTCCTTAATCGCCTTGATAACGGCTGCCTGAGCGCTGCGGCTGGCTACGAGGTTGAACTCGGCGTCATCGCGAAGGTTCTTAAACTCCTGACCAGGCTCCCACTGCACCTTCACGCCGGTGATGTTCTGAGCGGTGAACTTGTCGGCATCCTCGGCACCCTTCGAAGTGAGAAGGAGAGAGAAATCACCAAGATCGCCCAGACGGATTTTCTTGCCCTCAAGCAACATCTCACGCATGCAGTCTACGGCGATGTAGAGGATGGCGCTGATGTCGGCTCTCGAATAAACACTACCATGTGAAGTGATGTGCTTGGCAAACTTCTCGATGGTCATGATATCGGTGTACTGTGAGATGGCGAAAAGCATTCTGCTTCTCAGTCTTCACGAGTTCCAGGTCCTTTGGGTCAGGGGTCTTACCCTCCTTTTTAGCCTGGTTGATGCGTGATTTCGCCTGGTTGATTTCCAGAAGATTTGCGTTCACGCTACGCATTACGATGCTGTAATTAATCATAGTCGTTTGTAGTATGTTTAGTGTCCGTGTTTGCAACTCCCCAGAACGCCCCGTTCCTGCCGTTTTCGGGGTCTTCATTGATGACCGGCGCCTGCCATCTTTTATAACCCGTGTTGGTCTTAAGAGAAGACCCGAGCAAGGCACAAAAGGCTGTTCTTTCAATTGCCGGTGCAAAGATACAACATTTTCGGGCAGAATGCAAGCTTTCACCCTAACTTTCTATGCTGAAAATTGCGTAAGTAGCTGATAGATAATACTTTCTATCGTTTTCTGTCAGAACTTTATTGCAGAAACATTGCAAAACAGGAAAATACGCATTGAAGGTAGCCGAAGAAACGTGAAAAGCGGTCATTAAGGTCAAGGTCATTAAGGTCATTAAGCACTTTTCGCTCGCTCTCTTTTCTTATAATATAATATTAAATAATTTTAATATTATATTATATATATATTCCGTTCCCCCCGAAACCCTTAATGACCTTAATGACCTTGACCTTAATGACCGGAAAGAGAAAATTTTCCATTCTTATTTTTTTACGTTAAATAACGTGATAATGTGTTTTTTTCATTTTTTTATTTGTACCTTTGCGTAACAATAGGGCATCTTATATGACTAAGTACCCTTAAAACAATTTTAGAAACTTAAAATCTTTCAATATGGCCCAGTTTGCTGACTATTATATCAGATACAAGTATGACTTTGCCCCCTATGAATGGGAAAATAGGCAGAGCCATCTGGCAGCTCTTTTCGCAGAGGATTCCACCATCGTTTTCGGCGAAGGTGATCCTTCTGAGGAACAGCAGCAGGAAGGCATCCCCTATGCCAAAGTATTTAACCATCGCGTTTATCATCTGGAGATTAACCCCAATATCATCCTGATGCAGCTTGCCAATTCCTTCGATATCTCTGTAGAAATTCATTACGAGAACGCCCTTACTAAGAATGAACCATCCTGTTTTGTCATCATTGATAACCGCGAGGGGCTGCGCACAGTGGCTATACAGAATCGCCGTAAGGCTTTTCCTGCACCGAAAAGAGTGGCAGAAATATTGACAGAAAAGTTGAATAGAGTGCTCTATGGTGACTACTGCTACAGCTTGGAGATTCTACCCAAATATTATCCGGAAGATTTGTTTCAGGCATGGGGGAAACTGCAGAATGTAACAAGAGACATGCTCTTCAATGTGCCCGATATGAGTAGGGAGGAAATGCTTAAGCGTGTAGCAGATTTTAAAAAACAGGGGAGAGATTATTTTGATGATTCGCTCATGCCCTCATTACTATCTCTGGCGCTGGCAGCCAAAGAGGGCAAATATAATCAGTTGTTCAAAGTTAATAACAAGGATAGACATACTGCTATTTATCTTGACAAAAGCAGCGTATACATGAAGAATATGCTTACTCTTTCGCAAGCCACGAATACGCCCGTAGAACTGATTACCAAGGATGGGACTACTTACCGTTGTTTTGTAGAATCAGACGAGGAGAATACGGACAAAATCGTTCATAAGCAATTGGATGAAAAACTTTTGGAAATGCTTTTTACGGGCAAGAAAAAGGATGGTGAGAAGGCAGAACATAATGATATATTAAAGGCTGAAACTGAAATCGTAGAGATGCTGAACGCTATGAAAAACACCTCTGTTGATGCATGTGAAGGCAAAATAGAGTAACAATGAGATTATGATTATTCATTTGGAAAAAGAACAACTCAAGCAGGCCAGAAGAGACTTGCTCAGAGATGATGTGTATATTATTTTCGTAGATGCGCTCAGGCAGTATCATCAGGAGGGGTATACGACGCTCGCCCCGGCAGAACTGTATCTTTCGGCAAAATACTTTGTGGGAGACGTTTTGCAGTTGCCGGATATCATAGAGGGTATTGCTGACGAGATGGATGATATCATGGATGAGGCTGATAATAAGGATGAGGCAATGCTCATCATGATGGTGGCTACCGGGGTGTTTTGTGCTGTAGGCAAGAAGTACAAGGGGGTTGATGCTGATGCTGTCATCAGGATTATTTATGACCGCTGGGTTGACCATCCACTCTTTCTTCCGATGCTCGATATCTGTGCTAAAAAGGAACAGGAGAAATGGTTGAAAGGGAAGAAGACCAACTTGCTGACTTGTGAACTGGAGAGTATGAAGACTGACGGCACTACTGAAGCTGAGGCTAGTGATTTTCTCCATCCATTTCTGCAGCAGGTATGCGAGTATTCTGATGATACAATCGAAAAGGTGCTCAATCCATTACGCGATTTGAACGAGCAGTATTCTGGAAAATTCGATAAGGAGGTGATTCTGTTGAAACGGAAACTGGGAGTAGGCTGCAAGGTCATGCCGCTTTCAGCTGGTTCTTTTGTTATTGAAGAGAAAAATGCCAGCAGTATTATTTCAAAGATTCAGGAATTCCAGAAGGGTAAGAAGAAACCAAAGGATTTGGCTATGCCAGTGAGGGCGGCAATGGATGCAGGTGTGATAAGAAGACCTTCTTTCGTAGAATATGAGGCGGTTGCAGTATTAGCTGATATCTCGAAAACCAGTTTCGAAAGTTATACGAATCCGGTTCTGAAACCTTATGATGATGCTGCTTTCTGGGATATGGTTAATACTTTCAGACATATTGTATAAACAGAGAAAATGTTTTCTGAAGGAGATTTATTTTCGGTCATTTCCGGTCGTCCGGAAATGACCTTTTTGTTTTTCAGGTACTTATATAATTTTATCTTATCTTTGCACTCGGATTGGGGAATCAGTTTTCTCATTTCCGAGTGTTTTTATTTTAGTATAACCTGAGCGGAGGCGGGGAACCTCACAACGTGATTGAAGATGGCCATCGGGAATCCACGGCTTCTCTCGCAAACCGATCAGGAATCATGGCAGAAAAAAAACATCAGCTTACGGCTCTGGGCATTGCCTATGAAGCCGTCATCAAGCTGGGCTATACGCACAGCAAACTGGCAAGGCTCGACAGCAGCATCAACTATCCTACGCTGAGGAATATCAGAGACGGGAAGGAGATGAAGAAAGCTACGGAGCGGTTCTATCTGAAACTTTTCTTCGACCTTATTAATAAGGAATATGAACGGCGAATGGCCTGTGGGGGCGACGGAGCCGTCAGCCTGCTTATCGTGATGAAAAACATCCTTGAAGCGGAGCTGAAATAAAAAGTGGTGAAAAGATGAGGGGGCATTCTTTCACCAACTATTCCGCCGCATCGAAAGTGTTGTTATCTTTGCACCAGCTTTAGCAAGGTTGGGCGGATTAAAGAAAACCTTAAAGGAAGGTTAGACCTTGCGGTTTATAGATTATGAACGGAATGTTTATGAGAGTGGTGCAGCAGGGCGAGACGTTCGCTGTACAGAGTCAGAAAAGTGAAAACGGACAGATGATGAAATGCAACATCGTTCTCCAGGAGATGGGCGGCAAGTATGAGAACCAGTATGCTGCGGCAATGCTCGGCAATATTGCCCAGTGTAAGTTCGCTCCGGGAACATTGGTGGCGGTTACGCTCCGATTCACGACTCGTGAGTATAATGGTCAGGTTTACCAGGATATCCTGGTTACAGACATTGAAAAGGTAAAAGGGTAAAAAAGTAAAAAGGTAAAAAGAACCTTAACCCTTTGCAACCACGTTACCATAAAGGGTAAAAAGTAAAACTGAGTTGAAACTGAGGAGGATTTTCCATGGTAAAGCGCGCAACAATCCGGATGTTTCTTCTCCTAAAATTCAATTCAGATTATGGTTAAGAAAGTAAACAAGGTTCAGAACAATGTTCAGAACCAGCAGGTGAATAATAACGGCTGCCAGCATGTGCAGCTCGGTGGTGTGGCTTACTATGATGATAAGCAGTATTTCCTCTTCAGTCCTGATTCTGTAAATCAGGGGGTTGTAGAAGCTTTTCGCCGTCATGGTGTGGCTCAGCAAATGCAAGACGGAACATTTGATTTCGTAGCAGTTTCTAAGCCGAAAAGCCAGTCGGAACTGATTAAGAAACTGGCGCATGGTCGGTTGAGCAAGACCAAGGATGGGGCTATTCAGCTCACGCTGAAGGTGTTCTTCCATGAGGGACTCAACATCGCCCAAACGCTGGCTGTTGAGTCAGCAGAAGGGGCTGATGCTTTAGTGGATTATCAATTAAAACGATAAGTAATAAGATAGATGAGTTGTTATTTAATTAAGGTGGAGAACGGGCACAAGGTTGCCCGCTCCATCACTTCGGAAGAGGAGTATAAGCAGTTGCGTGGAAGCAATGAGCAGAAGGCGAATCTTCGCCTGGCTCGTGCCGGAAACGATGCTGCGAAACGGAGACTGGTACAGTTTAATTACTCCGGCCATTATCCGCAAGGGGTAGTGAAAGGAATGAAACTGCCAAGCGGTGCTTTCGGGTTTGATATGGATGAGCCGGAGGCATTCGCCAAGGCTGCCAAGCTGCTGCTGAAAGAACCGGACAAGTACGGACTGCTGATGCTGGAACGTAGCGCACGACAAGGCGGACATGCGGTTTTTGAGCGCGAAAAGGGCAAGACTATCTTGGAGAATCAGGTTAGGATTGCTACGATGCTCAAGTGTGAAATGGATACTTCGGCTCACGACATTAACCGGGTTTACTTCACTACCACATCGGATGACGAAGATTTGCTATTCCTTTCGCCACGACTCTTCAAGGATGAATATGATGAGGCTGCCGTGGCAGCTGAAGGGAAGGTCCTGGAAGAGCGTGAAAGATACGGACAGGAGAAACTGCCGGAAGGGGCGCACAAGGCAAACAAGCATTATGAGCCTTGGAAGGAAGAATTCAAGAAGGATTCTCAAGGGGTTTTAAAGGGGCAGGAATTTAAAAATTCGAGAATTTCTACTTCTGCTACTTCAGCCTCTGCTGCTTCAACTTCTTCTACTGCGTCAACTACTGCTGCTTCAACTACTTCTGCTGCTCAGGACAATTATCTCGGGGATTCCTTATGGAGAAATCATTAAGAAGTGGTGGCAACTGTATAATGATGGGCAGGAGCCGATGCGCTCCAACCGCAATACGCTGACCTTTGAGCTGGCTGTGAACCTGCGCCACATCTGCGGCTTTGATGGCAATCTGATGGCTCAGATTATTCCCTGCTATGATGGTTTTTCTGAGCAGGAGAAGATGGCTTGCATCAAGTCGGCACTCGGAGAAAAACTTACGCAAATGCCTAAGCGACTGAAAGATGTACTGGCTGCGCTGAGACAGGAAAAGTTGAAGCAAGCTACTCTGAAAGGCATAACGCTTAAGGAGAACGAGGAACTGATCAATGCACTGGACGAGGCAAATGCCCAGGACGAACTGTTCTATTTCAAAGCCTTGCCTAAATTGCCGCAGGGAGTACGCGACTCGGTTAATGCAGTAGGGCCGACACTTGCTTTACCCGTGATTACCGCTATCTGTCCTGTCATCGGAATGCTGGCTACTGGCGTGAAAATCTCCATTCACGGCAAGATGAATTCGCTCAACCTCATCTCTTACATTGCCGGTGATTTTGCATCAGGAAAGGGAAGCATTGACCCGGTAATCAATGTATGGACTTCAGAAGTAAAAGCAATGGACAAAATGTACCAGCTGAAGGAGGATGAATGGAGAGCCAAGAAGCGTGCGGCTAAGAACAAGAAGGAGCAGCCGGAAGAGCCGAAACTGCCGGTAAGATGCTTGACACTGAACAATACAGTGGCGAATCTGGCTGAACGACTGGCGAACACAGAAGGCAAACACGCCTTCTCGTTTACGCCGGAAGCTGACACCGTTGCGCAGAAGTGGAAATCAGCAATGAGTGATTTTTCTGTCATGTTAAGACAGGCTTACGACGGAACAAGCTATGAGCGCGAGGCAAGAAGTGCAGATGCGGTGAATGTCCATATAGACAGACTGTTATGGAATGTGGTGATGTGCGGCACTCCCGATGCACTTTATCGAGTAGTGAACAATTATACGGATGGTTTCCAAAGCCGTATTGTCGTGGCTCGTACGCCGGATAATACCTTCACCCCGCTCACTGATAACCTCTTCGTGCTTACACCTCGCCAGCAAAGCAATATTCTGCAGATAGCACATCTGTTACCCATGATGGCAGGCGAAGTAGAACTGCCTAAGCTGGAAGCCAAGGGCAGGGAATGGCTGGAGCAGATAAGACTGGAGACGATGAAAGATGATGACAAAGTGAAAGCCCGCCAGCGTTTTCGTATCTGTCCTACCACGATGAGAATGATGGCGTGCATCATGCTCTGCAAGGTGGCAGAATCGCTGATACAGAAACTTGGAGCGGAAGAGGCTGAAACAAGATTGAAGGAGAATCCTCTCTTGTGGAAGGAAATGATTGTGAAAATGCAGACACCGAGCATGCTTTCAGCCTTTGATGTTCTGGCTAACTATCAGCTGGAGAATGCACTCTATTTCTTTCGCAGTCGTATCGAAGCTGCTTTCTCATCCAAGGATTATTGCGGACAGGCACCTGCTGACCGTATACGTCGTGGAAGAAACGATACTATCTTTGAGCGGCTTGACGTAACCTTCAATTTCGAACAGGCTCAGCAGCAGAGTGTTGCCATCAAGGGCGCTAACGTCACGCGCGAGGCTGTAAGACAGATGCTGAAGAACTGGAAGCGCCAGGGACTCATCAATATTCTGCCCGATTCGCGTTATCAGAAAGTAGCATCTACGGTTTAAATCCGGTCATTTCCGGTCATTAAGGTCAAGGTCATTAAGGTCATTAAGGTTTTCGGGTCTGAACCCAGCCTTAATGACCACCCCTAAACCAATTATTCATTACTAATTATTAATTGTAAATTATCATGCATATTTGTATATTTCGCCGCCGTTTCACTCCATGGGGAGTTGATGGCACAATGGTCATTAATGGTAAGTTTTTCTGCGGAACATTGGAGCGTCCTCAGAGTTATCTGAAAGCTGATGCTTACAGACTGGCACTTGTGCCGGTTTCCAACCCGAAGTTTCTGAGGGATGATGAGAAGAGCAGAATCATGCCTGTCATTCTGAAGGAAAACGGCAGAGTTCCGAAGTCTGTTATCCGCAAGCCGTTCTTTGTTCCGGGTAATGGTCCTTATAAATTAATGTATGGCAGCATCATTCTGGGCAGATCCTACATTTCTGGGCTTGTACTTCATTCTGAGGAATACTTCTCGGAGTTTTGCGAGAAGGTGGATGAGGCAATCAGGAACAGGGAGCACATCACGCTCGTTATCAGAGACTGGGGCTTTGATGCGATTCCGCTTAAGTATTTATCACCTTTCAAATCATCCGTAAAATCATTGTCATGCGTAAGATAAAGGAAATCATCATTCATTGCAGTGCGACCAAGGAAGGTCGCAACTTCACCGTAGCGGATATTGACCGCTGGCACCGGGAGCGCGGAATGCGCTGCATAGGTTATCATTTCGTGGTTTATCGTGACGGCAGCATTCATGTAGGCCGTGCGATAGAGGAGGTTGGCGCCCATTGCAAGGGCCATAATTCCATCAGCATAGGCGTCTGCTACATCGGCGGTTTATCGAAGAAAGGCAAGCCGAAGGATACAAGAACCCGAGACCAGAAAGCGGCAATGCGCTCGCTCATTGAGCAGCTGAAGGAGGAATATCCATTAGCCACGATTCATGGGCATAATGAGTTTGCCAACAAAGCCTGTCCCTGCTTTGATGTGAAGAAGGAGTGGGGCTAACAGATAGGGAACGCGCTGCGTTCCCTATTTATACTTATTTTCCGATGCAACATGTGGATGTTGCTGATAGTTAAGCTTTTATCTTTTAAACGGTACAACTACCCTTTTTACAAGTGCAGAGAAAGTGGGCGACAAATGCAATGTGCTTATTCTCAGCCTGTTAGCGATAAAGTTGTACCGCTTCTTTTTAGCCTTTTTTGTAAGATTCTGGAAACAAATGCAATGCATTGTTTCTCAGCCTCTTCCGTTTCTTGTGTTACAGAACGCTTATCTGGTTGCAAAGATACGACTTTATGTTGGAATATAGATGGAAAGATATGCTAAATAATAATAAAATTGCGATGAAGATTGCCTATTATTAAATATTTATCATTATCTTTGCGCTGAACGCAATAAAAAAGATAAACGATGAAAGATATAAATCGAATAAAAGTCGTGTTGGTAGAGAAGAAACGAACCAGTAAATGGTTGTCGGAACAGTTGGGAAAAGATCCTGCAACTATCTCCAAATGGTGTACTAATACCTCACAACCAGATTTAGTAACATTGACAAAGGTAGCAGCTCTACTGGATGTTGATGTTCGTCAGCTTATCAATAAAACAAAAAGTAATACCGCTGATGATTGAAAATCATTAGCATAAAATGACTAATAATGAATTCTAAAGCAAAACCATTCATCAAATGGGTTGGTGGTAAAGGACAACTCATTGAACAACTGGAGCAAAAGCTTCCGGCTGACTTTGATAATTGGGGAAATGCGACATACATAGAACCATTCGTTGGCGGTGGTGCTATGTTGTTTTACATGCTGCAACAGCATCCTAATATCAAACGTGCAGTAATCAACGACATCAATTCGGACTTGATTACTTGTTACCGAACTGTACGTGACAATGTAGAGCGACTGATTCCTTCGTTGCGTGACATACAAGCTGAATATTACGCTTTACCAGACATGGAAGCCAAACGTGAGATGTTTAAGACTGTACGCCAACGTTACAATGAAAAGAATCTTGATCCGATAGAGAATACAACAAAATTCTTCTTTTTGAATCGTACTTGCTTCAATGGTTTGTATCGTGTAAACAAAAAGGGCTTGTTTAATGTTCCTTGCGGAAAGTATATGCAACCACAAATTTGTGTTAACTAAAGACTAAGGATTATGGCTAAGATAAAAGTTGAAAATACAGAAATATCTGTTGTTAGTGTGCAAAACGAGGATTATATCTCTTTGACAGATATGGCACATAGCCAAATGCAGGAACACATAATTTTCAGATGGATGAGCCTTAAAAGTACAATAGAATATCTCGGTGAATGGGAAAAGCTATATAATCCGATTTTTAATTGTACCGAATTCGATACAATTAAAAATGCAGCAGGAAGCAACAACTTCGTGCTTTCTGTAAAGGCATGGATTCAAAGAACAGGTGCAATAGGCATCATGGCAAAAGCTGGCCGATATGGTGGAACTTATGCTCATCGAGACATTGCATACCACTTTGGAATGTGGATTAGTCCTCGTTTCCAACTTTTGTTGGTAAAAGAGTATCAACGTCTTAAAGCTGATGAGCAGAAACAATTGTCATGGTCTGCTAAACGTGAACTGTCAAAGATAAACTATCGTATTCACACAGATGCAATCAAGGAAAATCTTATTCCAAACGAGGTGACACGTGAACAAGCAGCTATGAAGTATGCCGATGAAGCCGATGTTCTCAACATAGCTATGTTTGGTATGACGGCAAGGCAATGGCGTGAACAGAATCCCGATAAGAAAGGTAACATTCGTGATTATGCCAATATAAATGAGCTAATCTGCTTATCGAACATGGAGAATCTAAATGCTGTGTTTATTAACGATGGTATGGCACAATCTGAACGGCTCATCAAACTGAATCAGATTGCTATCCAACAAATGAAAATCCTCGAAGATACTGGAGGCAGAAATTTATTGAAGTAAAGACGATTATGAGGCAGCAGAAATATACACAGGCACAACAAGTGATAGATACTCTTCGCACAACAGGAGGGTATGCTACGCTTGGTGATTTGTATCATCTCGTAGATACAAAATCGTGGGCAACTAAGACTCCTAACGAATCAATCCGAAGAATTGTACAGCAATCTAACGAAATATTTAAAATACAGCCAGGTCTTTGGGCATTGGAGGAATGTCGTGAAGAAGTGATGCGCAAATTCGACATCTGCCCGAAGGAAGAAAAGAGCATTGAGCAATTTACACATGGTTACTATCAAGGACTTATTATAGAGATAGGCAACATGAAACATTATGCGACCTATGTCCCTGCGCAAGACCAAAACCGCAAATTTCTTGAAAAGCCCCTGAAAGATATTTGCACCACAATCCATATTCCCGATTTTTCATACGAGAATCTTACAGACAGGGCAAGGACCGTGGATGTCATTTGGTTCAATGAGCGCAAAATGCCAAATAGCTTCTTTGAAGTGGAGCATTCGACAGACATTCAAAACTCAATCACTAAGTTTTGTGATTTACAAGATTTCAATAGCCGCTTCTTGATTGTTGCACCTCAGAATCGCAAGGAACAATTTGACAAAGTGATGAGCAGAACTGCTTTCAAAGAGGTGAAAGAGCGTGTTGCTTTCCATAGTTATGAGAGTATCTATCCTCAAATCCGCAACCTATAGGGTTTAGTGGGATTTTGCTTGCAAAACGACGAAATTCATTTTATTGTACATATTTCTTGCACAACAGAAATGTCGCAGACACAAAATCCCCTTACCCCATAAAGCGACTTGAGGTAATACGCTGGTTTAACCAGAAAAGCATGGTCTTTAACCAAAGTCTGTCTTGAACAGGTTGGCATAAGCATTGTTGTCTGAGTAAATGTTCAATACATGCCTACGTGATGTCTTAATCCATTTCGCAGGAACAGATATGAACTTGAAAACAAAGGTCTTGATTCTGCTGGTGGCACACAATCCAAATTCATGGGTTTTCAATCTCTGCATAATAGCTTTGTAGAAGTTTCTGATGAGAGCTGTCATAAGCAGGAATACAGTATTCTGTGCCATGAACGATTTTGGCAATCGATTCCAGCCAAAGCCATTGTTCATGTCATCGAAGATGCGTTCCTTGCCACCACGAAGATTGTAGAATTCCACGATGTCTCTTGCACTCGACTTGTAATCGTTAGTCAGTATACATCTGTAGGTATATTCGCCTTCCCAAATGTCAAGGTCTCCCTCTATTCGCCTTTGTCTCTGTATGACAAGACGATACGGTTTTCCTTTCCATTTCTCAACAAGGATAGAATTCAACTCAAACTCAATACCGTTGATTTCAACAGTTTTCCATCCAGTTAAGGCAAACATGGAATCGTAGAAAGAAGAGCATCTGTTGGCACGAATATAAAAATGCCTGCAATGAGCCTCTACCATATCTACGATTTCCTCCGAACATGAGCCGCAATCCATGCGGGCACGAGAAATATATATTTCCGAAGCCTCCAATCGCTTGAAGATTCTTTCCAAAGTTTCTTTTGGTTGAAGCGCACGTTTGTGTTGCCGTCTCTATTTTCAATACCAACAATCATGTCGTTAATGACAGCTACACCTGGACTATAGCCCAAGAACTTCTTGTAGGTTGGTTTTGCATCATACTTCTCTGTTTCAATGAACTGATGGTCAAAGTCAAAATCATACTCTTGACCGGATTTCAATTGACCAGTAGCAAGCAGGGCATTGACCAGTAAGCAGTTCATCTTGTCTGCAGTATTGAAATCATAGGATTTGCCAGAAGCAGACTTATAGGTGATGCTCTTAAAAGTCAGTTCTTCGATAGCACGTAATATGGTGTCTGCGCTGCAAGTGCGAAGAGTTGGATGAAGAGACAAATGTTTCATCAGGTGAGTTGTAACATCCTCAATACATGAGCCACCACAAAGATATACGCACATCAGAGAGCGTAGAATCTCGCTATATTGATAACCAAACATAGTGCATCTCAATCCCAAGGTGGAATCTATGGTTTGAGCTAAAAGAGCATCAAATTGCTCCATAATCGAAAAAATTCCCCCAAAAGGAGTGAGTTTCTCAGATTTTATTTGTACTTTTGCCATGTCATTCAGAATTTTGTTTGTTTTTATTTTACAACACTAAGATAAGTGAAATTTCTGACATGGCAAAATCCTGAGCAACTTTTTGTTGCTCAGGTGCTTATAAAAAATATTAAATTATAGTGTTGCGGAAATTAGGTCTATAAGCAATATGAACTAATGTGTATAGCAAGAGCAAGCGAGGGATTTATATAACAACAAACTCTGTTGATAGATAATTTAAAAAAGTTTATGAATTATGTCAGAATACATTTTTTACACTACAGAAGGTTTTACGCAAGCCCCAAATGGAAACAATGTGGAGAATTGTCAAGTTCTCGGTAGAGCTATTGGGAAAAATATTAAAGAAGCAAGGTGCAATCTCATCAAAGAAAATCCTTGGATTGAAGAGGTTGGATTCGATATGGAAGACTTGCTTGTAAAGCAATTATTGACAGAAGAACAAAAGGCAGATATTAAAGCCGTTGTTGATTACCTTTGGGAAGACGAGCATAAGCATTTCCAAGAAGAGCATTATCCAAAAAATCACATATATAGAATATTAAAACGCCTAAAAAGTTCCTATGAATAAGAAACTTACCATTGAGTTTGATTTCAAGTTCGACATGATATTTGCCGACCCTCCTTATTTCCTCTCCAATGGTGGAATATCGTTGCAGAGCGGTAAGGTTGTGTGTGATAATAAAGGCGAATGGGATAAGGGCAAGTCGCAAGAGGACATGATGGCATTCAATATGGAATGGCTACGCTTGTGCCGTGACAAACTGAAAGATAATGGCACAATATGGATAAGTGGCACTTATCACAATATCTTTTCTGTGGCAAATTGTCTTACGGAACTTGGATATAAGATTCTGAATGTGATAACATGGGAAAAGACAAATCCACCTGTCAATATTTCATGCCGCTACTTCAAGTATTCTACCGAGTTTGTCATATGGGCAAGAAAGATGCAAAAAGTTCCTCATAAATTCAACTATGAATTGATGAAAGAACTAAATGAGGGCAAGCAAATGACCGATGTATGGCGTATGCCAGCCATTGGTCGTTGGGAAAAAACTTGTGGAAAGCATCCAACCCAAAAACCTTTACGCCTTCTTGTACGAATGATACTTGCTTCCACCAATCAAGGCGATTGGATTCTTGACCCTTTTAGTGGTAGCTCCACGACAGGTATAGCTGCTAATCTTTGTGGTCGTAGATTTGCAGGACTTGAACAAGAAGAAGGCTTTTGCAAGTTAAGCAAAGCAAGACGTGAAGAAATAGAAAATTTAAATAATCAAAATATACTTATAGAGCATATCGACGATTTACACTTTCTTGAAAGCTCTGATATGGTTAGGGAAATGCCATACGGAGATGAAATTCCGTTTCATTAATGTACTTTTCTAATAAGGTAAAATATGAAGAATAAGTTAATTACAGCAACGTTACTCAAAGGGTGGGCTTCAAAAAGAGAATCTCAATCAATAATGCCAGAGCTGATAAAGAGATTGATAATTTCATCAGGAGCTAAGGTAAGAAAAATGTCAATTCCTAGTGGTGATAACGTGTATATACCAGGATGGGATGGTCAAGTGAGTAGTGATTCACCTATATTTAATGTAAGTGCAGGCATTTCTCTCTGGGAGATTGGCACGAATTCTGATGTCAGAACAAAGGCCAATAATGATTATAATAAAAGAACGAATGATTCATTGGGGTATGATAGAACAAAAGCAACCTTTGTCTTTGTAACTCCAAGAATATGGGAACAAGCAGGAAATTGGGTTAAGGAAAAGAAAAGTGAAAATAAATGGAAGGATATTGTTGTATTTACGGCGATAGAACTTGAAGACTGGATAGCGCAATATCCTGTTGTTGCAATATGGTTAGCTGACAAGATTGGCACAATAAAGAACACATCATTAGATTATCCTCAATTATTTTGGAATAAATGGGCTAAAGGAGAAAAGTATGTATTGCCCCCTTCTTTACTTTTAGGTGGTCGCGAAGATGCTATTAATGCAATAAAAGTATCCTTACGAGTACCAAAGGTTATTTATGTTCAATCGGTGTCTCGTGAAGAATCTTTAGCATTTATTTGCGCCGTTGCTATAGAGTGCCAAGCGAAAGCTGAGGATTCTTGTCAAAACATTATTATTGCAAAAGAAGAACGAGATGTGCAAGAATTAGTTGACAATTATGAAAATCTTGTAATAATAACTTATGCGGTTGGAAGTTGGAACTATGCAACAGATAAAGGGCATACAATAATATGTGCAGTTAGTCCAGAAGAGCAAATTAATGATGTTATCGAGTTGCAAACAATAGAACGCCGTTCTTTTGTTAATGAACTAAAAACAATCGGAATCGAAGAAGATGTTGCAAACAGATATGCAATATCTACGGCACGAAGTCCTTTGGCTTTGAGGAGATTATTGCATATTGATCAACTGAAACCTGCATGGCTGCATTCTGAAAACATACAGAATTTACTTCCAGCAATTTTTGTTGGGAGATGGAATGATTCTGTTGATGGGGATAAAAAAATATTGGAAAAATTAGCTGGGCACTCTTATGATGATTTCGAAAAAATAATTAGAAATGAGTTGTTCAGTAATGAGAGCTTATTTTTGGAAGCAGGGGGAAATTGGCGTTTACGATCTGCATATGAAGCCATAGGATATTCAGCGTCATTTATGACAATATCATTTAAAGAAACTTTTGCAGAAATAGTTAATGATGTATTGTCAGATGATGACCCAGATGCTGTAAATAAAATAGAAGCAACAGATCTCTGCTTTTGGAACTTTAAGCAAAAGTATTCTTTTGCTCTTAAAGAAGGAATCTGTCATACTTTAATATTGTTGTCCTTACAAGGAAACTCTGATTTTGTGCATGATATTTTATCAAAATTTTATGCTTCAATTCAAATTAAAAGATTTTTATCAACAAGAAATCTATTGCCTCTTTTGGCAGAAGCCGATCCTGCCTCTTTCATTACATTCTTAAAATCTGATTTGAAGCAAGGAGGAATTATCGTATCTTCGTTGTTTAAAAAGGGAGAAAAAGAATATAGTTTTTATGGTCCATGTATGAATTTTGTCCAATTATTATTTGCCTTAGAAGGCTTAGCTTGGAATGACAAATATCTTAAAGATGTGTCAATGATATTATTAGGATTGACTATATATAAGATAGATGATAATGTCGGCAATAAGCCAATTATAAGTTTAGAGAGAATCTTTAGAGCAATATTACCTCAAACTTATGCTGATGAAAATATTAGGTTGAAAATATTGGATGCTATTGTTACCAAGTATCCTATTGAAGGTTTTTATTTGTGTTTAGCAATATTAAATAATTTCGGAGATAGAGTCTTTGAATATTCCTACCACTTTAAATGGAGATTTAGCGATTTGACACAAAAAAACAATAAACCTAATTTCCGCAACACTATAATTTAATATTTTTTATAAGCACCTGAGCAACAAAAAGTTGCTCAGGATTTTGCCATGTCAGAAATTTCACTTATCTTAGTGTTGTAAAATAAAAACAAACAAAATTCTGAATGACATGGCAAAAGTACAAATAAAATCTGAGAAACTCACTCCTTTTGGGGGAATTTTTTCGATTATGGAGCAATTTGATGCTCTTTTAGCTCAAACCATAGATTCCACCTTGGGATTGAGATGCACTATGTTTGGTTATCAATATAGCGAGATTCTACGCTCTCTGATGTGCGTATATCTTTGTGGTGGCTCATGTATTGAGGATGTTACAACTCACCTGATGAAACATTTGTCTCTTCATCCAACTCTTCGCACTTGCAGCGCAGACACCATATTACGTGCTATCGAAGAACTGACTTTTAAGAGCATCACCTATAAGTCTGCTTCTGGGAAATCCTATGATTTCAATACTGCAGACAAGATGAACTGCTTACTGGTCAATGCCCTGCTTGCTACTGGTCAATTGAAATCCGGTCAAGAGTATGATTTTGACTTTGACCATCAGTTCATTGAAACAGAGAAGTATGATGCAAAACCAACCTACAAGAAGTTCTTGGGCTATAGTCCAGGTGTAGCTGTCATTAACGACATGATTGTTGGTATTGAAAATAGAGACGGCAACACAAACGTGCGCTTCAACCAAAAGAAACTTTGGAAAGAATCTTCAAGCGATTGGAGGCTTCGGAAATATATATTTCTCGTGCCCGCATGGATTGCGGCTCATGTTCGGAGGAAATCGTAGATATGGTAGAGGCTCATTGCAGGCATTTTTATATTCGTGCCAACAGATGCTCTTCTTTCTACGATTCCATGTTTGCCTTAACTGGATGGAAAACTGTTGAAATCAACGGTATTGAGTTTGAGTTGAATTCTATCCTTGTTGAGAAATGGAAAGGAAAACCGTATCGTCTTGTCATACAGAGACAAAGGCGAATAGAGGGAGACCTTGACATTTGGGAAGGCGAATATACCTACAGATGTATACTGACTAACGATTACAAGTCGAGTGCAAGAGACATCGTGGAATTCTACAATCTTCGTGGTGGCAAGGAACGCATCTTCGATGACATGAACAATGGCTTTGGCTGGAATCGATTGCCAAAATCGTTCATGGCACAGAATACTGTATTCCTGCTTATGACAGCTCTCATCAGAAACTTCTACAAAGCTATTATGCAGAGATTGAAAACCCATGAATTTGGATTGTGTGCCACCAGCAGAATCAAGACCTTTGTTTTCAAGTTCATATCTGTTCCTGCGAAATGGATTAAGACATCACGTAGGCATGTATTGAACATTTACTCAGACAACAATGCTTATGCCAACCTGTTCAAGACAGACTTTGGTTAAAGACCATGCTTTTCTGGTTAAACCAGCGTATTACCTCAAGTCGCTTTATGGGGTAAGGGGATTTTGTGTCTGCGACATTTCTGTTGTGCAAGAAATATGTACAATAAAATGAATTTCGTCGTTTTGCAAGCAAAATCCCACTAAACCCTATAGGTTGCGGATTTGAGGATAAAGAATTTGTAATTCATTTTTATTATTTAGAGCATATAGTAGAATTATTATTGAGCGTTATGCCGTCTTCTCCTAAATATATAAAAGAATTAATATCACTTTATGCAAAACCTGAAATGAAAAATTTTAGAAATTTACTCATTGCTAAAGTTGAGTCTTTGAAAAATTTCATTAAGAGTAATGAAGAGATATGTTCTTTACTTCGCCAGGAGATTAACTTTAATGAGGCAGAGAAAAGAAAAGATAGATTCTTAAATGATGTTGAGTTGGGTAGATTAAAGCAACTGTTGGAGGACATTAGACCTACTGATGTTGTCTTAAAAAATCTTTGGCTGTTTGAAAATAATTATCGTTCTTTCAAGATGGATTATCATATTTCTTTTGAAGAAAGACATGCTCATATCTTGAATTTGAGAAAAAAAGGTATATTGGATGTTTATCAAGCAAAAGGAATGGAAGGATTAGGTAAACTATGTAATATGGTAGAAAGTCCAAAAGAAGTTGGACAAACATTAGGTGAAATGAAAACATTAGAGATTAATGATTGGTTATGTAAGTCTTTAGTTAATGGCGCAATTCCACCAGAAGTAATATATGGTTATTTTAGGGTTTTAAATTTCAAGCAAGACAAATCTTTTATTCAACTGATTGAAAAAATAGAAAATGTTGATAAAAGAATTTTGTTACTTGCAAATGTTGGGTATAATGGTCAAATAGCAAAATATATAAGTTCTTTCGCTGTTGAATTTCAGAACAAATATTGGTCTAATGTAAATGTTTGGTCTTGTGAGAATACTGAGGTGGAAATGGTGGTTAAAAAGTTGAATTCTGTTGGAAGGTTTCGTAATTCTTTTGAGCTAATATATGGGAATGGTACAAAAATGTTAGTTTCAGATGAGTTAATGTTAGATTCTGTTATTCAGCTACTTCATGGTTCAAAAGATGGTATGCCAGAACCATTTGAATTTGTTAAAATACTGACATATTTGGATAAGTCCGATTCACCTATAGTTAAAGAAAATATTATGATGGTAGAATTGCTATTTTACAATTACATTAGACATGATGTTAATTTAAGGCATTTTCAATTGTTCTATGGAATTTTGCACAATCCTTCTACAATGTTGGAACTTATAAAATTAGCATGGCTTCCTGATAACGAGCAAGCAAAAGAAATAAGAAAGAATGAGTTTGCTAAAAACAAGAATCTTTCAAGCATAGCAAAGATAGCTTTAGAAATTTTGCACGGTTTAGAGGCACAGCCTTGTGAAAATAACAATGGAGTAGTAAATGGTCAGGATTTGAAAAAATATGCCAAAGAGCTATTAGAAGCTGCAAAGTCTGAGTATTTAGAACGTCCAGCTATGTATGTTATAGGAAAATTATTGGGAAATATTAATTTGGGAGAAGATTATCCTCCTCCTTATCTCGGAGAAATTTTGGAAGAACTTGACAAAGATGAAATTGACGATGAATATCGTCGGCAACTTTTTAACAGACATGGTTTTACATGTAGAGCTTATAATGAAGGTGGAACTATAGAACGCAAAAGAGAAAAGAAATTTTTATCTTATGCAGAGAAAACCAGGTTTACTTATGATAGAATAACTATAGTTTTTGAAAAACTTGCATCAGAATATCATCATATGGGTGATCGGGAGGATGTAAATGCAAAATTGGAAGATTTGGACAACTAACACATTTAGGGGATATCGTGACTATCCCCTAAATGTGTTCTTTTCGTTTTATATTCGGAGTCACTACTTATGTAAAACGTTTTACCATATGACATGCATATATACATGGATACGCCAAATTCATTACATCAATAAATCAGTAAATCATTAACACAATAACTCAATCAATCATCCATGCAATTCTCTGCTTACCGACAGGTTGATTTGATACTCGACTTTGGAGAGGTATCTACCGATAGGCAAGTGCTTTCGAGAGTAACTCGAAAGGTTTTGAGTAACTCAAAACATAACTTGCTATCGTCAGATACCTCGATTTTTCAAATCATCTCAGAGTCTGAAACTACGTTGCCTTTTAGGAGTGCGGAAACGTGGTTGAGGCTCGTCAACAATTTCGAGTTTGAAGACATCTATCAACTTCCGAATGGCAGGATTCTGTTTGATGAGGGCTTGAAGTTTTGCTTCTGCAGGCTTGATTTTGAGCAAATAATCAGCAATGTCCAAGCCTTTAGCTTTATCTTCTTCGCAGGCTTGATGCTCTAAAAAGTCGAAAAGCGTTGCACGGATGCCGAGAACTTGCATCATTGGCAGCTTATCTTGCCAAACTGTTGTCGCTCCCAAATCAGGGAATAAGACCACATCTCTGTTTTTCAGAACAGATAACGACTTCGTGTTAAAGCAACCATTCTTACCACCACTTGCTATCCATAAGAATTGAGGAAGATAGTAGGAGGCTATCAAGGCTGTCTTCTCACTTTCAACCAATGCTATGGGCCTGGTCTTGTCTTTATTGATAAGATGTTCGCCAAAGAAGCATTGACAGAGATTGAAATCCTTGTGGGGGATAAGCGAGTGTACCCATGAAATATGGTTGTATGGTTCTTTTACTCGCTTACCTGTCTCGGGATAATAGAGCATTACCTTACCAGTTCTCACCTTGCCTTGATTGTCAACTTGCCAAAATACCGTGGCACCAGTCCAGTGTTTGGAAGTTCCGACATGATATTTCTCCATCAAAGAAAGAGTAGCTGTTTCACCGAATTGAGAAGATAGAAACAAGAAAAGGTTGTTTGCCTCATAACATTTCTGAGAACTTCGCATGATGTTCTCGTCTATATAAGAAGTGGGTAATGGCTTCAGCATTTCTCTCTTCTTATATGAAATAGTCTCATCCTTTGTGAATGTCTCATTCTTCTCAGGATTCTTCTCAAAAAAATCCTTGGGAGTGAAGTGATAACCACAACTTTGCTCATGGTTGCAACGACCTACGTAGGGAGGAAACTCAATCTTCCCTTCTGTGTCAATGTATCGGGCGAAGCTACGTTTCTTATGACATTCTGGACATGTATGTCGGGTAGCGATGCCTTTGTATGGCTCTAATATGAATCTATGTGTACTCATTTCATTTCTTTTTTTATGTGGCGGTTCTGTCGGTTTTGTCGCTTTTGGTATTAAAACCGTCAAAAGCGACAAAACCGACAATACCGTCACGAGTTAATCTTTGAATATTCTCCATGCTTCTCTTTGCGAAATAGAACTCCGATGTTATCATTCAGAAATCTTTCCAATGTCCTTGACTTCATGTCGTTCTCTTTGGCGACATCATGAGCTTGCGCCGTGGTGAATGTTGCAGGAAGATGGTTGACGATTGCTTGTTGTTGAGCTGTAAGCATATTCTCGTTGAGGATATTTTGCACTGATATGGCAGAGTTCTTGAAATACTCTGTCAATCGGATGGCTCGCTCTACACTCAACAGGTCGATGGCTTCCTTATCACATTCTCCACACGTCCATCGTGCCAATTGAATGATCAGACAGAAACGGATGATGTATATCTCCAACTTGCAGTAGATGCTGACAATGGTATCATTTGTTTCATTGTCGCATTGCTCGGAGAAATGATGCTGCCATTCATAGAGCCTTGCCTTAGCTTCTTCAGTGAATGATAAGACATGAGGCTCGATTTCCTGTTGCTCATTTATTGGACACTCCATATCAATAAGGTGTTGAATGATGGTTTGCCAATCTCGCTCTATATTATCGGGCAACTCTCGGTCACTCCATCTCGCTTTCTGCTGAAGGTTAGGCATGACGAACAAAATGCGATCGATGAAGCCGTTGCTGGAGCGTTTGCCTTTCGCCAACTCACTAAGTATCTTCTTTTGGATGGTTCCGATTACTGAGATATAGGGGCGTTTAATGAAGATGGAACTCTTGGAACTTCTTCTGTCTGATATAGTTGTCTTGGCGCTAAAGACTGATAGCCAGAACTGTTCCTCTGAACCATTGTTATAGCGGTTGAAGTTCTTGAACCATGCAGATAGCTCGTCTGTCCATAGGCACAAACCCCTCTTGTTCTGCGCATGAATATAGCTCAAGCCTTCTGGTGTGACATCAGAGACCAAGAAACGTTTGCGTACAGGTTCTTGCGGAAATCCATCCTCTCCATTTTCAATGCGTTCCTTGCGAGACATGCACATCTTTTCCTCAAACTTACTGTATTGCTCCTCGAACAACTTGTTTTGCTCATAGTCGTAATCGAGGAATGACTTCATAGCGAAGCTAAGTGGGTGGCTCTTGTTGGCTCCTGGTCTTCCGATAAGAGCCATGTATAAGATAGGACTTTCAAGCCAACCTTGTTTCATCTGGACCAAGTGCGTGTTGCCGATACCAACAGCCAATGCAGTGAGTATGGCTGCTGATATATAGTCGGTAGGAAAACTGTGGCATTCGTGTACCTCCTTGATGATTCTCTGAATCTTGGCAGGAAAGATGCTTACGGGAAACTGGCTTCCTGATAGGCGAGTACTCATATCAATAGCCTTATCCATGATAATCATTGGATTGATGGAAGTTTCCTTATTGTTATTTAAAGCTGTCATTTGGCATAGTGTTAAAAATTATACATTGACTTGGGTTTGCGCTTCATTCCACCTTGCATGGCTTTTAGCATTTCAGAATGGTTCTGCACCTTGGTAGCTTTACGACCATTCTCAATCCATGCAAGCAGCTCATCCTTATAGAAGTATAGCTTCTTACCTTTTTTATAGGATGACAGAATGCCTTGGTTAACCAATCGATAAATGGTTGGCTTCGACTTCATAATAATAATAGCAGCCTCATCAATCTCAACCAATATATGGTTATTTGCTGATGATGTAGGTTGAAGTGCTGATACCATTTGCTTCAACTCGATAACTTGTTGTGTTAAATAAGATACCGCTTGTGGTAACTTATCAAAGGTGATACTTTCATTTATCATATCTGTTCATTTTTTATTATTCGGGTACAAAGTAAATGAGTTATGTAATGGAGATAAATATCACTGAGATATAACCTCTGAATAACTGCTCAATGCTTATCAGCAACAATAATGTGTCTTGATTCCGCCTTGAACATCTAAGCTTGGTAGTAATTCTATGATGCAGGTACCTTCCATTCTTAACTTCCTTAAAATAGTGGATATTTCCACATCAACCAATGCATCTGCAAAAACTTGTTTTATAAAGGTTGCTGTATCAATGCCTTTCTTCTTGAAAAGGTTTCCTATATTCCAAGCATAATGCATTAAGTCAATAGTACGAATAGCCTTATCAACAATCAATGAATGATGTCTCATGTGTGTAGAGGCACAACACTGGAAAATAGCGATGTTGTCACAAAGTTGGTTCAAATGCTCCTCTTTCATGTAGGCAGCAAAAGTTCTTCTGGTATAATCGATAGCTGAGTTTAACAAGACCTTTTCCTTCTCGGCTTTGTCTTCCAATGCTTCCTGTCTCAACTGTTCATAGCTTGTAATACAAGAAGAGGCTTCGTCTGCATAGACGGAAGTTACATCTTCCAGATTTAGCTCTTCTCCCTCATCATATGTATTTGTTTCATTGATGACAATAGAAGACAGACGCTTTCTTTCTGTATTGTTTACTGTATTACAAAAGATATGCTTAAACCATGGGGCAAGCAATCGTACGATACTATCTAATGCATGGAGATAAACAACCATCAGTATGGTGGTTGAGATAACGAACGTCAAGTTGCAGCTAAAGGTGTCTACACCATATTGCATAGCTTCGTTGCGAACAAGTGCACCAATGATAGACATTGCACACAAAACCAATAAATGCTGTGTCAAAAATTCTTTTTTAAACTGTTTCATATTGCGTATTATTAATCATTTGTGGTGCAAAAATAGGAAAAACTGCAGAAACTGACACGTGAGTCACGCGTGACTCACGTAAAACTTTTAGGAGCCTTTAACTAAAAAGCCCGATATTGAACATTTTTTCAATATCGGGCACCATGAAATGAATGCAATGAATTTATTTAAGAGAAATCTTATTTGCTGTCTCTCTTTTCTTTGCGTTCACGAGGTCGGCATATATCTGTGTTGTGCTTACATTCTTATGGGTAAGCATCTTCGAAACCGTGTAAATATCTGTGCCTAAGGCGATTTGAATTGTTGCATACGAGTGCCGGAAGCAATGGAATGAAAATGGCTTGGTGATTCCTGCCTTCTTCAACCATGCTTTAAGGGGATGGTTAATCATGCTGCGCTTCAATCCCTTGAACACGATACCCGTGCTTGGTTCACCACATAGTTCGTATGCCTCGTTGCTGATAGGCAAGGTTGCCTCGGTCTGAGTCTTCTGGGTACGAATACTCAAACAATAGCCTTGGTCGGGAGCTATCTCGAAGTCTTCCCAACGCAATTTTAAGATGTCGCTGATTCGCAATCCTGTGAGGCAAGCAAAGAGGGAGGCAGACTTCAGTACAGGTATATCGCAAGGAGTAGCTGCCAACTGCTTTACTTCATCAAGGGTAAGAAACTCCTTCTTTACATCTTGTGGCTCAATCTTGTCCAGATAGTCATTGATGTTCTCACGCAGCCACTTGTCACGATAGGCGATTTTTAAGAGACCACGGAAAGTAGAGTAGTAACCTGCTGCAGAGTTGAGAGATACCTTTTGTTTTGTTCGATTCAACTGATTTGCATTCAGAAGATACTCTCTGAACTTTTTGCAAAGTTCCACTGTCACATCCCCAAATGTACAATGACCTTGAACAAATTGTAAGCGTCTCCGCGTTTATACCTTGCATAATTCAAAAAAAGCAGTAACAGCTGATTAAACAAATGCTGTTACTGCTTTTTCCATCGGTCAGGAAGTAAGTCTCTATATTTTTCTAATGGGGTATTGGGTTGCCATTCTACAGTCTTTTCTATTACGTCGCATATGTATTCAAACAGATTAATGCCATTCAGCCTGCATGAGATTGCGATAGAATATAGGATAGCCGCCCGGCTTGCTCCTTCGTGCGAACCAAAGAACATTGAGTTTCTTCTTGATAGTGATATGTACCTCTGGATTCTCTCAATGTAGTTGTTATCGAGAGCCGTATCACCTCTTTTGAAGATGTCACAAATGGCATTATATTCATTAAGGGCATAGCCGACCGCCTGCGCCAAGGTAGACTTGGGCAGCAAATCTTTCCTGGAAGATATTTCCTCCAGTTTCTCCAATAAATCCTGCAAAATGTCCGGTGCATATGACTGCCGATAGGCTAGATGGTCTTCAACGGTCCATCCATTTACCCCAACCTTATGTTTTTTGTCTTCTCGATAAAATCTGTTGAGGATATCTACGACCTCCTGAGCATCCTTGTCTTCCTTGCCGCAGTCGATGAAATCTCTCTTGACATGCTGCAGGCAGGCGATTCTCATAATGTCAGGATAAGCATCCGACTCCAGTTTCCGGTAAGGAGCATATGCATCACTCTGTATGGTACCTTTATAATCAGAGAATATGTTAAGTATGACCTGCTCAGAGCGTGATCCATCCTCATATACGAAGAAGACAAGTCCCAGTTTAGGCGCACTTACAGCCCAGAAGTAGCCTTTCTTCGAACCCTTGTCCGTAGGCTTTGTCTTGGCTAACAGCACTTTATGGTATGTCTCGTCTGCCGAGACATAATCCTGCTGCAACACTACTTGGCAGATAGCCTTATAGAAGTTTTCCAGTACATCGGCACTTCTGGCAATCAGTTTGTTTGCCGTGGCTTTCCTTAACGTAAACCCATTGTCGGCAAAGTATTTGATGATTCGCTCTACCGGCATGGAATAGATGTATCGCATCTGCAGGAGTCCTGCTGCAAAGGAAGGTGAATAGGAAGAATTCAACAACAGAGCCGGCGGAGTTTTCCCCGGATACATGATACTTCCATCAGTATAAGTGTTGATGTGATACACGGTCTTGATAAATTTGATGGGTTCCATGCTGTAACGTATACAGGTACGAGTTCCGAAGAGACGCAACGTCTTCAAAAACTCTGCATCCATGACTGGATCTATCGTAACATGCGAGAGTGTAAACTAAACTGTGTCAAGCTACAATAAAAGTAGTTTAACACAGTTTTTATATTATGGACAACTTAGAAATTGATTACAAGAAAGCAGCTCAGCAGTTGCGTAGTGGTGAAGCCTTATTTGGCAAGGACGGAGCATTAGCTCCATTGTTAGAGCGTATTCTCAACTCAGCTCTCGAAGGTGAGATGGATGCTCATTTAAGTGAAGAGGAACGCTCTTCCGGCAACCGTCGTAATGGTAAGATGAGTAAGAAGGTTCAAACAAAATATGGTGAGGTCACTATAGAGACTCCTCGTGACCGAGACGGAACTTTCCAACCTGAGACCGTAAAGAAGCGTGAGACTATTCTTGCCAATGGCATGGCAGACCAGATTATTGAGATGTACGCCATGGGCACCAGCACACGTGACATCAGCAGCTACTTTGAGCGTGAGTTCAACACAACTCTATCAGCCGATACTATCAGCTCTATAACAGACCGTGTATTACCCGAAATCACCGCCTGGAAGTCTCGCATGCTCGATCCTGTATATGCCATTTGCTGGCTTGATGCTATCCATTATAAGGTAAAGGATGAGAATGGCAGAGCTGTCACACGAGCCATTTACAACATTCTTGGTATCAACAAGGAAGGCCAAAAAGAACTGTTAGGTATGTATGTGTCTAAGAGTGAAGGAGCTAACTTCTGGCTAGAAGTTCTTACGGATCTTCAGAACCGTGGTGTTCGAGACATCTTGATTTGTTGTATTGATGGTCTCAAAGGCTTCCCAGATGCCATCCAAAGCGTATTTCCTGAGAGTTCTGTGCAGCTCTGTATTGTCCATCAGATACGCAATTCTATCAAGTATGTTGGCAGTAAGCATCAAAAGGAGTTTATCAAGGATTTAAGAACAGTATATGGTGCAGTAAACAAAGACTCCGCTGCTGCTAATTTAGACCTGTTAGAGTCTAAGTGGGGAGAGATGTACCCAATTGTCATCAAGTCATGGCGTGACAATTGGGAACGTCTGACAGAGTATTTCCAATATACTCCAGCCATCCGTAAACTCATTTATACGACCAATACGGTTGAGGGGTATCACAGACAGGTAAGAAAGGTCACAAAGACTAAAGGGGTCTTTCCTACGGATAATTCTTTGGAGAAGCTTGTGTACTTAGCTTACCGCAACATCCGTAAGAAATGGACTATGCCACTGGCAAATTGGGGACAACTTTCTCAACAATTGGCAATAAAATTTGGAGATAGATTTAAAATTATGTAACTTTGCAGCCGAAAAGGCTTCCCTGCTGGGGGCATGCCCCCAGCAGGGAGTGGGAATGAAAGTTAAGAACAAGCCTTGACACAGTTTAATTTACACCCCCTAACATGCACCTCTTTCATCTCGTAATGCATGTCACGCTTGGCTCCGTTGTTTTTGCGTGCCTTTCTCTTTTCGGCCTGCTCTTCTTTCTTCTTGTCAAATTCCTCCTGGGTCATCGAGTCTTGTGGATTCTTTTCCTGACGTTCGGACTTCTTGCCTGAAACGAGCTTGCCGAGTGCCTTGTTCTGACGATTCGCTTTGTCAATGGCGATTCCTTTCTGGACGAGTAATTCTTCTAATGACTTTATACGTTCAATGAGTTCGCTGACCTGTGTAGTCAACGAACTCACCGTAGCATTAGCTTGCTGAAGCTGTTCGTTTGCAAGCTGAAGCTGTTCCTTTAAAAGTACTATAATTTCGTCCTTTTTCATAGTGCAAAGGTACGAAAAAATATCGAGATATGCAAGGATTTTTAGATATTTATTTTTCTATCTTGTTGATACACAGTTCATTAAATATAATCTTATGCGCCTATAGATTAAGCCGTTTCCTATATCTCATACTTTTCAGGCAAATTCCGCTCATGATGGCAGATAGCGTCTTGTACGGCATTTTGCATTGTTTGCTTTGGGGATCAAAGAATGGTAATTCAAAGGTTCCTCGCTCCAGTCGCTTCTGATACAGCAAGAAACCGTCGCCATCCCATTTTAGCATTTTTACCTGCTGGCGATTCTTTGAGAAGAAGATGAAGACGGCACCACCGAGTGGCGGCAGCTCCATCTCCGTCCTCACAATCTGGTACAGGCCATTTATGCCCATGTTCATTCGGACATATCGCTGGCAGACGTAATACTGGGTGTTTTCGTTTAATCCAAACATAGCAAGTCCTCCTTCTCGTAAAGTTTCATCAGATGCATGACTGATTTGGCACTACCTTTCTTGATGGTGACTATCGTTCCATTGGGAAAGGTTAAGGTTATGCCGAAAAGATAATTTTCCGGGCAGACGGAATCGGATGGCATTTCCATGGGAAGGAACATCATCCCAGTGTCCTTGGCTGTTGCTTCGGAACATTCCTTACGGGCTTCGGCCTGAAGCAGACGAATCTGTTGTTTGGCTAACCTAACAGAATAACCTTTCTCTGACATCCATCTATGCATCGAGCGATGGTTTACATGCCGTTCCTTTAAAAAAGGAATCAAACTGGCTTTTGGATTATGATTCAAATGAATCTGGAAGGCATTCCATGCCCTCTCATAACGTTCTGTTGCTCTCATAATTGCGTTGCTTTTAAAATTATATGGTGCAAAGGTAAGAACTTTTACGATAAAGGGAAAGGTATAAACGCGGAGCCGCTTACAACAAATTTGAAGAAATGCTTGTAGACACATGTCCACTTGTCATCTTTCTTATGTGTCATCTTCTCCCTCAAATCCGCAACCTATAGGGTTTAGTGGGATTTTGCTTGCAAAGCGACAAAATTCATTTTATTGTACATATTTCTTGCACAACAGAAATGTCGCAGACACAAAATCCCCTTACCCCATAAAGCGACTTGAGGTAATACGCTGGTTTAACCAGAAAAGCATGGTCTTTAACCAAAGTCTGTCTTGAACAGGTTGGTATAAGCATTGTTGTCTGAGTAAATGTTCAATACATGCCTACGTGATGTCTTAATCCATTTCGCAGGAACAGAGATGAACTTGAAAACAAAGGTCTTGATTCTGCTGGTGGCACGCAATCCAAATTCATGGGTTTTCAATCTCTGCATAATAGCTTTGTAGAAGTTTCTGATGAGAGCTGTCATAAGCAGGAATACAGTATTCTGTGCCATGAACGATTTTGGCAATCGATTCCAGCCAAAGCCATTGTTCATGTCATCGAAGATGCGTTCCTTGCCACCACGAAGATTGTAGAATTCCACGATGTCTTTTGCACTCGACTTGTAATCGTTAGTCAGTATACATCTGTAGGTATATTCGCCTTCCCAAATGTCAAGGCCTCCCTCTATTCGCCTTTGTCTCTGTATGACAAGACGATACGGTTTTCCTTTCCATTTCTCAACAAGGATAGAATTCAACTCAAACTCAATACCGTTGATTTCAACAGTTTTCCATCCAGTTAAGGCAAACATGGAATCGTAGAAAGAAGAGCATCTGTTGGCACGAATATAAAAATGCCTGCAATGAGCCTCTACCATATCTACGATTTTCTCCGAACATGAGCCGCAATCCATGCGGGCACGAGAAATATATATTTCCGAAGCCTCCAATCGCTTGAAGATTCTTTCCAAAGTTTCTTTTGGTTGAAGCGCACGTTTGTGTTGCCGTCTCTATTTTCAATACCAACAATCATGTCGTTAATGACAGCTACACCTGGACTATAGCCCAGGAACTTCTTGTAGGTTGGTTTTGCATCATACTTCTCTGTTTCAATGAACTGATGGTCAAAGTCAAAATCATACTCTTGACCGGATTTCAATTGACCAGTAGCAAGCAGGGCATTGACCAGTAAGCAGTTCATCTTGTCTGCAGTATTGAAATCATAGGATTTGCCAGAAGCAGACTTATAGGTGATGCTCTTAAAAGTCAGTTCTTCGATAGCACGTAATATGGTGTCTGCGCTGCAAGTGCGAAGAGTTGGATGAAGAGACAAATGTTTCATCAGGTGAGTTGTAACATCCTCAATACATGAGCCACCACAAAGATATACGCACATCAGAGAGCGTAGAATCTCGCTATATTGATAACCAAACATAGTGCATCTCAATCCCAAGGTGGAATCTATGGTTTGAGCTAAAAGAGCATCAAATTGCTCCATAATCGAAAAAATTCCCCCAAAAGGAGTGAGTTTCTCAGATTTTATTTGTATCTTTGCCATGTCATATTAGAGTTTTGCTTGTCTTCTTTTCGCAACACTAAGGTAAGTGAAAATTCTGACATGGCAAAATCCTGGGCAACTTTTTGTTGCTCAGGCACTTATAAATAATGTTAAACTATAGTATTGCGGAATTAAGGTTCTCAAAGTATGCAAAAAAATCAGCTTTCTGTCGTGTTTTGTCCAAAAAAACAAATTCTTCATTGATGAGTGATTGGGTTCTGATACAACGGATGGCCTCTGCTTTGTTGAGCATATCTGTATTAAACTCACGTTCCATCTCATTCTTTGGATGAGCATAGATATAGATACCTAAATATTCTCTGCGACTCATTTGCATAGTCTCAGGGTTGCGTACTGGTGGATAGAAGTCCAAATAAAGAGAAATACGGTCGTTTTTAATCGCTCTTTGGCGAAGAGAAACTCTTGTACATGTATTTACCATGATGTTTACTTTTTATAATGTGATACTTATGTTTCATATATGATCCCGTATTAAGAGATCTTTGAAATCGATTGCAAAATAATAGAGTTATGTAATGGGGTACAACTTAACCTTTTGATAACCGCTAAATAACCTTAGGCTTGCCGATAGCTTTCTCTAAATCTCGCTTGGAAATCTTGATATACTTGCCAAACTTCACCTTTTCAATAGCGTATTTCTTGATACGCTTATAAATCTGGTCCTGACTTAAACCATACAACTTCATGGCCTCCGGTATTGTATAATAAAGTTGGTCTTCTACGGATTCACCTTTTGCCAATTGTACATGACGCTTGGAATACAGAACATTGTTACCTTCCATTTTTCTTGGAATAGCATTGTGACTAACGAAACTATATACGGCTGTTTTCGTCATACAATATTTCTGTTGAATGTCCATAACAGTCATCCATTCACTGATGGTTGGATCTGGAGACAGGTGTGCAAAATAATCATCCACCTCTTTCTTGTTCCAATATACTCTTCCTTGTATGGATATTCTTGAAATCTTGACTATCTCATAGATGGCCGTTTCGTAAGTGTTGTGGACTTCTGCAATTTCCTTGGCAGAGTAATATTCTGGAACAGGTAGCTCTCGGTTTGCATGAACAGCTTCTTTTGAAGCACTTTTTTTGTGGTGTATGGCAAACTATCAACAAGATAATCTATATCTCGCTTTCTGATTAAAGATAAACGAGAAGTAATCTTGGATGCTCGCAACTTACCACTATACACCATATTATATATGGTCTGTCTGCTTAGTCCCGAAAGTATAGCGACCTCTTGAATAGTGAGGTATTCTTTCACGAGGATTTCAGACATGGATTTCTCGGAAGCTTTTCGGTGGCTCATTGTCTCAGCCATCTTTACTTTCTCCTCACGTCTTGCTGCCTTATAGGCATAACTGTTGCATTGCTTGGAGCAATAACGAGTTGTGGATTTCAATGCATAGAAGCTCTTCCCACAATACTCGCAAATTTTTAGAATTCTTTCTTTGCTTGCTGTCATTTGTACGCTTTTTATACTTTTTTACTTAATTTATTGTAGAAAAAGTCGTCTGTCATTACTCCGTTTATTTTCAATAGTCTTATATCATCGTCCATCATTGTCCAAAACTCTCGGCAATCTTGCACTCATTTGCCAAAAATGGAGTCTCATATTATTACTTTTGAAAAGTGGAGGTACAAGAGCGGTACAAAAAGGTGCTAAAAAAGCCTTACCATTGATTATAACCAATAGTAAGGCTAAAAAGAAAGGTGCTCATTTTGAGCACCTTAACTATCATTTGTTGTCGATATTAATCGTTGTTTATCACGACTTATTTTCCGATGCAAAAGTGCTTGAAGATATTGTTTAGCGTTTCCTGGCTACTGATCTGTCCGCCAGTGATTTCACCCAGTTCTTCCAACACCATTTTCAGGTCTTCGGCGACGATGTCGCCGCTCATGCCCATTTCCATCGACTCCAATACTCGGGAGAGGGAATCATGGGCACGGAGTAGGGCCTCGTAGTGGCGGGCACTCGTTATGATGACGTCGTTCTCGGTAATCTCAGGAATATCAGCGGCTTTTACTAATGCCTGCTCCAGGGATGAAACATTCTCGCCTGTGCGGGCACTGATGAAGAGTGGGGCTTCTGATTCACTGGAATCTGAGCCACAGGAATGGGTGAATTTATCGAACGCTAGTTTATCATTCTCCAGTTTATCCATCTTATTAAATACTACCAGCAGCTTCTTGCCTTGGTTCTTCAGCTTCATCTCCTCGATTTCTGAGGCTGACGGCTGCTCATCTAATAGCCAGATTACTATCTTCGCCTCTTCCATCTTCTGGAAAGTGCGCTCTATTCCGATGTTTTCTACCACATCATCCGTCTTGCGGATTCCGGCTGTGTCAATAAAGCGGAAGGTGATTCCGTCGATGAGGGTGGTGTCTTCGATTACATCTCGGGTGGTTCCGTGAATGTCGCTCACGATTGCCTTCTCCTCGTGGAGCAGACGGTTGAGCAGGGTGCTCTTGCCCACATTCGTCTTGCCTACGATGGCTACGGCTACTCCCTGCTTCAGGGCATTGCCGGTTTCGAAGGAGTGGGCGAGAGTGGTAATCTTGTGATTGATTTCTTCGGCTAGTGCCTGGAGTTCGCTGCGGTCGGCAAACTCCAGTTCTTCGTGGTCGCTGAAGTCGAGCTCCAACTCCAGGAGCGAAGTCATCTTTAATAATTTTTCGCGAAGGAGGGAGAGCTCGTTGCTGAAATGACCCTTCAGTTGGCTGAGTGCCATCTTGTGGGTTGCCTTGTTGGTAGAGGCGATGAGATCAGCTACGGCTTCTGCCTGAGAGAGGTCCATCTTGCCGTTGAGATATGCACGACGGGTGTATTCGCCCGGTTCTGCCTGGCGACATCCTACCTCTGTAAAGCGATGGAGAACCTGCTGAAGAATGTATCGGCTGCCATGACAGGAAATCTCGGTGGAGTTCTCGCCTGTATAACTGTGGGGTGCACGGAACACGCTCACCAGTACATCATCGATGGTGTTGCCATCCTTATCCTTGATTTCGCCATAATGCAGAGTGTAGGGCTTGGCTTCTTCCAGGGATTTGCCGTTGGCAGACTGGAAGATTTTGTCGGTGAGGGTAATGGCGTCGGAGCCACTGAGTCGGATAATTCCGATAGCACCGCCGGCTGGGGTTGCCAGGGCGCAGATACATTCTTCTTGATTCATTTTTTTATTGTTTAAATTCTATCTAATACAACCTTGATGAGATTGTCGATGGTGCTCTTGTAGCCGGTGTTGGCGCTGAGGGCACGGCGGTTAGCGATGACCATGCAGCAGGTTAATGCCTTATGACCGAGGAGAAGGGAAAGACCGGCGAGGGCTGAACTCTCCATCTCGAAGTTGTTGACGCGCAGACCGTTATACTCGAATGCTTCAATCTTCTGATTAAGTTCCGGGTCGGCAAGTGGGGCACGGAGCTCGCGGCCCTGAGGACCGTAGAAACCGCCACAGGCTATGGTGATTCCACGAACCATATCATCGCCGGCTATCTGGTTGAGCAGTTCCGGATTGTTGTCTACACAGTATGGGTTGCCAATCTGGTCGTTCCATTTTACCTGGCGCTTGAATTCTGCCTCTGTTTCGAGGTCGCAGATTTCGTTGCGACGAGCATAGAAGTTGATGAGTCCGTCGAAACCGATGCTCTTCTGCGAGGCTACGAAGGTTCCGGCAGGGCAGTTGAGCTGCAGGCCGCCGCAGGTTCCGATGCGCACGAGGGTGAGCGTGGTGTGCTCGGGTTTCTCGGTGCGGGTTTTGAAATCGATGTTCTTCAGCGCATCGAGCTCGTTGACTACGATATCGATATTATCGCATCCTATTCCGGTGCTCTGCACAGTGATTCGCTTGCCTTTATATGTGCCGGTGATGGCGTGGAATTCCCGACTTGAAACTTCGCATTCCTTCTCATCGAAATGGGAGGCTACGAGGGCTACGCGACCTGGGTCGCCAACGAGGATTACTTTATCAGCCACTTGTTCCGGGCGAAGATGAAGGTGGAAGCAACTTCCGTCTTCATTGATAATCAATTCTGATTCTGCAAAATATTTGCTCATGGTTCTTTTGATTTTAAGTTATACATTATTTATATTGGGGCTTTGCGCCCCCTCTGTGTTTAAGATAAGCAAAGATACGAATAAAAAATGAAATGCGATATTTTTTTAATGATTTTAAACAGTAAAAAACACGAAGGGCAAATCCCGAAAATGGAACTTGCCCTTCTCTTTCAAATCTCTCTTCTTTTATATCTAGTAAAGACTGCCAATGAACGGAGCCTTTTGCCGGATATTCAGATATGGGTAAACCCGGATGAGGGGTTATGAATTCATAGAGAGCAGGAACTCGTCGTTGTTGCGAGTATGCTGCATATTCTTGTGGATGGTGCTCATCGCCTCGATAGAATTCATGTCGGACAGATACTTGCGCAGAATCCACATGCGGTCGAGCGTTGTCTTGTCCTGCAGCAGATCGTCGCGACGGGTAGACGAAGAAATGAGGTTGACAGCAGGGAAGATGCGCTTGTTGCTGAGTGAGCGGTCGAGCTGCAATTCCATGTTACCGGTTCCCTTGAACTCCTCGAAGATGACTTCATCCATCTTACTACCTGTATCGATGAGGGCAGTAGCGATGATGGTGAGCGAACCGCCGCCTTCGATGTTACGCGCAGCACCGAAGAAACGCTTAGGCTTCTGGAGAGCGTTTGCATCCACACCACCGGTGAGCACCTTACCAGATGCAGGAGCTGTGGTGTTGTAGGCACGGGCGAGACGGGTGATAGAATCGAGGAAGATGACAACATCGTGTCCGCATTCTACCATTCTCTTAGCCTTCTCGAGCACGATTCCGGCAATCTTGACATGGCGCTCTGCTGGCTCGTCGAAGGTAGAGGCGATAACCTCTGCATTCACGGTGCGGGCCATGTCGGTAACCTCCTCAGGACGCTCGTCGATGAGCAGCATCATGAGGTAAGCCTCAGGATGGTTGGCTGCGATGGCGTTGGCAATATCCTTCATGAGGATGGTCTTACCGGTCTTAGGCTGAGCCACGATGAGCGCACGCTGACCCTTACCGATTGGCGAGAAGAGGTCTACGATGCGGGTGCTGAGATTGGTGGTGCGGCGGTCGCCACAGAGATTAAACTTCTCATCAGGGAAGAGTGGGGTGAGGTGCTCGAAAGGAACACGGTCACGAACCTCTGACGGGTCACGGCCATTGATCTTGATGATGCTGGTGAGCGGGAAGTATTTCTCGCCCTCGTGAGGCGGACGCACCTTGCACTCGATGACATCGCCAGTCTTCAGACCGAACTTCTTGACGAAGCTGGATGCTACATAAACATCGTCCGGTGAAGAAAGGTAATTGTAATCGCTGCTGCGCAGGAATCCGTAGCCCTCTGAAATCACTTCGAGCACACCGTTGGATTTCACGAGATTGCTGAAATCGTAGGCTGGTGCTTCCTGCTTGTTCTTGGCTGCAGGGGCAGCAGCAGGTGTGTGCTGGTGAGAAGTCTGCGGAGTGGTAGGACGGTCGAAGATATCGACAGTAGGAATGGCAGCCTGGTCTTCGATAGGAATGTCGACTACCAGGATGAAATCGGTTCCATCGCCCGGATCACCCTTCCAGGTTCCGTCTGCATCGAGTTCTACCTTCATACCTTCAGTATAGTGGATAGGAGCTGACTCCTGTTTCTTATCGGTTGCAGTTTTTTCAGTAGCTTTTTCCTTTGCCTCCTCAGCTGGAGCCGGAGCTGCTGCGTTCTGTGCATTCATCTTAGCCTGGAGCATCGCCTGCAAATCACCGCTGATGTTAGCGCTCTCAGCGTTTCCGGCAGAGAACTGCTCTTCCGGAACGGCAACTTGCTCAGGAGCAGTCTGCTGGTTATCGGCTGTTGCCTCTTCCTGCTGTTCTGCCTCAGTAGCAGCCTGCTGGTTAGCCGTCTCCTGTGCATCTTTCGCCATCTGCGCTTCTAGCTCGGCTTTTACCGCCTGATGCTTTCTGATGGCAGCTGCTCTGGCTTCTGCAATGGCTTCGAGTTCAGCCTTGCTTCTTCTGCCGCGGTGTTTCGGGAAGTTGGCAAGTACCTGAGCCTCGATGTCTTCGCCTGATTGGTTTAGAGTCTGCTTCTGGGCAGCTGATTGTAAACTCTGCTCTGCCGGGCTGAACTGGATTTTTTCCTCAACCGCTGGGGCTGGGGCAGTTTCGCTCATAGCCTGAGGAGCAGTCTCGCCGCCGTTAGGACCCAATACCTGGTTCTTCTGCACGTCGAAATTCTCTCCTTCATTACCGTGTACGGAATAAACACGGTCTTCTTTCTTGGTTGCAATGCGGGTGCGCTTGCGCTTAGGGGCTGCTTCAGGAGCTGGCTGTTCTGCCTGGGCGTCGAGAATGGCATAGACGATAGTTTCCTTGTTATCGCTCTTCTTTACCTTGACTCCCAGTTCCTTGGCAATGTCCTTCAACTGAACGACACTCTTTGCTTGTAATTCTTCTTTGCTATACATATATTATATATTGTATATTAATGTTTTTTTTCTGAAATGTCGCGTTTCTGAATGGAAACACGGTATTGATTGATAAATTCGTGTGCAAAGATAATTAAAAAATTTGTTTCTGCCAAATATTTTGCCTATCTTTGCACAAAAAAAATAAAAATGGCTAGTCAAATACCCTATTTAGACGTTCAAAACCTCACCAAACGCTTTGGTGCACAGGTTCTTTTTGATAATATTTCCTTCTCTATCGCTGAAGGACAGAAAGTGGGACTCGTGGCGAGAAACGGCACGGGAAAGTCTACGCTCATGTCGGTGCTGATGGATAAAGAGGGCCACGAGAGCGGAGACATCATCTACCGACGCGACTTGAAGGTGGGCTATCTGGAGCAGTCGCCGCAGTTTGATCCGGAGGAAAGTGTGCTGCAGGCGTGCTTCAATCATGAGGATGATCCGGAGAAGGTGCTGAAGGCGAAACAGATTCTCACCCAGCTGCACATTACCAACCTGGAACAGCCGATGGGACAGCTCAGTGGCGGACAGCAGAAGCGAGTGGCGCTGGCGAATGTGCTGATTACGGAACCCGACTTCCTGATGCTGGACGAGCCGACCAACCATCTGGACCTGGAGATGATAGAGTGGCTGGAGGGTTATCTGAACCGCGGCAACAAGACCATCTTCATGGTTACGCACGACCGATTCTTCCTGGACAAGGTGTGCAATACGATTCTGGAACTCGACGACCGCACCATCTACACCTACCGCGGCAATTATGCCTATTATCTGGAGAAGAGGCAGGAGAGAATGGACAATCTGAGAGCCGAAATTCAGCACTCGAAGAATCTCTACCGCAGGGAACTCGACTGGATGCGCCGTCAGCCTCAGGCTCGCGGACACAAGGCAAAATACCGCGAGGATGCTTTCTACGAGCTGGAGAAGGTGGCGAAGCAGCGCATCGAAGACAGGCAGGTAAGGCTGAAGGCTTCTACCGTTTATATAGGTTCGAAGATTTTTGAATGCCAGTATGTGAGCAAGGCTTTCGACGACAGGGGACAGAAGAAGGTGATTCTCGACAACTTCTACTACAACTTTGCCCGCTTCGAGAAGATGGGTATTGTGGGTAATAACGGAACGGGAAAATCGACCTTCATCAAGATGCTGCTGGGCGAGGTTCAGCCCGACAGCGGCAAGTTTGACATCGGCGAGACGGTTCGCTTCGGCTATTTCTCGCAGGAGGGACTGAAATTCCGTGAAGACCAGAAGGTGATTGACGTGATCACGGAGATTGCTGATTATATAGATCTGGGCGGCGGCAAGCACATGACGGCTTCGCAGTTTCTGCAGTTCTTCCTCTTTACGCCCGAGGAGCAGCACAACTACGTTTACAAGCTGAGCGGCGGCGAGAAGCGCAAGCTTTACCTCTGTACGGTGCTGATGAGGAATCCGAACTTCCTGGTGCTGGACGAGCCGACCAACGACCTCGACATCCAGACGCTGCAGGTACTGGAAGAATATCTTCAGGATTTTGCGGGTTGCGTCATCGTGGTGAGCCACGACCGCTATTTCATGGACAAGGTAGTAGACCATCTGCTGGTTTTCAAGGGCGAAGGCGAAATACAGGATTTCCCAGGCAACTATACGCAGTACAGGGAATGGAGCCGGATGCAGGCGAAGGACGAGGCGAAACCGGCAAAGAGCGGAAATGCAACGGCAGAAAACGACGGAGCTGGCACGGCCAAGCGCGACGCCAATTTTGAGAACAAGCGCAAGATGAGCTACAAGGAGAAGCGCGAATATGAGCAGCTGACCCAGGAAATAGATGCGCTGACCGAGGAACAGAAGAAGCTGGAAGAGGAACTCTGCAGCGGAAATCTATCGGTTGAGGAACTGACAGAGAAAAGCAAGCGCCTGCCTGAAATCAAGGATGAACTTGATGAGAAGGAAATGAGATGGCTGGAACTGGCTGAAATGCTCTAGACTTTGAACTTTGAGCGTTGAACATTGAACTTTATGATTAGTTGATGTGCGGCCGTTAATAATAAATATTTATAAAAGAAAAATAGAAAGAATGGAAATTAAGAAATCAGAATTTACAATATCGGCTCCACGAGTGAGCATGTGTCCGAAAGATACGAAGGCTGAATATGCTTTCATTGGCAGAAGTAATGTGGGAAAATCGAGCCTCATCAATATGCTCTGCAACCACAAGGGTTTGGCTAAGACTTCAGCCACACCGGGTAAGACGCTGCTTATCAACCACTTCATCATCAACAACGAATGGTATCTGGTTGACCTTCCTGGCTATGGTTTCGCCAAGCGTTCGAAGACCGTACAGAAGCAGCTGGAACAAATGATAAGCAGTTATATTCTGCAGCGCCAGCAGTTGGCTAATGTCTTTGTGCTCATCGACGTGCGCCACGACCAGCAGAAGATAGACCGCGAGTTTGTAGACTGGCTGGGCGAGAGCGGCGTTCCTTTCTGCATCGTCTTTACCAAGGCCGACAAGTTGGGTCCGGTCAAGGCTCGCATGAATGCGGAGAAATGGATGCATGCGCTGGAAGACCGCTGGGAAGCACTTCCACCTTATTTCATTACCAGTAGTGAAAAGAAGATGGGACGCGACGAGGTGCTCGACTATATTGACGAAATCAACAAATCGCTCGCCGGAGAATAATCTTTCGGGAGAGAATAAACAAACAGAGAATGAAACAGATTAATTGGGGATTTATCGGCTGCGGAGAAGTAACCGAAAAGAAAAGCGGACCGGCTTTCAACGAAGTGGAGGGTTCGCAGGTGGTGGCTGTGATGAGCCGAAGCGAGAACAAGGCACGCAGCTATGCTGAGCGCCATCATGTGCGCAAATGGTACACGGATGCATCGGAATTGATAGAAGACCCCGATGTGAATGCTGTTTACATCGCCACGCCACCTTCTTCTCACGCCATCTTTGCCATCATGGCGATGCGTGCGGGCAAACCCTGCTATATAGAGAAACCGCTGGCAGCGAGCTACAACGACTGCATCCGCATCAACCGCATCAGCGAGCAGACGGGTGTTCCCTGCTTCGTAGCTTACTATCGCCGTTATCTTCCTTACTTCCAGAAGGTGAAGGAGATTATCGAGAGCGGAACCATCGGTAACGTGGTGAATGTTCAGGTGCGCTTCTCGGTTCCTCCGCGCGATCTCGACTTTCAGAGCGGCAAGGAAATGCCTTGGCGACTGCAGCCGGATATTGCGGGCGGCGGCTATTTCTACGACCTGGCTCCTCATCAGATAGATTTGCTCCAGAATCTGTTTGGTGTGATTACCCGTGCGCACGGCTATCCTGCCAACAGAGCGCATCTTTATCAGGCTGAAGATACGCTCTCGGCGTGCTTCTTCTTTGAGAGTGGAATTCCGGGCAGCGGAAGCTGGTGCTTCGTGGGACATGAGAGTGCGAAGGAAGACTGCATCGAGGTGATTGGCGAGAAAGGTTCGCTCTCATTCTCGGTGTTCACTTACCAGCCGATAGAAGTGATTACGAGCGAAGGAAAGAACTTGATTACGGTTCCGAATCCGCCTTATGTGCAGCTGCCGCTCATCAAGAGTGTGATTCAGCATCTGCAGGGAATAGGAAAATGCGACTGCACCAGCGTTTCGGCTACGGCTGTCAACTGGGTGCTGGACCGAGTATTGTGGAAGAACTGATTTTTTACAAAATCATCATCAGGATTAGAGCGTAAGTTATGAAGAGATGTTTCTGTATAGTAGGATTTATCTGTTCCCTTGTCTGCACTTCGGCAAGGGCAGGGGAGTCCGTGGATTCTACCATGCTGGGAACGCTCTTCAACAAGACGATGTTCATGTCCAATTCCCAGGACAGCCTCGTGAAAGAGCGCCATCGCAAAACCTTCTTCCATCAGGTGGGAGATGTGTTCACCCGGTTCTTCAGAGAATTCAACAGTACGGATTCGGCTTATATAGAAGACCAGCATTACAATTATACGGTGATGCTGCAGAACACCAATACCTACGAGGAATATACGCTCAGAAACAGCGAAGGACAGAGCATTTCCTTCTCGCCTGATCCTTCTTACCGCCTGGGGCCTTATCTGGGCTGGCGATGGGTGTTTCTGGGTTATACGTTCGACCTGAAGCACATTAATTTCAGGAATAACCACACTAATAAAAAGGAGTTTGACCTGAGCCTCTACAGCAGTCTGCTGGGAATAGACCTGTTCTGGCGACAGACGGGAAATGACTATCATGTTCAGCGGATGAATCTGGGTGAGCACATCGATTGTGACCCTATCCGCAAGGCTCCTTTCGACGGTTTCAAATCGAGCATCAAGGGATTCAATCTTTATTACATCTTCAACCATCGCCGCTTCTCTTATCCTGCCGCCTATTCGCAGAGTACGGTGCAGCGGAGAAGTGCCTTACCGGTTCCATGCTTCTGGGAATCGGTTACACGGAGCATGAACTGGAGGTGAACTGGGATAAACTGACCAATCTTGTAGATGAAAAGCTGAATAAAAATCTGACAAACGGGGGAACGCCGGAAGCCAAGATAGACAGTTCGCTAATGTTCAGCAAGGTGAAATACAGCGATGTGAACGTAACCTGCGGCTATGCTTACAACTGGGTTTTCGCCAAGAACTGGCTCTTCAACGCTTCGCTCTCGGTAGGTGTGGCTTACAACCGCTCGAAATCGGATAATGAAAGGGAACATCTGGACATTACCAACTTCAGTTTCAAGAATGTGAACCTGGATGGAATAGGCCGCTTCGGTATTGTGTGGAACAACACGCATTGGTACGCGGGCGCCAGCACCATCATCCATTCCTACAACTATAAGAAAAAACAGTTTTCTACCAACAATTCGTTTGGCTCACTCAATATTTATGTGGGTGTGAACTTCGGCAGGAAACGTCATCATTAACATATAAAAAGAGAAGAGATGAAAATATTTACGAAAATGGCAGCTGTCGTGCTGGCTTGCGTGCTGGCTGTTCCGGGAGAAGCCAGGGTGAATGTGGTTTATCAGCGGCAGGACAGTCTGCGGATTGTAGGACTGCTGCAGCAGGCAAGGGCGATGAAGAAGAAACCAGCCAGTTGGATGCTTTGGTTCGGCAAGCAGATGGTGGGCGTTCCTTATGTGGGCGGCACGCTGGACCGAACGAAGGAAGAGGTGCTCATCGTGAACACCCGTGAGCTGGACTGCACCACATACGTAGAGATGGTAACGGCGCTCACCCTATGCGCCAAGAAGAATGAGACTTCTTTCTCGGCTTTCTGTGAACATCTCCGGAATGTGCGTTATGTGGGCGGAGAGGTTTCCTATGTGAAGCGCCAGCATTATTTCACGATTTGGATGGATGCAAACGAGCGCGAGGGAATCGTGAAGAATATTGCACCCAATCCTCCTTTCTCGGCCGTTCAGACCGTGAACATCAACTGGATGAGTACGCATGTTTCGAGCTATAAGATGCTTAAGGCTCATCCGGAATGGAAATCGGGAATAAGAAAACTGGAACAGAGTGTGAACGGCAAGCGTTACCGTTATGTTCCGAAGGGCAAGATTGCCAACACGGCAGTTTTCCGCAACGCTATTCATGATGGTGACATTATCGCCATCATTACCAACAAAAAGGGTCTCGACACAACCCACATCGGTATTGCCTCCTGGCACAAAGACGGATTGCATCTGCTCAACGCCAGCAGCATTCACAAGAAGGTGATTGATGAACCGATGACACTTTATACTTACATGCATAAACATCCGGTGCAAATAGGAATCAGGGTTTGCAGAGTTCAGTAAAAAAATATTAGAAAAAGAAAAGATAAATGGAAGAGAAAAAGAATTTTGAAGCTGTCTTCAAGGAAGATCTTTATCAATATCTGCTGGGTATTGATAAGGTAGACGCTCATTTGCCGGAAGCTCCGGATTTGGAAAAGCTGTGGCAGAAAGTAGGCGAGAGTTATCTGCCTGATGCGATTCGCGAGTTTGCCAAATATCCTACGGTTTCATTGGGTTGGATCATGTATGTAGGAATGGCGCTTGCCAAGTATTGGGATGAGGATTGGGAACTCTACAGCAAGGTAGAGAATCATTATGAATATCTTCGTGACAGAATAGATTTCGACCACATGGATGATTACATCTGCGAAAAGGTTCTGCTGCTGAATGAGGAAGCGCATAAGGCTGTTACGAATGTAGTGGCAGAATGTGCTTCGCGCTCTTACAGCAAGCTGATTCATCTGAATCTGCAGCCTGGAAGCGAGGAAGCCTTCCGTGGTTTCGTTGCCGCCCTTCACCAGATGTTCCTTATGGGAATAGCCGTAGAGCTTAAAATGCTGGGGTACCACATGACTAAAATGTAAAAGAAAGTCCGTAGGCGTTCTGTTAAAATGCCCACGGACTTTCTTACTTATTACTAAAATAATTACTTCACTTTCTTGAGATATTCTCCAGCGCGGGAATCGCCGAGTTCCTGGGCTTTCTTCAGGTTCTTGATGGCCTCTTCCTTATTTCCTTTCTCCTTCTGGAGCAGTCCTAAGAGAAGGTAGCCGTCAGCATATTCAGGAGCCAACTCTATGCAATGGGTGGCTGCGCTGATTCCTTCATCATAACGCTTTACACGCAAGTCGAGACTTGCCCATTCTGCAAAATAAGTAGGCTCTTTAGGAGCCAGGTAACAGGTGCGGGCAATATCAAGCAGGGCTGGCTGCCACATGCGTAACTTGGTTTCGCATTGGTAACGGGTGTAGAAGAAGGCTGGCGAAACAGGACGGGCAATGGAATCGTACATATTATAATCCTGAATAGCGCGGCGGAATTCACCCTGCTCCTTCAGAAATTCTCCACGTGCCAGATAATAATTCGCAACCATTCCGGTCTTGCTTCCAACGCTTACCGCACTATCGAGCAAAACCTCAATCTCCTTGGCTGGAGCCTTGAGATTCTTCTTAGCCTGGGCTGCCTCAAAATAGAGTTCGCCGCTGAGAAGTGAAGTATTGGTCAAATCCATGAAAGTATCGTAAGCTTTCTGATACTCACCTTTTACAAAATTAATCTGCGCTTCCTGATGGCGGTAAATAGGCTGTGCCTTGATTTCGTATGCCTTCTGAGCCTCAGCTATGGCCTTATCAAGCGTCCAGTCCTTATAAACAGAATCGCCCTTGTAAATAATCTTCTGATAAATCAGGTCGGCATAGTTGGAATGAGCCTCATCCTTGGCAGCCGATTTCTTAATGCTTTCTTCCATCAGTTTGGCAGCTGCATCATATTCTGCCTTATCCGTCAGATAAGCGGCTTTCTCCTTGTAACCGAAGGCTGAAGTAGGGAATTTGCTGATAAACTCATCGCTATATTTCGCATACTCATCAGCTGTAGTCTGGCCTTTCTTCAGAGTCATCATCGTCATCGCTTCGTTCTCTGTATCAGGAAGAGCTGTACGGATGGTGGTTTGGCGAAGGGCTGCGTCAAGACTCGAAAGACCGGTTACCTTCAGCTGCTTGGCGTAGTTGGCGTCGATGGCCGTAACCTGGCCATTGCTGTGCATCAGACCGATGACCTGGCCGTTCTTATTGGCAAACGGACAACCTACTGCATTTTCCGGAGCACTATTTGAGAAGATGTAATAGTTGTACGTAGTCTTGAACTTCTCTACGCTGCTGATGTCCTCCTGCTGGTAAGCCGGCTTCTTGATAGAATATGGAACCAGCCAGACCTTGTCGCCAGCAGCCGATTCCTTGGTTGCGATAGGGGCAGCAACTGTAGAGGCGTTGATGCGGAATTTAGCCACATCATAGAGTTCATCGGCTCCCATGATAGCCTCAACAGAAATCGATTTGCCGGAAGCGTCAACAACGCTTGCCTTTACTGCTCCGACAAATGGTTTGAAGGTGCTGATTGCCGTTCCCTTGTTGTCGATAAAAACACCTTGGGTAGAGGCGATAATGTCGCCTTTCTGATTGAAAGTAGTCAAGGTGAAAACGCTCTTAGCCAGTTTCTGGACCGAACCCGGCTGGGCATAGAGGGACGATGCTCCGAGCATCAGTCCCATCATGATCATATTTATTTTTTTCATAATCTTATTTGTGTTGCTTGTGTTTATTGAGCAACTCCTTAGCATTTGCCAGGGCAGCAGGCGTAATGTCGCTTCCGCTGAGCATCTGGGCGATTTCTTCTATACGCTGCTGCTCGTAGAGTTCCTTCATGTGAGAAAGAGTTCCCTCTTCGGTTTCTTCTTTCAGAACCTTGTAATGATGGGTTCCCATGGAAGCAATCTGAGGCAGGTGGGTGATGGAAATAACCTGGCGGTTCAGGTTGCCCATCTCTGTCATGATTTCCGCCATCTTTTCAGCAATCTTACCGCTTACTCCCGTGTCGATTTCATCAAAGATGATGGTTGGCAGTTTTACGGCGCCGCTGATCATAGCCTTCAGAGAAAGCATGACGCGGGCGATTTCTCCACCGGAAGCAACCTGACTCACCGGCTGGAGAAGTGTGCTCTTGTTGGCGCTGAACAGGAAATTTACCTTGTCAACACCATCAGAACTGAGCGGCTTGGCGGAGAATGAAATTTCGAAGCGGACGTTTGGAATTCCCAGAGGAATGAGACGTTTCTTCATTTCTTCTTCTATCTTTCTAGCCGATTTCGTTCGGATGGCAGTCAGATCACCAGCCAGCTTTTCAGCCTTGGCAAGCAGAAGGGCAACTTGCTTTTCCAGCTCTTCTATGTCTTCATCTCCATTATCTATGTGCTGCAACTGTTCGTTGATTCGCTCGCGAGTGGCGATGAGTTCCTCTACATTTTCCACATGGAATTTCTGCTGGAGCGAGTAGAGCTGGTCAAGCCGGGAATTGATGGTTTCAAGCCGGTTCGGGTCGAACTCTATATTGTCAACGCTTCCGCTTATTTCCTGGGCAATATCCTTGAGTTCTATATAGCTGCTCTGCATTCGCTCAGCCACCTCTTTCACATCCGGATAAACCTCCTTGATGTTGTCAATCTGCTGGGCTGCATTTTTCAGTTTGTCGAGAATACTGCCGTCTTCGCCCGAGAGTGCATTATCTGCCTCATAGAGCGCAGTCTTGATGTCTTCAGAATGGCTCAGGGTTTCTGCTTCCTGTTCCAGTTGCTCAAGTTCGCCTTCCTGCAGGTTTGCATCATCCAGTTCCTTAAACTGGAAGCGCATGAATTCCTCGTTCTCCCTGTTCTTTGCGATTTCCGCTTTCAGGTCTTCCAGCTGCTGCTTAGCCTTTTTATAGTTCTTGTATTCGGCAAGATAAGCCTTCTTCTGCTTTTCATCGTGGGCAATAATGTCGACCACGCTGAGCTGGAAGTCTTCCTTCTGCAGTAGGAGGTTCTGGTGCTGCGAATGAATATCGACGAGCTGTTCGCCCAGTTCTCTCATCTTGCTCAACGGAACAGGCGTATCGTTGATGAAGGCACGGCTCTTTCCGGCAGCAGTCAGTTCGCGGCGGATGATGGTGTCTTCTGCATCATAATCAATATCGTTAGCATCGAAGAAATCCTGCATTCCGTATTTTGACAGGTCGAAGTGGGCTTCAATCACGCATCGGTCTCTTCCTGCCTTGATGGCCTTGCTGTCTGCACGGTTGCCCAGGAGCAGTCCGATGGCTCCGAGAATGATGCTCTTTCCGGCACCCGTCTCGCCCGTGATGACTGAGAATCCTGGATAAAGAGGAATGTCCAACTCGTCAATCAACGTGAAATTCTTGATGTATAATTGCTTGAGCATAATTTCTTATCTTATTGTTTTAAAGGAACTTAACCTACCTATGAAGAATCTTTGCTTTATCGTCCGGGAAGTTGCCTCGAATCATTCTGCATGTAGCCTTATTCCTTGATTTTGTCCCAATATGAGTTTTGAGAAGGATTAATGGAGAAGAGCAGCTCATAAATGCTTTCTTTCTCTTTCTGAGTGCCATGTTTCTGATAGATGTTAGCAAGCTCGTCCTTCTTATAGTCGGTCCAGATTTGTGGCAGCAGACTGAGCGGTCTGTCTGTACGTGCCTTCTTCAGATCCTGGAGCAGGGTGTTGGTGATTTCAGTTCTGCCTCGTTCCACATTATTCGCCATTTCATCGAGCCCTTTTCTGTAATAGTTGTATTGCAGCATTCTGAAAGGTTCCATGGCTCCGTCGAGATAATCGGAAATAATGGCGAACCGGTTTCTGTTGTCACTAAACGCTTTCCAGCCCGGAAAATCCAGATTCTGGGCGTTGTTGGTGAGGTTCATGCAACGTTGCAGAATGTCTTCACCACCTTTAGGCGCAAAACTGTCAAGATCTAAACCGATGATGAGGTAAGCATAGTAGGCGAGCAGAGCCGTTAGCTGGTTGTCAATCCGCTCTTCGGTAAACTCCAGCTGGTCGAACTCGGCAAACTTGAACGTGAAGTTTTCATCCACATTATTATATAAAGTGGACGTATAGGCTGAATTGTAGACGGGACGGTTGGCCTGGATGAGCGCCTTGCAGGTAAAGATATTCTGGTCTTTATCATACTTGCTTACCGTGATATTGAAGTTGCACACGATGCGCTCGTTCTTCCTGAATTGAAGATTCGTCCATTGCCTGTCGTTCACAAACTGCTCAAGAGTTTGCTGCAGATTATCGAATACCCGGTTTTCCGTGCCCTGAATCTGGGCATGGTTGATGGTAATCTTAGCCTGTAACTCCTGAGCGGCTGATGTGATGGGGCTACAAGAGATGAGCCAGCTCGTTGATAATGTCACGAGCCACTTCAGTTTTCGGTTTCTTCTCATATTCTTTCTTACCCTCTTCAGAAATAATCGTTATCTGGTTGTCATCCGTACGGAATGTGGTTCCCGGATTGCGAGTAGAGTTAAGCACGATGAAATCGGCATTTTTCTTTTTGCGTTTTTTCTGTGCATTAGCCTCTTCATCGTTGGTTTCCAGGGCGAAAGCCACAATTCTCTGATGTTTTTGTTTCATCTTGCCAAGGGCTGCAGCAATATCGTGAGTAGGGACGAGGCGGAGTTCCAGATCATCTTTCTCGCGCTTGATTTTCCTGTCAGCAATCTCGCTTGGCTTGAAATCAGCAACAGCAGCACAGAGAATGGCTACATCGGTTGAGGCAAAAGCTTTAGTGGCAGCCTGATACATTTCCTCGCAACTTTCTACATCGATGCGATGAATGGCTTCGGAACAGCTGAGCGAAACCGGACCTGCAACCAGCGTAACCTCAGCACCACGACGGCAGCATTCTTCAGCAAGGGCAAAGCCCATTTTGCCGGAAGAATAATTGCCGATGAAACGTACCGGGTCAATCTTTTCGTAAGTTGGTCCGGCTGTAATCATGATCTTCTTGCCTTTCAAATCGAGCTTATCGCTTTCTTTTTCCTTGCAGTTTTCTGATGCAGCTTCATCGGTCTTCGCATTCTGCTGAGCCTGTTCATCGAAGAATCTGTCAAGGCATTCTACGATAATATCAGGTTCTTCCATGCGTCCCTTTCCTTCCAGTCCGCTTGCCAGGAATCCCACTTCGGGTTCTATGATGTGATTTCCATAGCCCAGAAGTGTTTTCATGTTGGCTTGGGTAGAAGGATGCTTATACATGTCGAGGTCCATGGCTGGAGCGATGAAAACAGGCGCTTTCATCGACAGATAGGTTGTGATGAGCATGTTGTCAGCAATTCCGTGAGCCATCTTTCCCATGGTAGAGGCTGTGCAAGGAGCGATGAGCATGGCGTCGGCCCACAGACCTAAGTCTACGTGCGAATTCCAGGTTCCATCGCGCTGCGAGAAGAATTCGCTTACCACAGGCTTATGCGTAAGAGCCGAAAGGGTGATGGGAGTGATGAACTCCTTTCCTGCAGGCGTAATGACCACCTGCACTTCAGCTCCGCGCTTGATGAGACCTCGTATGATGAGGCAAGACTTGTAGGCTGCAATAGAGCCCGTAATGCCCAATACGATTTTCTTTCCTTTTAACATGAATTTTTCTAACTGTTAAGAAATAAATCCGAGTTTCGCAAGGTTTGTTTTTCAACTGCTTGCGAAAGTCCGGTAACAATTATTTTCCCATTCTCTTGTTGAATTCACGAAGGCGGATGCGGGTAAGCACCTGCTTGGTATTATTGGTGAAATCGCTTCCCAAGACCCATGTAAAATAACCCGGGTCTTTGGTCAGAATCTCAGCCACATCCCATCCTTTGTATTTACCGAAGTTGAATACCTCGTGCTTCAAAGGATTTCCGTTCTCATCGTTTACAACGTTGCCCTGGGCGTCTTTTACCTCTTCCCAAACGATGCGTCCGGCGAAATCTACATTATCCTTTTGCTTAGAGAAATCGGCAAGTTCATCCATATTGTTGTTGAGCACGCGCTCAGGTTCGTCCTGCACGCCTGGAGCATACTTGTCGAGCTCGCCCATGAGCACGCGGTAAGTAGCCTCTGTATCCTGATCTGCACGATGAGCTTCGAAATCTTCCTCCATCTTTCTGCCGCAATAGAACTTGTAGGCAGCAGCCAGGTTACGGCGTTCCATCTTCATGAAGATGGTCTGCGCATCGATGAGACGGCACTTGTTGAAATCGAAGTCGATTCCAGCACGCAGGAATTCTTCTGCGAGCATCGGTACATCGAAGTGGTTGGAATTGTAGCCTGCGAAATCGCAACCTGTAAATTCCTTCTCTAATGTAGAAGCCAGCTGCTTGAAGGTTGGCGCATCTTTTACATCTTCGTTGCTGATGCCTGTAAGGGCAACTACTTCGGCAGGAATCTCCTTGCAAGGATTTACATAGAGGTTCTTGCGGTCTTCAGTTCCATCAGGCATTACCTTGATGTAAGAAATCTGTATAATACGATCCTTGATCATGTCAAGACCCGTTGTCTCCAGGTCGAACACGATCAGAGGCTTTGTTAAATTGAGTTTCATTTTTGTAGAAATACTTTTCTTTTTGTTGTTTCAGAGAAAGCCCGTGCTCCTTTAGTCGTTAAGGAGCATAGGCATGATGAGCATCAGAATATCTTCGTTCTCAGGCTGTTCTGCTGGTACGATGATTCCGGCACGGCTTGGGTCTGCCAGCTGGATGATGATGTTGTCGCTGGTGAGATTGCTCAGGATTTCCATCAGACTGCTTCCCTTGAAGCCGATGCTGATAGGAGAGCCGTTGTATTCGCAAGACAACTGTTCCTTTGCAGATGTTGAGAAGTCAATATCCTCAGAAGAAACCTCGAAACGGCCTGACTCGATGTGGAAACGGATGAGCTGGCTGCTCTCGCTTGCAAATGGCAATACGCGGCGCAAAGCACTCTGCAAGCCTCTGCGGTCTACTGTAACCTCATTAGGGTTGTTTGGAATGACAGAGTTGTAGTTAGGGTAGCGGCCATCAATCAGTCTGCATCTCATAACGCCGTCAGTAAACTGGATTTCTGCGCTTCGGTCATCAAACTTGATGATAGCGTCGTCGCCGTCCTTGCTCAGAATGTTCTTCAGCAGAGAAGCTGGCTTCTTAGGCAAGTTGAATGCTGAAGGAGATTCGCTCTTGATAGTGAAGTTCTTGCTGCGAACCAGCTTGTGACCATCGCTTGCTACTATAGCGAGAGCATCTGCTGTCAGGTCGAAATAAATACCGTTCATGACAGGGCGCAACTCATCGTTGGCTGTAGCGAAGAGCGAGCGTGAAATGTTGTTGATCAGCATTTCTGTAGGCAAAGAAACGGTGGTGCAAGCATCGTTCATGCTCTGTGTGCGAGGATATTCCTCTGCGCTCTGACCTGTGAAGTTGTAAAGACCGTTCTGGTAAACAATCTTGATGGCAACGGCTTCTCCGGCAGTATCCACATCGAAGTGAAGAGGCTGCTCAGGCAGTTCCTTCAACGCATCGAGGATAACGCGGTTAGGCACACAAAACTCACCTTCTCCATCGTGGTCGGTAAGAGCGAGTGTACTCTTGATGACATTATCACTATCGCTAGCCGTGATGCTCATTTCACCGTTAGCAACTTGGAAAAGGAAACAATCGAGGATTGGCAACGAATTCTTGCTTCCAATCACTTTTGCGAGCATGTTGAGCTTGCTGCTCAATGCAGAACTTGATACTGTAAATCTCATGAGTATTTTATTTAAATTTTATTTTGTTTTCTGTTTCACCTTAATTTAATTAGGCAATATCACCTAATTGAGCACAAAAATACAAAAAATATCGCTGATAAGCAAAAATAATTGGAGAAAAGTTCTAGTTTTTGAACTATTTTTAGTAATTTCGCAGTCAGAAAGAAAAAAACACCCTTTAAACAAAGGAAAAACTTTAAATATTATCATATGGAATTACAAGGAAAGGTTATTGCCGTTTTGCCTGAAAGAAGCGGCGTCTCTGCAAGAGGAGAGTGGAAAGCTCAGTCGTTCGTAATTGAAACCCACGAGCAGTATCCAAAGAAATTGTGCTTTGATGTTTTCGGAGCAGACCGTCTGGCTCAGTTCAACATTCAGAGTGGTGAGGAACTCCTGGTTTCTTTCGATATTGATGCTCACGAGTATCAGGGCCGTTGGTTCAACAGCATCCGTGCCTGGAACATCCAGCGTGTTGACCCTAACGCCGTAGCTGGTGCTATGGGCGGAATGCAGCCAGGTGCGTTTCCTCCAGTAGGTGCTCCTGTAGCTCCTGCTCAGCCAGCAGCTCCTGCTAATGGCGCAACTGCAGCATTCCCTCCAGTTCAGCCTGCAGCTCCTGCAGCAGAGGGTGGTAGCGCAGATGATCTTCCTTTCTAAAAACAGAAAAGTAAGATAAAAATAAGAGCACTTCGCCTGAGATTTTCTTCTGTCTCGGATGAAGTGCTCTTTTTTTATTCATAATCTTATATTTCTCTTTATTAACTGTTTTCTATTCTCTACGTCTCTTCTCAAAGAATTGTTTTGAAGCGGCGAAGAAGAGGAGAACGGAAGCTGCATTTTCTATAGCAACCATCCAGAATGTTCCGTTGTAACCGAAATGTTCTGCCACAACTCCGCCTAGCAGACAGCCGATTCCGAAGCCCAAATCCCAACCTGTAAGAATGCTGCTGTTTGCCGTTCCACGCTGGTTGTGACGAGCCACATTAATAAACATGTTGAGGAAGGCTGGGTAAAGATGACCGTTGCCCAGGCCGATGAGACAAGCCGAAAGATAATAGGCTACCGGGTGCTTGACGGCAACAAAGATGATGAAACCAACAAGCGAAAGCAGCATTCCTTCGGCCGCATTCTGGGTAAGTTTGCCCTGGCTCAAGGCTTTTCTTCCCTGCAATCTTGACAGGAACAGACCCATGGAAAGAAGGGCAAAATAAGTGCCCGTTCCGCCCGTAATTCCGAGTTCCTCCTTGCTGTAGATTGCGAGATAATTGCTCAGAACGCCCCAGCAGAAACCGAACATGGCGATGTTGATGGCAAGGAGCCAGGCACGCGTCAGGAAGAAGCGGTCGAGAGAAAGCTTCTCCTTGTTCTTAACGATTTCCTTTTCGGGGAGGCGGATGGTTCCTGCAATCACAACTGAGGCAATCGCCACGATGAAAGCTATCCAGAAGAGAATCATGTAACTGTCTACCGCATTATGGAGATAGATTCCGATGGATGGAGCAATTGCCATGGCAAAATTGTTGCTCAGTCCGTAGAGTCCGATTCCTTCATTTCTCCTACTTGCCGGAAGAACGTCGATGGCGCAGGTGCTGTTGGCAACCGTTACGGCTCCGAACGGACCTCCGTGCAGGGTTCTGCAAATGGCAAACATCAGGATCGTGCTGGCTGCAATATAGCCGGCAAAGAAGATGGCGAAGGCCGAGAGACAGACCATCAGAACCTTCTTGCGCGAAAAGCTGTCAACCACATATCCGCTGAACGGACGAATGATGAGGGCGGCAACCGTATAGCCGCTCAGCACAATTCCAATCACATCTTTCGTGGCTCCAAAATTTTCGCTCAGATAGAGAGGGAGCAAAGGTGTGAGCAGATAGAAGGCGAAATACAACAGAAAGTTGGTAGTCATCACCTTGATGTAGTTTGCATTCCAAAGTTTCTCTTTCATCATTTTTTAGAGTTTATCCTCACTTTTAGAGTTTGTCCTCATTATTAGAGTTTGTCCGCCAGCCAGGCGTCGATGAGTTTTCGGGCGATGGAAAGTTTCTCTGGGAGAATAGGGAGATTCTCTTTCGTGAACCATTTACCACGAGAGAGTTCTTCTTTCTGAAGATGAATTTCTCCATCTACATATTCTGCCGAGAAGCCAATCATCAGACCGCTCGGATAAGGCCAAGGCTGGGAACTGAAATATTTCAAGTTCTTGATAGTCAGACCGGTTTCTTCCATTACTTCACGATGAACCGCCTCTTCCAAATTCTCGCCAGTCTCAACGAAACCAGCCACGAGACTGTCGAAATTTCCCTTGAAATTGCGAGCGTGTACCAGCAAGACCTGATCATCTTTCTTAATCAGAACGATGATGGCTGTGGCAAGCGAAGGCCAGACCTGTTTGCCGCATTCTGTACATTTCTTACTGATGTCGGTTGCCATTTTCATCGGAGCTCCGCAAACGCCGCAGAATTGGGTATTCATGTCCCAATAGTTGAGCTCCTGACACTTTCCTGCTTTCTGGTAAAGGGCAGGAGAGAGTTTGTAGAAACTAGGGCGCAAACCGCACATTTCGTACTTCGGATTGCCGGTAACGGGCTCAGGAATGGTGAAGGTCTTCACCTCTGTTCCGTCTTCCATCGGGGTAATGTTGAGAATGTGAGTCCAAGGCTTTGTTGGGATTGGACTCTCTTCTGAACAAGGAATCGCATAGGTTCCGTCTTCTTTCTTTTCGAGCAAGAGATCAGTCTTGCAAAATATAAACCAATACTTCATTCTTTATTTTGAACTTATTTGCTTTTTTACTTTGATCTTTATAATATGCTTTTCCAGAAGCGTTTCGAGGAGCTATTGCTTCTTACCGAACAGCAATTCGAAATCGCGCTGGGCAGCAGGTTTGGTCCATGCTTCCGGCACAAACTTCCAGTTGTTGTTTGGTTTTGCATCAACCGTTCCCATCTTTTCAATTTCTTCCATCAGATAGTAACGCTGGTCGCGCTTGCTGCGATAGATAATTCGGCTTTCAAGACTGTCTTTCGGGATTCCGGCACCCTTGGTAAGGAGTTCACCGCCACCATTTCCACGATAGCTGTTAACGGCTACCTTGTACCATTTCTTCTCATCGAAAGGTTCGCCGTTGCTCATGCGCAGAATTTTCACCTTCTCGCCATCTGGCTTGGTTACGTCAACTTCGTAATCGATTCCCGCAGCACTATCAAAGTTGAACGAGAGATTCTTGAAGCCGAGGCGTTGCTGGTCGCCAACGGTCTTCTCATCGAGCAGCAGGAGATGGTCGTCCGGGCTCTTCATGGTGTTCACCCAAAGGTCGTAACTCATTTCCAGATGCTTTCTGATTTCTTCGCCCGTCATGCGCATTACGTAGAGCTGGTTCTCATATTTATAGAGATTGAACATGTCGCTCACGTAGATTGGGCCGGCTTTCAGAACCGCGTTGAACTGAAGGGGAGCGTTAAACGAAATGTCGGCTTTTGTTATCTGCAACTGGAGGTTGAGGATGAAATCGTTGAAAGCAGAACTGCCGAAGAACTGGTCGCGGCTGTAGATGGTAGTCTTGAAGTTGCCAATCTGCTTGCCCACATATTTCTTTACTTCCGCAATCTGAGGTTCGAAAGTCTTCATGAAATCCTCGTCGATAGGACAATCTGTCACATCCACAATCTTGCCTGTCACCTTTTTGTCAGTTACCACCAGCTGCTTCTTTCCGTTCACCCTTTTCTTGTTGAGGGTGAGGGTTATTTCAGCATCAGCCACGTTAATGGCGTTGTTGGCAGGATCCAGGCAAACCACCTGCTTTCCATCAGTATTGGTTACGGTTTCGTTGTCGCGCGTATGGTCGTGACCGAAGAGAACGAGGTCGAAGCCCGGCACTTCTTTTGCCACCTTGATAGAGGCGTCTTCATCATATTCGGCAGTCTGGATGCCTCCGTCTTTTCCGCTGTGGAAGAGGCCGATGATGACATCCGGTTTCTCATTCTCCTGAAGATATTTCACCCATTTGCGGGCGTTTGTTACCATATTTTCAAATTTCAGTCCGCTCCAGAGATTCTCCGTGAGCCAGTTTGGAATGGCAGGAGTAATCATTCCCAAGACTGCCACCTTCACGCCCTCGCGGTTCAGGATGAGATAAGGCTTAACGTATGGCTCGCCTGTAGAAGTGCTGATGATGTTGGAACCTAGAACTGGGCAATTGAGTTCTTTTATCCATTTGTCGTAAACTGGATGACCCGTTTCAACATCATGATTGCCAAACACTTGCGCATCATACTTCATGTAGTTTACCACATCGGCAGCCACGTTTCTAGCCTCTGTGTTTACATAATTATAATAATAGCAGGTAGGCTGTCCCTGCAGAATATCGCCATTCTCCAAGAGGATGAGGTTATCCTTGTAGTCTTTTCGCAAATTATTGACGTAGGAAGAAACGCGCGCCAAGGTTCCTGCTTTTGGCTTACGGTTGATGAAATCGTAAGGGAAGAAAGAGCCGTGCACATCGCTTGTCTCTATCACTCTCAGTTTTACGGTACGTTGTTGTGCCATCGCTTGTGAATTGAAAGTTAGCGCCAGAAGAAGCGCAGCAAATAATTGTTTCATATAAATTAATGTATTACTTTTGAGTAATGAAAGCCCATCAGTTGAGCTCTGTTTCTTATTTTCTCTGCAAAAGTACAAAAAAGAACTTAAATAGGCATACTTTTTGTTGGATATTTTTTAAAAACTAAAAAATAGGAGGTTTTATAATATGGCATTTGTTGATTATTACAAGATTCTCGGCGTAGACAAGAACATTCCGCAGAAGGATGTGAGAGCTGCGTATCGTAAACGTGCAAAACAGTTTCACCCAGATTTGCACCCTAACGACCCGAAGGCGAAGGCTAAGTTCCAGGCGCTGAACGAGGCGTATGAGGTGATTTCTGACCCAGATAAGCGTGCTAAATACGACCAGTATGGCGAACAATGGAAGAATGCTGATGCATTCGGCGGTTTCGGCGGAGCTGGTGGTGCAGGCGGTTCCAGAAGCTATGGTGGAGCAGGTGGAAATCCATTCGAGGGTTTCGACTTCAGCCAGTTTGGCGGAGGCGGAGGTTTCTCCAGCTTCTTCGAAAATCTCTTCGGAGGTCGTGGCAGAAGCCAGCAGTCTGCTGAAGGATTCGGTTCCGGCAATTTTGGCGGTTTTAAGGGTTCTGCCGGTTATGGTAGCGGCTTTAATGGTGCTGGCTACGGAGCTGGTGCTGATTTCGGTACTGGTGGTTGTGGCGGCGGTTGCGGACAGAATGGTCGTGCCAATAACGGCGAAATGAACATGAATGTGAATATCGACCTTTATACGGCTCTGCTGGGCGGCGAAGGAATCATTAAATTGAGTAATGGTTCTAAAATCAAACTGAAGATTAAGCCGGAAACGCAGAATGGCACGAAGGTTCGTGTTCGCGGAAAAGGATACGACCGAGGTGACGGAACCTTTGGCGACCTGATGATTACTTACAACGTGAAGTTGCCAACCGGGTTGAATGATAAGCAGAAAGATTTGCTCCGTCAGATGAAGGATGCAAAGTAATTTCTAAAAGAAGGGAACGGGTTCTCGGACATGAGAACCTTCCTGAAACATGAAGGTAAAAAGAAAACGCCCTGCAAGAAGGGAACATTCAGAAATGAAGTTCCTGATCTTGCAGGGCGTTTTTTATTCTATTCTGCGGCATTAATCTTCGACATGTTGAACGCAGAAACCTTGCCGTCTGGCGAAACGGTTGCGTTGATTTTGAAATGGTTGGTTTTCTTAGTACCGTCGGTAAGCTGAACTTCCTCACGTGCTGAGAACTGAACCTGATATTCATAATCTTCGTCACCCACCTCGCGCTTCTTGATCTTATAATCGTTGGTGAGGAACCAGTTCAGGTTGGTCACATCTTCCTTATAAAGCTTATTCATAAAGGTAACAACATCTGCCTTGGTAGCAGAATTCTTACCCAGAAGCGAAGAGAGAATGTCTTCGCATGAAGCCTGCAAACCATCAGCATCGCGGGTATTGATGCTTTGGAAGAAATGGCGGAACAGACTGCTTACCATATCTTTCTCTTCTGGCTGCAAATCTCTGCTCTTGGCTTTCTTCATCGCATTCTCAGCCTCTTCGATATGCGAACCGTCAGCATGAGCGGCGAGATAAGCCTGGTAAGCTTCTACATTATCAGCATTCTTTGCCACATTCCAGTCGATGGAATCTATCTTGTTCAAAACCTCCTGCTTGTGTGGACTGTTTGGGTATTTGTCGAGATAAGCCTGCAGAGCCTCTTTCGAACCGCTTACTACGGCGTTGGTCCAGTCCTGATCGGTCTGTTTCAGAAGTTCGAGGTGAGCCATGATGGAATCACGATGCGCCTCGTCAGCATCTTTGTAAGTATCTAGGTAACTCTGCAGAACCATCGGGTCGCTACTCTGCATCGCATACTCGTAAGCTTCCAGTTCCTTATTCTTATTGGCACTATCATAGAAATAGTAGAAAATGCCACAAACGAGGAAGGCGAAAATCAGAGAGATGATGATGACGCCACGGTTGCTTTTTTTCTTTTCCTGGGTTCCCTCGCCGTTACCGCCGTTCTGAGAATTAGATTGCTGTGGGCGAACCGGAGGAACGGGTGGAGTAGGAGGTGTTGCTGTTCTGACAGGTGTCTGAGGACGAGCCTGCTGCCTGAGAGCCTCCTGGCGGCGAATTTCTTCTTGTCTGATTGCATTCTGTCTGGCTGCGTTTTCAGCTTCTTGCTGCTGAGTAATAGAAGCCTGGCTGGCAGGAGTCTGCTGGCTCATTCCTGTCGGAGGCGTCATTCTTGTGAGCGAAGGATTCAGCTCATGGCAGTTAGGACACATTTCCAGGTTGCTGAAATAAATCTCGCCACAATTTGGGCATTTGGTAATTTTGCCTGCTATTTCTACTCCGCAACTAGGGCAGGTAGGTGCTTTATCGCTAATTTGGCGTCCGCATTCCGGACATTTTATAATTGCCATAATTCTATTTTGTGTTTATTAATTTACTTATATAATTCATGCTTCTCTACTTCCAGACCTTATCCACTCTTTACCTTGAAGCTAATCATAAAGTTCCAAGTTCAGGGTTCCAAGTACTATCGATGTCTGAATCTGATTTCTCTGAGCTTGTGGCGCCCCATGAAACGGCTTTTGTCAACATAGCCGTTTATTCCGTTGAGTTTGCCCTTACCCGTATATTGCCACATTTCGAAATCTCTACCATCGCGCAATACAGGGATGCGCTTCGTATACTGGGCAATCATCAGCTTGTAGCTGTCTAGCTTGCCTAGAAGATAGTTGTCATAGAAATTGGCTCCCGTATAGATGAGGGGTTTCTGCTTATATGCTTTCTCTACGAGATGCAGAAACTTAAAGAGCGAATCGCAGAATTCTTCTGTATTCATGCCGCTTTTCGTCTCCACATCAATCATAGGCAAGAGGTCCTGATCTCCCGGACGGCATTGGGCCTTGAAATTTTCCAACTGCGTCTGCTGTGGGATGCGGGGTCTGTAGAAATGATAAGAACCTACTTTCATTCCGTAGCGATGAGCCAGGTCTATATTCTTCTTGTATTTGCTGTCGATGTTGGTTCCGCCCTCGGTAGCTTTCAGATAAACGTAAGCCATCTTAGAGTTGTCGCCCACGGTTTCCCAGAACACGTTGCCCTGATAATGACTCAAGTCGATGCCGTGAACGTGCCGACAAGTGTCTTCGCATTGCACCTGGGCATGGGCTCCCAAGGCAATAATGGATGCTATAATAGAGATAAATAACTTTTTCATAGATGCAAAGATACGAAAATCAGATGAAAATCGTACTACTAAGAGATTAATTTTATAGATATTTTACTCTTCGTCCTGATGAATCCCAGGTTAACCCCTTCAATCCTTACTGAAATTTATTCTTCAATCTCAGATAATGAACGGAAGAAATTGTTCATGAAATTGCTCATGGTTTCTATCGGAGCGTATTGCAGATAGCGCATGCTGCGGCGCAGATTCTTGCGCATGGTTCCCCCCGTGGTGCGTACAAAGCCGCTGCTGGTCTGCTCAAACTGAATGGCCTGCTGGTCCATGATATTATAGTAGAGCGAACGGAGCGTCAGCTTGTAGGCGCCTCTTTCTATGTGATGAACGAATGGGATTTCGTCCTGTTCAAAATCGAAGAAGGTGATGAGCACGCTTCCTTCCAGCTGGGCGATGCGCTGGATGCGGAGCTTGGCAAGCCACTTCTCTAGTTTCACGAAATCTACCTTGTCGCCTCGGGTTCTCAGGTAGTCTCCCAACTGGATGATTCCTCTGAGATTGATTCCGTTAGCCAGCATTCCATTTATGTTTGCCACGATGATGCGCAGCAGATAAATAGTCTCGATAGAGGTATCGATGGCGTGGCGTTCATCTTCCTGAATCTTGCTGAGCCGTCGGTTCAGAAAACCGTTGTTCATCTTCACCTCTCCGGCAGGAACATCATTCACGTTCTTGAGCATCTGAGCTATCTTTTTCTTCTTAAAGGTAGTCATCGGTTCCATTTCTTCCTTGATGCCGAAGTTGTCGGCACGGAGCTTAGTAAAAAGGTTGCGCTGAAGAAAATTCATATGCCTTGTTCTTATTAATAGTCAATAATAAAGTTTTGTTCTTCCTGTCAAGAAATCTCTAATACAGAAGGAGCCCCTCCTCTGATTTTTAGAAGTCTTCCTAACTGTATCTCTTAGGATAGCGCAAGAGGATGGCCAGCAGGGCTGCCACACCTATCGCCAGCGGATAGTAGAGATAAGGAAGAATGTCCATCGGACTGAGATTGGCCAGGCCGGCTGCCAGGAGCATCTGCACGCCATAAGGAATCAATCCCTGAACCATGCATGAGAAGGTGTCGAGAATGCTGGCTGCCTTGCGATTGTCTACGCCAAACCGGCCGCCTATCTTTTTCGAAATATTTCCTACTGTCAGAATCGCTACCGTATTATTTGCCGTACAGATGTTTACCATCGAAACGAGGGCGGCGATAGAAAGTTCGGCTCCACGCTTGCTGTTTACGTGGGCTGTAATCTTGTTGATGATGAAATCGATTCCGCCGTTTTCGCGGATGATTTCGAGCATACCACCTGCCATCATGGCGATGATAATGAGTTCGCCCATGCCGATAATGCCGTTGCCCATGGCTGAGAACCAGCCAAAGAGGTCGTAGCTTCCGGAGGCACCCAGAAGATGACTGCCTATGCCGATGGCGCCACAGAGTAGGGTGCCCAGAGTGAGAACAGCCATTACATTCATGCCGGCAATAGCGGTAATGAGGACGATGAGGTAAGGCAATACTTTCATGTATTCTACCTCGTTGATGTGGGTTGGGGCCTGAAGACCGACTCCCATGACAGAATAGGCGATGAGCACGAGTACGGCGGCCGGAACCACAATCATGGAGTTGACCTTGAACTTATCGCTCATCTTGCAGTTCTGCGTCTGCGTAGCAACAACCGTCGTATCGGAGATGAACGAGAGGTTGTCGCCGAAATAAGCGCCACCTACGATGATGGCGGTCATCATGCCTACGTTAGCATCCATCGAGTGGGCCAGTCCGGCGGCTATCGGAACCAGAGCCACTACGGTTCCCACACTTGTTCCGATAGATACGGAGATAAAGCAGGCAGCCAGGAAGAGTCCTGGCAGAATCATGCTGGCTGGCAGGATGCTGAGCGCCAGGTTGACGGTTGCATCAACGGCTCCCATCGCCTTGGCTGATGCGGCAAACGAGCCAGCCAGCACGTAAATCCAGAGCATGAGCATCAGGTTGTTGGCGCCGGCACCCTTGCTGTATGTGTCCACTCGTTTCCTGACAGGCATTCCGCCGGAAATAGCCACGGCATAAATGCTCGAAATCATGAACGCTACTGTGAGCGAGAGGCTGGTGTCCTGATGGCTGCTGTCTACCGAATATACGGTAAAAGCCACGATGAGGACAATCAGCAAAAATAATGGCGACAACGCCAGCAAACCTTTTTTATTACTCATACTTCTTTTTTCTTCTTAATTAAAGAGTTACTCCATTCTTGAAGATGGAGATTTCACGATAGCCATTATACTCGTTGCGAGCCTCCTCGCCACTTGCTACGGCTATAATCTTATCAATAAACTTGCTTACCAAATCTTTCATTTCTACACCTTCTACCAGAGCGCCGGCGTTGAAGTCAATCCAGTTTGGCTTGTTCTTTGCCAGATTGCTGTTGGTAGAAATCTTCATCGTTGGCACAAAGGTTCCGAATGGGGTTCCGCGACCTGTGGTGAAGAGAACGAGCTGGCAACCTGCTGAAGCCAGAGCTGTGGCTGCTACAAGGTCGTTACCCGGAGCTGAAAGCAGGTTCAAACCGGTTGTCTCCAGACGGTCGCCATATTGGAGCACGCCGCTTACCGGAGCACGGCCGCACTTCTGGGTGCAACCCAAAGCCTTATCTTCGAGGGTTGAGATACCACCTGCCTTGTTACCTGGAGAAGGGTTCTCGCCAACTGGTTCACCATGGCTCAGGAAGTACTCCTTGAAGTCGTTAATCAGGTGAACGGTCTTGTCGAAGAGTTCCTTATTTTCGCAACGGTTCATCAGAATGGTTTCTGCGCCAAACATTTCCGGTACCTCTGTCAGGATGCTTGTACCGCCCTGAGCTACGAGCCAGTCGCTAAATTCACCTACCAATGGGTTGGCTGTAATTCCGCTGAAGCCGTCAGAACCGCCACACTTCAAACCTACGCGCAGTTTGCTTACCGGAACTTCCTCGCGCTTGTCTTCCTTAGCCTGGGCATAGAGGTTGCGCAGAATCTTCATGCCTTCCTCGAGCTCATCGCCTTCAACCTTCTGTGTTACAAGAAGTTTGATGCGGTTGTGATCATAGTTGCCGAGCATCTTCATGAAATCATCTGGCTGGTTGTTCTCGCAGCCGAGCGAGAGAACGAGCACGGCACCTGCGTTTGGATGCAGACAGATATCACGAAGCACCTTGCGGGTATTCTCATGGTCGCCCGAGAGTTGTGAGCAACCGAAGTTGTGGTGCCATGCGTGGATGGCGTCGATGCCTTCGCTGCCTGTTTCTTTCTTGAGGAGTTCTACCAGCTTCTCAGCCACGCCGTTAACGCAGCCCACGGTAGGAACTACCCATATTTCGTTTCTTACGCCTACTTCGCCATTCTTGCGAACGTAGCCCTTGAAGGTGCGGTTTTCCTTAGCGATGTTCAGCTGCTCGTTAACCGGGTTGTAGGTATATTCGAGCGTACCGGCAAGATTAGTCTTGAGGTTGTTCTCGTTTACCCATTCGCCCGCCTTGAGACCGGTCTTTGCATGACCGATAGGGTAGCCATACTTCAGAATATCTGTACCCTCGGCAGCATCGTTGATGAGCACCTTGTGTCCTGCAGGAGTATCCTGCAATAATGTGATGGTCTTGCCATCTACTTCAATCGTTTCACCCTTCTTCATAGGGCGCAAGCAAACCACTACCGAGTCGGCAGGGTTAATCTTGATAAAACTTGATTGTTCCATACGTAGTCTGTTTTTTATTTATTGTTTATAATTTATAATGTTCCTGTAAGAATATTCTTCCATGCGGAAACCCTGTTCTGCCCGATAGCCTTAGAGCTGGGTTCTGCGATAGAAATCTACATTTTCCTTCATCAGTAGCTCGATAGGCATATAGTTTACCGGTGTAACTTTCTTCTTCAGCACGATGGCCTGGAAGAGCGTGTCTACGCAGGAGTAACCCTGCATGTAGGCGTGCTGGGCGATGAGGAAGGAAATACTTCCTTCGCGCAGACAGCGGGCGTTTTTCTCCACCATATCATAGCCCATGATCTGAACGTCGCGGCGGTTGGTCTTCAGCAGGAAGTCGCCCACGATGTGCGCCTTCGAAGTCATGGTGATGCAATGGTGGATGTTCGGATGCACGGCAAAGAACTTCTCCAGCATTTTGACGAATTCAGCACGTGTGCCGCTCAACGGCAGGTCGAGCAAGGTAATCTTCACGTTAGGGAAGTGGTCGTGCATGTAATGGCGGAATCCTACCTCTCGGTTGTCCTGCTGCTTGCTGACCACTCTTCCGTCTTTGGTCTGCCTCATGAGCAGGATTTCATCTTCCTTTGCTGCAAGCATCATCAGCATCTTGGCTGCGAAGAAACCGGAACAGAACGAATCCTGACCGAAGAAAGAGAGCGGACGGAGATCGGGCATGTAGGAGTCGAGCAGGATGAACGGGATGCTTTTGTGATGCAACGCCTCGGTAAACTCGCGGGTTACGTCTAGCGATGAAGGCACCACGATGACTCCTTCCGGACTGGCCTCAAGAATCTTGTTGCCTTCTTCGCGGAACGATTCCTCGTTGGAACGCTCATAGAAACGAATCTCTACATCAATATGGAAGTCACGTCGGGTATCTTCACATTTTTTTGCGCCTTCCTCTATTTCCTCCCAGTAAGCCTCCGATTCATGTTTCGGAATCAGCAGGTAGAAGGTATAGGATTTGTTGTAAGCCAGAGCGCTGGCGTACACATTAGGCTGATAATTCATTTCCTTGAGGGCTTTCTCGACCTTGTCGCGTGCAGGTTTCGACACGTTTGGACGGTCGTGCAGAACTCGGTCTACGGTTCCAACGGATACGCCAGCTCTCTCGGCAATATCCTTGATTCTGATTTTTTCGGCCATTGTTTTTTAGCATTACGGGTCTGGTTGCTTCGCGTGTACTTATTATATAAGGAGCCTCTCCTGGGGGCTACGATAGATAAAACGTCGCAGGTACTTCCTAGCTGTGCACAGACCACAATTAGTATTAAGCAATTCTGTTGTGTGCGACCACAAGTGCGAATTTTGCCGCAAATATACAACATTTTTTTGAATTGTGCGAAGACACAGCAACTTTTTTGCACGGAAAACAAAAAAAAATGCAATTTTATTTCGTTATTCGAGAAATTATGGTTATTTTTGCCCTCGAAATTGAACGACAACTGATAATTGTACTTCATTTCTCTACTGAAAAGTGGAATTTAATTTGTTACTCATAACAAACAAAATAAAAACAAAAAAATTAAAACTATCAAACATGGCAAAAATTGTAACATTAGGTGAGATCATGCTTCGTTTATCACCAGAAGGCAATGATCGTTTCATTCAGAGTGAATCACTTCGCATCATCCCTGGTGGTGGTGAGGCTAACGTAGCTGTAAGCTTGGCTAACTATGGTCATGATGCTTACTTCGTATCTAAGCTCCCTAAGCACGAGATCGGTCAGATTGCTGTCAACGGTCTCCGTCGTTACGGCGTTAACACAGAGTTCATCGCTCGTGGTGGCGACCGCGTAGGTCTCTACTATGCCGAGACTGGTGCTTCTATGCGCCCATCCAAGGTAATCTACGACCGTGCACACAGCGCAATTGCTGAGGCTGACCCATCTGATTTCGATTTCGACAAGATTATGGAGGGTGCCCAATGGTTCCATTGGAGCGGTATTACTCCAGCTATTAGCGACAAGGCTGCTGAACTTACCAAGTTAGCTTGTGAGGCTGCTAAGCGTCACGGCGTAACTGTTTCTGTTGACCTCAACTTCCGCAAGAAGCTCTGGACTTCTGAGAAGGCTATCTCTGTTATGCGTCCTCTGATGAAGTATGTTGATGTTTGCATCGGTAATGAGGAAGATGCTCAGCTCTGCCTGGGCTTCAAGCCAGATGCTGACGTAGAGGGCGGTAAGACTGATGCTGAGGGTTATTACGGAATCTTCAAGGGCATGATGAAGGAGTTCGGATTCAAGTATGTTGTTTCTACTCTCCGCGAATCTCTCTCTGCTACACACAACGGCTGGAAGGCTCTTATCTATGATGGTAAGGAGTTCTATCAGAGCAAGCACTATGACATCAACCCTATCATCGACCGCGTTGGTGGTGGCGACTCTTTCTCTGGTGGTCTGATCCACGGTCTTCTTACTAAGGAGACTCAGGGCGAGGCTCTAGAGTTTGCGGTAGCTGCTTCTGCTTTGAAGCATACTATCCCTGGCGACTTCAACCTGGTATCTGCTGACGAGGTAGAGAGCCTGGCTGGCGGTAACGCTAATGGTCGCGTTCAGAGATAATTATAGTTTAAAGTTTATAGTTGATAGTTTATAGGCAGTCTTGCTTACGGCGAAGCTCCTATTAACTATAAACTATTAATTATTAATTAAAATAAGTAATGGCAAAGTTTAGCAAAATGCAGGTTATGGCAGCCATGAAAGAGACTGGTATGGTACCTGTTTTCTTCAATAAGGATGTTGAAATCTGCAAGAACGTCATCAAGGCTTGTTACGAGGGTGGCGTACGTGTTTTCGAGTTTACTAACCGTGGTGACTTCGCTCACGAGATTTTCGGAGAGTTGGTAAAGTGGGCCGACAAGGCTTGTCCTGAGATGATTCTGGGTGCAGGTACAGTTGTTGATGTCGGTACAGCTTCTCTGTATCTCCAGCTCGGCGCTAACTTCATCGTAGGTCCTAACTTCAACCCAGAGATTGCTCCAGTCTGCAACCGTCGTCTGGTTCCTTATTCACCAGGTTGCGGTTCTGTAACTGAAATCAATAATGCTCAGGCTGCCGGTTGCGACGTAACCAAGGTATTCCCAGCAGGTAACGTAGGCGGTCCTTCATTCGTTAAGAACGTAATGGCACCTTTGCGTTGGAGCAACATCATGGTAACAGGTGCCGTAGAGCCAACAGAGGAGAATCTTACTCCTTGGATCAAGGCTGGCGTTCTCTGCGTAGGTATGGGCTCTAAGCTCTTCCCTAAGGAGACAGTTGCTGCTGGCGACTGGGCTGCCATCACAGCCAAGTGTCAGGAGGCTCTCGGTTACATCGCGAAGGCTCGCGCTTAATTTAGACTATTTTTCATTCGAGATGCAAATTTCAGCATCCTTCTTTTCCATGTCGCCATCATCAATTCTGGTGGTGGCGGCTCTTTTTCTTTCAGCTTGTTCTCCTGCGAATAAGGCAAGGGTAGACGAGCTGAACGAGCAATCCTATGCTTATCATTATCGCAATCTCGATTCTACTAAAGTGCTGGCTGAGAGGGCTTTGAAGCTTTCAGAAGATTATTCCTCAGGCCGTGCCGAAGCCTATAACAACCTTGCCTTCGTATGTATAGCCAAGATGGATTACAAGGGTGCCAAGGGATGGCTGAAGAAGATTGAAGAGGAGAGCGATAATCAGATAGAACTCGCTATTGCCGATGTTCAGAACATGCGACTCTGCCAGAGAGAATCGCACAACAAAGATTTTTATGCTTATCGCGAAAAGGCGATGAGGCGTTTGCGCAGAATTCGCGAAGAGGTGAATTCCATGCCCCCGAGGGAAAGCAAACGCGTGATTTATGCAAAATCTGAATTCTATATTGTGGCCGCCACCTATTTTTATTATGTGGGCTTAGACGAGCCGATGCTTCAGGAGCTTAACCGTCTGGACCCAGATGAACTGGAACAGGATTCGGCACAATATCTCAACTATCTTTATAATATAGGTTCGGGCGGAGCTATCGTCAAGGGAACCGAAAACGAAATCAATCAGGCGGAATTCGACCGGCTGATCAGCTGCTACATGCTGGCTAGCGACCCAGCCCATCCTTATCCTTACTGGCAGGCTAACGCCCTGCAGTCTATAAGCGAGCACCTCAGAAAAGGAGAGGTGAGCGATTTCCTCATACGCAACAACCTGCCTGCCTTCCAGTATCTCAACATCGAGCAGATGCCAAACAATCTGCTGGCAGGCAACTTTGCCCAGCGTGCCCTCAACCTCTTTTCGAGCTATGGAGATGTTTATCAGACTGCCGGAGCCAACCGTACGCTGGCTGAATGTTTCTGGGATATCCATGATTATTCTTCTGCGCTCGACTGCCTGAATCATGCCCTGAACGACAACAAGGCCATCGAGCAGGCACCCGACCTCGTAGCGTCGATACGTGAAAGACTCTGTCTGGTTTATTCGGCTATAGATGATAAGCAGCAGAGCGATTACAACCGCAATATCTATCTGGATTTGCAGGACCGTTCGCGACAGGACCGCCAGCTGGAGGCACGTGCCGCGGCACTCGACGAGAACGCCCAGCAGCTCAACCTGATGATTGCTGCCGTGGTGGCGATGATTGTGCTCGTGGTGGTTCTACTCTACGTTTTCGACCACATGAAGCGCAAGAAGATGAAGAACCAGTCGATGGATAAACTGCTTGCACCTTTGCATGAGTGGAGCGAGAATAACACTAAGAAAATCAAAGAATTAAAAGATAAGCAGGAGGAGGTTCAGGATGACCTGAACGTAACCCGACTGCATATCGAAGAAAACAAGAAACGCAATCTGGAACAAAGGGCTAAGATTTCGCTCGTAAACAGTATTACGCCTTTCATCGACCGCATGATTCACGAGGTAAACCGACTCTCCGAAGGGGGCGAAAGCGATGAGGTGCGGCAAGAACGCTACCAGTATATCGCCGAACTCACGGATAAGATAAACCAATATAACAACGTGCTTACAGAGTGGATTCAGATGCGCCAGGGCTCACTCAGCCTGCGTATCGAAAGTTTCCCGCTCCAGCAGCTTTTCGATATTGTAAGCAAGGGCAAGATGAGCTTCCAGATGCAGGGCGTGAAACTCGATGTAGAACCTACAGATGCCGTGGTCAAGGCCGACCGCATCCTTACGCTCTTCATGATCAATACCATAGCCGATAATGCCCGCAAGTTTACACCCGAAGGCGGAAAGGTAACCATTAGCGCCAAGGTTTCTGACTTCGTGGAAATCAGCATCTCAGATACCGGAAAGGGTATGGACGAGGAGCAGCTGGCGCATGTCTTCGACCGGACCTATACAGGCGGTCACGGCTTCGGACTGCTCAACTGCAAGGGCATCATAGAGAAATATAAGAAGGTGAGTTCGCTCTTTGCCGGCTGCCAAATCAAGGCAGAAAGCAAGTTGGGCGAGGGGAGCCGCTTCAGTTTCCGTCTGCCTAAAGGTATCGTCCGCCGAACCCATCAGTTGTTGGGCATCATCATCATGCTCTTCGTGCTGCTGTCGGCTTCGGTCCAGCCTTGCGAGGCTAAGAAGGCCAACGACATCCGCCAGCGCCACAATCATCACAAGACGAACGTAGATGCCAATCTCCAGCGTGCCGACGATTTTGCAGATAGCGCCTACTTCAGCAATATCAGCGGCACCTACCAGCGCACCCTGGCCTTTGCCGATTCTTCGCGCCATTATCTCAATGCGTTCTATCTGTCGAAATATCCTGACGGCAAGTATCTCATGGTGGCTCATCCGGAGGTGGGAATGGCGGCAGAACTCTATTGGATGCGCGAAGGGCTTAGAACCAATTATCACGTCATTCTCGACCTGAGAAACGAGTGTGCCGTGGCTGCCCTGGCGTTGCACCAATGGTCGCTCTACCAGAGTAACAACAAGGTTTATACCCAGCTGTTCCGCGAGATAAGTGCCGATAATACGCTCGATATTTACGTGCACACGATGCAGCAGAGCGAGAACTCGAAGACCGTGGCCGTGGTGCTGCTCATCCTGTTGCTGCTGCAGTTGCCGCTGGCTTATTATCTGCTCTATTACCGCCACGTGCTGAGTTACCGGTTTGCCATGATTGAACAGACCAAGGCTAAGCGGACCGACGAGGCTGAGCAGGAATCCCTGAAACTGGAGCTGATGACCGATGAGCTGCATAGGGCTGAATATGAGAACGATAAACTTCATATCTCCAATTCCGTGCTCGACAACTGTCTGTCTACGCTCAAGCACGAAACGATGTATTATCCGTCGCGCATCCGCCAGCTTATCGATTCGCAGCCCGATGATGTAGATTCGCTCAAGGAACTGGTAGATTATTATAAATCGCTCTATTCTCTGCTCAGCGCCCAGGCGATGGAGCAGGTAGAAGGCAACATCAAGGCAGATGATTTCCTGAACCGCTATCTTGTTTCTCTGATGCGTGGCAATTCCAAGGATTACCATACCGGAGTGGCTGAGATTCCGGGTTCTGCCTACGTGAGATATTGGATTGACCAGCAGGATGTGGCCTATGATACTGCGCTCCATGCCCAGCTCTTCACCCCTCTGACGGGCGATTTGCGCTATCTCCTGTGCCGGCAGATTGTGAGGGAACTGGGAGAGATTACCAATCTGCGCGGCTGCGGCATCAAGGCTTGCCAGGGCGATAAGGGTTGCCTCAGGATAGAGGCCGTGCTGCCGGCACGCATCAAATGGAAAAGTTTAAAATCATAAGAAAATAAAAATATCAGAAAATGGAAAATTTTAAAGTCATCATTGTAGAAGACGTGCCCCTGGAACTGAAGGGTACAGAGGGTATCTTCAAGAATGATATTCCAGAGGCTGAAATCATCGGTACTGCCGAGAGCGAAATAGCCTATTGGAAACTCATCAAGCAGCAGTTGCCCGATTTGGTTCTGCTCGACCTCGGACTGGGCGGTTCCACCACGGTAGGCGTAGAAATCTGCCGCCAGACCAAGGAGCAGTATCCTGACGTGAAGGTGCTCATCTTTACAGGAGAAATTCTGAACGAAAAACTCTGGGTAGATGTGCTCGATGCGGGCTGCGACGGCATCATTCTGAAGAGTGGCGAACTCCTTACGCGTGGCGATGTAGCGAGCTGCATGGGAGGTAAGAAACTGGTGTTCAACCAGCCTATCCTTCAGAAGATAGTAGACCGTTTCAAGCGGAGCGTAAACAGCCAGCTGATGCGTCAGGAGGCTCTGGTGAATTATGAGATTGATGAGTATGACGAGCGTTTCCTGCGCCATCTTGCGCTGGGTTATACCAAGGAGCAGATTACCAACCTGCGCGGAATGCCTTTCGGCGTAAAGAGTCTGGAGAAGCGACAGGCAGAACTGGTTCAGAAACTCTTCCCTGACGGCAATCACGGCATGGGCATCAACGCCACCCGCCTGGTGGTAAAAGCCTGCGAGCTCCGCATCCTCGATATCGACCATCTGCAGGCAGATGAAGAATAACTCGTTTCAATAAGCGCTTTTTAAAGAATGTATAAGAAAGTATTGGCCTATCTGGCATTATTGTTGGGAATAGCCGAAGTAGTGGTGATTCTGGTTTCGTGGCTGCTTACAGCTGCGATGCCCGAGTCGTTCACCCATTCGCTTACCAGCCCCGAGGGCATCCGCTGGTTTACGGGCCATTTTGTAGACCATCTCACCTCTGTATGGCTCGTATGGCTGGTGCTCATCAGCATCACCATCGGGGTGGTAAGGCAGAGTAGGGTGCTCCATTTCGACCATACCCAGTATCGCCAGCGCACGGCCTTGCGCCTGATGCTCATCGAGTTGTGCATCTCTGCAGGTATCATGCTGGCGCTCACCCTCTTGCCCCATGCCATTCTGCTGAATGCCGTAGGAACCCTCTTTCCGAGTCCGTTCACGCATAGTCTCATTCCGTACATCTGTTTCTCGGTCATGGTGATGAGCATGAGTTACGGCATCATGAGCGAGAGCATCAAGGGCATCAGTCAGGTTTATGATGCGATGAATCAAGGCATCCGCCTCCTGTCGCCCTGCTTTCTTTTCTACATTCTCGTGATGCAGCTCTATACATCCATCCTCTATGTAATGGAGTAAGATAAAAGCCCCTGATGCTCGTTTCCTTGCATCAGGGGCTCTTTTCTTACTCCAAACCGTCGCCCTCATTACCGCCGGTGGTTCCGCCGCCTTCGGTATTTCCGCCGCCCGGGGTATTATCCGAACCGCCACCACCTGGGGTGTTGTCTGGGTCTTCCACATCGCCCTTATCGTCGGAAGTAACGTTTTTCACCACTTTGCCGTTGCGGTCGTAACAGGTAATCTGGATGGAGGTTTCCTGCAGCTCGCGCTTGATGTCAACGCTTGGGGTGAAGATAACACGGCGGTTGGTAATCAGACTGGTAGCCACTTCGCCTACGGTAGGCACACTCTTGGCTCTTACGCCGAATCGCATGGTTCCCAATCCCGGAACGGCTACGGAATGGCCTTCGGTACACCACGCCTTGATAACCTCGCCTGCTGCATCCCAGCAAACCTGCATCACGCCCACGCTAACGCCGCTTCTGATAGCAGCCTCCTTGATAACCTTGCTCTCTGAGAGCTTGTTGTAAAGTTCGGTACCGAGGATGAATCTGTACTGACCCTTCATTTCGCCTACTTGGATAAGGGTCTCCTTTGCTTTCAAATTAATTGCCATAATCTTTTGAATTTTAAATTGTTATAAACTATTAACTCTAAACTACCGGATGGTAATGGTTGGCACATAGTAGGTAGAATCTACTTTGGTGGAGATGTTGTTCTCCTGATGTTGCCGCTGGTTCTTTCCGATTACGAGTCCTGCCGTGCAGGAGCTGGATAGGAAGGTGACGATGGCTGAGCAAATCGCCACGATGAGATACCTGATGAATGCCTTCATGTTCTGGTTCATGATTTTTTCTGCCCCCTGCTAAGTTTCGCTAGCGAAACGACTCGTTTCGAGGCTTGGAGTCTTGGTTTCATTTTTTTTTATTTCCCCAATTAGGGAGATATTTTTCTCCAACTGGGCAAGTGATTTTGCGCGCTTTCTGAATCACGATGCAAAGATACGAAATCCCGATTTATCAGGTGTGCGATAGCGTGCGATACCATGCGATATCGGAACATTTAATCACTAATAACTATCCCGGTTCCCCGAGGTTATCGATAATAGCCTTCACCTGTTTGGGCGTGAACGACTTGCAAGTCTTTTCATATCCCATCTGCTGCAATTCATCCCAGAGCGGCTGGCAACGGCGAATCCAACTCATGAGATGATTCACGGCCGTGCGTGGCATACTCTCGGGAAAATACATCAGTCCCAGTTCCTTCTTCGTATACGAACGGTTTATAAAATCTTCCATAATCTTAATTTTTTAATCATTTGTTTATCGGCTCCTTGCTCCCGGAAGTTGCAGCAGCCCCTAAAAGATAGTATTCGCTGAAATCCTTGCAGCCCGGTGGCAACTGGTGGTGAACCAGCTGGGGGAGCATCTCCCTGAGTTGCATGAAGAGGCTTTCGCCCGGCACATCCTGATCGGGAAACATGTGGAATTCCACCTGATACAGTTTTCCGATATCCGTCAGCAACTGCTTATCCTCGGGTTTGAGGAGCGTGGCAGAAGGGATGGCTATCGCCTTATGACCGGCAGAAAGCATCGCCCAGCAGTCGCTACATCCCTCCGTAATAAACAGCCTCTCGCCCGGTTTCAGTCTCTTCACAACCGGCAGGTTATAGATGCTGCATCTTGCGCCGTAAGGGAACCGGAAGCGGGGAGCATCCTGCTCCTTCTTGTAATCCAGGTTCCGGTTCTGGATTCCTATAAGCCGCCCATCGATATCGAAGTAAGGAATCTGCAACCAGTTGATGCCCTTCTTGTCCGTCCAGGAAGTCAGTCGGCACCAGTTCACCACTCTCCAGTCAATCTTCCTCTCCTCGAAGAGAAATCTTCGAGCTGCCTGGTTGAGCCAGGGATGCTCGAAGAATCTCGCATACCTGCTTGCATCGAAGGAAGATTTCCCCGAATTATCACCCGAAGCAGAACCATCGGATGAAGAGCCCGAAGAAGCCCCTCTGCCCGAAGACCCCCCAAAGGAAGAGCTTTTCCCCGAAGAAGAATCCTCCTCCAGCTGAATCTGATGTTCTTCTGCGAGCCATCGGCAAGCCGACGGGAAATCCTTCCCCAGGTATCTCATCGCCAGGTCGATGGTGCCGATGGAGTTTCTCATGCATACATAGCATCTGCAGCTATTCTTGGTCTTGTTGAACGTAAAGCTGGCGTGGTGGTCGTCATGGAAGGGGCAGAGCGCCTTATGGTGCTCCACCTTCATCCCCATCTCTTTCGCGACCTTCTCTATCGGAAGTTCGCGCAGTTTCTGAATCTCATATTTCTCCATCATATCCCTTTCCCTTTCTTTTTCTTGGCCGGTATACCCGTCAGATATTCTGCAGTCTTGGTATAGAGTTTCGTCTGGCTGTTATAAGTAATAAACTGGCGGTTCTTCCATACGTTGAGCTGATGCTTGGTACCTTCCTGATTCTTGCCCAGACTCAGGCGCAGGGTTTCCAACTGCAGCTCGTTGAAGGAATTCTCCAGCTGGTCGAGCATGTTTTTCGGTCCGCTTCTCTGAGCCTCTTCCTGCCCATCGCCCGCTTTAAACATATCGCCGAACACCTTAACCTTCGACCACAAATCGTAGTAGCAGAACCATTCAACGAAGTCGCCGATGGATTTCGACCAGTTCTGGTCGTTCAGAATCCACAGCACGGCTCCCTTCTTCCATGCTGAGAAGATGCTGCGGTGGGAGAGTTCCCAGAGCGTATCATCATCTGCAAGGTCGGCAAGGCGTGCCATTTCCTCTGCCAGCTTATCGGCTATCTTGTTGAGCGGCTTCACTACAAAACTGCCCTTGCAGTTGTCCAACCTCAGCAGATAGCCATCGAGCTTTTCAAGGAAATCTTTATTGTACGTTCCCTGTCGCGGAATCTTTCCGCTTCGCTCGCCACGGGCTTTGTAGGCGAAAGGTATGCGACCGAAGAAACCATTGGTCAGGTCTTTCTTGTAGAAGAGTCGGGCCGCCTCGGGTGTAGAGGTAAAGGTGAGGTTCACACGGAGCAGAGGGTTACCCGTTACGCCATCAGCCGTGGCGCGCAAGGCTCCAGCCCTCTGACAGTCGAAGATATTTCTTACCATCTGGCTCACCTGCTTATGCCCACCACACATTCTGTCGGCCATCTCCACCTCAGGCAGATTGATGTACTGGGTTCTTCCGCCCAGCTGTTCGCAAGCCATAGCGTTCTGGATGAAGGCAGGATTGGTGACATCAGAAGGTGGAAACCAGAAACTCACGTCCGGGCGCTCCGGTTTTTCCTTGTTGGCGCCCTTGGTTTTCATCTGTCGCTGCCAGTCAACCAGTTTCTTGAACTCAGTCTCATCATGCTTTCTAAAAGGTCTCATGATGGCCTCTACAAGATGACCCAACTGTGCCTTTCCGATACCCGACGGACCTATCAGATGGCCCATTTGCCCGCACATTTCGTAATATTTGTTGTCGGAATACATGAATCTTACGTCTGTGAGATGAGCTGCTAATGCCGGAATTGCCATCGGAATGAGCACTTCCTGCATGTCTTTTGATGCCTGAGAGATGGCAAATTTTACAAATTCAGTACCCGTGCTGGGTTTTGGCATCGCCGGAGCGATGTTGCTAAAAATATTATAATCCATTGCTTTTTAGAGAGTTAAATCAAATTTCATGTTCATTTTTTCTTGCTTGCAGTCTCAGTCTCAGAGTCTCAGTTGTTTTTTTTATGGTCTCGCTTCCTATATATATTATATATAACTAATTAATAATCAATAAGTTATAAAGGCTTAAGAAGCGGGTTTGGAGTTGGATTGTGACATTTATCCTAACTGAGACTGAGATTTGAGACTGCTTTGAAGAGGAAATGAGGGTAGGGATAATCCTGTTACCAGCATCCCCCGAAGTCCCCATTTCCTCTAGAAAGCCTCAACTCCGTTTATCTGTCATCACTCTTGCCGCTAATGATGAGCAGTTCGTCGGCGGCTCCCTGGCAGAAGTCCTGAAAGGTGAAGCGTTCTGAGAACTGCGGGCGGTTGAAGGTAGGGTAGAGCGTACCGTCTTTTTTTCGGTTCACGTTGATGTACTTTCCTTCATACACGTGCGGATTTCTCTGCACCACCTTCTCCTTCTTCTTCTCCTGGTCATTCTGCACAAAGGTGAAGTGGTCTTCGCCGTCGTGCGTAATGGTTCCATCCAGATACTCGCCAACGGCCATGCGCCCTGGCTCCTTAGTCATCAACTTGAGGTCGATACCCAATTCTGTGTTTGGGTAGAATCCCTTTCCTGCTTTACCTGAACTTTCGTTCATATTGTCATTTAATACTATATTCATTTTTACTTGAGTATTAAATAAGCCTCTCTGGTACGATGACGTTCGAAGAGGTTTCCCCGTCATCTTTTCTAGTACCATCATTCCCCATTTCGTGATTTGCAACTCGCCTGATGGGTAGTCATCTTGTTATCAGATGACGGGTGCAAAAGTAAGAAGAAAAAGCCTGGCACAGATGCTTTTCCAAAGTGCCGTCTCCAAAGTTCTCTGAATTTCTCCGATTTTCTCTGTTTTTCTCTGATATTCTCTCTACGTATAGTCGCATTTTTGACTTAGGGGTACAAAAAAGCGACCGATACCTGAACAAAAATCAAGTATCGGTCGCTATCAGAAGATATAAATCTCTATCAGGAAGGCCCAGTCGCTATCGTCTTCTAGTCCTTATTATAATATTTACAGAAAGTCTTGTATCCGAACCCTCCTTTCTCAATCGGCATACCCATTCGTATCAATTCTTCATGGGCATTTTTTGTGTTTTGTGGCAGCAGCACCTTGCCCTCCTTTTTCAGTATGTTCAGTCTCTTACAGATTTCCTGTACGTCAAATTGCTTTACCAGTCTCTCCACCTCTTTATGCACTTTCCATCCATCGTCTTCATCGAGTGCAGGATGCACAAAATGGAAGAGTTCCTTCTGAAAACCTTCTCCTGCAGCTTCATTGGTTTCACTAGCTTTTCCAGTCACCTCTGCCTCGTAATTCTCCTCCGTCACCTCTGTGTCTTCAGCAAAAAAATCCTTTGCAATCTTCATCATCTGCTGTGCAGACAGATTGCCCTGGATAGTCAGTTCTTTGTGCTGGTTGTTGTAAATAACATTGCCTGCATAATAATTATTACTCATATTTCTTCCTTTTTTTATATTCTTGTAATATTTTTGTATGTCTATAAATCTGATGGCAGCAAAGCAGAATTCCCTTCTTCCTGGTGGTCAAGATGCAGATGCTTACTATGAACATCAAATGTAGAATTTCCTGCATGATAGTGCTCTGCCTGAATCGTAGGCTTCTTTGCCACCTCTTTTAAAGCCTTCGTCTGTTCCTTGATGGCATTAATCTGTATACCTTCTCTTGCCTCTTCAGAAAGGAAACGCTCAGTCATATTGTCAACCCGAAGTTTATACTCTGGGGGTAAATATGAAATCTCGTGATAGATGAATCTCTGCAAAACCTCAACATCTTCTCGTCTGACTAGAGTTTGGCTGTACTTGATGATTTTATCAATAAGGTAGTCTTCCTCCTGGCTTGTTAGAGATGGGGTAGGAGCAAAGCTGTTTGTTGGCAGCCCCAAACGCATGCGCAGACGGTCTCTAATCACGAAAGCGGTAAGCAATTGGCGATACTTATCCAAAGGAATGCGTGTGTAGTGAGCGCGTATGAGCATGGCTATCTTATCATCATTGGAATAAGGAGCCAATGCCGGAATATTGGAAAGTTCTGTCTCTATATCTTCCAACCATGACATCATTTTCAAATTATCTGGTTTATGACAGTCGGCACCTTTTAAGTGCAACCAGTCATGCCATGCCCTTTCTGCTTCATGGGTGGATAGTAGATGGGGGAGCCAACTTTTGCGGAGCTTCTTCTGGCGACCCTCATTGCATAAACCGCTCAATAAGTGTTCTAGTTCATTCGCCATATAGCGCATCTTGTCGCCCTTTTTTGCTTCCATAGCTTTTATGACATTCTCTATTCCCTCCTTCGCTTCGTACCATAGAGCGTATTTTCCCATTGTTATTAAAGTCTCTGTGTATTCCTGAAGTTCCTCTTCTTCATCTGAAGTTAACGTCTCATGTCTCAGAATATCTATCATCATCATCGTAGCATCTTCTACGCATAAAAACTCCTCTGTCATAGGAAATAAAGGCAGGGGCGGCTCCCATTCTTTCCAATGGTCTTTATGCAAGATGGGCACAATTGGAGTAGAATCAGTTTCTGCTTCAACAAAAAAATAGCCCTCTGCAGAAATTATAACCTCCTTAACCCGAGCGCGGAAATAACCCCGTCCGCTGGTTGTCAATGCAGCCTGAGCCAATGATTTATATTCTTCTCTATTACGTACATAGCCTGCCTTCCGACTCGCAACGCGCGCAACAAAAGCTTCTTCATCAGTTTCGTTAGTAGGTTCGGGTTTTACCGAAACATAGGGGTGCTTTCTGTCCAGCATGGTCAGAAATTCTATTGTTTTTTGTTGTTCTTGTGCAGTCATATCCTCACCTTTTACGTGGTTAGAATTTACTGCATATTGTACCCCAACTATTTTTATTAAATCTCCCATTGTTTGGTATTTAGATTTTTGGAAAGCTGAATTTAGTTATTACGGCCGTCCGGAGTACAAAGTTACAAAATAAATTCCTATTAGCATTAAAATGTAACATTTTTAACATTATTCGTAACAAAAAATCTAGATTTTGCCCTTTTTGTGCAGCTTTTAATAAAGAAGCTCCTTTTCTCCTTCCTATTTTCCACTCTTTCCTTCGCCTCCAATCTTTCCTCTCTCGCCTCCGTTCCAAGCGATTCCATCGCTTGTCCCTCATCGCTTTTGTCCCTCATCGCCAATCTTCACCATTCATCCCTGCCTTCTCCCTTCACAATCTCCTTCACCCGTTCCTCTATTTTCCTCCAAGGTTGCCCCAGGTTTACCGTCCTCACAAAGATGCGATGCCCCGTCTCCTTATACCTATAAGAAAAGTCGAAATCCTCATCCACGGTAGGGTAGACCAAAGCTCCGCAAGCATTCATAGTATGCGGCTTGCTCCGGTCTTCCTGGTTCATCACGTAAGAAAGAATCTGCGAGAGATGATCCCTACGAACCTTCTCCCTGCCGCCAAACTTCGAAACCAGCGCCTCGCGGTAAAACTTGGCATCAAGAATAAGCTTCTCCTGCCTATTCGGATTGAAAAGCGTCACGTCGGTTTCCATCATCGGTAGAGCCTCGCCAGCCTCCATGAAACTGTACCATCTCGATATTCTCATCCTTCACAAAGCCAATCAGCTGATAGGCTATCTTTCTGGCCAGAAAGGTTTTGCCCACACCAGGTGCTCCCTCTAGGATGATGTTCTTCTTTGCCTTCAGCAGGGAAACAATCTTCTTGAATTGGCTGGCGCCGATGAATGGCTTATCTGGGTCTTTGTCAAACTCGTAAACAGGTTTGCCTTTCTGACCTTCGCAGAAGTTCAGAAATTCGATGTATTTTCTTACGTGGCATCTCAGGCTTGTCATTTGGTGCCTCTTGCCGTAGTCCAATTCTTCGTCTATTCTGCCAGTCAGGAGTTTGCTCACTTCTGTAGCATCCTCTGCTTTCTTGATTTCCAATACCGAGTTTACCCCGCAGGCCTCTTTAGCGACCTTGCAGATAACCTTGTTTGAGCCTACGCTGGCATAGCCACCGGGCTTAGTTTTGTCTATTTTCAGAAATTCCAGAAAGGCTTCCTTTACCTGTTCCTGGCTTTTCCCTTCTAATTTAAAAATATTCTTATCTGCCATATTTATTGTCTTATTTATAAAAACCTTTGATGATTCTGAGTGCCCGACAATCTTGGTTTTACCTTAGAATTATGCCGCAAAGTTAAGATTATTATTTTGAATAAGCAAAGTTTTTTGAGCATTTTTCTTGGCGGTTTATCAAAAATGTGCTATTTAGTGCAGGAAAACTGCAGGAACCTGAATATCATGTAAAGGGAGAATTTTGAAATGAAGAAAATGAAAAATATCGAAATGAAATCCTGTGAGGCAACAACGGAATATTTCTTCCTTTTTTTTACTTTCCTCTTTTTAATTCTAACCGGTATTATGGTAAATAGGCATTATGAGAAAAAGAAAGAGGTGAAATTTGGAAATGGAACCGGTTCACCCCTTTCTGATCATTACTTCCTTTCTGCCTGTTCTGAGATTAATTCTCATTTCAATCAAAAAGAAGAAAGCACGGAAATAAGTATAGTTTCTTCTTTGCCATTTTATTCTGTTTCAAAATTTTAGGATTGCTTTATTCTGTCGGCAAAGTTTACATTAAAAGTACGAAATAGCCAAGTAAAACTGAGAAAATTAGCATTTTTTCTTAAAAAAATTAAAACCGAGTACCCTTAAAGCCATCTGAATACGTAATATGATTAGTTTTTAGTAACTTTGCAACATAAAATTAAAAAATAGAAATGAAAAAAGTATTTTTAATCTTTCAATTACTCCTTGTAGTAATGCTGGCTCAGGCGCAGATGATGAACCCTGTGAAGTTCACCAGCTCGCTGAAAACAGACGGAAGTGCTGTGGCCGAAATCGTGTTTAGCGGAAAAATCCAACCGGGATGGCACGTCTACTCTACCGGTTTGGGAGGCGACGGACCTATTTCAGCTTCGTTCAACGTAAATAAGCTTGAAGGAGCTGAGCTCGTAGGCAAACTTCAGCCACGTGGCAGAGAGATTGCAAAGTTCGACCCTCTCTTCGAGATGAAACTCCGTTATTTTGAAGGTAGCGTTACCTTTGTACAGAAGGTGAAGTTTACCCAACCTAATTATCATATTGATGCCTATCTGGAGTATGGCGCCTGCAACGACCAGAACTGTCTGCCACCAAGCGAGGCAGCATTTAAGCAGAGTGGTAAATCGCCAGCCGTTGATACTCCTGCAGCTGGGGCAAAAGATGCTCTGAATGCAAAGGATGCGAAGGCGATTGATCCTGCCCTTGCTGCCAAGATGAAGGCCGATTCGCTTGCCAAGGCCGCTGCCCTGGCTCAGACCGATAGCGCTACTCAGCCCGTAGATTCCGCAGCTTTGGCATCTGCTATGGAAAAACTGAACGTCAAGGACTTATGGAAACCGGTTGTCAAAGAACTTCAGGCTTTTGGCGGAGCTAACGACATCGCCAACCATTCGCTCTTCTACATCTTCTTCATCGGTTTTGTGGGCGGTCTGCTTGCGCTCGTCATGCCTTGCATCTGGCCTATTATCCCGATGACCGTAAGTTTCTTCCTGAAGCGTGCTAAGAACGATAAGAAGAAAGGTATCCGCGATGCGATTACTTATGGTTTGAGCATCGTAGTCATCTATCTGGTTTTGGGTCTTGCCGTAACAGCCATCGCTGGTCCTAGCACCCTGAATGCGCTCAGCACAAGTGCCGTATTCAACATCATCCTCTTCCTCCTGCTTGCCGTTTTCGCCTTCTCGTTCTTCGGTTGGTTTGAAATCAAATTGCCTGACAGTTGGGGAAATGCGGTAGACAACAAGGCTTCCAGCACCACGGGTATGATTTCTATCTTCCTGATGGCTTTTACCCTGGTATTGGTCAGCTTCTCATGTACAGCTCCTATCATCGGTTTGCTGCTGGTTCAGACCGTTACATCCGGCGACTGGCTCGCTCCTACCGTGGGAATGTTCGGTTTTGCGCTTGCTCTGGCGCTCCCATTCACCCTCTTCGCCCTCTTCCCATCATGGTTGAAGTCGGCTCCTAAGTCGGGTTCTTGGATGGAGACCATTAAGATTGTGCTCGGCTTCATCGAGCTTGCCTTCTCTCTGAAGTTCCTCTCTGTAGCCGATCTGGCTTACGGCTGGCACATCATGGACCGCGAGGTATTCCTCTCTCTCTGGATTGTCATCTTCGGTCTGTTGGGTCTCTATCTCATCGGCAAGCTGAAGTTCCAGGTTGATGCAATCGGGGGCGACATCAACAAGCCTATGCCTGTAGCCTGCATCATGTTGGGTCTCTGTTCTTTGGCATTCTCGGTTTACATGATTCCAGGTCTCTGGGGTGCTCCTTGCAAGGCTGTGAGCGCATTTGCTCCACCTATTAATACACAGGACTTCAACCTCAACACCAAGACCGTAGAGCCTGCTTACAAGGATTATGAGTTGGGAATGGCTGCTGCCAAAGCTTCCGGCAAACCGGTATTGCTTGATTTCACGGGTTATGGTTGTGTAAACTGCCGCAAGATGGAGGCTTCTGTCTGGACAGATCCATCGGTTGCCGATAAGCTGGCAAAGGATTATGTTCTCATCTCACTTTATGTAGATGACAAGACTCCTCTTCCTGAGCCTATGGAGGTAACGTTTAATGGTGAGAAGCGCACCCTGCGTACCGTTGGCGACAAGTGGAGTTATCTGCAGGCAAGCAAGTTTGGAGCTAATGCCCAGCCATTCTATGTGGCTATTGACAACGACGGCAATCCTCTTGCAGCAGCCTTCAGTTTCAAAGAAGATGTTAGTGCTTATCTCGACTTCCTGAACAAGGGTCTGGATAATTACAGAAACAAATAATGTTTTTGATTTAATAGTTCAAATAAGGCCGGTATTGGTTCATTTAAGTAGATTTATGAAGGATAAATTTCAATAGATTAGTTTATTCAAGGTAGATTATTTAGGATTGTTACTTCCCCCGACAGGTATGGTTTCCAAGCCATCCTGTTGGGGGATTTTTTTTGTATAGGCACCAAAAAATAAAGGCACAAAAAAATAGGGTCTGTTTCACAACAGACCCTAAACATACTTACTAAAACTAAATTAACCACTAAAAAAACTAATATTTTTTAATCCTAGAAAATAAGGTGATTAACACCTTTAATCTAAAAACCTAATCTATGACACGAAATCATCCCGATTTCTTGATTGCAAAGATAGGGCTTTTATATGAAACCGCCAAACTTTTTCCCAACTTTTTTTTCTATGAGTGGGCTTTTTTATCGGGATTTCACATTATTTAATCAATAAGCCCCCTACTTCACATTTTAGAACCTATAGCCAACGGTCATCAGCAACTGATGGCGCTTGTTGTCAACCTTTGTTGCAGGAGCTGCATTCGCACCAAGCTCCTCCCAGGCTGCAAATGGATAGAAGTCACCATTCTGACAGCTGTACTGGTAAGCCACATCAATAGACAGCTTCTCGTAGTTGAAACCTACGCCGGCTGTAAATCGGTTAGTCGCCTTCCAGTTGGTATAATCTGTAGAGGTGGCGTAGATTGTTCCCTGAGAAGGAATAGTCTGGTCACGGTCTGCGCCCTCCTTGAACATCGGAGAAACGTAATTATAACCCAGACGGAGCGCCAACATACTGACAGGCTTGTATTCCAAACCCAGCTTCAGCGTGCTTACTCCCTGCAACGACTGCTTGGTATGATCATTCATGAGGTCATCGCTTGAACTGGTTTCATAATATTCGTCCCAATAACCATCATAATAACCGCCATCCTTCACACGATTATCCATGTGATTGTACCATGCATACTCGTAAGTAGCACCCAGGGCAAGATTGCTGCCAATGGTGTGACCCAAGCTGATACCCGTCTTCCAAGCCGTATTCAGACGATAATCGAGGCTGGAACTGTTCGTATTGCTAGCCTCAGCATAATTGCCCTTATCGTCCGTTATATTCTTGTCAACGAGTTCCAGGTCAGCTGTTCCATCCATCGACAAATCATAAAATACTGGCGAATTGACATAAGCACCAATACGGAAAGGAGAATCTTCTACCGGACGGAAGATAATACCCAGTTTTGCATCATAACCCGTACCCGTGATACGCAGGCTTTCCCAAGCTGTTCCGTAAGCCTCCTTATCAGCCACATAATTCTCTGTATAAACAGAATTGCTGCGGTAATGAACATCATGAATGCCCAAGGTGAAGCCCAACCATACGCGGTCGTTGAAACCTACGCTAATGTTGAAATCATATTCGCCTATGTAGCCCTTCTGATACTGGCCAAAGAGGAACGAACGGCCATCGTAGGTCATCTGGTTTCCATTCTCGTCTTTGCCCATCAACGCATTATAGTTAGCATCTACCGCATTCCAAACCTCATCACCTGCATCTTTACCATGTTTCTCATCCAATTCTTTAGCGTAAGCCGTCTTGGCAGAAGCCCATTTGGTTTGAGATGCTCCGTTGAGATAATTGGCTGCAGAAAGAATCTGAGAGAAATTTGTGCTCTTGTGATAGTTGAAACCGAAGTTGAGCTTTACATTCGAATCGCCATTTGTAGCAGCCCAAACGAAACCAATCTGGTCGAAACTAGGAACCGATTTCTTTCCGTCGAAGCCAAATGGAGTTTTATCGAAATTGAGTTCCGTATCAGCTCCAGGCTGAGCCACAACGCCAGCCGAGAAACTTGCCATGCTCTTTCTGAACAGACCCAAACCGGCAGGGTTGCTGGAAATGGTAGAAATATCTGCGCCCAAGGCTTCCATAGCTCCACCCATACCTACATAGCGTGCAGTACCCGTGAGGGAATTTTCTGCAAACTTAGTATCCTGATAAGTTTCCTGAGCCAACATTGGGGCTGACATGAGTCCCAATGAAGCCAGGAATAAATATTTTAAATTCTTCATAATCTCTTAATTCTTAAGGTCTTCATTCCCAGATGAAAGTTTTCATTTTCGAAAATTGTCTTCATCCTCAGAACAAAGCCCAAGCTATTAACTATAAACTATTAACTATAAGCTGAAAAGCGACTATCTTCTTCCACCAAAGCCGCCGCCACCTGAGCGACTGCCGCCTCCGAAGCTACCGCCTCCTCCGCCAAAGCTTCCACCACCGGAATGCGATCCGCCTCCGAAACTGGCTCCACTACGGTTTCCGAATCCGCCAAAGTTGCTGCGGTCGAAGTTGTTGGTATTATTATTGTTGCGAACGCTATTGTAACGGCCATTACCGTTGATGCGACCGCCGAAATTGCGGTTTCTGTTGCTTCGGTAAGTACTGTTGCCAGCATAGCCTTTATCGCCATTATAACGATAAGTTCTGCTTCCTGCATAACCGCCCGAATTGCGTCCACCATAGCTAACATGTCCGATTACCGGACCGCCCCAATACCAAGGATTGTAGTAGCCGCCCCAGCCATAATACCAAGGGTCGTACCAGCCACCATACCAGCCGCAGTAACCATAATACCATGGATCGTACCAAGGGTCGAACCAAGGATCATACCAGCCGGCATAATAGCCGTAGCGCCAAGGATTGTGCCAGCCCCACATGCGGCTGCGCCAGTAGTAAGGACCGTAACCATAATAATCGTAGAACCACGGATCATAGAATCCGTCCCATCGGCTCATCTCGCGTGTGCGTACGAAATCTTCATCCCTGTCAGCATACTTCTGGGCGAAGTAAGCATCATCATAAATGCTGTCTGGCGCCACACCCTTGCCCACATGGAACTGAATAATGTCGTTGCCCAGGGAATCTTTCCCTACATTCTCATAATGGCTGAAGATTCTGCCGCCCCGATTGTATTCATCTACCGAACGGTCGCTTCCGCTCCAAAACAGCCGATAAACACTATCTCTACGTGCCCGCTGTTCAGCATACTGGCGCTGGAGCAGAGCCCGTCTTTCAGCCTTTTCTTTGGCCTCCTTCTTCGGATTGAAGTAGAGGTCATCGTCCTGTGCCATCGAAGTGAGTGGCATCGCAGCTGCGATAAGGACTGCAAGAAGATACTTTCTTTTCATATTCTGTTCTCCTATTAATTTTTTTCTCCATTTTTCTCTTTCCAGATCCATCATAAACCATCAGGAAAAATACTCCCGAAAGAGCCCTTTTCTGATTATATAATAATCTGAATGCAAAAATATTGCTTATCTTTATGCAAAAATACAGAATTTCCCTAAATAATTGTAGGTTTTCCCCTATTTTTTTATAATTTTGCAGAAGATTTAAAACAAATCTAGCTTTTTTGAACATTCGAAGGCGTTTTTAGACAAGAAATTAATACAAATTAAATATGAAATATTTAGTAGCAACATTCACAATTGAAACGACTGCCGACTTGATGCAGGACTGTCAGGATCTGCTTGCCGATGGTGCAGCCGAAGTCGGATTTGAATCTTTTGAAGAAACAGAAACCGGACTGAAAGCGTATGTGCAGAAAGAACTCTTCGACAAAGAGCTGCTGGATGACCGTCTTTCTGATTTCCCTATTGGGGATGCGGAAATTACCTACGAGGTGAAAGATGCAGAATACAAGGATTGGAACCAGGAATGGGAAGAACAGGGATTCGAACCAATTTATGTGGACAACCAGGTGGTGATTTACGATGCGAAACATCCCGAACTCTATCCCGATACGAGCAACAGACCCGACATGATAGAAATAGGTATTGAGGCGAAACTGGCGTTCGGAACAGGAAACCACGAAACCACACGCATGATTATTTCGCAGCTGCTCCACATGCCTATCAGAACCAAGCGCATCCTGGATTGCGGAACGGGTACGGGAATACTTGCCCTCACCTGCTCAAAACTCGGAGCGAAAGACGTGGTAGGCTACGATATTGACGAGTGGAGCGTGGAAAATGCCAAGCATAATGCCGTGCTCAACGGCGTAACTAACATGGAAGTACTCTTTGGCAACAGTCAGGTAATCAACCACATCAGCGGCGTTTTCGACCTGGTTCTAGCCAACATCAACCGCAACATTCTGCTCGACGACATGCGCGCTTTCCGTAGCGTGATGAACATCGGCGGAACCCTGGTTCTGAGCGGCTTCTACGAAGAAGATATTCCTGTACTCCTGGAGAAAGCAGAAGAACTGGGAATGCATGAAATAAACAGACAGATTGACAACAATTGGGCCTGCCTTGTTTTAGGTTCATAAAGATTCTTTTCTGATTCTAAACATTCAGAACGAAAAATCTGAAATCAGAAATATCAGATTAAAACATACGAATAAAGGTTGGATTTTCGCATATTGTCAAAAGTCCAACCTTTATTCCATGAATTTCTTCTCATTATTATTGCTTCCTATGCAGAGCTGCTTGAGCTCATAATAACTGCCGTTGTAAATATTGAAATCTACGTAGCCTTTAATGCCCGGCAACTTGCCCACATCCGTATGCTGCCAGAACTTCCATTTGCCCTTATACTGAACCTTGTCAACATAATAGTGGGCTATCCAGTAAGGATAATCATCGAAGACAGGCGCACTCAGATATTGCTCCTTGAATTTATAATAGGTGTAGATGATAGGTTTAACATGATACTTATCCTCTACAATATGCAGCCAGGTAAGCACATCACGCTGGAAATCCTCCACACTCTTATCTGCCGGCTTATGTTCAATATCCAGTACCGGAGGCAAATCGCCATCCGTAAGATGAACCTGGTCTAGGAAATAATAGGCCTGTTTTCGGGCTGTCGACTTATTGCTCCAGAAATGATAAACACCCCGGATGAAACCGAAATCGCGAGCCTGATTAAAGTTCTCGCGAAAATTCTCATCGAGCCGTGAAGAACCTTCCGTACTCTTGATGATGACGAAGCGCACAGGACACCCCTTGATCATCGCATTCTTGAGCTGTTCCCAGTCTATCTTGCCCTGATAATGCGAAATGTCGATTCCATGAATCTCGTAACCTTCAGGATATTCAGCATCGCCATAAAGCGCACGCCATCGGAAACCAGTTGGCCCTACAAAGAAATGATAGAACAGAAAGACATAGAGCACGATAACCGCCGTTCCGCCTATCCACCACGCCCAACGGGGATAGCGTTGCAAAAAAGAAGACGAACGCCTTCTACCACGGGAGCCGCCACGCCGAGGAGTTTTCTTTCTCGCCATGGCACTCTTTTTCTGTGAAGAAGCCGTTCGTCTTGTTGACATATAAAAAAATATTTATTCTATTTTTTACTTAGCCTGCTCCAACTGGAGAGTCTTTGTGGTCTGGTCGCAAACCTCAGAAGGACCCCAGTACTGGATAGGACCTGGATAAACGTAAGCTGTTTCCTTAGCCCACTCATCGCGCTTAGAAGCGAAGAACTTGAATGGAGCGCCATCCAGCTCAACGAGAGCCTTGCGGATAACTGGCTTGTTAGCACCATTACGACGCTCGATGTTCATCATCATAGTGATTGGCACACCACCTGCAATCCACTCTGCTGCAGGAGCTGTTGTGTTCTTGATGATTGACATGTAACCGGTCTTGCCGTTAGCGATGAGGCGTGAAGCGTTGAAACCGAGTGAGTAGCAGTAGTCTGCATCGTAGTTAGAAGGAGCTGCGCAACGTCCCTCGTAACCGAAGAAGTGGTGCTGTGCAGAGAACTTACCAACAAACTTGCCTTCCTTCTTCCATGCAGCCAACTTCTCAGCTACCATGCGAGAAAGCAACTTCTCTGTCTCGATGAGAGAAACCTGTACGTTTCCGTGAGGGTCGCGGTCGAGGCAAAGCTGGCGAGCTACGTCAGCTGGCAAAGACTCCAATACTGCGAGGTTGTCCTTAGCGATGGCACCCTTAACGAATGCAATCTGCTCCTCAGCACTTGCAAACTCACGGCTCTCGCCTGTTGCAGGGTCTGTAAGAACCTCGTTCAATTCTGCGATGAGCTTCTTGATAGCTGGGATGAACTCGATCAGGCCCTCTGGGATGAGAACAGTACCGAAGTTGTTGCCCTCAGCAGCACGGTTAGCTACTGCAGTTGCAATATAAGTAACCACATCATCGAGTGACATTTCCTTAGCCTCTACCTCCTCTGAAATCAAGCAGATGTTTGGCTGAGTCTGGAGAGCGCACTCAAGAGCGATGTGAGATGCTGAACGACCCATCAGCTTGATGAAGTGCCAGTACTTACGTGCTGAGTTACAGTCGCGCTCGATGTTACCGATGAGCTCAGAATATGTCTTGCAGGCTGTATCGAAACCGAAAGAAGTCTCAATCTGCTCGTTCTTCAAGTCGCCGTCGATTGTCTTAGGGCAACCGATTACCTGTACGCCATACTTCTTAGCAGCATAGTATTCTGCGAGAACGCAAGCGTTGGTATTTGAGTCGTCACCACCGATGATGACAAGTGCCTTGATGCCGAGTTCACGAAGAATCTCAATACCCTTCTCAAACTGGTCTTCCTTCTCAAGCTTGGTACGTCCGGAACCGATGATGTCGAAACCACCAGTATTGCGGTATTCGTCCATGATTTCAGAAGTAATCTCCATGTACTTATGGTCAACGAGACCACCAGGACCGAGGATGAAACCATAGAGCTTGTTAGCTGGGTTGAGAGACTTCACACCGTCGAAGAGACCAGAAATCACGTTGTGACCGCCAGGAGCCTGACCACCTGAGAGGATAACACCTACGTTGAAAGCAGGAAGTTCCTTAGCCTCACCTGCCTCGAATGTAATAACAGGCATTCCATAAGTGTTAGGGAACAACGCCTTGATTTCATCCTGATTACCTACTGACTGTGTTGCTGCACCTTCAACTGCCTTTACTGGGCCCTGGAGAGCCTTAGGCAATTTTGGCTGATAAGCAGCTCTTGCAATCTGCAATGCACTTTTTTCCATAATTCGTTTTTATTTTAATTAGTTGAAACTTCAAAACATCTGCAAAATAACTCTTTTCTGCGAGATACGGAAAGAAAAATGCTAAAAATGCGTTAATAGATACATTTTTTCCAAAAATGATGTTATTTCAAAGAAAATGATTATCTTTGAGCGATATTTTTAATTATTCATTAATTAGGAGAAAAGAATTATGGCTAATAAAAGAGATTTAAAGCGCACGATCAACTACATTACAAGCGAACTTTTCGCCGAAACAGTAGCTGCATCTTTGTATAATGGTAAGCCTACACAGGAAGATGTGGATGGCATTCTTTCAGCTATCGTCATGATCAACGGCGATTACATCAGCCGCGTGTCTCACCGGAACCGGGAATCACGAAGGGTGAATATTATAAGAAACTCACAGTCGACTTCAACAAGCAGGTGAGCGAAATCATCGACCAGATTTCAAACCTGGCATAATCCTTTCATCATCAGAATCAGGAAATACACCTATTTAAATATATGGTAAAAGGAATTTGTCAATGGATATTGTATAAACGCTTGGGCTATAAGAAAATCATCACCCAGGAGCTTCCTGAAAAGTATATTATCTGCATGGCTCCGCACACCAGCAACTGGGATCTGATCTTAGGCCAGCTCTTTGCCCATGCTGAGGGAATCAAATGTAATTTCCTCATGAAAAGGAATGGTTCTTCTGGCCGCTAGGTCCTATCTTCAGAAAGATGGGAGGTATTCCTGTGTGGAGAAGCAAACATACCAGCATGACGGATAATCTGGCTGCAGAAGCGGATAAGCGCAAGGCTTTCGGACTGTGCATTACGCCCGAAGGTACCCGCTCGCTCAACCCGGAATGGAAAAGGGATTCTATTTCATAGCCCTCAAGGCGCATCTGCCTATCCATCTCTATGGGCTTGACTATGAGAAGAAGGTCATCCAATGCACCAGGCAGATTATCCCGTCAGGAGATGTTGACAAAGACATGCGTGAAATCAAGTTGTACTTCAAGGATTTCAAAGGAAAGAAACCGGAGAAGTTCACAATCGGAAATATTGATTAAACCTTAGAAGATAACGGTTTAGTCAGCTATTAAAGAAGGAGTATTCGTAAAGTGAAACACCAAAACATAACATATTGTTTGATAAGCAGTTTGCTGTTAGCCGCTGGAGCTTCGCTTCAGGCTAACGGCAAATCGTTTTCTATCTACGACGAGGCTAACAGCGGCGCATGGCAAGGCATAGATTATGATGGCGACCCATGGGTGTTTAATGTTTCCCGCCCTTATTTCGTTACGGCAGGACTACAGAACAGGCACCTTTCGCTATGGGCCTCGCACGGACGGTATTATTATGCCGACAGAGATGTATGGAAATGGCAACGCCCTAACCTGTTTTGCACAAACGAAGATCTTTTACCCAAACCATCGTCGTGCCCTACCTCATCCCGATGCTCCAGAATGCGGGAGCCATCGTCTTCACACCCCGTGAAAGAGACTGGCAGAGAAACGAAATCGTCATCGATAATGATGATGCTGTCAAGTCGGTTTATTATTTCGAAAAGGAGGCGAGCAAGCGATGGAAAAATGCGATTCGCTCGGTTTTGCCAACCGCTACCGACTGAAAGATGGGGAAAATCCGTTCCGCATGGGAACCGTGAGACAGGCGAAGGCTACCAAGCGCAAGAAAACTAGCCAGGTAAGCTACCAGCCCCGTTTCAAGGAAGCAAATACGCAGTCTACGTAAGCTACCAGTCGCTCCCCAAGAGCGTGAGCGATGCAAAATACATCGTTTATCACAAGGGCGAAGCCACGGAGTTTTCCGTTAACCAGCGCATGGGCGGAGGTACCTGGGTTTACCTGGGCACCTTCGATTTCGACAAGGGCTGCAACGAGTTCAACCGGGTAGTCTGCACCAACAAGGCTTCACGCCGTGGAGTAGTAACTACAGATGCTGTCCGCTTTGGCGGCGGCATGGGAAACATAGAGCGTGGCGGTTACACCAGCGGATTGCCCCGTTGCCTGGAAGGAGCCAGATACTACGCCCAATGGGCTGGTGCTCCCTATAAGGTTTATGGAGGCCGAAAGGGAGAAAATGATTACGCCGACGACATCAACACCCGTTCGCTGATGACCAATTGGCTGGGCGGCGGTTCGGTTTACATGCCTGCCAAAATGGCAAGCATGTGCCTATAGAACTCTCGCTGGCACTTCATAGTGATGCGGGTTACAATAAGGACGGAAAATCTACCGTTGGAGCCCTTGCTATCTGCACCACAGATTATAACGACGGAATACTGAACAGCGGAATCTCCAGATTCACATCCAAGGATTTCGCCAGGGCTTTGCGCGATAATCTCGTTACGGATCTGACGGCTCAGTTCGGAGAATTCGGCAAACGCTACCTATGGGACAGAAACTATTCTGAAACCCGTCTGCCGGAAGTTCCGTCGGCTATTCTCGAGATGCTTTCGCATCAGAATTTCCCTGACATGAGAATTGCTCAGGATCCGCTCGGAAAATTCTATATCGCACGCTCCATCTACAAAACTATCCTGCGCTTCGTAAACAGCAATCATGGAACCCGATACGTGGTCCAGCCGCTGGCTCCACAGAACTTCAGCGTTACGCAGAACCAAGGTGTTGCCCTACTCTCATGGACTGCCCAGCTGGACAAGACGGAACCATCTGCCCGCCCTACTTCTTACATTATTTATAAGGCTGAGGGACAAGGCGGTTTTGACAACGGAACCATCGTGAACACCACCCGCTGCCAGATGCAGCTGGAACCGGGCAAGCTTTACCATTTTAAGGTGGCTGCGGTTAATGCGGGAGGAGAAAGTTTCACCACCGAAACCCTCTCTGTGCTCTATAATCCTGCTGCCAGCAAGTCTGTGCTCATCGTAAACAATTTCCATCGCCTTGCCTCTCCGCAGGTCGTGGATGATGAGGAAAAGCAGGGATTTGACCTCAATCAGGATCCGGGCGTAAGCTACGGACTGACGGCGGGATGGAGTGGCAAGCAACAGGTGTTCGACAGAAGCAGAATGGGCAACGAAACCAGTTTCGGACTCGGTTTCAGCGGCAACGAAATGATTGGCAAGTTTGTGGCAGGCAACGACTTCAACTACGTTCAGGCGCATGCTACAAGTATTGCGGCTTCGGGCAAATATAATATTTCCAGCTGTTCGAGCGAAGTCATCGCCAGCGGCAGGGTTCAGATGAAGAACTATCAGGCAGTTGACCTCATCAACGGACTGGAGCGCCATGACGGCTATACTCACACCTTCTTCAAGTCGTTCACGCCTGCCCTGCAGAACAGCATCAGGCAATACGCCAGCCAAGGCGGCAGAATTCTGATAAGCGGTTCTTACACCGGAAGCGACATGCAGACTGAAGAGGAACAGGCGTTCCTGAGCGATATTCTGAAACTCAGCTATGAGCCTACAGGTTCTACGGCCATCACCAGGGACATCAATCCCGAAGATTCAACCGTAACAGAACGAGACAGTATTGTCTACACTTCGCCTAACGTCAAGGGGTTAGGTCTGCAGTTCAGCTTTATAACGAGCTGAATGCCCAGCATTATGCGGCAACCCATCCCGAGATATTGAAACCGGTTGGCAATTACGCCTTCACGGCGATGCAATACGATACGGGAACGAGTGCGGCGGTTGCCTACAAGAGCTCTACTTACCGCAGCTTCGTCATGGGATTCCCGCTGGAATGCATCATCGACGAAAGAACCCGCACCAGCGTGTTGCTCGGCATTCTCAAATTTCTGACAGATTAAATTAAAAGTAAAACAGATAAAAATTTTAAGCTTATGTATAAGATTCAAGCCAACCAGTCTGGCACTCGCTCTATCGAAGTGAGCGACCAGCATTTAGAGACCATCGAAAGTATCAGTTACTCCGCAACCTCGTAGACAGCAACGGCATTATCGACGAGGAAGTGCTCGATAAACTGAAACTTAATGTGCGTTCACTCCTCGAGAGCAGCGACATCAAGGATAAGGAGTTGCTCGATCTCTGTCTCGACGTCATCTACAATCAGAACATGAAGGCGCTCGGTCTTCACAACCTCGTTCTGCTCTACGTAGACTGGAAAGACAAGAAGCAGGCTGAGGCTGCAGCAGATGCAGAACCAGACGCAGTAAATGATTAAAAATATTGAATGGATTATAAGTTAACAGATTTCTTACCTACCACCAAGAAAGAATGCGAGTTGCGCGGATGGGACGAACTCGACGTCATCCTCTTTTCAGGAGATGCTTACGTTGACCACCCATCCTTCGGCCCTGCCATCCTCGGACGAATACTGGAAGCCAACGGCTATCGGGTAGCCATCGTTCCCCAGCCCGACTGGCACGGCGATTTCGAGACTTCAAGAAACTCGGTCGCCCTCGTCTCTTCTTTGGTGTTTCTCCGGGTGCCATGGACTCGATGGTGAACCGCTACACGGCCAACCGCCGCATGCGTAGCGAGGACGCTTTCAGTCCCGACTCCCGCCACGACATGCGTCCCGACTATCCATCTATCGTCTATACGCAGATACTGAAGAAACTCTTTCCCGACGTACCTGTAGCACTAGGCGGTATTGAGGCTTCGTTGCGCCGCATCAGCCACTACGACTATTGGAAAGACGAGCTCCGCAAGTGCATTCTCTGCGATTCGGGCGCCGACCTCATTCTCTACGGAATGGGCGAACGTTCTATCGTTGAACTAGCCAATGCCTTTGCAGAAGGCAAGACGCTTAGCCAAATCCACGAAATGCCGCAGGTGGTTTTCTACTGCAAGGAAAGTGAGATTCCGGGCGGTTTCAGGGACGATGACATCATCCTCCACAGCCACGAAGAATGTCTCCACAACAAGAAGGGACAGGCTGAGAACGTGCGCCATCTGGAGGAAGAAGCCAACAAGATGCATGCTCAGCGCATGATTCAGGAAGTTGACGGCAAATATGTAGTGGTGAATCCGCCTTTCCCGCTGATGACTACCGCGGAACTGGATGCGGCTTTCGACCTGCCTTATACGCGTTTGCCTCATCCCAAATACAAGGGCAAGACCATTCCTGCCTACGAGATGATCAAGTTCTCCGTGAACCTTCATCGTGGCTGTTTCGGCGGCTGTTCTTTCTGCACCATTTCTGCCCATCAGGGTAAATTCGTGGTTTGCCGCAGCAAGGAGAGCATTCTGAAGGAGGTGAAGAAAATCATCCAGATGCCTGATTTCAAGGGCTATCTGAGCGATTTGGGCGGTCCTTCTGCCAACATGTACGGAATGCACGGCAAGAATCAGAAAGCCTGCGAAGGGTGCAAACGCCCGTCGTGTGTAAACCCTCAGATTTGTCCGAACCTCAATACCGACCACAGCAAGCTTCTGGAGATTTATCATGCTGTAGATGCTTTGCCGGGAATCAAGAAGAGTTTCATTGGTAGTGGTGTGCGTTACGACCTTCTGCTGCATAAGAGCAAGGACGAAAAGGTGAATCAGGCGGCTAGAGAATACACGCGCGAACTGATTACCAAGCACGTAAGCGGCCGACTGAAGGTGGCTCCTGAACATACGAGCCCGGAGGTCTTGAAGTTCATGCGCAAGCCATCGTTCGACCTCTTCTACGAGTTCAAGCGCATCTTCGACAAGATCAACAAGGAAGAAGGTCTGAACCAGCAGATCATTCCTTACTTCATCAGTTCGCATCCAGGCTGTCATGAAGAAGACATGGCCGAACTTGCCGTCATTACGAAGGGACTGGATTTCCATCTGGAGCAGGTGCAGGATTTCACCCCTACTCCTATGACCATTTCTACCGAGACCTGGTATACGGGGTACGATCCTTACACCCTGGAGCCGGTCTTCAGCGCCAAGACTCAGAAGAGAAGCTTGCCCAGCGCATGTTCTTCTTCTGGTACAAGCCTGAAGAGCGCCGCGCCATCGAGAGTGAACTTCGCCGGATAGGCAGAGCCGACCTCATCGACAAACTCTACGACAGGAAGAGCATGGGTGGCAGTTTCAAGGGTAAGAAGACGCATTATGACGATAAGGCGATAGGTTCTACATACGATAATCCTGGTGTAGGAAAAGGTGCTAAAGGCAAGCGTGGAACTGGCAGAAATGCGTCTGACCGCTATGCACCAAAGGGTTTCGGAAATGTAGGCTGCTATGATGAAGATAAATATCTGAACGAAGGCCGCCCATTAAGCGGAGGTGCCGAGCTTCTTCAAGAACAAGAAGAAAAGAGCTTCAACCCTAATTTCGACAACGACAACCACAGTCGCAAGAACCGCTACAACAGCGGGGATAAGAACGAACGCGGCGGCCGTGGAAATCAAGGTCGTGGAAATCAAGGAAGAAATGAAGGTAGAGGCAGAAGAAGATAAATGCTAAAGAGGGTGAATCATATATTTATGACTCACCCTCTTTCATATTATATACTGAAACTTTTCCAAAATAATTTAGTACTGTCTCAAAGCACCGAGTAATTCAGCATTCTCGCTCTTGTTTCCTATCGTAATTCTCAGACAGTTGCCACACAACTGAACCTTGTTGCGGTTTCTTACGATAATGCCTTGTGCCACCAGATAATTATAGATGGCATTGGCGTCGGTCATTTTAGCCAGGAAGAAGTTTGCATCAGTAGGATAAACCTTCTCGCAGATAGGCAGATCCAGGAATGCAGCCATTACCTTAGAACGCTCCTGCAGGATGTTCTTCACCCATTCGTCAACCTTCAGCGGATTCTTCATCACTTCCAGCGCATGCTCCTGAGTAAGCAGATTGACGTTATAAGGATATTTCACCTTATTGAATATGTCAACAATCTCCTTGCTCGCAAAAGCCATTCCCAAACGGAGGGCTGCACAGCCCCATGCCTTACTCATGGTGTTGAGCACAATCATGTTGGGAAATCTGTCGAGTACGCTGCGGAATGTGCGCTCCGAAGAGAAATCGCTGTAGGCTTCGTCGATGATGACAATACCCTGGAATTTCTGCAACACCTCTACGATTGCCTCGCGGTTAATGTGATTACCCGTAGGATTGTTCGGACTGCAGAACCAGATAACCTTTGTCTGTTCATCGCAGGCTGCCAGCAGTTTTCCGGCAGAAATCTGATAATTTTCATCAAGCAATACAGAACGATACTCCACATCGTTGATGTCTGCACAAACTTCATACATTCCGTAAGTAGGTGCAATCGCTACTACATTATCCTTGCCCGGGCGGCAGAATACACGGTAAACCAAATCGATGGCCTCGTCAGAACCGTTGCCCAGGAAGATTTTCTCTTCAGCCACACCCTTAATCTTGCTGATCTGCTTCTTCAGTTCAACCTGCAGCGGATCAGGATAGCGATTGTAAGGGTCATTATATGGATTTTCGTTGGCATCGAGGAAGACGCGGGCATTTCTGCCTGCAAACTCCGTACGGGCGCAACTGTAAGGTGCCAGATTCCAGATGTTCTCTCGGCACAAATCTTTCAATTCTTTCATTTTTCTTTCAAAAGCTATTAAGAAGTATTTTTACAACTTCCCTTTTACCCTATTGTTTCAAACTGTTCACTCTCAGTCTCATCGCATTGGCATGAGCTTCCAATTGCTCATTTTCCGCCATGGTCACTACAGCATTTCCAATGTTACGAATACCTTCTTCTGTAAGATGCTGGAAGGTGATTTTGCGATTATAACTGTCCAGGTTCACTCCGTTGTAAGCCAAAGCATAACCATGGGTTGGCAAGGTATGGTTCGTACCGCTTGCATAGTCGCCTGCACTTTCGCACGCATAGTTTCCGAGGAATACACTACCTGCATTCACAACTTTTTCTGCCAGCTGCTCGTAATCGGCTGTGGCGATAATCAGATGCTCCGGCGCATAAGTATTACAGAGGTCTATTGCCTCCTCTTCAGTCTTCACGAGGATAAACTTAGAGTTATCTAACGAGGTTTGTGCCATCTCCTTACGTGGCAAACGTTCAAGTTGTACTTCAACTTCATTCTTTACATCATCCAACACCTTTTCAGATGTAGTAATGAAGAAAACCTGAGAATCGAAACCATGTTCAGCCTGCGACAACAGGTCGGCAGCAGCAAACACAGGGTTGGCAGTTTCGTCGGCAATAAGACAAACTTCAGACGGACCGGCAGGCATGTCTATAGCCACATCGTGCAGGGAAACCTGCTGCTTGGCAGCCATGACAAACTGGTTGCCCGGACCGAAAATCTTATAAACCTTAGGCACGCTCTCCGTACCGTAAGCCATGGCTCCGATAGCCTGAACGCCACCCGCCTTAAAGATCTTGCTTACGCCCGCAATCTTTGCCGCCATGAGGATAGCCGGGTTCACCTTGCCCTCTTTATTAGGAGGAGTACACAGTACTATTTCTTTACATCCCGCAATCTTGGCAGGAGTAGCCAGCATCAGAACGGTGCTAAAGAGAGGAGCAGTACCTCCCGGGATATACAATCCCACCTTCTCTATAGCCACACTCTTCTGCCAGCAGGTTACACCAGGGCAAGTTTCAACCTTTACACCATCAAACTTCTGGCTATGATGGAATGCGGCAATGTTATGATGGGCGAGGTGCAAAGCGTCTTTCAGTTCTTGAGAAACCATTTTCTCTGCCTCTTCGATTTCAGCTTCAGTCACAGCCAAAGAATCGAGATGGGCATGATCAAACTTCTCCTCGTAACGCTTCACGGCTTCGTCGCCATGGTTTTCACATCGTCGAGTACACCTTGTACGGTCGCATTCAGCTGCGAAACATCCAGGTGTGGGCGTTTTACAATCTCGCTCCATTCCTCCTTTGCAGGATACTTTATTACCTTCATTCCTATTATTAATATTTAATTATTAATGTTTAATGTTTGGTTTTTAACGCATAATGTCTCTAAATAAACATTACACATTAAACACTACACATTATTATAATATCATCTTTTCGATTGGTGTTACCAGGATGCCCTGAGCACCGAGTTCCTTCAACTTGCCTATGATTTCCCAGAAACGCTTCTCGTCGAGCACAGTGTGGATAGAGCACCATTCCTCATCAGCCAATGGGATAATCGTAGGACTCTTGATGCCTGGCAATACTTCTGTAATCTCCTGAACCTTTGCCTTAGGAGCATTCATCATCACGTACTTCTTGTCCTGTGCAGAACGCACAGCCTCGAAGCGGAACAGCATCTCGTTCAGAATCTGATGCTTCTCCTCGTCCATGTTCCAGTTGCCGATGAGCAGAGCCTCGCTCTTCATCACCACCTCAACCTCAGCAAGATTGTTGCTGACCAGAGTAGAACCAGAACTTACAATATCGAAAATACCGTCAGCCAAACCGATGCCCGGACTGATTTCTACAGAACCCGTAATGACATGGATGTCGGCATTGATGTTGTTCTTCTTCATAAACTTGCGCAGGATGTTAGGGTAAGAAGTAGCAATCTTCTTGCCGTTGAACCATTGCAATCCCGGATAATCAATCTTCTTAGGAATGGCGAGGCTCAGGCGGCACTTGCTGAAACCCAGACGGTCAATAATCTGCGCATTCTCTCCACGCTCAACAAACTCGTTCTCGCCCACGATTCCGATATCTGCCACACCAGAGGCTACGCTCTGAGGAATATCATCATCACGAAGGTAGAGAACCTCGAGAGGAAAGTTGCTTGACTGCACCAGAAGGGTGCGTTTAGAGGCGCTTACTTTGATGTCAGCCTCTGCTAAAAGATTCATGGTGTCGTCGAAAAGACGACCCTTGCTTTGTACTGCTATTCGTAACATATTTCTATATTTTGTTTGAAAACATTGCAAAAGTACATATTTTATTAGAATAAACAAATAATTTCTCACTTATGTGCAAAATATTTCGTACTTTTGCAGCTGAAATGAAGAATAAAGGATATTTATACGCATTATATGCACTATTTTTGCTCGCTGCCTGTACCGACAAGAAACCGCAGCAGGAGCTTACGCCATGGGGAACTCCTGTAGGCGAAATGGAGCATGCTGACAACTCTGATGGGGCTGATGGTGATGAAAAGAAACCTGCTTCAACCAGCAAGGGGCTTTCGCTCGAAGATATTCAGGCCAATGGTGAGCTCATCATGCTTACCGTTAACGGCCCTACTACCTATTATGATTACCACAGCCACGGAATGGGACTGCAATATCTGCTCTGCGAGAAGTTTGCCCAGCAGATCGGCGTGTCGTTACGCGTAGAAGAATGTAAGGATACGGCTGAAATGGTGCGCAAACTGGAGAAGGGAGAAGGTGATGTGATTGCCGTGCCCCTACCCCGAAAACAGACCAGAGGCAACCTGCTGTTCTGTGGTGTTACGCCCGACAGTACCCGAACCCAATGGGCTGTGCAGAACGGTAACAAGAGTCTTGCCGACACCCTGAACGGCTGGTTTAAGCCTAAGCTGATTGCTCAGGTCAAGCAGGAAGAATCGTGGCTGCTTTCTTCTGCCAGCGTGCGCCGCCACGTTTATTCACCATTTCTGAACCGTTCTAAGGGTGTTATTTCCCGCTACGACCACCTCTTCCAGCGCTATAGCGGAACGGCTCGCATGGACTGGCGTCTGATGGCTGCCCAATGTTATCAGGAGAGCTGTTTTGACCCGAATGCGAAGTCATGGGCTGGAGCTTGCGGACTGATGCAGATTATGCCAGGCACGGCTGCCCATCTGGGTTTGCCGATGAGCATGATTCATGAACCTGAGGCGAATGTGGCTGCGGCAGCCAGATATATGGCGGAACTGCAGGGCATTTCTCTGACGTGGGCGACCCTTTCCAGCGCATGCTTTTCGCCCTTGCTTCTTATAATGGTGGCTATTTCCACATCAGAGATGCGATGGCGCTGGCTCGCAAACATGGTCAGAATCCGCACAATTGGGGCGTAATTCGCAATTATATTCTGCGCCTTTCTCAACCGGCTTATTACACAGACCCGGTGGTGAAATACGGTTACATGCGAGGCACGGAGACGGTAGATTATGTGGATAGAATCAGAGCCCGCTGGGGTGAATACAGCGGTGGTTCAGGCTTCCATGAGAGTCTTCGTGGCAGCGGTATGGGCAGCGGTTCCTTCCATGGAGCCCCTGTTAAATCCAAGCGCCACTACCAGAATAAGTACCATATATATATAAATAGGGAACGCAGTGCGTTCCCTATCTGTTTATTACTTGTAACCTATAGGATGGTTATCCAGATACTTTCGTCTCGGTCGCGCGCCGCAGTCATGGCGTTGATGAGCCGCTGCAGCCAGATACGGGAGTTCACCACCATGCCCTCGAACTTGTTCTCCCAACAAGGATGCAGCCTTGTGTATCGTCAGGATAATTGCCTGCATGGATGCGGATGCCCTCGAAATTCGGTACACCCACCAGCAATGGCAGCCAACGCTTGAATCTTGGAGAATACGATATGACCACAGGATAAGTACCCTCAGGAATGGCAGTATGGCCAGGTACCTTACGAGCCTTCACGCCGCTCTTGCGGCTATAGCGTGCATCCACTTCCTCTGGCTTTAGCTTGATACCCAGCAGATTACGCCATGTAGGCTCCATGGTATCACAGAGATATGTATCCTTGGACAGCAGCTGGCTGTCAAAGGTATGAATCAATTTGCACTTGTCGTCTTTCTTCTTGCCGGGTAGCGAGTTACGATTTACGCTTGCATCGGTCAGCAGATAGAGTCTGCCGATGGTATAAGTCCCCTTTTAGCTATACGCTTTAATACTATTTCCATTTGCTTGAATGTTAAGTGTTAAACTATTTTACGTTGAAACCTCTCAGGTCGAGTCCGTCAGAACGGAATAATAGCTTCTTAAAACTGAATAACTGAATACTGAGTACCTTTCCGCCCTGCTTTCCGTCGGCTCCGTCGGCAGTTGCGCCCTTCGGAGGAATTTTCTCGATGTAATGGCGGTTCACCCAGTTTCTCAGCATCTTCGCCGTACCCTTCTTTCCGAAGTCGTTATGCAGACGCACCATTTCAGCCTGCGTGTAGGTGAATGTGTCAGGCAATTGCTGCAGCAGGTTGGCTGGTCCTCGCTTGCTCGATTTCTCTCCTAACTCATTAGCCTTGGCTATGCTTGCGCCAAAGAAAATCATCTTGCACCACAGGTCGTAGCTCTCGCTCCATCTGATGAACTCTTCTATTTCGGGTTCCCATTTGCAGCCGTTTGCCACGTATAGCACGCAAGCCTTGAGAAAGGCAATAACGTTGCCACGGAAGGAGAGATTCTCGAACACTCTGTTTTGTGACATGCGCGAAAAGTCGGCGTTCTCATCCTTTAACTTTTCTGCCAGGGCGAAAGCCTCAGCACAGTCTATTCTACCCGATGCCTTACACAGATTCTCTATGTACGGTCTGAGCGCCTCTCTGAAAGCATCGTCGTATTCGCCGTATACAGGCATTTCTGCGCCGATTTCCCGCTCCGGGATGGTACAGAAGTTGATGCGGCTGATAGGTCCGTCGGTGAGCACCTTTGAGAAATATCGCTGCCCCAGTTGGACGGTGGTCGATGCATTCCAGTTGAACCGGATGGTGATGCGCTCGGTGACGCTCGATGTACCCACGCGAGTCTGACCGTATTGGTTGCCCGGATCAAAGGCAAGGCACATGATCTTGAACTGCTGGTTGCCTTGCCCCTTGAGGGCATCGAACTGGTCTATCTCATTGAGCGATGTATAGAGGAAATGTTCCTGAGCCTCAGCCGTGCGCATGACGAATGCCGGATTGGTCATATCGGCGTCTATCTCCTGTATGATGAGGTTTTCCGGGCGCTTGCGCTTATCCTTGTTGGCGCCCTTGCGTGTCACCTCTTCTTTCCATTCCTTCTCCCGTTGCAGGTTCTCACGGTCGCGCTGTCTGATGTCCTCCATAATCATGTTGATAGGCATCTGCACACAGTTCTTGCCTGCGCCCGTACCCGCCAGCAGACAGCACATCAGGGTAGCCTCGTGCTCCACATTGTCGATATACTTGAAGGTGGTCTTGCAGAGGTGTGTGGCAAGTGGCGGGAAGATGGCGTGTGCCACGGCAGGCTTGTATACGTCCGGTGTCTTCGATAGCAGCAGCTCCACGAGTTTCGGGAGATGTTCGGGCATCGGAGGCGGTACTAATTTATCATCTTCCGCATTGATATCCGTGCCGCCCTCGGAACTCTCAGTTTTAACGCCACGGCATCCTTCTGGGAGGACTTCTCTGCCTGGGCATTGATGCGGATCACGGCTTGCGACATCGGCTTCGAACTGTCACCATATTTCGCATAGAAGTCGTGGATGAGCTGTTGGCAGTCACGTTCCTGCAAAAAGGCAGGCATCTTCTGTGCCACCACCGCCTTCAGTTCCTCTTCGGACATCACTCTCGATGCGCCTGCACTCATGATTGCCAGGAGCGATGAGTGACGAGAGCCTGGGGTGTTGATATCTACGTCCTTCAGCCCTGCCGCATTGCGGAAGAGGTCGAAGGCTGCGAGGTTCTTGCCGTTGCCACTGCCCCAGCATCCTGATGAGCTCCAGCAGGGCTGAGATGAGCAGCATGAGCAGCATTGCTATCACAAGGTTGGGCAGGCTGAATAGCAGAAACAGCCACACCTCTTCCGTCGATGGTGAGGCCACGAGTCAGGTAGGCTTGTCTGCGCTTCTTCAGCTCTTCCTGTGGCAGCACCTCGTACCAGTGGGGCGAGCGATAGATTTCAGACGCCTTGTCGGTGATGAAGAGCATGCGTTCTGGCGTGATGCAGCTCTCGTCGTAGGGCACGCCCAGTGCCTCGCAATAGGCTCGCTGCGTCTCCTCGATAGTCATGCCGACGGGCATGCGGATGTCGATGTGCAACTTCTTGCGGGCTGAGTACTCCAGGTGCAGCAGGGCTCCGTTCCAGATGGTGTCGCTGCAGTTCAGCTCCCGTGCCTTCTCTATCGCCTTGTCCACATATTCCTTGTCGTCCACATCGATGGTGGTCTGGAAGAGGAAGCTTTCGGGCACGGCATTTTTCTGCGAACGCCTGTTGTCTCGGAACTGGTAGTAGTGAGCGCAGCGGAAGGGCAGCTGCTTCTTCAGTTCATCGTTACCCCACGGATGGCAGCTACCAGGTCTGCCATCCAGGGATAAGCGATGGTCTTGTCGTAGACCGAGTGGCTGGAGCTTACGCCCCTTTATTGCCATTCTTGTACGGATTATATGCTATAATATGTTCCATTTTTGAATGTTGAATGATTCATTATCAATTCCCCTTGATATCTGCCTCCTTGAATCCGGCAATCAGTTCCTTGTGCTCTACCTTGAGGTAGCGCAGCATGTCCTGCTTGTCCAGGTCACGGCTGAAGGTATAGTTCACCTGCACCGTGCGCTTGGTGGTGCGCACCACGGCATGCTTGGTCTTGAAGATTTCCTCGAAGAGCTTCTCGCCCGTACGCTCGTAAGGCTTGAAGTCGAACTCGTCGCCTCCCTTCTCGCCAGAGCATACCATTCTGCCCGGTATCACCTTAGGCTGTTCGCAGATAACCTCGGTATCGTTCCATGGCGCCTTACGGAAGGCGATGGTACCGTTTTCTTCACTGATGATGGCTCCGTCCACCTTCTGGGCGTTGAGGAGCTGCTTCTTTGCTGCTTGTTTCATAATCGTAACAACTTGTTTAAAAGATGAATAATGTTAGTTGATTCGCGTATCGTTGATATACAGGCCGTCGGCAGCATATCGGATGTCCATCGGCTTTTTCAGAGGGTCATAACAGACTCTTTTCATCATGACACATTCATGACACCAACATCTGTCCTCGTCTTCCATCACAGGCTGGATAAATTCCTTGACCCACTTGTAAAACAACTTACGCTCAGGATCCTTCGAACAGCCTATCGTCATATCTCTCACCACCTGAGAGTCTACGAATGTCATACTTCCAAGCCAATTTACTATTTCGATTTACCTTGTCAGCATTGCCAAAGAATTCACCGAAAACAAACGAGGTTTAAAATCCTTCGGAACCTTTTGGTTTCCGCTTCCACGTATATTTCTACCACTTTTCCCTCCGTGTCGGCTAATACCGGGAACAATGTATCTCTGCCGATATCCGTGATGGCAACCAGGTCCTCGATGCAAAGAACAGTCCTTCGTCGTTTTTACCACTCTCAATCCGCCATACTGCGGATGATAAAACACATAAGCGTTTCCTTCCATATTTATATATAATGTTTATGAGTTGGACTGCGAGATATTCGCCAAATTTCAGTTTCAGGAACGGTACCGGATTCCTATAAACAAAACGCCCGCAACCAGACTTTACTTGTCTGATTACGGGTGCAAAGATAGGGCAAAACACCTATGGGAAAAATAGGAAAAATAGGATTAATATTTGTCCCATAAAAAATCATCTATGGGCAAAGAAATCAGCCACTTTATCATCCATTTCTTTATTTTTCATGTCCTCACAATGATTGAAGACATTGTAGAACGATTTAATCGTAGCTTCTCTTCGTATATTGCAATCCTCAGTAAGAAATCTATAAATGGCATTGGCACTAACGATGTGCTGCGGTGCCAGGATGCCTTTTCTTCTCCAATATCTGATAAACGCAAATATTGCGATATTCAATGGTGAAGACTTGCTCGCACTGGTAGACATAGAATTTAGGCCATTTAGGGTGAGAAATTCTATGAATGTAGAGGCTTGTTCAGCGGTCGTCTCTTCATCTTTTAAAGAAGATGCTTCATCAGACACAAAAGGTATTCTTTTTTTCGGCCGATTCTGGTACCATTTTTCAATGGTTTTCTATTCCTTTGCTCCAGGTATTCATAATAGCCATCCAGAGTGGCGATATAGGCATCAAGCCTAGGAAGTTCAGCTTCAACCAAATGATTGTCTATTCTGTTAAAGGTCTCCAAGTATCGACGTACTACGAGCGCATCATGATAATCTCTTTCCTGCATGGCAACATCTACCAGTAATTGTACGTGTTTGCTCATATCCATAGGAGGGAACGCCTCAAATTGTAAGTATACTCAATATACTTGCTGCTGCCATTCAATTGAATGACCACGCAAAAAAGGCCGAATCGCCCATACTTCAGTATCAAGCGCAAGAGCTTGATTATAAATCTCCCCATAATTCGAAATTTATAATAGTTAGTAATAGAGTTCTTTGTCGCTCGTTCCTTAGTAGAGGACGTTAGAATTTGTTTGCGCTAACAATTTTGCTGGTACAAGCAAATGCCAGGAGAACTATAAGGGAATACACCCTTAGGGGACAGTTGGTCTCCGATTTCATCATATTTTACTTTCTTTTTTTTAGGTATTTATTTATAGATTAGAATTAGCCTCAAAATGAGTTCGCTAACACATAATGAGGCGGAAAAACTCACTTATATATTACTTCATAAAAGCCAGCAAGTCCTTTCCCTTATGCATAAGGTTGAGAACCACTACGGCTTGCATTCCGTAAATTTTCTTATATCTTTCTTTCATCTCATACAGCATGGTAAGCTTGGATTCCCTTTCCCTTACATATTTCTTATAGTTCTCCACCGCCTCTATTTCTTGGTAAAGATAATAGCCGATGATGTAGCAGAATTGCCTGATGGTCTCAAAAGATTTTGAGGTATCTTGCTGTCTTAGTTCTCTAATGGTATCGTAAGCAGGTCCAAACTCCAATTTTATTATTGTGGGGGTTGTGATTTCCTCCACTAGTATGTGGTCAAGGAGTGCTCCCACTTCCTTGACAACCTTGCCTCTCATATAGCCGTCGGCATATGAATTCATGTAACTACGTCCTTTTCCCATAATTTCTTTTTTAAATTTCGGTGTGAAATTACAAAGAAAGAGCGAAATAGAGGCGCGTACTACGATTCCTTAATTCGTAATATGAGTACTATTATTTTTCTGATTTTTAGATTTTTGACAAAAAAGAGGGAAAAGTGAGCATTCTTGCAGCATCACTTCTCCCTGTTACTTTTATGGAATTTGCATGATAGGTGCAGCACTCTGCACTGCTTATTTAACTTGATTATAACATTTGGTAAAACCAGCAAGGCTGATACGCTTTACGATTGAACCTGCCACTTTATCGTAGTATTTCAAAGATAGATAATTACTCTTTTTGAGTTGGTCTGGTTCAAGGGACAGATAGAAATAGCTAAAAAATCCATCAGTATCGATTTTACCATCATCTCCATATCCTTCAAAATACATGGTTGTATCATAAGAATCTTCTGTATAATTATCTTTAGTTATGATAAGACGATAATCTACGCTTGTTATTCTGCTTGATATTTTTCCGTCATTCTTGACAGCTGCATCCCAAGCTGTATCAAAATAAGCTAATCCGTCGTATGTTTTTACGACACGTAAGCTATTGTTCGCTGGAAAATATACCGCATCTATATTGCCACCGACATAATGTACAATCATGTAGATTTTTTCCATTGTATAATCATCCTCATTACTTTCTAGTTTCCAATATCCCTGTGCTCTTGTAATATTCGCTATTAATATTAGAAAGAACATTAATATAAATTTTCTCATAAATCTTTGTTTAAATCGTTTCTTTTATCGTTATTTTAACCCCTACTTATTTGTTTTCATTAGCGTTTAGACGCTTCTTGAAAGCCTTTAGAGCAGTTTTGAGCATATCAGATTCGACCTCTTGCATGAACGAAGACATAAACTCGAAATCAATTTCACCCTTATTATTAACAGGGAGTAGAATCCTCTCTCGTTTTATACGTTTGTCATTTATCTCTCTGTTAAAACAATACTTCTCTGACAGACGATTAATAATAGGCAACATGAAAAGGTAGGCATATTTATCCAATCCTTTACGCTTAAGTTGAGTAACATGGTCGCTTGCGACAAACTCATACTGATGGAAGAAGGCACTACCGACACTGCCGCTATTGGCTATAGTTATACAATCATCGAATATTCTTATGCTGCCTTCATTACCGATGAATCCATCCACTCCATTGTTGAGTGCCGTGGATGAAACATACGGGACTGTACCTTCTGTGTGATCTGCTTTTTTAAGACGTTTTCCACGCTGAATTTCTGTGAAAATCTCTGTAATAAGAAATGGTTTCCACTGATGGAGGCACAATTTACCCCCCCTAAATTCTCTCTGAGTATCAGCTGTTTGCATAATTTTTCTATTGTTGGTTTCAATAATAATATTTCTTTTCTACGCATGTATTCTTCCATAAATTGCCAATCTGGAGAATCTTCATCTGTAACAGGTAATAAAATCTTTTGGCGTTTCATTCTTTTCTCGTTAAACTTGTAACCATACTCAAATTTTACTTTTTGCTGAATTATCATGGTCTTCAAGAATAACATAACGTGGTAAGATGTTATACCATTCTTCAAATGTAATCTTTTAACATCATCAGAGAAGATACATTCATATGGATGAAAAAACGTCTCGACAACACTTCCATTGTAATTTACTCCTAAAACAAGTTTATCTAAACTTTCATTAGTGTTATCTACCCATGCGGTTATACCATTGTTACTGTCTGTAGCTCCAATAAAAGGGCGCTTACCAACTTTCATGACGGCTTTTGTCAATCGTTTGCCAGGCGATATTGTAAATATATCAGAGATTACAAACGGTTTCCAACGTATTGATAATAGCTTATTCATTATCTACCTCCTCATTCTCAAACAAGTAACCACGTCCATGAGACATCATATTGAACTCAAACGTCAAATAATCTGCCATAGTTTTTTCAAAGTCTGCTTCAGAAGGTATCTCGTCATTAAAATAATAGAACGAATGCAACCATTCGTCTTCTGGCAGAATAGTTGTATAGACACAATAGCTATTTGGTGCTTGGCATCTTCCAAACCAAACATCTAACAAATGTTGTTTTTTATCTTTTGCACTTGATGTCTCGACTAATCCAATATGTTTACTCACCTTATATCCATCATTTGAAAAATCTATGAATTTACAAACATGATTTTTATCATGCGGTATACCTGCCGTAAAAACCGCAATGCAAGGATTGGTCCCTACACTATAGAATGTATCTTTTTGCAATGTTATGACACCCTCCAAAGTATGACGTTTAAGTATATTATATTTTATGTTCTTTTCAGCCACCGTTTTACCCGTTAAAGAAGACTGAGGTATAATAACTATACATTTTGCTCCTTTAACTAACGAATCTAACAAATGTTCTGTAAAATTTATCTCATATTGTTTTGAGTCTTTTGTCTTTTGTGCTTGAGAATAAGGAGGATTCATCATGCCTACAGTACATGCATTTAACTGAAGTTGAGCTGGGTTTTGAGCCAGAAAGTCCCAGTTATGCAAGTTGCTTTTACCATCTCCACGCAATATCATGTTTGTAGTAGCAATTGTAAACATGTACCCTTGAGATTCTATACCAAACAATTGGTCTTGGCGTATTGATCTTTTAACCGCCTCATCGTCCGTTTCCTTCAGCATATAATGCATCGCTGCAATAAGAAATCCTGCTGTGCCACAACAAGGATCAAGAACTTTGTCGGAAGGTTTGAGTTCAGCCAGATCACAAAACAATTCTGTTATGTGCTTCGGTGTCAAAACAATGCCAAGAGATTGTCCATCCCCTCCTGAATATGACATAAACTCACCATAGAAGCGACCTATATAATCCTCTGATGAAGAAGTATACTTTATGCTTTTATATATATTATCATAGATAAATTTTGCGTAATATTTCAGAGGAGTCATATCTAACGCCTCATCTTTACTATTAATTTTAGGCGCATCTTTTATAAAAGCGAAATGTGCAAGAAGCTTATCACGTTTTGTATCAGGTGTAACATTAGCACGCTTCAAATTACTGCATATCGCCTCATAGATTTTGAACCATCCGTTTTATAATATCTCCATTAAGAGATTCCAAATCAAACGTTTTATATTCAATTTCTCTTAAAGCCAACATTATTCCGGAAACTATAAGAGGTTTTGCTCTGTTGTCAGACTTCCATAAGAACGTAAGTACTCATGCAAAGTTGCAGCATCTCTTATAATTTCTGCTGTTGTTTTTCTGCATCTGTAGTTTCTTTTAATATTTCCTTATAATAGTATTCATTAATATTTGACAAAGAAAAAGATATGAAAGATTCTAAGTCTTCAAGTTGCTGGTATTCCCTCTATCATTTATAAATAGCGGGGTTATACGATGTCTTTTGCATCTCCAGAAACTCCAATAGCTATCACTTTTCGATACGCTGTGTTCTTTGCTAAATGCAAACCATAGAAAAGAGCACCATTCACTGCATACTCGAACAGACTTAGTTGACAAATCAACCAGGTCTTTTCTGTTAACATAATATGATGGGACAAGTCAGCCTTGTCTTCAATAACAATAATAAAATCTTCCACGACCCCACAATATTCAGGATAGCCAACATTTCCAGTCTTTGATTTAGAAGCCGTTTTCAAAGCCTCGTCTATGTCTTTAATGTCGCAGCCTTGTGGTGTGAGATTTATATCAGCATCTTTTAGCAATTCATATACCCAAAAATCCGTTTTAACTTCTTTCTTTGCCATAATATGATATTAAAACTTTTACTTTTTCAAACTTTCAGTGTAAACACATTTCCCCCTGGTAAATCCTCCAAGGTGATCACCCACTCTATCTCCCCACTCTCTGGGTCGACATCAATAGCATACGCCGTGCCTTCCTGCTGTCCGTCGAAGCGCACGTTGAAGCGCCAGAGACCGTTCTTCAAAATCTGGTCTCTGGTAATCTTGATGGTTGAAATCTTGGAGATATCTATGTCGAGGCGCTTGGCTATCTCCTGATAGCTAAGCACCCATCGGGTCTTACCATTAGAAATGTATTCATAGGCTATGCCATCCTTGGTGAAGCCGATACCCTCAGTATCGGTAATGGCATAATAACTGGGAGCCTCGCTGTCGGCAGGTGGGCTGACAACCGGGTCTTCGATATCGGAGCTTACATCATCCTTGCTGCAACTGGCAAGGGCAAGCGTAAAAAATGCGGCTACAAGAGCCAGCTTCCCCAATATGGGGGGGTAAATCTACTGATAATCATAATGTTATCGTTTTATTATCATTTATGTGGCAATATACCACACCACAAAGTTACGATTTCTTTTGGAAACTGCCAAGGATTTCGGGAGAAAGTTTCTAAAAAAGTTATTTTTGGATGCAACCCAGTCGCCATGTAAGGGCCCTTGGCGATTGCCATTATAACCATGGCTTAGAATGCCTAAAGTGTACTCAGTACTCAGTACTCAGTTTTTTTCGCGATAGTTACCTTTCCTATGGTTACATATTGTAATTAATTATTTTTATATTATATATTATTATATATATAATAATATATAATATACTATCTATACAGAGAATGGTAACAACAGCGAAAAAAACTGAGTACTGAGTACTGAGTACGTTTCCCGTAATCGGGTATTACTTCGTAATGTGCTGATTTATATAGCAAAACATAGTTTCTATGCCGCAAAAGCATAGAGATGCACCGCATAAACATAGAGTTCGTATTTAGAACTAACTTTCAAATCGTAAGTTTGCTGAAAATCGCTCCTTATCACATGTCTAAATTTGGTAGATACCGGATTTTTTCGTATCTTTGCACCAGCAATCGAAGGAAATGCCTTAGGTGCCTGAAGGCGGTCTTCTATTAAGACCAACGCGGGTCATAAATGATGGCAGGCGCCGGTCATCAATGAAGACCCCGAAAACGGCAGGAACGGGGCGTTCTGGGGAGTTGCAAAACAAAGGACTCTAAACATACTGCAAACGACTATGATTAATTACAGCATCGTAATGCGTAGCGTGAACGCAAATCTTCTGGAAATCAACCAGGCTAAGTCACGCATCAACCAGGCAAAGAAGGAGGGCAAGACCCCTGACCCAAATGACCTGGAACTTGTGAAGACCGAGAAGCAGAATGCTTTCGCCATCTCGCAGTACACCGACATCATGACCATCGAGAAGTTTGCCAAGCACATCACCTCTCATGGCAGTGTTTATTCAAGAGCTGACATCAGCGCCATCCTCTACATCGCCGTAGACTGCATGCGTGAGATGTTGCTTGAGGGCAAGAAAATCCGTCTGGGCGATCTCGGTGATTTCTCTCTCCTTCTCACCTCGAAGGGTGCTGAGGATGCTGACAAGTTCACCGCACAGAACATCACCGGCGTGAAGGTTCAGTGGGAGCCTGGTCAGGAGTTTAAGAACCTTCGCGATGACGCCGAGTTCAACCTCGTAGCCAGCCGCAGTGCTCAGGCAGCCGTTATCAAGGCGATTAAGGAGGGTAAGACCAACGTTGACCTCAACGCCCCAACCACTCCGGATAATACGCCAGGCGGTTCAAGCACCGGTCAGACCGGCAGCGAAGGCCAAGGCTCTGAATCAGGCGGCGGTACTACCGGCAAGGACGATACTGGCGACGGCCTTGAATAGCCAAAGGATAGTCTGGCTAGGGTGCTAGCCCCTAGCCAAGCTTATCGCCCCAAAAAGTAAACATGAAACACTAAACATTAAACACTAAGAAAGATGAAAGCGAACACTTGGAAAACAATTCTGCAGATAGCCATCAGCATTCTGACCGCTATCGCTACTACGCTCGGAGTAACGAGCTGCATGGGATAAAGAACAAAAACGACCGCTCACCTCAATATGAGGAGAGCGGTCATTTTCGGTCACGGTCATTTTCGGTCATTAAGGATTACAGATTATCAAAATATCCCTCTATCGTATAAAATAAGGTTAAATCGAGTTCGCCCAGCCAACAAAATCCATCCATATAATCAACTTTCTGAATATTTTTTTGTATTTTTGCAGATATATTGCAAGAATGTAGGGGGTTGAGCATGGCTTATCCTCCTAGATTATAGGCGCATAATTATTAAAAGATCAGAGAATGAAGAAAATATTTATCATGAGCATTATAACCATGCTATCAAGCCTGTATTCTTGTCAGGCGCAAAATAAGGGCTATAAGAGTCTGTCGGCAGATGACTATGAGAAAGCCATCGCTGACACCGCAGTAATCCGTCTCGACGTACGAACCGCAGAGGAGTTTGCCAATGGGCATATTCGGGGCGCAATCAACATTGACGTACTGAAATCAGACTTCGAACAGAAGGCCGCTGCCACTCTTCCTAAAAGCAAGACTATCGCCGTGAACTGCCGAAGCGGCAAGCGAAGCAAAAATGCCGCAGCTATATTGACAAAGAACGGCTATCAGGTAATAGAACTCGATTCCGGCTTTATTGGCTGGCAGGCAGCAGGAAAAGAAATCGTAAAGGAGTAAAGTTAAAATAACTGAACTTCCCCACATGCGAAAGTTCCGTTAGTTATTATAAAATTTTAATTTGTAGCGTATGAAAAGAATTTTGCGAATTTTGATGATTGCCATCTACTGCATGGTTTCATGCAATATGGTGGCGAATGCGGGCAACGACAAGCCTATCTCTGTAAATGCACTTCCTGCCAAGGCTCAGACCTTACTCAGCCAGCATTTCAATGGTCAGAAGGTGATGCTTGCTACCATTGAGTCGGGCGTTGTGAGCAGAAGCTACGATGTGGTTCTGCAGAATGGCACGAAGCTAGAGTTCGACAAAAAGGGAAATCTTACAGAGATTGACTGCAAGCAGGCCACCGTGCCAGACCAGCTGATTCCGCAAGCCATCAAGAATTACCTGATGGCTAATTATGCAGGACAATCGGTGAAAAAGATAGAAATGAACAAGAATGAATACGAGGTAGAACTGGCTAACGGATTGGATTTGACCTTCAACAAGCATTTCCAATTAATAGATATTGACTGATTATCAAGTTAACTGAACTTTCGCATATCAGGAAGCTAAGTTTAGCAAATAGTTTAAGTACGGACTGAAGGCCCAAAAGCAAAAAAAATCCCAGTCAGGATAAAACCTTGACTGGGATTCTTATTTTAAATCTCTCTCTTATTTTTCTCATCTATAAAAAGATGATTACTTCAAACCACGATTGATAAGTGTTGTGTTGAGAAGCATCACGTACTTACGATACTGACTGTTGTTCAAGATAACGTGCATGTACTTGAGATCCTTCAAAACTGCCTTGTCAATCATTGCAGAACGTTCCTCACCCTTTGCTGTTGCAGCATTCATCATGTCTGCGGTGAAGTTCTTGTGTACATCAGCTACAGCCTCTACCTGGTCGATGTTCAAGCTCAAAGCATCTGCCAAGCTAGACATCTTTACATTCATGTTGTAAGCTGCTGTTGCATTTGTCTCCTCTTCTGCTGCGAAAGTAGCTGTTGCCATTGCAAACATAGCTACTGCTAATACCATAATCTTCTTCATAATCTTTTTACCTTTCTTTACTTTGTGAGTCCTGCACATCCGTAGACGCCGGCTCTGTTAAACATTATCCTATAGTCTTTTTCTTTAAGACGCTGCAAAGATAAGAACTTTTCTCTGTGTGCGCAAACATTTCTTGGGATATTTTCAGTTTTCCGCCTATTTCTTGACTTAAATCAACAACAATACACCGAAATAGGCATCAGAACGTTAGAGATATTACATTTTCTCTATCATTTTGTAATATCATCGAAAAAAAAGCCCTTTTTCTTCGTTTATACCAATTATTATTTGTACCTTTGCAAAAGATTCAACCTATAAAACAAGCAAAATGGTACAGGAAAATCATATAGACAAGGCACTCGCCTTTATGGAAAGTCTCGAGAAACTGGGCAACCAGCTCAAGGCGGCTGAGGAACACCAGAAGCAGCTCATCGCCCGAATGCTGGATCTCAAGAAAGAGAATCTGACCGACGGCGAGGAATATGCTGAACTCTCGCAGAAGAGCAAAAGTCTGCAGGACATCATCGACAAATGGCGCCCTATCTATCTGGAGCGCATGGAGATGGTAAAGAGCGTAAGCATTCAGAAAAGAAAAAGAAATAATAAAAAATAAATATAGAAATGGAAACAAACAACAAAAACAAGTTTATTGTAGTTTCATACGCACTGTATGATGTAACTAATGGTGACAACGGCGAGGAAATGCTCATCGAGCGCACAACCGACGAGCGTCCGTTCATCTTCATCAGCGGTATGGGTGTTACCCTGCCAGCTTTCGAAGAGAAGGTGGTAGACCTGGCTAAGGGTGATGAGTTCGACTTCCAGCTGGACCCAGAGCAGGCTTACGGACAGCACTATGATGAGCGCGTACTGGAGCTCGACAAGCAGATTTTTACCATCAACGGCCAGTTTGATGCACAGCACGTACAGGTAGGCGCTATCATCCCATTGCAGAACGAGGATGGCAACCACTTCAACGCAGTCGTGAAGAACATCAGCGATACAAAGGTAACCTGCGACCTGAACCACCCATTGGCTGGCTTGAAGCTCAACTTCTGCGGCCAGATTCTCGAGAGCCGCGAGGCTACTGCTGAGGAGATTGCCAAGATGGCTCAGATGATCAGCGGCGAAGGTGGCGGCTGCTCAGGTGGCTGCGACAACTGCGGCGGCGACTGCAAGGATGGCAACTGTGAAGGTGGTTGCGAAGGCGGCTGCAACAAGTAATAAACACCTTTATAATATATTAAGGTAATGAGGAATACATTTGGCAATCTTTTCACTCTCACTACGTTTGGAGAGAGTCATGGAATAGCTGTAGGAGGCGTTATTGACGGATTTCCTGCAGGCATAGAAATCGACATGGACTTTATCCAGAGCGAGCTGAACCGCCGACGCCCAGGACAGAGCCACATCACTACGGCCAGAAAGGAAGCTGACAAGGTGGAGTTTCTGAGTGGTGTGTTCGAAGGCAAATCAACAGGAACCCCTATCGGCTTTGAGGTGCGTAACCAGAACCAGCATTCTCAGGACTATGAGAACATGCGCTGTCTCTTCCGCCCTTCTCACGCAGATTTCACCTATCACGAGAAGTATGGCGTACGCGATCATCGTGGCGGCGGCCGTTCTTCAGCCCGCATCACCATTGCCCGATGCGTAGGCGGAGCTTTGGCTAAACTTGCCTTGCGACAGTTGGGCATCAGCATCACGGCCTATACATCGCAGGTGGGCAGCATCGCGCTGGAGAAAGATTATCATCTGTATGACCTTAACACCATAGAAGATAATCCGGTGCGCTGTCCTGACCAGCGGAAGGCGAAGGAGATGGAAGATCTCATCGCCCAGGTTAAGGCCGACGGCGATACGATTGGTGGAATCATCACTTGCATCATCAAGGGTTGCCCGGTAGGATTGGGCGAGCCTGAGTTTGATAAGCTTCATGCCCAACTGGGTGCTGCCATGCTTGGCATTAACGCCGTGAAGGGTTTTGAATATGGTGAGGGATTTGCCGGAGTTACTGCCCGCGGAAGTGAGCAGAATGATGTCTTTATCCCGAAGGCTGATGCTGCAGAAACGCCAGAAAATGCTGCTGTGAATCAGGATATTGCTGCCCGTATTACAACAAAGAGCAATCATAGCGGAGGAATACAGGGCGGTTTGAGCAATGGTCAGGACATCTATTTCCGTGTTGCCTTTAAGCCAATTGCTACTCTGCTGATGGAGCAGAATACGGTAGATTTGGAAGGAAATGCCACCATGCTGACTGCCCGCGGCCGTCATGATCCTTGCGTTTTGCCAAGAGCCGTGCCAGTGGTTGAAGCCATGGCTGCCATGGTGATTCTGGATAACTATCTCTTGAATAAAACAATAAAACTTTAATTAGTGATTAATTGGTAGTGATTAACAAACTAATCACTACTAAATAATCACTAATATCTACCTAAAGCTTACTGTCCTTTAATAGTTTTGGGCAATATTCATTAAAAAAGCATTTATCGCAGAGCGGCTTCGTACTCTTGCAAATATATCTGCCATGCAGCAGAATCCAATGATGCGCATTCGGAATATCCTCAGCCGGAATGTGTTTCATCAGATAATCTTCTACTTTTCGGGGCGTATCTGCCGTTTTCGGCACCAACCCCATACGATGACTCACACGGTAAACATGCGTATCCACCGCCATCGTAGCATGACCGAACCATACGGCACGAATCACATTCGCAGTCTTGCGCCCCACTCCTGCCAACTTCTCCAAATCATCCGCAGCCTCAGGCACCTCACCTCCGAACATCTCAATCAGCTGGCGAGACATTTCAGTAAGATGCTTCGCCTTGGCATTCGGATAACTCACCGAACTGATCAACTCATAAATATCTTCCTCGCTCGCCTGTGCCATGTGCTGCGCATCAGGATAACGGGCAAAGAGAGCAGGCGTAACCATGTTGATGCGTTTGTCGGTGCATTGCGCAGAAAGCAAGGTAGCCACCAGAAGCTGAAATGCGCTACCGAACTGCAACTCGGTAGTTACATTCGGCAGCGCACTTCTGAAATGATTCAATATAAAATCGTATCTTTCCTTACGAAGCATTTCTCTTACTTTTTAGCAGGAGCAGCCTCCTCTTTCTTCAGCTTTCCCTTGTAAGCCTTGTTCAAGCCGGAAATCACCTCTTTTGTAATATCGTAAGCCTTGTCAGCATAGAGCAGATTATCGCCGCTCTTAGAGAAGATGATGCTATACTTCTTGTCCTTGTTATAGCGGGCAAGATAGTTGGCAATGCTGTCGTGGAGCGCCTTGTTGTACTTCTCCTGCTCAGCAGCAAACTCGTTGCTCAAGCGCTGCTGCAAGCCCTGCAGGTCGTTGTTCTGCTTCTGCAGTCCAGCCTGGATAGCCTCAGCCTGCTCGCGGGTGTAAGCATTCTGCTGAATCTTCTGCTGGAAGTTGGCTGCTGCTGCCTGAAGCTGCTGGCCCTTCTGCGCAATAGTAGCCTGAATGTTCTGACCCTTCTTCTCCAAGATAGAAGAATACTCCTTAGCAAAGGTATACTGAGTCATGATAGAGTCTACCTCTACATAAGCAATCTTCAATTCAGCAGGAGCCTTGCTCTCTGACTTAGCCTCTACCTGAGGCTGAGATTTGTTGCATGATGCCAATGACAGGGCAGCAACAGCTGCAATTGCCACTGAACTCAAAATGTTCTTTCTCATTTTTTCTATCATATTATATTATTACTATTTTCTAATAAGCCTTGTTGGCTTCCCTTGCCTCGCGGTCCTGATCCACCACACAATGAATGCCCTGCTTGCGCAAGCCCGGATTGTCGTGCACATGCTGGGAAGAGAACTTGCCGTTCTTCTTAAAAATCACCTTTACGCAAAATAATGCCATGCAGATAGCAATTATTAACACGCTTAATAACATTAATTTTATCATTTTTATTACCTTTGCAGTGCCTTAGTGCACTTTTGGGTGCAAAGGTACTATTTTTTTGGGAATAACCAAAACAAAATAGCAGAAATAAATGTTTTATCAAAACAAAATAATAGAAAATAAATGAATAAAAGTGAATTGAAGCCTGCTCTCGTGTTCGAGCAGTTCGCAAAAATCAACGAAATACCTCGTCCTTCCAAGCACGAGGAGAACATGATTGAGTTTTTGAAATCTTTCGGAGAGGCTCATCAGCTCGAAACGCTGGTAGATGAAACCGGTAATGTGCTCATCCGTAAAGCTGCCACTCCAGGCTACGAGCATGCTGAAACCATCATCCTGCAGAGCCACATGGACATGGTTTGCGATAAACTGGTAGATGTTGATTTCGATTTCCACAAAGACGCCATCCAGACTTACGTAGACGGAGAATGGCTTAAGGCAAAAGGCACTACATTGGGTGCTGACGACGGTATAGGCTGCGCCATCGAGCTGGCTATCCTGGCAAGCAACGATATTGAGCATGGTCCTATCGAGTGCGTCTTTACACGTGATGAAGAAACCGGACTGACCGGTGCTCACGGCATGAAGGCGGGCTTTATGACCGGAAAGATGCTCATCAATCTTGACTCAGAGGATGAGGGCGAAATCTTCGTATCCTGCGCCGGTGGTCAGACAACCCATGCCACTTTCCACTTCTCACGCGAAGAGGCTCCTGCGGGTTATTTCTTCATGGAAGCTTCGCTGAAGGGTCTCAACGGTGGTCACTCGGGCGATGACATCAACAAGAAGCGCGCCAATGCCATCAAGATTCTTGCCCGCTTCCTCTTCCTCGAAAATGAGAAACTGGATGGAAGTCTGCGCCTCGTAAGCTTCAACAGCGGCAAAATGCACAATGCGATTCCTCGCGACGGAAAGATTGTTTTCGCCATCAAGAATGCTAATAAGGAACAGGTTCGTGCCGACTGGAACATCTTTGCATCAGAAGTAGAAGATGAATTCCACGTAACCGAACAGGCTATGCTGTTCAGTATGAGCAGCACCGATGCTGCACCTGTCATCGAAAAAGCTGTAGCTGACAAGTTCGTAATGGCTCTCCAGGCTATAGACAACGGTCCGCTTACTACCTGTCAGGATGAGGCGATTGCCTGGATGGTAGAAACCTCAAGCAATGTGGCAAGCGTGATGACCGATGAAAACAGCATCAACATCGTAGCTTCTCAGCGAAGTAACGTGATGAGCAATCTGGAGAACATGACCAACACCGTAAAGGCAGCCTTCCTTCTGGCTGGCGCCGAGGTAACTGTAGGCGACAAGTATCCAGCTTGGAAGATGCGCGCCAACAGCGAGCTTACCGACCTGGCTGTGAAGGCTTATGAAAAGCTCATCGGCAAAAAGCCATTGGTAAAGGGTATTCATGCCGGTTTGGAGTGTGGTCTTTTCTCAGAGCGTTATCCTGAGCTCGATATGGTAAGTTTCGGTCCTACCCTTCGCAATGTTCACACCCCAGACGAGGCTCTTCTCATTCCTACTGTAGAGATGGTTTGGGATCACTTGCTGGAGATTCTCCGCAGCGTGGCTAAATAAGCAAGCGTGCTAAATAAAACAACGAGCTTAATAAAAGCAGTGCGGCTTAATAAAAAAAGAAGATGTCTATGATAAAGAAAATGATGTTTTTCATGGTTTCAGGACTTGTGCTGATGTTCACCTCGTGTGGCGATCAGCACAAGGCTCAATCTCTTGTCAAGGATTTTCTTAATGAAAACCTCGTTGAGCAGGACTGCAGCTATGAGCGGTTCTCCCGCCTCACTCCTACCGCCATGATCAGTTTCGACCAGATGAAGGTGATGCGACAAAATGTCAGCAAACTGCCTTACGTCAAGAAGAATATTAATTATAATGATGCAGCTTATCCCGACACCTTATTATATTTAAGGGCTACATACAAGCTGACCAACCATCAGGGCGAGAAGCAGGAAGTAACCCAAACCTTTTATCTTGATAAAGGTTTGACAAGAGTAATCGGGTTTAAGGAAAACTAAAAAAAATAGTTAAGAATTGCCTTTCAGCAAGGCAGTAAGAATAAACAGAAAGAGTTGACTAGCATTTTAACTAGCCAACTCTTTTTTCATATAATCTCTTATTTCTTTTCTAGCCAGAGTCAGACGATTCTCAGCCGCTTTATATCCGAGGTTCAGACTTTGGGCAATCTCGCTCACCTGCATTCCTTCGAAGAGATTCAGGCGGTAAACCTTGCTTCTCTTCTCTGTGAGCCGGGCAATGCCACGCTCCAGAATCTCGTTGGTCTGCTGGGCAGAGAAAACTGATTCGCCATCAACATCATATCTTCCCATCCAGTCGCTAGCTCCCAGGAAGTGTTCATACTCCTCAATCTTATGCTTGCGCCGGTAATAATCGATAATCAGATTCTTGGCAATGGTGTATACAAAACAAGGTAAAGTAACAGGCGTAATCATCTTATCGCCTCGAAGTAATCGCACAAAAGTATTCTGCACGATGTCTTCAGCCTCGTCTGCCGGAAGCGAACGGGACATGACATACAACTTCAGCTCGTTGTAGTGTTCAGAGTAATAATCAGCAATAATGCTGTAATTTGAATTTGTTTGTTCCATGATGGCGATTTTTTTAATCATGTTTTTCGTTTATCGATATTGCAAAGGTAATAAAAAAAAGGAAAGCCACCAAAGGAAAGCGAAAAAAAATGTGCTAAATGTTCGTTTTGAAACATTTAGCACATATGATAGAAACAATTTGTAACATGAAATGTTACGCATCGCAAAGTTTTATTTCTTAATTCAAACCTTTTTACAGGTTGGATTACTTAATCATGTCAACGCTTCTCTTGAGGAATGCGTCGAGCGAAGCACCCTTCAACATACCATTCTGAAGCAGAGCAAGGTCGATGAGCTGGTGAACAATGTTGTTGTTCTTAGCATAACCCGAGATGATTTCGTTGCGCTTAGCCTTCTCATCGCTGATGATCTTCTCTGTATTGTGAACATCATCCTTCTCCTGCTGGGTAATCTCTTCAGGCTTCTTCTTGTTCTGCTCCTGATGGAGTACGGCAAGGCGAGCTTCCTGACCCTTGATTTCTGCAAGGATTGGCTTCAATGTTTCAGCTGTGTTGGCCTCAGCATCTTCCAATACCTTCTTTACCAGAGCATGGTCTGAGTTCAGTACGATGTTGTAGCTGTCTGGCATCTGACCGTAGAAGTTCATGCCTGCCTGGAACTGGCTCATCGCCTTCATACGGCGCATGTACTCGTTCTGAGTGATGAGCACTGGCTGGTTCTGTTCGCCCAAAGCCTGAATCTCAACAAAGAATTCTGTCTTGTCAAGCTGAGGCATCTGAGAGCGGAATACTTCTGTCAAGTTGTCAGACTGCTCTTTGCTCAAATCGGTCTTCTTAGCATCTTCCTTCACGATGAGGCGGTCGATGATGTCGGCGTCAACACGTGTAAAGCGGCTCTTCTCCAGCTTCTGCTCCAGCATGTTTACCATCGGCGTATCGAGCTGACCTTCCATCAGGAGTACAGAATAACCCTTCTGCTTGGCTGCCTCGATATAAGAATACTGCTCTTCCTTATTGTTGGCATAGAGATAAACCAGGTTGCCGTCCTTATCGGTCTGGTTGTCCTTAATCAGCGTATTGTACTCCTCGAAAGTAAAGTACTTGCCCTCAACATCTTTCAGAAGTGCGAAGTCCTTTGCGCGCTCGTAGAAATCTTCCTGAGAGAGCATTCCGTAGTTGATGAAGATTTTGAGGTCATCCCATTTCTCTTCAAACTCCTTGCGGTTCTCCTTGAAGATTGAGTTCAGACGATCGGCTACCTTCTTGGTGATGTAGGTAGAAATCTTCTTCACGTTGCTGTCGCTCTGCAGGTAGCTGCGGCTTACGTTCAGCGGAATGTCCGGTGAATCGATTACACCATGAAGCAATGTGAGGAATTCTGGTACAATGCCTTCTACCTGGTCGGTTACGAACACCTGGTTGCAATAGAGCTGAATCTTGTTGCGCTGCATGTCGATGCTGCTCTTGATGCGTGGGAAGTAGAGAATACCCGTGAGATTGAATGGGAAGTCTACATTCAGATGAATCCAGAACAACGGGTCGTCCTGCATCGGATAAAGGGTGTGATAGAACTTCTTGTAGTCCTCATCCTTCAGTGTGCTAGGAGCCTTGGTCCAGAGAGGCTCCACATTATTAATAATGTTATCCTCATCAGTCTCCACATTCTTGCCGTCCTTCCATTCGGTCTTCTTGCCGAAAGCAACAGGCACTGCCATAAACTTGCAGTACTTGTTCAGAAGTTCCTCAATCTTGTTCTTCTGCAGGAATTCCTTGCAATCATCAGCAATATGGAGGATGATGTCTGAACCACGCTCAGCCTTGTCTGCATCTTCGATTTCGAAAGCAGGTGAACCATCGCAGCTCCACTTTACAGCCTTGCTTCCCTCTTTGTAGCTCTTAGTGATGATTTCTACCTTGCTGGCTACCATGAAAGAAGAATAGAAGCCGAGACCGAAGTGGCCGATGATGGCGTTGGCATTCTCCTTATACTTGTCGAGGAAGTCAGTTACGCCTGAGAATGCAATCTGGTTGATATATTTATCGATTTCCTCCTCAGTCATACCTATACCATGGTCGCTGATAGTCAAGGTTCCAGCCTTCTCATCGAGAGAGACACGAACGGTTGTGTCGCCTATCTCGCCCTTGAAATCGCCCTGAGCTGCAAGAGTCTTCAACTTCTGTGTAGCATCTACGGCGTTTGAAACCATCTCGCGGAGGAAGATGTCGTGATCTGAATATAAGAATTTCTTGATGACAGGGAAAATGTTCTCTGTCGTTACACCAATATTACCTTTCTGTGCCATAATATAAAATGTTTTTATTCGTATTTACTTTATTATTGTTTGGCAAGGGGACTTACAAATAGCGTGCCAAAATAAAAGTCCTCTTACCAAACAGAATAAAATAGCTGAAAAACATTTTATGATTCAGCGAAGCATTTTATGACTAAATGTCTCTTGGAAATCCCTTTGCCAAACCGCCTTCGCTTGTTTCCTTGTAAAGCGAAGGTAGGTCATGACCCGTCTGTCGCATTACTTCAACTACACGGTCGAAAGATACGGTATGATGGCCATCTGAGAAGGAAGCGTAGAGGTCTGCATCCAAAGCTCGGGCGGCAGCAAAGGCATTTCGCTCGATGCAAGGAATCTGAACCAGTCCGCAAACCGGGTCGCAGGTCATTCCGAGATGATGCTCCAATCCCATTTCGGCAGCATATTCTACCTGAGCCGGACTGCCTCCGAAAAGCTGGCAGGCTGCAGCCGAAGCCATGGCGCAGGCAACACCTACCTCGCCCTGGCAACCTACATCAGCACCACTGATAGAAGCATTCTGCTTTACGATGTTGCCCACCAATCCGGCTGTAGCCAAGGCTCTCAAGATACGCTGTTCACTCATATCATGAGAAGTAAACATGTGGTAGAGTACAGCTGGCAATACACCACAGGCGCCACAGGTAGGAGCTGTAACGATGGTACCACCCGAAGCATTCTCTTCGCTCACAGCCAGCGCATAAGCATAAACCAAGCCGCGGCTCTGCAGGGAAGCACGGTAACCCTTCGCCTTTATATAATAGGTGGCAGCCTTACGCTGTAGCTTCAGCGGACCCGGCAAAACACCTTCATGGTTCAAACCATTTCTGATGCTCTGCTTCATCGTTTGCCAAACCATGTCGAGATAATCCCAGATATCTTCCGATTCGCATTTCTCAACATACTCCCAGAATGAGCGTCCGTTATCATAGCACCATTGCTTGATGTCGGCGAGCTTGTTCAGATCATAAACATCCTTGGCGCCCAGCTCTTCGTTGCCGGCAGTACCATCTGATATGGCTCCACCACCAATACTGTAAACGGTCCATTCATCGATAATATCGCCGTTCAGATCCTTGCCCACAAATTTCATTCCGTTGGGATGATAAGGCAGGAAAGTCTGTGGCTGCCAGATAATATTCACAGTTTTATGAGGTCTGAGCACTTCTTCTATTGCCACATCAGTCATGTGTCCCTTACCTGTAGCAGCCAGACTTCCATAGAGGGTTACTTCATAATAAGAAGCGTTAGGGCAACGCTCCTGAAAAAGTTTGGCTGCACGCTGAGGCCCCATCGTATGACTGCTCGATGGCCCCTTACCTACTCTATATAATTCCTTTAATGACTTCATTTTTCTCGTATTTAATATTTTTACTTATCGATTTTTTCTCTTTTAATGGGCTCAGTTACTTATTTCTTCAGTTCACCATCAGAAAGTTATTTCATCTGCTTGGCTTTCAGAATGATGACATCCGTGAGAGGTCTGTCGTTGTTCGCCTTATCGGTAGCCACATTCTGAATCTTATCAACCACATCCATGCCTTCAAGCACCTCTCCGAATACAGTGTAGCCGTTGTCAAGGTGAGGAACACCACCATGCTTGATGTAGCCCTTTTGCAACTGTTCTGAAGGAATGGCGTAATACTTGCCGTCCCGTTTCAGTTTTTCTACATAATATTCCATCTGCCGGGGAGAAAAATTTCTGCCCCAGGTGATGTAGAAATCAGTAGACGCCGAAGCTTTGGCCGGATTTTCATCATCTCCTTCGCGAGCAGCACAGAGCTGTCCGCGCTTATGATAATATTTAGGATAGATGATTTCTGCCGGAACCGTATAGTTTACATCAAACTTCTGCGGCTTTTTCATGTTCACCTTTCTGCATGAATAATCGCCACCCTGAATCATGAAATTCTTGATGACACGCTGAAAGATGCAACCGTCATAATAGCCCGAATTGACAAGTTTCAGGAAATTATCCCGATGCTTGGGAGTATCGTTGTAGAGAGCCACGAGAATGTTACCCATCGTAGTTTCCAGCAACACCTGAGGGCAAGTTGGATCGTGCGGTGTTTCCCAGTCGAGCAGAGAATCGGGCTTAGACGCCACAACTTTTCCGGCTGGTTCTGATGTGTTCTGATTGCCTTCACTCTGAGCGAATGTCATAACAGGCACCGTAAGAAGAGCGAGTGTCAATAATCTGATGATCTTCTTCATATTTTTGTATAATTTTACATCTATTTATGTTATCGGATGCAAAGATAATGATTTTATTCTAAAAAATTGATTTTTTATGCGGGAAAAGTTCCTTTGTTTCATACATTCTTCATATCTTTGCAGCAGAAGACAGAAAATGCAATCAATTATGAAGAAAAAAATATATATTATCATTGCTTTTTGCACATTCCTCACTACAGAAGCAAGTGCACAGCAACAGGTAAGCTTCGGACCATTGCACAGTCCGGACAGTCCGCGTGAAGAATGGTTGCTGCCTGGCGATACGGTTTACCAGGCAGGAAAACCTATGATTTATCAGGGAAAACCGGTGAAGAATGCATATATGACTCCTGCCCGACTATCAGATAAGAAAGAAACTCTCGGCAAAAACGGATTACTGGGTGATGCTTCGCTAGACAGCACCTATTATAATAATCCCATCTCCAACCTTACCAACAGCTTGAGTTATCCGTTGGGCTATGGCTGGGGGCTGCACAAGGGATTGAATCTCTCGGTAGATCTTTCTGCCTTTGCTACATTCGGCAAGAATGTGCCTCACAGAGGCGGTTTCACCCAGACCATCGATGCAACCTACCTGACGCCACTCACCAAAGACAACAAACTTTGGTTGGCTCTGGGCACATATATCAACAACGTAAACTATGGTGGAGACAGTTATCATGACGGTGGAGTCTACGGCATTCTGGGCTACCAGTTTAATGAGCATTGGGAGGCTTACGTTTACGGTCAGCTTAGTGTAGCCAACAATTACAATTCTCTTTACGGCCGTTATGGCGGTTATGGCTATGGTCCCTACGGCTATTCGCCTTGGGGCTACGGAATGTATCCTTGGGGTATGGGAAGAGGAATCATGCCGGGTGGCTACGGAATGGGAGTACCTGGCGCCAACGTTTTAGGAGCCGGTGTAAGATACACTAATTCCAAAAAGACTTTCTCTATCGGCTTAAACGTAGAAGGAGTATGGTATGATAATAAGACGCCAGCCTATTTCAAGCAATACGACTATCCTGTGCCAAAGGCGCCTGAAAAGGATTAAGAAAAAGATAAAGCATAAAAAGAAAGAGGTTCACTTTTCAATATAATCATATTGAAGTGAACCTCTAAGTTTATTCTGAAAAGAATCAGTTTACATAGCATCATCTCTCTCCATGAGATTATACGCTATGAGTTTAGATTCTATTCAGCGAGAATCTGGACTATTCTTTCTGCTGAGCGACCATCCCATCTGTCAGGAATGCCCGCTTTCTTCCATTCACCCTTCAGAAGTTTCTGCATAGTTTGCTTCAGTAACTCCGGATCTTCAGCAACCAGTTCGTTTGTACCCACCTTTACAGTTTCAATATGCTCAGTATAGCTGTTGAGCGTAATGCAAGGAACCCCATTGAAGGTAGCTTCTTCAGCCACATTACCCGAATCGGTAATCACACCTTTGGCGTGAGCTGTAAGATAAGCAAACGACAGATAATCGAGCGGCTGAACCACCTGGATTCCACTCTGATGATTACTCTCTTCCTGATAAGCCTTGAATGCGAGCACGAAGCCCAAGGCTTTACCTCGAAGCGGAGCAATCACCTTCACCCCAGCCTGGCGCGCCTCTTCATCTATGACAGAAATGAGCGATTTCATCTCATCAATGTTATTGACGATGGCCTTGCGGTTCAAGGTCAGAACCATATATTCGCCTTCTTTCAGATGAAACTCGTCCATGACTTCAGGCCGCTGCATTTTAGACTGAAGGAAGCGGATGTTGTCGATAAGCACATTTCCTACCATGTAAACCTTAGACAATTCTGCACCTTCCTTGTTGGCGATGCTGTTGTTTGAAATGCCAGCGGTAAAGAGAATATCTGACAAGCCATCAATCACCAGACGGTTGATTTCCTTTGGCATGGTAATGTCAAAACTGCGGGTTCCGGCTGCAATATGAGCAAGCTGCACACCCTGCTTCTTGGTAACAATAGCCACAGCCATGGTTGAAGCCAGATCATCAACCACAATGACAACATCTGTAGCATTCTGCTGCAGATAGCACTCAAACTGACCCATCACCTGTCCGGTAAGTTCGTTCATGTTTGGACAGTCTACACCGAGATAAGCATCCGGTTTCTGAATGCCTAAGTCATCGAAAAGAGAAGATTCCAGTGTCGGGTCATCCTCTTTTCCTGTGTAAACCAACTGATAGCTGATTTCGTTACCAGCTTCCTGAGCATTACGAATTGCTCTAATTACGGGCGCAACCTTGATAAAGTTAGGTCTTGCACCTGCAACGATACAGATTTTCTTCATTTTTATCCTGTTTTATATATTTACTGAAGTTACAGTTTACTGATGTCTGAATGCTTTATTTCTTGAGTCAAAGGGCATTATCCATCGACTCAGAGGTCTTTATCCCTTGAAAAGGTCTTTGATTCCTCCTATAGAACCCAAGAGATTGGTTGCCTCGTATGGCAGATAAACCACCTTATTATCCTTACCCTGTGCTACTTCCTGCATCATACTGATGTATTTCTGGGCCAGGAGATAGTTGGCTGGATTCGTACTCTGTCCTACAGCTTCCGTAATCTTCTGAATGGCAATAGCCTCGGCCTCAGCCTTACGGATGCGGGCAGTAGCCTCACCTTCTGCATTCAGGATAGCCTGCTGTTTGGCAGCCTCAGCCTTGTTCACGATGGCAGCCTTCTCACCTTCTGAGAGCAGGCGCTGCTTTTCCTTCTCACCTTCTGAAGTCAGGATGGTAGCACGCTTGTTTCGTTCAGCCTGCATCTGCTTTTCCATGGCCTGGAGCACACTCTCTGGAGGTGTAATATCCTGCAACTCTACTCGGTTTACCTTGATTCCCCACTTATTGGTTGCATCATCCAAAACAGCACGGAGTTTGGTGTTAATCGTATCGCGGGAGGTAAGAGTCTGGTCAAGTTCCATCTCACCTATTATATTACGCAAGGTAGTTTGAGTCAGTTTCTCTATGGCGTTTGGCAGATTGTTGATTTCATACACACTCTTGAATGGGTCCACAATCTGGAAATAGAGCAACGCATTTATCTGCATCTGGATATTATCCTTAGTGATTACGTTCTGACGGTCGAAATCGTAGACCTGTTCACGAAGGTCGATGCTGTTTGTATAAACGTATCTTCCGTTTCTCATAGACACAATATCCTTGGCATGGTCAATGAAAGGAATGATGACATTAATACCCGGCTTGAGCGTAGCAAAATATCGTCCGAGACGCTCTATGATTTTCGTCTCACTCTGAGGGATGATAACGATGGTTTTCTTAACCACTACGAGTGCAAGTGCTACTAGAGCCACCAGCACATAAATTCCTATGTTCATGATGTTTATACGATTAAGTGAATAATGTTGACTCTAAACTTTTCCTACCTAAACTTTTTCTACCTTGAGGATGATAGATTCGTGACCTAAGATTCGAACCATATCGCCTACAGCAAGCGGTTCGGCAAGATGTGGAGCTTCCGCTTTCCAATCATCTCCATCCAGCTTTACCCTGCCGAATCCTCCGGCAGGAATCATCTCTGTCACTTCCCCTATCTGTCCTGCCAGCGCATCGGCGTTACTGCGGCGGTCTTCCCCACCCTTATGTAGCGATTTCAGCAGATGCGGACGAACCAACCAGATGCTAAGCATAGAGCAGATAGCCCAAACCACTACCTGCACCCAGAAAGGTGCTCCTACTAATGCCACAGGAATGCTGATGAGCGCACCAATGGCAAAACAAGTAACATAGAAATCGCCGGAAGACAACTCTAAGATGAGGCAGATGAACATCACCGACGTCCATACCAGCCAAAGGTTATGAGATAAATACTCCATACTTAACTATTTAAATTTGATTCTTCAGATTCGAGAGATTTGGAAAATTCCTTATTTTCTGCGGGTTATAGTCTTCTTTTTGCTACTGGTCTTCTTGGTTGTAGAAGTCTTGCTCGTAGAACCTACCTTATAAGTTGTCTGAGGTTTATAATACTTCAGCGCAGTAGGCATTTCCTTCTGCAAGTCAGCAATACGCTTGGTGTCTGAAGGGTGATCACTGAAAATATCACTCTGATTACTGCTAGAGCCCTGCGACATTCGCTGCCAGAAAGGAATGGCCTGCTGAGGATCGTAACCAGCCATGGCAGCGAAGATAAGTCCCATGTAATCTGCCTCGGTTTCATTATCACGGGAATACTTCAGATTGCGGAATGAGAAATACCGTCCGGCAACTGCACTTGCCACATTACCTACACCATTACCAACTGTCTGGTTCAACACAGTTCCCAGGATGCTTGTACCGGTTTGCTGATTCTGCTGTTTGGTGAGCTGCTCAGCACTATGTTTAGCCACAGCATGAGCTATTTCGTGACCCAAAACGATTGCCAAACCGGTTTCATTCTGAGTGTAAGGCAAAAGTCCTTCATAAACCACGATTTTACCGCCAGGCATACAGAATGCATTGGCTGACTTATCTTGTACCAGGTTGAATTCCCATGAATAATTCTTCACATCAGCTTCAAATCCGTTCTGCTTCAAATAGAGTTCAACAGCATTGGCAAGTCTTTTTCCTACTCGCTGAACCATCGCCGTATTGGCTGCATTGGTCGACTTCTTGGCAGAAGCCATGTACTTTGTGTATTCCTGATTAGACAGACTGAGAACCTGCTCATCGGATACAGAGATGCGATGAGTGCGACCGGTCAGAGGCACCGTCTGAGTAGTGCCGCAAGATGACAGCGCAAGGACTGCCACAACCGTCAGAACTAAAACCTTAAACTTTTTCATCTTAACTTATGTATATTATGTTTATTCATTAAGTTTATGTGCTGTTTGAAACAGATTTTCTCTGCAAATATACTATTTCTAGTTGAAACCACCAAAGAAAAATGAGAAAAACATGAAATATAACCTAAAAATAACACAAGATAACTGACAAAAAAGGGGTGTAGGGAAAAAAGATGGCAAAAAATAAGGTGTGGCACAATCTTTGCAGTTTCGCAAAACCGTCAGGCTGCCAGATGACAGCTGCCCGAAAAAGCAGCATTATCAGCAGACTGGGTCTGAGAAGTATAACATTAAAATATTTTAATATGAACGCAAAGAAGGAAGTGCCTGTATTGCTTTTGACAGGCTACCTGGGTAGTGGAAAGACAACCCTTCTCAACAAGATTTTAGCTAACGAAAAAGGTATTAAATTTGCCGTCATCGTCAACGATATTGGTGAAGTCAATATTGATGCAGCCCTGATAGAAAAAGGTGGCGTAGTAGGTCAGAAAGATGATTCGCTCGTTTCTCTCCAGAATGGTTGCATCTGCTGCACATTGAAGATGGACCTGGTAGAACAGCTCAAGGAAATCGTAGACATGAAGCGTTTCGATTACATTGTCATCGAGGCTTCCGGAATCTGCGAGCCTGCTCCTATTGCACAGACCATCTGCTCTATCCCATCCCTCGGTCCTCAGTACATCGAGAATGGCATTCTGCGCCTTGACAGTATCGTTACCGTAGTAGATGCTTTGCGCATGAAGGATGAATTCTCCAACGGCAGCGACCTGATGAAGAAGAATATGGATGAGGAAGATTTAGCTTCGCTCGTCATCCAGCAGATTGAGTTCTGTAACATCATTCTTCTGAACAAGGCTGCAGAGGTTGAACCTAAGGAACTGGAGCACCTTAAGCAGATTATCCGTGCCATCCAGCCTAAGGCAGAAATCTTTGAATGCAACTATGGTGACGTTGACTTGAATCTGATTGTCAATACCAAGAAGTTTGATTGGGAAACCGTAGCCACTTCTGCCGGTTGGATTCAGGAGATTGAATCAGAAAGAAACGAAGAGCATGAAGAAGATGATGTAGAAGAAGCACATGAACATCATCACCACCATGACCACGAGCATGACGAGCATGACGAGCATGAACATCATCATCATCACCATCATCACGACCATGATCATGATCATGATCATGAAGGCGGAGAAGTTGAGGAATACGGAATCGGCACCTTCGTTTACTATCGTCGCAAGCCTTTCGACCTGGGTCTCTTCGATGATTTCGTCGCAAGAAAATGGCCTAGAGACGTGGTTCGCGCCAAGGGAATCTGCTATTTCGATGATGAGCGCGACATGTGCTACGTGTTCGAACAGGCAGGCAAGCAGAAGACTGTAAAGCAGGCTGGCCAATGGTTGGCTACCATGCCGAAAAGCGAACTCGCCCAGGTCTTGTTGAATAACCCACAGCTGCAGAAGGAATGGGATCAGGAATTGGGCGACCGCATGATAAAAATCGTATTCATCGGTCAGCATATCAAGGAACAGAAAGATGCTATCATTGCTGAGCTCGACAAGTGTTTGGCGTAGAATCTTATTCACCCGGCTTCCTAGCAAAAAGCTAAGAAAAAATAGCTCAAAATGAGCAGCAAACAAGAAAAACGGAGGAAAACGAACAAAAAAAGTGAAGTTTTTTCTCCGTTTTTTAGTTTAATTCGTTTTTTTTTGTTAATTTTGCACCCGAATAATAAAAGCGTAATTAATATGAAGACAAACTTCAGACCGGCGTATATAAAGGACTTTGCTGCTTGTTGGAAAGTCATCGACCAGGCTCGCCAAAGTATGATAGAATCGGGACGTCATCAATGGACTGAGGAATATCCATCAGAAAAAGACATCAGAAAAGACATAGAAAATGGCAATGCCTTCGTTCTGACAGTAAATGAAGAGGTAGTTGTCTATGGAGCAGTCATATTGAATGGTGAACCCAAATATAAGAAATTAGTAGGCAACTGGATTACTGATGGCGATTATTATGTAATACATCGCTTTGCCACGTTGCCTAGTTTCCAGCGTGAAGGTTTAGCGCGTATTTTCATCAGTAAGGTGAACAGCATGTGCGAGGTAGAAAAAATACCTAGCATCAAGGTTGACACCAACTTTGACAACACGCCGATGATTAACCTCCTGTCTTCGATGGGTTTCTGCATCTGCGGACGTGTAAACTATGGAGGAAACAGAGGTCAGCGTTTCGCCTTTGAAAAACTCTCCATAGCCATGGAACCTGCAGAATAATTTCTTGCCATCGAAAAACACAACATTTGATTAACATCCTCAAACATTCATTATGGAAGAGAAACTATTGCAGATGAAGAGCTTGGTTGAAAGACTCAACCAAGCTTCGGATAGTTATTATAACGGAAAAGGCGAACTCATGACCGACTATGAGTGGGACGCCCTTTTCGACCAGCTCAAGAGATTGGAAGAGGAAACAGGCGAAATTCTGCCTGACTCCCCAACTAATCGCGTGTCAGAAGATTCTATCGTAGGAAAGAAAGAGGAGCATGAATTTGCCGCCCTCTCTCTGGCAAAGACCAAACAGGTAAGTGATCTTGTAAAATGGGCAGAAGACCGCCCTATCTGGATTTCATGGAAACTGGACGGACTGACCCTCGTAGTAACCTATGACGGCGGAATACTCACCAAAATCGTTACCCGCGGTAACGGACACATCGGCACCAACATTACCCACTTGGCTCCAGCCATTTCAGGCATTCCTGCTACCATTTCAGAGAAAGGACATCTTGTAGTAAGAGGAGAAGCCGTCATTTCGTATGCTGATTTCGAACAGTTCATCATCGAAAGCGAAGGCGATTACGCCAATCCACGAAACCTCGCTTCAGGCTCACTCGCGCTGAAGGATATTGAAGAGGTGAAGCAGCGCCACATCCAATGGATTCCGTTCACCCTGGTTTATACTGAGCGGGAACTTACCTCATGGGGCGAACGCATGCAAATGCTGAAAGACCTGGGAATGAATCCTGTAGAACGTGAGCGTATTGACCACCCTACCACAGAAAATATCCAGCTGGAAATAGACAAGTTTACGGAGAAGGTGACAAGCAAGAAGAATCCTTTCCCGGTAGACGGACTGGTGATTTGCTACGATGATACGGCTTATGCAGCTACTGGATCGGTTACAGGCCACCACGCTACGAGGGCAGGATTTGCCTTTAAATGGCAAGATGAACATGCTGACACCGTACTCGACCACATCGAATGGTCGTGCGCAGCCAGCACCATCACGCCTGTAGCTGTTTTCAAACCGGTAGAACTAGAAGGAACCACCGTGCAGCGTGCCTCGCTCTGCAATGTAAGCGAATGCGAGCGTCTGGGCATTGGTGACAAGGGAACCAGACTGCAGGTCATCAAGGCCAATAAGATTATCCCGAAGGTAATCAATATTACAGAGGTTGTGGGGAGTTTTGACATTCCCAACGAATGTCCGGTTTGCCATGCGCCAGCCGTAGTGCGCAAGAGTGAGAGCGGCACCAAGACTCTCCATTGCACCAATGCAGCCTGCCCAGCCAAACAACTTAAGAAATTTGCCCGCTTCGTCAGCAAGGAAGGAATCAATATTGACGGAATCTCAGAACAGACTGTCTGGAAATTCATCAATCATGGTTTTATCAGGGAATATGCAGATTTCTACAAACTGAAGAATTATGCGTTCGAGATTTCCTGTTTCGAAGGATTTGGCAAGAAGAGCGTAAGCAATCTTCTGGAGAGTGTAGAGAAAAGCCGCCATACTGACGGTCGTCATCTGCTCTACGCTTTGAATATTCCGCTCTGTGGCGGCGATGTGGCTAAAAAACTGCTCAGCCGTTACAAGGTGAAGGAACTGATAGAAACGGCGCGCCTGAGCATGTTCGATGATGAGTTTGCAAGCATTGATGGTATTGGACCTGAAAAGAGTGCCAAGTTTATCGCCTGGTTCAAGGATGATGTTCATTTCCAGCATGTGCAGCATCTGCTGTCCGAGCTGATTATCGAGGAGCATGAGCCTGTAGAAACGGGAAACAAATGCCAAGGACTGACTTTCGTCGTAACTGGAGATTTGCATCATTACAAGAACCGCAACGAGCTGAAGGCTTATATTGAAAGCCAGGGCGGCAAGGTTACGGGAAGTGTGAGCAAGAGTACTAACTTCCTGATTAACAACGATGCAGCTTCGCAGAGCTCGAAGAACAAGAAAGCCCATGAACTCAATATTCCGATTATCACAGAGGATGAGTTCATTGAAAAGTTTCAGGAGTAAACAAGTGAATTAAGCGAAATAAAAAGCGAAAGCCAGATTCCGGATTACGGACTTGGCTTTCGCTTTTCTAGTTTTAAGAACCTGCAAATTCTCTGTTATTATTCTCCCAGGAACTGACCCATGAAGAGAATTGCGCCACTATTACGTTCGGTAATGAAATAAACGAATGGACGGTTAGCATGAAATTCTACACGCTTCATCTCGTGAGGACCCAGTGAGGTCAGCATCACAGCAGCTGTTACGGCAGCAGCCTTGGTTCCACGCTCGCTTACCTCAATCTTTGCCTTCTGCAACATCTTCGATACGTAGAAGCTGCCATTGGCAAAACGGCTGAAATCTGCCGTGCCTGGCTGGAAGATGCTTGGAGCTCCCAATTTACTAATAATCTGGTTGAGCGACAAATCCATCTCTGTGGTAAACTTAGGGAATTTTAAATCTACCTGGCAACGGTCCATGTCATTACTCAACTTCTGAAGTTTATCAGCATCCATCTCCTTCATCACCTCGCTGATGCTCTTGCCAGCCTTAGGAAGAAGAACGGTCATCTGATAACATCCATTTCCGTATGGCAGTTCTACAGCCTGCAACATATCATTTTCAGTATAGGCAAACTTCTTGTTCTGGTGCATCATGTTCACCTTCTTAATATCGCGAGTGTAACCGCTGAAATTCTCGAGTCTAGTGTTCTTCGCATCAAACTTCTCCTGCCAGGTTCCATTAAAATAAATAGCATTCAGGAGGTAAGAAACGGCTGCAGGGTCTACCTGGTCGATGATGCTAGGAATCATGTCTTTAGTCTGCTTCTTGCACCAGTCATTAATGCGAGTGGCAGATTTAGGAGAGGTAAAGTCCATGCTCTCAACACCAGCCTGATAAGAATCGGCCACGGTGTGAGCGAAATCACTGTTCAGTCTGAAATTCTTATTGATGGCGATAAAATTGGCAATGTTTACGGTTGTCTGCTTGTCAAATTTGCCAGCCGCAAGCATCAGCGCCTTATAACAGTCGTTGAGTTCCTTCACGCTCACGCCCTCGCAACCGATTGCCTTCAGAATCTCCTGCTGAGTCTTGCCGTCGGCACCATTCGCAAGCATTCCCATCAGATAGGCGATGCTCATTGGCGAAACCACCTCAGAATCCATGCCGCTGATCTGCTGATAGAGTCTAAAAGCGAAATCGTTGTTCTTCTTCACGATGTTCTGCTGAGCCTCTGAGAGGACAAGATAACCCTCGTCCATTTCCTCATCTGCTGACGGACGGGCAGCCTCTGCCTCCGTTATCTTCTCAGCCTTTGTTGCGTTCTCATTCTGTGCATTCTTGCTTGAGCTGCAAGAAGTCATTGCCATTGCAGCTGAAGCTAAAATAGCTGCACTAAATACTTTCTTATACATATTTCTCTAATTTATTGGTTCATTTTAATGACTCAACGCTCCTGAACCCAAAGGGACTGTTCCTCTTTTTTAAAAGGCAGTTCCCAAATCGGAATCTGAATCGTGAGTTCTGAAGATAAAATGAAAAATCGGCTAATCCTTGCACGGGGAAAGCCGTTTTTACTATTTCTTAACAAAAAACAACTATGTTGTAACTACTCAGCACCCCTATGGGCATGAGTAATCGTCTTACTGTTGTACTACAGCAAGAATTGCATTGAATTTAGAATTTCCGTTCTTCATAGCAGTTTCAGCAATGGAGTGCAACTTGGCAAAATCATCGGCACCGCTGTCTGTTCGGAAGCAACCGCTGACTTTCTGCTTTATCTTGATTTTCCTAACTCCCCGCTCACTGGCATTGTTCTCGTAAGGCACACTTGGATTGGAGAGAAAGGTAAATAGGTAGTCTTTGACTTTAAGGATACCCCTCTTGAATTTCTCAAACTCGTTATCTAAATGCGTGAGGCTTTCACCCAAGAGGTTCTTCATCTTTGTCTTCAGTACCTTTATCTTTCTAGAGGTAATGTTGTCCTCTCTTCTGAGATTTATAGAGTGTTCTATCAGATGGATGAATCTCCGTGACCAGTTCTGGTTTGGATCCAGTTCGTTCAGATACTTTGCATTCCTAAGAAGATGAGCCAGGCAGACCTGATGGTCCTTAACATTCATCTTGAAGTAGCTCTGATGTCTGTCAGTCACAAGTGTCGAATAGGGAAGTCCCTTTGGAAACTTGGAATCTATGGCCTTCTGACCTCGCGATTCTGACTGGAACACGTATGTAAGCAGGTCGTTCTGGAATATCCAGTTCCAATGCAGATGCTTTCCTACCGTAGCACCAGTTTCATCGGCTCCTACGACAGACGCTGTTTCCAGCCTCTTGCGTATTTCCTCATATGCACAGTCTGCCTTGCCGCTATTCTCTTTGAGTATGTTCTGCACTGTACCCTCACTTATATTCTGGCCGGACAGGTCGGATATAAGTTCTGCAATCCTTTTGAACGGAATACACTGCACTACATTAAGGTATGTCACCAGTGCACGGAGGTTGTCACCATACTTGATACGACAGTTGGGAGCTTCGCAGTTGTTTACGCAACCGCATTCACAGACCTTCTCGTAATACTGTTCCTCGCAGGTCTCTACGACCACCTTGATATCAACAATTTGTGTCTTACGGATCTTCTGGCATGGTATATCAATCAAGAGCCGACCACAGCATTTACAATAGACGGGGTCGTGCTTTACAATTACGTCTGGTTCTGCTATAGTCTGCAGTGTGCCCCTTGTGGCCAGGCTGTCCACCGCTCGGCTTTCCGCTTGGCTTGCGAAGAGACTTTGTCCTGCGCAGCTCACGGGAAGCGATACTCTTGGGATGGAGGGATACTGCTGTTACTGCTGTTTTTCTCGGGCTTTCCTGGTGTACTTGATGTATCGTCATCAGCTCCCTCGAGTTCCTTGATGCGCTCTTTAGCAACGGCAAGTTCTGCCTTTGTGGAAGCAAGTTCTGTCTTTAGATTATGTATCTCCACGTCCTTCTGGTTAATGACACGGTTGAGGCGTCCGATCTCCTCAGTCTTCTCGGAGTCGGACTTCTCAAGTTTGCGCAGACGCTGGTTTATCTGGCGCAAAACAACATCTATGTCAGTACAGTCGCTTGCCATTTTTTGGTGCAAAGATAAGCATTTTTCTCCACATGGCAAAATCACGATTTACATCCCTTAACGCAGACTTTTGACTTACGGGGAATGCAAAAACGCATCTCCTGGCAGATAATCTGTTGAAAGGCGATAATAGACAAAGGAGACATGTTGGAGGCATCATCGGAAAAGAACTCGTTAAATGAACTGTTTTAAACAGCCTACGTCCTCATCGACTCAATCATTAAAAAGTTTGTAATGATGAAGAAAATAAGCAAAATCAAGTTTATGCTTTATTAACGAGAAGTTTTCTATAGGGGTGCTGAGTAGTTACACTATGTTCTTTACAAAAAATCAATGCAGCGGTGCCTCTTCCGAAGGTCTGCCAGGCTTTATTCTGAGATGATATCTGTTTCCATCATATTCCACGCGCATGATGTTCGTCCTATTGGTCTTCATCTCGTCGCTCGAATTAGCCACAAGATGTTCGTATAGATCGATTGCCACATGTCCCATCGTTCTGCGCAGATTGATTTCGATGCAAGGAACCACGCCCAGTCCGGTTCTGTTTACGTCCTCACCTTCCTGATTCAGCACAGCCTCGCAGAATTCATCCTTCTCCCCTTTCGTGCAGATCATCATGTCAACGCCGAACGGACCACTGTAAATATCCTTCAGCGCCGGCTCCATTACCTCGATGATGCGCTGTCTGATTCCGGCAAGCTGAGCCTCGCTAATGAGCGGTTTCATCATTTCCACCTTATCGGCTTCAGAGCAGAGCACATTGCCCGAATAGGCATTCTTGATCGTATCGAATAGCGAAAGACCGCGATAGAGCGCCTTGCCATCTTTCATTTCAAACTCCATGGCGAAATCTCTCACCTTATTATATAGGGGTTCTACGGTTACGCCGCCCTGATGATAAATCATGTTTGCCACCCATCTTTCGAAGGTAGGATAATCTCCGGCTGTTCTGAAGTCCTCAGCGCTCACATATTTCACTCCCCTCCCGCTACTGCTCCAGGGAGCCTTGACAACAGCTTTGCCGTGCTGGAGAATGAGTTCTTTGACGCGAGCCGTCTCAGTAACATATTCCACGCCACGCTGCAGATGAAGGGCAGCCCATTGCCTGCTGCTCACCTTGCGTACCTTATTTAATACAGCATCAGTCGGCAACATAATCTCCGGCATTCCCAAACGATCCAACTCACCTTTCAGCGATAGGTTCCATCCCCAGGGATGAACACTGTCCAGAAATTCCGTCTTGAGCAGATGCTTCAGCTGAGGCTTGGTGATGAACTCAACCTTGCTGTTCAGTTCAGCTCCAAAATGGCGCACCCTGTTCTTCGCAAAATCAATATCATCCACAAGTACGAGGTCGCCCTCTTCCGCCCAAAGAGCCGGAATGAAAGCAAGATCACTTCTAAGTTGTCTACCCGCATGAGGCGCGGTGAACTGTTTCAGATTTGCAGCCAAAGCCAAATCATGTTCTGGATTGAAAATATGTAACTTCATGGTGCAAAGATATAAAGAAAAGCGCAAAATAGGGAAGAAAATCCCCATTTTTACTTAGATAAGTGCTAAATAATGAAAAAAAAGTTACTTTTTGCTATCTAGAGTTTGCAAATTAGAAATATTTAATTACCTTTGCATCGTAAAAACAATTAGAAACGATATAAACTCATGGAAGAAGCATTCTTCAGAACACATACATACCTCGTAGAGCATACGGACGCACCAGTAAGACGCACTCTGATGGACGAAATCGACTGGAGCGACCGTTTGATTGGCATAAAGGGAACACGCGGTGTAGGAAAGTCTACATTCCTCCTTCAATATGCCAAGGAGCACTTTGGCCCTACTGACCGCAAGTGTCTGTATGTGAATATGAACAATTTCTATTTTCAAAGCAGAGGAATCGCAGATTTTGCAGGTGACTTTGTTCGCCACGGCGGCAGAACCCTTCTCATCGACCAGGTCTTCAAGCAGTCGGACTGGAGCAAGGAGCTGCGCAAATGCTACGACCTCTATCCAGAGTTAAGAATCGTATTCACTGGTTCCAGCGTGATGAGACTGAAGGAAGAGAATCCTGAGCTCAATGGAATCGTGAAAAGCTATAATTTGCGAGGCTTCTCTTTCAGAGAGTTTATCAACCTGCAGACTGGCAACAGTTTCCAGCCATATACACTCGATGAAATCTTGCGCAATCACGAGCACATCATCAAGCAGATACTGCCCAAGGTGAGCCCGATGAAATACTTCCAGGACTACTTGCATCATGGATTCTATCCATTCTTCCTGGAGAACCGCAACTTCACAGAGAATCTACTAAAGACAATGAACATGATGACCGAGGTAGACATCCTCCTCATCAAGCAAATCGAACTGAAATATCTCACCAAGATCAAGAGGCTCTTCTATCAGCTAGCTGTAGAAGGTGCCAAGGCTCCCAACGTGAGCCAGCTTGCCGAAGAGATCAACACCAGCAGAGCTACGGTAATGAACTACATCAAGTATCTTGCTGATGCGCGACTCATCAACATGATTTACCCTACCGGGCAGGAGTTCCCAAAGAAACCATCCAAGGTGATGATGCACAACTCCAACCTGATGTACGCCATCTATCCTATCAAGATAGACAAGCAGGAAGTGATGGAAACATTCTTCGTCAACTCGCTCTGGAAAGACCATAAGGTAAGCCAGACCGGCAAGGACCACTACTTCATTGTAGATGGTGAGAAGAAGTTCAGAATCTGCGATGCGCAATCTCCAAACAAGGTGCGCAACAATCCCGACATCATCTACGCCCGATACAATACCGAGGTAGGCAAGGACAACAGGATTCCGTTATGGCTTCTGGGTTTCCTATATTAATATAAGGTGTTGGAATGGGCAAAAACATTCGAAAAACAAAAACAGAACTGAAAATTGAACTCTCAAACAGATTCAACTATCAAAGTTCAAAGGAATAAAAATACAAAACATTTTTAATATTTTATCTAAAAGTAAAATGGCTAAAGAGAAAAAATTTATCACTTGTGATGGTAACACAGCTGCCGCACATGTAAGCTACATGTTTACTGAGGTTGCTGCTATCTACCCTATTACTCCATCATCACCAATGGCGGAGCATGTAGATGAATGGGCTGCCAAAGGTCGTAAGAACCTTTTCGGTCAGCGAGTTTCTATCCAGGAAATGGAATCAGAGGCTGGAGCTGCCGGTGCAGTTCACGGTTCTCTCCAGGCTGGTGCCTTGACTTCAACTTACACTGCTTCTCAGGGTTTGTTGCTGATGATTCCTAACATGTACAAGATTGCTGGTGAGTTGCTCCCTTGCGTGTTCAACGTATCAGCTCGTACATTGGCTTCTCACTCACTTTGTATCTTCGGTGACCACCAGGACGTAATGGCTTGCCGCCAGACAGGTTTCGCTATGTTCTGCTCAGGTTCTGTTCAGGAGGTTATGGACCTCTCTGCAGTTCCTCACTTGGCTACATTGGAGACAAAGGTTCCTTTCATTAACTTCTTCGACGGTTTCCGTACTTCTCACGAGTACCACAAGATCGAGGAGATGGATATGGAAGACATCCGTCCATTGGTTAAGGAAGAGTTCATCGAGGACTTCCGTAACCGTGCTTTGACTCCTGAGCGTCCTGTTACTCGCGGTACCGCTGAGAACCCAGAGACATTCTTCACTCACCGTGAGGCTTGCAACCCTTACTACGATGCAATTCCTGAGGTAGTAGAGAAGTACTGCCAGGAGATGACTAAGATCACCTAGGTCGTGAGTATCACCTCTTCAACTACTATGGTGCTGAGGATGCTGAGAACATCATTATCTTGATGGGTTCTGCTACAGAGCCAGCTCGCGAGGCTATCGACTACTTGAATAAGCAGGGCAAGAAGGTTGGTATGGTTGCAGTTCACCTCTTCCGTCCATTCTCTGTTGACTTCTTGAAAAGACTATCCCAGCTACTGTTAAACGTATCGCTGTTCTCGACCGTACTAAGGAGCCAGGTGCAGAGGGTGAGCCATTGTACCTCGACGTTAAGTCAGCTCTCTACGATGACGAGCGTAAGCCATTGATCGTTGGCGGCCGCTACGGTCTCGGTTCTTCTGATACAACTCCAGCTAAGATTGTTGCTGTATTCAAGAATCTCGAGTTGCCACAGCCTAAGAACCACTTCACTGTAGGTATCGTTGATGACGTTACATTCACTTCTCTCCCAGAAGAGGAAGAAATCCCAATGGGTGGCGACGACTTATTCGAGGCTAAATTCTACGGTTTGGGTGCAGACGGTACTGTTGGTGCTAACAAGAACTCAGTTCAGATTATCGGTAACAATACTAACAAGTATTGCCAGGCATACTTCTCTTACGACTCTAAGAAGTCTGGTGGTTTCACCTGCTCTCACTTGCGTTTCGGCGACAGCCCTATCCACAGTGCATATCAGGTAAATACTCCTAACTTCGTAGCTTGCCATGTACAGGCTTACCTCCACATGTACGATGTAACTCGTGGTTTGCGTAAGAACGGTTTCTTCCTGTTGAACACTATCTTTGATGGTGAGGAGTTGGTTAACTTCATCCCTAACAAGGTAAAGCGTTACTTCGCTCAGAACAACATCACTGTTTACTATATTAACGCAACTAAGATTGCTCAGGAGATTGGTCTCGGCAACCGTACCAACACCATTCTCCAGTCTGCATTCTTCCGTATTACAGAGGTTATTCCTTTGGATCTCGCTGTAGAGCAGATGAAGGCATTCATCGTTAAGTCTTACTCTAAGAAGGGTCAGGACGTTGTTGACAAGAACTTCGGCGCTGTAGACCGTGGTGGTGAGTACAAGCAGTTGACAGTAGATCCAGCTTGGGCTAACCTCGCTGACGATGAGGCTAAGGAGGATAACGCTCCAGCATTCGTTAAGGAGCTCGTTCGTCCTATCAACGGCCAGGCAGGTGACCTCTTGAAGGTTTCTGACTTCGTTAAGCACAACACAGTTGACGGTACATGGCAGAACGGTACTGCAGCATTCGAGAAGCGTGGTGTTGAGGCATTCGTACCAGTATGGAACGTAGAGAACTGTATCCAGTGTAACAAGTGTTCATTCGTTTGTCCTCACGCAGCTATCCGTCCATTCGTATTGACCGATGAGGAGCTCGCAGGCATCGAGGGTCTCGCGACTCAGGATGTTAAGGCACCTAAGGCTTTGGCTGGAATGCACTTCCGCGTCGAGATTTCAGTACTCGACTGTCTGGGTTGTGGTAACTGTGCTGACGTCTGTCCAGGTAAGAAGGGTGAGAAGGCGTTGACAATGGTTCCATTCAACGTTGACGCAGAGGATATGGTCAAGGAAGCAGCTAACTGGGAGTATCTCGTACACAAGGTAGCTTCTAAGCAGGATCTCGTAGACATCAAGCAGAGCCCTAAGAACTCTCAGTTCGCTCAGCCATTGTTCGAGTTCTCTGGTGCTTGCTCTGGTTGTGGTGAGACTCCATACGTCAAGTTGATTTCTCAGCTCTTCGGCGATCGTCAGATGATTGCTAACGCTACTGGTTGTTCTTCTATCTACTCAGCTTCTATCCCATCTACTCCATATACAAAGAACGCTAAGGGTCAGGGTCCTGCATTCGACAACTCATTGTTCGAGGACTTCTGCGAGTTCGGTCTCGGTATGGTAATGGGTAACAAGAAGATGAAGGAGCGCATCGCTCACTTGCTCGAGGAGGCTAAGGCTCAGGAGCATGTTCCTGCTGAGTTCGTAGCTGCTGCTGACAAGTGGATGGCTAACATGAACGATTCTGAGGGTTCTAAGGAGGCTGCTGCAGAGTTGAAGCCTCTCATCGCTGCGCGCTGAGAAGGGTTGCCCTATCTGCAAGGAGCTCAAGACTTTGGATCACTACCTCGTTAAGCGTTCACAGTGGATCATCGGTGGTGACGGTGCTTCTTATGATATCGGTTACGGTGGTCTCGACCACGTATTGGCTTCTGGTGAGGATGTTAACATCTTAGTACTCGATACTGAGGTTTACTCTAACACTGGTGGTCAGTCATCTAAGTCTACTCCACTCGGTGCTATCGCACAGTTCGCTGCTCAGGGTAAGCGTATCCGCAAGAAGGATCTCGGTTTGATGCAGACTACATACGGTTACATCTACGTAGCTCAGGTAGCTATGGGTGCTGACAATGCTCAGACATTGAAGGCTATCCGCGAGGCTGAGGCTTATCCAGGTCCATCACTCATCATCGCTTACGCACCATGTATCAACCACGGTTTGAAGCGTAAGGGCGGTATGGGTCGTTCACAGCACGAGGAAGAGTTGGCTGTTGAGTGCGGTTACTGGCACTTGTGGCGTTACAACCCACTGTTGGCTGATGAGGGTAAGAACCCATTCACACTCGACTCTAAGGCTCCTAACTGGGAGAACTTCCGCGACTTCTTGCTCGGTGAGGTTCGTTACCTCTGTACAGAAGGCATTCCCTAAGGAGGCTGATGAGCTCTTCTCTCAGGCAGAGAAGATGGCTAAGCTCCGTTACCAGACTTACGTTCGTAAGAGCCAGGAGGACTGGAGCGAGCAGATCTAATCTAGCGATATTTCAATAGGTTAAATATATATCTCCGAAGACCTTGGTTGCGTTTTGCAATCAAGGTCTTTTGTTTTAAAATGCTCCATATTCATGTAAAAATTGGAAATAAGTGATGAAACATATGGAAAAATCGTGATTTTGAGATTGGGTTCTTTAGGGCAATTCTAATTGTTTTGTAAAGAAAGCAGAACATTCACATGTGGTATAAGACGGGCTGAAAGCCCAAAGCTCTTAGCCCAGGGCGATGCCCTGGGCTATGAGCTCTGCACTTTCAGGGCGTATTGGGTAATTTCAACCGTACAGATCGAACCATTATGGATTTTAATCCGCTAAAAGAAACGAAGCTAGAAGCGAAATCAGACTGAGCAATGTAAATAATCCTTACCCACCCAAAAAGAAACCCCAAAAGGCAAAAATCAGTGCTTTTAGTGAAATTTCGAAGAAAAAATGCAAAATAAGAGGGTTAGAAAGGTGTTTTACCCCTCTACTAAGGGTGAAAAATGCCCCTCCTCGGACATAAAACAGCCTCTGAGATGATATATTTTTAACAAAAGCAACATAAAACAAGGATAAAAATGCAGAATTGAACAGTATAAAAGCTAACTTAAGTGGCTTAATATGTAGATAATTATTATACACAGAACGTTAGAGTAGAAATACAACAAAATGCACATAACACGCTAATAGCCAATACATTCTGAAATACAGACAACCTATATCAGGTAAAATTCACAAGTTCATCTAGCGTGTCATTAAGGGTCAAGGTCATTAAGGGTCATTTTCATTTTCGGGAGAAAAATCCCTATAGTATATATATAAATAAATATTTATATATACTATAGCTCAAAATGACACTTTCATTTTTCTAAATGACCCTTAATGACACGCTGGCTTTTATCCTTACACCTCACCATCAGATTGTTCTGCAATAAAGTTCAGCTAGAAAACCAATAGAAATCAGTATCAATCAATCACTTACACTTCTCCGAAAGAAAGTCAGGGTAAAAGCTTGCATTCTGCCCAAAATGTTGTATCTTTGCACCAATCGAAAGAACAGCCTTTTGTGCCTTGCTCAGGTCTTCTTAAGACCAACACGGGTCATAAATGATGGCAAGCGCTGGTCATCAATGAAGACCCCGAAAACGGCAGGAACGGGGCATTCTGGGGAGTTGCTTAAAGAAACAAAAATTTGAACAAGAAGAAAATAATATGATTACAGTTGATGGATTGACCGTAGAATTTGGCGGCACCACCCTATTCAAAGACATTTCCTTCCAGATCAACGAGAAGGACCGTATAGCCCTGATGGGAAAGAATGGCGCAGGAAAGAGCACATTGCTCAAGATTATCGCCGGTGTGAGAAATGCTACTCGTGGCACCGTTTCCGCTCCCAAGGATTGCGTCATCGCCTATCTGCCTCAGCATCTGATGACCGAAGACGGCAGAACCGTATTCGAGGAAACCTGTCAGGCGTTTGCCCATCTGCACGAAATGCAGGCTGAGATTGACCGCATCAACAACGAGCTCACCACCCGTACCGATTACGACAGCGATGATTACATGCAGCTCATTGAGAAAGTATCCTCTCTCAGAGAAATTCTACGCCATCGACATGACTCATTTCGAGGAAGATGTAGAAGACGCTGCTCGGTCTCGGTTTCGAGCGCTCTGATTTTAACCGCCCTACAAGCGAGTTTTCGGGAGGATGGAGAATGAGGATTGAACTGGCAAAACTGCTCTTGAAATCGCCAGACGTACTGCTGCTCGATGAGCCAACCAACCATCTCGACATCGAATCTATCGGCTGGCTCGAAGACTTCATCATCAACAGTTCGAAAGCAGTAGTTGTCATCAGCCACGACCGAAAATTCGTTGACGACATTACAACAAGAACCATCGAAGTAACCATGGGCCGCATCTACGACTACAAAGCCACTTACAGCCAATATCTGGAACTGCGCAAGGAACGCCGCGAACAGCAGATGAAGAAATATGAAGAACAGCAGAAGATGATTGCTGAAACCAAGGACTTTATAGAACGCTTCAAAGGCACTTATTCTAAAACCTTCCAGGTGCAGAGCCGCGTGAAGATGCTAGAGAAACTGGAACTTATCGAAGTGGATGAAGAAGATACAAGCCGCCTCCGACTCAAGTTCCCGCCGAGCCCACGAAGCGGTGCTTATCCGGTTCAGATGAGCGATGTGGCGATGTCGTTTGATGGCAAGAAGATTTTCAGCGGCGTGAATCTTACCGTAGAAAGAGGCGACAAGATTGCCTTCGTGGGAAGAAACGGAGAGGGTAAGTCAACGCTTGTGAAATGTATCATGGGTCAGCTTCAGAACGAAGGAAAGTTGGAATTGGGACATAATGTGCAGATAGGTTATTTCGCCCAGAACCAGGCTTCTCTGCTCGATGGAGAACTTACCGTATTCCAGACCATTGATGATGTTGCCAAAGGTGAAATTCGCAACAAGATACGCGATTTGCTCGGAGCATTCATGTTTGGCGGAGAGGATTCTACCAAGAAGGTGAAAGTATTGTCGGGAGGTGAGCGCACCCGCCTTGCCATTCTCAAACTGCTGCTGGAGCCGTGAATCTGCTGATTCTCGATGAGCCTACCAACCACCTCGACCTGAAGACCAAGGATGTGCTGAAACAGGCCTTGCTCGATTTCGACGGAACGCTCATCGTAGTTAGTCACGACCGTGATTTCCTCGATGGTCTTGTCAGCAAGGTTTATGAGTTCGGTCATGGTCGCGTCCGTGAACATCTCTGCGGCATTTACGAATTCCTGGAATCTAAGAAGATGGAAAATCTTCAGGAACTGGAGAAGAAGCAATAGCCCCTATTCTATTGTTTTCTTATCAATAAATATTTTAAGCATAAAACAAAAGTCCTGATGTTTCAAAAACGAAACATCAGGACTTTTTTTCTATCTATTCGGAAAAACCATTCCCGAAAAATTCTATTCGGAAAAACTTCCTTCCGGAATTACCAAAGCTCCAGGCGCTGGTTCTTAGGAATGAACAGCTTGTCGCCCTGCTTTACACCAAATGCCTCATACCATGCATCGATGTGAGGAAGCGCACCATCAACACGCCACTTGCCGAGAGAATGAGGATCATTCTTTACGCGGTTGCGGATTTCCTTATCAGTAATGTTCTGTCCCCAAACACCTGCATAGGCGAGGAAGAAACGCTGGTCAGGAGTGAAACCATCCTTGTTCTTCAATGGCTTCTTAGCAGTAGCATTCTTGAAGGCATTGTATGAAACCATCAAACCACCATGGTCGGCAAGGTTCTCGCCGAGGGTGAAACGGCCGTTGGCATTCAGATCAGGCAACACCTTGATGTTACTGAAGAAATCAGCATACATATCAGCACGCTTGTTGAAACCTTCTGCATCTTCAGCTGTCCACCAGTCCTTCAGATTACCGCTAGCATCATACTGACGACCCTGATCATCGAATCCGTGAGTCATCTCATGACCGATTACTACGCCGATAGCACCATAGTTGAATGCAGCATCAGCCTTAGGATCGAAGAAAGGATACTGGAGAATACCAGCTGGGAAGCAGATCTCATTGGTAGTAGGATTGTAGTAAGCGTTCACGGTCTGAGGAGTCATGAACCACTCATCCCTATCTACTGGCTTTCCTGCCTTCTCTGCAATCTCCTTATCGTTGGCAAACTTGCGGCAAGCCATTACGTTCTCATAATAGCTCTTAGATGGGTCGATGCTGAGCTTGCTGAAATCAGTCCACTTGTTAGGATAACCAATCTTTACATAGAACTTGTCGAGTTTGTTGTGGGCAGCTTTCTTTGTAGCATCGCTCATCCAGGTCTGAGCATCGATACGCTGACCGAGGCTGATCTGAAGATTCTTCACGAGTGTCTCCATCATCTTCTTAGAGCTTTCTGGGAAATAGCGCTTACAGTAGATGCTACCGAGCGCCTCGCCCAACTGAGCCTCAACCTGAACAGTAGCGCGCTTCCAAAGAGGATAATCCTCCTTACGGCCACTCATAATCTTACCGAAGAATTCGAAACGGGCTTCGCGAATCTCATCGCTGAGGTAAGAAGCAGAACTACAGATGATGTCCCACTCCATCAAAGCCTTCAATGTGCCTGCACATTCTGCAGCTGCCACCTTGTCATAACCGGAAGAAAGCAGGCTGACCTACGATCATCTCCTTGAGATATTCGCTCTTGATTCCCTCGGCGTTGGCAAGTGCCTCGAGAGGAATGTTAGGATAATTCTCCTTGAATTCTGCCAAGGTCATCTTGTTGTAGTTGGCCTGAGGATCACGAAGTTCGGTACGGCTCTTAGAGAAAGTAGCGAGCGTTGTTTCGTGAAGGAATACGGCAGAAGCCTTCTTGGCAGCTTCATCAGCAGAGAAACCATAGAGCTGGAACATCTTGCTGAGGTAAGACTTATAAGCCTCACGGATAGCTACGGTTGCAGCATCGTTGTTGAGGTAATAATCCTTGGCACCGAGAGTAAGACCGCCCTGCATCAGGTTGTAGATGTTCATGGTTACGTTCTTCTCATCGGCAGCGAAACCTGCGCCATAGCTCAAGCCGAGCCCCATCCATGCATACTTAACCTGAAGCTTCTGAAGCTCGTCCTTGGTCTTGGCAGCTTCTATCTCATCCATCAGAGGCTTTACTGGAGCGATTCCAGCCTTGTTGCGGCTGTCAACATCCATAGAGAGTTTGTAGAAATCAGACAATTTCTGCTCAATGGTTCCAGCCTTGTAAGTCTTCTTCTGGAGTTCAGAAAGAATGGTGTTGATGCGCTTGTTATTGTTCTCAGCCAGCTGGTCAAAACTGCCATAACGGCTGTAAGCGGCAGGAAGAGGATTGCTCTTCTGCCATCCACCTGTAGCAAACTGATAGAAACTGTCTGCTGGCTTCACTGTCTGGTCGAGATTGCTCATGACAAGACCCGATTTATTCTGAGCATCAGCGCCTAATGGCAAAGCTGCAATCAGCATCATCGGTAAGATCATTTTCATTTTCATTTTCTTCTCTTTATTTTATATTAATGTTACTATTATTTCGAAACTTCTTCCAGTTCTTCCGAAAGGAGCATCCAGCGCTCGTTCTCCTCATCGAGGCTCTTCATGAGTTCGGTGTATTCGGTCACGAGTTCCATGTTGGTTGCATTTTCCGGTTTCATCAGAAGTTCATCAATCTCCTTCTTTCTCGCTTCCAGTTTTTCAATCTTCGCCTCGCATTCCTTCACGGCTTTCTCAGCCTTACGGATCTTCTTCTGCTGTTCCTTATGTTCAGCGTAGCTCTGCTTGCCGGATGTGGCAGAGGCAAGACTGTCGGCTGTAGAACCTGATGCGACAGAAGAACCGGAAGTATTGGCAGAAGGCGAACCCAGAAGCCATACTCTGGTTGGCAAGAGCCTGATTAATATTCTCGGCATTATGGGCACGGAGATAATCGTAAATACCACCGAGATGCTCACGAACCTTGCCGCCGCCAAACTCATAGACCTTATCTACCAGACCATCGAGGAATTCACGGTCATGGCTCACGATGATGGCTGTTCCATCGAAAGCCTTGATGGCTTCTTTCAGCACATCCTTCGACTGCATGTCGAGGTGATTGGTAGGCTCATCGAGAATGAGGAGATTCACCGGTTCGAGCAGGAGCTTGATCATAGCCAGACGGCTGCGTTCGCCTCCACTCAGAACCTTGACAAACTTCTCTGAAGTCTCGCCGCCAAACATGAAGGCGCCCAGGAGATCGTTCACCTTCAGACGCATTTCGCCTGTTGCCACATTGTCGATTGTCTGGAAGATAGTTAGATTCTCATCCAAGAGCTGCGCCTGATTCTGGGCGAAATAACCAATCTGCACATTATGACCAATCTTGAGAGTTCCGGTGAAAGGAATCTCACCCATGATACATTTTACCAGGGTAGATTTACCCTCGCCGTTCTTACCCACGAAAGCCACCTTCTCGCCACGCTTGATGGTAAAGGTAACATGGTCGAAGACGGTGTGGGCGCCGTAATCCTTGCGCACCTCATCGCAGATGATAGGATAATCGCCACTTCTGAGACAAGGAGGGAATTTGAGGTGCATCTGCTTGTTGTCAACCTCATCTACCTCGATAGGCACGATTTTCTCGAGCTGCTTGATTCTGCTCTGCACCTGAACCGCCTTGGTAGGCTTGTAGCGGAACCGCTCGATGAAATCCTTGATGTCGGCAATTTCCTTCTGCTGGTTTTCGTAAGCACGGAGCTGCTGCTCGCGGCGTTCAGCACGCAACACCACATACTCATCGTATTTCACCTTATAGTCTTCTACCCTTCCGCAAGTAATTTCGAGGGTACGGTTAGTTACATTGTTGATGAAAGCACGGTCGTGGCTCACCAGAACCACAGCCTTGGCACTCTGCGCCAGGAACTGCTCCAACCACTGGATACTTTCAATATCAAGGTGGTTGGTAGGCTCATCGAGGAGCAGGACATCAGGCTTCTGCAACAGAATCTTGGCAAGTTCGATACGCATTCGCCAACCGCCGGAAAACTCCTTGGTTGGGCGATCGAAATCATCGCGCGTAAAGCCAAGACCGCTCAAGGTACGCTCTATCTCAGCCTCATAGTTTTCGCCACCCATCATCATGTAGCGTTCATGTTCCTGGGTAAACTTCTCTACGAGCTGAGCATAGCTTTCGCCTCATAGTCGGTGCGGTCGGCCATTTCCTGCTGCATCTTGTCCAGACGCGCCTTCATTTCGGTATTATGGGCGAAAGCCTTGCGGGTTTCCTCCTTCACGGTCGTATCGTCCTGCAGTTTCATCACCTGTGGCAGATAGCCGATAGTGGTTTCGTTAGGAATAGCCACAACGCCATCAGTAGGTTTCAGCAAACCGCAGAGAATCTTGAGCATTGTAGATTTTCCGGCACCATTCTTACCCACCAGGGCAATGCGGTCGCGGTCGTTGATGACGAAACTTACATCATGAAAGAGAGGCTTAACGCCAAACTCTACTTTCAGTCCTTCTACTGAAATCATCTATTTTAATTTATAATTTACAATTAATAATTTATAGTTTTCCTAACTCCTTTTACGGAATGAGCAGGGATGAATCTCCATAGCTCAGGAAACGGAAATCATGCGAAAGAGCATAATCGTAAACCTTCCTCCAGTCGCCCTTGAGGAAAGCACTCACCAGAAGCAGGAGTGTACTCTGAGGCTGATGGAAATTGGTGACCAGCATCTTCACAATCTTATACTGATAGCCAGGAGCAATGATAATCTGCGTGCTGGAATGGAGAGCCTCCAAGCCGTTGCGGTCCAGATAATCGATGATTGCCTGGATAGCCTGCATCGGAGTGATTCCATCTACCAGATTGCCATCTTCAGAAAGCTCGTAAGGATCCCACTGGTTTACATGCAGATCGTCTTCATTTGCCTCAGGATGCTTCAGCAGATGAACACCCATGTAATAGAGGCTCTCGATGGTACGGACGCTGGTGGTTCCTACGGCAATGACCCGACACTCGTGCTTGATGAGTTTTTCCAGGCTGCGGCGATGAACAACAATGTATTCCGTATGCATCTGATGGCCTTCGATTTCAAGACTCTTCACCGGTTTGAATGTGCCTCCTACATGCAGGGTTACTTCTTCGCGGTCGATTCCATGCGCATCAAGATCCTTGAGAACCGCATCGGTAAAATGAAGTCCGGCAGTTGGAGCAGCCACACTTCCCTTGATTTTAGAATAAACCGTCTGATAGGTGGTCTTGTCGCTCTCCTCTGTCTTGCGGTTGAGATATGGAGGAATAGGCAACTCGCCTACTGCTTCGAGAATCTCAGCGAAAGACACCTTGTCGTTGTCCCAATCAAAATCAACCCAATAGTTGGTTCCTCCGCCTTTGGCAACCATTTCCTGCGCTTCAGAACTGAGAGCATCTCCGCGTCGCATAGTGGCGCTGAGCGTAAGCTTGTGGCCCTTGATTTCGAAATCACGCTTCAGGCTTCCCTCTTTCCATTTCTTCAGATTACCGATCATGCAGAGCCATGAACAATGTCCGGCGGTCTGGAACATGAGTTCATAATCAGTAGGTTCTGCAGGCTCCATCAAGAAAACCTCAATAAGCGCACCTGTTTCCTTGCGGAAATGCAGACGCGCTTGTATCACCTTGGTATTGTTGAATATCATCAAGGCTCCTTGAGGGAGATATGTGGGAAGATGATGGAAAACATCATCGCTTACCTCGCCGTGCTTATAGACCAGCAGTTTGCTGTGTCGCGCTGCGCGATAGGGAATTTTGCGATGCGCTCATCCGGTAAATCATAGTTATAATCACTAATCTTAATGTGTTTTGTATCCATTATTTATTTTACTTTGAACTTTCTATTTTAAACTTTTATGCTTGTACTAAAGATTTGCCATCTGGCAGGTGGCATAAAGCACAACCATGATAAGGGTAAATATCACTACGGTCATGATTTTATCTACATCATCATAGTCGTAACCCGTACTCGTATACTGGTTGGAAATATACTTAATTTTGGGGAGATGCGGTAATACATCCTGATGTAGATAAGATAAACGACAACTCCACCACTGCTCCGATAGCCAGACCGCAAAGAATGTCGACCGGATAATGAACACCCAGATAAAGACGGGTCCAGCAGTTTACGAGCGACCATAATAACAGGGTCCACGTAACCAGTTTGCTGCGGATAAGCAACGAGAAGAAGATGGCTATAGAAAGCGTATTAGCCGCATGAGCCGAACAGAAGCTGAAACTCTTGAGGCGCATATTGTCAACCACCTGGACCGTATACTTGAACATCGGGTCGCTGGAAGGTCTGCATCTTTCAGCCAGCGGCTTGATGATTCCATCCACCAGTCCATCAGCCAGAAAGATACAGAGCACCGCTCCTCCAACCACGAGCGCAATCTGCCCCATCATCTCGTTGTTTCTTATCACAACAACGAAGAGGACGACATAAAGCGGAATCCATGTCCAGCCCGATGTAAGCGCCATCGCCATCTGATCGAGCCAGACATTCTCGCTGCCGTTAAACACATGCAACAGCTGCATGTCAAAATCTTGTATCCTACTAAAATCCATTCTCTTTATTTTAATCAGATTTTATCTTAATCAGATTTTATCTTAATCAGATTTCCTCAATTGCCTTGGTTTCAATCCAGCCTTCTCTGCCGTCTCCTACCTTGATTTCACGCCAGCCTTTCATCGCCTTATCGGTAATATCAACGCGGGTTCCTTCATGCAGCAGGAAGAGGTCAGCACTCGTCTTGGCTGGAGTCTTCTTCACATTGACCGAAGGAGCGATGATGATGGCTCCCGTACGGTTAATGAGCATCTGCCGCTGCTGGTAAGCAAAGAGATTGCTCAGCAGGAAGACTGCCACGAAGAAGATTCCACCGAAGAAACCTATCTTGCGCAACACGATATGCGGACCGAAGAGATAAACCAAGACCAGAACCAGCGCCATGATGATGGCAATGATGCCTGTCTTAGCCCAACAGTCAACACTCGTAAAGTTAACCAGCGCCTTCCACCAGGTTACGAAGAACATCTCGCTTTTCGGAGTAATCTTATCGATGGTTTTGCTACGTGCAAACTGAAGGTTGAAGCTGATGTCTTCATCGCCTGGCGAGAGCAGATGGGCACGCTCATAATTGAGCACAGCCTTGGTAATATTGTCTGTACGGTAATAAGCATTGCCCAAGTTATAGTAAACTTCGGCAGAAACACCATAATTGTTCAATATTTCCTCATAGTCGCGTATGGCCTGCTGATAGTTACCTTTCTGATATTCCGTATCAGCATTGTTCTTGGTTACAGCGCCTGCAGAAACAGAGCAGCCCAACATTACCATGATCATCATGACGAACGAATATCCGGTTGCACTCTTCTTACGCTGCTTACGCGTTGCATTGATAGCATTTTCTATATCCATAATAGCAGTCATTGCTGATTCGAATGTACGGTTCATATTGCAGGGTCGCCCGGCGCATAGCGTTCAAACTCACATTCATCGAGCGCAGTTGTAAACTTCTCGATAGTTCTCTCCTCAACGCAATGTTTTTCGAGCATAGCCTGAATGTTTTCACGTGAGAGCTTTTCGGCTGGCATGTTGAGCTTGTAGCTTACATAGCCCCACAAAGCACGGAGCACTTCATCGTAGAATTCTTCCTGCTTGCCACCGAGCATCAGCAGATGAGCCTTCTTCAGGCGCTTGGTTGCTATCTTGTTTGCCTTGTTGGAACGGACCTTTACAAGGTCGGCATTCTCGAGAGCACGGCGGCGGAAGACTATGAGCAGGGCAAAGAAGGCTGCCAATGGAACCAGCAGACTGGTCCAGTAGCCGAAGCTTCCGTAGAACATATCGTCAATATCATGGAGCTTAGACTTGCCCAGTTTCAGCGCGTGAATGTCCTTATCCTTGTTGCTGAAATCTGATGTTTCATTGCCTGAAGTTCCATCGCCCTTCTCTACGTTCAGCGTAAACGGCTGGGTCTTGATTGTCTTGTACTTGTTAGCAGAAGTATCATAATAGGTGAATTCTACCGCAGGAATGGTATAATTTCCCTGATTACGAGGTACAGCCAGGAAGTCATAAATCATATTGCCTTCTACGCCATTGGCTGTAAGGCGGGTCTTGTCTGTCACCTTCGCATCGTACTTGTCAAAATCCTTAGGAAGGTAATGACAGGCTGCTTGAGCAGCTTCAGGTTTCCGATTCCTCCTACCACTACACGGATGGTGATAGGTTCTCCAGCCTTTACTTCCTTCTTGTCGATGGAAGCAGTAATATTAAATTTACCTACACCGCCCGAGAAGTTGGCAGGGCGCTGAGGCAACGGATCAACCTGAATTTTCACACTAGGAGCTATAATATCTTTCTTTACTTCAACATAGCCGGAGCCACCATTGAAGAAAGCTTCCATCGGGTCAACATTTCTGTTCTGCTGAACTACGATTCCCTTGAAGGTAATGGCTGGAATAGTGAGGTTTCCCGTCATCTGCGGATACATAACATACTGGCTCCATGTAACACATCGGTAAGGTCGGCCGTTTACGGTTTCAGTATGGAAAGCCTTCTGCTGAGGCAGCGGAACTTCCTGGTTGTGGAATCCCTTCAGGTCAGGCATCTTGCCTTCCAACTGGGTAAGGTCTACCTGCGTGTAAACCTTATAAGTAAGGAGCACCGGTTCCTGTTCGTGAACACGTCGCTTGTTGGCTGTAACCTTGATGAAGAGGTCGCGGCCTGATATTCTTGATCCGGCAGTTCGCATACGTGGTTCATTATAATCATTCTGTCCGTGCATGGAAGGTGCACCGTTGTTGCGTGCAGCATGGCCAGAAACCGTAATCTTAACCGGATGGGAAGAGAGTTTTTACCATTTACGATGGCATGAGAGGCACCAATGCCAAAGGTTCCGTTCTTAGCTGCGTAGAGCGTATAGGTAATGGTTACCGACGATGAAGAGGAAGTATGGCCATTGATCATCTGATAACTGGACTGCGATGAGGTGTAAGGACCTGCGATTACCTCAAGTCCTTCTCCTACTCCGCCCAGACGGAATTCCTCTACATCACGTGTATTGATGGTATAGGCCACACGGAAGTTTTCGCCCGCCGCCACGTGTGTTGGTGCCGACACTGATACGCTGGGCTTTCAGCTGCAAACTGAAGCCCAGAAGCATTGCCCATATAATAATAAACCAACCTATATGTTTCATGTTCAAATTTATTATGCTCGTTGTATTATTTTACTTTTACCAGTTTTCTCATATTGCTTTCTGCGAGGCTGACTCATCGCTTTCTGCATCTTGCGCTTCGTATCCTTCTCCTGCTGGATGGCAGCGTTCAAGAGTTGTTCAGCATTATCTTTGCTCATCTTGTCCTGATTGTTCTGATTCTGCTGATTGTTCTTATTCTGGTTGTTCTTGTTTTGTCGTTCTTGTTCTTGCCTTTATTCTGATCTTTGTTCTGATTGTCTTTGTTCTTGTCCTTGTTTTATCCTTTTGTTCTTATTCTTATCGTTTTGCTTGTTCTGCTTCTGGTTTTGAGCAGTTTCTTGCAGAGGGCAAGATTATATCGGGTTGCATTGTCCTGCGGATTGCAGCGCAGGGCGTTCTCATAACATCCTATGGCCTGCGCATATTGCTGATGCTGCTGCATGACCACACCCATATTGTGGTAACTTCTGGCGCGTCGCATCTTGTTCGTTTCCAGTTTCGAAGCATTCTCAAACTGTATCATTGCCATCGAATCCTTCTGCTGCATCATCAGGGCGCAACCCAGATTATAGACAGCCTGCGCATTCTTCTGGTTCTTGGAGATAGCCTTGCGATATTGCGTTTCGGCTGCAGCCCACTTCTGTTTATGATAGGCGCGGTTTCCCTGGCGGATGAAGTTGCGGTCGTTCTGTGCTCCCACCTTCGCCAAGCCCAGCACCATCAAGGCAAAACCAATATATATCTTAAATATCTCATTCTTATTATATAATAATGTATAAACGTTTATCAGAAAGGCTTCCTGATGTCTTTCTTAAAAACTTGATGTTTCGGAGCAGAGGATTCTTTACCTCAAGCAGACAGATTTCGATGATAAGCAACAGGATGACAAGAATACCTACAGCCTGGAACTGTTCATCATAGGCGCTGTAAACCACACTCGTCACATCGCCTTTCTGCAATTTGGCAATATCATCATTCAATGCTCTTTCCGCATCGCTGGTATTATCTACATGAATGTACTGACCCTTGCCTGCCTGGGCAAGTTCCTTGCACATCTGCTCATTCAGAGCGGTCATTACGGTGTTGCCCGCATTGTCCTTCAGATAAGAGCCGTCGCCCATAGGGATTGGCGCTCCCTTGGTGTTTCCTATGCCCAGGATAAAGACATTGATTCCTTTCTTGTTGGCAGCAGCCGCTGCCTCCTGTGCGCCAGGCTCATGGTTTTCGCCATCGGTAATAACGATGATGGCTCTGCCCACATTCTCCTGCTGGGTGAAACTCTTGGAAGCCAAATCGATGGCAGCTCCGATATTGGTTCCCTGTGTCTGGATAAGACCAGGGTTATGTTCTGGAGAAACATCTTTGCCGAAACATAATCGGTGGTGATTGGCAACTGCACGAAAGCATCGCCTGCAAAGACGATGAGTCCAATCTTGTCGTTGTTAAAGTTGTCGACCAGATTTTCGACAAGCATCTTACTCTTGTCCAAACGGGATGGAACTACGTCTTGACAGAGCATGGAATTTGAAATATCGAGGCAGATGATGGTTTCAATACCATGTCGCTTATCGTGAGAAATCTTGCTGCCCATCTGCGGGCGAGCTACCATCACGATAAGAAGCGCCAAGGCTGCGAGCATCAGCACAAACTTCACTGTAGGGCGATATTTAGAGATGTTGGGCATGAGCTGTTTCAGAAGCTCCGGATCGCCGAGTTTCTTCAGTTTAGCCTTTCTTCTTCTCCATCCTATCAGCCTGATCAGAATCAGTACTGGTATAATCCACAACAGCCAGAGAAATATAGGATCTTCAAATCTTAACATTTTCTATTCTAATTATATCTTCTATTCGATTATCCGATAATCAGTAAAATATCTCCGATAACTGGTAAAATATCTCCGAAAGATAGCGGAATATCTCCGATAATCAGCAAAATATTTCAGTTTCCGGATTACGGAATTCTTCTGAACCAGGTGATGCGGAGCAGGATTTCTACCAGCAATACCAGGAGAGCTGCCAAGGCGAATGGCTGATAAGCTTCATAGCGCTTAGCGAAATGCTTGACATTAAACTTGGTTTTCTCCAGTTTATCAATGTCCTTGTAAATCTTCTTCAGCTCGTTATTGTTCGTAGCGCGATAGAAATTACCATCGGTTGTCTGCGCAATATCGCTCAGCGTCTTCGTATCTATCTCTACCGGAATATTGACGTACTGTACTCCTCCTGCCACAGGCATTGGATAAGGAGCCACCTTGTTGGTTCCTACACCGATGGTGTAAACACGTATTCCGTAGCTTTTGGCAATCTCTGCTGCGGTCATTGGCGAGATTTCACCCATGTTGTTACTGCCGTCGGTAAGAAGAATCACAACCTTCGATTTTGACTTAGAATCCTTCAGGCGGCTCACGGCATTGGCCAATCCCATTCCCACTGCAGTACCATCGTCAATCAGTCCCCGGGCGGCAATATCCGTACGGGTTGCCTGCAAGAGGCGCAACAGACTGGCATGATCGGTTGTCATCGGGCACTGGGTGAAAGCTTCACCGGCAAAGATAGTCAGACCGATGTTGTCGTTCGGTCTTCCTGAGATGAATTCTGTAGCCACATCCTTAGCCGCTTCCATACGGTTTGGTCTCAAATCTTCGGCAAGCATAGAGGTGGAAACGTCCATCGCCAACATAATGTCAATGCCTTCTACCGTCTTGTTGTCCCAAGCCGTATGCGTCTGCGGACGAGCCATCGCACAGACGATGAGCACAAAGCAGATGCATCTCAGCACCATTGGCAGATGGATGAGACGCACACGCAGGCTCTTCGGAGCATATTGATACTTTTCGTGTCGCTCATGCGCATGGTTGGCGCATTCTTCTTCCTGTAGAGGAAATACCATAATATATAAGGTATCAGCAACAGGAGCAACAGAAAATAGCCTTTACTTGCAAATTCCATTTCTATATTTTTCTATTTATAGCCAGGCAAAGAGTTGCGGAATAAACCGCTTTGCCCGGCGAAACGTTTCATAAGTAAACCCTGCTTTACATCAGCAGCATGACTGACTGATAAATGATGTAACCCAACAGAGCCAGACCTACGATGGCTCCTATCCAGAGGAGCGACTTGATGAGGCGGCGCTGAGATTGCGTCTTCTGCTCTTCGTTGGTCAGCTGCGGAACCACCTTTTCTTCTGTAGGTTTCTCATCTGTCTTGGTCTGGTCGATGAAGTTGATGGCATTCACCAGGTTTGCGTCGTTCTCATTCACCAGAGTTTCATATTTGGCAAACTTCACGAGATCGGCAGTCTGGAAGAGTTCCTTCAGTTCATCTATCATCTTCTGGTCGCCTGCTTCGCGCAAACGTTCGATGATTTCGGCACTGGTCATCTCCATGGCATTGAATCCGAAACGGCTCACGATATATTCTCTCAGCGTATTGGTAAGCTGGGTGTAGTAAGCCTTCTGTGTTTCCTGATTCTCAACGTGCTGCTGCTTGATGACGTTGATTTGATTCAGCGCCTTTTCATGAGCCGGAACACGTTTTACGATGCGGATATGGGTGATAATTGGCTTATTGTTCTTCAGTCTGTTGCGCAGATAAAGCCATGCACCACAGAGGATTAACAGCAATAGGCTCAACCAGAACAGCGCGCTCCATTCGCTCCAGGAGAAAGGATTATCCTGAACATCCTTGGGCGGATAGAACTGGTTGGGATGAACCGTATCTACAGGCACGGTGAGCACCTTCAGCGCAAGCTGGTTGCCATGAAAGTTCTTGCCGTTTACCTTCACATTGAGCGCAGGAATCACGTACACCTTTTCATCAAATGAAGTCAGCGTATAGTCGCGACTCACCACCATTCGGTCGTCGCCTATGTGCGAAGTGTCGCCCTTACTCTGCTCTACCACTTCCACTCCCGGCGTAATTTGCTGCTGCGGCTTGAAAGATGGCAGTTGCACCTTATCGCCCTGCTTTACCGAAGCCTTCAGATGCAGCACGGTCTGCTGTCCTATCAGTATCTGGAGCGAGTCGATGCGTTGCTCTACCTGCTGGGCTTGAGCTAAGCCTGAGCACCCCAGGAGAGCGAGCGACAATATGATATTCTTTACTTTAAACATAGTTTCTTTACTTTGAGCTTTCGGTTTATCAGCCCTCTGCTTGAAAAGCATCAGGAGCGCCTTCGAGAAGTCCTCGTTAGTGGCAATCGAAGTCCAGTCGACCTTGCTTTTGGCAAAGTCGGTTTTCAGATTCTCCTGCTGCATCAGCCATTGCTGGGTATGAGCCATTCGCAGTTTCTTCGAACTTGTATCAATATACATTTCGTGTCCGGTTTCTGCATCCATCACCTTGAGCAGTCCTACATCAGGCAGCACCTTGGCACGCGGGTCGTAAACCTGAATGGCTACTACATCATGTTTCTGGTTGGCAATCTGCAGCTGATGCTGGAAATCCTTATGATCGTAGAAGTCGCTGATTACGAAAGCTGTGCAGTGGCGTTTCATCACGCGGGTGAAATATTCCAGGGCGCAGCCGATGTCGGTACGCTGGCTTTGCGGCTGGAAGTTGAGCATTTCCCTGATGATATAGAGAATATGCTTTCTTCCTTTCTTAGGCGGAATGTACTTCTCGATACGGTCAGAGAAGAAGATGACACCTATCTTGTCATTGTTCTGAATGGCACTGAAGGCGAGTGTGGCAGCAATCTCAGTAGCCAGATCGCGCTTCATCTGCTTCATCGTACCGAAATCGAGCGACCCGCTGACGTCTACGAGCAGCATCACGGTAAGTTCCTTTCCTCTTCAAACACCTTGACGTAAGGCTTATGAAAGCGGGCGGTCACGTTCCAGTCGATGTCTCTCACATCATCGCCATACTGATATTCGCGCACCTCGGCAAAGGCCATTCCCCTACCCTTGAAGGCAGAATGATACTGACCAGCGAAGATGTTCTGACTCAGTCCGCGAGTCTTGATTTCTATCTTCCGAACCTTTTTAAGATATCTTGTGTATCCAAAATCCTAAACTATTAACTATAAACTATTAACTGTTAACTATAAACTGTTAACGATCAAGGCACTTCCACCTTATTAATGATGCGGCTTACGATTTCCTCGCTTGTCACATTGCTTGCCTCAGCCTCGTAAGAAAGGCCGATACGATGGCGCATTACGTCATGAGCCACAGCTCTTACATCTTCAGGAATCACATAGCCGCGATGCTTGATAAACGCATAGGCTCTGGCTGCCTTGGCAAGAGAGATGCTGGCACGAGGACTGCCGCCGAAGGTAATCATATCTTTCAGTTCGCCCAGTCCGTAGCGCTCAGGATAACGTGAAGCAAAGACGATATCGGCAATATACTGTTCAATCTTCTCATCGAGATAAACCTCGTTTACAATCTTGCGAGCCTTCAGAATCTCCTCAGCTGATGTTACAGGAGTAACCTCAGGAAGTCCGCCCTGGATATTCTCGCGGATGATGAGCTTCTCCTCTTCCAGTGTAGGATAATCAATGATTACCTTCAGCAGGAAACGGTCTACCTGTGCTTCAGGCAACTGATAGGTTCCTTCCTGTTCGATAGGGTTCTGTGTAGCCATTACCAGGAACGGACTAGGCAGTTTGAAGGTTTCATCACCAATGGTAACCTGGTGTTCCTGCATTGCCTCGAGCAGCGCACTCTGCACCTTGGCTGGGGCACGGTTAATCTCATCTGCCAAAACGAAATTGGCGAAGACAGGACCGCGCTTTACATGGAAAGCCTCATCTTTCTGTGAATAAATCTGAGTTCCCACCACATCGGCAGGCAACAGATCAGGAGTAAACTGAATGCGGCTATAGTCGGAGCTGATAAGCTGTGACAATGTCTTGATTGCAAGTGTCTTCGCAAGTCCAGGCACACCCTCAAGCAGGATATGACCATCAGAGAGAAGACCGATAAGAAGGCAATCTACGAGGTGTTTCTGACCTACGATAACCTTATTCATGCCCATTACCAGATTAGTAACAAACTGACTTTGTTGTTCTATCCGGATATTCAATTCGCGGATATCAATAGCTTCTGCCATAATTCTATATTTTACGTTTAATTTCTTAATTCAAACAATATATTTCCAAAACTGAACGCAAAAGTACTCAAATTAAGCCACAAAAGCGAAAAAGCTATCTAAATAATATTAAAATGTTTCATAAAAGCTATTTTAGGTTCTTTTAAAGAATAGCTTTTATGAAACAAACGAGATTTCAAATATTTTATCTGTTTTATGCTTCATGTACCATGGATGAACCAAGAAATTGTACACCAGTAACGATACGATTGTTGCAAGAAGTGCATAGTGCAACATCCCTGATTCAACCATATTATATACAGGATGATCTACGTCAAAATGCGCTCTCGCCGGAAGATTATGGAACAGGAATCCGAGACCGAGTCCCAAGCTCAATCCCAATTCCCAAGCCAGGAAGAACGAATTCACGCTCGTGCCGCGCTGGCAATGTTTGGCAAGCTTGATATAGAAGAGCAGAAAACGGCTTCCGATAATTCCCAAGCTGAAACCCAACAAGGCTGGAACCAAGATTTCTACGGCAAACTCCTGACTTGCGAACGAAATCAGCTGAGCTGCTCCCAGTAGTACCAGACCTACTATTATCTGGCTTTTCAGATCTGCATCAGCAAATACAAACTTTTCTGCCAGGAACGCCAAGACCATTCCTCCGAAAATCATCAGAAAAATGCCAGAGGAATGAGGCAAAGAAAAGTATAATCCCGCAGAAAAGTAATCAGGATGATATTGACAAAAGCGGAGTTCCCTGTGGCAGATAGAAGCGGTCGAGGCTGAAAGTCTTAATTCCTTCGGCAGGTGCCTTAAAAGGAAACTTGGCACGAGAAACCAGCACGAAGGCTCCCAAAGCCAGCAACGAAGCCGTAGGGAAAACATAGCCCATGCCGAAATAGTTGTAAACAAAACATGCCACCAAGGGTCCTACGGCTATTGAAAAGCGGGCAAACCAGGAGGTAATATAATTAGCCTCGGTGCGCTGGAACGACTCGCAGGAATCAATAACCAGCGTACTGGCAAGCGACATCTGAGCCAGCCCCAGAAATGCTCCTAACAGGAAACGGACCGCCAGGAGAATCTCAAAAGAAAACCTGATGTTCCAGAACGTATCCAGATAGTAAAGAACCGAAAGGCAAACAACTACACCTAAAATGGAAAGTTGGCAGACCATATTCCTACGGTAGCGCTGCACCAGATAAGAGCAGAAGCCGCCAAACAGGAAAAGTCCAAAGCCGTATGCAAGAAGCACACACCCTATCTGCCACATCTGATACTTCTCCTGAAGCAGGATATAAGGAATGGCAAAACGAGCATGTACACACTCGACATCAGCAAGAGGTTGGCAAAGCATAATCGCCAGAAGTCCTTGTGCCACAGCTTGATATGTACTGGTGTGTTTTGTGTATCCATTATTCTAAACTCTTTTATGAATCTATCGTATTTATACTCTCTTACACTTCACTAAAAAGAGAGTTAATGTTAGTAACTCTCTTCAGCGCTAGGATAATCTACGGTCTTCACCGCATCAATATAAGCCTTCACACCCTTGGTCATTTCCTCGCCTACCTGAGCAAAGTGGCGCAGGAACTTAGGCTTGAAACCCTGTGTCATTCCGAGTGCATCAGCATAAACCAGGACCTGTCCGTCGCAGCCGTTACCAGCACCTATTCCAATCGTTACAGCCTTCACCTTCTTGCTTACTTCAGCAGCGAGCTTAGCAGGAACCTTCTCCAGCACGATGGCAAAGCAGCCTGCTTCGTCCAGCGCAATGGCGTCGCTGATAAGTTTCTGTGCCTCAGCCTCTTCCTTGGCACGAATGCCATAACCGCCAAACTTATTAACGCTCTGCGGGGTAAGTCCGAGATGGCCATGAACCGGGATTCCGGCATTAACCAGCGCCTTAACAGTTTCGCAGATTTCTACGCCGCCTTCCAGTTTCAGAGCGTCTACACCCGTTTCCTTCATCATGCGGCAAGCATTGCGCAGCGCCTCTTCCTTGCTGATCTGATAGCTGCCGAAAGGCATGTCGCAAACCACGAAAGCATGCTGGCAGGCACGTGCCACGCTGCGGGCGTGATAAATCATCTGGTCTACGGTAATCGGCAATGTGTCTGCATTTCCTGCCATCACATTGCTGGCCGAATCACCTATTAATATAGAGTCAATTCCTGCAGCATCTATAATTCCGGCTGTTGTAAAGTCGTATGCTGTCAGCATGGTTACTTTCTCGCCAGCCTTCTTCATTTCTGCGAAGGTCTTGGTGGTAATTTTCTTCTTGTCAGTAGATAAATATCCCATTTTTTATTTTGATTTATTTATTGTTCTGCGTTGAATCTATTTCGCATTCTCCACGATGCGCTGCAAGTCAGCAAAGCTGAAACCTCTGTAATCATCTATCACATAGTCGGATAGCGGCTGGATGGCTTCTCTGCTGTTCGTTGTGGCAAGACCTAGGGTGAAGGCTCCTGAAGCTCTCACCGCCTTCAGTCCGTTAAAGCTGTCTTCCAGCCCTATACAGTCCTCCGGTTCCACACCGAAATAGGCTGCACCTTTCAGATAGCAGTCTGGATGAGGCTTGCTCTCGGCGAAATCCTCGCTGGTCAGCACGCGGTCGAAATAAGCCTTGAATTCCGGGTGACGGTCGTAGACATTCAGCATCTTCTGAATGTTGCTGCTCGTTACCACAGCGCATTTTACGCCATGCTGCTTCAAGTCGCTGATGAAGTCTTCGAACCCCGCAATATATTCATACTGCATGGTCTTTTCAAACTCATCCAGTCGGGCTGTAATCTTAGCCTGTTCCTCCTTTGCGCCTGTAAAACCTTCGATGTGGGCGAAGACGGCTTCATCGGTGAAATACTTGTCGTAAATCTGAACCAGAGTCTGTCCTTTGATGCGATATTCGAAATCGGGCATTTCCGGATGATACTCCCTGCCTATCATTCCCCAGAAGATGGAGTACTGTGATTCTGTGTCGAAAACCACGCCATCCAGATCGAAGAGTGCTGCTTTTATCATATTTCCTTGTCTGTTTTTATCTATTTTTGCTTAAATTATACTGAAAACGGGTGCAAAGTTACGCAAAAAACTTAATATACGAGCATAATCTGACAGATTTTGATGTTTTTATTACGTGTTTTCCGATTTTTTACACTACCTTTGCAGAAAAATCAGTAGAAATAAAGAAGAATACATATAATTATATGATAGAAATAATAGAGAAATACTTCCCGAACCTCACGGAAGAGCAGAAAAAGCAGTTCGAGGCACTCGATGCATTATACCGCGACTGGAACAGCAAAATCAATGTCATCAGCCGCAAGGACATCGATAATCTGTACGAGCACCACGTGCTCCATTCTCTGGCAATAGCCAAAGCCATCAATTTCCGTCCGGGCACGGAGATTCTCGATTTCGGCTGCGGCGGAGGTTTCCCGGGCATTCCGCTCGCTATCCTCTTCCCTGAATGCAAGTTCAAACTGATAGATGGAACGGGCAAGAAAATCAGAGTCTGCAACGAGGTGGCTACGGCCATCAATCTGCAGAATCTCAAGGCAGAGCACCTGCGCGGAGAGGACGAAAAAGGCAAGTACGATTTCGTGGTAAGCCGTGCGGTAATGCAGCTTCCTGACCTGATGAAGATTATCAAGAAAAACTTTAAGCAGAAGGGACAAAACGCTCTGCCTAACGGACTTCTGTGTCTGAAGGGCGGCAATCTAAAAGAAGAACTGAAGCAATACTTCAAGATTTCAGAAATCACTCCGCTCAGCACTTTCTTCGATGAAGAATGGTTCAGCCAGGACAAGCAACTGGTTTACGTTCCGGCTTAGAAGAGTGAAGAGTGAAAAGTAATCATAAAGTTCAAAGTAAGAAATGTTACATATAGAAAGATTTCAAGTAAACATGTTGCAGGAAAACTGCTACGTGGTGAGCGATGAGACCAAGGAATGCGTCATCATCGATTGCGGCGCCTTCTATCCGGAAGAGCGGACGGCTATTACACAATATATTAAGGAGAACCAGCTCAAGCCCGTTCACCTGCTCGTAACCCATGGCCATCTTGACCATAACTTCGGCAACAACACCATCTACCAGGAGTTCGGACTGAAACCGGAAGTATCGGCAGCAGATGAAAACCTGATGGAGGGACTCGCCAAGCAGGCAGAAACCTTCTATCAGATGCAGCTCGATTACCAGTTTCCGCCTATTGGCAGATTCTTCGAAGATGAAGAGGTCATCAAGTTCGGCAACCACGAGTTCCAGGTCATCGCCACTCCTGGCCACAGCAGCGGTTCCGTCACCTTCTATTGCGAGGCAGAGCACGTAGCCTTTACCGGCGACACCCTCTTCCACAACTCTATCGGCAGAACCGATTTCCCTGGAGGCAGCATGTTCCGCATCATCAACAGTCTGCGCCATCTCGGTCAGTTGCCTGACGAAACCCAGGTTCTCCCGGGTCATGGCGAATACACCAGCATAGGCGAAGAGCTCGCTCACAATCCTTATATGGACCGTTAAAACAGCATTTTTAAAAAGTCAGGAGATTTATCAGCGATGATCAAGAAATCGAATACAGAGAAGATCATTCTCGGCATTGACCCCGGAACCAACGTGATGGGCTATGGCGTAATCCGCATCATCGGCAACAAGGCCGAACTGATGGTGATGGGCGTCATCGACATGCGCAAGGAGAGCGATCCCTATCTCCGGCTGGGCAAGATCTTCGACCGCGTAACCGGCATCATCGACAGCTATCTGCCCGATGAGATGGCCATCGAAGCCCCCTTCTTCGGCAAGAACGTACAGTCGATGCTCAAGCTGGGCAGGGCACAGGGCGTAGCCATCGCAGCCGCCATTCATCACAGCGTTCCTATCCACGAATATGCGCCGCTCAAAATCAAGATGGCCATTACAGGACAGGGACAGGCTTCGAAGGAACAGGTGGCGGGAATGCTGCAGCGACTGCTCCATATTCAGCAAGACGAAATGCCGAAGTTCATGGACGCTACCGATGCACTGGGGGCAGCCTACTGCCACTTTCTGCAGATGAACCGCCCGGAGACCGACGCCAAGCACTACAGCAGCTGGAAAGACTTTGCAACAAAGAATCAGAGTAGAATAAAAAAATAAGAAAGATGCAAAAGATTATTAGCATTAAAAATGGTGTTACCCGTATGCCTGAATGGCGTATGGCAGACCCCGTAAACTTCGAGGCGTGCGATGGTGAACACATCGCTATCGTAGGTCCGAACGGTGGAGGAAAATCAATGTTTGTTGACATCATCGTAGGTCGCCACCCACTCCTGATGCACGACCCTGATTACGATTTCTCACCTAGTCAGAAGACAATGGTGAGCGACAACATCAAGTATATTACCTTCCGCGACACCTACGGAGGCGATAACGACCGCACTTATTTCCTGCAGCAGCGCTGGAACCAGCTCGAGATAGACGAGAACACGCCTATCGTAAAGGACAAGTTGGAAGAAGCCTACCGGATGGCTGGCGAAGACACTCCGGAGCGCAGAGCCCTGCAGCAGCACATCTACGAACTCTTCCACATGCAGCACCTGATGGACAAATACACCATCCAGCTCTCAAGTGGCGAGCTCCGCAAGTTCAAACTTGCCTCTACCCTCTTCTCAGAGCCTCGCGTGCTCATCATGGATAATCCGTTTATCGGACTCGATGCTGAAACCCGCGACCAGCTCAAGGAACTGCTCAAAACCCTCTCTTCTGAGCGAGCCCTGCAGATTATCCTCGTACTGAGCAAGAGCGATGATATTCCTGATTTCATCACCCACGTGGTAGAAGTGAAGGATATGAAGGTTCAGCCTAAGGTAACCCTCGCCGAATATCTTGCCGGCAGAGAATCCGCGCCTGCCCATGTGCTGAGCCCGGAGCTGGAACAGGCCATCGTAGACCAGCCTTACAGCGACCGCGAATATCACACCCAGGAAGTGGTGAAGATGAACAAGGTACGCATTCAGTATGGCGAGCGAATCATCCTCAACGACCTCGACTGGACCGTGATGAACGGCGAACGATGGGCTTTGAGCGGACAGAACGGAGCCGGAAAAAGTACGCTCCTCAGTCTGGTTTGTGCCGATAATCCGCAGAGTTATGCCTGCGACATCACCCTCTTCGACAATCCTCGAGGCAGCGGCGAAAGCATCTGGGACATCAAGAAACACATCGGCTACGTATCGCCTGAGCTTCACCGCTCTTACCAGCGCGACTTGCCAGCCATCCGCATCGTGGCAAGCGGCTTGATGGATTCCGTAGGCCTCTATGTAAAGCCGAAGGAAGAAGATATGGACAAGTGCCGCTTCTGGATGAAAGTCTTCGGACTGGAAGGTCTTGAAGACCGTGGTTTCCTGAAGCTCTCCAGCGGCGAACAGCGCCTCGTTCTCCTGGCACGTGCCTTTGTCAAGGATCCGGAACTGCTGATTCTCGATGAGCCGCTCCACGGACTCGACAACCGCAACCGCCGTCTTGTAAAAGACGTCATCGAAGCCTTCTGTCGCCGCCAGAACAAAACCATGATTATGGTAACGCATTATAAGGAAGAATTGCCAGCGTGCATCGACCACAGCATCTTCCTCTTGCGCCACACCAACGATTAAAAAGAATTAATAATTAATAATTTCAAAAAGATGAGATACATAATATTATTATTTGCGCTCACCCTCAGCATAGCTAAGGCAAGCGCCCAGGATGTATTAAACGAGGTGCTCCGCACTTCTGATGCAATCCTCAACGACACCACGAAGAGCATGGACGAGCGCCGTACAGCCCTCTTCAAGTTTGACGCAATGACCTACATGCGCAGCAAGATTCTGCCACCGTATGTAATGCTCGACAAAAATCTGAGCAAGGACACCTTGAACATAAAGGTTCGCTATCTCAACGAGCAGGCCTACGCCATGAGTGTTTATATTACGCTCTACCAGAAGCGACTGAAGGAGGCTTCAAACAAGAACAAGCCGCTCGTAACCCAGTTTTTCAAGCAGGCAACCATCGACCACAAGGCATTTAAGGATGCAGATACAGAGTTTACCCTGGCTTATTACAACACCCCGGATGTTCCTACTCCTTTCTGCCTCGACTGCGATTGGGTTTCAACCTTGGCATTTATCCGCAGCATCGACTGGTCAAAGCTTTAAGAAAATTCAAATATTTTTAAGTTATAATCGGTCTTCAAAAAGACCAACTGTACAAACCTCTTCCTTAGCTGTTGATTTGCTGAGGAAGAGGTTTTCTTTTAAAAACACATGATTTACTGAAGTTTCGCATGTAGGCTCCACACGCCCTGCAAGGGCAAAAGCTTTAGAATTCCAGGCAATTAGCAAAGCTTTTACACTATCATTCAAACAGTTACAAACGTATGCAAACACAGGTCGTTATTTTTAAAAAGCGGATTCTAAACTTCATGCAAAAAGCTTAATGACCTTAATGACCTTGACCTTAATGACCAAAAATGACATATTATCAACTCAACACCTATAAGCATCCTCTCAATACTCATTTTGCAAATGTAAAGTATTTATACCACAAACAAACATTCAAAAACTGGTGTTCCCCGGTCATTAAGGTCAAGGTCATTAAGGTCATTAAGGGTTTCGGGGGGAACGGAATATATATATAATATAATATTAAAATTATTTAATATTATATTATAAGAAAAGAGAGCGAGCGAAAAGTGCTTAATGACCTTAATGACCTTGACCTTAATGACCGCTTTTTCACGTTTCTTCGGCTACCTTCAATGCGTATTTTTCTGTTTTGCTATGTTTCTGCAATAAAGTTCTGATAGAAAACGATAGAAAGTATTATCTATCAGATACTTACGTCATTTTCGGAATAGAAAGTTAGGGTGAAAGCTTGCATTCTGTCCGAAAATGTTGTATCTTTGCACCGGCAATCGAAAGAACAGCCTTTTGTGCCTTGCTCGGGTCTACTATTAAGACCTACACGGGTTATAAATGATGGCAGGCGCCGGTCATCAATGAAGACCCCGAAAACGGCAGGAACGGGGCGTTCGGGGGAGTTGCAAAACAAAGGACTCTAAACATACTACAAACGACTATGATTAATTACAGTATCGTAATGCGTAGCGTGAACGCAAATCTTCTGGAAATCAACCAGGCGAAGTCACGCATCAACCAGGCGAAGAAGGAGGGTACAACCCCTGACCCAAAGGACCTGGAACTCGTGAAGACTGAGAAGCAGAATGCTTTCGCCATCTCGCAGTACACCGATATCATGACCATCGAGAAGTTTGCCAAGCACATCACTTCTCATGGCAGTGTTTATTCAAGAGCCGACATCAGCGCCATCCTCTACATCGCCGTAGACTGCATGCGTGAAATGTTGCTCGAGGGCAAGAAAATCCGTCTGGGCGACCTCGGTGATTTCTCTCTTCTTCTCACCTCAAAGGGTGCCGAGGATGCCGACAAGTTCACCGCTCAGAACATCACCGGTGTGAAGGTTCAGTGGGAGCCTGGTCAGGAGTTCAAGAACCTTCGCGATGACGCCGAGTTCAACCTCGTAGCCAGCCGCAGTGCTCAGGCAGCCGTCATCAAGGCGATTAAGGAGGGTAAGACCAACGTTGACCTCAACGCCCCAACTACTCCGGATAATACGCCAGGCGGTTCTACCCCAGGTGGTTCAAACACCGGTCAGACCGGCAGCGACGGCCAAGGCTCAGAATCAACCGGCGGCACTACCGGCAAGGACGATACTGGCGACGGCCTTGAATAGCCCAAGGATAGACTGGCTAGGGTGCTAGCCCCTAGCCCAGCCTATCCGCCCCCACAAAAAATTCAACATTCAACACTCAACATTCAAAAAAATGAAAACTTGGAAAACAATTCTGCAGATAGCCATCAGCATTCTGACCGCTATCGCTACTACGCTCGGAGTAACGAGCTGCATGGGATAAAAAACTGAGAAATCCGGTCATTAAGGTCACGGTCATTAAGGTCATTAAGGATTTCCAAAGAAAGTTAAAGGGAAACGAGTAAAAAATCATCATTTTTTTGCTCATTTTCCCTTTTTTTATTATCTTTGCCTTAAAAATTAATAATTGAACTTTCGTATGTGGTTCAAGTACGGGCTGAAGACCCAAAAGCTCCTAGCCCAGGGCTAGGGGCTTCTGCCCTTTACCTTTCCCTTCGGCCGGTGACCGTTGGTTCAGGGCGTGTGGGCAAAACTTGCGAAAGTTCAGTAGATAACAAAATAAAGAACGAAGAATTTCATTGAAATAATCTGATGGAAACAGAAAGAATTTTACTTCGATATTGGCAGGAATCAGATGCAGAGGCGCTCTTCAAGTACGCCTCCGACCCTGACGTAGGACCACGTGCTGGATGGCCGGCGCATAAGTCTGTAGAAGAAAGTCGGGAGATAATCCGGACATTCTTCCATAATGAAACGACATGGGCGATTGTGTTGAAAGAGACTGGCGAGGCTATCGGCTGCATCGGCTACTACACCCATGAAACCAGCAACATCCCTATCGGAGAAAACGACTGTGAGGTGGGCTATTGGGTAGGAAAGCCATTTTGGAACCAAGGAATCTGCACCGAAGCCTTGAAGCTGATGCTTGACTACTGCATCAACGAGAAGCATTTCGAAAACATCTGGGCAGACCATTTCACAGGCAATCCTGCATCAGGGAAAGTCATGGAGAAATGCGGTTTCTCAGACACCGGAATGCTGAACAGATGTAGCCAGCTTGTGGGTGGCGACAAGGAAATGGTCAAGGTGTTCAAGTACAACGGATAAAGGAGAAAATAGAATGATGAAACTCAATAACACCAAAAGTGAGTGGTTTATGTAAAAAGTTACGGAGAATATGAATTATCTCCGTAACTTTTTACATTTTCGGCTGATTTACCGCTTCAGCGCTATGTTATAATTATAATATTTGCTGTTGCCCGTAATATCCTCCAGCACCTGAATGAAAGGAGGAAACTTCACACTCTCGTTGGCAGAAATGCCGCGGGTTTCAAGAATCATCAGGTCGGAAACCGGCTCAAGAAACTCGTCGAGCTCGAAATACTGGCCCTTCCAGATAAAACTCTTGCGATGCTTATGAATGCGCTGGCGGTAAGGGTCTGCCTGCTGGAGCATATTCTCGTAGAGATTAGCGCTGATCTGTCGCTCGGTCTCAACCTGCTCGTTGTCGGCTACGCGCTTCTTAGTGGTGTGAACATATACGTACTTTCCACCTTCGAATCCGCGGCGACGGAGACGGATCTCGCTGCCTGGTTCTCCCGAAAGATAGGTCTGAACGATATCGCTGTCGATGGCATTTGGCACTTCGCCGGTCAGTTTCACGATATACTTTCTTTCCTCTTCGATAGGTTGCGGAATACCCAGCACATTGCTGATTTCCTTGAGCACACGGTTCAGCTTGTTGTTGAAGTCCTCGTGGTTGTTGATTACTCTCAGATGTGGGTGTCCCTTCCAGGCGGAAACGATTTTCTTGTCCAGTTCCCTGGCTATCTGCAATCCCTTTTCGTCCGCCTTTTCCACGCGCTGGGCGTTGTTGGCTGTGGTGTAGAATTGTTCAGCGCCATCTGCGGCAGAAACCAGATGCAGTACGGCATCGTAGCGTTCACGCAGCTGGGTGTTGGTATATCCCTGCTCGGAGATGATGCGGTTCCAGAAGTCCTCTGTCAGGTAGGTGGAGATATCCATCGTGCCACGGTCGCAGACGATGATGACCGGCTTGTCGATGGTTTCAGCCATTTTGGTGAAACTGTCTTCCAGTCCGATCTGAGTCAGGAAGGTAGCTTTTTCTCCCTCGAAGAAGAACTTCTCGTTTTTGGTGAGATAGTTCATTCCTGCCTGGGTGAACATGGTAGGAACCTCAGGAATGGTAAACACCTTGTATCCAAGGCCAGAGAAGTGGTCGATTATTTTAACCAGCGCAGTGGTTTTACCTGCGCAAGGACCACCTGTAAGTACAATTTTCTTAATTGTATTCATTATCTTATTTTTTGTTATTATCAGATGCGTCATAGGATGTGGCAAGCGCCCTCATTCCTTTTATGGGTGCAAAGATAGCAATAAATTCTTTAAGAAAGAAAAAAACTTTCGGTTTTATTTTGTATTCTAAATGAATTAATGTATCTTTGCAAAGTTAAACGACAAGAAATAAGACTAGAAATAACAGATGATTTACTTCATTTCAAAGAAATTAGAAATATCAGCAGCCCATTCGCTCACCCTCAGTTACGAGAGTAAGTGCAGCAGTCTGCATGGTCACAACTGGCAGATTGAACTCTTTTTCGTGGGCAGAGAGTTGAACCAGGATGGCATGGTGATAGATTTCACCCATGTCAAGAAAGCGGTGCATGGCAAGATGGATCACGCCAATCTCAACGAGGTGTTTGATTTCAATCCTACCGCCGAGAATATCGGAAGATGGCTCGTGGATCTCTTCCCAGAGTGCTATAAGGCTACGGTGCAGGAGAGCTTCGGCAATACTGCCGTGGTGGTTGACGAAGAGAAAATCAAAGGAATCGAGCATCTGGTTCCTTAATATAGGAGCTGGTAATTAATATAAGAAAAAATGTATAAAGTTAACGAGATATTCTATTCCCTTCAGGGAGAAGGAAGATGGATGGGCAGACCAGCTGTTTTTGTTCGTATGAGCGGCTGCAATCTGAAATGTCCTTTCTGCGATACCGATTTCAAGGGATATAAGGAGATGAGCGCCGAGGACATCCTGACTGCGTGCCTGGAGAAGGGTGGCGATTGCCGCTTTATTGTTCTTACAGGTGGCGAACCAACCTTGCAGGTAGATGCGGAACTCATCCAGCTCCTGCATCAGCAGGGATATTATCTTTCGATGGAAACCAACGGCACCCACGTGGTTCCTGAGGGCATCGACTGGGTTACCTGTTCGCCAAAGTTGGACTTTACGGAGGGTGGTGAACTCGCCTTGAAGAAGGTGGATGAGTTGAAGCTGGTCTTTGATGGCGCTCACGAAGTAAACAATTATGGATTGGAAGCCACCTATCAGTATCTGCAGCCTTGCGATGTGGGCAATGATGCCCGCAACCGCTTTATCCTCTCCGGCTGCATCGACTATGTGAAGCAGCATCCGGAATGGCAGCTCTCGCTCCAAATGCATAAGATCGTGGGAATCCGATAAATCATCACAAGATAATTCACATAAGATCATTCCGATTAGTCTCACAAGATAATCATGTAAGATAATCACAAGATCATAATAAAACAGCAATAAATATAATGGAAAAAGTAAAGACTTTGATTATAGGTAGCGGTCCTGCGGGATATACAGCTGCCATTTATGCAGGTAGAGCTGGTCTCAATCCTGTATTGTATTCTGGTATGCAGCCAGGCGGCCAGCTTACCATCACCACAGAGGTAGAGAATTTCCCTGGTTATCCTAATGGTGTGGATGGCACCCAGATGATGATGGATATGAAGGAGCAGGCAGCCCGCTTTGGTGCTGATCTCCGTGACGGAAGCATTTCAAAGGTGGATTTCTCTTCCCGCCCTTATCATCTTACCGATGAGCGTGGCAACGAGATTGAGGCTGATACCGTGATTATCGCTACAGGTGCTTCTGCCAAGTACCTCGGTCTGGCTGATGAGGAGAAATATCGTGGACAGGGTGTTTCTGCCTGTGCAACCTGCGATGGCTTCTTCTATCGCAAGCGTACGGTTGCCGTAGTGGGTGGTGGTGATACTGCCTGCGAGGAGGCGATGTATCTTTCTGGTCTTGCCAAGAAGGTGTATATGATTGTTCGCAAGCCTTATCTCCGTGCTTCTGAGATTATGCAGAAGCGTGTGAAGGAGAAGGAGAACATTGAGATTCTTTTTGAGACCAATACGCTCGGCTTGTTTGGTGAGAATGGAGTAGAGGGTGCTCATCTGGTTCGCCATAAGGGTGAGGCTAATGAAGAGAAGTTTGATATTGCTATCGATGGTTTCTTCCTGGCTATCGGCCACAAGCCTAACACCGATCTCTTCAAGGATTTCATCGATTTGGATGAGCAGGGATTCATCAAGGTGGTTCCTGGTACTGCGAGCACCAATCTTCCTGGCATCTTTGCTGCCGAACGGCGATGTTGCCGACCCAGTTTATCGTCAGGGCATTGTTGCTGCCGGCTCTGGTGCCAAGGCTGCGATCGAGGCAGACAGATTCCTGCAGCAACAGTAAAAACTATAGTATAAAATCCTATAAAGCGGGGTTAATATAGTTAAAAAATAACAGTAATATTTTGTCAGATGCAAAAAATGTATTACTTTTGCATCTGACTAAATAAAAAGGAAGATTGGCAGAGTGACCGAATGCGCTGGACTCGAAATCCGGTATACCCTCTTCCGGGTATCGGGGGTTTGAATCCCTCATCTTCCGCTAAGTTCCCCTACAGGAACCGTCATTTTATAGTTTCATAAAAACAACTCGACATGAAAAAAATCATCATCCCCATATTTATGCTCCTCCCGCTGATGACTGCACAGGCCCAAACCGTACTGACTGAAGAGCAGCAGCTGGAACAGGCACAGAAACAGTTGGAAGCTGCCAAGAAGGCACTAGAAGTGGCTAAGATAAAAGCACAGGCTGCCAAACTGAAGGCTCAGGCCGACAGCATCAACGCTGCAAGCGCCAAGGCGGAAGCTGAAGCAAAAAAGGCGGAAGCAAAAAAAGGTAATGCTAATGAGCCAGAACCAGTTGTTGTAAAGGAGCCAACCACATCAACCACGGGATGGGCGATTCCTGTTGCCGTAGCCGCTAAGCCAAAGGAGGCTGCCAAGCCTGCCAACAAGCTGGCAAATGGTACAACAGCCAAAGTGGATATGAAATATCTGGCAGGCGCCATCACATATAATGATGAAAACAAGATAGAATTCACACTCGATACGGATGCTAACGGAAAAACTGCCAAGCAGATTTACGACATCGTATTAAAATACATGAGTGAACTGACACAGAACGAGCAGAACATAGCAAGCCGAGTAGCACTGGTAAACGATGCTGAACACATCATCGCCAACACGATGGACGAATGGCTCGTTTTCAGCCAGTCATTCATCTCGCTCGACCGCACGGAATTCAAATACCAGCTGGTAGCCAGAATTTCAGACAATCATCTGAATCTCTCGCTCGGTCGCATCATCTACAACTACGAGGAAGGAAGAAGCACCGGTTTCAAGGAACCTGCAGAAGAGGTAATCAGCGACAAGATTGCGCTCAACAAGAAGCAGAACGACCTGGCTAAAATCTTCGGAAAGTTCCGCAGATGCACCATTGACCGCAAGGATCAGATATTCGCAGAGTTAGCAGCATTAGTAAAACAATAAGTTGAAGAAAAATGGATAATCAGAATACAGACAACAAGATACAACAGAACGAGGCACAGCAGCCTGAAAACGCTACAGCCCAGCCTGCAGCTGAGCAGGGAGCAGAACAGACAGAACAGAAGCAGCCTACCAGCTACGCCGTAAGACCACAGCACCGCCGGCTTCGCCCATTGGCCTACAGCGACCAGAACAACATGCTGAAGGTGCGCAACTATCTCAACATCGCCTTCATGCTGCTCGCCATCGTGGGGGTAATACTCTGGACCCAGCTGGAAGAAAGCCGCAATATCGCCTACATCGTACTCATCGTGGGTGTAGTGCTCAAGATTGCCGAAGTATGTATCCGACTATTTAAGAAATAATGAAGAAGAAGAAAATTATATTCTCATCACTCCTATTTTGTGCTGCGACCCTCCCGGTTGCGGCACAAAACGATTTTAACTATAACGAAGATTCGCAGTTCCGTCCTCAAACCAACCGCAAGGTGAACACCGATTCACTGGGCTCAGACAAGGAGATTCCGAAAGGCATCAGGGTATGGACTGTAGACGAACGCTTCGGCGACACAAAGGCTGCGGTAGTAGACACCTTGCAGCACATGTACATGAACTCAACCTTCACGGAAGGACTGAGAGGCGAATACAATACCCTCGGAAACATGGGTACTGCCCGACTGAACCGAATCTTCATCGACCGCCGCAACACGCAGGGCAACTTCATCTTTACAGAGCCCTACGATTATATCGTAAACCCGGTAAGCGACTTCCACTTCACCAACACCTACTCACCTATCACGAACATAACGCTGAACAGCTGCGGCGACAAGGTGACTGGAGAAGACGACTTCAAGGCCATATTTGCAGTAAATGCCAACAAAAGGCTAGGCGCCGGTTTCAGATTCGACTACAAGTATGGCAGAGGATATTATAACGCTCAGAGTACCAGCCACTTTAAATACACCATGTGGGCATCTTACCTGGGCGACCGCTATCAGGCACATCTCCTCTTCAGTACCAATCATGAGAAGATGACCGAGAACGGCGGTATTACCAACGATGATTACATCAAACATCCGGAAATCTATACCGAATCGTTTGCCACCAACGAAATTCCTACCGTTCTGGAACAGAACTGGAACCGACTGGACAACCAGCACATCTTCTTTACCCACCGCTATAACGTAGGTTTCAGCCGCAAGGTAAAGATGACCGAAGAAGAAATCAAGGCAAAGAAATTTGCCATGGCTTCGAAAAAGGAAAATGCTGAAGAGGAAGCGAAGGAAGAAGCCAGAAAGAAAGCCAAGGAACAAGGCAAGAAATTTGATGAGAAAGCCTACGACAAACAGCAGAGAGCTAAATTCAGCGGCCGTCCTGACGGAGCCAAGATTGCAGGCGATGAACCGGCTAAAGACTTAGCCGCAAAGGACATCAGGAACGACAGTACCCGAATCGCTGTAAACGGAAAAGCCGCAGCCGACAGTCTGCTGGCCATCCAGAAGAAAAATGCCGAAGACTCGCTTTTCTACAAGAGCGAATATGTTCCGGTAACGAGTTTCATCCATACGGTAAAGTTTGACAACTATCGCCGTATTTACGAAGCTTATCAGACCCCTGCCGACTATTATCTGAAAGAATATTACGATGCAGGCAGGCTGACCGGCGACTCCATCTACGACCAGACCAAGCACTGGCACATGAAGAATACCTTCGCCATTGCCATGCTTGAAGGTTTCAATAAATGGGCAAAGGCAGGCTTGAAGGCTTTCGCCAGCTACGACCTCCGTCACTATGAACTGCCAACCATGGAAGGTGGTTTCGAAAAATACAACGAGCATGCACTGAGCGTAGGCGGACAGCTGAGCAAGCAGGAAGGCAAGACACTCCACTACAATGCCGTAGCAGAAATAGGACTGACGGGTGTTGACGCTGGAACCCTTGCCATAGATGGTAATGTAGACGTGAACATCCCATTCCTGGGCGACACGCTTCAGGTAAGAGGCGATGCTTTCTTCCATAGAGAAACCCCATCGTTCTATTACCGCAATTATCACGCCCGCCATCTGTGGTGGGAGAATGATCTCGACAAGACCATCCATACCCGCATCATGGGTACACTCTCCTTCCCTAAGACACGCACCAAGCTGAGAGTGGCTGTAGATGAAATCAAGAACTACACCTACTTCTCGCAAAGCTATGACATTACAGAAGAAGGTTTGCGAACAGGAGTCATAGTAACACCGATGCAGGAAAGCGGAGGAATCAACCTGCTGACAGCACAACTGGAGCAGAACTTCAGACTAGGCATTCTGAACTGGGAAAACCAGTTTACCTACCAGCACTCAAGCAAGGAGAGTGTTCTGCCAGTACCAGCCTTCAATGCCTACACCAACCTCTACATCAAGTTCAAGGTAGTAAAGGTGCTGAACGTAGACCTGGGTGCTGACATGCGCTACTTTACAAGCTATGAAGCTCCCGACTATTCACCTTATATGGGACAGTATACGGTACAGGGCAACGGCGAGAATAACGTAAAGATAGGCAACTATCCTATCGTCAATGTTTACGCCAACGTTCACATCAAGCACACCCGTTTCTTCGTAATGATGAGCCATATCAATGCAGGACAGGGCGACAAGAACTACTTCTTCGCTCCTCATTATCCGATGAACGAAAGAGTGTTCCGTATTGGAGTAAGTTGGAACTTCTTCAATTAATCTTTCTGACTTTCCTTAAGAATTTCAGGAGATTCAATTTTAATCTTTTCAGAATATGATAGAAACAAATTCTATAAAAGCATGGTATCTAGCCGCTCGCCCGAAGACTCTGACGGCGGCGGCTGTTCCTGTTTTATTGGGTATTGCGCTGGCTTATAAAGACGCTCAGCAGATACAGACATTGCCAGCCCTACTCTGCCTGCTCTTTGCATGGGTGATGCAGATAGACAGCAATCTGGTGAATGATTATTTCGACTGTAAACATGGCAATGACGACGAAACCCGGCTGGGACCGAAACGTGCCTGCGCTGAAGGCTGGATAACATTGGGAGCCATGAAATGGGGAATCATCCTCACTACTCTTCTGGGCTGTGCCATAGGGCTTCCGCTGGTTCTTTTCGGAGGTTGGGAAATGGTTATCGTAGGCATCTGTTGCGTAGTCTTCTGTTTTCTCTATACTACCTGTCTCAGCTATCTGGGCATGGGCGATTTTCTGGTACTGCTCTTCTTCGGCATTGTACCCGTATGCTGCACATACTATCTCGTAATGCCCGAAACCATGCAGGGAGTAAGCATGGAAGCAGTTCTCGTATCTGCAGCCTGCGGACTGGTAGTTGATACGCTGCTCATTCTGAACAATTACCGCGATCATGACAACGACCTGAGAGCCGGCAAGAAGACTCTTGTGGTTCACATAGGAAAGAAGAATGCCGAGCGGTTATACTGCACATTGGGCAATCTTGGCATCATTACCATAATAGGTGTCACCATCTACGAAGTATTTCAGCATGAAGCCAGCAGCATGTTCCTGCCGCTTGCAGCACTCTATATCATTCTGCACAACAGAACCTATATGGAGATGAAAAAGATAGGCGAAGGCAGAGAACTTAACAGAATTCTAGGCAAAACAGCTCTGAACATCTTCTGTTTCGGCATTGTATCATCCCTGATCATCATCGGAATGGCGAACTGAACAATAATAAACTATTAATAATGTACGCGCGTACCTTATTATATATATAAAGTGGAGGAATATCTATGAAGCAACAGGTAAATCTCGAAATCATGGACTTTGTGGAGAAACAGATTCTCCCCAAATATAATGCTTTTGGCGAAAGTCATGGACTCAGACATGTTACCCGAGTCATCAGAAACTCTCTGAAACTGGTTCCGGTAACCGGAGCCGACATCGATATGGTGTATGTAATAGCCGCTTACCACGACCTGGGGATGAGCGGTCCGCGTGCCATTCATCATATTACCAGCGGTAAGATTCTGCAGGCAGATTCAAGACTGAAGCGCTGGTTCAATAAAGAACAGATCAAAATTATGAAAGAAGCTGTTGAGGACCATCGGGCTTCATCTAGCCGTCAGCCTCGCAGTATCTATGGCAAGATTGTGGCAGAAGCCGATCGCGATATTGATGTTCACGAAATTTTTCTGCGCGGCATACAGTATGGCAAAGAAAATAATCCAGATGATGACAAGGAGCATCAATGGGAGCGGTTCAGCCAACACATGGACGAGAAATATTCAAGAAACGGATACATCAGGTTATGGATTCCCAACTCCCCTAACGAAAAAGCGCTCAACGAACTGCGCAATATCATAGAGGACAAAACAGAGTTGAGAAAATATTTCGAAAAAATATTCGAAGAAAACAGCTAAAACATTTGGTAGTTTCAAAATATTGCATTATCTTTGCATTATCAAATAATGACTAAGATGTTTGCACCGTTGCATCGTGATGATGCATGGGTGCTAGAATGAATAAGGGTCGTTTCGGTTCGATCGGGATACTCATCAAATTACACTATTGAAACCGAGAGGACATTCTCTTGCTCATGGCGGGCCACATAAACTGCAGCAGGCAGGTAAGCTGAAAAGCCGGTGGATTACAAAGGCGGAGGACTCTCAAATGTTTATACATTCGGAGTTTCATCACATCATCGAGCGGCCCTTTCTTTTACAAGAGGCGGATTTCTGAGAAAGAAATCCGCCTCTGCTCGTTTTAGGAATAAAACACTCATAATACTAAAAGAAAACAACCCCTGATAATGTGGGAGTTACAAAGAAAATGCATTTTTATCGAAAAAAAGTTGCAAAAAGATTTGGTAGAATCAGAAAAAAGTAGTACCTTTGCACTCGCATTTGAGAACGATGCTTGGTTGATTCGGTTAAGAATCCGACTGGAAGGTTGGGTGAGTGGCTGAAACCAGCAGTTTGCTAAACTGCCGTGCGGGTTACCGTACCGGGGGTTCGAATCCCCCACCTTCCGCAAGCTATCGTACAAAAATGTATCGTTGGTCGATTCATCTAATGGTTAGGATACAAGATTCTCAATCTTGGCATAGGGGTTCGATTCCCCTATCGACTACATGTGTTTTTCATGGTATTAGATTTATAAGTCTCTATAAGTCGGGAGACCAATAGAGATTTTTTGAATGGTCGATTCATCTAATGGTTAGGATACAAGATTCTCAATCTTGGCATAGGGGTTCGATTCCCCTATCGACTACAAAAGTGTTTTCATGTATTAATTTAGATTGTTTAAGCTTGCATTTAGTTCTTTATCAAAAGGCTACTGCAAGTTATTTTTTTATATATACGTACGGAGCCATATGAAACTATTATACACTGTCATCTCCCTTCTCTTTCTGTTTACCTATCCTGCCTGGGCGCAGCAGCACGAGATATTCAACCAGCGCATCAGAACCCTACAGGTTGTAGGCGGAACGAACTGGTTATCGCTCCCAGTATCGTCACTGGACGGAGAACCTATCCATATCGATTTTGACGACATGACGCACGATTATCATCGGTACAGCTACAAGATTGAACATTGTGATGCAAACTGGAACGTATCTTCTTCGCTCTTTGAAAGCGACTATATGAGAGGCTTCAACGGCAATCAGATTATTGAAGATGTAAAGCAATCCATCAACACCAATCATCCTTACACTCATTATCATCTGGCAATTCCCAATGCCGACTGCCAACTTACCATGAGCGGCAACTACAGACTGACGGTTTATGACGACAATGCGGAAAACGAGGAAGAAGGCAAAATGTTTACAGCCTGCTGGATGATTACAGAGCCTCAGCCATTGGTTAAACTGAAGATAGAAGCTACTTCAACAACAGATATAGATATCCAGAAGGACCACCAGCAACTGAAAATGGAACTGGATCACAGCCAGCTGAGAATCACTCATCCCAACCAGCTGAACATCGTAGTGCTTCAGAACGGAAGATGGGACAATGCTGTCATCAACCCTAAACCCGACTACCTGAGTGCGAGGAAAATGAATTGGCAACATGTAAGAGCTCTGATTTTCGATGCGGGCAATGAATACAGAAAGTTTGAGTTTCTGGATACCGATCATCCAACCATGGGAATAGACGCTATAGATTGGGATGGAAGCGACTATCAGGTAAAGGTAATGACCGACAGCCCTCGCCCCAATTACGTTTACGACGAAGCTGCCAAAGGTTCGTTTTATATCCGCAACAGCGACAACGTAGAAAACAACAACACCTGCGAATATGCACAGATTCACTTTACCCTGAAAGCTCCAAAACTGCCAGGCGATGTTTATCTGAACGCAGATTGGACCTACGGCCGTTTCCTCCCCGAATACCGGATGGAATATGATGAAATGACGAAAACCTATCACGCACGTCTCTTCATGAAGCAAGGTTATTACAGTTATCAGTATCTCATGAAGATGGAGGACGGAAGCATCAGGCTGCTCCCATCAGAAGGAGATTTCTACCAGACCCAGAACAAATACAATGTACTGGTTTACTATCGGGCTCAGAGCGACCGCACCGACCGGCTAGTAGGATATGGAGAATTAAAATAAAGGAAGGAAATAAATGAGATTAAAAAGAAAAGGAGTTCTAGCATTTCAGAATGCCGGAACTCCTTTTCTATTTAATCCTAAAAGTGGAATTTCAGATCAACACCACATTGGAAAGGATTGCCACGCTGGGCAAAATACTGTTTCTTTTTTGTTACTGCATTATCAACAGCAAAGGTATTGTAATTAGTATCTGTGAGGTTTTTACCCCAGATACTGATGCTCATCTTACTGAAATCAATATCACAATGCGCACCCATCACAAAATACATCTTCTGGCTATAGGTATTGGCATTATCCCAATAAGTCTTGCCCTGCGCATTCATATTCAATCCGAAGGTAAACTGTCCTAAATGATAGTCAGCCATGGCTGCTATCGTATGCTGAGGAACATAAGGAACCTTCTTGTCCTTATAATTCACTGTCTTATCACCCTCGCCATCAGTATATTCATCAAATACGGCGCGTGTAAAACCATAGTTTACACCCCAATCAAAAGCACCGTCGAAAGCCTGCCCCTTGAGCGCAGCTTCAATACCACAACTGTGACTCTTACCTGCATTAACCATCATTCGGCCAAAGCCATAGGTTCCTGCCATCACAGAGAGTTGCTGATTGCGAACCTGCATATAGAAGGCACTCAAATCGAAATGAAGACGATGATCAAAAAGATTAAGATGCGTTCCTACCTCATAATTCCATGAGGTTTCCGGCTTAAAGGCAATAGTCTGGTTCACCCTATCATAATCTTCATCGGTATGAGGAACGTCATAATCGCCTCGCATCGCATGCTGACGGTTAGCATTCAGTTCGGTCTGCAAGATGTCACTGAACATCTGGATATTATAACCGCCTGCACGATAGCCCTTGCTCACCGTGGCATAAACATTGCTACCCTGCTCATCAAGCTGGTAACTTAAGCCAAATTTTGGCAAGAGCTGGTTGTAATCATCACCCGTTTTGCGGTCGAGCATTGAACGCAAAGTACGAGTAGCCTCCTTGCCCATCACCTTAGCTGTTATCGCCATATAAGCATAAGTATCGTAATGAATACTTGTATGCATGAAATCGTAACGCAAACCAAGCGTTGCTTTCAAACGGGAAGAAAGATCAAACGTACTCTCGTGATAGAGACCCAAATTGCTCTGAGGAGTATGGAACAAACCCGGAGCTCCCATATCTACATTGACAGAAACTCCGCTAGCCATTGCCGGAGGCATTGCCTGCTGCATCTGACTCAGGATAACGTTACTGATAGGCTTCGTCAATGCTGAACCGAATTTTACAGGACCATTTGTCTTCAACCACACATGGGAGAAGAATGCACCCTGTGTAAGATGCCAGAAACCGAAGAAAGGCTGACGACTCTTAAATGTGAACTCCTGAGTGATAGAATTCTGCAACTGATCTTGCTGCAAGCTCAAATAATCTTCAGGAAGATAATCCTGATCCATCTTCATATTGTCATCCAGGAACTGATAGCTGGTAGTAGAAGCAAAATCCCATTTCGCTCCTTCATGACGAAGATTGACACCCGAAAGCAGCATGTTGCGGCGATAAAGCCCAGGGAATGTTGTATTTGGTAATGCAGCCTTGCCACTGTTTAAATCCAACTGACCATAAGGAAATGCATGCTGATAGACAAATTGGTAATTGGCTAGCAAATCCATGCTCCATCCTCTATCAAAACGGAACTTAAGATTAAACTTACCGCCTGCCTCATCATAATTGTCGGCATAATCGCTAGTTCCTGCACGATGGAAGAATCCCTTCTGTCCATCATAAAAAGCAGCTACCCCTAATGCGATACGAGGTGAAAGCTTCATATAATGAGCCGCTTCTACATTACGATAGAAATGAGAACCCAATCCCAGATTAACGTAGGTGCCCTTGCTATCATAAGCATCGCGTGAATAGATGCGCACCAAACCACCTTCAGAATTCTGACCATAGAGTGTTCCCTGTGGACCACGGAGAATATCTATACGGCTGGTCTGATAATGGTGAAGATTGAAAGCAGCCTTGCTCAACACTGGAATTCCGTCAAGATAAATTCCTACAGCCGGACTGTTTATACGGCTTCCAATACCACGCACATACATGGCGTTGGTAAAACGCGAGCCATAGTTGGGCATCACAAAATTAGGAACATAGCAGGAAAGTTCGCGCAAATCGCGAGAAGCTAATCGCTGCATCTGATAAGAACCAAAGGAAGTGCTACTGAGAGGCTGTTGACGAAGACGGAAATTCTCCTTAGGCTGCGAAACAACCACAACTTCATCAATGTCATAAACTCGGCTGCTATCAGCCAGCAAGCCGTTAGCTTCTGCAAACTTTTCACTCGTACCCAATGACAGGTCAGAGCAAGTAGCCCTTTCGTTATCCGCAGCACTAGCCTGCAACGCTACCGCTGCCAAACCAATGCATACGCTCTTTTTACTATAAAATACTATTCTTTTCATAACGGGTGCAAAGGTACATATTTTTTTCTGCACCCCCTATCCTTATTTATGAGGAAACAGATAAACCCGTATGGCAAACCATATATAGGCTACGAGCAACAAATAACCTATATAATATAAGGTAGTAACACTGAAAATGATGTAATCAATGGCGCAAACACCCACTAAACCACCCAGATACAGAACTGCATCACCTGCCGGCAAACGGTGTTTCACCTCATCAACACAAGCTAATCCTACTATCAGTATCGCCCAGACTGTAGCCAGGAAAAAGCCCAGTATAGGCGGTACGGCAAAAGGATTGAGCGTAGGATGAAAATAAAAATGACGCCATACTTCTGGCAAAAACAACTGAATGGTTGCATAGAAGGTTGCTGATATCGAAACAATAAGCACCAACGCTGTAGGATATGGTGAATCAATATCATTAAAATGAACCAGTTTACCATTGCTATGGAAAATCTTACGAACTGTATAGGCTACGGCTATGAGAATAATGATAACCATGAAGATGAGCAAGTGAGTATTGCTGAAGGTCATAATGAACTCTGAAATAGGATCATCGGGCACAACCTTCGGCAGCAGACGGGACTCACGGGTCCAGCCAAACTGATTATCTTCTGTTGCCAACTGCACCCAAACTGAATCTATGGAATCCTGAGGAACCATACGAATATCCGTAACCACCAGCAGGCAGTTCTTTTGGACGGCGAAGGAGTCGATAGGCAAATTGCTCAAAAATTCTTCAGGCTGTTGCGCTATCAATTCCAGGGAATCCTTGAATACCAGAAAATTGAATTTGTTGGTATAATGATGGGTAGTAGAAAACGAAATGGAATCGAGTTGTTTATTACTGTACTCTACCATAGCTGCATGCATCTGGTGATGAGCACGGCGATGATAACAACTGCTGAACATCAAGAGGATGCCCAGCATACAAAGAATCTGTATCGTCCATTTCTTTTTCATTTATTTCTCACTATATAAGTTCATCTGACATTCGTTGCATGCAAACTCCAGACGGAAACGACGACCGTCACCCAACTGCAGGAAGAGAGGCTCTCTCCAGGATGGTTTCTTGCCTCCACGCTTCACACAGTAGCCCAACGAATAGCGGATACAATGGCGACACTGCATCAGGAGCGATTCTCCCCTTTCGTTGGTAAACTTAGGTTGCATACTTCGGTTTGCCTTGTCTTTTTCTATATTCTCATCATATTCTTCCTGGGTCTTAGCATTCCATGCAGAAGGAATATTCTTACCCAACTCAAATGCCGGAACTACTGGCGACAGACCATGAATCTGATAAAAATCTCTTGCATCATAGTTAGCTATATTATAGAGATATCCCCATTTTCCGTATTCCGGCTGCCAAGTAAATTCCTCTTTCGTAAGTCGGTGCTCACCGGGCTGACTGAATCCAAAACCATTGTTGAACAAGGTTCTATCCCATCCACCCCACAACGATTTATCAAGCTGTTTCTGCTTTGCCTTGGTAAGTTCATCTATCAATTCACGCCGGATAGCAGTGAGAATACTGTTCGGAACAAAGTATGTCTCCATTCCCTTCAGAAGTTCTACCTGGTAAGCTTCGTAAATCGTATCGCCCAGTTTGCTCATCTGAGCCTTTATATTTTCGCCTTGCGGGCGTTTCGCCTTTTCGAGTTTCAACTCTTTAAACACCTCAGCCACCTGATAAATCAAGCCACCATCAGCCTCTTTCGTCTTCATGATGTTGACAACAGCCTTTACCCCCTGTGGCTCTTTCCTGAACTCATTGCCCATCACAGGCTCCATTGCTATGACAATATAGATTTTACGTTCAGCAGACTTACGAGCCAGCAAAGCCTCGAAAGCACGATCGTTATTACGATAAAGAGCCATGCCCGGACGCAAATGTTCAGGCATTCCAAACGGATAGAGGCGATTGCCCTCTACTCTGTTCACACGAAAGCCTTCCAACTCACGGTCATCATTGATAAAACAAAGTCCATCGCCATTTTTAAAGCTGGCTACTGTGGCTACGTTGAAAGAAATGTTGCCACGTATTTCCTTTACCTTACCCACAAACTCACCGATAGCTTTCGGTGTATCGAAAGAAGCAATATCCGGCTGTCGCCCATTCAGGAAATAATGGGTAAAGCCACGATTGAAAGTCTTCTTCAGATTAGGTGTAAAATTATATTGAACATGTCCCACCGATGCACGGCGATACTTACGCGGTTCAGCTTTTACGATTGCATCGAGTTGACTGCTATAGGCAGCCACCACATTCTTGACGTAGTTGATATCTTTTAATCTTCCTTCTATCTTGAACGAAGTAGCTCCAGCATCAGCAAGATCCTTAAGATGATCAAGCTGACAAAGATCCTTGAGAGACAACAGATAACGCTGATGTTCTATCTCCTGACCATTGGAATCGAGCAGATCAAACTTCATACGACAGAACTGTGCACATTCTCCACGATTAGCAGAGCGCCCGAAACACTTCTCTGAAGCATAACATACACCCGAATAGCTTACGCAGAGCGCTCCATGTACAAAGACCTCTATTTCTCTATCAGGAATTGCCTGATGGATCGCCTTGATTTCATCGAGCGAAAGCTCACGAGCCAGAACAATACGTTTGAAACCTAACGTGGTAAGCCAATACGCCTTTTCTGGAGTTCTTACATCACACTGGGTACTGGAATGCAATTCTCTACTCCACAAATTCTGCGCCCTCACCTCAGTAAGCACACCCATATCCTGCAGCAAAAGTGCATCAACACCAATCTCATCAAGTTGCTGGATCATCTTAAGCGTATCCAACATTTCATCCTGATAGATGATAGTATTCACTGTAACATGAACCTTTGCTCCAAACTGATGAGCATAATCACACAACTGTCTGATATCTTCCAGCGAATTGCCTGCTGCTGCTCGTGCACCAAAACGAGGTGCACCAATATATACGGCATCTGCACCATGATCAATGGCAGCAATACCACATTCCAAGTTCTTGGCAGGCGCCAATAATTCTAATGTTTGCATAAGAAATCTATCTCGAAATCATCCAACTCCTTCACAAATTAACTGATTTCGTCAATATTGTAAGGAGTCTCCTGATAAACATAATAGTTGATCCAATTACTATAGAAGAGGTTGGCATGAGCACGCCATGTCACCAGAGGTTCTTCGTTCGGATCGTCATGATAATAATAATTTTTTGGCAGTTCTACATCATCACGCTTGCCCACATCACGTTTATATTCCTTATCCAGCGTGTTTGGCGCATACTCAAGATGACCCGTCACAAAGAATTCGCGGCCGTTTCTGGCCATCACAATGCTGACACCGCTTTCAGGCGATTCGGCAATGATGTCAAGTCCTGGCACTTTCTCAATATCCTCACGTCTTACCTCTGTATGGCGACTATGAGGCATATTAAAGATATCATCGAAACCGCGGAAGATTGGCTGAGACAAATCGAGAGGCTTCTGCTTAAAAATACCAAACATCTTCTTCTCTAAAGGATACTTAGGAACACCATAGAAATGATAAAGACCAGCCTGGGCACCCCAGCAGATATAGAGTGTTGAAGTAACATGGGTACGGGCCCAATCAAAAATCTCTTTGATTTCAGGCCAATATTCTACCTCTTCATAAGCCATCGTTTCGATAGGAGCACCTGTAACTATCATTCCATCAAACTTCTGTTTGGAAAGTTCCTGAAAATCCTTGTAGAACATCATCATGTGCTCTATTGGAGTATTCTTCGGCGTGTGACTTTTCAACTTCATAAAATAAACCTCTAACTGAAGAGGAGTATTCGACAGAAGACGAACGAGATCTGTCTCTGTCGTAATCTTGAGGGGCATCAAATTGAGCACACAGATTTTCAACGGACGAATCTCCTGTTTATGCGCACGACTTTCGTCCATCACGAATATATTCTCATGCTTCAGCAGTTCGATAGCTGGAAGCTTATCTGGTATTCTTAACGGCATTTATTTTATTCCTTTCTTAAAATTTTTCTGCAAAGTTACACAATTTCAGCGAAGATAACGAAAGAAGAAACATTTTTTTGAGAAATATAAATAAATTAATGTGGAAAAGTAAAAGAAATCTTTCTCTATGAAAAGGATTGTTAAAGATAAATGAGAATGTTAAACCTATCATCACGTTTTTAATCAAAAACACATATCAGTTGCAACTTTATAGGCGACGCTTACGTCAAATCTAAAAATGATGTATCCTATTAAGATTTGCAATTATGGAAAATAAGAACATTAATCCACATTTAATCAGAACAGATGCAAAGAGATCTGTAAAGATGAAAACAAAAAGTAAAAAGAGTATGAACGCAAGTTTTAAAAACATGGCGGTAGCGCTGATCATCATGTCGGCTCCTATCGCTGTACAAGCTAAGCAATGGTCACTGCAGGATTGTATCAGTTACGCACTGGCTAACAACATTCAACTGCAGAAGACTCAACTCACAAAAGCTTCAGCTCAGGAGGACTATCTGCAATCAAAGTCTGCGCTTCTGCCATCGCTCTCTGCCAGCACCAATCAAAGTGTAAACTATACGCCTTGGGTTTCTAATGGAATCAGTGGAGAAGGTTTCAGCAAAGCTTCCATCGACAAGGTATATTACAATGGCAGCTATAGTGTGATGGGCAATTACACGATTTGGAACGGTAACAAAAATAGAAATCAGGTGAAACTGAACAAGCTGGCAAAGGAAGCGGCACAACTCGATTCGACAGCACAAGCCCTCAACCTGCAAGAACAGATAGCTCAACTTTACGTACAGATACTTTACTCTACAGAGGCTATCAACGTAAACAAAGAAAGTTATCTGTCGAGTGTTCAAAACGAAGAGCGTGGTAAGGAAATGGTAAAAATTGGCAAGATGAGCCAAGCAGACTTAGCACAACTTACAGCACAGAGAGCACAAGATGAGTTTAACATCGTGCAGGCTGAAAGTAACGTTAAAAACTATAAACGACAGTTGAAGGAACTCCTGCAGATTACCAGTGAAGAAGCTTTCGACATCGCTATTCCAAGCACAACTGACCAGATGGCTCTGGCCTCTATCCCAGGAATGAACAGTGTCTATACAGCTGCGCTTCAGAATCGCCCTGAGTTTTTGAGCTATCAAAACAAACTCGACCAGAACGATCTGAACATCAAGATTGCAAAGGCAGGAAAGTTGCCAACCATCAGCGCAAATGCAGGAGCTACGACCAGCACCACATCCATGAACAAAAACGGTTGGGGCAGTCAGATGAAAACCAACTTCAGCATGGGTGGTGGAATCGGTGTCAGTATTCCTCTCTTTGATAACCGACAGACCAAGACTTCTGTCAATAAAGCACTCATTCAGCGTGAAAGCATCTTGCTCGATATAAAGAATGAGCAAACTAAGCTCTACTCTACTATCGAAAACTATTGGTTGCAGGCTAATACAAACCAAAGCCAGTTTAAGGCTGCCAAGGTGAGCAGCGAGAGTGCCCAAACAAGCTACGATCTGTTAAGTGAGCAGTTTAAACTGGGATTAAAGAACATCGTAGAATTGAGAACTGGCAAAGATAATCTTCTGAAGGCTAAACAGAACGAGCTTCAGGCAAAGTATCTTACCATTCTGAATATCAACATGTTGAAATTCTACCAAAACGGTAGAATCTAAAGAGAAAGATTGGTATTAACATCCGAAAACATATTGCAAATCATTAATAGGTATACATACATTTTTATGAAAAAACTTAGAATCAGCAAAATCTGGATTGCCATGATTGTGATAATCATCGTAGCTGTGGCAGCATGGCTGTTCTCTGGAAGTAAAAACGAAGAGCAAATAGACTTCAAGCAGGAAGCTGTAACCACACAAACATTGCAGAATAGTGTAACTGCAACCGGTACTATTGAAGCGGTAACTTCTGTAACGGTTGGTACACAGGTGAGTGGTATTGTAAACAAACTTTATGTTGATTACAATTCGCAGGTAAAAAAGGTGAAGTCATAGCTGAGCTCGACAAAACCAACCTGATGAGCGAGTTGAATACTGCCAAAGCTAACCTGGCAAGTGCGCAAAGCAGTTTGAACTATCAGAGTGCAAACATGAGCCGCTACCAGCCCCTCTATAAGAAAGGTTTGGTAAGTGCTGACGATTATGAAAATGCGCTTCTCACCTATCGCCAGGCGAAAGAGCAAGTAGCTTCGGCCAAGGAAAATGTACAGAAAGCCCAAACCAACCTGAGCTATGCTACAATTACATCCCCAATAGATGGAACTGTCATATCAAAAAGCGTAGAGGAAGGACAGACCGTAGCAGCAAGCTTCAACACTCCAGAGCTCTTTACTATCGCTAAAGATCTGACCAACATGCAGGTGATTGCAAATGTTGACGAGGCTGATATAGGCGGTGTAAAAGAAGGCGACCGCGTTAATTTTACAGTAGATGCTTATCCTGACGATGTATTCCAGGGAACAGTAAAACAGGTTCGTCTGGAAGCTACTACAACAAACAATGTAGTCACTTACGAGGTTGTCATCTCTGGCAATGTTAAGTGTTGAATGTTAAATTACTTAGCATCCAATAGCAAACGAAGTTTTCACTTAACATTTAACATTACAACAAGTAAAATGAATTATCAGAATCTTTTCAAAATAGCCATCCGCGCCATTGCTGCCAACAAAATGCGCTCTTTCCTTACCGCACTTGGCTTCATCATCGGTATTGCTGCGGTTATTACCATGCTTGCCATCGGACAAGGAAGTAAAGCCAGCATCAAGGCAAACATCGCAGAGATGGGATCAAACATGATTATGATTTCACCAGGTGCAGACATGCGTGGCGGTGTGAGACAGGATGCTTCGTCAATGGAGACGCTGAAGCAAGCCGACTATCAGAGCATCAAAGACGAATGTAATTATATCTCAGCTATTTCTCCTACTGTAAACAGTTCCGGACAGTGGATCTACGGAAACAACAACACCCAAAGTTCCATTTATGGTGTAAACCAAGACTATCTTTCCATCCGACAACTGAAAGTGGCAGATGGAGAAATGTTTACAGATACAGACATTAAGGCTGCATCTAAAGTTTGTATTTTGGGACAGACAGTAGTTGACTATCTTTTCCCTGATGGCAGCGATCCTATCGGTAAAGTTGTGCGATTTAACAGCATTCCATTCAGAGTAATCGGTGTCTTGAAGAAGAAAGGTTACAATAGTATGGGTATGGAGCAGGATGATTTAGTACTTGCCCCCTATACAACAGTAATGAAGCGAATTATGGCACAAAACTATTTAGGAGGCATCGTCTGCTCAGCTATCACCGAAGAGGCTTCTCAACCTGCCCAAGATCAGATTACAGAAATATTGCGACGCAACCACAAATTGAAAGACGCAACAGATACTACTGAAGCAGATGAAGATGACTTCAATATCCGCTCTCAAGAGGAAATTTCAAGCATGATGAATTCTACCATGTCTACAATCACCATCCTGCTCGGATCCGTGGCAGGAATCTCGCTGCTGGTAGGCGGCATCGGAATCATGAACATCATGTATGTATCTGTAACAGAACGAACCCGCGAAATAGGTCTTCGAATGAGTGTGGGCGCACGAGGTATTGATATTTTGAACCAGTTTCTGATAAAAGCTATCTTACTTTCTGTAACTGGCGGTATTATAGGAGTGATATTGGGAGTTAGTTTATCGCTCAGTCTTAACTATTTCTTCCATATAGCCACCCAAATAGAGCCTTGGAGCATTATTATGAGTTTTGCTGTCTGTACATTTACTGGCGTTTTCTTTGGATGGTATCCTGCAAAGAAGGCAGCAAGGCTCGACCCTATCGAGGCTATCAGATACGAATAAAAAAAATGGGAGAACATTAAATATTCTCTGAGGTTTTTCAAAAAAACAAAAAGTTTTTTGGTGAATACAAAATAAAGTTGTACTTTTGCGTCTGCGGAAGTGCAACTTTTTTATTTGAAGTTAAACGAATCGCATGAATTGAATAGTAAACAGGTTTAAATATAGAAGATTATGAAATTTATAGGAATTATTCCAGCAAGATACGCATCAACACGTTTCCCGGGAAAGCCACTTGCCATGTTAGATGGCAAACCAGTGATACAACATGTTTATGAGAAAGTAGCAAGTTGTCTAGAAGCAGCCTATGTTGCAACAGACGATGAGCGAATTTTCAATGCTGTAGAAGCATTTGGCGGTAAAGCTGTTATGACGCGCAAGGATCATAAGAGCGGTACTGACCGCATAGAAGAAGCTATCGAAAAAATTGGTGGAGACTGGGATGTCATTGTCAATGTTCAAGGAGATGAACCTTTTGTTGACAAAAGTCAACTGGAAACCATCTGCCAGTGTTTTGATGACCCAACAACCCAAATTGCCACTTTAGGAAAAGCTTTTACCAGTATGGAAGCTGTAAAAAATCCTAATAGTCCAAAGATTGTTGTAGACAATCAAGGCTTTGCTATGTATTTCTCTCGCAGCATCATTCCATACGTAAGAGGAAAGGAAGAGGAAGAATGGCTCAAGAGTTTTCCTTATCTGAAACATTTGGGCATCTATGCTTACCGCAAAGAAGTTTTAAAAGAGGTAACCAAACTGCCACAAAGCTCACTAGAAATAGCAGAGAGCCTGGAACAACTTCGATGGCTGCAGAATGGCTACAAGATAAAAGTTGGTACTACAGATGTAGAAACTGTAGGCATCGACACGCCAGAAGATTTGCAGCGAGCAGAAGACTTTTTGAAAAACAGAAAGTAATAAAAACATCATATACTTTTAAAGTATCGCAGAATGAACAAAATTGAAAATATCGTCAAAAATATATTATTCACCATGGTATGTTCAAGTGGCAAACACCATATATCGTTGCCTTGTCCGGAGGTGCTGATAGCGTTGCCCTATTGCTTATCTTGAAAAATATAGGACTGAATATTACTGCTGCGCACTGTAACTTTCACCTTCGCGGCGAAGAGAGTGACAGAGACGAGCAATTTTGTGTAAATCTGTGCAAACAACAGGGAATCAGTTTGTCTCGAATCCATTTTGATACTTATGCTTATGCCCATTTACACAAGGTAAGTATCGAAATGGCTGCACGCAACTTACGCTATAGCTATTTTGCCCAATTAGTAAAAGACTTGCATGCAGGAGGCATTTGTGTGGCCCATCATCGCGATGACAATGTAGAAACTTTACTTCTGAATCTGTTAAGAGGATCTGGAGTAGACGGATTAGCAGGCATCGCCCCAAAAACGGAAATATTCTGCGCCCTCTTCTCTGCATCAGCCGACAGGATATATTGCAATACCTAAAAGAAAAAGCAAGATTTTGTCACAGATTCAACAAATTTGGAAGACGATGCTTTAAGAAATAAAATTCGCCATCATGTAGTACCTCTTTTGGAAAGTATCAACCCGGCAGCAAGTGAAAATATCGCTCTCTCTGCCAAATACATACGCCAAGCGAAAAGTATACTTGAGAGCATGGATAGCATCAGTACATCCGACTCTTATAGGAAAGTTATATATATCCCTAAAGTATCTGTCATGAATGCTCCAAGTCCGGAATTCATACTTCATAAAGAATTAGGCAGATATGGTTTTCATGGCAATGCCATTGATGACATCTGTGAAAGCCTCTTCAGTCAGGATCGTGGTGTCGGTAAAATTTGGAAAAACGAAGACTATATGATAGTCATCGACAGAGAACAGCTGTTGATTTCTAACATAAAAGACTTGAATAACATTCAGGAGCAAAGAGCGTTCAGACTGCCAGAAGAAGGCATTTACAACATGGACGAAGGAACCCAAATCAAGATAAGAATCTTCTCGCATATGGGTGACTTCATGCCAAGCAAAGAATCGCAATGTATCACTTTGGATGCTGAAAAGTCAGTTTTCCCCTCACCTACCGACTGGTAAAAGAAGGCGATAGATTTCAACCTTTCGGCATGAAGGGTAGCAAACTGTTGAGTGACTATATGACCGATAGGAAATTTGACTATATACAAAAAGACACAGCATGTATTAACTGATAGTAAAGGTGAAATCATCTGGCTTATCGGCGAACGTACGTCTGAAAAACAAAGATTACCGAAACCACCAAGAAAATATTGGAGGTCATCATCAAATGAAAAAGAAAATATTATATATCACAAGTTTAGTTTTCATTCTGCTGGCTGCCGCCAGCACATGGAGCTATTATTGCCTGAACCCATCAAGTGATAGAGTGAACAAGGCAAAAGCAAACATAAAAGTATACAGTCACTACGAATTAATTCAAAATGGAAAAACAATACTCCGGTTCGACGAAGACACTACGACACTGGCAGCTAACTTTATGAATCGTTGGGCGTTGATTCCTTCATGTGAAGGAAGACTTGCCGCCTGCTACAACAACAGCATCAGCCGGAATCACTATCTTGGCAAAGATGCGGATAGCATCTTTAAAGAGAAAGTTGATTCTTTAGACAGTTTGTATAGAGACTCCAAATGGAAAGTTGGAGAACTGAACTATTATATTCACTCTCATTCTGTTCTGGATGTAGGCTACAACTCTATTTGCGCTTATACCCAACACGAACTGGAACTACGCGATTCTGCCAAGAAACTGATTGATTCCCTGAAACATGTACAGAAAAGGGACATTTCAAGTTGAAACTCTCCATTTCATATCAAGCCTATTATAGAGACGAGAACGGAAAATGGAAGAGTCAGGCATGCAAACTCATCAAAGCAATGAATGGAGAAACTGCACAAGGAAGCCGCATATTCCAACTTTCCTCAGAAACAACTCCTGAAGGGGTTAAAGCTATTTCACCTCAACTTGCAGCATCTTTAGCAACAGCTCATGGAGTCACACTTCGACGCTCTATTGATTACACCCTCTTACCTGATTCTCTAGGATATTATCGGGGTACAACCGACAGTATCTATCAACCAAACGGTCATGGATGCTGGCAAGGATACGATGGAACCTATTATGAAGGTTACTGGAAAAACGGGAAACGTGAAGGATTCGGATTCAGCATTGCTCCCAAGAAGCCATTACGAATAGGCGAATGGAAAAATGACCGCTATAAAGGCGAAAGACTCGTATATACATCGGAACGTATTTATGGCATAGACCTGAGCAAATACCAGCATGGAAAAGGCAGAAAAAATATGCTATCAAATGGAACCGTTTACGCATTACACATCTTGGACGTCTCAGCAAAAGACCATATCAGGAACAGTAAACTTCCCGATTCGCTTCATCTATATCAAGAGTACAGAAGGTAAATCGCTGTTAAATCCATATTACAGAAAAGATTATCGTGATGCAAAAGCACATGGTTACAAGGTTGGAACCTATCACTTCTTTACCACCATAACACCTGCTGCCGAACAAGCACGACACTTTCTGAAACACAGTATCATTAGGAAAGGCGATTTTCCTCCAGTTCTTGATGTTGAACCGCTTCCTAGTCAAATCAAGAAAATGGGAGGGGCTGGAGCATTGTTTGCACGCATTAGAACTTGGCTTAGAATTGTAGAAAGAGCAACTGGTGTTAAGCCTATTCTTTACATCAGCCAAACTTTCGTAAATCGCTATCTGCCACAGGCTCCCGATCTGAAACATAACTACCAGGTTTGGATTGCACGATATGGAGAGTATAAACCAGACATCCGATTGGTATATTGGCAACTCTGCCCCGACGGAAGAGTAGCAGGAATACATGGAGAGGTAGACATCAACGTGTTTAACGGATACGATGATGCTTTTCAAAGTTTTGTTAAGAACAAGACCGTAAAATAACCTTTAAATGAGTAAGTTAGGTTAATTACGTTAAAGTAAGTTATAATTCTAGTCGTGTATCAATATTTTTATTATCTTTGCGCCAATTGTGCAATGTGTAACTAAGAGGAAAGATAATGAGACAGCTTAAGATACAAAAGAGTATAACCAATCGTAATAGTGAAGCCCTCGACAAATATCTTGTAGAGATAGGTAGAGCCCCTATGGTTTCTATTGATGAAGAAATAGAATTGGCTCAAGCTATCCGCAAGGGAGGTAGAGCTGGCGAAAGAGCAAAAATAAGTTGATTGAAGCCAACTTACGTTTTGTGGTGTCGGTAGCAAAACAATATCAGCACCAGGGACTCACCTTGACAGACTTGATTGACGAAGGAAACATCGGACTCATCAAGGCTGCAGAACGCTTCGACGAAACACGAGGGTTCAAATTTATCTCATACGCTGTATGGTGGATTCGTCAGAGTATTTTACAGGCAATAGCAGAGCAAAGCCGAATTGTTCGACTTCCTCTCAACCAGGTAGGATCACTCAATAAGGTAAACCAGGAAATTAATAAGTTTGAGCAGGAAAACCAACGCCGTCCAAGCGTTGAAGAACTTGCTGCCAGAACGGGTGTTGACGAGGACAAGATTTCTCAGAGCATGGCTGCCAGTGGTCATCATGTAAGCATCGATGCTCCATTTAGTGATGACGATGACAACTCTATGGCAGATGTAATGGCAAGCGGAGACGATGCCAGAACAGACAAGCAGGTTGACCATGAAAGTATGGCACAAGACCTAAGACAGGTTTTAAAAGTTTGCCTCAAGGATCGCGAACTGAAAATTATCTGCGCATGCTACGGAATTGGGGAAACCGAAAAGGGGCTCGAGGAAATTGGTGATAAAATGGGGCTCACCCGTGAGCGAGTTCGCCAAATAAGAGAAAAAGCATCACCAAACTGAGAGAATCCGGGAAGATAGGAATCCTTATGAAATATCTTGGTTAGGAAAGCTGTTGCCCAAAATATTTGGCATAGTTCTTCTGCCAAGTAACATCTTAACTCATAATAAATGAAGAAATATCAAACACACATCATTTTGACGATTATCTTCTGCATGATGGCTTTTGCAGCAAATGCAAGAAGAATGTCACCGAGAGACGCCTTTAGTGACTCGGTGATGTGTTTGGTATTTAAATATTCACAATCTGTTGACACAACAGGTAGAGCTGAGCACAAGAGTTATGCCTACACTAAATTTCAAATCAAAACAAACAAACGTAATGCAACGCTCATGCTAGTACCGACAATGTATGCGGTGGCTCATGGCGGTGGCAGAAGATTCATCAGCGAGTTTTATAACCAAATGACGCTAGACGCAAATGGCAGACCAGTTGCCAAGCGTTTGCTGAACATAAGCACCATTCCGCATAGAAGCAACACATTGTCATCAGTTCTGAAATACATGACTCCAACGGTATATGGAGAAACACTTTTCGAAACTAATATTCTTTCTCCTTTCCACTATAAGAATCGCAGATATTATAAATATGCCGTCACCCAATTACCATTCGGCAAAGCACAAGTCTACGTATATCCACGTCTCAAAACACCCAAGTTATTGAAGCACGTGCCATTGTTGATTCCCAAAGCGGAAAGATAAGCATGGTAGACTTTGAGGGCGAATATGATATGACCCGTTTCTATATCTCGATCATTATGGGTAAAGACGGATTTGGTTCACTTTCTCCTGCAAGGTGCAGCATGAGAGCTAACTTCAGTTTTATGGGTAACAAGATAACGGGCATGTATACAACTGTATACGGACTGCCGAAAATATTAAGTGATTCACTCAATAATGTAGCCGATACAGCATTAATGGCAAAAGTGCGCCCAATTGAATTAAACCAAGATGAGGCTGACATATACAGAAAATTCTATGAAAAAGAAAACAAATAACAGATTCCTTGAATAACAACATACCAGAGAAAAACTTTGCAAAAGACATACTTTGGGATGTTATAGGTGACAATGTATTAAACAGGATTTCCCAAGGCTTCGGAAAGCAAAACCAAGGCTACTTCCGTATCAGTCCTATTCTCAACCCACTCTATATGGGATACTCCGAGCGAAAAGGAATTGTATACAAGTTTGACCTGAAGGGTGGCTACAGGTTTACAGAAAATCTGGAATTGGGGCTTCGCTTTAAAGGAGGTTACAGTATGAAACAACACAGATTTTATTTCAATATACCAATGACATTCAACTATAACCCGAAGCACAATGGATATCTGAAGTTAGAAATCGGTAATGGTAATAGAATATCGAATAATCGTGTTGCACGAAAGATGTTAGGCATCAGCAAACCTGAAGATAACGATTTTCTAAATCCACTATTCTCAAAATATCCAGGATTGTCATTACCGGAAATTTCAACAGATATTGATGCTAATAACAGGAAACTGACAGAGTTTAAAGATGATTACCTTCGTCTTACTAACCACTGGAGTTTCAACGACTATGTCGGTTTTGAGATTGGCTTGGTTTCACATCAACGAAAAGCTGTAGTAGAAAGTTTCTATAAACTGTTTAATTATCCAAGCAAATATGTGTCAGTAGCACCAGCTGTAGCTTTAGAACTGTTACCATGGGGTAAGAAAGGCTCTATCTTTAAAATAGACTATGAAAAGGGATGGAAAAACCTACTAGGTTCAAACATAGACTACGAACGGGTAGAAGCAGATGCACAAACTATTTTTCAAGCATCACGCCGTCAATCATATTCTATAAGGTTAGGAGCTGGCTTTATACCCGCAAAGGTGATCATTGGGACTTCGTTGACTATACCAATTTCCATGACGACAATATTCCTGGAGGCTGGAATGATAGCTGGAGTGGAGAATTCGAATTACTGCCATCCCAATGGTATAATGCCAGTGATTATTACGTTCGCGGAAACTTCACTTATGAAGCTCCCATGATTGCAACTGCATGGCTCCCCTGATTGGGAAATATATAGAAGCAGAGCGTCTGTATAAGCAGTCTTGTTGTAAACCATTTACACCCATATACAGAATGGGGATATGGAGTAACAACAAGAGCTATTACATTAGGATTCTTTGCAGCCTTCAAAACACGAAGTTTAATGGCATAGGCTGTCGCTTCGGTTTTGAACTATTTAGAGATTGGTAATATTCATAAAAGCATGGATAAAACATGATTTCTAGGGCACAATATCAATAACATCATAACAAAAACAAAATATGAGTTCACAACTAACTGTTTATAAAGCAAGTGCAGGAGCAGGTAAAACATTTACTTTGGCTCGCGAGTATATGACACTCGTGATAGCTAATCCTGCTTCCTACAGAACCATTCTTGCAGTAACCTTCACCAACAAAGCTACTGAAGAAATGAAAATGCGTATCTTAGGAAAATTATACGAAATTGCACACGGACTACCAGAAGCAAACGATTATGTAAATCAAATACAGCAGGCTTTACCGTATCTTTCATCCAAACAAATTCAGAAAAATGCAGAATCAGCCCTGCATTTGCTCATACATAATTATAACTATTTCCGGGTTATGACCATCGATACGTTCTTTCAGAGTGTATTGAGAAATCTTGCACGTGAACTTGATCTGACTGCCAATTTACGGATAGAACTCAATGACTATCAAATAGAACAGCATGCCGTTGATGAACTTATAGAAAGTCTTGAAGATACCGATCGTCTACTTTTCTGGATTATGGATTATATCAAAGAAAATATTGATGATGATAAGAGTTGGAATGTCATAGGACAGATCAAGAAATTCGGTGAGAACATATTCAAGGATTATTACAAAGCTCATTCCGACAAGTTGACAGAATTGATGGAACAAGAAGATTTCTTCAAGGATTTTACCGATCGAATGAAGAAAAGCGCGATAAGGCAAAAGAGCAGCTTAAAGAAATTGCTGCTACTTTTTCGATTCCCTTGAAGAAGAAGGCTTTACGTCAGACGACTTAGCTGGAAAAACGAGAGGTATTTGGAGCTATTTCAACAAGCTGAAAAATGGTAAATACAGTGATGATGATCTACATAATGATACTTTTAATAAATGTCGGGAAAGTCCGGAAGCATGGGTCAAAAAATCTGATGTGAAAAATTGTACTGATATCTTCAATTATGTAGAATCGGTGCTCTACCCTATTCTGCTGTTTGCAGAAGATAATCGTCCAAGACTCACCCGCATCTTCAAAAGTACCGATCTGACCATAAAGCATCTTAATCAGCTCCGCCTTTTGGGAAGCATAGATAAAAAGTCAGGAGATGAACAGAGAGGCAAACCGTTTCCTTTGAGCGATACTCAAACCTTGCTCAACTCACTGATAAAGGATAGCGATTCGCCATTCATCTTTGAAAAGATTGGCACTCAACTCGACCATATAATGATTGACGAGTTCCAAGATACTAGCACCATCCAATGGAAGAACTTTAAAGTGCTGCTCGAAGAAACCATGAGTAGAAAAGATGCAGGTAACCTCATTGTTGGTGACGTAAAACAAAGTATTTACAGATGGCGATCCGGCGATTGGAGACTGCTCAATAATATCGATAAAGAATTTAATAAAAGCGCGAAAGAAGTAAGCATAGAAACTTTGGGTACCAACTACCGCTCTGATAGAAACATCATTGAGTTTAACAATGCTTTTTCACAGAAGCAGTAAAATTGGAGATTGAAGACCTGACAGATAAATGTCCTGAAGAATGTAAACAGCTGGAAAGCGCATATAGCGATGTCTGCCAGCAAGTACCAGACCACCATTCTGTTCCTAATGGTTCTATCAGTATTCAGCTCCTGGGCGGTGAAAATATTGAAGACAGAATGATGCAAACAACATTGGACACTGTAGACAAGTTGGTTGAAAGAGGTGTTCCTTGCAACAAAATAGCAATCCTGGTAAGAAGCAACCGTAACATACAGGACATTGCTGAGTATTTTATGAACCATTCCGACTATCCGTTGGTTTCTGATGAGGCATTCAGGCTGGATGCCTCCCAGGCAGTATGCACATTGGTTAACGCTCTCTACATTCTGGTACACCCAAATGACAATATTGCATTAGCAACTCTCAACAAGTTTTGTGACACGTATTCTGTAGCTGGAAATATGCCGGAACAACTTTTGACCAATCGTTCTGAGTATCTGGAAATGCCACTGTTCGATCTCACAGAACGCCTTTTGCAGAACTTAAACTTGGCGAAATAAAAGACATGATCAAGCAAACTGCCTACATCTGTACTTTTATGATTGCTTAAGTAAATATCTCACAGATAACAGTAGTGATATCACTGGATTTCTGAAAGAGTGGGATAACCGTATCCACGAAAAAGTATTCATAGCGATGGCGATGGAGGTATCAGATTCCTTACTATACATAAGAGTAAGGGACTGGAATACGATCATGTTATCATGCCTTACTGTGACTGGCAAAGAAAAAGCCAACACTATCTGGTGCACACCGCAAGAAGCTCCATACAACGAGCTTCCACTGGTACCTATAGATTTCAGTGCTAAACTGATGAAGCAAAGTATATATGAAGCAGATTATAATCATGAACATCTGCAAAACATAGTCGACAATTTGAATCTGCTTTATGTAGCCTTCACACGTGCCAGTCACAATCTGATTGTAATTGGCAAACGAGCTAATAGTGCATATCGTTCTGCCATTATTGAATCTGTACTCGACAAGGTAGCCAGCCGCCTTGAAGCTAATGATGTAAAGATGGAGTTAACAGGAATAGGTTCTGATGCCAAAACAGATGACATATCTTTCTGCTATAATGAAATATATGTACCTGATTCTTCCAAGAAATCAAACGAGAAGAAGGATACAAACGTGCTCTCAGCCTATTCTCAACCTTTAGAAATTAAAATAAATGTTACGCCTGAAATGCCAGAATTCAGACAAAGTAACCAGAGCCGTGACTTTATAAAGCGTGATGAAACTGAAGAACAACAGAAGTTTTATATCAAAATGGGTACCATTTTGCACAACCTCTTTCTACAATCCGCACGGTTGATGATATTGATGGAGCCCTGAAACAGTTGGAGTTAGACGGACTTTTATACGATCAAGACCTCACACCAGAGAAAATAAAGGAGATGATCAGGAAAAGACTTGAATCACCAAAGGTCGCAAAATGGTTTGACAAGGAACTGACCATACTAAATGAATGTTCTATCCTGACAGTTGAAAATGGAAAAGTGGCAGAATACCGTCCAGACCGCGTGATGCAAAACTCAAAAATGAAACCATCGTGGTAGACTTCAAATTCGGTAAACAGAAAGTAGAACACCATGAACAGGTTAGAAAATACATCGGCTTGTTAAAAGTATGGGACATCACCGAGTAAAAGGTTATCTATGGTATGTATACCCTAACAGAATAGTTGAAGTAATAAAATAATATGGTTCTATTGCCCTTTCCAAAAGTAGGGCAACATAAAGAACAGTTGCAAACATTGAAAAGTCCATTAAGATATGAAAACATTTTTAAAATATGTAGCAAGAGATATTCTCGAGAAATACGGAAACAATCTCAGCGACATTGCCGTCGTGTTTCCAAATAAACGCGCCGCTCTTTTCCTCAACGAGAGTCTGGCACGTTTGACTGATCACCCTATCTGGTCGCCATCTTACATAACAATCAGCGACCTTTTTCGCAAACATAGCACATTGAAAGTTGGAGACCCAATCAAACTTGTTTGCGATTTACATAAAACATTCGTAGCCTGCACTGGTATTGATGAGACCCTAGACCATTTTATGGATGGGGACAACTTCTTATCACAGATTTTGACGATATTGATAAAACATGGCAGAAGCAGAAAAACTCTTTGCCAATCTTAGCAATATACATGAACTTGATGACATCTCATATCTTACAGAAGAACAGAAAACGCTGATTAAGAATTTTTTAGCAATTTCAACGATGATCACAACTCTGAACTCAAAAAGAGATTTCTACAATTATGGAGCCATTTTCTTGATATCTATAAGCAGTTCAACATGCGTCTTGAAGAACAGGGATTGGCTTATGAGGGGCTCTGTACAGGAAAGTTGTAAATGATGAAAATATCAAATTCCAACACAAGAAATATCTCTTTGTCGGTTTTAATATGATGCAAGTAGTAGAACGGAAACTCTGCGACCGCTTGATGAAAGAGGGTAAAGCACATTTCTATTGGGACTACGATGACTATTATATGCAAAACAACCATGAGGCAGGTCACTACATTCGTGAATATCTCAAATATTATCCTAACGAATTGAATGATATGCCTCCTCATAATCTTCGTGAAATTTATCATAACTTTGATAACAATAAAGACATTACATACATTTCGGCATCTACAGAAAACATCCAGGCCCGCTATGTAAACCAATGGCTTAAAGAAAAGAAACGCTATAAATATGGAAAAAGTGGCTATAGTATTAGCCGATGAAGGATTGTTGCAAAGTGTAATACATAGTCTTCCTACAAACGAAGACATCAAGTCGTTGCCAGATTATTCTGAGAACGACAAGTTAGCATATAATATTACATTGGGCTATCCGCTTCAACAGACACCATTCTACAGTTTGCTGCAACAGCTCATCAAGTTGCAGGGCGTAGGTCACCCCAAGCATAGTAACAACTATCGCTTACACAATGTGCTCATGGCACTCCGTCATCCATATACACGCTATATTTCTCAAAATTATAGCAAACTCTTGAGCGCTCTTGATGAGCAGAAGCAGTTCTATCCTACCCGCCAATTCCTAAGCATGGATGGTGATGAAGGTTTGTCACTGCTTTTCAAAGATTTGGGTGAGACTGCAACAGAAAATGAATACAACTTGAGACTCATCCAGTATCTGCTGGATATTTTGAAGACAATAGGTGTGAATAGCAAAGAACAGGACGATCCTTTATTCCAGGAATCGCTCTTCAGGACCTATACCTTATTGAACCGTCTGCAAGAACTCATCCAGACAGGAGACTTAGCAGTAGACTGCATCACTCTGGAACGACTCATCCAACAGCTCATCCAGTCAACAAGTATTCCTTTCCATGGTGAACCTGCAGAAGGAATACAGGTAATGGGTGTATTGGAAACTCGAAATCTTGATTTCGAGCATATCTTAGTACTCTCATGCAACGAAGGGAAACTGCCGAAAGGTGTGAACGATGCTTCATTTATTCCCTATTCATTGAGAAAGGCATACGGCTTGACTACGGTAGATAACAAAGTAGCTATATACGCCTATTATTTTCACAGTCTGCTCCAACGCTCACACGACATCACTTTATGTTACAATAACGCAACAGAAGATGGCCAATCGGGTGAGATGAGCCGTTTTATGCTACAACTCCTGGTAGAAAGCCATCATGACATCGAGCGCTTTTCTTTGGTCGCAGGACAAAACACACTGCGTCCTACTTATGAACCAATAGAGAAAAACTGCATGCGCTCAGCCAGCTCAAGAATTTGAAAATGCTTACGCCAACATTTCTGAATACATATTTGAGATGTGAAAAGCAATTCTACTATAAATATGTAGAAGGACTGATTGAACCAGATGAAATTGATGAGGACGAAGTAGACAACAAAGTATTTGGAAATATATTCCATCGTGCAGCAGAACTGTTCTATCTGGGATTAGCAAGCAGCGATGCTCTGACAACCGACGGTAAAGGAGAACTCAAACTGACTCGTCCTATCATTGTATCAAAGAGCAATTAGAGCAAGCCTTAAAAGATGAATCGCTTGTTTATCGCCTGGTAGATCAAGCGTTCAGAGAAGAACTCTTTAAAGTCAGCGCTGCAGGGTATCACCCGAAATATAATGGTCTGCAACTGATCAATAAAGAAGTAATAGCAAGGTATATCCGGCAACTTGTCACGATAGATATGCGCCAGGCTCCATTCACCATACTCGGATTAGAGCTGGTTGTAAAACTGACGCCGAAGTAGAAACAAGTATCGGCAATTTATCTCTGTCAATAGGAGGTTTTATCGACCGACTGGACGCTGTTGCAGCTAACGGTCATGCAAATGGCAATAATCTTGCAGAACGAATCCGCGTAATAGACTATAAAACAGGACGTATTTCAACAACACGTCCAAGAGAACTGAGCGAAGTGTTTGATCCATCCATGCTCAACAAGCATACAGATTATTATTTACAATCTATGCTCTACTCGATTATTGTAAGCCACAACAGGAATCTGAATCCGGCTCAAGAACCCGTATCTCCAGGCTTGCTGTTTATACAAAATGCAGGAGCAGAAGATTATGATCCGACATTAAAATGGGCAAGGAACTCATCAGTAGCATAGATGTATACGAAGAAGAGTTTATGAAACAACTGAAAGTTCTCATCGCCAACATCTTTGACAAGGACCAGCCATTCCGGCCTACAGATGATAAGCATCGTTGCGAATACTGTCCATACGCAGCTTTATGCAAGTCATAGAAACATATATAATATGTGGAAACCAAAATGATTGGTTAAAATGCGCAAAATACTTGCTTTTTGAATTATTCTATGTATATTTGCAAAAGAATTATTGAATATGACAGAAAAGAAATAAACAAGATAGTTAGTGAGAACTTAAACTATGTAAAATCAGTAGCCAACCAGTATAAAGGTAAAGGCGTTGAGTTTGATGACTTGGTTAGCGAAGGAACGCTGGCAATGCTTATGGCAGCCAGAAAGTTCCAAGCCGACCGGGGCACCGATTTTGTGGCTTATCTCAGGTCCATTCGTTCACAAGGCTATATCACAGGCCATTGATAAACAATCAGGAGTTTATCGTTTACCGAAAGACCAGAAGAAATATGCCCCAAGAAACGCAGACAAGGCTGTATCTGTAGATGCGCCACTAAGCGCAAACAATCCGTATACCCTATTAGACATATTAAACGATCCGGATGTAAAGATTGCAGATGATACCCTGAACATAGAAATGATGAAGAAAAGATGGCAGAAAGCATTGCAGATTTATTGCCACGAGAGAAAGAAATCATCACCAAATTCTATGGTATAGGGTTCCTAAGGAAACGATGGCTGAAATTGCTGAAGATATGGGGCTCAAACGCGAGCGAGTTCGCCAGATACGAAATCTGACCATACGCAGATTGAACAGGAGTATCCGCCACCAGGCATTGAGAAACTACTTCAAGAGGTAACTCGCAATAGTTTGTAAAAAAAAAGGAGGGTGAATCATTAACTTATGATACACCCTCCTTTTTTTCATGTTCTAGTTATTAACTATTAAACTTACTCCAATCCCTTAAAATGATTAGCACGATATTGACGAGGAGTAACGCCTATTCGCTTGAAGAAATTAGCATAGAAACTCTGACGAGTATTGAAACCAGCCATTTCGCTGATACCTTCTACAGTCATTCTTGCATAACGTTTATCGGTAAGTAAAGACATAGCATCGTTTACTCGATAATCATTCACCAACTCGGCATAATTCTTATGAAATCGAGTTGCGCATACAGCAGAAATATAGCGAGAGTTAGTATTCAAATCCTCTGCAAGTTTCTTGGAACTATAGTCTGGGTCCTTGTACTTTCTTTCAGTAACAAGAACACGGATTATCTCGTCGCGAAGGCGGTCCTTAGTTTCTTCACTCAGCATAGATTGATATCTTGCTATTTTTTTTTTTAGGTTGAATATTGTACTTAGCCATAGTTATGTTATAAAATTTATTACAACAAAGGTACGACTTTTATTTAGAACGACCAAATTTTTCTCACTTTTTGAAAAATAAACACAAAAAGTCGTTTATATGAAATAAAATGGTTATTTTTGCATTAATTTTCAAGCTCAAAGCCGAGTATATCATAATTATTAGACAAGAAGCATAGATATGAAGCAAATATTGTGGTTTATAAAACGTATTTTACGTTTGTCATTTTGTTCGGTTTTCAGAAACCATTTTTCATGATATTGGAAAAGGCTTCTGCTACACAACCTATCGATAATATCTGGAGCGAAATGCCTACAGTGATGTGGTATGGTTTATCACTCGACCTCTCTATGGCTGGTTACCTCACCGCACTACCGGGTTTGTTGCTCATCGCAATGATTTGGTTTCGTAAGGAGATTATACGTCCCATTCTGAATGCTTATTATATACTGGCATCTTTCCTGGTTTCCATTACATTCATACTGAATGCAGGATTATATCCATATTGGAACTTCCCGCTAGATAGCACTCCATTATATTATTTCTTTACTTCGCCAAAGGATGCACTTGCAAGTGTTGGAGGGCTTTACATCTTTTGGCTCTCCTCATCACTGTGCTGCTTACCATAGCCGTCTGGTTCGCACTCCGCATGCCTCATACCCAGAAGCGCTATTCCAGCAGATACAGCAACTATGGTTTTGGAGATTTCGGCAGTGGTCGCAGAACACGCTACTCTGACATAGAGCATCATCGTATGCGCCATTCTCTTATTTTGTTGCTGCTTACTGCCCTTCTCTTCATCCCTATCAGAGGAGGATTTACTGTATCTACAACAAATACAGGAAAGGCATATTTCAGCCAAAATGCGTTTTGAATCATGCTGCCGTCAATCCGATGTTCAGCCTGTTTGAATCACTTACCCATCAGGAAGATTTTGCATCGCAATACCGATACATGTCAGAAGAAGAAGCTAACAAGCTCTTTGCTCAAATGGTAAGTTCAAGCGACCAGAACACCTACCCGCTCCTGAATGAAGAAGCTCGGAAAACGGAAAGCCAGATATACTTATTATTATTATGGAAAGCTTTGCCAACGACATCATGCCTTCCGTCGGAACACATAAAGACGTAGCGGTCTGCTTGGACTCAATAGCCCAAAGGGAATTTTCTTCCCAAGATTCTATTCCAATACTTTCCGCACGGATCGTGGTCTGGTTGCTGTTTTGAGCGGTTATCCTGCACAACCTACAACCAGCATCATGCGCTACCCGGCAAAATCTGCACAATTACCATCATTGGCACGTTCATTGGCTAAAGCAAAGCATTACGGCAATGCATATTATTATGGTGGTGATGTTGATTTTGCCAACCAACGCTCTTGGCTGGTTTCCCAGGGCTATGAGAGAATCATTTCAGATAGTGATTTCCTATAGAGGACAAATTGAGCAAATGGGGAGTACACGATCATATAGTAGCCAACCCTGCTTGCAGACCTCAGAAAAGAACAGAACACCAAACAGCCTATGCTGAGAGTATTCCAGACATCAAGCAGTCATGAGCCATTCGATGTACCATATAGCAGACTGAAAGACAAACGTTTAAATGCATTTGCTTACACTGATAGTGTCATAGGTCATCTTCTGCGTGAATACAGCAAATTGCCTAGATGGAAAAATACTTTGGTATTACTCGTTGCCGATCATGTTGGCGCATACAAAGAACATCTTGACAACTTTGACCGCAGCCGCTATCAGATTCCACTTATCATGACCGGTGGAGCAATAGCTCGCCCAATGAATGTTAAGCTCATAGGAAGTCAGCATGATATAGCAGCTACACTGCTCGGACAATTAGCCATTCCTCACAAAGACTTCTTGTTCAGCAAGAACATGTTGAGTGATGCTACTCCTAAATTTGCATTCTTTGATGTACCCGATGCTTTCGGCATGGTATCAGAGGAAAACTCTATCATCTACGACAACAAATCCAAAAGGTTGTTTATGATAAAGGCAAAAGGTTATAACCTGAAGCGAGGCATGGCTTATCTTCAGAAGTTGTACGATGACTTGAGTGCAAAATAGCCCAAACGACAGGGCAACAGATTATCAGAAACAAGAAAGCGAACATTACAGAAATTCATAAAGAAAGACTATGATAGAATTACTTCATCAAATAGAACAGATTGATACGCAGATTTTTCTGTTTTTCAATGGTTTTCACAACGTGTATTGGGATTACTTCATGATGATTTTCTCAGACCGTTTTGTATGGGTTCCGTTCTATGCCAGTTTTATCTTTGTACTGCTGAAGAATTTTCCTGTCAAGGTTGTGATGAGCACTATAGTTGTCATCACTCTGATTATCTTGTTTTCAGACCAGACTGCATCAGAATTCTGAAGCCATTGGTAGCAAGAATGCGTCCCAGCAATCCTGATAATCCTATCAGTCCGATGGTACATGTTGTTCAAGGATATCGGGGTGGAAGATATGGTTTCCGTCTTCTCATGCAGCCAATGCATGGAGCATGGCCTTCTTTGCCCAATATCTGGTTCGCCGGAGCAAACTCACGATATTCTTATGCCTATGGGCATTGATAACCAGTTATTCCCGAATGTATCTCGGTGTACACTATTTTGGCGACATCCTGATTGGTACCCTCATTGGTTTTCTATGCCACCTTATATTATTATATATTTCAGTATTTTTAAGGAAGCATACCGAACGTTTTAAGCCCAACCACGACATCAGATTTGCAAGCGTCCCTATCATTACGGGGCTCGTTTCTATTTGGGTAATCATTTGTACCAGTGGAATACTATCTTTCTATAGCATACCACTGAGATAAACAAATGTATAAAAGAGTTAGCTTATAAAAATGGTTTAGATTATACATTATTATTAACATATAAAATTTAAAGATTATGAAGAAATTATCAATTCTTGCATTTGCTATTGGCCTGATAGCTTTCACAGCATGTTCTGAGAAAAGGCACCAGCACAGGCACCAGCTCAGGCAGAACAGACAGTTGTAACCGATTCTGCATTTCAGGCTGCCGCAGCCTGAATATAAGAGCGCAGATGGTGAGCGCAGTGTTACTTTGAACAGTGATTTCTCTGTTAAAGTAAAAGGCCTTAACAAGGAATTTTACAAGTGGGAATTGCCTGCTAAGCCAGAAGGTAAAGCTGCTGTGATTATCCTGAGCCGCAAGGGTCTTGATGCTGATGTTCAGGAGCAGGCAACACTCGATACAGAAGAAGGTTCTATCATTATTAAGAACGAAACATTCCGCAAAAGTAATAGAATATGAACCTGGTATAAAGCAAAACGCCCTCGCTTCACAGCGAAGGCGTTCTTTTGGTATTAGTTTCATTTAAGGTAAAAGATTGTATTCAGGATAACGATGCAAAGATAGACATATTTTTCGAAACGAACGAATCTTTTATATGTTTAAAACATATTTTGTGAATTATTGCTCCCAAAACAAAATTATCGCTCCCAAAACAAAATTATCTGCCAGATAATTTCGGTACTTACAATTAAATTTGTATCTTTGCACCATAAATTTAAAAATTATTCTTTTATTGAATTATGGCAATTAATGAAGAAAACAATTTGGAAGAGAAGAAAAGTATCTCTTTCGTAGAACAGTTAGTTGAGGAAGATCTCAAAGAAGGCAAAACGGAGGACGAATCCAGACGCGTTTTCCGCCAGAGCCTAATGGTTATCTGCATATCGGCCATGCCAAAGCTATCTGCATGGACTTTGGTGTTGCAGAGAAATATAATGGTGTTTGCAATCTTCGTTTTGATGACACTAACCCTAGCAAGGAAAACAATGAATATGTAGAGAATATTCTTCAAGACATCCAGTGGCTCGGATTCAAGTGGGGCAATATCTACTATGCTTCTGACTACTTTGAGAAGCTTTGGGATTTTGCTGTCTGGATGATCAAGAAGGGCAATGCATATATAGATGAACAAACTGCTGAAGAAATTGCACAGCAGAAGGGTACTCCTACCTCACCGGGTACTGCTAGTCCATATCGTGATCGCCCAATCGAAGAAAGCCTTGCTTTGTTTGAGAAGATGAATACTCCTGAGGCCGTAGAAGGCAGCATGGTTCTTCGCGCAAAACTCGATATGGCGAATCCAAATATGCATTTCCGCGATCCTATCATGTATCGTATCATCCATACTCCTCATCACCGTACAGGAACTAAATGGCATGCATATCCTATGTATGATTTTGCTCATGGACAGAGTGACTACTTTGAAGGGTAACCCACTCTATCTGTACATTGGAATTTGTACCTCACCGTCCGCTTTACGATAAGTTCATCGACTTCTTGAAGGAGAAGGACGGAACTGCAGATGTATTAAACGACAATCGTCCACGTCAGATTGAGTTCAACCGATTGAACCTCACTTATACAGTAATGAGCAAGCGTAAGCTTCACCAGCTGGTTGATGAGAAACTGGTTATCGGATGGGACGACCCACGTATGCCTACTCTTTGCGGAATGCGCCGTCGCGGTTACTCTCCTGAGAGTATTCGTATGTTTATCGACAGTATCGGATATACTAAGTTCGATGCTCTCAATGATATGGCCTTACTCGAAGCATCTGTTAGAGAAGACTTGAACAAGAAAGCATGTCGTGTGAGTGCAGTACTTGATCCTGTAAAACTCGTAATTACCAACTATCCGGAAGGTGAAACAGAGGAAATGGAAGCCATCAATAATCCAGAAAATGAAGCTGATGGCACACACACCATCACATTCTCTAAGAATCTCTGGATAGAGCGTGCTGACTTTATGGAAGATGCTCCTAAAAATTCTTCCGTATGACTCCGGGTAAAGAAGTTCGTCTGAAGAATGCTTACATCGTTAAGTGCACTGGATGCACAAAGGACGAAAATGGCGTTATCACTGAAATTCAGGCAGAATACGATCCTATCAGTAAGAGCGGCATGGAAGGTGCCAACCGTAAGGTTAAGGGTACATTGCATTGGGTATCAGCAGATCACTGCGTAAAGGCAGAGGTGCGCGAATACGACCGTCTCTTTATGGTAGAAAATCCATCTGCTGATGAACGTGACTTCCACGAGTTGCTCAACCCAGACAGCTTCCACGACTATCCTAACTGCTATATTGAGGAATATGCAGCCAACAAGAAGCCAGGTGAATATCTCCAGTTCCAGCGTATCGGTTATTTCATGGCCGATCTTGATTCTACTGCAGAAAACCAGTATTCAACAAAACCGTTGGCTTGAAGGATACATGGGCAAAACAGAATAAATAAATCACCTATATCTGTCTCAGTTTCAACACTGAGACAGATATTATTTAGATTCAGATAACAAATGAATACAGCAGAGCTTTTCTTTGGATACTCGACAATTTAAATTACTGGGTAGTAACCCTTTTCATGGCTATCGAGAGTTCATTCATCCCATTCCCATCAGAGGTGGTTGTTCCACCTGCAGCATGGAAAGCCATGAATCCTGATAGCGGAATGTCGTTTATCCTAGTCATCGTGTTTGCCACCATTGGTGCCAATATCGGTGCACTTATCAACTATTATTTAGCTAAATGGGTAGGCCGCCCTATCATCTACCGTTTTGCAGACAGCCGCATCGGACATATGTGCCTGATAGACCGCCAAAAGGTAGAAGTTGCAGAAGAGTATTTCCGCAAGCATGGAGCCGCATCCACTATTTTGGGCGCCTGGTACCAGCTGTTCGCCAATTAATCAGTATTCCAGCCGTTTGGCAGGTATGCATGTAGGCAAATTCTTGCTCTATACCACAATCGGTGCTGGCATCTGGAATACTGTTTTAGCAATCATCGGTTGGGGATATACCAATATACAGACTATAAAACAACTCAAGATGTATATCAGCAGGCATTAAAGTATAGTCATGAGCTCGGTTACATCATCTTGGCTCTTGCCATTGTTATTGTAGCTTTCCTTGCATACAAGGGGCTCAAGAAGAAATAAGAAACTATCCCCATCCTGCTTCCTCAAGCGGGATGGGGATTTTCTTCAGTATAATTCCCCGCACGTCACGGAACGACAAGGGTCTATATGCCACGAATAAAAGGTGGCGTATAGACCCTTGATTATATGGTGATATTCGTAATCTACATCTCCGCTTTCTGCAGCTTTATATCCTCTGCCGAAGGAAAGAGAAGAAGCAGAACGCAGGCAAAACCAAGCAGCACGCCCTGAACCAACGGCCAACGTAGCGGAATTGAAAATCGCTGACCGAAGGGTAAAGCAAAGGGGAAGGGCGACTCTAGTTAAAAGAATGATAAAACTTTTCTAATTTAATAATTGCTTGGCAGAAACTTCTACTACCCCGCCATTTCCGTCACTAATGACAACAGGACGATTGTATAAAGCCTTTTCTACCAACATATCATGCTGAGCTTCAACTAAGCCTGATTCAACTTTGTTGATAAAGCCCTCAATCTCACTTTCACTCATAATCCTTAATTCTTTTAAATTTAACAATATCCTTAATCTTTGTTGGAAGCAGTCTACCTCCGAAAGCAACACGTTCTCCTTTATTTAAACTGTTATCAAATAGAATCCAGATATCCACTTCTTTCATAAATATCTCAAAAGATTCTTAAGACCAGCCTTATACCTACGTTCAATTACAGGCAAAGGAATGTTATGCCCGCCACTAGCTACTCTATCAGCTACACGTCTTTTGCAAGCTCTATACTATCCAGCCAAAAGAACAAGAGATGCACAACATACCCTTTTTCTTGTGCTCTGCGCACCAGGTTAATATAAGATCTGGTTGCTAAAGTAGTTTCTATGGAGAACGATTCACCCATTTCCAGCAAATCTTCTATTCTCCTAAGCATCAAACGCCCTGCTTCTATCACTACTCCTTCAGGATTGAAAGGCGAGAGACCTTTTGCAATTTCATCAGCATTAACAAATTCCTTAACGAGCAAAGACTAGGGAAGAATCGTCTTAGAAGCAGTCGTTTTGCCTGCTCCATTACAACCTGCTATTATATATAAATGCTTAACCATTTGATTCACATTTAAATTCTTTTGGATGCAAATATACTGCAAAATCTTGATAACGCCAAATATTTGAATGAAATTAACATCATTATTGGCTAATAACTGAACTTTCACATATCAGGAAGTTAAAGGACTGAACTTCGCATGTGGCTTCTGCCCTTTCAGGGCGTATGGGGTAAAGTCTTAACTCCTCAGCGACTATAGAGAGCGATAACTCATTTAACTTCTTTAACTCATTTAACTCTTTAACTCCTTAACTCCTGAACCTGCGAAACCTGAATCTAATATGCGAAACTTCAAGTTTTCTGCGTTAATATTTGTTTAAAAATCAGTCCTTTTCGGTATCGTTAACTTCTTTTATCTGATAATTGTTTAACACAACATAAGACGGGATTCCCTACCCTACTCGCTTTTTCAAAGATTTAAGCGGTAAGAAATGAGGAAAAAGGGACCCTAAAAAGGCCCCTTTGGAACCAAAATAAACGCTTAAAATATGTAAAACGGGCTGAATTCTTAAAATATGTTTATAAAAGCGGAAAACACCCTTCACCACCCTTCACCCGTAACTATTTGACACACAAAATGTTAAATAAAAGGTGAAGGGTGAAGGTTTGAAAACTCTTTTTATATATACGCGCGGCAAGGAAAAATCCGTTTTTCATTTTTCTGGCTTTCCGGTTTTTCCAAAATCCTAAAAAAGAATATAATATAAGATTTAAAATATACCCTTCACCCTTCACCTCGTCACTTTTCCGATGTTTCACTCTTTCACTTCTTCATCAGCAAAATATCCCCACATAAATGGGCACAAAAATACTGCGTTAAAAACTTTAACCTAGGTTATTCTTTGTAAAAGTGAGGGCTATAGCCCTCACTGCCAATGTGCAGCTTTTGTGTAACTTCGCAGCATGGAAAATAATAACATAACAAAACAAGAAGTGCTGAAATTTTCAGCAGAAATGGAAGAAGAAGAAGCCAGCGTAAAATGGCTATCGCCAACGTATGTGGTGTAAATGCCACAGACGGCACTCAGGCAGACCGCCCGGAACATCCCCTTCACCATGATCTTCTACATCACCGTCTCGGGCAAGGGATTCCGCATCCTGCTCAGATATATGCGGCCTGAAGGGTGCAATCTCACTGCCACCGAACTCCACCTGCTCGCCATCAGGAAAGCCATGAGCATGTACGACAAACTGCTGGGTATCAGCTGCGACAAACAATGCCAGGACATGGTGAGAAGCTGCGGACTGGCTTACGACCCCGAGGCTTACTTCAACTGGAATGCCGAAGTTCTCGCCATCACCCGGGAGGAGGTAGAGGAATTCGAAAAAGCTACAAAGCAACAGGAGGAACAGAACAGGAAAAGACAGACGGAGGCGGAAAACCCAGAAAGAAAAGCCCGCGCAAACAGGAAGACGAGGCGCCACCCAAGACGCTCACCACCGAAGAGATTCTGCAATATGTAGACAAACTGGCGGAGAGCTGGGAAGAGCGGTTTGAGGAGCATCATCACAACAGCTACGTAGTAAGATACGCCACATTCTGCCTCTGTTTCGGAGCCGAAAAGGAGGAGGCTGTGAAACACATGGCAGATAAGTTTGGCAGCGAATATGCCGATACCGAGCGGGTGGCACGGGAGATTTACAAGCATACCGAGCGGCTGGGAACCTGGAAGATAAGACAGCAGGGAGAGGATGAGCAGAAACGCTATACCAGCATGAGAGCACTGCTGGGATGGCTGGGAGCCCGATATGAAATGCACCACAACACGCTGAGCAACCAGTATGAAGTGCGCGCCATCAACACCGGAGAGAAACTCTATCTCGACTGGACCGAAGTGGATACCCGGGTGAGCAATTCCCTGTTCGTGAAGATGGAACTGGAGAACATCTGTACCACCCAGAAAAAGCTGGATACGGTAATCAGAAGTAACTTCAGTCCCGAATTCAACCCCATGGAGGAATATCTGAAGAGTCTGCCGAAATGGACCGGAAGACTGACTATATCGCTGAATTGGCCCATCGGGTAACCGTGATGCAGACAGGCGGTTACCGCCATACGGAGGAGGATTTTGCCTATGCCTTCAAGAAATGGCTGGTCAACATGGTGGTTTGCTGGGTGCGCCCCGATGTCACCAACCAGTCTATCATGGTTTTCGTAGGCAAGGGCGGCATCTTCAAGACCACGTTTTCGACCATCTTCTGCCGCCCCATCTGCGCAAGTATTTCGCCAACGATTCTACGGGCGACTACAAGAACAAGGATTTCCTGCAGATGTGTGCCAGCAAGGCGATAGTGTGTCTCGATGAGTTCAGCTGTCTGCGCGGCAAGAACCTGGATTCCTTCAAGAGCAACATCACGAAGCGCAACATCAGCATGCGAATCCCTTATGCCGAGTGGGACTGCATTCTGCAGAACAATGCGGGTTCTGTGCCACGAGCAATGAGGTTCATATCATCGATGATGACGAGAACCGCCGTTTCCTCATCTGGCGCATCGAGAAGATCAAGAGTCCCATCGACTTCCCTTCAATTACGAGGGCATCTACTCCCAGGCTGTGGCACTGGCTCAGGAGGTGATAGAGAAGCGCCGGAGGGGTGAGCCCTGCGACTGGGTTTACTGGTTTACGAAGGAGGAGAACGAGGAGATACAGCGCCACAATCTTTATTTCCGTGTAAACAACTACATAGCCGAGCGCATCAACAAGTTCTACCGTGTTCCTGATGCCGATACACCGTCCGAGTTCTGCAAGTTTGTTACGGCGAGTGATGTGATGGAGCGCATCTGCACGAACCCCGCCTTCCGCCAGTCGATGTCGAACAAGGATATTTCGATGTTCATGGAGGCGCTGGGATTCAAGAAGATTCACCGCAAGACGGGCAACGGCTGGAAGGTGATAGAAATGCGTCCTGACGAGATAGAGAACAACCAGAAGATGGATGGCAGCGAGAATATTCCGCCCGAAGATCTCCCATTTTAGGAAATTCTGCTTCGGAGATATTTTTTATCTTTCGGAGATATTTCCGTATCTTTCGGAGGATTTCTGTATCTTTCGGAGGGATTTTATTCTACCAGGCAGAAGAAAGAAGCAACTGACAAAACAGACTAAAAAGAACAAATTATGATAGAAGACAGAAGTTACGGGAAGGCGGAGCTCGCCATGCTCTACTTTCCCACCGCTACCCCCAGGGTAGCGCTCAACCGACTGGTGAGATGGATCAACCGGTGCCCCGAGCTCAAGCAGAGCCTCTGTTCGGGCTACGCCGGGCAACAAGTAGCAGAAATCATCGAATTTCTGGATGAACCATAAAAATCACCCTGGAAGGGAATGCATACAACACACTATGCATATCCCTTCCAGGGTGAGTTTATTACAGGAAAAATACCCGTTTTTAAACGCTTTTGCCCTTAGACTTCCAGTCGTCAATCGTCCCCGTCTTAGACGAGAAATTGCAGCCTATCAGGTAAATCGTTCTGTTGTCTGTAGCATACTCACGGGCATATCCTTTTTCCTCGATTTGTTTCAAGGCTTCAGTCGCTGACCCATCACGCTTAAATTCGAAGATATATACAAACATTGGGGTCTCAATAATGCAATCAACCCGTCCTTCACTTTGCTCCTTTCTATTAGAACGGTAAAACTGCTTATCATGCGAATCACCAGATAGAAGGTATATTGAAAGTATCGCTCTTTTTCCCGCTCGTCATCTTTACGACGTTGGCTATAGGGTATACTGGCGAAGAAGGAAGTGAGTAATTTTTCCAATTTGTCGCAATCTCCCGTCTTCATCGTGTTAACAACTTCTACGACCCATGCATCAGGCGATTCCTTAGGCTTCAGATAGTTGGCTGCCACCATGGTTACGAAACCAGCTTTTACTTCATCGTTTGGAAAATCCAAGAGATAAGAATCGGTATCCATGTTCCAATCCTTAATGGTGAGATAACCACTCTGGTAAATCATTGGCAATGGAGCCTCTGTATCCGCCTTGTAATCTATAAAACTGCTGGTAGGATAAAATTTCCCTGTCAGTTCATTGAGGTTTTCGTCGAAGTGAGCTAATAAGCGGACCAGATAAGTAGGTGAACCTGTACGGAACCAGAAATCACTCAGGATTTTCTTACTCAGTGAGTTCAAGATACTGAAAGGATTGTAGATGTCGAGCATGCTTGGGCTGAAATGGTAACCGTCATATTTGCGCTTGAGCCGATATTTCATCTCATCCTCAGACACTTTATATCTTGCAGCCATTGCCTTGATTTGCTCATCAAAGACAGAATACAGTTCCTCTTCCGTGATGCCGCAAAGAGCCTCGTAGCGGTCGTCCATGCTGATGTCATCTGGTTGGTTGAAACCACTGAATACGCTTACCTGCGAGAACTTGGTAACACCTGTCAACAGCACGAATTTCAAATCTCTGTCAGCAGCCTTGAAGACACTGTAGAACCCTTTCATGATTTCACGATGTCGGTCTTCCAGCAAACGTTCGTTGCCTTCAGAATCGAAGGTCTTTAACCCTGTGTCTAAAACATCCAATAAAGGTTTGTCATATTCATCTATCAGGACAACGGCGCCAAGTCCTGTCTTTTCGTGGGCAGCTTTCAAAACAGCCATAAATCTGTCTCCCAAGGTGTTGGCCAATGGGTTTCTGCCATAATTCAGTTCTTGGGTTTCAACAAAAGTCTGCAAGGTTTTTCCAATTCGCCTGCCTGTGTGAAGTCCTTGCCGTTGAAATCTAGATGAAAAACAGGATATTGCTTCCATTCTTTTCTAACTGTTCGATGGCAAGTCCTTTAAACAATTCTTTTTCCTTGGAAGTAGCATTCCAAGGTAGAAATCAACAAAGACTTTCCGAATCGTCTTGGACGACTCAGAAAATATATATTCCCATTGTGTACTAAATCATAAATCAAGTCTGTCTTGTCAAGATAGACATAACCATCATTTCTGATTTTTCCAAAGTCTTGTATTCCTATAGGATATTTCATATTGTTGCTTTTATTGAATTTTTGGCAAAGTTACGAAAAAGTTGGTATCTGCAAAATAATGCGGAATAAAATGTCTTTGAAAAATTACGCTAAAATCTGCCGAATAGCTTAGAATGAGCGATTTATGAGTTTTCACCTCAATAGAGGTAATGATTTAGCAACGGTTCTAATTTCTACAATTTGCATACGTTTGATTGTCAAACAACTCTTTGTCATCTTGGTGGCAAAATACAATTTTAAATTTAGAATACTGCATTGTTGCATGTTTTTAGAGTTTATTATCATCTCAAATATAATTAGGACTCTGAAAATATGCAAAATGTGCGGTATTTTATGAAATTATCCGTAGAATCTTACCGTATTCTCGAAATTTATTGTATTTTTGCAGCTGTAATGACATTTAATAAGAGGTGAAATGAACAATATAGTTTGCAAAGTAGCAGCACTTGGTGGCACTATCTCCACTACTGATATATCTCATCTGTCAGAGTATAAACGACTGTTGAGAGCTAAGGAGCGTGGCGACTTGATAAAGTTGCGTCATGGCATATATGCCGTTCCCGATGCTTTGCTTAATACAATGATTGATGTGGAACGGATTGTACCTAATGGTATTGTATGCCTGTACAATGCGTGGGCTTACCATCAGCTTTCGACAACTGTTCCACCTGCTTTTGTATAGCCATCGCCAACAAGCGGAAGGTGGTGATACCAGATACGCTTCCGATAGAGCTGTATTATTGGAAGAAGGAGAACTTGGAGTTCGGCATTATGGATGCAGAAATTTCAGGGTATCATGTTCGTATTACCGATATGGAGCGAAGTGTTTGCGATGCTGTAAAATACAGGAATAAATTGGGGTTAGATATTTGTGCTGAAGTGATACGCACCTATCTGAAAAGCCAAACCGCAATCTCACTCGTTTGCAGGATTACGCCCAACGCCTCAGAGTGTTTAATACATTGAAAAATTATCTTGAAATAGCTATAGAATAAGATGGGAAAGAAAAACTACGGTAAGTCTGTTAAGACCCGCTTGCTCAATCTGATGAATGAGACAGGCTATAAATATATGTATCTCTTGGCAAGATATTTCAACGAGAGGTTGCTTTACAGAGTATCTGTAAGCCAATATAAGGACAATTTTTGCTGAAAGGTGGCTCTTTGCTTTATGCGATGAACGGACTTGAGGCACGTCCTACAGTAGATGTTGATTTCATGGCAGATAGAATTAGTCGTGATAGGGATTTCCTTGCGCACGTGTTCCAGGAAATTTTGGGCATTGTATGCGATGAGGATGGAGTATCGTTTTGATGTTAACAGCATTAAGTTGGAGCCTATAACTGTTGAAAGAAGTATCCTGGCACAAGATTTTACTTTACGGCCCATATGGATACTATCGCTTACAACATGTCTGTTGACATTGGCTTTGGTGATGTTGTAACTCCATATCCAACAACTATTGACTTCCCATTGCTTTTGCCTGACATTCCATCTGTGAACATACAGGCATATTCCTTGGAGACTGTTGTCGCCGAGAAATTCCATACGATGATAGACCGAGATGTGCTCAACAGTCGCATGAAAGATTTCTTCGACTGTTACCAACTCCTGACAAAGAGAGACTTGTCTGATGACACATTATATGATGCGATTAAGGCGACTTTCGATAATAGAGGGCTTACATACAATCCCGAATTGCAGTTGTTTACAGAAAGTTTTGCGACAGACGCAGCACGTATAGTTCGCTGGAAAGCATTTCTGAAAAGATTCAATGGAAAGAAACTCTTGATTTCAAGACTGTTATGGAAGTAATAAAGGAAAGGTTGCAGCCTATGGCTGAAAAATATTGGAAAAGTAGTTTACCCTTTATCATTCTTTCGTCTTTGAATATAAAGAACACTAAAAATAGAAGATTATGATAAAAGTAAGATTTCAGTTGCTGTACTATTTCTGCTATGCCTTTGTTGGTTACCAACACTTTCATTGGCAAAGGAAAGAGCCATTTTACGGTAGAAGATTCACAATATGGAACTCGCCTTGTGAAATGGGAAGGAAAAGACTCTGTTGTGGATTTCAATAACATCCAAGAGCTTAAGGATGTAAAAGTAATAGGAGAAATGGCTTTTGAAATGAATAAGTACATCAAGCAAGTCATCCTTCCCGACAATTTGCTGATTATAGAAAAACGAGCTTTCAATACTTGTGAGAATCTTCAAACCGTAAAGATGCCAAACACAGTGAGGTATATCGGCAATAGTGCATTCAATATGGACCATCAATTAGAGCTTAGCGTCTTGCCGGACAGTTTGCAAGAAATCGGTGAATGGACATTTTGGGATTGTAATAAGGTCTGCATATCCGTGATACCTGAGCATGTGAGCAAAATAGGAAGACTGGCTTTCACTTGTTGCGAAGGCATAAAGGCCCTTGTATTCAAGAATCAACTAGAAGTAATTAACGACCGTGCATTTTCTGGTTGCAAGAACTTGGAACGCATAGTCTTTCCGAACAATTTGAGAGAGATCTCCGATTTTGCCTTTGCCCGATGCATTAACCTTAAAGGCATCAATCTCCCTGCATCTTTGCAGAAAATCGGATATAGAGCATTTGGAAACTGCGAGTCACTTTTATTCGTGAAGTATAATTCTAATCCCAAAGTTGACTCTTCCGCATTTATGAATTGCCCAATAAGCCAAGAGAAATAACATTAGTATCAACAATAAAGACAAAGAATATGAAAAGATTGTTTTATTGATAACCACCATCTGCCTAACATCAGAGACATTCGGGCAGAAAACGAGTTCCTCTTCCGTAGATGAATACGAATGCATCTACGAGTACCAAATGAAGAATGACAAAGGCTCTTCTGATGCCACTTCTACCATTCTTCAAATTGGCAGAAACTCAGCTATGTTCTCTGATTACACTGCGTTTCAAGCAGACTCTGCCATTGCTTGCAAAGCGCCAAAATCAGAGATTCAAAAGTTCAAGACACGGGAAAAGAGAAATGATTTGCTTTTCGACCAATCTGTCTCTCAAAATGTGCCTAAGGGCAAACTGACCGTTTATAGCGTAATCACGCCAAACTACTACAGCTATACGGAAAGTGCCAATCCCATAAATTGGAATCTGAGCGAGGGCATTGACACTATCTGTGGTTACACCTGTCAGAAAGCTGTTGGAGAATATGGTGGAAGAACTTGGACTGTTTGGTATTCCACGGACATACCAGCATCCTTTGGACCATGGAAACTTTGTGGTTTGCCAGGCTTGGTATTGGCAGCAAAGGATTCAGAAGGCATACATAAGTTCAAAGCTATAACTTTCCGTAAATCAAGCACCCTATGAACTTCAAGCCTTACACCAATACCATCAAGACTTCGAGGGAACAGTTTGTCAAGGCGAAGAATAAGTTTGAGCAAAATCCTATGGGCAACATTCCTGCAGAATCCATCAGCGAGATGACTATTCAGAAATATGAGGATGGTGGGCATAGTGCCTTGGTCAATGGTGTGGTACTGAGAGTGCGCCCTAATGGATATGTTCCTCTCGAATTGAAGTAAACAAAGAGATTGATAAATATGATAAGGTTTTAATTTTGATGATGTTAGCTTGTCTCTGTAACTGCACTTTTGCCCAAAGTGTAGTTACAGGAATAGTGCGTGACGCCATTGGCACGGCTTTGGAAGGTGTCATCGTAAGAGTAAATGCCGATAAGGCTACTCTTGGCTTTGCGAGAACATCAGAAAATGGAACTTATAAGATAACACTAAAGTCAGATGCCAAGCAGCTAATCGTCACTGCCGAAGCCATCGGATACGAGAAAACCAAAAGAGAAATCAAGAATGTCTCACAAGAGTGCAACTTCAATCTAAAGGAAAAGACCACAGACCTAAAAGAGGTTGTTGTAAAAGCTCCAGCCATCTACCAACGAGGGGATACTTTGTCATACAACTTAGCCTCGTATATCGGAAAGAATGACTATACGCTGAAAGATGCCATGAAGAAACTCCCTGGCATTGAAGTAGGTGACAAAGGTTCTATCAAATATCTGGGCAAGGAGATTTCTAACTTCTATATCAATGGCATGGATTTGTTGGGTGGACGATACAACATTGCCACTACCAATATACCCGCTTCTTTGTCAACTCAGTCCAAGTGTTGAGTAACCACCAAGCCGTAAAAGCCAACAAAGATGTATTCTCAGACAACGTGGCTATCAATGTGAACATGAGCAACAAGGCAAAGTTTAAGCCTGTAGGCTCTTATGGAGTGTCATTAGGGCAGGCAAACATACCTTATATGAAATCAATGGTGCCGGTATGCTCTTCAAATCCAACTTTCAAATGTTGGCTTCGCTAAAAGCAGGCAATATCAATCAGTTTGCATTGACTGATGGGACGAATCACTTTGACAACAAAGAGACATTATCTACGTTGTCTAATTTATTAGAGAACATTTACCACTCCTCCTATTGAAGTTGACAGATATGCCTCACCAACAGATAGATTATTGTCATTCAACATATTGAGAAAGATAAGAAAGGATGTTACCCTAAAAGATAATATCGGGTATAGCTATGCCAAAAGTCAGTACGACTATAGCTTGACGAGAAGTTATGCGGATGCGGATAACAATGTCATTATCGCCCAAGAGTATTCTCCCTATCAACCATACATCGCCCAAGCATCCAGTTGGAATACAAGGACAACTCAGAAAAGACTTATCTTAGCAACACACTGTCGAGCACAGGTTCTTTTCTGACATCAGAATTGCCTACTAAAGAGAACGGTTCTCTCTTTAACCAGAAGCAGACCATGAGAGAGTTTTATGTGAACAACAAGTTCTCTACCTTGTGGCATCACAAGGATTTGTGTTGGGCGGTTACGTCTATCATGTCGTATCAAGGTTCTCCTATGGGAAAGATAACTCTTAACAAGGAAACTACCGATAATGTGGTACAAAATGCCAATGGAAGAAGTTTTCGTACAGAGAATACTCTCTCAATGTCTAAGAAGCATCTTTATTCTCGTATTTATTTACCAATATTGCTGAATTATTATATGGATAAGGTGCAAACAAGCCTGCACCCTACAGACGAGAGCAATGATGTGAATATGCAGAATCTCAGAATGGCTCTGGTACCACAATATGAGTACTCACATCCTCAATATAAATATGTCTTCCGATTGGAAATACCTATGCGCATAGACTATATAATCCATAAGGACAACTTGGAAAGCGCATCGTCTGGTTCTTGGTATTATTCTGTTTGTCCTAGCGTATATTGCAACTATAAGGTAACTTCTCGCTCGGTACTTCGCACCAACATATTCTATGCTCGCACCTTTGGGGACATTTTGGATTTCTTGAAAACACCCGTCAGATTCAATGACACCTCGCTGAAGGTTGGCTCTGGTATCTTGGCGGACAACAAGAGTTTGAACGCCTCATTGCATTACGACTATAAGATACCACTGAAAATGTGGTTCTTCAATGCAGACTTTCTATATAATCAGGAAAAGAACAACTTACTGATGAGTCAAGATGCAAGTTCTACTCTCATCACGATGTCGAAGATATATGCCCCAAATACAGGTAGAAGTTTTATGGGGCAAGTTGGTGTCACTAAATTTATAGAACCCATCAAGACAAAGATTTCCTTGAATGGTGGCTACCAATGGAAGCGACAAACGACTTTGCAGAACGACAATCAACAGAAATACACATGGAAGAGTTGGGCATTCTCCCCATATCTGACTTCACAGCCTTGCAAGTATGTGGAGTTGGCTTATAACGGAATGTTTGCCAAAACTTATCTTTCCACGAAGTATCAGAACAACAGCTATCTGAGCCAACAACACAAAGTGTCATTGAAACTCATGCCATTCGATGGCTTTACATTCGACACTTCTGCTGACATTGTAAAGAATGAATTGACGAAAGATGTGTCAAAGACAATGAGTTTGTTCGATATGGGGTTGTCATATAGGAAGAAAGCCATGAAGATTTCTTTTGACATCAGGAACATTTTGAATCAACGCCAATATGCATACACTATCTATAATTCCGTCAATACCTTCACGTATAACTATCTACTGAGGGGAAGAGAGTGTGTCTGCACTGTAAAACTAACAATGTAAACCTAACAAAACAGGTGTTGTAAAATAAAGTTTTATTATTTCTCAACTTTGGAGAGAAATACATCCATTTATGGCAAGGTCTTTGGGAGTAACCAAAAGGTTTCGAGTAACTCGAAACATACCTTGCTGTGTCTTTGTGGACACAATGTTTTGGCAAGAATAAAACCTAATACCATTGAAAACACTGCGGTGGTTCGCCCAAGTGGCTGGAGGCGCAAAGCCTCCAAGGAACGACTCGTTTTTCGCTATGTCCAAAGGATGAAACAAATAAATCCCGAAGAATTGGGGACATAGAATACCATTCCTCGGATGAACAAAAATGTATTCCTGCATGTCATACGTTTTATATGTCATACGATAAACATGTAAAACGTATGACATCAATGTATATATGCTTACACTATTCTTTGCATGGATATATCTTTATCACATTACAAGTGCATTTCTATACGACAGTGAACAACCGAAGCGTCAAAGATACGACCAATTTCAACAAAAGGCATTCGTCCCTCCGTTGAGTTGTAGGACAATAGTTGTTTTCTCTTTTGTTTCGTACAATCTCTTGAGGATAACTTCACGAAGTTGTGCTGCGCCAAAAGAGTGGAGACGAAAGCAAATGGCAACTATCATAGGAAAATTATACAGCGTTTGCCAAACACTAACGGGAGTTTCGTCCTTGCATTGGACTTCCGACATAGACAACATACCTTCTTTATATATGGCTCGTATCACTGAGTTGAGTTTCGGAGCGGTAACATAAAGTATATCAACCAACTCTCCCTCACTCATCCATAGTTCCTCTAAGTTGGACGGAATGGAAAGTATCCCATTTCCGTCCATAGTGATAGTTGTCCTTTTCATGCCATTCCTCCCATTACAGGCAAATGCCCCTTGATTCGACTTTCAAAGACAGAAATATCATGGTCAAGTTTGCTGCTTGTCACCTTGGCGTATATCTGTGTCGTGGTGATATTCGTGTGACCGAGAATTTTGCTAACGCTCTCTATTGGCATACCATACTCCAATGCTAAAACAGCCCAACTATGGCGGGAGACATGAAATGAAACTCGTTTCTTGATGCCACACATTACCGCTACTTTTTTGATGCGCTTGTTGATGCTGTCAAGGTTGCCAATGTTGAACAAGTGATTGCCGTTTCTGAAAGATTTGTATCTCTCAACTATCTGCATAGGAATATCCAACAGCTTGATTCGGAACGGTACGCCTGTCTTCTGACGCTTGGACACTATCCAAGGAGCACCGTTTACCATGGTGATGTTATCTTCCGTCAAGTTCTTGATGTCGATGAAAGCTATACCTGTCCAACTGCCAAAGATAAAAAGGTCTCTCGCAAATGCCATGTTGGGGTCTTCCAACTTTATCTCAGTCATGGCGGTAAGCTCGTCCAAGGTCAAGAACTCACGTTCCTTATGGTCTGGATCAACGTGGTACATGGCAAACGGATTTCTCGGTATCTTGCCGTTGTAGTGTGCCGCCGTAACGATATGTTTCAGAGGTATGGAGTAAATCCAAATGGAGGACTGCGCAAGCCCTACCACATTTTTCAAGTAAAGGCAATAGTCACGGATGAACTCCTCAGTAAGCTCATTCATGGACATATCGCTGCGCTTGTACTGATACTTGATGAACTCGGCAACGTACTTTCTCACCACAAGATACTTGTTGTAAGTGTTCTTGGCTCTGTCCTTGCCTACACGCTTGGCAAAGGCTGCGTTCTCCTTGTCGAAAGCTCTGAGCAAGGTCTCGTATTCGGTGCCTATGCCTTGATAGGCGTTTCTCACCATTTCAGCGGTAACGAACGCCTCACGGTCGGAAAGTCGTTGGTAATGCTTGGCGATTTGAGCCTTGATGTTGTCGAGCGCAAAATTCACCTCCTTGGCTTCTTTACTCTTGCCTATGGCTCTGTTGCCCTTGGCATCCCAGATAGCCTTGGTAACGCTCTGCTTGCAACTGAACTGTGCGATAGTTCCGTTGATTGTCACACGTCCCATGATAGGGACAATTCCGTTTCTCTCCTTGCTTCCATTTACATAGAAGACTGTCTTGAAAGTGCATCTCATAATTCTTACTTTTTTGTTCGGTGCAAAATTAAACTATGAGAGTTGCATGGCAAAACCAAAACTTACGCAGAATGGGGAAATATGAACCGCCACCGTTAAAAATGCTTATTAGGGCGTTTCCATTGAGTAATGATTTGAAAGCGTTTCTACTTCTCTAATCTTCTTTTTCCTCATTTCCTTGTCACTGCCAACTAAAGCCAACGACTGCCACAACCACTTGAAACTCAAAACAAATGCTCTATTTTACTATTTTTTGCCTTTTTAGGCGTCCTTTTTCAGATAAAAGCAATTCTTAATATCCCTGCGCGTAACTACTCAGCACCCCTATGGGCATGAGTAATCGTCTTACTGTTGTACTACAGCAAGAATTGCATTGAATTTAGAATTTCCGTTCTTCATAGCAGTTTCAGCAATGGAGTGCAACTTGGCAAAATCATCGGCACCGCTGTCTGTTCGGAAGCAACCGCTGACTTTCTGCTTTATCTTGATTTTCCTAACTCCCCGCTCACTGGCATTGTTCTCGTAAGGCACACTTGGATTGGAGAGAAAGGTAAATAGGTAGTCTTTGACTTTAAGGATACCCCTCTTGAATTTCTCAAACTCGTTATCTAAATGCGTGAGGCTTTCACCCAAGAGGTTCTTCATCTTTGTCTTCAGTACCTTTATCTTTCTAGAGGTAATGTTGTCCTCTCTTCTGAGATTTATAGAGTGTTCTATCAGATGGATGAATCTCCGTGACCAGTTCTGGTTTGGATCCAGTTCGTTCAGATACTTTGCATTCCTAAGAAGATGAGCCAGGCAGACCTGATGGTCCTTAACATTCATCTTGAAGTAGCTCTGATGTCTGTCAGTCACAAGTGTCGAATAGGAAGTCCCTTTGGAAACTTGGAATCTATGGCCTTCTGACCTCGCGATTCTGACTGGAACACGTATGTAAGCAGGTCGTTCTGGAATATCCAGTTCCAATGCAGATGCTTTCCTACCGTAGCACCAGTTTCATCGGCTCCTACGACAGACGCTGTTTCCAGCCTCTTGCGTATTTCCTCATATGCACAGTCTGCCTTGCCGCTATTCTCTTTGAGTATGTTCTGCACTGTACCCTCACTTATATTCTGGCCGGACAGGTCGGATATAAGTTCTGCAATCCTTTGAACGGAATACACTGCACTACATTAAGGTATGTCACCAGTGCACGGAGGTTGTCACCATACTTGATACGACAGTTGGGAGCTTCGCAGTTGTTTACGCAACCGCATTCACAGACCTTCTCGTAATACTGTTCCTCGCAGGTCTCTACGACCACCTTGATATCAACAATTTGTGTCTTACGGATCTTCTGGCATGGTATATCAATCAAGAGCCGACCACAGCATTTACAATAGACGGGTCGTGCTTTACAATTACGTCTGGTTCTGCTATAGTCTGTGTGTGCCCTTGTGGCCAGGCTGTCCACCGCTCGGCTTTCCGCTTGGCTTGCGAAGAGACTTTGTCCTGCGCAGCTCACGGGAAGCGATACTCTTGGGATGGAGGGATACTGCTGTTACTGCTGTTTTCTCGGGCTTTCCTGGTGTACTTGATGTATCGTCATCAGCTCCCTCGAGTTCCTTGATGCGCTCTTTAGCAACGGCAAGTTCTGCCTTTGTGGAAGCAAGTTCTGTCTTTAGATTATGTATCTCCACGTCCTTCTGGTTAATGACACGGTTGAGGCGTCCGATCTCCTCAGTCTTCTCGGAGTCGGACTTCTCAAGTTTGCGCAGACGCTGGTTTATCTGGCGCAAAACAACATCTATGTCAGTACAGTCGCTTGCCATTTTTTGGTGCAAAGATAAGCATTTTTCTCCACATGGCAAAATCACGATTTACATCCCTTAACGCAGACTTTTGACTTACGGGGAATGCAAAAACGCATCTCCTGGCAGATAATCTGTTGAAAGGCGATAATAGACAAAGGAGACATGTTGGAGGCATCATCGGAAAAGAACTCGTTAAATGAACTGTTTTAAACAGCCTACGTCCTCATCGACTCAATCATTAAAAAGTTTGTAATGATGAAGAAAATAAGCAAAATCAAGTTTATGCTTTATTAACGAGAAGTTTTCTATAGGGGTGCTGAGTAGTTACCCCTGCGCTCCGCTCTACATCGTTGAAAGTTCAGTAACATAAAAAAATACCATTTTTTTCAACCTTTTTTTCCCGAATCCCTGCAAATCGCACAAATCGCATAGTTGGGGGTTCGGGAATGTTGTATCTTTGTATCGTCAATCAGAGAGGTTGATGCAGCAACGGTCTCGGCGGAGACACAGACTGCTTTTTACTAAAACTAAATTTTTAAAAGTATGATTCTCATCAAGTTAGTGAAGAACAAGAACAAGACAATCAAGGAAGCGTATGGCAAATATTATGCGCGACCAGTAGTAACAGAAACCATCGGTATCGATGAACTCGCCGAACACATGGCGAGCCACAATACCCCGTTCTCGAAGGGTGCCATCAAAGGCCTTCTCACCGATATGGTGAGCTGTGTGAAGGAGCTCGTGCTCCAGAACAAGGCAGTGAAGATAGACAACCTCGCCATCTTCTCCATCGGCATCATCAACAAGATGGGAGCCGCCAGCATCAAGGAGTGGAACCTCGCCAAGTTTGTAGAGGGCTACCGCCTCAGAGCACGTGCTACCGGCAAGCTCAGCAACACCCAGCTCTCTCTCGATGCCAACGCCAAGAACGCCATGGATCTCCTCAACTCTAGCGAGAGCGCTGCAGGCGATACCACCACTGGCGATACCACACAGGGCGGCAGTACCGACGGAACAGGCGACAGCGGAGACGGCCTGGAGTAGTAATCCGTCTCTCGAATATGCGAAACGACAGAAGAAGGAAGGAGTGAACTGACCGGCGACAGGGATATTCCGAAGGCACAAAGAGGCTGGTTTTCATCCTGACGATTACGGATAAACAGCAAATCATAACGACTCAAGAACCTGCCTTTTACGGGTATCCGGGCTGGCAGTTCCTCCCCCGCCCTTCTTCTTCCAGAAACGCTTACTGAAACTAAATTTCAACCACTAAAACAAGCATGTGACTATCATTATCCACTTAGTATTAATCATTAAAAAACAAAGCAAAATGAAAAAAGTAAATTGGAAAACCATCATCAACTTCCTCATCACGGTATTAACAGCTGTAGCCAGCTCATTCTGTGTACAGAACTGCTAAAAGAAGGGAGGTTGCCATGACACAGAAACATCGTAGTATTTCACTCATCGTAATCCACTGTTCTGCCACGAGAGTGACTCAGGATTTCACATTCGAGCAGTTGGAGGCCTGCCATCTTGCCCGCGGTTTCAAGAGTATCGGCTATCATTATTACATCACGAAGGATGGTGTGGTATATCCGGGGCGTCCGGAATCGGAAGTCGGAGCCCATGCCCGTCATTACAATGCCCACAGCATCGGCATCTGTTATGAGGGAGGTCTCGACAAGAACGGCAAGCCTGCCGATACGCGCACTCCAGCCCAGAATCAGGCTCTGTATTCACTTCTGGAGAGCCTCTGCCTCTCCTATCCTGATGCAGAGATACTGGGCCACCGCGATTTGCCGAACGTTTACAAAGACTGTCCGTCGTTTGATGTCAAGCGATGGCTGAAGTTGGTAGATTTCCACATCTAGCCGATTTTCGGAAAGGATTTCATTGTATTTATTTTTTTAAGTTGATTCAAGCCCGACAGGTAGTATTCCTGCGGGGCTTTTTCTTTTTCATCGGCGTTATATGAACTATTTATCAGAAAAATCATATACGAAAATGGAAAAAATAGCATCAATTTGTAAGAATGTGAAAAAAAAAGTGCAGAATTAACATTTAAAAGAGGTTATTTTTCGAAAAATATGTTATCTTTGCAGAAGATAAGCTGCACTCGCAATTTGAAAGCAAGCTTTCATTGCGCTCATTTGCATTATCTTTGCAAACTATATATAGCAAGAACTTGCAGAAACATGCACAATAAAAAGCAAGAGTTTGCAGAAAAACTAGAAATAGAATATGAGAAACAAAAAATAAACTTTATGCAAAAGAATCAGTTTACCCCTAGCGCTTGCCGCTGGATTTTGCTAGGTTGTTGCCTCACCCCTCCATCCCTTGCCTCGATACAGGCACAGAATGTGAATGGGAACGCAGCAACCCAAACAGAAATTGCTGTTAAGCAAGGAGTGATAGAGGGAAAAGTTTTCGATAGCGGGGACCATGAACCCATGATTGGTGTAACCGTAGCTATCGAAGGTACAACCAACGCCGTAACGACAGACATCGACGGACACTTCGAACTGCCTGTCAGGAAAGAGTGCAACATCGTACTCTCCTTCATCGGCTATAAAAAGACAATAATCCGATTTACAGGCAGTAACCATGGCGATTTTGCCCGCATCATGATGAAATCTGAAGCCCAGAGTATCAAGGATGTGGTGGTTACAGGTGTGTACCGACGCAAGAAGGAAAGCTTTACAGGTTCTTCGGCTACCTTCAAGGGCGATGAACTCAAGAGCGTGGGTGCACAGAACGTGCTCCAGAGTCTGAAAACCCTGGACCCATCTTTCAAGATTATGGACAACGCACTCTCAGGATCTAACCCTAACAAGATGCCTGACGTGGAAATCCGAGGTAAGTCGAGCGTTGCCGGACTGAAGGAGGAATATGGTTCCGACCCTAACCAGCCACTCTTTATCCTGGATGGTTTCGAAACAACCCTGGAAACCGTGATGAACCTCAACATGAACCGCGTAGCATCGGTTACGCTGCTCAAGGATGCGGCATCTACAGCTATCTACGGTTCAAAAGCTGCCAATGGTGTGGTTGTCATCGAGACCAAGGCTCCGGTAAAGGGTAAGCTGCAGATTTCATATAAGGGCGACTACAGTCTGGATTTCGCTGACCTTTCAGACTACAATCTGATGAACTCCCGAGAAAAGTTGGAGTTCGAAAAACTGGCAGGCGTATACAAGGACAATACCAACGATCCGTTCAACCAGATTAAGTTGGATAATCTCTACAATTCCCGTCTGCGCGATATCGAGCAGGGCGTAGATACCTACTGGCTCAGTGTGCCTCTGCGCACCGGATTCACCCATAAGCACAACGTATATGCCGAAGGTGGAGAAGGCAACGTGAGATACGGACTGGGATTGAATTTCGGACAGGTGAACGGCGTGATGAAGGGCTCAAACCGCCAGACTCTGGGCGGAAACCTTGACCTGATTTACCGCACCGGCAATTTCCAGTTCAGTAACAAACTCTCCATCGACTATCTGGAGACCAACAACCCGACCGTTAGTTTCTCGGAATATGCCTATGCCAACCCATATTACAGAAAGTATGGTGCCGACGGCAAGATCAACAAGTATCTTTACTATCCGGAAGAGGGGCTGAATGACAACCCTGTATCAAACCCACTCTGGAATGCGCATCTCAACAACTACGACAAGGGACAGCGTTTCGGCTTTACCAACAACTTCATTGCCGAATGGTTTGCTACAGATGATCTCCGTGTGCGTGGCAAATTCGGTATCACCAAGTATGATGATACCCAGGATCAGCGCCTCTCGCCAGAGCATACCGATTTCGATGACCAGGAAGCAACCCAGAAGGGACTGTTCAAGCACAGCCTGCAGAAATATCTCTACTACGAAGGCGACCTTTCTGCCACCTACGGCAAGCTGATAGCAGAGAAGCATCAGATAAACGCCGTATTGGGTTTCAACTTCAGCAATACCACCAGCAAGACCAATGGCTACTCAGCCACCGGTTTTACCGACGACCAGTTTGATGCCCCATCCTTTGCCAACAACTACCCTACAGGCGGCAAACCAAGCTACAGCGAAAGCATCAAGCATGCCTCCAGTTTCTATCTGAACGGTGGCTATGCCTACGACAACCGCTATCTGCTTGACTTCAACCTCCGTAACGACGGCGCCTCAATGTTTGGCACCGACAACCGGTTCCGTACCACCTGGTCAGTAGGTCTGGGCTGGAATATCCACAACGAAGAGTGGATGCAGGAGAACGGCATCTTCCAGATGCTCAAGCTGCGTGCCTCTGTGGGTAATCCGGGCAACCAGAACTTCTCTGCCTATCAGGCTTATACCACCTATATGTTCAACAGTCTGATGACCAACGTATTCGGTACCGTCATCATCAACAGTCTGGGCAACAACGATCTGGCATGGCAGGAGACCATCAACTACAACGTGGGAGCCGATATCACCACGCTGGGCAACCGTCTGAATCTGACGCTTGATTACTACATCAAGAACACCGACCCATTGCTCGCCATCATCACCACCCCAGGTTCAATGGGTGTAACGAGCGAGGCTCTGAATGCCGGTAAGCAGAAGACCAACGGATGGGAAGCCACCATCAAGTTCTCTCCTATTTATATGCCTCATGAGCGCATCAACTGGAATATCTCGCTGAGTGCCACCCACTCCAAGTCGAAATATGCCAACATAGGCAATGCCTTCAGCGCACTGAACGAGAGCGGAAAGACAGGACTTCACAACACCACCCGCTATTACGACGGCGGAAGTCCTACAGCCATCTGGGCAGTACGTTCAGCAGGCATCGATCCTGCTACCGGCAAGGAGCTGTTCATCAAGCGCGACGGCACCTATTCGTTTACCTATGATGCCAGCGACGAGGTAGTATGCGGCGATACCGAGCCGGATGTAGAAGGCTTGCTGGGAACCACCTTCTATTACAAGGGATTCTCATTCAGCTGCTTCTTCCGCTACCAGTATGGCGGCCAGCTCTTCAACAGTTCGCTCTTCGACAAGGTAGAGAACATCGGAACAGCCGACATCTACAACAACCAGGACCGCCGTGCCCTCTACGACCGCTGGAGCATCAACAACCGCAATGCCCAGTTCAAGGGCATCTCGATGGTACAGAAAACAGACAAGTCATCCCGCTTCGTAATGGATGAGAATACACTTACATGCGAGTCAATCAATCTGGGTTACGAATTCCCGCTCAACATCGCCAAGAAGTTTGGCATGCAGGCACTCTCAGTTCAGGCCAACATGAACGACATCTTCCGCTGGTCTACCGTGAAGGCAGAGCGAGGCATCGACTATCCTTTTGCCCGTACCGTGTCATTCTCAATAGGTGCAACATTCTAAACAGAACGCAATGAAAAAGATATTATATACAATGATTTTAGCCTGCAGCACGATGATGGTATCGTGCGACAGCTGGTTGGAAGTGAAACCATACGACAAGATATCGGAGGGCGAGCTTCAGAAATCAGAAGAAGGCTACCAGAAAATGCTCAACGGTATCTACATCGACCTCAACAGCGATGCACTCTACGGTCAGTCGCTGTCGGTAGAGATGATTGAGGTGATGGGTGGTGCATACGCCATCGGTACCGACAACAGCGTATGGGGCAACTACAAAGACCTCTCCAACTACCAATATGGCACAGAATACTGGCGAAACCGCCTGGACCAGACCTGGAACAAGGCTTATGCGCTGATTCTGAACTGCAACAAGATTCTGGAAAGTATCGACCAGAACCAAGATCTCTTTACAGGCGGCAACTATTATGCCGTAAAGGGAGAAGCACTGGCACTGAGAGCGATGCTGCACTTCGACATGCTGCGCCTCTTCGGTCCGGTTTATGCCAAGGACAGCGAGAAGAAGGCGATACCTTATTATAATAAGCAGACAAACAGTCCGGAGCCTATCCTCACAGCCAAGGAGGTGGCAGAGAAGGTGGTTGCCGACCTGGAGGAAGCCCGCATCCTGCTTGCCAACGATCCGGTGAAGACAGAAGGAACCCTGATGAGCGGTTCACAGGACGGTACCAGCAACTTCATGCGCTACCGTGCTCTCCGACTCAACTTCTATGCCGTAGAGGCCCTTCTCGCACGTGTGAATCTCTATATGGGCAATAAGACCGAGGCGTTCAAGTATGCCACCGATGTCATCAAGACTGCCGACCAGGGCATCTTCCCATTCGTAGACAAGAGTCTGGTTATAGGTTCGCCAGCCGACCCTGACCGCATCTTCTCTTCAGAGGTTCTGTTTGCACTGACCAACACCAGCCGCAGCAAGATTCACAAGAATTTCTACGATCCGTCACGATTGCCAAACTATGTGTTCCGCATGGACGATAACCTGATGAGCAACATCGTGTATGGCGGTGCAGCGACAACCGGCGGCTATCAGGACGACTACCGTTACCGTGCCAACTGGATAGCAACAGGCAGCAACCGTTATTTCTACAAGTATAGCGATATGGTGGCTAACGGAAGCATCCAGAACACGATGATTCCGATGATACGTCTGGGTGAGATGTTCCTCATAGCAGCCGAGAGCCAGAGCGACGATCTGGCAAAGGGAGTACAGTATGTCAACGCCCTGCGCAGAAACCGTGGTGTGGCAAACCTTCAGACCCTTACTCCTGATTTACTGAAGTATGAGTACATCCGCGAGTTGTATGGCGAAGGCCAGCTGTTCTATCTCTACAAGCGATTGAACAGCGACATCATCACCTCTTCTAACGCGAACAAGAATCCAAAGGCAAGCGACCTCATCTTCGTGGTTCCACTACCTGACTCTGAGACAGAGAACTAGTTAATAGTTTACAGTTTAGAGTTTATAGTTAAGACTAATTATATACGATTTTTATATGAAATATCAGATAAAGACTCTATTGATTGGAGCGATGACAGCCCTATCTCTAGGCTCATGCAGCGAACAGGAACCAGATGTTTTTCAGAACATTAACGGCGTTTACCTGAACAATCGCTCCAACACCAATATCCTGCAGGCAAACACCAATGTGACCTTTGTCTATCAGAAAGGCGATGAGATGCAGGTGCCTGTCAAGATACAGCTGGTAGGCCGTCCTACAGACCACCCTCGCGAGATAGCCCTAATGGTTAGCTCGGAGGATGCACAGAAAGGCACAGACTACATCCTGCCGGAAAAGGCTGAGATGCCGGCGGGCGAAACCGTACTGGAATATATGATTACGCTGAAACGTACTGCCATCCTGAAAACTCAGGAGAAGCATATACAGGTAAGTCTGCAGCCTAACGAGAACTTCACTCTTCCTGTTACCGAAGAGACGACAGCCAACGGCGATGTGGTTTCTACCCTTTCTTATCAGATTATCTTCTCTGACAAGTTTACCACGGCACCAAAGGCATGGAAGACCGATCTGCTCGGCGATTTCACCCAGCAGAAGTTCGAACTGGCTTGCAAGGTACTCGACCTGGACCCAGCCGATTTCAACGACGATTCAAAGATGACGCTTGCCATGCAGAGCTATGTAAGTTCTGAGATGCAGAGCTATGTGAGAGAGCAGCAGAAACTTCGCAACAACGGCGAAGCATACGATGCTGATGCATTCGATGCAAAGGGCAATGCGCTGATTTTCTATGGAGAATAAAAAAAAACTGGAAGATTATGAGAAATTATAAAATAATGGCAGCAGCTCTGATGATGGCTACGATGATGGCAGGATGCTCGCAAGATGAGGGCAACTACGATTATCACAGTCTGAACGAGCCTACTATCACCGTGCCTGAGACCATCTCGGTACTCACCCATGCCAACATCGACCTCGACCCGAATCTGGGCGATAACATCACCGACCTCGATGCCTACAACTACGAGTGGAAGGTCATCAATAAGTCGGGCGACAACGAGGTGACCGTGCTTGGCAACGAAAAACATCTCGTGCAGGAAATGACGCTTCCTGCAGGAGAATATACCCTCTACTTCACGGCAACAGAGAAGAAGACCGGACTCTTCTGGCAGCAGAGCTATACACTCACCGTGAGCGATACCTCTTCAGAAGGCTGGATGGTGCTCTGTGATGTGAACGGCAAGACCCGTCTCGACATGATATCGAAGATTACAGGAAAGACCTATCTCGACATTCTCAAGAGCAGCGGAATGCCTGAGTTGAATCATCCATACAGCATCCAGTATGCGCCAAACAGCGGCCATTCCGACTCTCCTTTCTATCTCTTTACTGCCGACGGAGCCACCCGTCTGTCAAAGAACAGTTTTGTATGGCAGAAGGATTACGACTTCAAGTACGAGGTAGCCAAGCAGACCAATCTAAAGCCACAGAGCATGGTATGCGACCAGAGCGGCATAATGAGAATGATTGTGAGCGACGGCTATGCATATTCGGCATCCAACATGGGTATCCAGGAACTTTTCGCTGCCGTCAACAAGCAGCCTGTTCTTGCACCAGCTGTAGGAGCCAACATCGGAGCATCCTCTTACGCATCCATCTATCTGCTTTATGATAATGTGAACAAGTGCTTCATGTCCTGCTGTCCATTCCTGCCGGGCCTTTCGCTCTCTGATGTTTCCTATCACAGCATGAAGGATATGGAAGAGATTGCTACCGGATACAAGGGTTCGGATATGATAAGCAAAGCCTTCAGCGAATATCCTACAAGGATTTCGTCTATATGGAGAATACGAAATATGACCCGGGAAATGCCAAGATGGGCATCACATATACCATCCTGCGCAGCGGAAAGAAATATGAACTGTATGGCATCCAACTGGGTGATTTGCTCTGCTATGCCGACTGCACCTTTGCACTGGGTAAGGCTTACTACGGCGACTTGAGCGACTGCAAAGACATCGCCAATGCCTCTTGCTTCGCCTTCAGTTCGCAAAAGGACTACATGTATTATGCTGTAGGCGGTACCGTTTATCGCGTGAACCTCTCGGAGAAACCATTGAAGGCAGAGCGCCAGTTCAGTTTCAACGGCGAAACCATCACGATGATGAAGTTTAATTTCTATCAGAATTCAGCTTCAGCCCATGATTACGATCTCATCGTAGGTTCAGAGAACAGCAATGGTTCGGGTACACTCCGCATCTACGACGGCATGAGCGCAGAGGGCAATTTCTCTAAGGTTACACCTACCAGCTATTCAGGCTTCGGCAAGATAGTAGATGCTACTTACCGTGAGCGTACCAACTGATTATCAAAAAAGAAAGTAAAAATGAAGAATAGAATATTTTCATTGCTTCTGTTCCTGCTGGCTGCAGTGAACATACACGCCGCTGAGGGCATCACCATTAGATTTGACGTCAAGAATCCAGTGCTCTCCAATGTGGTACTCGTTTACCACATGAGCGTCAACGATTTTCCACTGACCGACGGGAAGGCTACCGTGCAGCTCGACGGCATGGATGCTCTCTACGCCAACGTTTATTATGGCGAGAAGACAAAGAACGTATATCTGCAGAAAGGCGATGATGTAACCATCTCGTTTGATGCCAACGATTTCGACAACACTTTCGCCGTAATGGGCGGCAACGAGAAGGCTATCGATTACTTGAACAAGATTCAGTTAACCGGCTTGCCTAATGAGGCTTACATCCAGCCTTGGAGCGAGTTTAAGGCTACGGTTGACAAGAAGATTGCTTCGATGAAACGCCTGCTGAAGGCACGCAAGTTTGCTGTCGACGACAAATTCCTCAAGATGGAAGAAGGCAGAATCACCTACTTCTATGCCAATGCCTTCCTGATGTATCCAGTAAGTCATACTTATCTCACTCAGGATACCACTTTGGTATTGGGTAAAGACTATTACGATACCCTACGCCAGTATGTGAAGGAGGATGATGATCTCGTCGACAACGATGAGTATCGCAACTATATGATTGAGACAGCCCACGTATTTGATGAAGCGGGAAAGAACATCCGCCAATTCTATCCTAAGGTGCTTGCAGAGATGAGCTATATCGGCGAGAATACGAAGAGCGACAAGGTGCGCGAATCGCTGATTCATTTCCTGGCTTTCACCTATGTTGAAGGTAATGGCGTGGAGAACATCACCGATCTGCAGAATCTGTACTATAGCTATGTTACATCGCCTCGCCTGAATGACATCTTCAAGAAGGCATGTGCCAAATGGGACAAGGCGGCTGTGGGCCGTCCATCACCTATGTTCAAGGGTGTGGATGTAAACGGCAAGGAGATGACGCTCCGTGATTTCCGTGGCAAGTACATATATATAGATATGTGGGCTACCTGGTGCGGACCATGCCAGAAAGAGTTGCCATTCCTCAAGAAACTGGAAGAGAAGTTCAAGGGCAGAAACATCGTTTTCGTAGGTCTTTCTATCGACCAGGACAAGGCGAAGTGGGCTGCCAGGGTGAAGAGCGGTGCACTGAGCGGTACCCAACTTTATATCGGTAAGGGCAGCAAGTTCCAGAGCGATTACCGCATCAGCGGCATTCCTCGCTTCATCCTCCTCGATCCTAACGGCAGAATCGTGAATCCAGACATGACCCGTCCTTCAAGCGAGGACACAGAGAAGATTCTGAACAGTCAGCCTGGGTTGTAAGAATTAGAGTTTAAAAACAATATATTTATTCATTAATTAAAACACAGCACTATGAAAAAATTGATTTCAATGATGTTGATGCTTTGTGCATTCATCACTTTCTCAGCGTGTTCGTCAGACGACGATGGTCCTACTAACCCAATAAGCAATGCAGTGGTTCCAACATCTGCAAAGATTGGTGCCGAGGTAACCGTACAGGGTAGCGGTTTCGCTGCTGGTCAGACTCTTTATCTCCAGCCTGAGCAGGGTACTGAGGTTAACACCAATGCCAAGATGTCTGCTAACGGTGCAACCTTCACCATTCCTTACACCATGACTGAAGGTAAGGTAAACGTAGTATTGAAGACAGGTAATGATAGCTGGACATTGGGCAGCATGACTCTTCTTGCAGCCGACAACCCAATCTCTACCTTGTCATTGCCAGGCGAGATGGGTATTGGCGAGGAAGTAACCCTTACCGGTATCGGTTTTGCTCAGGGCGACAAGATTGTAGTTGGTGACAAGACATTAGAGACAACAGTTACAACTGATGGCGTAAAGGTTACTATTCCTGCTGATTTGGCAGAGGGCGAATATGCCGTATCTCTGGTTCGCGGCAATGCTTCTTGGGAGTTGGGTAAGGTATATGCCTTCCAGAAGCGCCAGGTCGAGAGCATTACTGTATCAGATAATGAGGCACTCAACCAGTATGCCCCTGTCTTGGGTCTTACAGAAGGCGTTTTAACTCTCAACATGTCTTACAATGAAGATGGAACTCTCAAGGAAATTACTTCTAATGGTAGTCTTGGTTGGGTTTTCAATTACAACGGAAAAACTGTTTCTGTAGAGAATAATCCTTATACTTATACTCTTGATGATCAGGGTCGCGTTATCAGCAGTACAGGTATGGATATGATGACAGGCGACGAGGTAACTTATACTTGGAGCTACGATGCAAACGGTTACCTCACAAGCGTTAAGCAGGTAGGTGCAGCAGATGATGCTGACGCAAATTTCCTGAGCACTTATACAGATGGCAACTTGTCTGCTTATACTCTAAGTTTAACAAACGAGTTTACTACAAATAAGAGTATCCGTACATGTCCAAACACCGTAGAGCCTTACTATTTGCTGAACACCTTTAGCTGGTTAATAACGCGTGATGACTTATTCCTTGGCTTCCTTCTCAACCGCAATGTAAAGGTATCTACCTATGTTATAAATCAGGTTATTGCTGATGACATAGATATGGCGACAGGAGATATGATCAAAGCCACAACAGGTATTGAGAGTTCATTTGAGAACAACGCTTTGACCATACAGAGCACAGGTGCTGCCATTTCACAGGCACAAGGCATTTATGCCAACAAGGTAGTTGTCAAGTACAAGAACAAGTAATCGGTTAAGCCTTTAAAAATCGCTTAAACGATACACAATAATTAAAGCCCGACAGGAAGCTGTAACGCTCTCCTATCGGGCTTTTTCTATCTAAAACTATTTCTTCTTCGGCAAACCTATCTTCTTGCCTACCTTGAAACGGTCGAAACCTTCGCCATAAACACCGATGACGGCACTCTGGCTGACAAAGGCGGTAGGATCTATCTCGTCGATAAGACGGAATATCTTCTGAGACTCACGCTGACGCGCCAATACAAACAGCATGTGGACATCCTTGCCACTGTAACAGCCATGACCATCCATCACCGTACAACCTCGGTCGGCGGCGGTATTGATGGCTGCACTGAGCTCCAGATATTTGTCGCTGATGATGAAGAACTGAACCGAACGGCGCAACGCATTCACCACATGATCTACACAGAGCGACTGCACAAAGAGGCAGACATAACCGTAAATCACCATCTCCCAATCGCGCAATACCAGATAAGAACTGGTGATGATGCACAGGTCGCAAATCATGATGGCATGACCCAGGGAAATGTTCCAATACTTGTTGATCATCGCCGCTACGGTATCAGAACCACCCGTAGAACCATTGCAGGAAAGACCCAGACCGGCACTGCTACCCATGAAGAACGCACCGATGACCGTTGCCATGAACGGCTGGTCGTGAAGCAGCGGCGTCATGCCTACCGTATGCGTCTCTATCAGACGGGTAGTTAAGGCAAAGATACCAACACCATAGATGGTCTTCAGACAGAACTTATAGCCCAGAATGCGGAATGCGATGAGAAGCAGGAACACATTGAGCGCCAGATAAGATACAGATGCCGGGATGCCAAATCCCCAATAAAGGATAGAAGCAATACCTCCTACACCACCCATCGTGATATGATTGGGAAGCAGGAAGATGTTCAAACCGATACTACCTTCTATCATCGCCAGGGCAATGATAACGTAGTCGCGGATTTCATGAAGTTTTGTTTTTCTCGTCATATAAATATACGTATTTCTTAAAATGCGGTGCAAAGGTACTAAAAAATAAGTAAAAAAAAGGCAGCTACGTGAAATATTACTTAAAAAACAAATCTTTTTTATGAAACCGGCACCTTAATTCGAAAAGATTTCCTATTTTTGCAGAAACTATGCATTATTAATTATCAAAAAATTCTAGTCTATGGCTAATTACGAAAATGAAATCAACTCGTGGCCAGTCCTGAAAAACGGACTGCACTACAAATGGCTTGTCGACTACGCTGCATTCAGCGCCTTCGGTACTTTTGAACTCACAGCAGAGGAATGGGAAAAACGCGACCTTATCGTCAACTTTAAAGGTAACTCTGAGCTCACTACGGAGATGGACCATCAGGAAGCCCTGAAGAAGGCTATCGAAATGGTATCAGACAAGCTGAAGAATCTTTTGGGCGAAGAGGCAGCACAGTTTACCCTGGTCTGCATTCCTGCTGCTCTTGAGGCGCATACCAAGCGCCGTTTCAAGGAGTTCAGCGAGGAGATATGCAAGGCTACGGGCATGACCAACGCCTACCCTGCCTTCAGCTACACGCATGATGTAGATGAAGATGGCGATCCTGTAGATGAACTCCATATCGACGAGGCTTTCTTCCAGGGCAAAAAAATCATTCTCTTTGATGACATCATCGCATCCGGCAATTCGGTAGCAAAGTTTGCCGACCAGCTGGAAGGATATGGTGCCAAGGTTGAACTGGCGCTAGCACTGGGAAAAAAGATTTCTGACGGATATGACCAGAAATAAGATACTATAAATTGATAGTTTTTCAGGCACGGATTACACGTGCCTAAAAAACACCGTTTATTATCAGAAAGCGATTTGCTTTCCCTTTTCTATGAACTCTGCATTCACGATGTCGATATCCTTCCACATCGCCATATCCGACTCCAATGCGGCTAGGCTTGAGACATCCTCGCCATAACTGAAGAGGCGCTCTATCATTACACCATAGGTAAGATGCTCTATCTTCTCTATCGGATGAAGAACCACCGAATCCTCAAAACTGCTTTTCTTACCATTCCGGATTTCTACCAGCAAACGGGCACGTAACAGCTCCTTAACAGACTGGTTGACAATCTGTTGAGGTATCTTCGTTAAATCATGAATTTCTTTCGGAGTATACGCCTGTTCGCCCTGATTGAACCGACGACATACCAGATGCATCACTACCCCACAAACCTTGATGCGCTGCACCAGTTTCAGGTGATCGTACTGCAAATCACCATCATAATAATGGATGTTCTGGTTGGTATGGCAAAGCAAGGCGCCAAACACTACGATAGCCCACGAAATCTGAAGCCATAACAGGAAAAGCGGAATGGCTGCCAGCGAACCATAGATGACATTGTAGCTGGACAGAAAAACCTGCAGATAGATATATCCATACTGAAGTGCCGTCATGCAGACACCCGCCAGGAACGATGGAACCAGGGTACTGCGAACCCGGATATAGGTATTCGGGATGACATAATAGCAGAACACGAAGAACAGGAACATCGGAACAAAAGCCGCCAGATGAAGGATGAACGAAGGAATGCTATCCCCGATATCTGCTATTCTGTCTACATTATCCACCATATTCACCGTCCATACATTGATGCTCGAAGCAAAGAGTATCAGCAGTCCCAGACCAAACAGAATGGTAGGATATTCGGTAACAATCTGCTTCCACGAACGCTCGCCCGTATGCCAGATGTCATCGAAGGTAAGCTCTATCTTCTGCATCAGCGAAACGATGGTATAGAGAAACATCACGATACCCGTACCGATGATGTAGTTGCTCTGCGTATTCTCGATATAATTGTGAACGAAGTTAACGATGGTCTGCGCCACAACAGGCTGTGCCTCGAAGGTGGTAGAGAGCCAGGATTCGAGCAGAGAGGCATAGCCGAAACCACGGGCTATGACAAACATCATAGCCATGAAAGGTATCATAGCCATGAAGGAGGCAAAAGTCAAGGCAGCCACATCCCTGGCCCACATATCCTTGAGATAGAAGATGCGACCGGCAAGCATACCCATCTTGATCCAAGACTTGAGTCTGCCCCGAAAGTCTTTGATATTAGAAGAATTGAATTCTCTGATATCTTCGTAAAAACCTAGTATTCTGTCTATTACCCCCATAAGTTTAAAGTATTGGTTTCACGACAAAACATCAAATCCCTCCACAACACCACCGGGATGCCGTGAAGGGATTTGTCTTAGTATAAATTGCTTCAGTTCTATGGATTAATAGAACTTGAAGTAGTTGCGAGCATTGTTGTAAGAGATATCCTCTACCATGCGAGAGAGGCTCTCCATGTCGTTAGGAAGCAAGCCCTTCTCTACATCATTGCCGAGGAGGTTGCAGAGCAAACGACGGAAGTACTCGTGACGTGGATAGCTGAGGAATGAACGTGAGTCGGTCAACATACCTACGAAACGGCTCAGGAGACCCAATACAGAGAGTGCGTTCATCTGGCGGGTCATACCATCGAGCTGATCGTTGAACCACCAGCCAGAACCAAACTGGATCTTACCTGGGCAAGAACCATCCTGGAAGTTACCGAGCATGGTAGCGATTACCTCGTTGGCACATGGGTTCAATGTATAGAGGATAGTACGTGTAAGCTTACCCTCCATGTTGAGCTCATTGAGGAAGCTGCTCATAGCCTTGGCTGTAGTGAACTCACCGATAGAATCGAAACCGGTATCAGCACCGAGCTTGTTGTACATCAGTGTATTGTTGTCGCGGATAGCACCATAGTGGTACTGCTGTGTCCAGTCGGCAGCGTGATCCATCTCAGCGCAAACCTTGAGGAATGCATGCTTGTACTGACGGATTTCGAGAGCAGAAAGCTGCTGCCCACGCATAGCCTTGGCAAAGATAGTCTCAATCTGAGAATCTGTGTATGGCTCATCGTAGAACTCCTCGATACCGTGGTCGCTCAACTTACAGCCGTTCTCAGTAAAGAAGTCGTGACGCTTCTGTAAAGCATCAACCATATCCTGGAATGTAACGAGGTTAACACCTGCTACCTCACCGAGCCTGTTCATATAGTCAGCGAAATCTGGTTTCTCGATGTTCATAGCCTTGTCAGGACGCCAAGCAGGAATCATCTTGATTTCGAAACCGCTCTCACGTGTCTGCTTGTGGTAACGCAGGTCATCGATTGGGTCGTCTGTTGTACAAACACACTCTACGTTATAGTGACGCATCAAGCCACGAGCGCTGAATTCTGGCAACTGCAACTTCTCGTTACACTCATCGTAGATTTCACGGGCTGTCTTAGGGCTGAGCTGCTTATTGATACCGAAAGCAGTCTTGAGCTCCAGGTGAGTCCAGTGATAGAGAGGGTTACGGAATGTATAAGGCACTGTTTCAGCCCACTTCTCGAACTTCTCCCAGTCGCTAGTATCAGTACCTGTGCAGAAGCGCTCATCTACACCATTGGTACGCATAGCACGCCACTTGTAGTGGTCGCCGCCGAGCCAAAGTTCTGTAATACTCTTAAACTTGTGATCATTGGCTACCATCTCAGGGATGAGGTGGCAGTGATAATCGATAATTGGCATTTTAGCCGCATGATTGTGGAAAAGATCCTGTGCAGTCTTCGTGTCGAGCAGGAAGTTTTCATCCATAAATTGCTTCATAATTCGTTATCGTAGTTTTTAAATGTTTATTTATACATTTCAAATTGTAGCGCAAAGATACAACAAATATCGGAAAAAAGAATCGTTTAAGCGAAATATTTTTGATAATTTCACTTAAACGATTACGTTGGCTGTATTATACAATGATTCTTGTCTTATGATAGCTTTCCCGGAACTCGCTTGGCGAGCATCCTTTCTTTTTCTTGAAGATGCGGTTGAAGTTGCTGAGATTGTTGAATCCGCAATCAAAACCTATCTCGCTAATACTCTTGGCGGTATCTACCAGCATGCGGGCAGCATAACCCAGACGCAGGTCGATGATATACTCAGAGATATTTCTGCCGGTATGGAGCTTGAAGAAACGGCTGAACGCACTGCTGCTCATGCCTGCCAGCGAGGCAAGCTCCGGCAGACGGAGTTCATCCATATAGTTCTTGGAGATGTAATTCTTCACCTTCAGGATGCGCCGGCTATCGTCTTCTACCGTTACCTTGGCATAACTGCTGGAAGCCAGGGTGCGGGCATTTTCGCAGCGTGACAGTTCGTAGAGAATGGTCAGGAACTGCTGTACGGCATAGAAACCGTCTTTTACGGAACTTAAAGTATCGAGCATTCCGTATACCTTCATGATTGCCTGCAACGGGAATGAGAGTCCCTTCTTTGCTTCCTGCATCATACGGGTAATGCTGGCGTAGGGATTTCTTCCGAAGAGCGTTTCATCACTCATGGAGAAATCAAACTGGACGGTAATCTCACGGATGTCATCGCTGTGGCATTCGTTCTGCTCCCATACATGCTCCAGATCGGGCGATGTGATGAGACAGAGATCATAATCGCCTATCACCTCCTGCGAATCTCCAACGATTCTTCTTACTCCCTTTGCATTCTCTACAAAGTTCAACTCGTACACCGAATGGTTATGGATAGGATAAGTAAACTCCTTTTTGTGTCGGTCTGCAATATAGAGCACATCCTTACCCATCAGCGGTGTTATCTCGTGTATGATTCTTCTATCATCTACCATGGTACTAAATGATTAATGACTAATCACTATTTTAGATATTCAAAGTCTTCAGAATGTCGCTCATCTTCTGCTTGGTTGCGATACGGGTAGGAACCAGAGGAAGACGGAGCTCGTTCTCGATGAAACCCATATCATTGAGGAGCGCCTTTACGCCGGCAGGGTTACCGTCAACAAAGAGCAGACTGTAGAGTTCAGTGAAAGAATGATGAATCTTACGGGCTGGCTCATATTCGCCACGGAACTCGAGACGGATCATACGGCTAAAAGCCTTAGGCAGGGCATTGCCGATAACAGAGATAACGCCGGCAGCACCACTGGCAATCATTGAGAAGGTAAGCGCATCATCGCCGCTGATAACATCAAAATTATCAGGCTTGTTCTTGATAATCTCATCTACCTGCTCCAGGCTGCCACTAGCCTCCTTCACGGCTACCACATTAGGGAAGTCGCGGGCGATACGGCAGGTTGTTTCAGGCTTCATGTTGATACCGGTTCTGCCAGGAACATTGTAGAGCACGATAGGCAGCGGACTAACCTGGGCGATGGCCTTGAAGTGCTGATAGAGACCTTCCTGAGAAGGTTTGTTGTAGTAAGGACAGATACTGAGGATACCATCGATGCCACTCCAGTCGGTGTTCTTGATTTCTTCAACGACAGCAGCAGTATTATTACCGCCACAATATTTCAATATCTTGATGCGACCCTTGTTCACATCTTTCACCAATTCTGTGATTTTATCTTTCTCTTCCTGTGTAAGACATGGAGCCTCACCAGTTGTGGCAAGGATGCAAAGGAAGTCTGCACCATTGTCAATTTGAAACTCTACCAATCGCTTGAGCGACTGATAATCAACCGAGCCATCGGTGTTAAAAGGAGTAATAAGGGCAACACCTAAACCCTTGAATATATTCTGTGCCATAATCTATAATATCAAAAACGTTGGCAAAAGTACACAATTATTGTCAATTTGCAAAATAAAAATGAACTTTTCTTTCAAGATTGTACCATTTTTGAAAAAAATCTGTATTATTATACCATATTTCACGTTTTTTTAGTAACTTTGCACCCGAATTAAGCAAAGAACGTAGAACAAATCAAAGCTCAAAGTTCATAGCAAAAAACAAAAAAATTCAAAGATCATCATGAGATATTTCATATTCTTCGGTTACGACGGCACCAACTACCACGGTTGGCAGATTCAGCCCAATGCCAATTCGGTGCAGCAGGAGTTGCAGCGCGCCCTCTCCATACTTCTGAGAAAGGAAATGGAGGTGGTGGGAGCAGGAAGAACCGATACCGGCGTACATGCCCGACACATGACAGCCCACTTCGATACCGACAGGATTCCGATGGAACCCGACCAGCTGGTATACCGCCTGAACCGCATCCTGCCCCGCGACATCGCCGTATACGAAGTAAGGGAGGTAGCCCCAGAGATGCATGCCCGTTTCTCTGCCATCTCGCGCACATACCATTATTATATACATACGCAGAAAGATCCGTTTGAGCGCCATTATTCACTGCAGATAAACTATCCCCTGAATTTCGAGAAGATGAACGAGGCGGCTCAGCATTTTCTGCATCACGAAGACTATGCAGCGTTCTGCAAGGCGGGTGGCGACAACAAGACCACCATCTGCCACGTAACAGCCGCCCGATGGATACAGACCTCTCCTACCACCTGGTATTTCGAGATTACCGCCAACCGTTTCCTGAGAAACATGGTGAGAGCCGTAGTGGGAACACTCATCGATGTAGGCAGAGAAAAGATTACGATGGAACAGTTTCTCAATATCCTCCACAACGGAAGCCGCAGCGATGCAGGCGAAAGCATGCCGGGTAACGCATTGTTCCTGGAAGAGGTAGGGTATGATTTAAAAGATTAAATGATTAGAAACACAAGGGCGCGAGCCTCATTCAACATTCAACATTTAACATTCATAAAAATGTGGTTAGTATTAGCATTTCTCTCAGCAGCGCTGCTGGGATTTTATGATGCCTTCAAGAAGAAGGCGCTTTCAGGTAACGCAGTGATTCCCGTGCTCTTTCTGAACACGCTCTTCTCATCGCTCATCTTCCTGCCGTTCATCGTGATGAGCTATACAGGAAATTCGCTGGATGGAACGATGTTTCATGTAGCAGAAGGCGGATGGGAAGTTCACAAGTACATCGTGCTCAAGAGTTTCATCGTATTGAGCAGCTGGATCTTCGGTTATTTCGGCATGAAACACCTGCCGCTCACCATCGTGGGACCTATCAACGCCACCCGACCAGTAATGACACTCGTAGGCGCCCTGCTGGTTTATGGCGAGGTTCTGAATCTGTATCAGTGGATTGGTGTCATACTTGCCATCATCTCCTTTGCCATGCTTTCGCGCAGCGGCAAGAAAGAGGGTATCGACTTCAAGCACAACAAATGGATTTACTTCATCGTGCTGGCTGCCGTGCTCGGTGCAATAAGCGGCCTCTACGACAAGTATCTGATGGCTCCACCAGAGAATGGTGGTGTAGGATTAGACAGAATGATTGTGCAGAGTTGGTACAACATCTACCAGTGTTTCCTCATGGGAGCCATGCTGCTGATGATATGGTGGCCTACCAAGAAGAATTCTACCCCATTCCACTGGCACTGGAGTATCATCTTCATCAGTATCTTCCTTTCGGCAGCCGACTTCGTTTATTTCTACGCTCTAAGTTTGCCTGGCGCCATGATCAGTATCGTGAGCATGATTCGCCGCGGTTCGGTCATCGTCAGCTTCCTCTTCGGTGCAGCCATCTTCCACGAGAAGAATCTCAAGGCGAAGTTCGTAGATCTGCTCCTGGTATTACTCGGAATGCTCTTCCTCTACTTCGGAACGAAGTAATGATTATAAAAAAGTCTTGCAAGCCAATGTGCCTGCAAGACTTTTTTATGTTTTTACCAGATATGTGCACGCTTGTTCTTAGGAACAAAGAGCTTGTCGCCCTTCTTGATGTTGAATGCCTTATACCATGAATCCACCATTGGGAGGGCACCGTTCACACGAGCCTCGTTTGGAGAGTGAACATCCACGGTCATCAGATACTGCAGGTACTCAGGACGGGCATTGCCTGCCCATACACGTGCCCATGCCAAGAAGAAGCGCTGTTCTGGAGTAAATCCATCCTTCACACCCAACTTCTCTGTCTTCATCACATTCTGAAGTGCACGGAAAGCGATGTTCAAACCACCATTGTCACCGATGTTCTCACCCAGGGTCATCTGGCCGTTTACCTTCTTGCCAGCCAACTCAATCTTGTTGAAATGGTCAACCAGGATCTTGGTGCGAGACTCGAAGTTCTTCTTGTCAGCAGCAGTCCACCAGTTGTTCTGGTTTCCGGTCTTGTCAAACTGGCTACCCTGATCGTCAAAACCATGACTCATCTCATGACCGATTACACCACCGATACCACCATAGTTCATCGCATCATCGGCTGTCGGGTCGAAGAATGGAGGCTGGAGAATAGCTGCAGGGAAGCAGATCTCGTTGGTAGTTGGGTTATAATAAGCATTGATAGTCTGAGGAGTCATTCCCCATTCAGTCTTATCTACCGGCTTGTTCACCTTGCGGGCGATGGCATCCTTGGTAAAGAACTCAGAGATATTTGCCATATTCTCGTAGAGAGAGAGGCTGTCATCTACCTGCAATCCGCTATAGTCCTTCCACTTGTCAGGATAACCTATCTTGATGATGAAGTTCTCCAGCTTATCCTTAGCCTGTGCCTTGGTAGCAGCACTCATCCAGGTAGCCTCGTCGATGCGCTGTGAAAGCGCAGTCTGGAGATTGTGAACCAAGTCGAGCATACGCTTCTTGCTGCTCTCCGGGAAGTACTTCTCTACGTAAATCTTTCCGATAGCCTCGCCCAACACACCGCTCACGGTACTTACGGCACGCTTCCAGCGAGGACGATCCTGCTGAACACCGCTCATTACCTTGCTCAACTCAAAGGATACGGCACGGAAATCATCGCTCAATACGCTGGTTGCACCAGAAATCACCTTGATCTCTGCGTATGTCTTCAGATCATCCAGAGAGGTCTCTGCGAGAATCTTCTCAACCTCGTGGATTGGTTCAGGCTGACCCACGCAAATTTCCTTGAAAGCAGGGAAACCGGATGCCAGGAACACATTGCCCCAGTCGATGCCAGGATAATCGAGCACGAGCTGGTTGTAGGTCATCTTGTGATAGTTCTTGTCGATGTCGCGGAGCTGTACCTGACTATAGCTTGCCTTAGCGATGCGGGTCTCGATAGCCATCACAGCCTCCATCTTCTTCCGGGCGGTAGCCTCGTCGTTGCCTACCATCTGAAAGAGCTTCTTCATATAAGCCTTGTATGCATCACGAATCTTCTTGGTCTGCTCGTCATCGTTTACATAGTAATCGCGTACACCAAGACCGAGACCACTCTGTCCTACCTCAACGAGGTTGTTGGCGGCATCACGAAGGTCGGCGCCCACACCGATGCCATACATCATGGTACTCTCGCCACGGAAATCGAGCTGAGCGGTAACGAGCTGATACTCTCTGCGGTCCTTGATGGCTGCAATGCGGTCGAGAGTTGGCTTGATAGGTGCCCATCCCTCCTTGTTCAGGCGAACGCTGTCCATACGGAGGTTGTAGAGCGAACCGATCTTCTGTCCGAGTGACCCCTTCTGCTGTGGCTTGGAAGCATATTCAAGGATGATGTCCTGGATGCGCTTCTGGTTCTGCTCAAAGAGATCGGTGAAAGCACCATTGTCGGTATGCTCGGCATCGAGTGGATGATTCTTCATCCAGTTGCCTGCGGCATAGCGATAGAAATCATTACCCGGCTTGATGGTCAAGTCCATGTTGGTCTTATCAATACCGGAGCCCAACTTCTCCTGCTGGGCAAAAGCAGTTGTTGCACTGAGCAACAATGCTGCAAATAATACTTTTGTTCTCATTATTGTTTGTATTTAACTGTTTCTTTTTTTATAAGGGCGAGACCTGCAAATGTCAGGGCGCCATTCAGCATCAGAAGCTCATAGCCGAACTTATAGCCCACATACTGCGAGGTAAGGGTATCGATGGCGAAGCAGATGAGCGGACTGGCGATGCAGACCCATGGCGACCAGCGGTCGTTTACCTGACGCTTGGTGAGCAGACTGAAGGCAAACAAACCCAACAGCGGACCGTAAGTATAAGAGCAGAGGATGTAGATGGCATCTATCACGCTCGTAGAATTAATCGCCTTGAAAGCAATGATGAAGAGCATGAACACCAAAGCTACCGCCAAATGCATCTGCTTGCGGAGCTTCATATCATCCTTCTTGCCCAGAATATCCACGCATAGACTCGTAGTAATCGCGGTCAATGCTGAATCGGCACTGGAGAAACTTGCCGCCACAATGCCAATGGTAAACAAGACCACCACCAGGTTTCCCATCGCCCCCGAAGCCGCAAACATCGGCAACAGATCATCAGGAGCATCAGGCAAAGCCACTCCCTGTTTCTGAGCCAGCATTACCAGCAACACCCCCAGACTCAGGAAAAGCAGATTGGCAGGCACAAAGGCAAAACCATAGCTGCAAACATCCTTCTGGGCCTCACGGAGCGACTTGCAGGTAAGATTCTTCTGCATCATGTCCTGATCAAGACCGGTCATCACAATCACAACAAAGACACCGCTGAGAAACTGTTTCCAGAAATTCTGTTTCGACATCCAGTCATCAAAGACAAAAATACGGGAATGACTGTCGTGAGCAATCGCAGTGATCGTTTCGGAAGGAGTCATGCCCAACGCCGACATCACCTGAAAGATAATGAGGACGAGCGCCGCAAACATACAGAGCGTCTGAAAGGTATCCGTCCACACCAGCGTCTTGATGCCACCCTTGCGCGTATAAAGCCAGATAAGCAGTACCATGACAGGAACCGTGACCCAGAACGGAACACCAATCCCATTGAGCACGAAACGCTGCAAGAGGATACAGACGACAAAGAAACGGACCGCCGCACCCGTCATCTTGGACAAGAGGAAGAACGAAGCTCCAGTCTTATACGAACGTTCCCCCAACCGCTGCTGCAGATAACCGTAAATCGTAGTGAGATTATACCGGTAATAGATAGGAAGCAAAAGAAAGGCAACCAGGAAATAACCCAGGATGAAACCGATGCACATCTGAAGGTAGGTCATATCCGTTCTCATCACCATGCCCGGCACACTGACGAAAGTGATGCCCGAAATAGACGCTCCCACCATACCGAAAGCAACCATATACCAAGGCGAACGGCGGTTAGCACGATAGAAAGTTTCATTACTTGCCATATTACGGGCAGTAAGATGACTGAAGAGCAGCAGCACACAGAAGTATGCCAGAACTGTGATAACGATAGCCATATTCTCTTAGATTTACATAAAAACAAAAAACCTCCGAGATCACTCTCGAAGGTTTCTGCGGTGCGTACGAGACTCGAACTCGTGACCTCCTGCGTGACAGGCAGGCATTCTAACCAACTGAACTAACGCACCATTATTATTATGGAGGAGTCGAAATGTTCAAATGAAATTAGCGGTGCGTACGAGACTCGAACTCGTGACCTCCTGCGTGACAGGCAGGCATTCTAACCAACTGAACTAACGCACCAAACTATTTTGGCAAACCCGTAAGATGATTTTGAGCGGTGCGTACGAGACTCGAACTCGTGACCTCCTGCGTGACAGGCAGGCATTCTAACCAACTGAACTAACGCACCAAACATGAAATCAAATTGAATGTCTTAGCACTCATTTTTCATTTGCGAGTGCAAAGGTACTACTTTTTTTTGGTTCTACCAAATTTTTATGCAACTTTTTTACAGAAAATATTGAAAAAACATCGCATCCTCATATCCAACTTGGCTACAAAGCCATTGTTTCAGGACATTATTCCCCTCAAATCCAACAGATTGCAGCATTTTAGCCGCTTTTTGGTTTCTGATACCTACAATAGCATAAATCTGCTGAAGATGAAGTACATTCCGAGCATATTGCAACAAGCGTGACACAGAAGCCTTCGCGTAACCCTGCCCCTGAAACTCCTTTTTGATGACAATTCCGAGTTCGGCACGGTGATGACGGGGATCAAAATCTGTAAGATCCAGGATGCCCACCTGCTCATTCTGCTCATTCTCTACTATCAGGCGCACCTGATTGTCTACATAAATATCTGCCGAAGCACTGGTTATATAGTCGAGCAGCACCCGGCGCGAATATGGAACATTGGAAACACCCAGTTCCCAAAGCCGATCATCATTCTCTATCTGGTAGAGAAAATCAAGATCTTCCAACTCTAAAGCACGTAATCGAATATTCGGTTCTTTCATAAACTACACTTATTAATAATGTACGCGCGTACCTTATAATATAGAAATAAATCTATCCTTATAAATAACCAAATTCATCCTTATCCATCACCTCCCTATCCGTAATCACCTTACCGATGACCTTCGTATAGGTAGCCAGTTTGATATTCTCGTCAGACCGCTGCGCAAGCTGATGCAGCATCTCTTCATAGCTCATCTCGTCAGCATCAAACAATACCTGGTTTGACAGGTCGACATGAGAAGGAGAAAAGAATCCCAGACTCTTTCTGATTTTCGCAGTCATCATCTGCGTAAAGGCTACAGAGGCACGGGCATAGATGGCAAATTTGACAGGAATACTCAAGAGATGCGACATACCCGAATAATGTTTACGGAAGAAGATAAGCATCGCCTCATAAAACACATGAACATAGCGGAAGCTCGACTTCTGAGTACTTTCACCTTTGTAATGCAGGATATCTACAGGCAGATAATAGTTCTGATAACCACCCTTCAAGATACGGTAAGAAAGATCAATATCCTCGCCATACATGAAGAAATCCTCATCCAGCAACCCCACCTTCAGCAAGGCTTCACGACGAATCATACAGAAAGCACCGCTCACAACCTCTATCTTTGCCGGCTTATCCCATGGAAGATAACCCATGTAATAATGACCGAAACTGCGATGCTGAGGAAAACGGCTGCACAACCCCATCATCTTATAGAAAGCCACCATCGGAGAAGGCAATCCTCTCCTACTCTCAGGAGCTGGTTTGCCATTGGCTCCCAACATCCTTACACCCAGAGCACCGGCATCAGGATGAGAATGCATAAAACTGACAGCATCCTTGAGAACATGCTCACCGATAATGGTATCCGGATTCAGCAAAAGAACCAAATCACTCTCGCTCTTGCGGATAGCAAGATTGTTGGCACGGGCAAATCCGTTATTATGCGTACAGGCTACAACATGGAGATTAGGATATCGGGAAGCCGGGAAACAATGTTCGAGATATTCCACCGTTCCATCCTGAGAATGATTATCAACCACGATAATCTCTGCCGTATCGCCACTTGCATCACCCAGCTGCCCACACTCCAACACGCCGATAGCTTTCTCTACCGAACGCAGACACTGGGCAAGATAGTACTTCACATTATAGCTTACTATGACAACACTGAGTTTCATATCGAATATCAAATATTAGATACTGAGAGTTTAACCTTCCGCCTCTGTTGTTTCTTCTTCACATCTTCCGACAGAAGGATAAACAAAGAAGAGACAGAGAAAAAGGATGATAGCCATATATCCAAAAGCAGGCGCCATCGTCTGATAATACATAAACGTATTGATCAGCATTGGCAAGCAGAGCATATTCAGACGGGCAGTGCCCAGAGGAAGAAGTGCATCTCCCTTACGGGTTACCAACTGACGGTGAATGGCCTTGAAACTGAAGAGTTTGAGCGCCAAAGGAATAACGGCAATGGTAAGAAACTCCATCGCTACGGTAATCACATAGACCAACGTGACATCACCTGCCAGATTAGTAGGTTCCAGAATTTCTGTCTCATAGAGCAAGACCAGCAGGAATCCTACCAACAGGACAAAGAGAAAATTGGTCATCAATATTCGTTGTACTTGTTTGATTTTCATTTTGTTGTCTTTTGTTATTGTCCAAATGGAGTTCTGTTCAGAATACTCCGTCCGAGGGTAACCTCATCTGTATACTCCAATTCATCACCCACTGAGATACCACGGGCGATAACAGAGAGTTTAACAGGATAATCAGCAAGTTTACGGGAGATATAGAAGTTGGTAGTATCACCCTCCATCGTACTGCTGAGAGCAAAAATCACCTCCTTCACCCCACCTTCAGCCACACGCTGAACCAGCGATTCTATCTCTATATCCGAAGGACCAATACCATCCATCGGCGAAATGATGCCGCCCAAGACATGATAGAGTCCGTGAAACTGCTGCGTGTTTTCTATCGCCAGTACATCCTGCACATTCTCGACAACACAGATGGTAGAAGCATCGCGCCGGGAATCAGAACAGATCGGACAGACATCAGTATCGCTGATATTATGACAAACTCTGCAGTATTTCACTTCACGCCGCATCCTGGAAATGGTATCAGCAAAGAGTTCCACATCCTCACTCTTACGCTTGAGCATAAAAAGTACAAGGCGCAAAGCTGTTTTGCGCCCTATACCTGGCAATTTAGAAAACTCCGCCACTGCCTTTTCCAACAAAGTCGAAGAAAGCTGTTGTTGCATCTTAGCAGTTTAGAGATAAATACCAATACCCAGTTTCAAACCTACGGTAGAATAATCTACATGCTTCTTGAAACTCTGATCGTAGTAGATAGCTGGCTCGAGGGTAACCGACTTGCCGAGGAAGAAAGCATAACCTACCTCTACCCCTGGCATGAAATCATTATAACCTCCTGAATGAGCCAACTTTACGCCGCCACCCAGATACAGACCATTCTGCTCGATATAATAACGTGCCTGGGCACCGACAGAGAAATAATCCTTCACGCCTTCAAGACCAGAATGATTATATTCTACCTGCCCCAACAGCATCCAGTCGTCGTCTACGAAGTATCCTGCCTTAGCCTGAATACCGAGATTGAGGTCCTGAGAGCCATTATAACTCAAGTTTAAGCCCGTCATCGACGCACCTATATACTGTTTTCCACTTTCAAACTGAGCATGGGCAGCTGTCGAAACGACAAGTGCCAATGCTGCAATAGCTATTTTTTTCATTCGTATCATATAAATTTACGTATATTGATTAATACTTATATATAAATCTATTGTTTCTTCTGATAACTGCGATACCAACCCAGGAACCATACCAAGGCAATCACCAGAATGATGACACTGCCCGTATAAGCCAAGCTCTCACCCAAAGCCAAAGCTGTTGGCGAAATGAGCAGGAAGGTTGAACATATCACGGTCATAAACAAGGCAGGAACCAGCGTCATCACAAAAGGCTTCTTCTGCTGTACCAGATAAACCGTCAATGTCCAGAGAGTGAACACAGAAAGCGTCTGGTTAGCCCAGCCGAAATACTGCCAGATGATATTGAAACCATCAGGATTCTCCATCTGCCAAACCAGAATGCCCACCGTAAGAGCAAACAACGGAGCGCAGATATAAAGACGCTTGCGCATTGAGCGCTGCTCCAAACCGATAAACTCAGCGATAATCAGACGGGCACTTCTCAAAGCCGTATCGCCACTGGTAATAGGCGCTGCAACAACACCCAGCAGAGCCAGGATTCCACCAGCCACACCCAACCAGCTGGAACATACTATCTTAACAACGGTAGGCGCATCGAAGTTCTGGATAAGCGACTTGCCGCCATCAAACTGAGCAATAAACTGCTGAGCCGCCTCAGGACTTACGCATTCACGCCATCCACCATAGTAGAAGAAATACATGGAAACCGTAGCCCATATCAAGGCAACAACACCTTCTGTAATCATGGCACCATAGAAAATAGGGCGTCCCATCTTCTCATTCTTCATGCATCGGGCCATGAGCGGACTCTGCGTAGCATGGAAACCACTGATGGCACCACAGGCTATCGTGATAAAGAGGCAAGGGAAAATCGGACTCTTCTGTACAAAAGACTCCGTTCCCAACCAAGCCGGATTCTCATTGAGATTGCAACTCTGCAAATTGCTCCAGAGTTCAGGCAATGAAGGCCACTTCACAAAGAGAACTATCATCAGAGCACCCGCCATAAAGAGAAGCGAGAAGGCAAAGAGCGGATAAATCTTTCCGATAACCTTATCGATAGGCAGTAATGTAGCAATGACGTAATAAACGAAAATCACCACAATCCAAAACATCTGGCTGCCCCAGAATGCATCCGTATTACAAATGCCACTCATGATGATAGCCGGACTGTATACAAACACAGCTCCCACCATCATCAGCAAAAGTACCGAAAAGACCAACATCACTTTCTTGGTGCGTCCACCCAAATACTTACCTACCAATTCCGGCAAACCAGCTCCACCGTTACGGATACTGAGCATACCGCTCATGTAATCATGCATGGCTCCTGCGAAGATACACCCGAAGATAATCCACAGATAAGCCACCGGTCCGTACCAGGCACCCATAATGGCACCGAAGATAGGACCCGTTCCTGCAATGTTGAGGAACTGAATCATGAAGATCTTCCAACTAGGCAGTACCATAAAGTCGACCCCATCGGCTTTGGTCACTGCAGGCGTAGGGCGGTCATCAGGACCGAACACATGCGCCACAAACTTTCCATAAAGAAGGTAACCCAATACAAGGGCAACCAAACTAATAACGAAACTGACCATTTTTCTTTTATTGCTTAAAATTTTCTCTCTTTTCGGTGCAAAATGCACTTTATTTTAATATTTCAACCGCAAAAGTAATATTTTTATTTGAAATAAAAAAAAATATTGGTATCTTTGTTGCCAAATTGTAAGATTATGAAGAGATTTAAGATATTTTTTATCGTTTTATGCTCTGTTTTGGCCGCAAAAGCCCAGAGTATCGTGTTCAATAACCAGGTGCCGAAACATGAAGTAAGAGCTGTATGGCTGACAACCATAGGAGGTATCGACTGGCCACACTCTTATGCCCAGTCTTCTTATTCTGCCGAAAAGCAGAAAAAGGAACTGACGGATATACTGGACCGGTTACAGCAAGCTAAAATCAACACTGTACTGATACAGACCCGCGTAAGAGGTACCATGATTTATCCGTCGGCATACGAACCTTGGGATGGATGTCTGTCAGGATTTCCGGGCAGAAGTCCGGGCTATGATGCCCTGCAGTTTGCCATCGACGAATGCCATAAGCGCGGTATGGAACTGCATGCCTGGGTGGTAACCATCCCTGTAGGAAAATGGAACGCACTCGGCTGCAAAACCCTCAGACAGAAGATGCCGAAACTCATCAAGAAGATTGGAGCCGACGGATACATGGATCCGGAAAACAGTCGGACTGGTGATTATCTAGCAAACATCTGCAGGGAAATTACACATAAATATAATGTAGACGGTATTCACCTCGACTACATCCGTTACCCTGAAACCTGGAACATTAAAGTGAGCCGGGAACAGGGACGCCGGTATATCACCAACATCGTAAGAAAGATTCACGATGCAGTGAAGGCTGAAAAACCTTGGGTAAAGATGAGCTGCTCACCTGTAGGAAAGTATGATGACCTGAGCAGATACCGAAGTTTTGGCTGGAATGCATACACGAAGGTCTGCCAGGATGCACAGGGCTGGCTCAAGAGCGGTCTGATGGACGAGCTCTTCCCTATGATGTATTTCAAGAACGAACACTTCTATCCGTTTGCCATCGACTGGCAGGAACAGAGCCATGGCAAGATTGTGGTTCCAGGACTGGGCATCTACTTTCTCGATCCGAAAGAAGGAAAGTGGAACATCAATGACGTGACGGCAGAAATGTACCATATCCGAAACCTCGGAATGGGATATGCATTCTTCAGAAACAAGTTCCTCCTGGACAACAAACAGGGTATCCTCGACTTTACCCAACGTTTCAATCCATACCCATCATTGGTTCCGCCGATGACTTGGGCAAGCAAGAACCAACCAGAACAGCCACAACAATTATCAGTAATCACCACCGATAACAAGGTATCAGTTTCCTGGAGCAATCCTTCAAACTATACGGATGGCACTAAAATCGCAACCCCTTATATATATAATAATGTATACGCGAGCAAGAAATATCCGGTAGACATCACCGATGCACGCAACCTGGTTGCCGCACGAATCATAGGAAATTCGTTCAAAATAGAAAATTCTGATGCAAAACATCTGTTTGTTGCCGTAACTTCAATGGACGGATATGGCATAGAAAGCCAGCCGACCCAAGAAAAAGAGGAAGAAAATCCACTTTTTGCCCAAAGCACAGGAGCTGCGAAATTACTCAAATGTGACGGAAAGAAGGTATATCTAGCAGAAACCACAAAAAATCTCGTTTTTGACGTTCTGATGGTCGAAACCCTGCAAGGATGCGATATTCTGCACCTCCATGCAAAAGATAACACGCTAGATGTTAGAAACTTAAAGGAGGGTATCTACCGCGTGGTAAGCATCAACAAGAAGGGGTATAGACATACATTAGGAACCTTCAAGATGAAGAAAAATTGATTTTTTTCGAAAAAAGTTGCGAAAAAATTTGGTGGAATCAAAAAATAGTAGTACCTTTGCACTCGCAATTCAGAAATGAGGCTTTTAAATGTTGCACCCTTAGCTCAGTTGGTAGAGCAACTGACTCTTAATCAGTGGGTCTAGGGTTCGAATCCCTAAGGGTGTACAAAAGATAAGAATTGGCTCCGTAGCTCAACTGAATAGAGCACTTGACTACGGATCAAGAGGTTCAAGGTTTGAATCCTTGCGGAGTCACTCTCCTATCAAAGCTTCACTGAAACAAACGGTTTTGGCTCCGTAGCTCAACTGAATAGAGCACTTGACTACGGATCAAGAGGTTCAAGGTTTGAATCCTTGCGGAGTCACCAACAAACAGTTGCACCCTTAGCTCAGTTGGTAGAGCAACTGACTCTTAATCAGTGGGTCTAGGGTTCGAATCCCTAAGGGTGTACAAAAAGAGCATTTCTTAACAGAAATGCTCTTTTTTGTTTTATATTTCTCCCTACCATTTAATATCACCTTTAAATATCACTTTATATCTCTTTAAATATCAATATAAAAAAAGTTGCAGCCATCCAAAGTTTACACCCAGACAACCGCAACCAATTTACCAATCAAAAATATCTAAAATCTCATCCCGTCATCATCATACAACTCTACTATCAACAGAAGAGCCAGTAAAGAACTGCCAGCACGGCTATCATAACAACAGCTACCATTGCTTTAATCATGCAGGTAGCCACCTTCTTTAAGACAAACAGTCCTACAACAAGGACTACCAATACCAGCGCATAATATCCAAAATCATTCATATCACATTATTATATAGTATAAACTACCAAATTATATAGTATAAACTACCAATCAGTATTCATCACCCTATTAACGATCATTTTTTAATGCCCTACGGAATTCAGCCGGTATCGGAGTTTCAAATTCCATAGGCTGATGCGTTACGGGATGATAGAAACACAGCACATAGGCATGCAGGCACAAGCGCTGGCATGGATCATCACCATTACCATACTTGATGTCACCACACACCGGATGCCCCATATCAGCCGTATGAACACGAATCTGATTCTTACGGCCCGTTTCGAGTTTGAACTCCACCAGAGAATGAGCCGTTGTACGCTCTAATGTATGGAAATGGGTAACAGCATACTTGCCGCCATTATCCGTATCACTGCTGTAAGTAATATAAGCCTTGTTATCTTTCAGCCAGTTGGCAACGGTACCTTCATCTTCTTCCATCTCTCCGGAAACCAGAGCCACATATCTACGGTCGTACACATTATGATGCCAATCATCCTCCAAAGCCAACTCCGTCTGCTTATCCTTGGCATAAATCATCAAGCCCGAAGTATCACGATCCAGTCGGTGGACTACATGCGCCTGGCAGTTCTGGCGAGTCTTATGAAAATAATCATCAAGCACCGTTTTCACATTCAAAGTAGAATGACCGGCTGCCATACTCAATATACCAATGTTTTTCTCGACAACAATCAGATATCTGTCTTCATAAACAATCTTAAGATATCTGCTTTTAAATACCTCCTGATTCTTCTTTGTCTTGCTCACACTCACCTTCATACCCGGCTTCAGGGCATAATCAAACTGGGTAATGGTTTTGCCATTTACCTTGATTCCCCTACCCTGCAGAGTCTGCTTCACCTTAGTCTTGCTAGGTCCCTTCACATTCTCCATCAGCCATTCCAGCAACGGAGCAGGTTTTTCTACCTTGTAATGCTCATATTCATTTGGGTTTCCGTAGCCATAAGCATTATTGGTATGCTTATTAAAATTTCCTTTTCTATTTTGTTGTCTCATATTGTTATCGATATCATTTTCTTAACATGAAAAACACAGAATCAATGCTGCATTTTCTCAGTTTCAGCCTACAAAAGTAAGACTTTTCTGCAAAATAACAAAAAGCCACCATGTTTTTAACTAAAAATTAGTAACTTTTGCCAATAAATCATTGTGTTTCAAATATTTTTTTGTAATTTTGCAGCTGAATTAAAGATATAATCAGAATAAAAGATATTTAGGAACAAATAATGATTACAGTACAAAATCTTGCGATCCAATTCGGAAAGAGAGTGCTTTACAAGGATGTAAACCTCAAGTTCACTCATGGTAATATTTATGGTATCATCGGTGCTAACGGCGCCGGAAAATCTACTTTCCTCCGCGCTATCAGCGGCAACCTTGAACCAAACAAGGGTACAGTAGAAATGGGACCAGGCGAGCGCCTTTCTGTCTTGGAACAGGACCACTTCAAATATGACGATTTCCGCGTGATGGATACCGTTCTGATGGGCCATCAGCCATTATGGGAAAACATGAAGGAGCGCGAGCGCCTCTATGCTAAGCCAGAGATGACAGAAGAAGATGGTAACCTCGCTGCTGAGCTGGAGCTCAAGTTTGCAGAAATGAATGGTTGGGAGGCTGAAAGCAATGCCGCACAACTTCTGCAGAACCTCGGCGTAAAGGAAGACCGCCACGACAAACTCGTTGGAGATCTCTCTAATACAGAGAAGGTGCGCGTGATGCTGGCAAAGGCACTCTTCGGCAACCCAGACAACCTCCTTCTCGATGAGCCTACCAACGACCTCGACCTCGACACTGTTGAGTGGCTGGAAGACTATCTCAGCAACATTGAACAGACCGTACTCGTAGTATCTCACGACCGTCACTTCCTCGATGCTGTAAGTACCCAGACCGTAGATATCGACTTCGGTAAGATTACGATGTTTGCAGGTAACTACTCTTTCTGGTATGAGAGTTCTCAGTTGGCTCTCCGCCAGGCTCAGAACCAGAAGATGAAGGCTGAAGAGAAGAAGAAGCAGCTGGAAGAATTCATCCGCCGATTCTCAGCTAACGTTGCCAAGAGTAAGCAGACAACATCCCGCAAGAAGATGCTGGAGAAACTGAACGTTGAAGAAATCCGTCCTTCAAGCCGTAAATACCCAGGCATCATCTTCCAGATGGACCGTGAACCAGGTAACCAGATTCTGGAGGTAGAGGGACTGAAAGCATGCGACGAAGACGGAACAGTGCTCTTCGACAATGTAAACTTCAACATAGAAAAGGGCGAGAAGGTAGTATTCCTCTCTCACAACCCTAAGGCGATGACCGCACTCTTCGAAATCATCAACGGCAACCGAAAGGCTGACGCAGGTGACTACAAGTGGGGTGTTACTATCACAACAGCTTATCTCCCACTCGATAATACAGAATTCTTCCAGAGCGACAAGAACCTGGTAGACTGGTTGAGCCAGTATGGTCCAGGTAACGAAGTTGCCATGAAGGGCTACCTCGGAAGAATGCTCTTCAGCGGCGAAGAAGTACTGAAGAAGGTAAATGTCCTCTCCGGAGGTGAGAAGATGAGATGTATGATTGCACGCATGCAGTTGCAGAACGCCAACTGCCTGATTCTTGATACACCAACCAACCACTTGGACCTGGAGAGTATTCAGGCATTCAACAACAACCTGGTAGGTTTCAAGGGCAATATCCTCTTCTCCAGCCACGACCACGAATTCATCAACACCGTGGCAAACCGCATCATCGAGCTCACTCCATCAGGCACCATCGACAAGCTCATGTCTTATGATGAGTATATCTACGATGAAGCTATCAAGGAGCAGAAGGCTAAGATGTACGGATTCTAAACAGAAAGTTATTCTGCTGTTAAACAGCAACCACAAATTATCTTATAATTTAATAGTGCCAATTCGATGAGAATCGGGTTGGCACACTTTTTGTCAAACAACCAATAACAAGAATTATCATGTTTAAAAAAATTAAGACTATGTCAAAAGAAAAAGAAATCAATATAGAGGACGGAAACGTTCAGGAGACTGTTCAGAATGAAAATAATGAGCAGACAACTCAAAATGAAAATACTGAGGAAAATCAGAATACTGACAACAAGGCAGAAGAAGGTGACAACAATACAGACGCTGCTGACAAGAAGGCAGAAGAGATTGATCCTTTAACAAAAGCACAGCAAGAGGTGGAGGAACTCAAGAAACAGTTGCTCTATAAGACTGCTGAGTTTGAGAATTACCGCAAGCGTACCCTCAAAGAGAAAGCAGAACTGATTTTGAATGGCGGCGAGAAGACTGTAGCTGCTATTCTGCCTATTCTCGACGACTTTGAGCGTGCCATCGCTGACAAGAGCGAAGACCCTAAGGCTATCAAGGAAGGTGTCCAGATGATTTTCAACAAGTTCGTAAAGACACTCGAAGGTCTTGGCGTTAAGAAGATTGAAACCAACGACAAGGATTTCGATGTAGATTTCCACGAGGCTATTGCTATGGTTCCGGGAATGGGCGATGACAAGAAGGGAAAGATCATTGACTGCGTCCAGACAGGTTATACGATGAACGACAAGGTGATTCGCCATGCCAAGGTAGCTGTAGGTCAGTAAGAAAGAAATATCAAGAATTATTTTTCAAAATCCAGAACATTCCATTAGAATTCTGCAAGAAAATTCAATATTTGAAATAAGCAAATGGCTAAGAGAGACTATTATGAGGTGCTGGGCGTAGACAAGTCGGCATCAGAAGACGAAATAAAGAAGGCGTATCGAAAGATAGCCATTAAGTATCATCCAGACCGCAACCCTGGCAACAAAGAGGCGGAAGAGAAATTCAAGGAAGCTGCCGAAGCTTACGAAGTTCTCCACGATGCCCAGAAGCGCCAGCAGTATGACCAGTTTGGTTTCGACGGGCCACAAGGTGGATTCGGCGGATTCGGCGGTGGTGCCAGCATGGACATGAACGACATCTTCTCTATGTTTGGAGATATCTTTGGCGGACACGGCGGTTTCAGCGGCTTTGGTGGCGGCGGTTTCGGTGGCGGCTCACAGAAGCGGGTTTACCAGGGTGGCGACCTTCGCGTAAGAGTAAAACTGACTCTCCAAGAGGCAGCAACAGGTGTTACCAAGCGCTTCAAGATTCGCAAGGATGTAACTTGCTCTGCATGTCACGGAACAGGTTGCGAAGGTGGTGCCCAGCCAGAAACATGTCCGGAATGTCATGGAAGCGGCTATGTCTTAAAAACGGTGCGCAGCATGTTCGGCATGATGCAAACTCAGGCTGCATGTACAAAGTGTGGCGGTGAGGGAACTATCATCAAAAACAAATGTAAGGAATGCGGTGGCGACGGAATCGTGAAGGGCGAGGAACTCGTAGAAATCAATATCCCTGCAGGTGTCGACAACGATATGGTTGTTACCGTTGAAGGAAAGGGTAACCAAGGCAAGCACAATGGTCTCTACGGAAACCTACAGGTAATGGTAAGCGTAGAAAAGAACGATGATTTCGAGCGTGTTGGTCAGGACTTATACCATAATCTTGTTCTTGACTTTGCAACTGCCACTTTGGGTGGCGAGGTAGAAGTCCCTACCTTGGATGGTAAGACGAAGATCAAAATAGAACCAGGCACACAACCAGGCAAACAGATTCGTTTGCGTGGCAAAGGTATGCCGACTATTAAGGGATATGGTTATGGCCGTGGTGATATTATCGTCAATATTACCGTTTTCATCCCTACATCTCTGACCAAAGAAGAAAAGAATCTTGTTGTGAAATTCAAGGAATGCGATAATTTCAAAGCAGATAATGCAGAGAAGAAATCTCTCTTTGAAAGTTTCAAGAATCTCTTTAAAAAATAAACTGTAAAGAGCAATCCCCGAAGAGGGCGAACTATCTTCGAAAGAACGGTTCGCTCTTTTCGGGGATTATCTGTATATATAATAAGGTATAACATGAATTATCAAGAAACTGTTGAATATCTTTTCACCAGCACGCCGGTGGGTTTTGAAAAGATTGGAGCCAAGGCATACAAACCTGGGCTTGATACGATGTATAAAATGGATGAACACTTCGGACATCCTCATAACCAATATAAATGTATCCATATTTCAGGAACCAACGGAAAAGGTTCATCATCCCATACACTTGCTGCAATCCTGCAGAGCCAGGGCTATAAGGTCGGTCTGTTCACATCTCCACATCTTGTAGATTTCAGAGAACGCATTCGCGTAAATGGTGAGATGGTAAGCGAAGAGTATGTAATCGACTTTGTAGAAAACAACCGGAAATTCTTCGAACCGCTACATCCTTCGTTCTTTGAACTGACCACCATGATGGCATTTCAGTATTTTGCAGAACAAAAGGTAGACTTTGCCGTCATCGAAGTTGGATTGGGAGGAAGACTGGATAGTACCAACATCATCACTCCTATCCTATCCGTTATCACGAATATCAGTTTTGACCACACCCAATTCCTCGGGAATACACTCGGCGAGATTGCAGGCGAAAAGGCGGGTATCATCAAGCCACAGATTCCTGTCGTTATTGGCGAATGGAACGAAGAGACCCAACCTGTGTTCATCAAGAAAGCCCATGAGCAGAATTCTCCTATCCATTTTGCACATGCAACTGACGCAGACATGAACTTCGAACTGAAAGGCAACTATCAGAAAAAGAACTTCTGCACCATATCCGCAGCCGTAGAATGCCTGAAGGAAGAAGGAATAGAAATCAAAGATGAAAGCATAAAAAACGGCTTCGAACATGTATGCGAGCTGACAGGCTTACGTGGCAGATGGGAAAAACTCAACGAGCACCCTCTCACCATCTGTGATACGGGACATAACCTTGCCGGATGGGAGTATCTGGAACCTCAGATTGCATCCGTCAAAGCCGATACGAAACATATTGTCTTCGGAATGGTTGACGACAAAGATGTAGAGCATGTAATGGGACTATTAGAAAAGTTGCCAAAAGAAAGCACGATTTTCTATTGGACACAGCCATCAACCAAAAGAGCGATTCCTGTAGACAAATTATACGGATACTCACAAAAGCACGGCTTAAACGGAACATGCTATCAAACTATCGCACAGGCATTTAACAAAGCAAAAGCAAACGCAAAAAAAGATGATTTTATCTTTATTGGCGGATCTAGTTACGTCGTTGCCGATTTGCTATCAGAATCGTTTTAGGATTTTTTAAATCAAAAAGTTCATAAAATATTTGTAATACTCATTTTTTTTTAGTTACTTTGCAGTACATTACTTAAACCAAAGTAAGGTAACTAAAAAAAGTGAGATATTATGAATACAGAACCAGCAAATAAGTGTGGTTTGAAAAGAGAAGATTTTCAGACCACAGTGAATGGCAAGAAGACTGATCTCTTCGTGTTAAGAAACAAGCAAGGCAACGAAGTTGCAGTGACTAACTATGGTGGAGCAGTCGTAGCCATCATGATGCCAGACAAGGATGGCAACTATGCCAACCTCATCCAAGGCCATGACAACATACAGGACGTCATCAACTCGCCAGAGCCATTCTTGAGTGTGCTCATCGGTCGTTATGGCAACCGTATTAAAGAAGGCAAGTTCATACTTCACGGCAAGGAGTATCAATTAGCATGCAACGATGGTCCCAACCACCTGCATGGTGGACCTACAGGTTTCCACACCAAAGTTTGGGATGCAACCCGCATGAGTGATAGCGCTGTCGTATTGAAATACACGAGCCCTTATGGTGAAGAAGGCTTCACTGGTGAGTTGACAGTTTGGGTAGCTTACACATTGACCGACGACAATGAGTTCGTTATCAAGTATCAGGCTACAACCAACAAGACAACCATCTGCAACCTGACACATCACGCTTTCTTCTCAATCCAGGGTATTGCTAATCCTACCCCAACAGTTGACAATATCATCTGTGAGGTGAACGCAAACTACTATCTCCCTATCGATAAGTATTCTATCCCTACAGGTGAGATTTTGAAGGTTGAGGGCACACCATTCGATTTCCGTACACCAAAGCCAATTGGTCAGGACATCAATGCAGACAACGAGCAGATCAAGAATGGTCAGGGCTATGACCACAACTATGTATTGAACAAGACAGAAGAAGGTGAGTTGAGTTTCGCTGCCCGTATAAAAGACCCTGTAAGCTGCCGTACCATGGAGGTTTATACCACAGAACCAGGTTTGCAGATGTACACAGGTAATTTCCTTGCAGGTATCTCAGGACAGTTTGGTGCAACATTCCCACGTCGCAGTGCAGTCTGCTTCGAGGCACAGAAGTTCCCAGACACTCCAAATCACACCTATTTCCCAAGTTGCAGATTAAATCCGGGTGAAACATACATCCAGAAGACAATCTATAAGTTTGGAATTGACAAATAAATCAGAATAAATCATGGAGCAGGTACTCTAAACAGCACTTGCTCCATTTTCGCGCTTGAATGACAAAACCCATCCAGCGCGACAACAATCTTAAAGAGAAGTCTTAACGTCTTTAAAGAAGAAACAACCTCTTTAGAAGAAAAGAGTAGCAACCTCTTTACCATAAAAGAGAATCAATAACCTCTTCAAAAAGAGTATAAACAAGCTTTTCGCAAATAATAATAACAAATAACAATATCAACTATCAAAAAAAATGGAAAACCAAAGTAAAAATGGCAATATCATCGCCATTATCACGATGATGTTCCTCTACGCCATGATTTCGTTCGTAACGAATTTGGCTGCTCCTATCGGAGTTATTTGGAAAAATGTATTCGCTGACAGCGGAAGTGCTAACATGATCGGTATGTTGGGTAACGCCATGAACTTCTTGGCTTACCTCTTCATGGGTATCCCTGCAGGTAAGTTGCTCACCAAGATCGGTTACAAGAAGACCGCCCTCACCGGTATCGCTACCGGATTCGTAGGCGTGCTCATCCAGTTCCTTTCAGGTAAGTTCGGTGCCGACATCTCAGGCTTCGCCGTTTACCTCTTCGGTGCGTTCATCTCAGGCTTCGCAGTTTGTATTTTGAATACTGTTGTAAACCCAATGTTGAACCTCATCGGTGGTGGTGGTAACCGCGGTAACCAGTTGAACCTCATCGGTGGTACATTGAACAGTTTATCCGGAACTTTAACCCCAATGCTCGTAGGTGCCCTTATCGGTACTGTTACTGCTAATACAAAAATGGTAGATGTGAACCTCGTGCTTTACATTGCCCTTGCCGTATTCGCAGCAGCATTCGTTATCTTGAACTTCATCCCTATCCAGGATCCAGAGATGGGTAAGACTACAGACAAGACTGTATTCGAGCATTCACCATGGGCTTTCCGTCACTTCAACCTCGGCGTTATCGCAATCTTCGTTTATGTAGGTGTTGAGGTAGGCATTCCTGGAACATTGAACTTCTACATTTCTGATACAACAGCAAATGGTGGTGGTTTCATCAATGGTACAGCCTTGGCAAATGCAGCAGCTATCGGTGGTTTCGTTGCAGGTACATATTGGCTCCTGATGCTGGTTGGTCGTCTTTGTTCCAGTTTTATTGCTGACAAGGTATCTAGCCGCATGATGATGATGATTGCCAATGGTGCAGGTATGATCTTTATCGTCCTCGCCGTACTTCTCGGCAAGTCAACAACAGTAGAAATGCCTGTATTTACAGGTACATCATTTCAGATGGTAACAGTGCCTATCGCAGCCATGTTCCTGGTACTCTGCGGTCTCTGCACTTCTATCATGTGGTCTTCTATCTTCAACCTTGCTACTGAGGGTCTTGGCAAGTATACAGCCCAGGCTTCAGGTATCTTCATGATGATGGTAGTAGGTGGTGGATTGATGCCATTGGTACAGAACTTCATCGCAGACAATGCTGGCTATATGGCTAGTTACATTGTGCCTCTCATCTGTATGGCATACATGTTCTTCTATTCTGTAGCTGGCTGCAAGAACATCAACAAGGATATTCCTGTTGATTAATAACACGAAATAAATTAGCCCTAAGGCTTATATAGTCTTGGGGCTAAATCATATAATCAAATCTTTAGTAACAACACAACAAAAACTTAACTAATTATGGATATTGAAAAAGTAAGAAGCCGCTTCATCAAGCATTTCGATGGTAAAACAGGTAACATCTACATGTCACCAGGTCGTATTAACCTGATTGGCGAGCATACCGATTATAATGGTGGATTTGTTTTCCCTGGTGCAGTAGATAAGGGTATCATGGCAGAAATACGTCCTAACGGAACAGATACCGTCATGCTCTACTCTATCGACTTGAAGGACCGTGTAGAATTCAAGGTTAATGATCCTGAAGGTCCACGCGCTTCATGGGCACGTTACATCTATGGTGTTTGCCAGGAGATGAAGGCATTGGGCGTTGACGTAAAGGGTTTCAATGCAGCATTCTATGGTGATGTGCCTCTCGGTGCAGGTATGTCTTCTTCTGCTGCTCTTGAAAGCTGTTTTGCTTTTGCTTTGAACGACCTCTTTGGTGACAACAAGGTTTCTAAATGGGATCTCGTTCTCGCTGGTCAGGCTACTGAGCACAAGTATGTAGGTGTTAACTGCGGTATCATGGACCAGTTTGCTTCTGTTTTCGGCAAGGAAGGTAAGTTGATGCGCCTCGATTGCAACAGCCGCGAATTTGAATACTTCCCATTCGAGCCTAAGGGCTATAAACTCTGCCTGGTAAACTCTAAGGTAAAGCACGAGTTGGCAGGTTCTCCATACAACGACCGCCGCAACTCTTGCGAAAATGTTGTTAAGCACATTGCAGCAAAGCACCCAGAAGCTAAGTTCGAAACTCTCCGTGATTGCACATGGGAGCAGTTGGAAGAGGTTCGCGCTGAGGTAGGCGAAGAGGATTACAGCCGCGCTCACTTCGTATTGGGCGAGAAGGACCGCGTTTTGGCTGTCTGCGATGCTCTTGAGAAGGGCGACTATGAGACAGTAGGTCAGAAGATGTACGAGACTCACTACGGCTTGAGCAAGGAATACGAGGTAAGCTGCGAGGAACTCGACTTCTTAAACGATGTTGCTAAGGAGAATGGTGTTACTGGTAGCCGTATCATGGGCGGTGGCTTCGGTGGCTGCACCATCAACCTGGTAAAGGACGATATATACGACAAGTTCGTTGAGGACATTACAGCTAAGTTCACAGCTAAATATGGTCATGCTCCAGAGATTTACCCTGTAATAATCTCTGAGGGTTCTCACAAGGTTTGCTAATATATACATTATATATAATATAAGGAACTGCAGTTAGTATTGCTAACTGCAGTTTTTTTGTCCCAAATAAGACAAAAACAGGCGTTTTCATACAAATAGTGTTAAAAAGACACTTTAGAAGGAAAAAAGTTAGGGAAAACGCTTGCAGATTCGAAATAAAATTGTAATTTTACACCCAAAATGAATAGACAATAAAAAACAGCCTAAAAATGAGTACATTTAAGACCCTATTTATGGGAGTTGGTTTTGCGGCTATCGCTACCCTCTCAGCTTGTTCATCAAGCAGCAATGCAAGTCTCACACAATCTGGTTTGAATCCAGCAGATTTCGATTCAACAGTATTGGGCAAGAAGACTGAGTTAGTAACTCTCAAGAATGCAAACGGCATGGAAGTTTGCCTCACCAATTATGGTGGACGTGTCGTTTCCATTTCCGTTCCAGACAAGGACGGAAAGCCAACAGATGTGGTTCTTGGTTACGATAATATCCATCAGTATGCTGACACCCTTAACTCTCCTTCAGACTATGGTTCTTCTGTAGGACGTTATGCCAACCGTATCAAGGATGCTAAACTTTCACTTGCTGGTTCAACATACCAGTTGAAGGCAAATGATAATGGCAACTGCCTACATGGTGGTGGTGCTACAGGATGGTTGAACCAGGTTTACGACATTACAGAGAAGAACGACTCATCCGTTACCTTCATTATCAATGCGAAGGATGGCGAGAATGGTTTCCCAGGCAACGTAACAGCAACAGCTAAATATACAGTCAAGAGTGACAACACACTCGACATCGAGTTTGGCGCTACAACAGACAAAGAGACCGTTGTCAATATGACCAACCACAGTTACTTCAACTTGAATGGCGATCCATCTAAGGAAGGTTTCGATCAGATAATGTACATCAATGCAGATAAGTTCACTCCTGCAGATTCACTTTACATCCCAACTGGTGAAATCAAGAGTGTCGATGGAACCCCTATGGATTTCCGTAAACCTGCAGAAATCGGCAAGAAGGTTGATTATAACTTTGATCAGATTAAGAATGCCACAGGTTACGACCACAACTGGTGTTTGAACACATATAAGAATGGTAAGGGCGATGACAAAACAGTTTGCGCAAGCCTCTACTCACCAAAGAGCGGTATCCTTCTTGAAGTATTTACCAACGAGCCAGGCATTCAGGTTTACACCGGTAACTTCCAAGGCACAGGTATTGCCTGCAAGCATGGCATCAAGTATCCTAAACACGTAAGCGTTTGCTTCGAGAGCCAGAAATATCCTGATTCTCCAACCAAGATTGCTCAGGGTGTAAAGGATTGGACAGATGCCACATTGAAGCCAGGAGAGAAATACTATTCTCACCTCGCTTACAAATTCAGCGTTAAAAAGTAAGCGTAAGTTAGTTTAAAAGTCAGCGAACCGGCGGATAAAGTCCGCCGGAACAACTAACATCCAACAAGAAGTTTTCGCAATGACAAAAAAAAACGAAATGTGCTGGATAAGAAACTAACATAATAAGCATTCAGTAAAAGAAAAGAATAAACAAATAATAATAAACAAACAATCTTATAGTAATTATGAATTGGAATTCAACAGAATTCGTATGGCTTGATTGGGCTATACTCGCCATTGGTGTTATCGGCGTAATTTGGGCTGTCTGGCACGCAATCGTGAAAGACAGAAAGGCTCAGAAAGGTGAAGACTCTTCTGCCTACCTCTTCGGTAAGGGTGAGCCATGGTATGTAATCGGTATGGCTATCTTTGCTGCCAACATTGGTTCTGAGCACCTCGTTGGTTTGGCTGGTACAGGTGCCAAGAGTGGTGTTGGTATGGCACACTGGGAGATGCAGGGCTGGATGATCCTCATCTTGGGTTGGCTGTTCGTACCTTTCTACCAGTTGCTCATTAACAAGATGGGTAAGATCATCACCATGCCAGACTTCCTGAAGTTCCGCTATACCCAGCGCACAGGTTCATGGCTCTCTATCATCACACTCGTAGCTTACATCCTTACTAAGGTGAGCGTTACAGCCCTTACAGGTGGTATCTTCTTTGAATATCTTTGGGGCTTGAACTTCTGGGTTGGTGCCATCGGTCTGATTATCCTCACCACCATCTTCACCGTATTCGGTGGTATGAAGGGTGTGATGACATTGTCAACTATCCAAACTCCTATCCTCGTCATCGGTTCTTTCCTCGTACTCTTCCTCGGTCTCTCTACCCTTGGCGGTGGCAGCATAGCTGCTGGTTGGGCCGACATGATGGATTACTGCGGCAAGCTGAACAATGGTTATGGTACAACTCACATGTTCCACTGGGAGGCAGGTGACTCTATGTATCAGGAGTATCCTGGTTTCGTAGTATTCATCGGTGCAACCATCATCGGTTTCTGGTACTGGTGTACTGACCAGCACATCGTTCAGCGTGTACTCGGTCAGGTTCCTGGCGAGAGCAACGTAGAGGTTATGAAGCGTGCCCGCCGCGGTACTATCGCAGCCGGTTTCTTCAAGGTACTCCCTTGCTTCATGTTCCTCATCCCAGGTATGATTGCAGCCGCATTGGCTCAGAAGGGTGCCATCCAGATGAACGAGACTGATGCAGCCTTCGCCATCATGGTAAAGACCGTTCTTCCTGCAGGTATCAAGGGTATCGTAACCATCGGTTTCATCTGCGCACTCGTTGCTTCATTGGCAGCATTCTTCAATAGCTGTGCTACCCTCTTCACCGAGGACTTCTACAAACCATTGAAGAAGGGCATGTCTGAGGCTCACTACGTACTCGTTGGCCGTATCGCTACCGTAGTAGTTGTGGTTCTAGGTTTCGCATGGTTGCCAATCATGATGAAGATGGATACTTTGTACAACTATCTCCAGGGTATCCAGTCACTCTTGGCTCCAGCCATGGTAGCTGTATTTGCAATGGGTATCTTCTTCAAGAAGATTACTCCAAAGTCAGGTGAATATACCATGATTACAGGTTTCCTCATCGGTATGCTCCGCCTCGTTACCAACGTCATTACTGATACAGGTAAGGCTACAATGGATGGTGCATTCTGGGATTACACCGCATGGTTCTGGCAGACCAACTGGCTCGTATTCGAGTGCTGGTTGCTCGTATTCCTCATCATCTTCATGGTAGTAGTAAGCTGCTTCACTCCAGCTCCAAGCAAGGAGCAGGTAGAGGCAATCACCTTCACATCAGACTTCAAGAAGTCTATCCGTGAGAGTTGGAGTGCCTTCGATATTATCGGTACCCTCGTAGTAATCGGCCTCTGCGCAGCATTCTACGCATACTTCTGGTAAAATATTATTCACGTCAGGAGCAAGAAGTGAGGAGTCTGGAATTTTCTCGAAGATCAGACAAAACTGTTTCTGTTGAAAAAATCCGCGATCCTTTCTTCTCCTTCTTACTCCTTGATTTTCCTCTCGAACCTGCTCTATGAAGAGCAAGCAAAAGAACACAACTATACATACATTGAATCATTACATCAAAACAGCAGAAAGACCATGACCCAGTTTTATAATGAATACTCCAAAGTATTAGTATCCGTCGATTGTATCATTTTCGGTTTCGACGGTAGTAACCTCCAGGTACTGATAGGCAAACGCAAGATGGACCCGGGAAGAGGCGAATGGTCACTCTATGGTGGTTTCGTTGGCGCAACAGAAAATCTCGAAGATGCTGCCAACAGAGTCATCCTGGAACTTACTGGAATGAAAAACCTCTATATAAGACAAGTAGGAGCTTTCGGCCGCATCGACCGTGACCCAGGTGAGCGAGTTATCTCTATCGCCTATTGCACTCTCATCAATGTGAAAGACTATGATGACAGCCTCCGTGTAGAACACGGATTGGAATGGGTTAGTCTGAACGAACTTCCAGAACTTTACTCAGACCACAAACTCATGATCCGCAACGCTATCGCACAGATACGCCGCCGCATCAATCATGAGCCATTAAGCTTCAAACTCCTCCCAGACCTCTTTACGCTGACACAGCTTCAGCATGTATTCGAGGCAGTAATAGGCGAAGAGATTGATAAGCGCAACTTCCGCAAACGCGTGAAGGATATCGACTTCATCGAGAAAACAGAACTCATCGATAAAGTCAACTCGAAACGAGGCGCCGCCCTCTACCGCTTCAACAAGAAAGCATACGAGGAAGACCCATCGTTCAACTTGAAATAGAATAAACAACTTAAAACAAAAGATATTATGTTAGAAGAATTAAAAGAAAAAGTGTTCAAGGCAAACCTTGATCTCGTTAAGCACAACCTCGTGCTCTTTACATGGGGTAATGTGAGTGGTATCGACCGCGAGAAAGGTCTGGTTGTCATCAAACCATCAGGCGTCGATTATGACACCATGAAGGCTAGCGATATGGTAGTGGTAGACTTGGAAACAGGTAAGGTAGTAGAAGGCGATCTGAATCCATCATCTGATACACCAACCCACTTGGTTCTCTACCGCGCATTCCCAGAGTTGGGTGGCGTAGTTCATACTCACTCTACTTATGCTACCGCTTGGGCACAGGCTGGCTTGGACATCCCTAATATTGGTACAACTCATGCTGATTACTTCCACGATTGCATCCCTTGCACTGATGCGATGACAGAGGATATGATGGCAGAATATGAGCACAACACAGGTGTTGTCATCGTTGACCGTTTCAAGAAAGATAACATCAACCCAGTTCATACTCCTGGCGTATTGGTTAAGAACCATGGTCCTTTTACATGGGGTAAGGATGCTGACCAGGCTGTTTATCACGCAGTAGTAGCTGAACAGGTAGCAAAGATGGCTTTCATCTCATTCTCTGTTAATCCAAACACCACCATGAACCCATTGCTCGTAGAGAAGCACTTCAACCGCAAGCACGGTCCTAACGCTTACTACGGACAGAAAAAGCACTAATTAAAGCGTGTTTCAAATAAAGATATTAAATCACATTAACAATAACAATTAATACAACAAACAATCATGATTAAAGCATTTGAAAATTTGGAGGTATGGTTTGTAACTGGTGCACAGCTTCTTTACGGAGGCGAAACAGTTAAGATAGTTGATGGTCACTCAAAGGACATGGTAGATGGTCTGAACAACAGTGGCATCATCCCAATCAAGGTAGTTTATAAGGGCACAGCTAACTCTTCTGCAGAAGTTGAGGCTGTCATGAAGGCTGCCAACAACGATGAGAAGTGCGTAGGTATCATCACATGGATGCACACCTTCTCTCCAGCTAAGATGTGGATCAAGGGCTTGCAGGCTCTCGAGAAGCCTCTCCTCCACTTCCACACTCAGTACAATGCAGAACTCCCTTGGGATTCTATCGATATGGATTTCATGAACCTCAACCAGTCAGCCCACGGCGACATCGAGTTCGGTCACATCTGCACCCGTATGCGCATCCCTAGAAAGGTAGTTGTAGGTTACTGGAAGAGCGAAGAGGCTCAGAAGCAGATTGCAACATGGGCTCGCGTAGCTGCTGGTGTTGCTGATGCTCACAACGTACGCTGCTTGATGTTCGGTATGAACATGAACAACGTTGCCGTAACAGATGGCGACCGTGTAGAGTTCGAGCAGCGCTTGGGTTACCATGTAGATTACTACCCAGTATCTTCACTCATGGAGTACTACAAGAAGGTAACTGATGCAGAAGCAGATGCTCTCGTTGAGGAATACAAGAAGGAGTACACCATCAAGATTGATGAGTCTGGCGAGGAAGTATATTGGGAGAAGGTGAAGAACGCAGCCAAGGCTGAGATCGCTCTCCGTCGCGTATTGAAGGATGAGAACGCAGTAGCATTCACAACCAACTTCGATGACCTCGGCGATGCTGACATCGACGATCCAAACTTCTGCGGTTTCGACCAGATTCCTGGTTTGGCTTCACAGCGCCTGATGGCAGAGGGTTATGGTTTCGGTGCTGAGGGTGACTGGAAGACAGCTTGCCTCTACCGCACACTCTGGGTAATGAACCAGGGCTTGGAGAAGGGTTGTTCATTCCTTGAGGACTACACACTCAACTTCGCTGCCGACCGCACATCTAGCCTCCAGAGCCACATGCTCGAGGTATGCCCATTGATTGCAACAGACAAGCCAAAGCTCGAGGTTCACTTCCTCGGCATCGGTATCCGCAAGCAGCAGACTGCCCGTTTGGTATTCACATCTAAGACAGGTAAGGGTGTTAAGGCAACTGTAGTTGACCTCGGCAACCGTTTCCGTCTCATCGCAAGTGAGGTAGAGTGCATCGAGCCAAAGGCAATGCCTAAGCTCCCTGTAGCTTCAGCTCTCTGGGTTCCACAGCCAACCTTCGAGATTGGTGCAGGTGCTTGGATCCTCGCTGGTGGTACTCACCACAGTGCATTCTCTTACGATATCACTGCTGAGTACTGGGAAGACTTCTGCGAGATTCTCGGTATTGAGTTCGTCAACATCGACAAGAACACAACTATCAGCAGCTTCAAGCAGCAGCTCCGCAACAACGAGATTTACTACATGCTCAACAAGGCGTTGAGATAATTTAAGTGAAGAGTGAAGAACGAAGAGTGAAGAATTCCATTGCTTTTCTCTTTGTTCCTTACATTAAAGAAAGAATCAATAATGAGCGCAAAAACTATTATAGAATCAGGTAAGGCCATTCTCGGTATCGAGTTTGGCTCTACCAGAATCAAGGCTGTCTTGATCGACACCGACAACAACCCTATCGCACAGGGTAGCTTTGAGTGGGAAAACCAGTTGGTTGATGGTCTCTGGACTTACAGCATCGACACAATCTGGAAAGGTTTGCAGGATTGTTATGCCGACCTCCGCAAGAACGTGAAGGCTGAGTACGACTGCGAAATCAAGCAGTTGGCTGCCATCGGTATTTCTGCGATGATGCACGGCTACATGGCTTTCGGTAAGGATGAGAACATTCTCGTTCCTTTCCGCACATGGCGTAACACCAATACAGCCAAGGCTGCAGCTGAACTTTCAGAACTCTTCCACTTCAACATCCCATTGCGTTGGAGTATCTCTCACGTATATCAGGCTATCCTGAATGGTGAGAACCACATCAACAAGATTGACTTCCTTACCACTCTCGCCGGTTATATCCACTGGCAGCTCACAGGCAAGAAGGTTTTGGGCGTAGGCGATGCATCAGGTATGCTCCCTATCGACTCTAACACCAACAACTACGATGCAGAGATGGTAGCTAAGTTCGATAAGCTCATCGAGCCTAAGAACCTGGGCTGGAAGATTCTCGACATTCTCCCTGAGGTGCTGAACGCAGGCGAAGATGCTGGCCTATTGACCGAGGAAGGTGCAAAGAAGCTCGACCCATCAGGCACACTCCAGGCAGGCACCCCACTCTGTCCTCCAGAAGGTGATGCAGGTACTGGTATGGTAGCTACCAACGCTGTACGTCAGCGCACAGGTAACGTCAGTGCAGGTACATCTTCTTTCTCTATGATTGTATTGGAGAAAGCCTTGAGCCAACCTTACGAAGTCATTGATATGGTGACTACTCCAGACGGTAGCCCTGTAGCCATGGTTCACTGCAACAACTGTACTTCCGACCTCAATGCATGGGTAGGTTTGTTCAAGCAGTATCAGGAGTTGCTCGGTGTTCCAGTAGATATGAACGAGGTATTCGGCAAGCTCTACAACCACGCTCTTGAAGGCGATGCTGATTGCGGAGGATTGATTGCTTACAACTATATCTCTGGTGAGCCTGTAACAGGTCTTGCAGAAGGTCGCCCTATGTTCGTACGTTCTGCCAACGACCACTTCAACCTTGCCAACTTCATGCGTGCCAACCTCTATGCTTCAGTAGCTGTATTGAAGATTGGTAACGATGTATTGTTCAAGGACGAGAAGGTACAGGTAGATCGCATCACAGGTCATGGCGGTTTGTTTAAGACCAAGGGTGTAGGTCAGCGCATCCTCGCTGCAGCCATTAACTCCCCTATCTCTGTCATGGAGACAGCAGGCGAAGGTGGTGCATGGGGTATCGCCCTGCTCGCAGGTTATCTCGTTAACAACGAAGAGAAGTTGAGCCTGGCAGATTATCTCGACAAGAAGGTATTTGCAGGCAATACTGGTGTAGAGATTGCACCTACTGCCGAAGATGTAGCCGGTTTTGATAAATATATTGAAACCTACAAGGCTGGTCTTGCTATCGAAAAGGCAGCAGTTGAGAACAAAAAGTAACTAAACGATAAATACGTTTGTGGGGATTCTACCTCCACAAACGTATTATACTAAAAATCGACAACAAATAATAAGAACAATGATGAAGAAACTATTCGCTACCACATTGCTTTCAACAGCAGTTGCATTCTCAGCTCAAGCTCAGGATGTAACAGGAACAATCCATGCCAACCAGGGAACACAGAAAATCAATAAAGAGATTTATGGCCAGTTTGCCGAGCATCTCGGAAGTTGCATCTATGGTGGTCTTTGGGTAGGTCCTGATTCTAAGATTCCTAACACTCAGGGTTACCGCAACGACGTGCTCCAAGCCCTCAAGGACCTGAAAGTGCCTGTATTAAGATGGCCTGGAGGATGCTTCGCTGACGAGTATCACTGGATGGATGGTATCGGTCCACGTGAGAAGCGACCAAAGATGCAGAACAACAACTGGGGTGGAACCATTGAGGACAACTCTTTCGGTACACACGAGTTTCTGAATCTCTGCGAGATGTTGGGTTGCGAGCCTTACATCAGCGGTAACGTGGGTTCCGGCACTGTTGAGGAATTGGCAAAGTGGGTGGAATATATGACCAGCGATGGAGATACTCCTATGGCAAAACTCCGCCGACAGAACGGCCGCGACAAGGCTTGGAAGGTAAAATACCTCGGTGTTGGTAACGAAAGTTGGGGCTGCGGTGGCAACATGCGTCCTGAGTATTATTCAGATCTCTTCCGCCGCTACTCTGTTTATTGCCGCAACTATGACGGGAACCAGCTCTATAAGATTGCATCTGGAGCGAGCGATTACGATTATAACTGGACTAAGGTATTGATGGACCGTATCGGCAACCGTGCCAACGCCATCTCTCTACATTATTATACAGTAACAGGCTGGACAGGCAGCAAGGGTTCTGCCACCAAGTTCAACAATGAGGATTACTACTGGACCATGGGCAAGGCGCTCGGCATAGAAGATGTCATCAAGAAGCACGAGGCTATCATGGACAAGGCTGATCCAAAGAAGCAGGTAGCCCTCCTCGTTGACGAATGGGGAACCTGGTGGGATGAGGAGCCTGGCACTATCAAGGGCCACCTCTATCAGCAGAACTGTATGCGCGATGCCTTCGTTGCAGCACTCTCGCTGAATGTATTCCACCGCCATACAGAGCGTGTGAAGATGACCAATATCGCACAGATTGTCAACGTACTCCAGTCAATGATCCTGACAGATACAAAGGGAACAGGTCACATGGTTCTGACTCCAACCTATCATGTATTCAACATGTACAAGGACTTCCAGGAGGCAACCTATCTCCCAATGGATGTAAAGTGCGACTCTATGGATGTTCGCGGCGATGATCATGCAAAAGATGGAAGAAAGATTCCATTGGTATCTACTTCAGCAGCCAAGAAGGCAGATGGAACCATTGTGGTTGCTCTTGCCAATGTCAGTCTTGACAAGGCTCAGCAGGTAGAGTTTAATCTGGATGGTGCAGCTGCTCCAAAAACTGTAACAGGACAGATTCTTTCCTGCAACAAGGTGAGCGATTACAACGACTTCGCACACCCGGATGTAGTGAAGCCTGCAGTTTTTAAGGATGCAAAAGTAAAGAAAAACACCCTTAAGGTAAAAATTCCTGCAAAATCTATCGTAGTTTTGAAAATAAAATAGTATCTTTGAAGGCGAAAAAAGGAAGTATCCTTCTTTTGAGTAGCCTTCAGAGTTAGAAAAACAAGAATATTTCAGCAGAAATAACAACAATAATAAATATAAAATTATGAACGACATTAAAGTAATGAATCATGCAGCTGATAACATCCGTATCTTGGCTGCTTCAATGGTAGAAAAGGCAAATTCCGGTCACCCAGGTGGTGCTATGGGTGGTTCTGACTTCATCAACGTGCTCTTCTCTGAGTACCTGGTTTATGATCCAGCAGATCCAACATGGACTGGTCGTGACCGCTTCTTCCTCGACCCAGGTCACATGAGCCCTATGCTCTATGCTGGTTTGGCTTTGCGTGGTTTCTTCTCTATGGAAGACCTCAAGCAGTTCCGCCAGTGGGGTTCTGTAACTCCTGGTCACCCAGAGCTCGACCTTCAGCGTGGTATCGAGAACTCATCTGGTCCTCTCGGTCAGGGTCATGCCCTCGCAGCTGGTGCAGCTGTTGCAGAGAAGTTCCTCGAGGCTCGTCTGGGTTCAACCATGATGCAGCACAAGATTTACGCATACATCTCTGATGGTGCTGTAGAGGAAGAGATTTCTCAGGGTGTTGGTCGTATCGCCGGTAACCTCGGTCTGAACAACCTCATCATGTTCTACGATTCTAACGACATCCAGCTCTCTACAGAGTGTGGCGTTGTTATGAACGAGGATACAGAGATGAAGTACAAGGCTTGGGGCTGGAATGTCATCAAGATTAACGGTAACGACGTAGCTCAGATTCGTGAGGCGCTCGATGCTGCCCAGAAGGAGCAGGACCGCCCTACCCTCATCATCGGTAAGACCGTAATGGGTAAGGGTGCTCTCCGCGCAGACGGCACAAGCTACGAGGCTTGCATCAATACTCACGGTGCTCCTCTCGGTGGCGACGCTTACGTAAATACTATCAAGAACCTGGGTGGTGATCCTGAGAATGCATTCGTTATCTTCGACGATGTAAAGGAAATCTACGCTAAGCGTGCTGAGGAGTTGAAGAAGATCGTAGCTGAGCGCAAGGCTGCAGAGGCTGAGTGGCGCAAGGCTAACCCAGAGAAGGCAGCTCAGATGGATGAGTGGTTCAGCGGCAAGGCTCCTAAGGTAGACTGGAGCAAGGTTGAGCAGAAGGCTGGTTCAGCTACACGTGCAGCATCAGCTGCTTGTCTCGGTGTTTTGGCAGAGCAGGTTCCTAACATGATCTGTGCTTCTGCTGACCTTTCTAACTCTGATAAGACAGATGGTTTCTTGAAGAAGACCAAGAGCATCGTTCGCGGTGACTTCTCTGGTGCTTTCTTCCAGGCTGGTGTTGCAGAGTTGACTATGGCTGATATGTGTATCGGTATGATGCTCCACGGTGGTGTGGTTGCAGCAATGGGTACATTCTTCGTATTCTCTGATTATATGAAGCCAGCTGTACGTATCGCAGCCCTGATGCAGGTTCCAGTGAAGTTCATCTGGACTCACGATGCATTCCGCGTTGGTGAGGATGGACCTACTCACGAGCCAGTTGAGCAGGAGGCACAGATTCGCCTCATGGAGAAATTGAAGAACCACGCAGGTAAGGACAGCGTTCGCGTATTCCGTCCAGCTGATGCTGACGAGACTACAGTTTGCTGGAAGCTCGCTATGGAGAATGTTGAGACTCCTACAGCTTTGATCTTCTCTCGCCAGGGCATCGCTAAGTTGCCAGAGGGAACAGACTATGAGCAGGCAGCCAAGGGTGCTTACATCGTAGCAGGCAGCGACGAGAATCCAGACGTTATCTTGGTAGCTAGCGGTTCTGAGGTTTCTACATTGGAGGCTGGTTGCGAGGCTTTGCGTGCCGACGGCATCAAGGTTCGCGTGGTAAGTGCTCCATCAGAGGGCTTGTTCCGCGGTCAGAGCAAGGAATATCAGGAGAGCGTATTGCCAAAGAACGCTAAGATCTTCGGTATGACTGCCGGTCTTCCTGTAACACTCCAGGGTCTCGTAGGCGCTAATGGTAAGGTTTGGGGTATGGAGAGCTTCGGTTTCTCAGCTCCTTACAAGGTACTTGATGAGAAGCTCGGTTACACAGGCGAGAACGTTTACAAGCAGGTAAAGGCTTTCTTGGCAGAGGCTTAATTAGCATAAACTAAACAGGAGTTGGAAGCTGGAGTTGGAGATTTTGCAGGATGGCAGATTTCCATTTCCGGTATCCGACTCCTTTCACTCTTTTAATATTAACCTTGTGAAGGATAAGGGTTTACCCCGTTTTCTTCACTTAAAAACTTAAGTATTATGGAAGTAAAGACAGTTGGTATTGCATGCGATCACGCAGGTTTTCCATTGAAGCAATTTGTATTGGAATATTTGGAAAAGAAGGGTTATCCTGTAAAGGATTATGGTACATACAGCGATGCGAGTGTAGACTATCCTGACTTCGGTCATGCTCTTGCTAAAGGCATTGAGAGCGGCGAAGTATATCCAGGTATCGGCATTTGCGGCAGCGGCGAAGGTATCGCCATGACATTGAATAAGCATCAGAGTGTACGTGCCGGATTGGCATGGTGCAAGGAGATTGCTCATTTGGTTCGTCAGCACAACGATGCCAACGTATTGGTACTTCCAGGTCGTTTCGTAGACAACAAGACCGCCGAGGCTATTCTCGACGAGTTCTTTGCCACAACATTCGAGGGTGGCCGTCACGAGCGTCGCGTCAAGAAGATTCCTGTTCAGCAGTAAAGTTCTGAATGGATAAAAAAGAATTAAGGCTGAGTCATCGCATGATGGCTCAGCCTATTTTTATGGAATACGGACATACCAAGAAGCTTTTTACGACACATGAACAACTTCAATAAATGCACGCAAGCGTAAGATACAATCGCAGAATGCGGAAGAAGTTGTCAGAAAAGACAGATGAAGTTGTCGGAAAAGATAGTATAGGTTATCGGAGAAGTTAACTCCGTAGGCCGCACAACAGCTGTTGTGCGCTTGCATAACAGCTGATATGCGCTCGCACAACACCTGTTGTGCATGCGTAGACCAGCTGATGGACGCCTATAGCAAACCAACATTACTCGCTGATGTTTTTATCAATCATTTAGCCACTAAAAACACAGTTCTATTTGTTATTTTACCGGAACAACCCTATGTCAAAGAAACAAAAAAAAGGGATGCCACACTAGGTGACATCCCCCTATGAGAATCAAATACTTATTTGAAGCTTAAACTTTACTTGCTCTCAGCCTCAGCCTGCTTGGTCTCAGGTGCATTAGGACCATAGTAGCCATAGTAAGCCTGGTAACGGGTGTAACCCCAGTTAGCCTGAGCCTTCTCTGGATCGAGCTGCTTAGCCTTGTCGAGAACTTTGATAGCCTCCTGGTAAACAACCTTGCGACCGTTAGGATCCTGCAAGTTACCAGCCTTGCTGTTGTAGCAAGCACCCAGATAAGTAAGAACAACTACGTTATCCTCCTTTGCAGCAAGAGCCTGCTTCAAACACTTGATAGCGTTGTCTGCATCGTTCTTCTGGATATACATCATACCCTTGTTGGCAAGAGCTACAAAGTTGTTAGGGTTCTTTGCAATAGCTGCGTCCAAAAGTTCAGTCTGCTCCTTCTCCATCTTCAATGAAGAGTACATAGAGTTCAAACCATCGAGAACAACATCATTGGTCTCGTCCTTTGCAAAGATATCCTTGAGCTTGTTAACATAGGCAAGAGAATCCTCGTGAGTCTTCAAGCCGTCCTTCATCACATAGAGCTTGAGGTTGAGGGCATCCTTAGCCTCCTTCTCACTCTTCATGGCGATGTCGCAATACTTCTCGCAACGGGCAGCATCCTTAGCCTGGTATGCATAACGGGCTGCAAAGAGAGCAACCTGACCGATATACTCCTTCTCGCCATCCTTCTGCTTCTGGTCTACAGAAGCGAAGAGAGGCTCATTGTCTGTATCTAGGAATGCACCCCAATACTTCAATACCTCATCAGCCTTATTGTTCTGGGCTGCAGTCTGACCCGCATTAACGAGCTGAACGCGAGCACCCCATACACGGCTAGCGTTGTTGTTAAACTTAGGAGCAACCTTCCCCTTAGCGTTAGGAAGCTGGTCGTATTTGTAGCACTCAATAGCATTGATCAATGCATTGTATGCGCCCTCAGACATAGCAGCCTCGTCAACCGGGTCGTTCTTCTTCATGATCTGATTGGTCTGCTGGATGCTCTGCTGGTCGTTGAACTGCTTCATAGCGAGATCAACGAGCTTGTTGTAAGCCTTGGCCTTCTCTGCATCGTTAGCCATCTGACCCAAATTCTGCTTAACCAAAGCCTCAGCCTCGGCATAAGACTTAGCCTTCATGACAGCCTTGAGAGCGTCACTGTCGCCTGCGAATGCTGATGTGGCACCTAGTACCATCATTGCAGCTACTAAAAACTTTTTCATTTTTCTTAATGAGTTTAAAAGTTGTTGTTATTTATTTTTTACGCGTCTTTTCTTTTATTCGAAATCTACGTTGTCCGAATCGGTATCATCTGCTTCAGATGCTTCGTCTGCGAGATGAGCCGCAGCCTCGGCAGCCTCTTCGGCAGTCTTGGCACCTACGGTATCATTCTCTATCTCCTCGCTCTTCTTAGCCCAAGCAGAACGGCTCTCCTCTTCTACAGAAGCCTCGAGCTCTGAACTCATCACCTTGCATACGCTGGCAATGACATCATTCTTCTTAGCAAGATTGATGAGGCGGACACCCTGAGTAGCACGGCCCATGACACGGCAATCAGCTACGGCAAGACGAATCACAATACCACTCTGGTTGATAATCATGAGGTCGTTATCATCGGTTACATTCTTGATAGCTACCAGTCGACCGGTCTTGTCGGTAATATTCAGTGTCTTCACACCCTTACCGCCACGCTTGGTAACGCGGTAATCGAGTACATCAGAACGCTTACCATAACCCTGCTCGCTCACTACCATCACGGTTTCCTTCTCAGGATCGTTGACAACAATCATACCTACTACAGCATCATTACCCTCATCGAGGCGCATACCACGAACACCGGTAGACGTACGGCCCATTGTACGGATCTCGTTCTCGTCGAAACGGACAGCACGACCATTGCGGTTGGCAATAATCAGCTCGTTATGACCATTTGTCAGACGAACATCTACCACCTCATCGCCCTCTACAATGTTGATAGCAATCACACCATTGGCACGTGGACGGGAATATGCCTCCAGACAGGTCTTCTTCACCGTACCATTCTTGGTAGCGAAGACTACATAATGGTTGTTGATGAACTCTGCATCATTCAATCCCTTCAAGCGGAGGAATGCATTCACCTGGTCATCGCTCTCGATGTTGAGGAGGTTCTGGATGGCACGACCCTTGGAATTGCGGTCGCCCTCAGGAATCTCGTAACACTTCAACCAGTAGCAGCGGCCCTTCTTGGTGAAGAACAGCATGGTCTGGTGCATAGTAGCAGGATAGATATACTCGGTGAAGTCCTTATCACGGGTACGGGCACCCTTAGAACCTACTCCACCACGAGCCTGCTCACGGAACTCTGACAATGGGGTGCGCTTGATATATCCGAGATGACTCACGGTGATAACCACTGGGTCGTTTGGATAGAAGTCTTCTGGATTGAACTCATGGTCATCTGGCTTAATCATGGTACGACGTGCGTCACCATACTTCTCCTTCACCTCGTTGAGTTCATCCTTCATTACCTTCTTGCAGAGCTCAGGATCGTTCAGAATCTGGTTCAAGTAGTCGATAGTCTTCATCAACTCGTTGAATTCATTGTGCAACTGCTCCAGACGCAAGCCAGTCAACTGGCTGAGGCGCATATCCACGATGGCCTTACTCTGAAGTTCATCGAGTTCGAAGCGCTTCTCCAAGTTGCGCTGGGCATCAGAAGGAGTCTTGCTGGCTCTGATAATATGTACCACCTCGTCGATGTTGTCGCAAGCAATGATCAAGCCCTCGAGAATATGAGCACGCTCCTGAGCCTTCTTCAGTTCGAACTGGGTGCGGCGGATCGTAACATCATGACGATGCTCTACGAAATACTTCACACACTCCTTCAAGCTCAAAAGACGTGGACGGCCATTAACAAGAGCGATGCAATTCGCTGAGAATGAACTCTGAAGAGCTGTCAGCTTAAAGAGTTTATTCAGAAGAACATTGGCATTGGCATCACGCTTTACATCAACAACGATACGCATACCCTGACGGCCAGACTCATCGTTTACGTTAGCGATGCCATCTACTCTGCCTTCCTTGGCAAGGTCAGCAATAGCCATCACGAGCTGCTCCTTGTTAACACCATAAGGAATCTCGGTGATAACAATCTTGTCATGGTTTTCACCACTTTCAATCTCAGCAGTGGCACGAACCACGATTCTGCCTCGACCCGTTTCGTATGCATCCTTCACTCCCTGGATACCATAGATGGTAGCACCGGTTGGGAAGTCAGGAGCAGGGATATACTGCATCAATCCATCGGTGTCGATGTCAGGATTATCGATATATGCACAGCAACCGTCAATTACCTCACCCAGGTTGTGGGTAGGCATATTGGTAGCCATACCTACGGCAATACCGTTACCACCATTTACCAGAAGATTAGGAATCTTGGTAGGCATCACGGTAGGTTCCTGCAGGGTATCATCGAAGTTGTTGGTCATATCAACCGTTTCCTTGTCAAGGTCATCCATGATATGCTCACCCATCTTGGAGAGGCGGCACTCTGTATAACGCATGGCAGCAGGAGAGTCACCGTCAACAGAACCGAAGTTACCCTGTCCGTCAATCAAGGTATAACGCATGTTCCACTCCTGTCCCATACGCACCAGAGCGCCGTAAACAGAGCCGTCGCCGTGAGGGTGATACTTACCGAGCACCTCACCAACAACACGCGCACATTTCTTATAAGGTTTGTCACTGGTGTTTCCAATGCCGAGCATACCGTAAAGAATACGGCGGTGCACAGGCTTGAAACCATCGCGTACATCAGGGAGGGCACGAGCCACGATAACTGACATCGAATAATCGATGTAGCTCGACTTCATCTCCTCCTCAATGTTGATCTTCATGATTCTATCATGATCCATTGTCTGATTTTCGTCCATTTCTTATATTAATGTATTATTGTTTATTCGTTACTTTCAAAACGCCTGTTTTCCATCCGGAAATCGCGTTTAAGGGCATTTCCTTGCGTTCTAAGCCGTTTTACCCTTTTGAAATTCCCGACAAAGATACAAAAAAAAATGATACTAAAACGCTTTAGAGGCGAAAAATCGCATTATTTTAGCATTATTTGTATTTTAACAATGCAAAAAAGTTGGCATATCATTTGCTATTATTGAAAATAATGTGTACTTTTGCACTGAGATATTAAAAAAAATAAGCAAATATGATAAATCCGTTTTCACATATACAGGACATACTGAACAGAAGTAGCAAAGAAGCAGCACGCACCTTGGGAAGAGAAATTAGCGTAGAGCATCTGATGCTGAGTCTGATCAGCCAGAACGACAGCGATGTCAACAAGCTTCTGAAGGGCGCAGACATCAGTCCGATGGCTTTCAGCGGAGTCCTTAACAGCAAACTGGAAAAGCGTGTGGAAGAAACTCCTGCAGATAACGTGAAGGAGAACAGCCACATCCCATTCAGCCAGATAACAGACAGCATTATCAGAGACTCTATCCGCGAGGCAAACAACTACGAGCACTCCAAGATTGTAGAGCCAAGACATCTGCTGCTTGCCATCTTGAGAAATGACAAGAACCCTGTAGCCAACTGGCTGAGTCAACTGGGCTTAAGCTACGACCGTGCCATCGAAATGCTCTATCCTACTGACAAGGATGATGAGCAGAAGACAGAAGAGCCGAAGGATTTCAAAATGGAACCCCAAACACCAGATTCAGAAACCCCTGATGCTGACAGGCAGGAGGAAGCAGAGAGCCTGGAGATGGCTGGTGGAATAGAAGCAGAAGATGACTACAACGAGCAGAACGACATGATGGAAACTGACGAAGAGCCATTCGATATGGAAAAGGACCAGAACCCGATGAGACTGTCTACCCGTTCAAATGGGACTCCGCGCAAAAAGAGCAGCACCCCTACCATCGACAAATTCAGTTTCGACCTGACCAAGGCTGCAGCCGATGGAAAACTGGATCCTGTCGTGGGCAGAGAGAAGGAGATTCAGCGTGTGCTCGAGATTCTGGGTCGCAGAAAGAAGAACAACCCAGTATTAATAGGTGAACCGGGCGTAGGAAAGAGTGCCATCGTAGAAGGACTGGCACAACTCATCAACAACCAGGAAACATCACCTATGTTCTTCAACAAGCGTCTGGTAAGTCTTGACCTGACTGCCATCGTTGCAGGAACCAAATTCCGCGGACAGTTTGAAGAGCGCATCAAGAATGTCATCAAGGAACTGGAGGACCATCCGGAGATCATCATCTTCATAGATGAGATTCACACCATGATAGGCGCCGGTTCCGGCGAAGGAAGCATGGATGCCGCCAACATTCTGAAACCAGCCCTGGCAAGAGGTATCATCCAGTGTATCGGTGCCACCACGCTCGATGAGTATCGCAAGAGCATTGAGAAGGACGGAGCCCTGGAGCGCCGTTTCCAGAAGGTTATCGTTGAACCAACTACACGCGAAGAGACCCTGCTGATACTGCACAACATCAAGGAACATTACGAGAAGCATCACTGTGTGAGATATACAGACGAGGCTCTCGAGACATGTGTCAAACTGACAGAGCGCTATATCACAGACCGCCACTTCCCAGACAAGGCTATCGACGTGATAGATGAAGCCGGCTCGCGCGTACATATTAATAATGCAAGTGTTCCTGCTCCATATATCAAGCTGGAAAAAGAACTGAAAAAGATAATCAGCAAGAAGCAGCAGGCTGTAGCAAACCAGAACTTCGAGATGGCAGCCTCATGCAGAGATGCCCAGACCAAGATTGAGAAAGAGATTGAGGACATGAAGGCGCAATGGCAGCAGGGAGAGATTGGCGAATATGTTGAGGTGACAGCCGAAGACATTGCCAACGTTATCAGCATGATGACCGGCGTACCGGCCCAACGCATGGCAGAGGGTGAAAGCAAACGTCTGAAAGATCTGGAACACAATCTGAAGCACAAGGTGATTGCTCAGGATAATGCCATCAACAAGATGGTAAAGACCATTCTGAGGAACCGTGTAGGCTTGCGCGACCCTAACCATCCTATTGGCGTATTCATGTTCCTGGGTCCTACAGGTGTAGGTAAGACCTATCTTGCCCAGAAACTTGCCGAGGAAATGTTTGGTTCGAAAGATTCACTCATCAGAATAGACATGAGCGAATTCTCCGAGAGTTTCAACACCTCACGTCTGGTAGGTGCACCTCCAGGATACGTAGGCTATAACGAAGGTGGACAGCTGACCGAAAAGGTACGCCGCAAACCATACAGCATCGTATTGCTCGACGAAATAGAGAAAGCCAACAGCAAGGTATTCAACCTGCTCTTACAGGTACTCGACGAAGGCAGACTTACCGATGGTAACGGCCGACTCATCGACTTCCGCAACACCATCATCATCATGACCTCTAACGCAGGAACCCGCCAGCTGAAAGATTTCGGCAGAGGCGTCGGCTTTACTTCTGCAGGTATAAAAGGCGGATTGGCGATGGATGAGAAAGACAAGGAGTATGCCCGCAGCATCGTCCAGAAGAGTCTGAGCAAGCAGTTTGCTCCAGAGTTTCTGAACCGCCTCGATGACATCATCACCTTCGACCAGCTGGATCTCAATGCCATCAAGCGCATCATCGACCTCGACCTGGAAGGACTGGTCAAGAGAATAGAAGACTTGGGATTCCATTTCCAGATTACCGAAAAGGCAAAGGAGATGGTAGCTAAGAAGGGATACGATGTACAGTTTGGTGCCCGCCCACTCCGCCGCGCCATCCAGACCTACATCGAAGATTCCGTTTGCGAGATGTTACTCGATGGCACAATGAAGCCAGGCGACACCATCTCGGTAGGCAAAAATTCGAAAAAAGAAGAATTGACATTCAAGAAACTATAATCAGAAGAGGGACTATCCACTGGCGATAGTCCCTCTTTTATTATGAACCCGGTATAGCAACCAACGAACTTTAGTTAATAAGAGTTAACCACAAGAAAAGTTTAGGCAATAATTTCTTATTTCAAAAAATATTCATTACCTTTGCATCTGCTTTAGGGCAAAAAGCCATGATGGCTCAGTTGGTAGAGCAACGCATTCGTAATGCGTGGGTCGCGGGTTCGAGTCCCGCTCGTGGCTCTTTCTTGTGAAAGGAGTTAGTATTTTCCTTCGCGAGATTAGCACATCGGTAGTGCACGGGCTTCCCAAGCCTGTGAGGCGGGTTCGACTCCCGTATCTCGCTCAGAACATCAGTAACCCAGGGTTGAACCCTGGGTTACTTGTTTTTATTAACATCTTTTCAGCCTTCTATAGCAACAAAATCACTCATTTCGAGTTATTATATAAATTAAACTAAGATAAAAGAATAATAATGAAGAAACATATCATACTTGTACTGGCGCTCGTCCTGTCTTCAGGGCCTCTTTTCGCACAGAGTTCACACATGACCGATGATCAGGTCATGAGCTTTGTGGTGAAAGAACATGAGCGTGGCACAGCCAATTCTCAGATTGTTACCAAACTGATGCAGAAGGGCGTAGACATCTCCCAGATTCGACGTGTACGCAATAAGTATCAGAAGATGTCGCAGCAGAACGAGCTCTACAGCACAACCGCTGCAGGAAATGCAGGCAACAAGAGAATGCGGACCAACAATGGTAAGCATAGAGAAGATTACCAGGACAAGGACAAAGAGAAGCAGGCTTCAACCTATAGCAACTATCGCATCCAGAGCAAGCAGAACGACAGCTACTACTCATCTTATGATGAAACCAACCCAGATTATGAAGATTTCAACAAGGAAATGAACGCCCTGGTACCCGATACAGCTACCATGGTAAAACAGCTGCAGGCTGAGCTCAACCAGAAGCGCAGTAAGGTTTTCGGCCGTGACATCTTCAATAACAAAGACCTAAGTTTCGAGCCAAATATGAACATCTCTACCCCACAGAACTATCGTCTGGGGCCTGGCGATGCCGTCATCATAGATATCTATGGCGCCTCTCAGAAAACCATCGAGAGCACCGTTTCGCCAGATGGTGAAGTAACCATCGAGGGTTATGGACCGGTCAGCGTTTCAGGCTTGACCGTAGCTCAGGCTAATGCCCGCCTGCGCAATACCGTGGGCAGCAGATACCGTTCAAGCCGCATCAAGCTTACCGTAGGACAGACCAAGACCATCATGGTAAACGTAATGGGCGAGGTTAAGATTCCGGGCACCTATACCCTCTCTGCCTTCGCTACCGTATTCCATGCACTCTACATGGCTGGCGGAACCAACGATCTGGGTACATTGCGAAACATCAAGGTATACAGACACAACAAACTGGTAACGGTTGTTGATATTTACGACTATATTCTGAACGGCAAACTGACGGGTAATATCCGCCTTGCCGACAACGATGTCATCGTAGTAGGTCCATACGATTGTCTCGTAACCATCGCCGGAAAGGTCAAGCGCCCGATGATTTACGAAATGAAGAAGAACGAGAGCGTCAATTCCCTTCTGAAGTATTCCGGCGGTTTTACAGGCGATGCCTACAAGAAATCAGTAAGACTGAACCGCAAGACCGGCAGAGAACGTGCCGTATATAATATAGAAGAGTTCGACTTCTCCAGTTTCCGTATCGATGACGGCGACTCAATCAGCGTAGACAGCATCCTGCCACGCTACGCCAACACCGTAGAGGTGAAAGGAGCCGTATTCCGTCCTGGCATGTACAATCTGGGCGAGCAGATCAACAGCGTACGCACCCTGGTAGAGCATGCCGAAGGATTAACAGAGGAAGCCTTCACCAACCGTGCCGTAATGCACCGCATGAAGTCAGACCGTTCACTCGAAGTAGTAAGTGTAGACATTGCCGGCATTATGAACGGCAAGACTCCAGATATCCCATTGAAGGAAAACGATGTTCTCTTCATCCCTACCCGACAGGAAAAGATTGTAGAGCGCACCCTCACCATCCGTGGCGAAGTACAATATCCAGGCGTCTATCAATATGCCGACAATGAGACCCTCGAAGACTTCGTTCTTCAGGCAGGCGGCTTGACCGACAAAGCTTCAACCGTTAATGTAATGGTAAGCCGTAGAGTGATGGATGCCAAGGCTTTACGTCCAGATAGCGTTATCGCCAAGACCTACACCCTATCTCTTAAAGACGGCTTCGTTATCGACGGCACCCCAGGTTTCAAACTGATGCCATTTGATGAAGTAATGATCCGCCAGAGTCCGGCTTATGTTGAGCAGCAGAACGTATCGATTACCGGTGAAGTGATGTTTGCCGGTCTCTATACATTAGACCGTCGCAACGCCCGCCTGAGTGAACTCTTCAAGAAGGCAGGTGGAGCTACCGACCAGGCATATCTCAAGGGAGCCCGCATCATCCGCAAAGCCAACGAGCAAGAGAAGCAGCGCATGGAGGCAGTATTGAAGATGCAGCGCGAAGAGATGCAGAAAAATCTTCTGCAGCTAGTCTCCAGCAGCAACAATGCCAGTGCCATCTCGCAGACCTCTAAGGATGTAGAGCGCACCAATATAGAGAAGTTCAATGTACCTAGCGAATACCCTGTAGGTATCGACCTTCCAGAAGCACTGGCGAACCCAGGCAGTGATGCCGACATCATCTTGCGCGAGGGCGACCGTCTGGTCATTCCTCAGTACAATGGTACGGTAAAGATCAATGGTGCCGTAATGTTTGCCAATACGGTAGCCTACGAAAAGGGCAAGAAGGCAAGCTATTACATCGACCAGGCAGGTGGTTTTGCCTCAGATGCATTAAAGAGCAAGGCATACATCATCTATATGAATGGCAAGGTAGCCAAGCTCTCTCATGGTGCCAAAGTGCAGCCAGGCAGCGAGATTGTCGTCCCAGCTAAGCTGAAGCGCAAGATGAGTACCGCCGAAATTATGAGTATGGGAAGCAGCATGAGCAGCATCGCCGCCATGATTGCTACGATTGCTAATATGAGTAAGTAAGAATAATCAAACACCTATAAAAAAGGAGTCATTTTATGAAATATCCTATAGGAATACAAGATTTCGAAAAGCTACGTACAAATGGATATTCGTATGTAGACAAGAGCCGATTCGTGTACAAGTTGGCGACAGAGGGAGAATACTATTTCCTCAGTCGCCCACGCCGATTCGGAAAGAGTCTCTTTCTGTCTACTTTGGAAGCATACTTCCAGGGCAAGAAAGAACTCTTCAAGGGCTTAGCCATATATGACTTGGAGACCGAATGGAAGAAATATCCCATCTTCCATATCGATCTCAACACAGCCAACTTTCGAGAGAAAGACAGCCTGTATATGGTGCTTAATGACTACCTCACGTCATGGGAGGACAAATATGGAGCTCGTGAGTCAGAAGCCACGCTTGCCCTTCGTTTCAAGGGTGTAATAGCAAGAGCTACAGAGAAAGAAGGATGTGGTGTCGTTATTCTTATCGATGAATACGACAAGCCTATACTTCAGACCCTGCGCGACCCAGAGTTACAGGCAGAACACCGTGCACAGCTGAAAGCATTCTATTCGGTATTGAAGACCCAAGACCGATATATCAAGTTTGCATTCCTCACCGGTGTAACCAAGTTTGGCAAGGTAAGCGTATTCAGCGACCTCAACAACCTGACGGATATCTCGATGGATCACCGCTATATCAGCATCTGCGGAATGACAGAGAAGGAACTGCTTACGAATTTCAAGGAAGGTATCAACGAATTAGCCGAAGCCAATGGAGATACAGAAGAAGCCACAATAGCAAAACTGAAGGCAAGATACGACGGATATCATTTCGAGGAAAATACAGTAGGCATCTATAACCCATTCAGCGTACTGAACACTTTGTCAAGACTTCGCTATAAAGACTACTGGTTTGAGACTGGCACACCAACATTTCTAGTTGACTTGCTGAAAATGCACAACTATCGTTTGCCAGACATGACAAAGGAAAGGGTATCAGACGATGTAATCAACAGCGTGGATTCACTGTCAACCAATCCGATACCTGTGATATACCAGAGTGGTTATCTCACAATCAAAGGCTATGACGAAAGGTTTAAGAAATATCTGCTAGGCTTCCCTAACAAGGAGGTGGAAGAAGGTTTCCTTAACTTCCTCCTACCGCTATATTGTTCAGCAGGTGACCGTTCCGCCTTTATGGTCGATGAGTTTGTGAAGGATGTTGAAGCAGGACATGTCGAACAATTTATGAATCGGCTTACCGCTTTCTTTGCAGATAACAGCTATCAGGTAGCAGGCGAAGCAGAACTTTACTTCCAAAATGCCCTATATCTCATTTTTAAGATTATGGGATTCCACACACAGGTAGAAATACCGACAAGTGAAGGCAGGATGGACGTTCTCATTCAAACTTCCGACTACATCTACATCATCGAATGCAAATTAGATGGAAGCGCCGAAGAAGCTCTGCAACAGATAGAAGTCAAAAACTATGCAGCTCCTTTCGCTATGGATAAGCGAACAGTTGTCAAGCTAGGCATCAACTTCTCCAGCAAAACAAGAGGAGTTGAGAGTTGGAAACAGGGATAAGTTAGCAGCATCGCCATGATTGCTACGATTGCTAATATAAGTAAGTAAGAAATTGATTACAAAGCAAAAATGGAAAAAAATAATAATAACCTTGAGGTAATTGATCTCAGAATCATTATAAAGAAGATATGGTCTAAGAGAAAACTATACTATATCGTATTACCTATAGTATTTGTTCTCTCTTGCGCATATATTCTATGTATACCTCGTACATATACATCAAGTCTGAGTTTAGCACCTGAGGTGAACAACAATTCAAATATTGGTGGTACACTAGGTTCGTTGGCCTCTTCTTTTGGTATTGACCTTGGAAATATGGAGACAACCGACGCTATAAACCCGATGCTCTACCCTGACTTGATGGAAGACAATGGTTTCGTAGTTGGATTATTTGATATCAAGGTAAAAACAAAAGACGGAAACGTAAAATGCAGTTATTACGATTATCTGACTAAACATCAAGAGTATACTTTCTGGGCAAAGGGATTTGGTTACATCAAAAAACTCTTTCAAGAGAAGAAAGCAACAAGAGTTTCTAAAAAGATCAATCCTTACATGCTTTCAAAGAAACAAGATGATGTAGCATCAGCCATCCGTAAGAACATCACAATCAATATCGACAAGAAAACTGCCGTTATCACCATTTCTACAGAGGCTCAAGACCCACTGATTTGCAAGACTATTGCGGATTCCGTAAAAGAGCGTCTTCAGGTATATATCACAAACTACCGAACCCGCAAAGCTCGTGTAGACGAACAATACTATAAGACCCTCATGACTGAAGCAAAGCATGAGTACGAAAAAGCTCGCCAAAGATATGGTTCATACGCTGATGCCAATACTGATGTGCAGTTGGCTAGTTTGCAATCAAAGCAAGATGATATGGAAAACGATATGCAGCTAAAGTATAATGCTTATAGTGCAATGGTAACCCAATATCAGGCAGCCAAAGCAAAAGTACAAGAACGAACACCAGCCTTTACAGTCGTAAAAGGAGCTGCAGTGCCAATAAAAGCAGCCAAGCCAAAGCGTATGCTATTTGTACTTGGAATGTGTTTCTTGGCAATAATCATACTAGGTATTTATAGCATTAGGGACTTGATTATTAAATAAACTCCTATAAATATGGAAAAAATAAATAAGCTTAAACGTATAACACAAAATACGCTTATGCTATTTGTTCGCATATTGATTTTGACTATAGTCAACCTATATGCTGTACGTTTATTACTTAGAGGACTAGGTGCTTGCGATTACGGAATCTATAACGCCGTAGCAGGTGTTGTCACATTAAGTTCCTGCTTAATTCCCGTATTTTCCCAGGCAATACAGAGATTTTACTCCTATCTTTCAGGAAAGGGAGAAACGGAAAAACAACAAACTGTATTCTCTGTTAGTACAAATGTAGTAATATGTTTCTGTATTATATTGTTTCTGATATTTGAGACTGCAGGTATTTGGATGCTTAACTCGCAGATGATGATACCAGAAAATCGTCTTTATTCTGCTAACATCGCATTCCAATTTGCCATGTTCTCCTTCTTCTTCACCCTGCTTCAAATTCCATATACAGCAGCAATTTATGCTCATGAAGAAATGGGAATATATGCATTGGTTTCCTGCTTAGACTGTGTTTTAAAACTCTTGGCAGCATTTCTTATAGGAATAACAGCTATTGACAATCTCGTTTTCTATTCAATAAGTCTTAGCATCATTGCCATTATCGTATTTACTACATATATGGCATATGCAAAGAAGCACTATACAGAATGCAGATATACTTTTATTAAAAGTAAGTCAAAATACAAAAAGCTGCTTTCATTTACAGGGTGGTCTATGCTAGGATCAATGGCAGGAGTAGGACTTATTCAGGGCAGTGCTATCCTCCTCAACATATTCTTCGGGCCACTTGTAAATGCAGCTTTCGCCATAGCTATCAGCATATACAATGCAACGTTATCATTGGCAAACAGTATAGTTCTTGCATTTAGACCACCAATGATAAAAGCCTATGCCGCAAATGAAACACAAACGCTTGACGTGATGTTTGGCATCAGTAACAAATGCATCCTATACCTTTTAGTTGCAATAGCTACTCCTATTTTTACAGAAATGGAACAAGTGCTCACTATCTGGCTCGGTTCACCAACAGTTGAAGCTATAACGTTTGCACGCATAATTCTTATATACACCGTTTGTCTTGCTATCAGCAGTCCAATAACGACAATTATACAAGCAACCGGAAATGTCAAGTTCTATTACATCTGTACAGATAGTATGACTTTAATGCACTTGCCCCTAGCCTATATGATGCTGAAATGGGGCATGCCTTCGTACAGTGTACTACTTTCTATGTTGAGTGTTATCATTATAGCTCATTTCATAAGGATCGTAATACTGAAGAGAAGCCATGAGTCATTCAAATTAAGGACTTACTTGCAGGAGTTTCTACTACGCGGCTTAGTAATAACAGTTATAAGCTATTTGGCTACTAGTACATTCAGAACTTATATTGATAATGACATCATTCGACTTTTAACAGTCTTTATGGTTTCACCAATGATAACCATAATACTCTTTGCAATGTTTGGCACAAACAGTTCTGAGCGACATCAATTATTCAAGATTGCTATTAATTTGATAAAGAGAAAATAACAAATGGCATATATAATCATATCCCTCTTCATACTTGCAGGCATGTGCGCGCTTATAGAATCGCACATTCAAGATAATCAGAAGAATCAGCTGATGCTTTTTTTTCTCGTTCCTTTGGTATTAACGGCAGGATTGAGAGAAGTAGGCCTAGATCCAGATTCAGAGAACTACGAAATGGTATATAGGAACTACTATACTGCAACGGCAACAGGAAATACGGAGTTCACCTATGTTCTTTTGTCTGCATTCTTAAATCTATTCACAAATGACGTGCATATATTGTTCATCTTATATGCCATCATGGGAGTTGGGCTGAAATTACTTGCAATACGCAAGACAACAGAATTTACCTTTCTATCACTTGCCATCTACATCAGTTTCTATTTCTGCGTTCACGAGATGACCCAAATCAGAACAGGTGTTCTATCGGGAATGTTCTTACTTTCACTAACGCTGATAGCTGAAGAAAAACGAAAATGGGCACTTTTCTTGATCTTGGCAGGTTCATGCTTCCATGTTTCAGGACTTGCACTTATTCCTCTGCTCTTACTTAACAACAAAGAGCTAAAAGGCAAAAGAAAGATTTTTTGGTGCTGCGTAATTCCTGCCGGATATGTTATATACTTCATCGGCGTAGGAGTTATGATGATGCTAGACATTCCGTTTATAGGTGCTAAATTGGCAAATTACCAACAGGCAGAAGATACCGGGCAATCAATGGCTGGAGTGAATGTATTCGGTCCGTTATACTTGATAAACATTATGATATACTTCTACCTCATGTATTTTTCAAAAACGGTTACAGAATACAATAAGTACTTTCCTATTATAATCAAAATATTTGCATTAGGAATTCTCGCTTATGCATCACTCTCATTCATTCCAGTTATTGCTGAAAGAATCAGTTTACTGCTTAGAGTTGTAGGAATATTTCTGTTTCCTTGCATTGCATGCACTATAAGACCAAGATGGTTAGGAATTACAATAGTGCTATTGCTAGGACTCATATATATAAACTATGGTTTGAACTATATTGATTTCCAATTTATCTGGAAAGTATAATTATAATAACAGAAAATTAAATAATAAAGAAAATATGAAACCAAGAATTATAGCAATGTATTTACCCCAGTTCCACCCTATCCCTGAAAACGATGAGTGGTGGGGCAAGGGATTCACAGAATGGACCAACGTAGTAAAGGCCAAGCCTTTATTTAAAGGACATTATCAGCCTCACCTGCCAGCAGATTTAGGCTTCTATGATTTACGTTTGCCTGAGGTGAGAGAGCAGCAGGCAGAACTGGCCAGAGAAGCAGGTATCGAAGGCTTTTGCTATTACCATTATTGGTTTGGCAATGGAAAACAATTGCTAGAGCGCCCATTTAACGAGGTGCTTGCTTCTGGAAAGCCAGATTTCCCATTCTGTATCTGCTGGGCTAACCATGATTGGACCAACAAGACATGGGTTAAAGGTAAAAGCATTCGCAGGGATTCCATGATTATGAAGATGGAGTATTCCACAGAGGATCATATAGCCCACTTCAATGCCCTGTTGCCTGCTTTCCGCGACAAGAGATATATTACGGTTGACGGTAAACCTCTATTTGCTATTTACCAACCTAAAGCTATACCTAACGTGAAGCAGTTCATCGAACTCTGGCAGAAGATGGCAAAAGAGAATGGCTTAAAAGGGATTCATTTCGTGGGCTATACCGTCAACTCATCAGGACGTTCAGCAAAGGACGGCAAACTGTCGCTTTGGGCTACAGATGAGGCAGCCGAACACTATCAGTCGGTACTTGATTTGGGATTTGACGCAGTGATGCCATCAGGACTTGCCAGAGCACAGTCGATGAGCAAGGGAAAACTGAGAATGCTATTCTATTTCGTAACAAAGAACAGTTTCTTGCCAACCTCTAATATCTGCGATTACAGCGATGTAATGAAACATTATTATGTTAAAGAGGATGCATGGGAGAATGTTTATCCGTCACTGTTGCCACAATGGGACCGCACGCCAAGAGCTGGTGTTGCAACAAACCCACTGATCAATGCCACACCAGAAAAGTTTCAGAAGACAATAGAAGAGGCTATCGAGCGCATCAAACACAAGTCACCAGAGCACCAGATTCTATTTCTCAAGGCATGGAATGAATGGGGCGAAGGTAACTACGTTGAGCCAGATGACCGTTTCGGCCATGGATGGTTAAATGCAATAAGAAATGCGTTGAACACATGTCAATAATGAGATTATGGAAAAGATACTATTTATCGGTGATTGCGGAAATTTCAAGGATACATCAAATGGAGTTTACGCTAAGAACATTCAGCTGTTCAATCGGCTGAATGAGGTATTTGGATCGTTTAAACACATTAACACCAACAACTGGAAGAAAAATCCTTCTGTTCTGTTGAATGTTCTCCGTTTTATCTGGCAATATAGAAAGAAAGATATTATCATATCTTTAAACACCTATAGTTCATACAAGCTGATAAAGATAGTAAAGATGCTGTTTCCGTCTATCCGTTTGAACTATTTCGTCATAGGAGGAATACTCCCTAACTTCATCTCCCAACTGGAGATGAAGCAAAGGGAATGCTACTCCATTGTCAAGTGGTTTATGGTAGAAAGCCAGGAAATGAAACACAAGATGGAACTTTTAGGCTACAAGAATGTAATCCACATTCCTAACTTCAAGAAGATAGCATACATTCCAGAAAAAAGCATAGAGAATCCTGTACCCTTCCGATTTGTATTCTTGTCTAGAATCATCCCAGAAAAGGGATGCGACCTCATCATGGAGGCAACAAAAAGAATAAACAAAGAGATTGGTGAAGATAAATTTATTGTGCATTTCTATGGAAAAATAGAAGATTCCTACAAGTCACATTTTCTCAAAACCATCAACGAGATTCCAAATGCAGAATACAAGGGTTTCCTCAATCTTGCAGATATTTCAAACTACGATGTTTTGGCAAGTTATTCTGCAATGTTATTTCCTACATTCTGGAAGGGCGAAGGCTTCCCTGGCATCCTGATCGATGCCATGATTGCAGGAACACCAGTTATCGCTTCCGAATGGGGTTACAACACAGAAATAATTGATAACGGCACAACTGGTGTGATTATCAAGAGCAAGGATACAGATGCACTGGCTGATGCCATGACCTCATTTATCAGTAACAATTCAAGGGTAGCTGAGATGACCCAACATTGCAGAAAGCAGGCGATGAAATATGATACGGCCAGTGTTTTGAATGACGATTTTTTCCGAAAGATACTAAAGTAAGAAAATGAATAAACTTAAAATTTGGGCAAATTTACCAAGGGTGTTGCCCCATATCATCTGCTATGCGCTCAACAAGCAAAAGCGAATGATTATCAACAAAGACATTATGGCTCGCCCACAGTATCGAAACCAGTTAAAAGAGAAAAACTTCCTGACATGGGAATTATGCAGCACACTGATTGACGAGGCAGAGTTTCGCAACCTTTTCTACATGCGAATAGGTGCACCCAAGACACCTGCTCAATATACTGTTGCCAAAAATCAGTTCCATGCGACTGTCTCCACACATTGGCGAAGGCTTCTGCCCTATCCATAGCTACTCCACCATCATCAATGGTGCTGCCAAGATAGGAAACAATTGCACCATCTATCATTGTGTTACCATTGCAGTGGAAAAAACAGGAGTACCTGTCATCGGAGATGATGTAACAATAGGCGCAGGTGCTATTATCATGGGAGGAATTAAGGTAGGCAATCATGTCGATATAGGTGCTGGAGCTATCGTCATAGATGATGTACCAGACCATTCTACCGTAGTATGTCCTAAAGGCCGAATCATCCCACATATTTAAAAAATAAATCTTTCCTATGCTAGCATCTGCCAGCATAGGAAAGATTTATTTTTTCTCCCATATCATTCAAAGCTTCCTGCGTGAAATAATTCATCATACCTCCCAGCGAAGTAAAGGTAAGTTCCCCAAAATAGATTTTGCCTTCTATATCATAGAAATCTACTCTAACCTGCGGGAAAGGCTTTGCTAGTATTCTGGCATACTCTATCATAGATTCCAAATTCTCCGGACGTTTCAAACCACTTTTTCTAATATTATAATGCTTAGTTATTGCAAGCAAGTCGGAACGATCCTTCCAATCCAAATCATAACATGCAATTTCAGCCTCTCCTCCACTCTTACGGTTAGATATAACCAAAAAAGCATAAGGTTCTCCATTAAAGCACCAAAGCTTATAGTCCACTATAGACTTTTCTCCTTTTGGAATAGGCAACAATTCCTCTGCAAACACAAGAGGTTTGATGGAATTATAATGAGGCTCTGCAGACAAAGCCCCAATATTCTTTTGCTCCAACCAGCCTGCGGCTGTATCCTTTAAAGACTTTATGTCAGATGCCGACAATCTTTTCTTGTCAAAAATCGCAATATTAGTTCCTTTTCCGTCGCCATTGTTAGACTTCAGCATGAAAGCATCAGGAAGCTCATCAAAACAAATATCTGTAGCCTTGTCCCATACTGCATATAAATTGGTTAGTATACTTTCCAAGCCACAGTCCTTAACATAGTCTCTAACCAATACCTTGTCTGCCAATCGACTCCACAACGTTGTATCTGTATATAGCTTCTGATACAAGATTTTTTCATTCAAATCGTGAGGATTCTTGAGATTTGGCAGTCGCTTGAATCTCATCAAATAGCGCATCTTCGCAACTACAACTGGAAAATTCACCAATATTGCAGCCAAAATGTTTTTTATACCTTCCATATCTATTTCTTTTGATAAACTCTTATCCAATCAAATTTTGTTTCGTATGTCTTAGTTATGTCTGGAATCATACCATGAGCTCCAGTTCCTACGCTCTGGTTGAGGAGAATAAAGAACTTATCATCAAAAGTCCACTGGTGCTTTTTAAGCAGTTCTTTATCAGAAGACTTATAATAGATTCCCACCAGTCGTCCATCAACGAGCCATTTTACATATTTAGGAGTCCACTCTATGCCATACACATGCCATTTAGTTACATCCACATCATGTTTGAAACTGGTTCTAAGTCCATGCTTGGGATTATCCAAAGTATATTGAGTATGTATATTATGGTTAGATTCTTGCTTACTTCCAAACATCTCCACAACATCAATTTCACCATACGGAGCCTTGTTTCCATCTTTCTGCTGTCTTCCAAGCCAGGCTGCAGGAAAATTGCCCGTTATGACGTTTGTCTTCATTCTCACCAACAAGCGTCCATACTGAAAAGCATATTTATTTCTTGTCCATATAGCTCCAGTTAGCATCTTTGCCGTATCTCCTTTTTCGTTCGAGTTAGGAATTGCACGACACACTAGTTTTCCTCTTTTTATATATATAACATCTTTAGAATCGCTGACCCAACGATTCCATTGACTATTATATCGTTGACAGCGACTCCATATTGCTGTATCAGGTTGAGCTCCATCAGATAGATTAAACTCATCACAAAAAACAAGTTTATAGCTATCTTTTGTTTTTTTCTTTGCCTGCGTCTGAAATGAGTCCCCACCCAAAAACAAAACCCAAAAGAATAAAAACATCAACAAACTTTTTTTCATATTGCCTATATATTACATATTCTTTTTAGTATCAATAAAAAAGCTTGGTACATTTTTGTGTCTTGTTTATGAAGTAACACATAGTTAAAGGATCGAGTTTCAAACACTTTCCTTTGTATCATATTTACAGTTATTTTTTCACTTATCTGAATATTATATAACATGGGTGACCTGGGACCAAAATAGAAAGGAATATATTCAGAAAGGAAAGACCCATCTGGCAGTTGCTTCGTTGAACGGGCATCCATCACAGACATATCCCCTATTGGCACAAAACTATCACTTGCAAAAGGTGAATCATTATGTACCAAACCATATTTCATAACATGAGGCATGTTATCTATATGGAGAATTCTAAAAGCATATCTAATATGCTTTTTAAAACGTGCTTTATTTTCCAAAACAAAATTTGATTCTAAATCAATGCAAATATACGTTTTTTATTTAAAACATACAAATATAGTTGGTCTATTCAATAAAAATTAGTATTTTTTGATATTGTTTTAAATCCTATAAAATTGAAAATCAACTATTATATACGTTCCTATTAAGCACTTATTTCTCTACCATTTAAATTCAGAACAGATATCGGGCATGCGAAACACAATAAAAAGCAAAGGAGAACGTTATCTAAAAAAGTTAGAATATGAACTATAATAATAAAAATGAATACGGTTAACGAAATTTAGCATGAATATGCATTTTCGTAGGCACATAGAGTATCTTTAGGACTGATATCTCAGCCCCTAGCCGACAAGGCGTTCCTTCAGGCGGAGAGATGGTTTTATGGCTTTACAGACTTATATCCATCTATATATATTTTCTCCTGTGTAACAACAGCGAAGGCTTGTCTGATGAGTTTGTTGGCAACAGCGACAATAGCCACTTTTCCTGGCTTCCCATTTGACCGCAAGCGTTCAAAGCATGCTTTGCATTCGGTGTTGCACCGCAATGATGCCATAGCTCCAATATAAAGCTGACTACGCAGATAAGCATCTCCGTTACGATTAATGTGCCCTTTGACATTGACTGACGTACCAGACTGTTGGTAAGTAGGTGACAGCCCTAAATATCGGGTAAGTTGCTTAGCATTATCAAAGTAGGTGAATCCGCCTGTGGCAATGATGAGTGCAGCTGCAAGGGTTGCTCCTATTCCTTTTATGGAAGTGAGTAAATCCATCTGCTTCTTGTATTCAATCTCTGCTAAGGAAGTTAGCTCTTCCTCCATTTCTTCGATTTGTTTCTCTAGAAACTTGATAGTCTTCTCCAAGACTTTCTTGCACTTGGAATCAATGAATGGCAGGATTTTAAGTGAACCTTCAAGGTTTCTGTTAGCGGTAAGCTGCTTCTTCAGTTGGCGTAATACAGTGCGCTTTTGCTTGAGTAACAAAAGGGAATCACTACGGAGCTTAAATGGTGCTGGTTGCATTCTCTCACCATACAAGGCAATGAGGCGGGCATCTATCTCGTCTGTCTTGACAACAGAGAGCATGACACGTGCAAAGTTCTTTATCTTCAGAGGATTCTCCAGGCTGACAGTAAAGCCTGCCTTGGAGAGCAAATAGACAAGCAGCATACTGTAGTTGCCTGTTGCTTCCAACACACAATGGTTCTCTTCAGGAGAGATGGTTCGGATAAACTCTCGGATACCCTTTGTGGTATTCTTGAAAGTTTTGGTTTCACTGCTTTTGGCAGATGAATAAGCAACAACGAAGGTTGCTTTGCTGACGTCAATTCCTACGTAAGTCATAGTCATAATATTTATAATTAAACAAACATCGATACATCATGAGCTATCATTGCGAATACGGGGTCTATGCCCTTTGAACTATCCAGGTTCTGATGTAAGGGTGTGGGGACGGAACATATTCTACGGCTTGCAAAGCTAATGAAAACTCGGTCTTATTCCACACCCTGATGTTGAATTTCTATGCAAAGATAATAAAAAAAAGTAATATACAATGAAAAAAATAGGTAAATATAACCTCAAATCCGCAACCTATAGGGTTTAGTGGGATTTTGCTTGCAAAGCGACAAAATTCATTTTATTGTACATATTTCTTGCACAACAGAAATGTCGCAGACACAAAATCCCCTTACCCCATAAAGCGACTTGAGGTAATACGCTGGTTTAACCAGAAAAGCATGGTCTTTAACCAAAGTCTGTCTTGAACAGGTTGGTATAAGCATTGTTGTCTGAGTAAATGTTCAATACATGCCTACGTGATGTCTTAATCCATTTCGCAGGAACAGAGATGAACTTGAACACAAAGGTCTTGATTCTGCTGGTGGCACGCAATCCAAATTCATGGGTTTTCAATCTCTGCATAATAGCTTTGTAGAAGTTTCTGATGAGAGCTGTCATAAGCAGGAATACAGTATTCTGTGCCATGAACGATTTTGGCAATCGATTCCAGCCAAAGTCATTGTTCATGTCATCGAAGATGCGTTCCTTGCCACCACGAAGATTGTAGAATTCCACGATGTCTCTTGCACTCGACTTGTAATCGTTAGTCAGTATACATCTGTAGGTATATTCGCCTTCCCAAATGTCAAGGTATCCATCTATTCGCCTTTGTCTCTGTATGACAAGACGATACGGTTTTCCTTTCCATTTCTCAACAAGGATAGAATTCAACTCAAACTCAATACCGTTGATTTCAACAGTTTTCCATCCAGTTAAGGCAAACATGGAATCGTAGAAAGAAGAGCATCTGTTGGCACGAATATAAAAATGCCTGCAATGAGCCTCTACCATATCTACGATTTCCTCCGAACATGAGCCGCAATCCATGCGGGCACGAGAAATATATATTTCCGAAGCCTCCAATCGCTTGAAGATTCTTTCCAAAGTTTCTTTTTGGTTGAAGCGTACGTTTGTGTTGCCGTCTCTATTTTCAATACCAACAATCATGTCGTTAATGACAGCTACGCCTGGACTATAGCCCAAGAACTTCTTGTAGGTTGGTTTTGCATCATACTTCTCTGTTTCAATGAACTGATGGTCAAAGTCAAAATCATACTCTTGACCGGATTTCAATTGACCAGTAGCAAGCAGGGCATTGACCAGTAAGCAGTTCATCTTGTCTGCAGTATTGAAATCATAGGATTTGCCAGAAGAAGACTTATAGGTGATGCTCTTAAAAGTCAGTTCTTCGATAGCACGTAATATGGTGTCTGCGCTGCAAGTGCGAAGAGTTGGATGAAGAGACAAATGTTTCATCAGGTGAGTTGTAACATCCTCAATACATGAGCCACCACAAAGATATACGCACATCAGAGAGCGTAGAATCTCGCTATATTGATAACCAAACATAGTGCATCTCAATCCCAAGGTGGAATCTATGGTTTGAGCTAAAAGAGCATCAAATTGCTCCATAATCGAAAAAATTCCCCCAAAAGGAGTGAGTTTCTCAGATTTTATTTGTATCTTTGCCATGTCATATTAGAGTTTTGCTTGTCTTCTTTTCGCAACACTAAGGTAAGTGAAAATTCTGACATGGCAAAATCCTGGGTAGCTTTTTGTTGCTCAGGCACTTATAAATAATATTAAACTATAGTGTTGCGGAATTAAGATATAAAATGAAAGAAGACTTAGTATCAGTCATCATGCCTACTTATAATGCCGGCAAATTTCTTGCTGACAGCATTCAATGTATACTGAGACAAACATACGATAATTTGGAGCTTATTATAACTGACGATGCATCTACTGATGAAGACACCATTAAGATTCTGAAGGAATTTGCCCAAGCAGACAAGAAAGTAAAAATAGAACTACTCTCAGAAAACCATGGACCGGGATATGTCCGAAACGCATGTATCAAAAGAGCTGAAGGAAGATACATCGCATTCTGTGATTGCGACGACAGATGGATTCCTGAGAAACTGGAAATCCAAATCAACTACATGGCAGAAAAGAAGTGCGCTCTCTGCTGTGCAACTTATCTTATATGCAATTCTAACTATGAGACCATAGGTATCAATATTCCGCCACGCCGCATCACGTATAAAATGATAAAACGTGACAATAAAATCGGATGTCTCACAGCTATCTATGATACAAAAGCTTTGGGGAAGAAATACTATATGCCTACTATCCGCAAAAGACAGGATTGGGCTATGTTTATTCAGATCCTTCAACAATGCAAAATATGCTACGCTTATACCAAAAAGCCTCTAGCCTACTATTGTGTAAGAAAGAATTCAGTTTCCAGGAAAAAAATGCAACTCATTCACTACAACGTAGCTGTATACGAAACCATACTGAAATTCAGCACACTGAAAGCATACCTATACTTCTTTCTGCTGTTCCTACCAAGCTATAGTTGCAAAATTCTAAAAAGAAAACTAGACTCTATACAATATATGAGCACTCTAAACGTTTTATAATAAAACATAATAGAACAAATGAATAGAGCGCAACTAAATAAGTCTACGAACATTCCATTCGAAATAGAATTAAATGATAACGTAGCTGACGAACGTTTCATTGCTGATGGCATGACAGAATTTGAAAGAAATGCAAAACGGGCGGGAGACTTTCTATTAGCTATCTTTGGCTTAATAGTTTTCTCACCTCTATTTGTTGTGTGCTATTTTCTCGTAAAAAGAGAAGATAATGGACCTGCTATCTTTAAACAAGAAAGAATCGGCCGATTCGGCAAACCTTTCTACATATATAAATTCAGAAGTATGAAAGTGGATGCAGAAAAAGATGGTCCTCAACTCTTCCAACATGAACGAGAAACTCGCATGACACATATTGGAGCATTCCTTAGGAGACATCACCTCGATGAACTTCCTCAACTTTGGAATGTTGTAAAGGGCGATATGTCGTTTATTGGTCCTCGCCCTGAACGTAAATTCTATATCGACCAGATTATGGAGCATGATCCTCGATATACTTATCTGTATCAGATTCGTCCGGGAGTAACTTCTTACGCCACCCTTTATAACGGATATACGGATACAATGCCGAAGATGCTGAGAAGACTGAGTCTTGACCTCTACTACCTGGAACACAGATCCTGGTGGTTTGATGCTAAGATTCTGTTCAAAACTATGATAAACATCATGTTTGGCAAAATATTTTAATGATTAGCTACTGATGCTATAAAGGGGTGAATACTTTAAATACAATGTATTCACCCCTTTATTGTATCTTCTTCCTAACCAAATCCTTATCTAACTGTTGGGAAGGTTCATGCCAAGCATAGCATTTCGCACTTCTCGGTTAGGATAACCTAACATATAACTGCTACCTACTACCTTTTTGATTGTAAGATAACCGGACTGATAAAGGAAGAGTTTTGGATCATTCATATTGACATCACTCATTTCCAAATAGTCAGAATCAATCAAACAATTGTCCAGCTCAGGAATCTCGTTGATGAATTTACGCAAGACCTTGAGCAACATTTCGTTGGAACCAGAAGCTATCCAATAAGAATTTAGACGCAGATTAGCCAATGCGTTACATACACTAAAAGGATTGCAAACACCAATAAGACCACGTGAGAAATGATAGCCACCATAGATAGAGCTCATTGTATCCATAAGGGCACTCTTCACGATAGCATTGTTATCTGCCAATTCTGATAGATGTTCTGAGAAATTACAAATAACTTCATCTTTGGTGAAACCGCATATCGCAGCGTACTCATTACGAAAACTGATATTGACTAACGTATTAAGCATACCAAACATACTGATTTGGGTAAACTTGGTAATGCCAGTAATAAAGACGCACTTGATGCAGTAACCATAATCCTTTAACCCAGTAAAGAAGTTACGATATATCTCACGACACGCATCATGATGAACGGTTTCATAGGTATGCAGCAAAGGAACATCATACTCATCTACTATAATGGCTATCTGTACTCCCGCCTGTTCGTATGCTCTCTGAATGATACCATTTAAACGATTACCTAAAGACTGCTCATCCGGATTTCTGCCATATATCTTCTCGTATGAAGACAATACATTGTTCAAATATTCTGTAAGCGTCTGTGCAGAAGAACCACCCAAACTCATACTGAAATAGATTACAGGACGTTTTACCCACTCCGTTTCAAGTTCCATCATTTTGAGACCTTCAAAGAGTTCCTTTCTACCCTCAAAATAACACTTAAGTGTAGAACACAAAAGAGACTTACCGAAACGGCGTGGACGGCTCAGGTAATTGTATTTAGTACCATTAGCCAGTTTCCAAACCATATCAGTCTTATCAGCATAGATATAATGATCTCTACGCATCTCTTCAAAATCCTGTATGCCTAAAGGCAATTTTCTATTCTGTTGCGTCATCTTGCCTCTTTTTTCTGCAAATATACGCCTTTTATATGAAACAGCCAAACATTTTCAACTTTTCTTAATTACCGCAGCCATATAGTAATTAGAGCACTCAAATGATACCACCATGTTAGCGCGGTTACAGGTATCGCTGTAATTCTCTTCGTAAGCTACTGACTTTTGCATCATAAGTCCCTGACTTTCATATCGTAAGTAACTGACTTTTGCATCGTAAGTCTTTGATTTCCGTCTCGGAAACAACCGACTTCTGGGTGACAGGGTGACAGAGGTGACAGGGAATTCTGAAGATTTACTCTCGCGCGGGCAGGCAGGAACTTTCGGCCTGATTTTTCCTGCCTGCCCGCGTGCGAGGCGAAATGTTGAAAAACTCGTGTCACCCTGTCACCGTGTCACCGTAAACACAGAGCAGAGAATGCTCTGTATAGCTCTCTTGCTATGGGCATAAACTCTCCTGTCTCCGCCTCCGTTGGCTTTCGGAAGTAGAGATCCACAAATTACTGTTTTTGTCGCGACGCCTCCAAAGTAGGTAATAAGGTTCTAATCTGTGTCACACGGTGCAAAGATACAAAAAATAATCGAGTAGGAAGTAAACACTAATCATAGGCGTTTATCTCCTATTTTCGTGTTTACCGACCTCTCACACCACCGTACGTGCGGTTCCGCATACGGCGGTTCCTATTTTGGGTGCCATTCGAGATATGAACCCATAAGCGTTGGATAACCTGCGTACTGCAATTTCTGTGAGGAGGCTGCCCTCTGCATTATTATAGAGCTACTAACCCTCCAATATCCTTTGACATATCCCAATCTTCTGGCATCATGTTTGTTGATACCACATCGGATTAGATTTTTAATCCGTGTCTTCGGGAGTTTCCAGGCCTTCCATATACACATGCGTATCCGTCGCCGTAACCAACTGTCAGTATCCATAAGGAGTCGTTTCATATTGGCTAGGTGGTAGTAGCCTACCCAACCTCTTATGTACTCTGTAAGCTTCTGCTTTCTCTTGGCATATCCCCATCCATTGCTTCGGGAAGTCAACTCCTTGAGCTTGGCTTTCATCTTGGCTTTGGCTTTTGGGTGTACCGCAAGTTGGCATTTGCCCTGGCTTACATAAAAGGAGTAGCCTAGGTATTTCACACCGCTTACGTATGACACGACAGTCTTTTCCTTATTCACTTTCAGGTATAGTTCACCTTCAATGTATCGGGTTATGGACTTCTTTACACGCATGGCTGCACGCTCGGACTTGCAAAATATCATCGAATCATCGGCGTAGCGCACAAATGGGAGCCCTCGGTGTTCGAGTTCCTTGTCTAACTCGTTGAGCATGATGTTGCTCAACAACGGACTCAGCGGACCACCTTGTGGCGTGCCCTCCTCGCTCATCTCAAAGACACCTTTGTTCATAACCCCGCTTCGAAGATATTTGTGTATTAGACTCACCACCCTGCCGTCCTTTATCGTACGGCTGAGGATTTCTATGAGCTTGCTGTGGCTCACTGTATCAAAGAAACGCTCCAAGTCGAGGTCAACTACATACTCGTAGCCGGCATCAATTATCTTCTGCGCTCCCCGGAGAGCATCATGGCATCCTCTTCTCGGACGGAAGCCGAAGCTCCTCGAGGAGAATTGGCGTTCATAGATGGGAGTCAGGGTTTGGTTGATGGCTTGTTGCACCATACGGTCTATGACCGTGGGAATGCCCAATAGGCGCATCTTGCCATTGTCCTTGGGTATCTCTACCCTTTTTACTGGGTTCGGACGGTATGAACCGTCCTGCAAAGAACGTATCAGAGCATCCCTGTTAGCCAAGACCCATGGAAGCATTTGCTCACATGACATCTTGTCGATACCGCCACAGCCCTTATTACGCAGAACTGCCTTGTAGGCGTTGAGCAGATTTTCGGGACTGAGGATGCGCTCCAACAGGTGTTCCTTGTCGAATGGTACTTCCACGATGTTGTCCTCACATATCCACATGACGGTCTGCGCTCCCACATATCCTTCGGATTCCGTCCTATCTTTCTGTGGGCAGCCCTTGACTTCAGCCAATGTTTTCTGCATTCTTTCCTTCATAAGGTATGTTTCAATTACTATCGTTTAATTTATAGGTTCTGCCCTTCGTGGAACGTTATCGAATACCCCACTACTATGGCGTCTGCTGACTTCTCACGGCAAGCTTTACTCCATGACTTTCGTAAAAGCAACTAATCGACATGTCCGTGAGACCTCACTAGTTAAGCATGTTGTCTTTCCATCTTATACCCACTTGATTTACGGTATGCAGTTCCGAGTAGTTATTGGACTTTGACTCTATTTGCAGCCTTATCCCTGCATACTGCCTTATATCAAGTTTCTGTGCGTTGGGTCAGATGTTTGCCGCTGACTTCTTTCAGATTCCGTGTCGCCACGGACACCCTTGTCTCTCTGGCTGGACGATTCCCACTACTAGGGCTCGTTAGGGACTTGCACCCATTAGGCAACACACATGCTAGTCAAACAAATAAATGAGAGTTCCCACAGTGGGAACTCGTAAACGATAATTACTGCTTTTTAAAATTTTTTAAACGATAAAGGCTAAAAAATATATCCGGTACTAGCAAGTTGCAGAAGAATTTGGAGTTAGAAGACACCTTATCTAACTGTTGGGAAGAATCATACCCAACATAACATATTGACTATATATTGATGGTAACCATTTGTATAGAGAGCAAATCGAATCAAAACAATGATGAACATCCTGTTTGGCAAAATATTTTAGACATCGAACGCTGTGAAAGGTAAAAAAGACGGTTTCGTGACAGTTTTTCCATTTCACAGCTTTTTATTTTGGCATTATTTATATAAAAATCTGTTTTCACGTACAAATAGAAAAGACTCCGCAAAGGGTTTTAAAACTTTTTTTTAAGTTGATGGTAAATTTGTTGCCATTTTATTTTTTTATTTCAGTTTTTTTTAGTACCTTTGCAAACGTTATCCTGAATACAATCTTTTTACCTTAAAGAAAACTAATACCTATTGAATGTAGAGCAGTTGTCTGAGAAGATAGCTGCTCTTGTCTTTTTTATAGCTCCCCATATAATAAATACCGCAAAACATCCGTTTTTATTTATAGAAACAAGTCTTATCACTTGTATAAATCATCACAGAAGAAACAATGGAAACAGAAGTTAAGAAGATTCCTTATCTCAACCTGAAGGCTATCAATGAGCCATACGAGAAGGAGATAAAGGATGCTATCAACAAGGTGGTCAACAGCGGATGGTATCTGCAAGGTGAAGCCGTAAAAAGATTTGAGAAATCGTATGCACAGTTTATCGGTACAGAATACTGCATCAGCTGCGCTAACGGGACGGATGCGCTCAAACTGATACTGATGGGGGAACTGGCTATCGGAAAGTTGCAGAAAGGTGATGAGGTAATCGTGCCTGCCAACACTTATTTCGCTACCGTACTTGCCATCAGCAGCGTAGGACTGACACCTGTATTGGTGGATGCCAATATCGATACATTACAGATAGATGACCAACTGATAGAAGCCCGAATTACACCGAAGACCAAAGCCATCATGATTGTTCATCTCTATGGCAAACTGGCATGGACTCCGAAGATTGCTGAAATCTGCAAGAAGCATCATCTCTTGCTTTTCGAAGACAATGCGCAGGGATTCGGATGCTCCACTACTCTATCTGATTCTTCTGAAAAACCATCAAAAAGAAGATATACCGGAAATCTTTCGGATGCTGCTGCCCACAGTTTTTATCCTAGCAAGAATCTGGGAGCATTGGGAGATGCGGGAGCTGTAACTACCAATAACAGGGAATTGGCGGAAGCCATCATGTCACTACACGAATATGGAAAGATAGAAGACGGCATCTTCAGATACCAGGGCGTCAACTCGCGCATGGATGAGATTCAGGCTGCGGTACTGAATGTGAAACTGCAATATCCTGAGAACGAACAGAAAGCGAGACACAGACAGATACAGCTATACCTGGAACATCTGGATGACGATATCAAGGACAGATGCATCGCTGCGAAACTCATCTCTCCTGCTCATGAAAATGTTTTCCACGTCTTCCCTTTCCTTACCCGGAAACGAGACCAACTGAAAGCATTTCTGGCAGAGAATGGGGTCGGCACAAAGATTCATTACTTCTGCCCACCCTATCTGCAGCCATGCTATTCGGAAATGAATCATCTGGAATTTCCGGTAGCCAAGAGAATAGCTGACGAAGAACTGAGTCTGCCTTGCAACTCATCGCTCAACGATGAAGATATCATCAGAGTAAGCAAACTCATCAACCAGTTCTTGATTTAAAGGTACTGCACTTTAGCACCGATAGAGAGGCCGAAGACATCCCAGAAACCGGCATTGCCGTTACGGTAGAAACGCATAAAGTAGATATCCGTTGTACCCAACTCATAGAAGAACGTAATACTCTTGATACGCTTACGTTTATTGTGCGGAATATCATACTTAAAACGTTCACCCAAGGCGATATTAGGACGGACTCTGGTAGAGAACGGATAGTAGCCGCTTTCATACTTGGTAGGCTGCTTAGTCCAGAAATCATGTCCGAACACCGTATTGAAATACAGGCTGCACTCCAGCGGTTCAAACCACCAGCCCTTACCGATATTGCAACGCCAAGGAATGAAATTCTCCTTGAGCGTCATGGTTAACTTCTCATCGTCAGAACTGAACTTCGGGATGTAGCCAAACAAGAGCTGCGTTTCCCACTGGCGGCGCTTACCATATTCCCATCCGATACCCAGCGAAATGATACCCATATTGCCACAGGTCTGAATGATGCCACTAGTAGGTATCAGCAAATCCCAGTGCTTGCGGTAGCGCATGACGCGGCGGTCATATCGGGTCAGTTTGCCATCCGCCAACACCAGAGTATCATGAACAATACTATCCGTCAGTTCCAACTCCTCACTTTTCCCGCTAACCTCATCGGCAGCATGAACCTGTACAGAACCTGCAGCAAGCAAAGCTCCCCAAATGAATATATGCTTAAAACTCAATAATTTCATAACGATAATCTTTTGGAGTAATGGTGAATATATAGTACTGATGCTTAGCGGCATTGGCCACCTGATAATAGATGATGCCATCGCCATAAATATCTTCTTGCTTGGTATGATGACCATGACCGTAAAGACAGCACATCAAACCTGGGAACTGATGCGTATAAAAATTGAAGACCTTAGCTACATTATTATTAAACTGCTCTGAATAAGGGGCAGCATGCATACAGACAATGGTACGCGAAAAGTCATCTGCATCTGCCTTAACCTGCTCTTCCATGAAATCGAAATTAGGTACAGGGCGGGAATAGTCGAACTCTATGGCATTGGTATTGAGGCAAACAAACTTTACCTTGCCGGCAATAAAACTGAAATCCGGATTACCAAAGATTTTCTCATAAGCCTGGTTACCTGTTCCCAAACAGTCATGATTACCCAGCAGAGCCACGAAAGGTATCTTCAACTTCTGAAGATGGTCACGGGTCAACTGAAACTCACGGGTAGCACCAAAGTCGGTAAGGTCTCCACAATGAATCACGAAATCGAGGGAATCACTGCGGCGATTGATATCATTAACCTCACTCTTCAAATCATCCAACCACTGGTGTGAATCGCTGATCATAGCAAAACGGATTGTATCTTTCGACTTTACTGCAGCCTCAATCTTCTGAATATTGGTAACATTCAGATTTCTATCGCCGTCGATTTGCACATCATACGGATGAACATCGAAGACGGTATCGCAGGATGCCACCATACAGAGACAACAGGCAGCCAGGATATAGGGAATAATTTTATGCATTCTTGTCTTATTATCTTTAAAAACTCTTTTTTATAACTCTCAAATACTACTTTTTCTTCTTTTTCAACCTTGCATAGAAACCTTGCAACCTGCCAGGCTGACAACCGGCATCGAGCAATTTCTTCAAATCACGATAGGCTTCGTCTTTTCTTCCAAGCAGAATCAGAATGTCTACATGATTGAAAGCAAAATCCTCATTACCGGCATCCAACTCCATCGCCTTGGCGTAATCAAACTCTGCCAGCTCAAGCATACCCCTCTCCTTCTCCATGCCACCTCTTGCAGCATAAGCCATCGCACTGTCAGGGTACTGCTCTATCAGACTGTTAATGCCATCGTAAGCCTCGGTATAATGCTTATCTTTTTCATTGAGCAAAGCCAGACCGAGTTGCGCCTGGAAGTTGCCAGGAACAAGTACCAGAAGATTCTGATAATCTAGACGCGCAAAATTATAACGGAGCAACTTCTCATTGACAAAGGCACGATAGAACAAACCGGCGATATTGGTATTGTTCAGAAAGAGTACCTTATCAAGATCATCCTTGGCATATTGCCATTGCTCCAACTGGATATTCCAAGCAGCCTTTTTCAGTCGCAGATTGATACTGTCGGGATGATATGCAAGCACTTCTGTAGCCTTGGAGAGTGAATCGCGCAAGGCTTTATTCTGAGCAGCACGTGCCTTGTCGGCATCTACGTTCTGCGCAGATACAGACAAAGAAACCACCGATGCCAATAATAATGTATAAAAACTTTTCATGGTGCAAAGTTAAGAAGACTTTTGCAAACTGCCAAATAAAAAACTATAAAACTTATTTGAGCTTACAAAAAGAACTAAAATTCAGAAAGACAGGACAATCAACAAGAAAAGCCTTAAGAGAAAGAAACACTCCTCTTAAGGCTTTTATCAAGAAAGCATCTGGATAGAAAATTCACCCAGCGCCGAAAAATCCATTTACAGATTAAGCATTTTTAATCCAGTTAACGATCCATGCGCCAACCTCAGTTGTGCCATACTGAGCACCACCCTCAACCTGAATTTCAGGTGTGCGGACATTGGCATCGAGAGAAGCATCTACAGCCTTGCGGATCAAGGCACCCTCCTCGTTCAAACCGAAGTGCTCCAACAACATAGCTGCAGAAAGAATCTGAGCTACTGGGTTAGCCAGGTTCTTGCCCGCTGCCTGTGGCCATGAACCATGAACAGGCTCGAACAATGGTGTGTGCTCACCGAGAGAGCTAGATGGCTGCAAGCCCATAGAACCGGTGATGCAAGAGGTCTCATCGGTCAGGATATCACCGAAGGTATTCTCTGTAACGATGACATCGAAGAATGTAGGCTCAGTCAATACGCGCATAGAAGCGTTGTCGATGAACATATAATCGGTGTTTACCTCAGGATACTGTGGCTCCATCTCCTTGGCAATCTGACGCCAGAGACGAGAAGATGCCAATACGTTTGCCTTATCTACTACTGTTAGGTGCTTGTTGCGCTTCATGGCAAACTCGAAAGCTACCTTCAGGATGCGCTCAATCTCAGGACGGGTATAGATATCTGTATCGTATGCCTTATCGTTATCCTGATACTTCTCACCGAAGTACATACCGCCAGTCAACTCGCGGATAACTACGAAGTCAGCACCCTTCAGGAGTTCATCCTTCAATGGTGACTTGTGGAGCAGGCAATCGAATGTGGCTACTGGGCGAACATTGGCGAAGAGACCCAACTTCTTACGCATAGCGAGCAAGCCCTGCTCAGGACGAACCTTGGCTGTAGGGTTGTTGTCGAAACGTGGGTCACCAACGGCTGCGAAGAGTACAGCATCAGCATCCATACAAGTTTTGAAGGTCTCCTCTGGGAATGGATCACCTACCTCGTCAATAGCGTGAGCGCCGCAGATAGCCTCGTTGTAAGTAAACTCGTGGTTGAACTTCTCTGCAATGGCCTGCATAACTGCTACGCCCTGCTTCATAATCTCTGGTCCGATACCATCACCGGCGAGAACTGCAATGTTTAATTTCATCTTATCTGATTTTTTAATTGTTTTATTGTTTATAACCTTCGGAGATATTTTCATAATCTTCGGAGATAATTTCGTAATCTTCGGAGATAATTTCGTAATCTTCGGAGATATTATTCCATATCCAGATTTCGAGGCGATACAGCCTGTTCGTCGCTCTTATCTGCCTCATACATATTAATCATCTTCAGCGTTGCCTTGATAGCTGCTTCTGTCTGGTCAGCATCCAAGCCTCGGGTGCGCCAGATACGGTCACCTTCACGCCAGGTAATGACGGTCTGAACGAGGGCATCGGTACGACCACCAGGTGGGATGGTTACCTGATAGTTGTCGAGCTTAGGGAAGGTTTTGCCGAGCTTCACCTTGTAGATATTGCGGAGGGCTTTCACGAAGGCATCATACTGACCATCACCAGAGCTACGGTCTTCATACTCCTTACCCTCTATTTCTACCTTCACGCTGGCGATAGGCTTCAAACCGTATGAGGTTGATACCATGTAACTTACCAGTTTCACCTTATCCTCTGGAGCTCCATGCTTCAAAACATCACTCACGATGTATGGCAGGTCGTCCTGGGTTACCAGTTCCTTGCGGTCACCGAGTTCTGTGATTCGCTTGGTCACCGCCTTGGTCTGCTCAGGCGTCAGTTCCAATCCCAGTTCATTGAGGTTCTGCACGATATTCGCCTTACCAGAGTTCTTACCCAACGCATACTCACGATGTCTGCCGAAACGCTCAGGTACTAGGTCGTTGCAATAAAGCTTGTCCTTGTTGTCACCATCGGCATGCACACCAGCTACCTGGGTAAAGACGTTGTCTCCTACTACCGGAGTATTCGGAGCCACGGCAATACCACTATATCCTTCAACCAATCGGGAAATATCGTTCAGACGGTCTTCCTTAATATTGGTCTTTGCCTCGAACATGTCTTTCAGAATCACCTGAACACTTGCCAATGGTGCATTGCCACAACGCTCACCCAGACCATTCACGGTAACGTGAAGACCCTTGGCGCCGCTCAATACGGCAGCCAGCGAGTTGCTCACAGCCAGATCGTAGTCGTTATGGGCATGGAAGTCGAAGTGAGAATTCGGATAACGGCGCACCATCTGGCGCATATACTCCACACACTGCAATGGGTTCAGAATACCCAACGTATCAGGAAGAAGGAAGCGCTTGATAGGCAGTTTTACCAACTCATCCATCATCATGAAGAGATAGTCACGACTGTCACGCATACCGCTCGACCAGTCCTCCAAATAGAGATTCACGGTGAATCCCTTGCTCAAAGCATAGTCGATGGTCTGCTTAATATGAGCGAGATGCTCCTCAGGCGACATCTTGAGTTGCTGGGTGCAGTGCTTGTAGCTACCCTTAGCCAAGAGGTTGATGACATGACCGCCGCATTCAGCAATCCAATCCACACTCTTGTTGTTATCCACGAATCCCAATACCTCAACGGAATCCAGTTTACCTATAGTCTTAGCATAACGGCAAATTCGAGCGACAGCATCCTTTTCACCTTCTGACACACGCGCTGAAGCCACCTCAATACGATCTACATTGATGTCGTGCAACAGCATTCTTGCTATCATCAACTTCTCGTGAGGAAGAAAACTGACACCATTGGTCTGCTCGCCGTCGCGCAGCGTGCAGTCCATGATCTCAATCTCCTTGATGCGGGAATTATCTCTCTTTGCGTTAACGTTCATAATTACTTGTTTTTAGCTTCCCAAGCCTCAACCTTGTCGCGGTTCTGAACGAGGAAGTCTACATCGTCCAAACCATTCTCCAAACAGTGTTTCTTGTAGCCGTTGATTTCGAAGTGCTCGCTCTTGCCGGTAGCAAGATTGGTCACGGTCTGGTTAGGAAGATCTACCTTCACCTCTGTCTTGTGATCCTTGTCGATGCTCTCGAAGAGTTCCTTCAGGAATTCCTCGCTTACTACTACTGGCAATACGAGGTTGTTCAACTCGTTGTTCTTGTGGATATCAGCAAAGAAAGAACTGATGACTACACGGAAGCCTGCACCTGCGATAGCCCAGGCAGCATGCTCACGGGAAGAACCGGAACCGAAGTTCTTGCCAGCTACGAGGATGACACCACTGTAAGATGGGTCGTTCATCACGAAGTCTGGCTTTGGAGTTCCGTCGGCATTGTAGCGCCAGTCGCGGAAGAGGTTGTCGCCCATGCCCTCTTTATCGATGGCCTTGAGGAAACGGGCTGGGATGATCTGGTCTGTATCTACATTCTCCAAAGGAAGAGGAATGCAGCTTGATGTAATTACATTGAATTTCTGTTTCATTTCAATTTAACATTTAACATTGAACACTTAACATTACATAAACTCTCTTGGGTCGGTAATCTTACCTGTAATAGCGGCAGCAGCTGCTACGTATGGACTGGCAAGAATGGTGCGGGAACCTGGTCCCTGACGACCCTCGAAGTTACGGTTGGATGTACTTACAGAGTACTTGCCTGCAGGAATCTTATCATCGTTCATTGCCAGGCAGGCAGAGCATCCAGGCTGACGGATTTCGAAGCCGGCAGCCTCAACAATCTTATCAATTCCCTCTTCACGTATTTGTTTATCAACCAACCATGAACCTGGTACAAGCCAAGCAGTTACACCATCTGCCTTCTTCTTTCCTTTAACAAGAGAAGCGAAAGCACGGAAGTCTTCAATACGACCATTGGTACATGCGCCCAAGAATACATAATCGATAGGATGACCCTCGAGTTTCTCGCCTGGCTGGAAGCCCATGTAGTTGAGGCTCTTCTTGAAACCAGCCTGCTCTTCCTCAGGAATCTCATCGAGAGTTGGGATATTCTCGGTAATGCCGATACCCATACCTGGGTTGGTACCATAGGTGATACGTGGTTCGATATCCTTTGCCTCGAAAGTCAACTCTTTGTCGAAGACTGCATCATCGCCACTCTTCAAGGTTTTCCAGTAAGCCACAGCCTTGTCCCACTCTTCACCCTTAGGTGCATATTCACGACCCTTGATGTACTCGAATGTTGTCTCATCAGGAGCTACGAAACCACCACGGGCACCCATCTCGATAGAGAGGTTACAGAGGGTAAGACGGCCTTCCATAGACATATCCTTCACTACATCGCCACTGTACTCAACGAAGTAACCGGTAGCACCTGAAGTAGTGAGCTGGCTCATCAGATAGAGAGCAACGTCCTTGGCAGTAACGCCCTTGCTGAGCTTACCGTTGATGCTGATACGCATAGACTTTGGCTTGCTCTGGAGAATACATTGTGAAGCCATCACCATCTCGACCTCAGAAGTACCGATACCGAAAGCTACAGCACCCATGGCACCATGGGTAGAAGTATGAGAGTCACCGCAGACGATGGTCATACCTGGAAGAGAAAGACCCTTCTCAGGACCTACTACGTGGATGATACCATTATCCTTTGTGTTCATGGCAAAGTGAGTTACGCCGAAATCAGCGGTATTCTTTGCCAAGGTATCTACCTGCTTCTTTGAGACAGGATCCTCGATTGGTTTATCCTGATCGTGAGTAGGAGTATTGTGGTCAGGCATACAAAAAATCTGGTCTGGACGGAACATCTTGAGTCCGCGTGCTCGCATACCAGCGAATGCCTGAGGTGATGTTACTTCGTGACAGTAGAGACGGTCGATGTAAAGCTGTGTAGGGCCGTCTTCTACAATCTGGACAACGTGCTTGTCCCAAATCTTGTCGAATAATGTATTCATAATATCTTGTTTGTTATATATTTATCTGAATTAATTTTATCTTACCTTGAACTTGTTGATACAATCGATGTAAGCCTCAACAGAAGCCGTAACGATGTCGGTATCTGCACCGAAGCCATAATATACATGACCATCATATTCTACCTGCATGTGAACCTTGCCCACATCATCAGAGCCCTTGTCGATAGCCTGGATGGTGAACTCCTTGAGGTTCATCTCCTTGGTGATGACCTTCTTGAGAGCATTGATAGCAGCATCTACCGGACCATTACCAGATGATGCAGCCTCAAACTTCTGACCTGCAATATCAAGACCGATACTTGCCACGCTCTTCACGCCCTTACCTGTAGTAACCTGCAACCAGTCGAGCTGAACACCATGCTTATCAGCAGAATCAGCACCGGCAAGCATCAAAACATCCTCATCGGTAACTTCCTTCTTCTTATCAGCCAGTTGGAGGAACTTCTTGTAAATCTTGTCGAGCTTCTCCTCATCATTAATCTCTACGCCATTGACATGGAGACGGTACTTCAATGCAGCACGACCAGAACGGGCTGTCAATACGATAGCATTGTCATCCAATCCCACATCCTTAGGATCAATGATTTCGTAAGTCTGAACATTCTTCAAGACACCATCCTGATGGATACCGGAAGAATGAGCAAATGCATTACGACCCACGATAGCCTTGTTTGGCTGGACAGGCATATTCATCAGGCTGCTCACCATGCGTGAGGTAGGAATAATTTTAGTGGTATTGATGTTGGTATCAATATTGATATGCTTGTGACACTTCAGAATCATGGCAATCTCTTCGAGCGAAGTATTACCTGCACGCTCACCGATACCATTGATGGTAACCTCAACCTGGCGTGCACCATTCAAAACACCCTGCAGGGTATTGGCAGTAGCCATACCGAGGTCGTTATGACAGTGGGTAGAAAGGCGTGCCTTGTCAATGCCATCAACATGCTCCATGAGATACTTGATTTTGTCACCATATTCATCAGGCAGACAATAACCTGTAGTATCAGGAATGTTCACTACAGTAGCACCCGCCTTGACAACAGCCTCTACGACACGAGCCAGATACTCATTATCGGTACGGCCTGCATCCTCAGCATAAAACTCTACGTCCTCAACATACTTTTTAGCATACTTGACAGCAGCTACAGCACGTTCGATGATTTCCTCGCGGGTAGAATTGAACTTATACTTGATATGACTGTCGCTGGTACCGATACCGGTATGGATTCTCTTATGCTTGGCATACTGCAAAGCCTCAGCAGCACAATCAATATCTTTTTCTACGGCACGGGTAAGTGCACAAATAGTAGGCCAGGTTACAGCCTTAGAGATTTCTACCACTGAATTGAAGTCGCCCGGACTTGATATAGGAAATCCAGCCTCAATTACATCCACGCCCAACTGCTCCAGTTGCTTTGCCACCTGAATCTTCTCAACTGTGTTCAACTGACATCCCGGAACCTGTTCGCCATCGCGGAGGGTCGTGTCGAAAATGTATAATCTGTCACTCATATCATTAAAATTTTAAATTTACACCTTATTATATATATAAGAGCTACACATTCAGAACGCACTACGTTTATATAGCAATCCGTGCAGAAGCATCAGATAAAGTAAAAAGCCTTCCCCCACTCCATAGACGGAAGTGTAGAAAGGCTTTTAATATCTTAAGCGATGAACTATACGCACACCTTATCACTTCCGCCCACAAACTGCAGTCGAAGTCGAATAATAATGCCTGTAATGTTCAACAATGTTGTTCTCATATCTATCATATTATGTTATATTCTTAAATTCGCATGCAAAGATAACACTTTTATTTGATACTAGCAAACAATTTATAACTTTTTTAATAGAAATGATAACAAATTCCTACAATCTTATTGTTTTTTTACCCAAAAACGTTAATCCTGTGCAAGAATTTGGCGAAAAAGCCAGTTTTTGAGTGAAAAAAATGACAAACTCTAACCTTAGAAAGGCAGATTCTCTGCAGGCGGCGGTGGTAGCGGACTACCATCCTGCCCTCCGCCATTCATCCTTGAGCCTACAATCTCACCACCTTCCTCAACAGGTGCTGCTGCAGCATCCTGCGGATCCTGGAATCGGGTAAATTCTCCACGGAAGTTCAGGAGAACATCTCCAACAGAGCCCTTACGGTGCTTGGCAATGATAATCTGTGCCATACCATGAAGGTCATTACCCTTTTCATCCTGATAGATATGATAATATTCCGGGCGGTGAACGAAAAGCACCATATCGGCATCCTGCTCGATGGCACCGGATTCACGGAGGTCACTCAACTGAGGTCGCTTTCCTTCCAAACCCTCACGGTTCTCTACATTACGGGAGAGCTGCGAAAGAGCAAGCACAGGAATATTCAGCTCTTTGGCAATACCTTTGAGCGAACGGGAGATGGTAGATACCTCCTCCTGACGGCTACCAAACTTCATACCATTGGCATTCATCAGCTGGAGATAGTCGATCATCAACAGTTTAACACCCTTTTCCCTTACCAATCGGCGCGCCTTGGTACGGAGTTCGAAAACAGAAAGACCAGGCGTATCATCAATATAAATAGGTGCACCTGTCAGTTTTCTCAGTTTTTTATCCAACCGCTCCCATTCTGGCTGTTCCAATTGTCCATTCAGTATTTTTTTACCCGAAATCTCGCAAACATTCGAGATGAGTCGGTTCACCAACTGAACGTTATTCATTTCCAGAGAGAAGAATCCGATAGGCACATCATAATCTACCGCCACATTCTTGGCAATACTCAATGCAAAGGAAGTCTTACCCATGGCAGGACGACCGGCGATAATCACAAGGTCGGACGGTTGCCAACCTGATGTCATATCATCCAACCCACGATAACCCGTAGGAATACCGGTAAGACCACCCGAGTTCTGAGCAGCACGCTGCAAGATGGCAACGGCCTCCTTTACAACCGGATCAATCTGTGTATAATCCTGCTTCATATTGTTCTGCGAAAGCTGGAAGAGTTCACCTTCAGCTTTCTGCATCAGTTCATCCACATCCACACCTTCTTCATACGCCATCGTCTCGATGTCGCCGGCATAATGAATCAGCTGGCGCTGCATATATTTCTGCGCCAGGATACGGGCATGCGACTCTACATGGGCAGCCGAAGCCATGCCTGCAGAAATATCCATGAGATATTGTGCTCCTCCCACCTTATCCAGTTCGCCAGTCTTGGCTAACTGATCGGCAAGAGTCATGATATCCACAGGCCGTTCCTCCATGTTCATCACCTGGATAGCCTGATATATTCTCTTATGACGCGGGTCATAAAAAGTATCCGGCTTGAGCAACTCCGACACCACCGAAAAGGCATCAGAATCTATCATCAAGGCACCGAGTACCGCCTGCTCCACATTCACAGCCTGCGGCTGCAAATGGGCGTAGGTTGGATCTATCTGTACCTTATTCTTATTTTTATTATTCTCCGCCATCGTTATTGTTTTTTCCTTTCCTCGAAAACTTTTTTTGTTATAAATTCCAATTCTATAGGCGCAATACCACGATTATCGAGCCAATCTCCCATCTCGAGCAGGCCGAATGCATCTATATCTTCCTTAGGGGAAAAAGCTGCATGACCAGATGCTTCATTCAAAAATCTGATAGCTGCAGTTCCTCCCTTTTTCACGAGAACGCAGAGTCCATAATAGAAAAATTTCATAGACTCCCATCTGTGGTCTTGTGGCTTGGAAACTTTGCTCACCATCGCAGATAACATTTTCATGAACATGCGTTCCTTATCAGCCTTATCCATATCTGTCATGTCAGAATTCAATATTTCCCTGATTTCATTATCATCACTATTTTGCAGATAAGGTTCTATTAAAGCCATTGCATGGTCAATGTTTTTATCGCCTTCCGATTCTGAAAAGAGCAAAGAGAAAGCCAGTCTGCATTCAACCTGTTCTTCCTTAGGATACTGTTCATCCATCTGGAAAGCCCATTCCAAAGCCTCTTTATAATGATGGAGTTTCAATAAGAGATCGGTCTTTTTCAGCTTGAGCTTAAACTGCTTACTCTCATCTGATTCTTCTTTAATCAAGCAATTCAATGTTATTAAAGCCGCCGGGTCTTTTATTTCTTCTTCTATTTCTAATTTCAACTCCGTGGCAGCCTTATAAGTTGGGCTTGTTTTCTTAATCACATAGAGATGTTCAAGCGCTTCATCATATTTTTCCTCCGATTTGTATGCCAATGCAAGCATCATATGCTCTTCGTCGGTATATTTTTCCAGATTACGCAAAATCTTGCTAACAAAGGCATAGTCACCTCTTTTAGCAGAGAAACGGGCCAGCGACAGGCGATACTTGTCATATTCCGGTTTGGCAAACAGTCCCGTAGTAAAGAAAGGAATTTCCTTCTGCACTTCGAAAGGATTATCAAATGCCTTCCTCATTGGAGAGAGAGTATAGAAGCGGTAGAGGTCCTGCACATAGCGATGACGAACCCTGATTGCACGTTTCTTCTTTTCCTCTTCAGAGAGATTCTCTTCATGTTCCATTACCGAATCAAGCAGTGTGACATTTTCAGAATCCTTTGCTTCTGTAGAATCAGTCTCATCCTCTACTGGCTCTTCGGTATTCTGCTCTTTTTCCACCTCATCTTCTTCGTCATAAAAAACAGGACCAGACACCATATTTTCCGGAGCAACATCCAATGATTCAATAAATTCCTTAGATGCATTATTCAATGAAAGAATGATGCTATACAGATCGGTATCACACATAGAGGCACCTCTCAAGAGATTGTTGATGAAATTGCGATGCTGTTTCATCGTAGCCCGAACATTCTTGAGCGTAGAATTACGGACATAGAAAGGAACAAACCAATTATAGAGTGAATGGAAATGACCGAAGCTCTTCTGGTTGGCAAACTGATGATAATAGACATCAACTCCTATATCTTCTGAATTCAACATATAGTCGAAGGCTCCCTTAAGGGCATCATCAGGATTCTCCCCATCTGCAGAGAAGCAATTAAGTCCCAATTCACCCGTTTGGTCTATCTTTTCGGCCAAATCCTGAGTAAAAGAAGTGAGCATGGTCTTCACCACGGAATGCATCATCTCCTTGCTATCCTTTTTACTTGTAAGACATAGACGCATCTGGCGTTGGAGATCAACACAGGCTGCCAAAAATTCATCATTCATGATCAAACCAGCAGCAGAATCCCAATATTTCTGTTTTTCACCCGAATTGGTTATTGCAGAGAAAACAAAACCCACCAAAGCTCGCTGGCGAACACTGCAAGTACTGTCGTCAGACTTGATTAAGCGCATCAAGACTGCAAGTCTAGGGGCATCCATGAATACAGAGCATGACAATGAAACAGCCGAAACTATCATATTGATGGTGTATGGATCTACCAAATCGGAAGCGATGATATCAAGAATATCCTTGACAAAAGCATCATTCCATTCATCAGTTGTCAAAATATAAGAAAACACCATATTGCGATAGGCATTAAGCTGCTCTTGTATCTTTTGTCTTTCCTCATCTATCTGTTCTTCAGACAAGTCTACCCTCAAATTTAGCATAGCTTCATCTGTAGCAAATTTCTCAAAGGTTTCCTGTACCTCATCAAAACTTGTCAGATTCTGAGCTCTTTTGCGAAGTGCAACAAATGTAGACTCATTAGCCAAAATCCATTCGTGGCGCATTTTACTATAGAGCTTGTCTATATCCATATCCAAATCTGAAGTAAGATCATAAAGTTCCCGATGTTTGAGTTTGCCATCTATATAATCATGATATAAAGCATCATATCTTTGTTCTATTTCCGCTATTCCAGGCAGACATGGCTCCAAACCCACTTCCTGGTCAATTATCTTGCGAATTGCCTCTATTCTGGATATCATAGTGACATTTTCATGCGAAAACTTTGTCCAGCTAAAATCTTCTCTTTTCATAAGCCGCTTATTTTTGTGCTACAGCCAGGTCACGACGTCTTGGTTCCATAGCATGTTCATATTTAAGTTTTGGAAGATTACTGATGGTTTTAGCATCGGCACCCGTATACTTTGTGATGATACTTGCATAATGCTGTACCCCACGACTGTTTATGCTATCAACAGCAATATTATACGCCTTGATAAACTTGGCAACTTGGTCTTTACGGCGCGGCTCTGAAAGTATTTTCTTGCGGAAAGCCACAACACCCAACTGCAAGTTCTTATCTCTGCTGTCAAAGAGTTTTACATGCTGTTCAAGTCGGGCTTTGGTAGCTTGAGGTTCTGGCAGCAACATGGCATCCATCTCGTTGTTAAGCAACATACGCAGACGGATGTTCAAATCGTTGATTTGAACCTTATAAGCATCATATTTAGGCTTACCGCTATCGATTGCTAAAGTAGCCAGATAATCAGTTGCAGAGTAGCGGGTCATTGCCACCATCTTATCTGACAGTTGTTTCAGTTCGGATATACGCGAACGCTTATTGGTGATAAACTGCCAATAAAGATTGGTAGAAATAGGGTACGTCAAAGCAGTACCCCGTTTCTCTATATGATGAGCACGAATCAGATCGGTCACGGCTCCCTCTACGCGCTTGCGCTCGATAGCAGTATCACAATCCATTTGTGCAGTATATCTACGCAAATGTACGTCTACACCTTGCTGCTGGAAGATACTGTCATCACATGCCAGAAAGATTGGCAGGCAGTCCATTGTTGGCATCACCGCTATCTTCAGCGCAGCACGGTCTAGGCTATCCAATCTAGCCTTTTCCTTCTTGCTCAAGCGATGACGTTCTGCTTCCGACTTGCCACATCCTGCAAATCCTATAGTCAGCAAGAGCATCAAGGCTGTAAACGTTTTGAACTTATTCATTATCTATCCTTTAATCATTTGTTATTCTACATAGAGAACCAATCCCTTCAAATATTCACCTTCCGGATGATAAATATTGATAGGATGGTCGGCAGGCTGGTGCAACTGGTGCAAGATGCGAACCTTTCTTCCAGCCTGCGCTGCAGCAGTAAACACAGCATTGCGGAACTGATCCTTCGTAACCACCTGAGAGCAACTGAAGGTAAAAAGGATGCCGCCCTTCTTAATACGCTGCAAGCCCTTTACGTTCAGGCGGGTATAGCCCTTCAACGCATTGCGTAAAGCCGCACGGTGCTTGGCAAAAGCAGGAGGATCAAGAACTATCAGATCATACTGCTGGTCATGTTCATCAAGATACTTGAAGGCATCTTCGCAGATAGCCTCATGGCGTGCATCTTCAGGGAAATTGAGCGCAATATTCTCATTGGTCAATTCTATCGCCTTGGCACTGCTGTCTACGGAGTGAACAGCCTTAGCCTCGCCTCTCATCGCATAAACAGAAAAACCGCCGGTATAGCAGAACATGTTGAGCACGCTCTTACCCTTGGCATAATGCTCGAGCAGCGAACGGTTCTCACGCTGATCTACGAAGAAACCCGTTTTCTGACCACGCAACCAGTCGATATGGAATTTCAGTCCATTCTCTACAGCAACATCGTCAGCATCACCTCCCAGTATAAAGCCATTTTCCTGTCTGAGGTCAGCCTTATATGGTAAGGTTGTCTCACTCTTATAGTAGATATTCTCCAGTGCTTCGCCCATCACCTTCTTCAAAGCTTTGGCTATCTCCATGCGGCAAACATGCATACCCACACTGTGAGCCTGCATGACAGCAGTAGGACCATAGCAGTCGATAACAAGTCCCGGCAAGTTATCGCCCTCACCATGGACCAAGCGATAAGTAGTATTGGATGAATTACCGGCAATACCCAAAGCGAGTCTCATCTTATATGCCGAATCCAATCTGGCACACCAGTACTCCTCATCAATCTCAATATCTCTAAAAGAAAGAACACGTACAGCGATAGAACCGATCTGATAATGACCTATAGCAATGAATTCACCACTACGGGTAAACACTCTCACAATGTCGCCCTCCTCTATGCCCTCATCCATTGTCTGGATAGCACCCGAGAAGATCCATGGATGAAAACGCTTGAGCGATTCTTCCTTACCTTTCTTTAAATATACGCTTTTATACATATTTATATATGAAGTTTCTTACGATTATCAATTTCTATTCCTTACCACCTTATATCATACCCTGAGTTCATCGAGCTCGTAATCGCCTGTAGCAGACAAACGCTTAAATTCCTCATACAGATTAATGCAGCACCAGGCATCTGTAGCTGCATAGAGAGCCTGCGATTCCTTCAAATCGCTAGCCTCCCAATTGCTCAACCGTTGCGCCTTGCTGATTTTCTGGTGAAACAGGTTAGCATACAGTTTCTGCAGACTCATGTCTGCGATACCAAAGTTCTTAGCAACATCCTGCAACTCGATAAAGTAACCAGCCTTAAAAGCAGCTCGCTTATGGAGCTGCAGCAAGTCATCGTGCCAGGAAAGTCCTACTTTTGGCACGGTGGTATCTTCGAGCAAGCGAATGATGGCAGGAGTCATGCCCGTATGATGCAGGCGGAAGAGATAACATGTATCATGTGTACTCACCTGCAACAACGAAACATGGTAAGCCTGACCACGCTTGAATGATGGGCGCGTTTCAGTATCCACGCCCAGTATATAATGGCTAAGTAGGTCATTAACAGCCGCTTCTGTATCTTCAGGCTTGTCAACGACTACGATTTTGCCAGGAAACAAAGCTCTTGGCAAATTCGTGATTGCCGCCTTGTCGAAACTAGTGAAAATAATCTTCATTATGCTTTTTATTCTTTACAAGTTGCAAAATTAGAAAAAAAAGATGAGAAAAAGAATTGTTTTCTCAATTATTTTCGCTAATTTTGCAGATAAATTATTCAAAAATATATAAAATGGCTAAAAAAAGAACTGAAAAAAAGACCAAAACCTTTAGCGAAGCTATTGGTTTACAGTATATTTTCAACAATACTATCACTGACTTTTTCATAGGATTAGCCTTGGTAGTCATTGCTGTGGTTATCATCATCGCTATGATCTCCTTTCTCAACACAGGAGCCAATGACCAGAGTTTGCTCGAAAATCTGAAGCCGGGCGAATGGACCAACACGGAAAAACAGTTTCAGAACTACTGCGGATCCTGGGGAGCCATTGTATCCTATTGGCTCATTGTCATCAATTTCGGATTTCCAGCCTTCTTGCTCCCATTCTTTGTCATCATGGTGGGATTGCAGATGATGCATGCCTACAAGCTGAACCTGTGGAAATGGTTCTTCTGCATGATTGTGATCATACTATGGATGTCGGTAACCTTTGCCAAGTTCATCGCACCTATCATGCCAAGCCTCATCTTCAATCCGGGCGGAAAGCACGGACTCTTTGTCGTGCAGAATCTGGAGAACATCATGGGTCCTCCAGGACTTACTGCCATTCTTTTCTTCGTGGCGGTAGCATTCCTCACCTATCTCACCACTGAAACTATTACGGTTATCAGAAAAGCACTCAACCCTATCGGTTATATATCAAATAAGGTGAAATTTGAGATTACTAACCATGGAAAGAACAGGAAAGATACGGAAGCTATCGACGAGGTATACGCCAACGCAGCATATGGTCCTGGCACAGAGGATGAGAAAGAAGAATATAAGGAAGAAGAACCTGCCAAAGTCATCGACCTGAATCTGGATCCGGACCAGACTTTCGCAAACCCGGACACACCTTCTACGTCTGTTGAGTCAGAGGCAGACGGACAGGAAGCTACAGGAACAGAAGGTGATACAGACAAAGATGAAACCATCGCTATAGCCAACGGCACGCAGAACGAGAATATGTCATTCATTGCACGTCAGCGCGAACTCCGTACAAAACGGGCTGAACAGGAAGCATTGGAAAAGCAAGCTGCCGAGGCTGCTGCAGCTTCTGAGCATATAGGTATGGACATCTCTGTAGCCACAGCCGACGAGAAGGCTACAGGCAACACCTTGAGCAATGCAGAAGTACTGAATACTCCGATCAATCCGAAGGAGCCGTTCACCAGATATAAATATCCGGTACTCAACCTTCTGAAGAAGTATGAGGATGACGGCGTATCCATCGATGAGGAAGAGCAGCGCGCCAACAAAAACCGCATCATCGAGGTGCTGGGCAACTTTGGCGTACAGATCAAAACCATCCGTGCTACGGTTGGTCCTACCATCACACTCTACGAAATCCAGCCTGCAGAAGGCGTACGTATCTCTAAGATCAAGAATCTGGAAGATGACATCGCCTTGAGTCTGGCAGCTCTCGGCATCCGTATCATCGCTCCTATCCCAGGTAAGGGAACCATCGGTATTGAGGTACCTAACGCAAAGGCGAACATCGTTAGTATGGAAAGTACTTTAAACTCAAAGAAATTCCAGGAAACCAAGATGGAGTTACCTATCGCTTTGGGTAAGACCATTACCAACGAAGTGTTTATGGTTGATTTGGCAAAGATTCCTCACCTGCTTGTTGCGGGTGCTACCGGACAGGGTAAATCTGTAGGTTTGAATGCCATCATCACTTCTTTATTATACAAGAAACATCCAAACGAACTCAAACTGGTTCTCATCGACCCTAAGAAAGTGGAGTTTAGCGTCTACTCCCGTATTGCCAATAAGTTTATGGCTGCGGTTCCTGATGAGGAAGAACCTATCATAACCGACGTAACCAAGGTGGTTAGAACCCTGAACAGTCTGTGTGTACTGATGGATAGCCGTTACGACTTGCTCAAAAAGGCAGGAGCACGTAACATCAAAGAATACAACCAGAAGTATATCAACCACAAGTTGAAGTTGACAGATGGACATGAGTATATGCCATACATCGTGGTGATTATAGATGAGTTCGGTGATCTGATCATGACAGCCGGCAAAGAAGTAGAACTTCCTATTGCCCGTATCGCCCAGCTGGCACGTGCCGTGGGTATCCACATGATTATTGCCACCCAGCGTCCTACGACCAGCATCATCACGGGTAATATCAAGGCTAACTTCCCTGGCCGTATCGCCTTTAAGGTTACATCTGCCATCGACTCAAAGACCATTCTTGACCGTACAGGAGCCAACCAGCTGATTGGTCGTGGTGATATGCTCTACCTCTGCGGCAACGAACCTGTACGTGTGCAGTGTGCCTTTGTTGATACACCTGAAATCGAGCGCATCAACGAGTATATCTGCGAACAGCCTGGCCCTATCGAACCTATGGAGTTGCCAGAACCAGCTAATGATGAAGGAAGCGCAGGTGGAAGCGGCAGCATCAGTGCCCGCGAACTGGATCCGTTCTTCGAAGAGGCAGCCCATGCGATTGTTCTTTCACAGCAGGGTTCTACCAGCATGATCCAGCGCCGGTTCAGTATCGGCTATAACCGTGCAGGACGATTAATGGACCAGATGGAAGCTGCAGGCATCGTAGGTGCAGCACAGGGCAGCAAGCCTCGTGAGGTACTGATACAGGATGAAAACCAGCTTAATAATCTGTTAATGGCACTTCGAAACTCTTAATTTTAGTAAATAACTAAGGGTATGAAAGAAGATAATATTGGAAAAGGTTAAATTATTAAACCCTGAAGCCGTGAAAACGTCTAAGAGAGAAAAGACGTTTTTACGGCTTTATGATAGAGTATGAAATTTTAGAAGATATAACATAGAATTTTAAAAGAAAGGAAAAGATAAAAATGAAAAAGATTTTAGCATTGGCTTTCGTTGCAATGATGAGCATCGGAGCCATGGCGCAGACTGCGCAACAGGTACTTGATAAGACCGCTGCCGTTATTGGCAACAAAGGTGGAGCTAGCGCCAACTTCAAGATGAGCAGCTCTAAGTATGGATCAGCAAGCGGCAGTATTGCCATCAAAGGCAACAAGTTTAACGCCCGTACCCCGCAAGCCATCGTCTGGTTCAACGGCAAGACCCAGTGGACTTATCTAAAGAAAACTAACGAGGTGAATGTCAGCAACCCTACACAGGCTCAGCAGATGTCCATGAACCCTTATACCTTTATTAATATATATAAGACTGGTTATAAGTCAACGCTCAAGACAGCAGGCAGTAACTATGTAGTACATCTCGTTGCCAATAACCAGAAACGTTCTGTAGCCGAAATGTATATCACCATCAACAAAAAGACACATATTCCATCAGTTGTCAAGATGCGACAGGGCAATACCTGGAGTACCATCACGGTAAGTAACTTCAGAGCCAAGAGCGTTTCTAACAGCACATTCAATTTCAACAGCAAGGAATGTCCAGGAGCTGAAGTCATCGACCTGAGATAATCGCCTGAAATATCGTATAAAGTTTATTTTCAAATAAGATTCCCCGCCACAACCCTCCGGTAGCGTGACGGGGAATTACTTTTTCCAAAAGGGTTTTAGTATCAATAATTTCCAAAAGCGAATCATAGGATCTACCTTTTTGCACAACAAATCTTAAAACAACTATGCAATTGTAAAATATTCAAAAATACTTTGGAATTTTTGCAAAAATATTTGGCGGATACAAAAGAATTGCTTATCTTTGCAACAACAAATTATAACAACAAGTAATTATGAAGCAGACAGAAGCCTATCAAAGACTCGTGGAGAAAGGTATCCGACCATCACTCCAGCGTATTGCCATCATGGATTGGCTTATTAATCATCCCACTCATCCAACTATCGAGGATGTGTACAAAGGATTAGCTGAAAGTATCCCAACATTGAGCAAGACAACCGTTTACAATACACTCAGAATGTTGAGTGAGCACAATGCGGCTCAAATGATCACAATCGATGAACATCGCGTGTGTTATGATGGAAATATTAAAAGCCACGTTCACTTCTATTGCAGAAATTGTGGCAAGGTAATTGACTTTTTCGGCGAACCTGCTCCAACAGTGGAACCAGGAAAGGAAATTGAAGGAAACATCGTATTGGAAGAACAGCTCTACTACAGAGGAATCTGTACAGAATGCGCTAAAAAAAGCGTAAAGTCACCTCTCACAGAGACTGTTCACTAATTCAAAAGACAATAATTATACAACAACTTTAAAACAAAAGCATTATGAAGAAAAAGTTTATTTGCACCGTTTGCGGTTACATTTACGAAGGTACAGAAGCACCTGAGAAGTGCCCTATCTGCAAGGCTCCAGCCAGCAAGTTCAAAGAGATGGAAGATGCAGTAGATGACGATATGACATTTGCTACCGTTCACGTTCTCGGTCAGGCATTTAAGGATAGCGTTAATGAAGACGTTATCAAGGGTTTGAAGGACCATTTCAATGGTGAGTGTGGCGAGGTAGGTATGTATCTTGCTATGGCACGCCAGGCAGATCGTGAAGGCTATCCTGAAATTGCAGAGGCTTACAAACGTTATGCCTATGAGGAGGCTGATCACGCTTCTCGTTTTGCAGAACTTCTCGGTGAGGTTTTGGGTGATACCAAGAGCAATCTCGAGGCTCGTATTGCAGCAGAGAAGGGTGCTTGTGAGGATAAGTTCCGCATTGCCAAGCTTGCTAAGGAGCAGGGTTCAGATGCTATCCACGATACCGTTCATGAGATGGCTAAGGATGAAGCCCGCCACTGTGCAGGTTTTGCAGGTCTCTACAAGAGATACTTCAAGTAATTGATTTTAAAAGACGTAACTTTAAAAATTATAATACTATTTAGTATTGTAAGTCAAGAAAACAGGAAAGCCGATTCTTGTATAGTAATATACTTGAATCGGCTTTCTTTATGTGATGATAAATATTGTTACTTTGTTTCAGGAACCAGGAACTTGTCTCCTGTTTGCTTAATAAGTTCCTTGGCATATTTCTCAGGATACCCAGGACGAACTGGGGTTGCACCTAATCCATAAGGAGTCTTCTCGAAACTGCCATCTTTTTTGGTTGGCTTGATAATCATGTCATTATACTTCACTACCATAAACTGGAAGAGCTGTTGCCAACGCGCCAACATCTGCTGTGCCTTCTCAATACCATAATTATTGAGATACTTGACAGCAGCCTGTGGATCCTGTGCATACAGTTCCTGAGCCTTAGCCTCAACACCTGGCTGTGCAGCAAAATAGCTGTTATCCAGACTATCACGAACCTCCTTCAAAGTTGGGAACATCTGGCTGTAACGAGGATAAACCATATTGCTGGTCATATTGCACACCCAGTAAGCATTCTTGAAACTGAAATTCACTGCATCTGCTCCCGGTGTGTTATAACACTCAGGACGAACTGTAGAAGAACAGTAGATTGGTGTGAACGCTACCATATTGGCATCATCATTACCAAACCAAAGAACACCGCCAATCTCTCTAGGCATCCATGAACGCATCTGGCTAACAAAAACAAAACCACTCTGCTGGGTGCTGACCGGTCGTTCGTTGAAGCACTGCTTTCCATCCACCTTAAACATCAATGGAGTTGGCCTGTAAGGCATCTGCCAGATACCACCCCCGATATCAGTGCCATCAGCAACAGAAAGAGGTGTACCCTCATAATGGTCACGCATGCAAGCCTCAACATCAGCAACACTCACCTTCTTGTTTGGAACCACCCAGAGAGGCATATCCTTCGCATTAGGATCCTTGCCCAAAGCCCAATCAAGATAAGGACTCATATCATAGAAATGATTCAAAAGAGCCCAAGCACGAGCATCGCAGAAACGACGTCCTGAGAAATCAGGCTTAGCATATGCCATTTTCCATGAGAAATCAGCATCCTTGCCCTGATACCATCCCTTACTACGAGCAAAAGAAACGACATCCTTGGCATACATCACGTTTTTCTTGTCCTTCATATTGAACTTGCCGATGCGACTCTGGTTAGCATGTGCACAAACTGCATTATCAGGAATACGGAGAGCTACCCAAACCACGCCCTTAGAACCTGGTCCCTTGCCCATCATCTCCATAATCCAAGCTTCGTTCGGATCACAGATGGTAAAGGTCTCGCCTTCTGAATTATAGCCGTAAGTATTGGCGATGGTTGTCATCACTTTGATAGCCTCACGGGCAGTCTTACTACGCTGCAGGGCAACATAAATGAGTGAACCATAGTCCATGATACCTGTAGAATCAGCCATCTCCTCACGTCCACCATAAGTAGTTTCACCGATGGTGACCTGCCATTCATTGATATTGCCAATCACATTATAAGTCTCGGCAGCCTCCGGAATCTCACCATGATATTTATTGGTATCCCAATCGTAAATCTTACGCATCTCGCCCTTAGCATGCTTACCGGCAGGAAAATGACAGAGATTTTGGAACATACCATAGTCATCAGCACTATATGAACACATCACAGATCCATCAACCGATGCTTTTTTCCCTACTATAAAGTTGGTACATGCCTCAGCCTCAGAGACACTGCCCAACATAGCCACAGCCATCAAGGCAGAAGCAAAAATCTTATTCATAAAATATACCTTAATTTATATATACAAAAAGAGAAGAGCATTTGAATTCTTCACTCTTCCCTCTTCATTCTTCACTTATTCGCAAGCCTTGAAACTCATATCCAAGCCCTTCACACTATGTGTCAAGGCACCAACTGAGATGAAATCAACTCCCTGCTCTGCATAATCGCGGATGGTATCGTAAGTGATACCGCCAGAAGACTCAGTCTCATACTTACCTGCGATGATGTCTACTGCCTTCTTAGTATCAGGCACAGAGAAGTTATCGAGCATGATACGATTTACACCACCATGCTTCAATACCTGGTCAAGTTCATCGAAACTGCGAACCTCGATTTCAATCTTTAGGTCGAGGCCCTTCTCCTTCAGATAAGCATGGCAACGGTCGATTGCGTTATCGATACCACCAGCAAAATCGATATGGTTATCTTTCAAGAGAATCATATCAAAAAGACCAATGCGATGGTTCATACCACCACCAATCTTCACAGCCTGCTTCTCCAACATACGGAGACCTGGAGTAGTCTTACGGGTGTCAAGGATATGAGTCTTTGTACCCTCAAGACGCTTTACATACTTAGCAGTCATGGTAGCAATGCCACTCATACGCTGCATGATATTGAGCATCAAACGCTCTGTCTGGAGCAAAGAACGGGTCTTACCCTCTACAATCATTGCAATGTCACCCTTCTTAACATGGGTTCCATCCTGAAGCAACACTTCTACCTTCATGGTAGGATCGAAACGGGCAAATACCTTCTTTGCCATTTCAACACCTGCCAACACACCACCTTCCTTGATAAGCAAGTGGCTCTTACCCATGGCGTCTTCTGGGATACAACACAAAGTTGTGTGGTCGCCATCACCGATATCCTCAGCAAATGCCAAGTCTATCAACTTGTCTTCTAATTGATCTACGCTTAACATATTATTAATGTTTATGTTTAATGTTTATTGATTACTTTTCCGTTCCACAGGGCACGAAGGATGCCTTCCTCATCGCGTTCCACCCGGATTTCGCCGCCTAACCATTCGGTCATCGGCAACTCCTCGCGAAACTCGAAGTAGTTCACCACCCTGCCCTCTTGTATTTCTACCACAGCCTGCTGCAATATCGAGCCATCCGGCAATATCACCAGATGGGCTCCGCATCTCCTCATTTCAGCCATATCTTAAACATCCAGACTAATTACTCGTCATCTGAATAGGTTTATCAGGCATAGAAACCGGTGCACTGGTCGGAGGCGCCAAAGCTCCATCCGGACGCGCTGGAACACTCGGACCTGGTATACGGGTCTTACGAGCAGTATCTACTTTTGCCGAATCAGAAGATGCTGCAGAAGAAGAAACCGGTGCCACCTTTTTAGGATGCATACGGATGAGACGAATCTTATTGACAAACATCAGTTTAAGAGTCGTCAAAGAACCGGCATCAGAACTGAAGCCACCCTCATTCAACATAAAGTACCCCTTTATACATTTGATTCCAAGGCTATCATTATCAGCGAGTTCTACACTATAGTGCTGAGCACTCTGAATATGAATTACAGTCTGTGCCACACTATCGTTCTTGAACTGAACAGCCAGCAAAGCGATACCATCACGCATACCATCCTGGAAGATAAACTGCGATTCGAAATCAAGACGGAACCGGTCACCCTTATGGAAAGCAGTATCAGCTTCAATTTTAAAACTGCGACTGTTGAAGCCCTCATCAGGCGAGAATACCATCGAAGTAGCATCCTTCCAGATATTGGCAGTATCGCCAACAGCAGTAAGATTGTCAAAATCACTATTTCCTGTACTGTTTCCACCCAATGCAACCACCTCTTTATCCAATCTTTCAGCCAAATCCTTATACACATCATGCAGCAATTCTGTATGGCGCATATAATAAACCATCGAACTGTCGAAGTCTGCCGAGGTGACATCATGTTTCTTCAGTACAGCCTCGCGATAAGCCAGACTATTCTTCTCACTACCACCGTCTTCGTTCTGCGCCATAGCAAGAGCGATGTGATAATCGAAGAGAATATCCGTCATCTTTCCTTTAGAGAGCACATCTCTTGGCAGCGAAGGCTTGCAAGAAGCGAAGGCTGCACAAAAGGTTACTATCCAACAGAGATAAAGAAAAGCTTTCTTCATGATTACTTGTCCTCCTTATTTTCTTGAGATTGAGACTTTATCTTTTCTTCAGCAGTTTCAATAAAAGAAGAATCTTTAACCTTCTTCTCCTTATCACCACCTCCGAGAGCTTCCAGTTCTTTTCTACAGAAAAGCAAGAGAGAAATGATGCCGACTGATACACAGGAATCTGCAAAATTGAATACAGGATCGAAGAATGTACCATGCTGTCCACCCCAGAAAGGGAACCATTCAGGCCATGTATATGTGAAGAACGGAAAGCGGAACATATCAACCACCTTGCCCATGAGCACGGGTGCATACCCCTCGCCGAAAGGCACAAGATAAGATACATAATAAGGTGAAGCACCGGTAAAGATAAGTCCGTAGAAGATGGAATCAATCATATTGCCGATTGCACCCGTCAGAACCAGCGCCACCAAAATGATGTATAACAAGCGATAGGTACCACGCTTAATGATGCGATGCAGATAAATGCTCAACACACAGATGGCTACCAGGCGCAACAGACTTAGCCAGAACTTGCCGATAAACGACATACCCCAAGCCATTCCGTTGTTCTCTACAAATTCGATATAAAACCAATCAGTAACACGAACAGACTCGCCAAGGCAAAAATGGGTCTTGATGTACACCTTGATAATCTGATCGATAACAAGAAGCACAACCACCATTGCCGTGACGAGCCATCCGTATTTAATTTTACTTGTTTTCTCCATTTATTACTTTTTTCTAGCCTCCTTAGAAGCTACACTCAAAGTGGCATGAGGTACAGCACGCAAACGCTCCTTAGGAATCAACTCACCTGTTTCGCGGTCAATACCATAGGTCTTGTTCTGGATACGAACCAAAGCTGCTTCCAATCCCTTGATGAACTTCTGCTGACGCTGGGCCATCTGGATGATTTCTTCCTTGCTTTGTGCTTCACTACCCTCCTCAAGAGCCTTGTAGGTTGGTGATGTATCTACCACATCATTACTGTCTGAGTGGTTCAGCTGAGCCATGCAATCATGATAAGTCTGCTTTGCCACCTTCAATTTCTCATCAATAATAGCGCGGAACTCCTCGAGCTCCTGATCGCTATAACGTAGTTTTTCGTTAGCCATAGATGTTATCTATTATGTTATTTGTTAATGTTTTTAGGAAATAAGGGCTAGAAAGTTAGAAGCAAGCAGTTTGGAAATGCTCCTAACTTCTAACTCCTAACTCCTAACTATTTAATTCTTCTCTACGAGAATGTTCAACTTAAAGTCATCAAACTCGGTCTCAACACCTGCGTTGTCACCGATTTCGATGCTGTCTGCTAATACCTGACCCTTGATGTAGTCGGCGAATGACTCGATGGCTGCGTTGGTCTCCTCATTAGGAGCCACAGTTACGTTGATGCGGTCGGTAATCTCCAGACCTGTCTCCTTGCGGAGGTTCTGGATACGGTTGATCAACTCACGAGCCATACCCTCCTTCTTCAATTCTGGGGTCAACTCTACCTCAAGCGCTACGGTCAGATTGCCCTCGTTAGATACGAGCCATCCTGGAATATCCTCAGAGATAATCTCCACGTCGGCTACCTCTACCACGGCTTCCTGTCCGTCGATATTCAATGTGATGTTGCCTGCCTTCTCAAAAGCTGCAATCTGGTCCTGATCGAGCGCTGACATCTGGGCAGCAACACCCTTCATCAGCTTGCCGAACTTCTTACCCATCACTCTAAAGTTACACTTCACCTTCTTTACGAGAATACCCTGACCCTCAATGAAGTTAACCTCCTTCACGTTCACCTCGTTCTTCAACAGTCCTGCTACTGCCTCGATGTGTGCCTTCTGTACATCATCTACTGCAGGAATCATGATCTGCTGGAGTGGCTGACGCACCTTGATGTTCACCTTGCGGCGCAAAGCCAATACCATAGAAGTAATCTTCTGGGCGATGGCCATACGCTCCTCCAGGTCGGCATCGATAGCAGCCTCATCAGCTACAGGGAACTTATCGAGATGTACGCTCTCCAACTCGCCGCCCAAGTCGTGATACAACTCGTCTGCATAGAATGGAGCGAATGGTGCCAGCAGCTTAGCCACTGTCATCAGGCAGGTATAGAGAGTCTGGTAAGCACTCAGCTTATCCTCGCTCATCTCCTTACCCCAGAAACGTTTACGGTTCAGACGAACGTACCAGTTAGAGAGGTCATCGTTGACGAAAGCATCGATGAGACGGCCTGCGCGGGTTGGATCATAGCCAGCCAACTCTCTGTCAACGCCCTTGATGAGGGTATTGAGTGAAGAGAGAATCCAGCGGTCAATCTCTGGGCGCTTCTCGAATGGCACCTGAGCAGTCTCTGCATCGAAACTATCTACATTAGCATAGAGGGCGAAGAAGCTGTAGGTATTATATAAGGTACCGAAGAACTTACGACGGGTCTCGTCCACACCATTAGGGTCGAACTTGAGGTTGTCCCAAGGCTCGCTGTTGGTCATCATATAGAAACGAACAGGATCGGCACCATACTTGTCAATCATCTCGAATGGGTTAGTCACGTTACCCACGTGCTTACTCATCTTGTTACCCTTGGCATCGAGAACGAGACCAGAAGAGATTACGTTCTTGAAGGCTACGCTATCGAATACCATGGTAGCGATGGCGTGCAGAGTGAAGAACCATCCACGGGTCTGATCCACGCCCTCATTGATGAAGTCGGCTGGATAGAACTTAGGAGGAATAGCATATCCCTCGTAGGTGCTGTGGATGAGTGCATCGCGGTCTGCCTCTGTGCCACGGGCCATCTCACCCTCGAATGGGTAGTGGAGCTGGGCGTAAGGCATTGAACCTGAATCGAACCAAACGTCGATGAGGTCGCTCTCACGATACATTGGCTTGCCCTCCTCGTTAACCAATACAATCTTGTCAACGTATGGACGGTGGAGGTCAATCTTATCATAGTTCTCCTGACTATAGTCGCCAGGAACGAAACCATTCTCCTTCAATGGGTTGCTCTGCATGATACCGGCAGCCACAGACTTCTCGATTTCAGCATAGAGTTCCTCAAGGCTGCCGATGCACTTCTCGCCACGGTTCTCGTCACGCCAGATTGGCAATGGAGTACCCCAGAAGCGGGAACGTGAAAGGTTCCAGTCGTTCAGGTTCTCGAGCCAGTTGCCGAAACGGCCTGTACCGGTGCTCTCAGGCTGCCAGTTGATGGTCTTGTTGAGTTCTACCATGCGCTCCTTGCGGGCTGTATCCTTGATAAACCAGCTATCCAATGGATAATAGAGGATAGGCTTGTCGGTACGCCAACAGTGAGGATAGTTGTGCACGTGCTTCTCGCTCTTGAAAGCCTTGCCCTCCTGCTTCAACTCGTAGCAGAGTACGATGTTCAGGTCTTCAGCCTTATCAGAAGCCTTCTTGTCCCAGACGCCATCCACATTAAACTGTGGGTCGTAGGCATTCTTCACGTAGCCGCCTGCGTGATGAGCATATGCCTCCTTGTTGACGCAAGCGTTCACGAAGTTGGCATCGAGGTCTTCGATGAGATAGAACTTACCCTGGAGGTCAACCATTGGGCGGGTCTCGCCCTTCTTATTAATAAGGTAGAGAGCTGGGATGTTGGCATCCTTAGCCACCTTGGCATCATCGGCACCGAATGTAGGAGCGATGTGAACGATACCTGTACCGTCATCGGTAGTAACGTAGTCGCCGAGGATTACGCGGAAAGCCTCACTCTCCATCTCGACGAACTGATCGCGACCATCCTCAGAAGCGAACACCTTCTCAGGATGAGCAGCAGCATATTCTGTTACGAAAGCCGGTGCGAAGAGATCAACCTTCTCGCATGGCTTTACCCATGGCAGGAGCTGCTCGTAGTGCATGCCTTCGAGGTCGGTACCCTTCATGTGGTCGACAATGCGCCAAGGGCACTGCTTCTTCTCCTTGTCGAATGGCAGGAGATCGCCTTCCTTGCACTCCTGGTCTGCCTTCAGATATGAACCAACCAGAGCCTCAGCCATCACGAGTGTCATAGGCTCGCCATTGTAGAGGTTGTAGGTCTCGATGGCCACATAGTCAATCTTAGGACCCACACAGAGAGCCACGTTTGATGGCAGAGTCCAAGGTGTAGTGGTCCATGCGATGAAGTATGGCTTGCCCCACTTGGTCCACTCAGCCTTAGGATCCTTGATGAGGAACTGGGCTGTGGTGGTGAGGTCCTTAACATCGCGATAGCAGCCAGGCTGGTTCAACTCGTGAGAGCTCAAGCCTGTACCTGCACCTGGAGAGTATGGCTGGATGGTGTAACCCTTGTAGAGCAGCCCCTTGTTGTAGAGCTGCTTGAGGAGCCACCAGAGAGTCTCGATGTACTTGTTATCGTATGTGATATAAGGATGATCAAGATCTACGAAGTAACCCATCTTCTCGGTCAACTCGCGCCACTCAGCGGTGAACTTCATCACGTTCTCGCGGCACTTGTGGTTGTAATCCTCTGTAGAGATATACTTCTCTGAAGCCTTGTTGTCAATATCCTTCTTGGTGATGCCGAGTTCCTTCTCGACACCGAGTTCAACAGGGAGTCCGTGGGTATCCCATCCCGCCTTGCGGTGAACCTGGAACCCCTTCATGGTCTTGTATCTGTTGAATGTATCCTTGATACTACGTGCCAACACGTGGTGAATACCCGGGTGGCCATTAGCTGATGGAGGTCCCTCGAAGAAGATAAACTGAGGGCAGCCTTCACGCTCGTCGATAGACTTGTGGAAGATATCATTCTTCTCCCACGCTGCGAGTACGTCATTGTTGGTCTGTGTAAGATTCAGACCATTATGCTCGGCAAATTTCTTAGCCATATTATCTATTTATTTTTTATATTGTTTTTACTTTTGGGCGCAAAGTTACAAAAAAAAAAGGTTTTACCCAAAATCTTTAATATATTTTCTACTTATATATACAAAAAAGACTCCTAAATGGCTGAAAATTTGTTCTATTCAAGCCATTTAGGAGTACTTAAACCTAAAATAAATGAAATATGATAAACTAAATGTTTCTAAAAGTAATGGCGGCTAACCATTGGCTACTTGATAACAAACTTCTTGCCATTGCAGATGTACATACCTGGAGCCAGAACGTATTCTGCATCAGAAACCTTGTTCACTTCGGCAACCTTCTGACCGTTGATAGAGTAAATCTTCAACTTAGCAGGAGCCTTCTTGCTACCTACCTGGCTGATACCTGTTGAGATAGACTCGTTGGTCTTACCGTCACGGTTATAAACTGCACCGTTTTCGAATTTCAAGTCCTTTGTCTGCTGCCCACTGCCGTTGTTGAAGATGATCATAGTAGGAGCAGTTGTCAAATCGCCATCATACTTCCACATCCAAACATCAAGACCATTCTTCTTCATGTTAGTCTTGGTACAGCTTACACCTGGCCAGTTACCACCGGTAAAGTTGTCTGTACCATTCCAAGCCCAGCAATCTACCTGACTCCAGTCTGAAGGAGCGAGGAAGTAAGCGAAGATACCTGTTGGAGTAGGAATAACTACCTCTTTAATCTTGTTGAAGGTTGCAGAACCAGTCTTGGTTTCGTTATCTGCATTGGTTGCACTCCAAGTTACAGTCTTGCTCTCGCCTTCCATCATGTCAGCACCGAGTGTGAATGTAGCAGCCTTACCAGGGGTAAGAGCCACCTGCTCACCATTACCGATCTTGTACCAACCGCTCTTGGCATTGTTGCTCAATGTGGCTGTTACAGTGACAGTCTTCTCGAAGTCACCACCGTTAGGGCTCAAAGTAACCTTGGCAGCAGTATTGACAGGAGCGTCAATCTTCTGAGCATTTGCACCGCCGTCATACTTCAGGTAGATATCACCTGTGATACCAGAGATTTCACCAGACTGTGCACCGCTATTATTATTCAAGATGATATTGAAGTTATCTACGCCATCAAAAGCGTAAGTCCAGTACTTTTCGCCATTGATTTCTTCAGACTCTGTCATCTTTGTACCAGGCCAATCGCCTGTCAATTTCTTAACAGAAGAACCTTTTGACCAAGCATAGATAAAAGGAGCATTTTCTGCCTGTACGTAAACCATGATAGTAGCATTAGGGTCCACCTTCTTGAAGGTCAAGCTACCGCTCTTTACTTTACCGTCCTGGGCCTCTGCGCTCCACTCAATAGTCTTGGTGTCGCCAAAGTTCATACCTTCGCCTATGGTAAGGTTCTCACTCACACCAGGAGTCAAGTTCACCTTATCCTGACCTTGTATCTGATACCAACCAGACTTAGCGTCTTCAGAGAGAGTAACTGTCAGGTTAATAGTCTCAGTACGGAATGATCCACCTGCCTGTGAGAATAAAACGCTTGCTGGCTGAATAGGGCCCTGCTCGTTCCAAATTGTACCAGCCTCTTCATTACCATCATAAGCCTGACCGTCCAGAGACTTAGCTGTAGTATCGTAGATGAAAGCACCATCCTCACCGATCTTGCCATCCTTCCAGTCCTTTACGAGAACACGGAGCTGACCCTGAGTAGAAGGAGCTTCTACTTCAATAGTAGAACCTGTATATGTCTTACCAGTTACCACGTCGGTATAAGTACCAGCTGGGCAATCTGTGAAGGTAGCACCACCATTGAGGGCTACGAGCGCATAGCAATCCTTAGTAGCACGCTTGAAAGCGATACCATTCTTACCTGTTGCCTTACAACCATCTGTTGTCCACTGACCCTTACGGAGAGCAGGAACAGCCTGACGAATCTTGTTCAAACGGATGAGGTGCTGAGCTACATCGTGATTCAAAGAAGCAGCTACGTTACCTGTAGCCTTATACTCACCGAAGTCTGTTGCTGTTACATCACCTGTGATATAACCACCGAAGTAAGCACGACCAGTTTCTGAAAGAGGACCGTTAGGACCTGGGTCGATTCTTACACCACGACGGAAACCAACCTCAGAACCATAGTAGATACATGGAATACCACGGAAGGTAAACAAGAGAGAGAGGTTCTCAGCCCACTGAGCATCTGTACCACCGAAACGGTTGAGATCGTTAGGGCCTGGACTGTAGTCATGGCTGTCAATATATACTACATTGTATGTAGCGTCATTATAGAGTTCGTCTTCCGCTGAAAGACGGAATGCATCTTTAGCTGTATTGTAGCTATAGTGCATTGGGAAGTCGATGACATTAAAACCACTTGCCTCAGAATAGTCTGGCTCATGCCATGCACCATTGATCATCTTAGCATTTTCGCTCTTCTTGTCACCAAATGTTTCCTTACCGCAGAGTGCCTGAGGACCGATAGGTCCAGAACCCTCTGGCAATACCTGACTGTCCCAGAAGCTTTGGCTTCCATCCCACAGGTTCATCAAAGACTCATCAGACTTCCATGTATAGAAGTAGCAAGAAAGATTGGCCTGACCTCTATAGGTTGCTTCGTGACCACGGGTACAAACCTCACCATACATAAAGAAAGGAGCCTTGTTCAATCGCTTATTCTCGTACTGCTTACCGAGGGCAGCAAACTGTGGAACGAACTGATGGTTGAAAGTGAGTCGTGAGATGTGACCGGAGGTATCGATACGGAAACCATCCACACCCATCTTGATGAACTGACCATAGCAATCTACGAGATACTTAGCTACCTCGTCGTTCTCTGTATTGAGGTCAACACAGTCACCAGCAATCTGACCCCACCAACGGGATGGATCATCCCAACCGAACTGGCCGTAATGGTGCCAGTAGTTGTGAATATCACGGTTCTGACCGTCCATATTCTTCATCATGGTAAGACGACGATGGTATTGATCTTTTGGAAGGATGGTCAGGTAGTCACTACCCAAAGTTTCTGTAGGGGTCATACAAGCATCGATGTAAGCTTGGTTGCGAAGTTGTGTATCACGATCGAACAGCTTGCAGAGCTTCTCCTCACCGAAGTTACCGGTGTGGTTGAGCACTATGTCAAGAATGATCTTGATACCCTTGGCGTGAGCCTTGTCGATGAGTTCCTGGAACATCACGTCACCGCTCTTACCATCACTGCTCTGATAGCGGCAGTCAACATGCTGGAAATCCATAGCATGATAGCCGTGGTAGTCATAACCGGATGCGTTCTGTACGACAGGAGTGATCCAGATGGCAGTGAAACCAAGCGCCTTGATGTAGTCGAGCTTGTCAATCACGCCCTGGAAGTCGCCTCGCCAGCAAGGGTCTTTTGTTTCAATCTGCGCTGCCTGGTTGTCCCAGCAGAGCACATTGTTTTTAGGATCTCCATCGTAAAAACGCGTGGTGATCATGAAGTAAATACTTTCGTCTCGGAAGTCAGTACGATCGTTGGTAAACGTTTCCGTTGCCATCGTCTGCATAGAGACCAACATGAGCATAAGAACCGCCCATAATTTTGCGGCAAGTTTTTTCATAATGAAATTGTTAAGTTTAAAATTGAATAGTTGAATAATTACACCGCAAAATTACGAATTCTTTTATAAATACTATAAAACAATTCACTTTTCTATTGTTTTTCCTGTGCAATCGATTTCGCAACAACAAAGAAAAAGAGGCTGAATTTCACAAAACGGACATTTGCAAAAATCAGCCTCATTCAGAGGATATTATGTACATAAACTGCTAACCCATGGGGACAAACTCACACTACCCGCTTACAGAGCAGGCGAAGTGCTTGTTTAAGTCCTAAAGTAGAGGTAATTTATTTGATAACAAACTTCTTGCCATTGCAGATATACATACCTGGAGCCAGAACGTATTCTGCATCAGAAACCTTGTTTACTTCGGCTACCTTCACACCATTGATAGAGTAAATCTTCAACTTAGCAGGAGCCTTCTTGCTACCTACCTGGTTGATACCTGTTGAGATAGACTCATTGGTCTTACCATCACGGTTATAAACTGCACCGTTTTCGAAAACCAAATCGTTTGTCTGCTGACCACCGCCGTTGTTGAAGATGATATTGGTAGGAGCAGTTGTCAAATCGCCATCATACTTCCACATCCAGACATCCAAACCATTCTTCTTCACACCGATCTTGGTACATGCTACACCAGGCCAACCACCAGCATATTCCACAGGACCATCACTCCAAGCGTAAGCATGAATATTACTCCAGTCTGAAGGAGCGAGGAAGTAAGCGAAGATACCTGTTGGAGTAGGAATAACTACCTCTTTCATCTTGTTGAAGGTTGCAGAACCTGTCTTGGTTTCGTTATCTGCACTGGTTGCACTCCAAGTTACAGTCTTGCTCTCGCCTTCCATCATGTCAGCACCGAGAGTGAAGGTAGCAGCCTTACCAGGAACAAGAGCCACCTGCTCACCATCGCCGATCTTATACCAACCGCTCTTGGCATTGTTGCTGAGGGTTGCTGTTACAGTAATAGTCTTCTGGAAGTCACCACCATTAGGACTCAAAGTAACCTTGGCAGCAGTATTGACAGGAGCGTCAATCTTCTTGGCACTTGTACCACCATCATACTCCAAGTAGATATCACCTGTGATACCTTCAAACTTACCCGACTGAGCACCGTTACCATTATTCAATATGACATTGAAACTCTCAACGTCATCAAAAGAGTAAGTCCAGTATTTAGCACCATCGATTTCCTCTGGGCCGTTCATTACCTTACCAGGCCATGCACCAGTCAAATCCTTGCCGTCAGTACCTGTTGTCCAAGCGTGGATATAAGGAGCTTTTTCTGCCTTTACTGTTACCGTAATAGAAGCATTAGGATCTACCTTGGTATAAGTAACCTTACCTGTCTTCTCCTTGCCCTCAGAGCTTGTTGCACTCCAAGTCACAGTCTTGGTGTCCTTGAAGTTCATGTCTTCACCGATAGTGAAGGTGGCAGCCTCACCAGGAGTCAAATCTACCTTGTCCTGACCCTCTATCTGGTACCAACCAGACTTAGCGTCTTCAGAGAGTGTTGCGGTAACAGTTACCGTATTGGTGCGGAAACTTCCACCAGCTGGAGAAAGAGAAACGCTTACTGGCGGAAGAGGAGCCTCGTCAACCCAAGTTGTACCAGCCTCTTCATTACCATCATAAGTCTGGCCACCCTTATGCTGAGCAGCAGTTTCGTAGATGAAAGCACCATCGTCAATGAGCTTTCCGCCCTTCCAGTCTTTCACGAGAACGCGAACCTGACCCTGATTGTTAGGAGCATCAACGGTGATAGTAGAACCTGTGTAAGTCTTACCTGTTACCAGGTCTGTGTAAGTACCAGCTGGGCAATCTGTGAAAGTAGCACCACCATTGAGGGCTACAAGTGCATAACTGTCCTTATAAGCACGCTTGAAAGCGATACCACCATTGGCCTTACAACCCTCGTCTGTCCACTGACCCTTACGGAGAGCAGGAACAGCCTGACGAATCTTGTTCAGACGGATGAGGTGCTGAGCCAAATCATGATTCAATGAGGCAGCCACATTACCAGAAGCCTTGTATTCACCGAAGTCTGATGCTTCTACATCACCTGTGATATAACCACCGAAGTAAGCACGACCAGTGTTAGAAAGAGGACCATTAGGACCTTTGTCAATCACAGAACCACGACGGAAACCTACCTCAGAACCATAATAGAGACATGGGATTCCACGGAAGGTAAACATCAGAGAGAGATTCTCTGCCCACTGAGCATCACTACCATCGAAACGGATACCATCACTTGGCTGAGGACCGTAGTCATGACTGTCTACATATACCACATTGAAAGTAGCATCATTGTATTTCATATCACCAGACTTAGCCAAGCCGTATGCACTTCCTGCATTAGAGAAGTTGTAGTGCAATGGGAAGTCGATTACATTGAAACCGCTTGACTGAGAATAGTCTGGCTCATGCCATGCACCATTCAGCATAAAGGTATTATTGCTTTCAGGAGAATTCGCATTATCTTTCTCGCAGAGAGGCATCAGCTTAGCATCATAACCTGTACCACTGTCATAGATTTCCTGAGTGTCCCAGTATGACTGGCTGCCATCAAAGCCATCCATCAGTTCCTTTGGAGCCTTCCATGTATAATAATAAGGTGAAAGGTTGTCCTGACCACGGTACTGCACACTACCGAAACGGGCACAAACCTCACCATACATGAAGAAAGGAGCCTTGTTCAATCGCTTGTCCTCGTACTGCTTACCGAGGGCAGCAAACTGAGGAATGAACTGCTTGCAGAAGGTAAGACGTGAGATGTGACCGGATGTATCAATACGGAAACCATCGACACCCATCTTGATGAAATTGCCATAGCATTTGACAAGATATTCAGCCACTGTATTATTCTCAGTATTGAGGTCCACACAGTCACCTGCAATCTGAGCCCACCAACGATTAGGTAAGTCCCAGTTGAAGTTACCGAAATGGTGCCAGTAGTTGTGTGGATCATGATTCTGACCATCGGTATTCTTCATCATGGCAAGACGACGCTGATACTGATAACCAGGCTGAAGACTTGGATAGTCACTACCCAATGTTTCGAAATTAGGAATCATACAAGCATTGATGTCTGCCTGGTTACGAAGACGAGTATCACGGTCGAACTCCTTGCAAAAATGCTCCTCACCGAAGTTACCGGTGTGGTTGAGCACGATGTCAAGAATGATCTTGATACCCTTTTTGTGAGCTTTGTCGATGAGTTCCTGGAACATCACGTCACCGCTCTTTTTGCCGTCACCGCTCTGATAACGGCAATCTACCTTGGAGAAATCCGAAGCATGATAGCCGTGGTAGTCATAACCGGATGCATTCTGTACGACAGGAGTAATCCAGATGGCAGTGAAACCTAACGCCTTGATGTAGTCGAGCTTATCGATGACACCCTGGAAGTCACCTCGCCAACAAGGGTCCTTGGTACTCTTCTGTGCTTCCTGGTTGTCCCAGCAGAGCACATTGTTACTTGGATCACCATCGTAGAAACGAGTGGTCATCATGAAATAGATACTTTCGTCTCGGAAGTCAGTACGATTCGATGTAAACACATCGGTAGCCATCGACTGCAAGGAGACCAACATGAGCATAAGAACCGCCCATAATTTTGCGGCAAGTTTTTTCATAATGAAATTGTTAAGTTTAAAATTGAATAGTTGAATAATTACACCGCAAAATTACGAATTCTTTTTATTAATACTATAAAACAATTCACTTTTCTATTGTTTTTCCTGTGCAATCGATTTCGCAACAACAAAGAAAAAGAGGCTGAATTTCACAAAACGAATATTTGCAAAATCAGCCTCATTCAGAGTATATTATATACATAAACTACTAACCGCATGAGGACAAACTCACACTACCCGCTTACAGAGCAGGCGAAGTGCTTGTTTTAGTCCCAAAGTAGCGGTAAATTTATTTGATAACAAACTTCTTGCCATTGCAGATATACATACCTGGAGCCAGAACATATTCTGCATCAGAAACCTTGTTCACTTCAGCTACCTTCACACCGTTGATAGAATAGATCTTCAACTTAGTTGTCTTCTGGACTGTTGTAGCCTGACTGATACCTGTAACAACTTCGTTGGTCTTACCATCACGGTTATAGACTGCACCGTTTACGAAATCCAAGTCTTTTGTCTGCTGACCATTACCGCCATTATTAAAGATAATCTTGGTAGGAGTACTTGTCAAGTCGCCATCATACTTCCACATCCAGACATCCATACCATTCTTCTTCTCACCAGTCTTGGTACAAGCTACACCTGGCCAGTTGCCACCGGTAAAGTTATCTGTATCATTCCAAGCCCAGCAGTCAACCTGACTCCAATCTGAAGGAGCGAGGAAGTAAGCGAAGATACCTGATGGTGTAGGAATAACTACCTCTTTGATCTTGTTGAAGGTAGCAGTACCAGTCTTAGCCTTATCCTCTGCATTAGTTGCGCTCCAAGTTACAGTCTTGCTCTCGCCTTCCATCATGTCAGCACCGAGAGTGAAGGTAACTGGCTTACCAGGAGTCAGATTAACCTGCTCGCCATCGCCAATCTTATACCAACCGCTCTTGGCATTGTCGCTGAGGGTTGCTGTTACAGTAATAGTCTTCTCGAAGTCACCACCGTTAGGACTCAAAGTAACCTTGGCTGTTGTGTTGACAGGAGCATCGAGCGTCTTGACACTTGAACCACCATCGTATTCCAAGTAGATATCGCCTGTGATACCAGTGATGTCACTTGACTGCTTGTCATTACCATTATTCAGAATCACATTGAAGCTCTCTACTCCATCGAAAGTCTTGTACCAGTAGTTGACACCACCAATCTCTTCAGGACCATCCATAGTCCTACCGTGCCATGCACCTGTCAACTCCTTAGCTGGAGTACCAGGAACCCAAGCATAGATAGTTGGAGCCTTGTCTGCCTTTACATATACGGTGATAGATGCGTTAGGGTCTACCTTGGTGAAGGATACAGAACCATTCTTCTCACTCTTGTCGTTCTTAGCATACCATGTTACAGTCTTGCTCTGCTTGAAGTTCATGTTTTCACCGATAGTGAATGTCTTGTTCTCGCCAGGAGCCAACTCAACCTTGTCCTGACCTTCAACCTGGAACCAACCTGAAGTTGCCTTACCGCTAAGACTTACCTCTACAGTAACAGTATTGGTGCGGAATGTACCACCAGCCTGAGAAAACTTCAAACCAAACTCATTAGTCTGTGGCTCAACCCAAGTTGTACCATCTTCCTCATGACCATCGTAAGCCTGTTCAGCCTCTGACTTAGACTTAGGAGTCTCATTATAGATGAAAGGACCATCCTCACCTATCTGACCGCCCTTCCAGTCCTTCACGAGAACACGGAGCTGACCCTGAGTAGCAGGAGCATCAACGGTAATAGTAGAACCTGTGTAAGTCTTGCCTGTTACCACGTCGGTATAAGTACCATCAGGGCAATCGGTGAATGTTGCACCACCATTGATGGCTACGAGTGCATAGCTGTCATTCTTATAAGCACGCTTGAAGGCGATACCGCCATCAGCAGGAGTACAACCATCGTCAGTCCACTGACCCTTACGCAAAGCAGGAACAGCCTGACGAATCTTGTTCAGACGGATGAGGTGCTGAGCGACATCATGATTCAATGTAGCAGCCACATTGCCTGTAGCTGTGTAGTCACCGAAATCGTTGGCTTCTACATCACCAGTGAGGTAACCACCGAAGTAAGCACGACCAGTTTCTGAAAGAGGACCGTGAGGACCTCTGTCAATCGGAGCACCGCGACGGAAACCAACCTCAGAACCATAATAGAGACATGGAATACCACGGAAGGTAAACATCAGAGAGAGATTCTCTGCCCACTGAGCATCATCACCAGAGAAACGGAATTGGTCGTTGGTTTGCTGAGGACCGTAGTCGTGGCTGTCTACATATACAACATTATAAGTAGCATCATTATATCTCTTGTCACCTGACTTTGCCAAACCGTATGCGGCGGCAGCATTACCGAAGTTGTAGTGCAATGGGAAGTCGATCACATGGAAACCGCTTGCCTGAGAATAGTCTGGCTCATGCCACTTACCATTCACCATAAAGGTATTGTCGCTTGTTGGTGTTGGGGCATTGTCTGACTCACAGAGAGCCATCTGATGGTCATCCACACCTGTACCGCCATTGGCTTTATCAAAGAGTACCTGTGTATCCCAGTAAGACTGGCTGCCATCCCATTTGTCGAGCAAGTCCTGTGGAGCCTGCCATGTGTAATAATAGCAAGAGAGGTTATCCTGACCACGGTAAGTGACATCACTGTAACGGGCGCAAACCTCACCATACATGAAGAAAGGTGCCTGGTTCAATCGCTTTTCCTTATACTGCTCACCAAGAGCTGTAAACTGAGGAATAAACTGCTTGCAGAAGGTAAGACGTGAGATGTGACCGGAAGTATCGATACGGAATCCATCGACACCCATCTTGATAAAGCTGCCATAGCACTTCACGAGATAATCTGCCACATAGTCGTTCTCGGTGTTCAGATCCACGCAGTCACCTGCAATCTGAGCCCACCAGCGGTTAGGAAAGTCCCAGTTAAAGTCACCAAAGTGGTGCCAGTAGTTGTGAACATCCTGGTTCTTGCCACGTATGTTCTTCATCAAGGCAAGACGACGCTGATACTGCTCATAAGCGACACTTGTAAGATAGTCGGACCCCAACTTCTCCTCATTAGGAATCATACAGGCATCGATGAGTGCCTGAGTAGCCAAGTCGGTATCACGGTCGAACTCCTTGCAGAGTGTCTGCTCACCGAAGTTACCGGTGTGGTTGAGCACGACGTCGAGGATGATCTTGATACCCTTTTTATGTGCCTTATCAATGAGTTCCTGGAACATGGCGTCACCGTCCTTGCTACCATCGCTGCTCTGATAACGGCAGTCAACATGCTGGAAATCCATGGCATGATAACCATGGTAATCATAACCGGAAGCGTTCTGCACTACTGGTGTAATCCAGATGGCTGTAAAACCCAATGCCTTGATGTAGTCGAGCTTGTCGATGACACCCTGGAAGTCGCCTCGCCAGCAAGGGTCTTTTGTTTCAATCTGCGCTGACTGGTTGTCCCAGCAGAGCACATTGTTTCCTGTGTCACCATCGTAGAAACGCGTGGTCATCATAAAATAGATACTTTCGTCTCGGAAATCAGTACGATTGCTAGTAAACGTGTCTGTAGCCATCGTCTGCATGGAGACCAACATGAGCATTAAAACTGCCCATAATTTTGCGGCAAGTTTCTTCATAATGAAATTGTTAAGTTAAAATTGAATAGTTGAATTGTCTGCCGCAAAATTACAAACTATTTCTATCCGCCCAACAAGATTTTCTACTTTTCTGCCGATATTTTTGTGCAATCGATTTCACAAATATTAAGAAAAAGAGGCTGGATTCTGTAAACCAAATATTTACAAAATCCAGCCTCTTCAAAGTGTATATTATTTATATAACGGGCGCGCCAAAAAGCAGAAAAAATTGTACTTTTGGTTTGTCCGAAATCATTTTCAGAGGTTTTCTGCCTCTTGCAACCAGATGGTTGAAGCAGCATCACTAGGCATGCGCCAGTCGCCACGAGGACTAAGGCTTACGCTACCCACTTTCGGTCCGTCAGGCAGACAGCTGCGCTTGAACTGCTGATTGAAGAAACGGCGCACGAAGGTCTTCAGCCACTTCTTGATGGTTTCCTCATCATAGCAGTCAGGATCGTTGTCGCTGATCTTCACGCGTTCCAGTTCGGAGTCAATAAATGCCTTCTTTGCCAACATGTAAATCTTGGCAGGACGGAAACCGAAACGCAGGAAATAGTAGAGGAAGAAATCATGAAGTTCGTATGGTCCCACCAAATCTTCCGTCTTCTGCTTGATATTTCCATTCTCATCTGCCGGAATCAACTCTGGACTGATAGGAGTATCGATGATATCACGAAGAGTGATGCGGCTCTGTTCGTCTACCCCACTCTCTGCTACATGATTTACGAGATGACGGATCAGGGTCTTAGGAATGCTGGCATTCACGCCATACATGCTCATGTGGTCACCATTATAGGTAGCCCATCCTAATGCCAACTCTGAAAGGTCGCCGGTACCGATAACCATACCACCCATCTTATTGGCTAAATCCATCAGAATCTGGGTACGTTCACGAGCCTGGGAATTCTCGTAAGTCACATCATGCACACTGGCATCCTGACCGATGTCCTCAAAGTGCTGGGTTACAGCCTTGGCGATGCTGATTTCCTTAATGGTAATACCAAGACTCTGCATCAGCGAGATAGCATTATTGTAGGTTCTGTCTGTGGTTCCGAATCCCGGCATAGTGACACCTACGATACCCTTTCGGTTCATTTTGAGTTTATCAAAAGCTTTTACACAAACGAGTAAGGCCAGCGTAGAATCCAAACCGCCGCTAATACCGATTACTACGGTCTTGGCATGGGTATGAACGATACGCTTGGCTAGTCCCATGAGTTGGATATTGAAAATTTCCTCGCAAGAGGCATTCATATCGCTGCTGGTAGGAATAAACGGATGAGGATTCACCTCACGTTCCAACACAAAATCGCGTTCATTTTCGGTAGGATCGGCTTCGATATTACGGATATTGAACTGACCGCCGAGAACAGAATACTTAATATTGCGCTGGGCATTTACATAAGTAGAATTCGTACGACGCTCAGAGCGGAGTTTCTCTACATCTATCTGTGAGATAACCATCTGCGGTTCAATAGAGAAACGTTCACTCTGTGAAAGTAAAACTCCATTCTCATAAATCAGGGCATTTCCGCCATAAACCACATCCTGCGTACTCTCACCGAATCCGCAGGAACTGTAGATATATCCGGTCATGGTACGGGCACTCTGCTGGCTGAGCAGACTCTTCAGATAATGATGTTTTCCGATGAGTTCGTCGCTTGCAGAAAGATTGAAAATCAGGTCTGCTCCTGCTAGCGCCAGTTTGTTGCTAGGAGGAGCCGGAGCCCATACATCTTCGCAGATTTCCACACCAAACTGTACGCCATCGAAAGTTTGAAAAATCTGAACATCAGACGTCAGTTTCACCTTATGTCCGGCATAACGGACTTCGCAATCTCTCAGGTCCTGAGCCGAGGCAAACCAGCGTTTCTCATAAAACTCGCTGTAGTTTGGAAGATATGTCTTCGGTACAATACCGAGAATCTGTCCATGCTGGATAACGATACCACAATTGAGCAACAAGTCGCCCGCTATCACCGGCGCACCCACGATAGAGATGATATCGAGTTTGCGTGTGAAATCGAGCAACATCATCACCGCCTGCTCAGATGATTCAAGAAGAACCTGCTGACGGAAGAGATCCTGACAGGAATAGCCCGTAACAGAGAGTTCCGGAAATGTAATGATCTCTACACCCTTTCCCTCAGCCAGCGCTATCTGTTCCTCTATCTGCTGGGTATTGAAAATGACATCCCCCACCTTTACGGCAGGGATGGCACTAGCTACCTTAATAAATCCGTACTTCATAATAAATTACTTTATTGTTACCTGTGTAGCACCATAGCCATACTCCTGGAAAGAAGCATCCTGATAGGTGCAACTCTTATAGCGATAGTTCAACTCATGAATGAGAGTCTGGCGCAACACACCTTCGCCCTTTCCATGAATAAAGATAATTTTCTGTCCCTTCTTTTTCTTATATTCCTCCATGGTCTTCTTAAAGATATCCATCTGATAATGAAGAATATCTGCAGAATTCATTCCAGCAGTTGTTTCAAGCACTTCATCCGCATGAAGATCTATCACAAGGGTACCATCATCCTTCTTGCTTTTCTTCTTGCTGGTGTTGGCGACAACCTTCTCATCCTTATACATCTGCTCTTTCAGACGCTTGGAATCGATAACCAGCGGACGGGCTATTTCATCGTTCTCTACAATCGTAAAGAGATAGGCTGGAGTCTCGAAGAAATCGTTCTCTTCGAAAAGATGAAGTTTGTAGAATTTCACGGGATCGAGACGGAACTGAACATCTGTTGCCGGCTTCAGGAGAAATGGCTTGTCCTTCTTGTAAGCTATCATCTGGATGGCGATATGCTCCATCTCGTTCAGAGCCTCACGACCGAATTCCTCGATGAAGAGTTTGGTATTCGGTTCTATTTCTCCCTCTGCTTTCAGAGTCCATGCATTTCCCTCAGCCACAAGATAGGTATAGCGGAGATAGTAGTTGCTGTCATTCACCATATAGGTCTCGAAACGGGTATTGGTTACGTCCTTGATGTTGATAGGTACAAAGGCGAGATAAGCACTGAGTTTGTTGCCACCCGTACGTTCCTGAACCGGTTTCACAAAGGTTATCTCACGGTCGGCAGCATCATATTCCTCTACATCCATATCCACGTCATCGTGATCATTCAAGATAGCCTTGATACTCCGGCTGTCCTGATGCAGTTCGGTATTGGCATGCTCCTCAGCCTTCTGCTGCGCATCCATCTTAGCCGAAATCATCTTGCCCATGGAGTATTCATCCTGCTCCACCACAACCACCTCGTTGATAGGCATCGGAATCTCAAAACCATCCTCATCCTCAACGAGCACAATATTTTTACCTTGGAAGCCGGCAACCTTTCCGCCACCCACTTCGCTCAAGAATCTGACTTTATCTCCTTTTTTCATAATCTATTAATAATTTGTAATTGCAAAGATACAAAAGATATTGCAAAACAGGGCTTATTTTAATATTTTTAATGCTACTGATAAAAATAATCCTGTAAAAGATGCACCATGTTAGATATTTTTCCGTATCTTTGCAAAAAAAAGAAATAGTAACGAACCCTTTAAACTGAAAAGTTATGATTACATTTCCTTGCGCCAAGATCAATCTTGGTTTAAATATAGTTAGCAAGCGGAAAGATGGATACCACAATCTTGAAACGGTGTTCTACCCTATTCCGCTGACCGATGCACTTGAAATCAAGCTCATGGGCGATGAATTCCCTAGCGATGTTCCTTGTGATCTGAAGATTACAGGTAACGCAGTAGACTGCGATGAACAGAACAATCTCGTTGTAAAAGCTTATAATCTCCTGGCTGCCGACTTCAGGATTCCACGCATCCATGCTCACCTGGTGAAGCGTATTCCTTCGCAGGCAGGTTTGGGTGGCGGTTCTGCCGATGCAGCCTTCATGATCCGTTTGTTGGACGAGCGTTTCCGCCTCAACATCGGTAATGCGGAGATGGAAAAATATGCTGCCAAACTGGGCGCAGACTGTGCCTACTTCATTTCTGCTGACCCCGAAGATGGTGACACAGCATGCTATGCAGAAGGCATCGGCGAAGAACTGATGCCGGTAAGTGGTCCTGGCGATAATCTGAGGGGCTATCATCTGGTTGTGGTGAAGCGCGATGATATTGCCGTCAGCACCAAAGAGGCTTATGCAGCCATCACCCCACAGGCACCAGCCAAATGTTGCCGCGACATTGTACGCCAGCCTATCGAGACTTGGAAAGAGGAACTTGTCAACGATTTTGAGGCACCTATCTTCAAGATGCACCCGGAACTGCCTGAAATCAAACAGAAGCTGTACAACCTGGGTGCCGTATATGCAGCGATGAGTGGTAGCGGAAGTGCCATCTTCGGTATCTTCAAGCATAAACCTGCAAATGTAGAGGAACAGTTCGAAGGAATGTTCTGTAAAATAATGAAACTTTAATTTAGTTAATAATTTACTCTAAATATAATGAACGAAGAAACACATCAGAAACTGATGACTATCAAGCGAAGCTTCCGCTTGCTGATGAACGGCCCGGGATCGCAATCTATGCGCGATAAGGGACTGGGATATAAACTGAATTGGGGCGTGCCATTCTATGAACTGAAAAAGATGGCTGAAGAATATGGCAAAGACTATGACCTCGCCATCGAACTGTGGAAGGAAGATATCCGGGAGTGCAAGATTCTGGCTACACTCATTATGCCTGCCGATAAGATGCTTCCGGAAATCACAGATTTATGGATGGAACAGGTACAGAGTCAGGAGATGGCAGAGATGCTTGCCTTCAACCTATTGCAGCACGTAGATTATGCGCCTGTCATCGCCTACCAGTGGATAGCAAGTGATAAGCCGCTCTATGAGATTGCCGGTTTCCAGCTCCTTGCCCGTCTCTTTGCCAATGGAAAAGAGCCTAACGAGCGTGGCATCAACGAATTCCTGGATCAGGCTGCCACAGCATTGCAGGGTGACAACATGGGAATAAAACATGCTGTCTCTAATGCGGTTCTCCGTTTCTGCGACTTCGGTGAAGATTTCGAGAAAATTGCAAGAGGCGCACTCAAGGGTATCTACGAGATTTAACGCTTCTGCAGATGCGGTCAGAAACAGGCCACAACCCTGCTGAAAATACGTCCCGACGTAGCATTTGCTGCGTCCCGACATACAAAAAAATACGTCCCGATGCAGCAAATGCTACGTCGGGACGTATTTTTATGGCTAATTTCGCCATTACATGAAATACTTCTGGTATTCGTTTTCGAAGTTCGGAGTGAAAACACCCTTGCCGATGTTTTCGCTGATTTCATCCTTGGTCCAGAATCTGCCACCGGCCAATTCTTCCTGGCTCGGTTTCACCTCGCCATCATATACACAGCGATGTACATAAACCAGTTCCTTTTCCCGCTGACTCTCAAAGACATAATGCCCAAGAGATTCCGGTTCAAAATCGGTGATACCCAATTCTTCCCTTACCTCGCGATGCAAAGCCTGACTCACACTTTCGCCTAAATCAACATGACCGCCGCAGGCTGTATCCCATTTATCCGGCTGGATATCCTTCCAGGCTGGACGATGCTGCAGATACAGATCACCCCGGCTGTTGAATACATGCAGATGAACTACCGGATGCAATATCTTGCTTCCGTCATGGGCATGACCGCGGGTAACGGCGCCCAGGATGTTGCCCATTTCATCTACTATCGGAAATTCCTCGTTCTTATTATCTATCATCATTTTAAAAGTTTATAGTTAACAGTTTATAGCGGCTTCGCCGTATAGCAGGGTTGCCCTATAAACCATCAACTCTTAACTATTAACTTTCTAAAGCGTTCCGTATTCATCAGAGTAGCGCAACATCTGGTCGACATAGCTCTCCTCATAATCCAATACTACGTCTGTAATTTCGCCTTCTTCATCCATCTCCAGCGTCATCTTCGGATTGATGAATCCCTTGTATGGAGCGAGATTCAGTTTCTTGTATCTTGCCAGTATCTCGCGATGCAATTCCGGATCAATATTCACGGCATACTTCTCTACCAACAGGCGGGCAGCCTCGAAATCACCCTCACTCTTGATGCGCTGAATTTCAGCAAGCAACTCACCGAAGAGATGGCGGAGCTTGGCATAATCATTAATCTTCACATAAGTCTTCGTCGTAATGATATTGCCCTCACTGTCCTTCAAAGCATCCTCGGCAGAAGCATAGTTCATATCCATCTTCACCAGTTCCACAGCACCCTCGGCATGTTCCATCACCCACCAGGCTATCAGCGCACGGTTGCGCATGTGGGCTTCCTCTATCTTGTCGCCTTCCTTGATGCGGATGGTCTGGGTGAGCAGACCGTTCATCAGATAACCGTAATACTGAGCCTTGTATGCCTCATCATTCGGTGTCAGACCCAGTTCTACCAATTTATGGTCTGCAACATAATAGAGTCCGAAAAGATCGGCTCTCGCCTCTTCTATCGTACTGCCATACGCCTTCAGTGCATCGGGGTCGGTACCAGGCAAGAGCTGTCCACTACCATGCCCCAGACACTCATGCAGGTCGGTATGCAGATCATCGGTAATATCCTCGTACTGATTCATCAGACTGATGGTATCCTCGTCGATAACGAATTCATCGCGGAAACCATTGCCTTGAGCTGCCTTGTTATATGCCTCGGTCAGGTTACCGATGGTCACACTCTTAGAACCATATTCCTGACGGATCCAGTTGGCATTCGGAAGATTGATGCCGATGGCAGAAGCTGGATATTCCTCGCCACCCAACATCGCAGCACAGATGACATTGGCTGTAACACCCTTCACCTCCGGCTTGCGGAAACGTGGGTCTACAGGTGAATGGTCCTCAAACCACTGGGCATTCTGACTGATGGTCTGGGTGCGCTTCGTTGCTTCAAGATTCTTATATTCTACGATGCCTTCCCAAGTACCTTTCAGTCCGAGCGGATCGCCATACACTTCGATAAATCCGTTGATGAAATCAATCATTCCCTCGTGCTGCTGCACCCAAGCGATGCTGTAACGGTCGAAATCCTTCAGATCGCCTGTACGGTAATACTTCACCAGGAGATCGATGAGATGTTTCTGTTCCTCATTTTCTGCATATTTCTGAGCACGGAGCAACCAGGAAACAATCTCCTTGATAGCTGCGCCATAGAGGCCGTCTTCTGTCCATTTCAGCTCCACCAGTTCACCATTACGCTTGGTCAGTTTAGAGTTCAGTCCATACGAAGGTGCCTGTTCGTTGCCCTCTTCCTTCATCCTGGCATAGAAACGTTCTACTTCTGCCTGAGAAACATTCTCATAGAAATTGCAGGCTGAAGTCTGCACCAGATCCTCGCCATCCGTCTGATTCACGCGCTTAGGCATAACTTCCGGATTGAAGATGACAGGCACCAGAATGCCCAACAGATCTTCCTTGCTCTGTCCCTTGGAAAGAGGCAGATATTCATCGGCAATCGCCTCAACCATTTCATAGAAAGATTCCTCTGAAAATCCTGGCACAAACTTTTCACATCCATAGTGATGATGGATGCCGCTGGCAAACCAGACACGCTTCAGATAAACTTCGAAAGCCTTGAAATCTTCGCTTTCGCGATTACCCTCGTAATGAAGGTATACAGCCTCCAGGGTTTTACGGATGCGCAGGTTGTATTTGCCCTGCTGGTCGAAGGTGATATCACGTCCCAAGAGGGTTGCCTTCGACAAGCAATAAATATAAATTTTCTGTGTGAGCGACAGGTTTTCGAAACCCTTCAGCTCATAACGGAGCATCTGGATATCGGCAAATCGCTCTTGAGTGTTTACATTACATTTTGCCATTTTTATCTGTATTTACCATGCAAAAGTAATACATTTTTTCCACATACCAAACTTTTCCTCCTGTTTTTCGCTCTTTGCAAAGTTTTTTACTTGAAATATGCACTTTTTCTTGGAGAAAACTTTTATTTATGCAGATTATTCATTACCTTTGCATGAAAAATCAAAATAAAAACATGCCGGTAAAGGCAGAAATCATAAAACGGCAATCATGCAGACAAACGAGATATTAAAAAGCTATTTTGGATACGATTCCTTCCGCCCCAACCAGGAAGCGATTATCAGAGAGGTAATGCAGGGACACGACTGTCTGGTTCTCATGCCGACTGGTGGTGGTAAGAGTCTGTGCTACCAGGTTCCCGCATTAGCGATGGAAGGTACTGCTGTGGTCATTTCACCGCTCATCAGTCTGATGCACGACCAGGTGGAGGCGCTCAAGGCAAACGGTATCCCGGCTGAGGCACTGAACAGCGGAAACGACACGACCGATGAACTCATCATCCGCCGCCGATGCGAGAAGGGAGAACTGAAACTTCTTTATGTTTCGCCCGAAAAACTCATCAGCGAGATACCTTATTTATTCAGCAACATCAAGATTTCGCTCTTTGCCGTTGACGAGGCCCACTGCATCAGCCAGTGGGGACACGATTTCCGTCCGGAGTATTCGCAACTCGGTATGCTGCACGAGAATTTCCGCAATGTCCCGGTGATGGCGCTCACAGCCACAGCCGACAAGATAACGCGCGAAGATATCATACGCCAGCTTCATCTCAATGGGCAGACGTTCGTAAGCAGTTTCGACCGCCCCAACCTCTCCCTCACCGTAAGACAGGAGAGCACCAAAAAGGCAAAGCTCCAATACATCACCCGCTTCATCAGTAATCATCCGGAAGAAGCAGGCATCATCTACTGTCTCTCCCGCAAGAACACCGAAATGGTAGCTCAGGAACTTATCAATCTGGGTATCAATGCCGCAGCCTATCATGCCGGAATGACTGCCCAGACCAGAGCATCAGTACAGGAGCGGTTCAAGATGGACCAGATTCAGGTGGTATGTGCTACCATCGCTTTCGGAATGGGCATCGACAAGAGCAATGTGCGCTGGGTAATCCACTATAATATGCCTAAAAGCATAGAGAGTTTCTATCAGGAAATAGGTAGAGCCGGAAGAGATGGAGCACCATCAGATACCGTGCTGTTCTATTCGATGGCCGACATCATCACCCTCCGTTCTTTCTGTGAAGAAAGCGGACAGCGTGATGTGAACATGGAGAAACTGCGCCGCATGGAGGAATATGCCGAATCGAGAGTATGCCGACGACGCATTCTGCTGAATTATTTTGGCGAGACATCATCCTGCAACTGCGGCAACTGTGATGTTTGCAAGAATCCTCCACGCACCTTCGACGGCACCATCAGAGCCCAGAAAGCCCTGAGTGCCGTGGTCCGTTCGGGTGAGCATATAGCAGTAGGTACCTGCATCGAGATTCTGAGAGGCATGCATTCTTCTGCAGTTGTGAAAAACAAATACAACGAGATGAAAACCTTCGGGGTGGGCAGGGATACAACATCTAAGGACTGGAATGCTTATCTGCTGCAGATGCTACAGATGGGATTCTTCGAGATTGCCTACAACAACCACAACTACATGAAGGTTACCGATTTAGGCTGGAAGGTACTGAAGGGAGAACATCATGTTTCGCTGGCTTATATCGAAGAAGATGATAAAGCCACCCGCCCACAGAAAACGGTACGCAATAGGAAGGGCACCATCGCCCAGCCGGGAAATCTCATTCCTGAGGTGCATGCCGAACGTGTCATCTTCCAGGAAGACTCGAAAGGCGTGGAAGACAAAGGGCTCTTTGAACACCTCAGAAAGATACGCAAGAACCTTGCCGACGAACAGGGTTATCCTCCATATATCGTACTCAGCGACAAGAGCCTTCATGAACTTGCAAGGATGAAACCTACCACCAAGAATGCCATGAGCCTGATCAGTGGTATCGGAGAATTCAAGCTCAATAAATATGGCGATACCTTCATCAAGGCTATCAGGAAATATACAGGACTATAAGATCTTGTCATCCTATCTTCCATTCCAGACAGTTCACCTCGTCCTTCACCGAGAAGTTCAAGCCTATCTTCACCACCTTCTTGCCGCTCATCTTGAAGGCATCGGCATAGTGCCTTGCTTCTATCTGGGCTAGGGCCTCCTCGGCACTCTTGTTGAACTTCAGTTCCATCACGTAGATGGTATCTGCCGTTTCCATCGTGATATCGATTCTGCCCTTCGCCGTATGCGGTTCCACATGGATGCTATAGTTGGTGAGCAGGGCAAACATGATGTAGAGCGTCTGCTGCCAATGCCCCTCGTAGTGGGTGTTGTCGCAGTAAGGCACAGTCTCCAGAAAGTCGTTCAGCAGGCAGAAGGCAGCATCCATATCCCCCTTCTTTACCAATACCGACATCTTGGCGATGGTCGTGTTAGCCTTCGCAGACTTGTCCGTCAGATAATGAGGCAAGAGACTACCATACAGCCCCACCCTAATCTCCTGGTTAGGCAATGCCAACTGATACAACTTTGTCGGTTTGTCATATCCCTTGATGGTGACATACCCGCTCTGATAGAGCAAAGGTACGATGGTGGTCATCGTTTCTGTGGGGGCATCAAAGTCCTTCTTGCCCACCTCTATGGTCTCGCCAAGGTCTGCAGGCAGGAAATCATACTGTCTCATCATATTGATGAGATAGGTAGGTGTGCCCGATCCGAACCAGTAATCATCCATTTCCTGCTTGGCAAAGCAATTCAGCAAGCTATAAGGATTGAACACATCAGGAGATGGCCAAGTGAAGTGATAACCGTCATAATGATCTTTAAGCTCCTGGATGGTCTCCTCCCTGCTCAGTTCAAGATGCTCGGCAAGAGCGTCGATGTCATCGCTCATCTGGGTCAACAGTTCCTCTTTGGTGATACCGCAGATACCGGCATAAGGCTCATCCATGCTCACGTTGGTGATATTGTTCAGCTCGCTGAAGATGCTCAACTGCGAAAACTTCGTAATGCCCGTCAGGAAAACGAAGCGAAGCAATGGCTCGCAATCTTTCAAAGGACTGTAGAAATTGCGCATCGTATTACGCAAGACATCGAGTTTTTCCTTCTCGTGAGCCACATCCAGCAGCGGTGCATCATATTCATCGATGAGCACCACCGCCTGCTTACCAGTCTTTGCTGTAACAGTTTTTATCAAGTTGAGCAAACGAACGTTCGGATCTGGAGAATCACAATCTACTCCAAACCTATCCTCATTTTCCTTCAATATATATAAGAGGTATCGATCCAGCTGTGCCTTCTCCATATGTTTGCCTCCAGCCAGGCTGAAGTGCAGCACGGGATAAGTATTCCACTCCTTCTCCAGCTTCTCGACGGCAAGCCCCTCGAAGAGTTCCTTCTTGCCCTCAAAATAACTTTTGAAGGTGGAAACCAGCAGCGACTTGCCGAAACGGCGTGGTCGGCTCAGGAAGAAATACGTTCCATCGGTATGTGTCATCTGATAGATGTATTCCGTCTTATCTACATAGAACATATCCTCCTTGCGGATCCGTTCAAATGTCTGAATTCCTATAGGATATAATTTTCTTGCCATAATCAAACGCAGTCTAATGAAATTTATTTCAGTTTTTCTTGCCTCAAAAAGTCAGGCTGTCCAGACTTTAAACAGATTAATTCACAATTATACTTTCTACGGAAATCAACTTTCGCTCTTTCAACCACAGACCTTCCTGTGTTTGCAGGAATTTTATTTGCAACAATCCTAGCTTTCGTCCATTTCGCTCTGTTCTGAGCAAACAAGGGATAGGACAATGTTGCATCAAGTTGTTTCACGGCATGAGCCACATCAGAACCTTTCAGTTCAACAAATACACATACTTTTTCATCCGTGCAGGTTGTTGCTACAACAAGCTTGTCACACTTGTCCTTGTCAGCACCTTTTATAATGTTACCATCTACTTGATAAGCCACACAGTCCATCGGAGGAACGAAGTTCAGCAAATAAACTGTCGAACGCTCCTTCAGACTGATTTTCGAACATTTTCTAACTTCCTTTTCAGCCAGATAACCTGCCAAAAAACTATTATTCATTCCCATATATCATCTCATCAAGTTCAGAAGATAATTCAGATATTTCATCAGAAAGAGAATCAAGATAATCACCCATAATAAAATGGTATTCATCATCCACGATATTCTCCATTTTTCCTTCATCTGTCATGCAGTATGCCGAATACCATGAAATCGGGATTGCATATTCCAGCATTTCTTTCATTTTCTCATCAAGCTTCTTTTCCTTAGCCAGTGCCACCTTCATCAGCACATTCAGAGAAGTCAGCACATACGGACTATGGGTGGTCATAACCACATAGCTATTTGCCCCCGACTGCTCATAGGCCTTCTTGATATTCTTCACAATCTCCTTCACCATCGCAAACTGCGACTTCGGAAACAGATTTTCTTCCAGCTCCTCAATATACAGCTGGGCGAATTTATATCTATACATCTTAGTTCCCTTAATCACATCATCCGCACTGATTTCTTTATTCTCATCATCCAGCATAATCTTTGCCACCAAACTCGTTAAATCAGTAAGGCTCGACTTCGGAATCTTCCCCACCTGTCCGGTAATATAATCCACAAGCACAGCCAACGGCAACGCCGACTGTATACCGCTTGAAGCATAAACAGGCGCTATCGTTCTACCCACCTTCTCAAGCACGATTCTGTCAGAATCCGTAACCTTATCATAATAATATTTCATATTATCATCAAATGGAATTCTCAGCGGATGCTTGATATCATATTCCTTCTTCGCCTCCTGATATTCCAGAAGATAATTAAATATCGAATCATAGTCAGATGAGCGATAAACCTTATCAATGTTCTGAATAGCCGAAACCAGATTGCGTTCCGAAGGAATAAAACTCAGTTTTGCATTATAGCGCTCAGTTTTGAAATTCGCTTTCTTTCTGATTTTCACATTCGCCTTCACGCCATCCATCTCGATGGTAAGGCAATCACCATCATAAAAGATATAAGAATCAGCAGCAAAGAAAGCATCATCGAAACGATGAAACTTCTTCAGCTCTTTCAGGAATCGGCCATAATGGGTATATTTCTTCAGCAGATTCTCGCCATCAAGCATGATTCGCTTTTCTATCCATCTACAGAAGCACAATATTTTCATAAAGGTACTCTTTCCCGAAGATTGTTTACCCACAATAAGCATTACGGCAGACAAAGCGATGTCTCCCGTATCAACAATTGGGCCTATATTTTTAATTCTTACCTTAGGCATATCTATAATAATGAATGTTCAAATGCAAAGTTACGCAATAAAACTCAAAAATGCACTTCTTACTTTATCTTTTTATATATTTTTACACATTACACCCATATAACCTTTCCCCCATCAAGTCACCACTCCATCCACCACCCCCACAAACGCAAAAATCCCGGCCCAGAGATTCCTTAGAATCTCCGAGCCGGGAATATCTTGTATTCCTAATTTCCGCAACACTATAATTTAATATTTTTTATAAGCACCTGAGCAACAAAAAGTTGCTCAGGATTTTGCCATGTCAGAAATTTCACTTATCTTAGTGTTGTAAAATAAAAACAAACAAAATTCTGAATGACATGGCAAAAGTACAAATAAAATCTGAGAAACTCACTCCTTTGGGGAATTTTTTCGATTATGGAGCAATTTGATGCTCTTTTAGCTCAAACCATAGATTCCACCTTGGGATTGAGATGCACTATGTTTGGTTATCAATATAGCGAGATTCTACGCTCTCTGATGTGCGTATATCTTTGTGGTGGCTCATGTATTGAGGATGTTACAACTCACCTGATGAAACATTTGTCTCTTCATCCAACTCTTCGCACTTGCAGCGCAGACACCATATTACGTGCTATCGAAGAACTGACTTTTAAGAGCATCACCTATAAGTCTGCTTCTGGCAAATCCTATGATTTCAATACTGCAGACAAGATGAACTGCTTACTGGTCAATGCCCTGCTTGCTACTGGTCAATTGAAATCCGGTCAAGAGTATGATTTTGACTTTGACCATCAGTTCATTGAAACAGAGAAGTATGATGCAAAACCAACCTACAAGAAGTTCTTGGGCTATAGTCCAGGTGTAGCTGTCATTAACGACATGATTGTTGGTATTGAAAATAGAGACGGCAACACAAACGTGCGCTTCAACCAAAAGAAACTTTGGAAAGAATCTTCAAGCGATTGGAGGCTTCGGAAATATATATTTCTCGTGCCCGCATGGATTGCGGCTCATGTTCGGAGGAAATCGTAGATATGGTAGAGGCTCATTGCAGGCATTTTATATTCGTGCCAACAGATGCTCTTCTTTCTACGATTCCATGTTTGCCTTAACTGGATGGAAAACTGTTGAAATCAACGGTATTGAGTTTGAGTTGAATTCTATCCTTGTTGAGAAATGGAAAGGAAAACCGTATCGTCTTGTCATACAGAGACAAAGGCGAATAGAGGGAGACCTTGACATTTGGGAAGGCGAATATACCTACAGATGTATACTGACTAACGATTACAAGTCGAGTGCAAGAGACATCGTGGAATTCTACAATCTTCGTGGTGGCAAGGAACGCATCTTCGATGACATGAACAATGGCTTTGGCTGGAATCGATTGCCAAAATCGTTCATGGCACAGAATACTGTATTCCTGCTTATGACAGCTATCATCAGAAACTTCTACAAAGCTATTATGCAGAGATTGAAAACCCATGAATTTGGATTGTGTGCCACCAGCAGAATCAAGACCTTTGTTTTCAAGTTCATATCTGTTCCTGCGAAATGGATTAAGACATCACGTAGGCATGTATTGAACATTTACTCAGACAACAATGCTTATGCCAACCTGTTCAAGACAGACTTTGGTTAAAGACCATGCTTTTCTGGTTAAACCAGCGTATTACCTCAAGTCGCTTTATGGGGTAAGGGGATTTTGTGTCTGCGACATTTCTGTTGTGCAAGAAATATGTACAATAAAATGAATTTCGTCGTTTTGCAAGCAAAATCCCACTAAACCCTATAGGTTGCGGATTTGAGGGTATTTATATTTAGAGGATTAAATATCCATTTCCGCCCTCCTGGTGTGTAGGATGACATCCAGCACCAGGTGGAACACTATCCATACAGCGATGTCGATGCCCAGGATATACGTGATGTTTACGTGGCCGATCATCAGGAAATTGAGCAGGATGAACATCAGCGAGAGCAGGCAGATAGCCACCATCACCTGTCTCACCCTCAGTCCGCATCTCAGCAGTTTATGGTGGATGTGGCTCTTGTCAGGCAAGAACGGATTCTGCCTGTTTCTCAGTCTGTGACCCACCACTCTCACCACGTCGAGCAGCGGCACCAGCATCGTGGTAAAGGCAAACACCATGTTGTAGTCAGACACCACATGCGGGCTCACATCCACCGTGCTCAGGTGAATCATCAGGAAACTGATGATGTAGCCCAGCGACAGCGAACCCGAATCGCCCATGAAGAGCTTCCTGCCCCTCATCTCGTTTCCAAACACATTATAATACCAGAACGGCATGATCACACCCAGTGCCGAGATACAGAGCAGGGCATAGGAGTACAATCCCAACCAGACATGCAGCCCCGCCAGAGCCACCAGCGAGATGGCACAGAGCCCCGAAGCCAGACCGTCGATGCCGTCAATCAGGTTGATGGCATTGGTAACATACACCACGATGAGCACGGTAAACGGCATGCCGAACCATGGTGAAACCTGATACACCCCGAAGAGTCCGTCGAGCGACTTGATCCATACGCCCGAAGCCACGAGCAGGCTCGCCGCCAATATCTGCACTATGAACTTCTTCTTATACCCCACTCCGATGAGATCATCGGCGAGGCCCACCAGGAAGAGCATCATGCTACCCACCAGCAGGGCGAGGTATTCATAGGGAGCCTCCCCCTGCATGGCCCCGCTGTTCAGACCCATCAGATGATGTACCAGCACCAGACCACCCATGGTAATCAGCATCACGGGGAAGAACGACAGTCCGCCCAGCCTTGGTATCGGAGCATGATGCACCTTTCTCTTGTCCGGCATGTCAAACAATCTCTTCTTATGAGAGATAAGGAGAATGTTAGGCAACACGATATTGGCGATGATCATCGCCACGATAAAGGCACCCAGCAAATAAAAATGAATTGGCTGAATCATATATCTATACTATTATTTTTTAGCATTTACTTTTTAATATTTCACCTATTTTATATAGATAGCGTAATCCCAGCAGGAAGATGTTAGAATATACCCCATTCTTCTTGAGGGCTTTCAGGTGGTCACGCATGATGCGCTTGTGGCTCTCTAATCCAGAGCTGGAAGCTCCGCCTGTACGCATGGTAACAAAGTCTTTAGAGACATAATGCGTTTTGATTTTGTTTACAAAGATAAATCTAAGTAAGTTTTCAAAGTCGGCAGCCACCCGATAGTTTTCAGCATCAAAGGCACCATATTTCTCATATACCTCTTTACGACAATAGAACGAAGGATGCGCAGGCATGAATCCCAATCTCATCATCCACCTTCTGAAAGGCTTGGAGCTATAGTATCTTACGCATTTCGTCAAGTCATCATCGTTCACATAGTGTATGTCGCCATACACGGCATCCACCTTTTCATTCTCCAGCACCCATGCGATGCAAGCCAATGCATCATCCGAAGTATAGAAGTCGTCCGAGTTAAGAATACCGATTATATCCCCCGTAGCCATCCTGATGCCCTTGTTCATGGCATCATAGATTCCCTTATCAGGTTCACTGATATACCTCATTCTCCCCTCAAACAGAGGTTCCATCTTCTTTACCACCTCCAGGGTATTATCTTTCGAAGCCCCATCCACAACCAGCAATTCATAGTCGTGATAGGTTTGGGCGAGCACACTTCTCAGAGTGTCGCCCACCGTCTTCCCGCTATTATACGTAGCGGTAATGATAGAGATTTTCATTGTTTTGCGATTTAATCAAGAATAGTTATCTGATATGACTATTGAATGTTTCTTTCTCTCACCTTAATTGCAGGATTGCCTTGGTACACAGCATATCCTTCTAGGTGATGACTAGCAACAGAGCCAACTGCGAGCACTGCATGAGAGTGAATTGTCACATTAGGACAAACCACAGATTGAGCACCAATCCATGCTCCCTCCTCTATCATTATTTTTCCAACCATCAAATCGAATGTTGCTTTCTTGTAGTTGTGATTGCCACAGAGCAACATAGCCCCTTGACTGATACATACATTATCACCGATAGAAACCTCCACAAGATTATCTATCCATACATTCTCCCCAATCCATACATAGTTTCCTATCTTCAAATTCCAAGGATACTTGATATTTACAGATGGCTTGATTACTACGCCTTTTCCAACCTTAGCCCCAAATAGTCGTAAAAGTTTAACTTTCATACCGACTAACGGGACAATAGGATTAAGGAAAAAGAATATGTTGGTAAAATACCACAATATACATTTTAATCTACTTGCGCCGGTATGATACCATGAATTATCATACATCGAAAGATTAATTATTTTTCTTTTGTCTTCCGTCATAAAAACTCAAATATGATTCATAAAGAACACTATACTTCATATACAAAGCTAGGTTTTTCTCCATCATTCAACAACCACGAATAGAGTTGCAGCATCTTATTAGCAACTTGCATTGCTGCAAAGTTGTTATTAACCATTGCCTTGCCACGTTCTCCCATCTCTTCTAATTCTTTAGATGGCATATCAAGCACCTGCAGCATCACCTTAGCTATATTCTCGGGTGTACGATCACACCACCATCCACAATGCTGATTATTTAATTCTTCCCAAGGAGTACCAAGACTTGCCATCACAGGAGTACCCACAGACAAAGCCTCTGTTACTATCATGCCAAAATTTTCAAAATCACTAGGAACAAAGAGAGTTGAAAGTTGCACCAACTTCTCATATTTTTCTTGCCCATTTACAAAGCCAAGGAACTTAACATTCTTCAATCCAAGCCTATGTACCTCGCTTTTTAAGAAAGACTCATATTCAGGTAAGCCAGTACCCATAATCCAAATCTCACAATCGTCATGCCTTTCCTTAAGTAATTCAAGTCCATAAAAAAGATTTTCAACCTTTTTTATGGGATGCAAGCGCCCCAGGAAACCGAAAACTTTTTTCCCTTCTGAACTTCTTTTTGCTGAAGGAAGAGTGGGCAATACCATTGGGTTAGGAATAATTGCCACAGGACCATTATATCCAAAAGCTCTGATATGTTCCATTTCCTGCTTACAGGTTGCATGCAAACAATTTGCTTGCATAATATCCTTATGGAAGCAAAGTTTTAATAAAGGCCATTTTTTCCAGTACGAACGTTTTATTGCGTCAGGATAAAGCATTCCATGCGTAGTAATCACATAAGGTTTACCTAGTTTTCTTGCCATTACACAAGTAGCATGATGAACATACAACCAGACACCATTGGTATGCAATATATCATATTGGGAATAATTAATATCCAACCATCTTTTAAAGTTGGCAGAATAAGCGAATGGAGTAATAGTATCATTTTTTAAAGCATGAATCCACTCTTCTCCATTTCCTAATAATCTATCTGTGGAGTCCTTGGGCAAAAGAGTCAACAAATCAACATCCCCACCCTGCTTATGTAATGCTGAAAGTAAATCATAGGTACAAGTAGTAATACCACCCCAATGAGCACCAAATTCAGCAATCGTTTGTAATATTTTCATGAGAAAAAAAATTAAATGTCCAAACTACCCGGTCCGTCCTTTACCGAACATTCCTTATTATTTTGTAAATCATTAACAAGCTGCAAGAAATTCCGTGCCGCTTGCTTTGGCGACCAGACGTTCTGCATTGTCTCTATAGCCGCTTGCTGTATCCTATTCATTTCAAAAGGATGATTAAGTAACCACTCAACCTGCTCGGTTAAAGACTCCACATTACAAGATTTGAAAATCATACCATTTTCATGATGCTTCAATAAGAACGGTACGCTGCCTATAGCATCACTACCCACTAAAGCACAACCTTGACTCATCGATTCATTCGCTACAGCCCCCCAACCTTCATTGCTATCCGATGTGAAAAGGAAGATATCATGCTCATTCATAGCTTTTAGCACCTTTTCGTTAGGCAAAGCACCATGGAATTTTACAAAATCAGCTAAGCCTTTTCCTTGTACTAAAACTCTGGTTGGAGTTTCTTCATCACCACTTCCATAAAAATCTAAAGTGAAATTATATCCTTTTTGCTTTAATCTTTCAGCCATAAGAACAGGAAGTTCAGGATGTTTCCACTTCAAAAATCTTGCACACCACATTATTGCTGGAGTCTTTTGAATCGTGTTTTTTTTCTTGGATTTCACAGCATCCATTATTTCCGGAAGCGCTGTAAAATATCCCCATTTATAGCATCTCCCGCCATAGGTATGAAGTTTATAATGATCTATCACAGCGAAAGCAGAAGCATTCAACTTATAGAAAGGCTTATCTCTGAAATATTTCTGGTAACAAAACCACCATTTGACCAAATGAGGAGAAAGAACATTAATCCATCCACGCTTCAGCCACCTCTCTCCAAATTCAAAAGACAAGCCACAATTAGGCTGCTTTGCTCTTTCAATTGCATAGTCCAATGATTGCGCACCAAATATACAAATTTCAGAAGTTCTTGCTAGATTCATGGCAAGAGCTTTTGAAGTACAATCTTTAGCTGCTACCACACAATATTCTCTAGAAGAATAATCTTTACCGCCCTTAAGTTCCAAATCGTCAACTGGCATAGTAGCAACGAACGCAAAACTATCTCCTAAGAGTTCATAAAAAGCATCTGCCAATGGCTGTTGATGATGATTCAGATAATTGCTGAATAAAACTAGTTTTTTCATTTTTGCTCAATAACTTCCATTGCTTTTTTCCAAATACCTACCCCATATTTTGCTTTAACCTTAGATGACTGATTGGCAAAATCGAGAATATTATCACTGCTCATTGCAAGAATTTGATTAATATCTACTGCAAATTTTGCAACATCTGAGGATACTTCAAAATATTTAATACCATCCAATTGCGCATAGTGTATCGTTGACACAATTATTCTATTGTACAAAAGGGCTTCTATTATTTTAGATGGGAAATTACACTGATTCTCAGTAGCTTTTGGATCCCTAGTGCTCAACAGAAAAGGAATTGTTTCCAACAATTGAACATACTCCTTGTACTCGACCTTACCATGATAGATTATATTATTATATTTACTGGAATATTCTTTGATTATGCTATCATCCTCACAAAAACCAGAAATGTGTAATTTACATTCGGGCATTTTTGAAAACACCTTTAATAACATACTTATCAATGAAATCTCTTCTCTCAGTACACCTGATATCAAGAATTCTTTAGTTATTATCTCTACCTTAGGATGGGTATCAGTATTCTCAGGAACGACACCAGGTAGTAAAAAAGTATTAGCTACGTTAAATAGTGGAGAATTAGCTAATGTAATTGTACCATTCGCATGATTACACAACCAAAGCATCCAATAAGACAAAGAATATTTTCTTTGATACGGGGTATAGTCTAGAATTATAACATTAGACTTTACCTTAGGTCTGAGAAGGCGTAATAATATAAATAAAAAACAATTAATCAATGTGATATTATAAAACCATACAGAAGCCTCTTGGGGTATTTGTTTAAAAATATCCAATTGTTCTTTAATTGCAGCTAATTTCTTTTTTAAGCCATTGGAATATCGCCAATCAGAATAAACCAGACCAGGACAATCAAATTTTTTATTTCCATTAATAAAAGGAGGAAGAACAGAATAAACTTTATCAAAGACTCCACCTTCTATAAGATTCCAACAAAAATTACATCCAGCCACAGATAGATGATTTTGCAAAACATCTTTCCTTGGAAGAATATGAGCTATAAATATACGCTTCACAATATTTTTATTTTTAGTTTGTTATTTATTTTATTTTTAATGATAACCAAAGCTACTAATATAATCAGCATTACCAGATATTTAGTAAATGCATTAAATGAACTATATTCATTTTCAAGTCTGATTATTATCTGAGAAAAAGCCAATACTACAAAGGTTTCTAAACCTATTTTCATAAATACCTTACTTAATATTTTACTCCTTCTTGATATCAAAGAAGAAAACATAAATATCATAACAGAACCGGCTACAGCACCAATAATCATAGGGATAACTGGCAATATATGATTGAAACAAATGTCCAGTCTCCAAAAATGAGAAATAACCATTGTCAAAACCAATAACGATAACAATATCGTCATTCTTGGATTACTAATCTTATCTTGATATTTTTTTATTTGTTTTCCAACTAATATCATTATAGTTGCAAATGGTACAGAGGAAAAAGCCCATGGTAAATACAACCTATAATAGCTAAGAACGCAACCGACCAATAATACCCCTCCACATAAAATATATCGAAGTTTTATACTTGTTATTTTCAAAATAACTTGAGAACATATTAAAGCAAAGAATAAGACAGGTATAAACCATAAAGCATAACCTTCCCATCCTCTACAAACAAAATGGCTCAATGTATTCCACCCTACTATTGATTCTATAATAAAAACAATCATCGAATAAATAAAGAAAGGAATCATTAGACCTTTAAACTTCTTTTTTAGAAATATCTTCAAAGAGGGATTCTCCCAATTTGTAGTCCACCCCGATGCAATAAAGAATAAGGGCATATGAAATGCCCAAATGAAATTAGACAAGAATGGGGGAATAGAAGTATGTCCCAGTACCATCAAACATATGGCAATACCTTTAGCTATATCAAGCCAAACTATTCGTTGCGTTTTCATTTCCGTAAAATACCGTATTATCTAAATAAGCATATAAAACTAACGAATTTGTTAATAATGGGTACAATAATTGAGTATTATCATAAGGACGTTGAAGCAAACCGATAATCAAAATCCAAAAAGCATATTTATACTTTTTGTCGTAACGTCCAAAATAATATAAAAAAAAGAAAGGCAACAATACAACAATCTGTCCTACAACACCATCCGTAGCTAAAGTTGTAAATACATTAGCGCCAACAAATTTCTTATCTCTAACAGATTGTTCAATAATATGGCTAGCACCATTGCCTAACCATGGAGCTTTCTGAAAATACCCCCAAGTATTTACAACTAAATCTTGCCTATTATCACCGCTAATCGTACCACTAACTTCATTATATTCCATCCTACCAAATATAGCTTTATCTATCCATTTGTTAGACATTGATACTACTTTCAATAACAAAATAAATATTAAAACTGACGACATTATAGTTTTAATTCTACTCCTATAAAAGAAAAAAGCATAGAATAATATTTGAATGAAATATGCTAAGGACAAAGTTGATATTAAACCAAAAATTAGAATTATCTCAATTTTCTTATTATAATAAAATAATTTGTTTATAACTAAAGCAAACATACCCCAATTAGCTAGAGCACCGGGTTCATCAAAGTATCCTGCATTACGAACTAGCCCTAGATAGTAGGTATTTGTCGTAAAAAAACCAAAACAATACCCAGTTCGCATATCCATCTCCTTAAATTCAAACAAGGGCTCCAAAAATCCAGTAAGAACCAAAAGGAATCCTATTGTACCTGCTATTACTTGAAATACAATCCAGTAATTATAAACTTTAAATAAAGAAGAATTAGAAGATAGTTGTATTTCTAAGATAAAATAACATATCAAAAGATAAAATATACGAGTAAAATATGCAAAATCCATTCCATGTATGATTACATAAAGAAGCCATACTAGCATTTGCAAAAGTAATATCGCTGCAATCGGTCCAGGAAGCCTAAATTCATTCTTATATAAGACATAACCACCTGTTAAAAATAACAAGAGCACATAATTGACAATGTAATGTGGAAGCCAACCCATCAAATAAAAGACACAAGGCCAACCAGCAATAATTGAAAAAAAGAAAAGAAGTTTACAATATGTCCACCTCTTAAAAATATTAATAATATTCATTATATCTTGCAATTATTTCTTCATAAATATTCTTCAAGACTATAGCATTTTTCTCCCTATCATGTCTTTCCAAAGCAGTCTTTCTTTCATTTTTAGAAAGTTCGTATAAATCAGTTTCTCCAAACAAAGAAATAACCCTTTGAGCCAACATCTCAATTTCCTCATATCTATATAAATATCCAGTCTTTCCATCTTCTACCAAAGTAGGAATACCGCCACAATAGCTAGCAACAACAGGTACACCCAAAATTTGTGCCTCACACAGACTATTTGAGGAATTTTCTATAGCTGATGGCATCACATATACATTGGCATCTAAATAAGCTTGCTTCATTTCCAACTCAGAAAGTGCACCAAGAAATCTCACATGATCTTCCAATTGTAATTTCTTTACTAATCTACGAAGATATAGATGATACCCTTGAAAACGAAGCAATGACTTAAAATCATTATTCATTACACTGCTACCACAAAAATTTACTACCGTATCAGGATATTCTCTCAAGATGATAGGTAGCGCCTTTATCACTTGATGGGCACCTTTTAAAGGAGCCCCACTGTTACTTACAAATATTGTATGTCTTTTACATCTATCCAAATCCCAAATAGGCTTTTCATAAAAAGAGTCACGAAGAGTCTCATTCATAAAATGATAATGAAGATTTGGATTAACAGATATCACGTGATCGTGATCCCATTGAGTTCGACCTATAATATCTGTAGTATGTCTTAACACATACTCCTCACATTCCGCACGATGCTTAAAACTACGAACAGAATTCAATGTAAAAGTACCACGATAAAAATCCAAAGGAGTAATATTCAAGAACTTATCCCTTAAAGACAAGCCGCCATCGGCATAACGGGCAACCCCCCCAGCAAGACCTTGAATATTAGATATGACGGGCAAACCCCTTGTGCCGCCTTGCAAGGCGGCACAAGCTAAAGAGTATTCTGTACCATGGATATGTAAAATGTCTGGCGAAAATCTTATTATAGCCTCCTTACATGCCTCTATCTGTTTTTTATCTGTTTTAGTCATACTCTTAGTTGGTACTAGATAATATCTAATACCATCTACTTCATATTCCTCAAACTTTTTTCCATAAGAATACACAATAACACCTAACTCTAACTTAGGCATCAACTTCATTATAGCCTTTGCCGAAGAATATAACCATCCACAATGCGAAGGAGCTTTCTTCCCAAGTTTTTCACAAAGAGGCGGAAACTCTACGAGGCTTACCCAAAGTACTTTCATAAGCTTTCTATTAAATTTACCCAAAGATCTATTATCTTATCTATTTCAAATCTTTTGGCACTTATTAAACCATTTTTAGCAATCTGTTGACGTTCAGATGCATGCGTCATCAACCATTCTAATCGATTTGCATATTCATCAACATCATTGTTTGGTATAATACAACCATCATACCCATCAGTTATAATTTCTTTCAAAGCCGGATAACTATCCCAAACCATAGGAACGACACCAGTCTGCATAGACTCCGTTAAAGTCAACCCCCATCCTTCAATTCTCGAAGTCATCATAAAGATTGAAGCACTCAGATAATAAGGATACGCTACTTGTCTGCCTTCGAAAGAATAATTATTTAAATTCAACTCTCTAGCATACTGCTTAAGAGCCTCCTCATCTTTACCAGCTCCAACTATCTTGAGCTGCCAATCTGTAAAGCCCCGTTCCTGTATGATTTTCCAAATATCCAATACTTTATCTATTCTTTTCTCGTTATTATATAGACGAGATATCACCAAAACCTCTTTCTTCTTATGTGATAAGATATCTTCATTTTCTATAGTCGGAAATGACAACAAATTCGGTATGGACACAATACGAGATTTATCTGCCCCATTGATTCGGGCTAATACATAAGGAATCTCATATTTAGACAACAATACCGTCTTATCAGAGCAATTATAATTTTCCTGATATAATCTATCAATATTTCTTTTGCTCCATACTCTCCAAAGTGGATATACACTTAAACGAAGCAAAGCTCCAAGTTTCATCTTCCAAGAAGGAGATTGACAGAATACATTTGAATAATATGCCCAATTAAAAATTGATTCAAACAAAAAGACAGAATTATGATAAACTGAGACATACTTTGCTTGAAGCTTGAAAGATTTCACCATTTTAGCAAACTCACTGGTAAAAACTGAATGATGATCTACAATTATATCAACATGATTGTTGACGATGTATTCTTTTAATTCAACACGATTCAGCTTATTTTCCTCTTTTTCTTCACCATTGACATAGAAAGTTTGCATATCCATCTTATAAATAAGATAGAGACACTTATATCCCCGTTTAGGCAGTTGCTCCATTAGGGCATTCACAATCCTATGGATACCACCTCTTTGCATATTTATAGGGCGAACCCATGCTATCAATATCGTTTTCATTTTCAATATTTTATGATACCTAATTGTTTAAGTTCACTTATAGAATAACCTCTATCAAGATCTAGAAAATAATGATGGTGATGGCAAACCTGCTTTTCTTTTGGAGGTAACTTCATATAATCATGAAACAGCATCTTTAAATAATCATCATACTTCTTGATTGCCCGAACCTTCAACCCTCCGAAATCAACATCTATATAATGTTCAAACCATTCTTTATCAAATAAATACTTATGATATTGATAACTGCTATATATTCGACATTTTTTACCATTATTCCAATCAGTTTCCGAAATCATTGCATCCATACCAGCAAAAACAGATGCACTATTTTTGGTTAACCTATAAATACGATTACGAAAAACATGAAGTAAAGTTCTCATTCTAAATTTACCTTCGTGCACCGGAAATGTAAACTGTGCATATTGTGCTGCAACAGAAGCAACCTCATAGTCATGAAGGAATTTTGAATAGACCAAGTTCCTACGTTCTTCACTTTCCGGAACTACATCTATAGGAAATATATCAATATTAACTCCAATAGGACACTCCATATTATACTCAAACTCAATTAAGCAAGTATTTAAATCTGTCATTTTTGCCAAAGGCAAATAATAGTGTGAAGCATTACCAAAGTAAATAATAGAGTAACCTGCTGGAAAATTTTGTCTTGAAAGTTCCAATAATCGCTCATAATCTGGTCTAGGCATCATCACATCAATATCATCATCCCAAGGAATAATGTTATGATGACGAACAGCTCCTAATAGAGAACCTGCGCATAAAGAATAACGTAATTGATGTTCTCTACAAAATGCATCAAACACCTTCATCATTTCTAGCAATTTTACTTTATAGCGTTCTAAATCAAATTTCATCTTCTTTTATATAGTTTTAAATCATTTTCAAACAAGAAATTAGATACAATCCCAGATGCTCCTTGCGAGATACAATATTGATAATCAGATAAAAAATCTACAGCTGCAAAAAAAACATGAATTCCACGCGAATTCAAATATTTTATGCCTTTATCCTTCACATTATATATAGAAAGATTTAAAGCATGCACATCATTATCTATACAAAACTTAGCTACATCATAGTAGTTTTCATCTTTCATTCCATATCGTTTGAGTTGAAGTTTTACATTTGGACTTATTTTTCGTATCTTAGCGGCATCTTCATAAAGATTGAAAGTAACAACTATTCTCTGCTTTACATCAAAAGAAAGATTCTTGAGCATAGAATTATATATTTTTTTATATTTATCAGCAACAGAGTATCCCAAATCAGCTATTAACCAAACATCATCGTGCTTTTTCATAAAAGCTATAAAATCATTCAATGTTATAGGCGTATATTTATGATAGGGTTTTGTTTGAATAAAAGATCTATAATCTAATCTTTTTGCATTTTCAGGTTGCAAATTATATCTAAGTTGTTCTATATCCCATTGAAATGTACGTGTTTCTCCTGCTCGGAATCTCGCATCCTGTTCCAAATTGTCTAACCAGCCATGGCGACATACCCAAACATGATCTATCGTTTCAAGAATATCAATATCAAACATCCTTGTCCCGTTAGAATATGCCAACTCAATCGCCTCTCGTGAATCCGTACAAGTTTTCCCATCAATACCACCTCCTCCATGTGCTATTACTCTATGTTTTACATACCATTCATCTGGATTATCTTTCAATATTGGCAATGTAATAATTCTATCCAAATTAGAGTTACGTTTCCAGGAATCATAACATCTATATGTTGCATCTATCTCTTCTACTATTCTTTGCCGATGACGGATGCCATAACACACGATTAGAAGAAAAGATAACACAACCCCACATTTTACAAATATAATCTTATTTGTCTGCATTATCATTATTGATTATCTGGCGAAGCATAGTCGAACTAATACCATCAGTATGAGAAAAATACTCTATACGAGCACCAAACTTAGCAAATTCCTCCTCATAACGATTGTATAGTTCTGTTCCTCTCCACTCATCGCCATGAAACATCACATCGAAATGTCTTTTTCGCAGAAAATCCATTTTATCCATTGTGGTTTGTGGAACTACTTCATCTACATATTTAATTGCACCAACAATAGCTGATCTTTGTTCATAAGGAATAATTGGAACCTTATGCTTATAGGATTCAACACATTCATCTGTACTCACTCCTACTATCAAATAATCGCAATGTTCTTTCGCTCGTCGAAGAATATTGAGATGTCCAATATGAAACATATCGAAAACACCTGTAGTATATCCAATAATCATAGTTATTATGTATTTAATAATTCATTTAACATAATTTCCCATCTATCTCCTACAACACTAGAAGAGAAACGATTAGCAGAGTTCAAACCTGCTACAGCCATTTTATTCCTTAGTTCATTATCTTTTAAAAGCAAAAGTAATTTCTCTCGAAATTCTTTTTTATTTTTGGGAAGAAAACCTGTAACACCATCATCGATAATATCTGCAAAGACTTTACTCGTTTTTAAAGCTATAGGAACAACACCATTCTGAAGACTTTCCGTCAAAGTTAGCCCCCAACCTTCACGAGGAGATGCCATTAAAAAGATTCGGGCACTTTGATACCATGATAAAGGCGATTGAGCACCTTCAAATATGATATCCTTGCTGCTTGAAGCTAACTTTTCAAGATACTCCCCATCTTTTCCTGTACCAACTATATGTAATTTATAACCATGATGTTCTTTTATCGACATCCAAGCCTTAATCATCAACGATATACGCTTTTGATTCTCATCAAGCCTTGAAACAATCAACACCATTTTTTCTTTTCGGTCAAGAATACTCTTATCTGCTATCTCTGGAAATGTAAGCATATTAGTTATAACACGCATCTTGTCCATCGGAGTCACCTTTGTTATAGCCTCCAATACGTTCACATAAGCAGACGACATCACTACATATCGATCAGAATTATTATAGACATATCTATAACTCGCTATCTTAATTTTACGGAAACTCTTCCGATACATAGGTATAAAGAAAAAAAATCCTAAACGTTTAACCTTATGAACTAAATCTTTATTCCAAAAATTTCGATAGTAAGACTTTATTGGAGCATAGTTTATAGTTGGATCAAAATGCATGAAACTAACTATTTTACCACCTTTATCTCTCCATTCCTTACCACCATGAGCAAGAAACTCCTTCAATAACCAATAGTGGAAAGCTATTTGATTAACTACCACATCAACATGATAGGTTTCAAGAAATTTTTTTAGAGATGGAATACGTTCACCATTTAGAAAATATTCATCAGGATTATCCTGATTAAAATGGAGTAAACCAATAGCAGTATGCCCACGTCGATTCAACTCATCCACAACGAGTTTGGTTGCTCGCTCAGTACCACCTTTCTCTGGTAGCAGTGGGGAATCGTACATAAAAACTATAACCATAAGATTTTCTTTTACAACTTCAATCTAAAGGGACACGCTTTTATCAATAATTCAATATCAATATTTCCAGGTTTCCACTTATCTAATTTCCGCATAATATGGTTCTCATCTATCATATTACCCACAATACATAGAGGCTGTTCACGATCTTTACCTATAGATTGAAAGAAATCATGAAACTTGAAATGACCTCCTATAAGAGGCTTTCCGAATTCTATCCATACATTTGGAATATTATAAGCTTCTGCCATTATAAGTCCATGCAGAGATGAAGATATGATATTTTCACAAGAGCAAATCATATCAGGTATATCTGTCCATCTGGTATACTTCGACAAATCAATTATAAGAATATCTTTTCTATCAGAAATAGCAATTCCATTCATTGTGAAATCTCTTATCTTATCTAAATTAGAGACATGGGCTATAAAACCATATTTATATTTTTTCTCTATCTTAGGTTGATAATATTTTGCAACCAGCAACGCTGGATCTCCATATATTTCAGGACATTTAACGCCTTGAGCAAGAAGCACCTTTCTTGTTAACGGTCCACGCACAGCATATACCTTTTTGGGCTTATATCTCAATTTCTTTGTTCCGTCAATAATACCTGCTCCCCAAACCTCTGTGTTCTTGCGACATAACATGTCAATTGTTGAACCTATTACAAGATAATTTTTTAAATTCAATCGAAACGCCAAAGAGACACGATTAAATATCTCGATAGGCCTCTTGCAAACTTCCTTCAAAAAATAATAGTTTATATCATCACCCCAATTCTCATGTACAATCGTATCCTGCTTATAGAAAACAAAGGCATTAATAAGTATTGGATGAAAAACAAGAGAAATATTAGAAAAAATCTTTTCAAGCATAATTATTTATTTAAACTTAGATTGAACCAAAAGTTTTACTTTAGAATAAACTAAAGTTCTTTCATGATTTGACAAGCCCAGCATTATTATTATTCCTAAAGTCAACATTATTATTAATCCCATTGCAATTAAGCTTGAGATAATAGTATGCGGCAAACTGTAAGATAATATTACAGAGAGCGTACTCGTAACTATTAACACTAGAAATACTCGCAATAACACATTCTTTAAATATACGCCAAAAGACATATATATATAGCGCCCTATGATTACTATTCGAAAAGTTTGAGCTATAACAGCTATTAGTAAATGGACACAAAAAACACTTTCTGGCACCCCTCTCATTCTGAGAACAATATATGAAAAAGGTACGATAAGTAATAATGTGCCACCAACTACACTTTGATAGATTTTAACCCTACCTGTAGCCTGAGAAGAAACCATTAGAGGATTGGCCAAAGCTTCAACAAGCATGATACAAAGTGTTAAGCGAAGGAACCAAACAGTATGGTCTGGTACATTTTTTAGCCAAAGTTTGAGAATAACATCGGCATAAATAGATACAGGTAACACAATTAATAGTAAAAGGAAAAATGACACTTTAGAACTTGCAAATATTAATTGATGCATTCTCCTTAAATCATTTACCGCATAAGTTTTTGTAATCTGGGGATTAAGTGCCATTTGAAAATTAGAAACAAAACCCGTTACAATTCCTTGAACAGTTACAGCAACTCCTCTAGCAGCATTTATAGCAGGACCAAAGAATATGTTTAACAACAAGTTTATACCTTGTGTATAACCAACTCCCGCCAAATTACCAAAGAGACTCCATCCTGCAATATTACTCATTTCCTTAAAAATTCGCTTATCAAAAGTAAAAACAAATTTTGCTTCGACAAAATGCTTTGAGCAGTATGTACCATATATAATTCTATCTAGCAACTGTACTCCAAAAAGTAACACTGCATAGAAAATCAACCTATCAAATGATGTAATAATTAAGAAATAAACTATCACCAATTTAAGCACAACATCCATAATGGAGATAAACGCAAAAGCAGACATCTTTTCATGTGCAATTATCATCGCATTATACGGCAAAGATACAATACTAAGCATACAAGAAGCTATAGATAACTGATAAACCCACATTGCGGCAGCAAAACGTCCTTCAGGTATTACCATTTTTTCATAAAGCATCCACATGCCAACAGTCTCTGCAAAAAGAAATATCAGAGCAGCAAGAACAAAATGGATAATAATTGCTGTAGAAAAAGTCGCCTTTTGTCGCTCTATATCACCTTTTGCCAACTCAAATGTAATAAAACGTTGAGTAGCTGTAGACATTGCACCATTCAAAAAAGTAAAAATTGTCACGAACCCGCCTACCACGTTGTAAAGTCCATAATCAACAACACCTAAAGTATTGAGAACAACACGGCTAGTAAAAAGACCTACGCATAAAATAAATATCATGCGCAAGTAAAGAACTATCGTATTCTTTGCGATACATTTATTATTAGTTTTATTTATGTCTGTCATTTTGTCTTTTTTCACCAATCAACAAATTCAAATGCAGTTTTCTCATCAATTCCGTTAAATAAAAAGAAAGAATGAAACTTATGACTACAACACTTACAGTAATAGGGAGTACCCCTATTTCACTCTTATCTAAATAATAGAAAAAGAGATAAATGATAACAGGATGAAATAAATATATTCCAAAGATATTACTGTTCACTTTATTTATAAACGTAAAACGAGTAAGATATGTTAACCGAAGAGAAAGCAAATAAATAGCATAAATCCCCAACAAAGCATAGAGCAATGATGCACGTTCTATAAATCCCAAAACAACAATAATCAATATTGAGAAGAGTATATTCAAATATTTCCTATAAATCATTGCAATATATCCCAAAATGAACCAAAATTGATAAACCAAAGAATTATCTATCTGAAAATATGGAATCTTCCCCCCCCATCGCATCTCAAATATCAATATTATACAACTTATTGGTAAAAGAAAATATGGGGCAAGTTTTACCTTATTAATTACAATACGTAGTATATAAACTAACAAGAAGACATTGAAGAGCATCCATACATACCATAAATGCCTACTATCAAGAGATAAACAAATTCCATTAATAAAATAAGACTTTAAATCCCGAAAGCCAAATCCAACCATAAATGGCAAAACCCACAATATTGCAAATGAAAAATATGGAATCATTAATCTCATTGTTTTTTTTCGCATGAAGGAAATTATGTTATGATAGTTACCTCGTCTTGTGGCAATAAGAGCAAAAGTCATTCCTGAAACAAAAACGAATAATGGCATATGAAAACTATATATTACCTTAGTTAATATATCCATAATACCAGTATCGTCCGCTTGAGGAATTAGCCCTTGCGGAGTAAACATCCTTGTTACATGACCAACGACAACTAATACAATACCAACAAGTTTCATGATATCGAGTTCAGGTATCCTTGTGCCACCAACTGTTTTATTATTCTCTTCACTCATTTTTAGATATCACAATTAGAGCGTCCCCTCTATTTTACAAGCAGTTACAACTATAGAAACATGAGAACCAATATATACATTGTCTCCTATCACAACTGGTGTTCCATGATTACTGCCTATAGATAAAAACTGGCTTATATTATAATTATTACCTATCACTATATTAGATGTATCACAGCTCCGATACTATATCCTATATAGAACACGTATCCTATCATTGTATCACTTTTAATATACACTCCATACTTTATAACATAATGTTTATGCATAAAGATTGCTAAATGACAAAATAGATTTCGAGTACTAGATAATCTAAATCAAAAGCAATATCTATATAGTATTAATAAATATTTAACATTACAATTCCTAAAGTAACTACTCAGCACCCCTATGGGCATGAGTAATCGTCTTACTGTTGTACTACAGCAAGAATTGCATTGAATTTAGAATTTCCGTTCTTCATAGCAGTTTCAGCAATGGAGTGCAACTTGGCAAAATCATCGGCACCGCTGTCTGTTCGGAAGCAACCGCTGACTTTCTGCTTTATCTTGATTTTCCTAACTCCCCGCTCACTGGCATTGTTCTCGTAAGGCACACTTGGATTGGAGAGAAAGGTAAATAGGTAGTCTTTGACTTTAAGGATACCCCTCTTGAATTTCTCAAACTCGTTATCTAAATGCGTGAGGCTTTCACCCAAGAGGTTCTTCATCTTTGTCTTCAGTACCTTTATCTTTCTAGAGGTAATGTTGTCCTCTCTTCTGAGATTTATAGAGTGTTCTATCAGATGGATGAATCTCCGTGACCAGTTCTGGTTTGGATCCAGTTCGTTCAGATACTTTGCATTCCTAAGAAGATGAGCCAGGCAGACCTGATGGTCCTTAACATTCATCTTGAAGTAGCTCTGATGTCTGTCAGTCACAAGTGTCGAATAGGGAAGTCCCTTTGGAAACTTGGAATCTATGGCCTTCTGACCTCGCGATTCTGACTGGAACACGTATGTAAGCAGGTCGTTCTGGAATATCCAGTTCCAATGCAGATGCTTTCCTACCGTAGCACCAGTTTCATCGGCTCCTACGACAGACGCTGTTTCCAGCCTCTTGCGTATTTCCTCATATGCACAGTCTGCCTTGCCGCTATTCTCTTTGAGTATGTTCTGCACTGTACCCTCACTTATATTCTGGCCGGACAGGTCGGATATAAGTTCTGCAATCCTTTTGAACGGAATACACTGCACTACATTAAGGTATGTCACCAGTGCACGGAGGTTGTCACCATACTTGATACGACAGTTGGGAGCTTCGCAGTTGTTTACGCAACCGCATTCACAGACCTTCTCGTAATACTGTTCCTCGCAGGTCTCTACGACCACCTTGATATCAACAATTTGTGTCTTACGGATCTTCTGGCATGGTATATCAATCAAGAGCCGACCACAGCATTTACAATAGACGGGGTCGTGCTTTACAATTACGTCTGGTTCTGCTATAGTCTGCAGTGTGTGCCCCTTGTGGCCAGGCTGTCCACCGCTCGGCTTTCCGCTTGGCTTGCGAAGAGACTTTGTCCTGCGCAGCTCACGGGAAGCGATACTTGGGATGGAGGGATACTGCTGTTACTGCTGTTTTCTCGGGCTTTCCTGGTGTACTTGATGTATCGTCATCAGCTCCCTCGAGTTCCTTGATGCGCTCTTTAGCAACGGCAAGTTCTGCCTTTGTGGAAGCAAGTTCTGTCTTTAGATTATGTATCTCCACGTCCTTCTGGTTAATGACACGGTTGAGGCGTCCGATCTCCTCAGTCTTCTCGGAGTCGGACTTCTCAAGTTTGCGCAGACGCTGGTTTATCTGGCGCAAAACAACATCTATGTCAGTACAGTCGCTTGCCATTTTTTGGTGCAAAGATAAGCATTTTTCTCCACATGGCAAAATCACGATTTACATCCCTTAACGCAGACTTTTGACTTACGGGGAATGCAAAAACGCATCTCCTGGCAGATAATCTGTTGAAAGGCGATAATAGACAAAGGAGACATGTTGGAGGCATCATCGGAAAAGAACTCGTTAAATGAACTGTTTTAAACAGCCTACGTCCTCATCGACTCAATCATTAAAAAGTTTGTAATGATGAAGAAAATAAGCAAAATCAAGTTTATGCTTTATTAACGAGAAGTTTTCTATAGGGGTGCTGAGTAGTTACTTCCTAAATCATGGCAAGAATACTTATAGCCAAAACCATAATTACTCAAAGCATTCAGCCTTAAACCTCTCATAATTGTAAGCGTCCAAAAATGTCACAACGCCCCTATTTGCGGGCTTTTTGCAAAGCCCGCAAATCTCATTTTTAAATATCTTTCACTAAAAATTTCATTAATTCAAGCAGATTGTCATTGGAAGCAGGTTCTCGTAGTCCGTTCTACCAGATTTCACGGCCTTGAGCAAAGCCTTGAAATATTGCCTGAACGAGACTCCGACTTGCTTGCAAGTCTGGATAAAGGTATTGTACATTGCCGATCTCAATGCACCCTGAACACTACCCAAGAACAACGAGCCCTTGCGCTGTATGGTCTGGGGACGTATCGCTCGTTCTGCTGCCAGGTTATCTATGGAATATTCACCATCATTTCGATAGGCAAAGACTTGCTTCCAAAACTTATGGAGATAGTTCAGTGCTTGCTGCATCAGTTTAGGCAACTTGTCCATCTTGTTCGCCATCAAGTCGAACATCTCATTCTGAAGTTCATCTACGATACCTCGAGTATACTCATCATTGCGCATCTCCTTGATTTTTTCGGCATCATAACCTTTCTCTACATACAAGTCCTCACGCTTATAAAGTTTGCGAATCTTACTCATAGGTGAAGAAGCTTCTTTGCAACCCATACGTTCCGCACGTTCTAGCTTGGCACGAACGTGAGCAAGACAACATAGATGCTCTATGTCTATCAAGTCATCGTCGAGATACATGTAGCAGATATAACCATCACTCTGAAGAGACTTCAACTTGGCGTCACCCAAGAAGTCCTTCAAAACAGCACGGTTACGGCCACCACTCTTCTGATTGCCATACTTGTCTACCGTATCCTCATAGAAGAATATCACGATGTTGGCCTTGCGATTTACCAAACACCACATATAGGTCTTACGATGACCGAAGTGGGTCTGGAATCGCTCCCAAGTCTCATCTACGTTTACGTTGGAACCAGGAGCCAAGGCTCGGTCCTTCAATGCCGGAAGCACTAGCTTCAATATCTCATAGCCCTTATCCGCATAGTTGGCCAGATTCTGGCGATGAGTCTTCAAACCCATCTCGGACAGTCTGTTTTTCACCTCACGATAAGCAGGACAGGCCATGTCATACATACGTTTAAAATTACTGGCGACAAAGTTACATCTTCTTTCTCAAATCACCAAATCCGTTTTTGGACGCTTACTTTCCAAAATCCTTGATTTTCTGTTCTTCTTCCAAAGAACAAACAAGCAGTTGTCCATTCTTCTCGGCAACGATATAGCCATCCAAGCCTTGAACTACTACTTTGCTTTCATCGGCAGCATGAACCACGCAGTTCTTGCATTCATACAAGCGGATGTCCTTGCCTACCTTGGCATTGCCAGCCTCATCTTGTGGAAGCAAGGTACGGAGGCTGCCCCAGCTGCCTAAGTCGCTCCAGCCAAACTCGGCTGGCAAGGTATAGATTTCCTTCGACTTCTCCATTACGGCATAGTCAATGCTTATCTTCTCACAGGTTGGGAAGAGTTTGCCGGCTACCTCTTTCTCCTGTTCGGTATAGAAAGAATGTGCCATCTCATCCATGATACTGGCAAGATTTGGCAGGAAGGTGCGGATTGCTTTGCTGATGGTATCAATGTTCCATACGAAGATTCCGGCATTCCAATAGTAATTGCCAGCGGCAAGGTATTGTTCGGCAGTCTCCAGGTTTGGCTTTTCCTTGAAAGCCTCTACCTTGTAGATTTCATCTACGGATGTTGGCTCTGCTGCGGCGATATAGCCATAGCCTGTTTCCGGGCGGCTTGGCTTAATACCGATGGTAACGATGGCGTTCTTATCGGATGTATAGCTCAAAGCCTTGCTGAGCACTCGCTGATACTCCGAGGTATTAATGACGAGGGCATCGGATGGTGTCACCACGATGTTGGCATCAGGATGCTGCTTCTGGATCTTCCAACAGGCATAAGCAATACATGGAGCGGTATTGCGAGCCTCCGGCTCTGCTAATATGTTATCTTCTGGCATGTCAGGGATTTGCTCCTTGACTATGCGAATGTATTTCTCGTTTGTCACTACCCACATGTTCTCGACAGGGCAGATTGGCTTCAATCTATCTACTGTCAATTGAATGAGGGAACGCCCCACACCCATCACATCAATGAACTGCTTTGGGTAATCGGGGGTTGACATTGGCCAGAAGCGGCTGCCGATGCCGCCGGCCATGATTATTACATGAATATCGTTGTACATTATATTAATATAAGAGATGGATATGTTTATCCTAAGCTATCAGTTTAACCTTTTTTTCAATAAGGGATCCAGAGCGTAACTACTCAGCACCCCTATAGAAAACTTCTCGTTAATAAAGCATAAACTTGATTTTGCTTATTTTCTTCATCATTACAAACTTTTTAATGATTGAGTCGATGAGGACGTAGGCTGTTTAAAACAGTTCATTTAACGAGTTCTTTTCCGATGATGCCTCCAACATGTCTCCTTTGTCTATTATCGCCTTTCAACAGATTATCTGCCAGGAGATGCGTTTTTGCATTCCCCGTAAGTCAAAAGTCTGCGTTAAGGGATGTAAATCGTGATTTTGCCATGTGGAGAAAAATGCTTATCTTTGCACCAAAAAATGGCAAGCGACTGTACTGACATAGATGTTGTTTTGCGCCAGATAAACCAGCGTCTGCGCAAACTTGAGAAGTCCGACTCCGAGAAGACTGAGGAGATCGGACGCCTCAACCGTGTCATTAACCAGAAGGACGTGGAGATACATAATCTAAAGACAGAACTTGCTTCCACAAAGGCAGAACTTGCCGTTGCTAAAGAGCGCATCAAGGAACTCGAGGGAGCTGATGACGATACATCAAGTACACCAGGAAAGCCCGAGAAAACAGCAGTAACAGCAGTATCCCTCCATCCCAAGAGTATCGCTTCCCGTGAGCTGCGCAGGACAAAGTCTCTTCGCAAGCCAAGCGGAAAGCCGAGCGGTGGACAGCCTGGCCACAAGGGGCACACACTGCAGACTATAGCAGAACCAGACGTAATTGTAAAGCACGACCCCGTCTATTGTAAATGCTGTGGTCGGCTCTTGATTGATATACCATGCCAGAAGATCCGTAAGACACAAATTGTTGATATCAAGGTGGTCGTAGAGACCTGCGAGGAACAGTATTACGAGAAGGTCTGTGAATGCGGTTGCGTAAACAACTGCGAAGCTCCCAACTGTCGTATCAAGTATGGTGACAACCTCCGTGCACTGGTGACATACCTTAATGTAGTGCAGTGTATTCCGTTCAAAAGGATTGCAGAACTTATATCCGACCTGTCCGGCCAGAATATAAGTGAGGGTACAGTGCAGAACATACTCAAAGAGAATAGCGGCAAGGCAGACTGTGCATATGAGGAAATACGCAAGAGGCTGGAAACAGCGTCTGTCGTAGGAGCCGATGAAACTGGTGCTACGGTAGGAAAGCATCTGCATTGGAACTGGATATTCCAGAACGACCTGCTTACATACGTGTTCCAGTCAGAATCGCGAGGTCAGAAGGCCATAGATTCCAAGTTTCCAAAGGGACTTCCTATTCGACACTTGTGACTCACAGACATCAGAGCTACTTCAAGATGAATGTTAAGGACCATCAGGTCTGCCTGGCTCATCTTCTTAGGAATGCAAAGTATCTGAACGAACTGGATCCAAACCAGAACTGGTCACGGAGATTCATCCATCTGATAGAACACTCTATAAATCTCAGAAGAGAGGACAACATTACCTCTAGAAAGATAAAGGTACTGAAGACAAAGATGAAGAACCTCTTGGGTGAAAGCCTCACGCATTTAGATAACGAGTTTGAGAAATTCAAGAGGGGTATCCTTAAAGTCAAAGACTACCTATTTACCTTTCTCTCCAATCCAAGTGTGCCTTACGAGAACAATGCCAGTGAGCGGGGAGTTAGGAAAATCAAGATAAAGCAGAAAGTCAGCGGTTGCTTCCGAACAGACAGCGGTGCCGATGATTTTGCCAAGTTGCACTCCATTGCTGAAACTGCTATGAAGAACGGAAATTCTAAATTCAATGCAATTCTTGCTGTAGTACAACAGTAAGACGATTACTCATGCCCATAGGGGTGCTGAGTAGTTACTCCAGAGCCTCAGTTGAGACTAACTTCCCAACTGAGAGCCACAGGATGCGATATGGGTGATTGTGTAGCGCCCACACTACTAAGCTACTTTTCGATATAATATTGTTTTTAAAATCATTTTCCAAGGATAAGTATCTACCCCGCAAAACTATATTTTAGTATCTTGGAATGTAAACCATCAATACAGCGTCCCCACTATTTATCAGCGGGTTAGCCGTACAGTATTTTGCATAAAGTTTTGATTTCCTAAAATTTAACAATCAAGCGACGACTTGGAATGTCTTCGTTATCTCCGCATCCGTACCATCTTCAAAATGTCGAACATAGTCACATGGCAAGAACGTGATATACTGATAACATCACGTCTTTGAAGATTCTTACTCTTATGCTCCTTGAAAATCTGCGTTCTTAATTAAATCGTTAACCCAAAGGAATTATTTCATCCAAATCATATCCTCTTGTGGCTATATTGCTTGATAAAACATTCAATTCGTTCTCTTCTGATTCGTCTAGCTGCAAAGATGACTCATACAACTCTCGTTGGTCTGGATGAAATTTCATATGCTCTTTGAGATAGTTTTTCATTTCAGAAACACTTGAATCAAAACTAACATAATTAACTGCAAGCCGCAAGATTCTTGGCTTAAACTTTTTCAAGAGTAATTCTACTCTTTTCTTATCTTCTTCTGTAACTTCCATTGCTATTTATATAACTATCTATTTGTAAGCATCCAACACCTATGACAATACAACTTCATCCCCAGTGTTTTACTGGGGATACAGAGTATTTTAAGAAATTGGATTTTCTTATTGAACCACATTCTCAATTAAGTTCTTATATTAATGCATCCTGAGCCTCTATCGGCAACCGTCTTCCGATAGAAAGCTGCAGGATGCGTTGTGGGTGATTATGTAGCGCCCACACTACTAAGCTACTTCTCGTTATATATATTTTTTTGTTATTTCTAATAATATAATTGTTTCGTATCGGAAATGAAGGACATAGAGTCCTTACCAGATAAGAATCGTTTTTAGGGTATTCTTACCTGGATATTGATTGAGTAAAACTAATTTGAATTTGATATTATAAGAGTTTTTTCTACCTCTCCGTCTCTCCTGCAAAGAGATTTGTTCTAAAATCATCCCGTCCTTCTTTACCATTAAAGAAGGCTCCACCTCTCATCTCGGTCTTCTTCAATGGTCTTTACACCCCCTTCGGTTCCCCCGTTTGCGGGGGACAGAAACCTCAGGGAAGAAGAGGAAAACCGCCCTACTCGGTGCTCGAACCGCTACGCTATAAGGTTGGCGGACCAAAGCGGTCTCGCCAGATTATGCGGGATGGGACCGCCAGGGGTGGAAAGGCGATTTGCAAATATTTAAACTTCCTCATCTGGATTGAAGTGCTCAAAGAAACTGGTTCTTCGCTCTTGTAATGTACTTGTTTCCTGACACAAAAAGCGACAGGCAAAATCATACATCGGCGTAGCAGCACTATGCTCACTGGCATCAATAAACTCTAAATTATCAACATAATAGTTTACCAGGTCGGCATCCTCAGATAAGTCAGCTGCAAATAAAAACAGATACTCACAACCTACAATTTCCATTAAATCAAGAATCTTAGGTACTATGAATTGCCAAAACACAACTGTTCCTAACTTCTGATGTATCCCTGTTTGATACCAAAAATCACGATATGCTTCATTTGCACAGAAATGCACAATCTCTACTCCTGCAAAAGTGGTACCTACATTCTTGTTATTCTCACCAAAGATTTTAAGAAGTTCCTCTGAATCCAAAGAAAGATGAAGAGCTCTTGCTACCTCCAGTTTTTTCAATCCCTTCTTGGTTCTTGCTTTTTCAAGTATCGCATTGATTGCATCTTTATCTGTTCCTTGCTATGAAGGATCTTTGCTCAACTGAAAAATATGCTCATAGAAGGCTTTCATATCTAACAGGCGATCACCTTCCAGAAATTCATCATACAACAAGCCACACTTCAATGAGAAATAAAACAAAATTTCACCTGAATTATTCTTAACTACATAATAAGCTACTCGATGATTTGCATCATCCTCATAGGCCTCATTTTGCAGCGTATTGACAATACTGGGATTCCTTCCATTATAAAAGTCATCCACCAATCTGAAATTATCAACATTAGAGGACAATCTTTCACAATGTAAGGATCCTAATATCCGTTCTTGTTCTTCAGTTATTCTCATGCTCTTGACATTTGAAAATCCTTATACTGGGCTAATAAGAATCTACGGATATTGATTCTTTCTGCATCCTTGCGAATATCCGACAAATCTATATCAACATCACATGTATCGTATGGTGAATAGCCCTCACGCGCCTTCTTCCAAGAATATTCGCCATGACTCAAAGTACTGAGACTCCATGACTGCTTGGGAGCATACTGCTCAAAGACCTTATCAAAAACACCTTGATATTTTTGGAGACTTTCTCGGGATAGAGAAAAACTCAATGAGTTATCTTTATAGTGCTGACGAATTTCAAGAATAACAGGACCATATTTCCATGCCTTGAATTTTGCTCCGAACATGGGTTCTCCTAACTGAACCAAGCATTCACGCTGAGTGAAATAAAGCAACTTATGTAGCTTCATCTCATCAATGCGAGTACCATATTGATGCTCATAGCGCTGGCAGATATAGGATGCTATTTTCACGACATCTTCCATAATTCTGTTCCTTTCTTTATTGTTTACATGGTGCAAATATAAGGGAAATATATGATATTGCCAAAGAATTTCTGATTTTTAACATTGTCCCACAGATTGCACAGATGAACGCAGATTTTTCGACTCCCCTGTCCCCCTCTGCGAAGAGGGGGTCCTTATCCCACTCCCAAGCCCTTCAATAGTCTTTACGACCCCTTCGGTTCCCCTTGTAGGGGACAGAAACCCTTAGCATAAGGGCAAGGGATGTAGCTGGCGACGCTATAGCTCTGCCAGAGTTTTTGGTCAGCCAGCGGAGCCTGTGCCCTAAAGGGCTGGCTGAGAGTGCTTACGCAATAAAATTGCGATTATTAGACGCAACAGAGTTGCGAGTGTTTGTCGCCTAGAGGAAGACTTTATTTCGTATGATGCTCGATGAAACGATTAATCATTCTTGTAACAGTGACAGTTGACTGCTTATAATGAGCTATCACCATTATATTAATGATTTCACCATCAATATTATAATAAACAACATTTGGTCCTATGTTCAAATGTCGAATTAAAACCTTATTATTTAACAGCTTAGAAGAATAGCTATAGTCTGGAGTTCCAGATTCAGGAAACAGCAATAAACGCCCTACCTTAGAATCTATGTCATCTAAGGTTTTGCGAGATACAGAAGCACCAAAATGTTCTTCTACATAGTCCAAAATTCCATCAAGTTGATGGAGAGCCATATCAGACCAAATTATTTCCATCCTCTTTGCTCTTTAATCTTTTCCATTGCCTGAGAATGAGAAAGACCTCTTCCCGAACGACTTTCCTTAATGGCGTACTCTGAAGCCATTTCTAAAACTTCATGAGGCATATCATTTACGAAAGCCTGTACTTTGTCTTCTGGAACTTCATATGGATTAATACCTTTCATCGTTGAATACAGCAATGTTATAAGGGCATTTTTCCGATCATCACTCCAATTCTTTACTTCGTTCCAAATCGGAGTATTTTGTATTTCATTATAATTGAACGTTCTCATAATTCTAATATTTAGTACCTTACATGGTGCAAATATAAGGGAAATATCTGAAATAGCCAAGGTATTTCCGGTTTTTAACACATCGATGTCCCACAGATTTCACAGATGAACACAGATTTCTTTGCGGCCTGGGCGGCGGGGGATTTAAGAGGGTCACGCAGATTTGGCTTTCCCTTCGGCCGCCGATTTTCAATTCACAGATGAACACAGATTTTTTGACCTATTCGGTCAGATTTTCACAGATTTTTACAATCACTTCTTCTTGTTTGTATGTTTGGGGGGTGAAGGGGGTGTATAAGAACTTTTGTATATACATCGTGCGCAAAAGATAAAGAGAAAGGGTATCAGATAGTTATGCCTTCTTTTTAACACTCTTTTCACGCTAAAGTTCATTTACCCCCTTCACACTTCACGCTTTGTTTGCTAATCTAAAAATCGATCATTTCGGCGACAATGGTTCCAGCAACCCGTCAATCAGACGAAGCAGCTCGTCTCTGTGAGCCTCGCCAACCAACGACTCCATCCAACGTATCGCGCCCCAGTAGTCGTCAATGGAAACATCACGGTCCATCGCCTCCAGACTCTTGGTGTACGCATCAGACAGCCGGAACTCCTTGCGGATGGCTGACTTGGTGGAAGCCCAATGCTTCTCCTCCTCAGTAAGACCACCCTCAAAACGGTCTTCCTTCAGTTCTTCACGCATAGCCCAGAACACGTTGTGGACTAAAAGATTAAAACACTTGTGGACAGAAATCATGCCCGTCTGTAGTCGTAGGAATCCTTGATCCCCATGACTTCACTTTTGATTTTTTTGAAAAACATTTTAAATAAATTTATGTTATGTTCCAAAATCAGAACTTTTTGATTTCAATGCCAAATTTTATGCTTAGCTTTGCAGCGGAATCTATATGATTCAATTTTAAAACAACTTATAATTATTTGCTTAAAAATGACAACAACAGAACAAAAACAAGAAATGGTATTACCATCTTTCTTCTATGCTATCGCCTCCAGCGAAAGCAGACAACTCATCAGTCTTGATGAACTGCAGCGAATCATCACCCTCGACGCCATGACCCAGGCTCGTACCGAAGACTACCGCAAGAACATGCGCATCAGCAGCGAGCTCGCTCATCAAACCAAGGTGATGATGCCAGGCATCACTACCTCCGTGCTCATGGACGGACGGGGCAAGGAACTGCGCAACGTGGTGAAGACCACCCAGATGATCGCCGTGGATATCGACAAAATTCCTGCAGAAAAGATGAAGGAGGTCGTACAGAAGGCGGACGCCGACCCTCATACCATGATGAGGTTCATCACCGTGAGCCAACGGGGCCTGCGCATCATCTCCAGATACCTGCCCATAGATGACGACGAGGTGACCGCACTGGAACTTTTCGATGTGATCATACGCAAGGCGATGAGCTATTACAGTAAGTTGCTAGGCGTGCCTGCCGACGAGCAATGCGTAGACATCACCCGAATGTGCGGACTCGCACACGACCCTACCGCCTACTTCCATTGGGACGCAGAGGCTTTCGGCCTGGACACCCACGACCTGAAGGCGCTCTACACCAAGAAGGCCAACGAGGCGAAATATGCCAAACGTGCCAGCAAGCGCAAGCGAAATAGCCAGAAGATGGTGGCACTGGGCAAGGGGGTTCCCTCGATGGACGAGGCAGCGCAGCACATACTGAACCTACTCGACACGTGGGGCTACAAGTTTGAGAGCGGTGCCCACAACGAGTATGTGCTCCACTTCGGCAAGGTGTGCGTGCGCTATGGCATAGACAAGGAAGAGGCAATGACCTACGCCAAGAGCAACTTCAGTTCCGACTATCCCGATGCTGACAGCGTGATGAAATCATGCTACAAGCACACCGAGAAACTAGGCACCTGGCACTTCTACCGCAAAGGCGAGGGCTTCTCGGGTAAGCCGACCGTCAAGGTAATCAAGCAGTGGCTCTCAATGAGATACGAGTTCCACCACAATGAGGTGACGGGATTTCACGAGGTGCTGAGTCGCGATATAATCAAAGGCAAATACCATAAGTGGACCCGCATCGACGACAACATAGAGAACACCATCTGGACCCAGATGGACGAGATGGGACTCGAAGTGAGCGCCATCAAGCTGCACGCCATCATCAACAGTGACTTCAGCGAACCTTGGGATCCCTTCGACGAATATCTCAGGAGTCTGCCAAAATGGGACGGAAAGACCGACTACATCGACGAGCTTGCCAACCGGGTAACCATCAACTATTGCCCTGGCTACCACCACTCGCAGGAAGAGTTCAGATACTTCTTCAAGAAATGGCTCGTATCGATGGTGGTGGCATGGGTTTCACCGAGAGTGGTGAGCCAGACCATCCTGATATTCATCGGGAGGGGTGGCATCAACAAAACCACATTCTTCTATTATATCCTGCCACCATGCCTGCGCCAGTACTTCATCAACGAGTCAACCGCCAACTATACCGACAAGGACTTCATGGAGGCTTTCTCAAGCAAGGCACTCATATGCCTCGACGAGCTGGAGTCTACCTTCGGCAAGGGGCTGAGCGCCCTCAAGAGCAACGTCACCAAGCTGGTGTTCTCCATCCGCCGCCCCTACGACAAGTATCGTTCGGAACTGCTGCACCGTGGTGCCCTCTGTGGCACCAGCAACAGCATACAGATCATCACCGACGAGGAGAACCGCCGCTACTCGCCCTGGTTTGTAGACAACATCGAGAGTCCTAGGGAGACCCCCATCGACTACCAGCACGTCTATGCCCAGGCTGTAGCTCTGGGACAAGAGGTAACCAATCGGGTGAAGAACCAGGAAGAGGGATGGGTATACTGGCTCACCACCGTCGACATCGACGTGATGAGGGAGCACAACGGCATGTTCATGGTTTCCAACTTCATGGAAGACCAGATACTGCGCTTCTACAAGGTGCCGAAATCAGACACCGCCCCTCAATATGTAAAGTTCCGCTATTCATCGGAAATCATGGAGCGCATAGGCGGAAGTCCCGCCCTGAGCCGCAACATGAGTCACCAGAATCTGAGCGCCGTGATGCAGCGACTGGGATTCAAGAAGGTACACCGCGCCAAAGGCAACGGATGGCTCGTGATAGAGAAGAATCCGGGAGAAATCAACACCGAGGCGATCTGCAGTCCAAACGAATGCGCAGAAACGTACCTGAAACCGTACAGAGCCGTAGCTACGGATAGCCAGAATGGTTCTGACCAACAGTAAACAGCATTCTGGCAAGTGCTAACCAGCATTGCCAGCAACGCTAAGTATCATCAAGAGAAACGCTAAGTATTATTACCGCGATTCATAAAAGTCAAAACTATATGAAAATCAAGATATACAAAAAATTCGAGCTTGCCAAGCTCTACTTTCCGGAGCAGTCGAAACACGTGGCACTAAACCACCTGATGCGAATGGTAAACCACTGCCCGCCTCTGCTTGAAGCCTTGCGAAGAGAGGGCTACGAACGGTTGGCGAAGACCTTCACCATGCGCCAGACGCTGCTCATCTATGAGTATCTGGGCGAGCCATAATACTGAGTTTTCCAGTTTTATGCCCCATCGTATCCCTATCTCACCCCTATCGTACAGAAGCCTCTTCTGAAAGTCGTATATTTGCAACCGTAAACAAGAACCAAGCACTGCGCAGCGCTTTAATACATGAAACACGAACCATAAAACAATTTATTAGCCTTATGATTGAGTACGATTTAAAGAAGAACAACAACAAGAAGAATGAGAAGGCTTACGGCAAATACTACGCCAAGCCCCACATTAGTGAAACTGTAGATCTCGATGAGCTCGCCGACCACATGCATGGTCACAACTCTCCATTCTCAGCCGGGACCATCAAGGGCATTCTCATCGATGCCGTGACCCACATCAAGGAGCTCCTGCTCATGGGCAAGAATGTAAAGCTCGACAACCTCGCCATCTTCTACATCAGCATCAAGAACAAGATGGGTGCAGAGAACGCCGACGACTTCACCGTATCTAAGAACATCGAAGGAGTAAGAATGAAAGCCCGCGCCACGGGCGACTTCCGCTCTGTGAATCTCAACCTCGACGCCAACTTGAAGAAGTATGGTGCTAAGAAAAAGAAGTCTTCGACCACCACCGACACCGAAACAACTACGCCATCGGGAGATACAGGCAAGAGCGAATCTGGCTCTACCACTAACCCAGGCAGCGGTTCGGAAGGCGATGGACTTGAGTAACCGGGATAGCATATCCCCGTTATCTCTCAACGGGGATTGCAAATCCCCTTAACATGTTTTTTTAAATATATTGACCGAAAATGACACAAGATCGATTTCCGATGACGATTGGCGGCGAGGAGGTGCTCAATGAGCATCACCTGCTCGCCTACACAGAGAACGGCGAGATGATGGACTCACCTCTGAGCGTCCGTTTTCTCGTAATCCATTGCTCGGCAACACGTGCCGACCGTAACTACACCGACAAGCAACTGATGCGCGACCACAAGAAGCGTGGATTCCGCACCGTGGGCTACCACTTCTATGTCCACAAGGACGGAAGCATCACGCAGTTCAGAAAGCTGCTGGAGGTGGGCTCACATGCCCGCCCCTACAACCGCTGCTCCATCGGCATCTGCTACGAGGGCGGGCTGGATGACGAGGGGCGTCCTGCCGACACCCTTACCCGGGCCCAGTATGACGCAATGTGGAATCTGCTGCGCAAGCTCAAAATCACGTTCCCACAGGCTAAGATAGTGGGGCATCGTGACTTGCCGGGCACCACCCCGAAGGCATGCCCTTGCTTCGATGCAGCGAAAAAATTTCCACTTTAATGCTTAATGTTGAATGTTGAATTTTTAATTTGAACTATGAAGAAAGAAACCATCAAGAAGGTGATCAATTTCATCATCACCGTACTTACCGCCGTAGCTAGCGCATTCTGCGTACAGAGCTGCCAGTAAATTCCCAGTAATCAAACCTTAACCTTAAGTTCTAATTCTACCAGTATTGCCTGAAGATGCCGAGGCGGTGCATGTCGGAGCCCACCATGTCGTACATATCGTGCTTCATGAGCCACTTGCATCGCTTCTGCACCTTCTTGCCATACTGCCCATCTATCGAGAACGCATTTCGCTGGAACTTGATGCCCATCAACTTGAGCTTCTCGTAATCGCGCTTCTCCATATAGAGGTAGCGCTCAGGATGGGCAAGCACGGGCGTGTAGCCCTTGTTCTTGATGCGCTCCAGGAGGGCATGAAAATTCATCGGGGCAGAGAAGATGCTCGTCTCCACCAACAGGAGCTTGCCATCCTCGCCCAGCGGCAACAGATCGTTTGCCTTCAGGCGCTTTTCGAAGAGCGCATCTAGCATATTTTCGGCTGCGAGATGCAGCCGGAGCATTTTTCTGTCAGCAGGGTTTCGCTCGGCGAAGTCCTGCTGATATTGTTTCTGGAAGTCGGCAAATACTTGGCGCAAATGGGTGGTCTCGTTGGGTACGTCTTCCATAATATGAGGCGTAAGCCAGACATCCCTCATGCCTGCGCCTTCGTAAAAGCACAACATTTCCAACGACTTCTTTACCTCTTGAAATCCGTCGTCCACGCCGGGCAGGATGTGGCAGTGCCAGTCGATGCCGCCGGGGAGTCTCTCTGATGGTGCTTTCTTGCTTGCCGTCGGATTGCAAATCCAACGGAACGCCTCACGGAATATATACATATTTTTCTATTCTTTCATCCAATTTTCTACTTTCCTATTTTTGCCCCCCATTCTTGTCGGAGCCGTAGTGGTAGCCGTAGCCATAGCCATAGTGGTAGCCATAGCGATAGTAGTGGCCGTAGCGGCCGCCCTGAGCCTTGGTTCCGTTCAGAATGAGCGACATATTCTTGAATTTCTTGTCCTTGTAGAACTGCTCGATGTCGCCCAGCATGCTGCGCTCCATCAAGCCGCTGCGAACCACGAAGATGGTGCGGTCGGCATATTTCTCGATAATCTGGGTATCGGCTACAATCTCTACAGGAGGACAGTCGATGAAGATATAGTCATACTCCTTACGGAGCTGATTGATAAGCGATTCCAAACGTTCGCTGAAGAGAAGCTCCGTTGGGTTTGGAGGCATGGTACCGATAGGCAGGATGTCGAAATCCTTCACCAGTCCGTTCTCCTCACCATGGCAGATGATGCCCTTCAGGTCGTCGGTTCTGCCATTGAGGTAATCACTCAAGCCCTCGGCAGGATTGCCTACGAGCATAGAGGTGGAACCATGGCGGAGGTCACCGTCGATGACGAGCACCTTCTTCTCCTTGATAGCGAGCGACATGGCGATGTTGGTAGCCAGATAGCTCTTGCCGGAACCCGGATTAAAGGAAGTGATGACGATGACGTTCTTTTCAGGATGCGCTCCGATGGTGAACTCGAAGTTGGTACGCAATACGCGGAATGCCTCGTTCACGATGTCGCGCTTGCCAGCCTTCACCACAATCTGACGCACCTCCTTCGGCTTCTTCCAGAACAGAATGAGCTGCTTCAGGGTTGGACGATTCTTGCGGCTGATATAGAACGGAATCTCGCCCAGGAATGGGATGGTTACGTTCTTCAGATCCTTGCGGCCACGCACGGTGGTGTTCATGTTTTCACGCACGAAGATGATGACCACAGGGATGAGGAAGCCCAGTGCGAATGCCACCAGCAGGATGTTGCGGCGCACAGGAGCCACAGGCAGGTTGCTGCCTGTAGGAGGAGTGATAACACGGGTGTTATAGGCGGTAAAAGCCTTGGAGAGCTCGTTTTCCTCACGCTTCTGGAGGAGGAAGAGATAGAGCGCCTCCTTTACCTTCTGCTGACGGCCTACGGTCTGCAGATACTTAGCCTGGTTAGGGTTGCTGGCAATCTGCGAGGTGGTATGCGCCTCGTTAGCCTGCAGGGTGCCCAGCTGGGTGCGGAGGGTTACCACGAAGTTGTCGATACTTGCCGTAATACTTCTGCGCATGGCATTCAGGTTCTGGTCGTAATCGGCAACCAATGGGTTCTGTTCGCTGGAGTTTGCCACAATGTTGTTGCGCTCCAACAGGGTCTTATTGTATTCAGCAATCTGCTGCTCGATGCCCGGACTGTCGATACCGGTATTGGATGGCAACACCTGGTTCTTGCTCACTCTGCCTACGAGACTGCTGCGGATATACTGTGCGATGGAGAGGCGTGAGTTGAGATCCATGATCTGCTTGCTCAAATCGCTGCTCTTCTGCATATACTGCTGAGCTGCAGTCTCTACATCAGGCAACAGGTTGGCACTCTTGAAGGAAGAGATATCCTTATCCACATCGCCCAGCTCATGCTCGATAACGCCGAGGCGCTCGGTGATGAAACGGGAGGTGGAAACGGTCATCTGGTTCTTGTCGTCGAGCCAGTTCTTGCGGTATACGGCGATGATGGTGTTGAGGATATCCTCGGCACGCTTGGTCTGTACATCCGTATAGGTAAGATTTACGATGGTAGTCTTCTCCTCGTTCAATCCCACCGTGAGCGAGCCCAAGATGCGATTGGTCATGGAATAGAGGTCGGTATGGCTTACGTAGAGTGCCGGTGCATCGCCACCCTTGATAAAGGCAGCGTATGACGGTGCAGCCTCCAGCTTCACCTTACCCAATGGAGTCTGAACCAGTTTGCCCAACTTACCTGTGACGGTCTTGTTGGTCTCCACAGGAGTTCCATTAGAAGAGGTACCCTTGAAATCAGTGAGTTCAAACTTATCTCCGCCCTTCAGGTAAACGGTCATCGAACCATAGTGTTCTTCGCCGATGGTGAGGAACTGCACGGTGACAGGGAGGTCGTTGCCATAGAGCACATTGCGGTGGAATCGTCCGTCAACAGCGTAATCTACATTGAGTTTCAGCTGCTTTCCTACTTCCAGAAGAACGGAAGGCGACTTGATGGCAATGAGTTCGTTATTAACGTTCGACTTGGTGCCTCCCAATCCCATATCAGAGAACATCGACTCCACATCATTATTGATGGAACTACCTTTGCTTTCATCCTTGATAAGCAGGGAAGCCGTGCGCTGGTATACATTCGGTGTAGAGAGCAGATAATAGCCGGCTGCTCCCATCGTAACGAACAGGGAGAGCACGAACCATTTCCATCTGGCTAAACAGAGATAAAAGAGGTCTTGCAGGCGGAGGAAATCATCCCCCTGGTTGCGGCGAAGCATCGGATTTGGAGCACCCTGATTATTCGCCGGATTTGAATTCTGTATCATCTATAATTTATAAACTATAAACTATTAATTATCAATTATTAATTAACCTTGAGGAAGGTGAGGATGGCAACGGCGAGTGAAGATACGCTCAGCCAGAAGCCCGTAGACTGGATGGTGTTTCCATTGACGGTAGAAGTACGCTTCTTGGTATCGTTAGGCGAAACATACACCACGTCGTTCTGCTGCAGGTAATATACAGGCGAGCTGAACACATCCTTGCCCGAGCAGAGGTTGATCTTATAAATCTTCTGATGGCCGTTTTCCTGACGAAGCACCATCACGTCGTCGCGCACACCGGTGATGGTCAGGTCGCCGGCATTGCTGATGGCATCGAGGATGGTAACCTTCTCGTCTTCGATGGCAAACTGTCCAGGATGGTTTACCTCTCCCATCACGGAGTAATGGAGATTGCTCAAGCCCACGGTAACCACAGGGTCCTTGACCAGGCTTGCGTCTATCAACGCTTTCTTGATTTTCTCAGCCACCTGCTCACGCGACAGGTTTGCCACATGAACGGTTCCCAACACAGGGAAATCGATATTGCCCTTGCTGTCTACCGTATAATAATAGGCATCCTTGGCGACGGTCGACGTGGTGGCGGTTCCCGTAAGGTTGAAGAGCTGTGAGATCTGTGGATCCTTGCTCTTCACGCCGATGTAGAGTTTATCTGTTGGCTTGGCGGTGATCACCGCACTTTTCAGATTGATTAGCGTGTCAGGATTTTGGTTAAAATCCTGGAAATAAGCTATTTGTTGTGGGGCTCCACAAGCTGACAGGACAAGAAGTCCCGTACAAAAAGCTCCAGAAAGCAATGAATTACGATATTTCATATGATTTTATATTTTTTCTAGAAAACATCTTGGTATATAGGTGGTGGCGACAGCACAGACCCCGTCTATCGACACGATGAGGCGATGGTCGCCATTGATGCGCTTGATTTCGCCCTCCAGACCTTTGAACCTGCCGTCGATGACCCTGACACGTTCACCTTTCTTCCAGTTGAAGGCTCCATCCTCGAAATATTCCAGCCCCTCCTGATCGCCCGACGATACCATCATGAACATCTGCATCTGTCGCTTGGGAATGGCGATGGGCTGTGGGTCGAAGTCCACCAGCTGGCGATATAGCCTTGCCTTGCCACACAGTTCCCGCTCCAGGCATAGCGCCTGTCGCTTGTTGCTGCGCATGAAGAAAAGCGAGGGTATGAGTGGGCGCTCCACCACAATCTTCTTGCCTTGGCTGTTTACATGTCTCTCTTTTACGAAAGGGGCGTAATATTCCATCACATCGCCCATCATGTCTTCGGGGAATGTGTTTTTCATCTGGTCAGGATCCTTAAGCGCGTTGTTGAACAGGTTGAACAAGTCTCGGCAAAGCGCCACTTTGTTCATGAACACGCGCATGGCATACCATGATGCCTCTGTCTCGGCTGGTTCGCCAAGAGTCTCGGCTTGTATGCTTAGAGAATGATTGATATCTTTTATTGAATTGTCCATTCTTTCATTTTAAGTATTCTTATACAGACACATTTTCTCTTCCCCCTTATGTCGAAACGAGTCGCCACAAGCAGCAAGGAGATTGAGACAGTATACTTCTCATAAAGCTTCTGTCGTTCGGAGCAACCCTGATCCAGGCGATGCTGTACCCGCAATCCCATTTGGGTAACTAAGCCTCATATTTTCTGGTTTAGTTCTCAAATGCGCCGCAAAGTTAACAAAAAAAAAAAAAAATGAAAGAATGTTAGCGCAATTTTAGATAAAATTAGTTTTTTAAGCCGTTTTCTTAATATTAGTTAATTTTACTATTTTATTTGCATACAAAACATAAAATCGGGGTAAATCTCTTTCAATAAGTGATTTACCCCGATTAAACATTATACAGATGGAAGGAAACTTAGTTGTTTACGCTACCTCCCACAATATCAAGCAATTCATTGGTAATGGCCTGTTGACGACTCTTGTTGTACTGCAAGTTGAGTTCGCGCAAGAGTTCATCGGCATTATCCGTAGCGGTCTGCATGGCCACCATTCTGGCAGCATGCTCACTCGCCTGGCTATCCAGCAACGCTGTATAAATCATCAGACGAAGCTGCTTAGGAATCAAGACTCCCAAAACAGTCTCCAAGTCTGGCTCTACAATGAAGTCATCATTCAGAGGTTTTGCCTCAGAACTCTGGCGTCCGTCAGCTTCAGCCTGCTTTTGGCGCAGATATTCCTGAGCCTTTGCCGTAGCCACATTAGAGGTAAGGTCACGATCGTTGTCCACTCCTATCGACTCAGTGCTGAGGTCAATAGGCAAGAAAGTCTTGCGGGTCAGAATCTGTGAACCGGCACTCTTAAAGTGATGATAAATCATCTCCACCTTATCGAGCTCACCAGCAGCATACTGCCTGGCAAGTGAATAGGCGATATCTGCACAGGCGCTGGCACGAGGATGATCGGCAAGATCATTAAAGTTACCGCCAATCTTCAAACCCAGTTTCTGTGCCTTCTCTGCCACTTTTCGTCCGATAGGATATACCGTGATGTCGTCAATGCCTTGAGCCTTATACTCGTCCACCGCATGCATCATCATCTTGATAACGTTGGAATTGAATCCACCACACAAGCTGCTGTTAGAACTGTATACCACAAGAGCTATACGCTTGGTCTCCTTGTGCTCCAACTGCAACGGATGGTCGACATTCGGAGTACTTACCAGGAAACTCTTGAGGATATGTTCCAACATATTTCCATAAGGCAGCATATTCTGGATAGCTACCTGAGCATGATGCAACTTACTGGAAGCCACCATCTTCATCGCACTCGTAATCTTACGGGTACTGTTAACGCTGGCTATGCGAGTTTTAATCTCTTTTAATGACGGCATAGGCTATTACGCTTTATATTGTCCTGCAACATTAGCCATGGTCTCCTCGACTGCCTTAATGGCATCATCGGTGAGTTTACCATCGCCCAAAGTCTCAATCACATCAGCGTGCTGGCTGCGCATTGCATCGAGGAACAGATCCTGACAGTCGCGAACCTTATCCATTGGCACGTCGTGCATCAATCCGTGAACACCACAGTAGAGAATAGCTACCTGCTCGCCTACCGGCATTGGGCGGTACTGAGGCTGAACCAGCAACTGGTCGTTCTTACGGCCACGGTCCAGAGTCATCGCTGTTACGGCATCCATATCGCTAGAGAACTTAGAGAAGGCCTCCAGCTCACGATACTGAGCCATATCAATCTTCAGTGTACCAGCCACCTTCTTCATACTCTTGATCTGGGCAGAACCACCTACACGGGATACGGAGATACCTACGTTGATAGCTGGACGGAAGCCCTGGTTGAAGAGGTCGGTCTCAAGGAAGATCTGACCGTCGGTGATAGAAATCACGTTGGTTGGGATGTATGCTGATACGTCACCAGCCTGTGTTTCAATGATAGGAAGGGCTGTCAAAGAACCACCACCCTTTACGTGACCCTTCATGCACTCTGGAAGGTCGTTCATCTGCTCGGCTACCTCCTGCTGGTCGTTGATACGAGCGGCACGCTCCAACAGACGAGAGTGGAGATAGAACACATCACCAGGGTAAGCCTCACGTCCGGATGGACGACGGAGGATCAGAGATACCTCACGGTAAGCCACAGCCTGCTTACTCAAGTCATCGTATACGACGAGAGCTGAGTAACCGCGGTCGCGGAAGTACTCACCGATAGCTGCACCGGCAAATGGTGCGTAATACTGCATGGCTGCAGGATCGGCAGCGGTAGCACTTACGATGATGGTATATGGCAGGGCGCCATGCTCCTTGAGGTTCTGTACCAATGCTGCAACGGTAGATGCTTTCTGACCGATAGCTACATAGATACAATATACTGGCTTGCCAGCCTCATAGAAACTCTTCTGGTTGATGATGGTATCCACTGCGATGGCAGTCTTACCGGTCTGACGGTCACCGATGATCAACTCACGCTGTCCACGACCGATAGGAATCATAGAGTCTACCGCCTTCAAACCAGTCTGAAGAGGTTCCTTTACTGGCTGACGATAGATTACACCAGGTGCCTTACGATCCAAAGGCATCTCGAAAGAATCGGTGAGGTCGATGTCACCAAGACCATCAATAGCCTGACCCAGAGGGTTTACGACACGTCCGAGGAAGTTGTCGTTTACACGGATAGAAGCGATACGGTGTGTACGCTTCACGCTCTGTCCCTCCTTGATGCCAGCTGTAGGACCTAAGAGGACACAACCTACATTGTCTTCCTCCAAGTTCATGACGATAGCCATGGTTCCGTTCTCAAACTCAAGAAGTTCATTAGCCTCGGCATTACGCAGACCATAGATACGAGCCACGCCATCGCTGACGGTAAGCACGGTACCCACCTCGTCAAACTGCTGAGAGCCATTAACCTCCTGGAGCTGCTGCTGAAGAACCTCAGACACCTCACTTGGTTTAATTTTATCTGACATTGTTTATTTACTTTAATTATTTTTACTTTTTGAGCTGTGTCAGAATGTTGTTGAGCTTAGTCTTTACGCTCGCATCCATTCTGTAAGTATCATACTCAAGGATGAAACCACCAATCAGTTCAGGGTTCACCTCGGTCTTGAACTCCACAGTACCTTTCGTTCTCTGCTCCACCATCTTGCGCATCTTATCCTCAGTAGAGGCGTCAACGGCAGTGGCGGTGATCAGCCTACCGCGGATGATGTTCTTCTGTTTCCTGTAAAGAGTGATATACGAAGCAGCCATGAATTGCAGGGTGCTCTCCCTATCCTCTTTCAAGACGAGAGCGATAAACTTCTTGCTCAGTTCCGTAGGCTCTTTGCCCAGGGCTGTGATGAGAAGTGCCTCTTTCTTATCTTTGGAAAGCATAGGGTTGTCTATCGTAAATCTCAGTTCAGGCACGTCGATGTAGCTCTTAAAGAGCGTCTGCATCTCCTGGTAGACCTGATCTTCGAGCTTCATGCCGAGTGCAGCCTTGATGAGGGCACGGGCATAACGCACCGATATTACACCTATATCCATAAGCTTTACTATTTGTTGTCAGAAGAAACCTCGTCCAGCAGTCGATTTATCATATCCATCTGTGCCTTGTCATCAGAGAGCTTAGCCTTGAGCACCTTCTCTGCAATCTGAACAGAGAGTTCGGCTACCTGGCCTCGGATTTCACGAATGGCGTTCTGCTTCTCGGTCTCAATCTGCTTCTTGGCATCAGAGAGGAGACGTGCGCCTTCTTCGCGTGCTTTATCCTGTGCTTTCTCTACAATGGCATCGCGGGTTTCGGCAGCCTCCTTGAGGAGGGCAGCCTGCTTCTCGCGAGCTTCCTGCAAGATGGATTCACCTTCTTTTTGGATATTGGCAAGCTTTTCGTTGGCTTCGTGAGCCTTCTTCAGACTATCATCAATGAAAGCCTTACGTTCGTTCACCATCTTAATGATGGCTGGGAATCCAGCCTTCCAAAGAATGATGAAGACGATGATGAAGACCAGCGTCATCCAGAAGAGCAAACCGCTATCAGGAATTAATAAATCCATATATACTGGTTAAAGTTTTACTTAAACGTTTTTTTAAAACTAACTCTAGAATCATCTCTATCATGCCCCGGAAAGACATCAGGCTGATGCCTGAGACTTCCTTTTATCGGGGCAGATGATAGCGACAGATGAGATGATTACATAACGATTGCCAGGATGGCGATGATGACAGCGAAGAACGCAACACCCTCAACCAACGCAGCTGCAATAATCATAGAAGAACGGAGGTCGCCCATCTTCTCTGGCTGACGAGCCATAGCGTCCATAGCCTGGCCACCAATGCGACCGATACCAATACCTGCGCCAATAGCGGCCAAACCTGCACCTACTGCGGCACCCAACTTTGCAATCTCTGCTGCTAATAAAAGTGATAACATAATCTTAATAATTTAAGTTGTTTATATTTTCTTTGTTTATTATCTGAATGAAATTAGATCCGTAATCTATAAACTACTTCACTACCTCTGGCTCAGCCTCATGAGACTTTACATGAGCCAGCGAGATGAATACTGCACTCAGCATGGTGAATACCAATGCCTGAATGTAGCTTACCAATACTTCGAGGAGCATCATAAAGGCGCTCATCGCAACACTTACTATTGTCATACCCGTACCTGCCACATAGTTGGCGATAGCATTCTCACTGATGTTGAACATGATGAAAATGATAGCCGCAAACGAAAGTGCGATGGCGTGACCCGCCATCATGTTGGCGAAGAGTCGGATAATCAGAGCCAGCGGTTTCGTAAAGATTCCGAAGAGCTCGATGAATGGCATCAGTGGCACTGGCACCTTCAACCACGTTGGTACCTCCGGCCAGAAGATTTCCTTCCAGTATTCCTTGGTACCGGTGAAGTTGGTGATCAGGAATGTCGTTACACCGAAGAATACGGTGCAGGCGATATTACCCGTCAGGTTACCACCACCTGGAGGGAATGGTACGATACCCATGATGTTCGCCACGAAGATAAAGAAGAAACAAGTAAGCAACCATGGTGCGTACTTTGGGGCTTCCTTACCCAGGGTGGCCTCTATTACATCGGTATATACCGACATGATGAACATGTGCATCAGTCCCACAAAACCCTTTGGTGCAGGATCATCCACCTTGTGCTTCCTGCACCAGCGGGCTGGTATCAGGACACAGAGCAACAGGATGATAGCATCGATGAAGAGCACGCAAACGGTCTTCGTGATGGAGATGTCAAGCGGACGAACCTCCTGGTCTCCCACCTTCTCTACTATCTTGTTGGGATTCGCCTGCGCATCAGCGTTCTTGATCACCAGATTATAAGGGCCCGGACGGTCTCCATTGGCATCCTTCTCTTCCGAGAATTCGCTGCTGCAGAACACGTGCCAGCCTGTGGTGGTGTTAACGATGATTGGCAGATGAATCACTACGGGATGGTCTCCCACCTTTGTGATATGCCATTCATAAGAATCCTTGATATGACCCCACAATATCTCTTTCACATCGATGTTCTCCTTAGCCGATACCTGCAGAGGTGCCAGCGTGAAGAGCAGCATCGCCATCAAGAGGAATTGCTTGAGATGTTTCATATTCTTTAATTCTTACTTTTGTTTATTAATTATTTGTTTCAGAACCGCTTATGAAAGACGGTTCTTTTTCTCTACCCGAGCGAAGTAGATGCAGTCGAACACGAGAAGTACGACATAGAAAAGGGCAAAGATTGCGGTAAAACCCAGAATGTTCTGCCTGTCGCATACCAGCACATAGATGAGGAATACCAATGTACCGGCCATCAGTTTCAAGACCAATGCCGCCAGATAGAACTTGGCGAGATTGGCTGGCGATGACTTTGCAACAGCCTTCCATGCTTCACCATAAGCAGTACTTGCAACGAGTGAGAATATCGCACTCACTACCAACGGGTTAACAACCTGGGCTATCATATCATCGCATTGAGCAGATAATCTGCAGGCAAAGAGCACGGCAAGAGCCACTGCTGCTGTAAGCCACAAAGAAATCTGCTTATACCTGATACTCGCCTGTCTGATAGTCTGCAAGCGCAACTTTTCGTCTTTTTCCATTATCTAATAATTAATCACTAAAAATTAATCACTTATCTAAACTTCTACGCAAAGGCTTACTTCGTTTTTCTTACATTCCACGAATCCGCCCTTGATGTTCATTACCTGCTTGCCTTCCTTGGTAGTGTATTCCACCTTGCCCACTTCGAGCGAAGAGATGATAGGCGCATGATCCTTGAGAATCTCGAACGAGCCGAGGGTTCCCGGAACCAGTACGCTCTCTACCTCACCCTGGAAGACTACTTTCTCAGGAGATACTATCTTTAGCTGTAACATAAGCCGTGGATTTAAAGATTACGCCTGTGCTGCTGCGAGCAACTGCTTAGCCTTCTCCTTGGCATCCTCGATAGTACCTACGTTGAGGAATGCCTGCTCTGGCAGGTCATCTACCTCACCGTCGAGGATGGCGTTGAAGCCCTTGATAGTCTCTTCGATAGGAACCATCACACCCTTCAAACCGGTAAACTGCTCTGCTACGGTGAATGGCTGGCTCAGGAAACGCTGTACACGGCGTGCACGGTTCACGGTCAACTTATCCTCATCAGAGAGCTCATCCATACCGAGGATGGCGATGATATCCTGCAACTCGTTATAACGCTGCAACAACTGCTTTACTCGCTGTGCACAATCGTAGTGCGCCTTGCCCACAATCAGCGGGTCGAGGATACGAGAGGTAGAACCCAGCGGGTCTACGGCAGGATAGATACCGAGAGATGCAATCTTACGGGAAAGCTCAGTGGTAGCATCCAGGTGAGTAAAGGTGGTAGCTGGAGCAGGGTCGGTCAAGTCATCGGCAGGCACATAAACGGCCTGTACAGAGGTAATGGAACCATTCTTGGTAGAAGTGATTCGCTCCTGCATGGCACCCATCTCAGAAGCCAGCGTTGGCTGATAACCTACGGCTGATGGCATACGACCCAACAGCGCAGACACCTCAGAACCAGCCTGGGTGAAACGGAAGATGTTATCAATGAAGAACATGATATCCGCTGCCTCACCATTCTTACCTCCGTGATCACGGAACTCCTCAGCTACGGTCAAACCAGAGAGAGCTACAGAAGCACGTGCCCCAGGTGGCTCATTCATCTGACCATATACCAGGGTAGCCTGACTCTTGGCAAGTTCCTCAGGATCGACAAGTGAGAGATCCCACTTACCTTCTTCCATCGCTTTACGGAACTTCTCGCCATACTTGATAACGCCAGACTCGAGCATGTCTCGAATCAAGTCGTTACCCTCACGGGTACGCTCTCCTACTCCGGCAAATACAGAGTAGCCGTTGTGTCCCTTGGCAATGTTGTTGATCAACTCCATGATAAGCACTGTCTTACCTACACCGGCACCACCGAAAAGACCAATCTTACCACCCTTCATGTAAGGTTCGAGCAGGTCAATCACCTTAATACCGGTAGCAAGCATCTCCTTGTGAGTAGAAAGTTCGTCAAACTTCGGAGCCTCACGGTGGATAGGATAAGCACCCTTCATGTCCAATTCATTCATACCATCAATAGGCTGTCCGATGACATTCATCATACGACCCTTGATTTGCTCTCCGGCTGGCATCTGGATTGGGTTACCTGTAGAGATAACCTCCAAGCCGCGCTGCAAACCGTCAGTATTATCCATAGCGACACAGCGAACTGTATCCTCACCGATGTGCTGCTGCACCTCGATGACAAGTTCGCGGCCGTCTGGACGTTTTACCTTCAGAGCTTCATAAATTTTAGGAAGCACCTTCTCTGGATTCTCGCCCTTTGTATCGAAGTAAACATCGATAACAGGACCGATAATCTGAGAGATACGTCCGTTAATTTGTGACATAAGCTTATTAGTTTAAAAGTTATATATATTTATATTATTCTTGACTGCAAAAGTAACAACAATTTATGGAAACCACAAATTAATTTAAAGTTTTATTCGGCTTTTATACCTAATTAAACCATTTTTAGTTCCCTTTAAACCATTTTCCTATGCAAAAGCAAGAAGTCAGGAGTTCAAACTCCTCTCTTCTTACCCTTATCTCTATAAATTAGATACTCAACTCGTCCAAAACCTTGATCAGTTTACGGTCGAATGGCTTATCTGAGCGGATAGCTTCAGAAAGCGGAACGTATACTACCTCGTTATTGCGTACACCAATCATCACATTGCGCTGTCCCTGCATGATAGCCTCGATGGCACCACAACCGGTACGGCTCGCAAGAATACGATCACGGGCTGACGGACGGCCGCCACGCTGCAAGTGACCCAGGATAGATACACGTACATCAAACTCAGGGAACTCCTTGCGCACACGGTCGGCATAATAAAGAGCACCGCACTTAGGACTCTCTGACACGATGACGATACAACTTTTCTTAGACTTACGGATACCACGCTCCATGAATTGAGCCAACTGGTCTACGTCGGTAGAATCCTCTGGAATGATAGCTGCCTCTGCTCCACTGGCGATAGCTGAATTCTGCGCCAGGAAACCGGCATCACGGCCCATCACCTCGATAAAGAAGATACGCTCGTGGCTCTGCGCAGTATCACGGATGCGGTCTACACATTCTACGATGGTATTCATCGTAGTATCATAACCGATTGTATTGTCTGTACCATAAAGGTCATTATCAATTGTTCCTGGCAATCCGATGCAGCATACATCAAACTCACGTGCGAAATTCATCGCACCTGTCAGCGAACCGTTACCGCCAATCACGACAAGCGCATCTATTTCCTCTTTCTGAATCGTTTCAAATGCCTTCTGACGACCTTCTTCGGTCATGAATTCCTTAGAACGGGCTGTCTTCAGCATCGTACCACCTGTGCCGATGATACCGCTTACATTCTCTGTAGAAAAGGTTTTAATTTCATCATTGATGAGACCATCGTAACCACGATAGATACCTTTCACAGTGAAACCGTTGTAGATAGCCGAACGGGTAACCGCACGGATAGCAGCATTCATACCTGGAGCATCTCCTCCAGATGTTAAAATTCCAATAGTCTTAATCTTTGCCATAACTATACCTTATTATATTATATATATTTTTTTAATGTTAGTTTATTATCCTCTCAGGATGATGTTTTTCATCCATTACCCCTACATATACAGTAGGTATCCAAGGGTATACCCCTTGCTTTGTTTGGGTTTATCGATTTAAAGAATTAGGTTTGCAGCACCAGCCACCAGGATATGAGAGAGCCAAAGGATAGCAAGTCCGATGACGCCACCCATCAAAGCTTTCCAGCCAATATTGCGGAAATACCATCCCATGTGCATACGTTCCATCTTCATCAGGGCAAGACCGCTGATTGTACCGATACCAAGAACGTTACCACCAGCCATTACGCAATATGCAATCATCTGCCAGTAGATACCATTGGTATGATAATCAGCAAGCATGCTGAATGAAGGATCATTCACATTTGCCAGATCATGAAGGGAGAAAAAGTTCATGGCTGTAGCAAAGTTGTCAAGTACAGTACTGATGATACCAGCCAAGACGCCATGCAACAGCACGCCAGGACGCTTATCATCCATACCGACAGAGTTGAGAAGAGTAGCAAAATCGTCAAAAGCGCCGGTCTCCTTCACCACTCCGATGGCAAGCATGATACCCATCACGAAGAGAATCATCTGGACGACTCCGTATTGGAACACTCTAGGAGTACGACGGTCAGCCATCGCATCCATATTCATGAGTTTACGGTTGAATATCTCGTTCACAATCCAAAGTACGCCCAATACGCAGAGCGCACCGAGGAAAGGACTTAATTTCGTAATATTATGGAAGGTAGGGATAAACCACAATCCACCGATGCCCACAAAGAGCATCAGCAAGCGCTGCCATACATTGAGACGGGTATCATCCCCGCGGTATGGCATAGCAATCCATTCTGTCTCTACTCTTTCAGGCAGCATGCGCTGCATCATCAACAACGGAATGAGCCAGGCTGCAAGACATGGCAGCAGAAGCGACAGGAAATAATGAGTAGCCGTTACAGCACCCATATTCCACATCACCAGTCCTTCCGGATTTCCGATAACGGTAAGAGCTCCGCCACAGTTGGCAGAAAGAAGAATGGCACCTCCATACACCATGCGCTGACGACGGTTTGGAATTACTCCATGCATCATCGTAAGCATCATCACTGTTGTAGTAAGATTATCGAGATTTGCCGAAATAACAAAGGTTACGGCAGCGAGAATCCATAGCATTTTTTTGGCGCTTCGGGTACGTAACAACTGGCATATGAAATCGAAGCAACCATTGTTATTGAGAATTTCAACTATCGTCATAGTAGCAAGCAGGAATAGTACGATTTCTGCTGCTCTACCCACATAAGGAAGGAAGATGTTACGGGCAATAAAATACTTCACCGTTGTACTGGTGGATTCTATCTCGTTCCACATTCCGAGATTCAGATAGCGTGAATAATCTGAAGAGTGTTCACTGGTCACGAAGTCCATACCGAAACAGATATAGAGAACCCATCCTACCGTTCCAGCAAAAATGGCTACGGCAGCACGGTTCACCTTGGTAATATTCTCGGTTGCAATGAGAATATATGCCAATATCAGTATGGCAAGGATGACTAGTGTCATATCATTAATTTTATTATATTCATTACATTTTGAGCGCAAAGGTAACAATTATTTTGTTATCGCCAACATTTCGGTATCTTTTTTTAATGAATTTAACTCATTTTCATACAAATGAAAATTTCGTCCGTTTTTTTCTTTCGCTATTATTTATCTTTCCTCTTCATTTCATCATAGAATCAGATGAAAACACGGATTACAGAGAAGAACATCACAGGAAGAAATATCGAGGAGGAAGTTATCAGAATATTAAAAGGTTATGTTTATATATATTATATGTATTTCCCCGAAGGAGCCCACCAAAAATAGCGATTTTAGTTAAATATTACTAACAAAAAGAAGAAAATCAAGAGTAAATGCCTGTAACTCAAAGAAAATGAGTAATTTTGCGCCCGATTTATACAATTCACATAAAGTCAAACTTTATTAATTTTAATTTTTTAATTATTTTTTTATGTCAGATTTAAAGAACGTAAAGCCATTGGACGACTTCAATTGGGATGAGTTTGAGAATGGCACAAGCGCAAACGTCAGCAAAACAGACCTCGAGAAGGCCTATGACGAAACTCTTAACAAGGTAACAGAACACCAGGTTGTAGAGGGAACAGTAATCTCTGTAGACAAGAAAGAGGTTATCGTAAACATCGGTTACAAGAGCGATGGTATTATCCCAGCTTCTGAATTCCGTTACAACCCAGACCTCAAGGTAGGCGACAAGGTTGAGGTTTATGTAGAGAACCAGGAGGACGTAAAGGGCCAGTTGGTACTCTCTCACAAGAAGGCTCGCCTCAGCAAGTCTTGGGAGCGTGTGAATGCAGCTCTCGAGAACGAGGAAGTTATCCAGGGTTACATCAAGTGCCGCACTAAGGGCGGTATGATCGTTGACGTTTTCGGTATCGAAGCTTTCTTGCCAGGAAGCCAGATCGACGTTCACCCTATACGCGACTACGACGTATTCGTAGGCAAGACAATGGAGTTCAAGGTTGTAAAGATCAACCAGGAGTTCCGCAATGTCGTTGTATCTCACAAGGCTCTCATCGAGCAGGAGCTCGAGCAGCAGCGTAAGGAGATCATCGGCAAGCTCGAGAAGGGTCAGATCCTCGAGGGTACCGTTAAGAACATCACTACTTACGGTGTATTCGTTGACCTCGGCGGTGTTGACGGTTTGATCCACATCACAGACCTCTCTTGGGGCCGCGTAAGCGATCCACACGAGGTTGTATCTCTCGACCAGAAGATCAACGTTGTTATCCTCGACTTCGATGAGGAGAAGAAGCGTATCGCTCTCGGTTTGAAGCAGCTCACTCCACATCCATGGGATGCCCTCGACGAGAACCTCAAGGTAGGTGATCACGTGAAGGGTAAGGTAGTGGTTATGGCTGACTATGGTGCATTCGTTGAGATTGCTCCAGGTGTAGAGGGCTTGATCCACGTATCTGAGATGTCTTGGAGCCAGCACTTGCGTTCTGCTCAGGACTTCATGAAGGTAGGTGACGAGGTAGAGGCAGTTATCCTGACTCTCGACCGCGCTGAGCGCAAGATGAGCCTTGGTATCAAGCAGCTCAAGGAAGATCCATGGGAGGCTATCGAGACTAAGTATCCTGTTGGTAGCAAGCACACAGCTAAGGTTCGCAACTTCACTAACTTCGGTATCTTCGTAGAGCTTGAGGAAGGTGTTGATGGTTTGATCCACATCTCTGACCTCTCTTGGACTAAGAAGGTTAAGCACCCATCTGAGTTCACTTCTGTAGGTGCTTCTATCGACGTAGTAGTTCTCGAAATCGATAAGGAGAACCGTCGCTTGAGCCTCGGCCACAAGCAGTTGGAGAAGAACCCATGGGATGAGTATGAGGCAATCTACACTCCAGGTTCTGTTCACCAGGGTACTATCACTGAGTTGATGGACAAGGGTGCTGTTGTAGCTCTCGCTGAGGGTGGTGAAGGTTTCGCTACTCCTAAGCACCTCACTAAGGAGGACGGCACAGTGGCTAAGAAGGGCGAAACTCTCGACTTCAAGGTTATCGAGTTCGTTAAGGAGACAAAACGCATCATCCTCTCTCACTCTCGTACATTCGAGGAGGGTAACGAGCCAGTTGCTAAACCAGCTCACAAGCGTGCAAACGGCGGTCGCAAGAGCAACAACGAGACAGCTATGATCAACAACGTTGCTGCTAGCACATCACTCGGTGATATCGATGCACTCGCTAAGTTGAAGGCTCAGATGGAGGGCAAGGCTTAATCTTAAACAGATCAGGCATTTGCTATTCATTAGCTAAATAACATTCAGGGGACTGAAATTTCAGTAATGAGATTTCAGTCCCCTTTTTTATTATGTGTATTAAAAAAAATAAACTATCGGACACTATCTGCCATCTTCGGTAAACTCATCTCGACTAATTCATGTCCTAAAACCACTAATTCATGGTATTTTTCTATCAAAACATGTCGAAAATCATAAAAACCTTTGGCGGTTTCGAGTTTTCTGTTTATCTTTGCAACCGATAAAGCAATAATTTATATGAGCTAGAGAAATCATTCTCTCAAGAATTATCTGAAAAGAAAGAGAAGCGATTCTCCAGATTACAAAAGGAAAAGAAAGTTCAAGATATGAAACAGTCAAGATTTATAGTAGCTGCTCTATCAATGAGTTGTATCACTACCCTCTCCTCCTGCTTTAAGGAAGAACCACTCAATGCCGAATGCGACATCGAGCAGGCATACATACATGTAGACAACAAGATTTTATTGAACTTATTGTTTACTAATCCATCTGATACATTGGTCAATGTGCAGAGTGATCAGACAAAAATCGAGTTCACGATGAGACCATTTGCCGCCCTTACCAAACAGGCACCAATATTCCGCCTTACACCTGGAGCTACCATCTCACCGGAAAGCGGAAGCCTTCAGGATTTCTCCAAAGGTCCAGTTACATACGTGGTTACATCGGAAAACAAGCAATGGAGTCGCACCTATCAGGTAAGCATCAAGAAGGGACAGACTACTATACTAAACGAGAAAGAATTCGAATTTGAAGACGCATACCTCAGCAAGGGATACTACAACTGGCAGGAAAATTGGAATGGAGATATTCTCGGCATCTGGGCAACCGGAAACTCAGGATTCAATATCAGCAACCCATCAGCTAAACCAGAGGAATATCCTACCGTGATGATAAAAGACGGCTATAAGGGCAAAGGCGTGAAGCTCACTACTAAGCGCACCAGCAAGCTCGCAGACATAGTACACAAGCCTATCGCTGCCGGCAACCTTTTCATCGGACAGTTTGATGCCACCGATGCACTGAACGATGCTATGAAGGCAACAAAGTTCGGTCGCCCATTCAGTTTTAGTGCCAAACCGGTAAAGTTGGAAGGCTGGTATAAGTATCAGGCTGGCGAAAAATTCACCGACAAGAATATGCAAGAACTTGACCGCCATGACTACGGAACCATTTATGCTGTACTCTATGAGAACATCGATGAAAAAGGAAATGCCGTATTGCTCTACGGAGATAATGTACAGACCAGCAAACAGATAGTAGCACTTGCCCTGGTAGGTGAAACCCATGATGACAACGGAAAAGTTGCTATTGGAAACACATGGAAATGGCATCACTTCAGCGTAGATTTCAAGTATAAGAAAGCCATAGACCCAATCAAGTTGAAGAATGGTGGCTACAGTCTCACTATTGTCAGTTCATCCAGTTCAGATGGAGCTAACTTCCTGGGTGCCGTAGGTAGTACACTTTGGATAGACAGTTTCAAGTTGATTTGCGAATAAGCTAAGGAGGAAACTATATAATGAAGAAGATAACAATATTAGCTCTCCTGCTGACATGGGGCACTGCTACATGGGCAGAAGAAAATGAGAATCAGAGGACAGAGGAGCACAAGCAGGTAGAAGAAAGCAAGCGCACCTCGTGGAACAAATATCTCCACGGCTACCAGTATCAGGCTCGCGTGGCGTATAATATTGGAGGCACAGCCCCTATCGGTCTTCCAGCCACCATCCGTACACTACACAGCTATACCCTGCAACCTAACTTCAGTCTGGGTATCGATGCTTATCACCCACTTTCAGGCAAATGGGGATTCGTCGGAGGACTTCACTTCGAAAACAAGGGCATGAAGATTGATGCAGGCGTAAAAAACTATTATATGAGAATAGTACGTGGCGGAGAAGAACTGAAAGGTATATTTACAGGCAACGTGGTTACGAAGGTAGACATGAGTCTTATCACAGTACCATTGCAGGCAACATACGACATTTGCGACAACCTCCGTTTCAAGTTGGGTCCGTATGTTAGCTATGTAACATCAAAGAAGTTTGAAGGCTGGGCATACGATGGTTACTTGCGCCGCCAGGAGGAAGGTCATCCTAAGGGCGATCCTACCGGACAAAAGGTAAAGTTGGGTCATGATGAAGGCGAGCGTGGTGATTACGATTTCAGCGATGACATGCGCAACTGGCAGGTGGGCGTAGATTTCGGAATAGACTGGCGCTTGAACAACCGTTGGGGCCTCTGTGCTGATCTGAGCTGGGGCTTAAATGGTATCTTTAAGAAAGATTTCGAGACCATCGAGCAGACGATGTATCCTATCTACGGCAGCGTAGGTATCACGTATCAGCTGAAGTAATATATAATATAATGTACGCGTACATTATTATATAAATAAATAGAAACAATACAATAATTATTTATTAATACACAAAAAAGAGAAGAAAAATGAAAAAGTTTATTTATTTAATGGCCATGGTTTGCACCCTTGGCTTCTTCACCGCTTGTAGCAGCGATGATGATGACAATGACAAAGACTACTTTGTACGCAACGAGAAGATTGAAGGAACCTGGAAGGTACAGGAAGCAGGTTTTGATGCAAATGACAATCCTACAGGTTCAGTTGTATTAAACTGGGAAGGTTCTAATGATGCAACCATTACTATCCCAGGCTTGATGGATGAACCAAATCCTATAAAGGATGCCATCAAAATGGCTCCAATGTTACTCAACAGCCAACTCAGAAACGTTTTGAAGGATGTAACCTTCAATGAGAAGGGACAGATTTCTGCAACCTATAAGGAAGAGTCTGATGACAAGGACTGGAAGGTTGCTAACGATTACGCTTCATACCAGGTAGTTAACGAGAATATGATTACCTTATTCCTGAATACAACCAAGATTACAGAAGACATCGACGATGCTCAGGAGAAGGCAATGATTACTAACATGTTGGATCAGTTTAAGACCGGTATTCCTGTACACGTATCTTATCCAGCAACCAACAAGGTATATTTCTATGTTGACAAGGATTTCGTAGCTCCTATCATCGCAATGCTTTATGCTCAGGTTAACAAGATTCCTACTACAGGTATGGACAAGGAAGATTTGGCACGATTCATGATTTTGAAGTCAGTTGTCAATCAGCTTCCTGCCATCATGGAAAAGACCACCAAGTTTGAGGCAGGTATTGAGTTGATCAAGTAAAGAGAAAGAACTATAAATCATCAAGCTGAGGGTGTGTCATAAGTCCATAATAATGGAACATGACACACCCTTATTTTATTAATCGGCTTATTGTCGTACAACTAAAGGATGTATAGTCGTACAACTAAAGATGTTGTCACTAGGCTCGGCAGACCTGCCGACTGCAGTCAGCAGAGCTGCTGACTAGGCTCAGCAGCTCTGCCGAGCCTAGTGGGGATCTTCTAGAAGCAGTCTTCTTATACCTTAGAACCTATCTCCTTTCACCTCATATTCTATATCTTTGAACCTGACTAAACGTCTCACTTCGCTTACTCAGTAATCTCGTTCTGCTTGTCCAGCAGTCTCATTTCGCTTGCTCAACCATATTACTTCGCCTACTCAAGTCTGATTAGGTAGCGCTTTAGACGTTCTTACAAGCGAGAACGCCTGGATTTCCAGGCACAAAAAAAGATTGCATCAGCGGAAATACTTCCAACCAATGCAATCTTCAGTTTTCTTTAATCTAGAGGCTAAACACTTTCTTACGAGAAAAATCACGGAAGAAAAGAGCCTAGCGTCGGATTTACTTCACCTTTGCAACGATAGCCTTGAAAGCCTCAGGGTTGTTTACAGCGAGGTCAGCGAGAACCTTACGGTTAATCTCGATACCAGCCTTGTGAAGAGCACCCATCAACTGGCTGTAACTCATACCATCGAGGCGAGCAGCAGCGTTGATACGCTGGATCCACAATGCGCGGAATGTGCGCTTCTTGTTACGACGATCGCGATAAGCGTAGGTAAGACCCTTCTCCCAAGTGTTCTTAGCTACTGTCCATACATTCTTGCGAGCTCCATAGTAACCCTTAGTGAGCTTCAAGATTCTTGTTCTTTTTGCTTTTGATGCAACGTGATTTACTGATCTTGGCATAATTTTTTTTCTTTAAAAGTTCGACTAAAAAGTTAATAATTAACGGAGGCAGAGCAAGTCGCGAACCTGCTTCAAGTTTGAACGGTCTACGAGAGTCTCACCAAGGAGATTTCTCTTCTGCTTCTTTGTCTTCTTAGTCAAGATGTGACTGTGAAAAGCGTGATGACGCTTAATCTTACCTGTACCGGTGAAACGGAATCTCTTCTTTGCGCCGGAATTAGTCTTTACTTTTGGCATTTTTACTTTTAATTTTAAATTGTTATTTATTATAGCGATGGCAACGCATATACCAGGGCGTTACGCATCTTTTTTTTCTTAATCCTCTGTTCCTTCTGCAAGTTTCTTCAGAGCATCGCCGCCTTTAGCATTGGCGAGCAAGCCATTCTTCTCAGCATTAGCAGCGCGCTCAGCATCTGCAGCAGCCTTAGCTTCAGCCTCTCGCTTCTCACGGTCCATCTTCTGCTGGCTCTTCTTTGCAGTACCAGCCTTCTTAGGACTCATGTAGAGGAACATCTTCTTACCTTCAAGCTTTGGCATCTGCTCCACCTTTCCGTACTCTTCCAAATCATTGGCGAAACGGAGAAGAAGAACCTCACCCTGCTCCTTGAAGAGAATAGAGCGACCACGGAAGAATACGTATGCACGAACCTTGTTACCCTCGTTGAGGAACTCCATAGCGTGCTTGAGCTTGAACTGATAGTCGTGCTCATCGGTCTGAGGTCCGAAACGGATTTCCTTGGTCTCCACCTTTACCTGCTTCTGCTTCATTTCCTTTGCATGCTTCTTCTGCTGGTAAAGGAATTTAGAATAGTCAACTATACGGCAAACTGGTGGTTGCGCATTAGGAGATATCTCGACTAAGTCAAGCTCTTGCTGACGTGCCAACTCCAACGCCTTACGTGCTGGCATCACTTCTGCTCCACCATCACTCACTACTCTCACGTCGCGTGCACGAATCTGTTCGTTTACGCGGTACTGATTTTTCATTTTGTCATTTTTCATTAACTATTCGATATATTCTTTTTTGTCTTTTTGATTAAACGGCTGCAAAGTTACGATTATTTTGTGAAACCACCAAATTTTCAGCGGGTTATTTTCATTTTTGCCCGCAGATTCTTTGTTTTTCTAATGGATTTAATGTTTTAACCCCACAGATTGATATATTTAATCCCGCAAATTGATATATTTTAGTCCCACAGATTTCACAGATTAACACAGATCTTTATGATAAAGAAACTAAATCTGTAAAAATCTGTGAAATCTGTGGGACTTAAGAAAACAATAAATCAGTGGGGACTAAGAAAAGCTTTCAATCCATGGGAGTATATCCATTGACTTTACGGAAGATTGATTTTCGTATATCTGTGGTGGAAAAATTGACCAATATTCCAAGATGCTTCTTTGTCACACGCAAATACGTAAGCAATTGCTTATGAAAGACATCTTTCATTTCTGCCACAGACTTCAGTTCGACTATGACTTTATCTTCTACAAGAATATCCAGACGGAAATCTACAGGCAAAACCTTACCATCATACATGACATCCAACTTTACCTGTTTCTCTACCCTAAGTCCATCTTTGCGCAACTGATAGCACAGAGCTGCTTCATAAACCGACTCAAGTAAACCTGGTCCCAATTCATTATAAACCTTATAAATAGCTCCAATGATCTTATAAGATATCTCATTTTCTGTCATAACCAAACGATTTTAAAATCCTCCTTAACAAAAAAATCTCCCACAGACGTCACAGTAGTTACAGATATTCAACAGAACACACAAAAATCTGTGTAAATCTGTGAAATCTGTGGGACTAAACCCTCAACACAAAAAATCTGTGGGACAGAGCCCTCAACAGAAAAAATCTGTGTAAATCTGTGAAATCTGCGGGAGATTAGAAAATATCAATCTGCGGGATTACTCCTCAGCTGCCTTCAATTGCTCTGCAACCTCGGCATTGATGCGCTGAGCGAACTCTTCCATGCTCATGGTAGCCTGTTCGCCACCACCCTGCTTACGCATAGATACCAAGCCCTCGGCACTCTCCTTCTCACCAACGATGACCATGTAAGGAACACGCTTCAACTCGTTGTCGCGAATCTTGCGGCCAATCTTCTCGTTACGGTCATCAACCAAAGCACGTACACCCTGCTTGTCTAAGTACTGACGTACCTTCTGAGCATAATCGTTAAACTTCTCAGAGATAGGAAGAATTGCAACCTGGTCTGGAGTCAACCACAATGGGAAGTGACCGGCGGTATGCTCGATGAGAACGGCTGTGAATCGCTCCAGTGAACCGAACGGTGCACGGTGAATCATCACAGGAGTCTTCTTAGAGTTATCCTCGGCTGTATACTCCAACTTGAAACGCTCTGGCAAGTTGTAGTCCACCTGGATGGTACCCAACTGCCAACGACGACCGATGGCATCCTTTACCATGAAGTCGAGCTTAGGACCATAGAAGGCAGCCTCGCCAACCTCCTCGCGTGTCTCAAGGCCCTTCTCCTTGCAAGCCTCGCGGATAGCGTTCTCGCTCTCTTCCCAAATCTCATCAGAACCGATATACTTCTCTGTATCCTTAGGATCGCGGAGAGAAATCTGTGCCTCGTAGTTCTCAAAACCGAAGATCTTGAATACCTTCAGGATTACGTCGATTACATTCTCGAACTCAGCCTTTACCTGCTCTGGACGAACGAAAATGTGGGCATCATCCTGTGTAAATGTACGAACACGAGTCAAACCGTGGAGCTCACCGCTCTTCTCATAGCGGAATACGGTACCGAACTCAGCAATACGCAAAGGAAGATCCTTGTAAGAACGAGGCTTGCGAGCGTAGACCTCGCAGTGGTGAGGACAGTTCATTGGCTTGAGCATATACTCCTCATCCTCCTCAGGAGTCTGGATAGGCTGGAATGCATCCTTGCCATAGTGAGCATAGTGACCAGATGTTACATAGAGACTCTTGCCACCGATACCTGGGCAGATAACCTCCTGGTAGTTGTAAGGCTTCAGGAGAGAACGAAGCAACTCCTGCAGACGCAGGCGGAGCAGTGTACCCTTTGGCAACCAGATAGGAAGACCCTTACCTACACGCTCTGAGAACATGAAGAGTTCCATCTCCTTACCGATCTTACGGTGGTCACGCTTCTTAGCCTCTTCGAGAATTACCAAGTACTCATCGAGCATCTTCTTCTTAGGGAAGCTGATACCGTAGATACGGGTCATCTGCTCGCGCTTGGCATCACCGCGCCAGAATGCACCAGCCACACTTGTAATCTTCACAGCCTTGATAAGGCCAGTGTTCATCAAGTGAGGACCACGACAGAGGTCGGTGAAATTGCCCTGGGTATATGTGGTGATGGTACCATCCTCCAAGTCCTGCTCAATATGCTCGCACTTGTAAGTCTGACCGTCAGCCTTGAACTCAGCGAGAGCATCAGCCTTAGCCACCTCCTTGCGAACCACAGGTTCGTTCTTTTTGGCAAGTTCCATCATCTTAGCCTCAATCTTGGCGAAATCATTCTCTGAGATCACCTGACCCTCGGCTGGCATCACGTCGTAGAAGAAACCACTCTCTACGGCTGGACCGAAACCGAACTGGATGCCTGGGTAAAGCTCCTGAAGAGCCTCAGCCAACAAGTGGGCAGATGTATGCCAGAATGTGTGCTTACCCTGCTCATCCTCAAACTTGTAGAGTTCTACATTTGCATCCTCATTGATAGGACGGTTCAACTCTACTGTCTCACCATTAACACCGCAAGATACAACGTTGCGAGCGAGAGCCGGTGAGATGCTCTCGGCGATTTGTAAGCCAGTTACGCCCTGTTCATACTCACGAACAGATCCGTCTGGGAATGTGATTTTTACCATAACAACTTAGTATTTTTATTAAATCGTCTGCAAAAGTACGATTTCTTTTTGTAACAAGCGAATAAAAATGCATTTATTTTGCTAAACTTTGCTAACACCTCTTTATATTAAGGGCTTTTAAGACCGAAAATGCTGAGATATTGAAGTTTTCATCTGCTTTTCTACCAATATTTCGTAACACTTTGTAAAATTCAGATACATTTTTAGCCAATAAGTTTTGGAGAAACAAATATTTTCATTATCTTTGCATCCGATAACGTGACAAAATGTAAAGAAACATAGAAAATGGCAAAACCAAAGATTCTCATCATCTATACCGGTGGTACCATCGGTATGGGAAAGGACCCGATGACAGGTGTACTGGAACCTCTTGATTTCAATCACCTCGTTTCTTCCATGCCCGAATTCAAGCTCATTCAGGCAGAAATCGATGTGCGAAAATTCGACCCACCTATCGATTCCAGCGACATGGATCCAATGCGCTGGGCAGAAATCGTAAGCATGATATCCAACAACTACAACGACTATGACGGATTCGTAATCCTTCATGGCACTGATACTATGGCTTACACTTCGTCTGCCCTATCTTTCATGCTTGAGAATCTGACCAAGCCTGTAATATTGACAGGTAGCCAGCTGCCTATCGGTGAATTGCGAACCGACGGCAAGGAGAATCTGATGACAGCCATAGAGATTGCTTCTGCCAAGAATACTGAAGGACGCCCTATGGTGCCCGAGGTATGCATCTTTTTCAACGGCAAGCTGATTCGCGGTAACCGTGCCATCAAGATCAATGCCGAGGGATTTCATGCTTTCGAATCATTCAACTACCCTCACCTCTGCGATGTAGGAATCAATTTCCAATATCACGACCATCACATTCTTACGCCGGATTACAGAAAGCCAATGGTTCCACACCTGAAGCTCGATCCGAACGTCATCGTGTTCAGTCTCTTCCCGGGTATCCAGGATAACATTGTGCGCCACGTGATGGAATCACCAGACCTCCGCGGCATCGTGATGCGTACTTTCGGTTCAGGCAATGCTCCTCACACGCCATGGATCATGCGTCTTCTGGATCAGGCTGCCCATCGCGGAGTAAACATCGTGAATATCAGCCAATGTCTTACGGGCAGTGTAGAGATGGAACGCTACGGAGCCGGCTTCCAGTTGAAAGCAGCTCATGTGATAAGCGGATACGATTCTACGGTAGAGGCTATGGTCACCAAGATGATGTATCTGCAGGGAAGATATGCAGATAACAAAAAGGTAAGAGAAAAACTGACCGAATCCCTGGCGGGCGAAATCTCTATATAGTATAAGGTGAAATCTTCATCCATATAATGAAGCAATGAAGTAAATGACAGTCTCCCGATAGTGTATACGATTAAACTACAGATTGGCAAACTGTCATTTACTTGCTCATTATGAGTCATTTAGCGAAACAAAGAAAATTACCCTACAAAACCGAATAGTATTACAGGAAATATGCAGAAAACATTTAACGAAGGTTAAATATTGACAGTTTTTTTGCCAAAAAACTTTTTGCATATCATTTTTTGTGTAACTTTGCAGCGTAGAAAAAAAGTAAAAGATCAGTATCCTTATTAGATACCAATCCGTAATATAAATTAATAAATCAACAAAACCAACAAATTATGAACATTAACAAGGTAAAGGAGTATGGTGAGTTCGTAGAAATTGCGGCTCCTGTAGAAAGAACAACAGCTGAAGAGTATCCAACAGTATTAGGCGGAGAAATTTGGTACAACTAATAGGGTGTCCAGTTCTCTGTTCTTAAAAACAAGCTGGAAACATCCCTGTTAATTGTTAATATTACGCTCTGATATTTAACGTTTCATGTAACGAAATAGTTCTTTGAAATTTTGTGTATATCGTTGATTTTTAGTATCTTTGTACATCATTACAAATACTTATAATCAATGAAAAAGTTAGATTCAAAACAGCATAAAGAGACCCCTGAGGAAGAGTTAAAGCGTCTTCGTAAAAGAGTTAAGCAACTTGAAGGCAAAGAAGTGAAGAATACAAACACTATCAAAGGTCTTCGGAAAGAACTCAAAAAAAAAGACGTTCAGAAAATAACTATGACCAACGAACAAAGAGCATTACTCTCGCACCTGTTCCCGGACATAGATTCCCTCTTGTAGTAATTCAACTTTGTGTTCTTATCTATATGCGTACTGGCTGTGGCCTTCGAACTGTAGTGAAGATCTTGGAGGTATTCTCTGAAGTACTTGGTAAGAACTTCGGAAAAAGTCCATGCTACAATACGGTGGAAAACTGGATAAAGAAGTTGGGACTGTCTGTTTATCAAGATGACCAGCCATGCAAAGGCAAAAAGTTTGCCATGGTTATGGATGAGAGCATCGCTATAAACGGTCAGAAACTACTTTGGCTCTAGCCATTCCATCAGAGCATCAAGATCGACCTGTCAAACATGAAGATGTGACAGTTTTAAACATGACGGTAGGAGCAAACTTCAAGGGTGAAGATATCGAAAACAAGATAAGCGAAGTCACTATATCTGCAGGTTCAGAACCTCAATATGTGATTAGTGACAATGCCCATAACCTTGTAAGGGGTATCTTGGACTCTGGATATGTGCATTATGCGGACATCAGTCATTCTATGAGTGTGATTCTCAAAAAGGTGTATGAAAAACAGCCTGATTTTGTTGAACTTACAACACTTTTAGGAAAGAAAAGACTGCAATACCATCTGACAAATAAAGCATATTTGCTACCACAGAACATGAGGACTATTGCTAGATTCATGAATATGTCTGAATGGGTAATCTGGGGCAACTCTATGCTTGCTTGTTACAACAAACTCCCAAAAGAAATGCAGGAAGCGTATGCTTTCATCAACGACTATGAATCTTTGTTGCAAGAACTCATGGATGCGTTGGATGCCATCAGGCATATAGAGCATATCTGTAAAAACAAAGGCTTTTCCTGCAAGACGAGTAAGGAGTGCCAGTCATACATAGTTGCTCATGTTATAGGAAATGCTTATCCTCGTCAAGCTCACCTTGGCTTGAAGATGCTGGAGTACTTCCGAAAGGAAGAAGCGCAACTTACTGAGGATATGAATATCTGCATCTCTTCAGACATCATTGAATCTACTTTTGGTATATACAAAAGCAAGAAGTCACCGAACAAGCTGTATGGCATAACTCCTTTTGCTCTAATGATACCATTATATCCAAAAGTCGTGAACGAATCCGTTACTAAAACATTTAATTTCAAAGAGCGCTTAGTGAATGTTAAACTTAAGGACATTGATGCTTGGACTACCGAGCACTTGTCCAAAAACTGGGTGACAGAACGAACCAAAACTCTCAAACAAGTGAGTTAATATTGGAACATAGAACTGGACACCCTATACAACTAAGAACTTCCTGCTAAGGATTCCTATCCTTTGTAACCGATAGTTTTTCCTTTAGCAGACTTGAAACAAGAGGCTATTTTTATTTGATTCAGAACATCTTATAATTTTTAGCAGACACATTATTAGCTCTATGATAAAGGCTCAATCCTCGAATAAAATCGGGAACTGAGCCTTTATTGTGTTTATATCTTACCATCGAGATATACGGAATCGGATATTAGTGCTTACCACAGCAGCCGCCCTCTCCGTGTTCGTGATGATGCTCGTGCTTGATACCACCCTCTACAGCCTGATGCTGGTCGCGGAGCAGATCGTTCACGGTCTTCACTGGGTTGAATGTACCGAGAGGAACCTCTACAAATACTGTATTCCAGTCACTCATCGCACCATTCCAGAGACCTGGCAACTCGAGTGCCTTCAAATCCTTACCATTCTTACTCTTGCTGGAGATGAAACCAGTAGATGGATCAACGAACTTAGGAAGATCGAAGGCATTGCCCTGGTAATCCTTGGTCGCGCAGACGAGATCTACCGGGTTGAAGTGAGTACCCTCGGTGAACATCTTCATATACTCCTCGTTATTCTTGTCAATCTGAGAGCTCTCCAAAATCTGAAGGCTTACCGTGCCATCCTGATTATAGGTAAGGAATGGACCACCACCAGGCTCGCCCACGTTCTTAACGACACCGCAGACACGCATAGGACGGTTCAACTTCTTACGCAGATAGATAACCAGTTCGGCATCCTCCAGCTCCTTGATATCAGCCTTACGACAGCAGAGGTCGCGCTGAACGAAGCGGATAATCTCCTCCAGCTTCTCATGGTTGTACTGACCAGAATCCAAAACTTTCAGATAATCGAAAGCCTGCTTCTGCAAAGTAACCAATACACCTGCAATCACCTGCTTCCAGGTAACAGTCTCAGCCTTCAGGCGATCAGGAACCACATTGTCAATATTCTTGATGAATACCACATCAGCATCTATCTCGTTGAGGTTCTCGATGAGTGCGCCATGACCGCCCGGACGGAACAGCAATGAGCCATCCTCGTTACGGAAAGGAGTATTGTCAGGATTGGCAGCGATGGTATCGGTGCTAGGCTTCTGCTCTGAGAATGAGATGTTATACTTGATGCCGTAACGCTGTGCATACTTATCTGCCTTCTCGGCTACCATCTGCTTGAAGAGTTCCAGGTGGTCGTGAGAAACGGTGAAATGAACGTTTGCCTCGCCGTTGCTGCTAGCATAGAGCGCAGCCTCAACCAGGTGCTCCTCCATTGGGGTGCGAACCTCGTCCTCATACTCGTGGAACTGGAGCAATCCCTTAGGCAACTGTCCGTAGTTCAATCCCTCTGGCTTGAGGAGATTAGCCACGATAGCCTTGTAATCGCCCTTCTTGATAAGGCACATAATGCCCTTCTCGTTGTTTACATGGCACTTATCGCAGAGTGCCTTGCGGAAAGCAAACTTCTTGATATTCTCGAAGAATTGTTTTTCGAAGTCAGTAGTAGGAACATCGTATGGAGCATCCAGGAACGCGAACATGTTCTTGAACATACGGCTAGCCGCACCTGAAGCAGGTACGAACTTCACAATCTTGTGCCCCTCAGCCTTGTAGTCGTTCCACGCCTTCTCGTAGTCCTCTACTTCCTGAGCTGTAGGAGCCATGATACCCTTACCGATGGCAGCCGCACCCTCGAGTTTGAGGAATGGGAAACCATTCTTGATTTGTTCCAACTGGTGTTCAATCTGCTGCTCGGAGATACCGCGAGCAGAGATTTGGTTTAGATCTTGCTGATTCATAATACCATATTTATGTTAAATTTACACTATATGTGCTACAAAGATAATAGTTTTTTCTGATAATCAGAAATATTTCCGCTTTTTTTTGTACCTTTGCATTGAAAATTTAACGAAGTAGGCGTTTTTTAACGCCGAATCGCCATTGTTTGTCAAATTTAAAATAGAATATTGCAACATGGTTAGTAAATTATCAAAAGAGCACGACAGAAGGTCGGGGCTATCACATTACCTCTATGGGGTATCTACATTATTTTTAAGTGGTGTAGGAATTGGCGGTTTATCGCCATTAGTAACAAACCAAGAATTGAACATATACAATTTACTTTGTTTGTTCATTGGAACGCTATCTGCAATTATCATTGCATATTGCGCTAATAGAATTATGAAGTATAACGATAAATAATATTATTATGGATGGATTAATGTTTATTTTTTCGCTGGGGCTAATTATTAGCAGCAGCTTTGCCATCTGGCTCAACACCAAATCTGGTCAGAAATGGATAGATGAGCTATAATGACTCAATAAATATATCATCAGCAGGAGGGAACGACAATGAACGAAACACCTTTTAAATTCACATCCGAAGAAAAGGAACAGACACTCCAGATACTAGAGCGCCTGAGAACCGCCGTGGGCGACACATTCAAGCCAGGCGATGAGCAGCATCTGCGTGAAGACATACAGCATGCCTTCATCAACCATCAGATTAAGCGCAATGTCTTCGGAATGAATCCAATACTCGCTGCCCTGCAAACCGCAGAAATCGCAGTAAACGAAATCGGTCTGAAACGAGATGGCATCATCGCCATCCTGATGCAGACCAGCGTCATCGATGGCTATCAGACCATCGAAGAGATACAGAAGAAATACGGAGATAGCGTAGCCCACATTATCAGTGGTCTGCTCCGCATCCACGATTTATATAAGCGCAACCCTATCATCGAGAGTGAGAACTTCAGAAACCTGCTCATCTCTTTCTCTGAAGATATGCGCGTCATCCTCATCATGATTGCCGACCGCGTGAACGTGATGCGACAGATTCGCGATACCGAACAGAAAGAGGCAAAGCATGAAGTAAGCGAAGAGGCAAGCTACCTCTATGCCCCACTCGCCCACAAACTGGGACTCTACAAACTGAAGAGCGAACTGGAAGACCTTAGTCTGAAGTATCTCGAGCACGACGCCTACTATATGATAAAGGACAAACTGAACGCCACCAAGGCTTCGCGCGATGCCTATATCGCCCGCTTCATCCAGCCAATCCAGGAAAAGCTCGATGCTGCCGGTCTGAAATATCACATGAAGGGCCGCACCAAGAGTATCCACTCTATCTGGCAGAAGATGAAGAAGCAGAAGTGCGCCTTTGAGGGTGTATACGATCTCTTTGCCATCCGTATTATCCTCGATGCACCAAGAGAGAAAGAGTATATGCAGTGCTGGCAGGCCTTTGCCCTCATCACCGACATGTATCAGCCAAACCCAAAGCGTATGCGCGACTGGCTCAGCGTGCCTAAGAGCAACGGTTATGAAAGTCTGCATACCACTGTACTGGGTCCTGAAAACAAATGGGTAGAGGTACAGATCAGAACCGAGCGCATGGACGATATTGCAGAGCACGGACTCGCTGCCCACTGGCGCTACAAGGGTATTAAGCAGGGAGAAGGCGGTATCGACGAATGGCTTGCCAATATCCGTGCTGCCCTCGAAAACAACGATGATCTGCAGCTGATGGACCAGTTTACCACCGACCTGAAGGAAGACGAAGTATACGTGTTCACTCCAAAGGGCGACCTGCTGAACTTCCAGAAGGGAGCTACGGTACTCGACTTTGCCTACTATATCCACTCCCGCATCGGCAATACCTGTGTGGGCGGAAAGATTAACGGAAGAGCCGTCACCTTCCGACAGGAACTCCATTCGGGAGATCAGGTAGAAATCCTCACACAGAGCAACCAGAAGCCACGCCGCGAATGGCTCAACATCGTGCAGACATCCAAGGCTAAAGCCAAGATTCGTCTAGCGCTGAAGGAAACCCAGAAGAAGGACGGTCTCTATGCCAAGGAACTTCTGGAGCGCCGATTCAAGAACAGGAAACTGGAAATTGATGAGAGCATCATGGCGCGCATCATCAAGAAAATGGGATATAAGGAGAACTCAGACTTCTATAAGGATGTAGCCGAAGAGAAAATCGACGTGAACAGCATCATCGAGAGATACATAGAGGAGCGCGACCACGACCTGAACCTCGCCAATACCAACAAGCCTGCAGAAAGTGCAGAGAATTTTGAGTTTGAGAATCCTACCGAGGAACTGATGAAACAGAGCGACGATGTGCTGGTTATCGATGAGCACCTCAAGGGCATCGATTTCGAACTGGCTCATTGCTGCCACCCTATCTACGGCGACCCAATCTTCGGATTCGTTACCATCAGCAAGGGTATCAAGGTACATCGCATGGATTGTCCTAACGCCAAGGAACTGCGCCGCCGTTTCGGTTACCGCATCGTGAAGGCGAAATGGAGCGGCAAGGGAACATCCAAGTATGCCATCACGCTCCGCATCATCGGAAACGACGATATCGGTATCGTGAGCAACATCACCAACATCATTTCCAAGGAAGACAAACTCATCATGCGAGGCATCAACATCTCTTCCAAGGATGGTCTCTTCTCTGGCAATGTTACCGTAATGATTGATGATGCTGGCAAGACCGATGCACTCATCAAGAAACTGAGCGCCGTGAAGGGCGTTAAGCAGGTAACGAGAATATAAAACCGGAATACATAAAAAAATCCCGCAGAGAAAATCTGCGGGATTTTTTTATTTCGACTTATTCAAGCGCTTGATCACAGAATAGGCATCATACAAACCAAGTTCTCCTGCCTTTGAAAGATCCTGGATGGCAGTCTGCTTATTGCCACTCTTGGCTCGTGCTATACCTCTATTATAATAAGCCTCTGCAAGGCGGTTATCAATTCTCAAGGCAATGGTATAATCATCTATTGCCTTTGAAAGTTCGTTTCTGCCTGCATGAAGATTACCTCTATTATAATAGATGTAAGCATTGTTACTGTTCTGGCGGATGGCATCACTGAAATCAGCCTCGGCAGAATGGATATTCAGAACACCCTTGCCCTCAGCCTTGTTAAATTCATCCATCTCAGCCTGGCAGACAGCACGCTGCCAGTAAGCCAAAGAGTTCTTGTCATCGAGCGAGATATAATAGGTGAAATCACTGATGGCAGCCTCAAAATCACGAAGTACACTATGAGCGATGGCCCTGCGCATCAGGAGACGTTTTTTGGTTTCATTATCGCTCGCCACACTCAACTCTGCCGAAAGTTTATCAATCATCGAGAATATCTTCATAGAACCATTCTCATCGAGCTGTTCCTTACTGCAAACGATATAAACCTTGTCTGCCTTGGTATGCTGATTGAGCGCATCAACCTCCTTGTCATAAGCCTGAACTCCATTTACATTCTGATTGTTTGGGAAATAAGAGAGCTGATACATCGGCAGGAAGGCGGTTTCTACCTGACGGTTCTGAACCTTACCACGATACTCGCTCTTATAGTTGTGTTCATACTTCGGTTCGTCATCTACTACCAGCGAAGCAAACTTATTCGGGTCAACCTCAGAGCGCTTACGCATCTCCTTCTTGGTCTTTGCGCTCCATCTCGGCTGGATTCCGATATGCTTGTTCATCTGCGCCTTGAAGATACGGAATTCATCCATCTCTGCCTTGGCTGTCATGCCCAGGCGCCGGTAACAGCTGGCACGGTTAGACAAACCGGTCCAGAAGTTAGGGAACTGGTTGATAACCTTAGTATAATCCTTGATGGCAGCTCTCAGATTACCGGTCTTGTCATGCAATAGAGCTCGGTTGAAGATAGCCATGAAGTTCTGGGGTTCCATCTTGATAATGAAGTCGAAATCGGTGATAGCACGGTTATCATCACCCAACTGTACACGCATCAGTCCTCTATTATAATGAGCCAGGAAATTGTTCGGATCCAGATCAAGGGCATTGTCATAATCGCTCATCGCCCCTCTGAGGTTATTCAGATTGATACGCGCCAAAGCACGGTTAATGTAACTGTTGACATTGTTAGGTTTGAAATGCAGACTCTTGGTCAGCGCCTCATCAGCCGTTTTCCATTCCTTTCTAGCCAGCGCCATATAGGCACGCGTAGTCCAGGCATCCCCATCATACGGATTGAGCTGCAGACTCTTGTCTAGCCATTTCTCAGCCTGCACGGTATCTTTCTGATGCAGATACACTTCAGCCTTGAGCGAATAAGCATTCGACCAGTCTTTCCATTTTTCCACGATGGTATCCAGTTCCTGCTGCGCCGCCTCATACTTTTTGTTTTCCATCTGGCAGATAGCCCGGTTGAACCAGTAATTTCGGTTGCGCGGTTCAAGTCTGATAGCCTCATTATAGTCAGCTATCGCATCATCAAACCTGTTTTGTCTGATGCGACAGATAGCTCTCAAGTCATAAATATCATTGATATAGGGATTGAGATGCAACGCCTCGGTGGCATCACTTTCGGCACCCGTAAAGTCATCCAGATTAAATTTTGCCACACTGCGGTAATACCAAGGCTCATACAGATAAGGCTTGGCACCGATAGCCAGATTAAAATACTTGATTGAAAGGACGAAATCCTCATAATACAATGCACTCCGACCGGCCGTAACAAGTCGGTCTACACGATATTGGGCAGAAGTCGACATGGTGCCCATTACCATAAAAAGAACCAAGAGAATCTTCTTCATCTGTTCGTAACTCTCTGAAATAAAACCTATTGAATGTAGAATAAAAAAATATAGTAAGCCCAATCGTCACGATTACCATGAAGCTTACTATATTTTCGGAAGAACTATCGACGTATCTTAGTACGATAGGCAGCACGGAAATTGCCCTTGATGATACTCTTGAGCTTACCTGCTATCATGTTCTTGCGAAGAGGAGACACACGGTCAACAAACATTGTACCCTCCAAATGGTCGAATTCATGCTGCATCACGCGAGCCAGATATCCCCCTATCCACTCATCATGTTCATTAAAATCCTCATCCATATACTTTACATGGATGCGTGTAGGACGAACCACCTTCTCATTGATACCAGGAATAGAAAGACATCCCTCTTCAGAAGAGTCGGTATTTTCCTCATCGAGCTCTAGGATATGGGCATTGATGAAAGCATGACGGAATCCTTTATACTCAGGGAAATCCTCGCTGAGCACATCCAGGTCGATAACAACGAGGCGGATAGGCAAGCCTATCTGGGGTGCAGCCAGTCCAATGCCGTTGCTGGAATCAAGGGTTTCATACATATTATTAATCAACACCTTGAGATCTGGATAATCAGGTGTAATATCTTCAGCCACTTTTCTCAGCACTGGCTGACCATAAATATAAATCGGTAAAATCATTATCTTCTTGATTGCAAATAATCCTGTAATATGATGGTAGCACTTATCTCGTCTACCAATCCTTTATTTTCTTTTCTCACCTTCTTCTTTACACCTCCATCTATCATGGCTCTATGTGCCAGAACTGATGTAAATCTCTCGTCATAATATTCAATTGGAATTTCAGGATGAGCCTTTCGCCAACGGTTGTAGAAGTTTTCTACTCTTGCCAGGTTTTCACTTGGCTGCCCGTTAGGTTGCATCGGTTTTCCGATAACAATGCGCTCCACCTGTTCTTTCTGAATATAAGTTTCGATATAAGTGAAAAGTTCATGTGTAGAAACTGTGGCCAACCCATTGGCAATAATCTGCAATGGGTCGGTCACAGCCAGTCCGGTACGTTTTTTACCGTAATCTATAGATAAAATTCGCATTAATCTACGGATATCTTATCCTTATATAATATCAGATTACTTCTTAAGGAGTAACCAAGCATCAGGATACTCACCAGCGCGAAGCTGATTGCGGCTCTTGACAGCAGCAGCCTTATCAGCAAATGTAGAAGCTACCACGCGATACATGTTACGCTCTGTGTTCAGGGCGATCTGAGCATCGTAGCCAGCGCTCTTCAATGTACTAGCCAATCCCTCAGCGTTAGCCTTGAGAGAGAAAGAACCAACTACTACGCTATAGCTTGACAAGCCAGAACCTGAGATGAGAGAAACATCCTCAGAACGAACAGTAGCATTATCAACCTCAGTCTGCTCATCAGAAGGAGCCTGAGTCTCGAGAGGAGCTACAACTGGTTCCTGAGCAACAGGAGCCTGAGCTGCCTGCTGTTCCTGCTGCTGAGCCTTCTCATATGCCTTCTTGTATGCACTTTCCTTAGATGTACCACAACTTGCGAGCGCCAAAACTGCGCACATTCCCATGCTTAATACTGTAATTTTCTTCATAATTCTTATTCGTTTTATTGTTTATTATTGTTGTTCATTCAATATAAATTTCGCATTATGCGTTTTTTACTCTGCGAAAATACAAAAAAATGCCCGAAAAACGAAGAATATGCCGCCTAAAGTTTGTTAAATAAGGCTATAAAAACATTTTTAATGAAAAATTAAGGCTAAAAGACTTGTTTTTTAAAGAGAATTTAGTATATTTGCATTGTCAAATGAAAATGACAAGAATATAATCGTTTAACGTTTAAAATTTATAGCATATGAAAACATTAGGTTACATTGGTGCTTTCCTCGGCGGTGCTATCGCTGGTACAGCACTCGGTTTGATTTTCGCTCCTGAGAAGGGTGAGGATACACGTAGTAAGATTGCAGGTGCAGTAGACGATTTCTGCAAGAAGCACGACATCAAGTTGAGCCGTAAGGACGTTGATGATCTGGTTGACGATATCAAGGACGCAGCTCCTGAGGTTTAATCATCACCTATCATGATGTTCTCTAACGATAAAAATGTAGAAACTATCGGGCAGCTCATTGAGGTGCTTAAACATTACATCGGGCTTCAGAGCGAATTTCTGAAGCTCGATATTGTGGATAAGGTGGTACGCCTGCTTACAGTCATCACCATGACGGTGGTACTCCTGGGCTTACTTACGCTTACCCTCATTTACCTATCCTTTGGCGCTGCTTTTGCATTGGCAGACTTAATAGGTAGTCTGACTTTCGGATTCTGCATTGTTGCTGCAGTATACCTATTTATATTAATATTATTTGTAATTTTCCGCCATAAGTGGATCGAGAGACCATTGGTCAGATTTCTGGCCAGCCTCTTAATGGAAAAATAACCTCCTTTTCGCAACATGACAAATCATTCAGAAATCACAAAATATAATTCCTTAAACGATATCCGACTCAAAAAAGAGGCGATACGCAAGGAAATTGATGCCGATGATGCCAAGATTCAGACTTTATGGAACTCGCTTTTCACAAAACCTGAAATCCTGTCACGCAATGCGAGTCCTAGCAAGCGACTGCAGAGTTTGCTGCAGGTGGGAGCAGGAGCATTCGACGGTGCACTGTTGGCTTGGAAACTTTACCGGAGATTCAAACCTCGGAAGAGATGAATCATATACCGTTTTGGGGAAAGGAAAGATGCCTTGGAAAAAGGTATTTTTCAGTCATCCAAAAGGGGATAAAAACAAAAAAGGGTCGCCGCTGCGACCCCAATACCTTGTTAACCTTAAATCTAATACTATGAAAAACACACATGCAAATATAGAAATAATCTATGATACTCGCAAATTTTTCTTAGCAAAAGACTTACCAGTTCAGTTTATTTAACTTTTACCAACTTATTTTTAAACCTTTTTCAATAAAAATTCATCTATTTCCTACATATACCTCCATTCCATCGAAGCCAAATTCAAAGCCTTCGGACAGCCTTTTATTCGCCTCATCGTGAAAACCTATCTGGTGAGTCACATGGATAAAATAAGTATGTTTTGCTCCTATCCTGCGCGACACCTCAATAGCATCAGATACAAGCTGATGACTGTGATGTGTTTTCTCAAATCTGAGTGCGTTAATTACGAGTGTTTCCACACCTTCCAAATAAGCATATTCTTCATCACCCATAGATTTCATATCAGTAATATAGGCAAACTTACCAAACCGATAGCCGAGAATAGGCATCTTATCGTGCATCACGCGGATAGGAAGAAACTCAATGTCACCTATCTGATAATGCTCATGCGGATGAATGGTATGCAATTTGAGTTTAGGAGCTCCCGGATAGAGTTTTTCTGCATTCTTCGGAAAGCAGTAAGGCATCGTATGAGGCAGCCCCGCAGTAACGATTTCATCGCCATAGATATTAATATCACCAAAGATACAGAAAGGGCGCAAATCATCAATACCACCAACATGGTCGTAATGGATATGCGTAATCAGGACGCCATCTATCTTTCTGAAAGGCACACGCAACAACTGCTGTCGGATATCAGGTCCGGCATCTATCAGAATACGGGTATTCTCCGTTTCTATCATTGCTGCACTGCGCAATCTTTTATCATGCGGATCCGTACTTCGGCACACTTCACAGTTACATCCCAACGAAGGAACACCGCCCGATGTGCCTGTACCTAACAAAGTTACCTTCATTAATTATCAACCTCAAATCCGCAACCTATAGGGTTTAGTGGGATTTTGCTTGCAAAACGACGAAATTCATTTTATTGTACATATTTCTTGCACAACAGAAATGTCGCAGACACAAAATCCCCTTACCCCATAAAGCGACTTGAGGTAATACGCTGGTTTAACCAGAAAAGCATGGTCTTTAACCAAAGTCTGTCTTGAACAGGTTGGCATAAGCATTGTTGTCTGAGTAAATGTTCAATACATGCCTACGTGATGTCTTAATCCATTTCGCAGGAACAGATATGAACTTGAAAACAAAGGTCTTGATTCTGCTGGTGGCACACAATCCAAATTCATGGGTTTTCAATCTCTGCATAATAGCTTTGTAGAAGTTTCTGATGAGAGCTGTCATAAGCAGGAATACAGTATTCTGTGCCATGAACGATTTTGGCAATCGATTCCAGCCAAAGCCATTGTTCATGTCATCGAAGATGCGTTCCTTGCCACCACGAAGATTGTAGAATTCCACGATGTCTCTTGCACTCGACTTGTAATCGTTAGTCAGTATACATCTGTAGGTATATTCGCCTTCCCAAATGTCAAGGTCTCCCTCTATTCGCCTTTGTCTCTGTATGACAAGACGATACGGTTTTCCTTTCCATTTCTCAACAAGGATAGAATTCAACTCAAACTCAATACCGTTGATTTCAACAGTTTTCCATCCAGTTAAGGCAAACATGGAATCGTAGAAAGAAGAGCATCTGTTGGCACGAATATAAAATGCCTGCAATGAGCCTCTACCATATCTACGATTTCCTCCGAACATGAGCCGCAATCCATGCGGGCACGAGAAATATATATTTCCGAAGCCTCCAATCGCTTGAAGATTCTTTCCAAAGTTTCTTTTGGTTGAAGCGCACGTTTGTGTTGCCGTCTCTATTTTCAATACCAACAATCATGTCGTTAATGACAGCTACACCTGGACTATAGCCCAAGAACTTCTTGTAGGTTGGTTTTGCATCATACTTCTCTGTTTCAATGAACTGATGGTCAAAGTCAAAATCATACTCTTGACCGGATTTCAATTGACCAGTAGCAAGCAGGGCATTGACCAGTAAGCAGTTCATCTTGTCTGCAGTATTGAAATCATAGGATTTGCCAGAAGCAGACTTATAGGTGATGCTCTTAAAAGTCAGTTCTTCGATAGCACGTAATATGGTGTCTGCGCTGCAAGTGCGAAGAGTTGGATGAAGAGACAAATGTTTCATCAGGTGAGTTGTAACATCCTCAATACATGAGCCACCACAAAGATATACGCACATCAGAGAGCGTAGAATCTCGCTATATTGATAACCAAACATAGTGCATCTCAATCCCAAGGTGGAATCTATGGTTTGAGCTAAAAGAGCATCAAATTGCTCCATAATCGAAAAAATTCCCCCAAAAGGAGTGAGTTTCTCAGATTTTATTTGTACTTTTGCCATGTCATTCAGAATTTTGTTTGTTTTTATTTTACAACACTAAGATAAGTGAAATTTCTGACATGGCAAAATCCTGAGCAACTTTTTGTTGCTCAGGTGCTTATAAAAAATATTAAATTATAGTGTTGCGGAAATTAGGATCAAATATTTTTCTGAAAACAACCGAATTCTTCACTTAACATTCACTTCCGGATGAATCTCTACGCCAAACTTCTGCTTCACATCCTCCTGGATGGTCTCACAGAGTTTTACGATTTCCTCGCCCGTAGCGCCGCCACGATTCACTAGCACCAGTGCCTGCTTATCATGCACACCGGCCCGTCCCAGACTCTTTCCCTTCCAGCCACACTGATCAATCATCCAACCAGCCGGAATCTTTTCATGAGAATCATCGATTGTATAATGAGGCATACCCGGATAAAGAGCAGCCAGTTCTTCGTACTTAGCCTTCTCTACAATAGGATTCATAAAGAAACTGCCTGCATTACCCAACACCTTAGGATCAGGCAATTTTGCCTCTCTAATTTCTATGATGACATCACGAAGTTGCTGGGCTGTAGGCTCAGCAATACGCTTAGCCTCGAGCGCAGAACGGATATTACCATAATCCAGATCCGGACGGAAGGTTTTCTGCAAACGGTAAATCACATGCGTCACCAGATACTTATCCTTCCACTCATGCTTAAATTTACTCTGACGGTAACTATACTCGCAGTCAGCATTATCAAACACCACTACCCTGCCCGTAGCTATCTCAACCGCTTCCACCTTATATATAATATCCTTGGCTTCCACACCATAGGCACCAATATTCTGAACCGCACTGGCACCTACTTCACCCGGAATAATACTCAGATTTTCAGCTCCATGATAACCATGATCTACGGCATAAGCTACCACATCATCAAACACCTCACCACTACCACAGGAAAGGAATACCCAATCCGGATTGCACAAAGCATCATCCCCCTCTGCAGCTGCCAAAGTCTTGTTGTCAAGAACCTCAATACCCATAATAGCCGAATGGAGCACTGTACCAGCATAATCACCGGTCAGCAAGAGATTGCTACCACCGCCCAAAATGAGCAGTGGCTGATCTGCCTCTGTCAGCAAGCCCACTATCTGTCGGGCTTCCTCTACCGATTCATACTCCAGAAATCTGCTGCATTTAGCATCAATCCCGAATGTATTGTGAGCCAAAAGGCCATAGTTACGAATATCCTTCATATCTGATTAAACTATTACTACCAACTAAAAAGCTACATATTCAGTTTGATCAGTTCCCATTTTCCTCCAATCTTTTTGAAAGTAAGAGAGGTTTCCATACCATTGGCAATACCACGAATCACGAAGATTTTCCGGTTGCTCTCGGTATATTTCTGACCATAGATTATATTGTAAATCATGCCGTGAGGCAGTTGAGGCGCAAAGGCAGGCCATGTTTCCGGGTCTATATCGCCTGTCATCGTACTGAAATCATCATCAGGATCAGGACCGGTAAACTTCACCGGATTATGGATATGGCGAGCCTGGAAAGCGGTATCAGTAGCAAAATGTCCGTAAAACTTCAGGAAACTGGCATTATTATTCTGATACATAGGCACGTAGCAGATGCTAGTCATCATCCACTGACCATTGATGCGATTAAACACAAACTGCTGAACTGTCTTTCTACTATAGAACACCTTTTCTATTACTACATGATCGATAGTAGTATCCTTCATCAGTTTCATCTGTTTCTGATTATCAAAGATCAGCGTGTAATAATCCTGGCGCATGAAGAAATGCTCCATCTTCCAATGATTTTTTTCTATCTTCTTGGTCAGTTTCTTACCGTGATATACCGGCAGCGGGAAGACAATACGACTTTTCTGCAACTTTCTGTTAGCTGCAAAATTAAACACGAAATCATCAAAAAGCTCGTCAGCCGCCTTTGGCACCGGAGTCTCCTCTATCAGCTGTTCTGTAGAGTCCATCGCTTGGGTGTCGGCAATCACCGAGTCGGATGAAGCCGAATCAATGGCAGGCGCAGGCTTCTTGTCTGTACATCCCACAGACGTGAAACAAACGATGGTAAGCACCGCCATTAACACCGTTAATAAACAGAGTTTTTTCATAAACCTATTAAATTTCTCAAATTTTCCATGCAAAAGTACAACTTTCTTTTGAATTATTTCATCTTTTAACCAAAAAATGTTATCTTTGCAGTCAAAAAAGATAAAAATATAGATATGTTATTAGAAAAAATAGACGAACTCTTGAAAGAAGTGAGCACTTTGACTGCCCAAAACGCAGAAGAAGTAGAGCAGCTTCGAATCAAGTATCTGAGCAAAAAGGGCGAGATTAACGCCCTTATGGCCGACTTCCGCACAGTGCCAGCCGACCAGAAAAAAGAGGTTGGAGTAAAAATCAACGAACTGAAGAACGCAGCCCTTGAGAAGATCAACGGACTGAAGGAGCAGATGGAAGAAGCAGAGGCATCAAGCGATGATATCGACTTGACCCGTACCGCCTACCCTGTAGCACTCGGTACCCGCCATCCACTCACCGTAGTGAAGAATCAGATTATCGACATTTTCGCTCGCATGGGCTTTACCCTTTTCCAGGGTCCTGAGGTAGATGACGACAAGCACGTATTTACGATGCTCAACTTTGCTGCCGACCACCCAGCCCGCGATATGCAGGACACCTTCTTTATAGAGAAGACCAACTCTGACGATGTTACCAAGAATGTGCTCCTCCGCAGCCATACTTCAGGCGACGAGGCTCACTATATGGAAACCCATGAGCCACCTATCCGTGTGCTCTGCCCAGGCCGCGTTTACCGTAACGAAGCTATCAGCGCCCGCGCTCACTGTTTCTTCCATCAGGTAGAAGGTCTCTATGTAGATAAGAACGTAAGTTTCACCGACCTCAAGCAGGTGCTCCTTACCTTTGCCCGTGAGATGTTTGGTGCAGATACCAAGATTCGTCTCCGTCCTAGCTACTTCCCATTCACAGAGCCCAGTGCCGAGATGGATATCTCCTGCAACATCTGTGGCGGTAAGGGTTGCAACTTCTGCAAGCATACCGGATGGGTTGAGATTTTAGGTTGCGGTATGGTTGACCCTCATGATCTTGAGGCTTGCGGTATCGACAGCAATGTCTATACGGGTTATGCCTTCGGTATGGGTGTTGAGCGTATCACCAACTTGAAATATCGCGTGAGCGACCTTCGTCTCTTCTCTGAGAACGATACTCGTTTCTTGCGCGAGTTTGAGTCTGCGAAGTAAAAGATACTCAACATATAAATTAATTTATGACTATGAAGAAAAATTTAACTAAACCTGTCATCGCAGTCCTGTTGGGCGCCTTGACATTCAGTTCTTGCATCGGCTCATTTGGTCTGACAAATTCCGTACTTGACTGGAATAAGAGAGCAACAGACAACAAGTTTGTAAACGAGATTATCTTCGTGCTTATCTCTCCAGCTTACGTAGTATGTTCATTTGCAGACCTTCTCGTTCTCAACTCTATCGAGTTCTGGACAGGCAACAAGGTGATTGGCCAGGTAGGAACTACTAAGGACGTAATGGGTAAGGATGGTCGCATGTATGCCATCAAGACATTGAAGAATGGCTACGAGATTACCGACCCAGATGGTGAGAAATCATACTTTGTGTTCGACAAGAAGCACAAGAGTTGGTCATACAGCAAGGATGGCGATATCCGTGAGCTTTTCAGCTTCAACGAGGATGGCAGCATCCAGGCTTGCTTGCCAAGTGGCGAGAAGATCAACGTCCCAGCAGATGCCAATGGTTTATACCAGGTCCGCATGGCTATGAATGATGGTTTGTTCTATGCATTTAACAAGTAAATAATCATAACAATTCCAGCCCGATAAAAGTGACTTTTATCGGGCTTTTTTATAATCTCCTTTCTCTTTTCCTAAGCAAGTTCATATTTCTCCTTTCCCAACCAAACTCTCCTTAGAATGCCCAAATGCAAAAAAGTGTTTAAAGAAAGCAAAGAAGTGCCTTCACCACCATTCACCCGTAACTCTCTGATCATCAAAAGAATCGCCAAAAAGGTGAAGGGTGAAGGTTTGAAAACTCTTTTTTATATATACGCGTGAAGGATTAGGGTAAAAACCGAAAAAGACCCTAGGGTCAAAAATCGGAAAAACCCTAAAAAAAAGAATATAATATAAAGAGTAAAAATACACCCTTCACCTTCACCTCCCAAAAATCACAGCCAAAATTCTGTTCTGCATGCAACAGAAAATCATCTGCAGCAATCTGTGCCGGGATATATAATCAGGAGACAATTCTCTTTCGGAGATATCATTTTATCCTTCGGAGATATTTTCCTATTTATCGGAGATATTATTTTATCCTTCGGAGATAATTTTCTATTCTTCGGAAATATTTCTTCGAATTTCAAGATAAGGCATAAAAATATAATTTTTGCCAACTTTATTTCCCGAATCCACACAATTGTCACAAATCGCATAGCTATGAAACAGAAAAGAATGTATCTTTGCTGCATCAATCATAAAGGTTGATGTAGTTATGGTCTCGTCATGACTGCCAAATCTGGCTGACGCAAATGCATTACAACCAGTGACATTCATCAAAACTTGCAACCATCTACAATATTTTTCAGTTTTTCTCGTTAATAAAAGTATGAAAAATAGATTATTGATACTCACAATATGCCTCATCGCAACTATAAAGATGATGGCGCAAGAGTTTACCCTTCACGGCAAAGTGGTAGACGAGAACAACCAGCCACTGGAGTTTGCCATCGTTTCGGTGGCTAGCCAGGGAAAGACTGCCGTTACTTCGCTCAAGGGAGACTATAGCCTCAAACTGCATTCTGCAGACAGCGTGGTTGTAAAATTCTCATATATCGGCTTCAAGACAAAAACAAAAGTGCTGAGAAGACCACGAGGAAAACAAACCCTACAGGTGGTACTTCGCGAAGCATCCACCACCCTCGATGAGGTGAATATCAAGGGAGAGAAAATACAGTCGGACCAGATACAGGAGCTGAAGACTAAAGACATGAAGATGACGCCATCTGCCAACGGAAATGGGGTGGAAAGTCTGGTTCAGCAACAGGCTGGCGTGAGTACCCACAACGAACTCTCTTCGCAATACAATGTGCGTGGCGGAGCCTTCGATGAGAACTCAGTATACATCAACAACGTAGAAGTATTCCGCCCATTCCTGGTTCGCAGCGGACAGCAGGAAGGCCTCTCCGTCATCAACCCTTATATGGTAGATAAAATCGGTTTCTCAACCGGAGGATATGCTGCCAAATACGGAGACAAGATGAGTTCGGCTCTCGACATCACCTACAAAACCCTGAAAGCAAAAAGCAAGAAGCCGGTGGTTGAAGGCAGTCTGGCTGCCAGTCTGCTGGGTGCTGACGCATACATCGGTCTGGGAACCCAGAAACTTTCATGGCTCAACAGCGTGCGCTACAAAACCACCTCTTACCTGCTCGGTTCGATGGAAACCAAAGGCGAATACAAGCCAAACTATCTGGACTATCAGACCTATCTGAGTTACCAGCCCAACAAACGCTGGAAGCTTGACTTCATAGGCTACATCTCTGATAATCACTACAACTTCGAACCGGAAGACCGAGAAACGAAGTTCGGAACAATGGAAAACGTAAAGAGCTTCAGAGTTTATTTTGACGGTCAGGAAAAAGACCGTTTCCTCACCTACTTCGGTACACTCGGCATTACCCGCCAGTTTACAGCCAACACCAGTCTCTCGCTTTTGGGCAGTGCTTTCTATACCAAGGAACAGGAGAAATATGACATTCAGGGACAATACTGGCTCGACGAAACCGAGACTTCAGAAAACCTGGGTGTAGGTACCTATTTCGAACATGCCCGAAACTATCTCACAGCCCGCGTGATGAGTGCCAAACTGATGCTCAAACACAAGGTGAAGAAACATCAGATGGAGGCCGCAGTAAGTCTGAAGCGTGAACATATCGAGGAGAATTCTGTAGAATATGAGATGCGCGATTCCGCAGGATACAGTATTCCTCACAATGGCAAAGACCTCTATATGGTTTATTCTCTGAAGACTCGCAACGAACTGAATGCCAACCGAATGGAAGCTTACATCCAGGACACCTACCGTTTTTCGGGAGGAACAGCCGACAGTACCGGGAACGGGCAGACACATTACACCCTGAACTATGGTATCAGAATGAGTCATTGGAATTTCAACAGAGAAACCATCGTGAGTCCTCGTCTGTCGCTCGCCATCATACCAGCCAACCATGAGAATACAACGCTCCGTTTTGCGGCAGGTCTGTATTATCAGGCTCCATTCTTCAAGGAATTGAGAGATACATCTACGGTGAACGGCATAACCATCGCATCGCTGAACAAGAAAATCAAGAGCCAGCGAAGCATCCACTTCATCGCCGGCTACGACTATAGGTTCAAGCTAGGAGACCAACGCTATAAATTCTCCGCCGAAGCCTATTATAAGGCTTTGGGCAATCTGGTTCCTTATTCGGTTAGTAACGTGAAAGTAGTTTATTACGGACAGAACGAATGCAGCGGTCATGCAGCAGGACTCGACTTCAAACTCTACGGAGAATTTGTTCCGGGTACCGATTCCTGGCTCAGTCTTTCGCTCATGGATACAAAGATGAAACTGGGTGGCAAGAGCATCCCTTTGCCTACCGACCAGCGCTATGCCGTAAACCTCTTCTTCACCGATTATTTCCCGGGCAGCAAGAAGTGGCGCATGTCTTTGAAACTCGCCTTTGCCGATGGTCTTCCTTTTGCAGCACCCCACAGAGAGCTGGAGACCAACAGTTTCCGTGCCACTGCCTATCGCCGTGCAGATATCGGTATGAGCTATCAGCTGCTCGACAACAGCCGCCGGGAGAAGAAGACCTTCCTGAAGAATGTGATGCTGGGGGTAGATTGCCTCAACCTCTTCGGCATAGACAACGTAAACAGCTATTACTGGGTGACAGATGTAACCGGTCAGCAATACGCCGTACCTAATTATCTTACCGGCAGACAGCTCAATGCCCGCATTCTTTTGGAATTTTAGGACCAAATAATTGTGATTTTTCACATTATTCTAAATATTTAACCGTAGATAGTGCGCTATCTGCGGTTTTTTTCGTATCTTTGCGCCCGAATTATACGATGTCGGTTCGTCCGCTCATCCCATGGATTCAGGAAACCATTCTATAAAGAATAAAGAAATAATACATAATAATCAATTATGAGCAAACAAGTAGAAAAGATTAAGGAGCTGATCGCTAAGCGCGAACAGGCTCGTCTTGGCGGTGGCGAGAAGGCCATCGAGAAGCAGCATGCACGTGGCAAATATACCGCTCGTGAGCGTATCGAAATGTTGGTAGATGCCGGCAGTTTCGAAGAGTATGATATGTTCAAGTTGCATCGTTGCACTAACTTTGGCATGGAGAAGAAGCAGTACCTCGGTGATGGTGTTGTAGCTGGTAGCGCTACTATAGCCGGCCGTCTGGTTTACGTATATGCTCAGGACTTCACCGTAAATGGTGGTTCACTCTCTGAGACTATGGCACAGAAAATCTGCAAGGTAATGGATATGGCTATGACTATGGGTGCACCTGTTATCTGCATGAACGATTCTGGTGGTGCTCGTATTCAGGAAGGTATCTGCGCCCTCGCTGGTTACGGTGAGATTTTCGAGCGCAACATCCTCGCTTCTGGTGTCATCCCACAGATTTCTGCTATCATGGGCCCTTGCGCCGGTGGTGCCGTTTACTCTCCAGGTTTGACCGACTTCATCATCATGAAGGAGCAGACTTCTTATATGTTCCTGACTGGTCCTAAGGTTGTCAAGACCGTAACTGGTGAGGACATCGATGCAGAGCACCTCGGTGGTGCATCTGTTCACGCAACCAAGAGTGGTGTAACCCACTTCGCTGCTAAGACTGAGGAAGAGGCTATCGAGATGATCAAAAGCCTGCTCTCTTACATCCCTAGCAACAATACAGAAGAGGCTCCACGCGTAGAGTGCACAGACCCTATCGACCGCATGGACGATACTCTGAACGAGATTATCCCAGACGATCCTAACCAGGCATACGATATGTATAAGGTGATTGGTGCTGTAACCGATAACGGAGAGTTCTTCGAAATTCAGCCTAAGTTCGCCAAGAACATCATCACTGGTTTCGCCCGCTTCAATGGTCAGAGCGTTGGTATCGTAGCCAACCAGCCAGCAGCTTACGCAGGTGTACTCGATGTAAACGCTAGCCGCAAGGCAGCCCGCTTCGTTCGTTTCTGCGATGCCTTCAATATTCCTATCGTTTCTCTCGTTGACGTACCAGGATTCTTGCCAGGTACAGGTCAGGAGTACAACGCTGTCATCCTTCACGGTGCACAGTTGCTCTACGCTTACGGCGAGGCTACCGTGCCAAAGATTACTATCACATTGCGTAAGAGCTATGGTGGTAGCCACATCGTGATGGGTTGCAAGCAGTTGCGTGCTGACTTGAACTTCGCTTGGCCATCTTCAGAGATTGCTGTAATGGGTGCCAGCGGTGCCGTTGCCGTTCTCTGTGGTAAGGAAGCTAAGGCTAAGAAGGAAGCTGGCGAGGATGTTAAGGCATTCCTGGCTGAGAAGGAGCAGGAGTATACTGACAAGTTTGCTAATCCATATCAGGCAGCTCAGTATGGTTACATCGATGATGTCATCGAGCCACGTAACACCCGTTTCCGCATCTGCCGTGGTTTGGCTCAGCTCGCTACCAAGCGTCAGAGCTTGCCAGCTAAGAAGCATGGCTGTATGCCAATGTAATGATATAATTAAACATTAGAATAAATGGATAAGAATATTTATGCTGCAATTGCCATGGCACTCTATGAGTATCAGGGCAATAACGTACACGACAAGGAGCCTGGCATCATCACTATCAAGCCACGTCAGACGATGTGGAACGCCAAGTTCTTGAGTTTAACAGCTAAACCATAATGTAATAGAAATGAAAGAGTTTAAATATACAATTGACGGAAAAGAATACAAGGTTCAGATTGACGCTGTTGAGGGTAACATCGCAAGCGTGAACGTGAATGGCGAAGCTTACAAGGTTGAGATGGAACAGGAGGCTGAGCCAGAGAAGAAGAAGGTTGTGCTTGGTCAGCCAGCTGCTGCATCTGATGATGCTGAGGCTACGCCAGCTGCCAACGTAAATACAGCCAACGCTGTAAAGGCTCCTCTCCCTGGTACTATCACCAGCATCGAGGTAGCTGTTGGTCAGGAGGTAAAGGCAGGTGATACTGTTGTCGTTCTCGAGGCTATGAAGATGCAGAACAACATCGAGGCTGAGAAGGATGGTAAGGTTACTGCTATCTGCGTTAAGCCTGGTCAGGCTGTGCTCGAAGAGGATGCACTCGTGGTTATCGAGTAAATCAAGAATTTGAGAATTAGAGAATTATACTTCCAGATTCGGGATTATAATTCGGGTTCTTATAAAGAATATCAAAGGTCGCAAGCTGTTAATTGTTTGCGACCTTTTTCTATACTGCCGTATGAGCATAAACTGCTATACAAAGTAATTTTTTACTAAAGAAAAAAGACATAAAGTACTATAAAATGATAGATTTAACAGAAGAACAGATAGAAAGATACAGCCGCCACATCCTCCTTCAGGATGTAGGCCTCGAGGGGCAGGAAAAGCTCCTCAATGCCAAGGTGCTCATCATTGGTGCCGGAGGATTGGGTTCCCCAGTTGCCCTCTACCTCGCTGCGGCTGGCGTGGGACATATCGGTATCGTGGATGCCGATGTGGTTGACCTCAGCAACCTGCAACGACAGGTCATCCACCAGACCAAGGACTTGAACACCCCTAAGGTGGAAAGCGCCAAGGAGAAGATGATTGCCATCAATCCTGATGTGGAGGTAACAACCTACCATACCTTCCTCGCCTCAGACAATGCCGAGGAAATCATCAAGCCATGGGATTTCGTCATTGATTGCACCGACAACTTCCCGGTGAAGTTCCTCATCAATGATGCCTGTGTGCGACTGGGCAAGGCATTCTCGCATGGCGGCATCCTGAGATTCCAGGGGCAGACCTTCACCCATCTTCCAGGCACGGCTTGTTACCGTTGTTTCTTCAAGGAGCCACCTCCAGCAGGCGCTGTTCCTACCAGTAGCCAGGCAGGAGTCCTTGGTGCCATCGCTGGTATGCTCGGAACCATCCAGGCTGCCGAGGCGTTGAAGTACTTCCTCGGTGTGGGCGAACTACTCACCGACCGATTGCTCACCTTCGATGCCAAGACGATGAACTTCCGCACCATCAAGGTAAAGAAGCGTGCATCCTGCGAAATCTGCGGCGACCACCCTACCATCGATCATCTCATCGACTATGAGCAGGCTGCGTGTGATTTGAAACACCACTAAGATTTAGTGATTATTTTCGAATAAACACATATAACAAAAAGCAAAGTCACAATACCCAGCTCTTCAGCTAGGTATTGTGACTTTTTTTTCAGAACCGACCCAAAGCCCAACAAAGAACAAAAACCTTGATTATAAGATACTTTATAAAACATTTCTCCCATTTTTCTTGCATGATTCAGATAATAATCGTAAATTTGCAGCAGATAAAATACGCAAGTTTATGAAAGAGAAAAGATATACATTGCCAGAAGAGCAGAAAGATGCAGCTTTCGCAGCAGAGCCTGCACCAGCCTATCACGGAAATGCCGCCATAGCACTTCCCGAGGATGAATGTGCAGAAGAAGATATTGACTGGAACAAGATTCCTGTTGGCTGGCATCCGGCTAATGAAGAAGAAGCCGTGGCTAGGATAGAAGCTATTGAGGCGGAGTATGAAAGGACAGGCATTAGCTATAGTGTAGAAGAGTTTTTCAATAAACTAAACGAAGAACGAACATGGCTAAAGTAACACTACGCAATAGCTTTCTTCAAATTTATAAAGAAACAACCGACTATAGTTATCAAAACTTTGGTCGACTTTGCGTTCAAAGATTTGACGAAAGCTTGCAAGCAATAATAAACAGACTTTGCAAACATCCTCTTTCTTCACCCAGAGAGCCATTGCTTAAGCGATTCCACCGTCCTTACCATAGTGCGATTATCAAGGAGAATTGGAAGATTATCTATCGCTACGACGAAGCCAACGACCTCGTCATTTTCGTAGATTTATGGGATATGAGAAGAAGCCCTAGATATCTGATCAGACAATTCAAAAGAAAACTATAAAGGAAAGAGCTTATGAAGGAGAAAAGATATCCTATTGGCTGGCATCCGGCTAATGAAGAAGAAGCCGTGGCTAGGATTGAAGCTATTGAAGCGGAATATGAAAGGACAGGCAAGGCTACAGATTTTGAAGAATTTATAGAAGAATTAAAGGCAGAAGGATTATGGCTTATCCAATAAAAGCAATACCAAAATTATTCTCGCTATCATGCTATGCGCACAATACTTGAAAGGTCTAGCATAAAATAGAACATTGCAGGTGGCTCAAGAACGGGCTGAAAGCCCAAAAGCTCTTAGCCCAGGGCAACGCCCTGGGTATGCTAGCAATCAGCAATACGCCCTGTAAGGGCAAAAGCTTTAAAAAGAGTTCCACCTATAATATATTCCCCAGCTCTGACACTCGGAATAGGATTCTAGCGCCCCCGCATTTCACGGGGTCGCTAGAACTAAAATACTGAATATCAATTTCATAATAGAGAATGTAAACTAAACTGTGTCAAGCTACAATAAAAGTAGTTTAACACAGTTTTTATATTATGGACAACTTAGAAATTGATTACAAGAAAGCAGCTCAGCAGTTGCGTAGTGGTGAAGCCTTATTTGGCAAGGACGGAGCATTAGCTCCATTGTTAGAGCGTATTCTCAACTCAGCTCTCGAAGGTGAGATGGACGCTCATTTAAGTGAAGAGGAACGCTCTTCCGGCAACCGTCGTAATGGTAAGATGAGTAAGAAGGTTCAAACAAAATATGGTGAGGTCACTATAGAGACTCCTCGTGACCGAGACGGAACTTTCCAACCTGAGACCGTAAAGAAGCGTGAGACTATTCTTGCCAATGGCATGGCTGACCAGATTATTGAGATGTACGCCATGGGCACCAGCACACGTGACATCAGCAGCTACTTTGAGCGTGAGTTCAACACAACTCTATCAGCCGATACAATCAGCTCTATAACAGACCGTGTATTACCCGAAATCACCGCCTGGAAGTCTCGCATGCTCGATCCTGTATATGCCATTTGCTGGCTTGATGCTATCCATTATAAGGTAAAGGATGAGAATGGCAGAGCTGTCACACGAGCCATTTACAACATTCTTGGTATCAACAAGGAAGGCCAAAAAGAACTGTTAGGTATGTATGTGTCTAAGAGTGAAGGAGCTAACTTCTGGCTAGAAGTTCTTACGGATCTTCAGAACCGTGGTGTTCGAGACCTCTTGATTTGTTGTATTGATGGTCTCAAAGGCTTCCCAGATGCCATCAAAGCGTATTTCCTGAGAGTTCTGTGCAGCTCTGTATTGTCCATCAGATACGCAATTCTATCAAGTATGTTGGCAGTAAGCATCAAAAGGAGTTTATCAAGGATTTAAGAACAGTATATGGTGCAGTAAACAAAGACTCCGCTGCTGCTAATTTAGACCTGTTAGAGTCTAAGTGGGAGAGATGTACCCAATTGTCATCAAGTCATGGCGTGACAATTGGGAACGTCTGACAGAGTATTTCAATATACTCCAGCCATCCGTAAACTCATTTATACGACCAATACGGTTGAGGGGTATCACAGACAGGTAAGAAAGGTCACAAAGACTAAAGGGTTCTTTCCTACGGATAATTCTTTGGAGAAGCTTGTGTACTTAGCTTACCGCAACATCCGTAAGAAATGGACTATGCCACTGGCAAATTGGGGACAAATTTCTCAACAATTGGCAATAAAATTTGGAGATAGATTTAAAATTATGTAACTTTGCAGCCGAAAAGGCTTCCCTGCTGGGGGCATGCCCCCAGCAGGGAGTGGGAATGAAAGTTAAGAACAAGCCTTGACACAGTTTAAATTACACCCCCAGCATTCATAAATACGTCGGGATTAGTTTATACGAGTTCCCGAAGCTTACACTCCAGTATTACAGCAGACTCTCTATTAACCATTAAATCATATAATTCCTGGTCTATTTCTGCATAAGCAAAAACATCACGCAAAGACTTTAAGCTAGAATAAAACTTCCTTTCTTTGCCTTTCTCATTTTTTACCAATCGCCAAAAGGATTCATGCTGCAAATGATAATAGGGATTCTCTATGCTACATTTAAAAGGATAACTATGAGGAATATCCATAGCCAATCCCTCTGCAACAAAAATACTACCACCTGTATTCTGTTCACCATATACAATCTCCATAACCTTTTAAACTCCCCAACCAACTCACTTGAAAGAACGATATGATTATCTTTTATGGTACCTCGCTGGCAAAGATTTAAAATAGCCAAGAGCAAAAGGGGCTTATGCGGAGCTTTTACGTCCCGCATAAGCGCCCTTTTCATCTTTTCAAAAGCACCCAGATAATAGTCTATATCTTTATCCATTATCAAATAAGATGAGTAACCTTAATTTTCTTCCAATGTTTGCCGATGCCGAGGGTCATAGCCTGGGTATCCTTGGTTATCAGTTCACCCTTCTGCAAGCCAGCAATAGCTTGCTTCAGCTCCTGCAGAGCTATGCCACTCACACCAAACAAATCCTTCAACACTCCATCATTCTGTTGCTGTTGCTTCATAATGAGAGGATATTGGGCATTGGCATAGAAATCAAAAGAGGCTTTCTTAAACGAATCCATATTCTGTGTAGCAAGGATGATGCTCATACCCTTGTTTCTACCCACAGCTATCAAGTTCTGTAAAGGCTTGTTATCGAAACCAAGCATATAGTGAGCCTCATCAATGATGGTGAAATGGCGTAGTTCCACCCTGTCCTCATTCTTTGCCTGTGGAGGCAGTTGCTCATAGATATTGTTCAACTTAGATGTCACGAAATATACGATAGCCTTTGCCATGATACCTTCCTTGTCAAACTTTCCTAAATTGATAATATAACAACCTTTCACCAAATCTACCTTGTCTTCCTCTGCAAAAATATTATTCAGAATCAACTGGTTTAAGACTGATTTTACACTATCCATATCACCCTGTTTCTTCTCGGGCATCAACATCGTATAATGATCAAAAACTTCCTGAAAGGTGATTGGTTTCTGGTTCTTTGCCTTGTAGGCATTGATGATAGCTTCGCTCAGTCTGTTATCCATCAAAGCACCAATCTTAGCGGAAGATATAGCACAGATGGCATTTGCCAAGGTCGTGGAATACAGGTGGATTTCATTGATAGGTCTGCCAGTAAAGTCCTTGAACGGAGTAAACGGCAAAGGTTTCTCCATCGGATTCAAGATGGCAGAGGAATCGGTCTCAAACTTCGACAGCCAATCGGCATGGGCAGGATCAGAGAACTCCCCCTTGTAATCGAACAAGAGAAAGTTGACAGGATAGTAGGTATCAGCCGATGCCATTCTGATTTGATTGATGAGGACAGCTAATAAGTTTGACTTACCCGAACCAGTAGTTCCTGCTATCAATATCTGTGTATTTGAAATAGCAGTACTGTTGATGTCTAAAGCCGCATCCATTCCATCCTCATACTGACCGATATAAAGATTCAACTCAGGAATATCCATCAACGACTTTCCACCTCTCAACGGAGAGAAGTGCAGCCATTCATCAATACCACCTTCTTCCATCAAGATACTCTTACCCCTCATCATTTCGCTAAAAAGCACCTTGCTCAGAAAAGTAGAATTCTGCCAGTCGGCATCAATATCACTATAACGCATCTTGATAAGAGCCACGAAGACCTCCTTTATATTTGACTTGGTGAAGAAAGAACCACCCAATGGCTGCATACCAGCAGAGGTTTGCAATTTCTCTACTTTTGACTTACTTCTTGGTGTCTTATCGCTCAATCCAACAAGAAGACAGATTCGCATAACCGTAGTAAAGTTCAATACTACAGGGCGAACCATATCTGAGTAATCCGAAAGGTTCAGTTTCTGCTCGATAGCATATTTCACTTCTTCAAGCAAATCATGAGTTCCTTCCAGAATTCTCATTCCCTCAAGTTTTATATCTTGTACATTCATTTCTACTAGAATTCGTAAGTTTGTAATCCAAAGTAATCATCGCTGACAGTAGTACACTGCCTTTCCTGGTCTCTATGCAAAGTATAAGTTCTTGCCACATAAGCCACTATCTTCTTGAAATCAGTCTCTGTTGTTATTTCCGTATCAGTACTTAACAGGATGGTTTGATGAGCCAAATCCGGGAAATAACGGTTGATGATAACTTCACGACTCTCCTTGTCAAGAACACCCATTACAGTATCTATCATTACAGGAGGGTCGTAATCACCCAGTTCATACAGGACTTTCAGTAACACCTGCATCACAGTTTGCTTGGCACCAGCATTCAGCTGACTCAGATAAATTTCATTACCATTCTTGTGGAATATCTTGAACGAGATTTCCTCCGAATCATCTGCCGAAAGCTCTACCCTACCGATGTAACCAGCATAAATCACCAAGTTGATGTTCAACTGCTCCTTCATCATACGCTCGATACTTGCCTTCTTAGACTTGAGTAACTTACAGGAAAGCGATTTGAAGAAACCAGGCAGTTTGCATAACATATCATACTGAGGATCTGGCACTTGTGGCATATCATAATCGTAAGTAGAAATCTTCCTCTCCATTTCCTTGATAGCATTCTTCTGTTCCACGATTTTTGCCTTCAATTCCTCTATCTTCCTGTCATTTTTTTCATAGAGTTCGATGATGCTGTAATCGTGACCAGTCAAGGCGCGTTTATATTCTTCCAATTGTTCCTGTTTCTTTGGAATATCCGCCAACTCTAAGTTTAAGCTTTCACGTCTCTCATCCAGCGAAAGATAAGGATTGGAATATGATTGCTGAACCAGTTTTCTCAACACATTGACATCAGCATCACTCAGAAAACCATATTTATCATTATAATCATCGCTGTTGTCTTGCTCACATTTGATGTCTTTAATAATCTCGGCAATAGAAACCTCACCTACCTGCGGGTATTTCTCCTTAAGCAATCGTATTACATCCTGGGTAACCTTTTCTAGCTGTTGATCATTGAGGATATTACCCCTTGCAGAAGCCACCACCTCCTTCTCGTTCAGAATAAGTTCCACCTCGGTACTGATGCTATTGGCAACCTTTGGCATAATTACTTTCCACTCTAAATCTTTGGAGATAGCCTCAGCATCCTGTCTATAGTCCTTTTCCTTCTGATAGAAGCTGTTGATGTTCTCCTCAATCTGATGCATTTTGTCACGAATCACATCATCCGAGTTCCGTCCCTCCTTCAGTTGCTCATACTGCAGCTTATGATCATTGGCATAGTTCAACGCCTGGTTATAGGCATCGATCAGACTTGCCACATCCCTTTCCATCTCCACCTTCTGTTTGGTCAGTTTCAAGTATTCGGCACGCAGGTTTTCGTTCTCCAAGCGTTCCGCCTTCTTCTCATCAAGATAAGCCGAGGCTGCATTTTGCAACTGAGTGTATTTATTGAAACCCATCACCGAATTGATGTTCTTCATGATGAGCTTGTTGATTTGTTCTTCCTTCACGAGGTCGGAAGTCTTCATAGCATCAAAGAGGAAATAGTTGCTCAATTCAGCAGGCAGATTGGCAGAAATAATCTTGTTGACTATCGCTTCATTGGTGCTGCGTTGGATAGCCGTTGAACCAGAACCGTAAGGATAACTGTTACCATTCATATTGAGCACGTTGCTCTCCTGTATCCTGCCATCCACAAACCGATAGGCACGACACAACCGATAAGGCGTTTCTTGCCCCAAAACCATCCCAGAGAAAGTAATCTCCAGCATGATGGTCTTGCCTTCTATACCGCTCTCGTTCTTTACCCCCGAATTGAAGATTTCCTCAAACTGTCGTTTGTTGGATATCTTCAATCCATAGAGTGCAGAATAGATGGCATCGAAGAGCGTAGTTTTACCACAACCGTTGGCACCACCTATCAAGATGATGGGACGGTCGCTCGTTACCTCTAAGTTTAAGTCCAACTTTCTGTAGGTCTTATAATTCTCTATGTAGATACGCTTCAGTTTCATTACTTCTTAATTTCTTTGAGAGCCTTCTTGAGTATTTTCGTCACCTTCTTTTCCTCAAGACTTGACTCATTTTGGTTATTACGCTCTTCATGGAAAGGCTTGAGGATATAATCCTTGAGCCATTCCGCATCGATACCCTCCGATTGGCATGCACTCTCTATGAGTTGCATGTCTTCCTGCCTGATTCCATAGTTCAGGAATGTTCTGTCCAAGCTTTTCTTCATACCTTATTATATATGATTACCTTATTATATTATAGGGTTTCCAGATGCAATGCCGACCACCCATCTATATTGTCTGTGTTCTCGATAACGCCTCCAGGATAATACCAGTTGCTCGTACCCTCGTCTTTGATGAGCACGCCACCCACAATCTTCTTGCCTGTAGCTTGATAACTGGAGATGTAATCCAAGAGGGCATTGTTCTTTTCTGGCGCATCCGCATCGCTGCCCTTGGTTTTGGTGTCGAAGAGGCAGATGGTACCCGACTTCAATCTGACGATGAAATCCACATAGAAACAACGTTTTCTACTCCCCGAATCCGTATAAGGCACGGCGAAATGCTGTTTTCCCTCGTCTCCATTCTTGTACCACCACTCCACATATTCCATCTTGTCATCCAACCAACGTGCAAACTCTTGCTCGGGTCTCGATGCCGTAATCTGCTCAAAATAAGGATACAAGGCATGGTTGAAGATTTCGCCTTCCGTAGTTCTCACCATTGCCGCATTATAGAGACGAGTCTCCGGCACTTGCCATACAGACTGCTGATATTCCATCGACACCTCCTTGGCATTTTTCTTCAGCGTAGCCTCGTAGGTAACCAACGCCTTGCGTATCAGTTCCTCGAAGCGCGGACGGTTCTGATGATAGAGCACCACCTTAGGCACATCCATCGAAAAGACTTGCAGGTATTCCTCCAAGGCACTCTCGATGGCTCCTTGCAAGACTGGCGTACTGTCAAATTTGGAGAACCCACCCACATTCTTACGGCAGAAGAGCGTAAAGAGATTCTGCAATTCTGAAGCGTTCAGAGCCAGCCTTGCCTTGTCTGTTATCTCCACGATGCCCGAATCACCCGTCAATGGGGTGTCCTTCGGGATAGCCACCAAGATTCTTGATACATCGGTCTGCACGCCATGTCGCTTGGCATTGTAGCGATTCAACTTGATTTTGGCATCCATGTCTGCCTCCTTTTTTTTCGCCTCGTCAGCATCCTCAGTCTCACCATCATCCTCAAAGAAATCTTCTACAGAGAAGAGCAACAATGGGTTTTGTTCCCATTCCCGTTCCATGGTCTTATAGAAGATGCTGCGGAACTGGGAGCCCAAGCGGTTTCTTGTTGCCCCATGCTTATCCGTATAATAGGAACGGAGCGTGATGTTCGGCAAGTCTTTCTTGCGATTGGCGTAGAGGGTGCTGATATAGTTCATGTCATCTCCCACAATATTAATCATGTCTGCCGAAAGGTCGGTATAAACATAACCATAGTTCAGAATGTCGTTCTTATAAAAATGCTGCTCTGGCATTCGGAGTATTCGTCCCACGGTCTGCGTGGTAAAAGTCATGCTCTGCAATTCTCTGAATATAAGAAGAACGGATGCACGAGGACAATCCCAGCCCAAGGCTATGGCCTGCTTGAACAGCAACACCTCGGAAATATCATCAGGCTGAGTGATATTCTGAAGATTAGGCGATTTATCCTTTGATAGCCATACTGCCAACCTGCCATTTGCCACGCTGATGTCGCAAACCTGTTCTAAGTAGGCTTGCATCTCCTCGGCGATAGTCTTGTCCTTCGACGACATAGATTCGCTGCTATCATTAGGCAACTGAATGAGCAATAACGGATTGATGCCATATTCCTTGTAAGCCTCAGCCAGTTCCTTTCGCTTTTCGAGAGCCTTATTCAAGAGACGCTGGTTCACCGTAAGCTCCGACTGTTCCTTACTGCTCTTTACATTCGGATTCAGTTCTATGCCCTTCTTAATCATTTCTTCATTGATTACATCTTGGCGTTTCACAAGAACCGCATGATAGCTTTGGGTGACTGGTGTTGCTGATACACGAAGTTCTATATGTGGCTGGATAGCTTGCAATACCATCTCGCTTTTCTTGGCATTACGTCCGGCAAACATGTGTTCCTCGTCTATGATAACCACCACTGGCAGATGCTGCTCTATCTTGGTCTTCCGTATCAGTTCGTAGAGCGTGCGGTTCTGCTCATTGTCACGAATCATGACGGCATTATCCTTATTGATACTCTCCCAGTTTAAAAAGAGCACATCGCCAGGATGCAGACCATCCACATGATCACACTCATCAAACATAACAGGACGCAACGACCTTCGTTCACTAAAGAAATTGCGCATGGAGCGATAACTCTGCTGATGCAACTTGTTAGGAGCAATCCAAACCCATGCTACACGAGAATATCGGCACTGCCCATTCATAGGTAGGTCACGAGTCAGCTCATCCAGCAAGGTACTCACCATTACCGTCTTTCCTGCTCCTGTTGGAGCCTTGAATATCAACTTTTGGCGGTCTTCAGAATCATTGAGCATGTCAATCATCTTCTGTTTCAGTTCACGCACCGCCTTTTTCTGGTAATCTCGTAGTTCTATCATTTTCGTTACCTCCTTAGTCTATTATGTCATTAGTAACATTATCTTCTTTCTCCTTCAAAACATAATCATAGTCATCGCTGAGAGCTTCTTTCACAACCTCCTCGTTTTGCATGGCGAGTGCCTCGTTTTGCTGAAACTCTTTCATCATAGCCTCACTATACTTTTGCTTTGGCAGAATATCCGTTCCACCTTCTAAAGCTTGCAAGAAAGCATCTGGCATGGCACAAAGTTCTATAACAGGCATGACTTTATGGAATTCGTCCTCATATGCGTATGCGCCATCACTATAAACATAAACCTTCAAAGGATTCTGCTTGGTCGCAACCTCAGCTATCATCGGAATGATAATACTGACTACACGCTCGTCGAGGACAACAAGCATCTGTCCAGCCTCATCCTTAAAATAGCGCAATACGTTCTTCTTAAATTTCTTGCCTCCAAATGTTTCTTGCTCTTTATAGATATTGTTCTTGATGCAGAGGAGGTCAACGAGAGAAGCCATCAATGCTCGACGACTCTTACTGCTGCTTTGGTCACGAGGCACAAACTCCGTTTTATAATAACGAAGATTATTGTGACTCAAGCCAGGGACTTCTTCACCCTTCTGGTTCGTATAACCATTAATGACTCGTTTGTTTCGCTCGTAGGTTACTTTTTCACAGATGTTATTCTCGTTGTTGGTCACTAAGATACATCTGCGATGACCGCCGTCTTCTGAGTTCAATTGCATCGTTGCGTGGAGAGTGGTGCCTGAGCCAGCGAAGAAGTCGAGGATAGTGGAGTCCTTAGGTCGCAAAGACAACAAAAAAGTGATTAACTTTATTGGCTTTGAAAAATCGAAAACAACTTCACCTTCAAACATATCCTTCAGTAAAGCGCTACCTTGTTTGGTGGTAGCAATATTCCTCAAAACAGAAGGAGGATTAATTGTATCTCTTTCTTTTCTACAATATAACTTTCCATTATCTCTGAAATAGAATTCTATAACCTTCTGTCCTTTCGAATCAAAGGTTTCATTTCCTGCGAAAAAGGAATCCATCTGATTTTTTTGTGTCCAACATGCTGCCAACACAACATCTTCCTTCAATTTTTTATTTTCACAAATAAAGCGTCCACTAATTAGTTTAGTTTTCTCTGAACCACCCCATTCTCCTGAAAGTTCAAAATCATCAGGAGCTTCAAATTTTGTTCCGGCTTTAAAATGATAATTAAATTCAGCATTCTTTGCTGACTTCTTTTTTAAAGCTCTATCATCTATTACACCTTCACCTCCACTGAAATTAGGAATAATACTTTTATTCAGTGCATAAACAAGTACATATTCATGAGCTCTAGTAAAATGTCCTGCAGAAGTTCCCGCTCCTAAATCCCAGACCATATTAACCAAACAGTTATTTTCGCCATAAATATCATCACATAGTAACTTTAAAGCGGCCTGCTGATTATCATCAATAGAAATAAAAATCACTCCCTTTTCAGAAAGTAACTTCTTGGCAATTTTCAATCGACGATTCATAAAAGACAACCATTTAGAATGGCGATAGCCATCTTCTTTATCTACAAAAGAGTCATTGTAGATAAAGTCTTTATTACCAGTATTATAAGGAGGATCGATATAAATTACATCAATCTTCCCTGCATAAGCATAAGTAAGAGCAGCAAGAGCATTAAGGTTATCACCTTCTATCAACAAATGATTAGGCGAACCTTCTGGCGCAGAATCCAAACGCTTGGTGGCATCCTCAACAAAAACAGGAAGTTTGTCTTGCATTTCATCCCATGCTTCCTCGGAACTCTCCTCCCACACAAGTCCATAACGTTGCTTATCGTTGATAGCAGCCAACAAGTCGTGCTTCAAATCTTTATCAATCTGAAGCTCATTTATCTGCTGGCGCAAAGCTTGCAAATCTATTTTCTTTGCCATATCGGTGTCTCCTAGCCCTATAAATATGCTCCACCGATTCCCTAAGCAGAGAAGATTGTTTGTGTTTGTAATGGCTATAATAAAAAGAAAGGCATAGGAATCATATTACTTCTATATAACCCTTGATTATAGAGGCTCTGGAAAATGCCTTAGACACCAAGGAGAAGCAATAGACCCTACGCCAAACTTGTATATATAGATAGCATAGGGAGCACCCTCTTCTTATTTAAGAAAAGGGCACACCTATGCCTCGCGTATATACACGATGCGTAGACGCCTACCACAATCTTCCTCTGAGTGTCTATTTGAATTTTCCAGATTCCTATAATTCAGAAGAAAACGTCAGTACACGTCTTTCTTATTAAAATAGGCCAAGCCATGGATTTTTACCTAGCCAGCGACTCATCGCCAGCCATCCACAGCAAGACGATTGCAAAAGTACGAAAAAGAATTGGGATTTGCAAGAAAATCGAAAAGTTTCTTGCAAATCCCAATAAAATAGTTGATGATTTATTTCTAAAGCAGGCATCTTATACTCATGACTAAGCCTCCAGATAGTCCATCATATCCTCCAATGTATCGAAGTTCTTGACATTGCCCCTCTTTACATCCATAATAGCTTCCAACAAATCGCCCTCATACACTTGTGGCCTAGTATGCTTCTTATCATCCATAAAACGAACCAGACATACATAGCCAGAGCGACAACCCTTCGACTTTTCCTTCTTGGAACAATCAAAAGCGTTCTTAAAATCTATAGTAATCTGCTCCATGATTATTTGGACTTTAAATTAAACATCTATTTTAATACTATCCGTTACACTTATTCAGAATAAGGCGTTCTCATATGCTCATGCTTCCATTGCTCAATAGTTTCTTCATCTATCAAGCCCTCATCCCACAATGCATCTGCGGCATCAATCGCTTTTTGCGCAAAATATCGACTATCTGTCGCCATAACACTATCATTTTAAATATTTACCCATGTTTTACTTATGAGTAATCAACGCTTCCATATCTTTGATAAAATTCTCTACTTTCTCAAAATACGGCAAGACCTCTTCTTCTGTAGCATCAAAGGTATCATCATAATCACCAGACTGCCGAAGCTCATAAAGACGAGAGAACAACTTTCCATAAGTTCGATCCAACAAACCTGTTGCAATAAATTTCTCTCCAACTAAATGTATTACACCGGCATGAGTCTTTGCAGTAAAGCCCTTGTCAAGTAACAATGCAGAAGCCATATGGAATACAGTATAATACAAACGATTTCCCGTCAAATTCCAAAACTTCAATTTTGCCACACCTTTAGCCTCTTCAAAACTCTTATAAGCTTTTTCTATCCTGTAGCGTACAAGATCTCTACGTTGTTGACTCTCTAGCATAGCATCACCCCTTCCTCTTCCACGTTATTATAAAAAGGACTGCCTTTTTTGCTGTTCCAATCCTTCATCGAATACACTATCGGATGAATCATCTGATTAATTTGCCAACCCAATTCCCAAAGAGGATAGGTATAATTATCATGATCCTGCTCGTCTATCTTATCCTTATTCAGAAGCACAAGGATGTCCCAGTCGGAATCTGCCTTGGCATCCCTTCTGGCCCTTGACCCGAAAAGAATAACCTTGGCATCTTTCGGCATAATCGACTCCGCTTTCTTCTGAATCGACTTGAGTACCTCATCTTCAAGATGTTCCCTTGTTACTGTTGTCATAACACTACCATTTAAATTACACCGCAAAAATACGAAAAAGAATTGAAACTAACAAATATTCTGAGAGATATTTGCATTTATTCTTTTCTCTTTACCCAAACCTTATGGCTGCCGCGGCCTAGTGAATCTATCGGCGAAGTCTTGTCATTTGTCAGCTCCTTCAGTTCCATAGAGGCAGCAGTACGGCTCAGGTTGTTGATGGAGGCATAATCGCCTAGGGTGAGGACTCCGTTCTTCTCTATCACCTCCAGGGCACGGGCGATGCGCTCTTCCTTGGAATAGAGCTGCTTACGGATAACCTTTACGCCACCCATATCACGCTCCAGGTCACGATCAGTTTCACGCTTCACATCCTTGATAAACTCAGGGGACGCCTTGAAGTTGATGTCTTTCACTCCCACCTTGCGGTACGTCATCTTATCATCTGGATTCAGAATTTCCCTAGGCTTCTCATCCTCGAAAGCGAGGGAGAGGGAGAAGGTGCCGAAACCTTCCAGATTCACGTTGTACCCCATGGAGAGCATGTCTGTCAGCATATCAACCACATCGGTCAATACAGCCTCCGTGGTACTTTCCGAAATACCGCGATGGTAGTTCTGCATCATCTTGACGAACTCTTTTCGGGATAGTGTCCGGTTGGTCACCATCTTGGGATAAACTCTGCGCTTGCCTTCATCACGCAAATCATTCAACTCTTGCAACTTGTACTTAGCCATATCAGTTTCCTTTCTTATTAAGATGGTTATCACTCCTTATTGCAGCAGCCTTTGCATCCTACAGTATTTATGATCATACCTAAGAAGAAAAGACCACAAACCTAGGAAGAAAAGTATTTAATCCTAGGAGAAATCTCCGTTCACCGACGCCGAATGTCCGTTCAGCGTCGATGAACGGCGGTTCAACGTCGATGAATGTCGGTTCAACGTCGGTGAACGAAGATTTCTACCTTGCAAAGATACAACTTTATCAGATATAAAACAAGACTTTTCCTGAATATCTTTACTTTTCCGGCCATAATTCTTCGTTTTTTGAGCTTATTTCTTTGCGTATCCCAAATAATTGTGTTAACTTTGTAGTCAGATTGCAAACCAAAGGTCAAAGGATTGCAAACCAAAGACAAAGAAAAAGACTAAGATTAGACATTCTTATGAGTATGAAGATATTAGCAACCAGCGACTGGCATCTGGGCAACCTGTTTCACGGCAACGACCGTCTGCCGGAACACAAGCATTTCCTAAAATGGCTCCTGGAACAGATAGCTGGACAAAAGCCCGATGCTCTCCTCATCGCAGGAGACATCTTTGATAACGGAAATCCATCGGCAGCGGCACAGACCGTTTATTACGAGTTTCTTGCCGATGCTACCCAACTGTGCCCGAACATGCAGGTCATCATTACCGCCGGCAACCACGATTCCGCCAGCCGACTGGAGGCTCCCCGTCCGCTGCTCACCCGATACCACGTGGAAATAAGAGGAAACGTAAGGAAAATCTGGCAGCAGGGAGAAAGCGAGGACGATGATAAAACCGGCGGACATTGGATCTATTCCTTCGATGACCTCATCATCCCCGTAACCAACGAGGCAGGAGAAGAAGTTATCATCCTCGCCGTACCTTTCCTTAGAAGCGATGTGGTGCAGAACGCCAGCTACTCGCAGGGAGTCAACGACTTTCTGAGAGAACTGACGGCTGAGGCTCGAAAGAAATACCCGGGCAGGAAGTGCATCATGATGGCACACATGTACGCCAAGGGTTCGGATATCGCCAAAAAGGATGCGAGCGAGAAAATCATCATCGGCGGACAGGAGGAAGTGGACCTGGAAGGATGGAACGAACATCCCGACTATATGACTTGCGGACACATCCACAAACGGCAACATATCTGGAACACCGACTGGGCAAGATATACGGGAAGTATCCTCCCGATGTCGTTTGCCGAGAAAGACTACACCCACGGCATCGACCTCATCACCATAGAACACGGAGAAGAGGAGGAAGGAAAGGAAACCGGCAAGAGCAAGGAATGGAAAGTAGATTTTCTGGAATACAAGCCTCAGCACGCCCTCCGCATCCTGCCCGAAGATGAGGAAGAACTGACCTTCAAGAAATGGCAGAAGCTCATCAATTCTGAACTTTCAGAGAGAACAGACGGCGAACTGAGCGACCATTTCGACTACGTGATGCTGAAGGTAAAACAGGAGAAACTGACCAGCGATGACATCAAGGAACTGGAGAAACTCGTCAACGAAAAGGATGCCGTGCTCTGCAAAATCCAGCGCATCATCCCACAACTGGACCTCTCCACCATCCAGGGTTCCCAGCACATCACCAGCATAGAAGACATCATCAACCGTCCTCCGCTCGACACGCTGAAAGAAGCCTTCGCCATCAGACACAACGCTCCGATGAACGAAAGACAGGAGAAAATGTTATCCGATTTATTAACGACATCATCATTATGAAATTCCTACAACTCGAAATACTCAACCTCGCTTCGCTTGACAAACAGGGAGGCGAGGTCATCAACTTTGAAGAAGGTGCCTTAGGCGAGAGTACCATCTTCAGCATCGTAGGTCCGACGGGAAGTGGCAAGTCTACCCTACTCGATGCTATCTGCCTTGCCCTCTACAACCGCGCCCCTCGCTACCCCAGGAAGAAAGGCGACAAGAACCAGAACATCGAGATTTTCGGAGCTGCCGATGCCAGCGAAAACAACCGTCTGGCACCTACCGACAGTAGAAACATCCTGACACGTGGCAAGAAGGAAGGCTACAGCAAACTCACCTTCCTTGCCAACAACGGCAGCATCTACCGCGCAGAATGGCACGTCAGATTCCAGAGAGTGCGCTACGAGAACGCCAAGACTGCGCTCTATAAAATCACGAGAAACGGAGAAGAGATAACAGAGGAAGCTGCCGACTGGAACGAGCTGCCGAACATCATCGGACTCGACTACGACCAGTTTCTCCGTACCGTACTCATCGCCCAAGGCTCGTTTGCCAACTTCCTGACGGCAAAGGAAAACGAGCGGTACGAACTCCTGGAAAAGCTCATCGGATGCGAGGAAACTTATACGAACATCGCTACTGAAATCAAGAAGGCGAAAGACCAGGCGACGGATGCCTACAACCAGATGGCAGCATCGGTGGAAGCCGTTAAACAGAACCTGCTGAACGATGAAGAACTCGCCCAACTGAAGGAGGAAATCGACCGCTTGGAAAAGGCTGAGAAGGAACTCGACAGCCAGTTGCAAGCCATCTCGAAAGACCTGCAATGGTTTGAGGAAAACGATAAGCAAATCAAGCAAATCGCTATCTACCAGACTGATATGGAGCAAGCAGCTGATGCCATTAAAGCGATGCGAGCCCAGATTCTCCGTCTGCAGTTGCACGATGAAGTACAGCCAGCCGTCAACCTACTGCAGGAAGTAGAGCGACAGACGCAAAGCATCCACGAACAGGAAGAAAACATTCTGAAAGCGGAAGGAAACATCAAAAGTCAAGAGTCTGCCATCGACGAAAGCGAGAAAACTCTCACCAGTCTGAAGGAAGCAGTAAGCAAGGCACAGGAACAGCTGGAAAAGGCACTGCCGGTCATCGCTGAAGCAAGAGCGCTGAAAACAAAAATGGAAGCGGCGATGCCGAATCTGAAAGAAAAGAAAGAGGCATTGGAGTTGGCACAGAAAGAGAATCTAACTGCCCAAAGAGATGTGGAGGAAAACGCCCGAAACATCCAAAAATGGGAAGCTGAAACGGAGAAAGCGAACCTTGCTCTCAAAGCGACACAGGAAGAGATTGCCAAGCAGAAACAGGTTCTGCACGAAGCGACGCAAGCCGCTGAACAGGCTTGGGAGACGGAAAGAAATAAGACTGCCGGACAGAATATAGAGGAACTGCAGAACAGCAAGACTGTAGCTGACAGGAAACTACAGGATGTCCAGCAAGCCATCAAGGTTGTGGCTCATCTCGATGCTGCCACAACAGAAAAGCAAAAGAATGAGGAGCGAATCCAGGTCTTGGGCAAGAGAAACGCAGAGATAGATGAAGCCCTGGGCAAGTTGACCATCGAGGCGCTGACCCAAGAGACCCTGACGCTGAGAAATGCCTATACCCTCATGGTGAGTGAGAAATGGGAGATTCATCGTGCCAACCTGACCGAAGGCAAACCTTGTCCGCTTTGCGGCAGCACGACCCATCCTTATCATACCGACAACAAACAGTTTGAGGAAGCCACTACAGAACTCTCTCAACTTCTGAAAGCCAAGGAGGATCTGCTGAAACTGCAGCAGAAAGAGGAGAAGGATCTTTCCGGCGAGAGAAAACAGAACGACGGCGAAGTACAGACGCTCCAGAAACAACAGGAAAAGCTCTTGGGAGAAATAGCAACTTACGAAGAGGATTGGAAGGCGCTCATCGCCCAGTATCCAAAGATTCCGAAAGCAGAGGCAGAACTGAAATCGCTCTTGCCTATCTATGAAAACAAGGCGAAAGATGCGAGCAGCAAACTGAGCCTCTTTAACAAGATTCAGAAAGAGATAGAACGGCTGACCCAACTCAAGGATAAGGCTGTAAAGGATGAAGCTGCGTATGAAAGCAAGGCTTCAACAATGCTGAATAAAGTCCAGGAAAATACTTCAACCTGCACCACAAAACTGGCTGAGCAGAAAGCACTTACCATCAACCTTACCTCGCAGCAAAAGAGTAAGAAGGAGGCTTACGAGAAAGCCCTTCAGACATGGAATAGCGCCAAGAAGGAAATGGAGGAATGGCAGGAGAAATATAAGCAGATTCTGAATGGAGAAGAACCAGATGCGGCTGAACAAAGACTGACAGCAGCAAAGGATGAGGCAACGAAAGCAGCAGATAACCAGAACGAGAATATCAACAAACTGAAGGCTGAACTCGCCAACAGTAAAGGTTCGCATCAAACCATGCTGTCTCAGAACAAAACGATGAAAGAGAATCTGCAAACGAAGGAAAAGGAACTCGACCTTTGGATTGAGGAATATAACAAGCAGCTTGAAGAAAAGAGCATCGAAGGAAAAGACTCTGAAGAGGAAGGCATCGAGGAAAGAAGTATCGAACCAAGCCTTATCAACCGAAATACCATCCGGGAGATGCTTCACTCTGCCGAAGACTGGAACGCCATCCGACGGGAAAAGGACGAAAAGGAGAAAGCCGTGGCTTCAACTACCGCCCTTTATCAGAGCGCAGAAAAGGCGCATCAGCAGCATTTGGAACATCAGCCTGCCCAAACCCGTGATGCTCTCCTAGCCATTCAGCAGGAGTATCAGGAAAGAAGCCAGCGCAACGAACTGATTGCTGCCAACGCCAGGATGCAGAACCATCAGGAAGCCGTGAAGCAGTTGGGTGACAAGGCTGAGGCTCTGAATCTCGTAACACAGGAAAAGGATGACTGGACAGCCATCACGGATGCCATCGGAGCAGACGGCAAGACGCTGCGCAAGATAGCCCAATGCTATACGCTCAGTTTCCTGATAGCGCACGCCAACCAGGAAATCAGAAAGTTCAACAGCCGTTACGAACTGCAGCAGGTAAAGCATTCGCTGGGCATCCGAGTCATCGACCACGACCGTGCCGACGATATCCGAGACACCACCTCCCTATCTGGTGGCGAAACCTTCATCGTGAGTCTCGGTCTCGCCCTGGGTCTGTCGGCGTTATCCTCCCGCAACATCTCCTTCGAGAACCTGTTCATCGACGAAGGCTTCGGAACCCTCGACCCTGATACCCTAGCCACGGTCATCGACTCCCTCGCCATGCTGCAAAGTTCGCAAGGCAAGAAGGTGGGCGTCATCAGTCATACCGACACGATGAGCGAGCGCATCACCACCCAGATAAGGATTATCAAGAATGGCAACTCCGGCAGCAGCCATATCGAGATCTATCCTTAACCCATCGCAATTACACCTTAAATTATATAGTAATTACACCTTATTTATCCCTATCAGCGCCAAGGATGGCGACAACGTGGTGAACAAGAGCGATGTGATTCGTCCTCACCATAACAAAAGAAAGGGTGTGCCATAAGTCCATGACACACCCTTTCTTTTGTTTCCATTGAATATTAAACCCTGTTTCCCTCTTTTGGGAAAACTACGGTTGGCTTGAAGGTCTTAGCCTCCTCTAAGTCCATCAGGGCATAAGCGATGATGATGACGGTATCGCCCACCTGCACCTTGCGGGCTGCAGCACCGTTCAGGCAGATACAACCGCTGCCACGCTCACCCTTGATAATATAGGTCTCCAAGCGCTCACCATTGTTGTTGTCTACAATCTGAACCTTCTCGCCTGCTATCAGATTAGCAGCGTCCATCAAGTCCTCATCGATGGTGATGCTACCCATATAATTCAGGTTAGCCTCAGTTACGGTCACACAATGGAGCTTACTCTTCAATACTTCTATCTGCATTGTTCTGTTATTACTTGATCTGTTACGGATTAAACTTAATAAAGAATATCTATCGAGGAATTATCCCTTATACTTGATATGGTCGATGAGACGGATAGGAGTCTTACCGCAATAAACGGTGATGCACCCTACCACATAGGCACTATCCTCCCATGAAGAAACATCCTGCAGGCTGTCGCCATCCACAATCTGGAAATATTCTACCTCCAGACCCTCTACAGCATTGATGTCGGCAACCACCTTATCGTGAGTTTCCTGTACGGTATGAGTCTTGGCATACTCCACACTCTCCTTCAGGGCCTTATAGATGTTTGGCGCAATGGCACGCTCATCAGGAGCCAGCAAAGTATTACGGCTGCTCTTAGCCAAACCGTCCTCATCACGGACAATAGGGCACTCCACAATCTGCACATCGCTGTTGATGTACTTCACGAGCTGCTTGATGACAGCAATCTGCTGCCAATCCTTCTCACCGAAATAAGCACGAGTTGGTCGAACGATATAGAAAAGACGGCTCACTACCTGACATACACCATTGAAATGACCCGGGCGCTTGGCACCCTCCATCACGGTAGAAACAGGTGGAAACTCAAAGTGGCGTGTATCTGGTGTAGGATACATCTCCTTCACCGATGGTGCAAACACATAGTCAGCACCACAAGCCTCCAAGAGCTTGCAGTCAGCATCGAGGGTACGAGGATAGCGATCCAAGTCACCCTGATCATTGAACTGTGTAGGATTCAGGAACACAGAAACTACAGTCACGCCATTTTCCTTTACACTGCGCTTAACAAGAGAGGCGTGACCCTCATGCAGCGCACCCATAGTTGGCACAAGGCCGATTTCCTTTCCCTCCTTACGACACATGAAGAGTTCGTTCTGGAGGTCAACAATCTTATTGAATACTTTCATCGTCATAATCTGTTTTCGGGTGCAAAATAACAACTTTTTTCTCAAATGAGAAAGAAAAAACCTAAAAATATGCGAATTATTGCCGAAAATAATGAATTTCGGAGAAAAAATGCCCCTATTTGAAGTTTTTTTTGTACCTTTGCACGTAATTCGTAAGAATAAAATTTAAATTTTATGGCAAAAAAAGTATTATTTATCAATCAGGAGATCGACCCATACGTAGCCGAGTCTCACATGTCAATCATGGGACGCGAACTGCCTCAGAAGATGCAGGAAGCAGGTTTTGAGATCCGCACCTTCATGCCTAAGTGGGGCACCATCAACGAGCGTCGCGGACAATTGCACGAGGTCATTCGCCTGTCTGGTATGAACCTTATCATAGATGATACAGACCATCCGCTGATCATCAAGGTTGCATCTATACCAACAACACGACAGCAGATTTATTTCATCGATAATGACGACTATTTCAAGAGCCGCCAGATGGGCACCGATGAAAACGGAAAGGAATATGCCGACAACGGAGAAAGAGCTATCTTCTTTGCACGTGGCGTATTGGAAACCGTAAAGAAGCTCCGCTGGCAGCCTGATGTAATCGTCTGCCAGGGTTGGGCTAGCGCAGTAGTACCATTCTATGTAAAGACAGCCTACAGCGAAGAGCCTTCATTTGCAGAATCAAAGGTGATTACCGCTCTCTATACCAACGAACTCAAGGGTGAACTGGGTACCAACTTCAAACGTTGCGTTGCCTTCCGCGATGCCAAGTCAGAACTGCTCGACAGCTATCAGGACGACTTCAACTTCATTGAGCTCGGCAAACTTGCCATCGACTATAGCGACGGTGTGGTAGAAGGTGAAGAAGAAGCTAACCAGATTCTCTTTGATTATGCGAAGGAGAAGAACAAGCCTGTACTGGCTTATCCGGGAGAAGATATCCAGGAGCCATACGCAGACTTCATCAACAAGGTTTGTCCTGACGCAGAATAAAATTCCGACAACAGAGACACATACATACAAGGATAATGAAAATTTTAAGACTCTTAACAGTATTAGTAATAGCAGCGCTTACTTTCGCTGCATGTGATGACACCACCGAGGGAATCGGTGGTAGCATCACTAACGATATTGACAACATCAACATCACTAGCGCAGTATTTCCTGTAGCTACAAAGTCTATGGTTTCAGGTGCCGTATTGAGCCGCAACAACAGCGGTCTCATCGGTAAGATGAAAGACCCGGAAACCGGCAACTATGTAAAGGGTGACTACATGACCCAGTTGAGCGTATTGCCTACTTTCTCTATAGATACACTCGATTACATCAAGCAGGCAAACAAAGGTTCTATCGAAGCAGACTCATGCTACCTCCTGGTTTCATACAATGCCAGCTACGGCGATACTATCGCCCCAATGAAGGTGACAGCCTATGAGATGACAAAGCCGATGGCAGAAGATAAGGAGTATTACTCTGATTATGATGCCTTCAAGGAAGGCTGGGTAAGCGAAAACAACCAGCATTGGAGCAGTAATTACAACTTGAGCAATACATCAGATGTCAAGAACTTCAAGATTTACTTGAATAAGAAGTATGAGAAAGATGGTAAGACATACAAGAACTATGGTTCTTACATCATGCAAACATACGCAGAACATCCTGAGTACTTCAAGACCAACTACAAGTTCCTGCACAACGTCTGCCCTGGCTTCTTCATCAAGAATGTAGGCGGTACGGGTAACATGGCTAAGATCTGGAATACAGAGCTTATCTTCTACTGGACCCGCCACAAGACCATCAAGGCAAAGGACGGCGTTACAGACAGTATAGCTGTAGGCATCGGATACAACCGTTTCGATGGTACAGAAGAGGTATTGCAGCTCAACAAGATTGAGAACGATACCACGAACTTGGAGGAGTTGGCAAGTCAGCAGAACTGTACTTACCTCAAGTCGCCAGCAGGTATCTTCACCGAGGTTACCCTCCCTATCGAAGATATCATGAAGGGACATGAGAAGGATACGCTCAACACAGCATCCATCTCTTTTCCACGACTCAACAATGAAAACGAAGACAACCCATACAACTTTGCTACACCAAGCACCATCCTGATGGTTCAGAAAGACAGTTTGCAGTCGTTCTTCGAAAAGAGCAAGTTGGCAGATAGCCGTACTTCTTATACCACAAGCTACAGCAGTACAGGTACTTATAAGAATGCCTATACATTCCAGAATATCGCCAACCTGGTTTCTGCCATGTATAAGAACAAGGGCAAGGGAGAAAACTGGAATAAAGTAGTACTGGTTCCTGTAAACATCATCACAACCGCACAGGGACATACTACCGTCATCTCCAAGATTAATCACGATATGTCACTCGCTTCTACCCGACTGAAAAGAGGTGTAATAACCACCGACAGCAACGGCAAGGAGACAAGTCCTATACAGATAAAGGTGATTTACAGTAAGTTTAAAGAAAAAGAATAAGCATTCATAACGCAAAGTAAAAAAGGAAACGAAACATGGCAGATAATTTTTTGGAGCGTCATCGCGAAGAATACGAAATACGCAAGGCTGCATGGCTCAAGAAGAAGAAACTATTCATGAAGTCAGGCAAGAAACAGAAGCCCCAGACACAGATGCCACGTCCTGAAGACGAAGCGTTATAAACACGAAAAAATATTCAGAATCCTGAGAAAGAGGGTGTATCATAAAGCATTTGAATGTTTATGATACACCCTTTTAACTTTGCCAGTTAATCCTTAAAAACCGCCGCATAAGTACGATAAAAGCCATTTAACACAAAATAAAACAAAATTAATTTGGAGTTTACCCATTTTTTTTATATCTTTGCATTGTAAATTAAAAGTATTAAATATTAAACAGACAAAAAGCAATAAAATAAAAATAATCAAGATATTAGTAGAGATACTGATTTATGGGTTTAACTTTTCTAAGAACTTGCATTTAAGGATACAAGATATTTGCAGGATACAAGTTACTTGCAATATATGAGATACTTGGTTTATGTTTATAGATAATGGAGAAATTACTCTCATAAAGAATTCGTTTTTAAGTTTAAACAAAAATGCTAAAGTTAGATGTTAGTAATATAAGTCCCCGTAGTAACCGTGAGGCTACTGCGGGGACGCTTTTTCAATTTATAGTATATAGAAACAAAAAGGGCAAGACCAGAGATGACCTTGTCCAATCTATTTTTATAACTCTTTATCTATATTATAAGATTCTACCTGTAAGAGAGAACTTCAAAACAGGATAAACCTTTAAATATAAACATCAGACTACAGAACTTAATCTACTACCGTAAACTTGGCATATTTCAGCAGAAGCTGTTTGGTGCCAGAATGAACGAACTCAACCGTAGCCTTCGTATTCTCACCAGTACCTTCAATCTTCAACACCGTTCCCCGTCCAAAACGCTGATGTTCAATCTTCATTCCCTCCTGCAAACCACAAGAAGAACTGCCAGCAGATGAAGCTGCAGAAGAAGAAACTGATGCTGCAGAAGATCCTGTACTGCGAGAAGCAGGATGAGAAGAATGCGTCTCCATGTAACGTTTAGCTGCATTCAGCGCTCTAACAGACTTGAAATTACCTTCAGAGAGAGATGAGCGTCCGGAAACAGACGAGCGTCCGGAAGTATGTGAAGTCTCCGGTTCATCATCAAAGAGAGAAGGCTTAGGATCTGCTACAAACTGCGATGCTACCGGTTTGGAATTCTGATACCTGCTACTGTATCTAGGCTGCTCAGCATCCTCCCACGGTCTGCGAGAACGTTGCGCTCTCGCCCACTCCGGCTGGTCAGACATCGAATCAGCTCTGGAGCCAAACAAGCTTCCACCAGCCTCATCCTGGCTATCAATCAACTTGCCGTCAATCTCATCGATAAACCGACTCGGATTATCAAACTCCATCTTGCCATATCGCCAGCGGTTCTTGGCGTTCGTCAGGATACAATGTTTCTCAGCTCGAGTAATGGCAACGTAAAGCAATCTTCGTTCCTCCTCCAGTTCTCTGAGCGAAGCAGCAGAAAGCGGACTTGGGAAGATATTCTCTTCCAAACCAACCACGAATACCGTAGGAAACTCCAGACCCTTGGCAGCATGAACCGTCATCAGAGAAACACGAGGTTCATCCTTATCACCATCGCTGTCAGCATCGGTAAGCAGAGCCACATCCTGCAGATAATCCTGCAGGAAGAGTTCATCAAACCTACCCTCTTCACGGCGTTCCTCCACAAAAGCCGACATACCGCTCAAGAATTCCTCCAGGTTCTCCTGACGTGCCAGATCATCGGCATCCTTGCCCGACATGATATCCTGACTGATGCCACTCTCCTTGATAATGGCATCACCCAATTCATAGACATCCGTAGTTTGAGCCCGTTCGATAAACGAAGAAATTAGCAATCTGAAAGTTTCCAGCTTGTTCATCGTACCCTTGGTAACCGCCAGTCCATACCGCTCAGGGGCACCGATTACCTCCCAGAAACTCACCTGGTTCTGATGGGCACAGTCAGCAATCTTCAGCACCGTAGTAGCCCCTATTCCTCGTGCCGGATAGTTGATGATACGCTTGATAGCCTCTTCATCATCCGGATTCGCCACCAGACGGAAATAAGCAATAATATCCTTAATTTCCTTGCGCTGGTAGAAACTCAGTCCGCCATAAATGCGATAAGGAATACCCTGCTTTCTGAACTCCTCCTCGAAGCTACGACTCTGGGCATTGGTGCGGTAGAGAATGGCAAAATCACTATACTGGCAGCCATCCTCGCGCCGGATACGCTTCACGTCCTTCGCCACAATCGCCGCCTCTTCCTTGTCGCTGTAAGCAGGCTTATACTGAATCTTCTCACCCTTCGCATTCTCGCTGAACACATCCTTAGGAATCTGGTTGCGGTTATGCTTGATCAGACTGTTAGCCGCCTCAACGATGGTCTGGGTAGAGCGGTAGTTCTGTTCCAGTTTGAAGAGACGCGTGCCCTGAAACTGGCGCTGATAGTTGAGAATATTATCGATATTGGCACCACGGAAACTATAGATACTCTGCGAGTCATCACCCACGGCACAAACACGCTGCTTCTCCTGACAGAGTTGCATGACGATAGACATCTGAACGTGATTGGTATCCTGATACTCATCCACCAGGACATAATCGAAGCGGGCGGCATATTTGTGGCGAATATCCTCATGTTCCCTGAAGAGCTGATAGGTAAGTGTCAGCAAATCATCGAAATCCATGGCATTGGCCTGCTTGCAGCGCTGCACGTAAGCCACGAAAATCTTACCAACCTCAGGCATCTGCGCACGCTTGTTCTGCTCGAAGATAGCCGCATCGCTGTCATAAGCCGCAGCACTCATCAGGTTGTTCTTCGCCATCGAAATCTTGGCATGAACGGCAGCAGGCTTATACTTCTTATCATCCAGCCCCATCTCCTTCACTATCGCCTTGATCAGCGAGCGCGAGTCACTTTCGTCATAAATGGTAAAGTTGTTGTTGAAGCCGATATGCTCAGCCTCCGCTCTCAGGATTCGGGAGAAGATGCTGTGGAAGGTACCCATATAGAGATGCTGGGCGAGGTCATTTCCCACCAGTTTTCCGATACGTTCCTTCATCTCTCTTGCCGCCTTGTTGGTAAAGGTGAGCGCCATGATGCTCCAGGGTTTCATGCCCTGGCTCAGGAGATAAGCTATCTTATAAGTAAGCACACGCGTTTTACCCGAACCTGCACCGGCTATCACCAGCGAAGGTCCGTCAATATATTCTACCGCAGCACGCTGCGCTTCGTTCAAGTCGTTCAGTAAATCCATTAATCAATATTTACCAGATTTTTCACTCTTCATTCTTCACTTCCCCCTATATCCTCCCACAGCCGTGCCCGGGTCGAAATCTTCACCCTCACGAGGGAAGGTAGGGATAAATCTCATCTGATGTTCTATCTGTCGCTGGCGCTTCTTCATATAAGCGCTAGGATGCAGCGAACTGAATTTGCGCGGATTAGGAAGTGTAGCTGCTATCAGCGCACACTCGCCACGAAACAGATCTTTCGCTTTCTTGTCGAAATGATATTCTGCAACCGCATCCACACCATAGATACCCGGTCCCATCTCAATGCTGTTGAGATAAACCTCCATGATGCGCTGCTTGCTCCACATCATTTCGATGAGGAAGGTAAAGTAGACTTCAAATCCCTTGCGGGTCCATGAACGGCCAGGCCACAGGAAGACATTCTTAGCAGTCTGCTGACTGATGGTACTGGCTCCATGCACCTTTCCGCCACGTGCATTATTCTTCGCCGCACTCTCGATGGCATTGAAGTCGAAACCGTGATGCTTCAGGAATCTCGCATCTTCGCTCGCCATTACCGCCACTGGCATATGAGGCGAGATCTTATCCATCGAAATCCAATGATGATGCAGGGTAATACTCTCTCCATCAGCTACTTGCTGGAAGCATCGGATAAACATCAGAGGAGTGACATACACAGGAATGAACCTATATGCCACTACAGCAAGAATGGTGGTACTGAAAAACAGCACCACCACCCATTTTACTATATTCTTGATTTTCTTCAAAATCATCTATTTAGTTTTTCCCTCCCGGGAGCATGAAAGTTATTACTTCAATGTACCGTTGTTGGCTGCGTTAACCATAGCCTGGCTAGCATACATGTAAACCTCTACACGACGGTTCTGGGCACAAGCAGCAGTAGTATTAACAACAGGGTTAGCAGAACCCAAACCCTGAACATTCTTTACCTGACGGCTTGTAACACCGCAAGAAGCGAGATAGTTGTAAACTGCCTCAGCACGCTTCTGGCTCAATGGCAAGTTGATACCATCATTACCTGTAGCATCGGTATAACCCTGGATAGAAACCTCGCAGTCGGTATTGTTCTTCAATACACCGGCAAACTGAGCCAAATCAGTCTTTGCGCTACTGCTGAGAGTAGAACCATTAGTTGGGAAGAGGATACCAGAAGCAAATGTTACCTTAACGGCAGACAAGCCATTGGCATCTGTTACAGTCTCAACCTGTGCATTCTTCACCTGTTCAGCCTCAGCCTTTACCTTATCCATGTGTTTTCCTATGAGGTTACCAGCACCGCCACCAACAGCTGCACCGATAGCTGCACCTACGAGAGCACCGGTACCACGATGGCTATTGTTGAGCAATCCACCTACGAGAGCACCCAGAGCTGCACCAGAACCGGCACCTACAGCTGTACCTGTCTTCTGATTGGTTCCACAACTTGAAAAAAGCAAGCACAAAGAGAGGCCTGCAACTGCAAAATTAGTCTTTTTCATTTTAAAATCTCCTATATTTATGTTATTTAATTGCAAAGATAACTCTTTTTTCTCCATAATGGAGAGTTTTCTAATATTTTTTTGTATTTTTGCATGCAAATTTAAGGGTATTTGTCGAAATAGAGCTAGGAAATCACCTATTTTGGGGTGGAAAATCCCTAAAAGTCGGATTTCAGACACCTGCAGACAGATGAACTGCCGTCAGCAGATGATGAAGGCTCAAGCTTATACCTTAATATATATATAACAGAAGAAATAAAAAACAAAATAAATAGAATAAAGCAATATGGCTAAAGAACTCAAGAATTTAACCAAGCGCGCTGACAACTACAGTCAGTGGTACAATGATTTGGTAGTAAAGGCTGATCTCGCTGAGTTGTCACCAGTTCGTGGTTGTATGATTATCAAACCATACGGTTACGCTATCTGGGAGAAGATGCAGCAACAGCTCGACAAGATGTTTAAGCAGACAGGTGTACAGAACGCATACTTCCCTCTCCTCATCCCGAAGAGTTTCTTCTCTCGTGAGGCTGAGCACGTGGCAGGTTTTGCCAAGGAGTGTGCCGTAGTTACCCACTACCGCCTCCGTTCTACAGAGGATGGCAAAGAGGTTGAGGTTGATCCTAACGCAAAGCTCGATGAGGAGCTCATCATCCGTCCTACTTCTGAGACCATCATCTGGAACACCTATAAGAACTGGATCCATTCATGGCGTGATCTCCCTATCCTCTGCAACCAGTGGTGTAACGTAATGCGTTGGGAGATGCGTACCCGTCCGTTCCTCCGTACTTCTGAGTTCCTCTGGCAGGAGGGTCATACCGCTCATGCCACTAAGGAAGAGGCTGAGGCAAAGGCTCAGGAGATGCTCAAGGTTTACGCTGAGTTTGCTGAAAACTACATGGGTGTTCCTGTATTGCAGGGTGTGAAGAGTGAGACTGAGCGTTTCGCAGGTGCTCTCAACACTTATACCATCGAGGCAATGATGCAGGATGGCAAGGCTCTCCAGAGTGGTACTTCTCACTTCCTGGGGCAGAACTTCGCCAAGAGTTTCGATGTTACCTACTTGAACAAGGAGAACAAGCCTGAGTACGTATGGGCTACTTCATGGGGTGTTTCTACCCGACTGATGGGTGCCCTCATCATGGTTCACAGCGATGATAACGGTCTCGTATTGCCTCCAAAGCTGGCTCCTATCCAGGTGGTTATCGTTCCTATCAACAAGGGCGACGAGCAGTTGGCTCAGATTACTGCTAAGTTGCAACCTGTCATCGACCAGCTCCGCGAGTTGGGCATCACCGTGAAGTATGATGACAACCCTGCCAAGCGTCCTGGCTTCAAGTTCGCTGACTATGAGTTGAAGGGTGTTCCTGTTCGTCTGGCTATGGGTGGCCGTGACTTGGAGAACAACACCATCGAGATTATGCGCCGTGATACCTTGGAGAAGGAGAACGTAAGCTTCGACGGTATCGTTGAGCGCGTAAAGAATATGCTGGAAGACATCCAGAAGAATATCTTCGAGAAGGCTCGTGCTTACCGTGATGCTCACGTTTATGAGTGCGACAACTACGAGGAGTTCAAGAAGCGTGTGAAGGACGGTGGTTTCTTCCTCTGCCATTGGGACGGTACAGCCGAGACCGAGGCTAAGATTAAGGAAGAGACTCAGGCTACCATCCGCTGCGTGCCTTTCGCTTACGAGCAGACTCCAGGTGTAGATATGGTAAGCGGCAAGCCAGCTGTAGCCCGTGTCATCATCGCAAGAAGCTATTAATCATCCCTGGTGTCGGGAGTTCATCCTGACACCATAATATATTTAATATGAGGCAGTTGATACTATACATCCTTTTTCTGGTGTACATGGTCTTCTCAGGCTATGGAGAGGTATCTGCTGCCCCTATTTCTTTTACTCCCGAGGATTCTTATACCGAAGATGCAAGCCATAAGAAAGATGGTTTGGCGAAGGTTGAGTATGACAAGAGCCAGCCTGAGGCACAGCTTGAAAACGCCTCACAGCTTGCTTACCGCATCTGTAGCAGCCGTCCGCAGCGCTTATTGCCAAGTGGCAACATGCACAACAGTCAGACTGCCAGTAGATTGCTTACAAATAGAATCCGTTATTTATCATCCCTTTTATCAGCTATAGAAGGTGGCATGGAGCCTTTCCGACAGGAAACTGCCCCAATCCACTTTGATGTCGCCTGCAAGTATTATGTCATTTGCCTGCGACGTCTGCTCTGTTAGTGCTTATTCTTTTCTCTTTTTAAAATTTCATATAGGTTTATCGCATCTTTCCTAAGATTTGCGATAAGACTGGTTACACCCCTATTCAAAACAAAAAACAGTTCAATATATATTATTTTTCAAGAATTAAGAATAAGCAAATAACAGTATAAAATTATGGCAAAGATTAATCATTTAGAGATGGGTGCTGATGTTTTGGCACTCCAGGATGTACAGGTAAAGAAAGGTTTCATGGGTTTGACTGTCAAGCTCATCTATCAACCTACCAACAGTGTGATTAAGATAAAAGAGAAAGAATATTCTGTAGAGGATGGAAGAAAGCTTGAGAACATCCTCAATGCAGCCCCTAAGGATGTAGAAACAGCGATCAGCAAACTCCCTGTTTCAGCCATCAGCATGGGTAATATGAAGTTACAGGCTTGCATCTCTGACGACCACCAGTTTGTTGCCACACAGCTCCTTGCCTTCAAGGATTTCAGTTACAAGCCGGTTACAGAGATGAAGACCTATACAGGAAAGACAGCCGAAGCTTTCGCTCAGTTGTTTTAGTTATATCACAGTTTCGGGACAGGGGACAGAACAAATCCTCTGTCCCTTTTTTATTTTATAGATATAGGATGAAATCTCGGTTCATTCCCTCTTCCCAATTACGGTAATGCTTAGGCGACAGACCGGTATGTTTCTTGAAGAAGGTTCCGAAGGCTGAAGCATTGGGAAAACTGAGTTCATTGGCTATCTGCTGTATCGTCTTCGTGGTGTTCTTCATCAGGTAGATACTGCGACGGATCATCGCCTTGAAAAGCAACTGCTGGACCGTCTGACCGCAAACCGACTTGACCAGTACCGACAGATATTTCGGTGTAAGACAGAGTTCGTCTGCATAGAAAGCCACACTGCGCTCACGCATATAGTTCTTCTCTATCAGCAGCACCAGCGACTCAAAGATGGCTATCTTCCGCTCCATCTCCTTGCCGGCAGCCTTGAACGATGCCGAGAAGATGCTGCACAAACGATACGTAACAGCCATCAGTAACAGTTTCTGCTCATGCACACAATATGCATCCAGTTCACCACTCTTCTCTTTTTCCAACTCCAGTTTCCTCAGCATCAGGGCATAGGAAGTGAGCATATCCTCATAGCCCGTCGTCCTGACATGGCAGGGTTTGGGATAAATCGTAGCATAAAGACGCATGGTAACCACGGTATTACCCAACATGTGACGAATCTGTTCAGCACGGTAAAAAAGAAGGGTATATTTAAGGTTCTTTCCCGTTTCCTGCACATGAAACATCACTCCTTTGGAGAGGAAAACGGTCTCACCCTCAGATGCAACAAAGGATGTTCCGTCTACGCAGAAACGGAACATCCCCTGATGACAGATTACGATTCCGACATAGTCGGAGTAGAAAGGCTGCATCAACAGCTGAGGAAACTCATGAGCCTCATATATGATGATATTATCTGTTATTTTCATGATGAATATGGGTCTGTTATCTTCAGATTTAACTGCGAAGATAACAAAAATATCCATTCATCAGATGAGCAGCCTGTATCTTTTATGATATTTTAGCACTCCCCTACCTTCTTCCCAGGGATTTCACATCTACATTCTTCAGCAGATACTCACGCGTCAGTTCCCCGATATTGCGCTTGCGCCAAGGGAGAACGAGCATCAGTCCGGCACACAGCAGACAGCCGTAGAAGGTCCAGCCTGCCATCTCCTTGATACTCACCAGCGTGGCCTGTACCTGTACCTTTCCCTTCGTACTCATGGCAGCCATATTCTGCGCCTCGGTTACACTCTTGCCCTGATATTGCATGCCTCTCACCGTCTGGTCGTAAGTCTTCGCCGTTTCGATGTTCGTGCGGTCGTAATCCTGAGCAAAGCGGGTTACATAATACTGCTGTCTGTGCTGAAGCACATTGGTATAGAGCGCAGAGCCGATGCAAGGGGCAATGACCATACGAACGGTAAGCATGATGCAAACCCAGGTTGACATGAAGCGGTAAGGCATGCGCTGGTTGGCTATCGTGGAGATGAGCGAATAGAGCAGCATCATTCCCGTAGAACGGATGATGATAGGCCATTTCATACGCTCATACATACCGTCGTTCTGTACCTCGAAATACATGTACAGCGCATAGGCTCCGATAAAGAGGAAGCCCAGACAGTACATCCACTTCAGGTGAACATTCTTGGCTCGGGCGATGACGGCGAATATCAGTCCCACGGTATAGCCCACCATCACCCAGTTGCCTAGCGTGGCGTTCTGCCAGTTATCTATCTTCATGCTCACATTGGTGAACACGTTGACAAACATGGCACTCGAATTGCAGACCATCAGCAGGAAGAAGAGCAGGATGCCGTAGTTGATGACCCTGAGCTGGAACACCTCCATGATGAAATAAGGTGAACGCCTCGTCTTCTCCAGATAGATGAACAGGGCGGTAAAGATAAGACAGACCACCGAAGAGAAACGGATGGTAGGATCATCAAACCAGTCTAGCGTCTTACCGAAGACCATGACGTAAGCAAACGAACAGAGCATGATACTGAACACCGTAACATTGCCAAACTTCGACATCGTTATCGGGAACTTAGGCATCGGATACTTATGATAAGGCATGGTGAAGAACACGATGATGATGCCTGCCAGCATGAATGCCATCATGAAATGATAAACATACTGCCACTCATAAGCATAGGCAAGCCATGCCGTTAGCCAGGTTCCCAACTGTCCGATAATCATGAAGAAGAGATAGATAACCGGCTGCGAAACCATTTTCTCCGAATCTACCGCATCCCATGCTTCCTCGGTAGTAGGCTCACATCCCGGTGTGATATTCCTCGTAGCCTCTATTCCGAAACCATATCTGATGAGCACGAAGAGATGCGCCATCAGCAGCGTCTGACGGACAAAACCCATCAGCAGACTGCACAGTCCGAGTATAAACAGCGAGTCGGTCTGGGCACACACGAAACTGAGGATAAAGAGAATGGAGAAGCCCACGATACACATCATCTTCTCTCTACGGATGCACACCAGTTCATAGAAGAACGGCGAGAAAGCCGCCATTCCTATCGAGGTGCAGAAGCCCGCAAAGGCGATGTATTCCGACTGGATGCCGAGCCCGCTCATCATCTCGCCGCTGTTGGCAGAATAGACGCCACTCATCGTAATCATCGGCACGAAGAGGATGATCATGAAGATGATGCCGAGCGGTTTGGGCACCCAATCATAAAACGGATAATTCTTATATTCTTCTTCCATATATTACTTCATTTCCATCTAGCTGTTTTTTTACTTTCTCTCAGCCTTGACAACCACCATCATGCCGGCAGCAAGATGCTCATTATCCTCTTTGCTGAGGTTGTTGAAATCGATTCTTACAGGCACACGCTGCTGAATCTTGACAAAGTTGCCAGCCGAATTGTCGGTAGGTACCAGCGAATATTTCGAACCGGTAGCACCAGAAATGGCGGTCACCGTACCCTCAAACTCCTTGTTACTGATGGCATCTACGGTCATACGCACCTTCTGTCCTACATAGAGATTCTCTATCTGGGTTTCCTTATAGTTGGCAATCACCCATTTGTTGTTGGTTGGAATGATGTAGGTAATGGTGGTTCCTGCATTCACCATCTGTCCCTCCTCGATAGAGCGGCGACCCAGTTTACCATCACAAGGGGCCACAACCACACAGTAAGAGAGATTCAGCTTTGCCATCTCTACGGCAGCTTCGGCACGCTCGATGGAGGCAGCCACATTCTGCTTGCGGGTAGTTACCTCGTTTACGCCCTTATAGGCAGCAGCCTGCTGCTTCTTTACCCCTTCGAGTTTCTTCTTGGTAGCAGCATATTCTACCTCCAACTGTTCGAGCTGGATAGGAGTAGCCGCCTTCTTTTCTACCAGGTTGCGATAGCGTTCGCAGTCCTTGGCAAGTTTGGCAAGTCGTACATTTATTTCATCGATAGATGCCTGATAGATAGAAGCTGATGTCTCGGTGGTCTGCTCTGTAGCGTTGATGACATTGGCTCCTGCCTTGGCATCCTTGAGGGCTGCTTCAGCCTCCATCAGACGGATACGATACTCCCGGTCGTCGAGCACAAGGAGGGTATCTCCCTTGTGTACTTCCTGATGTTCTCTGAAGCATACCTTGGCGATATAGCCGGATGCACGGAGATTAACCGGTGAGATATATTGTTCTATCTGAGCATCATTGCTCGTTTCGTTAGAGTTATAATCGAGGAAGAGGCATACGATTTTCCAGAGTCCGAAAGCCAGGATAGCAACACCTATCAGGCTGGCGATAATCTGTCTTACGCGCTGCTTCTTCAGTTTCTTCCTGGTTTCTTCGTGAGATACCTGTGTAGCCTCTGCTGTTTCTACATTTTTATTTTCGTTCTGTTCCATAGTTTTATTGTAATTTGGAATCAGGGAATATGAAGAAAAGTTTTTTACATCCCGTTTTCCTGTTTATATTTTATTTCTTAATGATTTATTCTTCTCCGTTATTTAGCAACCGAAATCTGGTTGAGCTGTCCAGTCAACTTGAGCAGCGAGAGATTGGCAACCTTGTAGCGATAGTAGGCTGTGAGATAATTGTTCATTGCCTCGCTCATACGCATCTCGTCCTGCAGCACCGCTGTCATCGAAGCCACACCCTCCTTATACTGGTCGGCTGTTACGTTGTAAACATCCTGCGCCATGGTATAATTATCAAACTGCTTCTTGTAGTTGCGCTGACTGTTGTTCACCTCGCTCACCGCATTCATATAGTTTGCCTGCAGTCCCTTCAGGGCGTCCTCGTAACCGATGCGTGCATTCTCCTCCTCTATCTTCGCCTTTCTGATTTTAGAACGCTTTTCAAAACCATCGAATACAGGCACTCTCAGTTGAATGCCCAGACCATTGGAACCATACCAGTGGTTTGACTCGCCCGAATGAATCCAGTGATCTATCCTATCGGTAAAGGCAGAATACATCAGGTTTCCGGTCAGCGAGAGCGATGGCAGATAGCCGTCCTTGGCAAGTTTGGTCTGCTTCTGGGTGAGCAATTTCTTCTGTTCCAGCAACTGGAGTTCGTAGAGTCCCGTATCCAGTCCGTCAGCCTTCACCATCTCAATCTTTCCCGGATCTACGGCTGTCACCTTCATCTCCTTCTCGGCAGGATAATCTATCACATACTTGAGCATGGTATACTGCTGTTCGAGCATGGCGATGGCGTTATCGCGCTGCACGGTGAGGTTCTCGATATTGAGATTCACTCGCTTCAGATCTACCTCCAGACTCATCTGGTTATCATAGAAAGCCTGGGTGATGTTTCTGAGTTCTACCAGTCGCTTGATATTGTCATCCGTCAGACGAATCTGCTCAGATGTGTTCTGCGCCATGTAATACATCTTGGCAGTCTGCACGATGAGGTCTTCACGCGCCTTCTCATAAGAGAGTTGGTTGAGTTTATCGGCAATCTTGGTGATATCGATAGCGGTAAGAATCATCTGGTTATACAGCGGCATCTGCAATTGTACACCCGCCGAAGCATTATACTGCAACGTCTTGGTTACATTATAAGGCTTGCCGTAAGCCGAGCCGTCGGTAACCGAAACAGGCGGCGTAAAGTTGTCGTTGAGCTGTGCCACCGCATTGATTTGCGGATAGAGTTTAGCCTGATTTTCGCTGATAGCGTACTTTCCCTTAGCTATTTCGTTTCGGCTGCTCTGGAGCGACAGGTTGTTATCCACTGCCATCTGCAGGCACTGGCTGAGCGTAAGCGTCTCCTGTGCGCCAAGAGTATGGAAAGCTCCGAGCGCGAAACATAAGATGATTATTTTCTTCATATCTTCTTAATGATTTCTATTGATTTACGTTTCATTTATTATCTGGATGCAAAGGTACAGCTTTTCGGTGATAAAAGACTATTCACATCTTATCACAATATGTTCAAAATTTCCGAAAATAACAATAAAAATAGGTCTAGCAACACCGCGCTAAGCGGGATCACTAGACCTATCTTCTTATCTATCAAGAACTTATATTCTTATTTTAGTCTTCATCAGCAAACTCATTCAGAGTATATGCGCTGCTGCCATCAAAGCAATGGGTACATACCTGGCACTTTGGAAGACCGATGGCCTCTACCAGCTGCTCGATGGTGTTGAACTTCAGGGAAGTCAAGCCCAACTGGTTAGCAATCTCATCTACCATTCTCTGATACTCAGGAGAACCGGTGGTAGCGTATTTCTCAAGATTCTTGTTGGCATCGCCCTCAAACTTCTCGATAATGCGGCGGGTAATCAGCTCCATATCACTCTTGGAAGAAGTGAAGTTGATGAACGGACAGCCGTATACCAATGGAGGACATGCAATACGCATGTGGCACTCCTTCAAGCCTGCCTGGTCGAAAAGCACCTTAACATTGTCGCGAAGCTGGGTACCACGAACGATACTGTCATCGCAGAACAACACACGCTTGCCCTTCAGCATCGCCTTGTTAGGAATCAGCTTCATCTTGGCTACCAGTGAACGCATGCTCTGGTTGCTTGGAGTAAAACTGCGAGGCCATGTAGGCGTATACTTGGCAATACAACGCTGGTAAGGCACACCCTTGCCGGCAGCATAACCCATCGCCATACCAGTACCAGAATCAGGAATACCGCTGCAGCAGTCTACCTCCACATCATCGGTCTTGGCGAGATTAAAGCCGTTGGTAAAACGCGCCTCCTCCACATTCTTGCCCTCGTAGGTAGATGTAGGGAATCCGTAGTAAACCCAGAGGAAAGAGCAAACCTGCATCTTCTTGTTGGCAGGACGGATCTGCTCCATGCCATCAGCTTTAATCTTCACGATTTCGCCTGGTCCTACCTCATATGCTGTTTCATAATCGAGATTAGGGAACGAGGTGGTTTCGCTGGAAGCCGCATAGGCTCCTTCCTTCTTGCCGATGATGATTGGAGTACGTCCCCAACTGTCACGCGCACAGATAATGCCATCCTCGGTAAGGATCATCATGGTGCAGGAACCTTTGATGTGATGGAAAACGTTTTCGATACCTTCTCTGAAGGTTTTACCCTGAATAATGAGCAGAGCCACCAACTCAGTAGGATTGGTACTACCCGAAGACATTTCAGCAAAGTGCATGTTCTTTTCGAGCAGAAGCTGAGTAAGTTCATCCTTGTTTACTATCTTAGCTACAGTGCAAATGGCAAAGCGGCCAAGATGAGAGTTCATGATGAGTGGCTGGGCATCTGTATCGCTAATCACGCCGATGCCCGATGTAGCTCCTTCAAACTTGTCGAGTGTAGATTCAAACTTCGTTCTGAAGTATGAACTTTCCAGATTGTGGATAGAGCGCACGAAGCCCTTCTCACTACTGTAGGTTGCCAAACCGCCCCGGCGTGTGCCGAGATGTGAGTTGTAATCTGTGCCGTAAAAGAGATCAGCGACACAGCTTTTCTTGGAAATAGTTCCGAAAATGCCTCCCATAAGAGTATAATTCTATGTTATAATTTTGTAATATGGGTGCAAAGATAAATAAAAATCAGAAAATATGCAAGTCTTTTTGCTTTTTTTCTATAAAAACATGATAATGAGGGTAACTTGCTACCCTATTTCGAGAAGAATAAACGGCTACTGAAACGAAAAGCGCTCCGGCAATAATTACCGGAGCGCCATGATATGATTTCCTATGAAATTAATCCAACTTCAGGCTCTTCTTGATAGCCTCGATCTTATCCATTGCAGCAGCTGTGCAGCGGTTGTAGCAACCAGCGCACTTGAATGAAGGATCCTTAACCTCAATATAGAACTTGATCTTAGGCTCTGTACCTGATGGACGGACACTTACCTTGGTGTTGTCATCGCAGAACCACTGGAGTACATTGCTTGTAGCAGGCATATCGAGCTTCTCTACGCTGCCGTCAGCATGCTTAACCTCCAAAGACTGATAGTCCTTCCAGGTTACCACCTTGCTGCCACCCAACTCCTGTGGAGGGTTGGCACGAAAGTCTGTCATCATCTGCTTAATCTCGTCAGCACCGGTCTTACCTGGGCGAACTACATTTACCGTGAACTCCTTGCTGAAGCCATACTCTGCATAAATCTGCATCAGGAGGTCGTAGAGAGTCTTGCCCTGATCCTTAGCCCATGCTGCAATCTCGCAAATCAGACAGATAGATGCAGGAGCATCCTTATCGCGTACCTTATCGTATGGCAAGAAACCGAAGCTCTCCTCACCACCACCGATGTACTGCTGCTTGCCCTCAGAGATAGCAATCTCGCGTGCAATCCACTTGAAACCGGTGTAGCAATCGCGCAACTCTACGTTGTTCTTCTTGGCAATCTCAGCGATAACTTCTGTTGTTACGATGGTCTTTACGAGGAAGTCTGTTGGCTTCAACTTGCCCAACTTCTTCTTGTTCTCAATGATGTAGTAGCAGAACATCATGGCTGTCTGGTTACCGTTGATGATCATCCACTCGCCCTTGTCGTCGCGGCAAACGATAGCCAGACGGTCAGCATCTGGGTCGGTAGCTACCACGAGGTCAGCGTTCAACTTAGTACCGAGCTTCATACCGAGAGTCATAGCCTCTGCATTCTCTGGGTTTGGAGAAACGACTGTTGGGAAGTTGCCATCTACAACCATCTGCTCAGGAACTACATTGATGTTCTGGAAGCCCCAAGAACGCAGACAGAGAGGAACGATGACACGACCTGTACCATGCATAGCTGAATAAACGATGTTGAGGTCTTTCTGACGGTTGATGACATCCTGGTCAATCATAGCAGAATGAACGGCTGTCATGTAGTCGTAATCCATCTCACCACCGATAATCTTGATCTTATCCCAGTTAGCCTCAAACTTCACCTGGTCGATAGTAACCTTGTTTACCTCCTCGATGATACCTGTATCGTGTGGAGCCAGAACCTGAGCACCGTCGCTCCAGTAAGCCTTGTAACCGTTGTATTCCTTAGGGTTGTGAGAAGCTGTTACGTTGACACCAGCCTTGGCACCGAGCTCACGGATAGCGAAAGAAATCTCTGGTGTAGGACGGAGGCTCTCGAAGAGATAAGCCTTGATGCCATTGGCAGAGAAGATGGCAGCTACGGTCTCAGCGAAGAGACGGGAGTTGTTACGGCAGTCGTGACCTACCACTACAGAAAGGTTCTCCTCACCTGGGAAAGCCTTGAGGATGTAGTTAGCAAAGCCCTGTGTAGCCATACCAACGATATACTTGTTCATGCGGTTGGTACCTGCGCCCATGATACCGCGCAAACCACCAGTACCGAACTCCAAGTTCTGATAGAATGCATCAACGAGAGCAGACTTGTCCTCTGCGTCGAGCATTGCCTTTACTTCCTTACGGGTTTCTTCGTCAAAAGCAGGTGTGAGCCACTGCTGTGCTCTTTCTTCACACTGCTTGATCAATTCTGCGTTATTAGCCATAGTTTGATTATATTATGTTATTAATTAATTCTTATCGAGAAGGATGTGCACGAAAACAATGCATAATTTCTCTATTTGCGTACAAAGTTATATAAAAATTTTGATAAACCAAGCAAGAATGAAGTTTTTTTTGTATTTTTGCACATTGAAATGGAATTGAAAATAGAATAAAGCTCATATTTAGCAATATTATATTGGTAAGATAGCAAAGTTGAATGAACAAAATATAAAAACAATAGAATATGGAAGTATATTACACGGGCGTCATCATCGCCGTAACCACCTTTTTAATAATAGGTATCTTTCACCCTATCGTCATGAAGACGGAATATTATACGGGCATCCGCTATTGGTGGGTTTTCCTCGTTGCAGGCATCATCTGCATAGGAGCTGCCTTTCTGGTTGCCAACGTGCTCTTCTCTGCCATACTGGGCGTAGTAGGTGCTTCATGCCTTTGGAGCATCGGTGAACTCTTCGAACAGAGACAACGCTGCGAGAAAGGCTGGTTCCCGAAGAATCCGAAAAGAATAGGAACAGGATATTACAGGGACGAGAAGAAGTGAAGAACGAGGAAACAACGTTCGACGGACGAAGTGAAAGTCAATTCAAGTGTAAAGTGTATAGGAAGAAAACGCCAACGAAATGAAGACAGAACTCATTCTGGTCGGAAAGACCGTAAACAAGCATTTCATTGCGGGCATCAAGGATTATGCCGAGCGCATCACCCATTATATGCCTTTCAATATAACAACCATTCCTGAGCTCAAGAACACCAAGAGTCTCAGCGAACAGCAGCAGAAGGAACGGGAAGGAGAACTGATTCTGAAACTCCTCCAGCCTTCGGATACGGTGGTGCTGATGGATGAACATGGACAGGAATTCCGAAGCATCGAGTTTGCCAAATGGATAGAGCGCAAGCAGGCCACGGCAAGAAGGCTCGTCTTTGTCATCGGCGGTCCTTACGGTTTCTCACCGTCTGTCTACGACCGCGCCAACGAGAAGATTTCCCTCTCCAAGATGACCTTCTCGCATCAGATGGTGCGCCTTATCTTTACCGAGGCGATCTATCGCGCATGTACTATTATAAAAGGTGAACCTTACCACCACGAATAAAGGTAAAAAAGTTAAAAGGTAAAAAAATGGGGAAAGATAAATATATAGAAATAAAAGGGGCAAGAGCCAACAACCTCAAGAATATCGATGTGAAGATACCTCAGGGCAAGTTTGTTGCCATTACGGGTGTCTCGGGATCGGGAAAATCATCGTTGGCTTTTGATACCTTATATGCTGAGGGCCAGCGCCGCTATGTGGAGTCGCTCTCTTCGTACGCACGCCAGTTTCTGGGACGTATGAGCAAACCGGAATGTGATTTCATCAAAGGATTGCCACCTGCCATCGCCATCGAACAGAAAGTGATTTCGCGCAACCCACGATCTACCGTGGGCACCAACACCGAAATCTACGAATACCTGCGACTGCTCTACGCACGCATCGGAAAAACCTATTCGCCTATCAGCGGACAGGAGGTGAAACGCCATACTACCGAAGATGTACTCGCCTGTACCCGACAGTATTCCCAGGGTACCAGGTTTGTCATCCTCGCCCCTATCCACGTCATCGAAGGGCGCAGTCTGGGCAAACAGCTGGAGATGTACAACCAGGAAGGTTACGCGCGTATATATATAAAAGGTGAATTCGTGCGTATCGAAGACTTCATGGAGCAGGCGGATAAGGAACTGCTGGAAGTAAGCGGCGACAAACTGAGAAAGAGAATGCAACAGAAGGATGAAGAAATCTTCCTGGTCATCGATCGTGCTTCGGTAAGCGATGAGAAGGATGATATCAGCCGACTGATGGATTCTGCCGAAACTGCCTTCTATGAGGGAGATGGAGCCTGCCGCCTCGTCTTCCTGCCAAGCAACATCTGCTACGACTTCTCTACCCGGTTCGAAGCTGACGGCATGCAGTTTGAAGAGCCTACCGACAACATGTTTGCCTTCAACTCCCCTCTCGGAGCCTGCCCTACCTGCGAAGGTTTCGGCAGCATAATAGGCATCGATGAGAAACTCGTCATCCCGAACACTTCGATGAGCGTATATGACGGATGTGTGGTTTGCTGGCGAGGCGAAAAGATGGGTATGTGGCTCAAGGAATTCATCCGCAGAGCTGCAGAATACGACTTCCCTATCTTCAAGCCTTACTTCGAACTGACTCAGCAGCAGAAGGACTGGCTGTGGCACGGTCTGCCTGGCGAGAAGAAACGCAAACAGCAGGAAAGGGTGAGCATCGATGAGTTCTTCAGAATGGTAAAGGAGAACCAATACAAGATACAATACCGCGTGATGTTGAGCCGATTCCGTGGAAAGACGATTTGTCCTGACTGCCATGGTACCCGACTCAAGAAGGAAGCCAACTATGTGAAGATTGGCGGAAAGAGCATCACCGAACTGGTTGAGATGTCGATTGTGAACCTGAGCGAATGGTTCAAGAAACTGGAACTCTCTGAGCATGAGAAGGAAATCAGCAAGCGTCTGCTCACCGAAATCACCCACCGCCTGCAGTTCCTCCTGGATGTTGGTCTGGGTTATCTTACGCTCAACCGACTCTCCAACACCCTCTCCGGCGGTGAGAGTCAGCGCATCAACCTGACCACCAACCTGGGCTCATCGCTCGTGGGTAGCGTATATATCCTCGACGAACCTAGTATCGGACTCCATAGCCGCGATACTGCCCGACTGATTAAGGTGCTGAAAGAACTGCAGCAACTGGGCAATACGGTGGTTGTGGTAGAACACGACGAAGAGATTATGCGGGCAGCCGACTATCTCATCGATATCGGTCCCGATGCCGGCAGACTGGGCGGAAGAGTGGTCTACGCCGGTCCGTCATCAGAATATTCAACCACCGACAAGGGTGAACAGGAAAAGCTGCTAGCTGAATATCCGGAGAGTTATACCATCAAGTACCTGACCCACAACGAGGAGATAAAGGTGCCAACGAGCCACCGTGCCTGGAACCAGTATATCGAAATCAAGGGAGCCCGGATGAACAATCTGCGCGGCATCGACGTTAAGATACCGCTCAACGTATTCACCTGCGTAACCGGTGTATCAGGCTCAGGCAAGAGTTCGCTCATCAAGGGAATCCTCTATCCTGCCATGCGTCGCCGTCTGGACCTCGTAGCAGATGCACCAGGCGAATATGCATCGATGGAAGGCGACTGGAAGAGCATCCATCATGTAGAGTTTGTTGACCAGAACCCTATCGGAAAGAGTACCCGCAGCAACCCTGCCACTTATCTGAAGGCATACGATGCGATACGTGCCCTCTTTGCCAACCAGCCACTGGCTAAGCAGATGGGATTCACGCCGCAGTACTTCTCTTTCAATACTGAAGGCGGAAGATGCGAGGAATGTAAGGGTTCGGGATATGTTACCATCGAGATGCAGTTTATGGCAGACCTCACGCTGACCTGCGAGGCTTGTAAGGGCAAGCGTTTCAAGCACGATATCCTGGAGGTTCGCTATGGCGGAAAAGACGTCAATGATGTGCTGAACATGACGGTAAATGAGGCCATTGAGTTCTTCAGCGATGAAAAGCTGCAGCGCAACGAGGGCGACTTCGACAACTGCCGCATCATCGTAAACCGCCTGAAGCCGCTTCAGGATGTGGGTCTGGGTTATATCAAGCTCGGTCAGAATTCAAGTTCGCTTTCGGGTGGTGAGAATCAGCGTGTAAAGCTCGCCTTCTTCATAGGTAAGGAGGAACAGGAGCCTACGCTCTTCATCTTCGACGAGCCTACCACGGGTCTTCACTTCCACGACATCAAGCGCCTGCTCCATGCCTTCAATGCCCTGATAGAAAGGGGTCATTCGCTGGTAGTGATTGAGCACAATCTGGATGTCATCAAGTGTGCCGACTATATCATCGACCTCGGTCCTGAAGGCGGCGATAAAGGCGGCAATCTCGTTGTTGCCGGAACTCCGGAAGAAGTAGCTGCCTGCAAGGCAAGCCTTACCGGAAAGTTCTTGCGTTAAATTGAAGTTTCGGGGCGTATTGGGTAATTCCACCCACACAGGGTGAAAATACGATATCAGTGGAATCCGACAACCGCCGGATTCCACTTTTTAATTTTAAAAAACAATTCAAAAGAATTATCTGTTATAAAAGTAACTATCATCGAAGGCAGCTTCGATAAGGCGTTGCTTCACTCGGGCGTATTCTGCCGAGTCTTCGATAAAGTACCGAAGAGCAGAAACAATCCTCACATAAACACTGAGCCGATAATCGCCCTTACCCTTTTAGATTGCAAAAATGTTTTCCTTATGCATCCCAGCATAATACATCAGATCAGAACCAGATACATGATGGTTCTTCATCTCTTCACTCAGAACAACACCGAAACGGCTGTTGTCTGCATTAAATTTTTCAATTTTCATATTAAAAAATTTTAAATTATTGAATATATTTATTTACAAGTTCCCACTACGGGAACTCTCTTTTATTTTCTTTTTATTATCTTTGCACCATGTATTACAGATACAACAATCTGCATACCTATAAAAGAACGAATAACCGATACATATATTGTATAAACAATATAAAATTTTTAGGAGAATATGAACATCAGCACATTCATTAACATGGCCAGCAAGATTCCTTCATCTGGTCAGTTGGAAGGCCTGGTAACCTTCATGAAGGAAGATGAGAAACTCAGGTTTTTCACAGAGTCTTACCGGAAAACGGGGAATAAGTCGTACAAGCACGATGCACCCCTCTTCGCCGTAGCCTGCATCTTCGAAGGCGGAAAAGGCAAGGACAACATCCGGAGCCTCACACATCTGTCGCTGGTCGACTTCGACCACATCACAGAAAAACCGGATGACGGCACCCTGCGCTCGCTCAAAGAGAGAATCTGCCACGATGCCCACACCCTGCTCTGCTACGTTACCATGAGCGGCAACGGACTGCGCGTCATCTACCGCTACGAAGGCGATGATTATCCCGCCGCCTTCGCCATGGGAAACGACTACTATGCGCATCTCATCGGCAAGGAAAGCGATCCGCTCTGCAAGAACATCACAAGGCTCAGCGGACTCGCCTACGACCCCGAAGTCTATTTCAATCCTGAAGCCACAGCCTTCAGCGCCGAGGAAATCAGCCATTTCCATTCCGCTACGCTCAAGACCGCCCAGAAGAAAAAGAAACAGGAACGCATCGCCGACTACTACGAGCAGATCGTCAAACCCAAGCTGGAAAACGAAAAAATCAGCTACGAACCCGGCAACCACAACCAGTATGTGATGCGGGTGGGCTACATGATGGCTAAGAAGCGGTACGACAGGAAAGAAGCCACCCAGTGGGCTATCAGGCAGTTTCCCGAATACGACGACGTAGAACAGGTGTTCAAATCGTGCTACGACAACACCACTCACCCACAGAAGATGAAGGCTGAAACCGGAAAGATTCCCTATGCCACCGTAGATGAAATCAAAGACTTCCTCGACGGGCATATCAAACTCCGCTTCAACCTCATCACCCTGCGCTACGAGTATCTGAAGGAGAAATGGCGAATCCTCCAGGACCGCAATCTGAATACGCTATGGAGCAACATGTCGCTAACCGCAAGGGTGAGCAAGAGCGACATGATCAATGTCATCGAGAGCGACTATACCCCGCCCTACAATCCCTTCACCGATTATCTGGAGAATCTCCCACCCTGGCAGGAAGGCGACAAGGACTATATTGCCGAACTCGCTGCCACGGTAAAGATGAAGGGAGACCCCGTGATGCCCTTCTGTGAAGCCCTCAGGAAATGGCTCGTGGCGATGATAGCAGGATGGATAGACGAAGGTGCCGTCAACAATGTCATCCTGGTATTCATCGGCAGACAGGGCGCCTACAAGACCACCTGGTTCAACTATCTTCTGCCGCCGGAACTGAAGCAATACTTCTATACGAAGGCGAATGCCAGGCGCATGACGAAGGATGATATCATCGCCCTTTCGCAGTATGCACTCATCTGTTATGAAGAGCTCGACACGATGAGTCCATCGGAACTGAACCAGCTGAAGGCTGTGGTAACGATGCAGTATACCAACGAAAGGGCGGCATACGGCCATTATGCCGAGCAGCGCAAGCATATCAACACCTTCTGCGGCACGGGCAACAATCCCGAGTTTTTGAGCGACCCTACCGGTAACCGTCGCTGGCTGCCCTACGAGATAGAGAGCATCCTCTCACCCCGTGAGCATCCGTTCAATTACGAAGGCATCTACGCCCAGGCTTACGCCCTCTACAAGAGTGATTTCCGCTACTGGTTCACCGATGAGGAGATAGAAAAGCAGAACCGGCACAACCGCGCTTTTGAGGCGCCCAGACTAGAACAGGAACTTGTGGATCTCTACTTCCGAAAGCCAACGGAGGCGGAGACAGGGGAGTTCGTGTCCATAGCCAGAGCGATGCAGATCATCAGTTGCAACATCTCCCAGAAGCTGAACAGTTCGAAACTGGGCAAGGCTTTCAATGATCTCGGATTCGAAAAGATGCGCACCAAGCACAGCCGTGGTTACAGGGCAATCGTCCGTACAGCCGAGGAAATCAAGGCTTACCAGGTATCCGTCTGCATCAACCCACCGCAATGCGATGATGATGCCCCGTTCTAGCCGTTCCTCCAAACCTTCGGTTCCATCCGGTTCAGGGTGACACGGTGACACGGTGACACGAGTTTTTCAACATTTCGCCTCGCACGCGGGCAGGCAGGAACTTTCGGCCTGATTTTTCCTGCCTGCCCGCGCGAGAGTAAATCTTCAGAATTCCCTGTCACCCCTGTCACCCTGTCACCCGGAAGCCAGTTACTTCCGAAACGGAAACCAAGGACTTACGGTGCAAAAGTCAGAGACTTACGATGCAAAAGTCAGTAGCTTATGAACCGCAACTCAATCATAAACCCCTTAAAAAATCAAACAAAACTATGGATTTAAGAAGTTATACCAAGCAAGAGCTAGCTCTTCTGTATTTTCCCGATGCTACTCCAGCAGTAGCCAGTGCTCACCTGATGCGATGGATCCAGCGCATCCCCGACCTTCTCCAGAAGCTCGCCGCCACCGGTTACGGCAAGAACTGCAAGGAGTTCACCCCGATGCAAGTCTCCTACATTCTCTACTTCCTCGGTGAGCCCTAACCCTGTTCCGTCTAATCTGAAAATGAGCCAACAAAAGGTACTTCTAACTGAAGACATCATACAATAGGAAAAAGGGTCTATACACCCTTTTGTCGAGGTGTATAGACCCTTGGAACAACCGCAAAGTATGGGTTGATAATTATGCCAGATATTTTGTAGATCCATTTGGCATAAACCAAAACACAATACTATGCAGGATCACAATCTTCACCAGTGAATCGAACCTGCTCATAGCCTTCTGGCAATGGGTTAGACCCAGCTAATAGAACACAGGAATTTTCCAACTCAACTACAGTGATTGATGGTTTCTGATAATTCTTTTTCATATTCCTTACTTTTTAAATTTTACATATCTATTTCACATATTTTTTGCCATTTTTGATATAGATGCCATGAGTAGGCTCTTTGCTGAGCTTACGACCTTGCAAGTCATATATACCATTTAGAGATGTGTTATCAGCCTCATTGTTGGTTATAACTTGGATGCCCTTTATGGCAGTTGTTGCTCCCTCGCCGACCTCATCTATGCTGATAGAACGGGATTTTGATGCCTGTGACATGTTAGAACTATTACGATTACTTACCGTAAGATACCAACGCTGTGCACCAACTTCGGTAGAAGGGTTTAACGGAGCTATGAGTCCTTGCTTGTTGAGAGCATATACGGCAACTGATGATTCATCCTGACCTAATCCACTTTGTGGAGTGTAGATGCCAGTGAAGTTATACTTGCGAGTCATGCTCATGCAGTAGTATGTCTTCGATTCTGCCTTATGCAACTTGACATTATTGATAGTGATAGTCTTGCTTCCGCTATCTTTTGTTCTCAACAAGTATGGGGTGTTAGCCTCAAACTCTCCAGATGTAGCCTTCTTCACTTCGAGTACCGTCTCATAGCCGCTGCCATCTTTCTTCTCGTACTCATGGAAATTGTTGATGCTTGCCACGGTGATGCCGTTGTCTGTCCAGTCTGTAGCCTGAGTCTCGAAAGGCACGTACACAGCCTGCCACTGGTCTGCGCCGAGATAGTTGCGTGTATTTCAGCGTTGGGGCAGTGAAGTCCACAGGGCTGTCGTAAGCCGCATTGTCATTGATGTCAACAGGCTCGGCTGCCTTGTATGAACCGTCAGACTCCGCTGTTAGCTTAATAATGTTGTCTTTGTTGCCACAGAAGTCCTTGATGTACTTTGTTCCATCTTTTAATTGTGGCATATAGCGCATTCCTCGCTATAAAGATTTGACGTTCCTTCATCAGCCTTTTCTGCCATCTGATAGTTGTGAGACAACTTGTCGCCTTCTGGTTTGTTTGCATATTCACCAATACGGGTTGTCCCGTCGCAAGAGAAGAGGGGTGCTTTATATACAGTATTGTGGTCAGTGGATTTCAAGACTGGATAAGCGTCAGCATTCTCATCCAACTTCTGATACCATGCCAAGGTGCTTTCTTCGGTAGAAACAGATTTGGAGCCATTAAGTAGCCATGCCACCTCGCCACTTTTAAACCGATCTTTGGACATTTCCACTGCCTTGCCATTCTCATCATCCTTTCCTCCTATACCGCCTTTACCGTCTGCGACTGTGCCACTAAGATAATAGCAATTTGTTATTGGACCTTCATAGTTATCGCCGCACACGCCGCCGACAGAATATTGTCCGCTTACAGAAGCTGTGTTATAGCAGTTTTTGATTGTGCCACTGTTATTGCCGCACACCCCGCCTATTGTTTCTTTTCCTCTGACAGTGCCTTCATTAAAGCAATTTGTTATTGTACTTGTACCATCCGAGTTATCGCCGCACACGCCGCCGACTTTTTTACCTGTTACGCTTACAGAAGCTGTGTTATAGCAGCTTTTGATTGTGCCACCATAGTTATAGCCGCACACGCCGCCGATATTAAGAACATCATAATCACCTGTTCCGCTGACAGTGCCTTCATTAAAGCTGTTTTCTATTATTCCGCCTTTTTCATTATATCTTCTTTCATTATATCCGCACACGCCGCCTATTGTTTCTTTTCCTCTGACAGAACCTGTATTTTTGCAATCTTTGACAGTGCCACTGTTATAGCCGCACACGCCGCCTATTCTATACTCGTTTTCTTTGCCAATTACAGTGCTGCTGTTAGAACAGTTTTGGAGTTCGCCAGAATTCGATCCGCACACGCCGCCTATATACGGACAGTTACTGGACTGAAAATATGAATCCGAAACTCCTACGTTGGAAATCTTGCCTTCGGCTCCTATGCAGCCAAACAAGCCAACATACCATGAGTTAGATTTATTGAAATACAATCCGCTGATGGTGTGTCCATTGCCATCAAAGGTGCCAGTATATGCATCATCATCAGAAGAAGATTTACCAATAGGTATCCATTCTATAAAGTCGTTTCCGCTTACCAGATCTTTATTTGGGTCAAGAACGCCCGTATTCACGATAATGTCATCCGTGAGGATTGCATTGGCAGATAAATCCTTTTTGACGCCTGGAAGCGTACCATTCACCAGACCTGCAAACCAATAAAGTTCTTCAGCAGTACCAATTTTATATGGGGTTCCTGCGCCATCACCTTCCGGTATTTTTAGATCAATACTTTTCGCCAACATCATGGTTGGCATAATCATGGTTGTCACGAACAAAAGCATCGTGAAAAGCCATCTCAATTTTACAAAATTCGTTTTCATATTGTTAGTTATTAAATTAATATTTTCTTGTAAAAAAAAATACTTTTGTGCATTCAGCCAAATCTTGCCACTATGCAGCGGCATTATCCACCGAAGCACCTATTCTCTCATTGCCGTCAGATATACTGTCATTCCCAGGATGATGACGAAAGACTGTCTGAGAAACAGATAGATATAATATCTTCCTCTCTTGATGAAATCACAGAAGCTGTAGCGAGCCTTGTTGTTTCCATCAAGATATATCCTGTAGTCTTGAACCATGGCATAGCTCATGACTATGGCGAACAGCAGAAGAAACAATGCCACTATAAAAATAGCCTGTTCCTCTTTCGTGAAAGTCTCTATCATATTTTCCATGGTGCAAATATAGTATTTTTTTCGAAAAAAGTGTTGCTTTCCTATAAAAAAGTGTCTATTTTCTATGTTTTAGGTGTCTACTTCCTGCAAGTAGTCCCCCTTTTAACAATTTGTTCCCTTCAGTGATGCGTTTTCCTGGTATTTATCGAAAAATGGTTAATCCTGCTTTTTATCCTCCGGGGCTACATTTTCAGCCATTTTCTCCCGCCATTCGGTAGGAGTACAGCCTTCCTTTAACTTGAAAATGCGGTATAGATAGGTTCGGGCAGAGAAGCCACAAAACGTACCTTGGCAAGCCAGAGGCGGAAGGTGAAGTTTAGGCATGAAGTGAAGTAGCGTGTATCCCCCGCCGGCGCACCAGTCTTCCAGTTTCTTTCACTTCTCTTTCCGGAGTCTTTCAGAAAGCTTCGGGTGTAAAGTCTTTTCCTTGTCAGTATATTCAAGTAACTTGCGAAACTATAGTTACCATATACTTCCTTACTGAACTTTCGCATGTTTTGCCCCACACGCCCTGAAAGGGCAGAAGCCCCTAGCCCAGGGCATCGCCCTTTCAGGGCGTGTGGGGTAAAACTCGCGAAACTTGAATAAGATTCAAGCAAATGATGATTGATTATAATGGGCTTATAAACTCCAGAAAAAAAGAATCTATGAAAAAGTATGATAAAACATGAGCAAGTATGAGCAACTGTGAGTTGACCCCTCACCGATTTCGTATCTTTGCATTGTGGTTCAGAGATAACATCTCATACCACCAAGAGGCAATGCGCAGCGCCCCCTACTACACAAACACAATTTATTAACCTTAAAATGAAGACACTATGATTCTGTACACATTGAAGAAGTATGTCAACGAGAAGTTGAGCGCCGCTTACGGCAAGTTTTTCGCCTACCCTGTAGTCACCCAGACCTATGGTCTTGATGAACTCGCAGAGCACATGGAAAGTCACAACACCCCGTTCTCAAAGGGAGCCATCAAAGGTATGCTCACCGACATGGTGAGCTGCGTAAGAGAACTGGTTCTGCAGGGTATCGCCGTGAAGATTCCCGACCTCGCCATCTTCAGCATCGGCATCAAGAACAAGGAAGGTGCAGCCTCCGAGAAGGAGTTCAGCATCACCAAGAACATTACCGGACTGAAGCTCCGTGCCCGTGGCACCGGTGAGTTCAAGGCAAACAGTCTGAACCTCGATGCATCCCTGAAGAAGGCTACAGCCGTAACAGGAGATGTTACTCCACCAGACGGCGGTAAGGATAACACAGGCGATACTACCCAGGGTGGCGGCACAAGCCAGGGTGGTGACTCAACACAGACTGGCGGATCAGGCAACACCGAGAGCAGCGGCTCCGATGGTGGCGACGGCCTGGAGTAACCCCCTCGCCAGTAGATGAAGAAAGAAGGTTTTAGACAGGATGCAGTCCGGGATTCGGCTATAGCACCCCCGGCTATTCATCAATATAGCAAGCATCATTGAAACACGCGCTATCAAGCCCATCTGCTCATCCTGTCAGCCTTCCTTCTCCAGTATCGCCCGGATATAGGAAATCCGAGCCCCCAATCCATTTATTAACCTTAAAAATCAAATGAAAATGAAAAGAGAAACACTCAAGAAAATTCTGAATTTCGTCATTACCGTTCTCACCGCCGTAGCCTCTGCCTTTTGTGTGCAGAGCTGCCAGTAGTATCAACCCTTTAAAGATTCAGCACTATGAAAAACACAAGAAAAATATCACTTATTGTCATTCACTGTTCAGCCACACGCGTCACGCAGGACTTCACCTTCGAAAAGCTCGAAGCCTGTCATTTAGCCCGTGGTTTCCGCAGCATCGGTTATCACTATTACATCACGAAAGACGGCGTCATCTATCCCGGCCGTCCCGAGTCAGAAATCGGCGCCCACGCCCGCCATTTCAATGCACACAGTATCGGCATCTGTTACGAAGGCGGTCTCGACGCCGACGGCAATCCGGCAGATACCCGTACGAAGGCTCAGAAGCAGTCGCTCCAGAATCTCCTGACGAGTCTGTGCGTAGACTATCCCGAAGCCGAGATCCTAGGTCATCGTGATCTCCCGAACGTCCACAAGTCCTGTCCCTGCTTCAGTGTTCAGGCTTGGCTGAATGAAATCAAATTCCACATTTAGCCCTCTATTCAGTTGATATTGTTCATACTTTATTATTTTTCTACTCTCTCCCCCAATCTTAAGTGATTAAGGTTGGGGGATTTTTTGTTCAGGAATCTGCAAACTTCTTCATAATGAGGAGTATTGCGCCCCCACTTTTCCACAGAAAAGAAGGCTGTAACATGAAATATAAGGCATAATTGTTTTAAATAATGTAAAAAAGTAACGTAATACTAAACTTTATATGTACTTTTGCATCGAATTAAATAAAAATAAGAAACAAATTAAAGAGAAAATATAAAAAAGAAGAAAGGATATGAAGATGAAAAGAATCATATTGACACTCACTATGCTGGTGGCTCTTGTAGCTACTGCATCTGCTCAGGCAGAGATTAAGTTCGACAAACTGATACACAACTTCGGTTCGTTCGAAGAGTCAAACCCGGTACAGAAGGCTACCTTTACCTTCACCAATGTGGGCAACAAGCCTTTGATTATCAACCAGGCTATTGCCAGCTGCGGCTGTACCATACCTTCTTACACCAAGAAGCCTATCGCTCCAGGCGAGAAGGGACAGATTAGTGTTACCTATAACGGCAAGGGCATGTTCCCTGGTCATTTCAAGAAGAGCATCACCGTCCGTTCTAACGGCAATGTAGAAATGTCACGTCTCTATATAGAAGGTGTTATGACAGAAAAGAAATAATCTAGCTCAATACATATTTAAAAGTAAGCATGATTTTCTATTTCTCCGGAACTGGAAATACCAAGTGGGCAGCAGCCAGACTGGCAGCGGCTACACACGAAGACTTGATTCCTATCGCCCCTTATATGCGGGCGGATGATTCAAGCCACAATATAGCCGAGCCGTTTATTCTGAAAGAGAATGAACGGCTCGGATTCGTTTTCCCCGTACATGGCTGGAGGGTTCCACGCCTTGTAAGGGAGTTTATCAGGAAGATGAAGATACGGAGAGAAACTCCTGATGCTACTGCTGAAGACAAGGAGACGTTCAGAAAGCATCCTTTCGCCTATTGCGTCTGTACTGCAGGCGACAGCATCGGACTCACCATCGAAAACCTCAACGATACGATTGCGCTGAATGCATCGCTTCAGGCATTGGGCATCACGGAGGTTTCTGCTTCCTACTCGCTCATCATGCCGGAATCTTATGTAGGACTTCCTTTTATGGATGTTGATCCGAAGGAGCGCGAAGTTCGTAAGAAATCGAAATCGGCACAGGAACTGGCGGTTATCTGCGAAGAGATATTCGACAGGAAAGAGGGCGTGAACCGTCTGGTAAAAGGTCCTATCCCCTGGTTCTTCACCAAGGTTGTGGGCGGATTCTTTGAGAAGGTGCTCATCACCGACAAGCGGTTTCATGTGGAGAAAGACAAGTGCGTGAAGTGCGGCATCTGTGCCAACGTCTGTCCTGTAGGTGATATCAAGGGCGGTCATGGAGAATATCCGGAATGGCTGCATCACAAGGATTGCCTCACCTGCTTTACCTGCTATCACCATTGTCCGCATCACGCCATCGAGTTTGGTCACCAGACTCAGAAGAAAGGACAATACTTTTATAAATAATCCCCCATCTACCCTAACTGTTTATGAAGAAGGCAATCATCTCTCTGGCGCTCGCCTTCCTGGGCATCGCCAATCTCTATGCCGTAAAGGCTAAACCGGGCATCGCCAAGATTATGCTGGCTGATGGAACCGTAGCATGTGCTACCCTGCATGGCGACGAAACCTTCCACTACTACATGCTGCTGGACGGTACGCCCCTGCGGGAAACCCAAGACGGAAAATACGAAAAGATAACTGCTGAAGAGTTGAACACCCGAAAGACCCGTGCTTTCTCTTCAGAGAATCTTACAAGAGCTTCAGAAATAGGAACCGTGAGCCCAAGCTATTTCCCTCATAAGGGAAGTCCGAAGGCATTGGTACTCCTGGTGCAGTTTCAGGATGTGAAGTTCAAGAGTAAGGATCCGGTTGCAACATTCAACCATTACCTCAACGGAAAGAAGGGAGAAGCTATGCCTGAGGCTGATAAAGAAGTGTTTATCACCGACATGCCTTACTGCCAGAACTATGGCAGCGTACAGCAGTATTTCGCTGACATGAGCGATAACCTGTTTATACCACAGTTTGATGTAGTGGATCCTGTTACGGTAAGCAAGAATTCAGCTTATTATGGCAAGAACGGACGTGACGACGGAAGTGACACCAACTTTCCTCAGATGATTAAGGAAGCCTGCCAGCAGGTAGACGGCAAGGTTAACTTTGCCGATTACGACAGCGATGGCGACGGATATGTTGACCTCGTATATGTAATCTACGCCGGCTATTCTGAAAGTATCGTAGGTAATTCAGGCGATTGTCTCTGGCCGAAATCGGGTACCGTAGGAGTGGGAACCTATGACGGGAAAACAGTATCCCGGTACGGCATTAACAACGAGCTGAACAATAAGCCTGCAGATACCCAAGACGGCAAATACTACATCAATGGTATCGGTCTCTTCTGCCATGAATTTTCGCATACCCTCGGTTTGCCAGACATCTATCCGACCAACGAAATCACTGAGCACAACCAGAGTCCTGAATATTGGGACGTCATGGATACGGGCAATTATCAGGCTGACGGCTATCAGCCTATCCCTTATTCACCATGGGAGAAGAGCATCGTAGGATGGAAACAGCCTACCCTCCTTTCTGATACCGAGGTGAAGCAGATAAAGCTGGAACCATACGACAAGGCATCGGATGCATACAAGATTATAGCCAACAGCCAGGGCGAATACCTGCTGCTGCAGAATATCAGAAACGAGGGATGGTACAAGGAGGCTCTGGGTTACGGATTGCTGGTATGGCGCATCGACTACGATGATTTGCCATCGGTTAACCTGGGGGATAATCCCAACAACACGACAGGTAAGCCAAGGGTCATGATTGTTCCTGCAGACGGAATGGTATACAACAGCTATAATAGAACTGTCAGCGACAATGATATTATCACGAGTCTTCAGAACGACCCGTTCCCAACCTACAAGGCGGGCTCTGCTACAGAGTACGAGGTGAACAGTCTGACCAGTATCACCCTGAACAACAGTGTTGATACGAGTCATCCGCTCTACAACATCACAAAGGATGAAGCAACCGGTCTGGTAACCTTCGATTATCTCAAGAACTTCTCTCCTACCGGAATCTCTTCGGTCATCATCGGTAAAGACAGACCGACAGCCTATTTTGATCTGGAAGGCAGAAAGGTTTCCGTTCCACAAAAGGGCAAGATTTATATTACCAGCAAGGGACAGAAGATAGTATACTAACTATATAAACAATGAGGGTGTGTCATGTTTTATGACACACCCTCTTATTATTTTAATATATTCTAGGACCGAAGATGGTAGTACCTACACGAACCATCGTGCTGCCGTGCTTGACGGCAATATGATAATCGTGACTCATACCCCAGCTACGCTCGCAGAAAGCATCATCATCAGCAAAATATCTGGCCTTTATCTCATCAAAGAACTGGGCAGCCTCATCAAACTCCTGAGCAATCTGCTGCTCATCGTCTGTATTAGATGCCATCATCATGATGCCACAAATCTGCACATGCTTCATCTCCCGCCATTCGCCTGCCTCAAGGAGTTCGCGGCAAGCATCAAGAGAAAGACCCGATTTGGTATCTTCCTCAGCCAGATGAAGTTCCAGAAGAACCTTCACCACACGATTGTGCTTGGCAGCCTGCTTCTCAATCTCCTTTAGAAGTTTCAGACTGTCTACCGATTCAATCATCGAGATATAAGGTGCGATATACTTCACCTTATTGGTCTGCAGATGACCAATGAAATGCCACTCGATGTCCTCAGGCAGCGAAGCCACCTTCTTGGCGAGTTCCTGCTCATGACTCTCGCCGAAGATACGCTGTCCTTCAGCATAAGCCTCCTCGATATACTCGTTGGGATGGAACTTGCTGATAGCAACGAGACGGACACCGGCAGGCAAGCTGCCCAGCACCTCATGGAGATTTCCTTTTACATCATACATAGTTCAATTATTTTTGCTCCTCGTATTCAGGCACATCATTCTTCTCCTCTTTCTTCTCGTTAGGAGCATGGTGCTCGAATACATCCATCAGTTTGGTTTCGTTCAAACCAACCACATCATAATCTATCATGGTCTTGCCCATCACCTCATCAATATAACGGAGGGCACGGGCGAGAGACTTAGCCTGAACAAGATAAGTAACATTGCTGCGCTTCTCCTTCTCACTCTTCTCATCAATTGTGATGAACTGGAGTTTAGCCTTATACCACTTATCATCATCATCCACATCGCTGAAGAAGATTTCGCCGTAGCAAGCCTTACCGATACCGCTCACCTTCAACTCGCCGCTTACATAAACCGACATCTCATCGATGATGGCGCTCTCAGCCTCGGTAAAGCTCAAAGCATCTACTACGTATGCTTCAGAAACAACCTTTTCTGAACCATCCTCCATTGTCTTCTGATATTTCACTTTGGTCTCAAACCATGTACTTGTTCTACTTCTCATATTTTTTTTCTTACTTATTTTAATTAATTAGTATAATCTTATAACAATTCTTGAAATTAAGTGCAAAGTTATAAAAAAGAAAGCAAAGAGCGACATATTTAAAGAGTTTTTAATCAAAAAATAAAATTTAACCGAAAGTTATTCTCAATTCTCATCTAATTTTCTTATCTTTGCAGCCGAATAGCGTAAATTGAAAAGACCAGAAGGTCATAGAATTCAATTTTCGATACGGATAATTAATAGAAAGAAACAATATTTTAAGATGCCAGAAATATCTGTACGCGGTCTTGAAATGCCAGAGTCACCTATCAGAAAGTTGGCTCCTCTGGCTGCCGCAGCAAAAAAACGTGGAGTAAAGGTATATCACCTCAACATCGGTCAGCCTGACCTTCCAACTCCTCAATGTGGCCTAGATGCCTTGAAGCATATAGACCGCACGGTCTTGGAGTATTCTCCAAGTCAGGGCTATCTCAGCTATCGCGAGAAGCTTGTAGATTACTATAAGAAATTCAACATCAACGTAACTGCCGATGATATCATCATTACATCGGGAGGTTCTGAGGCTGTTCTCTTCTCTTTCATGAGCTGCCTCAACCCTGGCGACGAGATTATCGTACCAGAACCTGCTTACGCTAACTATATGGCTTTTGCCATCTCGGCGGGTGCCAAGATCCGTACCATCGCTACAACGATAGAAGAAGGTTTCTCCCTGCCTAAGGTGGAGAAGTTTGAGGAGCTGATCAATGAGCGCACCCGTGCCATTCTGATCTGCAACCCTAACAACCCTACGGGCTATCTCTATACACGCAGAGAGATGAATCAGATTCGTGACCTGGTGAAGAAGTACGACCTCTATCTCTTCTCTGATGAGGTTTACCGTGAGTATATCTATACCGGCAGTCCTTATATCAGTGCGATGCACCTGGAAGGCATCGAGCAGAACACGGTTCTCATCGATTCTGTTTCGAAGCGTTACAGTGAGTGCGGTATCCGTGTGGGTGCCCTCATCACCAAGAATGCAGAAATCCGCAAGGCGGTGATGAAGTTCTGCCAGGCCCGTCTCTCTCCTCCACTGATCGGCCAGATTGTAGCCGAAGCTTCTCTGGACGCTCCTGAAGAGTACTATCGCGATGTATACGATGAGTATGTAGAGCGCCGTAAGTACCTGATAGACGGCTTGAACCGCATTCCGGGCGTATACTCTCCTATTCCTATGGGAGCCTTCTATACCGTAGCCAAACTGCCTATCGATGATTCAGAAAAGTTCTGCCGCTGGTGTCTGGAGGAATTCAACTACGAGGGCGAAACCATCATGATGGCTCCAGCCTCCGGTTTCTATACGACTCCTGGAGCCGGCCACAATCAGGTTCGTGTAGCTTACGTCTTGAAGAAACACGATCTGGAGCGTGCTCTGGTGGTTCTGGGTAAGGCACTTGAGGCTTATCCGGGAAGAGTGGAAGACGAAGGACTGTAAGAATGTGAAGAACGAAGAGTGAAGAATACAACAGCTTCACTAATCATAAAGTTCAAAGATCAAAATTCAAAGTAAAGATGAATTTTCCTCTATTTATAGCAAAGAGATTATATAGCGATCAGGGCGATAAACGTAAAGTTTCTCGCCCTGCTATTCATATAGCCACTGCAGGTGTTGCTATCGGACTCGCCATTATGATTATGTCGGTATGCGTAGTGCTCGGATTCAAGCATACCATACGTGACAAGGTAATAGGATTCGGAAGCCATATACAAGTGGCCGACTTCATGACGCTGCAGCAGCAAAACCAGTATCCGGTGGTTATGAACGACTCGATGGTCAACGTACTGAAAAAGATACCTGGCGTAAAACATGTGCAGAAATTTGCCATGAAAGAGGGAATCCTGAAGACGGACAGCGATTTCCTGGGCGTCATGTTCAAAGGTGTAGGGCCTGATTTTGATTCTACCTTTATCCATCAGAACATGATCGAAGGCAGCATCCCTAAGTTTGATGACAAAGCGAGTCATAACCAGATTCTCATCTCACAGCTGATGGCTGGTAAGCTGAAGCTGAAGACGGGAGAACGCATCTTTGCCTACTTCTTTGATGACAACGGAGTGCGTATGCGCCGCTTCACCATCAAGGGTATCTATCAGACCAACCTGAAGAAGTATGATGAGGTAATGGTATACACCGATCTCTATACTGCCGTGAAGCTGAACGGATGGGAAGAAGACCAGACGAGCGGTGCAGAACTGACAGTAAACGACTTCAACAAGCTCAACGAGACTGAAGATTATATTATTAATAAGGTGAACCGCACGGTAGATCACTATGGAGAAACCTACAGCAGTTCTACCATCAAGGACCTGAATCCAAACATCTTCCAATGGCTGAGCCTGATGGATCTGAATGTCTGGATTATTCTCGGTCTGATGCTGATAGTAGCCGGCGTCACCATGATCAGCGGTCTGCTCATCATCATTCTGGAACGCACCTCCATGATAGGCGTAATGAAGGCATTGGGTGCCCGCAACAAGACCATCCGCCACACCTTCCTGTGGTTTGCCGTCTTCATCATCGGCAAGGGTATGCTTCTGGGCAACGCCATCGCCCTCGGCATTCTTACCCTCCAGTACTTTACAGGCATCATCAAACTCGATGCACAGACCTATTATGTAAGTACCGTTCCGGTAGAATTCAACTGGCTTGCCATCATAGCCCTGAACATTGCTACGCTGCTGATAAGTATCTTCATGCTCGTAGCACCAAGCTACCTGATTTCTCACATCCATCCAGCCAAATCAATGAGATATGAGTAAAATACAGTCTATAACACCACAATATGTTGACTAAAAAGGAAAAAAAATAATTATTTTATGTAGTTTTTGAAAATAGTGCACATTTTATTTTGCAGTGTGCACTATTTTCATTATCTTTGCACAAAATTTTGTAAATTGTGCAATGAATTCAATACCAAGTTTTAACTCGTATATTGAGAACAGCATTATCAAGAATTGGAATCTGGATGCGCTCACCGATTACAAGGGCGCAACCCTCCAATATCACGATATTGCCAGAAAGATTGAGAAGCTACACATCCTGTTCGAAAACAGCGATGTAAAGAAGGGCGACAAGATTGCCGTCTGCGGAAGAAATAGTAGCCAGTGGGCAGTAGCCTTCCTGGCCATTATTACTTACGGAGCCATTGTCGTACCTATACAGAACGAATTTAAGCCTGAGCAGATTCACAACATCGTGAACCACAGCGAAAGCAAACTTCTGTTCGTTGGTGACGTGGTAGCTACAGAGATAACACCAGAGGAGATGCCTTCGCTGGAAGGAATCATCTATCTTCCGGACAATTCGCTTGTCATCTCGCGCTCTGAGAAACTGACTTATGCGCGCGAGAACCTCAATGCAATGTTCGGACACAGATATCCTAAGTATTTCAGACCAGAACACGTGAAGTATCACGTAGACGATCCTGAAGAACTGGCGATGATCAACTATACCAGTGGAACTACCGGTTTCTCAAAAGGTGTGATGCTCCCATACAGAGCACTTTGGGGTAATCTTGACTACCTCATTGATTCAGTGAAACCAAATATAGGTAAGAACAGCAACATCCTTTCTACCCTTCCGATGGCTCACATGTATGGACTCATGACAGAATTTCTCTTCAATATAGTATTGGGTAACCATATCTTCTTCCTTACCCGTCTGCCGAGCCCAACGCTCATCTCAGAGGCGTTGTCAGAAATCAAGCCAGACATCCTCTATGCGGTGCCGCTTGTAGTAGACAAGATTGTAAGAAAGGAAGTATTCCCACATATCCAAACCAACCGTGCACGACTGCTGATGAACATGCCTGTCATCAATAAGCGCATCAAGGAGAAGGTTCGCGAGTTTGTATTGAGAAAGTTTGGCGAACGTCCTTACGAGGTTGTTGTGGGTGGTGCTCCGCTCAACAAGGAGATAGAGAACTTCTTCATCAGCGTAGGTTTCCCTATCGCAATGGGATATGGTACCACTGAGACTGCTCCACTTATCACCTTTGCCCATCAGGACAACTATGTGGCAGGAAGCTGTGGTGTTGCCGTGAAGCACATGGAGGTAAAGGTTTTGAGCGATGACCCGGAGAACGTAGCCGGTGAACTGGTTTGCCGCGGCATCAATGTGATGAAGGGCTATTACAAGAACCAGGAGGCAACAGATGCCGTAATAGATAAAGACGGATGGTTCCATACAGGCGACCTGGCAACGATGGACGCCGACGGACATATCTTCATAAGAGGCAGAAGCAAGAACATGCTGCTGGGACCTAACGGACAGAACATCTATCCGGAAGAGATTGAGGACAAGCTCAACTCCATGGCTATGGTCAACGAGAGCATCGTAATACAGAGCGATGACAAGCTGGTAGCTCTAGTTCATCCGGATATGGAAGAAGTTAACAACCTCGGCTTTACAGACGAAGACCTGGAGAACATCATGGAGCAGAACCGCAAGGAACTGAACATGCAGATACCTAGCTTCGCAAAGGTGTCACGCATCAAACTTCATAATCAGGAATTTGAAAAGACAGCCAAGAAGTCTATCAAGCGTTACCTCTATCAGAACGCAATCTAGAGACAGGCCCTATCTGCTGACAGACCATCAGCAGATAAGGTCTATCATCAGCAAACGGACTTCAGTACGAGAAAAATATAAAAAAGCAAATCGTTAAATAACAAGAATATGGAGATTCCAAGTTTTAACGCACTAATCCAAAAGAGCATCGTAGACCATTGGGATATGGATGCTCTGACAGACTACAAGGGAGCAACCTTGCAGTACCATGATGTAGCACGCAAAATTGAGAAGCTACACATCATGTTTGAGAACTCTGGTGTAGTAAAGGGCGACAAGATAGCACTTTGCGGTCGAAATAGCGCAAACTGGGCTGTAGCATTCCTTGCTACCCTTACCTATGGTGCCATTGCCGTACCTATCCTGCATGAATTCATGCCAGACCAGATTCACAACATCGTAAACCACAGCGATGCCAAACTGCTCTTTGTGGGTGATGTTGTAGCTACACAGATTGATGCAACGAAGATGCCAGGTCTTGAAGGCATCATCTATATACCGGATTATTCACTTGTCGTTTCACGTACCGACAAGTTGACTTATGCGCGCGAACACCTCAACGAGATGTTCGGTATCAAGTATCCTAAGTACTTCCGCAAAAACCATGTCAACTACTATATGGAACAGAATCCGGATGAGTTGGCTATGATCAACTATACCAGCGGAACTACCGGTTTCTCCAAGGGAGTAATGGTTCCATACCGTGCACTCTGGGGCAATGCAGATTTTGCTGAGGACGTACTGGGTAAGAAGATCAAGCCGGGAGATTCTATCATCAGTATCCTGCCGATGGCCCACATGTACGGCATGGCGTTTGAATTTATCTTCGAATTCATCAAGGGCTGCCACATCTTCTATCTCACCCGCATCCCTAGTCCAGCCATCATTGCCGAGGCATTCGGCCGCATCAAGCCAGCCGTCATTATATCTGTACCTCTGGTTATCGAGAAGATTATCCGCAAGAAGGTATTCCCTAAGATCCAGAACAACCGCATGCGTATGCTGCTCCACATGCCTGTGATCAGCAAGAAGGTGAAGGAGAAGATATGCGACCAGGTATCCAATGCCTTCGGTGGCAACTTCTACGAGGTGATTATTGGTGGTGCAGCCTTTAACCAGGAAGTGGAAAGTTTCCTCCATAGCGTAGGTTTCAAATATACCGTGGGATATGGCGCAACAGAATGTGCCCCTATCATCTGCTACGAGGATTACAAAAACTTCGTACCGGGCTCTTGCGGTAAGGCTGCCCTCCACATGATGGTCCGCATCGATAGTCCTGATCCTGAGAATGTACCAGGCGAAATCCTTGCCAAGGGTCCTAACGTAATGTTGGGTTACTATAAGAATGAGGAAGCTACCAAGCAGACCATTGACGAGAACGGATGGTATCATACAGGCGATCTCGGAACCATGGATGGTGACGGCAACGTCTTCATCAAGGGTCGTAGCAAGAACATGCTGCTCGGCGCAAACGGTCAGAATATCTACCCTGAGGAGATTGAGGATAAGCTCAACTCTTTGGCCCTGGTAGCGGAAAGCGTGGTTGTACAGAAGGGCGACAAGCTCATTGCTCTGGTTCACCCAGACTATGATGAAGCTCAGACCCTGAATCTCGGTACCAACGAACTGGAAGATGTCATGGAGCAGAACCGCCAGGAGCTCAACACCATGATTCCTGCTTACAGCAAAGTATCAGAAATACGTATACATGAAGATGAGTTTGAAAAAACTCCTAAGAAGAGCATCAAGCGATTCCTCTATACGGCAGAGTAAAGTAAGAGGGTGACAGGCTCGCAAATCCGCTAGACGCTTCTCCTGTTCCGCCTTACGGACTCGCGAACCTGTATTATGAAATAAAAAAATGGTGTGACTTCGGTTTTGAAGTCACACCATTTTTTATAAATTATAATATAGTATTCGAGCGGATTCTGGACAGCGTTTCCGGAGTCATCTGCAGATAACTTGCGATATAGGTGAGCGGAGCACGCAGAACCACCTGTGGGCTCATTTCGCACAGGCGCTTATATTTATTAGGTGCCGACTCAAATCGCATCAGATCGGCATGAATCTGAGACTGAATCAAACTCTCTTCCAATATTTTACGATAAAGCATCTGGATATTAACATTACGCATAGCAGCCGCCTCCAGCTTCTTCTTCGGTAGCATATACACCAGAGTAGGCTCCAAAGCTTCTACCTGCAAGCGTGTAGGCTCTTCCTTAAAGAGGCTCTCAATGCACATAAAGATGGAATGATCCACACCCAGATGTTCGGTCACCTCCTTGCCATTCTTAAAGTAAAATTGGCGCACCAATCCCTTCTCGATGTACGAGATACCCATGCACTGTTCACCTTCAGGCAAGATCATCTCGCCCTTGCCATACTTGATAGGCTCAAGGATATCTTCCACCACATCGAGTTCATCATGAGTCATCGTACTATATTTACGCGCCAGTTCGCGCGCAATATCACGCTTAGGGGTAATTACTTTAAAGTCTGCCATAATACTTAACCTCCTTTTCCTTTATACTTATATTAATTAGTCGAGTTTGAGCACAGCCAGGAAAGCTTTCTGTGGAACTTCCACATTACCAATCTGCTTCATGCGCTTCTTACCCTTCTTCTGCTTCTCAAGCAACTTGCGCTTACGGCTCACGTCACCACCATAACATTTGGCAGTAACATCCTTGCGCACCTGCTTAACAGTCTCACGTGCCACAATCTTGGCACCGATAGCTGCCTGGATAGCAATATCGAACTGCTGACGAGGTATGAGGTCCTTCAACTTCTCGCACATTCTGCGGCCGAAGCTCACAGAGTTATCGCGGTGAGTCAAAGTACTCAATGCATCTACAGGCTCTCCATTCAACAGGATATCGAGCTTCACCAGGTCGGAATGACGGAATGAATCGATATGATAGTCGAACGAAGCATATCCCTTGGAGATACTCTTCAGCTTGTCATAGAAGTCGATGACGATTTCTCCCAATGGCAACATGAAGTGGAGCTCTACACGGTTTCCACTCACATATTCCTGATTGATGAGTTCGCCTCGTTTATCCAGACAGAGTTTCATGATTGGTCCAATATAATTGGTAGCCGTAATGATGGTTGCCCGAATATATGGTTCCTCAATATGGTCTATCAGCGTTGGGTCTGGCAATCCGGAAGGATTGTGAACCTCTTTCACACCGCCCTGCTTGTCGTATACCATATAAGATACGTTAGGTACGGTAGTGATGACATCCATATTAAACTCACGGTCCAGTCTCTCCTGTACGATTTCCATGTGGAGCAATCCGAGGAATCCGCAACGGAAACCGAAGCCCAAAGCCACAGAACTCTCTGGCGAGAAAGTCAATGAAGCATCATTGAGCTGCAGTTTTTCGAGCGATGCTCGCAGATTCTCGTAATCGCTAGGATCGATAGGATAAACACCGGCAAAGACCATAGGTTTCACTTCCTGGAAACCCGCAATCGCCTTGTCGCAAGGACGGGCGATATGAGTAATGGTATCACCCACCTTTACCTCGGTAGCATTCTTGATACCCGAGATGATATAACCTACCTCACCGGTACCCAATTCCTGGCGTGGAATCATATCCATCTTCAATACACCGATTTCATCAGCATCATATTCCATGCCTATTGAAGAACTTCACCTTATCTCCCTTACGGATCACGCCATTCTCTATCTTGAAATAGGCGATGATACCGCGGAAAGAGTTGAATACAGAGTCGAAAATCAAAGCCTGAAGCGGTGCCTTCTCGTCTCCTACCGGAGCAGGAACACGATTAACAACAGCTTCCAGTATATCTTCTACACCCTCACCTCTTACCTGAAGCACGGAGAATATCTTCATGCTTACAACCGATCAGGTCTACAATTTCATCTTCTACCTCTTCAGGCATAGCTGAAGGCATATCTATCTTATTGATTACCGGAATAATCTCCAGGTCGTGTTCGATAGCCATATAGAGGTTTGAAATGGTCTGTGCCTGAACGCCTTGAGTTGCGTCAACAACCAGCAGTGCTCCCTCGCAAGCAGCGATGGAACGGGAAACTTCGTATGAGAAGTCAACATGTCCCGGAGTATCGATAAGATTCAGGATATAGGTCTGTCCATCCTTTGCCTTATATTCCATTTGGATAGCGTGACTCTTGATCGTGATACCACGTTCTCTTTCCAAATCCATATCGTCAAGCATCTGTCCTTCAGTAATCTTGATGGTCTGAGTCTTCTCAGAAGTCGGTCTGCCAAGGTACTTTTACCATGGTCTATATGTGCAATAATGCAGAAATTTCTTATTTTATTTATATTCTCCATATAATTTTCTCTCTTTAGAGTGCAAAGATAGTATTTTTTTCGTATCTTTGCACAAAATATTGAAAATAATAGAGATTTTTAGATAAAATATAGAAAAATCATGAAGAAAAAGTTGATTTACATCGGTATTTTTGCTTCTTTGCTCGTTTCTTGTACAGAAAGTCTGGAGGACAAAGCGGCTCGTGAAGCCAAGGAATATACTGAAAAGTACTGTCCTACTCCATACGTCAACGACGCCAGGACTGACAGTGCTGCATTTGATAAAACCAAGAAGATATATACATACTATATCTCTTTGAGAAACAAGGCAGATAACAAGAAGGCGATTGATGCCAACAAGGATAAACTCCATAAGATTCAGAAGGAAGCCCTGGACAACAACCCTGGCCTGAAGAAATATAAGGAAGAGCATTTCACCTTCCGTTTCGTATATCATTCGGCTAAGAACCCGAAGGAGGTGTTGCTGGATGATACCTTCAAGTATTAGAAAAGACACGGAGTACCAGTAGTAGAAAAGGCACGGATCACTATAGTAATCCGTGCCTAAAATACTCTTAATATCCCATTTCCTGCAAAGCTGTCGCCAACTGGTCTGGACAGCTTGTAGGCTTATTGCCACAAGTGATACCCTTCAGTCGAGCGATGACCTCCTTTGCCTTCATGCCTTTAATCAAAGCACAAACGCCCTTGGTATTGCCATCGCAGCCTCCAATGAACTGGGCATCCTGTACATTTCCATCTTCATCTATACTGATGCAGATGTATTTTGAGCAGGTGCCATGAGTCTGATAAGTTACCTTCTGCAACTTATCCTGTTTGTCTTGCTGCAACATAATGCTTATTCTGCGTCTGCAGGAATTTCTGGCTTCATGTTGGTATATACAGTCTGAACATCGTCAAACTCTTCCAACTTCTCAACCATCTTGTCGATAGTTTCGCGCTCCTCAGGAGTTACATCCTTCAAATCGTTAGGAATGTAAGTGAACTCAGCACCAGTTACCTCGAAACCCTCAGCCTCCAGATGCTTCTGAATTTCGCCGAAGCTTGTAGGAGCACCATAGATTGTGATTTCGTTGTTCTCCTCATCCTCATCAAACTCATCTTCTACGCCGTAGTCGATCAGGTCGAGAATCATCTCGTCCATATCCAGACCTTCCTTCTTCTTGAATGTGAACACAGCCTTGTGGTCGAAGAGGAAAGACAGAGAACCTGTTGTACCCAAGTTTCCGCTGAACTTGTTGAAGATAGAACGAACGTCAGCAACAGTACGTGTAGTGTTGTCTGTCAAAGTATCAACGAAGACAGCACTCCGTGAGGGCCATATCCCTCGTATGTTACTTCCTTGTAATCGCTGGTATCCTTGCCACAAGCGTTCTTGATGGCACGAGCGATGTTATCCTTAGGCATGTTCTCACGCTTACAGTTAGCGATGATAGCACGCAATGATGGGTTGTTCTCTGGTTCTGGACCGCCTGCCTTCACAGCAATAGCAATCTGCTTACCCAACTTAGTAAATGTCTTGGCCATGTGGCCCCATCTTTTCAGCTTTGTAGCTTTACGATATTCAAATGCTCTTCCCATTGGAATAAAATTTTAAATGTTTATCGTTTGTTTATAATATTATCTTAATTCTGCACTGAGCACCTTCTGCATTATCTCAATTCTGCATTGAGCTTGCCTGTAAGGTTGGCTATGAGCTTCTTCATGATAGCATCTATCTGCTTGTCATTCAGAGTCTTCTCCTCATCTTGCAGGATGAAGTTAACGGCATAACTCTTCTTGCCCTCTGGCAAATGCTCACCCTCGTAAACATCGAAGAGAACAACGCTCTTCAGAAGTTTCTTCTCTGTCTGGCGGGCAATCTGCTCAATCTGAGCGAACTCTACATTCTTGTCTACGAGCAATGCAAGGTCGCGGCTCACTGAAGGATACTTGCTGATGTCAGTGTAAGTAAGGTTCACCTTCTTCACTGCCTTCATCAGGTTATCCCAGTGGATATCAGCATAGAATACATCCTGTTCAATATCAAATGCCTTCTTCAACTTCAGGCTCAGGATACCCAGTTCTACCAATACCTTTCCGGCACGGGTCTCGTAACTTACGCCCTTAGAGAAGATGTTATTGTCACTGTGCTTGATAACCACGTTGTTCTGTGGCATACCCACACGGCGGAGAACATTCTCTACCACAGCCTTCAGCTCGTAGATGTTGCTCTGCTCATCAGCATGAGCCCAACTGCCCTCTACGCGCTTACCGGTGATAAAGAGTGACATGTGAGCCTCTTGAGAGTAAGCCTTGATAGGACTCTCCTCGCTCCACTTCTCCTTATTGTATATATAGGTGTTACCCACCTCGAAGAACTTCAGGTTCTGGCTCTTATGGTTGATGTTGCGAACCACGCTCTCCAAACCACCGAACAGCATCGTCTGGCGCATCACACCGAGATCAGCACTCAATGGGTTCATCACCTTCACGGTTGTCTCGTTAGGATACTTGTTGAGGTCGAAGTCGGTATAGTAGCTGGCCTTGCTCAGAGAGTTGTTGAGAATCTCCATGAAGCCCTCGCCTACCAACTGCTCTGCCACGAGGTTCTGGCTGTGATAAGCCTTGTCCTCATCGCCCTGAACAGTCAGGGAGCTCTTCAACTGGGTTGGAATCTCCACATTATTATATCCGTAGATACGGAGAATATCCTCTACCACGTCGCAAGGACGCTGAACGTCTACGCGATAAGCAGGAACCAGGAGGTCGATACCCTCAGCATCCTCCTTCACAATCTTCATCTCGAGAGATGTGGCAATGTTCTTGATGGTCTCAGCACCAATCTCCTTACCGATGAGGCGATGCGCATACTCATAGTTCAGGCGAACAGGGAAATCCTGTATTGGCTCTGGATATACATCCTTGATCTGCATGGAAATCTTACCGCCAGCCAACTGCTTGCAGAGGATGGCAGCCTGCTTCAAAGCATAAATCTGTCCGTTTGGATCTACACCACGCTCAAAACGGTAGCTGGCATCTGTGCTCAAACCATGACGGCGAGCGCTCTTGCGGATCCATGTAGGATGGAAGTAAGCACTCTCAAGACTACATCCTTGGTTGTCTCGTAAGTACCAGAACCCTTACCGCCGAAGATACCGGCGATACACATAGGCTCCTCAGCATTGCAGATGCTCAGGTCGTGCTCACCCAAGGTATGCTCCTCGCCATCGAGAGTAACAAACTTGGTGCCCTCTGGCTGGGTACGAACTACAATCTTATGACGTAACCATGTCTGCATCGAAGCAGTGCAATGGCTGGCCGTATGCCATCATGATGTAGTTGGTGATATCCACGATATTGTTGATAGGGCGCAAGCCGATGATGTTCAGCTTATCTTGCAACCACTTAGGACTTTCCTTCACCTCACAACCTGATGCTTACACAGGCATAACGCTTGCAAGCCTCAGCATTCTGGATTTCAACATCGATAGGAAGATCCTCGTTGTCTACCACAAACTCATCGCAAGATGGGCGATGCAAGCTTGTCTTGTAGCCATTCTGCTTCAACCAGGCATACAGGTCGCGGGCTACACCCCAGTGACCGAGCGCATCAGCACGGTTGGCTGTGATATCAATCTCGATGAGCCAGTCGCTCTCCAGGTGATAATACTCAGCAGCAGGCTGACCTACCGGAGCATCTTCAGGGAGTACGATGATGCCGTCGTGAGAGGTACCTACACCAATCTCATCCTCAGCACAGATCATACCCAAACTCTCTACACCGCGGAGTTTGCTCTTCTTGATGGTAAAACTCTGGTCGCCATCGTAAAGCACGCAGCCCAAATCAGCCACAATAACCTTCTGACCTGCAGCAACGTTAGGAGCACCACAGACAATCTGCTGAGGTTCGTCCTTACCCAAGTCAACGGTTGTAACATGGAGGTGATCACTATTAGGATGCTCCTCGCATGTCAATACTTTACCAACATAGAGACCGTTCAGTCCGCCCTTGACAGACTGAACTTCTTCCAAAGCGCCAACTTCGAGTCCGCAAGAGGTCAACGCGTCCGCAGTCTCCTGTGGTGTCAAATCGAAATCGACGTATTCTTTAAGCCATTTGTATGAAACGTTCATTATAATGATTTTTATTTTATTTCTATTTTGAAAACCCGAAGAAACATCATTCGGACTATGCATGTTCTAAAACTCTGCAAAATACAAAAAAATGCATATAAACAAATAACATTCGCCATTTTGCACTATTTAAAATAAATACATGCAAAATGGCGAATGCCTTGATTTTTATTCGAAAACTTCGTCGATACTGCCAGTTCCTACTTCCTCAAAGTCATCCTGTTCGGCAGCCTTGCGGGAACAAGGATTGTAGTCTTCCGGCAAATCGAACTTGATAGCAGGACTGATACCCAGCGACGGGTCGGCATAAACCTTCTTCATGAATATCGCCCAGATAGGCAAAGCCATGGTAGCGCCCTGACCCATACTCATGGAATCGAAGTGGATATCACGCTCCTCACCACCTACCCAGCAGCCACTTACGAGTTGTGGAGTAAAGCCGATAAACCAACCATCGCTGTTATTATTGGTAGTACCGGTCTTGGCGCCAATCTGCCCTTCCAGGTTATAACGGTAGCGCAGTCTTCCTGCCGTACCATTATCCACAACGCCCATCAGCATGGTAAGCATCTTCATGGCATTATCGGCACTGATCACCTCGTTCATACGTGGCTGGAAGGTAGCAATCGTATTACCTTCATTATCCTCGATACGGCTCACAAACATTGGAGCAGTACGGATGCCGTGGTTGGCAAATACGGTATAAGCGCTCACCATCTCGCTGACACTTACCTCACATGGTCCCAGACAGAGACTCATGGATGCATGGATATCAGGACTGTTGATGCCGAAGTCGCGCAACATCTGTACGAACTGCTGCGGATTGAGCTTACTCATCAGATAAGCACTCACCCAGTTGCTACTCTGTGCCAATCCCCAACTCAGCGGTACCATCTGTCCGGCACGTGAATGGTTGGCATTGCGAGGTGTCCACGGACGACCTGCCACCATATAGGTCTGCTGACGGTTAGGCGCCAGATCGCAAGGCTGGAAGCCGTTAGACATCGCCAGACTGTAAAGGAATGGCTTGATGGTAGAACCCACCTGCCGGCGTCCCAGACTCACCATATCATACATGAAATGAGTATAATCCAATCCACCCACATACGCCTTCACAGCACCCGTTTTAGGATCCATGCTCATAAAACCGCTACGCAGAAAACTCTTGTAATAACGGATAGAATCGAGCGGACTCATCAGCGTATCAATATCACCATGATAGGTAAATACGGTCATTTCCTGCTTCTTGCGGAATGCCGCCTTGATTTCATCCTCAGAATATCCCGCAGCCTTCATCGTACGGTAACGCTCACTCTGGGTGATACTGCGGTTCAGTATACTCTTAATCTGTTTCGGTGTCAGCTTATCGCTGTATGGCGAGCTTGGTTTGCGGGCGATCTCCGCACTGAAGCGAGGCTGCAGATAGCGGGCTACATGCTGATACATAGCCTCTTCCGCATACTGCTGTATACGGCTATCGATAGTTGTAAACACCTTCAGTCCATCACTGTATACATTATATGGCGAACCATCCTTCTTATAGTTCTTGTTGCACCATCCATAGAGCGGATCATTCTCCCACTGGGTAGAATCCACCACAAACTGGGCACGGTTCCAGGATGGATAATCACTGCGCTCCGGACGCTTAGCCATCATATACTGGCGAAGGAACTCACGCAGATAAGTAGCCGAACCATCCTTATGGTCGGTACGGTGGAAATTGAGTGTCAGCGGCTCAGCAGCATACTGGCTATACTCGCTCCGGCTCAGATATCCCGCCTTCACCATCTGCGAAAGAACCACATTTCTGCGCTCCCTCGCTCTCTCCGGATAGCGAACCGGATTGAAGAGCGACGGATTCTTGCACAGTCCGATGAGCGTTGCCGACTCACAGAGGGTCAGACTCTTCGGTTCCTTATTAAAATAGGTATTGGCCGCCGTCTTGATTCCTACAGCATTGTGCAGGAAATCGAAGTAATTGAGATAGAGAGCCAGGATCTCCTCTTTGGTATAATAGCGTTCCAGCTTCACCGCAATCACCCACTCTATCGGCTTCTGCAACAATCGTTCCATCGTACTGCCTGCCTTCTCAGAATAAAGCTGCTTGGCGAGCTGCTGCGTGATGGTACTTCCACCACCCGCATTAGTCTGTCCCAGGATACCACGCTTGACGATGGCACGTCCCAGTGCACGGAAGTCGATACCTGAATGCTCATAGAATCGCTCATCCTCAGTAGCCACCAGTGCCTTTATTAAATAAGGTGACATTTTCTTGTAAGGAATCACGATACGGTTCTCCTTGTTCAGGTTCCACGTACCAAGCACCTTGCCATCGGCAGAGTAAACCTGGGTGGCAAATCTGTTGATAGGATTCTGCAGATCCTCGATGTCGGGCATGTAGCCAATCATTCCAAACCAGATGGCAACAAAGGCAAGAATTACCGTGAGTATTCCGGTGCCGAAAACAGCCCATAAAATATGTATAAATCGCTTTCTCATCACTATTTCTTTAAATATTTGTGCAAAATTACATAAAAGTTTTGACTTATCGCACATAAATCAGATTTTTTATGTAACTTTGGGGGCGATTTTAGAACATTCAATCATATTTCAAATGGAAAAACATAATTTTGTGACCATTGCAGACCTTTCCAAGGAGAAAATCATGTACCTCCTGGAAATGGCGCAAGAGTTCGAAAAGCACCCGAACAGGGAGTTGTTGAAGGGAAAGGTCGTAGCGACCCTTTTCTTCGAGCCATCTACTCGTACCCAACTCAGTTTCCAAACCGCTGCCAACCGTCTTGGTGCCCGTGTCATTGGTTTCTCTGATGCCAAGACATCCAGCACCACCAAGGGTGAGACCCTCAAGGATACCATCCTGATGGTAAGCAACTATGCCGATGTAATCGCCATGCGCCATTTCATCGAGGGAGCAGCCCAGTATGCCAGTGAGGTAGCACCAGTGCCTATCGTAAATGCAGGCGACGGCGCTCACATGCATCCTTCACAGTGCCTGCTCGACCTCTACTCTATCTACAAGACCCAGGGTACCCTGGAGAACTTAAACATCTATCTTGTGGGTGACCTCAAATATGGCCGCACCGTTCACTCACTTATCACAGCTATGCGCCACTTCAATCCTACCTTCCATTTCATCGCACCTAAGGAACTCGCCATGCCAGAAGAGTATAAACTCTACTGCAAGGAGCACAACATCAAATATGTTGAGCACGAGGACTTTAACGAAGATGTGATTGCAGGTGCCGACATCCTCTACATGACCCGTGTACAGAAGGAGCGTTTCAGCGACCTGATGGAGTATGAACGCGTAAAGAACGTGTATATCCTGAAGCGCGACATGCTCTGCAAGGCGAAGGAAAACATGAAGATTATGCATCCGCTGCCACGCGTGAACGAGATTGCTTACGATGTAGATGATGATCCACATGCATACTATATCCAGCAGGCTCAGAACGGTCTCTATGCACGTGAGGCTATCTTCTGCCACTGCCTCGGCATTTCGCTCGATGATGTGAAGAACGATAAGACCATTATTGGGTAGTGTTTAGTGATTATTAATTAGTGATTAATTATTAGTGATTAATTATGGCAAACAATAAAAGTCAATTAGTGGTTGCGGCTATCGAGAACGGTACCGTAATCGACCATATACCAGCCGAAAAGACCTATCAGGTAGTAAATCTGCTCCAGTTGGAGAAGATGGAGACTCCTGTTACTATCGGCTACAACCTGCCAAGCAAGAAGATTGGCAAGAAGGGCATCATCAAGGTTGCCAACAAGTATTTTACCGATGAGGAAATCAACCGACTCTCTGTCGTTGCGCCTAACATCGGACTAAGTATCATCAAAGACTACGAAATCGTAGAGAAGAAGACTGTCAAGACTCCTGATACGCTGAAAGGCATCGTAAAGTGCAACAACCCTAAGTGCATCACCAACAACGAGCCTATGCAGACCCTCTTCCATACCGTAGACAAAGTGCTCGGTATCGTACGTTGCCACTACTGCGACAAAGAGCAGCAATTGGGCAAAGTAGAGCTCTGCAAATAATAAAAACAGGTAGTTTATAACAAAAAGTAAGCAATATCACTCAAAATGTTACGATTTATTTGGTAGTTTGAGAGATATTGCTTATTTTTGCATCCGATTTCATTAAACATCAACCATAAAAAGTAAAGGGAAATGGTAAAAGATCAAGAGATTTTCGACTTAATCGAAAGAGAACATCAGCGCCAGCTGAAGGGTATGGAGCTTATCGCTTCTGAGAATTTCGTGAGTGACGAGGTGATGAACGCTATGGGTTCTTACCTTACTAACAAGTATGCCGAGGGTCTGCCAGGCAAGCGTTATTATGGCGGATGCCAGGTAGTTGACATCGTAGAGAACCTCGCCATCGAGCGTGTAAAGAAGGTGTTCGGTGCTGAGTATGCCAACGTACAGCCTCACTCTGGTGCACAGGCTAACGCTGCTGTTCTGCTTGCCGTATTGAAGCCAGGTGATACCTTCATGGGCTTGAACCTCGACCACGGCGGCCACCTCTCTCATGGTAGCCACGTCAATACATCCGGTATTCTCTACAACCCTATCGGTTACAACCTGAACAAGGAAACAGGCCGTGTAGACTACGACGAGATGGAAAAACTGGCTCTTGAGCACAAACCAAAACTGATTATCGGTGGTGGTAGCGCTTACAGCCGCGAGTGGGATTACGCCCGCATGCGCAAAATTGCCGATGAGGTAGGCGCTCTCCTCATGATTGATATGGCTCACCCTGCAGGTCTGATTGCAGCCGGTCTGCTCGACAACCCATTGAAGTATGCGCACATCGTTACTTCTACTACCCACAAGACCCTTCGTGGTCCTCGTGGCGGTATCATCCTGATGGGCAAAGATTTTGACAATCCATGGGGTTTGACTACCAAGAAGGGCGAGGTTAAGAAGATGAGCATGCTCTTGAATTCTGCCGTATTCCCAGGTCAGCAGGGTGGTCCGCTGGAGCACGTCATCGCTGCCAAGGCGGTAGCCTTCAATGAGAATCTGCAGCCTTCATGGAAGGAGTATGCAGCTCAGGTAAAGAAGAATGCAGCCGTACTCGCAGATGACCTCATCGGTCGCGGATTCGGTATCGTGAGCGGTGGTACAGACAACCATTCTATGCTCGTAGACCTCCGAAGTAAATATCCAGATCTTACAGGTAAAGTTGCTGAGAATGCGCTGGTTGCAGCCGACATCACAGTCAACAAGAACATGGTTCCATTCGACAGCCGTTCTGCCTTCCAGACATCAGGTATCCGCCTGGGTACAGCAGCCATGACCACACGTGGTGCCAAGGAAGACATGATGCACCTCATTGCCGAACTCATCGAGGAGGTTCTGAATGCTCCTGAGGACGAGAAGGTCATTGCCCGCGTTCGCGAAAAGGTGAATGCTACAATGAAGGATTACCCTCTCTTCGCATACTAATCGTTACGGATAAATATAATTACAAACTGCGGGCCTTCCGTCCGCAGTTTTTTGTTTCATTTAATAAATAATCAAAGAAAAGAAAAAATTTATGAAAAAGATGAAAAGCCTACTGCTCATGGCACTTGCATTGCTCCCTACGAGCAAAACTTTAGCACAGACCAACGCCCAAGTTTTCTACGACTTCGGCAGTGACCGCAAGTTTGTTACCCTCACACTCGAAATGTTCAAGCAGGACAAATGGGGTAACACCTATTTCTTTGTAGACCACGACTTCAATTACGACAAGATGGACACCAGCAGTCCAAACGTGGCACAGGGTGGAACCTATACTGAGATTTCACGTGCATTGAACTTCTGGCAGAACAGCCCAATGAAGAACTGGAGCCTCCACGTAGAGTATAACGGTGGTATTACAAAGAACTACCCTATCAACAATGCCTGGCTCTTCGGTGTGGAGTATTTCATGCACGACAAGAGTTTCAAGAACACCTTGACACTCCAGGCACTCTACAAGACTATCCGCAAGACCGACCAGAACGTGCCAATGCAGTTTACTGCTGTTTGGGGATGCAAAGACATCTTTGGATTAAAGGGATTGAACTTTAGCGGTTTCGCAGATTTCTGGTGGGAGAATCACGTAAGTATGCTTGACAAGCACGGAAACGTGAAAGAATTCCTCAAAGACAATGACGGCAACCTCATCAAGGACAATGACGGCAATCTCATGGCCAAAACCACTGCTGAGCACACCGTCTTCACTACAGAGCCACAGCTCTGGTACAATGTAGGTCAGCACTTCGGCTGCGAGAACCTGAGCGTAGGTAGCGAGGTAGAAATCAGCCACAACTTCGGTAGCAATGCCGGCTGGATGGTTCGCCCTTGCCTCGGTGTAAAGTGGGACTTCTAATTACGAATTTCTTAACTGCGGAAAATTTTCAAAATGAATTTTTGAAAATTTTCCGCACTAATTCTTAACCACTTTATTTTCTGTTTTTCAACAACTAACGTTACTCCCTTACTGTCAATCCGCCATCAGAAATTCCTCCGATTCCACCTTTTTTCTTATTGTACTGACGGGTTACGCCGCTCAAGTTAACTCCGCCAACACCCTCGGATGTAGCGTTTACACTTTGGCAGTCAACCTTGGCTTTCACGCTGCCCACACCTTCGTTCTTGATAATCAGACTGCCGCCCTTAAACATTCCCAGACTAACAGAGCCTACGCCCTCATTATCCAGTTTCACACTTCCCATCTCAATCTTAGAGATTTTCACCGAGCCTACGCCTTCGTTATCAATGTTCATATCATCTCCAGCCACATCATCGATATTTACCGAGCCAACACCCTCGTTGGTTATCTCCAGTTTGTTGGCAAGAATCTTCCCAATCTTGACAGCACCTACACCCTCGTTATCGATTTCCAGTCTGTCGCTATTAATCGTCTTGGCACGGAAAGAACCCACACCTTCTCTCGTAATCTTCACCAGGTCAGGACTTGTGATATAAATCTTCAGTCTCTTATTATCACCGTTACATGAAGAAGGCACGTTCAGTCTTCCGTTCAATCCTATCTTCACTTCTCCATCCCGGTATACCACCTTGAGTTTCTCCTTCAGCTTCTTTACAAACTCCTGGTCCTTGATGGCAGAGTAATCCATCTTCACGCTGCATTCATTGCCGTCGTTCTGAGTATAATAAACATCGGCAATCACATCCACGTCGATCGCCTTGAAAGGTTTCTCGGTCAAATCATCCTGCGTAAAGTTGAGACTTCCCTTCATTTCACTGGCAGAAGATCCCATACTGCAAGAACTCAAGCCCATTGGGGCAAAGAATAAAGCGGCAGCCACCGCCCAAATACCAAATTTCTTCATACTCATATCTAATTTTATGTTTCTAAATACATGATAAACCGAATACCGTTCTGTTTCGGAAATCTGATGGTTAGACGTAAGAAGATACATAAAGGTTGCAAGGAAAGCCCAAAAAGATTGCAAAAAGAGCAAAGAACCACCCTCCACCTCGTCACCACAACACATATCCATCATCGTATTCCCAACATTTGTTTTACTGGTTTACTGAACGACCGTAGAGAGTGATAACTTCTTTAACTTCCCTTTAACTTCTTTAACCGCTTAAACTTCTTTAACTCTTTTAACTTCTGAACTTGCCTTAAACTTGAATAATCTAATATGCGAAATTTCAAGTTTTCTACGTTAATATTTGTTTAAAAATCAGTCTTTTTTCGGTATCGTTAACTTCTATTATCTGATAATTGTTTAACACAACATAACACGGGATACCCTACCCCACTCGCTTTTCAAAGATTTCAGCGGTAAGAAAAGAGAAAAAATAGGACCCTAAAAAAATGGCACCTCTTTCGGAACCAAAAACAAACGCTTAAAATATGTAAAAACGGGCTAAATTCTTAAAATATGTTTATAAAAAGCGAAAAACACCCTTCACCACCCTTCACCCGTAACTATTTGACACATAAAACCTTAAATAAAAAGGTGAAGGGTGAAGGTTTGAAAACTCTTTTTTATATATACGCGCGGCAAGGGAAAAAATCCGTTTTTTCATTTTTCTGACTTTCTGGATTTTCCAAAAATCCTAAAAAAAGAATATAATATAAGATTTAAAATATACCCTTCACCCTTCACCTCGTCACCACAACACATATCCATCATCGTATTCCCAACATTTGTTTTTCTGTTTACTGAACTTTCGCATGTGGTTCAAGAACGGGCTAGGAGCTTTTGCCCTTTACCTTTGCTTTACCCTTCGGCCAGCGATTTTCAATTCCATTCGGCCGGTGACCGTTGGTTCAGGGCGTGTGGAGCTTACATGTGAAACTTGAGTGGTTTCTTCGGAGATATTATTTTATCTTTCGGAGATATTTTCGTATTCTTCGGAGATATTCTGCTATCTTTCGGAGTAATTTTCGTGTTATTGATTTCAGAGATAGTTATCATTCGACAAGTGGAACAGCCAATTCGTTACCGCCCACCCCAAGCCAACCTCGTGACCATCAGAGCAAAAGCCAGTAGATTAACTTTATTTAACAAAAAAAACAACTGATTATGAAAAAATTACATTAAATTTGCAACCGTCTAACAGCTCCACTTGTAAGTGTACGCAAGATGATGATAGTCAAACTACCTAAACGATAGTCAAACTACCCAAAAGACAACGAACTGAAGGACAAGAATATAAGTAAATGGTATTAATCTGAAACTGAAAGTACAATTTAAACTTAAATAGATATGAAAGTATTCAATTCTACACTTGCTGCTATCGGTTTGGCAGCATTCGTATTCACATCATGTAGCGACAACACAAGTGATTCTACAGGCGATTCATCTCCAGCTAAGGTAGATGCCACAACCCTCGACCTCACTAACAGTGGGGAGTCTCTGTTATCTAGCGTCATCAATTACAAGAACACGACAGCTAACGCTCGCAAGTTCTTCGGCACAAGAGCTGCTAGTGACGCAAATTTCGTAACAGACCTCAACAAGGACGAAGAGAGCACTATACCTGTGCAGCCTGTTACAGCTACTCAGGCTTTAGGTAACGACAACCTGGAAAACGGCATTTTCTACTTAAAGAAATCTGCTGGCAAGTGTGACTTTACCAAGAACACTATCAAGAATGCAACTATCTTCGTAAATGGAGGTGCAAAATTGATATATTCTGCAAACACTTTCGAAAATGCAAAAATCGTTGTAAAGCAGGGCGGTTCCCTGATTTTCAAGGGCACTGGTTCAATGATCAAGCAGGGAGTTACTGTCTATAACGAACTTGGTTATGTCAAGACTGACGACCCTGCAGCAGACATCGTCATCGAAGGTAATCTGTATTCATCTTGGCGAGGTATTACCAGCGGCCTTGATGAAAATGGCAACGCTGTTGAAAAGAAGGAACTCAAGTCCGGTTTAGGACAGCTTACAGCAGACAAGACAAGTCCTACACAGAAAATCACCTTCAAGGCTGGTTCAAAGGCATGTATCATCGGTTCTATCCGTGGTACAGAAGTAAACGTTGAAGAAGGTGCCAATATATACGCATCAGCTCACGTTTGGAATGCTACTACTGTTAACATCAATGGTAACCTGCAAATCGGCGGTTTCCTGAAGACAGCAGATCTGAACCTCAAGACAAATGGTTATCTGAAGGCTGGCGACAACAGCGCAATCAAGGTTACCAATATATTGACCATGAATGCCGGTTCACAGATTGATGCCGACTACATCAATGTTACCTTGAACGAAAAGGATACCCACAAGAAGGTAACTAAGGTAGGTGAAGCACAGCTCATCCTGAAGGGTGCCTGCAAGATCAACATTGCGGACAAGGGCGTTATCAATGTTAACAAGCTTATCTCTTATAACGATGCAAAAGGCCAAATCAGCCTGGAAAAAGCTGGCGGTTTAGCTATTGTTAAGGCAGACGAGTTCCACAACGATGGTGCAGAAAACATCCAGGCATTCGATACTCCTGCAGAAGGTGCTACCTTCCTGTTCCAGTTCACAAAATGCTTTAATGGCGAGAACCAGATTCCTACAGCAGAGGATCTTGACATCGCAGCATCATACCTCGACTACGACAAGGCTACCACTGGTGATTTGGTTAAGTTGAAGGATGCCGATAACGAGCATTACGGTTATGAGTTAACAGCAACAACAGAAAGTTTGAGCATCAAGCCAAAACTGGATTTGTTCTCTGCAGCTGGAGTTACAGAGAATACCCTCTCTGCAACATCTATCCAGGCTGCTAACGACAAGTTGTATGTTACATACCACACCCAGGGCAATGACAAAAACCATATGGGTGGCGGATTGGAAGTAGCTCATATCGACGGCAAATCACTTATTCTCGACGAAGCAGTAACAGCTCAGGGAGGATTGGATGTAAACTATGGTATGATTGACGGCAGCCGCTTCTATGTTGCTGCAACAACCTACAAAGAAGGTGCATTCTTGGGCTATGTGGAACTGGCAAATGGATTGATGGGTAAGAGCAAACTCGTTACCTACCCTATTGATAAGACAAATCCAAACAATGGCATTGATGCCAATAGTGTAGTCAAGTATAAAGACAACTTCGTTTTGGCAACAAACAAGGGTTATCAGGTTTACAACTCAACATTCACCCTGCGTACTCCACACCTCACAACAAATGACGTGAAGTTCGTTGCTGTTGGCAATGACAAGCTCTATGGCTTGGAGGCAAATGGTACAACAACAGGTACTGTCAACATCTTCGACAACATTAATTTGGAAAATCCTCAGAGCTATACTACAGAAGGTAAAGTGGGTGTTGTTGATGGCAAGAACACCATCGCTGTAGACGGTACAAACCTTTACGTATGCCAGGGTGACGGCGGACTTGTTCGCTACGATGCAAATGGCCATGGTACAGTATTATTCGATGCTCCTGTAGGCGAAAGCAACAAGATTATCGGTCGCGTAAACGGTGTTGCAGTAGATTCAAAATACATCTATGTTGCATGTGGCGGTTACGGTCTCGTTGTATTGGACAAGACCAAGGCTAAGGGTGAGAATGTTGTTGCCCGTCGCCGTGCCTTCTATGATGGCAAGGAGAGCTACAACTCTGCTAACTACGTAACCTTGTATAAGGATTACATCTGTGTAGCTTATGGCCGCAGCCGCGTTCAGATCTTCAAGTTGGTAAATACAAAGTAATCAACTAAATAATTCTGTTCTCCCGCACCTTAACCAACAGGTGTGGGAGAACAAACCTTTAAAGGCTAGAACAATAGCAAAAAGGTGAAAGCTAATTTATACACAAAAACGACAAAAGAAAGATTAACATGAAACATCATTTTACAAAACTTGTTACTTTCTCTTTCGCAGCAATGCTCCTGGCATCTTGTAGCGATTCTATTGACAACCCTTTAGTTCCAAACCCTGGTGAAGTCACAAAAAACATATTAGGTGAAGAAGTGACATCCATCACCGACCCTCAGGAGTTGGCTGGTAGCGTTATCAATTACAAGGCGAAAGCTGCAACAAGAGCTGCAGGCGCAACTACAGCCAACCTAAGCGACGTTTATGAAATGCCTAGCCTGCCTAGCCATGACGGAGCTATCGAAATCAAGAATAACGATGGATGTGTGGGACTGGATGGTTCCAAGACCTACATCATCAAGAAAGGCACAAAAATAAGCAGCGGGCTCAACCTGAAAGGAGCTACCCTGTTTATCGAAGGCGAACTGACCACAAAAAATATATGGGAATGTTACAATGCCACAAAAAAAGGAAAAATCTACATCCTCAAAGGAGGAACATTACATATAGACAACAATAACACTGCACTCTTCCAGAATGCAGGAATTTATTGCTACAATTATGGGGGAACTCTGAAAAAAGAGAGCACCAACATGTATCTGGAAAAAGGTGATGCCTACTTTACTACCGGAAACATTGAAGTAAAAAATGAACTGAAAGTTCAAGGATTGCTTTATGTGGGCGGCGATGCCAACGTAGGTAAACTGGCAACTGAGTCTGATGCCAAAATCAATATTCAAGGCGATTTGCTTGGTACAGAAAACCAGGATATACAGATAGACGGCTGCATCATGAACATCAACGGAAAGGCAAAAGCCAACAAGCTGACCATTCAAGGTTCAGCACCTAAGCTTTATGCTTGCTCCTTTGAAGTTACAGACAAGACAGTCCTCAATTCAAATGGAGCAGAGTTACACGTCAACAATCTGAAGACGGGAGCTATCGACCAATGTGCGGGAAGTACCATCTATCTGGTTAATAACAGCGTTATTGACTGCAAGGGAACTTACAAGAATGACAACAATGGTCACAACCAGGATGACCCTTCCGCCGGAAGCAGAGTAGTTCTTCAAGGAGATAACGCTAATGCCATCTTCAGAGCAGCAGAGGTGAAATACAACGGAAATAATGATGCCGGCAATATTCTTATTGCTCCGGGAACCTACGCATATTTCTCAACCTGCTATATCTTCCGGACTAACGGAATCGGAGGCGTAATCTATATGGACTGCGACAAGTTTACCAACAATGGTAAATCGGCAACTTATACATACGCTCCAGGTCTTTCAGACTGTACGAAGAGGTATGATATGTATAATGATCCTGTTGTCCCAACATCATGTGACGGAACAACACCAGCCCCAAAACCAACTCCAACCCCAGAACCGGGCAAGAAGATTGATGTGATTACGGTTATAGATTATACAAATCATACACACGACATCTCTGCGACATGTATTCAGCCATACAATGACAAACTATACATGTCGTACCACACCAACGAAGAGAACCAGAAAGATCCAAACAAGAAGACTGGCGGTTGTATTGAAGTGTTTAAAACAGAAAACAACCAGACTACTATGTTGCAATATCTGCAGGATAAGAAGGAACTCTACGACTTCAACCACCTAATGGTGGACGGCAAAGATGCAACAAAGTATGTTTATATTGCAGGTCACTCAACCAATGGTGGTATGATGGGTAGAATCGCTTTGGATAGCAACGGACTTCTCAACACAGAAGTTACGGACATCGACGAGACTACTACGTTAAATCCTCTCACCATCGTAGATTGGGAACATGAAGGTTTGGAAAAATCTGACGAGAACTGCATCGTAAGAGACGGAAACAAACTGATGGTGGCATCTACCAGAGGATACGGAGTATATGATGCAAACACGCTGGATTTAATCGGCAAGAAAGAAACGCCAGGCAAGGCTAAGCACATCGCACTGAACAACCAGTATATTGTTACACTTCACTACAACAACGAAGTAGAAAGTGACGATGAGGCTGTCAGTGGTACACTACAGGTCTTCCCATTAGGTGCCGACATTCTTACAGCAACACCAGCAAAGACCATCAACGTAAGCAGCATTGCTCCTAACGACGGTAAGAACACTATAGCTATCGATGGTAACCACATCTACGTTTGCCGAAGTGCCAAGGGATTGTCTTGCTACGATCTTACCACAGGCGAAGAAGTGTGGAACTGGGGAGCTCCGCTCACTGCTAATACCAAGGTTCCACAGGGATATGCAAATGGTGTAACATACGATGCCAATTACATCTACCTGGCTTGCGGAAGTTATGGACTGGTAGTTCTTGACAAGAACAAAATGGAAAACGGCAAACCTGTAAAGGTTGTCAAGAAGAGAGCAGAAGCAGGAATGTCTGCCAACTATGTCACACTGGATGGAGGTTATATCTATGTGGCATATGGTAAGAGCCGACTCCGTGTCATGAAGCTCATTGATGGTGCCGCATCTGGAAATGATACCAATTATGGCACAAAGTAAGTGATTTATCAAATATAAGAAAATCGAGATGAATGCAGCTGCAACAGCTCGCAGCTGCATTCATCGTGTTTAATAACTCATTATGAAGCGGAAAATAATACTATACTCAACTACAGCTCTGCTACTTCTCATGGCAGCACCAAGCGCTATGGCTCAGACGAAAGGCAAAAAGCCGAAAAGTTTCAGCCCTAAGATGCTCGTATATGAGAATCTGAAGAACGATAACGTACTGAGACACTTTAAACAGCGCTTCGCACAACTTGACACTCTCATCAAAAACCCTATATGGGTGAAAGCACCAGTCATAGAACTGGGACTCAATAAACAGCATCACGCTGATATCAATAAGACCGACTCTCTGTTCTGGTCGAAAACTGCACATGAGCACCTAGCGCTCAACAGACACAACGGTCTGGAAGTGACCGGACAGGTTTATGCCCGGCCAGACGCCTACTTTGACTCAGAAAACGACGACGTCGAACAGGTATCAAAATATAAGATGAAAGTTCAAGCCGAACTGGGTTGGAACATCATCAACTCGAAGTTCTACCAAGGCAAGGAGAAAAGAACTAAGATTGCTCTTGCCAATGAACTCGACCGCTTGCAAATAAAAAAGCGCCAAACTGCAGACATCTATGAAAAGGCAGCCGATGAGCTGACCGAACAATATAATTTCTATATCGGTACTGTCATAGCACACAGACTGGACAACCTCGACATCATGAACGAAGCGTACCAGTTTATGCTGGAAAAAGACCGAATCAGCAACGACAAGATGCTGAAAGTAATGAACGATAAGCTGGAGGCTGAATATGACATCTCCGTGCTCTGCACAGACAGAGATATCAGTAACAAGCCTATCTACCGCATCAAACCAACCAAGATTGTGGTAGACACCACAGCCCTCTGGAACCATCTGAACCAGGAAAGTCTGGATGCACGAATCATGATGGTGAAAGAACAGATTGCTGACAACGACAGCAAGCTGACCAACTATTTAAGCACTACCCGACTCACACCATTCGCAAGATGGTCGAGTTACTGGCAGAGCAACAACAAGATTTCGAACAATGCCGACGTGGGCGTGAGATTCACCATTCCTATCTGGAACGAAACGCCACGCAAACGACAGGCACTGGAGACCCAGAAGGAAATCATACGCAGCAGCCGCGGTACCGATGTGAAGGAAATAAAACAATCGGTAGGCATCCTGCTCAAGAAGATAGACAACCTGAACAAGGCTATAGCCACCGAGGCTTTCCATATAGACCAGACCGGCAAATATATAGAAATGCGACGGTTTGCCTACCAGAACCAGAAGCAGGGATACAACTATCTGATGCGTATGGACGAATATACAGGACTCCTGGAAAGTATGGAGCGCATGTACAAACTGATGCAGAACCGCGCACTCGCTATCATCAATATCGAGAAAGCCGTGAGCATCTATGACAACAACAACATCTTCAAAGAAATAGAACTTTGAATGTAAGGAAACCAGAATATGAATGAATTCCAATATAATGGCACGCCACAAGAACAGGCGATGGCAGACTTGCTGAAGACGCAGAGTCACCGCCTTGCCAGACAGCAGATCGTCTTTGCCCTGATCTTCCTGCTGGTTATCGTGCTTGCCGCCTACTATATTGTCACTCGTATGATATGGGCAACCTTCGACGGTTATATAACCCTCGATGAAAACCGTATCAGTGCCGTTGACGACATCTATATCCTTAAGGTGAACAAAGAAATGGGTGAAGTGGTGCATAAGGGAGATACGCTCTACTCTTATGTACTGCTAGGTAATATTGTGAACCAATACGACCCGAACATCCTGCCTTCAGCCGTAAAGGAGACTCACGACATGGAGGTACAGGCTAAACTCGCCCAGCAGGAGATTCCGGTGCTGCGTACCCGACTTGCCGAACTGAGAAAACAGAAAGCATCTGAAAGTTCGGACATCTACTACGGCCTTACCGACAACACCAAGCGAAATGCACTGGATGCCGAGATTGCCGAGGTAGAAGAGGAATTGAGAAAGCAGGCTAAGAAGGTGGAAATCTACGCACAGGCAAAGAACACCACCTATAACTTCATGAGCCGCAGAGGAGCCGGCAGAGCAAATGCTGCCATGCCTTACTCCAACACAAGCATCTACAACCCGGGACTGATACACTACTGCTGTGCACCAGCCGATACCTACATCTCAAGAATCAATGTGAACGACAAAACCCTGGTGTTCAAAAGCGAGGAGGTGATGGTTATCCAGCATACCGACTATGCAGACTGCCATCTGGGCGTAATCGCATACGTACCAAACGACATGGTGAAGTATATGGAAAGCCCTGACGATGCAGACATCATCATCAACAAAGACCTGGAACTGAAGGCTAAGTTGCAGATGGTAGGTCTGAGAGTAGAGGAAATACCAAAGCATCTGCAGAGTAACTTCTCGCATGATGCCAACGCAGTGGTTGCCGTATTCACCCTGAACCCTAACCAGAGAGTTCCGGCATGGGTAATGAGCAACAGACTGCCGGTAAGAATAAGAGTGAACAAGATTGGTGCCATGCTCGATCCGAAGCCACTACCGATGTACACCGTCCCAGTGGGCAAGAACGAAAACGTGAAGCGAAGCAACAGGTTTTCGAGCGACACCAATAATCATCAAGAACAAAAGAAATAAAGAATGATTGGACTTAGAAGAAACAAACGTGGAGATATGGTGCTCACCATCGATAGCTATATAGATATCGACTCGACACCGGACATCCAGCCCGACTACTTCGATTGTATTTACATCAATACGAAGAGTGAGCATGCGTTCCATGATATACTGTTTGGAGCCAGTCCAATCTTATCGTGGAAATGTAGCTACAAACCGATATTCGTCAATACGACGGTATCGGGAAAGGAACAGATCATCGACTATATCGTCGATGCCTATGTGAGCGACATGAACAATGAAAAGGTATACGAGATTATTGACAGAATCAAGATGGCAAGACAGAAGTTTGGTGTAAAAAGCGAAACAAGCCATCCTACACAGCCTAACCAGCTCTTTGCCAATATTCTGAGATACCTGCTCTCAAGAGACCAGCGAATCATGGGACACCGACTGCTGGAGAAATCGTCTTTGGGATATATCAACCCAATCTTCGAGCACTATCACAGTATGGGTCTCTTCCATCTCAACGAGATGTTCATGTTCATCGACACTATGGTGGAGTTCGGATCACTGCGCATTCACCGCTTCCTGCTCAAGGAGCACCTCTGTCCAAAGTGCAACCACTCTCACCTGCTCTATACGGAGTGCTGTCCGAAGTGCGGAAGTTCGAACCTGAAGATTCAGAACATCATCCACCACTTCAGCTGCGCCAACGTATCGCCGGAAAGCAGCTACAATGTGGGCGGTATGCTCATCTGTCCGAAGTGTCACAAGAAACTGCGCCACATCGGTGTTGACTATGACAGACCAGCCGTGGTATATACCTGCAACGACTGCGAGAACTCGTTTACCTCGCCTATCACCAAGGCAACCTGCTGCTACTGCCAGAGCACCTTTCCGGTAAATACCCTGGTGCCACGAGACATTGAGGACTACGAGATAACGGAAGAAGGTATCAGAACGCTGACCAGCGGCAACATCATGTTCAACAACATGGTGAACATCTATGATAACTTCATGGAATATTATCTGCTGATGAACCGACTGCGACGCCAACTGATGGAAACCTACCGCAAGGATGAACTCTCGGTCATGGTAGGCAAGATATGGATTATAGATGAAAACAAGGATTCCGTAAAGATAAAGGAAAGCATACAGGGCAAGCTCTGTAGAATCTTCTCCAATCACAAGGTGTCTTACAACAACAATATCTTCTACGTATCCTCTACCCTCTATGAGCAGGAAGAAACGGTGGAAGAAGCCCAGCAGAAACTGAGCAAGGAGATGTCGATAGCCATCAGAAAGGTGGCCAACTCGATAGAACCGGACGAGATTATCTGCAGCATGCTGGAAACCAAGGCGAAGACCATCGCCAGCAACTATGACGAGTTCTTCAACAAACTGCAATATGTGGATATGACTCCAGACGACTACTGCCGCTACTCAGAGGAACCTCTGATGAAGGAAGAAGAGAAAGAGGTGAAACCGCAGGAAGAGCTGCTTGATACGGAGCCGAAGGAAGATGAAAACGACAAGATACAGAAGCGCATCGTACTCTACAAGAAACTCGTTTCCATCCTTGTCACCATCGCAGGTATACTCATAATCATGGCCCTCTTGGCGCTCACCGTGCTGAGATAAGCCATCAAGAAGAAAGGGAAAAGCGTATGTTTAGCATAGCAGAACATCTGAACGATTTCTTCGACTGGATCAGCACGCTATCGTTTAGCAGTATCGTGAATACCTACTGGTTCCTCTTCTTCTTCGAGATGCCAAGATATTATATCCTGGAATATCTCGTAATCGGAAACCGACTGATGAAGAGAAACCAGTTAGATAAAGAGAAAGAATATGCCAAGTTCTTCCTGTACCGCGAGAATCCGCTTATCAGCATCCTCGTACCGGGAAAGAACGAAGGCAAACATATATTCAAAATGGTGAACTCGCTGGCTGAGCAAACCTACCGCAACTACGAAATCATCGTGGTAGACGATGGTAGCGACGACGACACCAAACTGATTTGCAGCGACCTCTACCGAGCCGGGTATATCACCCACTACCTGAGGTTGGATACAAGAGGCGGTAAAGCTGCCGCCAGCAACTATGGAGCCCAGATGGCAAGAGGCAAATACATCGTATGTCTGGATGCCGACTCTTCGCTCGACCGTGATGCACTGGAGAAGATTCTACTCCCCTTCTACATCGACGGAATGGTAAAGGGCGTAGGAGGATGTGTGAAAGTGCGCAACTACAAGGAGACCATCTGCTCATCGCTGCAGGCTTTCGAATACCTGAAGCGAATACAGGTGGGACGTATCGTAACCAGCGAACTGGGTATCTACCACATCATCTCGGGAGCATTCGGAGCCTTCGAAAGAAAGACGCTGAAGGAAGTGGGATATTGGGACATAGGACCGGGACTGGACGGTGACCTGACACAGAAGATCCGCAAAGCCGGATATAAAGTAAAATTTGCCGAAGATGCCATCTGTATGACCAATGTTCCTACCAAATGGTACAAGCTGTATCATCAGCGCATCAGATGGTCGCGCTCGCTCGTGAGATTCCGTCTACGCAAGCATGCCGACATTCTGTTGCCTACCAAGAACTGGAGTATCCTTAACTGGTTATCCAATATGGAGAGTGTAGTTTTCGACTGCTTCCTCAATTTCCTGTGGTTGTGGTATATCATCAAGCTCGCCATCACGTTTAACACGCACATCATCGAGGTGCTGGCGCTGGGCTACTTTATCAGAGTATGCTTCTCGCAGCTTGCCTTCCTCCTGGTGCTGATGGTTTCAGAAAGAAAGAAAGACGTGTGGTTCCTTTACAGATATCTGCCACTGATGTCGCCTTATACAGGTTATTTCCTGCGTATCGCCCGTCTGTCGGCTCATCTGCAAGAGCTTTTCTTCCGCCGTTCATACAAGGACGCCTGGAACCCTGAGAAGACTTCACGCTATGCTCAGCTCGAAGGAATCTAAAAGATCCGAGTTACTTGCTGTAACGTACATACAGCAGGGAGCTCCCAATAAAAGAAATAACATTATAAAACATAAACAATATAGTATATGATAAACAAGTCTTTTGAGTTTAAGATTGGAGTAATAGGATTAGGGTATGTAGGTACTCCACTGGCATGCTTATTCTCAAAGAAATACGATACATGGGGTTATGACATCAAAGCTGAGAAGGTAGCCAAGTTAGCCAAAAGCACGATGAAAGACAACAGACCTGTATCCAAAGCTTTGGAACAGGGACTGAAACTGACCAGCAATATTGATGACCTGAAGAAGTGTAACGTGTATATCATCGCTGTACCGACACCGGTGAACAAATCGAACAAACCAGACATCAGCTGCGTGCGCAATGCAACTGCTGAGGTTGGCAAGATTCTGAAAGAAGGTGATATCGTAGTCTACGAGAGTACCGTTTACCCAGGTCTGACAGAAGAGGTCTGCGCTCCATTACTGGCATCTACATCAGGATTGAAGTTGAACCAGAGTTTCTTTGTAGGCTTCTCGCCAGAGCGCATCAACCCGGGCGATACTGTTCATACCATAGAGAACATCGTGAAGGTTACCAGCGGTTCTACACCCGAAGCAGCAGCTATCATCGACAGCCTCTATGCTTCAGTACTTACCCATGGCACCTACAGGGCGAAGAGTATCAAAATAGCAGAGGCATGTAAACTGATGGAGAACTGCCAGAGAGACGTGCAGATAGCCTTCTTCAATGAGATGGAAAAGATTTTCGACAAGATGAACATCAACATTGAAGACGTAACGGCGGCAGCTAGCACAAAATGGAACTTCGTGCCAGCTACTCCAGGACTCGTTGGCGGCCACTGCATCGCGGTAGACCCATACTACCTGATTAACAAGGCACAGGAGGTTGACGTGGTACCATCGCTGCTCTCTACAGCCCGCGAGGTTAACGAGCAGATGGCGGTATGGATGGCAGGAAAGATAAAGAATGCATCTGAAAGCAGAAAGTTCAAGGCTCCGGAGACTAACGTGCTGATTCTCGGCTTCTCGTTCAAGCCAGACAGCGATGATATCAGAAACACAAAAGTAGCCGATCTCTATATCAACCTGGTAGGAGCAGGTTACAAAACCACACTCTACGATCCATTGGTAGATGTAAAGGAAGTAAAAGAAGAATATAACATCAAGGTGACAGATGATCCTAAAGTTCTGGAAAAAGAGTATCAGATTGTGGTAATCGGTACTCATCACAAGATGTTCGACAATATCAATATGAACAATCTAATCACTGATAAAGGTTTCATATGCGACATCTATGGCATTCACAAGCCAAGAAACTAGATCTTCAAGATCGGAAAGAACCTATATAATAAACCAGTGAAAGATGGAAAAGAACAAAGTGCTAATCGTCGATGATATTTCAGAAAATATTGAAACTATCTCTGAAATGATAAAGGACTTTGACATCGACGTGAAAACTGCAAATGGCGGAAAAGAAGCCATTGAACTGATTGACTCATTCAAGCCGGACGTGATACTGCTCGACTTGATGATGCCACATGTAAATGGGTGGGACGTAATAGACCATGTACGCTCTAAATACTCGAAAAGTGAAATGGTCATCATCGTGGTTTCCCTGTTAAGCAACAAGGATAATGTGGATGAATGCTACGAGCTTGGAGTAAACGACTACATTACAAAGCCTATCATCAAAGCCCGTCTCACCAGTTCGCTAGACGCTCATCTAAGTAATCTTGCAAGAGGCTAAAGTGCCTCTTGCAAGATTGCTTCTGCATGAGCTATGCGATCACTAGTAGGAGGATCTATGCCTTCCAACGGGTAGGCAATACCTAGTTTCTCATACTTGTAGATACCCATCGTATGATAAGGTAAGACATCTATATGCTCAATATTAGAGAGTGTTGAGAGGAAATCACGCAGCTGATAGAGGTATTCATCCTTGTCGGTAATACCTGGAATCAGGACATGACGAATCCATACCGGTTTGTGTATCTCGCTTAAATATCGTGCACAATCCAGTATGTTTACATTAGAATGGCGGGTGAGTTTACGATGCTCTTCATCGTTGATATGCTTGATATCAAGAAGAACAGTATCAGTGACGGTCATCAGACGCTCGAATTTATCGAAGAAAGCACCCTCTTTCCTAAATGGTTGCGCTGATGTATCAAGACAAGTGTTGATGCCACGCTGATGGGCTTTCTCGAAAAGTTCGATGAGAAAGTCTATCTGCATCAGGGCTTCTCCACCACTTACGGTAATACCGCCCTTGTCACCCCAATAACTCTTGAATCGCTCTGCCTTATCCAGCAGGTCATCGGCACTCCATTCCTCTCCCACTCCCATCTTCCATGAATCCGGATTATGGCAGAACTGGCAGCGCATCGGACAACCCTGCAGGAAAATCAAAAATCTGATGCCTGGTCCATCTACTGAACCAAAGCTCTCTATGCTGTGTACAAATCCTTTATGCATAACAATTAAGCTAAAAATGCCCGCTAAATATCCTCGGAAAGAAAATCTAGCGGGCAATATTTATTCTTCTAATTGATTAGAGTCTCTCGTGAGCCTGACGAGCGATTACGTCGAGCTGCTGCTCACGTGTCAAGTCGATGAACTTAACAGCGTAACCACTCACACGGATAGTAAAGTTCTGGTACTCTTCCTTCTCTGGGTGCTCCATCGCATCCTTGAGCTTGTCGATACCGAATACGTTCACGTTCAGGTGGTGAGAACCCTGGTTGAAGTAACCATCCAATACACCTACCAATGTCTGGGCACGCTCCTCATCGTTGTGACCGAGAGCACCAGGGCTGATGGTCTGAGTATTAGAGATACCATCGAGAGCATACTCGTATGGCAACTTAGCTACTGAGTTCAATGAAGCCAAAAGACCGTTCTTCTCTGCACCGTAAGATGGGTTAGCACCTGGAGCCAATGGAGCACCAGCTGGACGACCATCAGGCATGTTGCTGGTGTACTTACCGTATACTACATTTGATGTGATAGTCAGGATAGATGTAGTAGGCTCAGAATTGCGGTATGTATGATGCTTCTTGATCATGTTCATGAAGGTCTTGAGCAACCATACTGCAATCTCATCAGCACGCTCATCATCGTTACCGTAACGTGGGAAGTCGCCCTCGGTCTTGAAGCTGAGAGGGAAACCGGTCTCATCACGAATGATGTTTACCTTGGCATACTTGATAGCTGAGATAGAGTCAACCACGTGGCTGAAACCAGCGATACCTGTAGCGAAAGTACGACGAACATCTGTATCGATGAGCGCCAACTCTGCTGCCTCGTAGAAGTACTTATCGTGCATGTAGTGGATGAGGTTCAATGTCTTCACATAAACGCCAGCCAACCAGTCCATCATATCCATGAAACGTGGCATGAACTCCTCGTATGTCAATACATCACCCTCAACGGCGCGATACTTAGGACCACACTGCTCGCGTGTCTTTGAATCAACACCGCCAGATACAGCGTAGGTCAAGCACTTAGCCAAGTTGGCACGTGCACCGAAGAACTGCATCTCCTTACCTGTCTGTGTAGCAGATACACAGCAGCAGATGCTATAGTCGTCACCCCAAACTGGGCGCATTACGTCATCGTTCTCATACTGGATAGAGCTTGTCTTTACAGAGATGAGAGAAGCGTAGTGCTTGAATGCCTTTGGTAAGCGAGAGCTATAGAGTACAGTCAAGTTTGGCTCTGGTGAAGGACCCATGTTCTCCAATGTGTGGAGGAAACGGAAGTCGTTCTTGGTAACCATTGAGCGGCCATCCTGACCCATACCAGCTACTTCGAGAGTAGCCCAAACTGGGTCGCCGGTGAAGAGTTCGTTGTAAGAAGGGATACGGGCGAACTTAACCATACGGAACTTCATGACCAAGTGGTCGATGAGCTCCTGAGCCTCATCCTCGGTAAGAGTACCCTCGTTCAAGTCGCGCTGGATATAGATGTCGAGGAATGTAGAGATACGGCCTACAGACATCGCAGCACCATTCTGAGTCTTCACAGCTCCGAGGTAACCGAAGTACAACCACTGAACAGCCTCGCGAGCGTTCTTGGCAGGCTGAGAGATGTCGTAACCATACAACTGAGCCATCTCCTTCAAGCCCTTGAGAGCCTTGATCTGCATAGAAACCTCTTCACGAAGACGGATAACGTCGTCAATCATCTCACGGTCGCCCATGTTAGCGAGGTCGTTCTTCTTCTCCTCGATGAGAAAGTCGATACCATAAAGAGCCACACGACGGTAGTCACCCACGATACGGCCGCGACCGTATGTATCAGGAAGACCGGTAAGAATGTGGTTATGGCGAACGAGTTTCATCTCTGGAGTATAAGCATCGAATACGCCATCATTATGAGTTTTGCAATACTTGTGGAAGATTTCGTGGAGCTTCTCTGATGGCTGATAGCCATATGTTGTACAAGCCTGCTCCGCCATCTTGATACCACCGTAAGGCATGAAGGCACGCTTCAAAGGCTTATCTGTCTGAAGACCTACCACTTTCTCCAAATCCTTTGTACCTTCACCGATATAAGCAGCACCATAAGCTGTCAATCCTGAAACGATTTCTGTTTCCATATCAAGCACACCACCCTTGGCGCGCTCCTCCTTCTGGAGTTCCTTCAACATACCCCAAAGGGTGTTAGTTGCCTGAGTTGGTTCTGCAAGGAACGACTCATCGCCGTCATAACAAGTGTAGTTGTTCTGAATGAAATCACGAAGATTCACTTCACTCTGCCACATGTTTCCTTTGAAACCTCTCCATTCTGTTTTCATCATTTTGATACCTTTTTTTATAAAGTTAATAATTATATATTTTGCACACACTATCTATTTTGAGTTGGTTTTACACCTATTTATATATAGTAAAATTAAAAAGCCCGAACACGTTTGTGCCCGGGTTTTTAAGCACCTTTATTTGAAGGTGCGTATATGATGATGTTATCGTTCTTTCCAACAGCATCTGTTTTTCCTATATATCCTAAGTTAATTCCCACTTTTAATTTCATGTCTTTTAAATTCATTATTTGTAATTGTCTTGCAACAGTTTTGCAATGCAGGTGCAAAGTTACGACAATAAAATGAGAAAAGAGAAGAAAACCGAAACTTTCTTCTCTTATCTATGAAAAATCATCATTTATGAGTATCATTCTACTGATTCTCAAAAAAGTGATTGAGATTTTCGATGAATAATCCGAAACACTTGTCATGAATCTGACGTGTCATGGTAACAGGGTTCTCCGCATTCAGGATGGTACCGCTCATTGCCACACCGATGCCCAATTCTGCAAGCGGATCTATATCGTCTGGAGTCAAACCTCCGATGGCTACCATAGGCAGAGAGATTTTATTCTCCCTCATCTGCTCAATAATCTGGCGATAACCTTCTATACCCAACACCGGAGAGAGTTTCTCCTTGGTAGTAGTATAGCGGAACGGACCACAACCGATATAGTCAGCCCCCTGTTCATGCAAACGGCGAATATCATCAAAAGTATTGGCTGTGCCTCCGATAATGAATTCATCACCCAGGAACTTACGGGCCTCATCAACCGGCATATCATTCTTCCCAAGATGTACACCATCTATCTGTAACTTCTTCACCAGTTCTACACGGTCGTCGAGGATAAAAGTTGCACCGGCACCCTCGCAAGCCAACTTTAACTTACGGGCTATAGGCTCAACCTCTTCATCGGTAGCACCTTTCATGCGAAGCTGAATCCAATCACATCCTCCGATAAGTGCTAGATAGGCTCCTTCGAGATAAGAGAAGCGTTCGTTCTGATGCGTGATAAACTGAAAGCTCGTCTGAAAATGAGCTAATGCTAAAGACTTGTTCATACGTACTATAAAATATAAATTCGCTTGCAAAGGTACTACATTCACACGACAAAATCCTACAATTTACCTTTTTTAAACTTCGTCATTTGAAAATGGGGAAAGTCTTCCTTTTTTTATTTTGTTTTTTTATACTTTCTTATTTTAATATATGAATACTTTTCTGTACCTTTGCACCATAAAACTATTTATTTTATGTTAACAGATATTGAAATAGCTAAATCGGTAAAATTGCGCCCTATCAATGAAGTGGCAGCAGAACTTGGAATTCACGAAGACCAAGTGGAAAACTACGGCCGTTACATCGCTAAGATTACTACGGCCAGAATTGACAGAAACAAGTTTAAGAACCATCACCTCATCCTCGTTACCGCTATCAGTCCTACCAAGGCTGGTAATGGCAAGACCACCGTATCCGTGGGTCTCGCCCTGGGTATGCAGAAGATTGGCAAGAAGGCTGTAGTGGCTCTTCGCGAACCATCTCTGGGGCCTTGCTTCGGCATGAAGGGTGGTGCTGCAGGTGGCGGTTATGCCCAGGTTTTGCCTATGGATAAGATTAATCTCCATTTCACTGGCGATTTCCATGCCATCACAGAGGCCAACAACATGATCTCTGCCCTTCTGGACAATTACCGTTTCCAGCACGAAGCAGAGGGTTTCAAACTCAAGAAGATTCTTTGGCGTCGCGTCATGGATGTGAACGATAGAGGCTTGCGCCGCATCATCACCGGTATAGGAGATAAGAACGGCATCGAGACAGAATCTGGTTTCGATATTACGCCAGCTTCTGAGATTATGGCTATCATGTGTTTCGCAACAAGCATCGATGATCTTCGTCGCCGTATCGATAATATTCTCCTGGGCATCACCGAGGATGACAAGCCATTTACCGTAAAGGATATGGGTGTAGGTGGCAGTATCGTAGCTCTTCTTCTCGATGCTTTGAAGCCAAATCTGGTTCAGACAACAGAGGGTACACCGGCATTTGTTCATTGCGGTCCTTTTGCCAACATTGCTCATGGCTGCAATTCCGTCATGGCTACTGCTGCTGCTCTTGAGTATGGCGACTATGCTATTACAGAGGCAGGATTCGGTGCAGATCTCGGTGCAGAGAAGTTCTATGACATCAAATGCCGCAAGACAGGTTTGCAACCAGACCTCACTGTTCTCGTTGTTACCCTCCAGGCGTTGAAGATGCATGGTGGTGTAGCTCTGGAAGATATCAAGAAGCCAAATATCGCAGGTATGGAAGCCGGTTACTGGAACCTCGACAAGCACGTAAAGAACCTGCAGAGCTTTGGTCAGACTGTAGTGATTGCATTCAACAAGTTTGCAACCGATACAGATGAAGAAATTGAAGTATTGCGCAAGCATTGCGAGGAGATGGGTTGCGGTTTCGCCGTAAACAGCGCCTTTGCCGAAGGCGGAAACGGTGCCATTGAACTTGCCAACCTCGTAGTGAAGACCATTGATGAGCGTCCATCAGCCCCTCTCTATTTTGCTTACGATGATAACGATAGCGTTGAGGAGAAGATAGAAAAGGTTGCATTCAATCTTTACGGAGCAGGCAGCGTAACATTGAGCGATTCTGCCAAGGCGATGATTGAAGAGATCAAGAAACTGGGTGCTGAAAAGTTCCCTATCTGTATTGCCAAGACTCAGTACAGTTTCTCTACCGATGCCAAGGCATACGGTCCTACAGAAGGTTTCGAACTCCACGTTCGCGACATCACCGTAAATATGGGTGCCGAGATGATTGTAGTCATCGCTGGTCCTATCATGCGTATGCCGGGCTTACCAAAGAGCCCACAGGCTGAGCGCATTGATGTAGTAAACGGTGAGATTACTGGTCTTTCTTAAACACTACAGATTTCACAGATTCTTATAAAAAAGCCCAGGGCGTGATGTCCTGGGCTTTTTCATTTATCTCATACTGAATTCACAACCACAATATAACTGATTATAGAATTCATTGATTCTCAAGAGTTCACCTCGGCGATTCTGCAAACCGCCCTTCCGCCAATTCATATCCCACCATTCTACATCAGGATAAGCCTTAACGGCAAGATGACCGGCAGTATCTATCTGCCTGATATTCTTCCAGCGCGAAGATGCCAACGTGGTAGTGAGAAGGTGAAATCCATGCTCCTGCGCATACTTGGCTGCATGAGAGAGGCGGAACTGAAAGCAGACAGAACAACGGCTGCCACGCTCGGGCTCATCCTCTAAACCCTTAATAACAGAAAGCCACTCATGATGATCATACTCATCCTCTACATAAGGTACATTCTGGGCTTCCAGAAATCGTTTCAGTTCATGTTTACGAACATCATACTCCTGCTGAGGATAGATATTACTGTTACTGAAATATACAGTAGGCTTCATACCATTACGAAGCATACATTCTACGATAGCCGCCGAACAAGGTGCACAACAGGCATGCAACAAGACAGCCTGACCTTCAACCTTGCTTCCATCCGGGAGAGTAAGTTTTACGTATTTATATTGTTCTTCTACAGGAATCTTCATTATTATCAATATTAAATATAAAATTTAAAATGTGAACAGCTACTTCTGATGTGAAGTATTTTCGCCTTGTTTCAAAAAACAAATGGAGTACAATCTCACGACACCCCCCATTTGCCCAAATATATGCGAAAACTAGTGCAAAGGTACAACATTTATTCGAACCACCAAATTTTTAACACGTTTTTTTCATCACAATGGTTCAAGCGGCTAATATTTAACTATATGTTAACACTTAAACACCAGTTTCGTTATCTTTAAGAACTATAAATCACGTTTCAGCGTGATAACTGTCAGTTCAGGCCATGCGCCTAGGCGGAAAGGGAAAGAACCACCAATACCCGATGATACATAGAGCATCTGCTCACCAATCCGGTAAGCTCCGCCCCACTCTTTGAAAGCCATGCGGGCAGGCGTCCATTTACCAATTTTCAATTGTCCGGCATGCGTATGTCCCGCCAGAGTAAGTTGTATCTTCTTACCAACTACTTCTCTGCGCCAATGATGAGGATCATGACTCAAGAGGATTTTAAACATATCTGGATTCAACCCCTTCATCGCTTTCTTCAGATTACTGCGATTGGTAAAAGGAGGCTGACCGGGATTCTCTACGCCTATTACAGCGATAGATGCCATACCATGACTCACCACATGATGTTCGTTCATCAGCTGATGCCACCCCAAACTTTCCTGATAACCATAAAGCATACGGCGGTTTCTCTTCAAAGCGCCAATAGAATGATTGTTGCCATATTCACAATAATCATGATTTCCCCAGATAGAATAGATGCCATCTGACGCATGAAGCTGCCCCAGCGTATCCAGATAAGGCTCCACTTCGCTGGCTTGGTTATTGACCAGATCGCCCGTAAAGAGAATCATATCGGGTTCTTCATTGTTGGTCGCATCCACCACCTTCTGCACGAAATCATTGCCGGGAGGAAACGAACCGAGATGAAAGTCGGTAATCTGTACCAGACGGTAACCATCAAAATAAGGTGGCAAATCGGGCGAGGTAAAGGTAATATGTTTCAGTTCTAACCGCTTCCAACCCTCTATAAAGCCGAAGGCAAACCACCCCATTACACCCAAAGCTGGAATCAGAGCAAAAAACCAAGGAAGAAATGCATTGAACAGGATGAAGACAACCTTAGGGAATGCCGAGAAAAGTATGGTAGTAAAGAGTACACGGACTGACAACTTATGGAAGAACCCCATCTGCAACCCCACTTCGGCAAGAACAAGTAACAACGAGGGAACCCACCATAAGATGGCTAGCAGCAAAGGCCACTCACTCACCCCGATGTGCCAAAGCCAGAAGTCGGGCAGGAATGCCAGAACCGACATGACTACTATATAGAATATGGATCTTAATACCTTTTTTAATACCTTCTTCATTGTTTTTCTTTATAACTGGGTACAAAGGTACGATAATTCATAGACAATACAAAATAAATTTAAATATATTTTCAATGTTTTGTTATTTGAGAAGATTGCATTATCTTTGCAAAAGAAAAATTAAATAAAATGGCACGACGACTAAGAAAAAAACGCATAGCAATCATATTGCTTACCTTTACAGCAATCGTAGGATGGACTACACACAGCTGTGTATCTCGCTGTACATCAGCATCAGATAAGAACAAGGCGGCAGATTCGCTCCCTAAGGTTCACATCAACAATTCCATCTCAAATGCCCTGACAGAGGGGAAGGAATATCATGAGATGGACTCGGTAATAGAAAGGTATCTCAAGAGATGGGAAATCAATGGAGCCCAACTCGTCATCACCCGCAACGACTCGCTACTCTATGCCCGCGGATTCGGAATGGCGGATAAGGAGCGAGGCATCAGAATGGAACCTAACATGCTGATGCGCTTCGCCTCTGTATCGAAACTGATTACAGCCGTAGGTATCATGAAGTTGCAGGAGATGAAGAAACTCAAGCTGAACGAGAAGGTGTTTGGCGAAAAGGGAATCCTGCGCGATACCGTTTACAACAACAGTATCAAGGACAAGCGATATTACGACATCACCGTAGAACAGTTGCTGCGCCATCAGGCTGGTTTCAACAATTATGCCGGTGACCCGGTATCTTCCACCCGCTACATCATGATGCAGAACCATCTCAAAACGCCACCTGATCACCCTACCCTGCTCAAGATTCTCTTGAAGCGCCACTTGGGCTATACTCCTGGCGAAGGCAAATGCTACAGCAATCTAGGCTACATGATTCTCTCCATGATTATAGAAAAGAAGAGCGGAATGAAATATGAAAACTTCATGCAGAAATATGTTCTCCACCCAGCCGGCTGCTACGACATGCATATTGCGGGAACTTACTTAAAGGACCGCAGACCTAACGAGACGAAATACTACATGCATGGAGGAAGTATTCCGGTATACGAATATAACAACAGCGGCAGACTGGTAGAGAAATGCTATGGAGATACCGACCTCCCTCGCCTTTCAGGTGCAGGTGCCTGGTGTGGTTCAGCTGCTGAATTGAGCCGCTTTATTGCCAGCATCGATGGTTTGCCACATGTCAAGGATATCCTCAGTAAGAAGAGTATCGAGTTTATGACGCGCGAGCAGGCTGACCACCAATACTCTATCGGCTGGAACTATACACCAAAGAGCAACAAACCATGGATTCGTACAGGTTCGCTGGCTGGCACATCAGCCATCGTCTTGAAATATCCGGATAACCAATGCTGGATTCTCATCACGAACACATCTACATGGAAGGGACATGGTTTCTCTAACGATACAATGGCTTTCTTCGAGAAACTGAGAAAGAAATATATGGCAAACATGCCAAAGAAAGACTTGTTCTTATAAAACCAGAAAGAGGGTGAATCATTTACTTATGATTCACCCTCTTTTTATATTAATGATATGTTGTCTGAAAAGATAATATATGTTGTTAGAAAATATAACATAAGTTTTTGAGATAGTTAGTATCTCCGGTCGCACAACAGCTGTTGTGCGCTTGCATAACAGCTGATATGCGCATGCACAACACCTGTTGTGCATGCGTTAGTCAACTGTTATGCGCCAACTATTATCTAAACTTTCTTCATACCCTTTTATTGTTTATACAAAATCTTTGTTAATCTCGATTCGTATATACCTTAGAATGTATACTTCAAACCAACCTGGCCACGCCAGCGGCTATAGTATGAGCTAGGATACTTGAGAGGCATATCTGATGGGTTAGCGAACTGGAATACACCATCACCCTTGTACGTGATAGGAGAAACAAACTCGCTGTTATAACCACTACTGAAGGTACGGCCCCAATCCTTGTTCAGGAGGTTAGCCACGTTCATGATATCCAGAGTAAGTTCCAAAGCATGTACATACTTACCTGTACGGATGCCAAACTTCTGACCGAAGTGGAAGTCGAAATGACTCTCGAATGGCAAGTTATCACCATAACGCTCGAAGTACTCACCACGATGATCCTTCACATAACGAGTAGTAGCAAGCCACTGCTTCAAATTAGCACGCTGCTGCTCAGCAGTATAAGCATCTGTACCCAAGAACTGCATTTGGTCTACCTGCGCATCTGTAGGGATGAAAATCAAGTCATTACTTGTACCATTATCTCCGTTGATATCTCCACTATAAACGAGAGAGTAAGGAGAACCGCTCTGACCCTGGTAGATAAGACCTACAGTAGTGGTAAACAACTTGTTGGTTCCCCAGTTGAAGTGATAGAAAGCAGAAGCCTTCACTGTATGAGGCACATTATAACCACTATTAGCCAACTCTGGGTTGTTTGAGAAGCGATAAGTATGAGTATTACGCCAGTTGCTCTGAGCAACAGATGAGGTCATACTGCTTACAGACTCTGAGTGAGTGAATGTATAAGATGCATTCAGATCAAGACCGAACGCAAAGTGCTTAGCTGCTGACAAAGACAGGCTGTAGCTATAGCCCTTGCAGGTATTATACATTGCATAGATGTTGGTAAACGACTTAGCATCTGCCACCTTTGTATAAAGAGGACGGTTATCCCAGTTCATGTAAGAGGTCTGAGACAAGGTCTTACCAGACTCCTCATAAGCCAAGTTCTTGTAATAAACATCATTCAGACTCTTGCTGAAGATACCCTCAGCAGTCCAGTCGATACCCAGGAGATTGAAATCGAAACCTAGGTTAACACGCATAGTCTGAGTGAACTTGAAATCCTTGTCAAACACATTGATCAGCTGGCTACCGGTAGCCTTCAGATTATCTGCATTCTGAGTCTGCTTGTTAGGATCCATGATGAGCTGCACAGCAGAATTATTTTTTGCAGAGTAAGAAGATGTCTGCACACCAGTATTCGTAAAGTTGTTGCTCAACCAGACGAAAGGAATACGACCAGTGAATACACCGATACCTCCACGAAGGATATATTTGCGGTTCTTCTCAATATCCCAACGGAAACCTACACGAGGGCTCCACATTGGTGTACTGGCAAGTTTCTGATTGGTCTTGAAACCATATCCCTTACCTGCTGCCCACTCATTGAACTTAGCATTCTCGGCAGGAGTATCAAAGAACAGAGGCATATCCATACGGAGACCATAGGTGAGCTGGAAGCTGTCTGTCACATCCCACTTGTCCTGTACATAAAAGCCCAGCTGAGCTGCGCTAAACTCTGGTGCCCAACGAGGATTACCAGTCACCTCAACATTAGCCTGTGTGAAGTAGAAGTTCTTGATATACTTACCATCACCTCCAAAACCATCGGCTCCACAACCATTATAATAATTCAGAAAATCGTCAGGAGTATCAAAATAATAGCATCCATAGAGATTCTGAAGGAAGAGGTTAGAGAACTTGTAAAGCTCATTATGTGTACCGAATGTCAGTGTATGATTACCCTTGTACCATGTAAAGTTATCTTCGAGGGTATAAATGTCCTGTTTCAATCCATTAGCCATTGAGGAATATTCATTACCGATATTCATGGTACCATTTCCTACCTTATAGATAGTGATAGATGGTGCAGGCTGACCAGAAGTACGCTCATCACGAACACTAACGTAAGATACACGTGCCTCATTGCTCAGGTTTGGAGAGATGCGGCTCTGCAACTCTGCTGAGAAAGAATGAGTTTTAGATTTGAAATCATACAAGTGGTCGGTAGTATTCAATGTAGCAATACCACCCAGACCAAGCGTCTGCTTAGCATCAACATAACTCCAACGTACAGAGAACTTGTTGAACTCGTTGATATTCCAATCCAACTTCAAACCAGCTTTCTGGCTCTTCACGTTCTTATCCTTATCTGCCCATGAAGTTGCATAATCATACCCCTGACGGTTAGCCAAGTCATAAATCTTAGACATCAAGTCCTTAGCCAAATCCGGATTAAACTTAACATCTGGAGAATCGATGGTATACTGAGTTGGGTACGACTTTTCTGAATTCTCATAGTTTGCGAAGAAGAAGAGTTTGTTTTTGATGATTGGACCACCGAGCGTAAATCCGAACAAAGTTTCCTTCTCATCATCATAAGGCTGAGCATAGGTACCATCCATATTCTTATAATGACGACCTACCAAATCCTGGTTGTTTCCATAGAAATAGCCACTTCCATGGAATTCATTGGTACCGCTCTTGGTTACCGCGTTGATGGCACCACCGGTAAAACCACCCTGGCGAACATCGAAAGGAGCGATATTTACCTGAATCTGGTCAATAGTCTCCATAGAAACAGGCTGAGATCCAGCCTGACCGCCATTACTGCCATTAGCAGTAAGACCGAACACGTCGTTATTCATCACACCATCAATCTGGAATGAATTATAACGGTTGTTCATACCGGCAAATGACATAGAACCAGACTGCCCGTTTGTAGTAAGCTGTGGATTCAGGCGAGCCACATCCGCAATACTGTGCGAGATAGAAGGCATATCAGCTATCTGCTGAGCATTGATACTCATGGCCGCACCGGTCTTCGTACCATTCAGACCAGCCTTACCCGAAACAACAACCTCCTGAAGCTGCTTGGCATCTTCCTGAAGAGAGCAAGAGAGATTTTGGCTTTCACCCAAGTTCAGACTGACATTGTTGAAAACCTTGTCCTTATATCCGATATAAGAGATACTTACCTTGTAAGGACCACCTGGACGCATACCCTGAATAGTATAGCGACCATCTACATTTGTTACAGCACGATACACAGTACCAGATGGCTGGTGTGTAGCAGTAACTGTAGCACCAATAACGGTTTCGCCATTGGAAGAAATCTTACCACTAATGCCTGAAGTGGTAATCTGAGCCATTGCAGCGTTCACCGTCAGGATGAACAAAGCCAGAAGTAAATGCAATCTTTTCAGCATACCTTTTTTAAAAAATTAATTAATAATACGGGGGAATAGCCCCCAAATATCTATTACGGGTGCAAAATTAAACAAAAAATTCGATATAAGTGTTACAACAGCATGAAAAAATGTGTTTTATAACATAAAAAAAATCTGCGTTAAGCAAATAACGCAGATTTCCTTTAATTTGTTATTTTATAACGGGGGTTTGCTTATAGTTTTTTCTGGAGGCTAAAAGCGGGGGACTGAGCTTTTATGACAGGCGATGGAATCGTCTGGAACGGAGGCTAGGCTCCCTTACACCTAGCTCTTAACTTACTTCCTTGCTCTTAACTTACACCTTATTCAAACCTTACTACTTGCTGCTAGAGCGAGGGCTAGGCGCCTTACTCCTTTCGCTGCCAGATGCTCATTACCTTGCGTCGGATGGCTACGATGTTCAGGATAGAAACTATCAGGAACAGGAACAGACCCAGGGCGATGGCTGGGAGCATGGTGCCCTCGTCGATATCAGGGAAGAGGGTTTCAATGAAGCTCATGTAGTAATCGCGAAGGAAGAAGAGGATGATCCACGCGATGATGAGTACCACGATGTTCAGCGCGATGGTGAGCACCTGATATGGCTTTGCTACATTGTTCGGACTGTAACCTATCAGAAGAAGATTCTCCAACTTAGAAGAATTCTTCTGTACCAGCAGATAGATGCTGAGCATCAGAATGTAGAAACTCAAGACAGAGATAACCAAACCGATAATCATCACCATCGATACCATCATGCGGAGGAAATAGGTAGTCTTCTCTGCATCCAGTTTGTCTGTCTCTACCTCATAACCATTATCATCCAGGTATTTAGTGATGTTCTCGTCTCCTGGGTTTCCTACCTCTACGATGAGGCGGTTAGGATCACTCTTCTGGTTTGGCGCAAATTCCTGGTTACTCCAGTCCATGAATGCCTGTGGAACAAGGATGGTGTTGAGTCGCGAAGAGAAACCGATTACCTTTCCCTTGAACTGCTCTTTCTTGCCACCAGCCTGAATCTGGATATTGAAATCAATCATGCCCATCAGTCCATCGCTGATTTTAGGGAGCGAATGACTCTGGGCGAAACCGAAGTTATACATATTAATATAGGTACGCGGGAGGATGATTGGCACCTCCTGAGTTCCCGGCGTATATTTCCAGTTCTTGAGCGGCACATCAACAAAACCGTCAGGCACACTCTCGAAGAAGAGTTCGCTATTTAGAACGTTCACGCCGTTTACACCCATCTGGGCATCTACCTTATATTCAGTAGAGGTGAATTTTCCTATTTTCTTCACAAACTTCTGGTCTCCGATTTCATCGATTTCAGAACCCGAGAAGATATTGGAACGGCCGCTGATGGTATTTCCCATACCTATCTTCTTGCTCATGATGAGGTAGTCGGCTTTCATGAAACTGTCTTCCTGAGTGAAGACAGGCAGCACGTCCTGATAAAACTGGAAGCCGAAAAGAACGATGAGCATACCGAAGAGATTGGCGAAGGCAAAGCCCGCAAACTGAGGTATGCTGATATGCTGACGCAATAATTTCCAAACGAGATTCATTTTAAATTTTAAATTTATAATTTATAATTTTCAGTTTATAGCAAACTTGCTATTAACTATAAACTATAAACTGTCAACTATTAACTTTACTAAAGTTTAAACACGTGCTCGTAGGGCAAGCCCATGTGCTTACCGATACTGGTTACAATGACGCCAGCCCCCTGCTCCTTCGCTTCGGTCATCATGATATCTGCCATGATGCGCGAATTGTTGTCGTCGAGGTGACTAATAGGCTCATCAGCCAGAATGAAGTCGAAAGGCTGACAGAGCGCACGCATCATTGCCACACGCTGCTGCTGTCCGAACGACATTCTGCCGATTTTGGCATCTACCTTATCAGCAATACCGAGCATCTCAAACCATTTAAGAATCTGCTCACGCGTCTTGAATCCGATTATTTTGTTCTTAATTTCTACATTCTCCAGGGCAGTAAGCTCAGGGAAGAGACGGAGTTCCTGAAAGAGATGGCTGATGTGCTTTTTGCGCATCTCTACCCAGTCTTTCACCTTGTAGTTGGCGGTAACATCATTGTCGAACATCACGCTTCCGCTGTAGTCGTGACGATAGCCGAGCACATAGCTGCAGAAAGTACTCTTTCCGCTGCCACTCTCTGCCTCGATAAGATAAAGATGACCTTTCTCGAAGGTAACATCCTGCTTCCATATCTCCGAATCCAGGTCGTTGCGCTGGGCAAAAACCTGTGGGAGAACGGAATGAAGCTGAATCTTTTCCACTTTTTTTATGTTTAATGTTTAATCTTTTACCTTTAAAGTATAGACCACCGAAGTAAGATTTCCGAAGACAGGGGTGAGCAGACCGGTTACGGTAGAGATGGCATCATCCTTGCCCGAGCCGTCACTATCAGAACTCTTGGCGAGATTGATGACCATAGCCAGTTTCTGACCGACGATGAGTTTCTGAATCTTTGCATCTATCGGATGATTACTTGGTTTCACGGCATATTGCGCCATCAGCTGGTCGCTTCCGCTAAAGAACTGCTTGTCATCCGTCACACCGAAATAGAACGAGGTCTTGCCATCGGTATAGAAGTAAGCATTCTTGCCCCAATTGGCTATCTTCGCACCAGCCGGACATGAAGTTTTCCAATAATCAACATCACCCAACCACTTGGCATGCGACAGTTTAGCAGCCATCGTCATCTGCATATTGTTATCCGTAAGCGAAGGCAACACGATAGCCATATCCCCATCCACACTACGGATGATATTATCCATATCGATAGCCTGGTTGATACCCATCAGGAGGGTCTGAAGGCTGCGGTTGCTCTGCATCATCGGCAGGAACTGCTCGCCCTTTACGTTCATGAAGATACCCGCCAGGGCATCAGCAGGCATCGACTTGACGTAGCTGCCTTTAATCGGACGATAGGTTTGAGCCGCCTTCTTCAGGGCCTCATATATTTCTTTATTAAAGGAGAAGGTTTCTCCCTTCACCTGCAGGATACCGTCTTTCACGCCCATCTCAGCAGCAATCACTACCTGCGAAGGGTCGGTATCCTTAGGCGTGCCAAGGGTAAATGGAGCTACGAACTTCTCCGGCAGCGCCTGAGCCTGAGCCACCATAGCCATAGGCGAAGTGATGGTTTCCAGTCGCTCGAACATAGGCGATGCGGTAATACCTTCGTCCTCATCAGCCTTCAGATATTTCACCATCTGCTGCTGGAGCTGTGCCTGCGCATCGGCTACAACCGGTCCCATAACGAGGAGTGCCTGATCAGAAAAGCCGACCAGCCACGAATTTTTCAATACAGAGAAATGAAAGCCTTTGCGCTCCTTCACCTCTGTAGCGATATGCTGTTTGGCAAGCGAAGCAAGCCAGTCTTCAACATCGCCCTCATCGCTCACCTTGGCACAAAGTCCGAGGTTGCCATCAGCACTCTCAAAGAGGAATATCTTCTCTGAGATGTCGATGCCACACTTCGATGCATCCTCAACGTGCAGCAGAGACTTTAGCATTCCCGCCTTGTCTTCATCGCTTTTGCCGGATGCCATCTGCTGCATGTCAACAGAGATGAGCGCAGTACTTTTCTTTGGAATGGCATTGAGATAGTCAGTGCCCGAGCATGAGCTCAGCAATCCCAATACGACAGCCAAGCACATGAACATCAAACTCTTATACAATCTTTTCATCACACTAGTAAATATTATAAAGCTCTTGCCAGATGGCACATGTTGACAGCCACCAATCCTGCTGTTTCCGTACGGAGGCGACTGGTGCCAAGCGAAACACTCTCATATCCGTTTTCCAGGGCCAGTCTCACCTCATCGATAGAGAAATCGCCCTCAGGTCCTACCAGCACGGTGATGTCATCAGTACCCTCCTGGGCTGCTCCGGCAGAATCATCAGCTGGGCATGACTTGGAAATCTCGGCAAAAAAGTCTTTCTTTTCTATCTCCTCATAACAATGGCAGATAAACTTTCTGCCATTGCGGGGAGCCGTAATAAAATCTTTAAAGTTCTGCAGTTCGTTGACTACAGGTTTCCAAGCCTTGTGGCTCTGCTTGACGGCAGAAACCACAATCTTGTCGATGCGGTCTATGCGGATGACCTTGCGTTCAGAGAACTTGCAGTTGAGGAAAGAGATTTCATCGAAGCCGATTTCCGTAGCCTTCTCTGCCATCCATTCAATGCGGTCCATCATCTTTGTCGGGGCGATGGCCAGGTGAATGTGTCCTCGCCAGGCAGGCTGCTGCGGCATAACCTCCTTCACCTCATAGATGCACCGTTTGTTGGTAGCCAGCGAAACTTCTGCACGGTAGAACACCCCCTTGCCATCCATCAGGAACAATTCGTCCCCCGCCTGGATACGCAAAACCCTGAGTGCATGAGTAGCCTCTTCCTGAGGCAGTTCTGTCTGTGTAGCCGCATCTGGCACATAGAAAAATCTAACTTCTTTCATTTCCTCTTATTGTTACTTTTTCTTCTTAATTTTCTGTTATTCCGCAAGAATATCCTTTAATTATTCACTTTTTTTGCCTTTGCGGCGCTCTATCTCATCGCGAATGGCTGAGGCTGTTTCGTAATCTTCTTCATTAATGGCACAATCCAATGCCTTCTCAAGCATCTGGTCTGGCAAAGCCGAAATAGGTACCGCACAAGAAGTCGAACTCATATCATTTTTATTAAAAGGAGTAGAAATTTCCTTTATAACCAGCTCTGTTGTATACATTTCTATATCCGCAGCCACAGACAGCAACACAGCCTGGTCAGTCTTGATGCTCATACGTTCATTTGTGATTTTATTCACAAGAGTAGCATATACTCCCCTCTCTGGCGTAGCATCGAATTCGAGATAGAAATCGTCAACATTGAGCCTGTCAAATAGTGTCCAAAGTACAGAGATCACATCATTTTTAAAATCAGAAGTTTTCGAATTACATGCCTTCAGCTGCTCTGCTACATATTCAGTAGTCATAATAGACAAAGCTCTTTTTTCGGCTTCGTCTACCAAACTAATAATACATGTCCCGAAAGCTTCCGGAATGCCAAAACAGGCAGCGAGTTTAAGTTTGTACAACATCATTATGTACCCTTTCTTTATTTAAATTTATTTATATTCTTACGTAACATTCTGCTTTTACTCTCGCGTTGAGTATGACCTTTTTCTTTCTTATTTCTGTTCTTTCTTCGGACGGAAAAGGACAGCAAAGGCTACTGCTACCACGAGCGCATAACCGGCAAAGATGAACCAGCAGGTTTTCCAGTCACCCATCAGGTAGCCGTCATCTGTCCAGTGGCAGTAATGGTTGATGACCATACCTGCGAGAATGGTTCCGATAGATGCTCCCAGACCGTTGGTCATCAGCATGAACAGTCCCTGAGCCGATGCTCTTACCTTCACATCACATTTCTGGTCTACAAACAGACCGCCCGACACATTGAAGAAGTCGAAGGCTACACCGTAAACGATGCATGAGAGGATAAAGAAGGTAACACCCGGAAATGCAGGATTGCCCAATCCGAAGAAGCCGAATCGCAAAACCCATGCCAACATGGCGATGAGCATCACAACCTTGATGCCATAACGCTTCAGGAAGAACGGAATGAGAAGGATGCAGAGCGCCTCGGCCACCTGAGAGATGGATACCAGGAGCGTAGCATTGTTAGCTGCAAAAGTATCGAGCATCGCAGGATCACCCTTGAAACTGGTAATGAACGGAGTGGCATAACCATTGGTTACCTGCAGACTCATACCGAGCATGCAAGAGAAGATGAAGAACATCGCCATCTCACGGCTCTTGAAGAGTTTGAAGGAATCGAAACCCCATGTCTCTACCCAGCTCTTTGTCTCTTTCTTCACGATAGGACAGGCTGGCAATGAGAAGCAATAGAGGAAGAGAAGAATGCTGAGCACACCCGATACCAGGAACTGATAATGGGTATACTGGAACTTATGGGCGTTCTCGCTCAACAGGAACGAGAATGAACCGTTGTCCCAGGTAGCACAATTCACAATCCACATCGTGAGGATGAAGCCCACGGTTCCGAACACACGGATTGGCGGAAAAGCCTTCACGGTGTCGAGCCCGTTACTCTTCAATATACTGAATGCCGAAGTATTTGACAATGCCAATGTAGGCATATAGAAAGCCACGCTGAAGGTGTAAACGGCAATAAACATTGCCTCATTAGGAGTCTGACTAGCCTGTCCCATACCGAACAGACCTATCATGGCTGCACCTGCCAAAAGGTGACAATAGCCCAAAAGACGTTGCGGCTGGATATACTTATCTGCCACAATGCCCATCAATGTAGGCATAAAAATAGATACGATTCCCTGTATGGTATAGAACCAGGAAATCTCGGCACCCATCCCAGCCTTGCCGAGATAGTTGCCCATAGACGTAAGATAAGCTCCCCAAACTGCAAACTCCAGGAAGTTCATCACTGCTAGGCGTACTTTCAGATTCATAGTTTAATGTCTTTTTATTATAAAATATTAGCTGCAAAGATACAAATTTTCGGGTAAAAAGCACACGATTTTGAAGATTATCCGCATGAAAGCTAGCATATTTAACAAATTATGTGTATTTTTGCAGCCGATTTCAACAGATATAAGAGAAAAATAATATAGAAGCAACTGATATGTTAGTAAAATTTTTCCTCACGTGCAATAAAATCGGGGCATTCACGCTAGGTGGAGGCTACGCCATGATACCGATCATGGAACAGGAATTTGTAGACAAGAACCAGTGGATGAACAAACAGGAGTTCATGGATATCATGGTAGTGGCTCAGACCACTCCGGGCATCTTCGCCATCGACATGGCGAGTCATATCGGCTATAAGCTGAAGGGAGTCTGGGGAGGCATTGTGGGTGCCATAGGCATCGCCCTGCCTTCTATCATCGCCATTCTCATCATCGCCATGTTCTTCCAGCATTTCAAGGACAATTATTGGGTGGGTAAGTTCTTCATGGGTGTGCGCCCTGCCGTGGTAGCGCTCATTGCTGCGCCTTGCTTCAAGATGGCAAAGACGGCAAACATCAACCGCTACAACATCTGGATTCCCGTTGTCTGCTGTCTGCTGATTGCAGCTTTCGGTATCTCCCCTATCTACATCATCATCGCAGCCGGTGTGCTGGGCTGGCTTTATGGAAAGGTAAAAAAGTAAAAAGGTAAAAAAATATAGAGATTATGCTATTTCTAAAGTTATTTCTGATATTTACCAAGATTGGTACATTTAATTTTGGTGGCGGATATGCGATGCTTTCGCTCATCCATAACGAGACGGTAGTGAAGAACCATTGGCTTACCAATGCTGAGTTTACGGATATTGTGGCTATCAGCCAGTCTACACCGGGACCTATCGGAATCAACTGTGCCACCTACGTAGGTTATACCGCCTGCCTTCACGACGGCTATCCTACTTGGGCAGCCTGTCTGAGTTCGGTATTGGCTTCGCTCTCCATCATGTGGCTGCCTTTCATCATCATGATTCTCATCAGCCGCTATCTGATTACGCACAAGGATTCTAAAATCGTAAAGGATATCTTTGCGGGACTCCGCCCTGCCATCATCGGACTGATAGCTGCTGCCGCCGTTCTCCTGATGAATAAAGAGAACTTCGGATCACCAACCGACAATCCGTTTGTCTTCGGAGCAAGCATCGTGCTGTTTCTGGCTGCTTTCTACTTCACAAAATTCAGAAAGACCAACCCTATCCTGCTGCTTTTCATCTGCGGTATCATCGGAATGGTTATCTTCTAAACATCGCCCTGCGGTCTGAACCAACGGCCTCCAGCCGATGGGTAAGACAAGAGGCTGATGCCTTCAGATAGGGACAAAAAAAATTGATTGTCTCACGACAACCAATCTTTTATTAACCTTAATAATCTAATACCATGAAAAACACGATGCAAAGGTACAAATAATCTTGTAACCTGCAATAGTTTATAGCAAAAAACTTCAAGAATTTAACTCTCCTTAAAAGTTTTACCATTCCAATTATATTTTCTTTGCACTTTTATTGCATTTATAGCCTTCTTATCGTCAGCAGACACGAAAGGTAAAGCCAAGCGCACTACGAGGCTGTTTTCATGTTGCAGGAGCAGAGCACTCACGATTTTGAGTTCAATTTTCCCCTTGAGTTCCTCAAACTTAGCCTCGCTCATCGTATCGGGTTTGGCAACAAGACCGGAAGCCAGTTGCTGCAAAGATTTCCCATCGAAAATCCTGCTGGCATCCTGCTCTTGCCAATCCTGATTAAAGAGATAGAGTTCACTCTCCTTCTCTACTCCGGCAAAAGTCTTCACCACGCAAAGCAGCGAATCGCCGTTAGCCGATGGCAGTTTCTTCATCTGCAAAATAGCGCTCTTACTCGTTCTCAACTGAACGAAATCAGCAGTCAGCGTATCCATCACACTCGTTTCGCCTAACAGATTCTTCACTTCCGCCTTCACTCCCATCTCCTGCAGCTCAGCAAATTCCAGCCGCAGGTTGTGGTTGAGATAAGGCACAACAGAATCGGGCATCGAAACCAGCAAGTCCTTCATCGACTTGGCTTCCATGCCCATACTTGCCATCATCAGGCAAGCACATAATATATATTTTATCTTCTTCATCACTACAATTCCTTCGACCACTTCTTTCCCCAAGGAGTAAAGAGCCATATCAAAAATGCTGTTGCAGGAACCAAGCATATTGCAAAAGTTAAAGCCAATGTATTCATACTCTTAACGTTTAGAAATTACATAACCAATAATTGATAAGACTGCAGACAACACTACGCCCAACAAAATGGCACTTATGGTACCGCTTTCATTAGTCTCAACTATACCAAATAATGCAGCCAACCCACCTAAAACCATAATAGTATAGGTGGATTTACTCATATCAAAGAAATACTTTACTACAGTTTCCTTGGTAAATTTTTCCTTTTCTCTATCTTCTCTTGCAGTCATATTTCTCTATTTTCCGACAAAATTACGGAAAATAAATGTAACTTGCAAATGATTTGCTCATTTTCTTTCGAAATTTAACCTAAAAAAGACGAAAAAGAGGAAAGCGCTTCATTACGAAACACTTTCCTCTAATTATCTAATCATTAATCGTACAATCTTCTTTCAGAAGAGATTTACTCCTCTACAGCAGCCTGCGCCGCAGCAATATTATCAGTATGGGAAGCCCTTTCCGTAGGTTACTCTAAACATAGGATAATATTTCCTTCTGTCTATGTAAAGGCTTTACACCTTATTATAATTATATACATATTTATATATATAGTTAATTCATTGTCTATTTTTCATGAAATCGTGATGGATGATTACGCATTCTTTTTCTGCAACGGCATAGGCACATCCACATTTGAGTTCTTGCCACCAAGCATTTGGATAGTTTCTTTCAATGCTTGCACCTGTCCCTTTAGAAATATAATCTCCTGGTCTTTTGCATCAGCAAGGCTCTGTTGTCGTTTCTTATATAGGATTGCTGCATCCTCTTCCTGCGCCACGCCTACGGTTTCTTCTTTAACAGCGTAGCCATCTCCGCCATTCTTCATGTACTTTGTACCACCATAGAAGAAATCCATAGTCACACCAAGAACTTCACAGATTCTCTCCAAGATGCCAGTCTTTACGTCTTGCACCTTAAATTGTTTACTAAGATTGGATTGAGACATATCCATCCTCTCTGCCAATTTTTGTATTCCAATATTCTTCTGCCCTAATATCTTTCGCAGTTCTATTCCATTCATTTAATTAATATGAATTAATTTATGTTAATAAATTACCAAATATTCATATTTTTATGAATGTTTTGGTATCTTTGCACTCGAAATAACGAAATAGTAACGTTCGTAAAACGAAATACGTTTGCAAATATACATAAAAAATACAATATGAGCAAGAATAACTTTGAAATTTTAACCGAAGTTTATTCAGGAACCTCAATAGGCGAAAGAATAAAAAAGAGGGAGCAAGTCATCAGCGACTACCTCAACGTGTATGGGCAACTCATCCTGAACAAGGTGCTGAAACCAACCCCTGTGATGGAACACCTTGCCAAGAAATACAACTTTTCTCGCTGTGGTGTCTTGAAGATACTGAAGGAAGCAGGAATATATCATGGGCGTTCAAATCCTGTGGTATATCCAAGTGAGTTGAACAATAAAACAGAAATTTATGGAACAGCGAATCGTGTTTGAGGACAAGAATGTCAGTTACAAGACATTTCTTGAAGACTTAGCTACTTTTCTGGCACCGAAGATTGCGCTCTTGATAAAGAATCCTCCAAAAAAGTATTATAGTGAGCGAGAAAGTATGAGAGTGTTCGGTTCTGGGAATGTGCGTCGTTGGATTAAGGAAGGCAAGCTCAAACCTTTTTCCAAGAGAAAGGGAAAGACAGAATACAAAGTCAGCGACCTTCAGGAGTTACACCGAAGAGAGCAAGACTACTTTTAAAGCAAAGAGCAATGTACAGAATAAAAAGACATTATCAAGTAGCAGAGAAGCAACCTTGGCTTATAGACCTCCTCGTGAAGTTGAAGCCTTCGTACTTTGCCCCTTGCCAAGGCATAGAAGAGTGCAAGCTTGCACTCCACAACCTAGGCGAGGACATCAAACAGCAAGAGTTGAGTTGGAAAAGAGGAAAATTTCTCCTTTCCTACATACGAGACATAACAGAGAAAGACGATGAAATCATCATCAGCTACAAAGGCGGCAAGCCCTGTGTGTCTTTCAAAATAGAGGAATCAAAAGCTTAAGAATCATGAACATAGTAGACAACAGTTGGATCAAGTTGCCCCGCAACTTTGTGAATTGGAGTTGGTACCATGACGCAAACATGGTGCAACTATACCTGTACCTCCTTCTCAACGCAAACGTTTATGATGTAAAGTACAACGACATCACCATCAAACGTGGCGAATGCCTTGTTTCCCTCAACCATTTATCTAAGGAAACTGGGATTTCATTGCAGAAGCTTCGAACAGGGCTCGCAAGACTCCAGCGCACCAAAGAAATCGAATATAAGAAGTTGCAGAATGGAAGAATCATCGTTCTTGTCGATTTCAACAAGTTTCAGCCTATCGGAATAGACGAGGCTGCTCCAGATTGGATAAAGTTATATCGCAAGATTTGCGATTGGGGTTGGTATCATGAGCCAAACATGGTGCATTTGTATGTGTACTTCATGTTGAAAGCAAAATTAGTCATAAACAACGACAGCAGAAGTGAAGCATGGCAGCTCAATTCCACCTTGCGTTTATTGACAAAAGCAACCGGCATTTCCGAGAAGAGCATCAGAACTTGTCTAGCCAGATTACAACGAACTGGCGAAATCTCGTATTTACCAGGGGTGGCACATAAGCAAAGCGTCATAACTCTCTGTAATTATGATAGTTACCAAGCTGCAAAAATTTCAACTAACACAGTGTTAACACAAGAGAGGCACAATAATATAGAATCCGTGTCAGAACATAACAACTCACAAATATCGGCACAAAAAGAACGAGACATAACTCGCTGTAATTATGATAGTTACCAAGCTACAAAAAATTCAACTAACACGGTACTAACACAGGAGCAACATAGTTCTAACACGGTACTAACACAGGAGCAACATAGTTCTAACACGGCTTTAACAACACTAAAAGAATATAAGAATAAAAGAATAAAAGAAATAAAGAATATCGACGACGACATCGCGCACGTGCGTGAGGGGGATTTCGTCGAAGTTTTAGAAGTGACCGAGGTGGAGAAAGAAAACGAGCAAAAGAAATCAAGCAAAGAAAGTTTTGCGGAACTCGTGAAGGTGGAAGCCGCATGGTTAGCTGCCATTCAGAAAAAATACAAGCTCTCCACATCAGAGGAAGTGAAGAACAAAGTTGACGAGTTCGAGATTGAACTAGTCTGTCGTGGCAAGGATAAGCATGAGGATATGAAAGACTTCAAGTGTCATTTCTGCGACTGGCTTGAAAAGAATTTGAGAACTATCAACCAACCTCAGGCTTCCAACCGTTCCCCATCACCAACCTCAGAGCGTTGGAGCGGCGAGAAGTTTGTACCAAAAAGTTCGGAAGGAGGCATCTATGAAGGAGATTTCTAACATGGGGTTCACCCCAGAGCTGTGCTTTGAGCATCTGCGCTATCATTTCGCCCAAGAGGTGAAAAAGAGAGAGAAGTCTTTCGTTGCCGAACCATCCCAGATGGAAAGCATGAAAAAAGTCGCCTCGTGGTTAACAACCGGAAAGGAGCACTGCTGGCTTGTCCTCAACGGCATCACAGGCAACGGAAAGACCACCTGCGTGAAGGGGATGCGAAGCTTCATCAACTGCTGCAAGATTCCCGATCCCAGCAATGGAGAAGGCAGCGTGTTCAGCTCCAAGGCAGGAATCTGGCTAGTCACGGCTAGAGAACTCTACCAGATGTTCGTAAGTAACAAGCCCAAATTTGAGCGATGCGCCAACACCTACATCCTCGCCATCGACGAGCTAGGAACGGAAGAAACGGACTTCTGCGAGTACGGGAACAGATACAAGCCCATCGAGCAGCTGTTGTCGTATCGCTACGACAAGATGCTCCCGACCATCATCACCACCAACTTGCCGATGGCAGACATACGCCCAAAATATGGTGACAGGCTTGCGGAAAGGCTCAACGAGCTGATGGAAGTGGTACACATGCCAGACATCAACTTCCGCAAGATTCACTAAAAAGCGTAAAAACAACGCTCAGAACGACTTTTTCTGAGGCAAGCAATAAATTCCTCACAGAAACAAGCAAAACGTCTCAAATCGCAAATAAAGCGGCAAAAATTAGGTTTTACATGGAAGAATACAAAACAATTTTGAAGAAAACAGATGGAGGACTGGATATTTTCAGCTATTATCTGGGTAAGGAGTGCTTGAAGAAAAAGTTCAAGAGCCCCTTCAGAAGTGGCGACAACCGTCCGTCCTGCCATCTGTATCTCAACGAGCCTCCAGGAGAGCAAGCCTACTACTATCTCCAGGACTTTGGCGACAGCAGATGTAGCGGCAACGCCTTTGCAATCGCTGCAAGGGTGCTGAACATGAGCATCCGCAATGATTTCAAGGCCGTATTGGAGAGAATCGACCAGGACCTGTGCCTGGGAGTCTTTGAGGAGAACAAGGGAAAGTACTCCTCAAAGCCCCAGTTCAACCGAGCTGCCATCAAGCAAGAAATCAGCAAGAACAAGACATCAAGTATCAAGACTTTCATGCCTGTCATACAAGAATTTATGTCTTGGGAATTAGAGTATTGGAACAAGTATGGAATCGATGTCAACACCCTACGTCGCTATCATGTTCACAGCCTAAGAAGCGTGACTTTCAATAAAGCCGACGGCAAGAGTTTCAACATATTTGGTTCCAAGGCCATCCCAGCCTACGGCTATTTCTTCAACGACATGAAGGGCATCAAAGTATATCGTCCTAAGGCAGAAAACAGATTTCTGTATGGCGGCGACCTGCCAACGCCATATGTGTTTGGATGGGAACAGTTGCAAGAAAACGGCGACATGGTGTTCATCACTGGTGGAGAAAAGGATGTCCTGTCCCTTGCTTCCCATGGCTACAATGCCATAGCATTCAACAGCGAGACGGCAAAGATACCTGCAGACAAAATAAAGCTGCTTTCCCAGAGATTCAGAAAAATCATATTTCTTTACGATTCTGATACTACAGGCATCAAGGAATCCAAGAGCAGAGTGGAAGAGTACAATGGCAATTACAACGTTTTCAGATTGGAGTTACCTCTCAGCGGAACCAAACAAGAAAAGGACATTAGCGACTATTTCGCCTTAGGAAGAACGACACAAGACCTACAAAAGTTAATAAACAAGATGTAGGAACATCATGATGATAAAAGTAAATGAGTGAAACGAATAAATATTTAACAATCATGAACAAGCAAAAGAACGGAAAAGCACTGCATTTGGAACACGCAGCAGAAGAAATCTGCTTTGAGTCCTTGACAGTGAAAGATCAAGAAAAACTGCAAGAATTTGGCATAAATCCTTTCTCGATACCAGAAGAAGTATATTCCATCGACTGTAGCAGCCTGAACAGAGTGTGGCACGGAATAGGAATGAGAAACGTACACGGAGGCGTGGAGTTCATCAGCCTGACGGAGATGAAAAGACCAACGACAATTCATCGCAAGGGCATCACATTGCAACCTTCTAAAAAAGGCTCAGTCGCTAGTTGCTGCCTTTTTAGTAATTTCATGGACTATCTGGCCTATCTCTCTTTGTCGAAGGACGGCAAGATTGCACTCCCCAAGGAATGCGATTGCATCATCCTCAACCACCATTTCAACCTCTCTCACTTTCTCGTAGAAAGCGAGGAGTACGAGGAAGTGAACCTGTTCTTGCCCAACAGTTCAGCAGGAAAGGTGCTAACGAGAACCATCATGGACAGAAATCCGGCCGCAGTGGACTGGTCGGGAAGTTACATACACTTTCAGAGCCTTCGCTCATACGCCTATTACAAGTTCATAAAAAACAAAGAGAGCCTATGAAAATAGTGGGAATAGCATTCGGTGTTGCCGTCATTGGCATCATCATCGCCTTCATCTATGAGATTAAGTTCACTTACAGAGATGGGGACTTATGGAAAAAGTAAATGATATAAAACGCAAACCTTATGAGAAATAACGGAATCCTTAACATTGACGTTGCTAGGGCAGATTTGCCCATGCAACCAGAATATTGGATAGAAGAGACTTACGTATCAAGATACGAGAAACTTCTTAGAGTGATAGAAAAGAAGACCTCTTTTCTGCCATATCGCAACACAAAGGTCATCAGGGAAATTTCCTTTGAGGTTCCAGCATCCACCACGCTGGAGCAAATAAAGGAAGTAAGTCTGGCATTTGAAAAAAGATTCAAGGTATCATGTTTTCAAATCAGCATAGACCGCTCAGTGCAGGTAGCCCACCTGTTGTTTGCCTGGATAGACATGGAAACAGGCAAGGCTGTCAAGCTCGATGTCAACACCTTGAAGCGTGCCACAGGTATGTTTCTGAGAAGACTTAAGCTTCCTCATCCCAAGGACTATGACAAATGGATAAGATATGTCCTTATCGATGCCTATGAGGAATGTCCAGATGTCTTCAAGCAACAATACAGGGCCATTTGCAAGGAAGACAAAGAGACTGAAAGCAGTTGCATTATCAGAGATGCCCTTGCCTATGTCGAACTTATGAGCAAAGGGCAAGCAAAGTAAAATAGCACCGAAATATTTCAAATAGAGTAGATGTAGGGGATTACTTCCCTACATCCTACTCTATTGTTCTATAAAAGCAATCTTTTCCCTTTTAGACAGTGAGTAGGCAACACGTCCTACCAAGTCACCCTCATACCTTACACATAATTTATGCCACAAAGGGACTTTATTAAATTTATTCCGCTGCAAAAGTACGACAAATAATTCTAATCTCCAAACTTTTATGAGTTTTAATGGCTTACAAACAAAAAACTCCTGATTCTTTCGAACCAGGAGCATTGAACCTTATATATAATGATTTTGCAATTTAAACTACAGGATTTGCCATTAAACTACAGTGAATGGTCATGAAGCCAAGCCTTCTGGGAATAGCTTAGTCTATCCCAGTTGGTCTTAGAGCGTCTTCTTTTCTTTTTATTTCCACCACCAACTACCGCTTCCACGGTTTTCTTGCCGAGCCAACCGGCAAATGCCAAAGTTAATAAAGCCTCCATAATCGTAACGTTTTATTTGTTAATACTAAATGTTCCTACAGGGATGGCTGTAGCCGTGATGATTGACATGTAGAAGATGCCATACTCTCCTGGCTCTGCCTCAGATGCTGGAATTTCCAAGAGATAGCTTTGGTTTCCATATTTATGACCTGTGAAAGCTACATATCCTCTCTTCTTGGTTTCTGCGCTGCCTATCAAGGCAGGCTTGAACTCCATCCATTGAATTCTTCTGTCCTTCTTTGATGCTTTGAAACGTACAATGCGGTAAATCTCCATTGGATCGTACTCGTTCTTCTCTCCCTTGATGAGTAAACGGATGCCATTGCTTGCATTCTTTACGGTGTAGGCAGATTTGCCACCTGCGAAAGCAATGTCCATACCCTCTGCTCCTGCGAGGGTATTCACTGCATCGGCAGCTTGTCCTACTCCAGCTGCTGTTCCCATCACACGAACACCATTAATTATACCAGAAGCACTTCCAGATGTACTGGCACCTATCATACCTCCTGCAAACCCCAAGTCTCCAATAGCTCCTGCTATCTTGGCAAATTTGCCGAATTTATTCTGATGCTTGGAAATCATTCCGTCCTCTTTTGGGAGCGCATCAAAAGTGGAATCACTTGTGAGCACGCAATAGCTGTTAATAAACTCAGGCTCTGGAGCCGTTACCTGTTGGGCAAATCCTGTGGAAGTTGCAGCCAACATCATCATTGATGCAAAAATTTTCTTCATATTACTTATATTTTAAGAACTTTTTCTGATGCAAAGGTACAAAAAAACATCGAAATATGCAAATAATTATATAATTATTTTGTTATATTACCAAATATTCATATCTTTGTAGGCGAAAATAACTATATAGTCATATAATTATATAAAAATATAACGCAATTATGAAACATTACGCAAAGATTATTTCCTTCGCCAACCACAAAGGTGGCGTTGGTAAGACAACGACAACAGCAAGTATGGGTTCAATCCTCGCCTCCAAGGGTTACAAGGTTCTCTTGGTAGATTTGGATGCCCAGGCAAACCTCACGAGTTCACTCTTGAAGAAAGAGGTCACAACCACCATCTATGATGGCTTGAAATCCCAGTCCTCCACCTCCCTTTATATATATAAGGTACGTGAGGACATCCGTTTGGACATGATACCAGCCGATTTGAACCTAGCCCAGGCAGACTTGGAGTTGGCAGGAAAGATGGCGAGAGAGAGAATCCTTTCAGAGTTGTTGGAGAACTACAAGAGCGAGTACGACTACATCCTCATCGATTGCCCACCTTCCCTTGGGTTGCTCACCCTGAATGCCCTCACGGCATCCGACTATGTGATTATCCCTTTGGTAGCAGAAGTCTTGCCATTTAACGGATTGAAGATGATCTTCGACTTCATCAACCAAATCAAGAAGTTCCTCAATCCAAAGGTAAACATCTTCGGTATTGCCATCACTCGATGGGAAGGAACGAAGCTCAGCAAGAACATCGAGGAAGGTTTGAGAAAGCAGTTGGACGATTTAGTGTTCACGACAAAGATTCGCAAGAATGTCACCATCGCCCAGGCACCATTGGAGGCAACGAACATCGTTGACTACGACAAGAAGAGCAATGGCGCACAGGACTACATCGCCCTGACCGAGGAGTTTTTGGAGAGAATGGTATTAAACAATGTAACCATCAGCAAGTAGAACGTAAAATTAGCAGTTATGTCAAAGAGCATCAATTCAAACGCAATGGATTCCCTGTTACAAGGGTTGACTGGGAAGACCGAGGAACAGGAAGCAGTTCCTACACAAGAATGCCCTAGCGAGGCTCCTTCACCTACCAGGCGAAAGGAGAAACCACGCTATGAGGTAATCAGCACCATGGTTGATCCAGATGTGATGAGTAAGGTACGAACCATCGCCGACATCGAGGGAGTGGCCATCAAGGAAATCATCGGAGTTGGCCTCGATATGTTTATCAGCAAGTATGAGGAGCTTCATGGAAAGGTGCGTGTGAAAAAGCCCAGAAAAGGGGATATTTCCCAAATCTTCAACTCGTAGGCATCGTTCCCCTTCCTCCCAGTGCGGCAGCAGGTTTAATAATCTATACCTGAAAACACCGAGGGGTGAAAGGGGGCGAGAAGCCCCATTAACAAACGATACCACCATCAAGAACATCTTGACCCACGCAAGCATATTCTCGGGGATAGGCGGAGCGGAGCTTGCAGCCTCCTGGATGGGATGGAAAAATCTCTTCCATTGCGAGATACAGCAGTTTCCAAGGCAAGTTCTTGACTATTGGTTTCCAAATTCAGAAAGTTATGAAGACATCACCAAGACAACCTTCACAAAGTGGAAAGGAAAAGTCGATGTTCTCACAGGCGGATTTCCCTGTCAGCCCTTCAGCTATGCAGGAAGCAGAAAAGGAGCGGAAGATGACCGCTACCTCTGGCCTGAAATGCTACGAGCGATTCGGGAGATACAGCCCACTTGGGTCGTTGCTGAAAACGTTGTTGGCATCACGACGATGGTACAACCCAGCAGTGTCACTGAAATGGGACGTTCAGACTTTCTCTTCGAAGAAAGTGTTGTATGTAGAGAAGAATACAGGTACATCCTCGATGCCATCTGTGAAGACATTGAGCGAGAAGGATATGAAGTCCAACCGCTTGTTATTCCAGCTTGTGCCACAGGAGCGCCCCATAGAAGAAACAGGATATGGATTGTTGCCCACCGTACAGACACAGGGCTTGAAACGTTGCAACAAGAAGGGCAAGACGGAGTTTCTGCCCCTGCACCTCCTCCCTACGCTTACAGCTGTGGAGGCGACCAAGTACACCACCAAGCTCAATTCCAAGAGCCAGATGGGAATGGGACTGACAGCCCTTGCCATGAACGGCAAGCTGCCATCACCGAAGAAAGTAGCAGAGGAAACCGGGGGTTCACAGGGTTCCCGTCAGTTCAACCCACTATATGCAGAGGAGATGATGGGCTTCCCTTCGATGTGGACGACCTTGCCATTTCTGAAGGAAAATGGAGAAAGGAATCCATAAAGGCATACGGCAATGCCTGGGTTCCGCAAGTGGCTTTGGAGATATTCAAGGCCATAGAAGAGTATAATAACAATTAAAGAACAAGACAGATGAGAAAATTTTTCAAAGACAACATTTGGTTATTCGCCATTGTCGCCGCAATCTTGGTCATGCTAGGTATATTTGGCTATTACTCAGAGAAGCATGATTCCGAAATGAACAGACTTTCCGGCAAAGAGAAAGTAAAAGGCCGTGACATATCACGTACCATAGATGAGTTCAAGTATAAGGGAAAGACCTACACCTTTGTCATCTATGAGAGAGGTGTAAACATGGAAGTAAGAGAACTAAAATAAGTTGCACAATGGAAAAAGTTGACATATTTGACCAAGAAATTGGCAGGGCAGCCATAGAATGCAACGGCAACCTTGTAGTGGTTTTCAATGGCAAGAAAGCATTTTGGTTCAAGGAACAAATCGAGTTTTGTAAAGAGCATCCCGAAGCTCCTCTTCCACTCTCTGTGTTTTGCGTGGCAGTCTCGAAAGTAGGCGAACCTTGCAAGTACAAGAGCACAGGCAATTCCTTCAGTTTCGTGGCTAGAAGCGTTTCCCGCAGTGAAGCATTGTCGGAATATTAAGCAATACCAGAAATCAAGATGAAAGTCATATTATTACCAAAAAATGTTTGGGGATGCACAGGAATAGATTGTTATAACAATATCCCAGAGTGCTATCCCCACAGAGCATTCTTCATAGAATGCGAAATGTCCATAATTCCTCGAAAAGGAGAATTCATCATGCTCTCCGACTACGAAGACATGATATTCAAGCAGCTTTACTGCCAACTATCCAATTCCGACAGTGACCTGCACTTACTATTGGAAGAGATTCGAAAAGAAGACAACAGGACACCATCCTACCTAAGGAACGTAAAGGAGCTAGAAGACAAGTCTCTCCTGCATATGGTGGTGTATGGCGACGAGCATGAAGAAATTTTCAACGAAGGATTGACGGATTATCGCTGGCTTGTGGAAGAAGTAACCTATAAGATAGGATATTCTGGTGAGACAGTGTTTGTTACCATATCTCACACATATTAATAACAAAATAGTCTCTGTTTTTAGTGTAAACACCCCAAAAGCAGAGACTATTTCGCTTTTCTGCCTCTTTCCTCATTTTTCTCATTCTGGCAATCACCATTTCATTGTATTAAATATCATTCTTTTCCATTTACTTGTCTTCCAAAGATTTTAAATAAGACACATTTTCCAAGCCATCAACCATCTGCAAAGTCTTCCAAGCATTGCGGCGTTCCTCCGATGAAAGCTCTTTGTCTGTTCCGTCATCATTACCAACATAGATATTATGTTTCAACAAATATGCCAGAAGCAATCTTTTCCTTGTAGCTTTCAGTTCCTTCTTGAAGTTTTCCTTGTGAAAATCGAAGTAAGTAAACAACTCGGCATATTGTGAAGGAGTAAGTTCCAAGGATATATGGCTATTCTTCTCCTTATACAAAATCTCACCGTCGCCCAAGATTTTCTCACTGCACATAAAGAACAGCTCCTTCAGCAAGTGGTCACATCCAACATTGAAGACATATTCTTTCTTTTGTTCGCTCTCATTCAAGATGTCCTCCAAATTAACACCCAGTGTAGAGCAAAGCCTAACCATTGCCTTTCGAGCATTAATGGCTTCTCCCTCTTCCCCTCTCAAAGCGAGTTCGTTCAGTTTCAGAATTTTCTGTTTAAAACTCTCATACTTTTCTTCCATATCATCAAATTTTAAAATTTATATTCCATTCTCAGAGCCTTGTCGAGATCACATGAGTTGACGAGTCTCACCATCCCCTTTTTCTTGGCATAGCTATAGTTGCCAACAATTCCATGCTTGTTCAGTATCAATTCCACTACCCGAACATCCTCGTTGTTAAGTTCATTGAGCAGACACCCCATCAGAACAAAGTTCCTAGCCTGTGCTTTAGTGATAGGAAAGACTTTACCCTGAAGCATTTGTTTCTTATAGGGCTTTCCATCAGGAACAACATTGGCACTATGGTTCATACAACCCATTCGTTGCCAAGAAATCTCATTCATTCTCATATCATCTATATTTTTGAAGTTACAAAGATAAGTGATGGAACTTAAAATGACTGCTATAAAATGATATATCTTTCATTTTTAACATATACCACCACCTTTGCCTAACATAAAAAGAAGCACAGGAGAGGTTATTCACCTCTCCCGAAAGAATCTATGAAGCCTCGTTGATGTCGTAGATGAAGAAGTCGTTCTTAGCGAAGACTCCAATCATTCCCACACCAGCTACCACTGCTCCAGCTATTATCAGCCAGATGGCCAATCCCTCATCAAGGAAGCGCATGTTACCACCCATGAAAGCAAAAGCCATCATTGCCACTCCAAACATTGAGAAGAAAAACAAAGCGTTTTCCACACTCATCTTCTTGAGAAACTTAATAATCTGTTTCATTGTCAATCTCATTTTAACGGTTCAACTTTAAAAATTATACTTTGGATTTCCGGAACCTTCTAGCCTTTTACAGTTATTTGTTTCGTTCGATCCGATATTTTTTTTATCATACCTCGGCGTGTCCTTCGCCTCCTGTAGCCTTTTTACGTGCAGAAAGGATGGCAGCCCAGAGGAGTCAGAACGCCAAGGAATTTGGTAGAAACTTTTCAGGAATACCCAAATATGCAATATTTGCGGAAGGCTTCCAGGAAAGTTTTAGCCAAATAAGGAGTCCTCTCCTGGTACTTGGCATCTGACAGGGCCGCCATAACTTTGCACAGGAAAAAGCAAGGGAGGCAGAGGTCACGCTACCGCTTCAATAAAAAAGTGAGGTCGAACAATAGAAACAAATATGAAAACATAGATATAAGAAAAGTAGAAAAGAAAAATATAGATATAGCACTGTAGTTTTATAGGTAGGAACAATTATATTCTTATAGGACTATATACTTATATAAATATATAAAGAAATAAGAAAATAAGGAAATATAGAAACAGAAAAATAAGATTCCGAAACTTCGGCTATAGATATAGGAGCGTAGAGGATGGCACACTTGTGAGGAGAATGGCATGTCCATGTGGCTTGGAGAGAGGGGTAGCCTGGCTTTCAAAATAGGTGGAGATGGGAAGGAAGTCCATCTTCGCCAAAAACGGAAGCAAGCCTACCCTGAAAGAAAAGTCCTCCTCGCATGTATGCCATCCGCCAAGGGGTGTGGTGGTCAAAGCTCCACATGAAGGTTCGACCTATCTCCCTTGCTGCTCTATGGCATCATAGTGCAGTTTCTCAGGCTTTCAGGAGAACTCAGTGAAGCCGAGGATGGATGAAAGCCAGGAGAAAGGGAATAAAGCGAAGCCATAGACATAAGAAAAGCGCAAATGTTCCAAACAGCTACTATTTGGAACATTTGCCAAGGCTCCCATCGGCGATACCGCTTTACAGGCGAAGCTGAACGGTTCGCCTGTTGGCTGCGAGAGGGAGCAGCCGAAAAATTAAGAGGCAGCAATGCAACTTGCGGGGGTGTAATTTAAACTGTGTCAAGGCTTGTTCTTAACTTTCATTCCCACTCCCTGCTGGGGGCATGCCCCCAGCAGGGAAGCCTTTTCGGCTGCAAAGTTACATAATTTTAAATCTATCTCCAAATTTTATTGCCAATTGTTGAGAAATTTGTCCCCAATTTGCCAGTGGCATAGTCCATTTCTTACGGATGTTGCGGTAAGCTAAGTAGACAAGCTTCTCCAAAGAATTATCCGTAGGAAAGACCCCTTTAGTCTTTGTGACCTTTCTTACCTGTCTGTGATACCCCTCAACCGTATTGGTCGTATAAATGAGTTTACGGATGACTGGAGTATATTGGAAATACTCTGTCAGACGTTCCCAATTGTCACGCCATGACTTGATGACAATTGGGTACATCTCTCCCCACTTAGACTCTAACAGGTCTAAATTAGCAGCAGCGGAGTCTTTGTTTACTGCACCATATACTGTTCTTAAATCCTTGATAAACTCCTTTTGATGCTTACTGCCAACATACTTGATAGAATTGCGTATCTGATGGACAATACAGAGCTGCACAGAACTCTCAGGAAATACGCTTTGGATGGCATCTGGGAAGCCTTTGAGACCATCAATACAACAAATCAAGATGTCTCGAACACCACGGTTCTGAAGATCCGTAAGAACTTCTAGCCAGAAGTTAGCTCCTTCACTCTTAGACACATACATACCTAACAGTTCTTTTTGGCCTTCCTTGTTGATACCAAGAATGTTGTAAATGGCTCGTGTGACGGCTCTGCCATTCTCATCCTTTACCTTATAATGGATAGCATCAAGCCAGCAAATGGCATATACAGGATCGAGCATGCGAGACTTCCAGGCGGTGATTTCGGGTAATACACGGTCTGTTATAGAGCTGATAGTATCGGCTGATAGAGTTGTGTTGAACTCACGCTCAAAGTAGCTGCTGATGTCACGTGTGCTGGTGCCCATGGCGTACATCTCAATAATCTGGTCAGCCATACCATTGGCAAGAATAGTCTCACGCTTCTTTACGGTCTCAGGTTGGAAAGTTCCGTCTCGGTCACGAGGAGTCTCTATAGTGACCTCACCATATTTTGTTTGAACCTTCTTACTCATCTTACCATTACGACGGTTGCCGGAAGAGCGTTCCTCTTCACTTAAATGAGCGTCAATCTCACCTTCGAGAGCTGAGTTGAGAATACGCTCTAACAATGGAGCTAATGCTCCGTCCTTGCCAAATAAGGCTTCACCACTACGCAACTGCTGAGCTGCTTTCTTGTAATCAATTTCTAAGTTGTCCATAATATAAAAACTGTGTTAAACTACTTTTATTGTAGCTTGACACAGTTTAGTTTACACTCTCCAACTTGCCACCTCTATAAACACTTAAAGTTCTTTCAACCATTTCTTACCAGCTCTTGTATTGCTCCACAGCAATATGCCAACAGCAATAATAGCCAATTCTGTCATTGTAAACGCTAATGATTTCTGGATTTACCTTACAAACTATCAATCCATTTTTTCCCCATTTTGGTGTTTACCCAAAAAGCAAGCCCTGCTGCTATTATTGCAACGCCTGTCATAAAAATCAACAATGAATCCATACTTTATCTTTTTAAAATTTTATTACCAACATATGCAAAACCAACTGTTGCTATAAGACACCCTGCAAATAACCATATTGTTTTTTCTGTCATTGCAGCTTCTTTTATTCAGTTACATGCCAGTTACATGCGCCAAGCACTGTTTTAAAGGGGTTTTGCTCTGTTTTAGGGCTGTTTCGAGTCGCCCAGTTACATGCCAGTTACATGAGCTATGCCCAAGTGACGACCTCAAATAGCCGAGAATGACCTCAAATAGCCAAATAACGACTTAAAACGACTTAAAACGACTTAAAACGACTTAAAACGACCGAATATGCCCATATTATGACTTGACAATCGCAATTATGTAACAAATTAATAATTCAATTCTTGTTCACCTTTTTCTGTAATAATCCATTGTTTTCCACTAATAGTTTTTGTAATAAATCCTTCTTTCGCTATTTTTCGAAGAAGATTTCCTATTTTTCTCAGTTTCTCGTCCTGAGTTAAACTTGATGGAAAAACATGTTGTAGTCCCTCATAAACGTCTTGACGTTTGAATCCCATACTTCCTGCATTATGAGCCAATTGCAACAATAACTTTTGGATACTATTTTCTGCAAGACCATTTTCTTTTGTATAGTGTCCTATCTGCTTAGTCATTTTGGCAACTTTTAGCGATATAGTATAGTGTGGTGCACGACCTTCTATCAAACCCTTTTCATGAAGATGTTTAGCAGCTTCCTTGGTGATAGGATGATGCTTCTGTACTGCGTCTAACCAAAGGCACTCTTTCAGTGACAAAGAGTTATTTGCTTTTAAGAGATTGGTATATTTCTCATCGATCATTTTGCCATAGATGGTTACCCCAACAGTACGATGCTCATTGTCTATTTCATAATCTGGCATAGGGAAGAAACGATTACGTTGTTCTGTATAAATCTTCTTGATACCACGTCCCACTGTATCAATCATGTTAAAGTTAACCATGCCACGACATAAACAATCGTTACGATAATGAAATTGAGGTCCTTTATGCTCCAGGGCATTTTCTATTGTTCCTGGAATGAAACTGCCACCATTGCCATAATATAAGGTACTAGGACCTTCTACAAAAACAATTCGCTGCTGTAAGGTGTAATCCTGATGTGCGATGGCGTTATGTAATGCCTCTCGTATGGTGTATTCATCATACTGTTTCATGGTGTCTGGGAACAGGGTTCCACCTGGCAACTCACGCATAGTCTTGTTACGTATTTTGCTCAACACCTTATCTACGGTCAAGATGAAAGGTATTGTAAAATGCTCATAATCTTGTACGATGCCTTCTTCATCTTCCCATGTCCAAGTGATTTGTGCTACGGCAGGATGAATCTTTTGAATAGAAAGGGGTTTGCCCAATAGTAGAATGGCTGCACGAGTGATCTTCCCTTCTCGCATCATCATACTATTAGCCAAGAACTCTTCTGTACTCCACGCATTTATTTCTTCGGCAGGAATACTTGACGAACGAACTTTTTTGAACATGACTTTAGCTGTAGCTACGGCTAATTCATCCAAGTCATTGATCGTGGCATTTGGTACGAGCTGAGCAGTCCAATCGGGTATTGGTGGCTGTTGGCGGATAGTATCTTGTTTTGCCTGGTTCAGTGGTTTCAGACTTTCGCCATCACGACCATAAGCCACACCTTTCCAGTGCATTACTATATTGCGTGGTGATGCTGGTATCTGGAATAATAAAACTCGTTTGCCTTCGATATCTAAAGGTACAATATCTCTAAAGATAAGGTTGTCGGTGGTATGTTGAGACATATCTTGCTTCAAACGGTTGAGTGCAACTTCACCATCCTTGAATGTTGTACCGATAATCTGATGTTTTTTGTCCCAAACGCCAAATACAATCCAAGCAAACTCATGGTCACGTAAGTTTGCTTCATTGCTAAGAGCGGAGAAGTATTTGCCCAACTCATCGATATCAAAGTTGGTCTCTGCTTTCTTAAACTCGACAACCTCATTCTCTGAGTGTTCCCAAAGCTTGTTGAATATCTCTATATATTTTTCCATTGTTTCCTTCTTTATTGTTCCTAAATGAGCCTACTTAAAAAGTAAGGCATTGTCTTAGGACACATTTATATTAAACAGCTACAAAGATAGCATTTTTCTTTGGAAATAGGGTATATATTCAGGAGGAAAATGTATTTTCTTTGTGATTTTTTCAGTTTTGGGCGAAAAACTCTATGTATGGGGATAAACTAAAGTGGTGTGTGTAATCGCAAGAAATAGTGTGAAAGTATGTGAAATGATACCTTGCTTTTGGCTGTTACTATAGATTAGCATTGAAATATGTTACCAAAATGTTGCCAAAAATAGAAAAGAAAAAATCCTAACTGCTCATATTCAAGCAGTTAGGATTCTGTGTGGTGCGCCTGACAGGGCCCCATAACTTTGCACAGGAAAAAGCAAGGGAGGAAGATGGCACGCTACCGCTTCAATAAAAAAGTGAGGTCGAACAAAAGGGACGAAAATAAAAAATTAGATACAAGAAAATACAAGCTAGCTATAACTTATTGATTATCAGCAAAGAGAAAGAGAGTTATTAGAAAAAAATATGTTAAATAAAAAGGTATATCGTGATTTTCGCGCCTATATTGCAAAAAAGCAGTTCCTTTGTACCCGAATTTTGAAATCATAGGTAGAATCCCATTAAAGAAGGAGTCTCCTTAAAATAAAGAAACGTAAAATGAGAAAAATACTATTCCTCCTCTTGTTGGCATTTCCATGCACAAGCAGGATTGCGGCGCAAGACATCCATTTCATAGGAAAGCGAAGTGTGGACACATGCCATGCAAAAGCAAATTGTAAGAATCCCATCCTTTGGAAATTGAAGACCAATCTATTGTATGACGCATTTGTGGTTCCCAATATTTCAGCAGAAATGCACTTGGGAAGGAACTGGTCGGCAGGGCTAGGCTATTGGTACACCTGGTGGAAGACCAATCCATGCCATAGATACTGGCGCAGTTATGGAGGAGAAATAGATATAAGAAAGTATTTTGGAAGCCAAGCATTAAAAAGCCATCTCACAGGCCATCATCTTGGAGCTGTGAGTCAGATGGGAATGTATGATGTGGAGTTCGGAAAACGAGGCAACATGTCAGATTTCTCCTATACGATAGGAGCTGAATACGGCTACACATTTCCCATCAGTCCAAGGGTTAGCTTGGACTTGGGCATGGCCTTAGGTTATTTTGGAGGAACATACAAGGTGTATGACCCGATAGATACCCACTATGTATGGCAAGAGACCAGGAACAGGAGATATTTCGGTCCTGTGAAAGCAGACATCACCCTAGCATTCCAGATAGGCAAGAACTATAGAACGGAGAAAGGAGGCATGAAATGACGAATATCAATCCTTTCAAAATCATCATGAAAGTAAGGACGGCGATGTGGTACCTCTTCTTCCAGGCCATAGGAATCTGGCTACTCAGCAGTTGCGAGCAGAAAGATCTATGCTATGACCACAACCATGCCTCCAACGTAAAAGTCACTTTCGATTGGGAGCAATACCCAAATGCCAACCCAGCATCCATGTGCTTTTACCTTTTCCCAAGGGAAGAAGGCGAAAGGACTCTCAAAAGGGAATTCATCGGAAAAAACGGCGGCATAGCCCAAGCCCTAGTTGGCGTAAGTTACACGGCATTGGGATTCAATTCCGATGCTAGAAACACAAGTTTTCGCTATAATATCAGCACAAACAGCATTGAGGCAAGCTCCAAGGATGCCGGGACTATAGATAGAATCGGAATATCAGCCAGTCTTTTGCCAAGAGCAAAGGGAACCGAGGGAGAAAGAATGTCGATGGAAGCCGACAGCATCTATTCCAGTGCTTCTGAGAAAGACATTCTAATATCACTGGAAGAGAACGACAGAGGTGACACATGTAAGATAACGCTTAGTCCAAAGCGAAGATTTTGCACCTATAGGTTGAAGATAATGAACATCGATAACCAGCAAAACCTCTCATCCTCCATTGCCGGTTCCATCTCAGACCTTGCTGGAGGCATCAACCTTTCCACTGGAGAAAAGACAGCGGCAAAGGTCACCATTCCATTTGCGGTTGGCACAACAAACGAAAGCACTTTGGAAGGACAGCTTCGATGCTATGGGAACAGCCCATCAGAGGATGCCGCCAACTATTTGGTTATATATACCATGTTAAAGGATGGCACAAAGTGGTGCTACATCTATGATGTTACCAAGCAAATCAAGGAAGCCCCCAACCCTTATGAGGTAGAAATCGTTCTGGACAAACTCCCTGTGCCAACCAATATAGGCGGCAATAGCGGTTTTACCCCAGGCGTTAGCGACTGGAACATCATAGAGATACCAATCGTTATGTAATATTCATAAACAAGATATAAGTATTATTCAATAGTTCGTTAATAATTCAATAATGTGCTAAGCAGCTATACGCTGTAAGCACGAGAGATCTTTGAAAATCTTGCTAATTAAAGTTCGGTTCGGGGTGTACCCGCTTGCTTTAAAAATTCGTTTCACCAGATAAATATTGGTCATCAGTGACTTGAATGAAGACATAGAATATTCCATTCCCATCTCCTTCATAGTTACCTTGGCAACATTTAGTGATGTGAACGAAGCATTGAAAGCAAAATCGAGTTTCCACTTATCGCGAGCCTGGCAGTCCATAAGACCAGTATAGCCTTTGGCGTCACGAAAGCAAAATTCAATCTGGAACCTGGTTCTATAATAAAGAAGTACCTCTTCACCCGAAAGTGAGGTGTCTGTAGAGAAGAATAGTTTCTTCTTGCCATTCGGCATCTGCCAGATGACAAGTCTAACTTTACACCTGAGTGCCTTGGAATAGGCTATCAAAGTATAAGCTGTTCCTTCTATATCTTTCATCTCCATCTTCTCCATTCGAGTGAGGTCAAGATTCTTCATATCAATCTTGCCATCCTTGGTCTTTGGGCGACCACGTTTTCCAGTACGTGGACCAGCATAGACATAAAAGAGACAAGCATTGTCACGAAAGCGGCTTATCAAAGAGAACCCTTCTTTCTTTATCCCATTAACAAATGTACTTGTAGAGAAGTAAGCATCTGCAACTATGAGGGTTGAGAGTTTGAGAAGTTCCTTGCGATAACGCTTAATGACGCTGATATAGAAATCTACCATAGTCTTGTTTCTAAGACTCAGTTCTTTATTACTTAGCGACTGGTGTGCTTTTAACATCATGCAGTCTTTGGCATCAATATCAATGAGGCCAATACCCATGATTTCGAGACCATGTTTAACAGACTGTGCACATCCCGACCAAAAACGACCGATATGTGGAGTCTTCTTGCCAGCTTTGCTGATATAGCTGGGATCAATGGCAATAGCCCATCTTCCCTGTTTACCAAAGAAGCGCTTGGCAAGTGAGACATTAAGTTTGAGCCAGTCAATGCTTTTCGACTTTTTTAAGCCGAATGCGTTGCGATAGGTTTGCTCAACATGCGAGCCATACCTCCCCATTTGGGTGAAATTTATCTTTCTTGGTATTACCATGAACAAAATTATCACCTCGATGAGTATTTTCTCGAAACTTTTTGTTAACTTTGCAGCCGAATCTTCAACTGCATCTTTAAAGATATCCATATATTGGTCAAGTCCTGTATTCATATAATTTTGCGTTTGTCGTGATTTGCAAAGTTACTGAAAATCAGTGACTTGACCAACTTTTTATAGTTAAGTTTTCATAAGCATTTCTTAATATAAGTTATTGATTTACAGACGATTAAATGTTAATTTAACGCAGTATTGATTATTCATTCAAAAATTTAAATTTATGTTCAAAAAAAGTATGTTTTGCGTAGCCTTAGCCTCTTTGGTATTGGCTACATCGTGCTCACAGGATGACTTGCAGACAGCCAAGTTCTCCCAAAACCCGATTAAATCTAACGTTGGATTAGGCGGTCAGCCTATTTCTACTTTTGCGGCAGCAAAAGGTAAAGCAGTAAAATCTCGTGCAGTAGAGACCACCATCACCAACCTCGGTTCGTTCACCATGAACGCATTCCAAGATGGTGAGACCAACTACATGAAAGATGTGAAATACACCTCTACCGATGGTAGCGTATGGAACACCGACGCTGGTACATTCTACTGGCCAGTGGAGGGCAACTTACACTTCTATGCGTATGCACCAGAGCAGCCAGGACAGGCAGGAACATTCAAGTTGGACAAAGATGCCCAGACACTCACCGACTTCGTTCCAAACACAGCCGCTGCCGACCAGAAGGATTTCGTGTATGCAAAATCAACAGGCAACAACAAAGCCAATGGAACGACAGGTATAGATATTGATTTCCAGCACGCATTATCCGAGGTGACCATTGCAGCAAAGAACGAGAACACTGCCTACACCGTAGATGTAACAGGTGTGAAGATTGGCAATGTCATCAAGAAGGGTACTTTCACATTCCCTTCCACCTCAGACGCAGCAGCCTCTTGGACACTTTCGAGTGATGTTTCCGACGTCACAGACTACACAACAACTTGGACAACCCCGGTGACACTTGGAAGCGATGTCTCAACATTGGATGCGACCAATGTACCATTTATGATTCTTCCACAGCAGTTGTCAAAGGCGGCAAAGGCCTCCGATAAGGCATATATCGCCGTAAAGGTAAAGATTACCTTGCAGGGCGGTTATATTCAGAAGGATGACTGGGTGTATGTAGGTATTGATACCAACTGGGAGATGGGCAAGCGTTACGCCTACACCCTCGACTTCACTTCTGGTGCAGGTCAGGACGAGGACGGAAAACAAGTAATTTCCGGAACAGCCATCAACCTCAATGTCGATGTCACCCCATGGGTTGAGGTTGCAGAAGACCTCGATCCTTCAGGTGTTGTCCCTACTCGTCCCAGTGTAGCCAACTCACTAATTATCGACCCAACGTCAACAAAGGCCTATGGCATTAACATTGCCGACAAGATTAATGCTTTCTGGTCTTCAGCAGTAGGTGACCAGACTACCCCTATCGTGGCAGGAACAAAATGGACTGCCGAGGTTATCTGGCAGGACATCCCTTCACGTGCCATCAACTTTTGTAGCAAATCAGGTGTTGTTAAGAGTGGTGACACTTTCGAAGGAAAAGGAACTACTCCACTTTACGTAAAGGCTGCTGCCAACGTAAAAGGCAACGTTGTTGTAGGTATCAAGAAGAAGGGCGAGAGCGATTACCTCTGGAGTTGGCACTTGTGGCTTACCGACGAGCCACAGCTTGTAGCAGGTTTCATGGACAGAAACCTTGGTGCAGAGTCTGCGACTGCAACCGATGGTGCGAAAACACGTGGTTTGTACTATCAGTTCGGAAGAAAAGACCCATTCGTTGGCTCAACAGAGATTTATGACATTAATGGTACATCAAAAAGTACTGGTGCTACCATTGCTACAGGTAAGGTGACATTTGCCAAAGCTGTACAAACTCCTGCAACATTCTATACCTATGGTAGTAGTAACAACGATTGGGCTTCGCCTAACAACTACACATCAAAGAACTGGAACGACATTTCAGAGAGTGACGGCAAGACTTTCTTTGACCCATGCCCAGAGGGATGGAGATTGCCAACCAAGGCTGAATATAGCAACTTCTCAACCACGACATTCACTTGGGATGCAACAAATTCTGGTCGTACCTATAACGGCAATTGGTTCCCTGCTGCTGGTTATCGCAACAGCGACGACGGTAGCATGAGCAGCGTGGGCAGCCTCGGCTACTGTTGGAGTGCATCGCCGAACAGCGAGTATGACGGTTACCTCTTGAGCTTCGACAGTGGCTACGTGAATCCTGCGAGCAGCGGCTATCGAGCATACGGTTTCTCCGTGCGCTGTGTCCAAGAATAAGGAGGAACTTGTTTCCGACCTTTGATTCATTTGATTTATTTGATAGGGTGTCCAGTTCTATGTTCCAATATTAACTCACTTGTTTGAGAGTTTTAGTTCGTTCTGTCACCCAGTTTTTGGACAAGTGCTCGGTAGTCCAAGCATCAATGTCCTTAAGTTTAACATTCACTAAGCGCTCTTTGAAATTAAATGTTTTAGTAACGGATTCGTTCACGACTTTTGGATATAATGGTATCATTAGAGCAAAAGGAGTTATGCCATACAGCTTGTTCGGTGACTTCTTGCTTTTGTATATACCAAAAGTAGATTCAATGATGTCTGAAGAGATGCAGATATTCATATCCTCAGTAAGTTGCGCTTCTTCCTTTCGGAAGTACTCCAGCATCTTCAAGCCAAGGTGAGCTTGACGAGGATAAGCATTTCCTATAACATGAGCAACTATGTATGACTGGCACTCCTTACTCGTCTTGCAGGAAAAGCCTTTGTTTTTACAGATATGCTCTATATGCCTGATGGCATCCAACGCATCCATGAGTTCTTGCAACAAAGATTCATAGTCGTTGATGAAAGCATACGCTTCCTGCATTTCTTTTGGGAGTTTGTTGTAACAAGCAAGCATAGAGTTGCCCCAGATTACCCATTCAGACATATTCATGAATCTAGCAATAGTCCTCATGTTCGGTGGTAGCAAATATGCTTTATTTGTCAGATGGTATTGCAGTCTTTTCTTTCCTAAAAGTGTTGTAAGTTCAACAAAATCAGGCTGTTTTCATACACCTTTTTGAGAATCACACTCATAGAATGACTGATGTCCGCATAATGCACATATCCAGAGTCCAAGATACCCCTTACAAGGTTATGGGCATTGTCACTAATCACATATTGAGGTTCTGAACCTGCAGATATAGTGACTTCGCTTATCTTGTTTTCGATATCTTCACCCTTGAAGTTTGCTCCTACCGTCATGTTTAAAACTGTCACATCTTCATGTTTGACAGGTCGATCTTGATGCTCTGATGGAATGGCTAGAGCCAAAGTAGTTTCTGACCGTTTATAGCGATGCTCTCATCCATAACCATGGCAAACTTTTTGCCTTTGCATGGCTGGTCATCTTGATAAACAGACAGTCCCAACTTCTTTATCCAGTTTTCCACCGTATTGTAGCATGGACTTTTTCCGAAGTTCTTACCAAGTACTTCAGAGAATACCTCCAAGATCTTCACTACAGTTCGAAGGCCACAGCCAGTACGCATATAGATAAGAACACAAAGTTGAATTACTACAAGAGGGAATCTATGTCCGGGAACAGGTGCGAGAGTAATGCTCTTTGTTCGTTGGTCATAGTTATTTTCTGAACGTCTTTTTTTTTGAGTTCTTTCCGAAGACCTTTGATAGTGTTTGTATTCTTCACTTCTTTGCCTTCAAGTTGCTTAACTCTTTTACGAAGACGCTTTAACTCTTCCTCAGGGGTCTCTTTATGCTGTTTTGAATCTAACTTTTTCATTGATTATAAGTATTTGTAATGATGTACAAAGATACTAAAAATCAACGATATACACAAATTTTCAAAGAACTATTTCGTTACATGAAACGTTAAATATCAGAGCGTAATATTAACAATTAACAGGGATGTTTCCAGCTTGTTTTTAAGAACAGAGAACTGGACACCCTATTTATTTGATTCATTTAGGATGTGCATAAAAAGCCCATCCTTTCAATGCCGCCTGTGGCGGCCGATTTCAAAAATACAAAATTACAGTTCAAATTATGACAAAACAGGAAATATTAGAACGTGAGGATGCGCAATCCACTACCATCCATCTATACAAGGAAGGCATCTTCTGGAAGGCGTATGAATATTCCGCCTATAGGTTCGTCTTCGGCATCCTGAAATGCAAGCCCAAGAAACAGCGTTTCAAGGAAACATCTACCGAGATGATACATATAGGATTCCCTTTGACTTCTCTCGACACACATCAAGATTCGTTCCGTCTCATCTCAAAGGACGAGAACACTTGCACCATTGAGCCAGTGGACTTTCTGCCTCAAATGACTTTTGAGGAGTGGAAAAATTCCATCGAGACAACTGTTAGCAACAACAAAGGTGCAAACCTGATGCTACCCAAGGGAACAAGTCCAACTGATGAGTATATCATCAACAAAGTTCGCAGCTTCAATATTGAGAGCAAGACACCCATGGACTGCATGATGTTCCTGGTTGACTTAAAGAAGAAAATCAATGGCGAAGTATGACGAGCTTCCTGTGTTCAAGGCCACTTACGACCTTCTCTTGCGTATCTACATGGTCAGCCAACACTGGAGCAGAGACATTAGATATACTCTAGGCGAGGAATTGAAGAAAGAAGTGATAGAAATCCTTCAGCTTATCTATCAAGCCAATGCCTCGAAGAAGAAAGTAGCCTTTCTCTCCTCCTGTAGAGTAAAGCTGATAAAAGTAAGACTGCAGATTCGAGTCGCCAAAGACTTGACAATCCGAGCCTCACTCAACTCTTATCTCGGCTATCTTGGACATTACAAGAGCTATAAGATAATACACAAGAGCCTCACAGGTTCCGCAGTATTCAAGCACCTCTATTTCGCAAGTGGTTACAAAAAGTCCATCCCATATAAGCGATACACCAACAAGAGAAGAGAAAGGTGCGAGATAGCCCATGACTTGAATAGAATATTAACAGCATAAATATAAAGACATATATGAAACAAATAGCATTTCTCATCATCAGCATTTTGATGCTTGGATGCAGCTCGAAACCTGTCACCAAGCCAAATCCTGCGGCAAGTTTCGTTTCCTTTTGGGAGGGCTTCGACTTTTCCAACAAGGCAATGACAAACAATCCTGGAGTAACAGAAGCCAAGTTCAAGGATTTCTGTGGCGACCTCATATTTTCCAGCAAGACAGAGAGAAAACAGCAGATAGACACATTGCTGTCACGTTCCAAGCAAGGGAGCAAGGAAATGTTTCTCGGTTTCATGGAATTGGCAGAGAAACATCTTGCCGACCCAAATTCACCGCTGAGGAACGAAGAATGTTACATTCCCTTCTTGGAGTATGCGATAAAAGAAGGGAAAATTGACGAAGCCTACAAGGAACGTTACAGTTTCCAACTACGTAACGCCCTGAAGAACAGAGTTGGCACAATAGCCAACGATTTCACATATATAACAAGAGAAGGAACAACAGGCACATTAAAGAGCATAAAAGCCAACTACACGCTCATTTATTTCAACAATCCCGATTGTCACGATTGTAAACGAGTGTATAACATCCTAGCAGGAGATAGCCCCACCCTCGCCCACCTGGTGGCTAGAGGAGAACTAACAATCCTTGCCCTTTATCCAGATGAGTCTCTAACCTCTTGGAACAAGAACAAGGGAATATACCCTTATAACTGGATAGTGGCAAGATATGCAAGGGACATCGACCGAGAAAGGTATAACATTCCAGCCATTCCTAGTACCTATCTCTTGGACAAAAACAAGAAAGTTATATATAAGGATGCCATTATCGAGGCTGTAGAGAGCTATCTAAGACATAAATACAAGCTATAAGAAATTACATTCATATCAAGAAAAGAACAAAACAATAGTAAAAATTTAAACTTGAATTGGCTCATTCTTCTCTGTGAAGAGCGGAATGAGTCTTTAATTATACGATAAGCGAATTATCAGAAACCTACCATATAACAGGCATATGGAACATTAAAAATTAAATGACATGAATAAAAAGAAAACAAAAATAATCCATGTCCACTTCTTCAGTGGACACAAGAACTACTATTTTGGGAGTGTGACCGCCATCTTCAAGATGTTCACATCCAAGGAAATAGGCTGCACGGAAGCCTATCTTCGTCATCAGCTCACGGAGGAAGGCAATCATTACATCAACGCCCAGGTCTTGATAATAAGGTCTGTGCTACATAGATAAAACGGATGGCTTCCACACACAAAGGTAGAAGCCATCCGTTTTTACCTTACCACAAGGCAACCTTTCCAATACCAGGCATACTAAAATACGCAGAAATATTCATTGCCTTAAAAACTCTAGCCATTGTAGAGAATGAAAGATTTGCCCCCCTTTCCATCCGTGAGACTTGAGATTTTTTCACTCCAATCAAATTACCAAGTTGTTCTTGGGTCAAGTGTCTCTCTTCCCTTGCTTTCTTGATAGCTTCCCCCATCAAGAATGTTTTCAAATCAGCATCCAATTTGTCTCTTCTTGGTGTACCTTTCTTACCAATGACGCTATCCATCATTTCATCATGAGTATAAAGTTTCATCTGTTCCATACTTATTTATTATTAAAATATTCCTTTCTAATTTCTTCTGCCTTTAATATCTCTTTGAGAGGAGTTTTCTGTGTCTTTTTAACAATGCCGTGAGTGGCTACCACGAACGCCTCTTTATCCTTATCCCAAAATGCAAAAAGACGATATGCCTTCTTATTATACAGAGTTCGAAACTCCCAGATTTCTGAATTTTCAAGTTTCTTGAATAGCTCTTTATCTGTATAAAACCTACATTTATTGATATTAAAAGCTATTTTATCCTAATTTCCGCAACACTATAATTTAATATTTTTTATAAGCACCTGAGCAACAAAAAGTTGCTCAGGATTTTGCCATGTCAGAAATTTCACTTATCTTAGTGTTGTAAAATAAAAACAAACAAAATTCTGAATGACATGGCAAAAGTACAAATAAAATCTGAGAAACTCACTCCTTTTGGGGGAATTTTTTCGATTATGGAGCAATTTGATGCTCTTTTAGCTCAAACCATAGATTCCACCTTGGGATTGAGATGCACTATGTTTGGTTATCAATATAGCGAGATTCTACGCTCTCTGATGTGCGTATATCTTTGTGGTGGCTCATGTATTGAGGATGTTACAACTCACCTGATGAAACATTTGTCTCTTCATCCAACTCTTCGCACTTGCAGCGCAGACACCATATTACGTGCTATCGAAGAACTGACTTTTAAGAGCATCACCTATAAGTCTGCTTCTGGCAAATCCTATGATTTCAATACTGCAGACAAGATGAACTGCTTACTGGTCAATGCCCTGCTTGCTACTGGTCAATTGAAATCCGGTCAAGAGTATGATTTTGACTTTGACCATCAGTTCATTGAAACAGAGAAGTATGATGCAAAACCAACCTACAAGAAGTTCTTGGGCTATAGTCCAGGTGTAGCTGTCATTAACGACATGATTGTTGGTATTGAAAATAGAGACGGCAACACAAACGTGCGCTTCAACCAAAAGAAACTTTGGAAAGAATCTTCAAGCGATTGGAGGCTTCGAAATATATATTTCTCGTGCCCGCATGGATTGCGGCTCATGTTCGGAGGAAATCGTAGATATGGTAGAGGCTCATTGCAGGCATTTTATATTCGTGCCAACAGATGCTCTTCTTTCTACGATTCCATGTTTGCCTTAACTGGATGGAAAACTGTTGAAATCAACGGTATTGAGTTTGAGTTGAATTCTATCCTTGTTGAGAAATGGAAAGGAAAACCGTATCGTCTTGTCATACAGAGACAAAGGCGAATAGAGGGAGACCTTGACATTTGGGAAGGCGAATATACCTACAGATGTATACTGACTAACGATTACAAGTCGAGTGCAAGAGACATCGTGGAATTCTACAATCTTCGTGGTGGCAAGGAACGCATCTTCGATGACATGAACAATGGCTTTGGCTGGAATCGATTGCCAAAATCGTTCATGGCACAGAATACTGTATTCCTGCTTATGACAGCTCTCATCAGAAACTTCTACAAAGCTATTATGCAGAGATTGAAAACCCATGAATTTGGATTGTGTGCCACCAGCAGAATCAAGACCTTTGTTTTCAAGTTCATATCTGTTCCTGCGAAATGGATTAAGACATCACGTAGGCATGTATTGAACATTTACTCAGACAACAATGCTTATGCCAACCTGTTCAAGACAGACTTTGGTTAAAGACCATGCTTTTCTGGTTAAACCAGCGTATTACCTCAAGTCGCTTTATGGGGTAAGGGGATTTTGTGTCTGCGACATTTCTGTTGTGCAAGAAATATGTACAATAAAATGAATTTCGTCGTTTTGCAAGCAAAATCCCACTAAACCCTATAGGTTGCGGATTTGAGGTTTATCTTGAACCTTAGAATCAAGAGATTGCAAAAAGCTCATAGCTTCCTCTGTATAGAGAATTGTAAATTTTGGCTTTTCTTTCATGTGACATTATTTTTTTTGCAAAGTTAGGAAAAAGTTCTAATATCTGTAAACTTTTTCCTAACTTTCTTGTTATATACACGAAAATTTAACACTTAGTAACAGTAAAAATAGCTCTTCTCAAATTTTAGGTTACTTTTTCAATCTCAGCCAAACAGCCTCATAGACAGAATCAATAGTGGCAGAAATCACGTTATCGGAGATTTCGAGTTTTTGCCACTCGTCATCCGTTTCTCCTTCGGTGTTTCTCCCTTTGTAAAGAAGAGCCTCCCCATCGAGTTTTATCTTGGTGACCTGAACCTCTTCCATCGTAGTGTCACCATAGAAATATCTTATGAGCCAAGCCGCTCCAAAGACATTTTCCTTGTGAAGGAGGTCTATTTCCTCCACCTCCGCCTCTTTCATCAAATCAACGATAGCCCTTTTGCAGTTATTATGCAAATGAAGTCTCTGTGCAGTAAAATCTATGTATTCCATATTTTGTTACGTTATGGAGAGGTGGTTAGCCTCTCCGTTACCTTAATTATTATGCCACAAGCTCATATTCGTGGAAGTAGATGTAATCATCCCCCTCGTAGTGGTCATCGTTCCACTTGTCTATTTCCTCCAAAGTGACGGTTTCCACCCCCATTCTTCGGGCTACATAGGAAAGTGCTTGTTCCTTCGTGTCGAAGTATTCCCACTCGTCAGCCCCATCCACGCAAGAGTCAACCAAGAAACGATAGTCGAAGAATCGTCCTTCCTTGTCGTTGGTGGCATAAACCTCCCCACCTTCCTCTTCCACGATGAAGTAAACCTTCATTCCCTCAAAATGTTTTTCAAGGATGTGTCGGAAGTCTGTAGCACCCCAAGCCTCCTCAGCCTCGATGCTTAGGACATCATCCTCCAGTTCACAAGTCTGGATGAATCCACGGAGATAATACCCTTTGGTGTTCTCTCCCAGTTCCAGGGCAACATTACCCTCCCAATCCTTGGAAGCGTTGTCTTCCATTACAGGACGCTTGCCGTCCATAAACTCGTTAATCAACTCATTCAGAGTTTTCAAGTCCTCTTGCTTACCCTCAATTCGGTAGCTTGTACTAGCCCAATTTGTCATAATCATTCTATTTTATTGGTTCAACATAAATGAATTTATACTTCGGATTTCTGGAATCCTCTAGCCTTTACAGCTTTTCGTTCCGTTCGATCCGATATTTTTTTTATCATACCCCGGCGTGTCCGTCGTCCCCTGTAGCCTTTTTACGTGCAGAAAGGATGGCAGCCCAGCGAAGTCAGAACGCCAAGGAATTTGGTAGAAACTTTTCTGGAATACCCAAATATGCAATATTTGCGGAAGGCTTCCAGAAAAGTTTTAGCCAAATAAGGAGTCCTCTCCTGGTACTTGACATCTGACAGGGCTGCCATAACTTTGCACAGGAAAAAGCAAGGGGGACATCGAGCAACGCCGCTACTTGCAAATAAAAGATGAGGTCGAACAAAAGGGACGAAAATGAAAAATTAGATACAAGAAAAATACAAGCTAGCTATAACTTATTGATTATCAGCAAAGAGAAAGAGAGTTATTAGAAAAAAAATATGTTAAATAAAAAGGTATATCGTGATTTTCGCCCCTATATTGCAAAAAAGTAGTTCCTTTGCACCCGAATTTTTAACAAAACAAAATCAAGACAATGGGAGCATTTTGGATATTCGCAGCAATATTGACATTTGTCTATATCGTCTATTATGCCGTTATAATGGCCATGGACACTGTAGGCGACAAAGGTAAGAAAAAGAAAGACGTAGAGGTGTTTGCCGTTGGCAATTCCTCACAAGAAGCGTTTGTCGAGGAACCAACCTTCATCAAGGAAAAGGAAGCCTTGCCAGACACCTCTTCGGCGAAACAAGAAACCACCCCATCGGAAGCCACCGTCCAAGAGTCTTCCATCTCGCCAGAGGAAAGCGGCGAGGACATAGCCTCCAAGATTATGGCAACGGAAGACTCCGAGCTATATGCCAAGGCTGTGGCAGCCAAGGTTGAGATGGTGAAGGTAGTTGCCGAGAGCGAGGATGAGATAGCAGCCGCAGACTATGACGACAAACGCCTAGCCTTGTTGGTTGCCGAAGGCGATGATATGGCAGAAAGGATGAGCATATGAGAAAGATAATGAAGAAAAGGTATTTTCTAGCCTTTCTATTCACGGCAATATGCCTTACGGCCTCCGCCTCCTGTGGTACAACCGATTATAGCGGAAGCTCAGGAAAGCTCTATGACATGGTAGTATATGTCGTTGCCATGTGCAGTTTGACTGTTCAGCTACTATATGCCATTGCAGCCGTCCTGTCCATCTACAGTGCTACCAGCATCTACATCAAGTTGCAAGCAGGAGAGGAAGGCTTCACCAAGAGTGTGATGGTGCTTGTAGGCAGTTGCCTCTTCATGATAGGTGCAACCATCGTGATGCCAGCATTCTTCGGATTCAACTTTGGTTAAATAGAATTATCAATAATAACAATCAAAATAAAAAAGTATTTATGAAAATTAGCATTTTGAAAAACGCAGTAAGCGCAAAGGACTTTGTGTGCTCTGCAACCAAGGGCACAAAGGCTCTAGTTGGCAACCCAAGAGTAGCCATGGTGTTCACTCTCCTCTTTGTCTTTACCCTGGGAATGTTTGCCCAGAACACCGCAGGTGACTATTCGGCAGGAACAACAGCCTTGGGAACGGTGACCAAGGAGATTGCCAAGTATGTTCCAGTAGTGGTGAAGCTCTGCTATGCCATTGCAGGTGTCGTTGCCGTGGTTGGAGCCATCTCCATCTACATTGCCATGAACAATGAGGAGAACGACATCAAGAAGAAGATTATGATGACCGTGGGCGCATGTATCTTCCTTGTGGCAGCTGCCCAGGCATTGCCATTGTTCTTTGGTGTAACCAACTAATCGTCATCAATAAATTATGGCAAATGAGAGTCAAGAGCAATATCCTGACTATCCAGTATTCAAGGGACTCCAAAAGCCCCTTGAATTTATGGGTTTAAGGGGTAGGTACATATATTGGGCTGCAGGAACCGTTGGAGGAGGCATTTTAAGTTTTCTCATCGGTTACGTTGCCTTCGGTTTTCTAGTAGGCCTTGTCTTGATTACATCCATCGTAGGCTTTGGAGGAGCGATGATATTCATCAAGCAGCACAAGGGCTTGCATTCCAAGCACTCCCCTGTGGGTGTTTTCATCCTTGCCCATCTTGCGGAACATCAGAAAAGATGAGCAAGTTTATCATTTAATAAATTCATAGATATGATTTTACTTTTCGTTTCGGTCGTTTTCATTTCCATCCTCGTAGGTATGGCTATTTCCGTAGGTGCGTTCGGCACTGGAGGAAAGAGAGCCAAGATCTTCGAGGATATTTATTTCAGCATAGAGGAAGTGGATGGCATCGGCGTGGTATATACCAAGAAAGGCGACTACTCCGCCGTTCTGAAGATGGAGAATCCAGTAAGGAAATATTCCGCCGACACCGATAGCTATTACGAGTTCACATCACTCATGGCGTCAGTGATGCAAGTGCTTGGAGATGGCTATGCCATCCACAAGCAAGACATCTTTGTGCGCAAGCAGTTCGACATGAGCAGCATCAAGGGCAAGAACAAGGATGCCAAGAAGCGTTTCCTCTCAGATGCCTACTTCCGCTTTTTCAACGGAAGAAGCTACACAGAGGCAACCACCTATCTCACCATTACCCAGAAGGGCAAGAGCGGCGGACTGAAAGCCTACGACAACAACAAGTGGAGAGATTTCAACGTAAAGATACAGAAAGTAGCCGACCGATTGAAGAGTGGTGGAATCACATGCCGCTTCCTTGGCGCAAGGGAGTGTCAGGAGTTTGCCGACCGCTTCTTTGCCGTTGACTTCAAGAATCCTACCACAGGCATTACCGACTTCAAGGTTGACAGTGAAGAAATCGGCATGGGCGACCAACATGTAAAAGTATATAGCCTGCTGGATGTTGACAACGTAGGTTTGCCAGGCATGATACGCCCCTACAGCGACACCGTGGTGAACAACTCGGTGATGCCAGAGGACTTGCTGTCGGAGCTAGACCATATCCCAGGTGTAGATACTGTCATTTACAACCAAGTCATCTTCTTCCCGAACCAAAAGAGGGAGATGGCAAAGCTAGACAAAAAGAAGAACCGTCACGCTTCCATTCCAAACCCATCCAACCTGATAGCCGTAGAGGACATAAAGGCAGTTCAAGACGAGGTGGCAAGAAATGGCAAGCAACTCGTATATGCACACTACAACCTGGTGATAAAGATAGAGGCAGACAAGGACTTCCAGAAAGTCACCAACAACCTAGAGAACATCTTTGCCAAGTATAACATCCATATCTCCAAGAGAGCCTACAACCAGCTAGAGCTGTTTGTGGCGAGCTTCCCTGGCAACTGTTTCCGTCTCAACCAAGACTACGACCAGTTCCTCACCATCTCGGAGGCCGCGTTGTGCCTGATGTACAAGGAACACCAGGCGAAGGGCGACAACTCCCCCTTGAAGTGTTACTATACCGACCGACAAGGAGTGCCAATGCCAATAGACACGACAGGTAAGGAAGGAAAGGTGAAATACACCAACAACAGTAACTTCTTCGTCCTAGGTCCTTCGGGAAGTGGCAAGAGCTTCTTCATGAACACCGTGATGCGCCAGTATTACGAGCAAGACACGGACATCGTGATAGTAGATACAGGAGATAGTTACGAAGGCTTGTGCAGTTACTTCGAGGGCACCTATATTTCCTATAGCAAGGAAAAGCCAATCTCCATGAACCCATTCAAGATTACCAAGCTGGAGTATGACCAGAACTTTGGCGAGAAGAAGAACTTCCTGAAGAGTCTCATCTTCCAGATATTCAAGGGAGCGGAGATGCCGTCCAAGATAGAGGACACCATCATCAACCAAACCATCGTGGAGTATTTCGAAGCCTACTTCAATCCGTTCGAAGGCTTTACCGACGAAGAGCGGCAGAAGATGAAGGACACCCTCCTTCTCCAAGACAAGACCAACGGCAAGTATGAGGAATACGAACAAGAGTTGGAAGAGAAATATGGAGAGGACTTCGACTTTGATTCAGCCACGTCAGATTCCAAAGAAGGCAAAGACCTCACCAGACAGCAACGCCTGAAAGGGAAGTTGCAAGCAGTCATCGATGACGCAGCATCCACCGAAGGTGAAAAAGAGAATGCCAAGAAGAAACTGATGCTTCTCACCCCGGAGGTGATAGAAAACAACTATCTCATGCGCATCGAGCGCAAGCTGGAAAAGATAGAAAGGCAAAAGAAAAAGCTGAAAGTAAAGGAACTGTCCTTCAACACCTATTATGAGTTTGCCCTGGAGCGCATCCCTCAGATTCTGCACCAACAACATATCGAGTTCAACATCAATGACTTCGCCGCCATCCTCAAACCTTTTTACAAGGGAGGAGAGCAAGAGTATATCCTGAACAACGACCTGGACAGCAGCCTGTTTGATGAGAAGTTCATCGTTTTCGAGATAGACAAGGTGAAGGACGATCCAGTTCTCTTCCCTATCATCGTGCTCATCATCATGGATGTGTTCACCCAGAAGATGAGAATCAAGAAAGGCAGAAAATGCCTGGTCATCGAGGAAGCATGGAAAGCCATCGCCACCCCAGTGATGGCCAACTATATAAAATACCTCTACAAAACCGCCAGAAAACACTGGGCGATGGTTGGTGTTGTGACACAGGAGATACAAGATATCACCTCCTCCCCTATCGTGAAGGAAGCCATCATCAACAACTCCGACGTGTTCATGTTGCTAGACCAAAGCAAGTTCAAGGACAAGTTCGATGACATCAAGGCCACCCTCGCCCTCACCGACAACGACTGCAAGAAAATCTTCACCATCAACCGTCTGGACAACAAGGAAGGCAGAAGCCCATTCAAGGAAGTATTCCTGAAGAGAGGGCAGAACGGCGAGGTTCTTGGAGTGGAGGAGCCACCGGAGTGCTACATGGCCTATACCACGGAGAAAGCCGAGAAGGAAGCCTTGAAGCTCTACAAGAAGATCATGGCCACCGACTACCAACATGCCATCGAGCAGTTTGTGAGCGACTGGCACAACAGCGGCATCAAGAAGAGCCTGGAGTTCTCCCAGAAAGTACTGAAGGAAAAGAAAGTGTTTTATTACAAGAACAAGCAATGACAGCCATGCGTAGATTAAGTGCCATAATAACTATGCTGTTGCTAGCCACCTTGCCGATGTTCGCCCTGTCCTATCATGCGGTGAACGTTGACAAGGTGACGGCTGCAGCCATGACCGCAGCTTACGCTTCGGAGGCAGAGATGGAGGCGATGAACACCAGCAACCTGCAAAAGATCGTTGACCATTACAAGAGTGCCACCGTAGCCACTGCGGGAATTTTACTATCCAAGAAGAAGGACAGGGATGCCATGCGTAACCCTGGCCTTTTTGCGTCTGAGGAAAACTACTATTACAAGCGCATCCTCAACCTTGTAAAGAACGGTATCATGCCAAAGTTGATAACCGTAGCCTCCAAGATGGTGAAGCAACCCCAAAATGCCATCTACTGGGGGCCTTACCTGTTCAAGACCACCGAGAACGTGGAACAGCTTTGCAAGCAGTTCGAGCTAGTTTGCACCAATGGCAAGCTTAGTTTCAAGGATGTGACGTTCCTCCTCATCAACGATGACCTGCGAAAGATATTCGACCTAGCGCAGATGGGTGCAAATACCAACTGGGGCGACCTGTTGGACAAACTTGGAGACTTTGGCGACGGACTCACGAAAGAGGACGTACAGGAAGACTTCAAGAACCTTGGTAGCCTCTTGGCCTCCATTGGTGGAAACACCATCGACAGCAACTTGCAAGAAGGAAGCAAGATAGGCAAGATTTTCCACATGAAGCCAAAGGAGATTGCAGACCTCTACAAGAACTTCAAGGAGCAATACGACAAATACAAGGAAGCAGGAAACGTGGAGAACATCCTGATGCAAGTAATCCAGACCGCCGATGCCGACGGCGTGGCCAGACTTTTCAAGGTTGACGACTACAACATCACAGGCTATATCAGCAACTACATCAAGGAGATGCAGGGACAATATTACACCCAAAGATGGTACATAGCCCAGGTGAACAGTGGCTCGCAAGTCCTCGCCACCTACAAGCCGTCCCCACCTACCAACACCAACAACAACTACAACTGGCCAGGATGGACATTCAAGTGCAACTCCCAAAAGAAGACAGCCCCACCCTATCCAACCCTCACCACCTCGGAATACAATCAGTTAAAGAGCGCAGCCGAGAGTGAGACAGGATGGAATGCGACTAAAAAAGCTGATTACGAGAAAAAGAATCCAGGACATACCATAACCCTCAGCTATCAGACCGTTTCCTATAATTACATCTGGGACAAGAGCGGAGGAACCTTTTCGCATTCCAAGCACGAAAGAGGTAAGCATTTCTGCGTATATATGACAGTTACGGACACTTGGAACATCAAGGATGAGGTGTATGAGGAAATCTTTGATTCCCAGACCATGAACCTGGAAATCTTCAAGAAGAAGATGGAATCTCGCTTGAAATACTACCAAGACCAAGAGGCCGACAAGGAAGGCAGCACCCTCTCCTATAAGCTGTGCTCCGACCCACCAAGATACTATGCCATGGCCGATGAGAAGAAGATGGAAGGCTGCAACTCCGTAAGTTTCACAGCCACCTGTGACGGAGGAGCATCCCTAGGAGAAGGCAGCTTCAACTGGAAGGAGAACGGCAAGCAAGGCAGTTCCCTCAATGAGAAGTCAAAGGAGTTTGCCATGCGCAGCACTCCAGACTCAGAAAATAACAATGTGGATGACCTTCTCACCAAGCAAAAGGAGTATGAGGCACAGATTTCCACCTTGAAGCAACAGATTTCCAGCAACGACAAGAAGCAGCAAGAGCTAATAAAGCAAATTCAGCAAGCCCAGTCGTTGGGCAACCAGGACAAGGTGAAGGGCTTGCGCAGCCAATATGATTCCATCACCAATGAGACGGCAAGCTTGAAGCAACAGCTCAACAATACACAGAAATTTCTCAACGAGTTGAACAACAATGTAAACGAGTATTACGAAGACCTTGCCGGCAACTTGGACGGTCCCTACAGAATACCATCCAACATGAAGGAATTGGAAGGCATGTACCAGCTACAATGGACAGACGATGGCAACTGGGTGGAAGGCAGCAGCCAATATATCTTTGTAAGACATGGTTATTGTCCGTCGGTGAAGTCAACGGTGACCTATACAGCCACCCTCACCTTGCAACAGAAGCCAAAGTATTTCCTTGGAATCAGAATCCATCGAGCCATATTGTCCGTGGATTTCAAGCTCACAAGCGAGTATTCCAGCGACAATGTCGTGGCAGTCATCAAGCTAGACATGAGCAAGAGCGAGAAAGAAAGAGCCGACGAGGTGAATGCCAAGCTGAAGGAATTGATGGAAGACATGCCCAACTGCAGCATCAACATCAAGTACAACTATGCTTCAAAAGCTGATGATGACGAAGACGAAGACGGCATCCATCTGCTATGGGCTAGCGACCGCCTGGATGTAGCAAGAGAAGTTGACTACCAGCTCACTTCCATCTACTCACAGCTTGTCATCTTGGAGAAAGTGATGCAAGACAGAGAAACCATCCTCGACTTCCTGAAGCACAAGATATTCGATGTAGTGAGCAGGGCATCCAGAGGAGCTATCGCCGAGTATGCACTTACAAGATGGGAAGATGCAAGTATGGCGGCAATGAAGAAACAGGCAGGAGTAGAGGACAAGAAAGAGAATACCCCATCCACACAAAAGTCTGACAAAAACGTTTAAGGTCACAATTTGTGATTTTGAAAATGAATATAAATATGGTAGATACAACAGAAAAGATAGAGAACAGCGAACTGGTCACAAATCGTGATCAGTTGGTTGTCGTGGATAACATAGAGTCTCTAATAAAAGTTATTAGAGGACAACAAGTTATGCTTGATAAAGATTTAGCAATGCTATATGGGGTAGAAGCTAAAGTTCTCAATCAGGCTGTTAAACGCAATGTTGAACGCTTTCCTGATGATTTTCGGTTTCAATTGACAAAGGAAGAATGTTTAAGGTCACAAATTGTGACCTTAAACGAAAAACAAGGTCAACATCTCAAATATATGCCGTATGCTTTCACTGAACAAGGTGTGGCAATGCTTAGTAGTGTTCTCCGTTCAAAAACAGCCATTGAGGTCAATATACAAATCATGCGAGCCTTTGTTTCCATGCGTCACTTCATGGTGAATAATGCTTCTGTGTTCAGCCGCTTGGAAACAATAGAATATCACCAGTTGGAAATTTTACAGCATCAACAAGATACAGACAAACACTTGCAAGAATCCGACAAGCGTATAGAAGAAGTGTTCCGTAGATTGGATGAGGGTAACGCAAAACCGAAGCAAGGTGTGTTCTACAATGGGCAAGTTTATGATGCCTATACTTTCGTGTCCGACTTGATTAAGAGTGCGAAGAAACGTATTGTCCTTATCGACAACTATGTTGACGAGACTGTACTGACATTGCTCGATAAAAGAGATAATAACGTGTCTGCAATCATCTACACTCAGCTGATAAGCCGTCAGTTCCAACTCGACATAGACCGCCATAATGCTCAATATGCACCGATTGATGTTGAGACATTCCGTTTGTCGCATGACCGCTTCCTTTGTATAGACGATGATGTATATCACATTGGAGCCTCCATCAAAGACTTAGGTAAAAAGTGGTTTGCCTTTTCCAAGTTAGACATACTATCCCCAGATATGCTCATTGAAAAAATAAAAAGTAACAATTAAAAACGAACGGTATGAGAAAAAAGAACCATAGGTACTATTATATAATAGTGGCATTACTGGCATGGCTTCCAACAAAAAGCCACGCCCAGTTTGGCATCAACGACATGCCATCCATGGAAGCGATGATTTCCAACCACAAGACTGTAAGAACAGCCTTGGATATAAGAATGATAGCTGAGCTAGGAGTAGAACAGGTACATGAAGGCTCGCAGAAAAGCATCGAGGAATATCAGGAATCCAGCAAGAGACTTGACAAATACAAACGCTGCTTTGACATCATCGACCTCATTCTTAATGGAACAGCCACGGCTTTTCATGGAGTAAGAACCTATCAAAGCTGCAGTAGCAACATCAAGAGCTACCTACAGCTTCTGAACGAGTATGAGGAAAAGATACTCTTGAAGGGCAAGGTATGGTCATCGGACACCATCATCTATACAACAAGCAAGCAAACCATAGAGGATATAAAAAGTTCCGCTTCCAGCATCTATAAATCCTATATAGATTTGTCAGCCTACCTCACAGGAACGGCAGAGTGCAAGACAGAATCCATGATGCTCTGCTTGCAATGTATCAATGAGAACATGGATGCCATAGACGCATCAGTCAGAAACGCCTACCTAACCCTTTGGAGCTATATGACCATTCGCCTGGGGTTCTGGAAGAAAGAGATATTCAGAGCCAAGACCATCAGGGAGATGGCGTTGGAGGCATACGACACATGGAAGAAATCCCAGTATATTGCCTACAACAACCTTCAAAACCCTTCCACCGAGAAACATAAGGCATTGGGAGGAGGGGGCATTCTCGGCGGCAGGTCAAGAGAAGACATTTAGTTCCAATGGATAAAAGGCATATATAAGTATAGGCTTATATAAAACAATAAAGAAACAGACATATAAGTATATAAAAATATAATTATATTAAGCAATAATCAATGAAACATATAAGAATTTTATTTTCATTAGTGGCAATGTTATTCATCTCCACGACATCAAGAGCGCAAGGAGCCGAGGTTACCTATATTCATGAAGATGACATCATGAATCAGTTTACAGTAATGGAAACTGGTGCTGGCAGTCTTAAACCAAGAGAATACTATCAACTTATGCACAAGAGTTACCAAAAAACAGCAGCAGCCACCAACAAGTTGAGTTTTCGCCTGGAAAATCAAGTGTTGACCAATAAGGAAGTCCCTTTGGCAGAGAAAGTGGATTCCGACTTGGTAAAGAGAGAGAAGGTAGAAGCCACCAACATCGCCACAAGAATGCCAGGTGCGGGCGATGTCGCCTGGATGATGGAAAAGGGAAAGATAGAGAGCAAGATGAACACCTTCGAAAGCAACATCAACAAGATAGTAAGCTATGGAGGCAGCAGCGATGACTATAAGAACTGGAAAGACATCTACAATTGTCTCGACTGTGCCATCAAGCTCATCAGAAAGTCCTATCTAGACCTAGGCAGTCGAAAGAAGGAATATTTGGCCATCTACCAAGACATAGTGAAGCGCAACCTCTCCCTCACAGGGCAACTAAGATATTGGAAAAGTCTAAAGACTGTCAAACAAGCCCAACAGAAAGCAACGAAAATAGACAGGCAATCAAGCAATACGGTGATAGCAAACAATGCCATGCGAAGATGGCAGAACGCCATGGCCGTGGATGGTTTTTCCAAATAAGCAAACAAATATACCTATATTTGCATAATTATATAACCATATAAAAATATAAGAATATAATGGTTCTTCTCAAATTTTGGTACATTTATGTATCTAAGTTTGAGGAGACCTTTATCTGCAAAAGAGAAATCGATGCTCTTCCACCCATAATTCGCTTTGCGGTCTTTATCTTGTTGACCGAACCTTCAAGGATTCCATTGTTCAATTTGCTAGCAATAGAATTATTGATGGCGGAATAGTCCTTAATCAGTCCTTTGGCAAACTTTTCCATTTTCTCATTACCACATCCTATGACCATGTTAATCCATTTGTACAAGTTCATTTTGACCTCTCCGCTCAAAATGCCTTGAAATGTTGTTATATAATAGGCTAAATCGGTAACATGCGAGTCCTGCAGAAACAATCTGACAGTCTCCGTCTTGGTTTTCCTGTTGAAGTGAACTATTGAATTCCAAAGGTCATACTCTTCGTTCCTGATAGTTGCCTTTGCAAGAAATGCCTTGTAGGCATCATCGTATGCCTTCCAGTCTTCCTTCCATTTTCCTCTCAGTAGAAAAGAAGTCTTTTCAGTATTTCTTTCTTCTCTGTAGAATGTAACCCCTTGGTAACCACAGAGTAATCCAATGACTTTTTACAGAGAATCCTATTTGTAATAGATTCTATGGCTTTGTAAGCCCTTAGTTGCGTTGGGTTGAGCAAGTCCTCATATTTGGTGTTCCTTAGCTTTCCCATCTTAAATCCATCAAACCCTGTTTTGTCATGGATTTCACTCAAAGTCAGTCCTTGCCTTGCATAAAGATCCATGAAAGTGTTCCATTCAGTCATTTTCTTGATTCTTCTTGCATCCTTGCACATCGATTCCAAGACTGCATATATGCTGTTATAAAGCCAACCTCTACTTATTTGTGGCTTAATGGGACCAACTAGACCTTGAGTCAGCAACTCCATTCTCTTATGCAAAACTCCTGCAGAATCTTTGGAAAGACTGCGCTCGTCAAGTCTTCAATGACATGGAATTTGTCTGTGATAGCATGTGCTGATGGGGCTCCTTGCTTGATAGCCTTAATGAAGCATCGTCCCCTATCACGAGTGATAGTATTGACTTTCTTGTATTGTTTCAAGACATTTGCCACAATCGAAGAATCTCTAGAGTCTATCAGTTCCAAAATCTCGCCTGTGTCATGGTCTACGATAACACTGCCATAGGTATGTCTCTTTCTCTTGGCAAAGTCATCTATGCCTATATTCCTGGCAGTCCTGTCTGGAAGTCTTTGGATCTTTTTCAAATGATTTATGCAAGTATTTGGACAGCAAGTGATTCCCATCTTTCTCATGACCTTGGAGGTCGACACAGATGACATATGTATATGAAGCAGGTTCATCAACTCTATGCATCTTACACTGAATCTTGCATATTTGTTTAGCCACTTCGTCTGTTGCTCTACAAATATATGTTTATCAGACTGGCAGTAAAAACGGCGCATGTAAAGGGTGAGAACAAACCGTTTACACCCTAAAGGACACATCGTGACCGTTCTCTTTTGCCAGCCACGGGTATGAGTGGTTTTCTTGCCACAACGGTCGCAGAAGGCATGGGTAGCCGTACTCACGAGAACCATTTTGAGTTCCGTGGAAGAGAAGTCACAACTTGCGATAAAAAAGCCATCTATGGCAGGAAAAATGTCCATAAGAAGTTTTTCTCCGACCGTAGAAGCATTTATATCGGATTTTATTTGGTTGTTTCTTATCTTTTTTATAATTTTGCATCTGTTAGCGATTGTATCCATTGTAAGTCATATTTTATGATCACTTTAAACTTACATATTTTTGGAGACAATCGCTAATTTTTTATATTAAACTTTCTCAAAAATATTGCTCCTTCATATAAAATATGGGGCTTTGTACTAAAATTTGAGAAGAACCAATATAATTATATAAGAAAATAAGCCAATAAGGCAATAATACAATAAAGAAACAGAAAAATAAGGATATAAATCAGTCGTTTTACTCAAAAGTACAATAAAATATATGTGAAAACTAAACTTTTAGTTAATAATGTTGCTCAATTCAAGAAAAAGCTGTACCTTTACAGCCAAAAATAGGTAAAACGGCAATAATGTCAAACCAAAGAGTAAATGATATGAGTAACAGAAATTACAACAATTATAGCATAGCAAAGAAAACAATAGCAGTAGTATTCCTTAGTTTGATAGGAATGCTAAATGTGATGGCACAGACTGGGACGGTTAATAGAACTTTTATCATGACTGGTTTCGGCGAAAAACTTGATACATGCAATCTTTCCTTATTTTTCGAACAAGGAAAGGTTACAGGTTTAAACATGGCTTTCAATAATAAAGGAAAAGGTTCATTTATTTTGGCAAGCATTTCAGGTGCCCCAAACATGTATCATAAATATAAAACTCCAGAACAAAGAATAAATGATTTCAAAAATCTAATAGATACACTTCAAACAAAATATGATGAATGGAGTGCCATAGCAAAAAACAACAAGGTTGTTAACTATAAAAAACAAATTGGTAACTTTAGCAATGTCCCTATATTGTCTTTAACTCTCCACAAAAATAATATTAAATACTATCAAAAAAACGAAGTTCCATATATAGATGATTGTACACCTTATTTTCAAGTTGATACCAAGGGGAATTGCTGTGTCTTCTTTGGTTGGAAAGGATTTAACTTTGAAAGAACAAAGGGGTACAACCAAGGATTTTGGACATCCTATCCTATAAAAGAACAAGTCACTGAAAATCTCGTAATATTTCAGTTTTACTCATCGAAAGAGTTACAAAGCCTCAAAGATGCTTTAAATTTAGAAACAGCAAGACAAGAACTTCTCAATAAAACAAAAAGCAGCGAAGAAATAGATTCTTTATTCAAATAATCATAAGCCTCTTGCGTTAGCAAGGGGCTTTGTTGTATATTCACCTCAATAATCTATACCCTTGCATTAACACCGAGGGGTTAAAGGGGGCGAGCAGCCTCATTTATAATCGTTTACACGATAATCCTTAGAAAAAGAATATGTTAAATAAAAAGGTATATCGTGTTTATGCGGCCATTTTCATGTTTTTCCATTACTTTTGTGCGAAAATTTTAAAATTGATATAAAAATGGCATTTAGTACATTATTCTTAGATGCTTCATCCAGTAATGATACGATGGATGGAATAAAAGACATGGTTAGCGATCTTTCGCAAACCATAGGTGTTGATTTGTTTGAGGAAGACATTGATAATGTCGTTTTTCAAACAAACGAGTTTTTATGCAACAGCGATTTTATCGGTTCGCAAGGTCCTTTTTGGTGGATTTTGCAGATGAGCATGGCTTTGGGAGCATTGTTCTCTATCATCGTGGCTGGAGGCATGGCCTACAAGATGATGGTGAAGAATGAACCTATAGATGTCTTCAAGATAATGAAGGTGTTAGGCATTGCCATCGTGATGTGCTTTTGGTACCCACCAAGCATGAGTGGATTCAAAGGTGCCAGCAACGCTTGCATCCTTGATGCTTTGGCTTACATTCCAAACTGCATAGGCAGCTATACACATGACTTATATGAAGCCGAAGCTACGCAAGTAAGCGACAAATACAATGAACTTATGCCTCTTATTCAAGCTAGAGATTCCTTAGCAGGTAAAATCAACAAGAAAGTTGAAGCAGGATATATTGGTGTAAAGGAAGAGAAAGCACTTTCAACAGTATCAGAAGCCTCTGGCACACAATCAACATCAGAAGGATTACAAGATGCGGTTGAAGCAAATGGCAAATCCACCTTTGCAGGTTTAATGATAGGTCTGGACAAAGTAGTCATGTTCTTTGCCTTGGTCATCTACCGAATTGGTTGGTGGAGCACGATTTTCTGTCAGCAGATACTGTTAGGAATGCTCACGATATTCGGACCGATTCAATGGGCATTCAGCGTCCTACCAAAATGGGAAGGAGCCTGGGCTAAGTGGATAACGAGGTATCTCACGGTACACTTCTACGGAGCGATGTTATACTTCGTTGGTTTCTATGTATTGTTACTTTTCGACATCGTACTAAGTGTTCAAGTAGAGAACCTTACTGCTATCACCCAAGGCGAGGGAGCCATGGCTGCCTACATCCAGAACGCCTTCATGACCTGCGGCTACCTATTGGCAGCATCCGTAGTAGCCTTGAAGTGCTTGAACCTAGTTCCAGACTTGGCAGCGTGGATGATACCAGAGGGCGACACCGCATTCTCCACCCGAAACTTCGGCGAGGGAGTAGCATCCTCTGTGAAGGCAAGTGCGGCTTCAGTGATGAGAATATAAAGAATAGATAAAAATACAACAATATGGCAGTATTAAAGAATGTAGAGAATAAAATCAAGCTCGTAATGATAGTGAGCAGCCTATTTCTGGTAGGCTGCGTCATTGTGAGCCTAGGCAGCATCATCATCGCCAAGGGCATGGTGGACGAAGCCCACAAGAAAGTTTACGTATTGGACGGAACCGTTCCTATCCTGGTGAAGCAGACCACCCAAGAAGAAACCTTCGATGTGGAAGCCAAGAGCGACATCGAGATGTTCCATCAGTTCTTCTTCACGTTGGCACCTGATGACAAGTATATCCAATACACCATGAAGAAAGCCATGTATCTGGTGGACGAGACAGGACTAGCCCAGTACAACGCCCTGAAGGAAAAAGGCTTCTATAATAATATAATAGGTACGAGCACCATCTGCAGTATCTATTGTGACAGCATCAAGCTCAACACCGATTCCCTCACCTTCACCTACTACGGCAGACAGCGCATCGAGCGAAGGACAAGCATCCTGATGCGTCAGTTAGTAACCGCCGGCAAGCTCAGAAGAGTGCCGAGAACAGAGAACAACCCTCACGGAATCCTCATCACCAACTGGCGAACACTGAAGAACCAAGACTTGGAGGAAACCAAGAAGTCAGACTATTAAATCAAGCAACAATGGACATAAAGAAAGTACTCATGGGCGAGAAGATGCCCGACAAGAACGATCCCCAGTATCGAGAGCAATACGAGCGAGAGGTGAGAGCAGGGCAAAAGTTCGCTGAGAAGACCAAGCTCAACATACTGTTTTTGAAAATCCAAGAATGGGCAAACGACCACAGAAAGGCCTTTCTGGGCATCGTGTTCGGCTTGGTAATCTCCCTGTTCGCCTGGAATGTCATCAACATGATAAGATATTACAATGCGAGCAAGGAGCAAAAACGCCACACGGCAGTGGAGCGAGTAGAGAAAGCCCTTCAGGAGCAACGTAATTCACACAAAGCACAATAAAGATGGATATAAAGAAAATCAACTTCAAGCAGCCCAAGTATATGATACCAGCCATCATATACATACCGCTGTTGTTCACAGGCTACTTCTTGATAGACACATTCAACGTCGAAACATCAGGGCCAGGCAACAGCAAGCTGAAGACCACCGACTATTTGTCGAGCGAGTTACCGGAAGCCTACACCGACAGCGTCCTAGGCGACAAAATGGACAACACCCAAAGGGAATACGGAAAGATTTCCGACCTTTCGGGAGTCCAAAACGTAGAGAACGACAACGACTCCGTAAACAAGAAACAGGATTACGAGTCAAAGTATAACGAAGAGGAAGCCAAGAAGGTCAAGCAACAGCAAGCCGAGGAGAAGCGCAAGCTCCAAGAGATGCAAGAGCGAGTGAGACAAAATCGCAGCCAATCCAACAATGACGACTTTGTTGACCCGATAAGCAGCTCCGAGATAGCCAAGGCGCAACGTCGCCGTCGCCAACGCAACTGGGAAGAAATGAACCGCAACCTGGGAGGTGGCGACAACTATCTGGCAGACAATGAAGAAAACTCGTCCTCTTCCCTTTCCTCTTCAACCACAACAGGAAACACCACGAACAGCGGTATTCCTGGAGCCATGAACAATGACACCGACAATTCTTACAACGCTCCAAATACCGCTAACGGCAACCATCAGTACCAAGGAGGCGTACAGCAAGATGGAGAGCAACCAGAAAAGGTGACAAAGAAGACCAAGGAAGTCTCCGACTACTTCAACACCGTAGGCAAGGACAAGGAAAAAGACAAGCTCATCATGGCCATCATCGACGAGAACGTAAAGGCCGTTGACGGCAGCAGGGTCCGTCTCCGCCTGTTGGATGACATAGAGATAGGCGACGAGACCATCAAGAAAGGCACCTACCTATATGCCACCATGAGTGGCTTCGGCAAGCAAAGAGTCCAAGGAAAGGTAGAAAGCATCTTCTATGACGATGACATCATCAAGGTAAGCCTATCCATCTATGACACGGACGGCATGCAAGGCCTGTATGTACCTCTGAGCAGTTTCAGGGAAACCACCAAGGAAGTCGCAAGCAGTGCCATGCAAGGCGGCAACATCATGGACAACACCACGACCAGCAGCAGCGGCATCAAGGGATGGGCGACCCAAGCAGCGCAAAATGCCTCACAACGAGTGATGAACGCCTTGGGAACAGCAGCCAAGAAGAACCGTGTCCGCCTGAAGTACGGCACACGAGTTTACCTTGTTGACGGCAGTCAGAAGGAAAGAAGCAACAGAAATAGAAACAATTATTAATCAGATAGAAATGAAAGAAATAAGAAAGAAGTTCCTATCACTCCTTGCGGTGTGCTTAGGAGCCACACTTGGAGCATTCGCTCAGAAAGGATATAACGACATGGAGCAGCTCACTATCAACGAGAATGTTTCATCCATCATCACGGCATCAGAGCCTATTCGCTTGGTAGATATATCCACAGACAGCATCGCTGGCGACAAGCCATTGGAAAATGTCATCCGCTTGAAGCCAAAGACAGGCAACCACAAAGACGGCGAGGTGATGGGAGTTGTCACCATCATCACAGAACGCTATCGAGTGCAATATGCCTTGATATACACAAGCAAGCTGGAAGAGGCAGTGACTGACAAGGAAGTTGAGCTAGTGGAGCGCAATGCCTTCCATAACCCAGATGTAAGCATGTCAACGGTGGACATGGTGAGTTACGCCATGAAGGTGTGGAACTCCCCTGCCCGATATAGAAGCACATTCACCACCCAGAACAAGATGACCATGCGTCTGAACAACATCTATGTGGTAGGAGAATACTTCTTCATAGACTTCTCCGTGGACAACAAGACCAACCTTCCGTTTGATATCGACGAGCTAAGGGTAAAGCTGCAGGACAAGAAGCAGCAGAAAGCCACCAATGTGCAGACCATCGAGCTGAAGCCAGCCCTGGTATTGGATCGTTCCGTAAGATTCAAGAAAGGCTACAGAAACATCATTGTCCTGAAGAAAATGACTTTTCCTAACGACAAGGTACTATCCATCGAACTCAGCGAAAAGCAGATTTCCGGAAGAACAATCTCCATGAACCTCAATTACGAGGATGTATTGGCTGCCGATGCCTTCGACACCCTTCTTTTACGTGAACAATAAAAAGACAGATATGAGAAGAATACTTTCAACGATATTCGCCATACTACTGACAGCAAGCGCATTCGCCCAGAGTCACGGCAACCATATCATGGTAGGCGTTGGCGGCAGCTATCCGCAAGGAGTAGAGGCCACCCTCGCCTACGAGCACGAAACCGAGTATCACAACGCCTGGGAATATTTCGCCACAGCCTACTTGAAATACAAGAAAGACGAGGAGGCAGGACATGTCACAAGCGACTCCTTCTGGCACAACTATAACACATGGACTGTGGGTGCAGCCTACAAGCCATGTGTTACAAGAGGCAGAAACCACCACGGAAGTGTAAGAATAGGTGTTAGCTGTGGCAGCGACCTGGACAAAGTGATAACCGCAGGACATGTAGGTTACGAGCATACCTATAACCTCTACAACGGTTGGAGCCTGTTCTTCCAGGTGAAGGAAGATGTAGTAATCAGAGGAAAGGACACGTTCAGAACAGGAGCATCCTTTGGCGTGAAAGTTCCCCTATAATATAATAAGGTGTAAAATGAAAACAAAGATAACAACTTTTGTCATGGGGATGCTTATGATGGCATCCTTCATGACCTCCTGCGACAATCATGAGCCATACGACCCGGACTTGCATATAGGATATGTCCTTTGCGATGACCATACCTGCATGGACACGGCAACCTATTTCAACCAAAGCAAGCGCAAAGCCGTGGGAGTAGTCTTTGCCGAAAAGACGAAAGATCATCCTGTGTTGGCGGTAAACCTGGAGGAAACAAGCGGCATGTTCTGTGACTCCATAGGAATGGAGAACGGAACGAGCGGTGACATCACCAAGTTCGATGGCTTCTCCAATACCGTTGCCATGTATCAAAGCTATGACAATGAAACTGGCCATGGCTCTCCGATAGCCATGAGGATGATGAACTTCCACGAGTATGGGCAAAGCGACCACATCCCAAGCGTGGCAGAACAACGATTGCTGCAAAGTGCAGCCAAGACCATCAATCCCATCATAAAGAGATGCGGAGGACAACCTATCAGCTTGGATGCAGACTGTTGGTATTGGACTTCTACGGAAGTACAGGAGAACCCAGGCACACAAGCCTGGCTATGCAGCGCAGTGAATGGTGGCATCATGCCAACACCAAAGGCAGAGAGCCATAAGGTCAGAGCCATCATTGAGATGAATTATCCAGAATATTAATCTTCAAACACAAAATTATGGCAAATTGGAAAACATTGTTGGAAACAGCCTTAAAAGGAGCCAAGACCGCTGCCCCACATATTCTTACAGGAGCAAAGGTAGCAGCCCCTTATGTGAAGAGTGCGGTAAAAACAGGAGCGCACGCAGTAAAAGGAACAGCAGAGTTCGTCGCCAAGCATCCTAAGGCCTCCCTTGTAGCAGGTGCTGTGTCCCTCCCCTATTTCGGTTACAACAAAGGTGCATTAACATTTGCGAAAGAAAAGTTACTGGGGGATGACTCCAAGGAAAAAGGACTTGTTGACACAGCATCAAGATTAGCATTCGGCGACCAAAAGGATGCTTACGGAAACGAAAAGTCAATCTCGGAGAAAGCAGTCAACGTTCTTTTTGGCGAAGGTTCCTATGATTCAATCAAAAGAGCAGGAGGAGCTACCTTCGACGAGGGGCAGGAACTCTACCATAATCTTAAAAACGGTGTGGCAGGAATAGGCAATGAAGCAATCGGCCTGTACCAAGACGGAAAGCAGTTTGCTGGAAATTTCTTTTCAGGCAACGGTATGGTTTCCAATGGCAACGGTGGCTATTACGATCCAACAGCGCAATCCTATCCATCCATGGCACAGATGCAGATGACCAATCAACAAGGCGGTGGTTCAATGAATGCCTTGATGAACGGCATGAACAATGCAGTAAGCCAAGTGTCCGGTGGAAACGTGAGCAAGATGAACATTGCCAGTTTGTTGCTTTCTGCCTATATGATGTTCGGTAGATTTGGTTGGATGGGAAAAGCTGCCAGTTTATTGCTGGGAGGAATGACCTTACACAACATAAACGGAAAACAGGCAGCTTCTCAACACCAAAATCAGCAACAACAGCAATCACGTGCGAACGTTACCGAACAAATACCTCTTCAGACAGCAGAGATGCCTGTTGAAGAAGAGAACACTGTTATTCGCATGAGAAGACTATAATTAGATACAGGAGAGCAATCTCCTATTAAAAATCACAGATAAGATGAAAGAAAATTTTAAAGATATGCTCCTCGAATCCGGAAGTGGTTACATGATGCCATTCGCCTTGGAGGAGAAAGAAGAGCTTCCAACCACACTAGGATATGGCAAACAGCGTCACCCCATGACAGGCGAGGAATTTAACCATCTAGGTGTTGACTTCGCCATTAAGAACAGAGATTTGTACGCAGTAGCCTCTGGTATGATTGTTGGCGCAGGAAACGATGCGCTTCATGACAATTACATCGTAGCCAAATATGGGAAGTACGAAGTTACTTATGGGCATCTAGCAGAAGCATATACAGGATATGGTGAAAGCGTTTCCGCAGGTGATAAAATTGCCAAAAGTGGCGATTTCCTTCATGTCGGCATACGATTCAATGGACAAGACATTGACCCGATGGTTTTTCTTTCCATGATATGGGCTAACATCCAGCAACTCGCCGCCATGGGAATCCAAAACAGCCTACTGAAGAATCCTTGGGAACAAAAACATAAAAACAGTTTCGACAAGGACTATGTTTCCATCTTGATGCTCATGCTCAGATGGCTTCCAAGCTACATGAACGACTTAAGGAACAGGGCTTACAATCCTCCTCCAAGGGCAGAAGCATCCCTACGCAACATCTTTGCCCAGGCAGCTTCCAAGAATTATTTCTTTGAGAGCATACCATCCGTAGCCAACCCTCTCGGATTATCAGAAAGAAGTGTTCCCCTAGCCGAGAAAATTCAGGATATCCTTATCCATGATTTTCTCAGCTATCTGGCACTGAACCACAACATATATCCTGAGACATGGGACGAAAATGAAAAAAACTTCTTTCACAAGCTTCAGAAGACGGATTGACCGCCGATCCTTTGAAAGACCTTGAGATAGACATACAAAGCTACGATGTTGAACGCACCGCCTCCGTTTACTATGACAACCAAGGAATCCGTTGTTGGACAAAAGCTTGGTTTAACGGAAGGGAAAAAGGCGAGAATGCCATCGAGATAACCAGACAACTCGCCATGAAGTTCTTCAATGACGAGATGTCCATGGATGAATGGCTGTCACGTTTCTACCCTAAGCAAATGACGGTATATCGTAAGGCCATCAGTCAGGCACGCAGTCAACTTCTTGGAATGTAAACAACAAACAATATGGCAAAAGGTAATAATTTACAGGATTTATCCCAAATAGACTATTGTCTTCAGCAATACTATAGCAAGTATATGGCAGCCACTCTTCTTCAGGAGCGAAAGAAAATCCTTCAAGAGCAGAAGAACGCTGCCATAAAACTTAATGAATCTCTTCAGAGACTGCCTAACTTTGGTGCCGCTTCAAATTCGTTCACCAAGTTGAACGATGCAGAGCAACTTACCAAGAAGTCGCTCGACGAGTTGGCTGCAAGGACTTCTGAACGTTGGTTCAAAGACCCCAAGATAGTGAAAGACTACAGCGTTTTCGTTACATCTTTCTATGAAAGCCTTGTTGCGAAAAATGGCGGTAGAGACTCCAAGGCGTTGGAAAACTACGCCAACAACTACTGTGCCAATCGCCTTCAAAATTGATGGTGGAACAATTAGCTAGGAGCAGGTTCCTGCCAACACCGCAACTTACATAGCCAAGAAAGCCTTTTCGGAGAGCATTCTTGGCATGGGCGACTTTGGTAGCCTAAAGAAAGGAGCCATTGGGCAAAAGGTTGATGAACAAGCGGAAAAATATTACAATCCATCCGTTGTTTCAAAACAGCAGGAACGATTGCTGGTTACGGAATAGATGCAGCACTCACCCCAGGAGGTGTAGGAAAGGCAACTTCTTCCGTAGCCAAGGGTGTGGTAAAGGTAAGTCAAAAGCTGCAGGTTGGTGGATAACCGACAAGATTTGCCAAGGAGGTCTCCATATTTATGGCAAGCTATGGGGAACTGAGGATGAAGAGAAGAAGGATAACCGTACCATCTTTGGTGACGAGAATGCTTCTGCAAAAATACAGGCCGGAGCAAAGAGATACAAAAGAATGGCACGGAATTGATGATGAACATCAATAGTGGACTTGCAAAAAGATAAAATTGCCACCCCCAAACACATCTTTAACCATAAAGAAAGAAAGCAACGCCCTATTGGCGGAACACAAGGGTAATTCCCAAAAGCTTCTCTCCACCATCAAGAACAATCTCTCCAAACAGTGTGTGCCATTCAACGGAAACAGCAAAGTTCCAGCTTGGATGTTGAGCAACAGCAGCAAGCAAAACAGGGCGTTGGCATCCTCTTTCTACGCCTGTGCCATGGAAATGTGTAGAGAGCAAAACAAGTAAGGATGTTTGGAGGCAAGAAGATGACCTTGAAGGAAGTGAGTCAACGAGCCTATGACTATGCAAGGGCAGCAGTTGCCGTAGAGCAACGATCCTCCAAGAATGCAGCTCATGCCCAAAAGGGGACATTGGACAAAAACATGTCTGCGCTCAATGACCAGATAAACAATCCTGGCAAGTCATCAATTCGTAAGCATCCAACTTCCTCTCCCCAGGCAACCCCAACGGCATCCCCTTACGCTTCGGGGCCTTATGCGCAAAACGGCGTAATGGGAACAGAAGCAAACGGTACAACACAGAATACTACGCAAAAGCCAAATATAGATGGTTGGGGCAATGCCTTTGAGAGCTTAGGCCTTAATGGATTTGGGGACATCGGCAAGAATCTAGGCTATGTATTGGCCATGCTTCCTGATATGATTATAGGAATGTTCACAGGAAAGACTCCAAACCTAAAGCTTCAGGACAACCTGATGCCATTGGCTGCCATAGTGGGAGGAATGTTCGTAAAGAGTCCTCTCCTGAAGCTGCTGCTCATAGGATTTGGCGGTGCAAACATCTTGAATAAAGCAGGTCATGCTGCCATCAGCGATGGTTTAGCAAAAGTAACAATGTAGCAAAGACCTACAAGGTTTATCCTGACGAGCCTTTGAATTCAAGAATAGTGAATCCAGCGATGAAGGGAAGCAGTATGATAGCCACTATCGACGGCGTGCCTAGCGTCATCAACATATCAAGAGATGCTGCAGACGCTTACAACAAGGGAGCCATCCCTATCAACACATTGGCGAATGCTGTCCTTCGCAAGTATGATGAGAACAAGGCATTGGCATCGCAGAATTATGAGCAGCATCTGAGCCAAGAAGAAACAACAACCCAATCAATGGGTATTAAATAGGTGTTAAGCGCCAGTTATATTAATTTTAGAAATACCTCCTGGTTCGAGAGAATCGGGAGGTTTTAGTTTGTCATTAAGTTAGAGCGGTATTTCCAAGTCGGAGTATCGCTTTTGTTTTACATCTACCTCAATAATCTATACCCTTGCATTAACACCGAGGGGTTAAAGGGGCGAGCAGCCTCATTTATAATCATTTACACGATAGTCCTTAGAAAAGAATATGTTAAATAAAAGGTATATCGTTTTTATACCACCTATCTTGTATTTAATCAGTTACTTTGCCATTGGAAATAAAAACAACCCAATAAATAAAAAATACAATGGCAAAAAGAATCATCTCAACAAGCCTCGGAGCAGCAGGAAGGGAAAGTTGACCGAATAGACAACGCCCTTCAGAAGTTTTCCGACATGCTCATCGCAAGAATGGAGCAAATGAAGGAAAGCAAATGGAAGAAAGGTTGGACGGATGGGCGCACAGCCCAGTTCGGCTTGCCTCAGAATCTCGTGGGTCGCCCTTATACAGGCAGCAATGCTTTCCTGTGCCAAATCCACACCACGATGGAGCATTACAGAATGCCAGTTTACCTTACCATCAAACAGATAAGGGATGCAGGAGGCATGATCAAGAAAGGCGAGCACAGTATTCCTATCTTCAAGTGGGACTTGCGAATCAAGGACAAGGACGGCAAGAAACTGTCAGAAAGCGACTATCGTAACATGACAAAGGAGGAGCAAGCCGAATGCACCGTTCGCCCTTATCTGAAGGTATATAACGAATGGAACATAGACCAAACCAACCTGGAAGAGGTCAACAAAGAAAAATACGATGCCATCTTGAATCGTTTCAAGTCAGAGCCTATCAAGGACGAGGTAGGAATGTACAAGAACGAGGCCTTCGACAACCTCCTGAAAGAACAGTCTTGGGTGTGTCCTATAGAATACGAGAAGTTCAATGAATCCGCTTTCTATAGTCCCAAAAGAGACCAGATAGTAGTTCCTTCCAAAAGCAGTTCAATATCAGCAATACCCCAGAGGATGTTTTCAAGGACGGAATGGAGTTTTACGGCACCACCATTCATGAGATGGCTCACTCCACAGGTCACGAGTCACGCCTTGGTCGTGATGGCATCGTAAAGATAGACCAATTTGGCTCAGACCAATACGCCAAGGAAGAACTTGTTGCGGAGCTTACATCAGCCCTCATAGGCAATGCCATGGGTTTTGATAGCAGAATACGAGAGAACAACATAGCTTATCTCCAAAATTGGATAGGTTCGTTGAAGAAAGACCCGAAGTTCTTGAAGTCGGTGATGTCAGATGTGAATAAATCATCCAAGATGGTTTTAGAACACATCGACGAGCAACGCCGAAAATTAGGAGAAAAGGCCCTGTTGGATGGTTCTCTTGATGGTGTGGAAGAAAAACAAGAATGAGCAACAACTTCAAGACCTGAAGGAGGAAGATGCTAAGAAAGAGGTCATAGCCAAGGTATGGCCTTCCGTCAACAACAAGATTACAATGCCCTCTGGCGACATTCTCACCGTTGACTACAACAAAGAGAAAGACACTCTTGAAGTTGCATATAAAACATCAGAAGGTGAGGAAAAAGTTCACTGCACTAACTATGACCACAGCCAGGGCATAAACCAGAACTTAGGCTATGTGTGGGAAGAGCTTTCAAACATGAAGCAATTCCAGGAAAAGAGACAAAGACTGAAATCCTTTCACAAGGAAAGGACTACTTCACTTCATTGATGGAAACTATAACTTCCACTCCCAACAGTGAGCATACAGTTTTGTCTGTGAAGACTCTTCCCGAGCTACGAGACTATTACAAGGGAATCCCAATGTAGGAGCTTGGATAAACCAGGCATCCAACAAGGAAATCATAGAAGCAGGAGCAGACTTCTTGCCTAACCTCCGCTATAGCCACAAGGAAGGCAGAAGCCTCTACAACATAGAGGCAGCGTATTCAAACATCAACGCATTATATCCCGATGTTGTGGACAATGACGCAAAACGCCAAATTGTTCATCGAATCAAACAAGCCGAGGAGGTGGTAACCTCCTACCATAACAACATCGAGGAAAAATTTGGAAAAGAATTTCTCATGGAAAAAGAAAATATGAACAAGGTTCTTTCTCGAAATGACTACCAGGAGCAAGGTCAGACCATACAGCTTGACCCAAAGGATGAGAAGAAATATTTCTCGTCCTACAACTACTTTCAGATGGAATCCGAGACCGCCGAGTTTGACAAACTAAAGGATGCCGAGAACTATGAAGGCATCCTTGCCCTGGCGAAAGAATATGATCAAGGTGACAGCATGGACTTGGAGCATGTAGAGACCAGCATGACACCAGACTATGGTGATGATGTTCTCATTGATGATGAGAACTATGCTGTTGTATATAACAATTCAGTAGGTGGAACCTACAACTTGTTGAGAAAGTACAGTGAGAATGACATCCGAGAGGCCATCGAGCGTTACGGTATGCCAAAGACTCCAAGCTATGCAGTGAAGTTCATTGACCAGCAGATGGGCTTGGAAAAAGGCGTAAAGCCTTTAGTAGAGATTCCATCCCCAGAGGCAAAGGCTGTAGCCAAGAGCTTTCGAGAAGACTTGACACCTCAATTCACCATGCCGAATGGGAAGGTTCTAGATTACCACTATGACGCTAGCGACAACAAAGTCATAGTAGGAGAAAAGTTAAATGATGGTTCTTTCATAGAAACTTATGTCCACGATTACGACTTTGCTCTCAGCAAGGCAGAAAACATGTCTGCCATATACAAAGAGTTGTCAACTGAATATCAAGCAAAAAGGCGAGCGAGGAAAAGAAAACTCCTCGTGAAGACAGCTATATCCAGACAGATGTCGTAGGTAAGGCCAAACAGATAGCATCCACAGGTGTTCCTATGGAAGAAGCAGAGAAAAGGCTTCATCCATTGTGAAAGAAGAGGTTCACAAGGAACACCATAAGCAAGAAGCCGAGAAAGACAAGCAGGAAAAGGACAAGGCAAATCAAGCCGCAGCAGAAGAGAAGAAAGAGCAACAAGAGAAAAAGAGGAATCAAAGAGGTCAGCGAGGCGACAGCCAAAGCCCTTACCCATGCAGCCCTTCTCGTTGAGCATTATCTGCTGCCAAGCAGAATGAGGGAATTTGGATGAACAAATCCCAGAAAGGTAATGCAGAGTTCATCAACACCCACACCCCTATCACGGCCTACAACAACATTATGATGAACCTCAATTCGGATGCCAACAAGTATAAGACGAATGTCTATACTTATTATAATCCTGCCAAGGAGAACCACATGCCTGTAAAGCAGAACGAGAAAGGCATGGAGTTCCATTGGACTAGTTGGGGTATCAGAACGCCATGGATAAGGACGAAGTCATCACCAGCAAGCAGTTTGACAAACTTCCTGATGACGAGAAGTCTTTCTATACCAAACATGCCACACGAGTTATGCAGAACATCTACAATGTGGAGCAAACCACCATGAACGCCAACAACCATGACGCTTACGTGGAAATTCTGAAGAACAAGGAGCGCAGCTTTCACAAAACGAGAAAGAGCAAAAGGGAAATACTCTTCTATTATGAAACAATGGAAAGAGTTGAAGGGCAAGCATCCCGATGCACTTCTATTGTTCCGCATTGGCGATTTCTATGAGATGTACAAGCAGGATGCCAAGCGAGGTTCGGAAGTGTTGGGAATCACCCTGACCAAGATGAATGAAAGTAAAGACTTCCATCTTGCAGGATTTCCACATCAAGCACTTGACACCTACCTTCCAAAACTCATCCGAGCAGGAGAACGAGTAGCCATATGCGACCAGTTGGAATCAAAGAAGACAGTCAGCCAAAGCTTCGACACAAAAGCAATACTGAACAAAGCATACGCCACTGCCAAGGAAGTGGCCAAGCAAAGCGGTATGCAATATGAGCGAGTGATGGTTTTGCAAGATGCCAAATACGATTCCAAGGAAGACAAGATTGTCGTAAGCGGCATGAAAGGCGAAGTTGGAAATGAAAAGATGGCTGCCCTTTACAAAGCAAACGACATCTACAGAGCCGTGGTTGCAGCCACAGGTACAGAGAACCGTCTTGACCGTTCGGGCAGAAACAACCTCCTCCCAGAGGACGATGCCAAGCATGAGCAACTGGTGAGAGAACTTGCAGCAGGAGTTATGATGGCTCGCCAGGGACTTCCTGCCATACTCTCAAAAGAGAATGAGAAACTTATTCCTTATTGGGAACGAGAGATAAAGGAAAATCCAAAACTCTTGGGAATAGTAGAAAGAGATGTGAACAATGCTGTAGAGACCATTGACAACCTTGTGGCAAAGCGAAAGGTTGACTATGAATCCATCCGTGGACAGCTTCCAGGAAAGACGATGGAGAAACCATCAAAATATTCCATCTCCCAAGACTTGGCCAAGCTGCCAAACATAGAGACCAAGGAAATAGTAGTGGTAAAAGACATCTTGCGAAAAGAAGCAGATGTCATTCTCCTGCTGGAGCATCCTTGGAAGTGAACAACGAGGTTCCTGGCATGAGAAAGGACAGAATCACCATAGCCTTGAAGAAAGAAGGCATTGACGATGTGAGGTTCTATAATGCCGGTGGTTCACTTGGATTGAATAAGCCAAACTCCTATTTCCAAGGGAAAGAAGTCACGCTCAACAACTTGAAGCAGTATGAGTTGGTTCCCCATCATACACTTGATGTAGAGAAACAAGCCGCCCCAAAGAAAGAAGTAATCATCAAGAACTTCCAAGCCATCAAGGATGACAACGGTAGATATGCCTTCTTCATCAAGCCAGAGAACGAGCCTTCTTTCTCTGTATATCCTGCCAAGGAGCACTTGAACACGTTCTACAACGTAATCAAGACGGACAAACAGGCAATAGTCCACAATGCCCTAGCACAAAGATATTACGAGATGGCCACCAAGCATCCTGACACCAAGCTAGACCTTATCACCCCTAAGAAGGTTGATGTGGATATGAAGCTCATAGAGCGTCCTTCCATAACATCGAGCGCACAGGATGCCAAGCAGAAGCTCATCTTTGCCACCATCAATGGGCAGCGTGTACAAGCTCCTATCAACAAGCAACAATGGCAAAGATGTGGCTTGCCGAAGATATGGGAGCCTACAAGAGGGCTTTGGCCGCCGTCATCTTCGAGCCTATGCTGAAAAGAGGCATGGAAGAAGAGCAATCTCAACAGGCTGTTAGCGAATCAGAGAAAGTAGAGATTAAGGAAAAGCCTGCCCCTGAGAACAAGGTACAGGAAACTGTTACGGAAACTCACAGAACAGGCCTACATATAATACACGAGGGTGCATCTAAAGGTGCGCCCTCATAAAACTATCATAAATGGCATTAGACAAGCAAGCGTTTTACAGCCAGTATGCCCAGGTAGCCATCGAGCAACAGAAGAGATATGGTATTCCAGCTTCCATCACCTTGGCACAGATGGGTTTGGAAAGCGGCTTTGGCACATCTACCCCTGCAAGAAGGAGCAACAACTTCTTCGGTGTAAAGGTTGGCAGCAGTTGGACTGGAGCCTACGACTATTACAGCGATGACCGTCCAAACGAGAAGTTCCGCAGATACAACAATGTGATGGAAAGCATCGAAGACCACTCCAAGGTCTTGATGAAATCCCGCTACAGCCACTGCCAGAACTATTCGCCCACCGATTATGTTTCTTGGGCAAACGGCATCAAGGCTGGCGGCTACGCCACAGATCCAGACTATGCTTCCAAGCTTATATCCGAGATTAACAAGTATGGGCTAGGAAAATATGATCAAATAGGCATTCAGCAAGCCCAAAGCCAAGGATTGGTAACAGGATATGCTAGAGGTCAGTCGTCAACGACCTCTGTTATAACCCTAACACCCTTGCAAGGCAATTGGGGTTTGCCTATTGATTTATCTGTCGTAAAACTCAGTTCTGAGTTTGGAGTACAGAGACCAGGGCATAAGCATGGAGGGCTGGACCTCTCCACGCAAGGGAAAAACTATCCTGTATATGCAACCGAAGACAATGGAAAGGTTGTTACCGTTGGCAAACAAGACAAGGGAGCAGGAAACTATGTAGTAATCGAGTATGACAGGCAAGATGGAACAAAAATCCAGACCACCTATATGCATCTCAATCAAATTGGCGTAAAACCAGGCGACATAGTAAATGCAAGGCATCAAATAGGAGTCTCAGGCAACACAGGCCGCTCTTCAGGGCCACACTTACATTTTGAGACAAAATACCTCAATGCCAATGGAAATTGGGAGAAGTTTGACCCTAAGTTATACCTCGCTGAAATGGAGGTTAGAAGTAATCAAGCGGCAGCCCTGGATAAGAATGGAAACGATGCGTTAGCCGCTTACCGCAGTCAAATGCTGTTTGCAGGAGGCAAAGCCCCATCCTATCAGCAACAAGCGTCAGACCCGACACAAGCACTTCTGGCATCCATCACCAACAGTAACGACCCCACAAAATGGTTGTCATTGCTAATGAGCAACAACGGAGAAGACCTTTCTGGAAGAGACCCAATCTCTTCACTTATAGGAAGTCTGTTCTCTGCCGCCCTTACAGTAGTCATGCAGTTGAGAAGCAGCGAGGAGATACAAGCCGAGGAAGAAGCCGAAAGCCAGCTTAAACAGCAATCACCAGACGAGGAAAATAGCAATCTAGTAAAGATGACTCGCCAAGATGTAGAAAAGGCACAGGCAACGGCATCCATGCAATTTGATGCGGAATCCCCAGAGCAACAGCAGCAACAAGGCCAACGCCTCGCATAAATAAAGAAATAATTATATACTTATATAAACATATAAAACAATAAAAATATGATTAAGTGTAACGTAACAGCATGTGGAACCATCAGCAGTTCCGCAGAAGAGAAGCAGAGTAAGGATGGAGAGAAATTCATCTCCTTCGGCATGATTGTTCCTTTGCTGGGAAAGGATGGAACAGCGAAAGAAGTATGGGTAACGGTGTCTGCGCCAGGAAATAAAGAGACAGCCGCCTCTTACTCCGCTGGCAGAAAGGTAACGGTAAACGGCGTGATGTACATCAGAAAACACGACGGAAACATCTACCTGAACCTTCGCACCGACTCCAACATCGAGGTAAACGAGTCCACTACCAATGACCGATTGGAGGGAAGCATGGAGTTCCGAGGCAAGGTAAGCAAGAAAGGCATCAAGGAACTGAAAGACAAGAAAGGCAAGGACTTTCAGTCGTTCGCAGCATTCTCCTCTGACAAAGAGGAGAGAACAGAGAGTTTACATGGGTAAGCTTTGTAAACTTCTCCCCTATCCATGAGGATTACTTTGCAGCAGAGAAGTACGTGGAAGTCCATGGAGACTTGCAACTAGGCATCTTCAAAGGAGAACTTCAGATAGAATGCAAGGTAAAGAGCATTGCTGCCTGGGACTTGAACAAAACTACAGATGCAAATGGAACAGCGCAAACAGCACAGTCATAGATTTCTCCACTTCATCTATATATTTGAGTTTTGGCAGTAGGAGCCATTGGCATCCTACACATGATATTCCCAAAGAAATAACAAGAACACAAACAGGGATAGTGTCATCATGAAAGATGGTACTACCTTCTGTTTGTTTAAGACAAAGCAAGAAATAATGGCAAAAGAAGAAAAGCAAAACATCATTAGTAATTTTCTGAGCGGATGGCAGAAGCTATTCGGTGGAGCAAAAGAACATACCACCCCAAAAGCGAAGCCATTCCCAAAGAACCATTTCTACAGCCCAGAAGAGCTAGAGTATCTTTCACAAAACAAAGAGGGTTCCCTTATTGACCAATGGGCTGTTTCCATTGGCAAATGGGCATTTGAACAAGGAAAGGATAAATCATCCCCTACAAAGTTTGCCGCCGTCAAATGGCAAAATGGATTGATGGCTACATGGATAGACGGAAAGCTCACACCTGACACAAAAGACAGACAGATTGGAAGATTATTACTTCTGAAGGAGCGAGGATATGAACTTCCAGAACGATACGAGAACATGGCGCAAGACTACGAGGCACAAAGCCTTGTAGGCAAATACTTTGTGTCCAATAATGACAAAAGCATCATTAAGATTGACTCCTATGACAGAGGAAGACTGATCTTTGATGCCCCAAGTCTTGTTCTGAAGAAATGGGAAGATGGTAGTCTTTCCTCAAACGAAGAAAAAGTTGCCTACGCTGATTTTCATAAGTCGCTGAATGAAAAATATACCATCATGGAAGAAGAGCGACAAAAGGAATTTCAAGAGAAACTTGCCAACTTCGAAGACGGCAAGGAGCTTTACAAAGGAATGCACAATCTTTTGCGCCAAACCTATCCCCCAACAATAGGTGGCAGTATTCCTATGGAATTACGCACAGCCCACCCTGTAGGTTTCTTCGATGGAAAAGTTATTCCAGTTTCATGGTCACTCACCAGTGAAAAGGATATTAAAGTTAGCGTTTACACCAACCACAGCAACGCTTTAAGTAGCATTACCATCAACGAGGACAACGCATACAAAGCAAAGAGTTTGCTCAACAGCATTGCACATGCAATAAATAACGAGAAGGTTAATGGTTTAACTCGTTCGCTAGTGAATGTTCTGGGCAACAAACTTGGTGAAGACAAAATCTTTGCCAAGGAGAACAACACACCTTTGCTTGAAGCTAGAGAGGGAACAGTCAATGCCGTTACTGCTACCAACGACGGCAGAGTTATAGCTTTCAATCTCAACACCCACAAGGAAATTCCGTTGCATGGAAAAGAAAGCGTTGAATTAATGCAAGCCTTGCTTTTCGAGGGTTTGGATGAGCAATCTCGCCTTCGAAAGGAGTTGAGCATCCCCAAGATGAAGGACTATGTGGAATCTATGGAGGACGAAGAGGACATTCTGTCCGGAAACAAGGAGCTTCTTCCACATGGTTCCAAAGTAGATAGCCTTTACGGTACATATTATAGTGCCGAGGAGGAATATTCAAGCTACGCCCAAGGAACCTTGCCACTAGCTGCAGAAGACAAAGCTGAATTCATAGCAGACCTTCAATCATCATTCATGAACTTCAAGCAAGAACTACAAAATATGGTTGAAGCTTACAAAGACCATGATGGTGTCATCGACACAAATAAAGTGAGCAAGCTAGAAAAACTTGACAGAATTCTGAATATCGAGGCAAGAGGTCAGACTCCTGTCAAACCTGTACCTGTAGCCGCAAAAGAGAGTCACCAAAGGAATCACTACAGGATGCAGAAGCCGCTTCCAAACAGAATGACCTCAAAGAGGTAAAGAACATAAATGCCGAAGAAGTTGACCAAAAGCCATTAAGTCCTTCTTTGGCAATGTAAACTATGCACCTAAGAAAGTGAAGGAAGAGAGTTCTAGACAGGTTGCGCCACAGAGATTGACGGAAAAAAAAGACGATGCAATCTCACGAATCGACAAGCGAATCGCAGAACTGCACCGTCTAGGAAAGGAGCAATCTCTCAAATCCAATATTGGAAACTCAGCCGACTCCCACCGTCGTGGGTACCTCCCATCAGGAACGTCTCCTGATGGCGCACAGAGCGTTGCCCCTTCTGATGGCAAAGATAATAAAAATTTCCATCTAAGTATCTATTTCTTGGGAATTTAGCCCATTTTATAACATCTTTTAATACAAATATAGGTATTAACGCCAGCAATTTTACAAAAGAGTTATATAAAGGCATAGGGTTACACCCTCACGGTAAAGATGTTCAAGTTTCTATTATTTTTCCAACGACAAAGGAGAAAAACAACAGTCCGTCTTTCTGATCATCGAGCTAACGCACTCAGCATCATCAAAAAGGAGGAAGAGCGGCCGAAGGATATTCTATCGTTATAAAAGTAGAAGATTCTCCCGAAACAAAGTTCAAGGCAAACAAACATTCCCAAGTAAAGGAATACGTTTATGACAATCCAGACCGCCAACGCCTTTTGAACATCGGCAAAGGAATCTTCGACCTCCTGGACAGAGGAGAATACACCGACTTGGCCAATGCCAACGAGATAAACATATCCCCTAGAGGAAGGCAGCATAAAGAACTACGCACTCCTGACGGCAAGCTACTGGGCTTCACCTATCAAGGAAAGATTTACCTTTATCCTGAGGCAAAGGGCTTTGAGCCACCAGTACATGAGTACACCCACTTGTGGGCGGAAGCACTGCAAGACAGGAACTGGAAAGAATGGAAGAATGTCGTAGGCATGATGAAAAGTCGAACCTCTGGAACGAAGTAAGAGACCTCCACACCGAGCTTATTGCCACCGATGACATTGCCGAGGAAGTCCTTGCCACCTATTCTGGAAGAAGAGGCGCAGAGCGTTTGGAGTCAAAGCTTAAGGAAATTGTTGCTAGCAACAAGAGTATGGACGAGAAGACCGCAGAGACCCAGGCCGTCACTCAAATGAACAATGCCGTTTCAAAGTTCTGGAATGTCATGTCTGACTTTTTGCACATTCACTATACATCCGCAGAAGAAGTAGCAGATAGAGTCTTGTATGAATACACCAAAGGTCTCTACCCTCTCAATTATGAAGAAGTCGCTCAACAAAGGGCAAGACCAAGCCATATTATGTTTCCGTAGAGGAAAAGACAATGGTCGATGGCATCGTCCAGAAGTAGAGCAAAGAGCGGCCTATCAGCGTTATGGAGAGATGATGGCTGATAAGCTATCCCTTCAACTCACCTATGGCGATATGCCATGGATAAAGAGCGACAAGCAGGTTCCATGCGACCTAAGCAAGAAGGCATACCAAGGAATGGATTCTTTCATGCTGGCCTTGGACGCAGAAAAGAACGCCTATACCTTACCTATTTATATAAGCAAGGAAGATATCCAGGCAAACAACTTGCTGGTGAAGTCAGATGCCACCTTCTTCCCTATCATAGAAGAAGTTGGTGTAACAGAGTTATATAACATCGAGCAAACCAACTATCCAATCTTGCACCCGAAGGATTACGAGGAGTTAAAACTAGATAGCATCGCCTCCAATCGTTACAAGCAAAGTAACGAACTGGGCCAACTACTCCGCAAAGGAGCATGGCAGACCGCTATTGCCTTCGATGGCAAACCTAGCCTTGCCTCCTACAGTGCGAAGAACGACACCATCCATGTGGCACCTGTTCAACACTATGAGAAAGAGCAAGATTTCTATCGAGACTTAGGAATGGGACTGACAAGAAGCACCAGAAAGGCAGAGGCAAGAAAGACCAGCTTCGAGTCACTATCCAGAGAAGAATTGGTTTCCTTGGTTGGCAGTGTCATCCTTGGTCAAAAGAACCACTTTGATGTAACAACGCCACAGCAAACATCCATGTGGAAAGAGCGTCTAAGAAAAGACCCAAGCTACACCAAGCAAGTATTATCTTCTGCAGATGTTGCGTCGCAGATCATCATACAACGTATCGACATTCTCAAAAAGGAGGAAGCCAAGACATTGACCTCCGTTCTTCCACGCCAGTAGAAGTAGATATTGACGGTAACGGCATTGTTGAAAGCCAAGAAAACCTTGCCCCAGACCAAAAACAAAGCTCCAACGAAAGCCAGGAGCAAAGTGACGAAGTTCCTAGGCAAGAGAAGAGACATTTGCACAGATAAAGAAATCCCTCGCTACTTTCACAAGCAGCGAGGGACTGACATTAACTTTACATTTATGAAAAACTCTATTTACTGTTATCGTAAAACCTATTCCATGCAAGCCTGATTGGCCGCATCAAAAATCAATTCTTTGATATTTGCCAAAGTTGGATTTATCAAAGAAAAGTGTCCATCTCCCATTGCACCCTTGACAAAATCAATGGTGTCCCACCATTCGATGACCTTGTCTTCTAGTAGATGCGTTTGAACGGCACAGTCCGTTTTGCTCGCAGTTGGATTATTGTATCTCCAAAGCGTAACAATAGCAGCCTCTTCACACCCAGTAAGGAGAATATTCACCTTTTCATTTTCATCTACCCACTTTCGGTAGATGTCAACATAAGAAGGCACATCCACTTCCTCTTGTTGATTATCATTCCCTTCATCCTCCTCATTTCCATAGCTGACATTCTCCTCCTCTAGGAATTTTGTTGCAGAAGTGTTGTTGTCAGGAAGGTTGTTGTCGGCAATGAAGGAAAAGTAAGCATCCAACATCCCTTGGGAATGATGCTTCACGTAATCCAATTCCGTTATATCTCTCGACAGGAACATACCATTCAGGCGTTCCTCGTCCACAAAACCTACAATTTCCATATAATCTAGCCTTAATTACATATGTATTCCACGACTTTGTTTAGCCTTTTCTATAGCAGCATCCTGTGCACACACATCTCCTCGGAATATTCATCCTCCGGGACATAAGAAAGCATGCCTTTGTCATCCTTTGTCCAACAGCCATAGATGCCAAAGTTATACTTGTCTAGCATCACGTTGCCATCTTTTTCCTCCTGCCACTTTTGAGCATCACCGTTGACACTACGGATTCCAGTTTCCTCGTTCAAGTCGATGCCGGCAGAAAACATCTTGCCTTCCTCTCCCTTGGTAACAACCTTTCCTTCTTCAAGTTCCATAACCTCACTTTCAGAAAGCCCCACCTTGTTAGCCAATGTAGATAAGTTCTGGTCAATGATGTCTGCCTTTACAGAAATGGTAGCATTTGTAGCCCCATCGAGCTGCACATAGTTCCAGGAATTGTTCGACGGTAGCAACACCTTCAAAACTTGTCCGTTTTGCAAAGCGGTTTTCTGTTCCTCCGTAAAATACTCAAGATTGTTCTTTGCGATGAGAGGCAAGAACACTGGATGAAGCCCATCCTCTGTTTGCTGTAAGCGGATTCGAGCAAAATCCTTGTGGACAACTCCATCAAAATCAGCTCTCTCAATAGGGAGCAAGGGAGTTCTTTGCCCAGAAAGGAACTTATTCATAATACTTTCAGGAAAGTCGTCTATCATTTCCTGTGAGAGTCCGAAGTTAGCCAACTCCTCGTATGGAATTTCGCTTTCAGAAAATTTCAATTCGTTCATAATCTTATTCTTGTTTAAAGTTTTCGGCAAAAGTACACATTTTCTTATCAAGGCTTTCCACAAATACGATATACCTTTTATTTAACATAGATTTTATCCCTATCCAAATCAAAGCTCTTGCTACAAATAGCCTTCAACCTTAATAATCTATACCTGAAAACACCGAGGGGTTAAAGGGGCGAGCGGCCTCATTTATAACAGTTTACACGATACACCTTAGAAAAGAATATGTTAAATAAAAGCTATTTTATATTTACGCCCATAATTTCTTCCATTCATATTACTTTTGCAAGCTAAAGAAGTATTATTATATAAAGAATAAGGCATGATTAGATTTCTTTCATTTTTACTATTTCTCCTATGTTGCCATTCCCTGATGGGGATGGCGCAAGGAAAGAAAGACATGAAGGACTACTGGATAGACAAATACCTAAGTGTGAGTTTTCCTTTGAAAGCATAAGGATAAACTCCACCTTTGGCAGTAGGGTTGATCCTTTCACAGGGAAGCACAAGCTACACAAGGGACTTGACCTTAGGGCAAGATACGAGGAAGTACTATCCATGTTCGATGGCTACGTGAAAGGCGTAGGCTACGACAGTGGCTCTGGGAAATATATCACCATGCAGTATGGCGATTACACGGTAAGCTATTGCCATTTATCTGAAATTTGGGTGAGCGACAACCAGAAGGTCTATGCAGGAGACCCAATAGGTATCAGCGGAACTACAGGACGCTCCACTGGGCCACATCTGCATATCACCTGTAGGCTTCGGGGCCGTTTGGAAGACCCATACGACTTGCTTCTTTACATAAAAGAGACGAGAGAGAAAGCCATCAAGGCATTGAAGATAGACGAAGACAAAGTGCTTACGCCCGATGATTTCATCAAGCATTATGCCCAAGCGGCCATGCGCCAACAAAGAAAATACGGCATACCAGCCTCTGTTATACTGGCACAGATGGCGTTTGAAAGCAGATGGGGAAACAGCAGCCTGGCACAAATAGGCTATAATTTCTTTGGAATAAAGGCCAATAGCAACTGGCTCAGAAGAGGCCTACCCTACAGCATTCATGATGATGACCGCAAAACGAGAAATTCTGCAATTTCTCCTCGGCAGAGGAAAGCATCGAGTATCATTCCAGGTTGTTGATGAGTGACAGATACGCTCGCTGTTGGCGATACAAGCCAACCGACTATCACAACTGGCTTGTCGCAATCAAGGCAGGAGGCTATGCGACTAGAAAGACTATGTGAAGAAATGCGAGAGCATCATTCTTCAACATAAGCTTTATCTATACGATATAGAAGCTGAGAAAATGTAACATAAGACAAAACTATAATAATAAATAAAATGAAGAAATTAAAGATTTTGCTGGCAGCCTTATTGGTAATAGGCAGCACAGCCAAGGCACAGGTAGTTTATGGAGAGAATGAGAAGGAATATATCAAGGCATCCTCTTTCTCCAATGGCAGAACTGAAAAGAAAGACAGCAAGCCATTCCTTTCCGGACAAGAGAAATATAAGTTATCCAGTATAGGTAGCAATTGGTTTGGCAGCATCAAGGCTGGTATGTCCACCTTCTCTGGAGCACCAGTAGGATGCACAGACTTCTTTGGCCATACACGTCCTACCATGGTATTCAGTTTGGGTAAATGGCATTCACGTTTCTTTGGAACACGCCTGGTGTACCAAGGGTTCAAGTTCACAAATGCAACCGATGAAGCCATGAAGTTCCAAAATTACCATGGAGACTTGATGCTCAACGTATCGAGTTTCTACAGAACCACCTACGATCCACTTCCAAGATGGGACTTGGTTCCATATATTGGAGCTGGTGTAATTCACAACTCAGAGCTACACCATATTCCGTTTGCCCTCTCATACGGCCTACTCTGCAGTTACAGGGCAACCAATCGCTTGCACGTTACCGCCGAGTTGGGAGGAACCAGTACCTACCAAAAGTTTGATGGTTTAGGGAAAAACAAGCATTTCGGTGACAACCTTTTCCAAGCAACCGTTGGACTCACCATCGGTATCGGCAAACAAGGATATGAACGTAAGCCTGTTTTGGAGGTCTTAGACACAGACAACCAAGGCGTAACAGACTTGACCAACTATCCCAAGAACAGTTTTGATGGACTTCGAAAGCTAAGAGACAGAATGGCAAGTGAAGAGCAAGCCGTCGAGAACAGTGGCATTCAACTGGACGCACCTATTCTATTCTTCTTCAAGATAAACTCCACCAACCTTGTTGACAAGCAACAACTGGTAAACATAGGAGAAATAGCAGGAGCTGTGAAGGAGAACAATCTAAGTGTCAAGATTATAGGAGCTGCAGACAGCAAGACTGGCACACCGAAGCACAACAGAGCACTCAGCGTGAAGCGTGCAAAGTATATTGCCAAGCTACTTATGAAGGCAGGAGTAGATAAAAGCAAGATGCAAGGCATCAGCAGAGGCGGCATCAACCTTTACAAGCCATACACCGCCAATCGACACACCTGTGTTATTGTGTACAAAGAAGAAACAAAATAACATACATCATTCCTTTTCCATAAGCAATTATGGAAGAGGAAAATTTCCTATATAAATATAATAAGGTATGAGAACCATAAGAACAAACACAAATCCACGAGCCACGGATGTAGCCCCACAGCTGCAAAGCGTATTGAATGCCAATGGTATGCAAGCCCATATTTCAATGACAGAGACAGGCACCTATCAGCTTGTCACCATGTCACACAACTCTTCGCAGCCAAGATATTACAATATCAACCAAAAGCAGTTGGAAGCCTTGATGAACGGAGGAACAACCGTATGGGACAAGAATGCCTACAACACTTTTGTTTCTATTGTGAAGAACGATTATTACATTCCAGGTTCCTTTGTAGCAGCAAGAAATGCCAATTCTCCTGTTAACATGGGATTGAATGGTCATCGACTCAACGTAGGAGAATACGGCTATATGGGCGACCCACGTTTTCGTCCATTTTCAGGGCCAGGTTTTGGCAGATTCGACAACTCAATCTTTGGAATGTTGTTTGGAAGAGACAGATATCACGTTCGCAGAATCAATGATCGACCTTTCTTTGCCAATAGTGCGCCAGTTGTCATAGACCGTCCAGATGGTAGATTAAAGCCTGGAGAATTGAAGACAGGAAGCTATGGCTTCTATGACAAAGGTAACCAGCAGCAGGATGCCCTTGCCAACATGAAGGTAGAAAGCAAGCCTAAGGAGTTGGTGCGTCCTAAAGGACAGGCAGAAAGATTATCAGATATCTATAGCCCAGACTTAACGCTCACCCCAGAGACCTTTCAGCATCTGTTGGCATCCCATGGCGTTGTGATAGATGAAAAACAAGACCCTCACCATCAAGTCATCCTCTGTTAATGCAGACTTGCAATACAAGCTGACGGATGACGAGGTTAAAAACTGATGACAGAGAAGTTTAAGAACACAGGTAAGAAGAATAGCACAAAGAACGCAGTAAGCATCGATGAGCGTCTTGCCATCCTGAACAATGTCATTAAAGCTGACTTTAGCGACAAGATAACTCGTGACCAGCTCAACACCAAGGACTATGTTTCCATCCATCTAACACCAGAGAAAGAAAAGGAACTCTTTTCGAAGGATGTTGCCACCCAACAATATATGTCAACTTCCGACATCATTGATTTGAAAACCAAAGAGAAGACTACCATTCGGGATATATTGACAAATGGAACTCCATCGGAGTCGTGGATGGTAGAACACTCAACCCAAACGAAGGGTTCTATTTACCTGTGAAGGATGGCAGAAGAGTTACAGTAGGTGAAATTCAAGCCTATCCTACCCATGATGGAGTGAAACCATCATTCAGAATGACAGCAGTCATCAATGGGCAGGTCATGAGCCATGAGATAAGCAAGGAAGACTACTTGAAGTTCATCAATTACGAAGACAAATGCCGCCTTCAGCTCTTTGACAAAGTGTTTGATGAGGTTAAGATAAAAATGCGTCCAACGGAGAGTTGCAAGATAACGTGAAATCAGGAAACCTCACCACAGCCAATGGAGTTGTTGCCTTAAATGGTGACTACAGCCTTGTCAGTGAAAAGTCCTCAGCAGTAATCACGAGTGCCACGGCGTGGAAAGATGAGATTTCTGGCAACTATCTGATGAACGTAAGAACCAACAAGGATGTTGGCATGTGGTCTTTCAAGATTACTGAAGCTCAGTACAACAACTTCAAATATTCCACAGACGAGGAACGTGCGAAGTTGCTTACCAACATGATTCCACTTACAGACGAGAACAAGGAAAAGATGAAGGTGGTGGCAAGCAATACCCTCTATCAGGGTGGTTACACTAGAGGTCAAAATGCCAATATTCCTCCTTCACTTGCAAAAGTGTTGAAAGACTTAAAGGCAGCAGGACTTGGCTATGAAATCATCACTTCTTCGAACACATCAGAACAAGAGCGTTTCGATGCCATAAAGAAAGGTCTTCAAAAGCTTCAAGACTATGGACAGGCAAAGGGAAAGGATGTAAAGATGCCGTCTGACAGCGAGATATGGCAAATGCTCAAAGAGAATCCCGATCCTCGCAAACTACCTTCCGTAGAAACCAGAACCAAGGAAACTGTTCTCTATGGAAAGGAAGTAATCAACCTCAACGACCTTCGAGAACAAACGAAAATCAACCTTCTTGGCGATGCCAGTATAAACGGTGAATCACTCAATAACATCAAGGCGAGCAAAGAATGGAAGCGAAGCGGAGAGCATGGCAGGGCTACAGAAGTCGGAGATATTGCAGTAGAGAGAATCAAAGATGCCAATGGCAATGCCGTTGAAGGGAAATACAAGATGACTGCAGTAATAGATGGGAATGTCTTTTCCCATGAGATTACCCAAAAGCAGTATGACAAGTTCCTTGCCATCAACGACTATCAAAGAATGAAGCTCTTCGACAAGATTTTTCCAGAGGTAGAGATGAAGACCAAGCCTGAGAGCCGCTTCAATCTTGGCGCAGCCATCCTTGCAGCAGTCACTGTTGGAGCGGATGTAGTGGCAGGTTTGTCCGCACCACCTCGTCCTCGCCCAGAGATATACGAGTCAGCACCAGTTTTCCATAAACCAGGTGTCGTATCTCCACAAGCAGTGTCTGCGGCCGTATATGAAAGCTTGGCAGAGCAACCAAGTAGAGGTCAGAACGAAGGTATGGGAATGGGAAGATAACGCTTCCCATCCCTTTAATAAAATATAAATATACAAGAGATATGAACAAAACCATATTTATGTTTCGCACGGTTACGTTGCGTCCTCATTGGTTTCAATACATAATCAATGAGACAGGTTCTTTGTGCCTCCTTGTTGCTAGTATATGGATATACAAGTTTTGTAGTTTCGCCTATCATGAGTGGGCTATCTATGCTTGCATCCTGCTATTGTTCCACCTTCTTTTCAAGTTAGTTTATCTTGCAAGAATGGAATATATCATCACAGGAGAACAAATCATTATCCTTCATGGGTGTTCTCCCACTCCACTGATTACGTGGAGCTATACAGAGTTGTTGACTACCAGCAAAGTAGAAGCTTGCCCCAACAACTTTTCGGTTTGAAAACCGTCACCATATACTCAGGTGACCGCAATAATGTCAAACTTGACATGATAGGCATCAAGGCTAGCAATGACATTGTTTCGGAGATAAGATGTAGAGTTGAGTTTAACAAGAAAAACAAAGGAATATATGAAATCACAAATCGTTCGTAAAATTTTGTTCCTCATTTTGCTGGTCATTTTGTACAACGTACAAGTGTTCGGACAAGGAGTGTCCTCCTCCAATCCAATTGAATATACAGCCATAGGAGAAGGAGAGGCATTGTTAAGCAAACAAATAAAGCAACAACAACACTGTCTTGATACATTGTTTGTTCTCCAGGGAGGCATAGTTTACTCACAAACGAAGATGAAGAATTGGGAGCAAAAGTATAATTCTTATTTAAAGACAGCACAAGGATTTGCTTCTTCCATCAAGGCTGCAACAACCTTATATGCAGAAGGGATGCAAACCCTCTCCGCCTTATGGGAGATAAAACAGCTTGCAAGCTCAATCCACAAGGAATAGCTTCATCGATTTCCATGAACAACCTATATGCTGAAACAGCCGTGGAATTGGTGAAAACCTATAGGTTGCTAAAGAAAGTAGTGGCAGGAGAAGGCGAAGGCCATATGCTCAATGGAGCAGAAAGAACAAAAATATTATGGCAACTGAATAGCGAGATTGAACAGCTCAACAAGAAGTTCCGAGCCTTGGCACTAAGCATCAGCCTCTATTCCTTCGAGGATGTTTGGAATCGTGCCATTGCAGGAAAGATACAAAAAGCAATAAGACACTTGCCGAGGAAGCCAGGAAAAGGCAGTCTCGTGCCATGAAAATAGTTGCCAAGTTCTATAAAGAACGCCAAAATAGCAAACCTTGGGGATGGTAAAACCAATAAGCACATCATGAAGAAAAGTAATATTCTAATATTAGCAGTCATTGCTATTCTTATGTTCCCCTATCCAGCCCATTCCCAAAATGGACCGGATCCAGTGAGAGCTGGAATGTTCAAACTGTATGCCAAGACTGCAACCAAAGCCTTAGTTGCACAAGATGCTGTTTTGACTTTGAACGGAGGTGAACATATCATGTCCAAGGAAGAAGTGGACAAGATTAATAATTTTCAAAACCAGTTCAACAAATATCTGACAAGCTTCGATGATATTCTTACTATTGCAGCAGAGATATACGCCATCTATTTTGAAGTTGACCACGCAGTAAAGAACATCAAGGAATTGAAATCCTTTACGTTCTCTTGTCCAGCTAACACCCTTGCCGTTGCCTTGTCAAAATCAAGAAGCCATATCTACAGCGACATCATAGACAACGGCATCCAGATAGCTGCAGATGTAGAAAAGCTTCTTCCTATCAGCAAGGACGAGGACAAGAACAGCAAGATGACGGAAAAGAAAGAATTGACTGCATTAGCAGAGTCAGAAAAAGCCTTCAGAGCATGAATTATAAGATAAGAAAGCTGAATCGCCTCTTGCGCTATACAACCCTTATGGATTCATGGTATGAACTGAGAGGAAAATATTATAAACCAAAGAGCATGTACACCATCAGCACAGAATGCCAAAAGAGATGGGCAAGAAAGGCTCGTGGCGTAATGAATTAGAAATAAGAATAAAATAATGGAAGAATCGAAAGAACTTCAAGGTCTCTACACCCTATTTCGAGTAGCCATCTACGTATCATTGGTGCTAGAGTTTTCATGTATGCCCTCGATCCATCCGCTTTGGATTTTTGGGAGGTCTCATTACAGACATTCATTCTCGTCTTCACAGAATGTCAGTATATCAGTATTTGCCTTTCAGTAAACTGGTGACCGTAATGTTGGTCATCATCACCTGTATAGGAACAAAGAACAAGAAGCAGTTGGAGTTTGATGCCAGAAAGATGGTCTTTTGGCCAATATCCATAGGATTGTTACTTGTTACTCTATCTGTATTCTTATACAACTGGGACTGGCATAGTAGAATTTGGATTCTCAAAACAAACATTTGGTTCTACATGACAGCATCCATCATAGGAACAGTACTCATCCATGTCGCTCTTGACAATGTTTCCAAATACTTCAGGGATGGCATGTTGAAAGACCGCTTCAATTTTGAGAACGAGAGTTTCGAGCAAGCAGAAGAGTTGGTGGAGAACAAGTATTCCGTAAACATACCTATGCGCTACTACTATCGAGGCAAGTTTCGCCATGGATGGATAAACATCATCAATCCCTTCAGAGGAACATGGGTGGTAGGTACACCAGGTAGTGGTAAGACTTTCTCAGTGATAGAGCCATATATAAGACAACACTCCAAGAAAGGTTTTGCCATGGTAGTATATGACTACAAGTTCCCTACCCTAGCAACCAAGCTCTATTACCATTACAGGAAGAACCAAGCTGCCGGAAACACTCCTGCGAACTGTAAGTTCAACATTATTAACTTCGTCAATGTAGAGTATTCCAGAAGAGTAAATCCTATTCAGCAAAAGTACATCAGCAACTTGGCTGCTGCAATGGAAACAGCCGAGACTTTGGTAGAATCCTTGCAAAAGGACAAAGGGAGGCGGCGGTAGTGATGACTTCTTCCAGAAGTCTGCAACCAACTTCCTCGCCGCTTGCATTTACTTCTTTGTTAACTACAACAAAGTGCCTTATGATAAAGATGGAAATATCCTTGATGCCCAATACGAGCAAGTTGAAGGAACATTCCACCAACGACTCACAGGTAGGGTCTATGCAAAAGGATGTCTGGGACAAGCAGACAAACTTGTGGAGCCAGCCTATTGAAAGGGCAATACTCCGACATGCCTCATGTCCTATCCTTCCTCAACCACGACTACAAGGAAATCTTTGAGGTGTTGAATACAGATACAGAGGTGGCACCACTTCTTGGTCCGTTCCAAACAGCCTTTGAGAACAAGGCCATGGAACAGTTGGAAGGTATGATTGGTACACTTAGAGTTCAAATCTCACGATTGGCCACAAAAGAAAGCTATTGGGTATTCAGCGGCGATGATTTTGATCTAAAAGTATCAGACCCTAAGAGTCCAAGCTACCTTCTCATAGCCAATGACCCAGAAATGGAATCCATCGTGGGAGCATTGAACGCTTTGATTCTGAACCGTCTTGTAACACGAGTGAACAGTGGACAGGGAAAGAATGTGCCTGTAAGTATCATTGTGGATGAGCTTCCTACGCTTTATTTCCATAAGATAGATCGTCTGATAGGAACTGCCCGAAGCAACAAGGTAGCAGTGACATTAGGTTTCCAGGAACTCCCACAGCTTGAAGCAGACTACAGTAAGGTAGGAAAAGATAAGATTATCACTACCGTTGGTAATGTAATCAGTGGTTCTGCGAGAAGTAAAGATACCTTGGACTGGCTTTCCGGAGATATTTTTGGCAAGGTGGTACAGTTGAAGAAAGGTATCACCATTGACCGAGATAGAACATCCATCAACCTCAATGAGAATATGGACAGCCTTGTTCCTGCTTCCAAAATATCGGATATGGCTTCAGGATGGATTTGCGGTCAGACAGCTAGAGACTTCACTGTTACAAAGACAGGAAGAAAAGGGGCTATGGATATTCAGAAGGCTGAGGAGTTCAAAACTTCCAAGTTCTTCTGCAAGACCAACTTCGATATGGACGAGATAAAGAAAGAGGAAGCCGACTACGCTAACTATCCTCTTCCAAAGTTCTATGTCTTTGAATCTCCTGATGCCAAGGAGCGAATGCTCTCACAAAACTTCAGTAGAATCAATCAAGAAGTTGACGATATGATAAAGCATATTCAAACAGAATGCAAAAAGAAAGTAAAACAAATAAAAATAGAAAGAGTATGAAGAAGTATGATTTATATATTTTTTCTTAGGTCTCATCACTGGTATATTCCTAACAGTTATAATTGCTATTTGTTATAACAATTATTACAATCAAGAAAGTTCAGACATCACCTTCTTTGAAAAACCAAAAGATTTTATCCCCATGAAAGAAATAGAGGTTTTCAAGTTTTGGATGACAGTATAGCTTTGGCTAAATGCAATGACTTTGGTAGCGGTCATTATGGAACAGTTTTCCTAATAAAAGGCAATGAGAACTTATACGACGACCAAAAATTGATTTGAGTCATTTTAGTGTTCAACAGATAGGAATATATCGCTATGAAACTCGTGATGATTTAGAAAAGGCTGTTCCTTTCATAGAAATTAAAAATAATATTTACAGACTAGCAGCTTTATGGAAACAAGATTTAGAGAAAATGAATATTCTGGTGGTATTAAAGAAATGCGTTCCACTGATTATCGTGACGTTGCACAAGAAAAAAGACGAATGCAATCGTTACTTATCGTAAGAAATATCTTATGTTATCCAAAGAAAGTGTGGCAAATATCATCTTGCAAGAAGGACATTTGTATGGAAGTGCCCTATTGAAAGCGTGCCAAAAGAATGGTAATCCTTCTATGTGCAAAGAGGCTCAGATTATTTTTCCGATGATATAATCTGTTGGCTATAATATAAGGTTCAACGCTCCTGGTTCGAGAGAATCAGGAGTTTTTGTTTGTAAGCCATTAAAACTCATAAAAGTTTGGAGATTAGAATTATTTGTCGTACTTTTGCAGCGGAATATAACGTTATAACAATATGAAATCACAGGAGCAGATAAACAAGATAGAAGCGGTTGTGTTGTATATATTGCAGCACTTCAAGGAAGGTTTGGACTATATCAAGCTGTTTAAAATCATGTATTTTGCACAACGTGAGTATTTGGCGACCTACGGTTTGACGATTGCCGAGGACACTTTTAAGGCACGTCAGTTAGGGCCTGTTCCGTCGCTCACCTACAAGGTGGTGAAGATGGCGGAGAACGGTGACGAATCGGCAGACCTCAAAGGCTTCACTTCTTCTATTCGAGTGGACGAGAACCAAAATGTTTATGCCACGGCGGCACCAGATATGGACTATATAGCCGATATGGAAAAGAGGAATTGACAAGACGATAGCCAAGTACGGCAACATTGACTCAAAACAACTTTCGGAGATGTCGCACGACGATGCCTACAAAGCAGTGTGCGAGCGAATGAAAGACGATCCACAGAAAGATGTGCTTACGCTTATTGACATAGCACGTGCCGCGGTGCGACGGATGCGATGGTAAACCACATTCGCCAAGTGCAGATTATTAAGGAATCGATGGAATGTTGATAGATGATGTCAAAGGGGCATTGGCGGCACTTAAAACCGAGATGCAGGAAGACAGGCGAATAAAGTCGGGTGCTGACCTCAACGTGGGCGATATTGTCTATCAGAACATGGACAGAAGCGATGGTTTGGTACTTAACAAAGGTTACGATGACAGACTGAAATACTTTGTAATCGTTGGCAAAACTCTAAGGGCGATGCCATAGGGCTTTGCCTAATAAACTCCGACTTGGATTTTTACCGTAACGTTCCAGCCATGCAACGCTTTCAGTACATTTTAAAAGCCGAAGACTACAAAGGCGTGTTGACAAAAGACAGCCGCTTGGATTGTGCACAGTTGTTTCCAATGAAGGCGAAAAGAGCGTGCCGATGGCTTCCGCGGTTTTATGTTGGACGATGGCACATATGTGCAACATCCACATTGGACACAGTTAATAAAGAGCCACTGGGCGCAAGTGTACAAGACCACTGGCACACCGTGCAGCTGCCCATTGTGCCAGGGCGAGAGCTATTCACGCCTCGCCTACGAGCACGAAACCAAACGAATTATCGAAGAATCGGAAATGTAAAAGCATTTTGGTGAAAAATCACAAAGATTAAGCCGTGTTAGGGTAGCACCTCAATACGGCTTTTGTGTGTCATGGACTTATGACACACTCACTTATTCTATCTATGTAGTGTAGAACCACATTTCCATTCCATCCCTTCTTCTATACGTTCTTGAAAAACTTTTAGGTCACTTCTTGACAAACCGCATCTCAAAGCCATGCTCTCCCAATATCTCATATTGCGAGTAACATCCTTAATAATTCCTCTAGCAGTTGTTTCATCCAACATATAGCTTTCATGGGCATCATAAAGTACATCCAAGCTAGATTCATTGGTATAACCATCGATTAGCAAGGAATGGTAATATTTGTTGGTAGGGTTCATATCATAAGCTGGTGACAGGTGCCATCCATCCTTTTTAAAGGAAAGCATGATTTCTGAAATGGTCATCAGTATTGCCTATGCAAATATTGAACGCCACACGGCGATACAGTTCCTCCAATTCTTTTCCATATCAACACTTCCATTGGCCACAATAAAATCCACAATATCAAGATACCCCTTTCCTGTACTTTCCCCATCACCATCGTTCAATCCCAACAATGTAAGAGAAGATGCCATGTGTATTCTCTTTCCATTCTCTGTTCTGTCAAACCTTTTAGACAAAAGGACATCACGACTATCCTTGCTTGAAACCACTCTGCACTCCGCAGCGTTTATACCACAATCCTTAGCCATAGAATGAGCAAAATATTCCCAACGTGAAATGTTTATCTCATCCCCTACAGAAGGAAATTTCGCAACATATAAATCTTCACCTTCCTTCACACAAGCCTTAGGTCTAGCTCCTCCCATAGAAGAACCTGGTTGGAATATTCGCTGAATCCATCTTGATTCAGGTTCCATTCTGTTCAACTCACTCTTCTCTATCTGACCTGCAGCCTCCAACAGTTCATCCAAGAACAAAATTGGTGGAATTGAATATGACTTATTATAACTTATGTAAGCATCTGTAGCTATGTCCTTGAAACGAAAAGCACCCATTCTTAAGGAATCCTCCACTCCTTTCAAGTAGTCCCAATCAGAAATATTTACCCTGCGTTCTCCAGAGTCTTTCATTTCCTGGTGGATTCTCAAATCAATAAGTCTTCGTCCCCATCTGTCAGGCAGTGCATCAGAGAATGTTCCAAATATCCTGTTTCTTGTAGGATTATATTGAACCCCAGGAAAAGATTGCAGCTCCTTTCCTAGATTTAAAGAAGGATGTCTTTTCAACCAGTCCTTATCATACTCAAAGGTATATACATCTGTCCCCTCTGAGATTCATGCCCAAGAAGTCCTATAGTTTCCTCATTTTCAAGCCAATCAAAGTCGGCAACAACCTTAATTTTTTCCATTGTCATTTTCCTGTTACACGTTTTTATTCTTTAGATCAATATCTTGTATGACCTTTCCCATCTCATCGTTCTTAGCAATGAGCAACAACTCATCAGGCATCTGCAGTGCATTCAAAACACGTGCCAATACCCCTACTGAAACTTCAGGTGAGCCACTTTCCAATCTTGCCAAAGTTTGGCGACTACATTGTGCTCTTGCTGCTACAATTTCCATGGTCAAGTTTCTCCTCATTCTCGCCATTTTAAGTTGCTCACCCATTACACAAAGATTCTCCGCCAGTTGTCTGGTCATCCAATTTGCTTTTGTAAACTTTGTCATTGCTTATAATGTTACATATACGCAACAAAGATACTAAATAAAGTTATATGAATATAACATTCCGCTCATTCTATAACTTTTTAATTTAAGTTTATCTGATATAACAAAAATCTGAGGCACAGCATCAATTCCATAGTCTTGGAGAGTTTTGGGCTTCAAGAACACATTGACATTCCCGACAACATAAGCACAAGCCTTGTCTCTCCCTTCGAAATACGGGGTTAGCTGATGGCTTACGGAATATCAAATGCAAGCAGAACTTCTTACGAGGATATGCTTTAGCTTATCTTCCATATAAGCCTCTTCCTAATACATCTTCAAGCCAAAATAGTCTGTCAATTTAGATATTGATTCTTCAAATTTCTTGGTGTTTGTATTTCTTAACTTGTTGATGTTCTGAAGTTTCCATTTCACGGATGGATAATCACCTAAATAACCAGAAGAACACAAACTCCATTCAGGTTCGCCTTTCTCATAAGATACGAGAAAGCGTTTATCTTCCTCTGTTAAGTTGTCATTAACCATCTGCACCAAATGATGCCTTGCCTCCTCGTAATCAGAATACGAGAATGGTATATCTGACATGCCTTCAAACTGTTTCTCCAATGCGTCAGACTGGTCTATTTGATGTGGACTTAATGATTCAATGATTGGCTTGTCACTGCCCAAAAGACAAAGCATAAAACCATCTTTTACATCGGCAAAAGATTCTATTTCCATATACTTGCAATCAAATAGATCACGAGGATGCTGACGGCTTAGAGCAGCTGTTATTTTCCCTCCATACAGCTGACTAAAACCTACAGTTCTAGCCTTGCATGCCATATTAAAATCTTCTTGTGCCTTAGCGCAAAGCATCAAGTCTTGTGTCGAACCTATAATACCTCTCTTTGTTCCGTTGACCTCAATCTTTACGGTAGCTCCTTCATGTGAGCACTGAAGTTTCCATACATCTGGCTTGTGAACGATATGTATGCCAGGGATGCTTCTTTCTATCATTATTTTTAGTTCCACAAGATGTTCATTGATGGTGTCAAGGCTAGTCTTGCGGTCTTGGATAGGAATGTAAGTAAGGTCTATGTCCACAGAATAGCGTGGCATATTCTTGTGGAACAGATTGATAGCTGTTCCACCATGTACGGCAAAGTCTTTGATGCGAAACACAGATGGCATTATTTTGATTAGCAATGCCACTTGACGGTGATATATATTATTCATAATCATAGAGTTCTTTTGGAATTGTCATTTTATATTTTGCTATATAGGTACCGCTCTTTGCGAGTTGCATTTTGCTGTCACCTATGTCTATCTTGGATGTATCGAGCATGTCATACCAATAATGTTTTGCTTTTTCTGCCATATATAGGAACAAGCGTTTTACTTTGTAGCTTGTCGTATGTTCGAGGAGTCCTTGCACAACCTTTGGACGAAGCGATGTAAGTTGTTCCATTATATAGTACAAGTCCATGAGCGAATATCTTTTGGAAGATAAAAGCAGACACTCCATAAAAGCCAATTCAGGCGATGATGCCAAAAGACTATACTTTTCTATTGGAACATTGGATGTTGGAACATACTGAAAAACATCTGTAGAGAACAATATGTAGTTATGGTCAAATATGTTTGTTTTAAGCCAACTTGGTGCTTTGTCATTTCCATGTGCCACCATCAGTGTTGGCTTTCCCATGGGTACATAATGATTGAATCCTTCCAACTCTAGCGCAGAATGAGCCGCAACACGATATTGTTTGCCCAATTGCTCATTGTAACAAGCCAAGGCGACTAAAGCGTTTCTGCCATTGCCTTTTATAGCCATAACTCCACGACTTAAGCTTTCCAGCCACCCTGAAGCCTTATACTTGTTCAAGAGTTGTCTGGAATATCCCTCTTCTTTCAGCCATTGCGAAAACATAAGCCCATTGGCATATCGAGAAAGAACAAGGCGTTTTATATTTCCTACCGTTTGTACACCCATAGTTTACCTATTTACTTATTTTTCAACCGCAAAGGTATAAAAATAATTTTATTCTACCAAATATTATACTTATTTTTATCCTAAAACACATCTAAAGGTATACTAAGGACACCTTTAGACGTGTTTTTTACTCTATATTAACAGATGTAACATCGGCTGCGGAATATCAAATGCAAGCAGAACTTCTTGCGAGGATATGCTTTAGCTTATCTTCCATATAAGCCTCTTCCTTTTTCTTACCATACTCATCTTTGTATTCTGCAACCATGATATGTCGAAGAAGCTGCTGATGTTCCGTAAACGTTTCTATTATCTTAAACGCAACGTTTCTGGCTTCGTTGCTATCAATGAGAGTTGCCAACATAAAAATACCAGCTTCAGTGAAAGCGTGAGGTGAATTCCTTGAATATTTCAAGTTCTGAAGGTGGTCACATTTTGTTACCACCTCTTGTTTCTCACTATCTGTCAGTGTAATAAGAAAGTCCGAAGGGAATCTTTCTAAATTATTGTTTATAGCCTTGTTGACTGTATCTATGCCAACACCAAACAATTTTGCGGCATCAATGTCGAGAACCACTTGCTTGTCATTAATGCAAATGAACAAATTGTCTAACTTGTTTTGTATCATCATTATTATATTTCGGAAGTCCTTTTCTTCCACTAATTAAATTCTTCGAGTTCTTTCAGCAAATCGTCCATAGATTTAGCTTTCAGTTGACCATCCATTATTAACTTAACCTCACGAAGACCTTGGCAAATACGCGCAGTAAGGTCTATCTTCCTTTCTTTTTTAAAGGATAATAATGTTCTGTCTTTTCGTCTTGTCTTTCTTTTGTGCTCATAATTGGTTGTTTTGTTGTACTTCAATATATCCCTCCTGATCATAGGCTCGTTGGTACTTATGGATTAAGTCTATTAGCCTTTGAAGCTCTGGGATATTTGAGAATATGTTTTGATTCCGAATTTTGTTCACGATATCTTTCCCAAGAGCCGTTTTTAAGCGTTCTTCTATATCTACAGGGATAAGAAATGAAGACCTCTCTCCCAAATATTTTTGAAACTCCGTGAGAAAGATTTGGATACCGTAGATATCAAAGTCCCCAAAGTGGACATAGCTGTTCGGGATATCCTTCAACCATAAGCGTAAGTCCAACGATTGTGGAAAACGTGAGACAAACAATATACGCCTATTTGGTAACAACGATGAAAACAAATTCTTTTGTTGACGAATAAGACGAAAATTTTCCATATTTTCTATACCCACTATCACCACATCCTTGGGTACCAAGAAGTTCTTCCAGTCAGAAACAAAGAGAAATGTCCCTTCTTGTGGTTGAACAACTATCTCTTGCCCATTTAATAGGCAAGAGATAGGTTCGTAAGAATTTACAGGAAAGCCAGGACAGGAACGTACTTGTACCAATTTGAATTTCCAGACGCAGCAGCTTGTTCCGAGCGTAAGGAATTTCCAGAATATATTCTTTTCATCACATCTAGATTTCCTAGTCGTTCATCAATTAGCCCCAATGCCTGTTCCAAAGTTAAAGGAGATGAAGCTATAATGCTTCGCTTGCTGCCATGGGAGCAATTAATAAGCGTACCATCACGAAGGAGTTCTTCCACCCATTCACCTCGCAAGGCACTGGCTGGAAGAGACTCGCCAGAACGTAGGCGAATGAGCTTTCTATAAGCGATAGTGTTATCTTCATCTATTTATCCGTTATATCTGTTATCGTTTCTTTTGCGAAATCAGAGGATGTACCACCGTCTGAGACTTGCCATCCTTGCTCAACAAGTAAGTGTATCGATAGTCCGATACATTATAGGTCGTCGGTGAGGAGTTTATCAACAGAATGTTACGAGCATTGGCGAAATCCAAGATACCTTTCACATTCTGAGGATGGAGCTTACCTATCTCATCCATCATGCAATGGATGCGGAAATCACCAAACTTGCGACTAACCTTCTCCTTGAACACATTGATGAGCATGATGTTAACCATAGCCTTGACCAACGTGTCCGTACCCTCACTACCTACATGAGACAACTTATCTGCCCAACCAGTGTCGTTGTCGTTCTCAATGATGCGGAACTTCAACTGGAACAAGTCGGAGAGTGAAAGCAACTGACGCAGTGGATTGTCTAAAAGCGACTTCATGAAGTCAAGCAGATAATCTACCGCCTTTTGGTTTACATCATCACGATTGGCAGATGAGAATAAATTGAGTTCACCCATAGCAAATTGGTTCTCATCATGGAAGTCCTTGATTCGCTTCATCAGTTGCACCATCTTATCGGCAGAAGGCACAGACTGGAGGGCTATCAATTTGATGACACCAGCAAAGTTGCGCTCAAGGAAATCGTTGTTGATATCGTTGATAACCTTGTGTACGTCAGACTCATGGCGAGTCAGTTCTCCCATATCCTTGGAGATACGTGCCAAAATATCCACATATCGCTCACTCGTACGCCGACGATATTCCTCAATCATGTTGTTGACGAGAAAGTCATCAAGATTGTTGGCAAAAGCAAGATAGTCATCGTCAAGATTCAATTCCATACGGAAATGGAAAGTGTTCTTTGCCGAGAAATTGCCTTTGAAAACATTGACGCAGCCCTTGAACTGATTCTGCCGTGACTGTCGAGACACTATAATACCAGTCAACTCCTCTACTGTCTGTCCAGGACTGCGAAGCGTCTGATTCTCATGTCCCTCTGCCAAAATTGGCGGACATAGTTTTTCATCATGGGCAAAACGGTCAGCTTTCTGCAACTCTTCGTCTATATGATTTTTTCCGAGAAACGTTCAGACAGTTCTTTACCAACAGAGTTCAACACATTCTGATACTTTTGTCTGCGAAGCTGATACTTCTCGCTTAATTGCTGGAGCTTTTCCATGACGAGTTTCTTCTGTGCCTTGAATTCATCCTCACGGTCGAAGAATTCTTCCTTGTCGTGGTGGTACTCAAAGACGAGCCTTCGATGCTCCTCTATATACTTCAACTCGGTCTCCGACATCCGTATGGCAGCTTGGCATTCCTCCACCAAACGAGTATCTGCACCGCGCCCATGTAGTTCTTCCAGTTCTTGCCTTTGCAGTTGCTGGAACTCCACATCCGTTTTCTGCTCTTGCTGTTTGATGTCTGCTCGTATCTCAGCCACTTGTTGCTCATGGAGCTTGATAGCTTCTACCTTTGCTTTTGGTATTGCTTATCTATATTTGCCAACTGCTTCTGCTTATCAGTATTAACCTTGGCAAGCTCGGTTTCAGCCTCAGTCCTACGTTGAGCGTTCTCCTGTTGACGATTTTTCAGTTCTTGGCTTCTCTGTTCCACTTCTTGTTTTGCCTTGGAGACATAATCATCCATTTTACTTGAATGGCTTTCCGTTTTGCGGAATCGTACGAAGTTCTGTCTCATAGGCAGACTTTTGGAATCGCAACTCTTTCATCTTTGGAGAGAATTGATGTTTCAATTCCTCCACCTGCTTCTCTTGCTGTCCTTGCAACGAAGCATATTCATTTTTGCAAACGAAGCAAGGTATCAAGATGAGTTTTTCCTCTTTTAGCTGAGTAGGCTTGCGTACCGAGAGTGGTAAGTCTGTGATGTCTAATTTTACTCCAAAGCATGAGGTTCCATCCCTTTCTCTGGATGCAAACCTGTCTGGTACAACACATTTTCCTCATCGATTACCTTACCTATATTCTGCTCCCAATCATGCTTGTTCTCTTTCAACCATTCATAGAGCGAACCTTTTGTGCGAGACAATAGTTTCTCTATCTCTGTCAATTTCTTGGTGGTTTCATCTATTTCCTGCTGCTTTGCCTCCAACAGTTTGTTGGCATTAGCCAATATGGCAGCCTCCTGCTTATCATATTGCGCTTGCAACTGATTGATATTTGCCACAGAAGTAGCAATCAGACCATCCATTCCTTTTCACGCAAAGCCAATTCTTCTATGTTTTGATGCAATCCATCCAGTTCGTCCTTGTAAGGTTGCCAATACTTGAGTTTCAAGATTTCCTTCTCCACCCCGACTTGCTCATCTTTCAGTTGTCCCATGACTTGGGTAGCAAGAAGTATCTTATCGGCAAAGGCAGCATCCACATCATCACGTTTCTTGGAATACTCAACGAGCATTCGTTCCATAGTCTGTTGATTTTCCTGTTTCAACTCAATGATGCGGTTGTTTTGTGCCTGACGGTAATTCTCCAATTGGTTCTTCACGCTTTGGCTAAGAGCCTTATATTTTGCCGTGACATCATTAAAACATGTGGTTATCTCCGCCAACCGAGCCTTATATTCTTCAAGCTTACCTCTTAGAATTTGCTCATTGGCATATCTCTTCAGCACGTCCTCTATTCGCTGGGTAGCATAGTATTCCTTACGCTCTTTCAGACGCTTGATTTGATCATTCACGACCCCTGTTCTTGGTTAAGACCAGACTTTTCAGTGTCAAACTTCTGCTGTAGTTCATCGAGCAATCGGTTTTGCCGTCTTTGTTCTTCCTGAAGTTCATTTATCTTCTTCTCCACCAAAGGCAAACGCTCACGGAATGAACGCACTGCATAATTCAGTTCGCCACACAAATCCGTTATCTGCTGCTTCATATACAACAGCTCATGATAAACCTTCACCACAGCATCAGCTTGCTTGCGAACATCCGACTCACCCTTTGATTGAGTCTATACCAACACGAGATGTCCTTATACTCCTGCTCAAAATCAGACACCTGGCTACGGAAATAGCCCAAATCTACATTTGCCTCTTCCTCGCTCATCGAACGAATGATGATGTCCTTGATGAAATTCGCATCCAAACGAGAATTTAGAAACACATTCTGTATACTACGTGGAATATTTTGATAGCGGTTAGTTTCCATCAGTTGGAAGCGAGCGAATTCCTTTCCTACCGTTTGCTTGTTGCCATAGAGTATATCACGATATTGCTCGTAGCGATCAATGATTTTACTCATGTAAGCACCAGCCAATCGCTCACGTATCACCTTGCTCTCAGCAGTCACCTCTCCATTTTTATCCACAAGCCATTCTTTACGAAACTCCGCATTAATAAAGCGATAGCAAGCACGCCCTATGTTTCGGAACATCAAGATAGAGAAGGGCCATGCTCATGCTCAACCTCGTAAACAATATACGAATTGGCATGAGGCAAGTAAAAGTCATCAAAACCCTTCATCTCCTGAGGAATACCTAGATGCTTTTATCGGCATTATAAAGAAAAGGATGGCACGGAGCAAAGTACTCTTGCCTACTCCTTGTGTGCCGATGAAATGCACATTTCCATCCAGACGCACTTCCGCATAACGGATGTGTGCGCTATTCACGAATATGATTTTACGTAATGCTCTCATGCCTGTTCTGTTTCTATGATGGTAAGACAATCTATCAATTCCTCGATGTAATGAAAGGCTGCTGTCACTTTGTAGGTTCCGTCAAGTTCATTCTCTAGTTCAACAAATCCTTGTCGCTCCAAATCACTAACGAGTTTATCTATCTTTTCCTCATGGGTTTTGAGGTCGGGATAGAGATCACGTGCCTTGTCCTTTAGTTCGATGTCGCTAGAAAACTTCTCTTGGATATTGGATTTGCGAAAAGTAAACCCCGAACCAAAAGTAGGATTGAAAGTTTTGAGGAAATCTACACGGTTTATCCATTCCTTCATTCGCTGTACTTTGTCAGTCAGTTCCACCTTGCTCTCCGTGCGAGAGAAATAGTAATAACCATTTCCTCCCTCCAATAGGAATCCAATTTTCTCATAATATTCTTGGTATTCCTGAAAATTATCTTCTATGTCATCATAGAGAAGCGCACGCTGCATAGAGTTCTGAGAGACGAACCCACCCTTGCTCAATATGTCGAATATATCTTTTGTATAACGCATAACGATTAAACTATTTTGATAAATCAATGGGTACTTAATAGTACCGTACCAATGATACTCTTCACTTACGGAAAGTTCATCGAGGTATTGCGCCGCAATCTGGCAAAATAACACCAGTTTTTTCATCAGTCATCTGCTGACGATACCCTGAGTAATTCATAACAAAATGGAAAAGATGGTCTCCCGATGCCATGAATGCCGTTTTACTTCATGTACATCCACCATCTGCCACACTTGTTGCTGTTCACTGAGTTCTTCTGGGGTCAGAGGTTCAGCAAGATTTCCCTTGCGCAACCGGTCGTTACCTTTTCCTTTCGCCATTTGCTTTAATACCAGGAGACCAATATCCGAAGTACGGAGCATAGTGAGCGACGCTTTCAAAGGGTAGCGTGGACGAGGTTCCATCCAAACAGGATTTTTGCGTCCATTTTAGCCTCGACATCCGTGTTGGTCTCCAGCAACTTTTGGTCGTACAGATATTTGAGTTTCTGAAGCTTCTCGAAAAGTCGGTTCTGATATTCTACGAGATTAAGATAACTGATGATTTGTCTGTCTAACTCCAAGAGGTTATGATATACATCCCTCAATTGCAGTTTAACATCCGTCACCGTCTCACGAAGTTGCACATCCATAGCCACGATGAAAAAGGTAGCCTGTTTTCGTCTATCACACGCTCACACTCATTGACAAGCGCAGCAATATCTTTACGTTTCTCATCAAGGCGTATCAACTTTTCTTATTGGAAAAGGTTGGTTCGTTTTATATGTATTGTCTATGTTACGCTTTAAATCTATCACATTTCTTGTAGTTGTATAAGCTATATTACGAAGAATACGCTTTACATCTTTCAGATAGCCGTATTTGCGGTTGGGATTGTTCTCGTTTTGATAGTATTCAATGGCTGCGTTCAAGTTATCAATGCTCTCTTTCACACTAGCTACACTGATTTCCTCGTTTACTTCAAGCACCTCTTCGAAAAACTTCATATACATGTCCTCTAGTTCCACGAAATCACCATTGTCTCGGATAACGCCAAATCTCCGTAGATAATCAAGACTTTCATCCTTTCTTGAAGCTAAATCTCGTGCTATATCACGACGAAAGGAAAGTCGCTTACGATCTTGAAACAAGGCCATCAGCAACTTTCGCTCCCTATCCAAGGTGCGAATCAAATCGTCAAGAGACCGAAAATGTGAAATTGGATCCATAATTTTCAACTTTTAGTATTTAACATCTTCACTATTTCTACTGATTCCCATTACTTAATAGTTTTAATTAACTTCAATAAACCAGTTTTACTACTGCCTTCACATCTAATGACAGGGCTTTTCACATCACCGACAAATCTCATTCTATAGTTCTTAATGTCACCGATAAAGTCTCCGACATTTGCTTGGCGTAACAAACGGATTTGCTATTGTAAACTTTGTCATTGCTTATAATGTCATATATACGCAACAAAGATACTAAATAAAGTTATATGAATATAACATTCTGCTCATTCTATAACTTTTTTAAATTAAGTTTATCTGATATAACAAAATTCTGAGGCACGACATTGATTCCATAGTCTTGGAGAGTTTTGGGCTTCAAGAACACATTGACATTCCCGACAACATAAGCACAAGCCTTGTCTCTCCCTTCGAAATATGAAAAGAAGTCACTTTCCGATATACCAGCATACCCCTTTGTTCTTTCCCATATATTTCTTGGAGTATCACATAACCTATCCGCTATCTCAAACTCACCAACAACAAGTCCCTTTCCCTTGATTCGTAGATAACAATAGTATCTACTTCCAAAGAGCAAAAGGACTTTCTATATTCATACGCCTTGGAGCCATCAAAGATTTTCTTGACATACTCCTTTTTATAGGAAACAATGCTTTCATTTTATCTATGCATATGTTGTGAAACAGTCTCTTCCATAGAATCATCCCTAGAGACAAATTATAGTTTTGATTTCCTCTTTGAGATTTTTCACATGTTCTTCCATCATGAACTCCCTGAAGGGTTTCATTGATTTCTGTTCTCTGGAATTCACAAGGGCTTGGATATAATCAGCCTTGTCCTCTTTCTTGACGATTGTAGGGACTAGACCAAATTCAAATTGAATATGGTTCATCAAGAGGCGTGACATCCTGCCATTTCCATCCACCCATGGATGAATCTGCACCAATCGATTGTGGGCATCAAAGCTCATCATATAAGCTTCAAAAACATCAGGCTTGATTATCAAGTTCTTTCTTTGGGTCTCTAAATCCGCACACAGAGCCTTTGTCCAGTCCTCTATCTTTTCCCAGTTCATATAGAACTTACCTCCTACTCCTGCAGTTACATTCACTTTTCTCAAGTCTCCTCGTGAAGAATCAAAACTACCTGATAAAGTACTATACTCCCTTCCAGTTCTTCTCATCACAATCGAAGAAAGATGCTTCAACACACCCAAGGAAATAGGAGTGTGACCCTTGGCAAGTTCCATGCTTCTCTCATAAGCAGCTTTGAGGTCGAGATTCATATTAAGTTCTTCCATGCTCTTTCCCCTGGCTGCCAAGCCCTCTTCAAACAGCACTTGATTCTCCACTTCTGTCATAGTAGATCCTTCTATGGCGGTGGAATGAGTTACGATGGAATATAAATAGAACTTGTCGTAATCTATGAGATTAGACATGCCCAGTTCTTTATATTCCTGTATTGTATTTAAAAACATATTTTTATCCATACTATCTTCTTTTGATGCACCGCAAAGGTACAACATTTTTCTAAACTAGAGAAAGAAAGACTTACTATTTGCAGTTTCTACCCCTCAATTTTCTTGAAGATTACATTCTTGTGGTCTGAACGCTCACAAGATGCACATCTTAAAGTTTCCAAGATTTTACCCTCAAAGAAACAGCCTACAGGTTGGCTTCTTTGTCTCAACCGCCACCAAGGTCATACCTTGGAACTTGAACTTTTCGCCTACTTATGTTCCTTCATTGTTACATTATTCTAACTATATAATTTGACACCATGCAATCTTTTTAATTTGGATGTAAAATATCTCATATTTCCATCACGCCATCTTATCCGTTAATGTATATAAGTTTTACTTTCCTATTCTACTTTATTACAATACTTTATATAAAACAATAAAGATATAAGCATATAAACAAACAAATCTATAATTATTGCATTATATGCATATAGTATTATAGAAGAATATAAGGTAATAACAAAATAAAGAAAGATTCCTATAACCATACCTTTATATAAGTATATCTCTATATTCTTCCATAAGAACCGCATCAACGTTTTCGCTGCTGCTTGTTTCCAGACCTCATCATGTGCATAGCCATTCCAAAGCATCTGCGACGGAAAGCGAGGTCATCCTCGTCATCCTTTTACCCCAACCACTGCCAGGACTTCCGCCTCCACCATGACTAGCAGCAATGGTCGTTGCACTATCGAGGTACCCCATGAAGAGAGCAGTAGCGACAGAGCAAACAGCAGATGTATTCTCGGCAATTTGTTCCATAAAGGAACCATCCCATATTTTGCCAACAGTACTGTCCAAGAACTCACGCTGTTCATCAGGTAATTGAGCCTTGAACTCATTATACTTTTCCAATCTATTTTGAGTATCGATGGCACCTAGGTGGTAACCCAGAGCTTGCATCTCACGCATCACCTGTTTGTTGAGAGCAGGAGTTTCCTTGTCTATTTTGCCTTCACTTCATTATATTTCTTTTCAGCTTCCGTCGCTTTCTCTTCTGCCATAGCAGCCTTCGCCTCAAAGTTATTCTTCTTTCTTCGATAATGTCTAGTTGACGTTGGGCGATTTTCAACTTTTCTATTTTGTCAGCAATTTTTCTTTTGTCTTTTCAATATCAGCATTGATTTGCGCAAGTTTACGGTCTGCTTCTTCTTTGGTAATCTTACCGCTTTCCAAGTCACGCTCCAACTTTTTCACCTCACCTTCCAAATCCATCTTATGGGTTTGAAGATTCTTAATCATAGTCTGCAAAGCCTTCAAACGAGCAGCCGCATGTTTGATTTCCCGACTCTGAGAATCCATGATGTTGTTCTGAGTATCGATAGTCTTTTATTGCCCTCGATGGTCTTGTTGTTTTCCTCCACCTCAGCTTCTTTTTGCTGCGCTTCCTTCCAAAGTCGCTCACGGTACTCTTCGGTCGTACGATGTTCGGCACCAGTTTCTTTGATGCTGTCACCACGTTCCAATCCATACTTTATACCAACCTCGTTGGCAAACTCTGTATGAAGATTAGTCATATGTCTAGACAAAGCTTCCTTGTCATCATGACCATCTAGGAATACGCCCAAGAAAGAAAACTTTTCCTTTGGAGTAATAGGCAAAACTGTACAATGAATATGTGGGTTAGCCTCGTCAAGATGCACAACAAAAGCTGCTATGTTTTTTCACCATATTTTTACACATAAACCGATAAGCATCTTTCGCCCAATTCTCAATCTCAGGCATACGTTTCAACTGGGTATTGTCAGCTCCTTGCTCCCAATTTACATTTTGGTTTCCAAACGCCAAGTTGCGCATGACCTCTCGGTTTCCTCCCAGAATAAAATTAGCAACAGTCTTAAAGTAAGGCCTTTTGCCTTGATTTATCAAAGACAAGTTTGGGTCTTTTATTCCACGAGCCTCCAAGTTCTCTGCAATCCTCTGGGGTATTGATTTCATCTTGTTGACTTTCATAACAACCCCACCTTTCCCAATCTCAAAGTTAAGGTGTTCACGAGAAGGGTCATAATTCCACTGAGCCTTTTAGCTCTATCCTTATCAGAGAAAACTCTGAGGTGTTCATTACTTTGGGAAGTGGTAAAGCCCTTTCCCGGTCTCATGTCTATTACATTTTTGCTCCTGCCATATGTTATTTGCTTTAAAGAAGGGTTCTTAGGGAAGAAGTCCCTGAGCCTAATAATCCCCACGGCTTGCCGCACGAATGTCAAAATGAATTACTTTTCATTTTTGGGGTTACAGTGAGTTTTGCAGAAACTCCGTATTAGGCTACTAGAGCAGAGAAAAATCCGCCCATGCGCAAGCGCATTTGTAAAGAATCCTTTCTATGTGAATATTTTTATTTTTCTGTCACAAAGTTTTCTTCCGTTTCATCGGAAGAGAGATGTGGCTGGGTTGGTCGAGACTGTAGGGAGTCTCCGCTTTCTCTGCCACCGGATGCTTTGCCCCACCTTGGAGAAGAAAGAATATTCGGATTAATCGAAACGTTCTTTCCTTCCTTCGAGTCCTTCACTTCAAAAGCATTCATTGCTTTGAGGTTATTGACATAAGCTATAACCGTTGGGCGTGTCCAATTCCAACGCCTTGACAGTTTTGCTATATTAAGTGCAGCGTCCTGCTCATTCTGAAGAGAATCCAGATAATGATCCACCAAATCCACAAAGGCTTGAATCTTTGAAAGACGCTGTGGGTTGTTGTAAGCCCTGTCATTGGCCAGATAGATGAAGACATTAATCGGAAGAACTATCTCATCAGACAATTCCCATATCTTGCTATCTATACCTTGTACTTTTTATTGTCATTCATAACTATTTTTTACATCATATTTTATATGGAAAATCTGTGAAGTGCAATACCTTCACAATCTTTTCCATTGTTAGAAAACTAAGCAGCTTTTCTCTCTGCGTTTTTCCAAAACAATTCTTCCTTTTTGAATACTCTATTCCTTTTCTTCCTCCTGGCACTCCCTCGCCTGTTTTATCTGGATAAACGGCAGCAGCCATCAATATGATGAACACAGTTTCCGCTGCGCACAAGTATTGTCCACAATGGCCAGCCATGACAAAATGACAGTTTGTGCTACTAGAGAAAATGCCATATTGTTGCCATGCAGAAAGGATAGAACCTTATCCGAAATCCGATAATAGAACATCAGACTAACTACCATCAAGCACCCACAGAAAGGAAAATTGGTGTTTGGAATGGATAGAAATAATCAGCTATCTCTTCCCCACTATCAAACATATTGTCTAGCAACGACAGGTCAGCTACATTTACAATCTGACCTGTCATCGTTACTCTTCCCTGAGCTAATTCATTACTAAGAAGATTGGCAGCGTTCGCTGCTTCAAAATCCACGTACTGAACAAACAGGAGGACTATCAAGAAAACACGTGTAAAGAACTTTCTTGCATTGTCACTATGTTTCATCCTTTCATAAATAGCAGAAAGCACGGAGTATAAGTTCCCCACTTGGTAGAGGACGCTTGTCTCGGCTTCACCCAGAGATGAAAAGCAAAAGGAATAGCCGTGAGCACAAAAGCCAATATCACCTTCAATGTTATTGCAAACATACCTCAGCACTTTTAATAGAAACTGTTTATGACATCCGAGTACTTTTCCTTTTCAAGGATAAACATATCAAACTTCGGCATGTTGGTAAATTCCTTACAAACCTGCTTGTACATGATCTCCAAGCTATCATAGAAGTTGACCGTCATGTTTTCTATGACACCATGTTGTTGTGAAGCCAGATGAATGACATACATTTTGTTTTCCACAGGAACGGAATAAGCCACAGCCTTATATGTCTGCCCTTTATTATCTCGGACGGCATACAGAACATGGATGCCCAACACATTAGCCAGCTCATCCACCAAATGTTCCATCATCACTTGCTTGTTCAATAGTACAAACACTTCTGCATAGCCACGGTGCAATACTGTTTTCACACCAAGGGAATTGAAGTATTCAGGTGATTTTCTCTAATTTCCGAGAGGAAATCAGAGATTGAATCTTTCAAAATCTCATTCTCGATGAGAGTATAGTCTATAAGTTCGTTCATGTTTTATTATTATAAAGATGTTGACAAATACGATTTCAAGAAATATTCGGAAAGGACTTTTGTAAATTTATCTTCCTCCTCCTTAGTCTGCTTTTCCAACTCCAATTTGTTCAGCAACATAGGAAGTTCATTTGACATGTCAAGAAGTTCCTCCTTTTGCTTACTTGTTAGCGCAGCAGTAGAATAGTCATCAATAGCCATGAACGGCTGAATGAGCATCCATCTGTAGTTAGCCCTCTGGAGATGACTAAGCTTCTTTCCATTCTCCACATCTTGCTTGCAAGCCAAGGCATTTTGAACGATACGGCGATTGAAACGCATGGTAAGATAAAGCATTGTACGATCATTGACATCATCAACTTTTCTGCCGACTGAAGAATACAATCCATCGAAGATGTTAGCAGTAGCATCAGTAAGCTGCTGCAGTTGCTCATTAGAAACCTGACTCAAAACTTCATCAAAGAACGAAAGCATCTATCTTCTTCAGAGATGAATCCAAGAAGTTCACTTTCATGCTTGAAAGGCTTGGCATTATGCAGCAAAGCCGAATACACAATAAGTGTCTTTGTCAAGTTTGGATAAGTATCTTGCTTATCGAGCTTGTCATAGAAATTCAATGCCTCCTTATACACATCGGACTTTTCTATCTTCTTTCTTGCCGTTGCCGTATTCAATTTAAGATACATGACATCACGAAGAGAACGAGAATTGGCAAACGCCAGTCTTTTGAGTTCTCCACGTATAGAATCCGACACAACAAAGTAAGCCATGGCAACAGGGCTTTGAGATTGATGGTAGTGTCACGAGAGAATACACTATAAGCCGAATCTTGTATTTCCAGCCATGCAGAGGTAGCTTTTGCTAGATTCTCCACAGATACATCATCCATTTCCTTCAACTCAGCTAGCTCCTTCTTGCAACCTTCCACAGCATCTACGGAAGTCTTGAAGAAGGATGTTCCTCACCCCACCAGGACAGAGGAACAAAGCAACGCTAATAATAATACCTTTTAAATTTCATAAATCATTGTTTTAATTGAAAATTTCATCGCAAAAGTATATAAATTAGATAGAAACGGCTGCATAATCACGATATACCTTTTATTTAACATATTCTTTTCTATCCACCTATAGACTATAGGAACAAAAGAAAACAATAATATTCCAAATAACAACTATATGGCATATTCACCCCCACAAAAAGACACAGATACGCTATCTCACATAATAGGTAAATGAGAATATAAAAGAATTATCCAATTACATCAACAAGTTAGATATAAAGGATAGTCATTACCTTTTTAGCAATACCTATCCAAAAGACAACCATCAAAACAGGTTGCAAATTTGCAAGCTCAACCGCTTTGCATTCCTTACAGTATAAAAAGTTCCTCCCTTTGGCTTTCCATCAAAGTATGCAAGCAAAGCCGCAACGTGGTTCAACATGAAATCATTGCGTTTGAGAAAACAGCCATTGTAATAATGCTCACTCAACACAATAACATCATCCACTTTCTCCAAAATCTTCAGATAACGTTTTTTCTGATTGGCACCCCATCTTTCATTTTGCTCCCGATATGGAACAGTGGCAACAAGAAGGATGCCTGGAAGTTCCTCCTTCAGTTTCAGCACCTCTTCAGCAGCAAGCATATCAAAGCCTAGAGCCATTCCACAAAAGAAATTACGAAATCCCTTGAAATAAAGCAAGCGAATCTCATTGTTAACACTCTCCCTCACCTCTTCCACTCTACCAGAAGAGATGAATCGGTGTCCCGTAAATGCTACGGAACACCGTTTTTCATACTTTTCAATCATTGTCTATTATATCTATAATAAGTTTTACCTAAGAACATGCCACCCAAAACGTGTGCTCCGCTATCCTCCAATTTGTTAGCAAAATCCGCATAGCTTTTGCCTGTGGTGACAACATCATCAAACACACATATCTCCTTGTCCTTGAAATAGTAAGTGTCCAAGTCAATAAGTTGCGCTTGGCGTTCCGTCTTTTTCTTACCTCTTCGATGGTTATGAACATCTAATCGGTCTTGAAGCACGCACACATGAGAAAAGCCATTGCCTATGCCGGTAAGTTCACTGACTCTATTACAGAACATCATGTATCTGCTTTGGTAATTCTCCTTCTTACTCGTCGGAACACAAACCAAAACCATACTTTTTACTTTCTCGCCATATTCCTCTTTCAAGTGCTTGGCAGTCATCTGAGCTACTTCCTCATAAGCAGAATCACGAGAATCTTTGAAAGCCCATACCAACTGCCTTGCAGCCTTGGCATCCTCACCTACGTTCTGAATGCGAGCAGGAAAGTATTTCACGAAGAAACTAATCTTCTTATCCAGCTGACGCTGAATGTTTTCGTCTATTACTTTTGTCATAATCACTATGTTTTATTGGTTCAACTTTAAAAATTATACTTTGGATTTCCGGAACCTTCTAGCCTTTTACAGTTATTTGTTTCGTTCGATCCGATATTTTTTTTATCATACCTCGGCGTGTCCTTCGCCTCCTGTAGCCTTTTTACGTGCAGAAAGGATGGCAGCCTAGAGGAGTCAGAACGCCAAGGAATTTGGTAGAAACTTTTCAGGAATACCCAAATAAGAATTATTTGCGGAAGGCTTCCAGGAAAGTTTTAGCCAAATAAGGAGTCCTCTCCTGGTACTTGGCATCTGACAGGGCCGCCATAACTTTGCACGGGAAAAAGCAAGGGAGGCAGATGGCACGCTACCGCTTCAATAAAAAAGCGAGGTCGAACAATAGAAACAAATATGAAAACATAGATATAAGAAAAGTAGAATATAGCCATATAGATATTGCCCTATATAAACATAGAAACAAAGCACTATATCCTTATAGGACTATATGTTTATATAAAAATATAGACATATAAATATATACATCTATAACAATATATAGATATATAATTATATAAACAAATAAGAAAATAAAAATATAAATATAGAACCATATAAGAAAATGTAACAATCGGTTTGTCCACCATATCCTTTAGGACATCCTGGACAAGCCAAGCGCTCTCCCTTTAGTCCCATGGCACCATCATCGATGCCGACAGGGGACAAGATTCCACAGCTTCAGCTATAGAATCTTGGGGCATAGAGGATGGCACACTTGTGAGGAGAATGGCATAGCCATGTGGCTTGGAGAGAGGGGTAGCCTGGCTTTCAAAATAGGTGGAGATGGGAAGGAAATCCATCTTCGCCAAAAACGGAAGCAAGCCTACCCTGAAAGAAAAGTCCTCCTCGCATGTATGCCATCCGCCAAGGGGTGTGGTGGCCAAAGCCCCACATGAAGGTTCGGCCTATCTCCCTTGCTGCTCTATGGCATCACAGTGCAGTTTCTCAGGCTTTCAGGAGAACTCAGTGAAGCCGAGGATGGATGAAAGCCAGGAGAAAGGGAATAAAGCGAAGCCATAGACATAAGAAAAGCGCAAATGTTCCAAACAGCTACTATTTGGAACATTTGCCAAGACACCCATCGGCGATACCGCTTTACAGGCGAAGCTGAACGGTTCGTCTGTAGGCTGCGACTGAAGAGGGAGCAGACGAAAAAAAATAAGAGGCAGCAATGCAACTTGCCACCTCTATATTTTTTCAAACTTTTACAAATTATCTATCCATCTTTGTCCAGATTTGGTATTAGACCAAATTGCGAGACTTATGCCAATTACGGCACCTATACACATTACCAATGCAAATCCTTCCATATGACTAATATTCCAAGAAAACGTTTAAAGTTCCTGTAACCATTTTTTTCCCTTTGGGGTATATAGCCAAATAAGGAATGCACCAGCCAAGAGTGTAAACCATGCAAAACATAATGCTAACATCATAATTGTAATATTTTTATTTACCTTTAATAATCTTATTTTCCAACGAAAGCAAATATCACCGTCAAAATCGAGCCAATAACAAATATTGCCACAGTTCCTATCACCCCCGAATCCAAATCTGTGCCCTTCAACAAACCTAACATTGATGCCAATGTACCCATAACTGCACCCGTATAAGTTGCTATACTTAGGCTAAAGAAATACTTGCTCAGCATTTCCCTTGCAGACTTTGCTTTGTCTCTATCTTCTCTTGTTGTCATTTTACTTTAATTTGATGGCAAAGTTACGAAACTTTTTCGTAACTTGCAAGTTATTTCAAACATTTCTTTACTAATAGGGAGGATTTTACCCCCCTATCTCAATTATCAAGTTTTCCCTTATCACGATAAGAATAATACGTTCCGTCGGCGATGATAACATGGTCCATGAAGAACAATCTCATCAACTCGCAAGCCTTAGCTATTTGTTGTGTCAAAAAGTCATCTGCCTTGCTTGGAGTAGGGCAATTGCTAGGATGATTATGAGCGAAAGCTATAATCGTTGCATTATTGAGCGTTGCTTCTCGGATTATCATTCGAATATCCACAGCAGTTTCAGTCAAACCACCCTCACTTATCTTCACATCCTTAATCAACTTGAAGTTTTGATTCATCAACAACAAGTGTGCCTGTTCATGGTCTAAGTTGCCGATAATAGGATGAAGAAAGTTGTAGATAGCAAGGCTACTACTCAAGTCTGGTCTTTCACCCATTTTCTCCAAATGGAAACGCTTTGCCAATTCCATAGCAGCTTGAAGAGCCATAGCCTTGTTGTCTCCTATCCCTTGTACTACCTGAAGTTCTTCTGGTCTTGCCTTGGCGATGTTTCTCAAACTTTGTCCCATCACGTTGTAAATCTGACGAGCTTGTTCAACATTGCGCTTGGTACCAGTACCAATAATCATAGAAATTAACTCTACTACTGTCAAACTTTCGAAGCCATTATTGTAGGCTCTAACCTGCGGATGCTCCTCCATACAGAAATCACTAAAATTATGTTCCATTGCGTTCACTTTTATAGGGTTCAACTTTAAAAATTATACTTTGGATTTCCGGAACCTTCTAGCCTTTTACAGTTATTTGTTTCGTTCGATCCGATATTTTTTTTATCATACCTCGGCGTGTCCTTCGCCTCCTGTAGCCTTTTTACGTGCAGAAAGGATGGCAGCCCAGAGGAGTCAGAACGCCAAGGAATTTGGTAGAAACTTTTCAGGAATGCCCAAATAAGAATTATTTGCGGAAGGCTTCCAGGAAAGTTTTAGCCAAATAAGGAGGTCTCTCCTGGTACTTGGTATCTGACAGGGCCGCCATAACTTTGCACAGGAAAAAGCAAGGGAGGCAGAGGTCACGCTACCGCTTCAATAAAAAAGTGAGGTCGAACAATAGAAACAAATATGAAAACATAGATATAAGAAAAGTAGAAAAGAAAAATATAGATATAGCACTGTAGTTTTATAGGTAGGAACAATTATATTCTTATAGGACTATATACTTATATAAATATATAAAGAAATAAGAAAATAAGGAAATATAGAAACAGAAAAATAAGATTCCGAAACTTCGGCTATAGATATAGGAGCGTAGAGGATGGCACACTTGTGAGGAGAATGGCATGTCCATGTGGCTTGGAGAGAGGGGTAGCCTGGCTTTCAAAATAGGTGGAGATGGGAAGGAAGTCCATCTTCTCCAAAAACGGAAGCAAGCCTACCCTGAAAGAAAAGTCCTCCTCGCATGTATGCCATCCGCCAAGGGGTGTGGCGGCCAAAGCCCCACATGAAGGTTCGGCCTATCTCCCTTGCTGCTCTATGGCATCATAGTGCAGTTTCTCAGGCTTTCAGGAGAACTCAGTGAAGCCGAGGATGGATGAAAGTCAGGAGAAAGGGAATAAAGCGAAGCTATAGACATAAGAAAAGCGCAAATGTTCCAAACAGCTACTATTTGGAACATTTGCCAAGACACCCATCGGCGATACCGCTTTACAGGCGAAGCTGAACGGTTCGTTTGTTGGCTGCGACTGAAGAGGGAGCAGCCGAAACCAAAAAGAGGTAACAAATCAACTTTGCCACCTCTATAAACACTCAAAGTTCTTTAGACCATTTCTTACCCCATGGGGTATAAAGCCATGCTAAAAAAGCCAATGCTGGCACTAAGCAAATAGCAAAAGTTAATCCTAAAGCATTCATAATTTTATCTTTTTGATATTATTAATCCAATTATAGCCAAGACTATTGTCAAGACAATCCCCAAGTATATAGCCGATACCGTGCCATCTTGGTCTGTCTTTATTATTTTAAAAAGTGCCGCCAATCCACCCAAGACCATGATAGTGTATGTAGATTTGCTCATGTCAAAGAAATACTTGATTACAGTTTCTCTGATAAACCTTTCTTTCTCATTTTTCTGTTTCATTTTCTTAATTGTTGGCAAAGTTACGAAAAAGTTTCGTAACTTGCAAGTTATTACTAATATTTATTTCACTATTCTACTATAATCCTTAGTTTGCCCCTTATCTTTGTTTTCGATACGGATTTGAACCATCGTTCTTGCAGGGATGGTATCTGGCATTCTAGCCATAAGATATTCAATAACATCATTTACATTATTGAAGCCGACATCTTCCACCTTCACTAGAGCCTTGCCTCTATAATACAGCGTACCTTTGATGAGCTGCTTATATGAGAATCTTTCGAAATGGTCACCTTTCTCATCTGAAACATGAGTAGTAGAGCGATCTTCCGTGAAGAAAATCTTCTCCACCACCTTTTCATTGAGTTCCCAGGCTGGCGTAAAATCTAGCTTCACATAAGTTCTCGTAACTCTATAGCGATCAGAGTGGTTCATTGCAAAGCCAACCTCTGCCAACGTAGCCCCACATTCATTTTGAGCCACAGTAGCCCACGTATGGCGAAAAGTATAGACGCAATAAGTTTCATCATGCTTCATACCAAGTGATTTCTCGCAAACTTTTCTTATGCCAATGTTGACATTGGCACCGAAAGAGTCACTGGAAGTCATTCTTTGGTGGAAATTAAACAAGTAAGGCGACTCGGTCTTATCCAAATACTTCTCAAATAAAGGCAGGATGATTCCAGGCACTCGCATCTCGATATAAGCATTATCTCGTCGGGCATTTCTTGTCTTTGCTCGCTCATAGCCAATTATTCCATCATGATAGTCCTCTTTCTTCAACCTGTAAATATCAACGGTATTGATACCAGCCAAGCACATGACCATCATAGCAACATCCCTGCCTAATTCTGGCAAAGGAAAGACTCTGTCGCTCTCTGGAAGTGGGGCAGCAAAGAACGCCCGAACTTCTTCCATGGTGATGGCCTTCTTCTCAGGAACATCAGAACTTGGTATTTTCACCTTTAGCCAAGGATTTGTAGTGATTCGAATCATACCATTATCATAATCATTGAACTCAGCCAATGCTTGCTTGAATATCTGTCTCACACAAACAGGGTACATCTCCTTGGCTCTAGCTGTCTTAGATAGAGCTTTTATCCAACCATTGATAAACTGGGTAGTAAGCTGGGAGAACATAACCTTGTTGCTTCCGGCATATCTTTCCAAATGCTGATAAGCCAATTCGTAGTTTCTTGCATTTCGCTCATGCCCATCATTATACATTTCATCATGATATTTTCTAGCGTAGTCAGAAAAACATATGTCCGCAGTACCTTTCTCCAAATATGCCACAACATCATGGACGCTCCACTTTCTAATCTCCACCTTATTCAACAACTCTGCAAACTTTGCGATTCTTGCAGAACAAGACTGAAGGACAAAAGGATCCTTAACCTCTCTGTTTTTCTTGTCCACACCTTTAGAATCAACAATCTTATCCGTCCTTATATATTTCACTCCACGATTGTGAGTGATACGGATGTAAACTGGCCAAAAGCCATCATTTCTCTGTTTCTGAACAATTACCTTAAATGTAGCCATAAAACTTCTAAACACGCTCTAAACGTTAAACAAAATTACTCTAAAACTTTTCTAAACATTTCGTTTCATTTTTAGCATTTTAGTGCTACTATTGCTAAAAACGAATTAAGAGGAAAGCCCCTGTTTAAAGGACTTTCCTCTTAATTAACTGATAATCAACAAATATTCTTTATTCTTCAACAGCAGCCTGCGCCGCCGCAAGTCTGGCGATAGGCACGCGGAATGGTGAGCAAGATGCGTAGTTCATACCGACCTTAGCGCAGAACTTAACTGATGAAGGCTCACCACCGTGCTCACCACAGATACCTGTGCGGAGGTTAGGACGGGTAGCACGACCATTCTCAACAGCCATCTTGATGAGCTGACCAACACCCTCCTGGTCGAGAACCTGGAATGGGTCAACCTTCAAGATCTTCTTCTCCATGTATGCAGGGAGGAATGAAGCGATGTCATCACGAGAGTAACCGAAGGTCATCTGTGTCAAGTCGTTAGTACCGAATGAGAAGTACTGAGCCTCCTCTGCAATCTGACCTGCTGTAAGGGCAGCACGAGGAATCTCAATCATGGTACCAATCTCAAATTCTACCTCTACGCCGTACTCAGCGAATACCTCCTTAGAAGTAGCGAGAATGATAGACTTCTGCTGCTTGAGCTCCTGAACGGTACCGATGAGCGGAACCATGATTTCAGGACATGGGTTGTAACCCTCCTTCTTCAACTCGCAAGCTGCACCGAGGATGGCACGGGTCTGCATGGCCGTAATCTCTGGGAATGTGATACCGAGACGGCAACCGCGATGACCGAGCATAGGGTTGTTCTCTGCCAGAGAGTTTACACGCTTCTTGATTTCCTCTACGCTTACGCCCATCTCCTTAGCCATGGTCTCCTGACCAGCCAAATCGTGAGGTACGAACTCGTGGAGAGGTGGGTCGAGCAAGCGGATGTTCACGTGGCAGCCATCCATTGCCTTGAGGATTCCATAGAAGTCAGCCTTCTGATATGGGAGGAGCTTGGCAAGTGCCTTCTCACGCCCCTCTACAGAGTCTGCCAGAATCATCTCACGCATAGCTACAATCTTCTGATCATCGAAGAACATGTGCTCAGTACGTGTCAGACCGATACCCTTGGCGCCGAATGCACGGGCTACCTCAGCATCGTGTGGAGTATCCGCATTGGTACGGATTTCCATCTTTGTATACTTGTCGCAGAGATCCATCAGCTCCTTGAAGTCGCCTGAAAGTTCTGCAGCCTTTGTCTCAATCTGTCCTGCGTAAACCTGACCTGTAGTACCGTTCAGAGAGATATAATCACCCTCCTTGTAAACAACGCCTTCAATCTCTACAGTCTTAGTCTTGTAATCTACGTTGATAGAGCCGGCGCCTGATACACAGCACTTACCCATACCACGGGCTACAACGGCAGCGTGAGAAGTCATACCACCACGAGCGGTAAGGATACCCTCAGCAGCTGACATACCAGCGAGGTCTTCTGGAGATGTTTCGATACGAACCATGATCACCTTCTTGCCGTCCTCATGCCACTCCTGAGCATCGTCAGCGTGGAATACAATCTGACCGCAGGCAGCACCTGGAGATGCAGGGAGGCCCTGTGTGATGACCTTAGCCTTAGAGAGAGCCAGCTTATCGAAGACTGGATGCAAAAGCTCATCGAGCTTCTGAGGCTCACAGCGGAGGATAGCAGTCTTCTCGTCAATCATACCCTCGTGGAGGAGGTCCATGGCAATCTTCACCATAGCTGTACCTGTACGCTTACCATTACGAGTCTGGAGGAACCAGAGTTTGCCTTCCTGTACGGTGAACTCCATATCCTGCATATCGTGATAGTGGTGCTCCAGCTTATCCTGCAGCGCGTCGAGTTCCTTATAGAGTTCAGGCATAGCCTCTTCCATAGAAGGATACTTGGCAGCACGCTCCTCTTCAGAGATACCTGCACGCTCAGCCCAGCGCTGAGAACCGATCTTCGTAATCTGCTGCGGAGTACGGATACCGGCTACCACGTCCTCACCCTGTGCGTTGATAAGATACTCACCATTGAAGAGATTCTCACCATTACCAGCGTCACGTGAGAAGCAAACACCTGTAGCAGATGTATCGCCCATGTTACCGAATACCATCGCCATGACAGATACGGCAGTACCCCACTCATCAGGAATACCTTCCATCTTGCGGTAGAGGATAGCACGCTCGTTCATCCAAGAACGGAACACAGCGCAGATAGCGCCCCAGAGCTGATCGATTGGGTTGGTAGGGAAATCCTGACCGGTCTGCTCCTTGATAGCAGCCTTGAAGAGTTCAACGAGCTTCTTGAGCGACTCTACAGAGAGATCCTTGTCAAGCGTAACGCCCTGCTCTTCCTTCACCTTTTCGATGATAGCCTCAAATGGGTCGATATCTTCCTTGTTTACAGGCTTCAGTCCCATAACGACGTCACCGTACATCTGTACGAAACGGCGATATGAATCGTATACGAAATGAGGGTTACCGGTCTTCTTGACCAATCCCTCAGCTACCTCGTCATTCAAACCGAGGTTGAGGATGGTATCCATCATACCAGGCATAGATGCGCGTGCACCTGAGCGTACTGATACGAGGAGTGGATTCTCTACAGAACCGAACTTGCTGTTCATCAATGCCTCAGTATGAGCCACAGCAGCCATCACTTCGTCCTGAAGAAGTTCTTTGATTTTTTCCTCACCCACTTCATAATATTCATTACAAGTGTCTGTTGTAATGGTGAAACCTGGAGGAACAGGTACACCAATCAGGTTCATTTCGGCAAGGTTCGCGCCTTTACCACCAAGTACTTCTCGCATTTGGGCATTGCCTTCTGCTTTTCCGTTTCCGAATGTATAAACTCTTTTTTCGTTCATAATTGTTATAGGTATATGTTTTATTTCGTTTTACGTTGCTAATTATTATTTGTAATGCAAAGATACGATTTTTATTTGATACTACCAAACTTTTATACGCTTTTTTGCTATCCCGAGATTACATTTTATACTGTTGACGCACACACGGGCAGAAAATTAACAATCCCGTATACGATAGAAAGATATTTGACGAATCTGAAAGTGAATCTCTCGGGATTGCAGCCTGCATTCTGATGTTTTTTACCTCCCTGCCGATGCGCCCGAAACTGCGTCACGACGTAGCGATCGCTACGTCCCGACGCAGCGCCAGACACGTCGCGATGTAGCAACGGCTGCGTCGGGACGCAATTTAAAGGTAAAAGGATAAAAAGGTAAAAAAGGATTTTAAAGGTAAAAGGATTGTGAGGCGATAACAAAAGTAACAGGTGACCTTTGATATAAAAATGTGAATGTGAATGTGAATTTGAAATGTAAGCAAAGAAAAAAGAATGCATGTAATGACATTAATATCATTTAATTCATATATAATAAAGTACGCGCGTACATACAATTAAAATATATACTATCAAAAATCATCAATAAACAGCCTTGACAAAAGGATACACATGACAGTCCGTTTTCTTCACTTACATTTCAAATTCACATTCACATTCACATTTCATCTCTTTACAACCACCGAATATTACCTGTTACTTTTGTTATCGCCTCACAATCTTTTTACTTTTTTACCTTTAATCGCCTTTTTAACTTTACTCGCAAATAATTTGGGACAACTCTTGCATTTCTCATAAAATTGCAGTATCTTTGCACCCATAAAAAAATACAAAACATTATTATGGCAAGAAAACGTAAACCATTACCTCTGTTAGAGAACATCACCATCGAGGCAGTAGCAGCCGAGGGTAAGTGCATCACACGCGTAGATGAGCAGGTCATCTTCGTACCTTTCTGTGTGCCAGGAGATGTTGTCGACTTGCAGGTAGTAAAGAAGAAACATAAGTATTGCGAAGCCAAGGTGGTTCGCTTCATCAAGAAGAGCGAGGTGCGACAGGAGCCTATGTGCGAGCACTTCGGCATCTGCGGCGGATGCAAATGGCAGAACCTGCCTTACGAAGAGCAAATCAAGGCTAAGCAGAAGCAGGTGGAAGACCAGCTCACCCGCATCGGAAAGATTGAACTACCTGAGTTCCGCCCTATCATGGGCAGCGTGAAGACTCAGGAGTACCGCAACAAGATAGAGTTCGGATGCAGCAACAAACGATGGTTCACCGCCGAGGAACTGGCTCAGCTCCCTCAGAAAGAGGATGATACCGTAACATCGCTCAAGGAGCGCCACGCCCAGAATGCCATCGGTTTCCATATCACCGGAGCCTTCGACAAGATTTATCCTATCAAGAAGTGCTGGCTGATGGATGACCTCTGCAACGAGATCCGCAACTTCGTATTCGAATACGCTGATTCTCACGCCTATACCTTCTACGACCTGCGTGAGCAGCACGGTTTGCTCCGCAACATGATGATCCGCAATTCGAACACCGGAGAGTGGATGCTCGTCTTCCAGTTCCACTACGATGAGGAGGGCGATGAGCAGAGAGCATTGGAGCTGATGCAGCAGGTGGCAGACAAGTTCCCTCAGATTACATCGCTCATGTATGTAGACAACCAGAAGGGAAACGATACCATCAACGACCTGGAACTCAGCCTCTTCAAGGGCAACGACCATATCTACGAACTGATGGAAGACCTGAAATTCAAGGTGGGTCCGAAGAGTTTCTACCAGACCAATACCGAGCAGGCTTACCACCTCTACTGCGTGGCCCGCGAGTTTGCCAACCTTACCGGAGATGAGCTGGTTTACGACCTCTATACCGGCACCGGAACCATCGCCAACTTCGTGGCTCACAAGGCAAAAAAGGTAATCGGCATCGAGTATGTGCCAGAGGCCATAGAGGATGCCAAGGTGAATTCTCAGGTGAACAACATCGAGAACACCCTCTTCTATGCAGGCGACATGAAGGATATCCTGACCAACGATTTCATCGCACAGCACGGTCGACCTGACGTCATCATCACCGACCCTCCACGTGCCGGAATGCACCCAGACGTAATAAACGTCATCCTGAATGCAGCACCAAAGCGCATCGTATACGTAAGCTGCAACCCGGCAACCCAGGCTCGCGACCTGCAGCTGATGGATGCGGAGTATAAGGTAGCTGCCGTACAGCCGGTGGATATGTTCCCTCATACCCCTCACGTAGAGAACGTGGTATTGCTCGAAAAGAGATAAACCTAGAAATCAAAATAGAAACAAGATGAAGAAAAACATCATCATGGCGCTCATGGCTGTAGCTTCGGTCTCAGCCAGCGCCCAGCAGAAGCAGACCATCGAAATACCATCATGGTTGAGCAACGTGAAATTGTCGGGGTATGGAATGACCCAGTATCAGTACAGCGGACAGAAAGATGCTGAATCCAACTCATTCAACATCCGTATGGCTCGTATCGCTCTCGAAGGTCGCATAGCAGGCGACTTCTATTGGAAGACTCAAATCCAGTTCAACGGCAACACCTCTACCCTCGGTTCCAGTCCGAGAATGGTGGATCTGTTTGCTGAATGGCAGAAATATGAATACTTCAAGGTGAAAATCGGTCAGTTCAAGAACCCGTTCACCTTTGAGAATCCGATGCACCCTATCGACCAGGGCTTCATGGGATATTCACAGAACGTGAGCAAGCTGGCTGGTTTCAGCGACCGTGCCGGAGAACATGCATCCAACGGCCGTGACATCGGTCTTCAGTTCCAGGGCGATTTCCTCAAGAATGCCAACGGCAGAAACCTGCTGCACTATCAGATTGGTGTATTCAACGGACAGGGAACCAATATCAAGGACGTTGACCAGCAGAAGAATGTGATTGGTGGTGTATGGGTAATGCCTGTAAGCGGCATGCGCATCGGTGCCTTCGGATGGACCGGTTCTTATGCAAGAAAGGGAACCTGGACCGACGAGCATGATGCCTCCTATACTGCCGACATTCAGAAACGCTCTGGCGTTCGCAAGCTCAGCCAAAACCGCTATGCCTTCTCATTCGAATACAAGCAGGATGGCTGGACCGTACGTTCTGAGTACATCCACTCTACCGGCAAGGCTTTTGCCAAGAGCATCACCAACTTCAACGATGCCAACGCCAAGGACTGCAATCTGAATGCAAAAATCGGCAACAAGGCACAGGGTGTATATGGATTGGTTATCGCCCCATTGGCTCAGCTGTCAAAGAACAGCCGTATCGACGTGAAGGCACGTTACGACATGTATCAGCCTAACGGCAAGAGCAACATGCAGAGAACCCAGTATGAGGCAGGTTTGAACTTCCACATCGGCAAGCGAATCTCTATCCTTACCGAGTATGCGCTCATCAACGACAAAACACTCGCGAAGCACAATTATTCCATGGCAGATGCCGAGGTTTGCTTCCGATTCTAACAGATACAACAAAGGCTCGCTCCTGCTACAGGAACGAGCCTTTATTGTGTTTACTGTCAACCACTTATCTTAGAATGAATAAGAGAATCCTACTGACATGAATTCCTTAAACTGCCAATAGCTATCATCATCCTTGCGCTTCACACCATCGTCGAAACGCGGATAGAGGAAGATGTTGGTAGAAATATAGCGGTTAAATTGGAAGGTAATGGTGTTTTCCCACTCTATTTCAGCACGCTTGTAAGTGGTGTATCCCCAGAGACGGGTCTTCCACTTGATATTATCCGCTATCTGCCACGACAGGTCGAAGGTACACTCAGAACCATAATCGGTCATGCCATGCTTCCCCTCATCCAGTCCGTACCGCGTAGCCAGCGACGCTCTGCCCACATACTTCCAGTTGAAAGCCAGAGGAGCCAGATGGGCACTACCCTTCAGGCGGTGATTGAACCAGTCTACATTATAATCCATACCGACAGAGAGGTTCAGATTGAATGGCGAGAAGAAATCGGAATAAACAGTCTTGTCATTACTCTTGTAACCATGCGTAAACTGAGTCTGACCAATCAGCTGGATGGTATAATACCACTTTTTAGAAGCCTGCAGACCGAGTTTTCCGGTGTATCGTATCATATCATCGCTCGTCTTCAGCGTATGAACCGTATCACCCTTCGAAGTCTGGTAACCCAGGCGCATCTCCACCTTATTATCCCATTTTACCTTCTGCTTGTTATTGTAGTTGGCAAACATCGTCACTCTTCCGAGCACCGAATAATTGCTCTCACCACCCTTATACCAGTTGTCAGAAACATAGTTTTGCAGGAACTGCAGATAATAATCGCCCCCTATGGTCCAGAAGTTAGGACGGGTGATGACGATATCCATCGGCGCCGCATCCACCTCAATCGCCTTCGGAGCCACCTGCTCTACGATGTCAGGATGATTCTTCTTCGGTTTGCTCTGCGCAGCCAGCGGTGCTCCCACGTCCTTGAGATGAGACTCAGTATTGCGCACCAGGTCGGGACGCTTGAGATATACCTCCATCAGCGTCTGGTCGAGCATCGTTCCGAGCGAATCCTTCACCCCATCCTGAGGCTTGAGTCGCAACATGCGGGCTGCCGGCCCATGATAGAAGGTGAGCGGCGTAAAGAGCTGGGCATATCTGCTATCCCCGGAATCCATCTTCATGGAATCGATGCGCTGACGGCACATCAAGAGCGAGTCAGCATAGATTTCAGCCAACCTGTTCTTCGATGCCTCTCCGGGCTCCACCTTCTTCAATTTGCGCTGGGCAAAAACAGGCGTCAGAGCCGAAAGGAACGCAAGAACGAGTAATCCAAATTTTATTTTCATACCTTAATTTTATAAATTTTGGGCACAAAGGTAATAAATAATTCATAAATCTATGCCCTTTATTAGAAATATTTTTGCTCATTTCACAAAAATGTCGTAACTTTGCACCCAAATTATTCTAATTTAAATTATAAATATCGTGGCTGAAACAAAGTACATCTTCGTAACTGGTGGTGTGGTTTCTTCTTTGGGTAAAGGAATCATATCTTCATCCATCGGTAAACTTCTTCAAGCAAGAGGTTACAACATTACTATCCAAAAGTTTGACCCATACATCAACATCGACCCGGGTACACTGAACCCGTATGAGCATGGTGAGTGCTACGTAACGGTAGATGGTATGGAGACCGACCTCGACCTCGGACACTACGAGCGATTCACCGGCATTCAAACTACGAAAGCGAATTCTCTCACCACTGGTCGTATCTACAAGGCAGTCATCGACAAGGAGCGTCGTGGCGATTATCTCGGCAAAACCATCCAGGTGGTGCCTCACATCACCGACGAGATTAAGCGCAACGTGAAGCTGCTCGGCAAGAAGTATCACTATGACTTTGTGATTACCGAGATTGGCGGAACCATCGGCGACATAGAGAGCGCCCCTTACATGGAGGCTATCCGACAGCTGAAATGGGAGCTGGGCAAGAACGCCATCAACGTTCACCTTACCTATGTGCCTTATCTGAAGGCAGCAGGCGAGTTGAAGACAAAGCCTACCCAGCACTCCGTGAAGGAACTGCAGAGCGTAGGTATTCAGCCAGATATCCTGATTCTCCGCACCGAAAAGCATCTCGAAGAGGGAATCATGAAGAAGGTAGCAAGTTTCTGTAACGTAGACCTGGACTGCGTGATTCAGAGCGAAGACCTTCCTAGCATCTACGAGGTGCCTGTAAACATGCAGAACCAGGGCCTCGACACCGCCATCCTCCGCAAGATGGGCGAGCCTATCGGCGAAACACCTGCGCTGGGTCCTTGGAAGACATTCCTCGACCGCAGAAACAAGGCTACAGAGGTGGTAAACATCGGTCTCGTAGGCAAGTACGACCTGCAGGATGCATACAAGAGTATCCGCGAGAGTCTCTCGCATGCCGGTACCTACAACGACCACAAGGTGAAGATTACCTTCATCAACTCAGAATATCTCACAGAAGAGAACGTGGCAGAACAGCTGAAGGGACAGGACGGAATCGTCATCTGCCCAGGCTTCGGCCAGCGAGGCATTGAGGGCAAGATTATCGCCGCCCACTATACCCGCACCCATGACATCCCTACCTTCGGCATCTGCCTGGGTATGCAGATGATGGTCATCGAGTTTGCCCGCAATGTATTGGGCTACAAGGATGCCAACTCACGCGAGATGGACGAGAAGACTCCACACAATGTTATCGACATCATGGAGGAGCAGAAGAACATATCAAACATGGGTGGAACCATGCGTCTCGGCGCTTACGAGTGTGTGCTGAAACAGGGTTCACGCGTGTTCAATATCTACAAGAAGGAGCATATTCAGGAACGCCATCGCCACCGCTATGAGTTCAACAACGAGTTCCAGCAGGAATTCGAGAAGAACGGCATGATGTGCGTAGGCAGAAACCCTGAGAGCGACCTGGTAGAAATCGTAGAAATCCCAGGCTTGAAGTGGTACGTAGGTACACAGTATCATCCTGAATACCAGAGTACGGTGCTGAAACCACATCCACTTTTCATGGATTTCGTAAAGACAGCAATAGAAAACAAAAAGTAAATATTAGGAGTTAAAGGAGTGACCCCCTTTACTCCTTTAATTTCAAATTTAAAAAATGAACAAGAACAACATTATCGGTTTCCTCCTGATTGCCGTAGTACTGATTGGCTTTAGCTGGTATAACCAGCCATCTGCCGAAGAACAGAGAGCGGCATTTGTTCAGGACTCCATCGCCAAGGCTAAACATGCCGAGATGGAAAAGGCCAGCAAGGCTGCCGCTGCTAAGCGCCAGACTAATGCCAAAGCAAAGGTTGAGGCTGACTCAACCGCCCTCTTCTATTCGGCACTCAAAGGCCAGGCTAAGAAGATTGTATTGAAAAACGAGAAGGTAGAATTAACACTCAACACCAAGGGTGCTACTGTAGAGAAGGCTGTCATCAAGGGCTATGTGGGACACAACCTGCAGGTGAAAGACGGTTCGGCTGATGCCAAGGACGTAACCCTCTTCGACGGTAACGACCAGAGCCTCAAGTTCATGCTCGAGGCTAAGGAGGCCAACATCATCACCAGCGATCTTTACTTCACTCCATCCAACGTGACCGACAAGTCTGTAACCATGACCGCTGTGGCTGATGAAGGCAAGACGCTCACCCTGACTTATACATTGGGCGATGACTACATGCTGCACATGAGCCTTCAGGCAAATGGCATGGCGGGTCTGTTCTCACCTAATTATAATAAGATGGATGTTGACTGGAGCGACAAGGCACGCCAGCAGGAACGTGGTTTCATGTTCGAAAACCGCTACACTACCCTCACCTACCATAATGTAGAAGGCGGTACCGACCACCTCAACGAAGGTAGCGAGAAGATTGACGAGAAAATAGAAGAAAGCATCGACTGGGTATCTTTCAAGAACCAGTTCTTCTCTGCCATCATCGTAGCAAAGGATAACTTCGAGAAGGATGCTTTCATGACATCTATCCCTCAGGAGAAGGGTTCGGGCTATCTGAAGCAGTTCCAGGCTAAGATGAAGACAGCTTTCGACCCAACCGGTAAGAAGGCATCTGAGTTTGAGTTTTACTTCGGTCCTAACGACTTCCAGATTCTGAAGAATACCGAGAAGGAAAGCACCTTCGGCAAGGACTTGGAATTCCAGAAGCTCGTATACCTGGGATGGCCTATCATCCGCTGGATCAACCGTTTCTTCACACTCTACGTATTCGACTGGTTGAGCAACGTGTTCCCAATGGGTATCGTATTGATTCTCATCACCTTGCTCCTCAAGCTCATCACCTACCCTATGGTGAAGAAGAGCTACATGAGTTCAGCCAAGATGCGCGTGCTGAAACCAAAACTCGAAGCTGCTACAGCTCAGTATAACAAGCCTGAGGACCAGATGCAGAAGCAGCAGGCGATGATGGCGGAATATGCCAAGTATGGTGTAAGCCCATTATCCGGTTGCTTGCCTATGCTGATTCAGATGCCGGTTTGGGTTGCGATGTTTAACTTCGTACCTAATGCCATCCAGCTTCGTGGTGAGAAGTTCCTGTGGATGAACGACTTGAGTACCTTCGACCCAATCATCGAATGGAACACCAACATCTGGCTGATTGGCGACCACTTGAGTTTGACCTGTATCCTGTTCTGTGTAGCCAACCTGTTGTACTCATGGATGACCATGCGTCAGCAGCGCGACCAGATGGTAGGTCAGCAGGCAGAGCAGATGAAGATGATGCAGTGGATGATGTATCTCATGCCATTGATGTTCTTCTTCATGTTCAATGACTACTCAGCCGGTCTGAACTTCTACTACTTCATCTCATTGTTCTTCAGTGCCGCAATCATGTGGACCCTGCGCAAGACAACCGACGACGAGAAACTCCTCGCCATCCTTGAGAAGCGCTATCAGGAAAACAAGAACAACCCTAAGAAGGCAAGCGGCCTGATGGCAAGAATGCAGGCTCTCCAGGAGATGCAGCGCAAGCAGCAGGAAGAGATGATGCGCAAGCAGGCAGAACTGAACGAGAAAAAGAATAATCTCGGAAAATAAAGTTTTCTAGATAAAAATGAAAGCGTAATGGATTACCTCAAAAAGGTGTTCATTACGCTTTTTTTGTAGGATTACATACTAAAAGCCAGGGTAACTACTCAGCACCCCTATAGAAAACTTCTCGTTAATAAAGCATAAACTTGATTTTGCTTATTTTCTTCATCATTACAAACTTTTTAATGATTGAGTCGATGAGGACGTAGGCTGTTTAAAACAGTTCATTTAACGAGTTCTTTTCCGATGATGCCTCCAACATGTCTCCTTTGTCTATTATCGCCTTTCAACAGATTATCTGCCAGGAGATGCGTTTTTGCATTCCCCGTAAGTCAAAAGTCTGCGTTAAGGGATGTAAATCGTGATTTTGCCATGTGGAGAAAAATGCTTATCTTTGCACCAAAAAATGGCAAGCGACTGTACTGACATAGATGTTGTTTTGCGCCAGATAAACCAGCGTCTGCGCAAACTTGAGAAGTCCGACTCCGAGAAGACTGAGGAGATCGGACGCCTCAACCGTGTCATTAACCAGAAGGACGTGGAGATACATAATCTAAAGACAGAACTTGCTTCCACAAAGGCAGAACTTGCCGTTGCTAAAGAGCGCATCAAGGAACTCGAGGGAGCTGATGACGATACATCAAGTACACCAGGAAAGCCCGAGAAAAACAGCAGTAACAGCAGTATCCCTCCATCCCAAGAGTATCGCTTCCCGTGAGCTGCGCAGGACAAAGTCTCTTCGCAAGCCAAGCGGAAAGCCGAGCGGTGGACAGCCTGGCCACAAGGGGCACACACTGCAGACTATAGCAGAACCAGACGTAATTGTAAAGCACGACCCCGTCTATTGTAAATGCTGTGGTCGGCTCTTGATTGATATACCATGCCAGAAGATCCGTAAGACACAAATTGTTGATATCAAGGTGGTCGTAGAGACCTGCGAGGAACAGTATTACGAGAAGGTCTGTGAATGCGGTTGCGTAAACAACTGCGAAGCTCCCAACTGTCGTATCAAGTATGGTGACAACCTCCGTGCACTGGTGACATACCTTAATGTAGTGCAGTGTATTCCGTTCAAAAGGATTGCAGAACTTATATCCGACCTGTCCGGCCAGAATATAAGTGAGGGTACAGTGCAGAACATACTCAAAGAGAATAGCGGCAAGGCAGACTGTGCATATGAGGAAATACGCAAGAGGCTGGAAACAGCGTCTGTCGTAGGAGCCGATGAAACTGGTGCTACGGTAGGAAAGCATCTGCATTGGAACTGGATATTCCAGAACGACCTGCTTACATACGTGTTCCAGTCAGAATCGCGAGGTCAGAAGGCCATAGATTCCAAGTTTCCAAAGGGACTTCCCTATTCGACACTTGTGACTGACAGACATCAGAGCTACTTCAAGATGAATGTTAAGGACCATCAGGTCTGCCTGGCTCATCTTCTTAGGAATGCAAAGTATCTGAACGAACTGGATCCAAACCAGAACTGGTCACGGAGATTCATCCATCTGATAGAACACTCTATAAATCTCAGAAGAGAGGACAACATTACCTCTAGAAAGATAAAGGTACTGAAGACAAAGATGAAGAACCTCTTGGGTGAAAGCCTCACGCATTTAGATAACGAGTTTGAGAAATTCAAGAGGGGTATCCTTAAAGTCAAAGACTACCTATTTACCTTTCTCTCCAATCCAAGTGTGCCTTACGAGAACAATGCCAGTGAGCGGGGAGTTAGGAAAATCAAGATAAAGCAGAAAGTCAGCGGTTGCTTCCGAACAGACAGCGGTGCCGATGATTTTGCCAAGTTGCACTCCATTGCTGAAACTGCTATGAAGAACGGAAATTCTAAATTCAATGCAATTCTTGCTGTAGTACAACAGTAAGACGATTACTCATGCCCATAGGGGTGCTGAGTAGTTACAAGCCAGGAAAAGATTGTTAAAAAGCTCCAAATACTTGGCTGTGTAACTATTTTTAGTTACATTTGCAGTCGGATACATAAACAAATAGGAGGAACATAATATGGGATTATTAAAATACAAAGGTTATACGGGTAGCGTAGATTATAGCGAGAAGGACAATTGCCTATATGGTAAGGTTCTCGGAATGAGCAAGGATATGATTACCTACGAAGGTCAAGACGTTAATGAATTACGCAAGGATTTTGAAGGCGCAATAGATGACTATCTTGCCTTATGTAAAGCCAATGGTAAGGCACCTCGTGTACCTTATAGTGGCAACTTAAATATCCGCATAACTCCTGAAATCCATAGTCGTATTGCGATGATGGCAATGCAAGCAGGAACAACCATCAATGGTTTTATCCGTGACACGCTAGCTAATGTGACAGGAGTTACTCCAGCCACAAACGCATAATATTACCCCCGAAAAGGTATAATTTGTTAAATGATATTATTAATTATACCTTTTCGGGGGTATTTTATTTTAAGCTAATTTACTTCTTCAATACCGGCTCGCAGGTGATATCCACACCGAGCTTCTTGAAGATTTTCTGGTCCACATCACTCAGCATCACGGTGCAATGAGCCTGACAGCCACGAAGCTTAGGCAACTGCTCCAATGCCTTCCTGCAGTTCTCATCATTCTCTGAAAGAACAGAAAGAGCTACCAAAACCTCATCCGTATGAAGACGAGGATTGTGACCACCGAGATAATTCACCTTCGTATGCTGGATAGGCTCAATCATCGACTGAGGAATCAGCTTCAATTCATGGTCGATGCCTGCCAACTGCTTGGTAACATTCAGGAGCAAGGCGGCACTACAGCCCAGCAACTCGCTGCTATGACCGCAGATAATGGTACCATCCTCCAACTCAATGGCAGAAGAGGTATGACCCGTCTCCTTCTTATGATTCTTGGCAGCTACCGTCACCTTGCGGTAATCAGTAGTAATCTTAGCCTGATTGAAGAGCATCTGAATCTTATTGATCTCATCATCATTGCAAGCACCAGCCGCCATCTTGTTGGTAGCCGCATAGTAACGGCGGACAATCTCATTCTTGGATGCCTCGCAGCAAGCCTCATCATCAGAGATACAGAAACCTACCATGTTCACACCCATATCTGTAGGCGACTTGTATGGATTGCTACCATAGATACCCTCGAACAGCGCATTGAGCACAGGATAAATCTCTACATCACGGTTATAGTTGATGGCTATCTTGTTATAAGCCTCCAGATGGAACGGGTCAATCATATTCACATCGTTCAGATCGGCAGTAGCAGCCTCGTATGCGATGTTCACAGGATGCTTCAATGGGAGATTCCACACAGGGAATGTCTCAAACTTGGCATAACCGGCACGCACACCACGCTTGTTCTCATTATAAAGCTGACTCAGGCAAACCGCCATCTTACCGCTGCCAGGCCCCGGCGCAGTAACAATAACCAGCGGACGCTCTGTTTCAACATAATCGTTCTGACCGAAGCCCTCGTCAGAGGCAATCAGACTCACGTTATGAGGATAGCCCTCGATGAGATAATGGCAGTAAGTCTTGATGCCTTCGCGCTCCAGACGCTGTTTGAAGGCGATGGCGGCAGGCTGGCCATTATAATGAGTGATGACAACAGACCCCACCATGAAACCACGGTTTTGGAATTCACCACGAAGGCGTAACACGTCCTCATCGTATGTAATGCCCAAGTCGGCACGCTTCTTGTTCTTCTCTATATCGGCTGCACTAATCACAATAACAATCTCGATGCTATCGCTGATTTTCTGGAACATACGCAGTTTGCTGTCAGGCTGGAACCCCGGCAAAACTCTGCTGGCATGGTGATCGTCAAAAAGTTTACCGCCCAATTCGAGGTAAAGCTTTCCGTCAAACTGTGAGATTCTCTCCTTGATGTGTTCTGACTGAATCTTCAGATACTTCTCGTTATCGAAACCTATCTTCATACTACTTTAAATAAAACTATATCGCTGTTATTTTGCAAATTTGACTGCAAAAGTACAAAAAAAACTGGCTATAGAACAATGTTTTACGCAAATTATTCTTAATTCTCAAGGATTTGCCGTATCTTTGCATCTTGCAATGGGCAGCATAACATGTCATATCGCAAAAACATGAAGTTTAAAAGAAAACATAACCAACAAATGAAAAAAAAATTACGTACCGCCTCTATCTGCGTGCAGGGAGGCTATGAGCCAAAGAACGGCGAACCTATTGAAGTGCCAATTTATCAAAGCACTACTTTCAAGTATGACAACTCTGAGGAGATGGCTATGCTCTTCGACCTGAAGAAGGAAGGCTACTTCTATACCCGTCTCCAGAACCCTACCAACGATGTTGTGGCTAAGAAGATTGCCGAACTCGAAGGTGGCGTGGGAGCCGTATTAACCAGCAGCGGTCAGGCTGCCAACTTCTATGCTGTGTTCAACATCTGCGAAGCGGGCGACCATATCGTTACATCTAATGAGATTTATGGTGGTACCTTCAATCTCTTCGGTGTAACCCTGAAGAAGCTCGGCATTGAGTGTACTTTCGTGAATCCGAACGATAGCGAAGAAGAAATCCAGAAGGCTTTCCGCCCTAACACCAAGGTTGTTTTCGGCGAAACCATCAGCAACCCGGGCTGCGCTGTACTCGACATCGAGAAGTTTGCACGTATTGCTCACAAGAATGGGGTGCCTCTCATCGTTGACAACACTTTCGCTACGCCTATCAACTGCCGCCCATTCGAATGGGGTGCCGACATCGTTACCCACAGTACTACCAAGTATATGGATGGTACGGCTTCACAGGTAGGTGGCGTGGTAGTAGATAGCGGCAACTTCGACTGGATGGCTCATGCTGATAAGTTCCCTGGTCTCTGCACACCGGATGACAGCTACCATGGTCTGACCTATGTGAAGGCTTTCGGCAAGATGGGCTACACCACCAAACTCGTAGCTCAGCTGATGCGCGATCTCGGCAGCATCCCTGCCCCAATGAATTCATTCATCCTCAACCTCGGTCTTCAGAGTCTCCACCTCCGTATGCGCCAGCATTGTGCAAATGCACAGAAGGTGGCAGAGTTCCTGCAGAACGATGAGCGTGTGGCTTGGGTTCATTATAGCGGTCTGGAGGGCGATGAGTATCATGCGCTTGCCCAGAAGTATATGCCAAACGGCACCTGTGGTGTTATCGCCTTCGGATTGAAGGGAGATCGCGAGACTGCCATCAAGTTTATGGATTCTCTCGACATGATCAACATCGTAACCCATGTAGCCGATGCCCGCACCTGTGTGCTCCATCCAGCCAGTCACACCCATCGCCAGCTCAGCGAAGAGCAGCTGAAGGAAGCAGGTGTTGCGCCAGATCTGATTCGCCTCTCCGTAGGTATCGAAGATGTAGAAGACATCCTCGATGATATCAAGCAGGCTTTGGATCAGATTTAAGACAAATAGGATACATAACAACAAAGCAACATTATAACAGTAAAATTAGAAACATGATTAAAGCTATGATTTTAGCTGCTGCGGCTCTCACGATGGGCACAGCTGCTGATGCACAGACTATGATTCAGAAAAATGACATCAAGGTAGAAAACCACCTGATGACTCCTGAAGCTCTCTGGGCAATGGGACGTATCGGTGGCGCCGAAGCTTCGCCTAACGGCAAGCAGGTGGTGTACCAGGTGGGTTACTACAGTGTAAAGGAGAACAAGGGGCATCAGATGCTCTTCATCATGGATGCCAACGGCAAGAACCAGAAGGCATTGACCACCGATGCAAAGAGCGAAACAGATGCTGCCTGGATTCAGGGCGGACAGAAGATTGCCTTCATCCGCGACGGACAGCTCTGGAGCATGAACCCTGACGGTACAGGCAGAAAGCAGCTCACCAACGACAAGCTGGGCATCCAGGGCTTCCGCTTCTCTCCTGACGGCAAGAAGGTAATCCTCATCAAGGAACTCCCTTACCACGGAACCATCAAGGAGAATCCTTCTGATCTCCCATTGGCTACCGGCCGTCTCGTAACTGATATGAACTATCGCCACTGGGACCATTACGTAGAGAGCCTTCTCCATCCTTTCGTGGCTGATGTGGCTGAAGACGGTACCATCAATGCCGGCGAAGACATCCTGAAGGATGAACCATTCGAGTGCCCTATGGCTCCATTCGGTGGCATCGAGCAGCTGGCATGGAGTCCAGATTCCAAGACCATCGCCTATACCTGCCGTAAGAAGGAGGGCGTTCAGTATGCCATCTCTACCGATTCTGATATCTATCTATATAATATAGGTACGCGCGAGACTAAGAACCTCTGCAAGGAGGCTGGCTATGTAGAGCCTAAGATTGATGCTACCAAGAGCATGAAGAACCAGGCTGTCAACGCTCCTGAGAATCTGAAGAACAATCCGGGTTACGACGTAAACCCTCAGTTCTCTGCTGACGGCAAGTACATCGCTTGGCAGAGCATGGCTCGCGATGGCTACGAGAGCGACCGCAACCGCCTCTGTGTTTACGAACTCGCTACCGGCAAGAAGAACTATGTATCAGAGAAGTTCGACTCTAGCGTAGAGGGCTTCGTATGGAACAAGGATAACAAGAGCCTCAGTTTCATCGGTGTATGGCACGGAACCCTGAACCTCTATCAGGCTAACTTCAAGGGCGAAGTAAAGCAGATTACCAACGAGTGGGCTGACTACGGAAGCATCTCGCTTGCCAACAACGGCAACAAGCTTCTTGCTACCAAGGCTAGCATGAGTCATCCTACTGATATCTACATAGTAACTCCAGGCAAGGATGCCAAGAGTACCAAGGTAGAGCAGATTACCCGCGAGAACGACCATATTCTGAACCAGTTGAATCTGGGTAAGTGTGAGCAGCGTTGGGTAAAGACTACCGACGGCAAGCAGATGCTGGTATGGATCATGTTGCCATCTAATTTCGATGCCAACAAGAAGTACCCTACCCTTCTCTTCTGCGAGGGTGGTCCTCAGAGTCCGGTAAGCCAGTTCTGGAGCTACCGCTGGAACATCCAGATTATGGCAGCCAACGGCTATGTTGTCGTATTGCCAAACCGCCGCGGTCTCCCTGGTTTCGGAAGCGCATGGAACGAAGAGATTTCTGGCGACTGGACAGGCCAGTGCATGAACGATTATCTTTCAGCTATTGATGATGCTGCCAACAATCTTCCTTACGTAGACAAGGATCGTCTGGGTTGTGTCGGTGCCAGTTTCGGTGGTTTCTCTGTATACTATCTCGCCGGTCATCACAACAAGCGTTTCAAGGCATTCCTCTCTCACGATGGTGCTTTCAACCTGGAGAGCATGTACACCGATACAGAGGAGGCTTGGTTCTCTAACTGGGAATACGAGGATGCTTACTGGAACAAGGACCAGAGTGCCAACGCCAAGAAGACCTACGAGAACAGTCCTCATAAGTTTGTAGACAAGTGGGATACTCCAATCCTCTGCATCCACGGCGAAAAGGATTACCGTATCAATGCCAACCAGGGCATGGGCGCCTTCAATGCAGCCCGCATGCGTGGCATCCCAGCCGAGCTCCTCATCTATCCTGATGAGAACCACTGGGTATTGAAGCCACAGAACGGCGTGCTCTGGCAGCGCACTTTCTTCGGCTGGTTAGACAAGTGGTTGAAGAAATAATATATAAAAAAGGCTTGCTTCGAAAAATGAAGCAAGCCTTTTTTATATATTATAATTCTAAGATTTAGCTTACGCGATTCAATTTCTTGATGATAGAGAAGATGAAGAGAGCTGAAACCAGACAGATACCGGCGAGAACACCCCAGATGGCAATGAGGTTGAAGTTCTGACCCCACATGATGCCAGGAATCATAACCAACTGGTTACCGATGGCTGTTGCACCAAACCAGAGACCCATCATCAAACCAGCATACTTTGGAGGAGCAACCTTCGATACAAACGAAATACCGATTGGAGAAAGCAGAAGCTCTGCGAATGTAAGGATGAGGTATGTAGAGATGAGGAGGTTAGCACTTACACGTGTACCCTCTGTAGCAGGATCGCCCTGCGTCAAAGGAAGCTCCAAACCCATAGAACCTACAGCCATCCATACAAAACCGAGAGCAGCAACGAGCATACCCAAACCAATCTTCTCTGGCGATGTAGGCTCCTTGCCAATCTTGTGAAGCCATGAGAACAAAGCAACGCTCACTGGTGTCAATGCCACTACATAGCATGGGTTGAACTGCTGGAAGATAGGAGCCTCAACATCTACGGCACCTTCAAGGTTGCTGTACTTGTAGAAAAGAAAAGCGATGGCAGCAACGATGACACCAAGAGAGATGCCCTTACCCTTGCCAGTCTTGCTCTGTGCCAGACCGAAGCAACCGTAAACCACGAAGATGCAGGCTACGAGGTTGGTAACATCGAACGCCATTGACTGCAGACCCTCTGAAGTCTTCTGTGTATAATCGCGGGCAAAGAGTGTCAATGTATTACCGTTCTGATGGAAAGCCATCCAGAAGAAGATAACCACAGCGAATACGAGACAGAGGCAGATGATACGCTCCTTGGTCTCAGCCTTAGAAAGTTCGTTTGTCTCCTTGGCAGAAGTCTTATCATCCTTACTCTTGGTCTCAGAAGCAAGAACATGCTTGTATGTAAAGCTGAAGGCATAGTAGATAGCGATACTGAAAATCAGTGAAGCACAAGCCACGGCGAATGCGAAGTGGTATGAATCTTCCACCGACACGCTCAGGCTCTCCTGCGCCCACTTCATAATCTTGATGGCAGCAGTAGGAGCAAACATAGCACCGATGTTGATAGCCATATAGAAGAGTGAGAAACCGGAATCACGTTTGCTGGCATACTGTGGCTCATCATAGAGACGGCCTACCATCACCTGCAGATTACCCTTGAACAGACCGGTTCCCAAAGCGATGAGAATAAGTGAAATACCCATAGCAGCAACGGCAACGGTTTCCTTGCCAAGAGGAAGTGAGAGAACAAGATAGCCGATGAACATGATGAAGATACCTGTGGTAACCATACGTCCAAAGCCAAACTTGTCGGCTGCGATACCACCGATGATAGGAAGGAAATAAACCATCATCAGGAATGTAGAGTAAATAGTACTTGCCAATCCGGTTTCAAAACCGAAGTTGGCCTGCAAATAAAGCAAGAACACAGCAAGCATGGTGTAATAGCCGAAACGCTCACCCGTGTTTGCCAAAGCTAAGGCCCACAGACCTTTTGGTTGATTCTCAAACATAATTTTTTGTTTTGTTGTTATTTTATTATTTAGTTATTCTTTTCTCGCAATTTTTGTGCAAAGATACATAAATTATTCCATATTTCAAACTTATTGCACCAAAAAGCGCACTTCACATAGCATTTTTCTACTAGGAACCGGCTAAAATTCTAAAAAACAGACAAATCAGATAAAAAAAATCCGTTTATATTACAACGTAATTGCATTTTTTTTCGTACCTTTGCACCCCGAAACCATGAGGAGGTTTCAGGATACACAAAAATACTTCAAAAAATTCTAAATAGAAAGGTAAAAGGATATTTATGAGACAACTTAAGATTAGTAAGAGTATAACCAACCGTTCCAGTGAAGCACTCGACAAGTACTTGGTGGAGATTGGTAGAGAGCCTATGGTCTCTATCGATGAAGAAATCGAACTTGCCCAGAAGATTCGCAAAGGCGGTCGTGAGGGAGAACGTGCCAAGGAGAAATTGGTAAAAGCAAACCTTCGTTTCGTTGTATCTGTTGCTAAGCAATATCAGCACCAAGGTCTTTCTCTTACCGACCTCATCGACGAGGGTAACATCGGTTTGGTAAAGGCTGCTGAAAAGTTTGACGAGACCCGCGGCTTTAAGTTTATCTCATACGCCGTATGGTGGATTCGTCAGAGCATCCTGCAGGCTATTGCCGAGCAGAGCCGTATCGTTCGCCTGCCTTTGAACCAGGTAGGTGCATTGAGTAAGATTAGTGCAGAAATCAGTAAGTTTGAGCAGGAGAACCAGCGCAAACCTTCTGTTGCTGAGCTCGCTCAAATCACAAAGATGGAAGAAAGCAAAATCGACCAGACTATCAAGGCAGATAATCACCACATGAGTATCGATGCTCCATTCGGTAGCGATGATGATGACAATGCGATGGTCGACGTGATGGCTTCGGGTGATGACAGCCGTACCGACAAGGGTGTTGACTTCGAGTCTATGGCGAGCGAGCTTGACCGCGTTCTCAACTCTGTATTGAAAGACCGTGAGCGCAAGATTCTGTGCTACTGCTATGGTATAGGCTGCCACGAGAAGGGTTTGGAAGAAATCGGTAGCGAGTTCAACCTTACCCGTGAGCGTGTTCGCCAGATTCGCGAAAAGAGTATCATCAAGCTCCGTGATAGCGGTAAGATCAAAATCTTGATGAAGTACTTGGGATAAGTTAAGTGAAGAGTGAAGAATTCTTTTGCTTTTCTTCACTAAGGTTTGAAAACGAGAGAAAAATAGATAAAACCAAGTTGCTCATAGCAACGGAAGTAAAAAGGGGCAATCAGTTGGTTCATCCCAATCTGATTGCCCTTTCTCTATTAACTATAAACTGTTAACTATTAACTATTAACAAAGTTTCCAAACTTATCAATAAAGCCACTGATACCTTCACGGGATGCTTCGAAGTAAGGATATTCATCACGCAAGCAAATTTCGTCGTAAAGGAAATCCGCCACTACCGTATCGTTACCATCCGGCATTACCAGTCCCATCTTGCCATTCTTCTCAGCTATTACCGGCATGATGCTCAAGTCATCATTATAAATGTAGCAGGTGCGCAAGAAATCATAACTTGGCGAGAGCATGATATTGCCTTGATGATCTTTCATACCAAACTTGCCATCTTGCTCAAATACTTCATGATATTGAATGTATTTCGCCTTGATGCGCTGGTAATAGAAAACCATCTTGCGCTTATCGTTGACAAAATCCAGCATATACTGGAAGGTGTCACAATAGTTGGCTACCGAACGGACCAGAATCATCTTCAAGTCAAGACCATCCAATGCTTTTCTGTTCAGATCAATATACTTGGCTATCGCCTTCTCCTTCTCTGGTACAGAGAGGCTGGCCAGCCTTTCCTCAAATTTCAACATAGCTTGCTTGGTACCCGACATACCCTTGATATACCGGTGTATCTGTCTGCCCATCTCAGAACATACAAACTTGTCAATCTCCTGCTGCTCTATCGGGTCAGCATAGTCCTTAATCAATGATTCAGGTGTCGCATTCATGGTTATTTCCTTTCTTTTAAAAATTATACTTTCAAAGATTTAGAAGAACAAAGAGCAAACGGATTCTACACTCTTCGTTTTTACTCTTCACTCAATTTGCTCTTTGTTCTTCGCTCTTCACTTATTTCACATTAGGCTTCTGCAAACCATATCCCTTTCTCTTATCTTCAAACAAGAGGAGGAAAGAGATGATAATAGCAATCACACCGAAGGCTGCAAAGATAGTCATCGTCTGGGTATAGTCGATAACACCATCAGCACCCGTGTTAGCCTGGTTCACCTTACCAATCCATACCGGAATGAGAGCCAGTCCGATGTTCTGGATATAGAAGATAAGGGCGTATGCAGTTCCTAAGAGTTTCATTGGGATAATCTTTGGCACAGATGGCCACATGGCTGATGGTACCAGTCCAAATGCAATGCCCAGGATGAGCATCAGCACGATGGCAAGCACCCATGAGTTGATTGGCAGGGCAAACATGACGTGTACAAAGGTCAGGAGGCAACTGCCGATAATCATCAGCGTAGCACCCTTGCCATACTTATCGTATATACTACCGAAGAGCGGTGTGAGGAAGATGGTACCGAATGGCAACATCGCAGGAATCAGACCTGCCAAATTAGCATCCACACCATACTTGAAAATCATCAGTTTGGTGGCAAACTTCAGGAATGGGAATACACCGGCATAGAACATCAGGCAAAGGAATGCCACATACCAGAAACCTGTTGTCTTGAACAAACCACCCAAGTCTGAAAACTTGAAACCTTCTTCCGGTTCTGTAGCTACAGCTGCTGCAGAAGCATCCTCCTTCTTGTCCATCACACAATAAACCAGATATACCAGTACACCAGCACAAAGCAATACGGCACCTAAAGCAACAGAAGCAGATACTCCACCCATTGCCTTGGCAAAAGGAAGAGAAGCACTCAGAGCTGCAGCAGTTCCCAAACGAGCCGTAGCTACCTGTACACCCATTGCCAGAGCCAACTCATGGCCCGTAAACCACTTCACGATGACCTTGCTCACTGTGATACCGCATATCTCGCATCCTACACCATAGATGGCAAAGCCAAGAGCAGCTATCACTACCTGCGTACTGTAAGTACCGAAGAATGGTACTGCAACCATTCCGTCAAACTCATGACCTAAAGCATACCACTTCAACAAGGCTCCACCAAACATCAGGACGGTAGAAAGGATACCAGTGAAACGGATGCCAAACTTATCGAGGATAAGACCACCGAAGAAGAGGAGCAGGAGGAACACATTGAAGTATCCGTAAGCTCCAGAGAAGAAGCCGTACTCATCCGAATTCCATCCGAGTCCGAGACCATTCTCTGCTCCCTTGGCTGCTGTCAAGAGAGGCTCCAGTGGAGACATCACATCTGTAAAAAAGTAACCAAACATCATCGTGATACTCACGATGAGGAGGGCGGTCCAGCGAGCTGACTTAGAGACGCTCAATTTCATCTGCATTTTTTCTGTTGTACTCATTTTTTTCAAAACATAAATGATAAACCCGTTATCATTATTAATTATCAATTATTAATTATCATCTATTTCCGTTTCACGTTCTTCGTTCTGGTGATATCAAAGAGATAAGAGAGTTTCAGAACAATCTGTCCGTAGTTACTCTTTCCGAAATAATCACGCTTAGAAGCACCGTAGATATTTCCCAGACCATAGTAGTATCGGGCTTCGGCAAGGAAATGCCCCACCTTCGGAATACTGTATTCAGCACCCAGACCCAGGGCGATACCATAATCGAGCTTGTTCTTGACTGCCATTGTATCCTGAGCCACTACCGGACTTACACGGTTATTGTCGGTTGCCGGCATGTGCTCTACCGAGAAGTTGGTCTTCTGCGAATCACTCAGATAGAGACCAAACTGCGGACCGGCATTCACGAAGATATTCAGTCCTCTTGTCTCCCTACCCCATGCCAGATGCGCGAAGATTGGCACCTGAATATAGTTGATGGTACGCTTGTAAGCCATCGCCTCTTTGGTTTCGGTTATAATCACCGGATTATTCTCCTTATCCAGGATATCCTCTTCCCATCCTGCCTGCGCATAGTTTACCTCGGCATAGATAGAACAGATGGTCTTGAAATATTTCTCACAGGTATATCTCATCGAGAAACCGCCCGTCAGTCCGCCGTGCTGCTTCTGCTGTACCTCGGGTGTGAATCCTACGCTACTCATCATATAGCCCCCATTAAAACCGATGGCGAAATCATTACGATGCTCTCCTATCTGTGCCGAAACTGGAATTCCGAAGATGAGCATCAGAATCAGCAACCCAATATTTCTATTCATTATCAACTATAAATTGTAAACTATAAATTGTAAACTGTAAACTAGTACTTCACCGCCTCTATCTGATGATTAAAGGTATAGTGAATCAACTGGAAACTCTTGTTCTTGTATCCTCCTCTACTGGTCTTCTCGAAACGGAGTGGAGTCTGCACGGGCTGGTAAGTCATCTGCTGGCGCTCACCTGTAAAGTTCTTGCCATATCTCTTGACACCCTGAATCAGATACATTCCGTGATCGAAACCGGTGATGGCGAATCTTGGCTGTGCCACCATCATAGGCTGATGGAACCATCGCTCATAACGGCTCTCAAGCGCCTTGGTCTGTGCTGAGTTCGGGTTATAATAGAAGGTGGAAGGGATATAAGTATCATACTTATAGAATCTTTCCAGATTATACTTGGCATACATCAGCCATTCGGTATAGCCGAAGAGAGAAATGGCTGCACCCGGATACTTCGCATCAAATTCGTCGAGTTTGTTCAATACCTGAGTCAACTGTGGCGAACGTCCCGTATTCAGGATTATCACATTCTGCTTGGAAGGCATGAAAGCCTTGGCAAACTGCTCGACACTTGAATTCACATTGGTGATGCTATAATTGATTTTCCTACGTTCCAGTTCCTTGCGCAGACCGAACGTAAAGTTGCCCTTTCTCGAAGTAGAATCATTGCAGTCTACAAAGATAGGATGCACATTGGAAAAACGGCTCAGGAATGCCTTGATGGTCGCATCATTCAGTGCATCATCGCTCTGATAAACCTGGAAAATCTCTTTGTTTCTTTCTACATCATCTCCACTGATAGAGAACGGAATCACCAGTTTGATGCCGTAGGTCTTGCAGAAGTTGGTCAGCGGAGCCACCTGCTTGGTATAAAGTGGACCAAAGATGATGTCGCATTGGTTAGCGCCCTCCTGCAAGAGTGTATTCCGGATATCAGCATCAATAGGAACGTTCCAGGCACGCACATCTATATCGGCGCCCTGCTGCTTCAGGGTTTCGCAAGCCAGCAGCAAACCGCGGTAATACTCCACCATTCGCTTACCGTCGCCATCAACATTATGCAAAGGTAACATCACGCCTACCTTTACCGCATTTCTGGCAACAGCAGTCTTTGAGGTTGCCGGAGCTGTAGCAGTTTTCTGAACCGTCGCCCCATTCCCCGACTTCTGACCGTTCACCTGATTAGGATTCTTCTGGTCTTTGGTGTATGGAATAAAGAGCGTAGCTCCCTTCTGCAGCATGTATCCCTCACGCTTCATCTCCGGATTGGCATCCATCAGTTCAGGAAGGCTCAATCCATATTTATTGGCGATACCAAAGATAGTATCTTTCTTCTTAACCGTGTAAATGTCGCGCCATTTTACAGTCTGCGCGCCAATGCTGACACTGAGCAGAAGCCCAACGAACAGCAGGAAATATCTCATTTTTTGTCTCATATCACAAGATTTTTTTAACGATATCTTCAAATATTTCATGTTTTCATCTGCAAAAATACAAAAAATCTTGCATCTGACGCAATATCTCTCATCTTTTTATTATCTTTGCACAAATTATTTTAGAAATGAGACGAAAAATAGCATTACTTTGCATCATGTTGCCACTTTTGACGTGTCAATTACACGCTCAGGAAGTCAACGACGACGAGGAGGACAACACAGAAGAGACGACGAAAGTCAGTTCTCTTCTCATGCCGAATGCCTTCTCTCCAAATGGCGATGGCATCAACGACATCTACAAGCCCAAGGATGGTTACCGGAACATTGAGGAGTTCCACGCCTATATATATAATAGGTGGGGACAGAAACTCTATGAATGGACCGACCCTGCCACGGGATGGGATGGCACCTACCGCGGAAAACCGGTCAAGGAGGGTGTCTACTTCTGTCTCGTCAAGGCGAAGGGAGCAGATGGCGTGGTGTATAACATCAAACGTGATGTCAACCTGCTCAGAGGTTATACCGAAGAGCAGAACAGTAACCATTAGGCAAACAGCAATTAGCAGAATTGGAATATGAATTCAGAAGAAAAGATAAATGTATGGGGCGCACGGGTCCACAACCTCAAGAACATAGATGTGGAGATTCCGCGTGATTCCCTCACCGTAATTACCGGACTCTCGGGTTCGGGCAAGAGTTCACTGGCTTTTGACACCATCTTTGCCGAAGGTCAGCGCAGATATATCGAAACATTCTCTGCCTATGCCCGCAACTTCCTGGGTAATATGGAACGCCCGGATGTTGACAAGATTACGGGATTGAGTCCGGTCATCAGCATAGAACAGAAAACCACCAACAAGAATCCCCGCTCTACCGTGGGCACTACCACCGAGATTTACGACTATCTCCGTCTGCTCTATGCCCGCGCCGGTACTGCATACAGCTATCAGAGTGGCGAGGAGATGATGAAATATACCGAGGAACAGGTCATCGACATGATTCTCAGCGATTATAAGGGCAAGGCTATCTTCCTGCTCGCTCCCCTCGTACGCCAGCGCAAGGGTCATTACCGCGAACTCTTCGAAAGTATGCGCAGAAAGGGGTATCTCTATGTGCGACTCGACGGCAACATCCTCGAAATCGTTCCCAATATGAAAACCGACCGCTACAAGAACCACAATATAGAAGCTGTGGTCGATAAACTGGTGGTGAAGGAAGAAGATGAGGAACGCATCCGCAAGAGTGTGGCAACGGCTATGAAACAGGGCGACGGCATGGTAATGGTTCTTGAGAAAGGTGCCAAGGAGGCCAAGACATACTCCAAGCGTCTCATGGACCCTGTAACGGGTATCGCCTACCAGGATCCGGCTCCTAACATGTTCTCCTTCAACTCTCCCGAAGGTGCCTGTCCGCATTGCAAGGGTCTGGGAAAGGTAAACCAGATTGATATCAAGAAGGTAATTCCCAATGATAAACTCAGCATCCATGAAGGCGGCATCGCTCCGCTCGGCAAATACAAGAACCAGATGATTTTCTGGCAGATAGAATCATTGCTCAGCAAGTATGACCTCAACCTGAAGACACCTATCTGTGAGATTCCGGGCGATGCCATGCAGGAAATTCTCTATGGTTCGCTCGAAAACGTGAAGATAGAAAAGGAAAAGGTGCATACCTCTACCGACTATTTCTGCGCCTACGATGGCATCATCGACTACCTGCAGAAGGTGATGGAGGATGATGAGAGTGCGGCGGGCAAGAAATGGGCCGACCAGTTTATCTCGACCATCGAATGTCCTGAATGCCATGGTTTGCGACTCAAAAAAGAATCGCTCTCTTTCAAAATCTGGGATAAGAATATATCCGAAGTAGCCAGTCTTGACATCGATGAACTGCGCGATTGGCTCAAAGAAGTGGAACAGCATCTGCCTTCGATGAAAGCGAAGGTGGCTCACGAAATCATCAAGGAGTTGCGCTCACGCGTTACCTTCCTCCTCGATGTGGGACTCAATTATCTCTCGCTCAACCGCCAGTCAGCTTCTCTCTCGGGTGGCGAAAGCCAGCGCATCCGTCTGGCTACTCAGATTGGTAGCCAGCTGGTCAATGTACTCTATATCCTCGATGAGCCGAGCATCGGTCTGCACCAGCGCGACAACGAACGTCTGCTCAACAGTCTGAAAGAACTTCGCGACCTGGGCAATACCGTTATTGTGGTGGAGCACGATGAAGATATGATGCGGGCTGCCGACTGGATAGTAGATATCGGTCCGAAGGCGGGACGCAAGGGAGGTGAAGTTGTCTTCCAGGGCACACCTCAGGAGATGCTCAAGACCGATACCATCACCGCCCAGTATCTCAACGGCAAAATGGCTATTGAGGTGCCTGCTCTCCGCAGAGAAGGCAACGGCAAGCATATCACCATTCACGGAGCTACGGGCAACAACCTCAAGGGGGTGGATGTTGATTTTCCACTCGGCAAACTCATTGTCGTAACGGGTGTCAGCGGCTCAGGCAAATCTACTCTCATCAACGAGACTCTCCAGCCTATCCTCTCGCAGCATTTCTACCGTTCACTCAAGAAACCGATGCCATACGAGAGCATAGATGGTATCGAGAATATCGACAAGGTAGTGAATGTAGACCAGAGTCCGATTGGCAGAACGCCTCGCAGCAATCCAGCAACCTACACAGGCGTGTTCAGCGATATCCGCTCGCTCTTCGTAGGACTTCCCGAGGCAAAGATCCGCGGTTACAAGCCGGGCAGATTCTCCTTCAATGTGAAAGGTGGAAGATGCGAGGAATGTAAGGGTAACGGATATAAGACCATCGAGATGAACTTCCTGCCGGATGTCTACGTACCTTGTGAGGTATGCCACGGCAAACGCTACAACCGCGAGACGCTGGAGGTAAGATACAAGGGAAAGAGCATAGCCGATGTTCTCGACATGACCATCAACCAGGCGGTAGATTTCTTCGAGAATGTTCCTCAGATACTGCAGAAGATCAAGGCATTACAGAATGTAGGTCTCGGATACATCAGGTTAGGACAGAGTTCCACTACCCTCTCTGGCGGTGAAAGTCAGCGCGTAAAACTGGCTACCGAACTCTCGAAACGTGATACGGGCAAGACGCTCTATATTCTCGATGAACCGACAACCGGTCTGCATTTCGAAGACATCCGCATCCTGATGGATGTACTCCAGAAACTGGTAGATCGTGGCAATACGGTCATCATCATCGAGCACAATCTCGATGTCATCAAACTCGCCGACTGGCTCATCGACATGGGTCCGGAAGGTGGACGAGGCGGCGGTCAGCTCCTCTTTGCCGGTACACCAGAAGAAATGGTAAAGCAGCAAAAAGGATATACCTACAAGTTCCTCGCCCCTTTACTGAAGAAATCAGGGAAACCTGAATAAATCAGGATAGGAACGAAGGCTGTGGCAGAAGAAAATAAAAAAACGCTCTAAAAGTTTGGATGTTACAAATATTAAGTTTATCTTTGCATAAGATATAAAACAAACAGCGTATGAAACAGGTAGAAGAACGATATGAAGCAAGCAAGATGGCATATCGGGATATCAAGAACTCTATTGATACGGCGAAAAGGGAAGGTAGAATAGAAGCTAACATAGAAACTGCTCAACGTTTGCTGGCTATGGGACTTCCAACAGAACAGGTTGCCAAAGCGACCCAGCTACCTTTGGATATGGTTCAAAATCTGAGCAAATAATAAAAGTGAAAACTAACGTTTTTCTTTTATGCTGGATACCATAACAAATACCCCCAACCTACTTTCTTAAGCGGGTTGGGGTATTTTTATTTCAATATAAAATATGATGACTGCTACCCTTTCATCTTTACAAATATCAAAGGCCTAAAGGAGGAAGACATGGATACTTATATCAGAAACCACGAAAATGACTTCATCGGTCAAGCCGAGGAATCCTTGCCAATCAAATCTTGCAGAAGATTGTTTGAATTATTCGACATAGATACCGACCGGCTTGAATTATAACATACCGCCAAAGTACATGATATATGAATGTACTTTGGCGGTACGCTATTTAAAGAATTTATTTACTATCAGAGTTATTCTTCCTCTTCAGAATCACAGCCACTATCGGCGAAGCCATCATCGAAACCGGTATCATATTCTTCTTTATACCCAAGCACATACTCCCTCCTTTTCTTCCCCTTATACCGACATGCATCATCGTAAGAATCGCCTCGTATATTTTCGATACCATCATTATACCCATCCTCCTGCCCCTGATCAAGAGCAGCCTCAATGATTAATATTTAATTAATGATAAAGAAATAAAAAAGAATATTGATATGATATACAATATATCGTATTTTCAGAAACTTTTCTAGTTTTTTTTGTTATTTCTCAAAATAATATTGTACCTTTGCTCTCAAAATAAATATAATTATGAATATAGCATATAACATTAAGATTATGTGGGATTGCTTGATACCTCAAGTTAGAGACTTCAAAAAACAAATCCCTCACTTATGAAAATAAAGAAAAGCTTAAGATTCGTATTTACTTTTTATAAAGAAAGAAAGTGTTTGATGCACTTAATTACAAATCTTAAATAAGCATTTTTCTGACATAACAAATCAATCTAAACTTTTGTTGTTCAGAAACTAACATGTTGAATAAGTAAGCTTATAGAATTAAGAAACATAAAATGAATATATTCTCATTCTTCTCTGGAGCCGGCTTCCTTGATTTAGGCTTTGAAACTCAGGGACATTTTAATGTGGTATTCGTCAATGAATTCCACAAAGCCTTTAATGATGTATATAAGTATGCACACAAAAACATGAATTTGCCAATGCCTATTTACGGACATCATGTAGAAGATATTACTTTATATCTCGACGCAGAGCATCAGGAACGACTTGCGGCACTGAAAGCAATGGTTGAAGAATCAAAAGCTCATCAATTAACCGGATTCATTGGAGGACCACCATGTCCAGACTTTTCTGTTGCCGGTAAAAATCGAGGTAGAAATGGTGATAATGGTCGTCTTTCCGGTACGTATGCTAGTTTGATATGTGAAGCTATGCCTGATTTCTTCTTGTTCGAGAATGTGAAAGGGCTTTATCGCACAGCAAGACACCGTGAATTTTTTGAAGAACTCAAACAGCAGTTTAGAGATCACGGATATTATTTGACAGAAAGACTGATTAATTCTTTGGAATATGGAGCTCCGCAAGATAGAGACCGAATTATCTTGATAGGTTTTCATCAGAGTGCGGTTAACAGGCTGCACTTGCCGGCTCAAGACAACATGCTTATGGATTTTCCTTGGGATAAACATAAGCTGTATAACCTGGAGGATATTAAAAAACTTCCATGGCCAGGTGTTGAACCTTATCATGAAGGTATAATGACAAATATGCCAGAAGGAATTATAGAGCAGCTGACTGTGCAGTATTGGTGGAACAGAAACGATGTCATGCATCACCCTAATGCTGATATGTATTTCCAGCCAAGAGCTGGTTTATACCGTTTTCAGACCAAGGATGAGGGGGATGTTGCTCGTAAATGTTATAAAAGACTTCATAGATGGAGATATTCACCAACAGCAGCCTATGGCAATAATGAGGTTCATGTGCATCCTTATCTTCCAAGAAGAATATCTGCTGCAGAGGCATTGGCTATTCAGTCACTCCCCCCGGAGTTTGTTTTGCCGCCAACTATTTCGCTGACAGATGCCTTCAAGACAATAGGCAATGGGGTTCCCTATGTTGCAGCACATGCTATAGCAAATACAATTTATGATTACATTCATCAACATAATCCAGCATTATGAAACTGACAATAGAACATGTTATAGATTTAGTTGACCAGCTAACAAAAGGTAAAATATACGATTACGTTAGCGGAGGTGACAATAAGGCAAAACTTATAGGAGTGAATAGTTCTGAGCAATGCTTGGATATAGCCCGAGTGAGTGCTGATGGCTTTGAACAAATAACTAACATGACTAAAGAAACATTGCAAAAATTATGTTCTAAGGTTACTGCAAACAGACCATTCAAGTTTGATAGCGTATTAGATGGCGGTGGGAATGCTCGCTCTACCTATGAAGCTATTTTCGCTCATACAACGGAATTTTATGTATGCAAGGTTGGACGTGTCAAGCATTTAGTATGGCTTCCTGATCAACCACACGCATTAGGTAAAATAGTTATGTATAATAGTCAAGGTTATGCTCAAAAAAGTTTAGAGGAGAGAAAAGCTCTATTCAAAACATACATCTATTCTGAAGGAGTATTAAAAACACAAGGAGCTCAAGATAAATATTGGAATCATATTGAAGGTCCCTATAAAGATCGTATGAAATTTGTGTGGGATCACATCAATGCCATTACAAAAGGGGAAACTTCAGAACTGTGCGATTTGGTAAATATTGATACTGTCCAAAAGTTATACAAGGATGTTGTAGATAAGTATGCAGAGCAGAATGCGCAATTGCAAAACAGGTTGCCATCTGCAATAATAAAAAAATACAAAGAATTTTTGGAAGAAATGACAGAGTACAAATATAGTTCTCAGCCCTCTTCATCTAATTGTCGAACCAAATATCGAACATATATAACGGCCATAAAGAGTAAGCCATTTCTTATTTTGGCAGGAATCTCTGGTACTGGCAAAAGCCGTATCGTTAGAGAACTGGCAAGAGCTTGCTGGGATGAAAATGCTGTGGAATATAAGGCTCAGAAGCCAAGAAATTTTGAGATGGTACAAGTGAAGCCGAATTGGCATGACTCCTCAGAATTGATAGGTTATGTTAGTCGTGTTAGTGGAGAGCCGATATATATTGCAGGAGATTTCCTAAGATTTATCGCTCGTGCATGGGAAGAACCGGGCATTCCATATTTTCTTTGTCTTGATGAAATGAATCTTGCGCCAGTAGAACAATATTTTGCAGAGTATCTGAGTGTTATTGAAAGTAGAAAGTCTGCGGCTGATGGAACTGTAAAAACAGATCCGATCCTTAAAAAACAGGCGCAGCAATGGTTTTACAATCTTGTAAACGAATTGACAAAAACAGAGGAAATTAAAACTCGTTTTCTCAGGGATGGCATCTGTATCCCTCAAAACTTGATTGTTGTAGGAACAGTTAATATGGATGAAACTACGTTCTCTTTTAGCCGTAAGGTTCTTGATCGTGCCATGACTATAGAAATGAATGATGTTGATCTTTTTGGCGGTTTAACCAGCCGATATGAGAGAATAGGGAATTTGACTTATAATCAACTCATTGGATCCGCTGTTGAAGGAGTCGATATCTATGAACAGAATAAAGTAATCTGTGATGTAGTCATAAAATTCTTGCAGAATATAAACTCTAAACTTGAAGGTACACCTTTTAAAATTGCCTACCGAACAAGAAATGAGTTCTTGTTATATGTTGTCAACAATCTCCCATATATTAAAAATGTGGAGGGAAAAGAATTTTCGACAAACTTTGTGATAGCTTGTGCTTTGGATGAAATAACAAGTATGAAAATACTTTCTCGTATAGAGGGCGATGAAACTAAAGTTAGTGTGCAATTCCTTACAGAACTTGAAAATGTAATAAAGGAGGGTCTGGAAAAGATCAGTAAAGAAAGCTATGCAGACAAAGAGTCTGTTGGTGTTCACAAGTCTATTTCTTTGGCAAAATTGAATGAAATGAAGAAACGTCTTTCATCGGGTTATACAAGTTTTTGGAGCTAATATATGGAACTTCTGACGATTAAACATCAAGATTTCACAATGAGCATCGAATGTAGTAAGTTCGGTGCCATTTGGCAGAAGGCTGCGAGTAATGTAGGTGTTGAAAATCTCACATCTTCTTACTCGTGGTCTGAAGGTGTATTGTCTGTAGTCAGAATAGACAAAGAAGGCCATAAAATCGCCCTTTCGCTTGGGGATGATGCGCCAGCAATATTCTTTGATAATGCAGAATACCCAATATGGGTAGAGTTCAAAGATTATGTAACAAGCGCAGATTTTGGCAGCACTCTTCAGAGCGACAATGAGAATTTTAGCTTCAGAAGAGGGATACTTGCAGGTTTCCTAAATTATAAAAACGATATTGGCAAAAGTGAAATTCTTATCAACTATACTGTTGGAAAAGAGATTCGCCATTTCTCTTTTGGCTTTGAAGTGTTGAGTTCAAAACTGAACTATCATGAGCACTGGAGACAGATAGTAGAAGATATAGAAAAAGAATACCGCATGTTGTCTCTTGATTATCTGAGACGAACTTTTCATGGTTTCACTCCAGATGAAGAAGGGGAAACGCCAGAACTTATATGGTGGAATATATTTGCAGGCGAACAGAAGAAGTTTATCAATGCAGTCAAGAGTATTATTGAGCGCCCTCGTCATAGGCTGCATAGTATTGAAACCTATGTCAGGGCAGATAAGCTAATTCACATACCAACTTCTATTGAAAATGAATTGGCAGAACATCGCAAAGAACAAGCTCACCTTTATCGTGTAGAACGACAAATACAGAGTAATGATACGCAAGAGAACCGCTTCTTGAAGTATGCTCTTCAGCAGATAACTGCAAGATATGGGTCATTGAAAAAACGGATTGAAGCTACTAAGGGGGTATCAGATGCTTTTAAAGGTGAAATGGATTCTGTTCTAGCAACGTTGAAATATCTTGGTAGAAATCCTTTTTTCCGCACCATAGGGCGATACAAGGGGTTGAATCAGGAAAGTATGGTGCTGCAGAAAGCAACCGGTTATAGTCAGGTATATCGAACCTGGAACCTTCTTCGTCGTGCATATTCTTTGTACGACGGCATCTATCGTCTTCAAACCAAAGATATAGCAACACTTTATGAAATTTGGTGTTTTATAGAGGTTAGCCATATTGTAAAGGAACTTCTTGGTGACGATGTGGATATGGATCACCACAACCGAGGTGAAATGAACGGTTTATTCACCTGGAATCTTAAAAAGGGAGAACATTCGTGCATCTTGTTTAAGAAAGACGGGGTGGAGCTTGCTGAACTTGTCTATAATCCCAAGCATACTGATCAAGAAAATGACTCTATCAGCATGGAGAATCTTGTCGTTCCAACTGTTGCTCAAAAGCCGGATATTGTCTTGCAGCTTACAAAGAATGACCTTCAGAAAAATATGAAGATGACTTATCTCTTTGATGCAAAATATCGTATTGACGGCAAAGTGAATGGTGTTGATACACCACCTGAGGATGCTATCAATCAGATGCACCGCTATAGGGATGCCATTTATTATAAGGACCATACGTCTGCAGAACTTAAAAAAGAAGTCATAGGTGGTTATATTTTGTTTCCTGGTGGTGGAGAAAAGGTCGATGTCGAAGTCTCAAAATTTTACAAGACAATAGACGAGGTTAATATTGGTGCTTTTCCGCTTCGTCCAAAGGATGCTGAGAATAGAGATTTGTTGGTTAAATTCATTGAATCTTTGATAGGAAAAGCTTCTATAGAGATACTTGATGAGAGTATTCCTCAAAAGGGCTTGTACTATACCTCAGATGAGCCAAAGGATGCAGAATACATGATTTTGACCATTGATAAAGAAGTTAATGATGATTTGAATGCTGTTCTTGATGGTTATGCCAACACAATAGTTATGGGCAAGAAGGGTATAGAAGAAACGAAGGATATTCAAACAATCCGATACATTGCTCCTATCACTTTTGGCAGTCATATTAAGGGCTATTATAGGGTGTCTAAGGCAAATCTGATTCGGGTAGAAGACGAAGAGTATCCTATCCGTATTAAGTTTGATGTTGGCGACTGGGTATCGTTGGAGCATCCTGCTAAATTCGGTATGCCTAAGTGGGCTCTTCGGGGTGTTTGTAAGACTAAAGAAGAATTCTTTAGACATTGCAAAGAACAGGCTATTTATAAAGAGAACGAATAATATATATTAAATATATAAATTTTTGATTGTATGATGAATGATTTTCAAGTAAAAAGTAGTCGAAGATTACATTTTGAAGATTTGGAACCATCTATGTTTGAAATGATGGTTTTAGAAATACTTGACTTTTCAGGTATGTATAAAGATATTCGTCACTATGGCAAAAAAGGTGCTGATCAGGGTGTTGATATTTATTGTAAAGAAAAAGATAGTGGTCTAACATGTTTTGTCCAATGTAAGCGCTATAATAATTTAAAGAAATCACAACTTCGTGCGATTGTTGATAAAATTATTGAAGGGAATAAAAGTACTGATGGTCAAAGCTTATTGGTGGTAACATCCTGTGAGGTAAGAAAAGAAGCCCACGAAGATTTTAAAACTTACGCTAAGGTAAAAGGATTCTCTAAGGCAGAAATATGGGGTGAGTCAATTTTGACTTCCAAGTTACACCAAGAAAAGTATAAAACAATAAAGGAGAACTACTTTGGCTCAGATATAGACAAAGAAGAGCTTGCTCGAAAAAGAATAGAAGCCGCAAAGCTTGGTGAACAGTTAGTTAATCAAAGCCTATTGCGTAAATTCGTAAAGCTGACTAATGAGGATAGATATCATTTGTTAGAACATCCTTACGATAAATTTAAAGTCTCCAAGGTGATAATTCGTTCTATATACGATGAAGATTATCCAGATACTGATGATGAGGGAAAACATGATTCCTGGTTTAAATCTTTCCCTTTTAATATATATCATGATGGTATCCAGATGAAAATAGCTCCTTGGATGTCTGAAACAATTGTCATCTATCCATGTGGAGAATGGATGCTCAAAAGCGAATTTGATAAATGTAAATATGATGGCGAATATATGGAACTTAATGTTGATATCATAGGTAATATTCCTTACTCGTACATTGCAAATATCAAAGAAGATGGAGATGAATATTTTGATTGTCCGATTATATTTTGCGCTTTCAATGGGAAGTCGGGACCATTTATCAATATATGGTATGACTTTTATGACAGAGAAATGCATGCGCACATACGTTTTGAAAAGAGTAGAAAACGAGCATTGATTACCGAAAACGACTATTGGCGTTTGAAAAGAAAATATGGTTTAAAGTAGAGAAGATGTTTCTTCTCCTTGTATAAAATAAACAGAGGGAGTATAAGCTAACTTTTATTGTTACACTTTATACTCTCCTCTATATTTCTTTGCCATCTTCGGTTTCTCCGTGGAGACGATTTGAGTTTATGGTATAATGATATAAGGTTCCGTTTGCTTCTTTCCGTCCTGATTGGGAACCAACGTTATAGCAACCATCTGACTTACGACGGTACGTGGGAAAATAACTTGTTCAACTTCATCCGTATGGTCATTTCGAAACTGACACGTGATTTGCCTCATCCTTTCAGTATGAATGGTGTAATTCGGAGAGACGATACTCTCCAGGCTAAGGCTGTACGTGAAGCTGTTACAAACATGGTTATCCACTCAGATTTCATGGCAAATGGAGTTCTGAAGGTTGAGAAATTTGACGATAGTTTTGTGCTAACCAATCCAGGACTTTTGAAATTACCAATCGAGCAAATTTATAAAGGTGGAGAGTCTAAAGCACGTAATCAGCGCATACAGAACATGTTCCGCATGATAGGCTTTGGCGAAAACCTGGGTTCCGGCTTTCCTCTCATACTAAGTGCTTGGAATGAAAAGCATTGGCTCAAGCCTGAATGATTGGAACAGCCAGATCTTTTACAAGTTAAATTAACTTTGCATATACAAAATGAGCCTGTAAATGAGCCTGTAAATGAGCGACAGCAAGCCATTCTTTCTACAATGAAACAAAATCCATCTATAACAAGAGAGAATTTGGCTAATAAGCTAGACGTTTCGATTGCAACATTCAAAAGAGAGCTTACTTCGTTAAGAAAGAAAGGCTACATTTCACGTAGAGGAAGTGATAAAAATGGGCAATGGATAATACTCAAGAATCAGTAAGATATAATAAATATCCCCCAAGCTACTTACTCTAGTGGATTGGGGGATTTTGTTTTTATATAGATATCAGTAACAACCATACTTGATATGGGATGGGCATCCAAAAGGACTGCTACCCTTTCATATAGGGAGAATTGGCATTTATTCTATCTAAAGCTAATTCTTTCATTACAAGACATTAAATCTCACAGGCTCCTCGCCTGTTCGTAATTTGTAGTCTTCATAAAGCATCTTCTGCATCTTGTCAACCATGGCTTTCTTTGTGGCCTTGGCAGATTTCCAACGTCTAAGCGCCTCTTCTCTTGTTAATTTATTCATATCCAATCCTCCATTATTAAATTATGAGCATCCCAAATGTCCGCTCTTACTAAATTTCATTCTACCAGATTAAGCATTTAAGAACTACTACCGGGAAGAATACGACTGCAAAGATACGGATTATTTTTGAAACTAAAGCATCTTTATTCTAATAAAACGCAGATTAATTTTATTTCAGCAACAAGGCTGCAAAGAAACAGATTGACTTTTCCTGATTTCAGTAGACACTTTTTTACTTTATAAACTAGAAAGGTAGACACTATCAATTTCATAAAACAGAAATAGTAGACACACCTTATTATTTGTTCCTAATTTTATAGACACAAGAAAAAGAATCGTACTATATTTGTAGTCACTACCCTTCCACTGGACTTACCGAACCCAGACATGCTCTTTTGGTAAAGTGAGGGTGTGTCATAAGTTTATGGTTCACCCTCTTCTTGTTGTTGGATGAGATAGGATATGTTGTTGGGAGAGATAGGATATGTTGTTGAGACAGTCAGTATCTTCGGCCGCACAACAGCTGTTGTGCGCTTGCATAACAGCTGATATGCGCATGCACAACAGCTGTTGTGCATGCGGTGGTCAACTGTTATGCGCCAACTATTATTCAGACTTATGACACACCCTCACTTTTTCGGATTACTGGCATGTACCATCACCTGACTTTTCCTGATGCACAAAAAAGCACGGAATATTAAACTCCGTGCTCTTTTTTGCTTTTATATTTAATCTTGTCAAAACCTTCACCATACACACCGATAACAGCACTCTGACTGACAAAGGCATGGGGATCAATCTCGCTGATAAGACGGAAGATAGCAGGAGCCTGACGCTGCTTGGCTAACACGAAAAGCATCTTCACATCCTGACCGGAATAAAAACCGCTGGCATTCACCACCGTTACTCCCCTATCAGCATCTACATTGATGCGCTTGCCTATCTCCTCATACTTCTGTGAAATGATAAAGAACTGTACGCTTCGTCTTCTGCTGTTTACCACCTGGTCGATGCAGAATGCCTGAACGCAAAGAACTACATAACCATATAACACCTTCTCCCAATCGTGTACCACCAGATAGCTGGAACTGATGATGAAGATGTCGCATATCATAATCACTCTACCTAGAGAAATGTCGCGATACTTGTTGACGATAGCTGCGATGATATCCGTACCACCCGTACTTCCACCAACCGAGAAACCGAGACCGATTCCGCAGCCACAGAAAACGGCACCCAGGAAAGCAGCCCATAAAGGTTGGTTTTCCAAAAGATGAAAATCACCTAAACGGCTGGAGAAGAATGAGGTCAGGATGGTTACCACTATAACGGCATAAACAGTCTTGACACAGAACTTTGCTCCCAAAATCTTGAACGCACATATTAATAAGGTAGCGTTGACGATAAAATACGGAATTTGCACAGGGCAACCGGTTGCCCAATAGATAATACTGGAGATACCAGGAAGTCCGCTTGCTGTTACATTGGTTGGCAAGAGGAACACGTTCCATCCAATAGCGTAGGATATCATACCTATCGCAATCAAAACATAGTCTTGTACAGACTTCCACAAGGGTCGAGGAGGAGTCATAATTAATTTATAATTTACTACTAATAGTTGACAGTTTATAATTTATAGTTTACAGGGCACTATTTATAGTTGAAAGCGTGCTCTTTACCAGAATTTCTTCTGCTGCTCTGACCACTCAAAACCTTGGGTAGCCATTTGGGCTTCTAATGCCGCACGGTTCACATTGAAGTGATTACAAATCTCATCGAGTGTTTCAAACTCGTGGTCACGAAGCAGGAAGTTGATGGCGCTTACGAGCATCGGAACATCATTCATTGGTAACTTATCCATCCTTTTTATATTGATTGATTAATTAATATTTATTATTGATTACTTGAGGCACCATGCCTCTTTCGGGGTGCAAAATTACTGCAAAATTCAGACAATACCAAAAAAAATCCCAGCAATCTTTTACCGATTGCTGGGATTTTTATAAATTATTGATGATTTACGCATTCACTGCAACTGAAATCCAGTCGAAGACGAATGAGCAAATACCGAATGCTACGATACCTACGGTGCAGATTGCAAGCGCCAACTTGGTTGAGCATGCGCTCTGGAAAGTAGGAAGCGGATTATCGCTGTGCTTGATAAACATAGCCTTCACGATGAGCAGATAGTAGTACAAGCTGATAACTGTGTTTACCAACGCGATGAATACTACGCCGTATGCCCAGGCTCCCAATGTGGTGTGGATGTCGTGTGTACCAACTGCTGCCATGAACACGAAGAACTTCGAGAACATACCGGCGAATGGAGGAATACCACCCAATGAGAACAATGCCAAGGTCATCAGGAATGCCAGGCGTGGGTTAGTCTTGTACAAACCATTGTAGCTGTCCATCTGAACTGTACCGTTGTTGTGCTCCTCAATAGATGAGATGATGGTGAAGACGCTCAGGTTGGCTACTACGTAAATCAATACATAATAAGTCAGGGCGCTCACGCTCATCGCTGAGTTACCTACCACAGCCAACATGATGTAACCTGCCTGAGAGATAGAAGAGAATGCCATGAAACGCTTCAGGTCGCTCTGACGGATGGCAAACAGGTTGGCGATAGTGATAGAAAGTACAATCACGATGTAAAGCAACACGGTCCAGTACTCTACCATTGGCTGGAACACCTTCATGAGGATAGCGCAGAGAGTAAACGCTGCAGCACCCTTAGATACTACTGACAGATAACCTGTAACAGTAGTTGGTGCACCCTGGTATGAATCGGCTGTCCAGAAGTGGAAAGGAACCAAGGAAATCTTGAAACCGAGACCACTGAAGAAGAATACCATACCGGCGATGGTCAATGGTGATGCAGAGATAACCTTTGCGATATCATCGAAGTACAAAGTACCACAAGCAGCATAGAGCAGAGAGATACCGTAGATCATCACGCCACTTGAGAAAGTAGCAGTAAGGATGAACTTAGCTCCTGCCTCAGCAGAATTGTGACGGTACTTATCGAATGCTACCAAGCAAGCCATTGGCACAGATGCCATTTCGAGACCGAGGAAGAACAGGAGGAAGTGGTTGGCACTAACCATCATGTTCATACCGAGCAAGGTAGAGATAATCAGCATATAGAACTCACCCTCCTTGAAGGCTGTGTCCTTGCGGCTCAACCACTCCTTAGCCTGTACCATTACGATGAGGGTACCCAGCGCCAGGATAGTCTTCAAAACACCGGCAGCAGGGCCTGTTGTGTACATGCCACCAAATGCCTCTGTGGCTTCTGTTGGGAAGATATTGATGGCAATGTGAGCCACCATCAAGAGACATACCAGAGGATTGAACCACTTACGGTCTGCGCTCTTGGAACTGCAGAAGTCAGCAATGAAAGTGATCAACAGAACTACCATCAGGGTAGCTTCTGGAATCATATTTAAAAATTGACTGTAATTCATTTCTTCTGATATTTATTACATGATTACACTAAAGATAGGACCGACAGCGTCCATGATAATCTCCTCTGCCCAGAGTGGGAACATACCGAGACCTGCAACGCAGGCGATAAGACCTGCTACAGCGATACGCTCGTCCCAGGTAGCATCGTGAAGCTTCTCCAACTTTGGATTAGGAACCTTCTGATAAAGGATCTTACCAACACAACGCAAGATGTAAACCGCTGTTACAACGATTGAGGTACATGCGATGATGGTACATACGCGATGGAATGTATCTGCATTTTGGAAAGAACCCACGAAGATGGTCATCTCGGCTACGAAACCTGAGAAACCTGGCAAACCGAGGTTAGCCAAACCAGCTACTGCATAACCTACAGAGAGGAATGGAATAATCTTCATCAAACCACCCAGATAACGTACGTCACGTGTACCAGCCTGATGATAAATCATACCGATAACGGCGAAGAAGAGGGCGGTCATCAAACCGTGAGACAACATCTGGAGGATTGCACCAGTAGCAGCAGTCTCGGTCATCATACAGAGAGCGAAGAGCACCATACCACAGTGAGAAACTGATGAGTAAGCGTTGATGTACTTCAAGTCGGTCTGTACACATGCTGACAAAGCACCATATACGATAGAGATAGTAGTCAGTACGAGGAACACCTTGATCCAGAAGCCGTGAGTAGCAGCTGGCAAGAGGAACATGGCGATACGGAAGCAACCGTAACCACCAAGCTTCATCAATACACCGGCGTGCAACATAGATACGGCTGTTGGCGCACTGGCGTGACCATCAGGAGACCATGTGTGGAATGGGAACAGCGCACCGAGGATACCGAAACCGATGAAGAGCAATGGGAAGAACACGTTCTGCACACTCTCTGGAATCGCATGAGCACCATTGGTGTGGTGAGCGATATCGAGGATTTCGAAGGTCTGAGCACCACTGTAGAAGTAGATTCCCAGGATACCGATAACCAAAAGGGCTGAACCACCCATCAACATCAAAGTCAACTTCATGGCTGAATACTCCTTTGCACCACTACCCCATACACCGATGAGGAGGTACATAGGAATCAGCGCAACCTCATAGAACATGAACATGGTAAACATGTCGATAGAGATGAAGAAGCCATATACACCGATGCTCAGGAGCGTGAACCAGAGGAAGTATTCCTTCTTCATTGGTTCCATCTGCCAGGAAGCAAATGTACCGGTGAACACGATGATAGAAGTCAGGAGAATCATCACCACTGAAATACCATCCACACCGAGTGAATAGTTGATGTGCAATGGTTCAAACCAAGGCACACAGTAGGTGAAGAGCATCGGAGCTTGGTCGGCTGGCATTGTCTCACGAGCTTCGAGAAATGCAAACACCAAATAGATGGAGAGACCGAGCAATACGCTGGCACCTGCTACCATCACACCACGAACCTGCTTGTCGTTGCGTGCCAACCAGAGGCCGAGCAACATCAGGAGTGGTACTATGACGAATATACTTAAATTCATTTCTTTTCTATTTACTTAATTGTGAGACTTTCATTAAAGAAGTGCGAGCAGGCACAATGTCAATGCCACGGTACCGGTGAGGAACCAGATAGCATAGCTGCGAACATCACCACTCTGCCATGGGCGGATAGTTTCACCTGCCTCCTGTGTACCCCAAGCCATGAAGTTGAAGGTACCATCGATAACACGACGGTCGAACCATGCGATTGGCTTTGAGAAGCAACCGAAGACAATCTTGTGGGTGAAGAACTGCCAAGCATCGTCGATATAGAAACGGTTCAACGCTGCCTTGTGCAACTTAGGCATCTTCTTAGCCAAAGCGTCTGCCAATGGAGTCTTCTTAGGAGCATACATGTAAGTAGCCAGACCGATACCGATGATAGCAACGATAACAGAGGTTGTTGCCACACTCATGTCGATATGGATATCGTAGCTCTGACCTGTAGCAGAAACGAAGTGACCGAATGGAATCAAACCACAGAGGCAAGAGATAATGGCGAGGAATACCAATGGACCCCACATCACGAAAGGAACCTCCTGTGGCTTGCGACGGTTCTCAGGATCAAGCTCATAGTAGCTCTGTCCCCAGAAGATTACATAGTAGAGACGGAACATGTAGAATGCAGTCATACCGGCAACCACTGTCATGAACCAGCCCATAAATGGAGAGAACTGGAAGCAAGCTGAGATAATCTCATCCTTTGACCAGAAACCTGCGAATGGAGGAATACCTGCAATCGCCAAGCAACCGATGAGGAAGCAGATGTTGGTAATAGGCATATACTTGTGCAGACCGCCCATGTAATCCTTGAAGTTGCTGCCGATGATGACGATGATGGCACCAGAGCAGAGGAAGAGCAACGCCTTGAACATAGCGTGGGTAAACAGGTGGAAGATACCAGCCATGTAACCCAAACCACCATGGTGGTTATCTACAGCGAAGCAAACGCCGAGAGCTACAAGCATGTAGGCAATCTGAGAGATAGTAGAGAAAGCCAGACCACGCTTGATATCACGCTGGCAGCAAGCTACAGCTGCTGCATAGAATGCGGTGAAGGCTGCAATGTAAGCTACATAGTGCAAAGCCTCAGGAGCATACTGTACCCAGATTGGGAAGAGGCTGGCTACCTGATAAACACCGGCTACAACCATGGTAGCGGCGTGGATCAACGCAGAAACAGGTGTTGGACCCTCCATCGCATCTGGCAACCAAATGTGCAATGGGAACATCGCACTCTTACCGGCACCACCGATGAACATGAGGAACAAAGCTGTTGGCATTACCCAAGCTGCACCTGCCAAAGCAGAGTTGAGCTCTGGCTGAGCATTCAAGTCATAGTTGAAGGTTCCTACATAGAAGCTGTAGAACAGGATACCGATGAGGAAGAAGAGGTCAGCGAAACGGGTTACGATGAACGCCTTCTTGCTGGCATGTACTGCAGCATGCTTTGGATAGTAGAAACCGATGAGCAGGTATGAGCAGACACCCACCAACTCCCAGAACAGATACATCTGGAAGATGTTGGTAGCTACTACCAAGCCCAACATTGACATGGTGAAGAGGCTCAGGTAAGCGTAGAAACGCTGCATACCCTTCTCATATTCCTCAACCTTGTAGTTCTCATCACGCTCTGCCATATAGCCGAAGCTGTAAATGTGAACCATGAAGCTGACGGTGGTAATCACGATGAGCATCAATACAGAGATTGGGCTCAGACGGAAACCGATGTTGAAGGTGAGCAACTCAGTAAACTTCAACCATGTGAAATTAAATACGGTAACAGTTGGGTACATACCTGTTGAGGCATCACGACCCACTGCAAAGAAGTACTCGTATGCTGTATAGACAGACATCGCGAATACACAGCCCATCAATACGGTACCGATGAGTGCTGCTACCGGTCTTTTCATCTTCATACCCACAAGTCCCAGAACCAGGAAGCTCAGGAATGGCAGAAGAAGTATCAAAAATGCATAATTGTATTCCATTGTCTTTTAGAATTTCATGTTTTCAATACTGTTCACCTGGTCACTGTGATAGTTGCGGTAAACGTTGATAATAATAGCGAGCGCTACAGCTGTCTCGGCTGCTGCTACTCCGATAGAGAACAATGTAAAGAAGAAACCTTCCAACTGTCCTGGGAAGAGGATGCGGTTGAACACAGCGAAGTTCAGGTCGGCTGCATTCAATACAAGCTCGATGGAGATGAGCATGGCAACGAGGTTACGGCGTGTACAGAAGCCATAGACTCCGATGAAGAACAAGAGTGCTGAGAGCACGAAGAAATATTGTACTGGAATCATTTCTTATCCTCCTTTCTTGCGATTAAGATACCACCGATGATACATGCCAACAGGAATACAGAGATAAACTCGAATGGCAATACATAGCCATACTTGTCAGCACCTACCAGTGCAGAACCTACCTGGTCCATTGGCACCTCGGTGTCGGCTACGGTTGCAGCCATATCAATAAAGTGATTCTTCAACACGACGACTGCCAAGGTTACGAAACCAACGAGGCAGACGAGTGCGCGACCTACAATCTTGCTACCCTTGACATGCTCCAAAAGACCCTGGAGAGTACGCTTTGATACCAACTGGATAGCGAAGACATAAAGCATGGTGATACCACCGGCATATACAGAAATCTGAGCTGCACCCAAATAAGTATAGTCGAGCAGGAAGAACATGCCTGCTACACCGAAGAGTACGAACAACAGGAAGGTTGCCGCACGCATGATGCGCTTGGTGAACACGCACATGATGGCTGAGCCAAGGATGACTACTGCCAAGATGACGAACATAAATAAATTTGCTGTTATCATTGTCTAAAGTCCTCCTTACTTAGTCTTGGTGTTAAACTTACCGATTTCCAATGGGGCACCACCCTCGATGAGGTTTGGAAGGCTACCGCCCTTATAAACCTCCTTGTCAAGGTGCATCACCAACTTGTTGCGGTCGAAGACTGCATTCTCGAAATCGTTGACAAACTTGATTGCACCGAAGTTACATGCGTTCACACAGAGCTCGCAGAACATGCAGTCGCCCAAGTCGTACTGGTAATCTACCAGCTTGCGCTTCTTCTTGCCTGTCTCTGGATCCTCCACCATCTCGGTTACAATCTTGATGGTATCGTTAGGGCATGACTTCTCACACAATGTACAACCCACACACTTGTAAGCCTCGTTCTCATCACGAACGAAGACCAGGCGACCACGGAAACGTGGAGATACGTGGAGTGTAGTCTTGCGGTTCTCAGGATACTGCTCTGTGCTCTTTGGTGTGAAGTACTCCTTCATGGTAGTCTTCATACCGATAGCGAGGGTCTTCAAACCCGCTGCAATACCGCCGAAATATGAATTGTTAGACATACTTTCTTATTATTATAATAATGTGTATTAAAGATTATCCGTGGAATCCGAATGCTACGCATACTGTCATCAAGATCAGGATGACCAGTGACAATGGCATCAGATACTTCCACTCCAACTTCAGAATCTGGTCGATACGCAGACGTGGGAATGTCCAACGTACCCACATCAGGAGCCATACCACGGCAAAGGTCTTACCGAAGAACCAGATGAAACCTGGGATGAGGTTCATCAGATTGTCGAAGCCCTCGATACCGATGTTCAATGGCGCCCAACCACCGAGGAATACGGTAGAAGCGATACCAGAAATCACGAAGAGGTTGAGGTACTCTGCCAGGTAGTAGAAACCGAAGCCCATACCTGAATACTCTGTGTGGTAACCTGCGGTCAACTCACTCTCAGCCTCAGCCAAGTCGAAAGGACCACGGTTAGCCTCAGCATTACCTGCTACGAGGAATACGAGGAAAGCCAGAATAGCTGGCACATGCCCCTTGATAATCAACCAGTTCCAAGCGCCAGTCTGAGCCTCTACAATACCGCTTACCTGCATGGTACCGGTAAGAACAACTGCAGAAATCAGACAGAGACCGAGAGACATCTCGTAAGAAACCATCTGTACGGCACCACGCATGGCAGATACCACAGAGTATTTGTTGTTAGATGCCCAACCAGCGAGGAACACACCCAGCACACCGATAGAACTTACGGCTGTGATGAGGAATACACCTACGTTGAAGTCAAGAATATGAGCTCCCTTGTTCCATGGAAGGAATGAGAAAGTACCTACAGAGGCAATGATCACGAGGAATGGTGCCATGTAGTAGAGCAGCTTATCGGCTCTATCTACAGCGAAGATCTCCTTGATCAACATCTTGAGCACGTCGGCGAATACCTGGAAGATACCCCAAGGACCCACACGCATAGGGCCGAGACGGCACTGGAAGTAGGCACACACCTTACGCTCCATGAAGATAAGTACGATAGCGATGAGGGCGTATGCTGTCAAAATACAGATACCCACGAGCACGCACTCAATCAGAATCGACAGGAAGTCGCCCAGACCCAAGGTCTGGCGAAGCAGATTGTCGATGAATGTTGTTACTATACTAAAATCAAACATAATTATCTATCAATATCAGGGATTACGAAATCGATTGCTGCACCTGTAGTGATGAGGTCGGCGATCTTCTGACCACGGAGCATTGGATCCAAGGCTCCTGTGAGTGAGAGACCCATCGGACGCATCTTCATACGGTATGGACTCTTGTCACCCTTTGAGTCGAGATATACACCAAACTCGCCGCTGGCACCCTCTACAGAGAAGTACCACTGTCCCTCTGGAACCTTGATGATTGGCTTCTGCTTGATGTAGTACTCACCCTCTGGAATGTTGTCGATCAACTGCTCGATGATGTCCAAGCTCTGATACAACTCCTGGATGTGTACATAGTAACGATCCATTGAATCGCAACCGGTAAGGGTGATTTCCTTCCACTCTACCTTGTCGTACATATCGTATGGATGACGCTTGCGGGTATCGTTCTTCCAACCTGATGCACGACCAGCAGGACCGGTTACGGCATAGTTGATACAATCCTCATAGTTCATTGGACCTACACCTTCGAGACGATTGTGAGTAATCACGTTGTCACCGAATACGTCGAGGTATTCCTGAATCATCGGACGGAGATACTTGCAGAGGGTCTTCACGTTCTGAACGAAGTTAGGGTCGATATCTGCCTGAAGGCCACCGATACGGTAGTAGTTCTGAATCAGACGGCCACCAGTGGTTTCCTCCATAACGTTCAATACGTGCTCACGGTCGCGCATGCAGTAGAGGAATGCGGTCAAGGCACCCAAGTCCTGTGCGGTACAGCCGAGATAGAGCAAGTGTGAGTCGATACGCTGCAACTCATCCATAATGGTGCGGATGTAGCGGATGCGGTCTGAGAGTTCGATACCCATAGCCTCCTCGATAACACCAACCAGAGCGTGGCGGTGCATCATCGCAGAAAGATAGTTCAGACGGTCGGTCAATGCCAAGGTCTGAGGATAGGTCATGTTCTCCCACATCTTCTCGATACCACGGTGAATATAACCGAGGTGTGGATAGATGCGCTTCACGGTCTCACCATCAATAACAGTCTGCAATCTGAGCACACCATGGGTAGATGGGTGGTTAGGACCAATGTTGACAACATAGTCGTTCTCATCAAAGCGACGCTTCTCTGTAACAACGAGATGGCCATCTTCGCTCAAGGAATACTCCATGGTGAAGTCATCCTCTGGCTCATCAGTACAAGGGAACTTGTTTGCCTCAGGACTCATATCGAAGTCCTTGCGCAATGGATAGCCCTGGAAATCGGTGCGGAGGAAAAGACGGCGCATATCTGGGTGACCCAGGAACTTGATGCCGACAAAATCGAATACCTCACGCTCCAGAAGGTCAGCTACCTTCCAGAGATTGATAACTGTAGGAATCACATCACTGCCATCTACCTTCTTGGCGATGGTCTTTACCGAGCAGCGCTCGTTGGTCTGAGTATTCTCAAGAATATAGATACATCCGAGACCTTCCTCACCGAAGTCTTCACCGATGATGGTAACAAGGTAGTCGAAATGCTTCTCGTTCTTCAACTTCGCCATTTCTGAGGCGAAATTATCAAAACTCAATTCAATATTATTCAGTTTCATGTTCTTATACCTTATTATATTAATCAGTTAGACCTTTCTGAGGGTCGAAATCCTCAGGTACTTCAGTTACGATGATAGGCTCCTTGTGTCCGAGCTTCTCGCTGTCAGAGAGGTTCTCGTTGCTCAAGCCGCGAAGACCACCCTTGCTCATAGAGAGTTCCTTCTCATCCTGAGTCATCTTGTGGTTGGCACCACCGAAGAATTTCTCAACCTTTACCTTACGCTGCAACTGCATCATACCGTAAAGGATAGCCTCAGGGCGTGGAGGACAACCAGGGATATAAACATCCACAGGAACCAACTCGCTGATACCACGAACCACATTGTAGCTCTTCTTGAACGGACCACCAGAGATGGCGCATCCACCTACAGCTACCACATACTTAGGCTCAGCCATTTCATCGTACAAACGTTTGAAAACAGGTGCCATCTTATTGGTAATAGTACCGGCACACATAATCAAGTCAGCCTGACGTGGAGAGTTACGGGTTACCTCGAAACCGAAACGTGAGAAGTCGTAACGCGCACAACCTACAGCCATAAACTCGATACCACAGCAAGAGGTACCGAAGGTCAAAGACCAGAGTGAGTTACTGCGTCCCCAGTTAATGGCAGCATCGAGCGAACCGATTACCACGTTAGCACCACCCTCATTGAGCTCCTGCGCAATCTTTTCGAGGGTATCATTGTCCTTAAACTCGTCGTAAGGAATACTCTTGATAGAGGCTCTTTTGTTTACTTCCATTCCAATGCTCCTTTCCGCCAAGCGTAAGCAAGGCCAAATACCAATACCAACAGGAAGAACCCGATGCTCACGAGAGCCATAGGTCCAAACTGCTTAACTACGACTGCCCATGGATAAAGCAATACTGTCTCGATGTCAAACATCAGGAAAAGGATGGCGAAGAGGTAGTAGCCGATGTGTGATGGCAACCATGAGCTGCCACGAGTCGGAATACCGCACTCAAAAGGTTCACCCTTTACCGGATTGTATGAACGAGGACCGATCAACTTCGCGATGACATAAGCAGCCACCACCAAGGTTACAGCCGTCAGCAAAACGGTGATAAATAGTGTAAAGTTCATAAATTTGTTATAACGTTATTTTATATAAATGCTTCTAAGCGGTTGCAAAGGTAACACTTTTTTCTGAAAGAGCACTTTTTTTTATGGTTTAATTTGCGTTCAAAGTGAAAAAATACAAAAAACTGCCTGATTTAATCAGTTAACAGACAGTATTAACGAAGGTTCGGAAACAGAGAAACCGAGCGTATTTTGTAGCAAAAAGGAACAGAATAGTAGGATTTTTTTTGCCCCAAAATAAGTTAAAAAGAATGCAGCTATTGAATATTTTCCAAGGTTTAAGAGATTATAACAGGGAAAATATGTATCTTTGCAGCCACGAACCAGGTTCTAAGGATATGATTGAATAAGCGAAAGGAGACGTTTCTTTGGGTTCAAAGAGATGTCTCTTTTAGTTTTAGGAGACTGCTTCTCGAGTTGAAGGAGACTGCTTCTCGAAGGTTGCCACTAAGCTCAGCAGACCTACTGAGCCTAGTCAGCAGCTCTGCCGAGCCTAGTGACAACACCTTTTAATCGTACAACTACAACCCTTATAGTCGTACAACCATAACCCTTTAGTTGTACAACCATAAAACGCAACCACGCCAGGCGTTCCTCCTTTGGCGCCTAGCGGGGGTTGCGCTTTTTACCTTTTGATAAGGACTTGGGGGACTAGCGATGGAATCGCTAAGAACGGGGGGGGACGAAAGGGGTTAAGGTTCTTTTTACCTTTTTACCCTTTTACTTTTTTACCCTTTTTACTTTTTTACCTTTAAACCTCCTTTTCAGCAAACAGGCCGAAGAGCTCAGCATCTATCAGGTCAGTAACCTTTCGGAAGTCTTCCGGATTCTCTCCGAACTCCAGATTATCACCATCGATGATGATGAGGCGACCTTTATAATCCTTGATCCAATCCTCATAACGCTTGTTCAAGCCCTGGAGATAATCGATGCGGATGCTCTTCTCGAAATCGCGACCACGCTTCTCGATATGCTTCACGAGCGTAGGAATGCTGCTCTTGATATATATCATCAGGTCAGGGAGTTTCACCAGACTGATCATCAGATCAAAGAGATCGGTATAGTTCTTGAAATCCCTGTCGCTCATCATACCGATATCATGAAGATTAGGCGCAAAGATACGCGCATCCTCGAAGATGGTTCTATCCTGTACGATGGTCTGTTCTGAACGGGAAATCTCCACAACATCATGGAATCGCTTGTTCAGGAAGTAAATCTGAAGATTAAACGACCAACGTTCCATATCCTTGTAATAATCAGCCAGATATGGATTATTATCTACCGGCTCGAAATTAGCTTTCCAGCCATATCTCTTGGCAAGCATCTTGGTTAATGTTGTCTTGCCGCTACCTATATTTCCTGCTATTGCTATATGCATTTTTTTACCTTTTTACTTTTTTACCTTTAAGAGAACAGCCCGAAGAGCTTGGCATCTATCTTATCTACGATTTCACCAAACTGCTTGGGATTGTGCTCGAAATCGAGATTATCAACTTCTACGATAAGCACCTTGCCCTTATACTTGTTCATGATGAAATCTTCGTAAAGATTGTTGATACCTTCCAGATAATCCAAAGGCATCTTCTGCTCATAATCACGACCGCGCTTCTGGATATTCTTCACGAGGTGAGGAACTGAAGAACGGAGATATATCATCAGTTCAGGCATCTCCACCACTTCCATCATAGACTCGAAGAGCTCCATATAAGTCTCGTAGTCGCGCTGGTCCATGTTGCCCATCTTCCGGTTGTTGGCCGCAAAGACATAAACACCCTCAAAGATGGTGCGGTCCTGGATAACCGTCTCTTTACTGTGTTGGATTTCCAGCAGATTCTTGAATCGCTGCTTCAGATAGAACACCTCCATATTGAGAGCCCATCGCGAGATATCCTTGTAATAGTCATCGATATAGGGGTTTTCAGCCACGGGCTCCAAGTACTGTTTCCATCCATAATGTCTAGAAAGCATCTTGGTGAGGGTTGTCTTGCCACTACCGATATTTCCTGCTATTGCTATATACATTTATTAATACGAATAATTTACAATTTAATAATGAATAATGGGGCTGGCGCCGCATTGGCTGCAAAAGTACAATAAAAAATCGGGATAAACAAAAAAATCCAAGCAAATATATGATTTGCTTGGATTTTTGTATTCTATTCCTGCCTTGCAGGGAATCTGTATGTTAATAGTCGCGTTCGATGAGTTCGAGACACATACGGGAGTTGTGATAAGGACATTTCCAGAAACCCGCCTTATCATCCTCCTTGTTCACCGTACCATCTTCCAGGATAGCCCAGTGCCACTCACCGTTCTTGTTATCCAGCAGATGCTTGGCTACATAGTTCCAGCAAGAGATGGCAACCAGAAGATTCTCTTCGGTACGGAAATACTGATAGAGGTCGATATGTCCGATGATGTTCTCGCACTGCACCCACCACTGGCGCTGGAGATCATACTTATCTCCATCTTTCCAATGCTCATAAACCATACTGCCATCCGGACGTAAGCCTTCATCTGCAGCATCGGCTATACGACGGATGATGCGCTCTATCTTATGCAGCAATATCTTATCGTCTAAAACCAGCGCGGTTTCGTGGAGCAGCCAGGACGCCTCAATATCATGACCATAGCTCTCGATGTTGCGCTTGCCCTCCCACTCGTCATTGAAGAAGAGGTCGAGATGATAAGTCTCCTTGTTCAGAAGTTTATCGGTGAAGATATCGAGCAGATTGCGGATGCTCTTCTCCAGTTCCGGAGTCTTCCATACACGATAAAGATTGGTATATGGCTCGATGATATGCAGATGGGTATTCATCGTACGGGAACCATTCTCATCCTTATCAGAGAGACGCATGTCTGCAATCGGATTCCACTCACGGGTCAATGCCTCGATATATCCGTTGTTCTTGGCATCAAAGGCATGCTTCTCGATGTCATGATACAGGGAGATGGCGATATCCAACGCCTCCTTGTCACCTGTTGCACGGGCATACTCCGAGAAACCATAGATGGCAAAGCCGATGGTATAAGTCTGCTTCTTGGTATCGAGCGGATTACCCTGACAGTCAACACTCCAGTAGATTCCGCCATATTCCCTGTCGAGGAAATAATCGCGCACATAATCCTTGGCACGAGTAGCAGCCTCAAGATACTCCGGCTTCTTCAAGACACGATAGGCAGCAGAAAACGCCCAGAGGATACGGGCATTCATCACTGCTCCCTTCTCGGCTACAGGATGTACCTGGTCGTTACCGTCTACACGTCCGTAAAAGCCACCGTTTTCTTCATCTTTCACTTTCGTTAGCCAATAGCTGAGGATGTTGTTCTCCAGAACATCCCGCATCGTTTCTTTAAGATTGTCCATTTTTCCTTTTTTAATAGTGATTATTAGTTATGTTAAAACAATTATTTGCGGATAGGGAACTTCCAGGCAAGCACCATCAGCAGGAAGGCGATGACGGCTGGGAAGAGTGAGAACAATGACCATACCATCGTAAGCACAGAGTCGGTGACACTGGCTGGGTCGATCATCGTATTACCCATCTTATCTGTTATCATGTTGGCACCTGCCCAGCCCAGGAAGAGGGCGATGAGAGAACCGGATATGGCGGTACCAAACTTCTGGCTCATCGTACCGGAAGAGAAGATAAGACCTGTAGCTGATGTTCCGAAATGCTCGGTATGGTAGTCGGCTACATCGGCATACATAGACCACATCAATGGCGAATAGATACCGATACCCATAGAGGTAAGGATAACGATGGCTATCATTACCCAGATATACGACGGATTCATCGGGATGAAGAAGAAGACAACCGAGAGTACCAGACAGAGAGTTGCAGACCAGAAGAATGCCATGCGCTTGCTGCCTACCAGACGGGTGAACCAAGGAGATACACCACCGAAAATCATACAGGTTACTTCACCAAACGCCATGAAAACGGTATAGTTGATAATCAATCCCTCGATGGTTACATTGCCATGCAGACAGTAATCAAACATATAGCCAGCTACGGCATAGCGGAATCCGTTGAAGAAGTTGGTACACACAGCAATGGCTGTCATATAGAGCCAAGCCTTGTTGTGAACGAGGTCGGCAAACTGCTGGAAAGAGAACTTCTCAGCGCGCTTCGGCTTCAGACGTTCCTTGGTAAGGAGTCCGCAAGCCAATGTCATCACAGCTGCAATAATACCGAGCACGGCACCAATGACAGCATACTGATGTGCGGCTGTTCCACCTACCATTTTCTGGAGATAAGGGAAAGAAAGCAGGGTGACGAATCCCATGGCATAAGCACCCACCATACGGAAAGAAGAGAATTGGTTCTTCTCATCATCATCCTCGGTCATCACACCGAGCAATGAGCCGTAAGGCACATTCACCATGGTATATACCGCCATCATCAGCAGATAGAGGGCGTAAGCATAGATTCGCTTGCCCACAGGACCGAAGTCTGGTGTATAGAGCAAGAGGGCGAATATCAATCCGAAAGGAATGGCACCATAGATGAGCCAAGGACGGTAGGTACCGAAACGGCTCTGGGTACGGTCGGCAAGAGTACCCATCAGTGGGTCAGTAACCACATCAAACATGCGGGCTACGAGCATCAGTACTGCCGCATCCGCAAACGAGAGTCCGAAGACATTTGTAAAAAACAGAGGAAAAGCGATAGACATCACCTTCCATACAATACCACCCGCAGCGGCATCACCCAATGCATAAGCTATTTTTTCTTTTAAACGAGCCATTGTTTTTAATTGACAATTTATAAATTACTAAAAAAGGGATTCGCTCCCCATCTATATCTGATAATACGGATGAGGAGTACGAATCCCTACAATCTTAATACCTGAAACTTATTTACTTAAAGTCTGTTTATTTTTTGCTACCAAAGCCTTGATCTTCTCTACTGAGAACTGAGTACGATAATCATCCTTTGGTGTATTCATGCAGTAGTCTACCAATCGGTCGATGGTAGAAGTTGCCACATGCATGCGGGTATCAGAAGAAGCATAGTAGATGAATACCTTGCCATCCTCATCTGCAATCCAACCATTGGCGAAGACTACGTTCATCACATCACCGATATACTCAGGACCTTCAGGTACGAGGAGATATCCACCTGGTTCTGCAATCACCTTAGTAGGATCCTCAAGAGAAGTCATGTACATATAGAGCACATAGCGGAGACCGCTGGCACAGCCACGAACACCATGAGCCAGATGCAACCAGCCCTTATCAGTCTTGATAGGATGAGGCCCCTCACCGTTCTTCACCTCCTGGATGGTATGATAGTGACGGGCATTGATGATCTTCTCTTCCTTGATTTCGGCATGAGTGATATCATCAACAAGAGCCCAACCGATACCACCACCAGAACCTGTATCGATAAAACCATCCTGTGGACGGGTATAGAAAGCATACTTGCCATCAACAAACTCCGGATGGAGAACCACATTGCGCTGCTGGCTCTTGGTCTTCAAGTCAGGAAGGCGCTCCCAGTTTACCAGGTCCTTGGTACGGGCAATGGCTGCAGTAGCAGTAGCAGCACTGAGGTCGCCAGGCTGTGCATCATCATGACGCTCTGCACAGAACACGCCATAGATGTAGCCATCCTCATGAGCTGTGAGTCGCATATCATAGATGTTGGTAGCAGGAACAACATCCTCCGGCATGGTGATAGGCTCATCCCAGAAACGGAAGTTGTCAACACCATTAGGACTCTCTGCCACGGCAAAGAAACTCTTGCGGTCAGCACCCTCTACACGAACAACGAGGAGATACTTACCATTCCACTTGATGGCACCCGAATTGAGCGTAGCATTCATCATGATGCGCTGCATGAGATACGGATTGCTCTTCTCATCGAAGTCGTAACGCCACTCCAATGGTGTATGTTCTGCGGTGAGGATTGGGTTCTTATACTTTTCGTAGATACCATTTCCCCACTCTACGGGTTCATTCTTACGGCTCAACAATTCCTCATGATGAGCACGAAGTGCTTTCACTTTGTCTTGAAATGTAGTCATAATATATCTTTTTTTACTTTTTTACCTTTACAATGTCTTTGGCAAAGAGGACTTTCTTTTCCTTCTTGAATGCTTTGAAGTCCTCGACGATGGCACCATCGCCTACTCCAGGAAGATAGGCTTCCTCCTGAGGTTTATCCCAGGCATTACGCCAGAAGAGTACATAACTCAACTGATACTTCTGAAGTACAGGCCAAAGGGTTTGGGTAAACCAATCCTTCTTGCTGGCGATACCCCTGCAACCCGTTTCGGTGAGGGCAGGAATCTTGCCGACCTTCTTGGCTGCCTCCATCAGCACATCGAGCGTAGCGGCAAGGTTCTGCTGATAGTTGGCATCGCTGTTGTCGAACTCGTAGACGTCAACACCCAGCATATCCACATACTTTTCTCCCGGGAATCGCTCCAGGAATTTTTCTACCGTCTTCTCGTCGCTGAGATTTGGTGACCAAGCCCAAACGATGTTATTGCACCCTGCTTTAGTAAGTATATTTAGGGTTTTTACGTATAATTGGTTATATTGTGCAGGTGTGCAACTGCTAGCTCCCCACCAGAACCATCCGCCATTCATTTCATGCCATGGTCGGAAGATGACAGGAACCAGTTTACCATCGTTTGTCTTCAAAGAAAGGATGAAATCGGAAACCTTCTTGAGCCATCCGTCGAACTTCTGTTGCTGGGCGCCTCCATCCAGGATAGCAGCTACGGCATCACCTTTCGGATCCCAGGCATTCTCGCCAGTAACCGGATTCCAAGGATGCCAACTCAAAGTAACGATGCCTCCTCTCTCATTTTGGGCAATGATTTCTTTTCGCATACGATCGAAAGATACGCCATCGAGGTTTTCCTTGCTGTCGAGCTCTAGCTTACCGAGATCAAAGCCCATCACAGCAGGATAATCACCTGTAGTGAGTAATACATCGCTCTTTCCTTCATCCCATTTCCAAGTAGTACCATACACCGGATCATCCTGATGTCCGAGCATGATTCCCTTGTTCAGTAATTTCTGCAGCCTAACCTTCAATTGCTCTGCCGGAGTATTGCAACATTGCTTTTTACCCTTGCAGCTGGAAGTATTGGCAGTTTGGACTGATGCGCCCGTAACGCCATCAACCTGTGCCACAGCTCCTTGCATCGCCATGAGGCAAGCTGCACCAATCAAAATTCTTTTTCCTATCATATATCTATTTCTTTAATTGCTGAATAATCCAAGCCTGCCACTCATCCCACTGCTCCTGATACCAGTAATGACCGGTCATCTGGTACAGACTCAAGGTCTTAGGCGCTTTTACCGAATTATAAAGTCCGTAAGACGATGTTGGCGGAACCACCTCATCATTATAACCGAAACTGTACCAGCCAGGAACGGTGATACGACGGGCGAAGTTGACGCCATCATAATAGCGTGCACCTTCGAGTCTTGCCTTTTCCAAATCTGTAAGTTTCTGCTCTTTCCATGCAGCCCCCTGTGCCTTGTCTTCCTTATAGAAATAGTGAGGCCAGCCGCCTGCAACTCCGTGAATCTCAGCTTCATAATCACACATAGCATCATGAACAGGAGCCAGGAATGTGATTCGCTTATCGAGAGCTGCCACAGCGATGGAAAGAAATCCACCCTGTGATGAACCCGTTACACCGATAGTCTTTCCGTTCCACTCAGGGAGCGAAGCGATATAATCCACACCACGGACTGCACCGGTTACTACCCGTCTGTAAGCATTGCGATAAGGATTCTCGAGATTGGTATCCCAGTAGCCTTTCAGTTCGCCATTGGCAAGATCATCATAAATCTTCTGCTGCATGGTAACAGGAACACCGTGAATACCGATTTCCAGTACGATGCACTCAGCAGGAGCCGTATAAGTATCGCCGGCATAAGGGCGTACACCCGCACCAGGTACACGGAGCAAAGCCGGATACTTACCTTCTTTTACCGGTACACTCAGGATGCCATACATCTTAGAGCCCCATCGGTTGTTGTTATAACTTATTTCATATACATTCTTATCCTTGGTACAACGCTCAGGCAGAAGCACCTTGGTTGGATTGAGGTCATTCTGTCTTGCCTCATCCAGTGCCTTCTTCCAGAAAGCATCGAAATCCTTAGGTTCCTGTGCGAAAGGCTGGATCTTCTCTGGAGAGAAACCTGCCGTGCAAAGTCCCTCGTAATCCTTGCCATCAACATGAGCGATAACCTTGAGACGATAGAAGCCCGGTCTGTTCAGACTGCCGCACCATTTCATGGTTCCGCCCTTGAGAGTGGTACTTTTCTTCACCTCCGGAAACATTGCCGGACCGGCTTCATAATCAACCTTCACCTGGTTGAGTAGCGTACCGCTCTTTCTCACATTCACCGTGAAGTTAGCCTTCTCGCCTACCCGGTAATTCCAGTCCTGATGGTCAGGAGTTACCGTTACCACGATGTTGTTTCCTCTGATTTGTGCGCTGAGGCTTGAAGTCCCCAGCACACTCATCAGAACACCTATAATTATTAACCTAAAAACAAGCTGCTTCATTGTTCAATTGTTATTAATTTATTGCTAATTGTTTATTTCCTGTTTTACGGCTGCAAAGATACTGCAAATTTTCGAACTTCTCATGTATTTTTTTGCTCAATAAACATACTTTTCTTCAAAGATGAAAAAAGTGCTTTTTATAATCCAATGATACTAAATTATATTAAGGTACGCGAACATTATATATAATATAGCTCTCAACAGAATCTATTGATTCCAAACTTCTTTTCCGAGAAAAGAAACATAGCTTACCTGATGTTTGGCAGAAACCAGGGAGAACCGATTGAGGAGCATTACTATACTCCATATCCTGGTGTATCGGACAAAAAGACTCATGGGTTCATGGAAATGATAAATGATGAAGTTTGTGTTTTCCTGGAAAAGCTAAACGGACTATATCTTGAACATTAATCAATGTTCGAAACGGATAAAATCAAAAAGAGAGGGCATTACATACCCTCTCTTTTTGATTGAAACTGCCAAGAAATTCAGGGGTTTTCTTTCAAAAAGAAGGAAAAGAAAAAAATCATCCCCCTCTGGTTCTTCATTTCAAGTGAAGTTTATCTGGAGTTCAAATGAAGCTCACTTGATTCTGGGCAGGATGTATCTAAAATTACGTCGCGACGTATCTGGAGCTGCGTCGGGACGCATCTGTTACTGCGTCGGGACGTACCAGATGCTACGTCGGGACGCAATTTCGGGAACAGCATTGGAGATTATACGGGAAAAAACAGCATCAAAAACACCGCTAAAAATCACCAAAAACGCCTGAGTATCGCTATTTTTATGGCAATATATGGCAGATTATGGCAATTAAAAAGCTATTGCAATATCGGGACATTCTCATAATCAAACAGTTAACGAACTATATGGCAATTCTTTTACGAAAAAACATAAAAGTATTATCATAAAAAGTCAAACAAAAAAAGAGGGTGCACCATGAACTGATGGCACACCCTCCTAAAACAACTAACAATTTCACTAAACTTATAACTTACCAATCTTCTTCATTCTGTCTACCTGCGTCTTTACTACATCCAATGTAGATTTATCGGTAGAGAAAACGGAGTTCAGACCTTGCGCCTCCTGAGCAGGATCACCGGTGTAGTCATCACCTACCTGCCACTGCTCATGCTTAGGATTGGCAAAGCCGCCCCATCCCCAGAAGTTGCAACCGGCAAAGTAACCGCCAGATGCAGCATTGTCGCCAACAAGACTGAACACATACTTATAATATCCATCACGTGCTTCTGTTGTAGAAGAAGTTGAGAAAGAGAAACCATCACGAGGATAGCCGAACTCCTCCATCACCAATGGCTTCCTGATACGTCCGCATACCTCAAGATGTTCATCAATATACTCCTTTGTGTTCTGGCAGGAGATTTCCAAATCTTCCTGCAAATGGTCTTTTCTCGCCCAACTCCAGTTGTATGGCCAAAGATGAATGTTGCAATAATCTACATTCTTGTCGGCACAGATCCGTTCCCAACAGTTCAGTTCACCTTCACATCCAAATTTACCTTCGCTACCGATAGAAATCAGATGATTCTTATCGAGCGAACGGATCAGCTTGCTCGCTTCACCCAGCCACTTTTCGAAAGCAGGCAACTGCTCTTTGCTGAAAGCACGAGGCTCATTACCTATCTGCCATGACATGATAGCCGGGTCGTCCTTATACTTCTTCTTTGTATATCTGTTGGTTCTCGTAAGTATGAATTTCACATAATCATAGAAAAGCTGATGCGCCTTTTCGCAGGATGCATATTTGGCGACGAAGTTCATGAAGGCAGGATATCCATCTTCGTTAGGACGGAGAGCCTGGCCCAAACCAGCCTGCTCCAGGTAATAGCCATAACCGCCACTCCATTCCCAGGAATTGTTCAGATAGAGCACGGCCAGCATCTTGCGTTTTCCCATCTCCATCAGCAGATAGTCGAGACCGGCAAGAATCGTATCGTTATAAACGCCCGGAGCTTCCTGCAGCGTCGGCTCAACCTTGGTCTTCACTCCTCGCTTTCCATCAGAGCCCACCAGGATGCGGAGGTTGTCAATGCCCATCTCCTTCATCTTATCGAGTTCCTTGCAGAGACGCTCGCGGTTGCCGCCCTGTCCTTCTGAACCGAGGATGGCACCATACCAGAAATTGGTACCTACATAATAATAAGGTTTACCGTCGCGAACGAAATGTCCGTCCTTTACCTGCACAAAGTTTGACTTCGCAGAGATATTGCATGTAGCCAATGCCATCATCAATAAAACAAATATCTTCTTCATCTATTTATTAAGTTTACAGTTTAAAGATTCATTTTCGGTTGCAAAGATACGAAATAAGGGCAAAAAAGCATGATACTTTTTTGCCCTTTCTACATATAATATTGCTTTTTCTCTATTTTTCTAAGGTTTCGGATAGATTTTCAGGTAATCTTCCATCCCTTCGGCTGCTCCCTGCATCACACCTTTAAATATATAGGAGTCAGAAACCACCTGTTTTTTTCTGTCGAAGATGGTCATGTGAGGAAGAGGCTGCACATTGATATCCCAGACATACTGGATAAGACCTGCCTTCATCATTTCGGCAGTCACAGCACCATACCATGCCATCATACTCTCATTATGCTTCTCCTGATTACCACCGAAGAGAGAGGCATCCTTACGGTTGGCACCATATTCACCGATGACTACTGGATAGCCCAGATCTACAAACTTCTGTTTCATCTTCATCACCTGATTGGTGATATGCTGGTAGGCATCCACATTCTTATTATTATACCAGATGGTGTTTACGGTTCGTCCCTGGTCATCGGCAGGAGCATGTCCTTTCCAATAAAGAGCCACCTTGCCCCAATCGGCATCTTTGTCCATCAAGGTAAATATATAAGGATCGTAGAAATGAACCTCTGCCATCAGACGGTTCTTCGCATTATCTTTCAGACGGGTGATGTCGTAAGAATCCTTGGCTGCCAAATCAATCTCGGTCTTTGGAGTCTGTACGATGAGCACACGGCTGGCATTATTACCACCGGTAGCACGGACGGCATCGATAAACACCTGTTCGTATGCCAGGAGACGGTCGGCAAACTCCTTACTATCAGGAGCCAGCATGTCGCCTTGAGCCTGCGGACTGGCGCCTCCCACTCCCGGTTCGTTGAGGGCAGCAAAGAGAACCCGCTGGTCATATGTCTTGAATTCCTTTGCTATATTCGTCCACTGCTTGCGGAACATCTCCTTATATTCTGTCACATTCGCCCCACTGGTAAAGGCATCATGTTCCATCCATCCGCCATCCCAGTGTTCGTTGATGATGACACAGAGACCGGCATTGAGACCATAGTTTACGATTTCCTTGATTCGTTTCATCCAGACAGGATCTATGGTCATATTCTCCTTATCCGTAAGATGTCCAGCCACCCAGGATGTAGGGATGCGAAGACTGTTGAACCCCTGCTGATTCAAACTCCGGATATAGCTCTCTGTAGTCTTATCATTCTGCCATGAAGTTTCCGACTTCAGTCCTGCCTGATTGGTAAAGACATCATTCCAGTCGCACGCCTCCATCGTATTACCCAGGTTGACTCCTGGAGCCATATAGTGAGCCAGTTCGGTAGCCGTGAGTTTCATTTTCGAGATACGGTCATCCACTGGTTTTACCTGTGCGCCAGCCCAAGCAAAATGAGCGGCAGCCAATATAATCATAACTATCTTCTTCATATATCAATCTAACATATTATCGGGTTTTGAAGTTATCATGTTGCAAAGATAGCGAAAAAACTGTAGCGTGAATGTATACTTTTGATAAAAGGATAAGTATATTATGTTAGGATGTACGATATTTGCACAAAAAAAGGACGCACATCAGAGAAAAATTCCCCTGATATACGCCCACACCTACTTTATATCAAACTAGTTTAATTAACATGATATTTTATCAACCCCGGCATCGGAGCTTTCAATATCTGGGAAATCTTGAGATGAAACTCATCCTCCATCACATTTTTCAAAGGTGATTCAAAGTAATGAGCTATGCTTCCAACAAAACCAAGCATCGGGATTTCTTCTTCCAAGGATGAATGCCATGCCTTCATGCCTGGCTCCAACTGGCTTATATCCTCGGTGCTCGCCTTGACATATTTAATATAAGGTGTGAGATTCTTTGCGTAGAACTGATTAAAACTCTCCAGTATCATACGATAGAGAGCCATCGCTTCATTCAGTTCGTCAGTCCCGTTCTCGTATTTCTCACCTTCTGCTATCTGTTCTGAGATAAAAGGACAGATGGAAGCCAGAAAGCGATTGGCAAGCGGCTGTCTGTACACCTTATTAATAATAGTAGGATAATCCAAGCCTGACCAGGCAAGATATTTATTCTTTAGCGATACAGGCAATGTGCCCTTGAAGATACCATTGAGAAAAAGTTTGCCGATTACTGCCCCACTACCCTCATCGCCCAGGATATATCCCAACGGAGGCGTGTTCATCACAATCTTCTCTCCATCATAAAGACAACTGTTGGCACCGGTTCCCAAAATACAGGCAATACCCGGTTTCTTGCCAAAGAGGGCACGGGCTGCTCCCAGCATATCACCTTCTGCCTCAACCTTGGCTTCGGGAAAAGACTGCTGCAAGAGTGATTTCATGCGAGACTTCATCGCCTCGGTTACTCCACTGCCATAAAAGAAAACCTGCTGAGGCTGCTCTGACAGAACAAGTTCCTTACACAATACATCCAATATCTCGGCATCACTCTGATGAATCGGACTGATGCCCTGCGTCTTACAGGTAACCATCACGTTACCCTGTTCATCAACCAGAGCCCAATCGGTCTTGGTACTGCCACTATCTGCTATGAGTATCTTCATATTCTTATCTGATTAATTAACATATCCTTTGACGTTGCAAATGTAATCAATTTATATGAAAAATGCAAAAGATAACCCTAAAAATCGAACGTAAAGATGCTAATATATCAAAAAAGGCGATTTTCTCTTTGCTTTTTCACGAATTATTAATAACTTTGCAGTCAAATTTACTAAATATGAAGAAGAGACTATACATCATAATTCTGCTGATGGTGGCATTCGTGCTGCCAAGCAACGCAGTGCTCAAGGAAGCCAACCTGGACACAACACTCTATATGCTGCGTACAGAATTGACCAACTATCACATAGACTTGGAGAAACAGAACCAAGCTGCCAAGGCTCAACAGTTGGCTGTGATTCAGGAACTCATCAGTATTGTGAAACAGGCTGACCAGAACTCCATCATGCTCTATTCGCAGCGCAATGGGTATATTTTCGACATGACGTATGCCTGTCATGAGGCTACAGAGCAGTTTAAGAAGTTTAAGTCGAAGGCTGTTCCTTTCCGCCAGATGATCAAGAAGAACAATGTTGAGGTGGCTCGTTTCGATTCGCTCATCAACTATCTCTACGGCATGAACACCATGTTTCTCAGCGAAGAAGCACAGGTGAACCGAAACGTAGACCTGACTCTGGCAGTCAATATCCGCCGCCAGCTGGTAGAGAAACAGAAACAGTTGCAAGCCTATGTGCAGGCTTACGACCGAACCGACCGTAAGTTACAGGCGCTCAACGACTATGCCAACCGCAGATACGAAGATATCCAGAACAGCATCTTCAATAATGGAGACGACAACTATCTGCGTATACTCCGCAATATCAGCATGAACTATAAGGAGGCGAAGACATCTGTAACCGAGAAATACAAGCCCGTACCGGGCATGATGTCGCAATGGGATGTTCGTATCATCTTCATCCTCTTTGGTATCATCGTCTTCTGGGGACTAATCTCCATCTTCCTCAATCTCTTTACCATCCGCATCGTAATTACCCAACTCATGAAGCATGGTATGTTCGAGAACAGAAAGGAAAGTTTTATGGCAAAACGACCATGCCTTATCATGGCGATGACGGTAGTAACCTTCGCATTCATCCTGGGTATCGTAAGAATGGCGGTTACCCAGAACTTCGTGATTATGGCAAGCCAGCTGCTGGTAGAATATTCCTGGCTAGTTGGCGTCATCCTGGTATCTATCCTGCTACGTGTAGACAACGATAAGATCAAGAATACCTTCCGTATCTATTCACCATTGATGCTGGTAGGTTTCATCGTTATCGTGTTCCGTATCATCCTGATACCAAACGACCTGGTAAACCTCATCTTTCCACCAGTCCTTCTGCTCTGCGCTCTCTGGCAGTGGAATGTGATTGGCAGAAAGCACAACCAGGTATTACGCACCGACAAGACATACGCATTCATATCGCTTGCCGTATTCGGAGTAAGTACCATTTTTGCCTGGACAGGTTTCACACTGCTTGCCGTCCAGCTTATCATCTGGTGGACCATGCAGCTTACCTGCGTGCTTACCATCACCTGCTGCGAAGGATGGCTCAGCGTATATGCCAAGCGTAAGAAGTTGGCTGACAAGGCGATTACCGACAAATGGCTGTATCGCTTTATCTATAAGGTATTGCTCCCTATTTCAGGCGTACTCTCGTTCATCATCTCTATCTATTGGGCTGCAGATGTATTCAACATGAGTGATACGACATGGGAGATATTCAACAAGGATTACATCAAGACCAGTAACTTCACTGCATCGCTTTTCAGTATTTCAGAGGTAGCTTGTCTGTACTTCCTGTTCAACTACATCAACATTACTTCTGTAGATTTCATGCGTCATCACTTCGAGAAGGCAGACCCGGCGTCGGCTGCTTCAAAAATTGTGATGTTCAAGAACGTGATGCAGGTGATTATCTGGGGTATCTGGCTGCTGATAGCCCTGAATGTGTTCCAGGTAGGAAAATCATGGCTGCTAGCTATCTTTGCCGGTTTATCAACTGGTCTGGGTTTTGCATCAAAGGATATTCTCGAGAACATCTACTACGGCATCTCTCTGATGATGGGCCGTGTGAAGGTGGGTGACTATATTATCTGTGATGGCACCCGTGGTAAGGTAAGCAGTATCAGTTATACCTCTACGATGCTGGAGGCTACCGACGGTTCGGTCATAGCCTTCCAGAACTCGCAGCTCTTCTCGAAGAACTACAAGAACATGACCAAGAATCATGGTTATGAGCTGGATATTCTGGAGGTAGGTATTGCTTATGGCAGCAATGTGAAGGAAGTGAAACAGATTCTGATTGATGCCCTCATGAAACTGGACTGTATCTATCAGGACAAAGGGGTGAAGGTGTTACTGAAGAGTTTCGATGACAGCTGCATCACCCTCAAGATTGTTGTATGGGTCAACGTGCTTACCCAAGCCATCGACGATGCCACCATCATGGAGTGCATCTACGATACGCTCAACGATCACAACATCGAGATTCCGTTCCCACAGCGTGAAATTACAATTAAACAAGTTAATAATTAACAGTTTACAGTTAATAGCAGGTTTACTCCCTATTAACTATAAACTATAAACTATAAAAAAATATGGCAACATTCATAGCAGGTCCTTGCGTCATTGAGTCAATGGAACTATTGGAAACAGTAGCTCAGGAACTCGTCCGCATCAACGAAAAGTTAGGAACCCAAATCATATTCAAGGCTTCATTCGACAAAGCCAACCGTACCAGCATCCACTCTTTCCGTGGTCCAGGACTGGAGAAAGGACTCCAGATGCTGGGAGATATCAGGAAGAAGTACAACCTTCAGGTTACAACAGATATTCATGAGAGTTATCAGGCTTCAGCAGCAGGCGAAGTATGTGATATTCTCCAGATTCCAGCCTTCCTCTGCCGACAGACCGACCTTCTGGTTTCTGCAGCTAAGACAGGCAAAACCGTCAACATCAAGAAGGCACAGTTCCTGAGCGGAAGAGATATGAAATATCCTGTAGAAAAGGCTTTAGAGAGCGGTGCCAAAGAAGTTTGGCTCACAGAACGCGGCAACTGTTTCGGCTATAACAATCTCGTGGTAGATTTCAGAAACATCCCTGACATGAAGGAGATTGTGCCAAATGTCATCATGGACTGTACCCATAGCGTTCAGCGCCCGAGTGCAGGTGACGGCAAAACCGTAGGCGACCGTAAGTTCGTTCCAGCAATGGCAAAGGCGGCTAAAGCTTTCGGAGCTACCGGCTACTTCTTTGAAGTACATCCAGCCCCAGACCAGGGCAAGAGCGATGCTGCCAATATGCTGGAATTAAACAAGTTGGAATCACTTATAGAAGAACTCCTGTAAGTGAAAAACGAAGAAAAAACGTTCGGCGTCCGAAGGGAAAGCCAATTCAAATGATTTAGAAATGACCGATAAAAATAACAATATAGATGATAAGATTGTTCGCGGTTATGGCGAACAGGCTCTTAGAAACGAGGCGCAGGCCATTCTCGACCAGATACCTTATCTGGATGACAACTTTGAGAAAGCTGTAGCCATGATGTATCAATGTCAAGGCAAGATTATCGTTACAGGTGTGGGCAAGAGTGGACACGTAGGTGCCAAGATTGCCGCTACACTTGCCTCTACAGGCACACCAGCCTTCTACATCAATCCACTGGATATCTATCACGGCGACTTAGGTGTGATGACCGACAAGGATGTGGTTCTGGCACTGAGTAACAGCGGTCAGACCGATGAACTGCTTCGTTTCATCCCGATGGTACTCCACATGAATATTCCTATCATTTCCATCACCGGAAATCCAGATTCCCTGCTGGCAAAATACTCCAACCATCATATCACCGTAAAGGTAAAGAAGGAGGCTTGTCCGCTGAACCTAGCCCCTACCAGCAGTACTACTGCAGCATTGGCTATGGGTGATGCACTGGCTATCGCCCTGATGCAGGTACGCCACTTCAAGCCTCGTGACTTTGCACAGTTCCATCCTGGTGGAGAATTAGGCAAACGACTGCTGACCACAGCAGAAGATGTGATGCGCAGCGATGATATGCCTATCATTCCTAAGGAAATGCACCTGGGCGAGGCTATCATCCACGTAAGCAAGGGCAAACTGGGATTGGGTATCTCATTGGATGAAGACAACCACGTTATCGGACTTATTACCGATGGTGATATCCGACGCGCCATGGAGAAATGGCAGGCAGAATTCTTTAACAAGACTGTAAGCGACATCATGACCACCACTCCGAAAATGGTGACTCCGAAGACGAAGATTTCGGAGATTCAGCGCATCATGCACAAATATAAGGTGCATACGGTACTGGTTGTAGACAAGGATAATCATCTGAAAGGTATCGTAGACCACTATGCCTGCATGGTATAAATTTTTAGGCACGGATTACACAGATTACACGGATTTATAGATAACACGGTTATAGATAAGATGAGATATTTTTTATTAATAGCGACATTATGGCTGTCTTGTTCGCTGTGCAGCGCACAGACTAGCGATTCATTGATTGTTAATCAGCTTCGTGGGAAAGGTGTCAGCTTTTCTCACGATAATTCAGTAACCCTACTGATGAACGGTCAGGAAAAGTTTGATGATATGTTCCAGGCAATCCGACAGGCTAAACATAGTGTACACCTGGAATACTTCAACTTTCGCAACGACAGCATCGCCTCCCTCCTCTTCGACCTACTAGCTCAGAAAGTCAAGGAGGGTGTAAAGGTGAGAGCCTTATATGATGGTTTCGGAAACTCTTCCAACAATAAGCCTCTGCGAAAGAGACATCTCAAGAAAATCCGTGCCAACGGCATAGAGATTTATGAATATAAGCCCCTGAAGTTTCCATGGGTACATGCAATCTTCAACCGTGATCACCGTAAAATCGTAATCATTGACGGACAGATTGCCTACACAGGCGGTATGAACGTTGCCGACTATTATATAAAAGGTACGAAGGTTGTAGGAGAATGGCACGATATGCACTGTCGCATCGACGGAAGCGAGGTGAATACCCTGCAGAAGATATTCCTCAAAATGTGGAATAAGGTGAGCGGACAGAATGTGCACAGCACTGAGTTCTGGAGATATAAGAAGAAGGATTATCTGGTAGAGAATCTCAAGCCAGATACGACAGCAACAGCCTACAGAAAGATGGTCGGCATCATTAATCGTGAGCCTCATATAACAAAGGATATCATCCGATATTTTTATGTGAATGCAATCAATGATGCACAGGACAGCATCAAGATCATCAGCCCCTACTTCACCTTGAGTCATAAACTCAAAAAGGCATTGAAGAATGCTGTGAAAAGAGGAGTGAAAGTAGAAATCATGCTCTCTACCAAGAGCGATATTCCGCTGACTCCTGACTGCGGTTTCTATAATGCCCACAAACTGATGAAGGCAGGATGCAATGTTTGGATGTACACACGGGGCTTCCACCATACCAAGATTATCATGGTAGACGGCAAGTTCTGTACCGTTGGCAGTGCCAATCTCAATGCCCGAAGCCTGCGCTGGGACTATGAAGAGAATGCAGTGATTGTGGATTCTTGCACTACCCAACAACTGGTACAGCTCTTTGATGGGGAAAAGAAAGACAGTTTCTTACTCAATGAGAAGAACTGGAGAGAGTGGCGTACGGGCTGGCAAAGATTCAAAGGATGGTTTGCCGCAAAGGTACTCACTCCATTCTTGTAAAAACAAGATATAAGTATAACCCAACTTTCACTAGCAGAAGTAAAATAAACAGAGATGAATGAAGAAATGATGAAAGCCATGGCTGGCAAACAGATGCCGGAAATGGCAATAGTAGAGAGCAATACACTCGCCGCAATGGGACTCAGACAACTGCTTGAGTCAGTGATGCCCATGATGAAAATCTCGACCTTCGGTTCGTTCCGTCAGTACGAGGCAAACAATCCTGACCACTTTGTTCATAGTTTTGTATCTATGCACATTGTACTGGAACACCGTTACTTCTTCACACAGGGCAACAGGAACCACCACGTGATCGTTCTAACACCCAGCAACGATCCCAATTCGCAACTTGCAGAATTTCATTGTCTCTGCGTCAATGTACCAGAAGGATACCTGATAAAAGAGTTTCTCAACCTGCAGCATTCCGGTCATCCTCATGGCGAACATATCCCTGCCATGCCCCCTGTCACTCAGGAAAAAGTTCTGTCGGATAGAGAAATAGAGGTATTATCTCTGGTAGCACAAGGGAAAATCAACAAAGAGATAGCCGACCAACTCTGTATCGGACTGACTACTGTGATTACCCATCGCAAGAAAATACAGGAAAAACTGGGATTAAAAAGTGTGTCATCACTCACTATTTATGCTGTGATGCATGGTTTTGTTGACATCAATATGATCTAGCCTTTACCATAAATAGTGATGCAGAATCATCACATACCTAAATATAATGATAGCGCCTTCCCCTCATGTGAGAGGAAGGCGCTATCATTTTAGGAAAAATAACATTATTTAAACAGATATTCCACAGATAAGCTACAGCTTTACAGAAGAAATATCAACCAAATTGTTCACGATGGCATAAATTGTAAGACCTGCTGGAGAGTGAATCTGAAGCTTTCGGGCGATGTTTCTGCGATGCGTAATGACCGTATTGATAGAGATAAACAGGTGGTCAGCAATCTCCTTGTTGGTCATTCCCTGAACCAAAGCAACAATCACATCTTTCTCACGGTCGCTCAACTGTTCATCGCTCATCGGAGTCTGATTAATCATGCTCGAAATCTTGGCACTCACATCGTTCTGCTTCAGTTTACGCTCTGCATTTCTTACTGCAGGAATAAAGATTTCTTCCTCAACCTCAGAATGATGTTTCAGCCATTCCTCATTATTATATATATCATAAAGAGTGGCGCTGAGCTGATTATTATGCAAGCCATCAGAAGGCAAATACTTGATAATGATACTCTTGAGTTCCTTTAACTTCAAATCTACCTGAGCATGGTGCTTCGAGAAGGTTTCTATATCAAAGTTTGCATTGGCATTACCATCTATAAGTGCCTGAACATAAGGGAATACCATTCTTTCCTCATACTTCATGTGATTGGTGATGCTATGGGCATAGTCATCATAAAGCTTGAGGATAAGGCGCGCCAGATTATCCTTTTCATCCAGCGCTTCAACCAGTTCCTTACGGATAAACGGCAACTGGAAATCTATGTAATAGGCATGCGATGCTTTGAGATAATGCAATAGGGTCGGCAGCGACAGGCGGTCAGCATCGTCATACTCCTTGTAACCATTAATCGTCAAGTTAACCACGGACAGGAAAGTATAGGTATCCACCTGCTGTTCTTCGCAAACTTCGCACACAGTTTTATCACCAAAGCCCAGGTTGATACCGAAGCTGCCGAGGCTCTGTAAAATGTTATAATTGTCTCTAATGATGCTGATCATCTTGTCATCAGCTTCATACATCTTCTGATTTTTCATCTTTCTTTATCCTTAAATGAAAACATCCTTGTATCAAGAACATTCATAATGTTTCTATTTCGGTTGCAAATATACAAAAAAGTTTCGAAACTCGCAATACCTAAAAATGGGGATGCGCCAGTTTACCGATTTTTAGGTATTGCAAGATATTTTAAAACTCTGTAACTTTGCACCCAAAATCGAGAAAGAGCGCGGTGATGATTGCCACTCCCGAGCGGCAGAGCTGCGTAATTCCTTATCATGCCTCATGGCTTTAAGGAGATACTAGGCCTCTAAAGTATCGAGACCGCAAGCAGACATCCGCGCTCTTTCCTTTATATAAAATTATACGATAACAATAATTTCAAAATATTAAAGATGAACAGTTTAAGAATTGGATTGATGTCCGCTGCCCTCGTTGCCGGTTTGGCAACGGCAAGTGCACAAACAGTGGCTGCCGATAGTGTGATGCAGCATGTAAACGGCAAGCGCCTCAGCGTGGGTGGTTATGGCGAGGTTGCCATGAGCCGCAACTTCTATAGCGACGCAGGAAAACGCTACTCTAACGCCACCGCTTATAAAAACGCACCCGACCACGGACGCTTCGACATTCCTCATGCAGTAATCTACCTGGGTTACGACTTCGGAAAGGGATGGTCCATGGGTACTGAAATTGAGTTTGAACACGGAGGTACCGGACAGTCTATCGAATACGAGGCAGAGGAGGCCATCGAGTATGAACAAGAGGTAGAGAAAGGTGGCGAGGTGGAACTCGAACAGTTCTGGATTCAGAAATCATTCGGTCGATGGGCTAACATCAAGGCTGGACACATCGTTGTACCTGTAGGTCTTACCAATGCCTATCACGAACCATTGAATTTCTTTACTGTTTATCGTCCGGAAGGAGAAAACACCATTCTTCCTTGTACATGGCACCAGACTGGTATCAGTTTCTGGGGAAAGAGCGGTAAGTTCCGCTACGAGGCACAGTTTCTGGCAGGTTTGAACGCCTACCGTTTCAGTCGCAGCAACTGGATTCAAGGCGGTGCCAAGAGTCCATACGAGTTTGAGGTAGCCAACAAATATGCCGTTGCTGCCCGTGTAGATAACTACAGTATTCCTGGTCTGCGCATCGGACTGAGCGGTTACTACGGCAAGGCGATGGGCAACACCACCCCACAGGATACCCAACACAAAAACATCAAGGGAAACGTATATGTAGGTGCCTTCGACTTCACCTACAACAAGTACAACTGGAAGATTAGAGGCAACGTGGATTATGGCTATGTAAGCGATGCTACAGCCATTACCAGCATTGTATATCCTGGTACGGCTAACGTCAAGCCTAATGAATCAGGCAGCGGCAAATACTTCGGCAGTCATGCCATCGCTACCATGGTGGAAGCAGGCTATGATGTCTTCTCTCAGATTTCCAAGTTGCGTGAAAACAACCAGAAGCTGTATGTGTTCGGTCATTTCGAGTATTACGATTCATCCGTTCACAATACCACCGCCAAGTGGACCAACCGCAAAATTGTGGCAGCAGGTATCAACTACTTCCCTCTCCCACAAATCTGTGTGAAAGCTGAATACAACCAGCGCATCTTCCACTCTAAGTACAACAATGAGCCAGCCGTGAACATCGGCATCGCTTATCAGGGCTTCTTCCTCTAATCCAGGTGAAAAGAGCCGTTTCATAGAATAATAATTATCATATTCAAACATAAAAAACAAAGAAACATGAAAAAGATTTTCCAGAAGGCATTCTTGTTCGTAGCAACAATGACCTTATCTTTGGGTTTCGCTTCTTGTAGCGATGATGATGGCCCAGTAACAGAGGGTAACGTAGTTCCAGCAACAGAATTATCAGCAGTTGCCAACACTTATGTAAACGACATTATCAATCCTACCTACAAGGATTTGAGAGACAACGCTAAGGTTCTGAAGGATGCATGCGACAAGGCATACGCCAACGCCAAGGCTGGCAACTTGAGCGATGCAGATATCACCGATGCCTGCGAGGCTTTCAAGAACGCTCGTCGTGAATGGGAGCGCAGTGAGGCATTCCTCTATGGTGCAGCAGCCAACAACGAGATTGACCCACACATCGACTCATGGCCACTCGACCACGACCAGATGGTAGAGGCACTCAACAACCAGAACATCATCGCCGGAATCCAGGGTTCAAACCCAGCTCAGTTTATCTATACCGAGAACAAGAACTTCGACTCTGTAATCGGTTTCCACGGATTGGAGTTCGTACTCTTCCGTAATGGAGCCGCACGTACTGCAGCCATGCTGAACAACAACGAGACAGAAGAGGGCATGACCACCGTAAAGGGTATCGACGAGTTGGCATTTGCTGCCGCTGTAGCTGGCGACATCTACAACATGACTTCACTCCTCCAGTATGGTTGGAATGGTGATGCAACCCTCGGTTCTTGGTTGACAACCAATTGCAAGTGGGTGGTTGATGGTCTTGCTGGTCTGGAGGAGAGTGCTGGTGCCCTTTCTTCTGCAGGTATCGGTTACGGTCAGTTCTTCCTCAATGCCACAGGCGACAAGGCTTGGTTCCCTACATGGCAGGAGACCTTGGAGAATGTATTCGTAGGCGGCTGCTCAAGCATCTGCCAGGAGGTTTACACCCAGAAGCTGGGTCAGGCTTACCGTGTAGCTACCGGTCATGGCGGTACAACAGAGGATGGCGAAGCTGAATCTCACGACTACATTGAGTCACCATACAGCAAGCGTTCATTCATCGACTATCAGGACAACATCTACTCTATCAAGAACTCTCTCTATGGTACACGTCATGTAACTGCTACAACTCCTGTTGCTAATTCATTGATGACTATCATGAAGAAGTACAACTACAGTGGCTACAACGCATTGAATACAGCTCTTGATGAGGCTATCGCAGCATTGGAGTCTGCCAAGAAGAGCGGTATCGCCTTCGTGGATGATCCAGCCAATGCTCAGGTAAAGACTTGCATCGACAAGATCAACACCCTGGACGACGAGTTGAACAATGCGGGTGCCTGGTTCCGCGCCTTGAAGGTTTCCAAGTAATTTATCCATTACAGCAGAAACAACAGGAATAAAGGATTACGTAGCTTTGCTTTCTTCAATAGAAGCGAAGCTACGTCATTTGGGTTAAATATAATATATCACAAAGAAAATACATTATGAATAAGAATTTTAAGAATTACGCCTACCTGTCGTTCGCCCTGGCTTTGGCTACGACAATGGCTAGCTGTTCTGACGATGACAACAAAGTTGAAATTCAGGAAACAGATGCCGCATACGTAGGTAAGGAAGTGGGTAACTTTACTGCAGATGAGTGGTATCCAGGTGGTAAGCTGGGTACAACAGAGAACACTGGTTCCAGCAGTTACTCTGACCAGACCCCTGCCGTAGATAACGATCCAGAACTCTTCAAGCAGTTCTTTATCGGCGAGCAGATGTTCGAGCGCCAGTATTCATGGAACACCGGTGCCTTCAAGGGCTTGGGTCCTGCTTCTGTACGCTCATCTTGCTTTGACTGCCACCCAGAGTATGGTCATGGCAAGCGCAAGGCACAGTATGAAACCCGCTATGGTAACGGTAATGGTTATCTGCTCGTAGTTTATCATCCTGTAGATGGTGCCAACAGCAATGATGGTGGCTATGTAGCTGAGGTTACAGGTATGCCTCAGACACAAGCACAGTCTCCATTCTTGCCACCTATCGATGAGAGCAAAATCAATATGAGTTGGGAGCACGTCAACAAGATGGAAACAGAAGAGATACCATCCATGCAGTTCCCTGATGGCGAAAAGTTTGATTTGATTTATCCTGAGATTTCTATCCCTAAGAGTGCCTTCAACACCAGTCCTACTCCATACGAAACCGGCAATGGTGCAGTAGCTGTAAGATTGGAATCTACCATCGGTATTGGTGGTACAGGACTGGTAGATGCCATTCCTAACGAAGCTATCAAGGCACAGTATGCATCAGAGACATCTTACTTCAAGAAAGCTGGACTTGACGTAAAAGAATACATCAATCCATCATTTTGGGATGCCGACAAGAATGACTTTACCGACGGAGCATACTATACAACATTTGGTAGAGATAGCAAATACGCTATTGGTGGCGTGCATGCAGATGGCAGCACATTCGATCCAAACACCTCTGAATTGAACAAAAAGATTGTCAAGCGCTTCACTTATGCCTTGACCCGTGGTAGTTTACAGGATGGTCCTGGTGCTAACGCTATCTGGAACATCACCAATGTTACCCGTCAGGATCGTCCTTGCCTCTATACCACGACCCCTTGGGCAAAGGCAATGTCAGAGAATACGGATGTGATTGCAGCCATCAAGAAGGACTCTACCTCTCCATATTATGCAGATGGTACTGACGAGGGAATCAAGGAAGCAGTAGTAAACCTGTTGGATCCAAAAACCAACCAGTTTGACAACCAATGGCACAACTTCAAGCCTGAGCAGAGCATGGACGATTTCTATGCCTTCATGGTATGGCATCGTGGACTTGCAGTACCTCGTGCCCGCAACTTGAATGATTCACAGGTACAGCAAGGTAAAAAACTCTTCATGGAATGGGGCTGCGCCAACTGTCACAAGCCATCATGGAAGACCGGTGACGATAACTACGTAACATCCAAGTACATCGCCGACAAGAAGTTGCCTCGTTATCAGAACCAGACCATTTATCCATATTCTGACTTCATTCAGCACAAGCTCTATATGATGAACGACATCCATGGATCATGGTGCCGCACCACTCCACTTTGGGGTCGTGGCTTGAGCTATCTGAACACAGGTGCAGAAGATCGCCTGCACGACTGTCGTGCCCGCAACGAGGTGGAAGCCATCATGTGGCACTGCTACAGCAAGAAGAGTCATGCCTATAGTTCAGCCATGAACTTCTACAAAGCATCGAAGAGCGATCGTGATGCAGTGGTTAAGTTCCTGCGTTCTATCTAATGATAAGATATTACAAGAAGAAACAAAAATAAGAAAAGCTGCCAGGCTATCAAAAGCATTTGGCAGCTTTTTTATCAGAACCTCTAAATATACGTATAAAATCTTGCTTGTCTCCGAATAATATCGTAATTTTGCAGCGGAAATTCTATCAAGATTCCAACTAAGTATGGTTAAAAAGATTATATTCATTCTTTACATTCTTGTGCTCGTATGCATGGCTGCCGCCACCATCGTGGAAAAAAGCCAGGGCACGGATTATGCCCATGCCCACTACTATGGGGCATGGTGGTTCATTCTTATCTGGGCAGTACTTGCTGCCCTCGGTGCGTTCTACATCATCAAAAGAAAAGTGAAGTGCGCTTCTACATTGGCACTCCATCTCTCCTTCATCATCATCCTTGCCGGGGCATTGCTCACACATATATCGGCTAAACGGGGCATGATTCATCTGCGCATCGGTCAGCCTACAGATACTTATATGGCTCAGGATGAAGAGCAGGGTATGCAGGAAGAGAAACTCCCTTTCTCGCTCTGCCTGCAGAAGTTTGAAGCGAAGATGCACGATGGAACCAACGCCGTGGCTGACTATTCTTCAAAATTCACCGTAATAGACGGAGATGATAAGAGCGAAGGCGAAGTTTCGATGAATAACATCTATTCCCACCGGTCTTACCGTCTTTATCAGTCATCTTACGATGAAGACGGCAAGGGAAGCGTGCTCGCTATCAATGCCGATCCATACGGCATACCAGTCACCTATACTGGCTATGCGCTGCTCTTCATCTCCCTCGTATGGATGCTCTTCGACCCTAAGGGCGGTTATCGCAAACTACTGAAGAGTCCTTTGCTCAAGAAGGGAGCCTTGATAACAGCACTCCTCCTCAGCATGGGCAATATACAGACACTGCATGCAGAATCTGCAACAGGCAATCTCCAAAATGCTGTATTGCCAAAGGAAACTGCAGAGAAGTTTGGCGAGCTTCATATTCTCTACAACGACCGCATCTGTCCGGTACAGACCTTTGCCCTCGATTTCTGCAAGAAGATATATGGAGCCAGGAGCTATCTGGGATTGACTGCAGAACAGGTACTCTCTGGTTGGGTATTCTATGGAAATACTTGGGCAAACGAGCCTTTCATCAAGATCAAGAGCGGAGAAATGAAAACAGCGATGAATCTGCCTGACTATGCTTCGCTCAATACTTTCTTCAATCGTGAGATGGGGGGCTATACCATCGGACTGTATGTTCAGGAATACTACAATGGGCAGCAGGACAAGTTCCATCAGCAAGCCGCCGATATCGATGGCAAGATACAAATCATCATGGAGTTGCGAGAAGGTATCTCATTGAAAGTTCTTCCTTACACCTTCACCAAGAATGTGAAGGCTACCAAGGATCATTCATTCATCAAGGCTGGCACTACCACGTGGTTTTCACCTGTAGATAAGTTGCCACAGGCCGTGGAGCACCAGCATGCGCTCTATATCAAGAATGTATTCTCTCTGCTGAATGGTGATGTAAAGGCAGGCAATACGAGCCGTGTAAACGAGTTCTTCGTCAAGATGAAGAAATATCAGGAGGTTAGTAGCGGTAATTCGCTGCCAACAGCTACACAGTATAAGGCAGAACGCATCAATAATGCCTTTCCTTTTGCAACCATTCTCTTCATGGCAAACCTCACACTGGGCTTCATTGCCCTCTTCTACACCATCTATCGCATGACGAAGAAGAGAGAAATCAAGGCATTGAACATCGCTTTGCCTATCTTGCTTGGCGTTTCCTTCTTTGCCTTAACCTTCGGATTGGCATTGAGATGGATTATCAGCGGCAACATACCTATGTCTAACGGATATGAAAGTATGCTGACTGTAGCCTGGTTCGTGATGCTTATCAGCATTTTGATGCAGTTGCGCATCCGCATCGTGATGGTATTCGGCTTCCTAATTTCAGGATTTTTCCTTCAGGTAAGCCATATCAACCAGATGGATCCTGCTATCGGACAGATGATGCCAGTATTGAACAGTCCGTTACTCAGCATCCATGTCAGCATCATCATGATGAGCTATGCACTGCTATCCTTGACTTTCATCTGCGGCATCATGGGCATCTGCATGCGCTTTCATGGCGAAGAACTGCGGGATTTAAGCCGTCTCTTCCTCTACCCTGCCCTCACCACGATGGGGTTCGGCATCTTCATCGGAGCCATCTGGGCTAACGTGAGTTGGGGTAATTACTGGAGTTGGGATAGCAAGGAGACGTGGGCGCTCATCACCTTTATGATTTATGCCGTAGTAGTGCATACGCAGAGTCTACCGGTCTTCCGCAAGCCACTGGTATATCACATCTACATCACCCTAGCCTTCCTGAGTATCGCCATGACCTATTTCGGTGTGAACTATTTCCTCACGGGCATGCACTCTTATGCATAGCCCGTCAGAAGCCAGAATATATTTAGTCTTAAGGCAAAATTTATTTTCCCCTAAGGATAATTTTATTTTCCCTTAAGGATAAATATATGATGGTGTTGACATCAATCTAATCAAGAAGTATTCCGACTAACCCAGGAACAGATAGAAAAAAAATGAAATAAGAAGTTATCATAAGCCCCCAGCCTACTTTCGCAAGCCGGATGGGGGAGGTAGCTTATGTGATAAGATAGCCCTGCTGAAAACGAAATCCGTTCCCCCACACTCTTTTTATGTTTTTTTAATATCCTACGGTAACAATTGTTACCGTAGGATTATTTTTAAAGCCGTAATTTTGCAGCCGGAAACCAGGAATGGCAGATTGCCGCCTGGAAGAAAACATTAAAATAACTCATTAATTTATAGCAATATGGCAGAAAACAAGATGTTCTGTTTCCAGTGTCAGGAAACAGCTAAGGGTACAGGCTGTACCATCAAGGGTGTTTGCGGTAAGGAGGCTACAACCTCCAAGTGGCAGGATCTGCTGCTCAGCGTGGTTCGTGGCATAGGAACCATACAGCATAGCATAGGCAAAGAGCCGACACCAGAGGTAACCCGTTTCCTCACGGATGCACTCTTCACCACCATTACCAACGCCAACTTCAACGACCAGGATATCCTACAAAAGGTAGATAAGGGCATCGTACTGAAGAAACAGCTGCTGCAAAAGGCAGCAAGCATGAATATCCACCTCCCTGCCTATCAGGAGGTAACCTGGGGTGGCGAGAAGACAGACTATGAGGCAGAGGGCGCCCGTGAATCCGTACTCCGCCACGAGAATGCAGATATCCGCTCGTTCAAGGAACTCACCATACTCGGTCTGAAGGGTATGGCAGCATACTACGAGCACGCAGCCCATCTGGGAGAAGAGAACAGCGAGATTATCAGCTTTATCTGCCGTGCTCTCGCCACCATCAGCAACCCTGATGCTGATATGAACACGCTACTGGGCGTGGTGCTCGAAACAGGAAAGTACGGCGTGGATGTGATGGCACTCCTCGACAAGGCCAACACCCAGGCATACGGTAATCCGGAACTCACCAGAGTGAACATCGGCACAGGCAGCAATCCGGGCATCCTCATCTCCGGTCACGACCTGAAGGATATCGAAGAGCTCCTCATCCAGACCGAAGGTACGGGCATCGATGTCTATACCCATGGCGAGATGCTTCCTGCACACTACTATCCGCAGCTCAAGAAGTACAAGCATCTGGTGGGCAACTACGGCAATGCGTGGTGGAAACAGAAGGAGGAATTCGAGAGCTTCAACGGTCCTGTTGTCTTCACCACCAACTGCATCGTTCCGCCATCGCCATCGGCAGGCTACAGGAACCGCGTCTTCACCACCAACTCTACTGGTTTCCCTGGCTGGAAGCATATCCAGGCGGGCGCCGACGGCCACAAGGACTTCTCCGAGGTGATTGCACTTGCCAAGACCTGCCAGCCACCTAAGGAGATAGAGACAGGCGAGATCATCGGCGGTTTTGCGCATGCTCAGGTCTTTGCCCTGGCAGACAAGATAGTAGAAGCTGTAAAGAGCGGAGCCATCCGCAAGTTTGTGGTGATGAGTGGCTGCGATGGCAGAATGAAGAGCCGCAACTACTACGAGGAGTTTGCCAAGGCGCTGCCTCAGGATGTAGTGATACTCACCAGCGGCTGTGCCAAGTTCAAGTACAACAAGCTCAATCTGGGCGACATCAACGGCATTCCTCGTGTGCTGGATGCCGGTCAGTGCAACGACTCCTATTCCTGGGCGGTTGTGGCATTGAAGCTGAAGGAGATCTTTGGAGCCAGCGACATCAATGAACTTCCTATCTTCTTCAATATTGCCTGGTACGAGCAGAAGGCTGTCATCGTACTTCTTGCCCTGCTGCATCTAGGCGTAAAGAACATCCATCTGGGTCCTACGCTCCCAGCCTTCTGTTCACCAGCCGTACTGAAGGTTCTGGTAGATACCTTTGGCATTGCCGGAAACGGAACGGTAGAAGAGGACATCAAAAAATATATAGGATAAGAACAGCAGCTACTGAGTTAAGGGAGAATCTGTAAAACTCGAGTAAAAAATCAAAAGAAATGCAGCAAATCACCAACAGACTAAAGGCTGATTGCTGGGGATATGATGAATGCAATTCCAGCTATTAGGGCTTACTCGGGATTTGCAGCCGTTAGACAACGTCCATGCCGAGCAATCGGGTAGGAGGTAAATGTTACTCATAAGAGGCATTCACCGACCTCCCACACCACCGTACGTGCGGTTCCGCATACGGCGGTTCCTACTTTGGGTGCCATTCGAGATACGAACCCATCAGCGTGACATACCCTGTCTTACGAAGACTATCATTGCTGATAGCCATTTTCAAAATAGGACTGTCTGCTACACGCCAATACCCAAGACGGCTGTTGCCCCACATATAGGCTTGGTATTTATCTATACCACACCTTACGAGGTTGGCAATCCTCGTCTTGACTCTCTTCCAAGACTTCCATATACACATGCGTATTCGTCTGCGCAGCCATTTGTCCGTTTCAAGGAGCAGTTGCTTCATATTTGCAAGATGATAGTACCCCACCCATCCTCGTATGTATTCCTCTAGCTTTTGCTTCCATTTTTCATATCCCCATCCATTGCTCCGATTCGTAAGTTCCTTTAGTTTGGCTTTCATCTTTGCTTTGGATTTGGGATGCACAGTCAGTTGGCATTTGCCTTTGGATACATAGAAGGAGTAGCCGAGGTATTTCACACCACGCACATACGAGACGACCGTCTTCTCCTTGTTCACCTTGAGGTATAGTTTACCTTCTATGAACTTGGTGATGGACTCCTTGACTCGCATTGCCGCTCGCTTGGACTTACAAAATATCATTGAGTCATCGGCATAACGAACAAAGGGGAGACCTCTGCGTTCGAGTTCCTTGTCCAACTCGTTGAGCATGATGTTGCTCAGCAGTGGACTCAACGGTCCTCCTTGGGGAGTTCCCTCCTCACTTGCCTCGAACAAGCCCTTGTTTATCACACCGCTGCGAAGATATTTGTGTATAAGGCTGACAACCCTCCCATCCTTGATGGTTCGGCTTAGGATTTCTATGAGTTTGCTATGACTCACCGTGTCGAAGAAGCGTTCCAAGTCTAAATCGACAACGTATATATAGCCATTGTCGATTATCTTCTGCGCTCCCCTAAGTGCATCGTGGCATCCTCGCCTTGGGCGGAAGCCGTAACTTCGTGACGAGAACTGTCGCTCATAGATGGGTGTCAAGGTTTGGTTGATGGCTTGTTGCACCAATCGGTCAACCACGGTGGGGATGCCCAACAGGCGCTTCTTGCCATTGTCCTTCGGTATCTCTACTCGACGGACTGGGTTCGGACGGTATGAGCCGTCCTGCAAGGAACGTATCAGAGAATCCTTGTTAGCCAAGAGCCAAGGGAGGAGTTCCTCACAAGACATCTTGTCGATACCGCCGCATCCCTTGTTGCGAACCACCGCTTTGTAGGCTTGGTTCAGGTTATCGGGACTAAGGATTCGCTCCAACAAGTGCTCCTTGTCGAATGGTACTTCCACGATGTTGTCTTCACACATCCACATGAAAGTCTGCGCTCCCCCATACCATTCGGATTCCGCCCTAGCTCTTTGGGGGCAGCCATTAACTTTTGCCAATGTTTTCTGCGTTCTTACTTTCATAAGGTATGTTTCAATTACTATCGTTTAATATAGGTTCTGTCCTTCATGCGCTATATCGAAAAGCACACTACTATGACATCTGCTGACTTCTCACGGCTAGCTTTACTCCTTGCCTTTCGCAACATAGCTGTTCGACAAGTCCGTGAGACCTCCTCGGATAAGGGCATTGTCTTTCCATCTTATACCCACTTCATTTACACCAACCGTTCCGAATAGCTATGGGACTTTGATTTGTATAGCAATCTAATCCACGGTCATATGCCTTGTATGAAGTTTCTGTACGTTAGGTCAGATGTTTGCCGCCGGCTTCTTTCAGATTCCAACTCACGATGGACACCCTTGCCATTGGCTAGGTAATTCCCGCTATTAGGGCTTACTAGGGACTTGCACCCATTAGACAATGCTCATGCCGAGCATACTACAACAATAAAGGGAGATTTCTTGGCGAAATCTCCCTTTATCTATTGCTAAAAGCAGCTATAATTTCTTTATTTCATCTAATGACAACTGGGTTGCTGCTGCCACTTGCTCGGCAGACAAGCCCATTGCAAGAAGACGACGGGCTGTGGCCTTCTTCTCATCTTTGGCTCCTTCGGCACGACCTTCTTCTCGACCTTCTTCTCGACCTTCAGCTCGTCCTTCAGCTCGTCCTTCTTCTCGTCCTTCTTCTCGACCATCGGCAAGACCTTTCTGCCAGCCATCATCATAACCCGTCTTGATAACGCTGCGCTGATAGCGCAGATTCTCCATGTGACGGACATAATCATTCTTTTCCGCTACGGTCAACTTATCTATATCCAGGCATTTGCGGGCATCTGCCAAACCTGGAGCCTGGGCTGCCTCGCTGATCTCGCCGGTCTTGAGAAACTCGATCCATTCATCCAGATTGTTCACCGCCAGCTTATCAAAGTTGTTCACGCAGAGCAGATAATACTCCGGGAATATGTCTCCGGCTTCGCGATTAGTCTTGCGTCCCTGAGGGATTTCATCACCGAAGAAGAGTTCACTCTGTCGGTTGGAGAGTTTCAGGATATCATTCGGCTGATGCAGTCCCTGGAACATCGTCTTGCCATGATATACATAATCCTTAGCCTGTCCCAATGTGAAATACACGATATTGATGGAATATACCTTGCGCACTTTGTCGTAATCATCGCCCAGACTGATATTGTCTGTGATGACCTTGGAAACTCCATAGAGCATACGGTGGAAATAGGTATGTTCACGGGTATTCTGTATCTCGAAGATGATGAATTCTCCCTTCTCATTTTCTGCCAGGATATCCACTCTGTTGAATTTATCATTCTCGGTCTGCTGATTGCTCTCACTATCTAGGAATCGGTTGATCTTGAATTTCTCGTTCAGCAGCGAACACATAAAGCCCTCCAGCACGGCATAGTTTGCCTTGTTGCGAAGCAGGCGCTTCATCGCCCAGTCAAATCTGATATAATTTGCCATATTCTTCCTCCATTTATTAATATTCAGTTGCAAAGTTACGACTTTATTTTAAGATACCAAAGTTTTTTCGTATTTTTCTTGCTTATTACCAGAACTTTAGCTAGTAAGATTCCACTCTTATAGGGCGTGCGGAGATTCTGCCTTCAAGATTCTAAATGGAGCAAATAATAAATCGGGGGAAAATGCGTTATTGAATATAAAACTTAAATGTATGAAAGAATCAATATTCGTTACCTTGCAGAAATGCACGGTGTTTGAGGGGTTTACTCCAGAGGAAATCAGAGAGGCACTGTCGATGGTAAGCTACCGGATGGTGGAGCTTGCTGCCAGGGAAACCTATGTGCTGGCAGGAATGCCCTGCAGATATGCCGACATCATCGTCGAGGGGGAGATGATAGCCCGCATGTCGGGATTGTCGGGCAAGCAGGCCCAAATAGAGCGGCTGGGAGAATCGATGCTGATAGCCCCTGCCTATATCTTCGCACATCATAACGAGATGCCCGTAAGCGTGGAGACAAGCAAGAAGACTACCCTCCTGCGCATGAGGCCTTCGGAACTGAAACTGCTGATAGATACCGACGAACGCATACGCTGGAACTTCATCCAGCACCTGTCAAGGATAGATATCTTCCTTTCGCAGAAAATGCGCATGCTCTCCCTTTTCTCCGTCAAGGAGAAGGTGGCGCAATACCTCATCAAGATGGCTACCGAACAGCAGAGCAGAACCATCCGACTGGATGTCAGCCGCCAGGAAATGGCGGATATCTTCGGTATCCAGAAGTTCTCGCTCCTCCGCTGCCTGTCCGAATTCGAGGAGAAGGGCGCCATCAGGATTGATGGCAAGACCATCACCATACTCAACTCGGATGACATGAAATAAGAAGCAAGAATGAGAGGAAAGGAGAGAGAAAGAACCGATGAAGACGAAGTTCTCCACCTGCGCCTCCAGAGCCCATCTTCAGCACCACATCCGCTGCATCGGTTTGAAATCCCCCATTCCCATCACATTGCAGACTACATCCTGGTTGCTGGGGATAACATATCCCCAGAGCATAAAGAGGTTAGGACATTTATTAGCGGCGGATTGTAAATCCGCCGGAACGCCTAACGGAGGAAAGGGCATATCCGACGCTACGAAATTACCTTAATATATATGTGAAACAAGACAATTATGAGAAAAAACTGCCTTAAAATTTGGAGGTTACAAATATTCAGCGTATCTTTGCATAAGATTTAAAAAGAATGACGTATGAAACAGGTAGAAGAAACATACATCAGCTTGCTGACCGACTTCAGTTTCAAGCGAATATTTGGAACGGCAATGAACAAGAATTTACTGATTTGCTTCCTCAACAGCTTTTTTAATGGCCGACAGGTTGTGAAGGACGTGTCGTATCTGAATCCAGAGCACGTAGGAGGCAAGTAAGATGGCATATCGTGATATCAAAAACTCTATTGATACGGCGAAGCAAGAAGGTAAGAATGAGAAAGCCTTGGAAATTGCCAAGAACATGCTTGCCGATGGTGTTGACATCAATCTAATCAAGAAGTATTCCGGACTAACCCAGGAACAGATAGAAAAAATGAAATAACTAATAGAATAAAAAAATGAAGAAAAAAATCAAGTTGGTAGGCTGGAGCATCCTAGGAATCCTGCTCATAGCTGTAGCAACATTACTGTTGGCACGCTTTGTTTTCAATAAACAAGTGGAAGCTTATCTTTGCAATTCGCTGAAGAATGAAATGGTAGAAAAATTAAAAGACGCTGGCAAATATGTACCAGATACTACGTCCTATCATTTTGCATATCAGAAAGATTCTGTCCAATCACAAAAAATCCGTGAATATTTCAAACTCGATACAGTTTTATCTTCCACAATGCCAACATGGGACAAGGCCATTTCACTGGCACGTTTTGTAGCGGAAAACATTCCTCATGCCAATCAAAAGATTAATCCTAAGAGATGTAATGCTATAGATCTCTGGAAATACACTCGATCGATAGAGCCTGCATTCAACTGTCGATTACACTCCATCCTCTTACACGAACTATTGCAGTCTGAGGGTATTGTAAACCGCTTTGTAACTTGTCATCCCGCAGATTCCGAGGATTCCGACTGCCATGTTGTTAACCTGGTGTAGCTGCCAGAATTACAGAAATGGGCTATGCTAGACTCGGATATGAATGCTTGGGCAGAAGATGAAAAAGGCACTCCACTTTCTCTTGCAGAAATGCGTGAGCGATATATTGACGGCAGAGAAATTGTTTACCGTCCTCTCTTGAATTCAGATAATGATTTTGTTTATTACAGGGCATATTGGGCAAAAAACTTATACTGGTTTGATACTTGGGAGACAACAGGCTATGGTCGCGAAGATAATAATCCTGCTTATCGAAACAATAATCGCCATATCGTGCTTGTTCCTTCTGGATTCAAAGGTTTTGAACTTCTCGACCATTCAGTACTGACAACAGATGCTTCACGTTTCTGGGCAGCTCCCCAAAATTAGTAACTGCCATTTACTAGATCTACCCCAGGAACAAATACAATAGGCTTCGATGGCAAATGAAGCCTATTTCATTGTCCAACGAAAGTACTTTCATGTGCTCATGAAAGTACTTTCGTTTTTTATTGCTTTTTCTACTATATTTATTCCATAAAGACAGAGCGCCAAAGACTATAGCGCGCCTCTGGGTTCAACTGCTCCAAATGATGGAAGACGGCTTGCATATCCGAACGACGGGTAGTCTCTTCGTAAGGGCACAACGCCTTCTGCTTAGTGAAATGCAACTCTTCTGCTACCTGCCGGATATCCGCCTCATGTACGAGACAGAGCGGACGGATAATGGTAAGCGGATAATGTTTCAGAGGAAGACTGGGCTGCATGGTGGAATGAGAACCCTCGAAGGTGATGTTCATCAGCAGGGTAACGAGGATATCATCCATGTGATGTCCCAGAGCTATCTTATTGAACCCGTGGCTTACCGCAAACTCGAAGAGCGTCTTGTGGCGGTTCCAGGCACAGAGGAAGCAACGAGTCTTACGGGAATCGGTGGATTCATCAAACGAACTATGAAGGATATGGAGCTTGATGCCATTCTCTGCACAGAAATCCTGCAGATAAGAGCGGTCGGTTTCGTAAGGAATGTTATCCATGATGATATGAGCCGCCTCCACTTCGATATGCGGCTTATAGATACGGGCACGCTGAGCCAGCAAACGGACAAGTTCCAATGAATCCTTGCCTCCACTCAAGGCAATAATAATACGGTCCCCATCCTCCAAAAGATGATAGTCAACACATCCTTTATTGAATCGCTTTAATACTTTCTGTTCTGCTTTCATCATATTCTGAAAAGGGAAAAGAAAAGCCGCACCCTTTTTTCAGAGTACGGCTTTATCAAGATACATCTCTCTACCTTGCAGAAGAGAAACGACAATTTAAACTTCAAATATAATTCTATCTTACTTAGCGTAAGCTACACTACGAGTCTCACGAATCACAGTAATCTTAACCTGACCAGGATAAGTCATCTCATTCTGAATCTTGGTTGCGATTTCATCAGAAAGCTTGATGCTCTCTTCATCGTTCATCTTATCCGCACCAACGATGACACGGAGTTCACGACCTGCCTGGATAGCGTAAGTCTTGGTTACGCCAGGATAACTCATGGCGATAGCTTCAAGATCGTTCAAACGCTTGATATAAGCCTCTACAATCTCACGACGGGCACCAGGACGGGCACCAGAGATAGCATCACAAACCTGTACGATAGGAGCCAATAATGTGTTCATCTCCATCTCATCATGGTGAGCACCGATGGCATTGCAGATATCAGGTTTTTCCTTATACTTCTCTGCAATCTTGGCACCATACAATGCGTGTGGCAATTCACTCTCCTCATCAGGCACCTTACCAATATCGTGCAAAAGACCGGCACGCTTAGCCTTCTTAGGATTCAATCCCAATTCAGAAGCCATAACCGCACAGAGGTTAGCGGTTTCACGGGCATGCTGCAAGAGGTTCTGACCATAAGAAGAACGGTACTTCATCTTACCGATGATACGAATCAACTCTGGGTGCAGACCATGAATACCGAGGTCGATAGCTGTACGCTTACCAGTTTCGATAATTTCATTATCCAACTGTTTCTTCACCTTGGCTACCACCTCCTCGATACGGGCTGGGTGGATACGGCCGTCAGCAACCAACTGATGGAGAGCCAGACGGCAAACCTCACGACGAACAGGGTCGAAGGCTGAGATAACGATTGCCTCAGGAGTATCATCCACAACGATTTCTACACCAGTTGCTGCTTCCAGAGCACGGATATTGCGGCCTTCACGACCGATAATACGTCCCTTTACCTCATCATTATCGATATGGAAAACGCTAACAGAGTTCTCAATGGCTGTTTCTGTAGCAACACGCTGGATTGTCTGAATCACAATCTTCTTAGCCTGCTGGTTAGCATTGAGTTTGGCATCATCCATAATTTCGTTCACATAGCTTGCAGCATCGAGTTTAGCCTGATCTTTCAGACTCTCAATCAATCTCTGCTTAGCCTCCTCAGCGCTCAGACCAGAAAGTTCTTCCAGTTTAGCCTGCTCCTGTTTCTGCATCTTATCAAGTTCCTGCTGCTTTACAGACAAGAGTTTCTTCTCGTTGTCAACACGCTGCTGATACTGATCAATCTCCATCTTGCGTCGACCGAGGTCTTCCTGACGCTGATTGAGAGAAATCTCGCGCTGCTTCAACTTATTCTCATTCTGCTGGATGCGAGAATTACGCTGCTGCACTTCTTTTTCGAGTTCCGCCTTCTTGTTGAGGAATTTCTCCTTCACTTCCAAAAGCTTCTTCTCTTTTACTACTTCTGCCTCTTTGTTGGCAGCTTCTATCATTTCATTATATTTTCCCTTAATGACATAACGGAAAATGAAATACCCAGCAGCACCGCCGATAACAAGCGCCACCAAGGCTGCTATAATAGTTACTATCATTATATTATATATATGTTTATTAATATTCTTATTTCAAAGCGTCTTCAATCTCGGAGGTAAGCTTCTCAAGAATATCATCATAAGGTTTCGTATCATTCCGATCCGATTCCTTTTCATATCTCAATGCCACATCAATGAGCGCCATATACAGGATTTCCTTATCGCTCTTTCTGCCTTTGAAAATCTTGGTATATGAGTTTACAATATCATCTATCAGCTTAGCTGATTTACGATAATACTCCTCGTCTTCCCTAGGTATTCTTACCGAAAGATCTGTATCATAGACGTGTAACCGTATGAGTAATTTATCTTGTTCTGCCATCGTTCCGATTTTTACTTTTCACCCAATAGTGTGATACACTTATTGACATCTCTTATGAGCTTGGCGATGCGCTTCTGAGTAGCTTCCATATCATTGTCAGAAATCGTCATCATCTTTGCCATCTTCAAGCTGTCGTAATCACTCTGCGCTTGAGCCAACTTTTCCTCCAATGCCTTGATTTTGGCATCGCGCTCATCCACCATCGCATAGAGTTCAGCATTCTCCTGCTTGACCTCGTCAAACTTGAGAATCATCTGCCTTACTCTTGTGGCAAACGTATTAATTGTTTTCTCATTTGCACTCATGACTATTATTTTTGGCTACAAATTTAAGAGAATTATTTGAATAAAACAAATATTCTGCTATTTTTTTTCATTTTGGGCGCAACATTTGTTACTTTCCCATCTTTTGCTTTGCCTTTTCTACGTCTTCATCTGATGGACGTGGCTCTTTTTTGGCAAGCATCAATACCTGGAAGGTAAAGTCGGTTACCCATTGCTGGCTGAATGCCAAGCGCTTGTTGAACTGACGCAACTGAAGCACGGTTTTCAGCACACTGGCATCAGAGAAATCATTCTTAGTGAAGATATCTTCTACAGTTTTAGCAGTCAGCTTGTAAAGTGAATTCTTCATGAAGCTAGGCAAACGGAGCTTAAACTTCATCAAGTTGCCCATCAGCATCATCAGATCCTGTGTGAAGTTCTGGAACTGGATGAGATATACATTGACATCCTGCAGTTTGTGGCAGTTCTTACGGATACTGGAATCTATTTCCTTAAAGAAGGCATCATCCGTATCATAGATATTCTTCATCATTTTCTTCACCTGAACCTTTTCGCCAATACCCAGGCGATTGTTGACCGTCGGAACATGCAGACTTGTCTTGAAGACACGCAAGTCTGGCAACATGGCCAAATTGGTGATACCTAACTGAGAAGCAAGTGCAGCCTGAAAGTATACACGGACCAAGGTCATGTAATCTTCCATTCCACCTACCTTTTTATCGTCGTCCTTACGACCGAATAGTTTTGCAAAAATTCCCATTCCTTTATTATTTTATTTTCTATTTCTATTTAAATTGTTCTGCAAAAATACAATAAAATCAGTAAATACCCAAATCAAAGCGACGTTTTTTATATAAAAAGGTGCTTTTTTTATCAAAAAATGCATTTTTATGGCCTATGATTTCACTCATTCAACTTTTTTTAGTAACTTTGCCGCGTTTTAAAGATAAGACTATTCAACTTTATTATATTAGAAATAGAGAAGATATGAAAGGAATCGTATTAGCGGGAGGTTCGGGTACAAGACTTTACCCTATTACCAAAGGTATCAGTAAGCAATTGATACCAATTTTTGATAAGCCAATGATATACTACCCTGTTTCCGTGCTAATGTTGGCAGGAATCAAGGAGATTTTGATTATATCTACCCCATTCGACTTGCCTGGTTTCAAACGTCTGTTAGGCGACGGCAGCGAATTGGGTGTACACTTCGAATATGCAGAACAGCCATCACCCGATGGTCTGGCTCAAGCCTTCATCATTGGCGAGAAGTTTATCGGTAATGATACAGCCTGTCTGGTTTTGGGTGACAACATTTTCTATGGAGCCGGTTTTACGGGTTTACTCAAGGAAAGCGTAAAAGCTGCAGAAGAAGGACTGGCAAGCGTATTTGGCTATTATGTCAACGATCCGGAAAGATATGGTGTGGCAGAGTTTGATGAAAACGGCAACTGCCTGAGCATAGAAGAAAAACCGGAAATGCCTAAGAGCAACTATGCGGTTGTAGGACTCTATTTCTATCCAAACAGCGTGGTGCATGTGGCTAAAAACATCAAGCCTAGCGCAAGAGGTGAGCTGGAAATAACAACTGTAAACCAGCACTATCTGACAGAAAAGACTCTGAAGGTAAGAACCTTACAGCGCGGTTTCGCCTGGCTTGACACCGGTACCCACGATAGCCTTTCGGAAGCCAGTACCTTTATAGAAGTCATCGAAAAGAGACAGGGGCTGAAAGTGGCATGTCTGGAAGAAATCGCATTCAAACAAGGATGGATTGACAAAGAACAGTTGCTGAAACTTGCCCAACCGATGCTCAAAAACGGTTATGGACAGTATCTGAAAGAACTAGCGGCAAGCAGATAGCACAGATTCTATCATTTATCTTATACGAATATAAAAAGGTGTAAACACAATAGAATATAAAATAATGGAAGAAACAAAGAACTTAGAATTGGGAAGTGGACAAGAGCAAGAAGAGAAGTCAGCTATCGACTTCCAATTGATTTACTCTACACTTATCCTTAACTGGAAATGGTTCGTTCTCTCACTCATTGTATGTTTGGGAATGGGGTATCTCTACTTGCGCTATACAAGACCTCAATATCAGGCTACAGCAAAGTTGTTGATTAAGGATGACGACCAGAACAAGAGCAGAGGTATGGGTAACAGCATGATTCAAAATGCTGCAAACCTCGGTTTTATTTCAAACTCAAACGGTATAGACAATGAGATTGAAATCCTTTCTGCACAAGACTTGGCCACTCAAGCTGTAATAGACATGAAGTGTTATGTGAACTATTATCACAAAGGCACATTCAAGGATCAGCTGGTTTACAAAGAGCAGGAAGTCAACGTAGATTTAGACCTGGCTCATCTCAAGAAACTGAATGCTCCTATCAAACTCAAAATTGAGAAAGACGGCAACCAGTATTTGGTTACAGGTTCATACTATATTCCTGTTGATGCATTCTCATCTCAGAAGGAGCCTGTAAAAATCGAAAAAACTTTAGCAAGTTTACCAGCAAGCATCAACACCCGCGTCGGAACCCTCCACTTCACTCAGAACGGCAAATACGCATTAAAAGACGGTGAGAGCCTGAAGGTGATTATCGTGTCACCAGAAATGGCGGCTAAGGGCTATACAAAAGCACTGGCAGTCAGCCAGACTTCCAAGACGACAACTATTGCCGAACTTGTATTGAAAGACGAAGATCCTCAGCGCAGTATCGACTACCTGAATACATTGATAAAGGTATATAACCGCCAGGCAAACGAGGACAAGAATGAAATTTCTTTCCGCACAGAACAGTTCATCAACCAGCGTCTGGAGAAGATCAACAACGAACTGGGCAATACAGAAGGCCAGCTCGAAAGCTACAAGAAGCGTAACAATGTTGTAGAGATGAAGCTCAACGCAACAGCTGCCATCGCTAACTCAGACACATACGCACAGAAACTCCAGGAGGCTAACACACAGGTTGAACTTCTGAATGAGCTTGGCAAATACATGAACGAACCTGGCAACAGATATCAGCCTATCCCATCAAACGTAGGTCTGACTGATGAAAGTTCAACAGAGTTGATTAACGAATACAACAAGATAGCTCTGAACCGCAATCAGATGTTGCATTCTGCCAGTGAGAATTCTCCAACCGTTACACCATTGTCAGCCCAGTTGGATGACCTTACAAAATCTATCAAGCGTGCCATGCGCCAGGCTAAGCTGGGTATGGAAATCCAGCGTAACAGCATTGCCAAACAAGCTGCCATGTATGCTAGTCAGATAGGTAACTCGCCAGAACAAGAGCGAGTTCTTACACAGATTGGTCGCCAGCAGGAAGTAAAATCTGGTCTTTACCTGATGCTTCTTCAGAAACGTGAGGAAAACTCCATATCGCTAGCAGCAACGGCAGACAAGGGTAAGGTTATCGATGCTCCTTCATTGGAAGGAAAGGTTAGTCCTAAGAGTCCTATCATTATGTTGATAGCACTGGTACTGGGTATTGCAATCCCTGCCGGCATCCTCTTCCTGAGAGAATTCTTCAAGTACAAGATTGAGGGACATGAAGACGTGATAAAACTCACTCAGATACCTGTCATTGCCGATATTCCTGTGGCAAGCGACGCTACCAAGAAGGAAGAAAAGGCTGACATTGTAGTTCACCAGAATGTAAACAACCTGATGGAGGAGATTTTCCGTGGCCTGCGTACCAATATTCAGTTTATGCTGAAAGAAGGTGAGAAGGTGATGATGTTTACCTCTTCTACATCAGGTGAAGGTAAAACATTCGTGGCATCCAATATCGGTATCTCGCTCGCCTTGCTGGGCAAGAAGGTTATCATGGTAGGTCTGGATATCCGCAAGCCACGTCTGGCAGAGCTTTTCGAGATTGACAACCACCATAATGGTATCACCAATCTGATTATACACGACCATAATACTTGGGATGACATTCAGAAACAGATTCTCTCTTCGGGTGTCAACAGTAAACTCGACCTCCTTATGGCTGGTCCTGTTCCTCCTAACCCAGGAGAGTTAGTAACCAGAGCAAGCCTTGATGACATTATCAGTCAGTTGAAGGAACATTACGACTATGTTATCCTCGATACGGCTCCTGTAGGTCTTGTAAACGACAGTTTGCAGCTTGGACGTCTGGCTAATCTCTGTGTATACGTCTGCCGCGCAGATTATACTCCAAAGGCTAGTTTCGGCATGATCAATGGTTTGAAAGCCGAGAATAAATTGCCTAACATGTGCTTAGTACTCAATGGCGTCGACCTCTCTAAGAAGAAGCACAGCTTCTATTATGGTGTTGGTAAGTACGGCAAATACGGCAAATATGGAAACTATGGATCTTATGGCTCATACGGCAAATATGGAACTTATGGTCAGTATGGCAGCTATGGTAACTACAGCAACAGCCACTATGGCAATGCCAACGACAACAGTATCAAGAAGTAATCAAGAACATACATACAACAAAGAAAAGAGTCTTTCTATCCAGATAGGAAGACTCTTTTAGATTTTAAAAACATTAAGACTATATGGCAACAATTGCAGTAGATTTTGATGGTACAATCGTAACCCACGAGTACCCGAAGATTGGTACAGAGCTACCTTTCGCCACAGAAACATTAAAGATGTTGATTAGAGACCACCACAAGCTTATTCTATGGAGCGTACGCGAAGGAAAGCTCCTGGACGAGGCAGTAGAATGGTGTAGAGAAAGAGGAGTTGAATTCTGGGCTATAAACAAGGATTATCCTGAAGAGAGTCTAGCGAACAACAATCACTTCTCACGCAAGCTCAAAGCCGACTGGTTCATTGACGACCGAGGTATCGGCGGTTTGCCTGATTGGGGGGAGATTTATCAGATTATCACCAACCATACCAGTTATCGCAGAGTACTGAAACAGAAGTTCGGTGAACAGCAAGAAGCTCCTAAAAAGAAACATTGGTGGAGTCGCAGATAACGGATAAAGAAGATATTTCTCTAAAAGATATCATAATAGATACAATAAAAGATATCCCAATAAATAAAAAAGGTGTATTGCTCATTGGCAATACACCTTTTTTATTTATTGGAAGGAATTTACTAGTCTGAATTAGAAGAACAAGTAGCGGTTATCTACTACATGAGCGTTCAGATAAAGCTCGTTCATGAAGTTACCTGCATACTGCATAGCCTTCTGGCGGCACTTCTGCTCGTATGTCTTGTCATCGAACTTAACAGGACGATTAGTCTTGTTAGTAACCTGGAAGAGATAAACACCAGCGTTACCCTTCACAGCATGAGCAGAGAAAGCACCCTTCTTAGTACCTGCAACAGCACCAGAGAGAGCTGGCTCGCTAGCGCCAGTAGCTGCGATGAATACAGGAGCAGCGAAAGTAATCTGGTTTACAGAAGAAACCTTACCACCCTTAGCCTTAGCAGCTGCAATGTTCTTAACACCATTCAACTTAGCCTCAATCATCTCAGCCTTCTTATCCTTGAGCACCTCTGCCTTAACAGTCTCCTTGACAACTGCATCATCCAAATCACGATAACCGACATGATGAATCTTATCAAGAACCACAACCAACAGGTGGTTGTTGTCACCACACTCATAGAGAGGTGAAACCTCACCCTCCTTGCTATCGAAGATCCACTTCAAAGCCTCGCGTGTAGAATGGATGTTTGCTACATAGTGAACAGAAGTTGTAATATCCTTCAAGTCCTGAACCTTGTAACCTTCCTTAGCTGCATCCTTCAAGAGATCCTCTGACTTAGGATTAGCACTTACGAAACTAGAGAACTTGTTGTAAGCTGTACGGTAAGTACCCTGAGAGAAGTCGATAGGCTTCTTGATAACGGCAGCAGTATACTTGCTGACCATTGCCTTGCGGTCAAGAACCTGAAGAACTACATATCCCTGACCCAGCTGAAGCTGGTTCAAAGAATTGACAGCTGCTGTGTTCAATGTATTGATGAATGTCTTGTTGTCCTTATCCATAGACTGGGCATACTCATACTGCTTGGTAGTCATCCAAGCTTTGTCACCAGTCTGGCCATACTTCTTAGCGATAGCCTCGAAATCAGCACCACCGGCAATAGCGCCCTGAATAGAATCTGCCTTAGTCTTAGCCTCAGCTACTGAGTTAGCAGCAACCTGGATAACACGATACTGTACTGAATCAGGCAATTCCTGCTTAGCTACCAACTTAACGATGTTCAATGTATTGTCACCAGCATTAGCCTTAACAGCAGAAGTAGAACCTACAGCCATAGAATCGAGCTGAGCAGCGATATCACGTGGGAAAGCATCCTTTGAAACAGGAATACCAAGATATGCTACAGTAGAAGCTGACTTACGTACAACCTCTGTAGGATCTGCAGCAGCAGACAACTGTGAGTGATAACCTGCAAATTCCTTGTTAAGAGCAGCACGGTCTGCATTTGAGGCCTGAACCTCGATATCAACAAACTTGATGTCACGGCTCTCAACAGGCTGCTTGAAGCGTGCCTTAATCTCATCATACTTAGCCTTCAGATCGCTTTCAGAAATCTTCACCTTATCATCCTGGATATCAGAGTATGGGAAAGCAGCCAACTGAATCTGGCTCTCTTCATTCTCCTCCTTGAAAGCCATCTTTGCCTCTACAGGGTTTGACAGGAAGCAACCGGCGAGAAGAGCCTGATACTTCTGAGCCAAAGTCTGCTGGCGGAGAGTCTTCTCGATGAATGACCAGTAGTTGTAAATCTTGGTATACTGATCCATCATCTGTGCGTTAGCAGATGGGTTAGCCTTCTGTGCCTTGTAGTCTGCCAAGAACTTCTGGAGAGAAGATGCGTCGAAACGACCTGTCTGCTGATTAACGAAAGGAGTCTGCTGAAGCATAGGGTTAGTACCTGTCTTCAAGATGTCCTGAAGTTCAGCGTCGGTTACTGTAAGACCCAACTTGCTAGCTTCCTTAGCGATAATCTGGTTCTGGATGTAGGTATTCCATACCATATCCTTCACCTGATTCATCTGCTCTTCAGGAAGATTTTCCTGACCCTGTTGCATTTTAATAACTTCTGAATACTCATCAACGAGCTTCTGGAAATCCTGCACGCTGATTTTTTCGCCCAAAACTTCACCAATCTGCTGGCGCTCATTATTCTTTGCTGAATCGCAAGAACGGAAAGCTTCCTCGGCAATAAAGGCGAAGAGGCCGAAACTGATGATACAAACCAGTATCACGCCTCTTTTTCTAATTGTTCCTAATGCTGCCATTACGTTTTAATTATTATTATTATTTTTATTTTTTTCTAAGTTTAGATTGAACCACTTTTAATGCTAGTAGCCAATTGTCTGCAAAAATACAAAAATAATACGAGAAAAGGGAATTTTTTGCTATCTTTTTTGACTATTACCTCAAAAAAAGCAAAAAATTCCCTTTTCCTGCTCAGCTATTTGATGATGTGGAGTTTAACAAGCTCTATTTTACGCGATGTTGACTTGATAATCTTGAACTCAAAGTTATCAAACTTAATCACCTCGTTGAGTTTAGGAAAGCTCTGATATTCATGCAATATCAAACCGCCTACAGTCATATACTCATCACTTTCCGGCAGTTCAAGACCAAACATATCGTTCACCTTGTCAATCTCCAGTCGTGCAGAAAGGAGATAGTCACCATCATCGGTTTTCTTAGCCACATACTTGGCAGCATCGTGCTCATCTTCAATATCTCCGAAGATTTCCTCAACGATATCTTCCAGACTCACCAAACCGCTGGTACCGCCAAACTCATCTACAACGATACCTAAAGACTTCTTCTGCTGCAAAAAAGTCTGCATCAGTTTCTGCGCCTGCATCGTTTCCGGCACAAAAGGAAGTGTACGGATATGATCCTGCCAACGTGAAGGATGATGGAACAGCTCGGAACTGTGAATATATCCCGCAATATGGTCTATATCCTCTTCATATACAATGATTTTCGAATTACCACTCTCTATGAATTTCTGCTGCAGTTCTTCGAGAGAAGTATCCATTTCAACAGCCTGAATCTCAGTACGTGGCACCATACAGTCGCGTACTTTAGTACCGGAGAAATCAAGGGCATTCTGGAATATCTTCACCTCGTCATTAATTTCATCTTCATTGGTAGCGTTATCGATACTTGACTGCACAAGATAATCAAGATCTACCTTAGAAAAGCCTTCATCTGCCCCCTCAGTATCCATCTTCATACCTATCAGACGCAGCAGGCACTTACTCAAGAAAGTACTGAATTTACTGATAGGCCACAATACCACATAGCACAGATAAGCTATCGGACTGAAGATAGAAAGCAAGCGGTTCGGATTAGACTTGAAAAGCGTCTTTGGCAGAAACTCACCTGTAAAGAGTACTATCAGCGTAGACAGAATGGTATCTGCAGGCACCGTAAAGGCTGCATCAAAACCTGCGAAAATCGTATTGTCGAAAAGACTGGCTATCAGGATACCATAAACTACAAGGGCTATATTGTTACCCACGAGCATGGTACTGACGAAGCCATTCGGATGATTATAAAACAAAGATAACAGTCGTTGCGTAAGGCCGTTTTTCTCCTTATCCATCTCCGCCAACATACGGTTGGAAGAGACGAAGGCAATCTCCATTCCGCTGAAGAATGCTGAGAAGACCATTGTAATAAGAATGCCTACGACTAAACTCATATCCACCTGTTCATTCATTATATCTTTTTCTTTTTAATTAGTGCAGGATAGGAATCGTAGTGGCTCTGACAGGTGTAGCCGGCTGACGGAAGTTATTCTTGACAGAATCAGGCTGGCTACTCAAAGTATCGGCAGCACCACCACCTCCTGTCAGGTCTCCCTTTTCAAAGCTACCCTTCGAATTGCTCACATAATAGCGTGTCATCTTTTCATCACTCCAGAAATGAGAACCCTGAAGCGTTCTTTCCGGAGTAACAAGTTTGCTGAACACGTTACTTGACAATTCGTGCTTATTCTGGTCCCAGGTAAGTTGCTCACTATTGAAGCGCAAACCATCTTTGGTCAGGATGCTCACCCTACCATAAAGCTTCCATATCTTCTGCTGATCATAATAATAAGCTGTATCACACTGGATATAACTATTAATATGGAATTTCTCATCAAACTGCTCCAGCAAAAGTCCCTTATCAAAGATCCACAAAGATGGATTCTTGCTGGTATTCACCTCCCACCGTTCTGTTACGATGCGATATTTCATAACTCCCGAGTCGCTTACCAATGTATTTACACCATACGACGTCATCATCGCCACCGAGTCTTGCGGACGGATGGCGGGCGCAGTATGTTCTACCTGGTTCTGGCAACCAGCCAAAATCAGGAACATCAGGATACCGACAACATAAGAGCCTTTTATTCTATACATTATTATATAGAGATTCTATACATTATTATATATAAGCGGAAGATTAATCCATCTTCCACTTCTTAAACCAATCCTCGTTGAATGTGAATCCGATATTGATACGGAAAGAATTTTCCTTAATCAGATCCTTAGCTGAACTCTTCACCCACTGACCGCTGATATTCAGCATAGAGCGGTTGTTGTAAGCGTTCATGATAGGAATACCGAAACCAGCACTCACGGAGATTTCCTTCGGACCATCAACACCATTCATCTTAAAATAAGGTGTGGCATAGCTGGCACCTACACGATACTGAACACGCTTGAAGAAAGCACGGCTACGCTCTCCATAGCAATACTGGGCACCAAGATTAAACTTGCTTCTATCTTTGTAGATGCCATCCTGCAAAGTGTAATTGGTACCATCAAAACTAGGATAACCTAAGCTACCCCACTTCTGCAGACTGTAATCAAAGCCTACCTTCCACTGGTTGTTATGATTCCACATCACACCCGCACCAATCATGGTAGGCAACTTATAAGCCTTGTCAATAGAGTAAGCAGTGGTATCGGTAACACCATTCTGAGTATCATTAGAAATGATATTCATATCAGCAGAAGCCCCCAGACCATGTCCTGGCGAGAAGGTGACACCCACGGTAGCCCAATCTTTCTTTGAGAACTGATGGGTATACTGTACACCGAAATCAACCTTATAGCTGTTCACCTGCATAGAATAGTAACGGGTGAGGGTCTTGTAATAAGAATTGCTGTAGCTGTTTGATACACTTCTGTCTATACTACCCCAGAGATATGAGAAGTTGGCACCTACGGCCAAGCCCTTGACCGGTTCCCAACCCGCACCGATGTATGCCTGATGCAAACCACCATCGCCGGAATAAGTATTAGTATAGTAAGTTTCCTTGTCAGCATTCACCCATTCTGATGCAGAATAATTATAGCCAACATTGGTAAAAGGAATGATACCGAAGCTCATACCTACATGTGGCAGCAAGCGGAAGCCTGCAACAACATACTCAAAATTTGAGTTGTTGGCATTCTTCTTCACACCATTCTCTTCAAAATTTGTCACCTGACCAGAGATACCGGCATCAAGGATGAAAGTCATCGAATCAATCGAAGCATAAGATGCAGGGTTGAGATAGTTTACCTGATTATGCTCATGAAAGCCAAGACCGACTCCATTCATACCGCGATTAAAACCAGAAGTCTGGTCCGACAAGATGCCAAGACCATACTGGCTGTATGGCGAATTAGTACCACTTTGGGCATTAACCATAAGGGCTGACCCCAACAATAGGGTTGCTAAAAAAAGCTTTCTCATTCTTTAATAATCATTCAAAATTATATTCAGAGTGCAAAAGTATTAAAAAAAATCTAGAAAAAAGAAGGATAATTGAAAATAATAAGGTATTTTTGCATCGTGAAACGTTTTAAGCATATTTTTAGTGCCATTTTAGCAGTAATTTTAATCAATTTAACTACTGAAGTGGCTGCACAGGATTTTTCAAGAGACAAAGACTCTGATATTTCTGTGCAGAACAGTCGTGTCAATGAAGAAGCTACTGCGTGGCTCGATTCTGTTGACATTTCTCTCCTGACTTGCGGACCAGGTCAGGAGGTGTGGTCGTATTATGGACATACCGCTCTCCGCATACAGAACAAAGCTATGGGAACTGATGTTGCCGTCAACTGGGGTATGTTCAGTTTTAACCAAAGTTGCTTTGTACTCCGTTTTGTTTTCGGACTCACCGATTACCAGATTGGCATCTACCCTATGAGCGACTTCATTGCCGAATATGCACATGAAGGCAGATGGGTAAGACAGCAGCGCCTCCGTCTCTCCCGTACAGAGAAACTGGGAATTCTGAGAAGCATCGACAAGAATGCACAGCCGGAGAACCGCGTATACCGCTACAATTTCTTCTATGATAATTGTACGACCCGGGCACGCGAGATGATTCTCTCCAACATTGGGAACCAGAGTACCAACTTTAAAGATATCCCTACCACTTCTACCTACAGGGAAGAGATTCACAAACTCAACGGACAGCACCGCTGGGCAAGATTCGGCAATGACCTTCTTTTGGGTTGTCAGGCAGACCACCCTATCTCACAAAGAGAATGGGAATTCTTGCCAGACAATCTGAGCAAAGACTTTGCCACAGAAGGAAGAACCGACTTTATTGATGCATCTCAGACTACAGACGGCAAAACCAATACAACAAGTGACAGCGGCTATATCACCCTGGTAGATGAAACATCCGATATTATCCCAGTCCAGGCACAAATAACAGACGATACTCCTGTTACACCACAAATGATAGCCATAGCCCTAGCAATCATCATTATAGGAACAACGGTAAGAGAATGTGTAAAAAAGAAAAACTACTGGTGGTTTGATGCCATCCTGCTTGTTCTGACAGGATTACCGGGACTGATTCTCTTTGCCATGATTTTCTCGCAGCATCCTACCGTACAGATAAATTTCCAGATTCTGATACTGAATCCGCTCAACCTCATCTTTGCCTGGAAGACTGTCAAGAGGATGAAAGCAGGTCGTCAGTATTGGTATTTCGAACTCCTGGGATGGCTTCTGCTCATTGCCCTGTTCATGCAGATATGGCAGAACTATGCTGAGGGTATGAGTATTTTGGCACTTTCTTTGCTAGCGAGATACTGCGTCAAGTCGACCATGATGGATTTAAGTCCAAACAATTACGGTTTGCAGAAGCATATCGTAAAGAAATTCAGAAAGAATAAATAGACATTAAAACATACGTAAGGAAACGATTGGCACAACATCGTTTCCGAGCAGAAGAAGATAAACAACAATGATGGTAAACAGATATATCACAGCCCTTTTGGTTGTCCTGGCGGCAACCGGCATGGAGGCGCAGACTTATCAGCAGGCGCTGAAGTTTGCGCTTACGGATATATCCTACGATGAATTCATCCAGCAACCGGAGGCGAAGGCATTGGAGGAGGACATTCTCTGCGTGCTCAAAGCCATCAAAGCGGCATCAGAAGATGAGAGCATCGCAACGCATCATCCTATCCTGTCGGCAACGCTTGCCGCCAATTCTTCTGACATTCTGACAGACATTCATTCACATATTTATTATGATTCCCCTACGGAGCATAGATACAAAGTTCCGTATGGGAGTATTGTTATTCGAGGTCCAGACTGCTGATTTTATGCTTTCAGTAAGCAAAACTCAGAAGATTTGCCATAAAAACAGGTAATAATTGGCAATTCCTTGCAGATTTACAGATATTTTTAGTAAATTTGCAAGCTAGTTATAAACAACAGGAGATTTTACTCCCAAACATCATCGAATAATAATAAAAAATAAATATACAATGAACTTTAACAAAATTCTCCAGTCATTGTTTGGCAACAAGTCAACTCGCGATATGAAGTTGATCCAGCCAATCGTAGAAAAGATCAAGGCAGAGTATCCTAAGATGCAGGCCTTAAGCAATGACGAACTTCGTGCAAAAACAAAAGAACTTCAGAAGTACGTACAGGAGTACGCCAAGGAAGAGAAGGCTAAGATTGCTGAACTCAAGGCTAAAATTGAAGACACTCCTATCGATGAGCGTGAAGGTATCTTCAATCAGATCGACAAGTTAGAGCAGGAAGCACTTGACAAGTATGAGGTAGCCCTCAACGAGGTTTTGCCTCAGGTTTTCGCTATCGTTAAGGATACTGCTCGCCGTTTCGCTGAGAACGAGGAAACAATAGTTACTGCTACCGACTTCGACCGCGAGCTGGCTTCTAATCCAGCTAACGACTTCGTTACCATCGATGGCGACAAGGCTATCTATCACAACCACTGGACAGCCGGCGGTAATGATATGAAATGGGAAATGATTCACTACGATGTACAGCTCTTCGGTGGTGTTGTTCTCCATCAGGGTAAGATTGCCGAGATGGCTACCGGTGAGGGTAAGACCCTTGTAGGTACAACACCTATCTTCCTGAATGCCTTGACTGGTAATGGTGTTCACGTCGTTACCGTGAACGACTATTTGGCTAAGCGTGACTCTGAGTGGATGGGACCTCTCTATATGTTCCACGGTCTCTCTGTAGATTGTATCGACAAGCACCGTCCTAATTACGACGAGCGTCGCAAGGCATACCTGGCAGATATCACCTTCGGTACCAACAACGAGTTCGGTTTCGATTATCTTCGTGATAACATGGCTACCAACCCAGCCGATCTGGTACAGCGCCAGCACAACTACGCCATCGTCGATGAGGTCGACTCAGTGTTGATTGATGATGCCCGTACTCCATTGATTATCTCTGGTCCTATTCCAAAGGGCGACGACCAGATGTTTGAGCAGTATCAGCCATTGGTTGAGAAACTTTATGAGGTACAGCGCAAGCAGGCTACAGAATTGCTCGCCGAGGCTAAGCAGAAGATCAACGAAGGTACAAAAGCTAAGAATCAGGAACTCCTTGATGAAGGCTTCCTCGCACTCTTCCGTTCTTACAAGGCATTGCCTAAGAACAAGCCATTGATCAAGTATCTTTCTGAGGAAGGTATCAAGGCTGGTCTGCTGAAAACCGAGGAGTACTACATGGCAAACAACAACCGTGAGATGCCTAAGGCTACTGAGCCATTGTACTTCGTAGTAGACGAGAAAATGAATTCTGCCGACCTTACCGATAAGGGAACCGACTGGTTGGCTAAGCAGGTAAACGACAAGGAACTCTTCGTATTGCCTGATATCACAACAGAAATGAGTGAACTCGAGGCACGTACAGACCTTACCGACCAGGAGCGTCTTGACAAGAAAGACGAGATGCTGGCTCACTATGGTGTACAGAGCGAACGTGTTCACACCTTGCAGCAGCTCCTGAAGGGTTACACCATGTTCAATAAGGACGACGAATATGTTGTCATGGACGGACAGGTGAAGATTGTGGATGAGCAGACAGGACGTATCATGGAAGGCCGTCGCTGGAGCGATGGTTTGCACCAGGCTATTGAAGCTAAGGAGCACGTAAAGGTAGAGGCTGCTACACAGACCTTTGCTACCATCACACTTCAGAACTACTTCCGTATGTACCACAAACTCGCAGGTATGACCGGTACAGCAAGTACAGAGTCAGGTGAGTTCTGGGATATCTACAAGCTCGATGTTGTTGAGATTCCAACCAACCGCCCTATCCAGCGTAAGGACTTGGATGACCGTGTATACAAGACTGCCCGCGAGAAATATCGTGCAGTTATCGACGAAATCGAGGAAACACGTAATGCTGGCCGCCCAGTCTTGGTAGGTACAACATCTGTCGAGATTTCTGAGTTGTTGAGCAAGATGTTGAAGATGCGCAACATTCCTCATAATGTATTGAACGCTAAGCTGCACCAGCAGGAGGCTCAGATCGTAGCCGAGGCAGGTCGCTCAGTAAACGGTAAGGGTGCTGTAACCATCGCTACCAACATGGCAGGTCGTGGTACCGATATCAAGCTGACTCCAGAGGTAAAGGCTGCAGGTGGTCTTGCCATCATCGGTACAGAACGTCATGAGAGCCGCCGTGTAGACCGTCAGCTCCGTGGTCGTGCTGGTCGTCAGGGTGACCCAGGTTCTTCTGTATTCTATGTATCATTGGAGGATAAGCTGATGCGTCTGTTCGCTTCAGAGCGTATCGCCAAGGTTATGGACCGTCTCGGTTTCGAGGATGGCGAGCGTATCGAGAGCCCAATGATCAGCAAGAGCATCGAGCGTGCTCAGCGCAAGGTTGAGGAAAACAACTTCGGTATCCGTAAACACCTCTTGGAGTATGATGACGTGATGAACCGTCAGCGTACCGTTATCTACGAGAAGCGTCGCCACGCCCTCATGGGTGAGCGTATTGGTATGGATATTGCCAACATCATCTGGGACCGCGTATTGAACATCGTTAACAACAACGACTTCTTCGGTGCCAAGGAAGAGTTCCTGAAAGTTCTCGCTATGGAGATTCCATTCAACGAGGATGAGTATGAGAACGGCAGACGTGAGGATTTGGCAGAGCGTGCTTTCCAGGAGGCTATGGCTACATTCAAGCGTAAGACAGACCGCATCCAGGCTACAGCTATGCCTATCATCAAGCAGGTATACGAAAACCAGGGTGCTATGTACGAGCGCATCATGGTGCCTATCACAGACGGCAAGCGCATGTACAATATTCCTTGCAACCTCAAGGAGGCATACGAGAGCGAGGCTAAGAACGTAGTGAAGGAGTTTGAGAAGAGCGTTGTTCTCCAGATTATCGATGACGACTGGAAGGAGAACCTCCGCAAGCTCGACGAACTGAAGCACTCTGTACAGAATGCAAGCTACGAGCAGAAGGATCCTCTCCTCATCTTTAAGTTGGAGAGTGCCAAGGTTTGGGATGCCATGATCAATGACATGTACGACCGTATTGCAAGTATCCTGATGCGTGGTCAGATTCCAGTAATGGAGCAAGAGCAGCCAGTTCAGGAGGCAGCTCCTGAGCAGCACACTCAACAGAACTATGTAGAGAGCAAGGTAGATTTGGATGCAGAGCGTGAGGCACAGGAGGCAGCTGCAAACCAGGATACCCGAGAGGGCGCACAGGTAAACCGCACTCCTTACCGTGCAGAGCACATGCCACGTCCTAACGACCCATGTCCATGCGGAAGCGGCAAGAAGTTCAAGAACTGCCACGGCAGAAACCTGTAATCACAGAAAATGATGATGCTCTTATATGTAATAAGGTATAAGAACATCCATCATCAGAAATAATGATAAGAATACCTAGATTTGATGATACTCTCATCATTTCTAGGTATTTTTGTTTTAAAACTACATTATTGCTACCAAGTTGCAAAAATTATTAGTATTTTTGCAGTCGAAAAGAAAAAGAGTTGACCATGAGGTCATGCCCAAAAGAAAAGAACAAGATTAAAACAAGGAAAGATATATGAAATTATCAGAACTTAAAACAGGTGAAAGCGCCGTTATCGTCAAGGTATCAGGACACGGTGGCTTCAGAAAGAGAGTCATTGAGATGGGATTCATCAAGGGCAAGAAGGTAGATGTACTCCTTAACGCCCCACTCCAGGACCCAGTAAAATACAAGATTATGGGCTATGAAGTTTCTCTCCGCCACAGCGAAGCCGACCATATCGAGGTGGTTTCCATTGATGAAGCCAAGAACGATGCAAAGCTCAGCAAGGCGGAAGAAGAAGACCGCCAGCAGGTAATTGACTCAAAAATAGTAGATTCCAACGATAGCGACGAGCAGGCGCTCGGCGACAAGATGCTCGTGGCTGAAAGAAAAGACAATGCCAGCAACGAGGCTTTGGCTGAGCAGGAAGCAGAACGACTCCACCGCGTCATCAATGTGGCACTGGTAGGTAACCCAAACTGCGGTAAGACTTCCCTCTTCAACTTCGCATCGGGTGCTCACGAACGTGTTGGAAATTATAGTGGTGTAACCGTGGATGCCAAGGTGGGCGAAGCTGATTTCAACGGCTACCACTTCAATCTGGTAGATTTACCAGGCACCTATTCGCTTTCAGCCTATTCTCCGGAAGAACTCTATGTGCGCAAGCAGCTCATCGAGCATACGCCGGATATCGTCATCAACGTTATCGACACCAGCAACCTGGAGCGCAATCTCTATCTCACCACACAGTTGATAGATATGCACATCCGCATGGTCTGCGCCCTCAATATGTTTGATGAAACCGAGAAGCGTGGCGATAACATCGATTACGACAAACTGGGCGAACTCTTCGGTATCTCGATGATTCCTACCGTCTTCACCAATGGCCGAGGCGTGGACAAGCTCTTCGAGACCATCATCGAACTCTACGAAGGCAAGGAAGATTCCAGCGCTCACTACCGCCATATCCACATCAACCACGGACATGAGATAGAGCACGGCATCGAACATATCCAGAAATATCTGAAGGCAGATGATTCCATCCGCCAGCGCTACTCTACCCGATACCTCTCTATCAAGTTGTTGGAGAATGATAAGCACGCCGAGGAATACGTCAGCCATCTGAAATCGGCCAAGGAAATCTTTGCAGCCCGTGATGAGGCAGCCAAGCGCGTGAAGGAAGAGACCCTGGAGGATAGCGAAACCGCCATCATGGATGCCAAATATGGTTTTATCCATGGCGCATTGCAGGAAGCAGGCTATGAACCGGGCAAGGCGAAGGATACCTATCAGGTAACCCACCTCATCGACAGCATCCTGACCAATAAATATGTAGGCTTCCCAATCTTCGTTCTCCTACTGTTCATCATGTTCTCAGCCACCTTCGTACTGGGCGAGATTCCTAAGGGATGGATTGAGGACGGCGTGGCATGGCTGGGCGAGTTCATCAGCAATACAATGCCGGATGGACCAGTGAAGGATATGCTGGTAGATGGTGTGATTGGTGGTGTAGGTGCCGTGATTGTCTTCCTGCCACAGATTCTGATTCTGTATTTCTTCATCTCTTATATGGAGGATTCGGGATATATGGCTCGTGCAGCCTTCATCATGGATAAGCTCATGCACAAGATGGGCCTGCATGGCAAATCATTCATTCCGCTGATTATGGGATTCGGATGTAACGTACCTGCAGTGATGGCAACGAGAACCATCGAGAGTCACCGTTCGCGTCTGGTTACGATGCTGATTCTGCCATTGATGAGCTGTTCTGCTCGTCTGCCAATCTACATCATGGTCATCGGAACGTTCTTTGCCATCCAATACCGTTCGCTCATCATGGTATCGCTCTATCTCATCGGCATCTTCCTAGCCGTGATATTGAGCCGCATCTTTGCCAGTTTCGTGGTGAAGGGCGAAGATACCCCATTCGTTATGGAGCTGCCTCCTTACCGCTTCCCTACCTGGAAGGCGATAGGCCGACATACCTGGGAGAAGGGTAAGCAGTACTTAAAGAAGATGGGTGGTATCATCCTTGTGGCAAGTATCATCGTATGGGCTTTGGGTTATTTCCCTCATAATGAAGAACTTGATACCCAGGCTCAGCAGGAACAGAGCTATATCGGCAGAATCGGTAAGACCATCGAGCCTATCTTCACCCCACAGGGGTTCGACTGGAAACTGGATGTGGGCTTGGTTTCCGGTGTGGGTGCCAAGGAGATTGTAGCCTCAACAATGGGCGTGCTCTACAGCAACAACGACAGTTTCTCTGATGATCAGGATTACAACGATGAAGACGGAAAATACGAAGTCTTGAAGAAGCAGATGACTTCAGACCTGAAGAAGACCTACGGTTACAGCGATGCCGAGGCAGCAGCGAAGGCAACGCTCACCGCCTACAGTTTCCTCCTCTTTGTATTGCTCTACTTCCCTTGCATCGCCACCATCGCTGCCATCAAGGGCGAGACGGGCAGTTGGAAATGGGCAGGCTTCGCTGCCGGCTACACCACGCTCCTGGCATGGGTAGTATCAGCCCTGGTCTTCCAGATAGGAAGTTTGTTTATCTAATCAAGGTGTCTGCTTTAAGAAAACAAACAAAGAGAGCGCACAACACCTGAACGACAGCCGCACAACAGCTGAGCGACGCTCGCACAACACCTGTTGTGCAAGCGCACATCAGCTGTTGTGCGGCTCACTATTTAATATATCCTGAAGACTTATTCAATATATCTGAAAGACTTCAAGTAACTGTTCGGAAGACTTATGTCATATCCTTGAACGCCATCAATCATATCCTTAAACGACATCAACCATATCATTAGAAGACATCAACCGTATCCCTATTCAAGATAATCTCTTTCCTACCTTTGCGGCAACAAACGCAATCATCAGACCCAGACAGGCGGCAATACTGATGGCAATGCGGAGACCGGTAGCCTCAGCAAGCCATCCGATAACCGGAGGTCCTACAAGGAAACCGAAGAAACTGATGCTCGAAACGATAGTAATGGCGATACTCGCCTTGATGGTTCCCAGTTTTCCGGCGATACTGTAACAGATAGGAACCGACGAAGAGATGCCGAAACCTACCAGCAGGAAGCCCAAGGTGGCAGGAATGAGATAAGGCAAGGCAGCAGCCAGCCACAAACCGCCCAATATCAAACCACCACAAACCTTCAATACTCTGGCTGGGCCGTATTTCGTAACAAACCCATCAGCCATGAATCTACCCAACGTCATCGCACCCATACCAGCCACATAGCCCGCACGGATAAAAGCCTCATCGGGTTTTACTACTGATGAAAAATATACGCTACTCCAATCGTAAACGGTACCTTCACAGAACATGCCTGCAAATCCCATCAGTCCCAAAAGGAACAGAATCGGGTCGATGGTCTTGAAAGAGAACTTTGGAACATCCTCCTCTTCTGCTTTCGCCATGGCATCATTAATCAGAAAGCGGAAACCGACAGCAATGATGAGAATACTCAGAGCCAGGATAGTTCCAAAGTGGACATCTATCGGGAGTAAAGTATTGGCAAAGATGGCACCGATGATACCACCGGAGAATCCACCCAGACTCCACAGACCATGAAACGACGACATGATGTTGCGCCCATACATCTTCTCTACCAGACATGCCTGCGTATTGGTGGCAATGTTCATCAGATTCGCCATCATTCCGAAAGCAATAAGACTCAAAATCAGATGAAAAACCGTAGTACTGCTACCGATGCTGAAAAGAACCAGGGCATAGAGCACCTCAGAGAGAACCAGCATCTTCTTGCTGCCAAATCTACTCACCAGGATACCCGAGAAAGCCATCATCAGAAGTTGGCCGATAGGAATGGCGAAAAGCACCGTTCCCAACTGGCCGTTGCTCAGATGCAACATCTGTTTTACATCCGGAATACGGCTTGCCCAACTGGCAAACACTACTCCCGGAACAAAATAATAAGCCGCAACCGCCACTCGCTTGCGCGCCAAATCACTTAAATTACTCAAACTGACTGTCATCCTTAATAATATACCTATTATAAATACTCATTTCTATTAGCGGCTGCAAAATTACAAAAAAAAAACAGAAAAAGACTGATATTTGAACAATAAATGTTGCGCCGTTTGAGATTTTTGCCGTACCTTTGCACTCAGAAAAAGAATTAAAAACAAACTAGCAATGAAGAAACAAACAATGATTAACCTGGCACTCGCCCTCACTCTGGCAATGCCTACTCTACCCGCCTTCGCCCAGAAGGCGATGAGCAAGAAAGAAATTGTCGAAAAAGAAAAGGCATTCAAGAACCTACAGCATCCCTGGAAGGGAAAGAAAGTGGCTTACTTCGGCGACTCCATCACCGACCCTAACATCAAGGCATCAAAAGTAAAATACTGGGGATTCCTGCAGGATTGGCTCGGCATCACCCCTTACGTTTATGGTGTGAGCGGCAGACAGTGGAACGATATTCCCCGTCAGGCAGACCAACTGCAGAAGGAACATGGTGATGATTTCGATGCCATCCTCATCTTTATGGGTACCAACGATTACAATAACGGTGTGCCTGTAGGCGAATGGTACACGGAGACTTTCGACAGCGTGAGAGTTGCCCGCCACAAGCCAAGCGAAATGGTACAGCGCCGCCACCGCCACTTCTGCATGGACAAGAATACATTGAAAGGCCGCATCAACATCGCCATGTCGAAGTTGAAGCAGATGTATCCTACCAAGCAAATCGTGGTGATGACTCCTGTGCATCGTGCTCTCTTTGCCAGTGGTGACAAGAACATCCAGCCAGATGAGATGTACGAGAATGCGCGTGGCATCTTCTTCGATGAATACGTGAAAGCTATCAAGGAAACAGGCAATGTCTGGGCGGTTCCGGTCATCGACCTCAACTCCCTTTCCGGTCTCTTCCCTCTTTACGATGCTGGTGCGCAGATGTTTAACAAACCGGATAGCGACCGTCTTCATCCTAATGATGCCGGGCACTCCCGCATGGCTAAGACCATCATGCAGCAGCTCTCTGCATTGCCTTGCGTCTTCTAGAAATCCACATCATTTTCTGCCCGCGTACTTGAGCATCTATACCCACGTACAGTAATCAATGCCTCGTTTCTCACACTCTCCTCGCAGGGCGGCGAGGAAGTAGCTGCGCTCGCTGCCCCAACCACGAACCTTGCGCTCGTGATCTATGGTCTGCTTCAAGCGCTCATCGCTGTATGCAGCAAAGCGGGCGGCATACTCTGAAATTCTTGACTCGGCATAACCTGCACCAACAGTTGATGACTCAGCATTAGCTGCCTTAATTGTTGATGACTCGGCATTAACTGCCATTACACTCTCATTGTTCTTTAAATCTGAATTTGGATTCATAAAGATAATTATTTTAAGTTGTTAAACACTTACACATTCTTTTACCACCGTGGTTATCTCTATGCGAAACTCGGTTGGTGTGCCGCAATTGGGCAACTCTTAATGCTTGATTTCGGGTGTAAAAGTACATCATTATTCTGAAACCACCAAATTTTTTCGGGATTATTTTTCCTGTTTTTTTCCTTCTTCTAAAGAAGAAGATTTTTCGGGGTAGCAGATAGTAAGGAAGAGAAATCCTTTAATGGTTAAACTTTCCTATATTTGCATTATAATAGTATTATAATAATAAAATTATAATTACCTTTGTAAATTGACAATCAGAAAGATACAAACAATTGAAATATAAAAACAAAGAATGATATGATACAGCAAGTAGAATTTTCATTGCGTCCGCTTCCTCGCGGCTTTCACCTCGTAACCAACGAGGTGATGAGGAACCTGCCAGCGCTGCCTAAGACAGGGATTCTGAATCTCTTCGTAAGACATACCAGTTGCGGATTGTCGCTGAACGAGAACTTCGACCCAGATGTGAGACATGACTTGAAGGGTATCTTCGAAAGACTGGTTCCGGATGGCGACCCAAGATACCTGCACCAGGATGAAGGACCGACGGATATGTCGGCTCATGCAAAATCGAGCATGGTGGGTGTATCGCTCACCATTCCCATTACCAACGGCAGATTAAACCTCGGAACATGGCAGGGGATCTACCTCTGTGAATTCAGAGAGGGAGGCGGAAGCCGACACCTCATCGCAACGATTATCGGGGAATAAAGATAAAAACGAGGATGTTCGCACATCCTCGTTTTTACGTTAACATAATCATTTATTCTATCGCGTCCAATTCCGCTTCATCCTCTTCCTTCTCCTCTTTCTTTCCGAAATTAGGATCAATCTTCAGGAAAGCAGTAACCAGGAAGGTGATGGCGCAACATGCCATCACGATGATGAAAAACATGCGGTAACCTACCATATCCTTCAGATATCCAGAAACCATGCCCGGCAGCATCAATCCGAGATAGGAGATGCCCGTACAGATGGAATAATGGGAGGTCTTGAACTTTCCCTGACTGTAGAACAGCATGTAGAGGGTAAGAACCGTGAAGCCCAGACCATAACCCAACTGCTCGACAAAAAGACAGCTGGAAACCACGATGAGGTTACTGTTGAGCGAATAACTCAGATAGATGTAAACCACATCAGGCAAGGTGATGGCGCAAACCAGAGGCCAGAGCCATTTCTTCATTCCATCCCTGCTCACCAGAATACCACCAAGAATTCCACCCAGCAGCAAACCTATCAATCCCACAGTACCATTGGCAAAACCATATTCCTGAGGTGACAGTCCCAGTCCACCCTGCGAATTAGGACGGAGGATGAAGGTCTTGGTCATGGTGTTCAGAAGCGCTTCAGGGAATCGGTAGAGTAAGAGAAAGAGCATCACACAGACGGTTTCACCCAATCCGAACTTCACGAAGAAGGTGCGGAACATGTTCTTCAGTTCATGAGCCACTTCACCCACCGTTCTGTCGGTCTGCACATCATCCTTCGGGCGAGGCATGAAGCGGCTGTGGTAGAGCCACAAACCGATGAAGATACCTGCCAGTCCGTAAAAGATAAGCGCCCATGAGAAGCGAATCTGGTTGCGGAAGAGAACCTGAAGCACACCTGCCAGCATCACCAGAAAACCATTCACAAAGATGATGGCGAGGCGGTAGAAGGTATTTCGCAAGCCTACAAACTTAGTCTGCGTATGTTCATCCAGCTCAATCATGTAGAAACCATCTGCAGAAATGTCGTGGGTAGCACTACAGAAGGCGATGAGGAAGAAGAAGCACATCGTTGCCTGGAACCAGAAGGCGGTAGGCAGCGAGAAGGCGATGCCAGCAAGGGCAGCTCCAATGAGTGCCTGCATGGTGAGCACCCACCAGCGCTTAGTCTTCAGCAAATCTATGAACGGACTCCACAAGGGCTTGATGACCCAGGGCAGGGCGAGCCATCCGGTATAGAGACCCACCTCAGCATCGGTCAGCCCCAACTGCATGTACATCACCACAGAGAGGGCGGTTACGATGACGTTGGGGAGTCCTTCTGCAAAATAGAGGGTCGGAATCCATGCCCATGGACTCCGACTGTTTTTCTTAGTTACCATTTTACATCACTATTTATAAAGTTTCTTGATTTCAGCACCCTGATAGTAGTGCAGCAGGATGGCATCATAATGATAACCCTGCTCGCCCATCACGGCAGCACCAATCTGGCAGAGACCTACTCCATGCCCCCAACCGGCTCCGATGAGTTCGAAACGCTGAGGCACTCCCTGTTCATCCTTATCATATTTATCCACCACGAAGGCTGAACTCAGCAGATGACTGTCGCTCAGCGTACGGCGGATTTCGAGTTCCTTACCGATGGTAAAGATCTTCTCTGTTCCGATGATCTGGAGCTTGCTGATTCTTCCACTCTTTCCGCGCTCCACGGCCTTCATGTCTAGGATGGCACCCAGGTCCATCTTCAGTTTGTCGGCGATGAGCTGCTGCAACTTCTCCTGACTGAGCGTTTCCTTCCAGCGGTAGAAATTGACGGTTTCCTGATCATAGTCGTTGAGCACTTCTGACAGGATTTTCTTGTCCTGCGTGTTGCAGAAAGCTGGCGGATTAAAGCGGATCCATTTCTCGGCCTCTTCCTCATTGGTCAGATTAGGCAGTGTATGTTCCACGCCCAGGGCAATGTCGCGAACCGCCGTGAGATAAGTCTTCGGCGTGTCCTCCCAGCAATACTGGAATTCCTCGGTTATTCCGCCGCAGCATTTCGAGAATCTTGCATCGCAGATTTCGTCGCCGTCCATCAGAATCTGTCCCTTGGTCTGGCGGATGGCTTCAGCTACATGGGGCGATGTTTCCTTGGTGATACCCTGGTAGCGCTGGCAGTGGTCGTCGGCACATACATCAAAGAGGGTGTGGTCTTCGCGGTCGTACCAGCGGATGAGCGTATCTTCCTTCTTGGTGAAGGAGAAGAAGTTGTTGCCGCTCTCAGCCACCTCTCGGCGCTTCTTCATCTGTGCCAGGAGCCATGAACGAGAGATGACGGCGTGCGCCTTCAGGAGTTCGAGACTCGAAGTGGCACTCATTTCACTGCTGATGACGCTCTCCAGATATTTCTCTACAGGCAACTCATTGATTGCCACAATCTTATCCGATTCTACCCCAAAGCGGAGCGTGCCCAGGAAGGTTTGGGTTTCCTTGCGCTCCCAGTGGAAGTTGACACCGATGGTTACGTCGCTCAGCGAAAACGAGGCGTCGGCACTCTGCGGATGGAAGGTGAGCTGGCTGTACTGGTTGCCGTTCCAGAGCACACCGCCCTCTGAGAATTCTACCACCTGTTCGCCCAGCACCTTTTCGCCCTTGGCAAGATAAGGTTTGTTTAGCGAGAAATGAATCTTCTGCGCACTCACGATGCCCACCGTTACGTCGGGCTGCTTACCTTTATTATATAAGGTGGAAGAGGCTTCGGCTGCATCCTCGGCATCCTTAGATGCCTTCAGTTTGGCGATGATGGCGTTCATCTTTTCTTCCGAAACGCCACATTCCTGCAGCAGCGAGAGGGCTTTCTCCTCGGTCAGCTTTCGGAAATCTTCCTCACGAGGGGTGATGATGAGTCCGCTCATATCCAGTGCTCCCGGCGAAACCACAAACTGGGCGTCGCCTTCGGCAAAATAGGCTTCCGGACGGTGCTTTTCTCTCGGAATGACCACGCTGATGAATTCCTCGCCCTTGCGCCAGGAGATGATGTTCATCATCGGTTCGGTTTCGTCGCCACGCTGAGGCATTGCCTTGTAGAGACGGCGGAAGAGGGCCTCATCGCTCTCAGCACTCTTCGAGATGATGACGAAGGCGGGAACGATGAAGTCGCGAACCACTGAGATTTTCTCCTCATCATTGAGAGAGATGATGTCGGTCAGGTTGCGGGAGAGACGCTGCCAGTTGGTCTGAAGAGGAAGGATGCCGTTGGTTCCTGCCTGGAAATGAAGATGGTCTGGAGCCGATGCACCACACTTCGGACCGTTGTAGAACACCATCAGGTCGCTGTGCAGACTGATGAAGCGGTGCATCTCGCCGTAGTTCTTGTAGATGAGCTGAGGCTGATGCTTGCGTGCCGGAATGGTGAAGTGGACTGGCAGAATCGGGAACGGATTCACCAGAAGATGGAATTTCTCGTCTATCTGCTTCGACATCTGTTCCTTAGGACGGTTCTTGTCGCAAAGGAAACAAGGGCGCTCGCCCAGGGTTTTCTTATCTATCTTGGCGCCCGTACTTACGATGCGGGCTGGGTTCCACTGCAGTTTCAGCTGGTCGGAGAATTGGCGGGTTTCTACATGCTTGAGGTCGCGGAAGCGGTGGCGCGCATCGGTCCAAACCTCCAGCTGACGGTTGAAGAAACGCGAGATGCTGCTGTCTTCCATAATGTCGGCCTTGCCCTGCAGCATGTGCTGGCGTGCCTTCAGTTCCATGGTGCGCAGGCGGTCCTTATACAGGTTGTTGGCGTTCACCTTCTCTACGCTGAGGGCTGCATCGCTGTTACCTCCCCAGCGGCGGCAGAGGTAGAGTTCGTCGTAGATTCTGCCGATGCGATAACGGCGCGAAAATGCCAAGCCGAGCGCATAATCCTCACCATACGAGGTGTTAGGAAACTGGATCTGTCTGACCAGCGGAGTAAAGAAGGCGCGCGGAGCACCTAATCCGTTGATACGCAGCGCATTGTTGCATCCGTTTTCATCGGTCCACTCCTTGTGGTCTATCAGTCCCGGTGGCAGGGTGTTGAGGTCGAAGTCGCACATGCGGTACGAGCCGATAATCATGGCTGCCTTCTGCTTGTAGAAGGCATCTACTATCTTCTGAAGTGTCTTTGGTGAAGAATAGAGGTCATCGCTGTCAAGCTGTACAGCAAACTTTCCGCAGAAACTGCTGTTGATGGCTTCGTTCCAGCATCCGCCTATTCCCAGGTCGGTTCTCTCCGGCACAATCTGTATCAGGTTGTCGACTTTAAGTTCATCCAGTATTTCGCCGGTGCGGTCGGTAGAATGGTTGTTTACCACAATGACGTTAAACTTGAAGCTTGCCTTCTGTCCCAGCGCACTCTTCACGGCATCAGCCACCGTCTTTTCACGGTTGAAGACGGGGATGATGACAGATGCCTCGTATTCAAAATCCTGCTCACCGAAGTCGGGCTGGCGGTAGAAGGTGGTGTCTATCAGGGCGCCCACCTTGCCCAAATGCTGGGTGCATGCCTTTTCCATCTCAATCTGCACCTCGCGGTTGCGCGGGTTTACATAGTCAAACTGCTTCTCGCCGCTCTTACGGGTGTCGAGTTCGGCTTCTGAATAGAGGAATTCGTTGAGATGGAAGATTTCGCCCACGCGGCTCAGATAGAGACGGAGGTCGTAGAGGGCGGCAAACTGATACTCTTCGCAGTCGGGTTGGGCGATGTAGTCGGCCAGCGCCTGTGCCTTGATGCACCAGAGGCTTCCAAAGTCGAAGTCATCTCGCAAAGAACCTGACTGGTAGTCAATTACCGGATGTTTCTCCATTTTGCCTTCCACCATCTTGTAGTGGTCGGCGTAAACCATGACGGCATCCGTATCATCTGCCACTCTGAGGAATCGCTCCAGCGTGTTGTTTCCCCATCCTATGGTGGTGTGGCGGGTACAGATCATCACGTAGTCGGCATCTGTATTTTCAACGATGCTGACAATGGTGTTACTGCTTTCCAGGCGGTCGGTGATGACAAACGTACATCCTTCGGGCACCTGATGATGAGCGGCAAAATCAGCACTCACCAGGAAGTGGATATGCTGTACTGTCTTGTACTCATGAAGCACCGACAAGGCATTCTGCGCATCGTCGATGTATTCGCAAGGCAAGAAAAGGTCTATTTTTTCTCTCATTTTCTTACGTTATTTTTGTTCACTTCAGCCCTTTTCGGGGGGCTAAATCTGTGTTTTTTATCTTTATTTTATCTTATTATATTAAAATATGTGGCAAAGATACTAATTTTTCGGCAAAAAACACTATCTTTGCAGTATGAATAATGAAAAAAAATATCTTTTGGGCCTTACACTTGCCGAATTGAAGCAGGTGGCAAAGGACTTAGGCATGCCCGCCTTCACCGGTGGGCAGATGGCGAAGTGGCTCTATGAGCAGCATGTGAAGAGCATTGATGAGATGACCAACATCTCGAAGGCGAACCGTGCCAAACTCGCTGCCGAATACGAAATAGGATGCTTCGGATATTCCGATGCACAACATTCGGTGGATGGTACCATCAAGTACCTCTTCCCTACCCGAAGCGGCAAATTTGTCGAGACGGTTTACATCCCCGACAAAGACCGCGCCACGCTGTGCGTTTCTTCGCAGGTGGGATGCAAGATGAACTGCCTGTTCTGCCAGACCGGCAAGCAGGGGTTTGAGGGCAGCTTGCCTGCAGGCGACATTCTGAACCAGGTTTACTCGCTGCCGGAGGTGGACAAACTTACCAACATCGTGTTCATGGGTCAGGGCGAGCCGATGGATAATCTCGACAATGTGCTGCGCGCCACAGAGATTCTCACCGCCGCCTACGGCTGGGCATGGAGCCCGAAGCGCATCACGGTAAGTTCGGTGGGCGTGAAGAACAAGCTGAAGCGGTTCCTGGAAGAGAGCGACTGCCATGTGGCCATCAGCATGCACGACCCTATCCCTTCTGAGCGCGCTGAACTGATGCCTGCCGAAAGGGGCATGGGCATTGAGCAGGTAGTAGAACTGCTGAGGAACTATGATTTCTCTCATCAACGCCGCCTGAGTTTCGAATACATCGTCTTTAAGGGCGTAAACGACAGTATGCAGCATGCCAAGGCCATCATCAAGCTGGTGAAGGGACTTGACTGCCGCTTCAACCTGATTCGTTTCCACCAAATTCCAGACATTCCTCTGCAAGGTGTGGATGATGAGAAGATGGAGCAGTTCCGTGATTACCTCACCCAGCATGGTGTCTTCACCACCATCCGTGCCAGCCGCGGCCAGGACATCTACGCCGCCTGCGGTCTGCTCAGCACCTCGAAGAAAATCGGAGAAATCCGTGAGCACGAGGATGAAGAGAAGATGAATAAGTAAGGAAAGGTGGGGGAAAAATGGTTAGAGAATCTTTAAAGATCCTACTTGCCGGCTGTCTTTTGTTCCTTTTTCTGGCAAGTTGCAGCCCGGGAGGAGGAAGAAACAGAAAACTGCCCAAAAGCACAGGACAGCCTTACGAGGTGGTACTCAAGGGAGATACCGACAGCATCGTTACGAAGATACTGACGGAAGAGGTGCCAGCCCTGCCCCAACCCGAACCGCTCTGCCGGCTCATCCAGGTTAAGAAGGGCAAGATCCACGACAGCTACCTGCTCGTAAGAACTCGCATCGTAGTGAACATCCCAGCAGCGGAATTCTCAGTCAGGCTGAGCCGCAACGAGAATGCTTCACCGCAGACCGTCATCCGCATCTCTGCCCGCTCACTGCAACAACTCAGAGAGAAACTCAACCCCGAGAAACTGCGCCAGCTCGTAGATGAGACTGAACTGGAGCACCTCGCCTCCATCATCTCCACCAACCCGAGCAAGCAGAACCGCGAGATGCAGCAGCTGGTAAAGAAGAACTTCGGCATCAGCATGATCATCCCTGCCGAAATGCAAGCAAGCAAGAAGGCGAAGAACTTCATTTGGATCTCAAACAACGCCAGCTCGGGCATGAAGAACCTGCTCGTAATGAAAGTGAAGAGTGAAGAACGAAGAGTGAAAAATTCAGATGCTTTTTCACCTCAAGAGAAGCAGCAGATTGATAGCATTCTCCGAACCAATATGCCCGGCGAAACCGACAGCATGTACATGATAATCCCGGTCCTTTCAGAAAAAGGACTCTGGGAAATGAAGGGCGACGCCATGGGAGGCCCCTACGCGATGAGGCGCATCCGCCTGAGAAAAACGGGGGATGAAATCATCATCATCGGCTTCGTCTATGCGCCCGAAATGAAAAAGAAAATATTAATCAAGCAGCTAGAAGCTGCGATTTCTACTATAAAATAAAACGATAAATGGACAGCAAAAAGATTAGAGTGGCCATCACTCACGGAGATACCAACGGTATCGGATACGAACTCATTTTTAAGGCATTCAGTGAGCCAGAGATGTTGGAGTATTGTACCCCTATCATCTACGGTTCGCCTAAAGTGGCAGCTTATTACCGCAAGGCGATGAATCTGCCTGCCCAGTTCTCCATCATCCAGAAAGCAGAAGATGCTGAAGACGGAAGAATCAACCTCCTGCCAGCTGTAGACGAGGAGGTAAAGGTTGACATGGGCATGCCTACTCAGGAATCGGGTACGGCAGCCATCAAGGCACTTGACCGAGCCATGACCGACTACCGCGACGAGCTCTTCGACGTGCTCGTTACCGCACCGGTAAACAACCAGAACGCACAATTTGAGGGCTTCCAGTTCAAGGGCCACAAGGAATACATTGAAACTTGCCTGGGCGAAGGTGCCAAGGGCCTTTCCATCCTCTGCGGTGGCGACCTTCGCATCGCATCCGTAACCGGAAAGACTCCGCTCAAGGACGTGCCGGCAGCTATCACCCAGGAACTCATCATCGAGAAGGTGAAGCAGATGCACACATCACTGAAGCGAGACTTCATGATTACCAACCCACGCATCGCCGTGCTCGCCCTGAATCCTAGCAACAACGGTGAGGAGAGCTGCGGACCAGAGGAAGCCAGCATCATCATCCCAGCCATTGACCAGCTTGCCGAGCAGAAAATACAAGCTTTTGGTCCTTACCCTACTGACGAGTTCTTCGGCAACGGCCATTTCGTAGAGTTCGACGGCATCATGGCCATGTATCATGATCAGGCTACTACCCCGTTCCATTCTCTCTACACCGAGGATGGCGTACTCTTTACTGCCGGTCTGCCACTCGTGCACACCGCCGCCAACACCACTCCTAGCTACAGCATCACGGGCTGCAACGAAGCCGATGCAATCTCCTTCCGCCACGCCATCTACTTGGCGCTGGATGCCTTCTGCAACCGCGAAGACTATGATGAGGCCTACGAGAATCCACTGCCTAAACTCTACCACGAGAAGCGTGACGAGAGTGAGAAGGTAAGATTCTCCATCCCTAAGAAAAAGGGATAAGAGAAAGATTCCCTATTCCCGAGAAAAAGCGGAATAAAGAAAGATTCGGGAGGGAAGATGACGCAAAAAAGGCAAATCTTCCCTGTAATCAGAGCTCCCGAACGTTAAAATTAAAAAAAAATGCAGATAATTCAGAAAAAATGAGTAATTTTGGCAGCTAAATGGATACTTCCGAACTACAAAAGATAAAACAACGCTACAATATCGTCGGTAACAGCGACGGATTGAACCATGCGCTCGACGTAGCCCTACAGGTAGCGCCGACCGATCTCTCCGTGCTCATCATCGGCGAGAGCGGTGTGGGTAAGGAAATCATTCCAAGGGTGATTCACGACAATTCGCCACGCCGCAGAGAGAAATATTTCGCCATCAACTGTGGAAGCATTCCGGAGGGAACCATTGACAGCGAACTCTTCGGACATGAGAAGGGTTCCTTCACTGGAGCCATAGGCGAAAGCGAAGGATACTTCGGTATTGCCAACAAGGGTACCATCTTCCTCGACGAGGTGGGCGAACTCCCGATTCAGACGCAGGCAAGACTGCTGCGCGTGCTCGAAACGGGAGAATACATCCGCGTGGGTGGAACTGAGATAAGGAAAACGGATGTCCGCATCGTGGCAGCCACCAACGTAAACATGCGCAAGGCTGTGAGCGAAGGCCGCTTTCGCGAGGACCTCTACTACCGCCTCAACACCATCCCGATACAGATGCCTGCATTGAGAGAGCGTGGAGACGACATCCTCCTGCTCTTCCGCCTCTTCGCCATGCAGATGGCCGAAAAATACCGTCTGCCTAAGATTTCACTCTCAGATGAGGCCAGGCAGATCATGCTGAAATACAAGTGGCCGGGAAATGTGAGACAGCTCAAGAACATTACCGAACAGATGTCAGTGCTAAGCCGAGAAAGAGAAATCGATGCACAGACTCTCACCCAGTTTATTCCGAGAGATGAGGAGTCTACACAGCTCGCCACCATACAGAAGGATGGCAAGGACGACCATAGCTACGCTAGCGAGCGCGAACTGCTATACAAAATTCTCTACGAACTGAGGGGCAACGTGAGCGACCTGAGACGAGAGATGAACAGCCTGCGCAAGCAACTCGATGAAGCACGCCAGTTGGGCGGTACAGGCGGATATGTTTCTCCGGTTCAGCCGAATACCCAGGTAGCTCCAGTATCATCCGTATCTCCGGTTTCATCGGTTTCTCCGGTATCTTCCGTACCTCCGATTACCGATCTCGACGAGCTACAACACATCCGTCAGGAAATAGCTACAGGAGGCATGAGGGGCACTTACAAACCCGAAGCCGAAGATGCTGAGATTGAGGAGATCAAGGAAGAAAACGAGAATCTGAACCTCAGCGATCTTAGCAAGCAGATGATAGAAAAGGCATTGGAGAGAAACAACGGAAACCGCAAGAAAGCGGCAGAAGAACTGGGAATCTCCGACAGAACTCTGTACAGAAAGATTAACAAATATAAGTTATGAAGCATATACGCGCGTACCTATATATAATAGGAGTCACACTGATGGTGGCGGTCATGGCAGCATGCTCCGTGAGCTACAAGTTCAACGGTGCCAGCATCGACTACACCAAAACCAAGACCATACAGATAGCCGACTTCCCTATCAGAAGTTCGTATGTGTGGGGTCCGATGGGTCCAATGTTCAACAATGAACTCAAGGATAAGTTTGCCAGCAACACCCAGCTCATACAGGTGTCACGCAACGGAGACCTGAAGATAGAGGGCGAAATCACCCAATATTCTCAGCGCAACAAGTCGGTTAGTTCTGAGGGACACTCAGCACAGACCGAGCTCAGTATCACCGTAAACGTACGTTTCACCAACACCAAGAACCATACCGAGGACTTCGAAAAGCAGTTTACATCTGCCAAAACCTACGACACCACTCAGAGCCTTGCCTCGGTGCAGGAAGAACTGGTAACCCAGATTATCAAAGACCTGGTAGACCAGATATTCAACGCTACGGTAGCTAACTGGTAAAGTAAGTGAAGAACGAAGAGTGAAGAATTTAACGGCTTTACTAATCATAAAGTTCAAAACTCAATGTTCAATGTTTAAAGTTCAAAATAAAATAAAGTAAAAATATCGTGGAATTAAACAGATTGATACAACACCCGGAGGAAATGAACCGAGAGACGCTCTACGACTTGCGCGCCCTCTTGGCCTTATATCCGTATTATCAGACGGCACGCCTGCTGATGTTGAAGAATCTGTACCTGCTCCACGACCCGAGTTTCGACGAAGAACTGCGCCGTGCAGCCATCTACATCACCGACCGTAAGATTATCTTCGAGATGGTAGAGGCAGCCCACTATCAGATAAAAAACGCCCCTGAAGAGGCTGAATCCGACAAGCAGCAAGGCGTAAGAGGAATAGGAGCAGAAAAACACGGAGACCGTACTAGCGACCTCATCGATCACTTCCTGGGATCCATTCCTATGGAAGAAGACGAAGAAGAGAAGAAGGAGAAACGTAAGCCTACACCTGCTGACGCGGCTGTAGACTATGTGGCTTATCTCATGGAGACCGAAGACCAGCAGGAGCCAGAAGATACTTCGCGCACCATGAGTCTCATCGACGACTTTATGGAGGATGGCGGTTTCAAACTGCCTAAAATCCAGCAGGACGAAGATTACAAACCAGAATTTACTCCCGAACTTCAGACCGATTCCGGCAAGGATGGCGAAGAGGAAAACAGCGGTGTATTCACCGAAACCCTCGCCCGCATCTACATCAAGCAGGGCAAGTATCAGAGGGCTTACGAAATCATCAGCCGCCTGCATCAGCAGCATCCTAACAAGAACGGATATTATGTTGACCAGCTCAGATTCCTTGAGAAACTGATGCTGAACAGCAAGAAGAAATAAAGAAGAATAATAAATAAATAAAACTAGTTTTAAAAAATGGCTTACACATTATTAGTAGTATTAATCGTCCTGGTAGCTATCCTGATGATTTTCATCGTGCTCATCCAGGAATCAAAGGGAGGTGGACTTGCAAGTAACTTCTCTTCAACCAACTCAATCATGGGTGTTCGCAAGACCACTGACATTGTTGAGAAATTAACATGGGGCCTCGCTGCAGCCTTGGTTGTCATCAGCGTGGCATGTGCTTATGTAGCCCCTCAGGCAGCTGGCGAAAGCAGTGTTTTGGAGGGAGCCACTCAGGAGCAGACCGCTCTTCCTGCTATGCCAGGTGCTAGCAAGGATGCAGCAGCAGGTGCGCAGAAGGCTATTCCTGCAGCTGGTGCAGATGCCCAGAAGGCAGCTCCAGTTGTTCCAACAAGCCCTGCAAAATAAAAAATAAGAAAAAAGGTACGAAAAAATTTGGTAGAACCATTTTTTTTTCGTACCTTTGCACCCGCTTAACAAGAATATGGTGGACGTAGTTCAGTTGGTTAGAGCGTCAGATTGTGGTTCTGAATGTCGTGGGTTCGAGTCCCACCTTCCACCCAACTATTTTTGAAAAAGCAAAACATAACCAATATGGTGGACGTAGTTCAGTTGGTTAGAGCGTCAGATTGTGGTTCTGAATGTCGTGGGTTCGAGTCCCACCTTCCACCCAAGATAAACCCTGCAAGATTCATTTCTTGCAGGGTTTCTTGTTATATATCCGTATTGAGCGGAATTCTTTTTTTGTCATATAAACGAATTACAATAGTACTTCTTAAAGTATATTATAGACTGAAAACATACAAAAAAGCCTGCTAAGGGAAGAAAATATCCCTCTAGCAGGCATTCATATAAGGATGAATTGAAAACCTATCTGATTACTTTCACTTCACCATCCTTAGCAATCTTAACGATGCTGGAAGGCTGATGTGGTTTATGCTCCTGACGGCGGCTCCAGCAAACATAATCTACAGCATTGAGGATTTCCTCGGAGATGTCGCAATAATTCTGTGCAGCAGGCTCACCACTCACATTAGCACTTGTACTTACAATAGGCTTCTGAAAACGGTAACAGAGTTGTTTGGAGAAAGGCTCATAGGTTATACGCATCGCCAGACTTCCATCCTCTGCTACCAGATTATTAGCCACTCCACTCGCATCATCAAGAATAACCGTAGTAGGCTTTACAGGCATGGCAGCATCGATGAAATCCCATGCTACCTGTGGCACATTGCGGAAATAACGCGCCATGCGGTCAGCAGAATCTATCAGGCAGATAAGCGCCTTAGAATCGTCACGTTTCTTTATTTCATAAACTTTCTTTACCGCTTTAGGGTTGGTGGCGTCGCATCCTATGCCCCATACGGTATCTGTAGGATAGAGTATCACTCCACCCTTTCGCATGCACTCTACAGCACGCTTGATGTCTTCATCTACAGTCATAATACTATAAAACTAAAAATCAAAAATCTTTTGAATCTTAAAAATCGTCACTAACATCTTTCTTCAAACACTCATAATAAGCTATGTCCTTCATACCATTGAGAAAAGCAGAAGCATCCATGCGTTTCTTGCCACTGAGCTGCAACTCCTGAATAATGAGCCATTCGTCAAGGCAGGCTACTTGTAACGACTTCCCCTCAACGCGGAGCGATCCCACAGGCGCATCACCACGCTTCATACATGAAAGACGGGTAGAAAATATCTTAAGTACCTGAATTTTCTGTGTACTCTGCTTATGGGATGGATGAGCAGTAGGCTCAGGGAACCTCACGTAATCATCATCGCCCTTAGGATCGTCAAAGAATACTACTGTCTCCTTCTTCTTAATTTCAGTCCATGCACCAGGGTATGGAGAAAGACCGCGGATGAAATCATACACCTGCTTGGCAGGCTTGTGGAAGTCGATGCGGCAAGTATCCTTGAAGATTTTCGGAGCCGGCTTAAGTTCGGCACCCTGTCCTATCATTTCGCTCTGAGGAATGGAACCGATATTGCCATCGGCAGCGATGAGCGCATCAATGGTTTCCAGCGCCAATTCAGCACCAAGATGCATCAACCCGTCATAAACATACTCCACATTTGCCGTCTCCGGAATAGGAAAACGTTTCTGCAGGATGATGCGACCGGTATCAATATCGTGGTCGAGGAAGAAGGTGGTAACACCCGTCTCCTTCTCGCCATTAATCACTGCCCAGTTGATAGGCGCCGCACCGCGATACTGCGGAAGGAGGGCTGCATGTACATTAAATGTACCATATTTCGGCATCGCCCAAACCACCTCTGGCAGCATGCGGAAAGCAACTACCACCTGCAAGTCAGCCTGATAAGAACGCAACTGCTCCACAAAGTCAGGGTCCTTCATCTTTACAGGCTGCAGCACCGGTAAACCATGCTCTACGGCATATTGCTTAACCTGCGAAGGTTGCAGCGTATCCTGATGTCTGCCCACCGGTTTATCAGGCTGGGTAACCACAGCCACCACGTTATAACCGCCCTCTACCAGGCACTTGAGGGATTCTACCGCAAACTCCGGTGTTCCCATGAAAACAATTCTCAAATCCTTCTTCTCCATAAAACACTAATATTTTAAAATAAAACCAGCAAAGCCGTTGAATGCTTCACTCATCGTTCTTCACTCTTCACTTAAAACTCCTACTCTGCCGACATATCCGCTACAATCTGCCTGTACATGGAATAGATTCTAGTACGGCTGATGTAACCCTTAAGTACGCCTGCCACATCAACCACTGGCAGTTGGGCGGCATCGGTTTTATCAAATTTCTGCATCACCTCGTCCATACTGTCATGTTCGGTAAGAACGGCAGCAGGCTGCATCATCAGCTGACGCACGGTGAAATGCTGATACAGTTCGGTGCGGAAGATAATGTGGCGAATCTTCGTAATATCTATTACTCCCAACAGCACACCCGCCTGATCCAAAACAGGCAGAAAGTTGTTGTTACTGCGACTTATCTCACTCACCAGCTTGCTCATCGGCAGATCCGGACCTACCGGATGATAGTCTTTCTCAATGACATCCTGCATGCCCAGCAGGGTGAGCGCAGCCTTGTCAATATGGTGGGTGAGCAGCTTGCCCTCTCTAGCCAGACGCAGGGCGTAGATGCTGTGACTCTCGAAGATGCTGATGGTGAGGAGCGAAGAGATACACACTATCATCAGCGGCATGAAGAGCTGGTAGCCGCCCGTGAGTTCGGCAATGAGGAAGATGCCCGTAAGCGGTGCATGCATCACGCCCGTAATGAGGCCCGCCATCCCCATCAGTGTAAAGTTCTGCTCAGGAACATAGACACCTACCTGATTCACATTCCAAAGGCGCGCAAAGAGGAAACCGGCAAAACCTCCGATAATGAGCGAAGGAGCAAAGGTACCACCGCATCCGCCACTACCATTGGTGGCCGAGGTGGCAAAAACCTTGGTAAAGGTTACCAAGGCGATGTAGAGGATGAGCAGCTGGTTGTGCCCGTAGAAGAGCGAACGGCTCATCACCTGCCCCCAGTCTTCCACATTCTGTCCCTTCAGCAACACGTTGACAGCCGAATATCCCTCGCCATAGAGCGAAGGGAAGAGGAAGATGAGCGAACTCAGAATCAGTCCACCAAAGAGCAGCTTTACGTATGGATAAGGCGAAAGCTTGGCAAAGAAACCCTCGCATGCCGACATGGTGCGCATGAAATAAAGGCTCACCAAACCGCAAAAGATGCCCAATAACAAGCAGGCAGGCACGCGGTCGAGCGCCCACGGATTGGTAAGCGTAAAATCGAAAAGGCTCTTGGAGCCCATCAGGATGTAGGTAAAGCAAGTAGCTGTTACACAACTGATAAGGATAGGCAGCAAGGAAGCCATGCTCAAGTCTACCATCAGCACCTCAAGCGTAAACACGAGTCCAGCTATAGGTGCCTTAAAGATTCCAGCAATGGCTGCAGAGGCGCCACAGCCCACCAGCAGAATCATGGTTTTCTTGTCCATGCGGAAAATTTGTCCCAGGTTTGAGCCGATGGCCGAACCCGTGAGCACAATAGGAGCCTCGGCTCCCACGGAACCACCGAAACCGATGGTGATACCTGATGCCACCACCGATGACCAGCAGTTGTGGGCCTTGAGCTTGGAATTTTTGGTAGAGATGGCGTAAAGCACACGGGTGATACCGTGGGAAATATTATCTCTGACCACATATTTAATAAAGAGCATGGTGAGGTAAATGCCCACAATCGGGAAGAGCAGGAAGAGCAGGTTATAGGTGCCCTTGTTAAATCCCGAAGTGAGCAGCAACTGTATTTCGTGCACAATGCCGTGCAGGAAATATCCTGCCACCGACGCCAGAAGGCCGATGATAAAAGCCAGGATAAGGGTCATCTGGCGGTCAGAAATATGTTTTTTCTGCCAATCTACCACCTTACTGACCCATCCCTCTTTCTGCTCGTTGTAATCTAGAATTTCTTCATCCATCTTTTTACATTGATTTAGAATTCCGATGTGAAATGGAACTTGATGTGTTCAAAATCCTGCTGCGCCATGCTCAACACGTAGCCCGAATCGGCAAGAAAGACATCACGCCCCTCAATATCCTTGGCCATGTACTGGTACTTGCGCTTCTTGAAGTTCTCGAGTTCCTTCTCGTCATCTGCCTCTATCCAGCAAGCCTTGTGAAGATGCACGGGCTCCCAGCGGCACTTGGCGTTGTACTCGTTCTCCAGGCGGTACTGGATAACCTCGAACTGCAGCTGACCAACCGTGCCCACGATGCGGCGGCCGTTGAACTGGTTGACGAAGAGCTGCGCCACACCCTCGTTCATGAGCTGCTCCAATCCCTTCTGGAACTGCTTGTTCTTCATCGGGTCATCATTCTCGATGTACTTGAAAAGGAGTGGAGAGAAGCTTGGCAAACCGCGAAAATGCATCTTCTCTCCCTCCGTCAACGTATCTCCTATCTTGAAAATACCGTTGTCTGGCAAACCTACAATGTCACCCGGATAAGCCTCGTCAATGGTACTCTTGCGCTGTGCCATGAACTGGGTAGGCGAAGAGAAACGCACGTTCTTATCCAAGCGCACGTGGTAATATGGCTGATTTCTCACAAATTTGCCCGAGCATATCTTACAGAAAGCGATGCAGGAGCGGTGGTTTGGATCAATATTGGCTGTAATTTTGAAGATGAAACCACTGAACTTAGGTTCTTCAGGCTTCACCAGTCGCTCATCTGCCTGGGTGGGTCTAGGAGATGGAGCAATATGAACAAAACAGTCGAGGAGTTCCTGAACACCAAAATTGTTCAGTGCCGAACCGAAGAACACAGGTGCTACTTCGGCCGAACGGTAGGTTTCTTCCTCAAACTTAGGGTAAACACCATCTACCAGTTCCAGTTCCTCACGCAGTTGTGCAGCCTCACGTTCACCAACCCGCTCGTCGAGTTCTGAACTTTGGATGTCTACCTCTACCTTCTCGGTAACTCGCTGTTTGTTAGGGGCAAAGAGGTTCAGCTGATGCTCGTAGATGTTGTAAACACCCTTGAAACGGGCGCCCTGACCGATAGGCCAACTCAGCGGGCGAACCTTGATTTTGAGCTCTTCTTCCAACTCGTCAAGCACATCAAACGGGTCGCGTCCCTCACGGTCCATCTTGTTGATGAAGATGATTACCGGGGTATTTCTCATGCGGCACACCTCCATGAGTTTACGGGTCTGTGCCTCCACACCCTTGGCAGAGTCAACCACGATGATGGCTGAATCTACGGCTGTAAGTGTGCGGTAGGTATCCTCGCAGAAGTCCTGGTGACCTGGAGTATCCAGGATATTCACCTTATAAGGTTCTCCCTCCTGTCCGGCAGGGAGATAATCAAATTCCATTACAGATGTAGATACCGAGATACCACGCTGTTTCTCAATATCCATCCAGTCAGAAGTCGCAGTTTTGCGAATCTTGTTATTCTTTACAGCACCTGCCACCTGAATCTGTCCACCGAAAAGCAGAAACTTCTCGGTCAATGTTGTCTTACCAGCATCCGGGTGAGAGATAATGGCAAATGTTCTTCTTCTTTCTATTTCGTTCATCCTGTTGTAAATATATAATAATGTATATTCTTAAAAAGTAATCACTAATAACTAATCCCTACATGTCGTCATCATCAAACTTGAGTCCCTCGGTTCGGTCTTTGATGTAATAATCGCTGAGCAGACCTATGAAAACGGTTATCTCCTTGATGGCCCTTTCGGTTTCGGGCGTAATTTCCTTCTTCTGCAGGCGCAGCATCATCACACCATAGAGAGCATCGAGGCAGGTTTCAATCTCGTTGAGATCCTTGTCGCCCCGCTGGCGCAGCTCTACGATGAAAGGCAGCACCTTGTAATATTCGGCATTGTAGATAGGAAACTTGGTGCTCTGCAGCAGCATGCCGTGCAGATCAATGACGTCCTTCAGTATCACCTTATTAATATTAAGGTGTCCTCCCTCGCGCTTTCCCTCCTCGTTCATCATGCGAATCAGGTTGCCAAACCAGTCGAGTTCTTCCTCGCGCTGCTCGGGTGTAAAGTCGAACCGGTCTACATAATTCTTTTTGATGACAGGCAGCGAGCATCCGTAAGCTCGGATGATGTCCTCAATCTGCCACATATATAATAAGTATTCTGCGACACTTTTCTTTCTTAATTCTTGTGCTACAAACATAAACTTTGAACTGTTAACTTTTGAACTTTATGCTTTGCCTTCTTCTGATTGAAGGGGTGTTTAAAAACCTGTTTAAGGACTTTTAAAATTCCGGCAGATGATACAGATTGAAAATCGTGCCGAAGAGAGCGATGATGGAGAAGATGATGACCACGCTGCCTATTACCTTATTGATAATGACGATGCCGTTGGTATCAAACTTATTCCTAATCTTGTCGACGAGCCAGGTGAGTCCGAACCACCACAGCAGGGCTCCGAAGACGATGCTGAGATACCCTACTCCCATTTCTACCGGCATATCCGGTACGACGAAAGCAAACTGCGCGAAGGTGGCCATGAAGAGGAACACGATGAGCGGATTGGAGAGTGTTACGAGGAACGCCGTGATGCCATTGTGCATCAGGGTACCCTGCTTGTTGCTCGACTTGTGCATGTTCTTCATCGGATCGCTCTTGAAGCAGTAGATTCCGAATACGAGGAGCATCAGACTGCCGAAAATCTGAAGATAGAACTTGTTCTCGGAGTTGCTCACAAAATCCATCACAAAACTCATGCCCAAGCCTGTAAACAGAGCATATACAATGTCGCTGCATGCGGCACCCACACCTGTTACAAACCCATACCAGCGACCCTTGTTGAGTGTACGCTGGATGCAAAGGATGCCTACCGGACCCATAGGGGCTGAGGCAAGAACACCGATGACAATTCCTTTGAATATGAAGTCAAGGATGTTTATCTCAATTGGAAATGCTAAATTCATCTTAGTATCGTTACAATTTCTAACAGTCGGCAAAGTTACAAAATTTTGGGCACAAAGCACAATTTTTTCGCCTAAAAGTTCATTTTATATCCGTTTTTTATATTTTCGGGCACGGATTACACGGATTACGCGGATGTTCTGCATGAATATAAACAGGATTTAGGGCAACAGAGAAACTTCGGACAGCAAATCGTCTAGCAGAAAAAAAGAAAATTAAAATTTTTTATATTTAAAAATAAACGAGATTCAAAAGTTTTCAGTATCTTTGCCGAGAAATAAAATAATTCTAACTAATTTTAAATAATTAACATGACAGATAATACACTTAAACCGTACGTAATAGGCCTTGACCTCGGCGGTACAAATTCAGTTTTCGGCATCGTAGATGCTCGCGGAGAGATCAAAGCAACAACTGCCATCAAGACAGGCGGTTACGGAAAAGTTGAAGACTATGTAAAGGCAGCCGTAGAAGCTCTCCAGCCTATCATTGATACGGTAGGCGGGATTGACAAGATTAAGGCAATGGGTATCGGTGCGCCAAACGCAAACTATTATAATGGAACCATTGAATTCGCTCCAAATCTTCCTTGGGCACACGACGGAGTGGTACCATTGGCCGACTTGTTCAGCAAAGCCCTCGGCGGCTTGCCTGTAGGTATGACCAATGATGCCAACGCTGCTGCGCTCGGCGAGATGACATACGGTGTAGCAAGAGGCATGAAAAACTTCATCGACGTTACGCTCGGTACAGGCGTTGGCTCTGGTATCGTCATCAACGGACAGATGGTTTACGGCTGCGACGGATTCGCAGGCGAATTGGGTCACGTTACCATGGTACGTGGCAAAGAGGGCCGTACCTGCGGATGTGGCCGTACAGGATGTCTCGAAGCTTACTGCTCTGCCACTGGTGTGGCTCGCACAGCACGCGAGTTCCTCGAGAAGAGCGATGAGCCTTCATTGCTCCGCGAGATGAACCCTGAGGATATTACATCTTATGATGTGAGCGTTGCTGCAGGCAAGGGCGACAAGCTGGCACTGCGTGTATACGAGTTTACCGGCAAGATGCTCGGTGAGGCTTGTGCTGATTTCGCAGCCTTCTCTTCACCAGAGGCTTTCGTCTTCTTCGGTGGTCTGACCAAGGCTGGCGACCTCATCATGAAACCTATCCAGAAGGCTTATGATGAGCACGTGCTCCGCACCTTCAAGGGTAAGGCTAAATTCCTTGTTTCTACCCTTGATGGTAGTTCTGCTGCCGTACTCGGTGCGAGTGCTGTGGCTTGGGATATGTAAATATTTTTAAAGATTAAGAAGGTTATTAGAGACCTTTCCTTTATTGGGAAAGGTACTCTTTCAGGTTAGATTCCACTCGTGAAACTCGTGAGAGGATTGTAGCAAGAATTAAAATTGTTAATTGTAAAAGCCTGGCACTCGAGAGAGCGTCAGGCTTTGCTTTTTCTTATCATAAAACAAAAAAAACTCAACAACCACCATGCGGTCATGGTGGTCATTAAAGTAATTGGTCATTAAGGTCATTAAGCTTTTTCCAACCAGTTTCTCACCATCTTCTTGCCGTCTGGCGTCAGCACGCTTTCCGGATGAAACTGTATACCATGAATATCATAGTTCTTATGCTTCAGACCCATGATGCAACCATCATCGCTTACGGCCGTAACGTCCAGGCAGTCAGGGAATCCCGAGCGGTCTACCACCCAAGAGTGGTATCTGCCAATCTCTATGCGCTTGTCCAACCCGTCGAAAATAACATCGTTGCCAAACTGGGTGCAAGGGGTTGCCACTCCATGATACACCTCAGAAAGATTGGTAAGCTTGGCTCCAAACGCCTCGCCTATGGCCTGATGACCCAGACATACGCCCAGCATCGGCTTGCGGCCTGCATACTTGCGGATAACATCCATCAGCAGTCCCGCCTCCGACGGAATGCCCGGACCCGGACTCAGAATGATCTTGTCGAAGCGCTCCAGCTCCGGCAACTGGAACTGGTCGTTGCGGAACACCGTAACGTCAGCTCCCAACTCCTTTACCAGATGGGCCAGATTATAGGTAAAGGAATCGTAATTATCTATGATTACTACTTTCATCTTTTGTTATTTATTATTGATTAGTAAGTACAATCAGCGAGAAATAATCACTAATAATTAATCACTATTACAACTCTTCAGCAATGTGAATCGCCTTGGTCAGCGCACCGAGCTTGTTGTTACACTCTTCCAGCTCATACTCATCATTGCTCTTTGCCACTACTCCACTACCCGCTTGGAACCAGAGTTCGCCGTTTCGGCTAATGAAGGTACGTATCACGATGGCCTGATTCAGGTCGCCGTTCAGACCGATGAAACCGATACATCCTCCGTAGGCACCGCGGTTATGAGGCTCCAGCTCTGATATAATCTGCATCGCTCTCACCTTAGGCGCACCGCTCAGCGTGCCGGCAGGGAAGGTATCAATAAACTCCTTGATGTGGTCGGCATGCTCATCCAACTCTCCACTCACACGGCTCACGAGATGGATAACATGACTGTAGAACTGCATGTCCTTGTAGAAATCTACCTTCACCCCATGGCAGTTGCGGCTCAAATCATTGCGTGCCAGATCTACCAGCATCACGTGCTCGGCATTCTCCTTCGGGTCGTTGCGCAGGAATTCGGCAGCCTTGCGGTCCTGCTCCATATCTCCTGTGCGTCGGGTGGTTCCGGCAATCGGGTCAATGAACGCCTTGTTGCCCACGATGCGGTTATGGGTTTCAGGCGAAGAACCGAAGATGCGGGAACCGCCGAAGTCGAAATAGAAGAGGTAAGGCGAAGGGTTGATGCAGCGCAGCGCACGGTAGAGTTTGAAATCATCGCCCTCATATTTCTGTACGAAACGGCGACTCACCACAATCTGGAATACATCTCCGCGTAGGCAGTGCTGTATACAGCGGCGTATATTCGCCTTGTGCTCCTCATCGGTGAGAGTAGAAAAGGTTTCGCCCACAGGGTGGAAATCATAAGGCTTCACATTTGCCTTGTTCACCGCCTTAAGCAGTTCGTCGAGCTCGGTAAGTGAAGCATCTCTACCCTCCTCTGAGCCGAAGTCCTCGCTCAGCGCAATGAGTTCCATGGTGTTATTGAAATGGTCGAAGACGATGATGTCCTTATACATGATGTAATAGATATCGGGCGCATCATTCTTCTCCATGGTAGTATCCTTGACAGGGATGTTCTCAAAATATCTCACCGCATTGAAGGTGGTGAATCCGTAGAGTCCGCAGAAGTCCTTGCTCTCGCCCTCTACATGGAAGGAAGAGATGAAGTCGTTGATACTCTTTGAGATGGCGAGTTTGCACTCCTCGCCCTGACCGGCACCGAAGGCAGGAAGCTGCTCTTTCTCTACTCTTCCGTCGGGATAGGTCTTGATGACCTCACCATGACTCACGGCGATGCTTGCCAGCGGATGCACACCGATGAAGGAGCGCGAATTCTCGGAGCCATGATAGTCGGAACTCTCCATCAGAGCCGACTGCGGATAAATATCTCTCAGTCGCATGTAGACTCCCACCGGCGTATAGAGGTCGGCGAGAATCTTGCGGGTAACTGTCTTGTAACTAAACTTTGCCATTTTAAAAATTAAATCTTTGCTATTAGAAGTTTCCGTACTCTCCTGCCATTTCCTTATGGCTCAAATACGTTTCTACATCCTTGTCGCCACGGCCTGATACGGTGAGCACCACCACATCATCCTTCTTGAACTTCATTTTCTTCAGGGCTGCCACGGCGTGCGCACTCTCAATAGCCGGAATGATGCCCTCCATGCGGGTGAGCTCGTAACCGGCGTAGATGGCCTCATCGTCCTTAATGGCGAGCACATGACTCCTGCCCGATGTGGCAAGGTCGGCGTGCATAGGGCCGATGCCCGGATAGTCGAGACCGGCACTGATGGTAAAGGCTTCCTCTATCTGTCCGTCCTCGGTCTGCATCACGAGGGTGCGGGCTCCGTGGATGATGCCTTCTGTGCCGCAGTGCATGGTGGCAGCGGTATAATCGGTATCTATTCCGTGTCCAGCAGCCTCAGCCAGATATATCTTCACGCGGTCATCATCAATGTAGTGGTAGATGGTTCCGGCAGCATTGCTTCCGCCACCCACACAGGCGATGAGGTAATCAGGATAGTTGCGGCCTATCTTCTCCTCCAACTGCCATTTCAGTTCTTCGCTGATTACGCTCTGCATCTTGGCAACAATGTCTGGATAAGGGTGCGGACCCATGGTAGAACCTACAATGTAGAAGGTATCCTGTGGGTGGCAGCACCAGTCACGTATGGCCTCAGAGCAGGCATCGCTCAAGGTCATATTGCCGGTGCGCACAGGGTTCACCTTGGCTCCCAGCATCTTCATGCGCTCTACGTTGGTATGCTGGCGCTCTACATCGGTGGCACCCATGAAAATCTCACACTTCATGTTCATCAGGGCGCATACCGTAGCGGTAGCCACACCGTGCTGTCCGGCTCCGGTTTCGGCAATGATGCGGGTCTTGCCCATCTTCTTGGCCATGAGAATCTGACCGATGGTGTTGTTAATTTTGTGTGCACCGGTATGGTTCAGGTCCTCGCGCTTCAGATAGAGCTGGCATCCGTACTTCTCGCTCATGCGCTTGGCATAATAAAGAGGTGAAGGACGGCCCACATAATCTTTGAGCAGCGCACGGTATTCCTTCTTGAACTCCTCGCTCTCAATGATTGGCTTGTAAGCCTGCTGCAACTCGGTTACACATTTATATAATATCTCAGGAACATACGCTCCTCCGAATTTTCCAAAAAATCCTTTTTCGTCAACTTGATACATAATACTTAGTTTATAATTTATTATTTATAGTTTATAGAGCAAGCCTGCTATACGGCGAAGCCGCTGTTAACTATCAACTACTTTTCGAGGCACTCAAAAAGCCCATCTAAAGCCTTATCCGGATCACCGGTTTCATTGAGCAGGGTTACAAACTTGCTGCCGATGATGGCTCCCGCCGCATTATCCTGCGCACTGGTAAGGGTCTGCTTGTTGCTGATGCCGAAACCTATCATGCGTGGATTGCGCAGATTCATGCTGTTGATGTGGTTGAAATAAGCCAGCTTGGCATCGCCGAAACTGCTCTGGGCGCCCGTGATGCTTGCCGAACTGACCATGTAGATGAATCCATCGGTATGCTCATCGATGAAACGGATGCGCTCCTCGCTGGTTTCTGGCGTAATCATCATGATGACACGGATGTCATACTTGTCGGCTATGGGTTTTACCACCTTCAGATAATCATCAAAGGGAAGGTCTGGGATGATGGTGCCGCTCACTCCACTCTCTACGCAGCTCTTGAAGAAAGCCTCAATGCCGTAGTGCATGATTGGGTTCAGATAACCCATCAGCACGAGTGGAAGCTGCACTTCTTCCTTGATTTCCTTCAGCTGGGCGAAGAGTTTCTTCACCGTCATTCCGTTCTTCAGAGCCACGGTTCCGGCACTCTGGATAACAGGACCATCAGCCAACGGATCACTGAAAGGGATTCCTACCTCAATCATATCTATCCCCTTGCGCTCCATCGCCTTAATTACATCACCGGTACCTTCCAAAGTTGGGCATCCGGCGCAGAAATACAAGCTCAAAAGCTTGCGGTCTTTATTGTTTGCAAATAATGCATTTATCTTATTCATTTTTTTACTTTTTTATTTTTTTACCTTTTTACTTTTTTACCTTTAAAAGGAATTCCTTGAGTTTCTCTACATCCTTCAGTCCCGGTTCTATCTCAAACCTGGAATTGAGGTCGATTCCTACGCATCGGGGATGATGGAAAGACAGGATACGGGAAGCATCTTCCGGACCTATGCCGCCACTCAACAGGAATGGAACATCGCCATCATATTCATCCAGTACCTGCCAGTCAAACTGCTGACCACTTCCGCCCACTGTCTTACATTTGGTGTCGAAAAGGAAGTAGTCAACAGCGCCTACATACTCCTTATATTTCAGAATGTCCCCGGCAGTGGAAACACTAATGGCTTTGATTATCTTCATATTCCCCTTTGCTGCACGCAGCTGCTCACACAGTTCCCTGCTCTCGCTTCCATGCATCTGCACCGCATTCAGAGAGAATGAATGAATCTTATCCAACATATTGGAAATGGAATCATTCACGAAGACTCCCACTCGGCACACATTGCGGTCAGCATCAGAGCGAGCCAGCACATGACTGGCATACCGTGGAGACTTAGGATAAAAGATAAATCCCATCATATCAACGCCGAGTTGCGCAACCTGCTTTACATTACCAGGTTCACGCATTCCACAAACCTTTACTAACATTTTCTTTATTGTTTCAACTGCTTAATAAACTCTTGAAGCGCCACGCCCGGGTCAGCCTGTTTCATGAACTGTTCGCCCATCAGGAAACCTCTGAAGCCGCCTTCTTCTCTCAACCGGAGAACCGTCTGCGGGTTGGAGATGCCACTCTCGCTCACCCTGCACACATCCTTCGGAAGTTTCTCTGCCAATCTGAAGCTGTTCTCCACATCAGTAAAGAAGGTTCCGAGATTTCGGTTGTTGATGCCGTACATATCCGGTTCCAGTTCAGCATACTCGAAGTCGCGCTCATTATGCATCTCGAGCAGTACCTCCATGCCCAGCTGGTGTGCCATGTTCATGAGTTGCTTACACTCCTCCTTGGTCAGGCAGGCCGCAATGAGCAGCACGGCAGAAGCTCCGCAGTATCTCGCCTGCAGCAGCTGGTATTCCTCTACCACGAAGTTCTTATATAAGATAGGTAGGGTAACGCCCACATGGCGCGCCTCCTGAATATACTCATCATATCCTCCGAAGTAATCAATGTCGGTGAGGATGCTGAGCGCCGAGGCTCCGTTCTGCTGGTAGGCGAGCGGGATGATGCTCGGCTTACCTTCCTGTTTGATCCAGCCCTTAGAAGGCGATTTGCGCTTGAATTCAGCAATGATTCCCGTTTCCGAGTTCATCAGCGACTCCTTCATGCTTCCGCCCGGCACCTTTCCCCCATCTTCCTGCATTTTCTGCTCGGTGAGGGTTATCATCTGCCGTGGCTGGATAAAGCGCTTACGCTGCTCAATCTCTATTCTTTTATGAGCCACAATTTCCTCTAAAATATCAGCCATTTTTTTCGTTTTTTTATTTAAGATAAAGACTTGGGGAACCAGCGATGGAATCGCTGGGAACGGGGGGGGGACAAAGGGGTTAAGGCTCTTTTTACCTTTTTACTTTTAAAAGCCCTTTTTACCTTTAACTGTTGATCTCTACGAATTTCTTGAAGGTAGCGAGCGCCTTACCCGAGTCAATGCTCTCTCTTGCTATCTCCACACATTCCTCTATGCTCTTCTGTCCCTTCTCCATTACCTGGATGCCGAAGGCTGCATTGGCGAGAACGATGTTCTTCTGGGCTGGGAGGGCACGGTTTTCAAGTACTGCATCAAAGATGTCCTTAGCCTCTTCCTCGGTTGCTCCGCCTCGCACCTCTTCCGGTTTGGCTATCTCGAAACCGAGACCCTGAGGCTTGAAGATCTTCTCATAGTTGTTGGTGGTTACCTTGAAGTCGCCGGTGAGTGAAATTTCATCATATCCGTCGATGCTGTTAACAATGCCGAAATCAATGCCTAGTTTCTGGTAAACCTGATTGTAAAGGCGCATCTGGTCGAGATTGGCTACACCCAGCAACTGGCACTTAGGCTGACTAGGATTAACAAGAGGACCTAACAGGTTGAACACGGTAGGAAACTGCAAAGCCTTGCGGATAGGACCTACAAACTTCATTGCCTTGGCGAAGAGCTGGGCATGAAGATAAACGATGCCTGCCTCGTTGATGCTGCGGTTCAGCTTGTCTATATCATCGGTAAACTGGACACCGTGGTTCTTGATGACGTTGCTGGCACCGCTCACCGAAGTAGCCGCATAGTTGCCGTGCTTTGCCACCTTGTAACCCGCACCCGCAATGACGAAGCAGGAAGTAGTAGAAATGTTAAAGGTGTTCTTGCGGTCGCCACCGGTTCCCACCACGTCAATGTAGCGGTCGCAATCCAGGATGGCTGGCACGCCTGTGGCAAGAATTCCGTCACGGAAACCGAGCAGTTCATCTACCGTTACGCCTCTCATCTGCAAACCGGTGAGCAGGGCTGTAATCTGTTCCTCAGGAAAATCACTCTTGGTGATTCCTACAATGATGTCTCGGGTTTCCTCACGGGAAAGTTCCTCATGGTTCAACATTCTGTTCAAAATGTCCTTCATTTCCATAGTTAATATCTCCTATATTTTTTGTTTTTATTTTTCGTTGTAAAAGAAAAGGGGCCTGTCGTAAGTTACGGCAGACCCCTAGTATATTATGTTGTTCACATCCACATACAGCGTCTCGACTCACGACTTCTGGAATCTTGAGTTACGCCACCACCATGATGTAGATACGAATGTATTCATATTGCTTTTCTTTTAATTGTTTGTTACTACCAAAAACGAGGCGTTTCTTTCTTTTTAACGAAAAGATTCTCCTTCGTTCTTCATTTCTACCGCAAAAGTACAGTTTTTCTTTTAAACTACAAACTTTTTGTCGAGAAATTTTAAGATTTAACACTATTTTATCATCCAGCGCCCCTTTTTCTCCACTTTCGTCTCACGTTTTCTCCACTATACCTTATTATATATAGGGAGAAAGAAAAAGAAAAAATATTTCGCCTGAATGTAATAAATTTCCCAATACGCCGTTATTTATTTAGAGAACAGGTTACGGAAAGAGGAAAACTCATCCTCAAGACATGCCCGTTCTAAAAACAAATAACAAGAAGTATTATTCAAATAAAAAGATTCACGCCTATGAAGCAAGTATTTACACCAAAGAAAATGAGACCTTCGGCTCAGACCATCTACTTCATCAAGCAGATAGCCTACTCCTATCATACCATGGTGCAAAATGGGAAGCTAAAGGTGTGCTATCCTAACTAAAAGAAGAAGAAAGATGAAAACAATGGTATCCCCTTCATTGCTCTCAGCCAACTTCATTGACCTGAAGAGTGATATAGAGATGATTAACAAGAGTGAGGCCGACTGGCTCCACCTCGATGTGATGGATGGTGTCTTCGTGCCCAACATCTCGTTCGGCTTCCCTGTGATAGAAGCCGTGAGCAAGGTGTGCACCAAGCCCCTCGATGTTCACTTTATGATACAGCACCCGGAAAATTACATTGAGCAGACTGCCAAGCTCGGTGCCATGATGATGAACGTGCACTACGAGGCCTGCACCCATCTGCACCGCACCATCCAGCAGATTCATGCAGCAGGCATGAAGGCAGGAGTTACCCTCAACCCTTCTACCCCGGTATGTGTACTAGAAGACATCATCTGCGATGTAGACATGGTACTTTTGATGAGCGTTAACCCAGGCTTCGGCGGACAGAAATTCATCGAGAACACCATCAAGAAGATAGGCCGTCTGCGCCAGCTCATCAAAGAGAGCGGAAGCCAGGCACTCATCGAGGTAGATGGCGGCGTGCAGGCAGAAACTGCTCCAAGACTGGTGAAAGCCGGAGTAGACGTGCTGGTAAGCGGAAGTTATGTGTTCAAGAGCACAGACCCTTATGCTACCATCCATGCCCTGAAAGAACTCCACTAATCAAGATTCAGATAGATATTGTGCTCCTTAGCCATCTTGCGGAGGTTAAGGAGCGCATAACGCATTCTTCCTAGACTCGTATTGATGCTCACATTGGTACACTCGGCTATATCCTTGAAAGACATCTGCTGATAATAACGCATATAAACCACCTCGCGTTGTGGAGCCGGCAGAAAGTCTACCAGTTTCTTCACATCACGGAGCACCTGTTTGCGTACCATCTCCTGCTCAGCACAGTCTGCCTGAAAATCTTCGCCTCGCAGACAGGAAAGATCATTGTCGTTCCCCTGTTCAACCATGCGGAATACACACTGACTGCGATAACCGTCGATGATGACATTATGCGCTATACGCATTAACCACGAAATAAATTTGCCAGAACAGGAATACTGGCCAGCATGCAAACGACTGATAGCCTTTACGAATGTCTCCTGGAAGATATCATTCGCCAGATCCTCATCGTGAACCACGAAAAGGATGTAAGAGAACAGTTTCACCTCGTTGCGTGAAAGCAACAGGTCAAAGGCTCTGTTGTCGCCCCCGACATAAGCCAGAGCCAACTCTTCGTCTGTCATATTATTGAGTTTTCTCATTTTCTTAATCTTATTTATTAAGTAAATGTCTATCCAATAGGCTACCCAGTATTTATTGCGTTAATAATGTTAAATATCGTTGCAAAGATAACAATTTATTTTGAAAACACCAAACTTTTTTGCAAAAACATTTAATTTTAACATTACCAGTACCTGTTTTCCAAATAAAATTCGTAACTTTGCACCGATGTGTTAAACATCAAACCCAAACAAACGAATAAACTGATTCATACAAATAAATAAATACAAATAATCATAAAACTAGAACAAAGACAATGAAGAAATTCTTTAAGACCTTACTCGTTGCTCTGCTTCTCATCCCAGCCTGCGCTTGGGCCGACGGATGGAACGATGCTGAATATCAGCGCATTGAACAGAGCATACAGTTGCCTAATATCAAGCAGGCAACCAAGAAGTATGTAATTTCTGCCTATGGAGCCAAGCAGAACGCTTCGGCTGCACAGAACCAGAAGGCAATCAACAAACTCATCGCCCTCGTCTCTAAGAAAGGTGGCGGTACCATCGTCATACCGAAGGGTACCTGGCGCACAGGAGCCATTGAGATGAAGAGCTTCGTAGAACTGAACCTCGAAGAAGGTGCCGTACTGCAGTTTGCCTTTGAGCCAAAACTCTATCCGCTGGTTCGCACCGCATGGGAAGGATTGGCATGCTGGAACTACTCTCCATGCATCTACGCCTACAAGGTTTCCGACATCGCCATTACCGGTAAAGGTACCATCGACGGAGGCGGCAACAATGATACATGGTGGCAGTGGAACGGCAATCCTTACTTCGGATACAAGGAGGGCGTAACCAAGGAACACCAGAAGATGGGCTCCCGCGCCAGACTGCAGAAAATGGCAGAAGACGGTGTGCCTTTCGATGAGCGCAAGTTCGGTATGGGACAGGGTCTCCGCCCTCAGCTCGTCAACTTCGTACGCTCTGAGCGCATTCTCATCAAGGACGTAAAGATGATCAACTCGCCTTTCTGGGTGATGCACCCTCTGCTCTGCAAGGACATCACGGTAGACGGCGTAACCGTTTGGAACGAAGGACCTAACGGAGACGGATGCGACCCTGAAGCATGCGAGAATGTACTCATTCAGAACTGTATCTTCCACACCGGCGACGACTGCATCGCCATCAAGAGCGGACGAAACAACGACGGTCGTCTCTGGAACAAACCATCTAAGAATATCATCATCCGCAACTGTCGCATGGAAGACGGACACGGTGGCGTAGTCATCGGTTCTGAGATTTCAGGCGGATGCGAGAATGTATACGCCGAGAACTGCGAGATGGACTCTCCTCATCTGGAGCGCATCCTCCGCATCAAGACCAACAACTGCCGCGGCGGACTCATCCAGAACATCCACATGCGCAAGGTTACCGTAGGACAGTGTAAGGAAGCCGTACTCAAAATCAACCTCGACTATGAGCCAAGAGAGGCTTGCTACCGCGGATTTGAACCTACCGTGCGCAACGTGAGCATGGAAGATGTTACCTGCCAGAAGAGCAACTACGGTGTGCTCATCATCGGTGGAAACAAGGTAGAAAACGTATACGACATCCATGTAAAGAACTGTAAGTTCGACGGTGTCATCAAGCAGCCTACCAAGGTTACCGGCAAGACAAGAAACGTGAAGTTCGACAACCTCATCATCAATGGTTCACTGGTTCTCAACAAGGAAGACCGTCCTTACCAGACCTACTCAGAGTGGCTCACCCACAGCGAGATGCAGCGCGTGCCTCAGTCTTACCTGCTCGACTTCAGCAAGAAGCCAAAGTGGAGCTACGTAATGGGCATTGAGATGGAAGGTATGCTCGACACCTACCTCCATTACAAAGGCGGAAAGAGCACCTTCAAGGGAGCTGATGCCGAAGCCAACAACGAGGCAATCATCAACTACCTGAAAGAATATCCAGCCAAGATGATTGACGAAAAGGGAAACATCACAGGCTACAAATATGAGGATTTCAACCTCGACAATGTGCGCACAGCGAAGTTCATCCTCCGCATGCACAACCTCTTCCCTAGCAAGAGCAGCGAACTGGCGCTGAAGACGCTCTTCAAGCAGCTGCAGAACCAGCCTCGCACCAAGGAAGGCGTTTACTGGCACAAGGCTATTTACGCCAACCAGGTATGGCTCGACGGCATCTTCATGGGTCTGCCTTTCTACTGCAACTACGCTGTACAGAACCTCAAGCCAAAGAAGGCGAAGAAGATTCTCGACGATGCGGTAGACCAGATTGTGAAGACCGACCTGCGTACCTACGATGAGAAGACTCAGCTCTGGAAACATGCATGGGACGAGACCCACAGCCAGTTCTGGGCAAACAAGGAAGACGGAAAGAGCCAACATACTTGGGCAAGAGCCCTCGGATGGTACGTCATGGCAATGACCGAATGCCTCGATGCCATGCCTGAAGATTATGCTCGCCGCGGCGAAATCATCACCTTATTAAATAAGGCCATGAAGAGCGTGGTGAAATACCAGGATAAGAAGACGGGCGTATGGTACGACGTGATGGACGTAAAGGATCCTCGCAACTACCTCGAGAGCACCGCTTCAAGCATGTTTGCCTATGTTCTCCTCAAGGGTTACCGCAAGGGATACCTCGGCAAGGAATATCAGGAAGCAGGTATCAAGGCTTATGAGGGAATCCTGAACAACTTCATCCAGGTAAATCCTGACAAGACCATCAGCCTTACCCGCTGCTGTGCTGTCAGCGGACTCGGTCCTGGCCCTGGTCCATACGTCAAGAAGCCAAACTTCAAGCGCGACGGCAGCTTCGACTATTACATGAGCGAACCAATCCGCGACAATGATGCCAAGGGCGTAGGTCCTTTCATCTGGGCTAGTCTGGAAATGGAAATGCAGGGACTGAATAAGTAAAACTTAGTTTATAGTTTACAGTTTACAGCGACTTCACCGTATAGCAAGATTGCCCTATAAACTATTAACTCTAAACTGTAAACTGAATTTAAAACTATTAATTGAATTCTCACCGATGGAAAAGAAAATATTCACAACAATGGCAGCAGCACTCATGAGTGCTGCTGCTTTGGCACAAACTCCAGCCTTTCCGGGCGCAGAAGGTCACGGAAGATATGTAACCGGCGGAAGAGGTGGAAAAGTAGTACACGTAACCAATCTCAATGACAGCGGAACAGGTTCTTTCAGAGAGGCTGTCAAAACGGGAAAGAGAATCATCGTCTTCGATGTGGCTGGCGTCATCGCCCTGAAGTCTGAGCTCAAGATAGGTGACAACATCACCATCCTCGGACAGACTGCCCCATCTCCGGGCATCACCCTCAGATATTACACCGTTCAACCGGGCAACAACAACATCATCCGTTTCCTCCGCATACGCCGCGGAGAGGAGAAGGATATCAATGACGGTGCGGATGCTACCTGGCAGCGCAACAAGACCGGCATCATCTTCGACCACTGTTCCTTCAGCTGGAGTATCGATGAGGTGGCTTCATTCTACGACAACAACAATTTCACCATGCAGTGGTGTACCGTTGCCGAAAGTCTCACCAATCCGGGCCACTCTAAGGGAGCACATGGTTACGGAGGCATCTGGGGCGGTAAGCTCGCCAGCTTCCACCACAACTTCGTAGGCCATCTCACGAACCGCGGTCCCCGTTTCAATGGCGCAAGATACGGATGGACAGGCTACACCAGCAACAAGGATTACGATACATATCAGTGGAAGAACACCGTGCAGGCAGAAAACGTAGACTTCCGCAACTGCGTGATGTATAACGCACAGGGTACCTGCTACGGAGGGCCGGGCGGCGGACAGATCAACATCGTGAACAATTACTACAAGGCTGGACCAAGCCACAGTTTAAAAAGTACAACCCTGAACGGCCTCAAGGTAAGCGTAAGCTCCGGCAAGGAACGTGGAAACCAGGACCGTATCACGCAAGTAACCGTATCAACAAGTGGAAATTCTGACAAGAATCATCCTGAGTTCTACGGCATGACCAGCCGTTACTTCATCAACGGAAACACCACCGAAACCACCAAGGGTTCTGTTACCAAGAACAAGGACTGGAAGGGTCTGATATACGATGATGGAACCTATACTTATAATGGCGAGGAATATTCTGCTGACAAAAAGAATTTCTACGGAGATGCCGTAGCCCACCAAACCATCAGTGGTGTTTCTTGTGTCAAGATCAAGATGGACGCTGCTGCTCCAACAGGAGAAGTTACCACCCACTCTGCTGCCGAAGCATTCAGTAAAGTACTGGCATACAGCGGAGCCTCACTCTACCGCGATGAGATTGATGCGCGCTACATGGAAGAGGCAAAGACAGGTACTGCCAAGTACAAGGGAAGTATTACCAAATCACCTGGCATCATCGACAAGGTATCAGATGTAAACGGCTACACCGAGGCAAACTTCGGCACCGCTTCTCGCCCTGCCGACTTCGACACCGATAAGGACGGCATTCCTGATGCATGGGAGACAGCCAATGGTCTGGATCCAAACGACGCCACAGATGCCCTCACCTACTCGCTTGACAGCAAGGAGTACTACACCAACCTTGAGGTTTACGCCAATTCTCTGGTTGAGGACATCATGAAGCAGGGCAATGCTGATGCAGAGAACAAGGTAGATGAATACTATCCTGCATGGAAGAAACCTACAGGCATCTCGCAGATCATCACCTCCAATCCCAGTGAATTAGCCGAAGTAAAGTATTACAGCCTCAACGGCACCCTCCTTTCTGCTCCTCAAAAAGGCATCAACATCCGCAAGATGCTGTTTCAGAACGGAAAGACCGTAGTGGATAAGGTAATAAAGGAATAAAACTTCTTATAAAACAAAAAGGGCATCCCCATGTTTGGGAATGCCCTTTTGTTTTATATGTATATACAATCTGTTACTTTACATACTTCTTACCGTTCTTGATAATCAAGCCCTTGGCAGAAGAAGAAACCTCCTGACCAGCCATATTATAGGTCTTACCATTCTTCTTGGCTGCAGCAGCGTTTACTGAAGAGATGCCAGTGCTAGTGCCTATCGTATACTTAAAGCCAAAGAAGCCCATTTTAGTACCTGCAGCAAGCACATAGTATGTACCACCAGCAGCAACGTTGAAGGTTACTATACCATTAGACTTTGCGGCAATAATATTTTCATTTTTCTCGTTCAGTGTGAATTTCTGAGATTCACCATCCTTTGCGCTTGGCAAATTATAAGAACCAGGAGTCACCTCAGCAAAATCAGCATCCAAAATATGGAAACCTTTAGTTGCTCCCATCTGTATAGCTACAGTTAAAGTTCCTGCATTTGCAGTCTCGAACTTATAAACACATCCAGTTGGCGCAGCTCCTTTCACCAACTTACCATTGTTCTTACCACATACGTAAGCAGTAAAATCACCATCAGCCCAATTATCGGTAGCCTTACCATCTGCAAAAGCAGTACCAGCATTCTCCATATAAGTCAAAGTGACATTTTTTACTGACGTAATCTTATCACCAGCATTTACCTTGTCACCTACCTGCACAGCATAAGTTCCCTAAGCATTAACACTAGCAGCCAAAGCTACGGCTACAATAAGAGTAAAGAATTTCTTCATAATCGTTTTATTTTAAGTTTATATACTCAATAGTTCGTTAATAATTCAATAATGTGCTAAGCAGCTATACGCTGTAAGCACGAGAGATCTTTGAAAATCTTGCTAATTAAAGTTCGGTTCGGGGTGTACCCACTTGCTTTAAAAATTCGTTTCACCAGATAAATATTGGTCATCAGTGACTTGAATGAAGACATAGAATATTCCATTCCCATCTCCTTCATAGTTACCTTGGCAACATTTAGTGATGTGAACGAAGCATTGAAAGCAAAATCGAGTTTCCACTTATCGCGAGCCTGGCAGTCCATAAGACCAGTATAGCCTTTGGCGTCACGAAAGCAAAATTCGATCTGGAACCTGGTTCTATAATAAAGAAGTACCTCTTCACCCGAAAGTGAGGGGTCTGTAGAGAAGAATAGTTTCTTCTTGCCATTCGGCATCTGCCAGATGACAAGTCTAACTTTACACCTGAGTGCCTTGGAATAGGCTATCAAAGTATAAGCTGTTCCTTCTATATCTTTCATCTCCATCTTCTCCATTCGAGTGAGGTCAAGATTCTTCATATCAATCTTGCCATCCTTGGTCTTGGGGCGACCACGTTTTCCAGTACGTGGACCAGCATAGACATAAAAGAGACAAGCATTGTCACGAAAGCGGCTTATCAAAGAGAACCCTTCTTTTTTTATCCCATTAACAAATGTACTTGTAGAGAAGTAAGCATCTGCAACTATGAGGGTTGAGAGTTTAAGAAGTTCCTTGCGGTAACGCTTAATGACGCTGATATAGAAATCTACCATAGTCTTGTTTCTAAGACTCAGTTCTTTATTACTTAGCGACTGGTGTGCTTTTAACATCATGCAGTCTTTGGCATCAATATCAATGAGGCCAATACCCATGATTTCGAGACCATGTTTAACAGACTGTGCACATCCCGACCAAAAACGACCGATATGTGGAGTCTTCTTGCCAGCTTTGCTGATGTAGCTGGGATCAATGGCAATAGCCCATCTTCCCTGTTTACCAAAGAAGCGCTTGGCAAGTGAGACATTAAGTTTGAGCCAGTCAATGCTTTTCGACTTTTTTAAGCCGAATGCGTTGCGATAGGTTTGCTCAACATGCGAGCCATACCTCCCCATTTGGGTGAAATTTATCTTTCTTGGTATTACCATGAACAAAATTATCACCTCGATGAGTATTTTCTCGAAACTTTTTGTTAACTTTGCAGCCGAATCTTCAACTGCATCTTTAAAGATATCCATATATTGGTCAAGTCCTGTATTCATATAATTTTGCGTTTGTCGTGATTTGCAAAGTTACTGAAAATCAGCGACTTGACCAACTTTTTATAGCTAAGTTTTCATAAGTATTTCTTAATGTAAGTTATTGATTTACAGACGATTAAATGTTAATTTAACGCAGTATTGTTAATAGGAGAAAGCTTTAAATGGACTTTGTTTTGCTATCCATTTCTGACAGGGAGACTCTTTTTATACCTTAGAGTTCTATACTATGAATATTTTGAGAAATCTATCCATCAGGAAGGTTCTGCCTCAATAAACAAAATTGATGAAGAAGCAGTTTGCATGAATACGAATGAGGATAAGCATGTACAAAACGCACAGAAACAGAAAAGCGGTGCCGCCTGCAAATCTGCAGGAAAGCACCGCACAATCTAACCCTATTCACGTACAAAAAAAGAATTCTTCATGTTAAAACTACTTTGCCTTGATGACGAAGCGGAATTCGCGGTCGCCATAGTGCATGCGGTATTTCTCCATAGGCTTTGTCATCCAACTGTCGATGCAACCTAAACCGTACTGGCGTTGCTGGATATGTACCTGTGTCAAGCCCTTGTCAACCAAATCACCGCTATGCTGTCCCCAAGCATGCTCCTTTTCATCACCAGAATCCAAATCCTCAATAGAATAAGGAATGGCACTGCACTCCATCGGAGCATAACCCTCGAAAGTAATACCCTTACCTGATGCAGGATTGAAAATAGAGAAATAACGGATATCTGTATGGTTGCCACTCTCCTGAGGACGAACATAAGGATAATACTCATCCTTTACATCCGACTCATATTTGCCAATAAAGGTAGAAGAATGACGGTCGATATAATTCTCCTCCGGACCACGGCCATAATATTCCAACTTAGAGAATGATGCAGGCAAATCCAATACTATACCATATCGGAACAAGTCAGCTACCTTAGCCGCTTTATCCGTGGTCATCTTCTCGGTAACAGAAACCTCACCTTCCGCATTGATGCAATAACGAAGTATCAACTCAGCCTTCACCTCAGGCATTTCAAAGGTAGCCGTCAGGACAATACTATCCTTCATCTCACTCTTATCAAATGACTTCAAGTTCATTACAGGATTTTTCCAAACCTTCAACTCCTTCTGCAAAGAAGCACCATAATCATTATCAGTAGGAGCACGCCAGAATTCAGGCTTCATGCTCTCGCGGAATTTCAAGATAGGTTCGCCATCTACGTCAAGATAATCAATCATACCCGTCTTCTTGCCTATGGTAACCGACATTCTCTTGGCAGAAACCTTCACATAGCTATTGGTTTCCTCTACCTCGATACTACTGTTATTTTGGAGTTTCCCTTTCTTACCAGAAATCTTAGTAGAAGTCGCTGCAATAGGAGTATCTACCTTATCAAACTGATATTCATTGATGACAAACTGCTGGCGGGCCATCACCTGTCCCTTCTCTACCAATGGTTCTGTACCATCGCTGACAAAGGCAAAATTGACTGTAATTTCCTCCTTACCATGTTCAGACTCTGCTTCAGCAATAGCATACTTCAAAGCATCACTCTTCACCATTTTAGTTGTCTGAGGAGCAATACCCTTAGTCTCAGGAATCTCAACAGTAGATAACTTCACACCATTGGCATAGATAGTTGCAGTAAGGTGCAGGTCGTCAATATTCTTAAAGAAATTCTCATTATAGATATTGAAAGCACCATTCACGGCATCCAGATCCTTGATCCATACATTCTGATGCCAATACTGGATTTCGTAGGCATGCGGATTCAAACGGCGGTCTGGAGCAATGATACCATTGCAATTGAAGTTGTAGTCGCTGGCAGGATAACGTCCATAGTCGCCACCATAGGTAAAGATTTCCTTACCGGTAACAGGACTCTTGTCACGCAGACCCTGATCTACAAAGTCCCAGATGTATCCACCCTGATACTTAGGATATTTGCGAATCAGATCCCAGTACTCCTTGAAACCGCCCTCTGAGTTACCCATCGCATGAGCATACTCACATTGGATATAAGGTTTTACGCCATCACTCTTGCAATATTTCTCACTCTCCTCATAGTCGATATACATCGGGCAATGAATATCGGTCTTACTGTCATATCCACCACGCTCATACTGCACAGGACGAGTCTGATCATAGGCTTTCACCCAGTCATAGGTCTTCTCGAAGTTGATGCCATAGCCACACTCATTACCCAAACTCCATACGATGATGGAAGGATGGTTGATGAAAGTCTTCACATTACCCTCGTTACGCTCGATATGAGTCTGGAGGTATTCAGGGAACTTGGCGAGAGATTTCTCATCATATCCCATACCATGAGATTCAAGGTTTGCCTCAGCAGTCACATAGATTCCATATTCATCACAGAGGTCATACCAGCGAGGATCATCAGGATAATGACAGGTACGAACAGCGTTGATATTCAACTGCTTCATAATCTTAACATCCTGAATCATGCGCTCCACGCTGACTACATAGCCACCATCAGGATCTATTTCATGACGGTTAGCACCCTTGATCAGGACAGGCTTGCCATTGACCAGGAGCTGTGCATTCTTGATTTCCACATTGCGGAAACCTATCTTTTGAGGGATAACCTCCGATACACCCTGCTTATTTTTCAAAGTAATGAATGCCTTATATAAATAAGGTGTTTCTGCAGTCCATGCCTTCACCCCTGGCACCTTAATAGTACCCTGTACACCAGAAGCCTCAGCAATCTTCTTGCCATCCTTATCACACAATGTAAGAGTAACATCAGTCTTACCACCCTTCAAGGCTACCTGATAGTTCAGGACACCATCCCGGTATTGATTTTCCAAACCTGCATCCAGACGGATATCAGCTGCATGAACTTTCGGACGGGCATAGAGATATACCTCACGGGCAATTCCTGTAAAACGCCAGAAATCCTGATCCTCAAAATAAGAACCATCACACCAGCGCATCACCTGCATAGCAATGAGGTTTTTGCCTGGTTTCAGATATTTGGAGATATTAAACTCTGCAGCCACCTTGCTGTCTTCGCTATATCCCACATACTTGCCATTCACCCAGAGAGTCAAATTGCTGGTAGCAGAACCTACATGGAAATATACATCCTTGCCCTTCCAGTCCTTAGGCAGGTCAAAGGTGCGGCGATAGGAACCCGTATAGTTATTGAGTTCGCTGATATAAGGAGGATTTGGGTCAAACTGGGTAGCCCAGGCATAACCGGTATTCTTATAAGTAGCGTCGCCATAGCCATTCAGTTCAAACAAGCCCGGTACAGGAAAATCCTTCCATTGAGAATCATCAAAGTTGGCAGCGAAGAAATTGACAGGACGCTTGTTGTAGTCCTTGACGAAATTAAATTTCCAAGTGCCTTCCATCGAAAGGTAGTTGGCTGAATTTTTCTTTTCGAAAGCCTGAGCCTTATCCTGATTCTCGAAAGCAAAGAACGCAGCACGGCGAGGAGCACGATTCTGCTGATTGACATCTACATTATGCCATCTGCTGGCATCTTGCGCCCTTACTTCGCCATGCCCATTAAGAACCATGGCACCCAGTAGGGCAAGAAACATGAAATTTCTTTTGTTCATATTCATGAATATTTATGATTTAAAAACAGTTTTTACCTTATTATATATTTAATGGAACAGTTGACTATCTTCAACATCCGCAAATTCCTTGGAATTATCCTTGCGCATCTGCAGGTTGAGTCCGTTCCACCAAGAAGGCCAGCCACCAGTAATATTGGCTATGAAGACATACTTGATAGGATGTAACCCCTTAGCCAAAGCTACGCAGTTGTCACGATGGGAAATACTCTTCACTTCGCTGGAGTTGTCGATAAGCAACTTACTGTCAATCCAAACCTGGTCGGCACGGGAAGAAACATAATATACACCATCCTCTGGCACCATCACATATCCTTCAGCAATAGCAGCATAACCATTCTCTCCACGCAGAGTGCGAGCATCGTCAGCCTGCTTCAATTTCATTTCGCCAAAGTTGCGGATAACAGAATTTTCCCAGACGCCATCCGTCCATTCTAAGTCATTCACATGATGATAATACCCCTTGATACGCTTCATCTCCAAACCCGGCTTTACATCTTTCACCTCAACAGAAGGAGCATAATTCTGTTTCTCCACCTGGATGGTTCTGATGCGACTCATCTTACCAGAAGGCAAAACCGTAGCAATATTGATGATACAATCATGGTTTACAGGGATAGGAGCAGTATAGACCAGAGACTCTGGAGTAGGTTTCGTGCCATCCAGTGTATAGACCATTTTCATCGGGCGGGAAGTGGTAAAGGTTACGGTAGTATCCTTGGTAATCAGCACTTTATCGCAGGATCCGTATGGCTGTTCCGGCAGAGGAAGATGATATTTGATACAACGTTCATCAAGTCTTACGAGGTTAGCATCCACTCGTTTGCAGAAATCCGTAAAGTTCTTACGACTCAATGGCGACCAGGCAACCTCAGAGAGTGCCAGGGCACGAGGATACATCATATACTCCATCTTGGCATTGGAATACATATATTCAGACCAGTTGTTGCATTGCACACCCAAAATATGCTTATCAAGTCCAGCCTTGCGGATTACATCAGGAACAGGGTCGAAACTATAGGTTTTGGCCAGATAGACAGGACTGCTTGGAATCGTGATTGGTTCTATCTTACTGTCGCCCTGATAATGATCAAGGTAAAGACCACCAGAACCAGGAGTCATGATAACATCATGCCCTTGCTTAGCAGCTTCGATACCTCCATCAATACCTCGCCAAGACATGACGGTAGCATTCTCACTCAATCCACCTTCCAGAATTTCATCCCATCCGATGATTTTCTTACCATACTTCTCCAGCATCTTTTCTACACGCTTGATGACATAGCTCTGCAGTCTTTCCTCTGCAGAGTGCTTGCCATCGCCCTGAAGATGCTCGTCAACAATACGCTTCTGACAAGTAGGGCAGGTTTTCCAACTGGTTTTCGGGCACTCGTCGCCACCTATATGGAAATATTTACCAGGGAAGAGCGGCACCATCTCCTTGAAGATATCATCCAGGAAATGGAACATCAATTCCTTGCCGGGACACATCACTATGTCCTCGATACCCCAAACCATTCTTGGAGTCCATTGCTCTCCCTTGCAGGACAATTCCGGATAAGCAGCAATAGCCGCCATCATGTGTCCAGGAAGATCCACCTCAGGAATCACCGTCATATAGCGCTTGGTAGCATAATCCACGATATCCTTAATCTCCTCCTGTGTATAAAAACCTCCATAGATAGAGCCATCGCCTTCCTTGCGATAACCGCCGATAGAAGTCAGTTTAGGATATTTCTTGATTTCAATACGCCAGCCCTGATCTTCCGTCAGATGGAAATGCATCGTATTGACCTTGAGAGAAGCCATCAGGTCAATCTGCTTCTTCACATTCTGTACAGTAATGAAATGACGGCATGGATCAAGATGGAATCCACGGTAGCCGAAGCGTGGAGCATCCTGGATATCACAGCATTGTGCTACCCATTTCACCCCATCCACCCGGGTTGCGCTCTCTATCTGGGCAGGGAGTAACTGCATGAAACTCTGCATACCGTAGAAGGCGCCCTTGGCGGTCTTCGCCTTGACAACAACCCCCTTGGCGGTTACGGTAAGGCGATAACCTTCCTCGGCAATTTTCAGCGAAGGAGAAATCTGTATAGAGATATTCCCCTTCTTTCCACCTACCGTTACCTCATAACCTGTAGAAGCCTTCAGTTTGTCTGCCATGTACTGGGCGATATTTCTGCCTTCAGCCGTCTGGTAAGCGATTACCACCTTCTGTGGCAATACGAACTCCCCTTTCTGTACCTGAGTCTTCACCGGTATCGGGATAATATTAATATCGGCAGCAGATGCCGGAGTAGAGATACCACCCAGCATCGCCGCACAGGCTACAAACGAGCCTAATAAACGATTGAACTTTGCCATGATTTAAATATATTAATAAGGTATTACAATGGTTTGTACTCCACGAAAGCCTCCATGGCCTCATAGCATGCCAGACCCAACTGGTCGTAGAGCGATGCAGTAGCACGGTTACGGTCTTCGGCTCTCTGCCAGAACAGGCGCTCATCATTACCCAAGAAAGGAGCACTCTCCATCTGCGACTGATGCTTGAGGATAGAGTTACGCTTTGCCCGCAACTCCTCAGGGCTCAATGGAACACACATTTCGATATTCTCAATCTCCCATTCTGCCCAGGCACCGCGATACATCCAGATGCGACAGTCCTTCAACCATTCTGCACCCGCTTTCTTCTCTTCGTCGATAGCTGCCAGAACGGCATCAGTACACTTCTTGTGGGTTCCGTGAGGGTCAGCAAGGTCGCCGGCTACATAAATCTGATGCGGCTGCACCTTCTGCAACAGAGCTCTCACTATCTCTACATCCTTCTCGGTCATTGGCAACTTTTCTATCTTGCCGCTCTCATAGAATGGCAGGTCGAGGAAGTGGACATGGTCAAGCGGAATTTCATTATAAGTACAAGCGGTACGAGCCTCACCACGGCGAATCAATCCCTTGATGGTCAGGATATCTCTCGTATCGAAGTCACTCTCCTTCTTCTTGGCAAAGAAGGTCTTGATTTCCTTATATTTATTAGAGATGATGCTGTCTTTTGAGTCTGCAAAAAGCTGGTTGAAACCATTGATAAAGTGCATGAATCTTGTTACTTCCTCATCACCCACAGCAATGTTTCCTGATGTTTCGTAAGCTACATGCACATCGTGGTTCTGCTGTACCAGTCGGCGGATGGTTCCTCCCATAGAGATAACATCATCGTCTGGGTGTGGAGAGAATACGATAACCTTCTTAGGGAATGGAGTTGCACGCTCCGGGCGATAGGTATCATCGGCATTCGGCTTACCACCTGGCCATCCGGTAATGGTATGCTGCAAGTCATTGAAAATCTTGATATTGGCATTGTAGGCAGAGCCATAGAGAGCCAGAAGTTCACTCAGTCCGTTTTCATTATAATCCTTATTGGTCAACTTCAGGATAGGCTTACCGAGTTTCTGGCAGAGCCATACCAGTGCCGAACGCACCAGTTTGTCACTCCACTGGCATGAAGTTACGAGCCATGGATGCTCGATGCGCGTCAGATGGTGAGCTGCACCCAGGTCGATGACAACATGAGCATTCGGATGAGTCTGAAGGAATGATGCCGGCAGGGTATCTGTTATAGAGTTCTCCACCACCTTCTGCATAATCTCTGCCTTCTCTTCGCCCCAGGCTGTCAGATAGATGCTCTTGGCTGAGAGTAAGGTAGCGATACCCATGGTGAGCGAACATGGAGGAATGGTTTCCTTGGTCTGCTCACTGTTCTCCATCTCTTCGCGAGAGGTATTGCCGATGAGGATGATACGGGTCATCGACTGGATGCCCGAACCTGGCTCGTTGGCAGCAATATTACCCGAACGGCCTACACCTAGGAGGGCTACATCGAGACCGCCAAAGGTCTTGATACGCTGCTCATAAAGACGGCAACTGTCCTGTACGGCATCCTGTGCCACAAAGCCATCCAGTGTAAAGATGTTCTGCTCAGCCACATCCACATGATCAAGGAAACGCTCCTTCAACTGGTTGATGGTACGGAGGGAACTGTCCTTCTGAAGCGGATAATATTCGTATGCATTGAATACAACAACATTGCGGAAGCTCAGAGTCTTCTCGTTGTAACGGCGAACGAGTTCATCGTATACAGAATAGAGAGAAGAACCGGCACCCAGCGCCATCACATAGAATTTGCCTTCCTGCTGTGCAGCCAGGATTTCCTTCTCGATGCAGTCGGCGATATGCTTTGCACCTTCTTGTGAAGAGGCAAAGATGTCGGTATGAATCTTCTCCATGCGGGAGATTTCAAAGTATTCTACTGTTGTTTTTGGTTTGTAATACTCGACAGGAACTTTGTTAAGTATGATTTGAGAACTTAAATTGAGTCGCATAACACACGTTTTTTAAAGATTGTTTTTTTCTATGTCTTTGAAGTAGCGATAAGTACTAACTTTCAATTCGTCGGTAGCTGCGTCGTCGCAAACGATGATGCCACATGGGTGAGTTTGCAGTGCGCTGATGGTCCAAGCCTGGGTAACAGGACCTTCGATGGCAGCCTGCAGGGCGCGCGCCTTGTTATGACCGTTGCAGAGAATCATTACCTCTCGGGCAGCCATCACGGTACCCACACCTACGGTCAGAGCCAGACTAGGTACCTTCTCAGGATCATTATCGAAGAAACGGGAGTTGGCAATCTTGGTGTCTGTAGTGAGCGTCTTTACTCGGGTGCGGGAGGTAAGAGAAGAGAATGGCTCGTTGAAAGCGATATGCCCATCAGGACCGATACCACCGATAAAGAGGTCGATGCCACCCGCTTCTTCTATCATCTGCTCATAATGACGGCACTCCTCTTCCAGATTCTCGGCATTGCCATTGAGAATATGAATATTCTCCTTAGGGCAGTCGATATGATTGAAGAGATTGGCAGCCATGAAAGAGTGATAGCTCTCAGGATGAGATTCCGGCAAACCTACATATTCATCCATATTGAAGGTGATGACATGCTTGAACGAAACCTTGCCTTCTTTTACCGCCTTTACCAGATTGGCATACATGCCCTGAGGTGAAGAACCGGTTGGCAAACCCAGAACAAAAGGACGTTCAGCAGTTGGTTGAAATCTGTTAATTGTTTCAACTACATGATCAGCTGCCCACTTTGACAGCTTCTCATAATCTTTTTCGATAATAACACGCATAGATAAATCTTTTTTAGTAAAATAAATGTTTTAAAGAACAGATGGAAAGTGTCGGTATTTAGATATTCCATCCTATAGCCGATGCTCCTAGAATGGCGGCGGTAGCCCCTTCTAGGCCACTAGTCAAAAATTTGGCTTTATTCTTATACAAGCTCAAGACATTCTTGTCGTAAGCTTCTTTCATCGGTTTCATGAGTAATTCGCCCGCCTGTGCCAATCCTCCAAAGAAGATGAAAGCCTCCGGACTCAGGAAGGTAGCTATTTCTGCACAGGCCTTGCCGATTCTTCTTCCGGTCTGCCTGAACACTTCCTGTGCCAGTGTATCTCCTGCCATGGCTGCCTTATAAACTGCATAAGATGTTATTTCTTCTTCAGGGATGTTTCTCAGTTCTGTTGCCCCGGTTGATGCTTCGAGCATGGCGAGGGTAGTACGGACCACACCTGTAGCCGAGCAGTAGGTTTCCAGACAGCCCTTTCTGCCACAGCCACATGGTCTACCATCAGTCTCCACAATCATGTGTCCCAACTCACCGGCAAATCCGTCGCAACCATAAATCAGTTGCCCGTTAACCACGATACCAGAACCTACGCCAGTTCCTAAAGTAAGTTCTACGAAGTTTTTCATGCCAACCGCAGCACCATATTTCATTTCTCCCATAGCTGCCGCATTTGCATCATTGGTAATAGCAACCGGAATGCCCAGTTTCTCTGCAAACATGTCAGCCAGCGGTACAATACCCTTAGCCCATACCAGATTTGCTGCGTTTTCAATGGTTCCCTTGTAATAGTTACCACAAGGCGCGCCAATGCCCATGGCACGAATTTTCTCCATGCCACCTACCTGTTCTACTATCTGCATCACAGCTTTTACCGATTCCTCTACGTATTGGTCCACGCATTGGAATGCCTGAGTCTTGATTGAGGTTGTAGCTATTATTTCTCCGTCCCCATCAACGATGCCGAAAACGGAATTGGTTCCACCCAAATCCAAGCCAATCACTAAAGATTTTATATTGTATTCCATACTTCAATAGTTCGTTAATAATTCAATAATGTGCTAAGCAGCTATACGCTGTAAGCACGAGAGATCTTTGAAAATCTTGCTAATTAAAGTTCGGTTCGGGGTGTACCCGCTTGCTTTAAAAATTCGTTTCACCAGATAAATGTTGGTCATCAGTGACTTGAATGAAGACATAGAATATTTCATTCCCATCTCCTTCATAGTTACCTTGGCAACATTTAGTGATGTGAACGAAGCATTGAAAGCAAAATCGAGTTTCCACTTATCGCGAGCCTGGCAGTCCATAAGACCAGTATAGCCTTTGGCGTCACGAAAGCAAAATTCGATCTGGAACCTGGTTCTATAATAAAGAAGTACTTCTTCACCCGAAAGTGAGGTGTCTGTAGAGAAGAATAGTTTCTTCTTGCCATTCGGCATCTGCCAGATGACAAGTCTAACTTTACACATGAGTGCCTTGGAATAGGCTATCAAAGTATAAGCTGTTCCTTCTATATCTTTCATCTCCATCTTCTCCATTCGAGTGAGGTCAAGATTCTTCATATCAATCTTGCCATCCTTGGTCTTGGGGCGACCACGTTTTCCAGTACGTGGACCAGCATAGACATAAAAGAGACAAGCATTGTCACGAAAGCGGCTTATCAAAGAGAACCCTTCTTTCTTTATCCCATTAACAAATGTACTTGTAGAGAAGTAAGCATCTGCAACTATGAGGGTTGAGAGTTTGAGAAGTTCCTTGCGGTAACGCTTAATGACGCCGATATAGAAATCTACCATAGTCTTGTTTCTAAGACTCAGTTCTTTATTACTTAGCGACTGGTGTGCTCTTAACATCATGCAGTCTTTGGCATCAATATCAATGAGGCCAATACCCATGATTTCGAGACCATGTTTAACAGACTGTGCACATCCCGACCAAAAACGACCGATATGTGGAGTCTTCTTGCCAGCTTTGCTGATGTAGCTGGGATCAATGGCAATAGCCCATCTTCCCTGTTTACCAAAGAAGCGCTTGGCAAGTGAGACATTAAGTTTGAGCCAGTCAATGCTTTTCGACTTTTTTAAGCCGAATGCGTTGCGATAGGTTTGCTCAACATGCGAGCCATACCTCCCCATTTGGGTGAAATTTATCTTTCTTGGTATTACCATGAACAAAATTATCACCTCGATGAGTATTTTCTCGAAACTTTTTGTTAACTTTGCAGCCGAATCTTCAACTGCATCTTTAAAGATATCCATATATTGGTCAAGTCCTGTATTCATATAATTTTGCGTTTGTCGTGATTTGCAAAGTTACTGAAAATCAGTGACTTGACCAACTTTTTATAGTTAAGTTTTCATAAGCATTTCTTAATATAAGTTATTGATTTACAGACGATTAAATGTTAATTTAACGCAGTATTGATAAAAAGATATAAAAAGAAAATCAAAGAGCTATGATTTATTCCATATCCCTTTGATTTTCATTGAAAATTATTGTTTACTTGATAACAACCTTTCTTGTTGTACCATCAGCCATCTTGATGATGTTGATACCCTTCTGCAAGGTGTTGATCTTCATACCATTGATAGTGTAGATACCATTTACAGCACTTGCTGATGGACGGTTCTCGATGTTCTCGATGCCAGTAGCTGCAAACTGCTCGTAAGCCTCAACCTCTGCCAAAGAAGGATAGAAGTATGGATTCAAGTTACAGATCACTGCGATATACTTAGTCTCCTCGAAGTCTGGCAAGATGTACTCCAACTCAGAAACCTCCCCCAGGTCTGTGAATGTCTTCACGCGCTTCAAGTTATTGATATCGTTACCTACAGCGATGCTGATCTCCTTGTTTACGATACCTGCTTCATCGTTATCATTTGTACCCTTGTTGTTGTTAGGGATGTGGATAGCAACCTTAGAGAGATTCCAAGACTTGCCATCTGGAGCTGTAAAGATAGCCCATGTGTCATCTTTATGAGTAGAAGGATCCTGGATTACTTCAAGAGTCTCAGTAGCCTTGTCACCATCTGTCAAGCCAGGGATATCGTACTTGTCGAAAGTAACACCGAATCCACCATCACCCTGATAGTGACGAACCTCAGCAGTAGCACCTGTCAAGATGTTAGGCTGTGTATTAGAGTCGATGTTAATATTCACAACACGCTCCTTGTATGTACCACCATTATCTACTGTGATAGTGAGTTGCTCAACACCCATCTTCATAACTGCTGTTACAGGGATAGTGAATGTGCAGTTAGCCTGGTCCTCTGTGATAGTACCAACCTTCAAACCAGCAGTTGACTTCACGCGGCAAGAGAATTTAGGATCTCTTGGATCACCATTCAAGTCGTAAGTTAATACGATGTTCTGTGTCTCACCAGCGTTCATCTTCATCTCAGAAGAAGGAACCGAAATAGACATATTGTTGTCCTCAGAACCATATACCTCAAACTCCCAAATACGGAGAGTACCGTTAGCCTCAGGAATCAACTTCACATAACGTGCCTTGAAAGGAGGAATGTAGTCGGTCTTGATGCTCTCGCTTACACGATTTTCAGCATCAACCACTGTTGTCCAGGTCTCACCGTCGTTAGACAGCTGAATCTTATAGTTGTTGATCTGGTCAACACCACTCTCAGGACCAGAGTTACCATCATAGATACGGAAACCATAGATACGATATGCGCTCTGGCAATCGAAGATAGCCCAACGGTCGCTCTGCAATGTACACCACTTATCACTGGTATCGTATGGATAAGTTACACCATCGATAATCTTCCAAGGTGTCTCTGTATAGTTGGTAGAGTTAGAGAAGCCAACCACTTTCTTGTCTTTTACTACATTGAAAACAGTTGCAGCGTCTTCTTTAGCAATAACGTCGATAACTTGCTTAGTGGTTTCAGAAGTACCAACAACGTTAGTAACCTTTACAGTAACTTTCATCTTACCAGGCTTCTTAGCTACTACGAAGATAGTCTCCTCATTAGTAGGAGTACCTGGCTTGAACTCCAAGCCCTCTGGCAAAATCCACTCCCAAGCAGTAGGTTTACCAGTACCCTTAGCTGTGATAGATGTAGTTTCACCTACTTCGAGGTAGCTCTTACCCAAAGAGAAGGTAACTACAGGAGCAGTACCCTTAGGATAGTCGAGTTTGATGCTCTTAGCAGGCTGCTGCTTCATATCCTTCATTACAGGAACAACTTCCATCTCAAGGAAATTATCTACGCCATTACGAACGAATGTAGGAACATAGAAAGCCTCGCCACGAGTCTGACCTACCAAAGTGCGCTCGCCATTTTCATACTTCTTATAGATATCGAAGTGATCGAAGTCGTCGTTATAGGTATAATCCCATGTCAAACGAACATCACTCTTTTCTGCACCGAGAGTAGTTGTAGATGCAAGGTTCTCAACAGTAACGCTTGCAGGAGCATAAGCTGCTGGCAACACTGCGAGTTCACCGAGTTTCAGCTGATAGTAAGGAACCTCAGTCTCACCCTTCATGTTGAGGGCAATCATATAGATGGTCTTGCCATTGAGTGAAGCCAAGTCATAGTCGGCGATGGTCCAGCCATTCTTCTCTGTCACGGTAGCATCGGTCAGAGTCACGTCAGGAGTTGTAGAACTCTCTGTAGCCAACTTCATCTCAAGTGTACCAGGAGTTGTAGTCTTGTAAACGAGACGGAGAGTACCACCTGCTGTTACAGGAATCATAGTCTTGTAGAGACGCATGAGGTGATCACCTGTTGTCAAGCTACCGCTCACCTCCATGCTTGAACCATAGTTATAAGCATCATCCCAGTTGATAGAAGCAGACAAGTTTCCCTTGTTCTCAATCCACCAGCGCCATGTAGGCATGATGCTCTGTACACCACTATGATACCAGTCTTGTGTACCTTCTTTCTTACCCTCTACGAAGCGGTGCTTACCTACACCTACGCAGAATGAGCTAACGAAAGGCATATTAGTGATAGTAGAACGCTCCAATACACGGTTGGAAATTCCTGGCCAAGATGTGGTAGATGTGACTGTTGGGTCACCTTCCTGATTTACCCACATCTGCTCTTCATTTTTAAAGGTTTTCTGAATAGCAGCATATGCGCTTGGACCTGTATCATCACTACCAAGAAGGTTCTTTACATTATCCTTCCAGATACGCTCCTCTGGGCAGAACAAGTCAATAGAACCTACGTGGCCGGTCGTTGGCATAGATCTGTTGAGGTAATAACTGAATCCGGTATGACCACTATTTACCACCTGGATACCTGCATAGATCTTAGAGAAAGTCTCTTCCTTTGTACAGCCCAGCTGGCTTGCCTGATCACGATAATCGCCATTAGCTCCATACTCCAAGAACTGAGAAGTATTCTTATGTGACTTCAGAATGGTTGGACTTGGTGAACCAGATGCATCGTACCACTGGATTTCCATGTGGCTATTGCCGTCTGCATCAGCGAGTGCATTAAACTCTTTGATGAAACCAGCCCATTCTGAGAGAGTAGAGCCACCAGACTCCTGGTTGATAAACCAACCATCGAAGCCCATATACTTAGCGATTTCATACAATTTCTTGGCAAAGATGTAAGAGCCATTCTCCTTGGTAAGCATTTCACGAACCCAAGCCTGGTTTCCTCCGAAAGCATAAGGAGGGAAGAATATCTGACCGAGAGATTTCACACCACTCTGGTGAGCAGCATCTGTAGATGGTGCTGGTGGAGGAATAATAATACCCTCGCTGGCAGAACCTGCCCAATAAACGAGTTTATCCATATACTGCCAGTAAGTTGGCTGGTATCCCAAGAAGTTGTTAGCACCCTGAGATGGGCAAGAACTACATGTAGGGAAAAGAATGGTTGCATTACATACCTGTCCCTCATAGAACTGGTTTTTATTGGCTTTCATCAAGGTAGGCTCCTTGAAACGTTTTGCCAATGGCACCTTAGAACGGTTGAACTTGGCATTCTTGTCAGTTTCTGGGGACCAGTTCTTGACGTGTTCCGGATGCCAGCAACCACCATAAGGCTGTTGAGCACTTGCTGTACCTCCAAATATAATGGAGAGCATTGCAACGCTAAAAAGTCGATTTAGTCTCATACTTTAAAGGTTTAAGTTAATATTGTATAGTTAATAATTTATTTTCTGCTTTTGAGTATCTCGCCGTTTTTGAGAATTTTTCCTCGTTTTTAGCTGTTTTCTGCACTTATAACAAGAATAAAAACCAAAATACTTAGTCAAAATGCATTTTTTTATTTTTTTATTCAAAAAAATACCGCTATAGCTATGCTCACGCAAAACTATAGCGGTTTTAATAAACCTAAACTAAACCTCAATAGTTCGTTAATAATTCAATAATGTGCTAAGCAGCTGTACGCTGTAAGCACGAGAGATCTTTGAAAATCTTGCTAATTAAAGTTCGGTTCGGGGTGTACCCGCTTGCTTTAAAAATTCGTTTCACCAGATAAATGTTGGTCATCAGTGACTTGAATGAAGACATAGAATATTCCATTCCCATCTCCTTCATAGTTACCTTGGCAACATTTAGTGATGTGAACGAAGCATTGAAAGCAAAATCGAGTTTCCACTTATCGCGAGCCTGGCAGTCCATAAGACCAGTATAGCCTTTGGCGTCACGAAAGCAAAATTCGATCTGGAACCTGGTTCTATAATAAAGAAGTACCTCTTCACCCGAAAGTGAGGGGTCTGTAGAGAAGAATAGTTTCTTCTTGCCATTCGGCATCTGCCAGATGACAAGTCTAACTTTACACATGAGTGCCTTGGAATAGGCTATCAAAGTATAAGCTGTTCCTTCTATATCTTTCATCTCCATCTTCTCCATTCGAGTGAGGTCAAGATTCTTCATATCAATCTTGCCATCCTTGGTCTTGGGGCGACCACGTTTTCCAGTACGTGGACCAGCATAGACATAAAAGAGACAAGCATTGTCACGAAAGCGGCTTATCAAAGAGAACCCTTCTTTCTTTATCCCATTAACAAATGTACTTGTAGAGAAGTAAGCATCTGCAACTATGAGGGTTGAGAGTTTGAGAAGTTCCTTGCGGTAACGCTTAATGACGCCGATATAGAAATCTACCATAGTCTTGTTTCTAAGACTCAGTTCTTTATTACTTAGCGACTGGTGTGCTTTTAACATCATGCAGTCTTTGGCATCAATATCAATGAGGCCAATACCCATGATTTCGAGACCATGTTTAACAGACTGTGCACATCCCGACCAAAAACGACCGATATGTGGAGTCTTCTTGCCAGCTTTGCTGATGTAGCTGGGATCAATGGCAATAGCCCATCTTCCCTGTTTACCAAAGAAGCGCTTGGCAAGTGAGACATTAAGTTTGAGCCAGTCAATGCTTTTCGACTTTTTTAAGCCGAATGCGTTGCGATAGGTTTGCTCAACATGCGAGCCATACCTCCCCATTTGGGTGAAATTTATCTTTCTTGGTATTACCATGAACAAAATTATCACCTCGATGAGTATTTTCTCGAAACTTTTTGTTAACTTTGCAGCCGAATCTTCAACTGCATCTTTAAAGATATCCATATATTGGTCAAGTCCTGTATTCATATAATTTTGCGTTTGTCGTGATTTGCAAAGTTACTGAAAATCAGCGACTTGACCAACTTTTTATAGTTAAGTTTTCATAAGTATTTCTTAATGTAAGTTATTGATTTACAGACGATTAAATGTTAATTTAACGCAGTATTGAAACCTAAAAACAACTTTTTTTAGATAAATAATACATCTTAACCTAACATCAATTTATAGCCTTATTGATAAATCTGCTTTTTATGAAATACACCGTTTTTCATAAAAAAATCAATATGTTTTCTGAAGATTCTACTTGATAATATTGGTACGGCGGATGAAGTCGATGATTTCCGGTACATAACCGAAGGCTAATCCGGTAACGGTATCTGCACAACCATAATATACTGCAATGCGACCCGTCTCTGCATCACAGAGAGATGCGCATGGGAAGCAGACATTAGGTACATCTCCTACACACTCGTAGAGCTCCTGAGGAGTAATCAAATACTGACCTGAACGGCCCAATACTTTCCACGGTTCATCCAAATCGAGCAAGGCTGCACCAAAAGCATAAACATATCCATTGCAGGAATGGAGCACACCATGATAAAGCAGCAACCAACCCTCGGAAGTCTCGATAGGCACCGGGCCAGCACCAATCTTCATGCACTGCCAAGCACTCTCCTCGAAAGCTGCAGGAGCCATCACATGACGATGATGCCCCCAATACTCCAAATCAGGTGACTCGCTATAGAAGATGTCACCGAAGGCAGTATGACCAGTATCACTCGGACGACTCAGCATGGCAAACTTGCCATTGATTTTGCGAGGAAACATCACACCATTGCGGTTGTAAGGCAAGAAAGCATTCTCCAACTGATGAAAGGTCTTGAAATCCTCTGTCCATGCCACACCAATCGTTGGTCCATGATAACCATTGCACCAGGTGACATAATACTTTTCGCCTATTTTGCACACACGAGGGTCGTAACCATAAACCCACTCTCCTACCTCAGGATCATCACACTCGAAATGGATGGTGTCCTCATCAATGTCCCAATGTACGGCATCCTTGCTGAAACCGGCATGAAGAGTCATACGACGATTCTTGTCATCACATCTGAATACACCTGCAAAACCATCCTTAAACTTAACTACTGCACTATTGAAGATACTATTGGAGTCGGGTAGCTGATTACGCTTGATAATAGGGTTCTGAGAATAGCGCCAGAGCGGCACGCTGCTGCTTTCTGGTCTGTCTTCCCAAGGAATGTTGGGAAGAGCAGAACCTATGATTTTAATTTCTTTCATTGTCGTTACTTTTTAGAAAAATCAATTAGTGACTTTTTTGGAAATCAATTAGAGACTGTTGAGCAAATCTACCTTACCATCATTGATGAGCTTGATGACCAACTCTCCGAAGAGGGTGTTCTGCCATGCAAACCAGGCACGGGTGTATTTCGAAGCATCATCCTTATGGAAAGATTCATGGATGAATCCCATCCCTGCATCGGTATTCAGGAGGGTCTTCATACACCAGCGAATCTCATCATCATTCTGGGCTGTGAAGCACTTCATCATGATAGACATCGGCCAAGGCATATCATAACCAATGTGAGGACCGCCGATACCCTCGCCTGCCTTACCACGGAAGAAACAAGGATTGTCCTCGCTCCATACGAAACGGCGGGTGTTCTGATAAATCGGATCATTCATCTCAACATCACCCAAATAGCCCATACCTAAAAGCGATGGAACATTGGCATCATCCATCAGAAGACGGTTGCCGAAACCATCTACCTCATACGCATAAATCTTGCCATATTTAGGATGATCATAGACTGCATATTTCTGCAGGGCATCCTTTACTTCGGCTGCCAAGGCAGAACAATCCTGTGCAATCCCGAGTGCCTTATTCTTCTGCTCAGTCTCTGATTTCTCTGCCACATGCTTCAGGATTTCAGCCGCCTTATTCATCGCAGAAACCGCCATGAAATTGGAAGGAATCAGGAACGGAAGAATCGTGGCATCGTCTGAAGGGCGGAACAGGGAAGCAATGAGACCAACTGGCTTGACAGGAGCTCCGAAACCATCCCAGCCCACGGTATCGAAGGCACGATCGGTCATGCGGGTAAAGTGGTAAGCCTTGGCTGTTTCCTTGCGCTGCTGCTCATGGAAGGTCTTGAGGATATTTCCGATAGCCTGCATCCAGTCTTCTCCGAAGATGGAGTCATCGCCTGTTACCTTCCAGTACTCGTAAGCGAGGCGGATAGGATAACAGAAAGAGTCTATCTCATACTTGCGCTCGAAAACCTCTGCCTTCATCTCGGTATCATCCTTCTGCCAACCTGCTCCGGTAGGTCCGTCATTATAGGCATTGGCATAACGGTCGATATTGATGCACTTCAACTGGCGCAGGATGACACCACGCAGCATCTTCTTCAATTTCTCATCCTTGTTGGCAAGGGCTACATATGGCCAAACCTGAGCACCTGAATCGCGGAGCCACATGGCTGGAATATCACCTGTATAGACGAAGGTATCGTCATCGCCATTAGCCAACTGGCGATAATGCACCGTACTTTCCAGCGTGTTCGGATAACAGTTGGCGAACATCCAGGCGAGTTTCGGATTCTTCTTGAGGAGTTTCTGTACTTCCTTGATTTTCTTCTCCACTGCCTCTGAAGTAAAGAGACGCTCAGCTACAGGCGGACGCTTGGACTCATACTTGCCATTGACAGGTGTTACCACCTTAGTGTAGCGGGCATGAACATCTACCTCAGCATGCTTTTGTGCCATCGCCGACATTGCCGACATCAGGGCTATTGCAAATATTGTTTTTCTCATTGTCTGGGTTTATTTATGTTTCGATTTTAATTGTGATTTCTTTTAAGGTCTATCTGCACCACGGGTTCCCCACTTGGATGGCTGATTGCCCATCTGGAGTTCGAGGGTTCCTCCCTTCATCATATCCTGGTACATGATATACGACTTGGTATAGGTTTTACCGTTGAGTTTGGCAGACTGCACGTAGATATTTTCCGAACTGTTGTTCTTGCAGATAATGGAGAAGTTCTTGCCGTCGCCTAAGCTGATGGTAGCCTTGTCCATGATCGGACTGCCGATGATATACTTGCCGCCTGCAGGTTCTACCTGATAGAGTCCCATCGCAGAGAGAATATACCAGGCTGACATCTGACCCACATCCTCGTTTCCACTCAAACCGTCGAAATCATCCTTATACATCTCATTCATGGTCTGGCGAATAAGACGGGCTGCCTTCCAAGGCTGACCTACATAATTATACATATAGAGTACCTGATGACTCGGTTCATTACCGTGGGCATACTGTCCGATGAGACCAGAAATATCAGGAGAGGCATTATCGCCCATATTGCCCGTTACGATGAAAAGGGAGTCGAGCTTGGTCACAAATTTCTGTTCATTACCGAAGAGCTTCACCAGTCCATGCACATCATGCGGAACGAGCCAGGTATATTGCCAGGCATTTCCCTCGGTATAATCATCCTGACGATGAACGGCTGAGAAAGGATTAAACGGTTCGCGGAACTTGCCGTCGGTACCGATGCCACGCATAAAACCGGTCTTCGGGTCAAAATATTTACGATAACTCTGGGCACGTTCTGCGAAATACTTCGCATCCGCCTTCTTGCCTAAGAGTCGGGCCACTTTCGCCACGCAGTCATCAGCCAGCGCATATTCCAGTCCCTTAGCCACAGTCTCCATTTCCGGATCCTTGTCATAAGGCAGGTAGCCATATTTCTTGAGAAGACCGAGGCCTCTGTCTTCACGCAATGCCGACTGTTTCATGGCCTCATAGGCTCCCTCCTTATCCTTGACATATCCTTTGAGCACCAGGTCGGCAAGCACCGGGATGCCCGGATTGCCCACCATGCAGTCGGTCTCATTGCCCATCAGATGCCATACTGGGAGCTTACCCTGCTGGCGATAGATGTTGATAAAGGTACTTGCCACGTCTGGGAGCATTTCCTTGTGGATGAGCGTCATCAGCGGATGGGCTGCACGATAAGTATCCCAGAGTGAAAGGGTGGTATAATTGGTGAAATCACCCTGATGCACCTTACCGTCGGCACCGCGATATTCTCCGTTGACATCAGAGAATACGGATGGAGCGGTCATCGAATGATACATGGCTGTATAGAAAATGCGGCGGGCAATGGAATCTGAAGTTTCCACCTTCACCTTAGCCAATTCCCGATTCCATGCCTCGTCAGCCTGCGCCACTACCTGATGAAAATTCCAGTCAGGAATCTCTGTTTGCAGATTCTGTCGAGCATTGGCAATGCTGACTGCAGAGAGACCAACCTTGATCATCAGAGGGCGGGTGGCATCTGCCACCTGAACCAGCCAGCGTCCACTATCGAGCGGTTGTACTTGAACCGGTTGAGAGAACTCAGCCACGAAGAAATTCTTCTGGTCCTTCGCCCATCCTGTAGAGAAGCGATGACCAGCCACTGCAGTTTCCTTCACCTCATCCAGCGCATAATCGGTAGGTTTATCCCATCCGATACCCTGAAAAAGGTCGAGTACCAACTGTGCCTTCTTCACGTCTGCCCCAAAGGTATAGCGATGGAAACCAGCACGCTTGGTGGCGGTAAGTTCCACCCATACATTCGGCTGCTGCAATTTCACCGCATAATAGCCCGGGCGAACATTCTCATTGGCATGATGGAAGAGCACTTTCTTCTGATGAGCATCTGTCACCGGGAGGAAAGCAACATCGCCTAATTCTCCGATACCCGTTCCGCTGAGGTGCTGATGACCAAAGCCGATGAGAATGGAGTCTGACTGATGATAACCGGAACACCAGTCCCAACCACGGGTATGCTCAGTAGGTCCCAGCTGGATATAACCGAAAGGTACGTTGGCACCGAGGAATACATGACCATGACCGCCCGTTCCGATTCTTGGATTGACAAATTGGGTCAGACAGGAGGTTGCCTGAGCTTTATCATGAGCAAAAGCGGCTTGTGGATAGTCTCCACCTATCACACAAGCCAACAATAATAATATAGGAAAGATTCTTCTTCTCATTTTCTGAATTTAAGATATATTTTAATGATACTATTTCATGAATTTTGAGAAAGAGTATGGCGCATCTGACTCCAGAATACCTCTCTGCAAATTCGGTTTTTCAGAAAGGCGGAAAGAGATCTGCGCACCCTGCCTCAGAGAATTCAGGTCGAGATAATTAAGATCATACTTCTTTCCGTTCATCTGCATGTCATCAACATAGCATCCGTCACCTTCCGACTGTATGCTTACCTGCAGTCCGTTCTCCAGATGGAGTTTCATAGACTTGAAGTAAGGAGTACCCAATGCATACTGTCCTGAACCAGGGCAAACCGGATAGAAGCCCATCGCAGAGAAAACATACCAGGCTGAAGTCTGACCGTTGTCCTCATCGCCGCAATAACCATCTGGTGTCGGTGTGTAGAGGCGGTCCATCACCTGTCGCACCCAATACTGGCACTTCCAAGGTTGTCCGCTATAATCATAGAGATAGATGGCGTGCTGGATAGGCTGGTTGCCGTGTGCATAATTGCCCATGTTCATCACCTGCATCTCTCTGATTTCATGGATGGTAAATCCGTAATAGCTATTATCGAAAACAGGAGGGAGAAGGAATACCGAGTCAAGCATCTGGTTGAACTTCTCCTTTCCGCCCATCAGACGGATGAGTCCTTCAGGATCGTGGAATACCGACCAGGTATAATGCCAGGCATTTCCCTCGGTAAAGGCATCGCCCCACTTGAGCGGATTGAAAGGAGACTGGAATTTTCCATTCAGCAATCTTCCGCGCATCAGACCACTCTCCCTGTCGAACACCTTCTCATAGTTCATCGCTCGTTTGGCAAAAGGTTTCAGTTCCTTCTTTGACTTGCCGAGCGCCTTGCCAAACTGGTAGATGCACCAGTCATCATAGGCATATTCCAAGGTACGGGCCACACTTTCATTGATTTTCACATCATAAGGCACATAGCCCAACTTATTGTAGTACTCAAAACCATGACGTCCGGTAGAATTCACTTCAGGATGAACAGCATTGGCTCCATGAACCACAGCCTGCCAAAGGGTCTCTGCATCATAACCACGTAAACCGGAAAGATAAGCATCGGCCACCACAGAGGCTGAGTTGTTGCCCACCATGCAACCGCGATGCCCCGGACTCGCCCACTCTGGCAGGAATCCGCTCTCGAGATAGGTATTTGCAAGACCCGCCTGAATTTTCTCATTCACAGAAGGATACATCAGATTGAGCAGTGGAAAAAGGCAGCGGAAAGTATCCCAGAAACCGGTATCGGTAAACATATAGCCCTTCTGTACGGTTCCGTTGTAAGGACTGTAGTGAACCACCTCACCGGCTGCATTCTTCTCATAGAAAGCACGAGGGAAGAGAACGGAGCGGTAGAGACAGCTATAGAAAGTACGGAGATGGTCAATGTCCTCATCCTCCACTTCTATCTTGCCGAGTACCTCATTCCAGCGGTTTCTACCCTGCTGACAGAGCTGCTGCATATCTGCCTGTCCCAATTCCTGAAGGTTTTGCCAGGCCTGTGACTCACTGATGAAGGAAGAAGCCACACGAGCCACAACCTTCTCGCCTCTCTGACGAATCTTGAAGGAGATGATGGTGCCCACATGATTGCCTTCCTGCTGGTAAGTCTCCTGATAACCGCCCTGAACCATACCCTGGTATTGACCATCCTTCACATTGATGAAAGCCTCAAAATCATGGTCGAACTCAATAACGAAGTAATTTCTGAAATTCTCAGGAACACCTCCACTATTGCGGGTAGAAAAGCCCACCACCTTTCGCTCCTTCGGGAAAACCTTGATGAAGCTGCCCTTGTCGAAAGCATCAACTACCACATGAGCACTATCGGTCTGAGGAAAGGTGAAGGACATCAGGGCTGCACGTTCCGTAGGACAGAGTTCTGCCGTCACATCATAGTCGGCGAGATAGACACTATAATAATAAGGTGTAGCCTTCTCTGCCTTATGAGAGAACCAGCTGGCACGCTGCTCCTCATCAAATACCGGTTTACCCACGATAGGCATCAATGAAAACTGACCGTAATCATTGATCCAGGGACTCGGTTGATGCGTCTGCTTCAAACCCCTTATCTTCTTAGCTGCATAGGTATATTGCCATCCGTCGCCCATCTTTCCTGTCTGTGGAACCCAGAAATTCATGCCCCAAGGCATGGCGATGGCAGGATAAGTATTGCCTGTGGAAAGTTCATGGTCGGAATCGGAACCCATGAGAGGCTGCACGAAATCTACCGCATTCTGTACATTCACCCTGACGGCTTGCGCTATCAAGGTGAAGAATACAAATATGAACAAAACTGATTTTCTTTTCATAGACAACAGTCTGAATGATTATCTGAAATTGTTTGGCTGCAGGCGATGGCCGTCAGCGTCATTGGTATCAGCCACATCCCACCAGAGTCTTGTGCCCTGAGTATTCACCTTCTGGAGTTCTGGATGAGAAGTGAAGTAAGTGTTGTTATTCTCGCTGAAAGGATAGAGAATGCGCTTGATATTCTTACCCATAGGCACGTCACCTCCACTATTGTTGGTCAACTGATTTGCCAAAGCAGGATAGTCGGTGCGACGGAACTCAGCCCATCCCTCATTACCATTAGGGAAGATAGCCATCCACTTCTGGGTGATGATTGCTTCAAGCTGCTTCTCCTTGCCCTTACCCTCGAACACCTTACCCGTAAGGGCCTTCTCACCATCGATGTAAGCCTGTGCCTTGTCATTGGCAATGCCGTAGTAGTCCATAGATGCCTTGATACCAGACTTATAGTAATCCTCTACGGTACCTGTAAGTTCCATGCCAGCCCATCCACGCAAAACAGCCTCTGCCTTCAGGAACTCAGACTCAGCATAGCCCAAGAGGAGGTAAGCACGCTCACGACTGAAGAAGTAGTTAGGATTCAAGTTCTTGCCCAGACTCTTAGGCGCAGTACGGGTGAGTGAATAATTCAAGGTTCCCATGTCTATGACAGGAGCCTGAGCACCACGCTCACAACCTACGAAGTCTTCTCTCTGGCTATCTTCACCAGCCTGCAAAGTACTCTCTGTCATCTTGATGCGATACCAGCTTACCAAGCAACGTGGGTCTATCTTCTTGGTGACATAGTTATTTCTACCTGTCTTGATCTTATATTCTGCTCCACCTTCACTGGCATTGCGATAGAAGTTCTCCAGATCTTTAGACATTACGCTCTCACCATTGTAGCAGACACTACACATCACCAGAGGATGCTCGTTACCACCGTCATCTGTACCGCCCTGGCTTACAGGAGCATACTTAGGAACAATCTGCATATTGTCTTCATTGCTCTGCATCAGACCATACTGGTTGTTGAGAGCATTTTGAGCCTCCTCCTTAGCACGGGCAGGATCTACATTGGAAATACGCAAAGCCATGCGAAGGCGCAAAGAATTGGCAAAGCGGAGCCACTTGTTCCAGTCACCATGATAGCAGATATCATCGGTAGCGTAACCTATCTGAGTTGCATCGTTTGGCTTGATGCTATCAACAGCCTGCTCCAACATACGGAACATGGCATCGTAAACCTCTGCCTGAGTATTATAAGCCACATTGTTGGTCTCAGGAATCTTAGCCTGTACATACTCCTTGAAAGGCATATCGCCATAAGTATCGGTGTTGGCAAGCGCTAAGAAAGCATAGTAGATACGTGTGACGTAGAATAAGTTCTTGTACTTGTTGGTATTTTCATTGAACTTATAGGCACGCAACAAGGTACGATACTCACTGCTGCGGTCGGTATAGAAATGTCTCCAGCGCGCAGCACTCCATCCATCTTTATATGAATAATCAGGAGATGTACCACCATGCTTAGGCTGGTTATTGGCAACGAAACCTGCATAGATATCATGACTCAAGTTGGTAGTGATCTGATAGTCATTGAAAAATCCCTCATAGAGGAAGTTGCGGAAAACAGAGTTGGCAGAGCTCAACTCACTCTTCAACGCCAAGGAGTCTTCCTTGCTCACCTTATAGTCGATATTGATATCGGCATACTTGGTATTGTCCTCTTCACCAGGCTGCTCTTCACCGCCGCCAGTAGTGTTATCAGGCAATTCGTATGGATTCTTGCTCATCTCATCCATGTCATAGCAGGAAGATAAACTTACCAATGCCATGGACACAAGCATCGTCTTGAATATAATCGTCTTTTTCATTGTCTTGAACTGTTTATGTTGTAGTTGATAGTATTTAGAAGCCTACATTGACTGAGAAACCGAAGGTGCGGGTATATGGCACTGCGGCAAAGTCAAGGGCCTGTGAGAACATAGAAGTATCATAACCTCCATCAGGATTGCCTGGTGTATGTTTCAGCAGGAAGCAGAGATTACGTGCCACAAATGACAACTTCACATTGGTAAGAGGAGTCTTCTTGAGCACGCTCTTTGGGAGGCTGTAACCCAATGCGAGTTCCTTCAACTTGATATAGGAAGCACTGTGGATAAACATCTCTGCATAACCCTTCTGCGACTTGTACAAACCGATGTTGGAATAGTAAGACTGTGCACTTACCTCCTTGGTATTCACCTGTCCGTCGGCTGTCACACCAGGAACTACCATATAGTAGTTGCTCACACCATTCAACTCCTTGTACTCACCACGATAAGCCGAACGCTCTGAAGTTCCTACAGCAGTAGCCATACCTTCTGATACGCTCACGATATCGCCGCCAAATCGCATATCAAACATCGCAGTGAGACTTACACCCTTATAGTTCAGACTTGGAGTAACAGACATGAGAAGCTTTGGCTCGATGTTTCCGATAGGATGATCGAGGATATACTGCTCCAAATTTCCGCCTGCATCACTACTGGTAACAGGCATTGGAAGACCGTTCTCGCCAATCACCATCTGACCATCCGCATCGCGCTTGATGAGGTTATTGGCATAGATATCGCCCAACTTACCTCCTGCCTTCGCACCTACCTTGACTGGCATGTTGCCATCGCCATTAAAGTAGATGTGATCCACGCCATTAGCCAGTTCATCTACACGGGAGATATTCTTGGAAATATTCATGGTGAGATCGAACTTGAGGTCCTTGGTCTTGACAGGTGTGCCGTAAAGCATCAGCTCAATACCCTTGTTGGTAATCTTACCTGCATTCACCCATTGCTGTGTCCAAGGAGCAGATGCATCTACAAGCATAGCCTGGTTCTTGGTCTTGGTATAATAATAGGTGAAATCAAATCCCAAACGGTTCTCCAGGAACTTCATCTCAAGACCCCACTCGAAGGAAGACTTGATCTCTGGTTTCAGGTTGCTGTTCTTCTTCACGGTCTGTGGAATTGGCACACGGATGCCATTCTCATAGGTATAAGAACGGGTGTTGTAGAGATTGTATGGGTTTGGGTCCTTACCTACCTGAGCGAAAGACAGACGAGTCTTGGCGAAAGTCATCCACGCTGGCAACGAATGGTTGATAGAGCGCATGAAATCGCTGAAGATATAGCTCACACTTGCACTTGGATAGAAGAAAGAACGGTTGTCCTTTGGCAAGGTAGATGACCAGTCGTTGCGGGCTGTAAGATCCAATGAAAGATACTCACGGAAAGCCAACTGCAAAGAACCGAAGGCTGAGTACATAGAGCGCTCATGGCCATTCTCACTGGCATTGGTCAACTGATAACCTGTATTGAAAATCCAATTATCCTTCTCCAACATATTCTTGGTAGCAGCACTCAGCAACTCGTACTTCTGGTACATGATGTTGGCGCCCAGATTGTAACCCAAGCGCAAATCCTTGGTCACCTGATTGTCACCCAAGAAGAGGAAAGAGATATTGTGCTCGAAGTTGTTTTCCTCCGAACGGCTCATATTATCATCGGTAACGATCTCGCTCCAGTGTCTGCCCGGAATGCTCACAGCAGAGTTACCCAAACTCAAGTCTGTGGCCTGGATGCGTGTGCGATAATAATCGAAAGCATATTTAGCATTAAACTTCAACCAGTCGGTTACGTTGACATTAGCACCATAGTAACCGAAGGCACGCCAACGCTCATCGCTATTCTGGAAGCGATGACGAACATAGTATGGGTTGGCATACTGCATATCTGGTCCGAACCAGTTGCGATGCAATTGGTCCTGAGTTGTATAAGTCTGAAGATCCTGCAAACGCACGTTGCCTGGAATGAGAAGCAACTGGGCTACCTCTCCATTGAGACCAGTCATCGGACGGTTCTCAGCTTTCATGCGAGAAACAGAAATCTTGCTATCTGTAGAAAGATACTTATTGATAGTTCTACCTGCATTAAGGTCAACTATCAGCTTATCCAATTTCTCTCCATCGAAAAGACCCTTATTGTCGTTGAAACCTAAAGAGAGACGGAAATGACCTTTCTCATCAGAATTTCCGAGAGCTACGGTATGGAACTGGGAGAAACCTGTATTGAAGTAATCCTTCAACTTATCGCCATAATAGCGGTAAGCGATGTTCTCACCGAGAAAAGAAGGTTCCATTCTGCCATCAAGCGGAGCACCGAATGCCAACTCGCTGGAAAGCGTCTTGTTGCCATCCTCATCAGTTTTATAAACCGTAGCACCCTGAGAGCCCTGTCCGTACTGCTTCTGCATAGGGATTGTTTCAGCCACCTTACTCCAAGTAAAGTTACCGTTGTATGTGATGCCGAAGCCCTGCTTATGACTACCCTTCTTGGTTGTAACATAGATCACACCATTACCTGCACGTGAACCATAGAGGGCTGCAGCGTTGGCACCTTTGAGTACCGAGATAGACTCGATATCCTCTGGGTTGATGTCCAGAGAAGTGCCACCACGGTCGTATCCGCCATAAGCAGAAGCATCAGAACTCTGGTTGTCGGTAAAAGGAACACCATCTACCACCCAAAGAGGCTGGTTATTATCAGTAAGAGAAGAGTTTCCACGGATAGTGATCTTGGTAGAACCACCGAGACCCGTACTGGAAGTATTCATCTGCAGACCAGCCACCTTACCGTCGAGGGCACCAGTCACAGAAGGGTCGCCAGTCGTATTGAGAGCATCCGCCTTGACATCCTGTACGGAATATCCCAACATCTTCTTCTCACGCTTGATACCGAGGGCAGTAACCACCACTTCCTTCAACGCCTGAGAGTCAGGAAGCATCTGTGCGTTCACGTTATGTCCTTCCTTTGCAGCCATATCCATCGTCTTATATCCGAGATATGCAAACTGCAAGACAGGGGCAGGTTCATCGGTCTCGATGGTAAAATTACCATCCATATCAGTTACAGCACGATGATTGGTGCCTTTTACGAGGATGGTAGCGCCAATGAGAGGTTCCTTGTTTTCATCGAGAAGCGTACCCTTATATGTACGTTTCTGTCTTGGTTGCTGGGTGCTTGGAGTTGTAGTAATTTCCTTTTTCTTCAGATAGATGATTCCATCCTTAATCACATAAGATACACCCTTATTCTTCAAGAGCTTGTTTAAAACATCCTCTACCTTACCGTTCTTCACCTGAACGGCATTCACCTGCATCTTTGACAAGTTGTCGTCGTAAGTAAACTGGTATTTAGACTGTTTCTGGATTTTCTGGATGACTGCTCCCAAAGTGGTCTGAGAAACATTCAACGAAATCTGGGCTTTTACAGATGTCCAGGAACTGGAAACCAACATCAGAGCCAAGGCTGCAGCTGCGGTTTTAGTTTTTTGTAAATGATACCAATGTGTCATAATCCTTGTTTTTAGCATTTAAGTTATTAATTTCAAATATATAACAGCAAAAAACAAAAAAACACTTACCCAAAAAATTATTTTTTTGAATAAGTGCTCTCTTTTTCTCGTATAACAGTATATAATTAAGGTGTAAACCTTACTGATTCACTACTTCGTGATAAATACCTTACAGCCTTTCACGTGATAGTGGATAGGCAGGGTGTTCTGCAAGAGATCGAGAACCGAGTCGATGGTCTCCTTCTCTTTGATGACACCGGAGTAAGTATTCTCCTGGTTGATGGTAGGATCAACAACCACCTGCACATCGTAGATATTCTCCAGCATCTTGGCAATTTCATTCACGCTTGCATTATTGAAGGAAGTCTTGTGCTCATGCCACATTGCATCCTTATAGACATCGGTTTCAGAAACCGTCATGCTACCTAAGCGCGCATCCACACATGCCTTCTGTCCTGGTTTCAAGACGATCATACCCTCATCATGATTTCCTTCTACCCTTACCTTACCTTCGAGCAAACTGACGGAAGCCTGCTGATGAGCCTTATCCACATGGAAATTGAAAACGGTACCGAGCACCTTAACACTCATCACATCGCTCTCTACGATGAAAGGCTTGTGCGGATTTTTGGTCACCTCAAAATAACCTTCACCGTCTATCTCTACCTTACGGTCGGAACCATCAAACTCTTTCGGATATTTGATGGAAGCAAGTTTGTTGAGCCAGACCTTAGTTCCATCAGGTAAAGTAACCGTCGTATCATTGTCGGCACTGGCCATCACCACCTGCATCTGCATATTAGAAATCGGATTGTGCTGGAGATAGAACCAGGCCAATCCACCCAATACGCAGACCACAGCAATCGCAGCAGCCCGACGCCACATACCTATTATATGCGCATGATGCTCAGCCTGCTGTTCAGCCTTCATCTCCCTGATCTTAGCCTGCATTCTCTGTTCAGCAAGCATCAGTTGGGTCCTTGGCATGAACTGCGCCTTGAACTCATCGCTCAACTTTTCTTCTTTGAAAAGTTCTTGTTTTTCCTCCGGAGAATTTTTTAATATATCCCTTAATGCGATGAGCTCCTCTTCCGTGCACTCACCTGCCAAGAATCTCGCCTTTAATTCCTCATTTATCATATAACAATCGTGCTTAATATCCTTAATTAATTAACAATCTAATTAAATACCACAACAATAATTGTTGAGAAAACACTTACTCAATAACCTATAAAAAAGGTACAAAAAATATTCCCAAACGAGCCCTAAGAGACTTTAAAGCCTTATAAATATGAGCTTCAACGGTACGTACGGATACGTTCATCATCAGAGCAATCTCACTATTTTTCATATCCTTGAGATAGCTCAAAACGAATATTTCCCTGCATTTATCAGGAAGTTCCCCTATAGCCTGATTGATTTTTCTTCTCAACTCCATGTTTTCCATGTCCTGTTCTCCATCTCCCAACGAAGAGAAATAGCACGACATACGCATTTCGTTGATATCTTCAATGGCTGCAGTATTGACTTTCTTATAGCGCTTCAAGTAATTCAATCCTCTAGAATAAATCGTCTTATAGAGGTATGATTCTATCTGCGGGACATCCGTCTCCAATGCATCCATACGATTCCACAATTCAAGAAAAGCTTCTTGAACTACATCATCGGCAGCATCCTCCCCTACGATACGTTTAGCATAATAAAACATTCGAGGGTAGTACTTCCTAAATATCGCTTGATATGATTCTTCTTTTACTGTCTGCATTACATAATATATCTTTAGCTATTCGTTCTAATTTAGGTCGGTTTACGCCAGTTATCTGCGTATTTTCCTCACTTCTTGAACTACTTTGGGCGCAAAGGTAAGTAAAAAAGATGATAAAAGCAAATTTTTGCTTAGAAATCAACTATAATATTTGTGTGTGTTTTACTTTTTACTACTTTTCATAACTGTTTCCATACGTAAATTTAAAAACTGTAGTCAGTGCACTCCCTAAAGTCTGCTTTTAGTCATTAAACAACTATTACACAAAAACTTTTATTTATAAAGTATAGAACTTCGCAGACTATTTCTTTACTTGTCTTCAATGGTTACCTTTCTTCATCGCCTTCAAAATGCGATAGAATGTCGTGCGAAATCTTGTTGTTTTTATATACCAATAGTTCGTTAATAATTCAATAATGTGCTAAGCAGCTGTACGCTGTAAGCACGAGAGATCTTTGAAAATCTTGCTAATTAAAGTTCGGTTCGGGGTGTACCCGCTTGCTTTAAAAATTCGTTTCACCAGATAAATGTTGGTCATCAGTGACTTGAATGAAGACATAGAATATTCCATTCCCATCTCCTTCATAGTTACCTTGGCAACATTTAGTGATGTGAACGAAGCATTGAAAGCAAAATCGAGTTTCCACTTATCGCGAGCCTGGCAGTCCATAAGACCAGTATAGCCTTTGGCGTCACGAAAGCAAAATTCGATCTGGAACCTGGTTCTATAATAAAGAAGTACCTCTTCACCCGAAAGTGAGGGGTCTGTAGAGAAGAATAGTTTCTTCTTGCCATTCGGCATCTGCCAGATGACAAGTCTAACTTTACACATGAGTGCCTTGGAATAGGCTATCAAAGTATAAGCTGTTCCTTCTATATCTTTCATCTCCATCTTCTCCATTCGAGTGAGGTCAAGATTCTTCATATCAATCTTGCCATCCTTGGTCTTGGGGCGACCACGTTTTCCAGTACGTGGACCAGCATAGACATAAAAGAGACAAGCATTGTCACGAAAGCGGCTTATCAAAGAGAACCCTTCTTTCTTTATCCCATTAACAAATGTACTTGTAGAGAAGTAAGCATCTGCAACTATGAGGGTTGAGAGTTTAAGAAGTTCCTTGCGGTAACGCTTAATGACGCTGATATAGAAATCTACCATAGTCTTGTTTCTAAGACTCAGTTCTTTATTACTTAGCGACTGGTGTGCTTTTAACATCATGCAGTCTTTGGCATCAATATAAATGAGGACAATACCCATGATTTCGAGACCATGTTTAACAGACTGTGCACATCCCGACCAAAAACGACCGATATGTGGAGTCTTCTTGCCAGCTTTGCTGATGTAGCTGGGATCAATGGCAATAGCCCATCTTCCCTGTTTACCAAAGAAGCGCTTGGCAAGTGAGACATTAAGTTTGAGCCAGTCAATGCTTTTCGACTTTTTTAAGCCGAATGCGTTGCGATAGGTTTGCTCAACATGCGAGCCATACCTCCCCATTTGGGTGAAATTTATCTTTCTTGGTATTACCATGAACAAAATTATCACCTCGATGAGTATTTTCTCGAAACTTTTTGTTAACTTTGCAGCCGAATCTTCAACTGCATCTTTAAAGATATCCATATATTGGTCAAGTCCTGTATTCATATAATTTTGCGTTTGTTGTGATTTGCAAAGTTACTGAAAATCAGCGACTTGACCAACTTTTTATAATTAAGTTTTCATAAGCACTTCTTAATATAAGTTATTGATTTACAGACGATTAAATATTAATTTAACGCAGTATTATATACTGAGTCCACTTTAAAAAGGGACATATTTTGAATCCAGTCTGGCCAGTGTGGTCATTCTGAGTGAAACATAGCAATCGGCTCCGCTGGTGAATATCTTTCGAGAAATCGCTTTGAAAGAGCCGAAAGCTTCTCTAATAGGCCCGAAAAGGGCAAATATCGATCTTTGAAATGTTGAAATCTGGAATTTTACCATCCTTCGGAGGTTCATCCACATACATCTGCTATATGCATGCATACGATGTTTGAGCAAACCCCTATATCGGGTCTTGCCATTACGTGTATGAAAACTGTATTGGAACATGGCAGCTTCTACGTTATTCCGTTTATGCTGTTCCTCCAAAGGAAGGCTTTCTATCTGCTTCCTTAGCTGATAGGCTTTAATGTCTTTGTCTTCAAAGTAACGCCAACCGGTTTTGTTGTTCCATGGGATTCTCCATCGCTTTCTGGAGCCTTGCTTTGTGACGGCTTTGACGGCCTCATAGGTGTTGCCAGTAGCAATTTCCCTGATGGTCAGACCATCCTCGTCATGTGGTATCAGTTCCCATCTACAGCCACCTTGCATCTTACCTGTCTTGAGTTGCATGGCATTGTGGTTCTTTGCAAACTCTCGATTGTCTGGACTTTGATAGGCACCATCTGCATACAGGTCTTCAATGGTAGAATCCGTGACACGTTCACTGTTTTCCACAGCCTCCTGAAGGAAATGGCAGTCTGCAAATACTGCAGTTTCAACCTGAACGGAAGTGATGATGTTAGGCTTGCCTTCCTCTACAGTCTCTGTGATGTTGGTCACGTAGCCTTGCACCTTCTGGTCATTCTTGGCACGATAGGTTGCATCAGGATCGTTAGGATTCTGAAGACTGTCTGCCTTTACCTCCTTCTTGTCTCGAAGAACAGCCTTTCCGTCCTTTACGGCATACTGTTCAGCAAACAGACGTTGAAGAAGATCATGTGCAGGGAAGTGGCAGGAAAAGTTGCCAGCATCTCCATGATGAAATTGCCAATTCTGGCAAGATTGCTCTGAAGCGTATCGGAATCAGAGCGGTAAACGGTCTTGGAGGAATCCTCTTTCAAGTATTCCTTTGCCCGCTCTTCCTGCTCTGGGGATAGGTCGGAAAGCGTGCATGTCTTGAGGAACTTGACCAAAGTTGTATGTATCAGTTCATAACGAGACTGGCGAGCGATATTGCTGCCGATAAGCTTACTATCCATACGGACGCACTTGCCTGATATCTTGAGAAGACGTACCTGATTGCCAGCAAGCTGTTCGAAGCAGAACTGCATCAGATCTATACCAGTTCTTTCCTGATATTCGCAGATGCGGCGGCGAAAAAGATAATAGGTATCTATTGATGGAGTAACATCTGTCAGAAGTTCCATGCCAAGAGCCTTTCTGGTAAGAAGATCAAACTCGCACTTCTCGAACAGATCCTCATCACTACAACCGAAGCCCTCCTTCAAGGCAGACATAGCTACGAGAATGCGAATGGAGGCATTTGGGCGGCCGCACTTCTTGCCTTCTGGGAACAAAGGCTTGAATATCTCCTCGTTAATCTTGGTTGTCACGAGACTATAGAACTGGTTATACCATGCGTTGGGGTCAGAATACTTCTTTGAAGCACGACTTCCTAACTGCATTAAGGGAGCCGTGAATATATCTAACTGAGGATTCGGATCTGTCTTTTTAAACATAGTCATTCTGTTTGATTGATGGTATAAAGATACGAAAAACATTCCAGATTACGACATAAATCAGAGATTATTTTCGTGAAATATAAACATTTTAAACAGGCCTTACTTTTTAAAGTGGGCTCACTCCATGACTTTCGTAAAGGCAACTAATCGCCATGTCCGTGAGACCTCCTCGGATAAGGGCTTATTCTTTCCATATTATACCCACTTCATTTACACCAACCATTCCGAATAGCTATAGGACTTTGATTTGTGTGGCAATCTCATCCATGGTTAAATGCCTTATATGAAGTTTCTCTACGTTAGGTCAGATGTTTGCCGCCAGCTTCTTTCAGATTCCACCTCGCAGTGGACACCCTTGCTATTGGCTATACAATCCCGCTATTAGGGCTTGTTAGGGACTTGCACCCATTAGAATAAGCTCATGCCGAGCATACAACCAAACGGGCTGAAGAGACAGCTGCCCCTTCAGCCCGTTGCAGAACTATATACTAAAGTACAGTATTTTATCCTTCCTTTATCTTCCAATCACTAATTGTCCGCTGATTACTATCGTAATTAACACCAATTTTGAACAAGCGTTTACCATCAGCAGAATATGGAATCAGATATCCCTTTTCATCTATCTGTTTGATTGCTTCTTCGGCAGAACCATCATACTTCAATTCGAAAACAAATACAGCATCAGGCATATATACCACTGCATCAGCCCTGCCTATTGCACTATCCTCCTCTACCCTCATATGGGCGCCCATCAGGTTGAAGATAAGATAGAACACCGTCTGAAAATCCCGTTCGTTCTTATTGCTCAAACGGTTGGAGATGCTGGCAAGATATGCTTTCAATCGAATCATTGCTCCCTCTACATCTCCATCATAAAGCATTTCCAGGAAATCACCCACCAGGCTGTTATTATCCAAAGATATTGGTGAAAGATAGTTAGGTGCAAGACTCTTGAGCATACCAATCTTTACCTCCCTGTTAGGATATTCCAAAGTATAACGATGCAACATCGGATTATACTTCTTGATGGTGAGATAACCGCTCTGATAGAGCAACGGAAGCGCAGAAGTCATCATTTCCGGCGAAACATCAAAGTCATCCACATCACATGATTTCTTCTCAATATCCATCACATTGACGTGATACTTCTGCAATGTCTTAATAAGATAAGACGGAGTACCCGAGCCAAACCAGTAAGGAGCAATATCCCGTGCATTCAGTGCCTTTACCAGGCTGAACGGATTGAAAACATCTTCAGATTTCTTACTGAAATGATAGCCGTCGTAGAATCTTGTCAGCTCTGCCAGGCACTCCTCATACGTCATACCTAGGTCTTCTCCCAAAGCCTCAATATCCGGTTTCATCTGCGTGATAAGCTCCGTCTTGCTGATACCGCAGATGGCGGAGTACTGGTCGAACATGCTGATATTGTCGAGGTTATTCTGCTCGCTGAAGATGCTGAGCTGCGAAAACTTGGTGATACCCGTGATGAAGGTAAACTCCAGGTATGGGTCGAGCTTTTTCAGAGGACTGTAGAAGTTCTGCATGATGCGGCGGAGGGGCTGCAGGTTCTCCTTCTCATGTACCACATCCAACAATGGGGCATCATATTCATCGATGATGACAACCGCCTTTTCGCCCGTTTGCTCATAAGCACGCTTTACGATACCATCCAGTCTTTCATTAGGATAATTTTCACCTTCTCCCTTACCGTATAGCTTTTCATAGGGCAAAAGCTGCAGATTCAGATAACTGTTCAAGGTATCAGCATCAAAGTGCTTGGCACCGCTCATATCAAAATGAAGCACAGGATGCTTCACCCAATCCTTCTCATAATCAGCTATTGCCAATCCCTCGAAGAGTTCCTTTCTACCCTCGAAATAAGCTTGAAGAGTAGAGGCAAAGAGCGACTTTCCGAATCGTCTTGGACGACTCAGAAAGACATACGACATCTGCTTTTCTCTGAAATCCACGATATATTGGGTCTTATCTACATAGAGATAACCTTTCTCACGGAGTTTTTCGAATGTCTGTATCCCCACAGGGTATTTATTTACTATTTTTGCCATAATCTTACAAACTTTACGTTTTGCGCGGCTAAATTACAAAGAAAATCTGAATTAACCAAAGAAAAAATCAAATAACTTAACTTTCACTTATCAAGAAATGAAAGGAGATAAGGAAGTACTGTAAAGATAGCAAGTATTGCCCCACACGCCCTGGGCTAGGAGCTTTTGGACCTTCAGCCCGTTCTTGAACCACTTGCGAAAGTTCTGTGATTTATTATTATAATTTGGTTTAAAATTCGTTTGTTTACGCCTGCAAAAGTACGACTTAATTCTCATTTGGCAAAAGGAAAGAGAGATAAAAAGACGGAAATGTACGAAAACGATTGCGTAGCTTTTACAACAAAATTGAAACAAAAAGTTCTTAAATAGAAATAATAAGTGTATTTTTGCACCAACAAACTTAAAAATGTAAACATTAGTGTCCCGTTAAAATTGGGACGAGTTTAATATTAATCAAATAGCCCCGGAATGAGGGGACCAAATTGCTCTTTGACATCATTGGAATAAGTCTTATCGAACAGTTCCCTGAGCGGTATTTTGTCCGTCAAAGGAAACTGCTCATAAAAGACTTATTTTCAATGATTTCAAAGAACGATTAGTCCACTTTAACGGGACGGTAGTGAATAAAAATAATAAGTACAACAACCTAAAAAGGCAAACAAATGAAAAAGGATCTACTCAGATTTGGGCTCTCACTCATAGCCCTGTTTGTTATGGTAGTGGCAAATGCGCAAACCTACCAAAACAAAGAAGCTAGCGTTTCATGGCCGTTTAATGACGCCAACTACGCTACAAAGTACACAAAATCACCAGAAAATGGTTTCAGTCTGGTTTCCGTAAACACCTGACTTGAATTATTCTCTCAAGACATCACAGACTACAATAGACGAAGACGGAAACAAGATGGTCATGGCTGGTTTCGGTCCTGTTGGTACAACAAAAGCCGTAGAATGGACCGTTAAACCTAGCAAGGGACTTACATTTACCCCAACCTCTATCAGTACCTACGTAAACCGATTCGGTACAGATGCAGAAAATGGAGTAACCGTAACCGCTAAACTGATCGACGGAACTTCTGTAGACTTGGGTAATTTCACTGCATTAAGAGATAACAAGACAACAGAGTCTGACAAGTTTTCGAAAAATGAAAACCTGACCAACCACATCGTCATCCAGCTCACTGCCGACCAGCAAGCCAAACTGACATCAGCTGAAGGCTTCACGCTGAGCTGCACCGTTGGCGTTGGCTCTACTAAGCAGCAAGGCTTTGCCGATGTACACATCAATGGTCTTCTGAACGGAACCATTGAAAAGGTTGCACAGTATACTCTGTCAGCTGTTGTATCAAATGCAGGAGCAGGAACCATCAAAGTATCTCCTTCTGGTACAGTATTTGACGCAGAAACACAAATCACCGTAACTGCGACAAAAAATTTCGGCTACAAATTTGTCAATTGGACAGATGCCAATAATAAGGTAGTATCTACAGATGAAGAATATACCTTCTCTATCTCTGCCAACACAGCATTGAAGGCAAACTTTGAGAAGATAAACACCTACGCTTTGGATTACATGGTAGAAGGTGGTGCAAAAGACTATATGGTAAGCGCAACTCCTGCCCCAACCGTTGTTAACGGAAAGAATATGTATGAAGAGGGAACAGAAGTAACCCTCACAGCCAGCAGCAACGACATCCTCACCTTTACCAACTGGAATGATGGTGAAACAGGAGCAGAACGCAAAATAAAGATGAATGCCGACCAGGCATATACAGCTGCATATTCTGCAAAAGATTTCATCGCAGGCTGGGACTTCTATAAGTCAGCGAGAGAAGGTCGTACAGCAGACTTCGCTGCAGAAGACAACGATGTAGACCAGCTCATCCTGCGCGATGCCGACGGAAATACATACCCATGGCTCGACAAGAGCAATAGTGCTGGCGGCTACGAAGGAAAAAATGCAGCCGTAAACTGGACCACGATTAATACCAAGCCACTGGGCGAAACCTACTGGCAGACCAAGGTCAACGCAACAGCCTTCACCGACATCAAGGTAAAGAGCAGCATGCTCTACAATTATAATGCATACCAAACATATAATGTGGAATACTCTCTCAACGGAACCGACTGGACCAAAGTTGGCGCCATTGAAATGCCTGGAACCAAAGCCTGGACCGATGGAGAGTTCACTCTCCCAGCCGATGCAAACAACAAGGCAGAAGTATACATCCGCTGGATTGCCGACAAGACTTCTTCTATCAAGGGAGCAACAGGCAACAACGACGGAATCTCTATCACAGATATCTACATCACAGGTACCGCTCAGCTCGTTAACGACGGCAAGGCTCCAGTACTCGTAAGCACCGTACCAGCAGAAGGCGCAACCAACGCATCTGCCAACGGCAAGATTGTACTGACTTTTGATGAGAAGGTAAAACTCACCGACAAGGCAAACGCTACACTCGGCACACAAAAGATAGAAGGAGTTGTGTCAGGCAAGACCATCACCTTCGCATACAAAGGTTTGAACTACGCTACAGCTTACACATTCACGCTCGCTGCCGGTTCTGTAGCCGACCTGACAGACAATGCAACAGACCAGGCAATTGTTCTGAACTTCACTACCAAGACCAAGCCAGCTGTAACCAAAGCACTCTACGACTTCATCGTACCAACCGACGGTGACTTCAAGGCAGCACTTGCAGCAGCAGCCAAGCGTACAGATACCAGCAAGCGATTCCGCATCTTCATCAAGCAGGGCGACTACAAGATTCCTGCTGACGAAAAGAGCAAGGTAACAGGTAGCGACGGCAAGAGTTACGCTAATCCTACCACCTATATGAATACGCCAAACGTATCAATCATTGGTGAGAGCATGGACAACACCTCACTGACTAACACCGTTCCAAACTCTGGTCAATCAGCCAACGTATTGGAAGGTATCGGCAAGGGTGACGTACTCTGCTTGCAGAAGGGAGCAACAAACACCTATTTCCAGGATCTGAAGATGTACAGCAGTATGGGCGATGCCAAGGGTCGCGACATCATACTCAACGACCAGAGCAACAAGACCATCTGTAAGAACGTAAACCTCTGGGCTTACCAGGACACCTACGTATCAAACAACCAGAATGGTAAATTCTACTTCGAAGACGGAATCCTTCGTGGTCGTACCGACTACCTCTGCGGTAAGGGTGATGTATATTATAATAATGTAGAACTCTGGATCTGTGAAAAGGGAGGCTATCTCGCTGTTCCTTCTCAGCCTAAGAAGTATGGCTACATCTTCAAAGACTGTACCATCAAGGATGCTACTGCGGCAAAAGATCTGAACGGAAATTACACTCTGGGCCGTCCATGGGGTAAGGGCACACCTATTGCGCTCTATATCAACACCAAGATGGAAGCCATCCCTTCAGCGGCTGGATGGAACGAGATGAGTGGCGGATACCCTAAGCGTTTCGCAGAATACAACTCATACACATCAACAGGAAGCATAGTAGACCTCAAGGACAGAAAGAAAGTTTACGATGCCTATGATTCAAAGGATGGTGACAATTATGTAAACCGTCGTAATGAAACAGCAGGAAACCCTATCCTCACAGCAGAGGAAGCTGCAGCCTACACCATTGAAACAGTAATGGGTCAAGATGATGACTGGGATCCAACTGCAGCTACCGAGCAGGCATCAGCACCTAGCAACGTTAAGCTGAACGGTACAACCCTCGCTTGGGACAACAACGACTACGCTCTTCTATGGGCAGTATGCAAGAACGGCAAGGTAGTTGACTTCACCATCAAACCAACCTACCTCGTAGATGATGCATCAGCAACATGGAGTGTTCGTGCAGCCAACGAGATGGGAGGACTGAGCGAAGCAACAGCAGCAGTTCTGGGCAAAGCATCCACAACATCGCCTCAGCTACAGATGCAGCAGCCATCAAGACCGCCATCTTCGCTGCCGACGGCACCCAGCTCTCAAATCTCAAGAAGGGTATCAACATCATTGTGAAGACCCTGGCAGATGGCAGCAAGAAGACAAGCAAGGTCATCGTAAAGTAAAGAAACAGAGACATTAAGTAAATAGATTGACAGATAACATTCGGAGTGCAATATCCCCATCCTCGTTCAGAAGGGTGCCGGATATTGCACTTTTTCTTTGTCCTCAAAAAATATGTGAAAAGGAAGCCATGAGATGTGAAAAAGAAGCGGTAAGATGTGAAAAACAGAAGTAATTACTCAAAAATCTGCAAACGTTTACGTATATTTTTATCTCAAATATACCCATAATCTCATATTTTTTATATACTTTTGCATCAAGAAAACCAAGACTTAGCTGACGCTACGCATTCAGGTTACCCTCATCGGAGCCTTCGGGAGCCAAGAGGAACAGCCATGATAAAGCAACTGCTCAGGACTGGGATTCTACTTAAAAACATTAAGAAAAAACATTAGAAAATTAGTAATTTAGAATAAGTTTTATCTAAACCTAAAGTGTATGTCTGGTAATTTTAGAAAAAAGAAAATTGCTTTGGCAGGCGCACTGATGTTCGTAGTAACAAGTGTATCTGCACAAACAGTAAAAGGCGTCGTTACTGACAATACGGGCGAGCCAATCATCGGCGCATCTGTCATGGAGGTAGGTGTAGCTGGCAATGGTGGCGTGACCGACATTGACGGTAACTTCACAGTAAACTTAAAAGGCAAGAGCAAGAAACTGAAGATTTCATACATCGGTATGAAAGCGAAAGAAGTAAGCGTTGCAGGTAAAGAAACTATCGACGTCAAGCTTGAGGATGACAACACCACCCTCAACGACGTGGTTGTTATCGGCTATGGTACAGTCAGAAAGAAGGACCTCACAGGTTCTGTATCTTCTATCAGCGACAAGCAGATTGCCAATATTCCGGTATCTAACGTAAGCGAGGCGATGACCGGTAAGATGGCGGGTGTAAATATCACCACCACCGAAGGTTCACCAGATGCTGACGTGAAGATTCGCGTGCGTGGTGGCGGTTCCCTCTCTCAGGACAACTCTCCACTCTACATCGTTGACGGTTTCCCTGTAAGCTCTATCAGCGACATCGCTCCTAGCGAAATCCAGAGCATCGACGTGTTGAAGGATGCTTCCTCTACAGCCATCTATGGTGCCCGTGGTGCCAATGGTGTTATCATCGTTACAACCAAGAGCGGTTCTGAGGGCAAGACCCAGGTGAACTTCAATGCTTCTCTCGGCTACAAGAAAGTATCTAAGTTGGTAAAGACTATGTCTCCATACGACTATGCATACTATCAGTATGAGTTGGGTAGCACTGACTATGGTAACTACAACGACCTCGACATCTGGAAGTCTATCGAAGGACGTGACTATCAGGATGAGGTATTCGGCCGTACAGGTAACCAGAAGCAGTATAACGTGAACGTAAGCGGTGGTACCAAGGACCTGAAATACAACATCGGTTTTTCTCACAACGACGAGAAGAGCATCATGCAGGGTTCTGGCTATGCCAAGAACAATGTAAACGCCAAGATTAATGCCAACTTGAACAAGTGGTTATCTCTCGACTTCAATGGCCGTATGGCTTTCACAAAGCTGGACGGTTTGAATGGTGGTGCTGATACCAACGAGTCAAGTGCAGCAAACTCAGTTGTTGCCAACACCGTAAGATGGAACCCGGTAGAGCCTCTCTCCAGCTCATCGGACGAGGATGAGGAGAACAGCACATCAACACGCCGTAACCCAACAGAGCGTATCACCGATACCTATAAGTATCAGGAGCGTTTCCAGCAGAACTACAATGTAGGCTTAAACTGGAAGCCATTCAAGAACATCACATTCCGCACTGAGTTCGGCTATGGTTGGAAGTATAACAATACCGACCAGGTTTGGGGTTCTAACGCAACAACCAACTCAAAGTATGGTTACAACGGTCAGCCACAGGCACAGTTCGTTCGTTTGGAAAACAAGAACTGGCGCAATGCCAACACCCTGACTTACGACAACAAGAAACTCTTCAATGGTCGTGACCGCCTCAATGTATTGGTTGGTCAGGAGTGGAGCAGCAGCCAGGACGTAACCCGTACCAATACTTCTGTAGCTTTCCCAACTTCATTCTCAACCCATGAGGTTTTGGCAAACACAGCAGCAGGTACAGCGCTTCCTAACGAGGGTAACATCAAGGCTGAGGAGAACATTCTCTCTTACTTCGGCCGTATCAACTATACACTCAACGACAAGTATCTGGCTACTATCACACTTCGTGCCGATGGTTCCAGCAAGTTTGGCAAGGACAACCGTTGGGGTCTCTTCCCATCAGCAGCCTTGGCTTGGCGTATGTCTGACGAGGAATTCCTGAAGGGTGCTTCCAGCTGGCTTTCTAACCTGAAGGCTCGTCTGAGTTTCGGTACTGCCGAGCAACAACCGTATCAACTCTGGTTTGCTGACTACCACCTACTCAATGGCAGACAACACTTCAAAGGCTCCATTCTTCGATGAGAACAGAGTTTCTATGCTTGAGCATGGTAAATATCTCTATAATCCAGACTTGAAGTGGGAAACCACAGTGACCCGTAACTTCGGTATCGACTACGGTTTCTTCAATGGACGCATCAGCGGTACATTAGACTTCTACTGGAATACCACCAAGGACCTCTTGATGCAAAGTATCGTTCCTGCCAACACAGGTTACTCTTACCAGTTCCAGAACTTCGGTAAGACCTCTAACAAGGGTGTTGAGCTGGCGCTCAACGCAGTAATAGTAGACAAGAAGAACTTTGGTTTGAACTTCAACTTCAACGTATCTTACAACAAGAACAAGATTGACGAGTTGAACATGGAGAACCCATGGCAGAGTTCTAATTGGAGTGGTTCTACCATTGCCAAGTACGAAGACTTCCGCGTAGAGCAAGGCGGTCGCCTCGGTGAGCTTTGGGGCTACAAGAGCAATGGTTTCTACACAGTGTATGATGCCGCAACAGGCAAGGGTGACTTGGTATTGAAAGCCAACGGCACTTGGGCACTGGCAGATGGCGTAAAGGACAACAGCTACAAGCTCTTCGGCGGTAACCTCTATCCAGGCGTTGCTAAGGTAGAAGTTGATGAGAATGGTGATGCTGTGAAGCAGCGTCTGGGCAACACCGTACCTACCACAACAGGTGGTTTCGGCTTTGACGGTCACGTTGGTAACTTCGACTTCAACCTGTTCTTCAACTACTCATTGGGCAATAAGCTGGTGAACGGTACCAAGCTTGCCAACTCATTCTACGCAGGTTCAGCCAAGAACTATAACCTTGTAGATGATTTCAACGTAGGCAACCGTTATACATGGATTGACCCAGCCAACGGTGAGAACATTGGTCGTCCTTCAGCTAATCTGATTACAAGATACGGTGGCGTAGAGAATGTAATGAACCGCTTGAACGAAATCAATGCCAACGCCAATATCTACAATCCAGCAGGCGTATCAACCATGCAGCTCATCAGCTATGCTGTAGAAGATGCATCATTCCTGCGCCTGCAGAACGTAACAGTGGGTTACACGCTGCCAAAGAAGTGGGTAAACAAGTGCTACATCCAGAATGTACGCATCTACTTCACAGGTTACAACCTGCTTTGCTTCACCAACTACTCAGGCTACGATCCAGAGGTTGATACAAGTTCTAAGAAGAACCCAATGACCCCAGGTATCGACTATGCAGCTTATCCAAAGAGCCGCACCTTCGTAGGTGGTATTAATGTTACATTCTAAAATTTATAAGATAATAACAATGAACAAGATATTATATGCATTTGCATTGGCAGGCGTATTAGGATTGTCTTCATGCTCAGACTTTCTGGATCAGACTTCTCCATCAGAGATGACTGCTGAGAATACCTACGCCTCACCTTATTATACCAATCTTCGCGTCAATAAGCTCTATGGTGGCATGGGACAGGACCGTACCTACGCACAGGACTTGTCTATCGTATGGAACCTGAACAGCGACTGCGAATTGATTGACGGTCTTGGAAGCAATGCTACCAATACCTCAAACGAGCGTGGTAACATGAACTACAATATGGACCCAGGATGGAGCAAGATTAGCGGTGTATGGGATGCTGAGTATGGTATCATCGAGGATGCCAACCAGATTATCGAGGGAATCCGCAGTAGCGCTACATTAAAAGCTGGCGGTGCTAACCAGAAGTCGATGGAACGCAGCCTCGGCGAAGCGCTCACCATCCGTGCCATGGTTTACTTCGACCTAGTTCGTATTTTTGGTGATATTCCGTTCAAGAGAGAAGCATCAAAGTCTGACCTGAGCAACGCTTACCTGGAGAAGACCGACCGCGACGTAATCATGGATTCCCTGATGAACGACCTGGATGAGGCTATCAAGTATCTGCCATGGGCAGACCAGGTATCAGGCTATACCACAGAGCGTACAACCAAGGGTTATGCTCACGCACTCCTGGCGCAAATTGCCATGACCCGTGCAGGATATGTAATTCGCGAGAAGGCTAAAGACGGATATGAGACTGCATCTTACAGCGATGCAACCTATCCAACACAACGCCCAGGTGCTGCCGACCGCAAAGCTCTCTACGAGCGTGCCTTGAAGCACTGGTCAGCCATCATCAATGACAATACCCACAGCCTCAACCCATCTTTCGAGAACGAGTGGTATCTGATTAACCAGCTTTCTCTCGACAAGACATATCACGAGAACCTCTTCGAAATTCCTTTCGGTGAGAACGTAACTGGTGAGTTGGGTTACACAGTAGGTGTCCGCATGAATGGTGTTACTTCAGAATATGGCTATGGTAACTCATCTGGTAAAATGAAGGTTACAGCTCCTCTGCTCTATTCCTACGACAAGAAGGATACACGCCGTGACATCACATGCGCTAACTTCGAAATCAAACAGGACGGCAGCAATACAGTTGAGAACATGCTGAAGAATGCTCCTTTCGGTATGTATGTAGGTAAGTGGGATGCCCGCAAGATGAACAATACTTGGTTGCAGAACAACCTGAAGGCAACAGCTAAGCACACTACAGGTATCAATCCTGTGAAGATGCGCTATGCTCAGGTATTGCTCTACTATGCTGAGTGTATGAACGAATTGGCAGGTAATCCAGATGCTAACTACGAGGGTTCTGCCAATGGTATGACTGCCCGCCAGGCTTTGGAAGCTGTACATACCCGTGCCTTCAACAAGGCTGACAAGGACGAGGCAAAGGCATACGTAAACAATATCGCTTCTGACAAGGACGCATTCTTCAAAGCTCTCGTTCAGGAGAACATGTGGGAGTTTGCAGGTGAAGGTATCCGCAAGTACGACTTGATTCGCTGGAACCTCCTGGTAGAAAAAATCAACGAGTTCAAGCAGACTTATCTGAATGAGCTTGCAGATGGTACTTACCAGAAGACCATTTACTTCAACTATCTGGATGAGAAGAAGACAAAGATTGACTTCTCTAGCGTAACATGGTATGGTATTCCTGACGGAAAGACAGCTGCTGACTACGATGGCAGCATCGACTCATTCGGCGCAGCTAAGTTGGATTCTGGTTCAGATACACAGGTTGACGTAAACCTGCCATCTATCAGCAGCGGTTTGGTTGGCGATAACGTAGCAGTGAAGAACCGCTATCTCATGCCAATCGCTTCTACAACCATCTCTGCAACCAACGGTATGATTCACAACTCTTATGGTTATGCAAACTAATTCATCTTTAATCAAAAAAGACAAGAAAATGAAGAGCATTAAAAACATATTGGGCACAGCATCTATGATAGCATTGACTCTGTCGGCTACATCTTGTACCGATGGCAATGACTGGGACGTAGATGGCAGCCTGTCAAGATTGTTCGGTCTCAACGGTGACAAAATCACCGTTGAAACTGCCGAAACATCAGCTACGGTTACATTCTCTGCCTTCACATCAAAAACAGTTCCTTCACCAGAGTACTATGTATTCGAGGTAAGCAAGGATTCTCTTTACGAAGGTGTTGAGAATGCTACCATCATCAAGTTCGGAGAAGATAAGACTTTGACTTCTTCTCCAGTAGTTCTCTCTGGTCTCGATGGCGACAGCAAGTACTACATGCGTGTAAAGGCTATGTCTTCTACTGTTAACGAGTCTAAATGGGTTTACTACAAGGATGGTTCATCTTTCAAGACAAAGGCTGAGCAAATCTTCAACAATGTAGAGGCAACCGACCTCTTCGAGAATCACGTGAACTTGAGCTGGACTCCAGGTGCTGATGTTACTCACATCACTTATGCTAACGCTAACGATGCAGAGAACATCCAGACTATCAATCTGACAGCTGAGGAAAAGGCAGCTGGTAAATATACTCTTGCTGGCTTACAGCCAACAAGCACTTATACCATCACTATCTATAAGAATGACGTAAAGCGCGGCCAGTTGCAGATTACAACTCCTGCTGCCATGCCAGCAGCTAACTATAAGTATTCTCTTTCCAGCGATGTAACAGTCATCTCACAGACGCTCATCGATGAGATAGCAGAACAGGCTAAGGCTGCAGCAGGCAACGAGACAAACTATAGCGCAACCATCGGTATCCCAGCCGGTGCCAAGGTAGCTCTCTATGGCACAAATGATACAGACGGTGGCAAGACCAACGTAACCATCCCAGACGGAATGTCTGTTACATTCTTCGGTTTGGCAGGAGGCGAGACGCCAACCATCACCCTCGACAAGAACTTCGATGTTGCAGGTTCTCATGCATTCATCAAGTTCCAAAACGTGAAATTGGAAGAGAATGGTGCTGGCTACTTCATCAACCAGAGCAAGGCATGTACCGTAGGCGAATTCACTTTGGAGGATTGCGAGGTTAGCAATATCAAAACATCATTCTTCCGTTTCCAGGGAAGTGATGCTAAGTCTGTCGGCAAACTTACCTTGAAGAATAGTATCTTCACCAACCTCTGTGCAGGTTATGGTTTCATCCACATTGATGCAAAAAATGGTGCAGGTCATCTCGACAACGTAGAGATTGACGGCTGTACATTCAACAGCATCTGTGTAACAGGTAAGGTATTCATCTACAGCAATAAGAAAGATATGCAGGATATCACCATCAAGAACAGCACATTCTACAACTGTAATGGTAACGGTCAGTACTTCGTTGACTTCGGCAAAGATGCCAAATTTGGACCAAACACATTCACAATTGAAAGCTGTATCTTCGGTAAGAGCGCAGATGAGAAAACCGACAAAAACATCAGAAGCAAGACTCCAGCTACTGTAGCCAACAGCTTCAGAACAACAGACTTCTTCAAGGTGATTAAGGGCGTAATTGATACAGAATTCAGCTCTGAGCAGTTATTCACTGACCCAGCCAATGGCAACTTCACCATCAAGGCTGGTACTTTGAAAGAAAAGGCTGGTGACCCACGCTGGTATGTAGTAGAGGATTAATCCATAAGGATTAACATCTCATATAAATTTAAGAAAAAGTGCAATGCTTATATGGAGCATTGCACTTTTTTTATTTTCTATTATTCTCTATCTCATTTTTACAATTATTTTCTTGGAAGTTACGAAAGAAAAGCGTATCTTTGCAGCGTGAACACAAAATCGCAAAGATATGGCAAGATACATCAACCCATTCTCAGACTGGTCGTTCAAACGAATCTTCGGCCAGGAATACAGCAAAGACTTGCTGATTGAGTTCTTGAACCAGCTGCTCCTGGGAGAGCAGCATATCACAGATGTGAAGTTTAAGGACAAGGAGATGTTGCCAGAAACAAAAGACCAACGAGGTATCATCTACGACGTCTTTTGCGAAACTGACACAGGTGAGCACATTATCGTTGAAATGCAAAACAGGAGCCAGTCCTATTTCATCGACCGGTCTCTCTACTATGCATCGAAAACGATAGTAGACCAAGGCGTAAAAGGACAATGGGATTATCATCTCACACCTGTTTATGTTATCTGTTTCATGAACTTTGATGTAGATGAAAATACACCTAAAAAAGTTCAGAACAGACGTTGTGCTGGCAGACAAGGATAGCGGAGAGGTTTATTCTAACAAAATCCGCTTCATCTACTTGGTAATGCCTCTTTTCAAGAAGAAAGAGGAAGAGTGTACTACGTTTTTAGATTGTTGGACTTATAATTTGAAGCATATGGAGACATTGGAAAAAATGCCTTTCGAGGCTCAGCATAAGATATTCAAGAGACTGGCAGAAATCGCCGACTCCAAGAGCCTGACCAAAGAGGAACAGGAGAAATACGACAACAGCATGATGGTCATGTGGGACAATTATGCGGTATATAAGCATGCTGTGGAGAAAGAAGCCAAAAAGGTAAGCAAAGAGATTGCTTTGAACCTATTAACCTACAATACTCCAATAGACGTCATCGCAAAATCCACAGGCTTATCTATCGAAGAAATCAAGAAATTGGAACAATAATACTATACGAATAATTGAGAGAGTGTGTCATAAGTGGGATGACATGCCCTCTTTTTTCGCTACTTCAGCCACTTCTGTCAGCTAACTCAGTCACTTCATTCAGCTAACACAGCCACTTCATTCTGCAAACAAATCCGTTTCATTCTGCTTACGAATTCGAATCTTCAAGCCAGCGCAGTCGGATCTTCAAGCCAGCGCAATCGAATCTTCAAGCCAGCGCAGTCGGATCTTTAAACCAGCGCAGTCGGATGTATCGGCTCAATGAAACGTATGAACTTGCGCAATGAAGAACATGGTTTCATCAGCTTACTTCAAAGGCCGAATTTATTGAAAGAAAAATTATTTTTCTCAAATCTAATGCCACTAATATCACACTTAGACTTAACCATCTGATTATAAGCGAATAACGGGTGGCAGCAAGGGGTGTTTTTATTGTCACCTTATTGCCACCTGTTACCACGCCTCTGGTAAGCGGCTCCGCTTGCCCTGGGGCTGCTGAAATTACGTCACGACGCAGCTTCTGATGCGTCACGACGTAGCAATCAGTGCGTCACGACGCAGCAACAGATACGTCGTGATGTAATTTCTGCTAACTCCTGCCCCATCAAGTAAACCTCATCTGAACTTCAAAAAAGCCCCAGTAAACGTAACGTAGGGCTCACTTACCCGCCTGAATCAATACGACGAAAAGACAATATTGTAGAAACAACACTTCCGAAAACGTTTACGTTAGATTTTTCATTTATTTTATTCAACATTTAAAAATTTTAATTACCTTTGTAGCAGAAATCTAAGATTATAACCAAAAATCGAAGATTCCTTATGATCTATTGAGAATTAAACACGACAACAACTAATCGCTAGTAAGTTCAATTAGACCAGAGAAACTTAACAAGATATAATAATAACCTACAAAACAAACATCGTTATGTATCAACAACTGAAACGTGCCAGCATGGCACTGACCTTGAGTTCGGTTTGCTTCCTCGCCTTTGCGCAGAAAACAATCCAAGGTACCGTTAAGGATGCTAATGGCGACCCAATGATTGGTGTAACCATTACTGACCAGAATGGTAAAGCAGGTGGCATCACCGACCTTGACGGTAAGTTTACCATCCAGAACGCAGACCCTAATGCGGTCTTGACTTTCAGCTACATCGGCTGCAAGCCTAAGAAAGTTAAAGTAGGAAGTCAGAAAACATGGAACATCGTACTTGAAGATGACAACGCAGCCCTTGACGAGGTCGTTGTCGTTGGTTATGGTACTATGCGTAAACGCGACGTAACTGGTTCTATCGCATCTGTCAACTCAGAAAAGATTGCCGCTCGTGGTACTACCAATCTTGCAGAGTCTCTGCAGGGTTCTGTTCCTGGTGTCAACATCACCCAGTCTGGTAGCCGCGCAGGTGCAGGCTTCAATATTCAGGTTCGTGGACAGGCTTCTATCAACAAGCAGGCACAGCCATTGTATGTTATCGATGGTGTAGTTTGCGACAATATGGACTTCCTCAATCCTGATGATATCGACCGCATCGACGTATTGAAAGATGCATCTTCTACTGCCATCTATGGTTCCCGTGCCTCTGCCGGTGTCATCATGATTACCACCAAGGGCAGCAAGGGTGCAGACAAGGCACAGAAGGCAACCATCTCTTATGACGGATATTATGGTATCAAGAAGTTGGCGCGCATGCCTGAGTTTATGGATGCCAACGAGTTTATGGATTACCGTTTTGCCAGATATACCACGCTTGACGGAAAGAGCTACGATGGTTCAAGCCGCAAGGGTGTTGATGCCGAAGGACATCCACACTACATCATCAAAAATACCGACTTGAATTCTGCCTTCCTTGCCCGCAAGGGAGCAACCAGCTACAAAGACTCCAAAATTTATGAGCTGATGATGGATCCAAGTTTTGACGGTTACGACTGGAAGAAGATGGTTACCCGCACAGCCGCCCAGCAAAACCACTTCATCAGTGCTGCCGGTGCTACAGAAAAGGTAAACTACCGTGTAGGTATGGGTTATCAGGGCGAGGAAAACGTATTCAAAGGCAATGACTATGAGCGTTTCAACTTCAAGGGAGCAATGGATGCCAAGCTCTCCAAGATATTCGAGGCAGGTTTCTCTACCAACATGTCTATGAGTCGCACCCAGGACGTATGTACTGATGGTACTTATTCTCCATACGTGAATGCATTCTATTTTAACCCATTCGTATCTCCAACAGATGCAGATGGCAACCTGATTCCTAACCCAGGAGCAAAGGCAGCCTTTGGTGCAGATGCAAATTTTACATCTACATATAATCCGCTCATCGATTTGAATGACGGCAACTACACCGACGAGACCAAGATGTACCGACTGATGGGTAACTTCTACCTGCGTGCCAACATCATCAAGGGATTGAAGTTTACAACCACCTTCTCTCCTAACTACTCTCACAAGCGCCAGGGAATCTTCTATGCAACAGGTCTGAACGAGGGTAATGACGTAGGTTCTACTTACTACCAGAAGAACAAGACCAACTTCGGATCCGTTGCCAATACAACCCGTGTAGACTGGACGTGGGACAACCAGTTTGACTACAACCGCACATTTGGCGACCACACCGTTGGTGCCATGGCACTGTTCTCACTCTACAAGAGCAATACAGAATACCAGTATGAAGAAGGCAAGGGTATCGCCAGCGACCATACTACATTCCACAACCTGGGAACAGCCAGCGGCGACAAGACGCTCTCAAGCTCTTATACTGAGTCATCATTGGAGTCATTTGCTTTCCGTGCCAACTATTCCTACAAGGGCCGTTACATGGCTACAGCTACACTCCGTACCGATGGCAGTTCACGCTTCGCAGACGGCAACCGATGGGGCTGGTTCCCTTCTGTAGCTGCAGCATGGCGTATCTCAGATGAAGCTTGGATGAAGCAGTTCAACAACTGGCTTGATAATGCTAAACTCCGTCTTTCATACGGTGTTACAGGTAACAACAATGTGGGTGACTATGTAACTATCGCTTCTGCTACAGGTCCATCTTATGTAACCATAGATGGCAAAGAGGTACAGGGTTATCATCCTAACGGATTGGTAAATACAGAACTCATCTGGGAGAAGGTAAAGGAGTTTGATGTAGGTCTCGACCTGAGTTTCCTGAAAAACCGAATCAATGTAACAGCCGACTTCTACAACCGTCTTTCTGATGGTCAGATTATGTCACGTTCAGTGCCTATCGAAACTGGTGAGAAGACTTCAACCTTCAATGTAGGTTCTGTCCAGAACAGAGGTATTGAACTCGGTTTGAACTTTAACATCATCAACAAGAAAGACTTCTCCTGGAGTGCGAATGTAAATTTCGCCCGCAACTGGAACAAGATTAAGGAGTTGAGTAATGGTAAGGTTGATGAGGTAGCCAACAACTGGTTTATCGGCGAACCACTGAACGTACTCCGTGACTATACCCATACCGATGTCATCACCGACAAGGGTGTAACCATGCACACCATGAATGGTGACAAGCACTATACCCTGAAGGAATTCTACGAGAAGTATGGCACTAAGTATAAGTGGTATGAAGGTCAGATGGCAGTAAACGACTGGAACGATGACGGTAAGATTGACGACAACGATAAGCAGATTTATGGCTGCACAGACCCTCGCTGGACAGGTAGTTTCTCTACCAATGTTTACTTCAAGGGCTTCGACTTCTCCATCATGTTCTATACCAAGAGCGGATTCTGGTCACGCAGCTATTTCCACGAGAAGTACATGAAGTATAGCGACCGTGGTAATGCCCACATGCAGTTGGATTACTACATACCAAAGGGAGCACCTATCATCGACCATGCAACAGGTGAGATTACAACCGCCACGGAGACCCACTACGGAAAGTATCCTTATCCAAACAATAGCGATTCATCCTTTGGTGGTTACTTCGGCGACAAAGGTTCAGCCAAGGGCGAAGGCTTCCAGTATCAGAAGACCTCTTTCACCAAGGTTAAGAACATCACCCTGGGTTACACCTTGCCAAAGAACGTAGTGAGCAAGGCTAGTATCAGAAATCTCCGTGTTTATGTAAACATTCTGAACCCATTCTGTTTCACCAACTATAAGGGCTTCGACCCAGAGTGGGCATCACAGAATCTGCAGAATGGCGGTCCATCATCTGTAACCTACCAGTTTGGTGTAAATCTTAAGTTCTAATCTCATTAAATGAAGTAAACAATTATGAAAAAGATATTATATAGCGTAGCATTGGCGGCCTGCTGCATGGGAACCATGACAAGTTGCAGCGACTTCCTGGATGCTAGCAACAAGTCGAATGTAACTGATAAACAGACATTTGCAACAAAAGATGGCTTCAATAGCCTCGTCAATGATGCCTATCAGCATCTGCAAAACGTTTATGCAGCTCCTCTGTTCACAAGCTGTTTCTCAGCAGGTACAGATATGTATGCCGATGCCCGTAACAAGATGAATGAGGCATTGAACACTTACGAGACTCTGACTCCAGAAAATACGGATATCAAGAATCTCTATACTTACCTCTATTCAGGTATACGTGCAGCCAACTCTGTATCATATTATGCACAGACAGCACAAGTAGATGACAAGACGAAGGGACAGCTGGTAGGCGAAGCCCGCGTATTGGCAGCCTACGAGTATTATCTTCTGGTAAACAACTTCGGTGGTGTGCCTATCATGAAGGACTTCCTTACCACAGCAGGCACAGGATATCCTAAGTCTTCTGCTGAAGATGTATACGCCTTTATCATCAGCGAGCTCGAAGATGTAATCAGCAAAAATGTGCTCCAAGCTTCTACAGCAACTAAGGGTGGCGGCAGAATCAGCCAGGAAACAGCCAAGGCTATTCTTGCCAAGACATACCTTTCTGCAGCATGGGACCTCAACAAGCAAGACTACTTCTCCAAGGCAGCAGCTCTTGCCGATGAGGTGATTGCAGGCAGAAAACTGACCACCCCATTTGCCAAACTCTGGAAGGCAGACGGATCGGGCGATGACAACGAAGAGTTCCTTTGGGATGTGGAGTATGATCTGGCTACAGCCAATAATACCACATCAGGCGGTACAGAATGGAGCGGTTACTACTGTAACTATCTGGGTGGAAACGAGGATAACATCAAGGCAACAACCTCCAGCTATGTACCAACCCTCTATGCCTTGCATTGTTTCAAGAAGGGAGACCAGCGTTACGATGCTACCTTCATGAAGGAGTTGCCAGATATTAACAAGGGCAATGCAGCAGGTACCGGTTACTGGACTTGGTATAAGAATGGTGAGAGTCTGGTAGGTAAGCCAGTAACGCGTTACTATTCTGCATGGTATGAAACAGATGCAGACTTTGAAGCATGGAAGGCTAAAGATCCTGCAAACAGAGCAAACACCTATCGCATTCCGATGGATTCACAGAGCAAGGAAGCACAGAATATGGACGGCAGAGATATGGAATATTACGATAACCAGCAACTGGTATATGGTTCCAGTCCATGCAAGAAGTTTGACGACAGCAAGACTGCTAAGACAGAGAAGAACACCTGCTATCGCGACATCCATATCATCACTTTGCCAGAGATGTATCTCGTAGCAGCTGAGGCTTATCTGAAGGCTGGTGTTAATAAAAAGGCATTAGCACGACTCAACGAGGTTCACCAACGCGCTGGCCTTCCTGCACTTACAGGAACTATCACTATTGATGACATCCTTGATGAGAATGCATGCGAGAACTTCGGCAATGAGGCACGCTGGATGGATTTGCGCAGAACCCAGACTCTGGTTGACCGCTGCAACAAATATAACCACGAAATAGAAGGCAAGGCTGCCCAGTATATCGGCAAGAAGCTTCTTCGCCCTATCCCACAGGCTGCAATTGATGCCAATGACCAGCTGACATTAGCCGACCAAAATCCTGGTTACTAATCAAAGCCATTATGTTGATAAGAAAACCTATCAAGACATACGTTAATCATTAGATTTAAGACCGTATCCTAGGGAGATGATTCCCGACGGATACGGTCTTTCTTTTGTACTATCAGGCAGGTTGTACGTAATCGTTTTCGTGCTTTTTCGCTCACTTTCTGCATGCGGTAAGCAAAAATGTCGTAACTTTGCAGAAAACTTATAGAAAAGAAAATAATAAAATAAATAAACCTAAGAAGAAATGAAGAAATCAATCATTAAGACAGTCGTGCTTGCGGCTCTCATGGCTCTGCCAATGTTCGCTAAAGCACAAACTTTCGCAGGTATCACAGCCGAGCAGAATGCACAGAACACTCCTGAAGGATGGACTGCTGTTGCTCTGCCAGAGTTGCCTGCCATCACATCGGCAAACACGTTCAACATCAAGGATTATGGTGCCTCTACATCTGCTGCAGACAACACCAAGGCTATCCAGAAAGCACTTGATGCTGTGCCTTCTACCGGTGGTATGGTCGTGATTCCTGCCGGTACATGGATGTTTGGTAGTACCGACCAGATGACAAGCAAGACCGAGGTACTCAGCATCAAGTCAAAGACTGTGCTCCACCTTTGCGCAGGAGCGACTCTGAAACTCGTTGAATATGGAAAGGCACCTAACAACAAAACGCTCTTTATCGGTTGCAAGAACAAGAACCAGAGCGACATTGTTATAGAGGGCGAAGGTGAAACTTCTATTATCGATGGCCAGGGAACCCGCTGGTGGAAGGCTCGCGACAACAAGGAGACTTTCAATCCAGGAGCCATGATCCGCTTCGAGAAAGGCAGCCGATTCCTGATTCGCAATCTCAAGGTTCAGAATACTCCGGGTGTCAACATCACCTTGAGTAACAGCAATGGTGCCAGTAACGGTACCGTCCATGACGTAACCATCTACAATCCATCTTCAGAAACCAAGACAGAGCAACCTTCTCATAACACAGATGGTATCTCGATCTGGGGACACCACATGAACATCTATAACTGCAACATCAGTACAGGTGATGATAACGTGGTTTGCGACAATGATGCACAGTACATCCATGTCTGGAACTGCAAGTTCGGTACAGGACATGGTGCTTCTATCGGTAGCTTCACCAAGAACATCAAGCATGTATGGTTCGACAATATCAACATGAACGGAACAACAGCAGGTATCCGCATGAAGACGGGTATCAACAGTGACGGTACACTGCGTGGTAATGGCGAGGAGGACTGGAAGTTCACCAACTTCACCATGACGAAGGTGAAGAACCCATTCTCTATCGACTGCTACTACGACAAGAAGTACAACAGCGATCCTGCAGTAGACAAGGCTAACGCAAGAAAGGTAGACGGTACTACCCCAACATACAATGGCATCCTGCTCCAGAACGTAAAGACAACAGATGTTTGTGATGGCAAAGCCATCTTCCTGATTGGCCGTCCTGAGAGCCATATCAAGAATGTAACACTCGACAATGTGCAGATTTCGGCAAAGACGGGTATCGACATCCGCTTCGTAGATAATCTCGTGTTCAAGAACAACTCTAAGATTACCGTGAGCAGCGGTTCTATCTGGCTCAATAAGTTTGATTCTACATGGGAGGACCAGTGCGATGCAACATCTACAGGCTCAACAGTTACTGATACTAAGGGGCCTTTCACATTAAACTCAAAAACTTTGACGGATAAGACAGCCGGTTCTTTCAGCAACGGCTTCGCTATCAGCAATGAGAAGGGAAAGACATACGATACTGGTTCTGGTACCAACTATATCAAGTATAGCGCAAATCAATACACCATCATCATTCCTGACGGCATAAAGATTGTCAAAATGGATATCGAGGGAAAAGACAATTACACAGATGCAGATGCCTATCTCGGCGAGATAAACGGCACAAGCTATGATGCTTCTACCTATGTTTTTCCAAAAGACAAAAGTCTGAAAAAATATACAGTAGAGTTTGATTCACCTGTAGAGCACACGCTTACTTTCACTCCAAAGGTAAAGCAGTGCATCTTGCAGTTCACTCTCTATACAGAGACATCTACAGGCATCCAGCCAATTGCTGCCATCGCCAAGGTAAACAATAATAACATTTACGATCTCAGCGGTCGCATGGTAAAGCTCAATGCCAAGGCAGAAGACCTGCAAGGTCTCAAAAAAGGGATCTATATCTATAACAACAAGAAATACGTAGCTAAATAATTCATTTAAACATCGGTAACAATGAAAATAAAATCGCATTCACTCCTGTGCATTCTCGCCACCATCGCATTGAGTTCGCCGCTCTCTGCGCTGAGCGTGAATGCCCAGAAGGCGGTATCCAAGACATGGAATCCGAACCTGAAGAACGGAATGTACCGCAACCCGGTTATTGACGCCGACTACTCAGACCCTGACGTATGCCGTGTGGGCAACGACTACTATATGACCTCCTCTTCCTTTCAATGTTTCCCAGGCTTGCAGATTCTGCACAGCACCGACCTGGTAAACTGGGAGATTATAGGCGCTGCCCTACTCGATGACTATCCGGTTTTGCCAGAATACCAGGGCACCGAACTGGATTGGCACAAGAAGGTTCAGCATGGTAACTACGTATGGGCACCATCCATCCGCTATCATGACGGATGGTTCTATATCTACTGCGGTGATCCTGACCAGGGACTCTTCATGACCAAGACACAAGACCCACGCGGTCCTTGGGAGCCTATCACCTGGGTGATGAAGGGAAAAGGTCTTATCGACTGCTGCCCTCTCTGGGATGAAGACGGCAAGGCTTATCTTTCGCATGGATGCGCCGGTTCAAGAGCCGGCATCAAATCGGTGCTCTTCGTGGCTCCTATGTCACCTGACGGCACCAAGGTTATCGGTCCTTCACGCATCGTATATGATGGTCATGAAGACCAGCCAACCATCGAGGGAACCAAATTCTACAAGCGCAACGGATATTATTATATCATGAGTCCTGCGGGCGGAGTAAAGTATGGCTGGCAGGTAGAACTGCGTTCCAAGAATCCATACGGTCCTTACGAGGAGTATGTGGGTATGGCACAGGGAAAGAACAAGAAGGTGAACGGCCCTCACCAGGGTGCATGGGTAGATACCCAGAACGGCGAAGACTGGTTCCTCCACTTCCAGGACAAGCACGCTTATGGTCGTGTGGTTCATCTGCAACCAGCCAAATGGGTGAACGACTGGCTCGTCATCGGTGACGACAAGGATGGCGATGGCTGCGGTGACCCTGTTCAGCAATGGAAGAAGCCAAACCTGCCATCAAGCGGTAACTTCCAGCCTAAGGAATCGGATGATTTCAACAGCGTAGATTTAGGTCTGCAATGGCAGTGGAACGGTCCTTACAGTCAGTACTGGTACTTCTGTGATGCCAAGAACTCCAAGTTGCGTCTCTATGGTGTGCAGCAGGCTGAAGATGTAAAGAACCTGTATGATTTGCCCAACCTCCTGCTCCAGAAACTCCCTACCGAGAACTTTACTGCTACTGCCAAGGTGAAGTTCATACCTAACCGCACCGAGGCTTACAAGGAGAAAGATAAGGTACTGGGCGAAAGCGCCGGCATGATTATGCAAGGCATGGACTATGCGGCACTCAAGTTTGTTGATACCAAGGAAGAGGGTGTTGTATTGCAATATGTAACCTGCGAGAAGGCTGAGAAGGGAAAGACTGAGAAGGTGGTAAAGCAAGTGGCCGTCAAGACCAGCAAGCAGCCTCAACCTTACACCGTGAAGTATGCCGTAGATGATATTCCTTCTTCCCGCATCGCCACCCAGGACGTATGGCTCCGCGTGAAGGTTCATAGCGAAGGCATCGCCAACCAGATACAGGCTATCGCTGAATGGAGCTACAGTCTGGATGGTAAGAAATTCAACAAGATAGGCAATCCTTTCACTGTGCGTGAAGGCAAGTGGATTGGTGCCAAGCTCGGTTTCTTCAACACCCGCACAACCAAGAAGAACGATGCTGCCTTCTTCGACGTAGACTGGATTCATTTCGAAAAATAACGCTTTCCTGCTAACGCGTTATTTCAGAGAATATTTTGGGAAACAAAAAAATCCCCCTCATTGCAAATCAATGCAGCGAGGGGGATTAATCATTATGAGTAATCTAAAAATTCTAATCTTTCTTTTCTTCTTTAGGCTCTGCCTTTGTTGTTTTCTTGGCAGGAGCCTTCTTGGCTGCAGGCTTAGCTGCGGTCTTCTTGGCAGGAGCAGCCTTAGCAGGCTTCTCGCCATGGTGCTTCTCAGCCTCCTTCTCTATCTTTTCAATCTTAGCCTGAAGACGGACAATCTCCTTGTCCTTCATCTCAATCTCTTCATCCTGATTCTTGATGGTAGTAAGCAGACTCTCAAGCTGATCGTTATCAACATCAGTAGGATAGAGGTCGTTTACTCGGGTAATGAAGTCGCCAAGAATGTTCATATAGTTAGTGAAAGCATCGAAAGGACTTGAATAGATACCTCTGTCAAGACCCACATTGCTTGGCTTGGTAGTCATGAAGCGGAAGTTGTTACTTGCCTGCAGGTAATCCCAGTCCTGATTGATACGTGGATCGTTGGCGATACGTACACGGTCTGCCACACTGTAAAGCTTGTTGAAAGCCTCACGCTGCATCGGGTTACCCAACCATGAACTTACATCACGCTCCTCGTCTACCCAACTCAAGGTATCAGGCACATTCACCTCGCCTACCGACTTGATCTTCTTGCAGATTTCACTAGGTGTTGAGAAGGTGATGCCACGGTCCTTGGCACACTGAGGCAAAGCCTTCATAAACTCGAGGATGTTGCTTGACAGAGGCTGGGCAATACCAAGAGCAGAAAGCTCCATGAAGATATTGATAACCTGCTCCTCCTCTGGGAAGGCAGCAATCTGGTTCATATAGTTGTCGGCAAAGAGTGGATAACCGTCCCAATCGCTGTTGCTGAAGCGCAGAGAGATATCATCGCTCAGGTTCACATCGCGCAAAAGGAGCTTCAACTTAGGGTTCAGGGCGCAATGGTAAACATAGTGAGGAGACTTCCAGCCGAGCACGTGCTTGGCACCCTCGGTGAGCATACCAATGAATCCCATGTTGGCAACATCGTTACCGATATCATCGCTATAGATGAGCGAAGAGTTGCGCAATACGGCAGGTTTCTTTCCGAAATATTCCTCAATCTTAGTACACTGGCGCATCACCTCATCCTTGAAACTTGCCTCATTAACCAGAGAAGCAAGTCCGTGAGAGTAAGGTTCAGCCAGGAACTCTACACAACCCGTATTGTTGAGCTGCTGAAGCTTCTCCAGCACCTGAGGAGCATGAAGTTCCAACTGCTCCATACCCACACCCGAAAGCGAAAAAGCTATCTTGAAATACTTGCCGTTCTTTTCAATCATCTCCTGAAGGGCATTCAAGGCTGGCATATAAGAGCGCTCAGCAATCTCGTTGATGCTACGGTCGTTCTCGTAGTCATCATAGTAATAATGGTCGGTACCGATGTCGAAGAAGCGGTAGCGTTTCAGATGGGTAATCTGATGTATCTCGAAATATAAACAAATTGTTTTCATAAAATTTGAAATTTGAACGTTTAACTTGTAAGATGAGTAAAGCCTCAAAATTATTCATTCTTCGTTCTTCACTCTTCACTTAACCTACTTCCACCCTAAGGTTTTGAGGTACAGGTCTTTGATGCGGGCTCCCACTTTCTCCCAGGTAATCTGGTCTACTTCTTTCTTGCCTTCCTCTGAGAGATAATCGAAAAGACTCTCGTTGTGACAGATGCTGTAGATGGCATCAGCAAGGGCATGGATATCCCAGTAGTCTACCTTGATACAGTTGGACAGAATTTCTCCACATCCACTCTGCTTGGAGATAATGGTTGGTGTGCCGCACTGCATAGCTTCCAAAGGTGAGATACCGAACGGCTCGCTCACAGATGGCATCACGTAGACATCACTGTCTTTCAGACATTCATAAACCTGTTTGCCGCGCATAAAGCCAGGGAAGTGGAACCGGTCGGCAATGCCTCTTTCGGCAGCGAGATAAATCATCTGATCCATCATATCGCCCGAACCTGCCATACAGAAACGCACATTGCGGGTACGATGCAATACCATGTTGGCAGCCTCTACGAAATATTCAGGTCCCTTCTGCATGGTAAGACGTCCCAGGAAGGTTACTACCTTCTCCTTGCCCTTATGATTTGGACGTGGAATATCCTGCCACTCCTGCTTCAATGGGTATACGGCATTGTGCATGGCGAAACACTTGCGTGGATCCTGGTGATACTGGTGAATCACCGTCTGGCGGGTCAGTTCGGATACACACATGATGCAGTCGGCATTATCCATACCGTCTTTCTCGATAGCGTAAACGGTAGGGTTCACCTTTCCACGGCTACGGTCGAAATCAGTAGCATGAACGTGGATGCACAATGGTTTGCCACTCACGCGCTTGGCATGAATTCCGGCAGGGAATGTAAGCCAGTCGTGAGCATGGATAATATCAAATTCTTCTGAACGGGCTACAACTCCGGCAATGATGCTATAGTTGTTGATCTCGTCATGAAGATTTGACGGATAACCACCGGCAAAGTCCATACAGCCGAGGTCATTTACATGCATATAGTTAAAATCGGCATAGATGTGGTCACGGTAGCGGAAATAATCGTCCGGATTCATGATATTGCCTACGCGCTGCTGCACATAGTCGTGATTTACATCTCGCCAGGCGATAGGCACACTGTTCATTGCCACAATCTTGCAGGCACTGCGGTCCTCATCACCGAAAGGATGAGGCAGACACAATGTGATATCAACATCGCCCTGGACATGAAGTCCCTGGGAGATACCAAAGTTGGCAGTTGCCAAACCACCAAATACGTGAGGAGGATACTCCCATCCAAACATTAAAACTTTCATATAGCAGTCCTCCTATTATTAATATTGATATTTTTCAAGTAACTCGAGCGCACGCAGAATCTCAGCTACATTCATGGCGAAAGAGATGGCACCACGACCTGCGAATGGAGGGTTTCCATCGAAGAGTTCGCTGATGGTACCGAGACAGTGGGAAGACATTTCGCCCTCATAACCTACCATCTGGCGTTCGATAAAGCTCAAACGGGTACGCTTATAGAGTTTCAGACTTGCCTCCATATAGAAGCCACCGAGCCATGGCCATGCCGTACCCTGATGGTAAGCATAGTCGCGCTGGGACTGCGGACCTACATAAACAGGATTATATCCACCGCTCTTTGGCGAGAGTGAACGCAATCCCTTAGGAGTAAGGAGTTCGCGTGTACAAATATCAAGAACCTGCTTCTTCTGGTCTTGCGACAATGGAGAATAATCGAAAGCCACTGCAAATATCATGTTCGGGCGAACGCTCCAGTCCATCATATTTCCATCAACATAATCGTAGAGATAGCCATATTCATTGAGGAAGGTATCGAGGAATGCCTGCTTGGTCTGCTCAGCCAGAGTCAGGAGTTTCTGCTGGCTGTTTTCTTCGCCAACTATTCCAGCGAGAGAAGCACAGAAGCACAAAGCGTTATACCACAAAGCATTAAACTCTACGATATATCCGGTACGTGGAACTACTGGTCTGCCGTTGGCAGTAGAGTTCATCCAGGTAACAGCCTTGTCCTTACCATCGGTATAGAGCAATCCGTTCTCTTCGAGCTTCAGGTTCGGATGCTTGTTACCCTGGATAAAGCTGATAACATCCTTGATAAACTGTCCATACTTCTTGAAGCATTCTTCCTTGCTGGTTTCCTTGGCATACTGCTGCAAAGCCCAGATAGCCCACAATGGCACGTCAGGCTGCTCTATCTCAGCAATATGAACGCTGACCGGCTTGCCTTCCATAAACTCGTAGTATCCCTTCATAGCAGTCTTCATCACCAGTTCGAAGTAGTCATCTTCCTCGATAGAGAGGGTGAGACCCGGAAGAGCGATGAATGTATCGCGTGCTCTGCACTTGAACCAAGGGTAACCTGCCAGGATATAACGGTCACCGTTCTTTTCACGACGATGGAACTGATGAGCCGCATTGACCAGACAGTGGAAGAAATTGTCACGAGGCGAACGCTCATCCACTTCCTTGTCGAAGAGCTTCTTCAGGCTGACCGCCTTGATTTCTGATGTAGAAGCAGCAAAGACGATGGTTTCACCTTTCTTGATATCCATTTCAAAATAGCCAGGAACATAGAGGTCTTCGTTAGAAGCATAACCTCTCTCTTGCTCCTTTGGATATTCCACGCCACGATACCAATCTGGACAGAATTTAAACTCGTTCTTCTTGGAGAACTGCATGTAGAGATCAGGATAACCTGCATACATACAGGTCTTGATGCCATGATCTACCTCAGCATAATCACGAGACGCGGTAGCATTCTCATGAGTAAACTGACGGACACTGCGGAAAGCCAGAAAAGGACGGAAACGAAGGGTTGTAGCCGAATGGCCGTCTACCAGAGTATAGCGAATTAGAATGCGATTCTCATAATGCTGGAATACAACTTCCTTTTTCAGGATAACACCACCTACGCGATAAAGGGTAGTTGGCACTTTATCACAATCAAACTCACGAATGTACTTGTGGCCCATCGGACTGTAGTTGTTGCCCTGGTACTTGTGCAAGCCGAGGTTAAACTCAGCTCCATGCTGAATCACCGTAACATCCAGCGAACTCAAGAGCACATGATTCTCATCGTCCAGTTCTGGAACCGGCACGACAAGTAATCCGTGATACTTGCGGGTATTACAGTCTACAATCGTTGAGCACGAATATGCACCCGAGCGATTTGTTCTCAACAACTCCTTAGGCAACGACTCTTGAAGATTCACCATAAGGGCCTTTTCGAATTTTAGATAACTCATAGATCTATATTAAGGTTCTATATTTTTGTTGACTAAATTAATTGCTTTCAAAGGTAACACTTTTTTGTGGTATAACAAAGTTTTTTGTATGCCATTTTTAGAAAAAATTGCCTTTTTATGTTTTAAAACATATTTTTAGACAAAAATGCTTGATTATTTCGAGAAAAAGCATTACTTTTGCACTCAGTTTTCAGTTTAAAAGATTTGTACACATGGCAGCTAGAGGAAAATACGATAAAGAAAATATAGCAATGCTGATTGCTAAGCTATGGGGAGGCATCACTGATGACCAGTTCGATTTACTGAAAGAACATCTGGAAACCAAGAAGTATAAGAAGAACGAAATCATCTACAAGAACGAGGGTACTCCCGAATATGCACTATGTCTCATAGCGGGAAAAGTGAAGATATACAAAGAAGGTATCGGTGGCAAGAGCCAGATTATCCGTGTTATCAAACCGATTGAATTTTTTGGTTTCAGAGCCTATTTTGCGGATGAGATATACAAGACGGCAGCCATGTCGCTGGAAAACTGCGTCGTTGCCCAGTTCCCGCTGGCAGTTCTCATGAAACTGCTCTCCAAGAGTTTCAACATCGGCTTCTTCTTTATCAAATATCTCAGTGTGGAAATAGGTAAATCGGACGACCGTACCGTGAACCTCACCCAGAAACATATCCGTGCCCGACTTGCCGAGGGTCTGATATTTCTGAAAGACTCTTATGGGTTAGAAAAAGACGGAAAAACTCTTGACATCCGATTGAGTCGTGAAGATCTGGCAAATCTCTGTAATATGACAACGAGCAATGCCATCCGTACGCTCTCAGCCTTTACGGCAGAAGAAATCATAAATACTGAAGGAAGGAAAATCAAAATCTTACAGGAAGAAAAAATCATAAAAATAGCAGAACTCGGATAAAGTTCTGCTATTTTTTATTTATATGTTTTACATTATACGTTTTTCTTGATACATTTCATTTATTACGGGCATATTGGTTATACGGGTATCAGGAAGTTGATAACCTCCTGAATTACAGTAATCTGGAATGAACCTACCGGTGTATTCATCAATCTGCCATCAATACCTATCAGGGCATGCTGGGCATCGAGCACCTCTACCTCTCGGGTACGGTAAGGATGCACACTCTTATGGTTGAGGAACTTACCTTTCACAAAAAGATAGATTCCCTCAAAGAGCTGGGTTGTCTTAGGATGAGATACCACCGACACATCGAGCAGTCCGTTATATGGCACAGCATTCGGGGTCTGTCCATATCCAGTTCCATTGCCTATACACATCGTCATCACTCTACGCTTGATAACATCCGAATTGATTTTCACATGCATCTTATAGTCCAGACGCTGGAATATCATCAGGATGAAGGAACAGAGAAACGACAGGGTACGTGAACCGAAGATATGATGGGTTTTTCGTCTTAGGTTCATGATGGCGGCAATGAGTCCGATATTGATACAGTTGAGGAAATAGCGACGGCATTTCTCCCCCTTCTTATTCACATAGCGGATACAACCGAGGTCAATCTTTCTGATACGACGTTTTTTCAGCGACGCCACCGTCTTCTCGATATCGCTGTCGCTGAATCCCCAGAAGTGGGCAAAGTCGTTCATCAGTCCGTTAGGAATAACACCCAGTGCCACCTCTTCTCTTTCTTTCGGATCTATCTGCATCAGACAGTTTACGGCATCATTGAGCGCAGAATCTCCACCAACGATGACAATGGTCTTATAACCATTGTTGATAAACATTCTGATGAGCCGTTCTACGCTCTTCTGATTCTCGCTCTGCACAAAGTCGTAATCCACGCTCTGCTGCTTGAGCACCTTCTCTATTTTTTCCCAGCGCTTGTTACTTCGCCAGCCTCCTCTAGGGCAATAAAGCAGCCCCCATTTATTCTCGTTTACCATTGTCTCTTCTTTGTAATTTGTCTCTTCTTTGTAATTAGAAAAATATTACTTCCGCCTAGCCATCGTTGCATCCGATTCCATCGGATGCCAGCCCTAGCCAGATTCCAGGCCGCAGCCTAGCTCCTCATCAGCTCCAAAACCGTCTCCACCTTTTTCTCCATTGGCTGCAATGCATCTACCCAATGGATAGTAAAGCCTCTGCGCTCCATACCTCTGAACCACGTCATCTGCCTTTTGGCAAACTGATGGATTGCTATTTCCAGACCGCGATACATCTCATCGTATGAAGTCTTACCGATCACATATTCTGTAATAAACTTATATTCCAAACCATAATAGATGAGATTTTCGGCAGGAATACCACGATTTAGCAGTCCCTTGATTTCATCTACCATTCCCTCATCCAATCGCTGTTTCAGTCTCCGTGAAATTTTCTCCCTTCTTGCGTCCCGGTCTATGCTGACACCGATAATCAGCGAATCAACCGCAGGGAGTTCACGTTCGGGCATCGGATGCTCCAGATTATAGCTTTCAATCTCTATCGCCCGGATAGCTCGCTGTGCTGTATCCACATCTGTGCGATTGTGCATATTAGAACAAGTTTTCGCCTTCAGCTCTTTCAGTATCAGCGTAAGTTCCTCTAAACTCTTATGAGACAATGACTCACGGAGTTCCGGGTTCTGCGGAACAGGTGAGAGATGATAACCTTTCAGCACCGACTCAATATAGAGTCCTGTACCTCCACATAATATCGGAAAAGCCCCTCTCTTCTGAATATCCTGATAGGCATCATAAAAATCCTGCTGATATTCAAAGAGATTATATTTCGTACCAGGCTCACAGATGTCAATAAGGTGATAAGGTATCTGCTTGCCATGGATGGTATAGTCAGCCAGATCCTTACCCGTACCTATATCCATGCCGCGATATACCTGCCGGCTGTCAGCACTAATGATTTCAGCGCCCTTGGCAGGGGTACCCGACAAATGGGCACCCAGGCTATTAATCCTGGCTGCAAGAGCGGCAGCAAGACTCGTCTTACCACTCGCCGTAGGTCCCAATATGGTCATCATCGAATATTTCATGCCGCAAAGTTAAATGAAATTATTGAGAAAACAAAATAAAATGAAAAGAAATTCTCACTTATAAAAACAAAAAGCCGTCCAGCATTGAAAAAATACTGGACGGCCATATACTTAATCGTTAAGAGGCAAAGAATTAACCGTTGTGCTTCTTCATGATCTTGATCAACTCAACAACCTTGTGTGAGTAACCAATCTCGTTGTCATACCAAGAAACAACCTTAACGAAGTTGTCTGTCAAATAAACACCTGCGTTAGCGTCGAAGATAGATGTCAAAGCGCAACCCAAGAAGTCAGAAGAAACAACAGCATCCTCTGTGTAACCGAGTACACCCTTCAACTCACCCTCAGAAGCAGCCTTCATAGCAGCGCAGATAGCCTCCTTAGAAGCAGCCTTCTTCAAGTTAACTGTCAAGTCAACAACAGATACGTCCAAAGTAGGAACACGCATAGAGATACCTGTCAACTTACCGTTCAACTCAGGGATAACCTTACCTACAGCCTTAGCAGCACCTGTAGAAGAAGGGATGATGTTGCCAGCAGCTGCACGGCCACCTCGCCAGTCCTTCATAGATGGACCGTCAACAGTCTTCTGTGTAGCAGTTGTAGAGTGAACAGTTGTCATCAAACCAGTCTCGATACCGAAGTTATCGTTCAAAACCTTAGCGATAGGAGCCAAGCAGTTTGTTGTACAAGAAGCGTTAGAAACGATCTTCTGACCATTGTACTTGTCAGTGTTAACACCGCAAACGAACATGTCAGCCTGGTTACCGTTAGCGTCAGCCTTAGAAGGAGCAGAAAGTACTACGTACTTAGCACCAGCCTTCAAGTGCTTCTCAGCCTTATCGTAAGCGAGGAAGAGACCTGTAGACTCAACTACGTACTCAGCACCAACCTCATCCCACTTCAAGTTCTCAGGATCACGCTCAGCAGTAACACGGATGTGGTTACCGTTAACGATCAACTCGTTCTTCTCAACGTCAGCCTCGATAGTACCGTCGAACTGACCGTGCATTGTATCATACTTCAACATGTAAGCCATGTAATCTACTGGGCACAAGTCATTGATAGCTACTACCTGTACTTCCTTTGCGTTCTCAGCCTCAACTGTAGAACGGAATACGAAACGACCGATACGGCCAAATCCGTTAATACCAATCTTAATCATTGTTCTTAATATTTAAATTAAAAGTTTAATAAAAATTACCTTTTTTAACTGCTTTCGAGCGTTCATCTGATGCTGAAACATTCAAAATTTTACGCCTTAGAGCATTTTTCTTCTTTTCGAGCGCAAAGTTACTAATTTTTTTCTAACTTTGCAACCAGAATGAGTATTAAATAAGTTAAAAAAGAATAGTAGAGTTTTAATATTGGCATTATTTTCACTCATTACATGCCATACTGACAACTCCATATTGCAAAAAGCAAAGAAAAAACTCTGCATTCTATACCTTATTATATATATAAGAAAAGAGAAAAAGAAAAACAATCAAACTATAGTTTTAATTAAAAAGATAAAAGTATGAGTAAATTTTTGAATGAATTCAAGGAATTCGCCATGCGTGGCAATGTGCTCGACATGGCCGTCGGTGTTATCATCGGTGGTGCCTTTGGCAAAATCGTAAGCTCTGTTGTAGATGACGTCATCATGCCTCCTATAGGATGGCTGATTGGCGGCGTGAATTTCGCCGACCTCAAATTCACCCTCCCTACCGTCAATGTAGGAGGTGAGGAACTGAAGGCGGCTACCATCAACTACGGTAACTTCCTCCAGACCTGTTTCGACTTCCTCATCGTTGCCTTCTGTATCTTCATGCTCATCAAGGTGGTGAACAAGATTTCCAAGAAGAAGGAAGAGGAAAAAACGGCAGAAGCTCCTAAGGCTCCGGTGCCAAGCAATGAAGAAAAACTCCTCATGGAAATACGTGATCTCCTGAAGAACCAGAAATAAGAATAAAAAAAAGTCGCCCTCTTTGAAGGCGACTTTTAATTCTGTTTATTCCCACTCAATTGTCGAAGGTGGTTTTGAAGAGATGTCATAACATACACGGTTTACACCCTTCACCTTATTAATAATCTCATTACTTACCTTAGCCATGAAATCATAAGGAAGATGTGCCCAGTCAGCAGTCATCGCATCAGTACTGGTTACAGCACGCAAGGCAACCGGGTGCTCGTATGTACGCTCATCCCCCATCACACCTACTGAACGGACAGTAGAAAGCAATACGGTACCAGCCTGCCAGATCTGATCGTAGAGAGAAACCTCAATCTCGCCATTCTGCATGTCAGCAGGAACACCGGCAGCCAGGACGCGACGAGCTTCCTCACCACTCAACTTCACTTTATACTCACGCAAGCCACGGATATAGATATCGTCAGCATCCTGAAGGATACGTACCTTCTCAGGAGTGATATCGCCCAAGATACGGACAGCCAAACCAGGACCTGGGAATGGGTGACGAGTAATCAGGTGCTCTGGCATACCCATAGAGCGACCTACACGGCGAACCTCATCCTTGAACAGCCACTTCAAAGGCTCACACAACTGAAGGTTCATCTCCTTAGGAAGACCACCTACGTTGTGATGACTCTTGATCACCTTACCGGTGATATTCAAGCTCTCGATACGGTCAGGATAGATGGTACCCTGAGCCAACCACTTGGCACCAGTCTGCTTTTTAGCCTCAGCATTGAAAACCTCCACGAAGTCGCGGCCGATAATCTTACGTTTCTTCTCAGGGTCAGTAACACCAGCCAGGTCAGCAAAGAACTTCTCTGATGCATCCACGCCGATTACGTTCAAGCCCAAGCACTTGTAATCTTCCATCACGTCACGGAACTCATTCTTGCGCAACATACCATGATCTACGAAGATACAGGTAAGGTTCTTACCGATAGCCTTGTTCAGGAGAACGGCAGCCACACTGGAGTCAACACCGCCAGAAAGACCGAGGATAACCTTATCGTCGCCCAACTGTTCCTTCAACTCAGCAACTGTTGTCTCAACAAAAGAGTCAGCACTCCAGTCCTGCTTACTTCCGCAGATATCAACCACGAAGTTCTTCAAGAGCTGTGTACCCTGCAAAGAGTGGAACACCTCTGGGTGGAACTGTACTGCCCATACAGGCTGTTTGGTAGAAGCATAAGCAGCATACTTCACATTAGCAGTAGAAGCGATGCACTTGTAATCATCAGGGATAGCAGTGATGGTATCACCATGGCTCATCCAAACCTGAGAGTTCTCGATGAATCCCTCGAACAAAGGATTCTCCTTATCGAAATGCTCCAAGTTGGCACGACCATACTCACGGCTGTCAGCAGCCTCCACCTTACCGCCCTGGGCGTAAGAGAGGAACTGAGCACCGTAACAGATGCCGAGTACAGGAATGCGACCGATAAACTGGCTCAGATCTACCTTGAAAGCTTCCGGATCATGAACGGAATAAGGGCTACCGCTCAAGATGACACCAATGACTGATGGGTCATCCTTTGGAAACTTGTTGTAAGGCATGATCTCGCAGAAGGTATCGAGTTCACGGACACGACGGCCGATGAGCTGTGTGGTCTGTGAACCGAAATCCAAAATAATAATCTTCTGTTGCATAATATCTAATTTTAATTTACAGTTTACAATTTATAGTTTATAGTAATCTTGCTATACGGCATAGCCGCTATTAACTATAAACTACTAACTAACGATTTCAGGAATGCTTCCGCCTCTTTCAGCGTCTCCTGCTTTCCCACATCCATCAGCTTGAGGTCGTTCTTTACATATCCCTCTATGCGCACCTTGTCGCAATGCTTCAGATAGAAGTCCATGATAGGGAACTTGTCCGGTTCCTCCTCCATCAATGGAAAGAGCGATGGAGCAACCATGTGGATGCCCGAGAAAGCATACATCTTATAATCTTTGGGATTGAGATCAGGATAAGGACTCTTCACCTCGCCCGTTTCTATATTCGTCCATCCCACCAGTCGCATACTGTCATCAAAGAGCAAATAGCGCTTGGTCTTGCGTTCGCTCACCATCAGGCGGGCAGCAATCATATCCCTACTCTCCATCTGGTAGAATTTCTTCAGATCTACATTACTCAGAATATCCACGTTGTGGATAAGAATAGGCTCTGACTGGTTGAAGAGCGGCCATGCCTTCCGGATACCTCCACCCGTTTCGAGCAGCTTTTCACTCTCATCACTGATACGGATGTCCATACCGAAGTTGTCATGTGCTCTGAGATAATCGATAATTTGTTGGGAGAAATGATGCACGTTCACTACAATGCGAGTGAAACCGGCATCCTTCAACTGAAAGATGACACGTTTGAGCAAAGGTTCTCCCCCGACACTTACCAGAGCCTTCGGAATGCGGTCGGTAAGTGGCTTAAGGCGAGTGCCCAAACCTGCTGCGAATATCATTGCTTGCATCATTGCTAAATAGCTATTTTAAAATGTGCGTGCAAATTTACTAACTTTTTGCGAGATAGCCAAATTTGCACGCTATTTTCTATTGTTTTGCCGGCAAAACCTGTTCAATATGCTGTTCACGATGACAAATCTGCACTTCTACACCAAACTTCCGGTGAATATGTTCGGCAAGATGCTGCGCAGAATATACACTGCGATGCTGACCGCCTGTACATCCGAAACAGAACATCAGAGAGGTGAAACCACGCTGCATGTAGCGGTTTACATGATGGTCGGCAAGTGCATAAACATGATCCAGGAACTTCAATATCTCACCATCATCCTCCAGGAATCGGATAACAGGCTCATCCAGACCCGTCAACTTCTTATAAGGCTCGTATCTGCCAGGGTTATGGGTACTTCTGCAGTCGAAGACATAACCTCCACCATTGCCCGACGGATCCTCTGGAATGCCCTTACGGAAGGAAAAACTATACACTCTTACCACCAGCGGTCCCTTACCATCATATTTAGAATAGGTGGCAGGTCCGTCCTGCGGATGCGCACGATAGATATTATTGTCGGTAGTCTTATAGCCGTCTGCACGACTCAGCGCCACACTCTCTATCACCTTGAACTGTGGCAATTCGGTCAGCCTTCTCAACATATCTATCATATAAGGATAAGGGAAGACCTTGTCACCCATCTTCAGAAGATCTCGCAGATTCTGGATAGCTGGCGGAATACTATCGATGAAATGCTTCTTGCGTTCGAAATAGCCACGGAATCCGTAGGCGCCCAAAACCTGTAAGGTACGGAAGAGCACAAAAAGACTCAACCGGTTTACAAAATGGCGCACCGATGGTACCTCGGTATAATGCTTCAATGACTGGTAGTATTCCCAAACCAGTTCTCTGCGCAGTTTGAACGGATACTTAGCAGATGCCTGCCAGAGGAATGAGGCGAGGTCATAATAGAACGGTCCTTTTCTACCGCCCTGAAAATCAATAAAGTATGGATTCCCCTTATCATCCAGCATGATGTTGCGCGCCTGAAAATCGCGATAAAGGAAACAATCCATCGGTTCTGATGTCAGATCCTTGGCAAAAAGCCGGAAGTTGGCTTCGAGCTTCAGTTCGTGAAAATCCAAATCGGTAGGCTTCAGAAAACAATACTTGAAGTAGTTGAGGTCGAAGAGCACACTGTCTACATCGAATTCTGGCTGCGGATAGCAGTTCTGCCATTCCAATCCTCTTGCACCGCGAATCTGGATATTCGGAAGTTCACGAATGGTTTTCTTAAGGAGTTCCTTCTCTTTCTGATTGTAACGTCCGCCCGCATCTCGTCCGCCCTTGATGGCATCGAAAAGCGAAGTACCGCCAAGGTCTGTCTGAAGATAGCAGAGTTCATCATCGCTCACCGCCAGAATCTGGGGAACAGGCAACTGTCTGAGCTGGAAATGCTGAGCCAGATATACAAAGGCATGATCCTCATCACGACTGGTTCCTATCACACCAATTACCGTATCACCATCATGCCCAATGATACGGAAATACTGCCGGTTACTCCCCTGCCCTGCCAATTTTATGACATCAGCCGGTTCTTCACCCGCCCATTTCTTATATAGATCAATCAGCTTTTCCATCATTATTCAGTTTACGTCGTTTCCGATCATCATCAATCTTCTGTGCGAAGTTATCTCCGATAAAGAGAAGCAATAAGATACCCAGCGTAGTAAGGAACGAGTTTGTAGTAGTCATTCCCAACTCTGCCTTCGTAATATAAATGAGTCCTCCGATAACAATCAGAAAGACCACTGCTTTTTTCCAATCAATATTGTTCATGCTATGAATTTTCTATTATGCTGCAAAATTACACAATTAAATTGAGAAAACAAAATAAAAACAAAAAAAAATCGGATGTCTCACGACAACCGATTTCCAAAAACAAACTACTTAAAAACTAATCTACTAAAACAAATCAAAAAAATATCTTTGCCATCCCTTCGGATGATACTTTCTTTTATTTACGATGCAAAGTTACAAAAAAAGATTATTCGAACCAAATAATTTTGCTATTTTTTGCATCTTTATGACTAAAAAAACAAAAAAATAGGGATAATTCTCTGAGAATCACCCCTATTTGATATTTTCGCTTTGCAAACTCGCAGTCTTACGATGTGCTTTATTTGCGCAAATTATTCATCTAATTACATCATACCACCCATACCAGGTGCTGCAGCTGGTGCAACTGGTGCAGGCTCTGGTTTGTCAACCAACACACACTCTGTTGTCAGGAACAAGCCTGCAATAGAAGCAGCATTCTCCAAAGCTACACGCTCTACCTTGGCAGGATCTACGATACCAGCCTGACGCATATCTTCGTAAACGTTCTTGCGGGCATTGTAACCGAAGTCACCATCGCCCTCGCGTACCTTATTTACTACTACAGAACCCTCGCCACCGGCATTGGCAACAATCTGACGGAGAGGCTCCTCAATAGCACGCTCTACGATACGGATACCTGTTGTCTCGTCAGCGTTATCACCCTTCATATCCTTCAATGCTTCGAGAGCACGGATATAAGTAGTTCCACCACCAGCAACAATACCTTCCTCGATAGCGGCACGGGTAGCGCAGAGTGCATCATCAACACGATCCTTCTTCTCCTTCATCTCAACCTCAGAGTTAGCACCTACATAAAGGACAGCTACACCACCGGCGAGCTTAGCCAGACGCTCCTGAAGTTTCTCCTTATCATATGAAGACTTGGTATTCTCAATTTCGTTCTTGATCTGAGCTACGCGATCCTGGATATTAGCCTTCTCGCCATGACCATTAACGATAGTTGTATTGTCCTTGTTGACGGTAACCTTGTCTGCTGAACCCAGCATATCCAAAGTTGCCTGCTCCAACTTCAAGCCCTTCTCCTCAGAGATAACAACACCGCCTGTCAATACTGCGATATCCTCCAACATGGCCTTGCGACGGTCACCGAAGCCTGGAGCCTTCACAGCGCAAATTTTCAAACCGCCACGCAAACGGTTAACTACCAAAGTAGTCAAAGCCTCAGAATCAACATCCTCAGCGATAACCAACAAAGGACGACCACTCTCAGCAGCAGGCTGGAGAATTGGCAAGAACTCCTTCAAGTTAGAAATCTTCTTATCATAAAGAAGGATGTATGGGTTATCCATTACACACTCCATCTTGTCTGCATCAGTCATGAAGTAACCGCTCAAATAACCACGGTCAAACTGCATACCCTCAACAACACCGATGTTGGTATCACGGCTCTTGCTCTCCTCGATAGTGATGACACCATCCTTAGAAACCTTGCGCATAGCGTCAGCCAAGAGCTTACCAATCTCTGCATCGTTGTTGGCAGAAACTGTAGCCACCTGCTCAATCTTATCGTAGTTGTCGTCTACCTGTTCAGCATGTTCCTTGATGAAGGCAACAACAGCAGCCACAGCCTTGTCGATACCACGCTTCAAGTCCATTGGGTTTGCACCTGCAGTAACGTTCTTCAAGCCCTCTGTTACGATAGCCTGAGTCAGGATAGTAGCAGTTGTTGTACCATCGCCGGCATCATCACCAGTCTTGCTAGCAACGCTCTTAACAAGCTGAGCACCAGTGTTTTCGAATTTATTCTCTAACTCTACTTCCTTAGCCACGGTAACACCATCCTTAGTAATCTGAGGAGCACCAAACTTCTTTTCGATTACCACGTTGCGGCCCTTAGGACCGAGAGTTACCTTTACTGCATTTGCCAACTGATCAACACCCTTCTTCAAGAGGTCGCGGGCATCCATATTATATTTAATATCTTTAGCCATAATATATTCTTTAAAAAAATGTTTAAATATCGCGAAAGGTATTTTTACCTTTTTACTTTTTTACCTTTTTACCTTTTAGAATTACTCTTCTACTACAGCGAGTACATCGCTCTGACGCATCATGATATATTTAGTACCATCGAATTCGAGTTCTGTGCCAGCGTACTTACCATAGAGTACGGTATCACCTTCTTTGAGAATCATCTCTTCGTCTTTCGTACCCTTACCTGTAGCAACGACCTTACCACGCTGTGGTTTCTCTTTTGCTGTATCAGGGATAATAATTCCACCTACTTTTTCTTCAGCTGGTGCAGGAAGTACCAGCACTCTGTCTGCTAATGGTTTAATGTTCATGATTCTATAATATTTTAATTGTTATACATTTATTTTGCCAACAGGTATTGCTACCCGTCACCCCGCCAGTATACGAAAAACGTGCCAAAGCATCCATACTGACACTTTGACACGTTTAAATACTGACATTATATCACAAAAACTTGTGTTTTATTTCATTTTCCATTGATAATCGAATCTTTCAATATCCTCCTCAACCAGTGGATTACCATTCTGAACTTCGATGAAAGTCAGCTGTGTAATCGCCTTGATGGCATGATAATGCTCCAGAGGAATCACCACGGTATCACCAGCCTTCACATGTTTCTCCTCACCATCAAGTACAAAGATGCCATCACCTTCTACGAATGTCCACACCTCTGAACGATGGTGATGAAGCTGATAACTGATATTCTTACCTGGCTTCAAGGTAATACTCTTGGTGAGCGAATGATTGCCGTCAGCATACTCAGAATCGTCAATCACCCGATAAGTCCCCCACCTTCTTTCCTCATACATCGGACGCGGAGTAAGATGTTCTACCGCCTTCTTGATGTCCTCGGAATATTTCTTTGCACAGACGAAGATGCCATCAGGACTCGCTGCAACAACAGCATCCTTCAAGCCATCCACATACAGAGGCAACTGGAGTTCGTTGATGACATGCGTATTCTCGCAATGACTTCCCATCACCGCATTACCGATGCTGGCATGGTGCAGCTCATCAGTGAGTGTATTCCAGGTACCCAGGTCCTTCCATTCACCATTAAACGGTACTACCGCTACCGATTCAGCCTTCTCCGCCACCTCGTAGTCGAAAGAGATTTTTGGAAATTCGCTATATCTTGCACGAGTATCTTCAAAGTTCTCACTCTGCATATACTTACGTACAATCTGCATCATATAGCCCAAACGGAAAGCGAAGACACCACCATTCCAGTAAGCACCCTCCTCCAGGAGTTTCTCTGCTGTAGGCACATCCGGTTTCTCGGTAAATCTCTTCACTATCTGATACTTCTCTCCTTCAGCAAAAGGAACCACATAACCATATTTTGCACTTGGATAAGTAGGTTTGATACCCATCAGCACGAGGTCGGCGACGTTTTTCTCCACACATTCCACCATACGGGCTATGGTATGGAAATATTCCAACTCGGTATAAGGATCACAAGCCATAATAACCACAACCTCATCATCCTCACATTTCTTCTTCAGTTTCAGATAACTTGCAGCTAAAGCGATAGCAGGGAAAGTATCCCGCCTCTCCGGTTCGGTAACCACAGAAAACCGCTCTCCCAGCTGGTTCTGGATGATATCCAGCTGACTGGCGTTTGTAGCAAGCGTAATATCGTTGGTCAGATTTGCTTCCTGAGCTTGACGTACCACGCGCTGAACCATACTTTCCATCTCCCCGTTCTCCTTTTCGAGCAATGGCAAGAACTGTTTGCTTCTAGCATTATTGCTAAGTGGCCATAGCCTTTTACCCGAGCCACCCGATAATAAAATTAATTGCATATTATTACTATTTAAATCGTTTATTGTTCATACTTAAGATTTCACAAATTAACAATGAGAGACAGCATCACATCAGGAGTTTACCCCCAGTACCAACAGGTCTCAAAGAAGAATCATCCGTGATAATCCGGCTGCAAAAGTACGTTTTTCTTTTGAGACCACCAAGCAATTTCTAAAAAAACTACCTATTCATATAAAAATATCTAGATATGCGCAAGAAAGCAAAAAGGAAGAAAAAACATCAGTAACTACTCAGCACCCCTATGGGCATGAGTAATCGTCTTACTGTTGTACTACAGCAAGAATTGCATTGAATTTAGAATTTCCGTTCTTCATAGCAGTTTCAGCAATGGAGTGCAACTTGGCAAAATCATCGGCACCGCTGTCTGTTCGGAAGCAACCGCTGACTTTCTGCTTTATCTTGATTTTCCTAACTCCCCGCTCACTGGCATTGTTCTCGTAAGGCACACTTGGATTGGAGAGAAAGGTAAATAGGTAGTCTTTGACTTTAAGGATACCCCTCTTGAATTTCTCAAACTCGTTATCTAAATGCGTGAGGCTTTCACCCAAGAGGTTCTTCATCTTTGTCTTCAGTACCTTTATCTTTCTAGAGGTAATGTTGTCCTCTCTTCTGAGATTTATAGAGTGTTCTATCAGATGGATGAATCTCCGTGACCAGTTCTGGTTTGGATCCAGTTCGTTCAGATACTTTGCATTCCTAAGAAGATGAGCCAGGCAGACCTGATGGTCCTTAACATTCATCTTGAAGTAGCTCTGATGTCTGTCAGTCACAAGTGTCGAATAGGGAAGTCCCTTTGGAAACTTGGAATCTATGGCCTTCTGACCTCGCGATTCTGACTGGAACACGTATGTAAGCAGGTCGTTCTGGAATATCCAGTTCCAATGCAGATGCTTTCCTACCGTAGCACCAGTTTCATCGGCTCCTACGACAGACGCTGTTTCCAGCCTCTTGCGTATTTCCTCATATGCACAGTCTGCCTTGCCGCTATTCTCTTTGAGTATGTTCTGCACTGTACCCTCACTTATATTCTGGCCGGACAGGTCGGATATAAGTTCTGCAATCCTTTTGAACGGAATACACTGCACTACATTAAGGTATGTCACCAGTGCACGGAGGTTGTCACCATACTTGATACGACAGTTGGGAGCTTCGCAGTTGTTTACGCAACCGCATTCACAGACCTTCTCGTAATACTGTTCCTCGCAGGTCTCTACGACCACCTTGATATCAACAATTTGTGTCTTACGGATCTTCTGGCATGGTATATCAATCAAGAGCCGACCACAGCATTTACAATAGACGGGGTCGTGCTTTACAATTACGTCTGGTTCTGCTATAGTCTGCAGTGTGTGCCTTGTGGCCAGGCTGTCCACCGCTCGGCTTTCCGCTTGGCTTGCGAAGAGACTTTGTCCTGCGCAGCTCACGGGAAGCGATACTCTTGGGATGGAGGGATACTGCTGTTACTGCTGTTTTTCTCGGGCTTTCCTGGTGTACTTGATGTATCGTCATCAGCTCCCTCGAGTTCCTTGATGCGCTCTTTAGCAACGGCAAGTTCTGCCTTTGTGGAAGCAAGTTCTGTCTTTAGATTATGTATCTCCACGTCCTTCTGGTTAATGACACGGTTGAGGCGTCCGATCTCCTCAGTCTTCTCGGAGTCGGACTTCTCAAGTTTGCGCAGACGCTGGTTTATCTGGCGCAAAACAACATCTATGTCAGTACAGTCGCTTGCCATTTTTTGGTGCAAAGATAAGCATTTTTCTCCACATGGCAAAATCACGATTTACATCCCTTAACGCAGACTTTTGACTTACGGGGAATGCAAAAACGCATCTCCTGGCAGATAATCTGTTGAAAGGCGATAATAGACAAAGGAGACATGTTGGAGGCATCATCGGAAAAGAACTCGTTAAATGAACTGTTTTAAACAGCCTACGTCCTCATCGACTCAATCATTAAAAAGTTTGTAATGATGAAGAAAATAAGCAAAATCAAGTTTATGCTTTATTAACGAGAAGTTTTCTATAGGGGTGCTGAGTAGTTACAAACATCATTTAAACAGATAAAAAACAAGAAAAGCTGGTTCAAGTTGGTTCAAGTTGGTTTATTTCGATATTTTTTTGCTGATTTATTTCCGATTTTCAACAATTATTATTACCTTTGCGACCAAATATCAGTTTAAGCATACCTCAAATAACTTAAAAAGATATATAAATAATTAGGAGCATAATAAACATAAGCAAATGACGAACAAGCATTATAAAGGAAATGAAATGATAAGGAGACTGGTGATAGGTGCCGATTTCGTTATTCTCAACATCGTACTGTTGTTCTATACCCAATATGGTCAAGAACCCATACCCGCGTATTTCGACAAAGCAACAAAGATTACCTTTTTTGTTGCCAATGCTGCCTTGTTCCTAGGCGAATACTTCTATTCCACCATCATTCATGTCAGAAAGATCGGGTTCCTGCAGGTTACAAAGCGTACTTTATATCTGGCTGCAGCAACAACATTCTGTTTCTTTACCTTCTCAAGACTACTCGGTCACGGGGAAAAGATGTTCTCCTTCAGCATTATCTTCGGCATAACATTCTATCTGTCTCTCATCATAAGCCGACTCTGCGAGCTCAAATTACTAAAGTATTTCCGCTCTAAGGGCCGCAACTCACGCACCGTCATCTTTGTAGGTAACGATCCTGCCGTGAGCGAGATGTACAAGACGATGACAGAAGATCCCTCGGCAGGTTATATCGTAAAAGGATATTATGCAGATGAAGACATCACAGATAATCCGGAAGGGTTGAAAAGAATAGGAAACATGAAACAGCTCAAAGAGATTATTTCTTCTACCATGAATGATACCATCAATGGTGAACCTTCCAATATTGACGAGGTTTTCTGCTGCCTGCCGCATAAAGATCCTGAGATCATCAATATCATACACTTCTGTGATAAGAATGTGATACACTTCTACTACCTGCCACGTGTGTTTGGTGAGTACAAATTGCATCTTGATGCCCAGAATTTCATGGGAAGGACGGTATATTCAAACCGCATAGGACCCCTAACAAGCACGTCAAACCGCATTATCAAGCGTAGCTTCGACATCGTGGTGAGCGGGCTTGCATGTTTGTGCGTTCTACCATTCATTCCATTCATAGCTCTCATCATCAAGATTCAGAGTCCTGGTCCAATTTTCTTCAAACAGGCAAGAACGGGTCTGAATGGTGATACCTTCTACTGTCTTAAATTCCGTTCCATGCATGTGAACAAGGATGCAGACAAGGTACAGGCAACAAAGAACGACCCACGTAAATTTGCTTTCGGCAACTTTATGAGAAAGACGAACATAGATGAGTTTCCTCAATTCTTCAATGTTCTTAAGGGAGACATGAGTATTGTGGGTCCGCGCCCTCACATGCTGCATCATACAGAGGTGTATGGAAGCCTGATAAATAAGTATATGGTTCGCCACTTCTCCAAGCCTGGTATCACAGGTTGGGCTCAGGTTACCGGGTTCCGTGGTGAGACCAAGGAGCTCTGGCAGATGGAGGAACGTATCCGCCGTGATATCTGGTATATAGAGAACTGGTCGTTCTGGCTTGATATCAAGATTATCTTCATGACCGCCAAGAGCATTATCTGCCCTGACAAGAATACTTATTAGGAGTCTATAAAAAGAAAAAGAGGATGTGCCATAAGTTTGGAAAATAGTTGGCGCACAACAGTTGGTCACCGCATGCACATCAGCTGTTGTGCATGCGCATATCAGCTGTTATGCAAGCGCACAACAGCTGTTGTGCGACCGGAGATACTAACTGTCTCAACAACATATACTATCTCTTCCAACAACATAACCTAGCTCTTCCATCAACAAGAAGAGGATGTATCATCAACTTATGATACATCCTCTTTTTTAGGTATTCTCTTTACTTATTACTTAGATTACTTAGACGGAAGCCTGTTGAGCCAACAGGTAAGATCATTCAACATCTGGTCGTGATATGGGAAACCATGGGCAGCATCGCGGAATCCCCATCCATGTCCGGCAGTCGGATAGATGTGCATGGTACACTCGTTGCCCGCCTTGCTCATAGCTGAATAATAGGCTACACCATTGGTTACAGGAGGAACAACCTTATCATCAAAAGACATCAGTATGATGGCACGAGGGGTAAGATTAGGACGAACAGCCTTGTCGTTAGACCACTCTTCTACCAGTTTCTTATTGGTATTACGCTCTTCACCCAAGAAATTCACACATGATCCCTTATGAGAGATACGCTCATCCATTGAAATCACCGGATAGAAAAGAATCGAGAAATCAGGTCGCACAGCCGCCTCAGCATGAGTACTTACGGAAGAAGCCAAATGACCGCCGGCAGAAAAGCCCATAATTCCGACATCTTCCTTGTTTATTTTCCATACAGCAGAACTATCACGAACGGTACGCATCGCCTGATAGGCATCACTCAACGGAATATTGCGGTTTCCCTTAGGCATACGGTATTTCAAGACGAAGAAAGCGATACCCTGTTTGTTGAAATATTCTGCCCACTGATGTCCCTCATGGTCCATTGCAAGATGAGAATACCCACCCCCAGGACAATCTACTACAGCTCTTCCTGAAGGATTCTTAGGAAGATAACAGGTGAGTTCACTCAGACCGTCGCTACTGTTCTTCAATACGAACTTGCGAGCGGTAGATTGAGCTGATGCTGTAATTGCTGTCAGCATCAGAAGAAAAAAAATCATTGTCTTTTTCATTTTTCTTTTTTGTTATGTTGTTTATATCTTTATTCTGTTTTGCTAAGATAATGCAAAGATAGGCATTTTTCGTTAACCCTATGTTATTTTTTCTTCTTTTTTTGGTGTTTTTGTTCCAATCGCTTTGATTATTGGTTCTTTTTTGCTATATTTGCAGAAAAATTGCTGTAAACGGCAATCGGAGAAAACATCTCTCTTCTGCCGCTGGCATTTATTTAGAAGTCTCACTTATAAAATATTGACATAGAATAATGAAGGATTTTTTCAAGAACGTGGCAGCCACTATCGTAGGACTGTTTGCCTTCGGGCTGATCATGACCATCCTGGGATTCATCTGTATCATCGGAATGGTGGCATCGAGCAACAGTAAACCGGCACTGAAAGACAATGCGGTGATGGTGATGAAACTACAAGGACAGATTGAAGACCGTACTGAAGACAACTGGCTCGGCGAACTGACAGGCGAGCAGTTTAACAACATAGGCATGAACAGGATTCTCTCTTCTATCCGCAAGGCAAAGAATGAGGATAAAGTGAAGGGCATCTATCTGGAAACAGGTATCTTGGAGACAGATTATGCCACTTTGCAGGAAATCAGAAATGCACTTGCCGATTTCAAGAAGAGCGGCAAATGGATTATTGCATATGGTGATGCTCTCTCACAGGGTGGATATTATCTGGCTTCGGTTGCCAACAAGGTATATGTAAACCCAGAAGGCAATGTGGACTGGCATGGTATTGCATCGCAGCCACAATATATCAAAGATGTAGCAGCCAAGTTTGGCGTTCACTTTACGGTAGTGAAGGTAGGCAAATACAAAAGCTATACTGAAACATACACCGAAGACAAAATGTCGGATGCCAACAGAGAGCAGGTTTCACGCTATATTGGTGGACTCTGGCTACAGATGTTGGGAGATGTGAGCAAAAGCAGAAACATCAGCAAGGATTCGCTGAACCGCTATGCTGACGGGCTGATGGTGTTTGATGATACCAAACTACTGAAATCTCGAAAGATGGTAGATGGATTCTGCTATTATGATGAAATCAGAGACGTGGTAAAGAAACAGTTAGGACTGAAGGCAGACGAGACCATCAACCAGGTAGATTATAACGATGTAGATATGGCTATAGACGACTCGAATCTGATGGGCGAAGAGATTGCCGTATACTACTGTCAGGGGTCCATTGTCAGGATGGAGACTCCTAGCATCTATGATTCTGAGCAACAGATAGTAAGTACAAAGGTCATCAAGGACCTTCAGGAACTTGCAGATAACAGTCAGGTAAAGGCCGTAGTTCTGCGTATCAATTCGGGCGGTGGCGATGCCTATGCTTCGGAACAGATCTGGAGAGCAGTTAAAGAATTAAATAAAAAGAAGCCGGTAGTGGTTTCGATGGGTGGTATGGCAGCATCAGGTGCTTATTATATGAGTATGGGTGCCCAATATATCATGGCACAACCTACAACATTGACCGGCAGCATCGGTATCTTTGGAGCCCTGCCAGATTTCAGTGACCTGATGACAAAGAAGTTAGGCTTCAAGTATGATGAAGTGAAGACTAACCGCAACAGTACCTATGCCTCTGCAGGCATGTCACGCCCATGGAGTGCAGAAGAGATTGCCACCATGCAAAACTACGTGAACCGTGGATATAGCCTCTTCCGCAATCGTGTGGCTGAGGGCAGAAAAATGAGTACCGAACAGGTTGAGAAGATTGCTCAAGGAAGAGTATGGCTGGGTACAGACGCCAAGAAGATCAAGTTAATTGATGGATTCGGCGGCTTGAGCGACGCCATCGACAAGGCTGCAGAATTGGCTCATCTCAGCAGTTATCAGGCGGTAGAATATCCGGCATTGGCTGGATGGATGGAACAGTTGCTGGATATGGCGGGCGGAAACAAGGGAACATATCTCGACGAACAGTTGCGTCTGGCATTGGGTGATCTCTACCAGCCATTCATCATGATACGCAATATGAAGGAGAAAGAGCCTATACAGGCTGCACTTCCTTACGTACTGAACATACAATAACATTTATAATAAGGTATGCGTACATTAATATATAGACATACCGAATTAAGAGAAAGGAAACAGACATGAGAACAGAAGGCGATCTTATCAAGATCAACGACTGGCTGCTACCACTGAGTTGGATTTATGGCGGCATGGTCAGATTTCGCAATTGGCTCTTCGATATCGGACTGAAAAAGAGTCAGTCATTCTCAATCCCGATCATTTCTGTGGGTAACATCACGGTGGGCGGATCGGGCAAGACTCCCCATGTGGAGTATCTGATACGCTTGTTACACGACAAGGTTAAGATAGCTGTGCTATCACGTGGTTACAAAAGAAAGACCAGTGGCTATGTGCTGGCAGATAAAGATACGACAATGTCAGAGATTGGCGATGAACCCTTCCAGATGCACAGCAAGTTTAACGATATCTATGTAGCCGTAGACGCTAAGCGTGTGAGAGGAATCGAAAAGTTGCAGAATGAAGAACCGACCAAGGATGTAGATGTAGTATTACTGGATGATGCCTTTCAGCATCGCTATGTGAAGCCAGGTATCAACATTCTGCTGGTAGATTACCACCGTCTGATCATCTATGACAAGATGTTGCCAGCAGGAAGACTGAGAGAACCTCTAAGCGGTAAGAACCGTGCAGACATTGTGATTATCACTAAATGTCCAAAGGACCTGAAGCCAATGGAATTTCGAGTACTCACCAAGGCTATGGACCTTTACCCTTTCCAGAAGCTCTACTTCACCTGCATCAACTATGATGCGCCAAAGGGAGTTTTCGAAGACCAGCAGATAGCCAAGGAGGAGTTGAAAAACTACCATGCTCTGCTGGTTACTGGTATCGCATCGCCTAAGCAGATGGAACACGACCTGAAGCCAATGGTCAAGAGTATGCAGTCGCTGAGTTTCGGTGATCACCATCGCTTCAAGAATAAAGACATCACACGCATCAACGAGGCGTTTGAACAGATGCCAGAACCCCGTCTGATTATCACGACAGAGAAAGATGCCGTGAGACTAAAAGAGACAGATGGACTCTATGAAATAGTTAAGAAAAGCATATACGAACTGCCTATCAAGGTAAGTTTCATGCTGGAACAAGAAGATATTTTTAACGACAAAATCATTAGCTATGTACGAAAAAATTCAAGAAACAGCATCCTGGCTAAAAGAAAGGATGACAACAAGTCCGAAGACAGCAATCATACTGGGAACCGGTCTCGGACAATTAGCTTCAGAAATAACTGACAGTTATGAATTTCCATATAGTGAAATACCAAACTTCCCAGTATCTACCGTTCAAGGTCATGCAGGCAAACTGATTTTCGGTAAGTTAGGAGGTAAAGACATCATGGCTATGGAAGGAAGATTCCATTACTATGAAGGATATGACATGAAGGTTGTAACCTTCCCAGAACGTGTGATGTACGAGTTGGGCATTGAAACCCTCTTTGTAAGCAATGCTTCGGGCGGTATGAATCCGGAATTCCAGATTGGAGACCTGATGATTATCGATGATCACATCAACTTCTTCCCAGAACATCCATTGCGCGGAAAGAACTTCCCTACCGGTCCACGTTTCCCGGATATGCACGAAGCATACGACAAGAAACTCCGCGACCTTGCCGACGATATCGCTAAGGAGAAGGGAATTGATGCAAAGCATGGTGTATATGTTGGCGTTCAGGGACCTACCTTCGAGACACCGGCAGAGTATCGCATGTATCGTGTATTGGGTGGTGACGCTGTAGGTATGAGTACTGTACCTGAAGTGATTGTTGCCCGCCATTGTGGAATCAAGGTTTTCGGCATCAGCATCATCACCGATCTTGGCGGTTTCGATGTACCTGTAGAAGTCAGTCATGAGGAGGTGCAGATTGCAGCCAATGCCGCACAGCCTAAGATGACAGAGATTATGCGAGAAATCATCCGCAGATCTTAAGTATAAATTATAAACTATTATTTATTTTGGATATCTCAAAGTTAGGTGAATTCGGTCTTATAAACCATCTCACCAAAGGTTATGAAAAGAAAAACGAGTCTACAGTTTATGGTGTAGGCGACGATTGTGCCGTGATGCATTATCCAGACAAGGAGGTGCTCATGACTACAGATATGCTGATGGAGGGCGTACATTTCGACCTTACCTATATTGACATGGTTCACTTGGGTTACAAGAGTGCAATGGTAAACATCAGTGATATCTTTGCTATGAACGGAACCCCACGTCAGATGGTAGTAAGCATAGCATTGAGTAAACGATTCAAAGTAGAAGACATTGATGAATTCTATAAGGGTCTTCGAATGGCATGCGACAAATGGGGAGTAGATATCGTGGGAGGTGATACTACCTCTTCTCTCACCGGTTTAGCCATCAGTATTACTTGTATCGGAGAAGCAGCAAAAGAAGAAATCGTATACCGCAACGGAGCCAAGGAAACAGACCTGATTTGTGTGTCGGGCGACTTGGGCGGTGCCTATATGGGACTTCAACTGCTGGAACGCGAAAAGGCTGTATACTACGGACAGATAGAAGATATCCGAAAGAAGATGGCTGAGGCTAAAGCAAATGGTGACAACGAGAAACTGGCTCTTCTGAACAGAGACTTAGAGAATATGCGCAACTTCCAGCCTGATTTCGCCGGCAAGGAATATCTCTTGGAAAGACAACTGCAGCCTGAGGCACGCGGAGATGTGATAGCACAACTGCGTGAGGCAGGTATCCGTCCTACCGCCATGATGGATGTGAGCGATGGTCTGAGCAGTGAATTGATGCATATCTGCGAACAGAGTCATTGCGGATGCAGAGTATATGAGAAGAACATACCTATCGACTACCAGACAGCCGTGCAGGCAGAAGAATTCAATATGAACCTTACCACCTGTGCTATGAATGGTGGCGAAGATTATGAACTTCTCTTTACCGTACCTATCGGTGACCACGAGAAGATTGAGACTATGGAGGGTGTAAGGCAGATTGGCTACATCACCAAAGAAAATCTGGGCAAGTTCCTCATTACCAGAGACGGACAGGAATTTGAACTGAAAGCACAAGGTTGGAATCCTCTGAAAGATTAATTTCAAGCAAGGGGATATTTAGTTAATAAACATTAAGCAAGAGAAAATATTTCGTTTTCTCTTGCTCAATTAAAATATTTATTGTACCTTTGCAACCGCAAAAAGCAAGATGGTGCCATAGCTCAGTTGGTAGAGCAAAGGACTGAAAATCCTTGTGTCCCCGGTTCGATTCCTGGTGGTACCACTCCTCCTTTCATAAAAGGCGGTTACTAACTGTGGTTAGGGCCGTCTTTTTTTATATCCACACCTTAAGGTAACAGATATTACAAACAAGACAAAGTATAGAATTTATTAAACAAACTAAACTTAAAAAGCTTATGAAGAAGATTTTAATAGCTTTATTGATCTGTTTCTCATTTGTGACAGCCAATGCCAAAGATTACAGTAAGTATTATCAGAACTTACCAGTTCAGATGCAGCAACCTACATTGCCTAGCATCCCAGCCAATCATGTCAGTATCTTGGAATATGGCGGTAATGGTGACGGACTCACCATGAATACCCAGGCATTTGCCAAAGCCATCAGCAAACTGAACAAGATGGGCGGCGGTCATCTTAATGTGCCTGCAGGTATCTACCTCACCGGTCTCATCTCACTGAAGGACAATATTGACCTGCATCTGGAAAAGAATGCCATCATCGTTCTTTCTGAAGACAAGAATGATCATTTCAAGATAGACAAGACCACAGGAAAGAAAGAAAGCCGTGCTACTCCAGCCATCAATGCCAGCAAGAGAAAAAATATTTCTATCACAGGCGAGGGCACCATTGACGGAAACGGAGAATGGTGGAGACCGGTAAAGCGCAGTAAGGTTAGTGACGTAGAATGGAAAGAATTCCAGACTATGGGCGGAACACTAAATGAGAAGGGTGACATCTGGTATCCTTTCAACCTGAAGCACAAACCTAATGTGGCTGAGAATATGGACGAACAGGAGAAAACCCGAACACACATGATCAGATTCACCAGTTGCGAGAATGTGCTCGTACAGGGAGTTACACTTCTGAATAGTCCTAAATTCCATATCATCCCTACCCGATGCAAGAATGTGATTATCGACGGAATCACCGTAAAATGTCCTTGGAATGCCCAGAACGGTGATGCGATTGATATCTCCAGCTGTAAGGATGTACTCATCGTAAACAATGTGATAGATGCTGGTGATGATGGTATCTGCATGAAGGGTGGCGCAGGCGCAGCAGGTGTGGCAGCAGGTCCTTGTGAAAACATCAATATCCAGGACAACACCGTATACCATGCCCATGGAGGTTTTGTTATCGGCAGCGAGTTCTCTGGCGGCATGAAGAATATTGTTGTTCGCAACAATACTTTCCAGGGAACAGATACCGGTTTACGCTTTAAAAGTGCAGTGAAGAGAGGTGGAACATCAGAGAACATCTATATCGACCATATCTACATGACCGATATCAAGGATGCAGCCATCACCTTTGAGACCACTTATTTTGACAACCATGTAGGTGCCCAGAAGCAGACAACTCCCGTAAAGCAGGAATTCCTGCCAAACTTTCAGGATATCCACATGAGCAACATCTACGTACGAGGTTGCGAAACAGGTATTGAAGCACATGGTGCAGAAGGTATGGTACACGATATCACCATCAAGAACTCCAATATCTTCTACACCAAGGAAGCCAAGAATATCGATGCTGTCTGCAAAATTCTGTTGGAAAACGTACGTTTTGAAAGTTTCGCAAAGTAAATTTTCTACTCAACATTCAAGAAATCTACTTGACAACAGTAAGCGTATGATCGCAAACCGTGAAATGAATATCAAGACCCTCATAAGGCATTCCATAGACCTTATGAGGGTCTTTCTGGTAATGCGGACGGGGATCTTGGGCAAGTACCTCTTTCAATATTTCAATCTTTTCTGCATTCAATCCCTGCAGACGCAGATGCCTGTCTACATCTTCAGAAATCTCTACATCAAGTTTCTGCCATTTGCGGTCATCAACAAAACCGCTCCTTGCCCCAGGATGAGAATCGGCATACACCACATACGGCTTGATGTCAAATATCGGTGTCTTGTCCATAAGATCAGCTCCCTTAACATGAATGACAGGACCATGAGGAGTCTCCCATTCGATATGAGAAATTTTTACCGATGAAAGACCTATATTATTGGGACGGAAAGGACTTCGAGTGGCAAAGACACCCACTTTCTCATTGCCTCCCAACACAGGAGGACGAACAACCGGACTGTGCGCTTTGTGCCTATTGGCAGAAAATTCCCAAATCAGCCAAAGATAGTCAAAGCCCTCCATGCCACGCAGCGCATCAGGGTTACGAAATTCGGGTTCAAAAACAATCTGTCCTTCCAGTTCTGCTACCAATCCAGCCTGTTTGGGTATGCCAAACTTGCTACTGAAGGGAGAACGAAAATATGCTATTGGTTTTATCTCCATATTTACTAATTATTACACATTAATTATATATAAGACGAAAAAAGCCATGAATTATTTTGCCGTATGCACAAAATAATGTACCTTTGCAGACAGAATAAAAAACAAAAAAAGAAATGAAAATACAAAGACCATCGTATGAAATCTGGTTACAGAAACCAGGTGAACTCGGTATCTACCAGCAGATAGAACGAGCAGGAAGAGTATGCTATAAAAGTGAGAACAATACCACAGTGAATTCTGCCAAACCTTTCGTGGATCGGATGGTGCAGAGTGAACACTTTGCCATGCTGGAACATGGAACCGTGTATCTGGTATGCAAACATGGAGAGTTGCCGCTTTATACCCACAACAAGTTCTCACGTCTGAAAACTTTAGACGGCAAAGACTATATTACAACCAATCTCCGAGTATTGGCAGAAAACAAAGCGATGGATGATTTGAAGTACCTCAGCAACTATGAAGAAGGTAAGCACGAACTCCGTATTACCGTTCATTTTACTACTCAGATTTCCATAACCCGAGAATATAACCGTCATCGTGCCAACTCTATGGCAGAGCAGAGTACCCGATACTGCAACTATTCGAAGAATAAGTTTGATAACGAGATTACCATCAACCTGCCTACATGGGTAGAAGCAGAAGGGTTCGATGGTTCACAAGATCCCAGCGACTACCGAATAGAAGATATGTGTGCTGACATTGCAGAAGGAAGAACTGCAGAATGGAGTAAACTCACAACTTGGATATTCGCCAATCAGGCTGCCGAATATGCCTACATGAAACTGATAGAGGCAGGTTGCAAGCCACAGGAAGCACGAGCCATCCTACCATTGGACTGCAACACAGAACTGGTTCATACCGCTTTCGTGAGTGACTGGAAACATTTCTTCGACCTTCGCGCATTAGGTACTACCGGTGCACCACATCCTGATGCCAAGATTTTAGCCTTGCCACTGATGGAAGAGTTTAAGCAGAAAGGTTACCTCTAAGGTTTAAAAAATATTAAAGCACCCTTTCAAAATAAAGATTTTCTATTCTTTTGACATAACGAATAGATTTATTTCGTATTTTTGCGGTGTGTTTTTCATAGTATTAGATTTAAGGTTATCAAGATTGGGGCTACGGCGGTAGCCCTTTTTTATTGTCTTTTTCAGCCTTACCTCTCTATTTTTTGCCGATTTTGCCACTTATTAGCCCCCAAAATGCATTTTTTTGAAGAAAAATGAAAAAAAGTTGGCGAAAAATTTGGTGGAACCAGAAATTAGTAGTACCTTTGCAACCGCTTAAGAAAATCAAGCTATAGTCATCCAGACTAAAACAATGGAGAGATGGTAGAGTGGTCGATTACAACGGTCTTGAAAACCGTCGTACCGAGAGGTACCGGGGGTTCGAATCCCTCTCTCTCCGCAAGAGCCTTCTGAAAGAAATTTCAGAAGGCTTTTTTTATTTCCGTATTTGTATATTTCCTTCATATTCATTCACTATCCATGACAAGAAGACTTCAAATGCAAAATTATGCTATATTATTTGGTCATATCAAAGAAAACATGTAACTTTGCTAAAAAGTAAGCTATATGCAAGAAAAGACATGACAATGATAGATCGCTGTTACATAGAAATCACTAATACATGTAATCTCAACTGCCACTTCTGTCCAAAACATACAAGGAAGAAAAGACAGTTGAGTGCTGAGGAATTCGACCAGCTCACCGACAAGATACGCGGGAAGGTCTGTTTCCTATATTTCCACATTATGGGCGAACCCCTACTACACCCTCTTCTACCCGAGTTTATCAATATGGCAAGAGAGAAAGGTTTCAAAACCGTACTTACATCCAACGGCACTCTGCTACCCAAAGCTATGGATCTCCTTGACACACTTCCCCACAAAATACAGCTCTCGCTCCACTCACACGAGAGTAATGCCAAGGGAGAGCTTGCCAGTTACATGAACGAGGTGATGATTTTTTCAACCCAAGCAGCAGAGAAAGGAACCTGCATAGTTCTCAGACTTTGGAACCAAGGAGGAAAAGACCGGGAAAATGAAGAAGTAATGGAGCACATCGAAAGATTTGTCCCCAAACCCTGGAAAGAACGACCTGACGGTTACAGACTTGCCAATAATCTCTATCTGGAGTTTGACAGGAAATTCGAATGGCCCAACTTTGATAATCATATCGAAGAAAAGGAAATGATAAAAGGAAATCAGAAATCAGGTATCAGAGAAGAAAAAAGAGAAGTTTTCTGTAAAGCCCTACTCAAACAGATAGGCGTATTGGCAGACGGAACATTGGTACCCTGCTGTTTGGACCACAACGGAGATGTAGCACTTGGGAACCTGCTTGAACAATCGCTGGAAGAAATTCTGGCTTCACCCCGTGCCCAAGCCATGATAGAAGGTTTCAAGCACCATCAAGCCACAGAACATCTCTGTGAGACCTGTGAATCAGCCCTGGTAAGAAACAGTTTTAGAGGAAAAGCAAGAAGTTAATAGGAATTATGAAATATTATACAGCAATGACAATAGCTGGCTCAGACAGTTGCGGAGGAGCCGGCGTACAAGCTGACATCAAGACCATGTCAGCACTAGGCGTATATGCCGCATCGGCCATTACAGCCATTACCGTACAGAACACCCTGGGAGTTTATGCCATCCAAGACATCAACCCCGAAATAGTAAAGGGCCAGATAGAAGCTGTGATGGACGACATCCACCCAGATGCCATCAAAGTAGGTATGGTTAACGACCGTACCACTATCCAGGCTATTGCTGAAGCCCTGAAAAGATACCAAGGGAAATACCAGCATCTCATCATTGACCCTGTGATGGTTTCCACCAGTGGTTGCAGACTCATGCAGGAGGACGCTCTCAGCATTTTCATACAGGAGTTATTACCACTAGCTACCCTGCTAACACCTAACATCCCGGAAGCAGAGATACTGGCAGGAATGAAGATACAGAATAAGGAAGACATCCAGAACGCAACTTTAGCCATCAGCAAGTTAGGCTGTAAATATGTACTCATCAAAGGTGGCCATTTCCAGGGAGCAGAAAAGATTGATTACCTCTTCGAAGACGGAAAACCTATTACCAGTTATCGAGGCATTAGCGTAAACACACGCAATACCCACGGTACAGGTTGTACCCTATCCTCAGCCATCACTTCTTATCTGGCAAGAGAAATGGATATGAATACAGCTATCGCCATGGCAAAGACCTATCTTTCAGGCGCAATTCTGGCAGGAAAAGATGTACAGATAGGAAAAGGTCATGGTCCGGTGAATCATTTCTATGAACCCAAGGCACTGTTTATCAAATAACAGCCAACACCTTTATATAAACAAATAAAATCACAACGAACATGAAATGGATAGTAATCACTCTGCCCGATTTTATAGAGAATGAATCAACCTATATCAACCAACTCTTTAAAGCAGGCATAGACCTGCTACATCTGCGCAAACCAGAATCAAATATAGAGGAGTATAAGCGACTGATACAGGAAATCGACAAGAAATGGCATAAAAAGATTGTAGTACACGATCACTTCGAACTTTGTCAGGAATTTCATCTTCATGGTATTCATCTTAACAGAAGAAACCACGAGATTCCAGAAGGCTTTCAAGGAAGCATCTCACAATCCTGCCATAGTTTTAAGGAAGTAGAACAAGCTCTCCAGACTATATCACCCAAGAACAAAGACGAAAAGAGTGTGATACTCAAACCAGCCTGCCATTATGTTTTCCTCAGTCCAATCTTTGATAGCATTTCAAAGAAAGGCTACAAACATTCCTTCTCTAACAAAGACTTAGAGGAAGCAGGCATCAATGGAATCATCAATGAGCGAGTAGTTGCATTAGGAGGTGTCACCCCTGAATATATTCCACAATTGAGAGCATGGAACTTTGGCGGAGCTGCATTCTTAGGTGACATCTGGAACAGAAGAACTGATGCGAACTGGGCAAAATACCTTACCGGAATTAAGAAGAAACTTGCCCCTGGGAATGCCTAGAATACGCTTAACTGTTCAAATATTTGGTAGAGGAAAATACACTACTTTCTAATAAGACAGGCCGAATCTCAACAATAAAAATAAAAAAATGCTTTTTTATTTTGTATTGTCTTCGATTTGCACTACCTTTGCACCCATGATATATCCAGATAATTTTGAAAATAAGATAGGATTCAATGAAATCCGCAAGATGCTGCGCGAAAGATGCCTCTCTCCACTCGGAAAGGAACAGGTAGACAAGATGGCATTCAGCAGCGATGCAGAACAAGTTAACGAATGGCTCATGCAGGTGCGTGAGTTCCGCAGACTGATGGAGGAAGTAGAAGACTTTCCCCTACAATATTTCTATGATGTAAGGGAGAGCATCCTCCGTATCCGTGTAGAAAACAGTCACCTGGAGGAGGACGAGCTGTTTGACTTGCGACGTTCACTATCTACCATAGCAGATATGGTGAAAATATTGAATCACAGCGATGATGATGACGAGCCGGAAGACGGATGGAAAAGAGAGAAAAAGTATCCCTACCCAGCCCTACATCGCCTTTCGCAAGATGTAGTTACTTTTCCACAACTGATTCAGCGCATCGACCAGATACTTGACAAATTCGGCAAGATAAGAGATAACGCAACCCCTGAACTTCTTCAGATTCGCAGAGAACTGGCAAAGACAGAGGGCAGCATATCACGTACCTTATATAGTATATTGCGCTCGGCACAAAGTGAAGGCATCGTAGAAAAAGATGTTACCCCTACCCTGCGTGACGGCAGACTGGTTATTCCCGTCATCCCTACTCTAAAGCGTAAAATCAAAGGTATCGTACACGATGAGAGTGCCACAGGTAAAACAGTCTTTATAGAACCTACCGAGGTGGTAGAGGCAAACAACCGTGTACGTGAACTGGAGGGTGAAGAGAGAAAGGAAATCATTCGCATCCTCACCGACTTTACCAACAAGGTACGCCCATACTCCAAGGAAATTCTGGACAGTTACCGTTTCCTTGCCATCATTGACCTGATACAAGCCAAGCAAAAACTGGCTGATATCTTCAAAGCCATAGAACCCGAGGTAGAAGACCACCCACACATAGACTGGACCCGTGCGATACACCCATTATTGCAGCTATCTCTACAGAAAAAAAACGAGAAAGTAGTTCCGTTGGATATCATGCTTACACAGGACAAACGCATTCTTATCATCTCCGGTCCAAATGCAGGCGGCAAATCTGTCTGTCTGAAAACCGTCGGATTATTACAGTATATGCTGCAATGCGGTTTGAGCATCCCTGTAAGTGAGCGTTCAAAGACAGGTGTTTTCCAAAACATCATGATTGATATCGGTGACGAACAGAGTCTGGAGAACGACTTGAGTACCTACTCATCTCATCTTCTGAACATGAAGAATATGATGAAGGCAGCCAATAGCGAGACCATCATTCTGATAGATGAGTTTGGTACAGGTACAGAGCCAGGAATCGGTGGTGCTATCGCCGAAGCTGTACTCGACAAGTTCTGCAAGCAGCAAGCTTATGGTGTGATTACCACCCACTATCAGAACCTGAAGCATTTTGCCGACAGCCATGAAGGAGTGGTTAACGGCGCCATGCTCTACGACCGCCATGAGATGAAAGCCCTCTTCCAATTAGCTATCGGCAGACCAGGTTCTTCTTTCGCTATCGAAATTGCAAGAAAGATAGGATTACCCGAAGAAGTAATCAAGGAAGCATCAGATATCGTTGGTTCTGAATACATTCAAAGCGACAAGTATCTTCAGGATATTGTTCGTGACAAGCGATATTGGGAAAACAAACGCCAGAATATCCATCAGCGTGAAAAAGACATGGAGAAAACAATCTCCAAGTACGAAAACGACATAGAGGATATTGAGCGAAGCAGAAAGGCAATTCTCAAAAAGGCAAAAGAAGAAGCCGCAGAACTTCTGAAAGAAAGTAACAAGAGAATCGAAAACGCCATCCGGGAAATCAAAGAAAGCCAGGCTGAAAAAGAAGAAACCCGCCGTATCCGTCAGGAACTTGATACCTTCAAGCAAGAGGTTCAAGAAATTGATACCAAGGAGACCGATGACAAAATTGCCCGCAAGATAGCCCAAATTCAACAACGCAAAGAGCGCCATGCCAAGCGCCAGGCTGAAAAGAAAGAGAATCAGGAAAAGGCTGCAGCAGCACTGAGGAATGCACAGAACAAGACTCAAGCAGATAGTAAACGTGATATTCAGATTGGCGATACGGTGCGCATCAAGGGACTGACTACAATCGGAAAGATAGAAAACATTACTGGAGATACAGCAACTGCCGTATTTGGAGGAATGAGAACCAAGATGCGCCTGAACCGTCTGGAGCATGCCACAACTCCTGTTGAAAATGCAGACAAGACAGAAGAGCGCAAGGAAAATCTGGCTTCATACGGTATCAGTAAGGAAACCAGAAAGACCATTGACTCACATAAATCCAACTTCCACCAGGATTTGGACGTTCGCGGAATGCGAGGCGATGAAGCACTTAATGCGGTACAATACTTCATCGATGATGCTATCCTGGTAGGAATGCCACGAGTCAGAATCCTCCACGGAAAGGGAAATGGCATCCTAAGACAGCTCATTCGCCAATATCTGAGTAGTGTGCCTAATGTGACCCATTATGCAGATGAACACGTACAATTTGGCGGATCAGGCATTACGGTAGTTGATTTTTAGCAAACAAACGTTAAACAACTGAAGTTTTTTGGCAAAACATTTGGCGGGTTCAAAGAAAAACCGTACCTTTGCACCCGCTTAAAAATTGAGACGGACAAGTCTCATACGACCAGCTCCCTCGGAATCCCCCAGGATGGGAACATAGCAAGGGTACTTGGTTGTAGCGGTGCGATATGAATCGCTTGTCCACCCGCCTCTTTAGCTCAGTTGGCCAGAGCACGTGATTTGTAATCTCGGGGTCGTTGGTTCGAATCCGACAAGAGGCTCAAAAAGGAATCTTCTTTTGGAAGGTTCCTTTTTTTATTTACATACATTTTACTTCTATATTTCATAACATTACAGTTGAAACCTCTATTTCACGAGGATTTATCTTTAATTATATATAAATATTTCCACCCTTTACACCTTATATAATAAAAAAGTTGTATTTTTGCAAATTGATATGTTACATCCGTAGAAATACAATAAAAACAATGAATACAGAAAATAACGAGAATCAGAAAGAAAAGAAGACAAGCCAGCAAATGCATAAGGTTAAAACGATTATCATCGACACAGGCAAGATAAGACAAACCAAAGCATTCGCCCGGCAAGATGGTGCCATCCTCGGAGCTGTCTGGATTGTCAGTTTCGTATGTACCATGCTGGCAGTAGACCCGCAATACCAGATGCTGGGATTCATTTCCAACATTCTCATCATAGCAACCCCATTTGTTGTGGCAAAGCGACTGAAGGCATTCCGTGACTATGCAAGAGACGGACATATCTCTTTCCGTCATGCATTCTACTATTGCATCCAGACATTCTTCAATGCAACCCTTCTGCTTACCCTTGTGCAATATCTTTGGTTCCGTTTTATGGATACGAGTCTATTCATGAACCAACTGCAAACCAACTATCAGATTGTAGCACAAGCGTATCAGTTAACTGCAGGGGAATCTAAAGCCCTTCTTGATGCCGTCAGTATGATGAAACCGATAGCCTGGGCTTCGATGTTTATGATTACCGACCTGGTAGCAGGTGCTGTACTCAGCCCGATTATTGCTGCTGTAATGGCAAAGAAGAACAAACAACAGCATACAAAATAACAATAAATAAGAGACAAACAGATAAATACAAGATAATGGATATTTCAGTAATAATTCCTCTTTTCAATGAGGAAGAGTCGTTACCAGAGCTCTTCGCCTGGATAAAGCGAGTAATGGCCTCAAACGATTTTACTTATGAAGTCATCTTTGTGAACGACGGTTCTACCGACCGTTCATGGAACGTCATAGAAGAACTTGCTGAGAAGAACGAGCAAGTGAAGGGTATCAAATTCCGCAGAAACTATGGAAAGAGCCCAGCACTCTTCTGTGGTTTCAAAGAAGCGCAGGGCGATGTTGTCATCACCATGGATGCCGATCTACAGGATTCTCCAGACGAGATTCCGGGACTCTACCAGATGATTATGAAAGAGGGATACGACCTCGTGTCAGGTTACAAGCAGAACCGTAAAGAAGGAGACCCTCTGAGCAAGACCATCCCTACCAAACTCTTCAATGCTACTGCACGCAAAGTAAGCGGCATACACAATCTGCACGACTTCAACTGCGGTCTGAAAGCTTATCGCCTCGACGTAGTTAAGAATATCGAGGTATATGGTGAGATGCACCGTTACATCCCATATCTAGCCAAGAATGCAGGTTTTGCCAAGATAGGCGAAAAGCCTGTCCATCATCAGGCAAGAAAGTTCGGCAAATCAAAGTTTATGGGATGGAACCGCTTTGTAAATGGTTATCTTGACCTGATGACTCTCTGGTTCCTGAGCAATTTTGGCAAAAAGCCAATGCACGTATTCGGCTTCCTGGGTAGCGTCGTATTCTTCATAGCCTTCCTATCGCTCATCGGCTTAGGTATAGACAAGGCCATCGACCTGCACAACGGCATCTACGGACATCTCATTACCGATTCACCTTACTTCTTCATTGCTCTTGTAGCGATGGTTTTGGGTAGCCAGCTGTTCCTTGCCGGATTCCTGGGCGACCTTATCAGCCGCCAGAACCCAAACCGTAACGATTATCAAATAGAAAAAGAAATAAGATGCGGAAAATAATACCTTTCGTCGTTTTCATGGTTCTAGCCATGATGGGATGTACATCTCTCGACTGCCCACTCAACAATACGGTATATACCAAATACAAGTTGATGGGCGACAACAAAACGCTAAAAGACACGCTAACGATTTCTACGAAAAAGATAGCAGGAACAGATAGTGTGCTGATCAATAAGGATGTAAACGTAGACAGTTTCAGTCTGCCTATGAGTTACAGCCTGGATGAAGACGTATTGTTTTTCGAGATACATACCCTATCGAAGCAAGTATTCAAGGACACCGTGACTGTATCAAAGGAAAACCGCTCTCATTTTGAGTCGGTAGACTGCAGTCCATCGTTCTTCCATACGATAACCGATGTCAAGACTACTCACAATTATATTGACTCAATAGTCATCAATCAAAAAGAGGTAAATTATGATGCATCCAAAGCACATTTCTACATATATTTTGGCAGCCGCAACTAGTATGCTATCCCTATTTGCTGTTCTCCCCTGTCAGGCCCAAAGCAAGAAGAAGATCATAGAGCAGCAGCCTGATACCATACCTTTTTTTAGAGGTATGGCTGTGGGAGTTGACCTGATAGGTCCCGTACAGTTGATGGTTAGCGACTATGGGCAGTACGAAGCATCTCTCCGTATCAATCTGAAAGACAAGTATTATCCTGTTTTCGAATTGGGTTATGGAAAGGCAGATGCCAGCGATGAGGCAACCCAAATCACCTACAAGACCAGCGCTCCCTATTTCAGATTAGGTGTAGACTGGAATCTTCTGAAGAACAAACACGACGACTACCGTCTGTTTGGCGGTTTCCGTTATGCCTGCACCTATTATGAATATGACCTGAGCGCCCCACCCGTTACAGACCCAGTATGGGGCGGCGAAACGCCCTATGGAGGTAACGGCATCTCCTGCAACCATCATTGGCTGGAAGGCGTAATAGGTATTGATGCCAAAATCTGGGGTCCCGTCCGTATGGGTTGGAGTTTCAGATACAAACGCCGCCTCTTCAAGAACGATGGAGAATTAGGCAACACCTGGTATGTGCCAGGCTACGGTAAGCAGGGAGGTTCACGCCTTGGCGGAACATTCAATGTAACCCTAGAGATTTAAAGACTTCATAATGTGTAAAGAATGAAAAAAAAGAAACTTATCTGGCAAATTCCATTTCTGTTGATACTTATCGTTGGTACCATCGTTATCATACGTCAGCAGCATAATACGCCCTATCAGAAAGATACCGGCTTTATCTTTGGCACCATCTATCACATTACCTATCAGAGTGATACCAACTACCAGCAAGAGATAGAAACAGAACTCAAGAAGGTAGACCAATCCTTGTCTCCTTTCAATAAGACCTCTGTCATCACACAGGTAAACCAAGGTAAAGATATTGAGGTAGACGAAATGTTTACCGAAGTATTCCGCATGGCAGAAAGCATCTCAAAAGAAACCAATGGAGCCTTTGATATCACGGTTGCCCCAATGGTAAACCTCTGGGGCTTTGGATTCAAGCAGGGGGTACCTCCTACGAAAGCCAAGATAGACAGTATCAAAACGCTGGTTGGTTATGAGAAAGTAGCCTTGGAAAAGGGACGCATCATCAAGCAAAATCCTAAGATCATGCTTGACTGTTCTGCTATCGCCAAAGGATATGGCAGCGACATTGTTGCCAGATTCCTGAAAAAGAAAGGTATCAGCAACTTTATGGTTGAGATTGGTGGAGAAATTGTAGTAAACGGTGTTAGCGAGAAACAAGTGCCTTGGCATATTGGTATCAACAAGCCAACTGATGATTCTACCAATACGAGTCAGGAAATTCAGGATGTACTTGATATTACCGACATAGCCATGGCTACGAGTGGTAACTACAGAAACTTCTATTATAAAAACGGCAAGAAGTATGCACATACCATAGACCCCAAAACAGGCTATCCTGTACAGCATAACATCTTATCTGCAACGGTTTTAGCCAAGAACTGTGCCACAGCCGATGCCTATGCTACCTCGTTTATGGTAATGGGAATGGAGGGCGCAAAACAGATTCTGAAAAAGCATCCGGACCTCTGTGCATATCTCATCTATGCTGACGAGAAAGGACAAAACAAGATATGGTATTCATCATCTCTCAAAAACAAGATATTAAATAAATAAACTTACATGTCAACCAATAGACTATACGACAGTTTATTATCACTCCCATTATTCTTGGGAATGACTCGCTATGACTTCCAAAATGTAGCTGGTAAAACCCGTTTTGACTTTCAAAAACTGGAAGCGGGTGAAACTATAGTTGAAGAAGGCACCAGTTGTACACGTCTATATTATTTAATCAGTGGAGATATTAAGGTGATAACCCAGGCAGATGACTACGGCTATCAGGTAGAAGAAGACATTTCGGCACCGGAATCATTCCAGTTGGAACGACTTTTCGGTCTTACCCAGCGCTTCACTCACACTTATGTGACAAAGAACAACTGCAGCATCATGTCAGTCAGCAAGCAAGAGATCATGAAGTTATCCGATGAATATGAAATATTCCGCATCAATCTTCTGAACTTGGTCTGCACCCAATCCCAGAAGAACAACCGCAGACTGTTCAGAGTTCCTGCCAAGACACTGAGTGAGCGCCTGATCCGTTTCTTCGAGAGCCACAGCGTCCGCCCGGCAGGCAAGAAAATCTTTCATATCAAGATGACCCGTTTAGCAGAAGAGATGAATGTAAAGCGCATCTATGTATCCAAAGCCCTCAACGAATTACAGTCAGAAGGACTTATCCAGCTAGAACGAGGCAGAATCTATATCCCTGCACTGGAAAATCTCATCAAACGCTAAAGAAAATATAACGACCGATAAATATAAGTTAAAAACGTTTATAATCAAGGCAATAAAGCATTTTTTTGCTAACTTTGCAGCTAAAAAGTAACAATATGCAAGACAATACAACACAAAATAGAACCAACCCATTCTTCGTGCCTTACAATACACCGCACGACACAGTACCATTCGAACGAATCCGTCTCGAAGATTATGAGCCAACATTCATGGAGGGAATCCGCCGTGATGACGAGGCTACAGACAAGATTGTAAACGATCCGGCAGAGCCAACCTTTGAGAATACCATTGCAAGAGTTGATACCGATAAGGGCGAACACTATTACGACCTCTTGAGCCGTGTATCTAACGTTTTCTCTTGCATGATGAGTGCTGAAACCTGCGATGAGATGGAAGAGATTGCGCAGAAGATGAGTCCGATTCTCACCAAGCACGCAAATGACATCACGCTGAACAAGAAACTCTTCGAGCGCATCAAGTTCGTTCACGATCATCCAAACAGAGAACTGACTCCTGAAGAGAAGATGCTTCTGGACACCAGCTATGACGGATTCGTACGCAGCGGTGCACTTTTAGATGAAGAAGGTAAAGAGAAACTTCGCAAACTTACAGAAGAAGCCAGTATGCTCACTCTGCAGTTCTCACAGAATCTCTTAAAAGAAAACAAAACTTTTACACTCCATATCACAGACGAAGCACAGCTCGACGGACTTCCTGAAACAGCAAAAGCAGCTGCTGCGCATACCGCCAAAGAGCAGGAAAAAGAAGGCTGGATCTTTACACTCGATTATCCAAGTTATTCTCCATTTATGACCTACTCTACCCAGCGTAAGCTCCGCAAACAGATGTATATGGCACGCAATACGGTATGTACCCATGATAACGAGCAGAACAACCTGGAAATCTGCAAACGACTGGTAAACCTGCGCAGAGAGCTCGCCCAGTTGCTCGGTTTCGAAACCTATGCCGACTATGTTCTTCGCCATCGTATGGCAAGCAATACAGAACATGTATATAAACTTCTCAATGACCTGATAGAGGCTTATAAGCCAACGGCAGAAAAGGAAGTGGAAGAAGTGGAAGCCCTTGCCAAGAAGCTGGAGGGTAAAGATTTCGAAATGAAACCATGGGATTTCGGCTTCTATTCTCATAAACTCCAGATGGAGAAATATAATCTCGATGCAGAAATGCTTCGCCCTTATTTCCAGCTGGACAAAGTGATAGACGGTGTGTTTGGCCTCGCCAACAAACTGTATGGCATCACCTTTAAGGAGAACAAAGAGATACCGGTATACCACCCAGACGTCAAGGCATACGAGGTATTTGATAAAGACGGAAGCTATCTGGCTGTATTCTATGCCGACTTCTTCCCTCGCAAGGGCAAGCAAGGAGGTGCCTGGATGACAGAATTCCAGGGACAGTGGATAGACCATAAGGGGAACAACATACGTCCTCACGTAAGTGTGGTAATGAACTTTACCAAGCCAACAGAAGAAAAGCCTGCTCTCTTGACATTAGGAGAAGTAGAAACCTTCCTCCATGAGTTTGGTCACAGTCTTCACGGCATGTTTGCCAATACCCGCTTCGAGAGTCTTTCGGGAACCAACGTATGGTGGGACTTCGTAGAATTGCCATCACAGTTTATGGAGAATTATGCAATAGAGAAAGATTTTCTCCGTACATTTGCCTTCCACTATCAGACAGGTGAACCATTGCCAGATGAACTCATAGAGCGCATTATGAAGAGTCGCAACTTCATGGCAGCCTACGGTTGCCTGCGCCAGGTAAGTTTCGGATTGCTTGACATGGCATACTACACCCAAAAGAAAGAATTTACTGCCGACATCATGCCTTATGAAAAGGAAGCCTGGAAAAAGGCGATGATATTGCCACAGTTGCAGGAAACCAGTATGACCGTACAGTTCTCCCACATCATGGCAGGAGGTTATGCCGCAGGATATTATAGCTACAAATGGGCAGAAGTATTGGATGCTGATGCTTTCAGTGTATTCAAGAAGAATGGAATCTTCGACCAGAAGACTGCTCAAAGTTTCCGTGACAACGTACTCTCTAAGGGTGGAACAGAGCATCCTATGGTTCTCTACAAACGGTTCCGTGGACAAGAGCCAACCATCGATGCACTGCTGGAACGCAACGAAATCAAGGTACAACATAAAGGATAAGAGGATGGCAAACGAACTTTCCAAACAAACCAAGCTCGACCTTCGCTATTTGCGAATGGCACGTATATGGGCTGAAAACAGCTATTGCAAACGCCGACAGGTAGGTGCACTGGTTGTAAAAGATAAAATGATTATCAGTGATGGCTACAACGGTACACCGAGCGGATTTGAAAATGTCTGTGAGGACAACAACGTAACCAAGCCATACGTTCTCCATGCGGAGGCTAATGCTATTACGAAATTGGCTCGCAGCAGCAATAACAGTGAGGGAAGTACGCTTTACGTCACCGCCTCTCCATGTATAGAATGTGCCAAACTGATCATACAGTCGGGCATCAAACGTGTTGTATATGCAGAGAAATACCGTCTGGACGATGGTATCAAACTAATGCAACGAGCAGGAATCAAGGTAGAATACCTCAATCCTGATGAAAAGACATCTTCTGTAGAAGATTAGAGATAAGATAGATAAAACGTTAGTAAAAAGAGAATTGTTATGAACATGAGTAAGAATAAGACCAACCGCTTTATGCCATTCATCATGGCATTCTGTGTTGTGATAGGCATTATCATCGGAACATTCTTTTCCAACCATTTCTCAGGAAATCGCCTCAACGTTATCAATAGTGGAAGCAACCGTCTGAACAACCTGCTCCATCTTATTGATGACCAATATGTAGATGCCGTGAACATCGACTCGCTGGTAGATAAGGCAATTCCACAGATTTTAGCAGAACTGGATCCACATTCCGTATATATCAGTGCTAAAGACGCAGCTCAGGCCACCGACGATCTGAAAGGATCTTTCTCGGGTGTAGGCGTAGAGTTTGTCATCCGCCAAGATACGATACATGTACAGAATGTGATACAGAATGGACCTGCCGAGAAAGCCGGACTTTTGGCAGGAGATAAGATTGTAGCCGTAGACGGCAAACCTTTTGTTGGCAAGATTGTAACCAATCAGGAGGCAATGCATCGCCTGAAGGGTCCAAAGGATACCAAGGTAAAAATCGGAGTTATACGATATGGAAGCAAGAAGGTTAAGACCTTTACCGTAACCCGAGGTGAAATTCCAACAAAGAGTGTTACAGCAGCTTACATGCTTAACGACAAAACTGGCTATATCCGTATCAAGAACTTTGGCGAGAACACCTATCCGGAAATGCTGATTGCTCTGGCTAAACTCTCACAACAGGGATTCACCAACCTCTGTATTGACCTTCGGGATAACTCTGGTGGTTACCTGACGGCTGCAGAAAACATGGCAAACGAATTCTTGCCAGACAAGAAGCTCATCGTTTACACACAGGGACGCAAATCACCTAGACATAACTATATGAGTGATGGTAAGGGTGCCTACCAGAAGATTCCGATGGTAGTTCTCATCAATGAAGGTTCTGCATCATCTGCAGAAATCTTTGCGGGTGCCATGCAGGATAATGACCGTGCTACCATCATCGGACGACGGTCGTTTGGTAAGGGACTGGTTCAGCAACAGATAGAATTCCCAGACCACAGCCTCATCCGTCTGACCATTGCGCGCTACTATACTCCTTCAGGAAGATGCATCCAGAAGCCATATACTCTGGGCGATGACAAGGATTATGAGCAAGACTTGCTCGACAGATATCAGCACGGAGAGTTTTTCTCACAGGATAGCATCAAGCATACAGGACCTGCTTATCATACAGGTAACGGCCGTATTGTCTATGGCGGAGGTGGCATCACTCCAGACATCTTTGTTCCTGAAGATACGCTCGGCATGACATCCTATTTCAAGGAGGCTAGTCTGAGTGGTCTCATCTTGCAGTTTGCCTTCACTTATACAGACGATAACCGCCCGAAGTTGAATAACTTCAAGGAGATGATGGAACTTGCCGATTATCTTGACAGTCAGGACATGGTTGAAAAGTTTGTCAGCTATGCCGATAAACATGGTTTAAAACGTAGAAATCTTTTAATCAAGAAATCACACAAACTATTAGACCGTGTCATCGACAGCCGTATCATCTACAATATGTTGGACGAGCAGGCATGGACCCAATACATCAATCTTGATGATCCAGTCATCAAAAAGACGCTGGATGTATTTGAGAACCATGCAGCATTTCCAAAGAAACCAGAGCCAGCCAAAAAACGCGCTGCGAAGAAAGAAAAGATAGCTATGGCGAATACGCCCTACAACTATTCTTCCTTACACCATAATAATTGTATGATAGCAAACGCTTAAGGCATGGACAAGAAAGAATTAAGAAAAATCATAAAATACAGAAAGCGACAGTATTCCTCAAGACAACTTGAGGAACTGTCGCTTTCTGTATTATCACGTTTAGATTCCAACCCGCATCTTCAGAATGCCCAAACCATACTGATGTACTATTCGCTTCCTGATGAAGTGGACACCCATCATTATATAGACCAACTTGTTTCCAGGGGAAAACGAGTAATACTGCCCGTTGTGCTGGACGATACGAATATGGAACTAAGAGAATATTCCGGAGTACAAGACCTGAAGGAAGGAGCCTATCATATACTTGAACCAAAAGGCAAGATTTATCCGGAAGAGAAATATCCTGAGATAGAACTTGCCGTAATCCCAGGCATGAGTTTCGATATGAAAGGCAACCGGTTAGGAAGAGGAAAAGGCTATTACGACAGATTTCTTGCCCAGATTCCACATGCATATAAAATAGGAATCTGTTTCGACTTCCAGAAAATCAAAGAGGAAGGACTCCTTCCTGTTACCCCTACAGATATATGCTTGGACGAAATCATATAGCATATAGAGCGGGGAATATTAATAAAAGCGTATATCTGCAATAACCTGTGCACCAACCTGTTCATTCAAACGACGAACAAGGGTAGCACGGCTCATCGTGAGGTCAGCCCTCAATGCAGCATTCTCTATCTTTACATAGAGAGTCTGGTTCTTGATAAACTTATCACCACAATATGCAGCAATATTTTCCCCTACAACAGAATCCCAACTCATTATCAGGCGTTTCTGCTGTAAAGGAGTCTCCAAGCCTTCCTTTCTCAGAAATTCGGGCAAGAGTTCCGCTATTGACTTAACTTTTCTTCTAAACATATTCTTAAAATTTTAAGGGAAACATGATCTGTTTCCCTTAATTTTCTACTTTATTATTTCCCCATTCTCTACATAGAATATCGTATGATCTCCCTGCATGTTCTGGAGAATCTTATCCAAATGATCACGGTTCGTATCCGTAATAAAAATCTGCCCGAAATGGTCACCGGCAACCAGTTTCACAATAGCCTCAACCCGCTGAGCATCCAACTTATCGAAAATATCATCTAAGAGGAGCAAAGGAAGCGTATTGGAACTCGTGCGCTGCAGGAAAGTAAATTGAGCCAGTTTCAGGGCAATCACGAAAGTTTTGTTCTGCCCCTGACTTCCCTCTCTCTTCATCGGATAATCACCCAGCAAAAACTCCAGATCATCACGGTGAACACCATGCAGAGAATACCCTACAGCACGATCCTTAAACCGGTCGCGCTGGATAACATCCAACAAAGGACCTCTCTGGCAATGAGAAACATAGTGAAGACGGACCTGCTCCTTATCACCCGAAATCTGCTGATAAATCTGCTGAAACAGCGGAACCAGTTCGTCAACGAAAGCCTGCCGTTTCTGGTACAGCAATTCACCATTACTCGCCATTTGCTGCTCCCAAAGTTCCAGCAGCGTAATATCAGGCTCCTCCTCCATTTTCAGCAAAGCATTTCTCTGTTGCAAAGCCTTATTATAGTTGGATAAAGCCTCTATATAAGAGTAATCATACTGAGAGATGACCACATCCATCAGTTTTCTGCGCTCTTCACTTCCTCCTTCTATCAGAGAAACATCAGATGGAGAAACCAGAATCAGAGGGATAAGCCCAATATGTTGCGAAAGACGCTTATACTCCTTCTTGTTTCTCTTGAAATGCTTCTTGGTACCCCGTTTCATGCCACAGTAAACATTCTCTATCTCCCCCTTATCATTATCATAATTTCCCTCCAGCATAAAGAAAGGCTCATCATGAGTAATAATCTGGGAATCGATAGAATTATAGGCACTCCTACAGAAAGAGAGATAGTAGATGGCATCAAGGAAATTAGTCTTTCCCATGCCATTATGTCCTATCAGACAATTGATTTTGGGCGACAACTCCAGATTGGCGCTCTTTATATTTTTAAAGTTAATAATGGAAATATTCTTTAAAATCATAGTCTCTTTTCTGCTTTTATAGTGCAAAGTTAGCAGAAAAAGAGGGAAAAACAAAAAAAATAGGCTAGAAATTTCAATAATTGAATAAAATTGAGTAAATTTGCAGAAGTTTAGCGGCATTCCACAATTTGAAAGCTAACTTTCTATTGAACAGATTGCTCCTAAACCAGAAACTAAAAAGTATAGAATAATAAAAAAGCAAAATAAAAATGGCAAACAACAACGTACAGGCTCAGGAAACAGAGAGCCTAAACATTCGTGAGGCCTTCTTCTTGAAGTACAAGAAGGCTATTATCATTGCAGTAGTAGCTATCATTGTTATCATTGCAGGTGTATTCGGTTATGTATCTCAGATCTCAGGTCCACGTGAGGACAAGGCTAGCACTATGCTTGCTAAGGGTCAGACCTACTTTGCTAACCAGATGTATGAGCAGGCATTGAAGGGTGATGGCGCAGGCTATGTAGGTTTTACTAAGATTGCTGACGAATACAGCAGCACAGATGCAGGTAACCTGGCAAACCTCTATGCTGGTCTTTGCTATGCAAACCTCGGCAAATGGGCAGAAGCTCAGAAGAGTCTGGAATCTTTCTCTTCAGAAGACGACCAGATGATCAGTCCTGCTGCTGAAGCTGCCTTAGGTGATGCTTATGCGCATCTCAACCAGCTCGACAAGGCTGTAGATGCTTTCAAGAAGGCTGCTTCTATGGCTGACAGCAAGGCTGACGAAGGTACAAACAACAGTCTTTCTCCTATATTCATTATCAAGGCAGGCGAGATTCTCGAAAGCCAGGATAAGAAAGACGAAGCTTTGAAGCTTTATCAGGATGCTAAGAAAAAGTATGTTAACGCTATGCTCGTACAGAGTGGCGAAATCGACAAGTACATCGAGCGCGCTTCTAACTAATCTGTACTGATAACAATTCGAAATCAATATGGCAACAGCACTTCATAATTTATCAGAATACGACTTTACTAAAATACCAGACGCCAGTAACATGTGCTTTGGTATCGTTGTAGCAGAATGGAATCCTGAGATAACGGGCGCTTTGCTCGACGGAGCAGTAAAAACACTCGAAAAACATGGAGCACTCACAGAGAATATCCATGTGAAAACTGTTCCAGGCAGCTTTGAACTTATCTACGGAGCCCATCAAATGGTTTTGAATGGCGGCTATGATGCAGTCATCATTTTAGGTAGTGTGATACGTGGTGAAACTCCTCACTTCGATTACATCTGCGAGGGTGTTACCTACGGAATTGCCCGTCTGAATGCTACTCAGGAAATACCTGTTATCTATGGTCTCTTGACTACCAACGATCTGCAGCAAGCTAAGGATCGTAGCGGCGGCAAGTTGGGTAACAAGGGTGATGAGTGTGCTATAGATGCTATCAAGATGGCTAAGTTCTAGTTTTCACAACGAGAGTTGATAAACTGAATGTTATATATATAATAAGGTATAAGCATATGAAACTCTACCAGCTATTGCAGTCGTTTGAATTTGAAGAGATTTTTCCAACAGTCAATGTGATGTTTCCAAATGCACAGTTGCATCGCGATATTTTTGAAAAAGCATTCGATATGCTTTGCAATATCCAACCTATCACATCCAAAAAGGTTATCAAGTTTGAACTGATGGAAGATCCTAACTCAAATGATATGTTTGTTGGAGCAAATGATAGCTGTTTCCAGTCCACATGGGATGTATGCCTGGGAAAGGAAATCAAAAAAGGCAAAGGCGCTGATCTCAATGATGTAGAACTGGCAGCCAACTGCTTACTCAATGTTCTTTTCATCGGACGTCATCCTCAAGGATTTGACAAGGACTATAAAAAGTTATTGAAATAAACTGTCAATACATAATAAAAAAACTCCTGAAGTTGTTTGAAACAAACTTCAGGAGTTTTTTATGTTTCTTCAATCAGATGCATTGATAAATAAAAGTATCTGTAGTAAATAGTGATAAGTATCTTAAAGAGCTAAGAAACGCTTGTTTATCGTACTTCAACTCATAGATGATATCATCAGAGATAACATATCTATTGGCTCAAAGAATCAGATAAATCTGATTGTCGGCAAACGCCAGCAGGGTTGCTGGCATATGGCAGCAATGTTGTCGGCAGCTGCCCGCAAGGTTGCCGGCATATGCCAGCAATCGTACAATTCCAGATATTGGAACTATTAAAACGTAGAGATATGACTATTTAACCTATTAGCTATTACACTAATAGTATACTAAACAAAGCAAATACTCATACATTTAACGGAAGAACCGCTTTATACCCCATCTTCTTCCTCTTCAGCAGAAGCGTTGGTATCCAACTTTTCATCCTTTGATATAGAGATACTACCCATTCGGGAAATCTTAAGTACCAGAGGTACATATTCATCGCTGGTAACATCAGGCGACCCAACACTTGCTGCGAAGTAAAGATAATCACCTTCTGCTTTCACATACACAATACCGAGCAAAGCACCCATGTCCTGTGTATGTTTGTCAATATAGGATGTGAAATCTTTCTTTGTGAAAGTACGGCTAAAGAATTCTGAGCCATCGCTTCTCAATACCTTAACCGAAATTCTGTTATCATAATACTTGGTGTTTTCGTCCAACTGGAGAACCGGAAGTTCCTTGTCAGAACTACGCTTCACCACCACTTTATAATGGGAACCAACCCAGTCAGCCTCCCTGGTCTGCTCATAATCACTCATTTTCTGAGTAGCTTTGTTCACAACCTTAGCCACCGGTTTAGGAGCAATAATGATATTACTCTTCTTCTTTTCTGTACAAGCCGTCAAGCTAGAAATAGCCAAAAGACCTATTAATATATAATCAATTCGTTTCATTCCGTTATTTTTTCTTACTGCAAAAGTACATTTTTCTTTTGAAATAGCCAAAGAAAAGAACCGAAATCTACATTCTTACACAAAATCAAACGCAAAAAGGCGCCTACTTTCACAAGCAGACGCCTTAACATACCTAAATACTAACTAAACCTGTTGGCGGAATTAATTTAGTGCATACTTAATTCTGCCAATGGGCTTGTCGTTAATGAAGTTTACGTATTGCAGAATGGTAAGTGCACTAATTTTGCCAATGATCCTGGCAAACAAACCATTCGTTATTTTCGCATAGTTCCTGATGACCAAGAACTGGTCTGTAAGTTGTGAGAATATTGTCTCAATCCTCTTTCTTGCCTTTGCAAACGGAATGAATGTCGGTTTCCAATCCTTTTGGTTGAGCCGATACGGACACTCCAGTCTTATGTGTGCGGTTTCGAACAAGTCAAGCTGTACGTCAGCTCCAATATACCCTTTGTCACCATAGATGCTACAGTCGTGATAAGTATGTTTTACATCCTTCATATAATGGAGGTCCGCCACACTTGCCTTTGACAGATCATAGGAATGGATAACTCCACTTAACCCACAGAGAGCGTGTAACTTATAACCAAAATAATACGTGTTCTGCGAAGCACAGAAGCCGAAGTCGGGAGCTTGCGAGTAATTGCTTACGTCCCATCTTGCAACGTTTTCCTCTTGCAACCCTACAGACCTCTATCGGCTTGGAGTCAACAAAGAATTGTTCCTCTCCGCCATCCATTTCCATGGCAATCCGCTTGCGCAGTTCCTCACACAGGCCTGCCGTTTTCTTCCTGCGGTCATTGAACTGTCTCCTTGATATGAGATTAGGAATGTTGTCCTTGTACTCTTGCAATTTATAGTCGAACAACCACTTCTCACTATCAATGCTCTCGGTCTCTGCCGTCAAGGATAGCGCCACCACTTCCAAATCCGAAAACTTGGGAACAGGACCACGACGTGGAACATTACCCGATTCATTGACGAGATTTTCAGAGAATTGCTTGCATATCTCGAGTATTTTGACGAATTTTGTATAAAGGTTGTACATACGATGGTTTGGACTTAATGTTTTGAACACCACTAAGTTACTAAAAATCAGCGATATGTGCAACTTTTTACTCATATTTATCAACTTAAATTAATTCCGCCAACGGGTTAACTAATAAATTTCCTATTGAATCTTACACGATATAATAAAAGTTCAGTTTATGAATTCTAATCGTAACTTTGACGAAAAGAAAATGAAAAGGTTTAATCAAGATATAAAAAAAAGTGCTTTTTCTGCTTTTTTTTTCATTTCTTAGCAAAAGAACATCAAAAAACATGATTTTGTTTTGTTTTTCGAACAATTTGCCGTACCTTTGCAGCATAATAAAGACATTAAGTATGAAAAAGAGGTTAATATTTATCATTTCTGTATTTTTTGCCTTCATTTCATGTTCGCATCAGCAAACAGAAAAGAAGGAGCAAGTCATCGACACAATACCTGTGATGGTGATGCAGATACAGAAATGCAATCGCTTATATACAGCAGAAGCTCATGTTCATAAGATTATAACACATGATGACCAGCTTAATCTGAAGGGCTCACTGTTCAAGAAAGACTTTAATATTCATGTTCCTGGCTCAAACCGCAAGGTGGCCATTCCGATGGATGCGACATTAAAAGCTTATGTAGACTTTTCAGGATTCTCTGCTAAGAACGTTAACCGACAAGGCGACAAGATAGAAATCATCTTGCCAGACCCAAAAGTGATGCTCACCAGCAGTAAAATCAATCACGAAGGAGTAAGACAATTCGTTTCACTCACCAGAAAGAACTACAGTGATGCAGAACTGTCACAATTCGAACAACAAGGCAGGGAAAGTATCATTCGCGATATACCGAACCTAGATATTCTTGAGCAGGCACGCCAAAGTGCAGCAAATACCCTGATTCCGATGCTACAGGACATGGGATTCGCTGAAGAGAATATCAAAATCAGTTTCAGGAAGAAATTCACTTTCAACGATCTGAAGACTCTTCTGGATAAGACAACTATCGAAAAGAATCACTAAGCGAGGAGAACAATGATATGAAAAGAATACAAATCATCGTACTATTAGCACTGATCCTTATTCTGGGTGGAGCCTTCTATTGGCTCACCAAAGACAACGAGGTCAGCGTGGTACAGGAAGATAAGACAACCCTCTCACCCACTCAGGTAGAAAGCATCGAGAATATCGGTCAATGGGAATTTCTATCTGTAAGTGATGAAGAACTGATAGATACAATACGCCGTGGCTTTTTTGGCGACGACCAACTGGTACGTATCTATTACGGAACGTTGCGCTTGGGTATCGATATGAAGGATGTAAAAAAAGGATGGCTACAAGCCAGCCAGGACAGCATCGTTTGCACTTTACCTCCTATCAAACTGCTAGACCATAACTTCATTGACGAAGCGAAGACCAAGAGTTTCTTTGAAGAAGGCAAATGGACAGGCAGCGACAGACAGGCTATGTATGAGCGTGCTTATCAAGCCATGAAGAAACGTTGCTTAAACCGCACCAATATCTATACTGCACAGACGAATGCCAAGACTCAGTTTAGAGAGATGCTGAAAGCAATGGGATTCAAAAACGTAAAGATAGAATTTGAGAAATAACAAGGTTATAATACACAAGTAACTGCGTTATCAGGTATAAAAAATATAGATATAAGATAAACATAAAATTTTTAAGAGATGGATGCAATAAACGATTTTTTCACCGCATTTAGTTCATTCCTCTGGGGATGGCCTATGATTATCCTGCTGTTGGGAACCCACATCTTTCTGACCATCCGCTTGCGCTTTCCACAACGCAAGATTTTCAAGGCAATCAAACTGTCTGTAAAGAAAGACAAGAATGCCACAGGAGATGTTTCACAGTTCAGAGCACTGGCAACAGCACTGGCAGCTACAATTGGTACCGGTAACATCATCGGTGTGGCTACAGCTATCGCTCTTGGCGGACCAGGAGCCGTATTCTGGTGCTGGTTAACCGGTGTCTTTGGTATTTCTACCAAATATGCCGAAGGATTACTCGCCGTAAAATATCGCGTAAAGACCAAGCGAGGCACGATGTTGGGTGGTCCTATGTATGCCCTGGAAAAAGGATTGGGCTGGAAATGGCTTGCAGTCCTGTTCGCCCTCTTTGCCGCATTGGCATCATTCGGAATCGGTAGCACAGTACAGGCAAATGCCATCTCTACCCTGGTAGAAAACCAATACGGCATTTCTCCATACATTACTGGAGCCATCGTTACAGCTTTAGGAGCAGCTGTGATTCTTGGAGGCGTGAAAAGTATCTCCAAGGTTTGTGGCATGCTGGTACCTTTCATGGCACTCTTTTATGTATTAGGCTGCATCTACATTCTCTGTGTAAATCATGCTTATTTATTGCCTGCCATCCACGTAATCTTTGACTCAGCATTCACGACTAAGGCTGCAGGTGGCGGCTTCGCTGGAAGTACCGTGATGATTGCAGCCCGCTATGGTATAGCCCGCGGATTGTTCTCTAACGAAAGTGGTCTGGGTTCGGCACCTATCGTTGCTGCAGCAGCCCAAACCCGTAACCCTGTGCGTCAGGCATTGGTTTCATCTACCGGTACCTTTTGGGATACTGTCATCATCTGTGCCCTTACAGGTCTCGTCATCACCTCAAGTATCATAGCATATCCAGACATTGACTACCATAACGGAGCAGCACTCACCAAGGCTGCCTTCAGTAAGATTCCATATATCGGAGCTCCGATATTGACCATCGGACTGGCAACATTTGCATTCAGTACGACATTGGGATGGAGTTATTATGGAGAACGGTGTGTAGAATATCTGAAAGGCAAAAAGTGGATGCTCTGTTTCCGCATAGTCTATATTGCTACTATCTTCCTGGGTAGTGTCATCAGTCTGGGACTGGTTTGGAACATTGCCGACTGCATGAATGCTTTAATGGCCATACCAAACCTTATCTCCTTGCTCTGCCTGAGTGGTATCATAGTGCATGAAACCAGAAAGTATCTGTGGAGAGACCAGTTAGATAAAGACATGGACGAAAAAGAAATAGAGGAATTAGAATAAAAGATACAGAAAGGAAATACCCTGAAAGGGATAAAAATACAAAAGCTGAGAGTGAAACTAAACTGTGTCAAGCTACAATAAAAGTAGCTTAACACAGTTTTATATTATGGACAACTTAGAAATTGATTACAAGAAAAGCAGCCCAGCAGTTGCGTATGTGGTGAAGCCTTATTTGGCAAGGACGGAGCATTAGTTCCATTGTTAGAGCGTATTCTCAACTCAGCCTGAAGGTGAGATGGACGCTCATTTAAGTGAAGAGGAACGCTCTTCCGGCAACCGTCGTAATGGTAAGATGAGTAAGAAGGTTCAAACAAAATATGGTGAGGTCACTATAGACTCCTCGTGACCGAGACGGAACTCCAACCTGAGACCGTAAAGAAGCGTGAGACTATTCTGCCATGGCATGGCTGACCAGATTATTGAGATGTACGCCGGGCACCAGCACACGTGACATCAGCAGCTACTTTGAGCGTGAGTTCAACACAACTCTATCAGCCGATAATATCAGCTCTATAACAGACCGTGTATTACCCGAAATCACTGCCTGGAAGTCTCGCATGCTCGATCCTGTATATGCCATTTGCTGGCTTGATGCTATCCATTATAAGGTAAAGGATGAGAATGGTAGAGCTGTCACACGAGCCATTTACAACATTCTGTATCAACAAGGAAGGCCAAAAGAACTGTTAGGTATGTATGTGTCTAAGAGAAGGAGCTAACTTTCTGGCTAGAAGTTCTTACGGATCTTCAGAACCGTGGTGTTCGAGACCCTTGATTTGTTGTATTGATGGTCTCAAAGGCTCTGATGCCATCCAAAGCGTATTTCCTGAGAGTTCTGTGCAGCTCTGTATTGTCCATCGATACGCAATCTCATCAAGTATGTTGGCAGTAGCATCGTTCTTTATCAAGGATTTAAGAACAGTATATGGTGCAGTAAACAAAGACTCCGCTGCAGCCAATTTAGACCTGAGTCTATGGGGAGAGATGTACCCAATTGTCATCAAGTCATGGCGTGACAATTGGGAACGTCTGATGAGTATTTCCAATATACTCCAGCCATCCGTAAACTCATTTATACGACCAATACGGTTGAGGGGTATCACAGACAGGTAAGAAAGGTCACAAAGACTAAAGGGTCTTTCCACGGATAATTTTGGAGAAGCTTGTGTACTTAGCTTACCGCAACATCCGTAAGAAATGGACTATGCCACTGGCAAATTGGGGACAAATTTTCAACAATTGGCAATAAAATTTGGAGATAGATTTAAAATTATGTAACTTTGCAGCCGGTATTTCCCTGTTGGGGCATGCCCCAGCAGGGAATGGGAATGAAAGATACAAGAAATGACACAGTTGAAAGGATAAATACAAAAGCTCGGTATTGCATCACTGCAGACCGAGCTTTTATTATTAAATCAACAAAAACTAATAAAATATCTTTTCTAAAAACCAAAAAACCTATTCGCTATGAACTTATGGTGCAAAGATACTACCATTTGCGCAATAAACAGCACATTTTCTGTTGATTTCTATACTTTTTATTGGGCAAACGTTTGCACAGTTTGCCCTATCAGATTACAATTTATACTGAAGATGTTTCATTGCATGACCACCCCAAGTGGTATCATTGACATATTGGAAACCAACCTTCGTATAGAGACGCTCCGCTTTCGGATTGCCTTTATCACAAAGCAAACCTACAGCAGGAAGTCCTAATTCTCTTGCGCGAGAGATAGCTGCATCCAACAGTTTAGATGCAATACCTTTTCCGCGGTATTGGTTAGAAACTGCCAAACTATCCAAATAGAACTCACCTTCCTCTGTTTCAAGCTCCATAGCCGAATAGTCTATTCCAAAAGCCACGATTGCAGCCTCAATAAAGCGCTTACGTAATCTTTTGACGTCAGCACCATCGTATGCAACCAAGATGCCAACAAGAATGCCATCAGTAGACATAGCAACCAATGTATTCTTATAACTATACTGACTGTCCTCCATCTCTACAAGTTTAGTCATCATACGGTGAAAATCAACCAATGTATGCTGAGGACCAGCAAAATTTTGGCAACACTGCGCATTCATCGCCTCCATGATAAGCGATGCGATATGCGAAGCCTTGTCAGGCGTAGCCTGTTCTATTTGAATTTTCATTATATTGTTTTTATTTTATTGTTTTATTATTGTTATTTCTTTCATGTTCCAGCATCGTGAGGAAATTCTACAATTACTTTTTTCATGATTGCTGATTGGCTTTGATGCCTTATCGTTTACAAAGTTACGTATATTTTTTGATAAGAGCAAGTTTTTTATATTTTTTATTCGAAAAAGTTTTTTTATTCGAAAAAAAGATGTATCTTTGCCGCAGGTTTTGAAGCTAAATTTCTATTACTAGTATAATAGAGATACCCAAATCCCTTGGGTCCCAATGCTTCAAAACCTTTTTCGTTTTTAAGAGCGAAAAAAGAGGGTGTGTCATAAATCAGGATAATAGTTGGTGTATAACAGTTGACTACCGCATGCACAACAGGTGTTGTGCATGCGCATATCAGCTGTTATGCAAGCGCACAACAGCTGTTGTGCGACCGAAGATACTGACTGTCTCAACAACATATCCTATCTCTTTCAACAACTTATTCTATCTCTTTCAACAACATATCCTATCTCTTTCAGCAACATATCCTATCTCTTCCAGCAACACAACCCATATTTACCAACGACAAGAAGAGGGTGAATCATAAACTTATGACACATCCTCTTCTTCGCAATATAAATCCTTAATGTTTTGTTTTTCAGAATATTACTATAATCACAAAGCTACAGAAGCATCCTTTAAGTCTACTGCCTGTGCCTTGAGGGTTCCCTTTCCTTTTATCACAACGACACATTTTCCGAAGAATGCCTTGCGATGTGAGTCGGTGAAACGCTCCAAAGAAGTCTGACATCCATTATCTGTTCCCAGAATCATTGGCGTTTTCAGGAAACCATGACCACTTGCATCCTGTTCTCCTGAGACAGAGAAGAAAATCTGGTTATCTGCGTTCGGACAGAGATTGCCGTCTTTATCTACCACATTCACCTCTACAAAGGTAGTCGGATCTGAAGAGCCAAAAGCCTGACAGCCCTGATAGGTCTTCTTCAACACAAGATGATGAGGAGCTCCTGCTGTCTTTATGACCTGCTCTCTAAGAACTTTACCATTCTTTCTGGCTACAACCTTTACTTCTCCCGGTTCAAAGTTTACGCGCCACATCACATGATATTCAGTACTCTTTCTGAAAGCATCGCCTTCGTTCTTTGCACCGTAGACTGTCTTCTTACGGATGCCCTGACTCTTACCATTGATAAAGAGTTCTACCTCATCGGCATGATTATAATAACACCACATGTCGATAGTCTGTCCCGGCAGCCAGTTCCAATGAGGGAAGAGATGAAGCACATTTTTCTGGCTCCACTCACTCTGATACATATAATAGCTGTCTTTTGGAAGACCTGCCAGGTCGATGATGCCAAAATAACTGCTACGGGCAGGATAAGCATAAGGAGTAGGTTCACCGATATAATCGAAACCGGTCCAGATAAACTGTCCGCCCACAAAGTCGTTGTGCTTCACCACATCCCAGGTTTCTTCGTGGGTACTGCTCCATGAGGCGTGGAAATTATCATAAGCCGAACACATAAACGAAGGATCGGTATAAGGCAACCACCATTCCTTTGGCGCAGTATAAATGCTGTCGCTAGGCATCATATAGTAGCCACGAGTCTGCAAGGCAGAAACACTCTCCGACAGAATGAAAGGCTTGCCAGGGAAATTCTTCGGCACATCCTTCACCCACTGATGGTGATAATTGAAACCTATAACATCAATAGCCCCACTCTTAAAGAGATGATTCTTCGGGTCGGGCTCATTGCAGCCAGCAGTAACAGGGCGATAGCTCCAAGGATCATACTCCTTCACGATTTTTGCCAGATGCTGGGTAAGAAGCGAATTGACACTCAGTTCATCGCTATGTGCCAAGGTTGAAGCATCATGACCGGCATTCAGAATCAGGTTAGCCTGCTCCAGACTGAGCGTATCAGCAGCCACATCCGACCATTGTTCGAGAACTTCATTACCGATACTCCACATGATGATACTTGGATGATTACGGTCGCGCTTGATGAGATCTGACAGGTCTTTCTTATGCCATTCATCGAAGAAACGGGCATAATCGCCATTCGATTTCTTGCGGCGCCACATGTCGAAACTCTCGTCCATCACGAGGAAACCCATCGAATCGCACATGTTCAGGAGTTCTGGTGCCGGAGGATTATGACTGCTTCGGATAGCGTTCACGCCCATATCGCGAAGGATGGTAAGCTTACGGTGCATCGCATCTTCATTGACAGCAGCACCCAGGCAACCGAAATCATGATGCTCACAGACACCATTAATCTTGATATTCTTGCCATTGAGGAAGAAACCCTTCCTTGCATCAAACTTCACATCGCGGAAACCGGCAGTTGACGTAGCAACATCCACTACCTTCCCATTTACTAACAGCTCGCTCTTGACGGTATAGAGATATCCCTTTCCGATGTCCCAAAGATGCGGATTCTTCACCTTGAGTTTCTGTTCCCGAACACCCTGACTCTTGGCTACGATCTTTCCGGCAGCATCATAGATTGTATTACGGACAGAGAGTTTCATTTTATTACCGGAAGCAGCGAAATCCACCTTCACCCTGACATCACCCTGTGGAGAAGTTGCTACATACTGTCCCCATTGGGGAATATAAGCAGATTTCATGGTTTTGGTGAGCCAGACATGGCGGTAAATACCGCAACCGGAATACCAGCGGCTGTTAGGCTGGTCGCTGTTGTCTACCTTCACCGCAATGACATTATCACCCTTCTTATTAATATAAGGTGTAAGATCATACTCGAATGTACTGTATCCATAAGGGCGGGTTCCGAGTTTATGCCCATTGATATACACGGTAGAATTCATATATACTCCATCAAAGGTGATGGTAAACCGGTCATACTTTTCCTTCGGATTCACCGAGAAGTGCTTACGGTACCATCCGATGCCGCCCGGCAATGCACCACCACTGGCTCCCGAAGGATTCGAAGGAGAAAAGTCGCCCTCTATCGCCCAATCATGAGGAAGATTCAAACGGCGCCAATGTCCGTCAGCATACTCCGATTTCTGCATACCGGCACTATCGGCTAAAACGAAAAGCCAGTCTTTATCAAAAGACTGATGTTCGCGGGCGTTCAACTGATGAGCTAAAAGCCCACTCATCAAAACTACGCCCAATAATGTTTTCTTGTTCATTCCTATCATATAAGAAATCCCACAGATAGCACAGAGTTACACAGATTAATCTTTTCTGAGAATATAAAAAAAAATCTGTGAAATCTGTGTCATCTGTGGGAGATTAGACTACTTCAGTTTTACAGTAACTGCCTTACCAGCATACTTCACCATCTTGCCCTTAGGCGCCTTGGCGAGGCTGATACCCTGCTGGTTGTTATCACTAACAAGTACGATATTGAAACGACGCTTCTGGAGCATACCATCGAAAGCACCCTTACGGGCAGCGATAGTAACGGTCTTCTGAGCATCATTATACTTGAAGTCTATCATAGCATACTTACCCTTCTCGTAGTTGTAGTTGGTTCCCTCATCCTCATAGAGTGTATAAGAACCGTCCTTGCCTGCATAGACATAGAGGTCGATGAGCTCAGCCTTCTTCTGATCACTCCACTCCATCTCTGGACCCACAGGAAGAATAGAACCCTCTGGAACAAAGACTGGAATCTTATCGAAAGGCGCATCGGCTACGATTGTCTGTCCACCGGCATAGTGCTTACCTGTATAGAAATCATACCAGCCCTTCTGCTTAGGAAGATAAACATTGCGGCTGTACTTCTGATACTCGCCTACAGGACAAGCCATGAGAGCAGGACCGAACATCCACTGGTCTTTGATGTCGTAAACATTGTCATCGCCGTTGAAGTCCATCACCAATCCACGCATCATCGTATAGTCCTTGAAATGAACCATACCCGCCATACTGTAGAGGTAAGGCATCAGACGGTAACGGAGTTTATCGTAAGCCACGATGGTCTTGTAAGCCGGATGATCTGCCGGAGCAATGTTCCAGACCTCACGGGTAGGCCACTGGCCATGAGTACGATAAAGAGGTACGAAGCAACCGAACTGGTTCCAACGCGCCTGCAACTCGCGCCATTCCTTCAAGTCAGGATTTTCCTTACCGGTCTTATCGAACTCCTGCTGGGCAGCCACATAGCGGTTCTCTACACAGAAACCACCCTGGTCCATTCCCCAGAAAGGAAGACCTGCCATAGAATAGTTCAAACCGGCTGTCATCTGGGCACGCATATCTTCCCAACGGGTAGCGATGTCACCAGACCAGGTAGCCGTACTGTAGCGCTGCTCACCGGCAAAACCGGAACGGGTCAGGAGGAAGACACGCTGGTTAGGGTTCACGCTGCGCTGTCCGTTATAGATAGCATCAGCATTCACGATGCTGTAAGCATTGAAATATTCGGTAGATGTACCGAGGGCAGTAGGACCGGAAAGAGCCTTGCGGTACCACATCGGGGTACAGTCGCGAACGTTTGGTTCTGATGCATCCATCCACCATGCATCGATTCCGAACTTATACTTGGTATAAAGATTCTCGTCCATCTGGCGCCAGAACATCTTGCGGGCACCGTCAGAATAGGCATCATAGAATGAACCGCGGAAGCCGAGCCAGTCGTGAATATCATCCTTGATAGCCTGATGATACATCCAGCCCTTGCTGTCGAGTTCCTTATAATTCTTGACCGTATCATAGAACTTAGGCCATACGGAAATCATGAATCTTCCGTTCATGGCATGTACGCTGTCGAGCATAGCCTGTGGGTTTGGATAGCGGGCAGCCTCAAACTCATGACTTCCCCATGAATCCAGTTTCCAGTAGTTCCAGTCCTGAACGATATTGTCTACAGGAATATGCAGGTCGCGGAACTTCTTCATGTTGTCCTCGACGTCCTTGCTGCTCTGATAGCGCTCACGGCTCTGCCAGAAACCGAGGGTCCACTTAGGATAAAGCGAAGCCTTGCCGGTAAGCGTACGGTAACCGGAAATCACCTCATCGAGATTCTGACCGGCGATGAAATAATAGTCCATATCCGGCGACATCTCACTCCAGATGCTCAACTGGTTCTTCTCTGCCTCAGAACGAGGAGCTGCTACGCGAAGTCCGCAGTAGGAAACATCACCATCTGGCTGCCACTCGATACGGATAGGAGTCTTTACGCCCTTCTTGATAGGAGTTTCAAACTTATAAGAGTTCGGATTCCAGGCTGTACGCCAGCGCTCAGGCACAACCAGTTTGCCATCGATATAAATCTTCATGTAACCGGCATAATAGAGGATAAACTGATAGAAGCTGTTGGTTGGAGCTTCCACATAACCCTCATACACCACCTTGGAGCCATTCAGTGCAAAACCCTTTGGCAGGTTCTGAATACCGCCCTTATCTGTCTTGTTGCAAATCTCAGAAGCCTCAGGCATTGCATACTCAAAGTAAATGCTATCTTCGCCTCGAACAATCTTCTGACCATTCTTATCCACATAAGTACCTGTCAGCTGACCTTCCTTTCCATCCTTATCATAGAGTTTGAAGGCACGGTTGAGCTGGAGATAATCTTCCGGATTACCCCAACGGCAATAAGAATAAGAATCCCAGAGGATGCCATAGTTTTTATTAGAGATGACGAAAGGCACACTCACCTTGGTATTATACTGGAAGAGGTCTTCGTTCTTACCCTTCATATTGAGTTCCTCACTCTGATGCTGACCGAGACCATAGAACGCCTCGTTATCAGGAGAGTTGAAGAGCGCACGCCATGACCATCCGTGCTTCTGTGCTTCAGGAACCTTGGCAATGTCTACACCGATTTCACGGTCAGGCACAGTGAACGGCTTGAAAGTCTTTCCGCCCTGTGCAACCTCGTTGAGAAGGACATTGTCTTTCAGGTCATAGAAGGTAATCTGACCCGTAGCCTCGTTCATGACAGCACGCATGGCTGCAGTGGTAATGATGAGATTGTCTCCCTGCTCTTCCACCTTATAATTTGCCTTGCTGTTTTGAGGCACTATTATCAGACTCTGTTTATTACGGAAACTCTGTTCGGCTGTAGCCTGAACACGGATAATCTTATCGCTCACCACCTGGAGGCGAATCTGACTAGGACCAAAATTCTGGTGTTGCTTCAACTGAACAGTGAGATAATTACCCTTCTGGTTGAAACCTGCTGCCTGCATACCTGTGGCACTCATCAGCAGCACTGCTGAAATCAATAATGTTTTAGTTAGTCTCATTTTATATGTTTAAAGGAAAGTTTAAAAATTTGCGGCAAAGATACGAGAAATTTCCCGTATCTTTGTGCGCAAATGTTATCAGTATGTGTATAAAATGTTAACTAGAAGCGTAAACTACTCTGATTCTGACAGATTCTTACGATATTGAGACGGCGTAACGCCATACGCGTCTTGGAAGTATTTAGTGAAATAACGTGGATTATTGAATCCCACCTTATAGGCTATTTCACTGATGTTCAAGTCGCCCGAGCGCAGCAGATGCTCTGCAAATTTGATACGCTTGGTTCTGAGATACTCAGAAGGTGTAATACCCGTCAGCGAAATCATGCGCTTATATAATTGTACGCGTGAAATGCAAAGATGAGTACTGAGCGATTCTACCGATGTTTCAGGATTGCTCATATGATCGCGGATATAAGCATTCACCTCATCTATAAATTTGCGGTCGGCCTCTGTTATTACATATTCTGTGCTCACATTCTTGCGTTTCTTCAAGAGGTTCAGAATACAGAGATTCAACATATCAATATCGAATGGTTTGGCAATATACTCGTCAGCACCACACTTCAGACTTTCCTTGCGTTGCTCATCTCCCATACGGGCCGAGAGCATGATGAAAGGTATGGCTGTTGTTTCGTCATTGTCCTTACACATCCGGCAGAGTTCGTTACCATCCATCACAGGCATCATCACATCGCTCAGGATGATGTCTGGACGACGGTCGATGATCTTGTTCCAGGCATCCTGACCATTGACAGCCTCAACAACCGTATAGTCTGTCAATACTTCGTTCATAAACTCACGGAAGTCCTCACTGTCGTCAACGAGGAGCACTACCGGCTTCTTGATCATCGATTCTCCAGGCTGATGCGCACGTTTACTCATTCCGTAGAGAACGTTCTTACCTGCATCCGGATCCTCATCAGTAGCCTGATGCACCGTGGTTATGATAGGTGCTGCTCGCAAGGAACCGAGATGTGCCGTAGAATTAGAGGTGGTACTGCTCTCTATCGGAAGGTCTACCATAAAGATGGTTCCTCCGCTTGGATTATCTGTAACATCTACTTTACCGCCATGCAGTTCGGCAAACTTCTTTACCAGGTTCAGGCCTATTCCGCTACCGCCCTGCGGCTGCATTTCAGTGCCATTGACCTGATAGAAACGCTCAAACACATGTTCCTTCTCCTTATCGCTGATGCCCTTGCCAGTATCAGATACTGAGATGCGGAGCATATCCGAATTCTTGTCTCCTACACGCTGGCGGAGTGCAACACTCAGAGAAACGGTGATAAATCCTCCATCTGGCGTAAACTTATAGGCATTGCTCAGGAGGTTATTCACGATTTTTCCTACCTTATCAGCATCAAACGACATCTGCAGACTAGGCACCGTAGAATCGAAGGCAAGCGTTACTTTGCTGTTTGCCAAAGTACGGAACGAAGTACAGATATTGTCAACGAAGCTCACAATGTCGATATGCGACAGGGTAAGTTTTTCCTTGTTCTGGTCAATCTTGCGGAAGTCGAGAATCTGGTTTACCAGATTGAGCAAACGGGTAGCATTGCGATGAATCATCTCCAGCTTTCTGCGTTTACTTTCATCTCTTTCTTCTCTAATCATATTGACCAGCGGCGAGATAATCAGGGTGAGCGGAGTACGGAGTTCGTGGCTCACATTGGTAAAGAAGTTGAGTTTGAGTTCGTTCAACTCCTTGGTCTTCTTGATACTGTCTTCCTTGCTCTGGAGTTCGAATTTTACACGCTGCTTTTCGAGCATACGTTTACGGTAGAGATAGAAAGCTACACCTATTAATATAATATATATGATAATCGCCCATATAGAGAGATAGAAAGGCGGATGAATATAAATCTTCAGCGTGCTCACCTCTTCGCTCACACTACCATCAGCATTCACCACCTTTGCCTCCAGGACATAGCTGCCTGAAGAGAGATTGGTAAAGGTAGCCTCCGGACGTCCCTCAGGTGTCAGCATCCATTTGTCATCAAGTCCCTTCATGCGATAGAGGAAACGGCAACGGGCAGGAATACTTACCTGGTCGGAAGCAAACTGTATGGTAAACGCCTTGTCCTTATAACTGAGATCCAGTTCAGGATGAGTATCGAGCGATTTTTCCAGAGGCACTCTTCCCTCAAACTCCTCACCTGCCTTCAGCGGATGATCGAAGAGTACGAAACCGCTGAACAAGACATGTGCATGTTTCTGGGCAGGAAGAATCTTGGCAGGATTGATGATATTAATACCATCCTGACCGCCGATGGCGATGGCTCCATTTCTCATCAGACAGGCAGAACGCTGGTTAAACTGGCGGCTCTGCAAGCCATCGAGCGAATTGAAGCTGATCATCGTAATGTCCCATTTGCCCTGATTGTTCTTGGTCAGCGTAACACGGGTAACGATAAATTCAGAAACCAGCCAGATGTTATGCTGCTTATCTTCGAGCACCATACAGCCTACCGTGCCCTGCGTACCATTGAGGTCATTGATTGACTCCAGCTGTCCTGAAGCCTCATCATACATGGTGACGCCCGCAGGCGAAGCCATCCACAAGACGCCTCGGCTATCCTTCATCATGTAATTCAGGGAAGGACTAGGGAAAGGCTGTCCGTCCTTGGTTGTATTCACATTGGTTACCTTTCGGGTTCCGAAATTAAAGATAGAATAGTTCTGCGAATGACCTATCAGAATTTCATCTTTATCCGGCAGGAAGAGCGAGTTGATAAAATCGCTGGTAATACCCGAATTCTGAACATTGTAGGTTGTAAACTTACCACTTTCAGGATTATAAATCTGGAAGCCTGAGCCCAAGGTTCCGATAATCAGGCGATGATACGGATCTTCGGCAAGACACCAGACGCTGTTATTGGCAAGTCCGCCAGGAGCTGCCTGAAAACTCTTCCATCTGCCGTTTTTATATTGGGCAAGTCCACCATTGAAGGTTCCGAAATACATCGTACCATCAGCCATGGTTACGCTGCTGACGATAATATCCGAAGCCAGACCGGTTTCAGCCTGTGAGAATCGCCAACTCTGTCCGGTAAGCGGACTGTAGCATACTATTCCGCTATCATTGGTTCCGCACCAGAGATTACCATTCAGATCCTGTGTGATTGTACACACATCACCAAGCGGAATAGTTGTGAATTTCTGAGCAGCAGGCGAATAATAAGCCACGCCGTTCTTGTAACTACCTACCCAGATAGCTCCCTCATCATCCACATAAACCTTCTGCAGGGAATTGTCAACGATACTTCCCTTTGCTTCGGAATGAACATACTGACGGCAGATTTTGCGTTTGAAATCAACAAAGAAGAGACCGTTATGGTCGGAAGCCACCCAGAGATTGCCTGCCTTATCGCGGGCAATATCACGCATCAGAATACGGGTTGGGCAAGGAATATGAATGCCCATGTTCTCAAGATAAGAACGGGCATCGGTCCATTTCCCGGTCTTTGACTGATACACATAATTAGCATTGCTTACTGAAACCCAGAAACCTCCGATACCATCATAGAAAGTATAGGCGCCATTATCACCGGCAGCTTTATGGGTGGCAAGGAAAGAATTGTACCAGAGAACCTTCTGTTTCTGTCCGTTGACACGGCAGATTGTACCATCATTATAGGTAATGAGCGCATCGCCGTCAACCTCGGTTATTTTACTGATATTTCCCTCTTTCAGACAGCCCGGCTGAGCCTTTTTGGTAAATTTAAAAAGATAAGTATTTTTGGTCTTGGCATTATGAAAGAAGAGTCCCTGTCCGTAGACAGCTATCCACATGTTCTTATCCTTATCTATCAGGAGTTTGTAAGGAGGTCCCTGCACATGGATGTTTTTGAGCCATTCTTCCGGTTTGCGCTCAAACTGCTCTTCATCATATTTGTAGATGCTGTACCCCACAGAGGTATGCACCCAGATATTTCCATCATAGTCTTGCTGAAGTTCATCTACCGAATTGTTAGGCAGCGACTTATCATCAGTGTTGCTATAATAGAAAGTTTTCATACGGAAGCCGTCAAAGCGGCACAGTCCCGACTGGGTACCGAACCAGATGTAGCCTCTGGTGTCCTTGAGGATGGCACCCACCTGACTGTTCGTAAGTCCATCATGATTGGTGAGGCTGCTGAATTCTACGTTTTCATAGGCAGCCCATGCCCTCTCCGGCTGCATGAGCAGCAAGAGCAGAAACAGCACGATGGCATGTTTCAAGTAGTTTTGTTTTTTTATCATCATAATCGTAGGTTTTATTTACAGTTCTATGAAAATAGATATTATTTCTATAAATAGGAATTATTTCTATAATAGGTTTTATTTCACGTCGTTTTTTTCAGAACTTTCGCGTATTTTCAGTATCATCGGTACCACTTTCTTGTAAATTTTTTCATCACCATTGATACTTCTCATGAGAAGATCGCAGGCTGTGGTTCCCTGTTCGTGTGCCTTGTCCATGATAGCCGAGAGTTTCGGCGTAACGAAGGCAGCAGTATCATCATCGGTAAAACCGATGATAGCAACATCCTCTGGTATTCGGAGCCCTTTTTCCTTGATAGCATCGAAGGCGGCATAGGTGATTATGTCGTTAAAGGCGAGGATGGCATCAGGTCTGTCCTCCTTTTCGAGGAGACGGAGGGTAGCGTTTCGAGCCACATCGAAATCGATTCTGTCGCAAACCACGAGGTCGCGGTCGATAGGAATGCGGTTCTCTCTGAGCGCCTCCAGATAACCGTGTTTTCTGCGGCGCACCATATCAAGATGGTTTGGACCGCCGATGAAGGCGATGCGGCGCGAACCGATATCTATCATATGCTGGGTAGCCTCCTGGGCGGCAACATCACCATTGCCTACTACCTGGGAGAACTTATCTTCTAAGCAACAACGGGCAAAGAACACCAATGGAACTCCCATCTTATGCAACTGCTCGAAGTGAGAATAGTCGACCGTATCCTGTGCCAGACAGGCGATGATGCCTTCCACATGCATATTCAGGAAGTTTTCTACCGCTCTCTTCTCGTGTTCTGTATTCTCGTGGCTATTGGCGCTGATTACCGAATAACCATTTCTTACTGCATAATCTTCTATACCATCCAGCACGGCAGCATAATAATGAGTCACCAGGTTTGGCACAATTACACCAATCACCCTAGGTGCTTCTTTTCTGAGGCTCTGTGCAAAGGGGTTTGGTCGATAATTGAGCTCCTTGGCAAGGCTTTTCACCTTTTGAGTCATCTCCTCACCCACTTCATGGCTGTTTCGCAGGGCTCTAGATACAGTTGCTATGCTGACGCCAAGTTGATCGGCGAGGTCTTTCAAAGATGTTCTTCGTTGTTTCATTTGTTAGTTTACGCTTTATAGACATACATTTTTGTATCCACAAATTCTGCATATTTTGTCTTTCCGACTGCAAAGTTAGTGAATTCTTTGCAAAGATAACAATTTCTTCCGAAAACGCAAACGTTTACGTTATTATTTTTTTGAAAAAATTTAATTTATAAGAAAAAAACTCGTAATTTTGCAAACTGAAAAGTAATGAATAGTTGATAATAAGTTAGTTAGAAACAAGCGTGGGTTTGGAATGTCGGGAGACAATCCAAACTCTTTTTTATGTCCCAATGCCAACAGATTACCTGCCAGGATACAAAAAACAGGATACAAAAAAAGATGAGGGCACATACTGAATACTGCCCCCATCTGATATGGTTATTACTGCTTAAAAACAAATTTCTTCTGTCCGGGATAGTTAACGAATATCGCTACCAGCAGAGATACAATACTCTTCGGAATCATATAATGCAGCTGAATATGTTCGTGCGCATTCAGAAATTCGGTTAGGGCGATAGTGCCGCCCGAATTGAGCATCCAGCTGATGCCCCAGATGATAAAATAGCGCCAGGCTACACTCTTTTTCTTGCTCTTGGAATCGCCGAACACATAACGGTAATTCAGTATGCAGTTGATAATGCCGCCACTTATCACTCCTAGCGCATTGGCAAGTCCGTAATAAATGCCGATGATATCTGAGAGGAAGAATGCCAGTCCGAAGTCTATCACAGAGGCGCAGGAGGCGGTCAGTTCCGCCTTGCCGAAGGTTACGAGTTCTTCTTTAATCTTGCCCATAATCTCTTGGATTCCATTAGCAGTACACCTACTATCGTAGTAAGAATACCCAACATGACATCGATGATATAATGATGACCGGAATAGACTGCCGTCCACCAGATTCCCAGACAGATGCTGGCGAAGAGCACCACCGTATACCAGCGTTTACGGCTCATCACAGCATAAATCGTGGTGAGGAACATATAGGCAGCATGCAGACTAGGCACGGCAGCAAAGACATTGGCATTCTTGCCGTAGAGTCCGTGAAACACGTGCAGTCCGGTCATTGCGTCCCATCTGCCCAGACCAGCCACATTGCCCGGTGTATTGAGCACAGCCTTGAAGCCATAGTTCATCGCATACCAAGGCGGAGCAGCCGGATAGATGTAGTAGCCGATGAAGCCGATGACATTCACCAGCAGGAAAGCCCAGGAGAAACGTCTGAACCAGTTAAGCTGTTTCGTAAGATACAGATAAAGGGCAAAGGCGATAGGCACCGGAACCCAGCAGAGATAGAAGATGCCTGCCCAGAAATCGGCAAAACCGCAATGGTGAACCTTGAAGTATTCGCCCGGAATCATCAGCTGGCTATGATCGGCTACAGCCTGCAGTTCTGCGCTGGATGAAGCAGCAATGCCGAAGAGCGACTTTTCTGCATGATAGAGATTCGCCACGTCAATATCGTTCACCATATAGTTAGGATAAAGGCGCATCGAATCGTAGATGATTCCAAAGAGGAACCAAGGCAGAAAATAGAAGGCAAAACGGCGTGTCTTCTTCCAGGCTGCGAGTACCGCCAGGAGGATAATCAGATAGATACTAAACACTTTTTTCTACTTTTTATTGATAGAATTTGAGTTTATCATTTACGGCTGTTCATCACAACATAACAATGCCAGATGCGCCAGAAAGCGGTGATGTTTGCCAGAACGGCAATCAGAATCATTCCGCCAGCCAGCCACCAGATATTGCCTGTAAAGCCGGTAATCATCGCAGTAACAGCGGTAACCACAACGCGCTCAGGACGCTGCATGAAACCTACCTTGCACTCAATATCCAAACCCTCGGCACGGGCACGGACATAACTTACCATCACAGAACCAATCATCGCTGCAAAGGTGACTACGCTCATCCAGAACCAGGTCATATCGCCCTGCATACGTACGAAAATGAGGCAGATGCCAAAGAGACTTACCAGTTCGCTGTAGCGGTCGAGTGTAGAATCCCAGAGTGCACCGAAGAGACTGCTTTTGCCGCTCATACGTGCCAGACGACCATCCATCATATCGAAGAGACCGGCTGCAAGGATAATGAATCCACCCCATCCTACAGTAACCATGCAAGATGCATAATCAGCCTGCTCAGTTCCGAGCATCCATGCAGCATCGAGGAAGAAACCGGCTGCCACGATATTGCCCAGGAATCCTACGAAGGTAACAATGTTAGGAGTAATACCTACTGCTATCATCGCCTTGATAAGTGGATTGATGATGGCATAGATAACTTTTTGTAAGAAATCTCTATAATTCATATTTTAATCTATTTTTTATTGTCTGTTTTAGAAAACGCTTGCTTAAGAAATTGTCTGCTTTAAGAAATGCCAGACTAGATGATTCCAGCCGAAACCAGTATGATTTTGATGATGATTAAAGAAACGGCTGCATAGAGGCCGCCCAGCAAATCATCAGCCATCACGTAGAAGGCGCCCTGCCTGTTATCCAGTTTCTTGATGCCCAGCGGTTTCACCATATCAAAGAAGCGGAAGAGAACAAGTGCCACCAATGCCCACCACCAGGCATCTTTCACTTCGCCCTGTGCCGTAAACGGGGTCAGCAACGACAGGGGAATCCACACGCCAGCCATCTCGTCGATGACCACACGGCTGGGATCCTCACCCCAGTAAGGCTGCAACTGCGCTGTTGCCCAAGTGCCCAGAATGGTAGAAACAATGACGAGAAAGAAGGTGATACTCTGCAGACTCTCGCCCGTAATACCGAGTCCGTAAGCCAAGGCTGCCCAGATGAGGGTTGCCAATACAGAGCCAGCCGTTCCCGGTCCCCAAGGCCAGAAGCCACTGCCGAAACCGGTGCCTATGATGACGGGCAGCAAAGGAGGCCGCTCGTCGGTAAGATTTCCCTTGTTATTCATTCTCTTAATGTTTAATAAGCCCGCAGAAGGGCGTTTCTTCTTTAAATTTCAGTGTGCAAAATTACGCTAAAAAATTAAATTAACCAAATAGTTTTCTGTTATTTTTCTGAATTTCATCATATATTGACAGATAAACAGGTGAAATAAAGCAATATGAAGGAGTTTTATACCACTCAGGCTCGCACGGCGAAGAGCAAGAACAGACAGCAGAAGGAACTGCATGGAAGCCTTTTTCTGAAAGTCTCATAAAAAACTGAAATAGTGAATAGGTTTTTGCGTCTATTTACGAATAATGTTATAACTTTGCATCCTGAAAGCATTAAATCATGGGCGGAGAGCCCCTATATATAATAAGGTATAAAAAATGAAAGGTATTAAAAAGTTGTATTTTACAGTCATCCTTCTGATGATTTCTACGCTTCAGATGATGGCTCAGCAGAAGATAACAGGCCGTGTCATTGATGACGACGGTTTTGCCGTACCGTATGCAAGCGTGCAATACAAAGGACATAAAATCGCGGTTTCAAGTAACGGAGAAGGTAAGTTTACCATTGATAAGAAGCCGGGACTCATGCTCACCGTAAGCGCACTGAGCTACAAGAGCACATCGGTGAAGGTAGACGAAAAGACCAACTTTCTGGAAATCAAACTGAAAGACGATACGCACAAACTTACCGAAGTGGTGGTAAAATCGAAAAAAGGCCGCTACAAGCGTAAGGATAATCCTGCCGTAGAACTGATGCGGCGCGTGATTGCTGCCAAGAAAAAGAGCGACCTGAGCAACCACGACTATGTGCAATATGATAAGTATCAGAAGATTACACTCGCGCTCAACGACCTGAAGAAAGAGCAGTTGGAGAGCAAGTTCTTCCAGCGCCGCCAGTATCTCCTCGACCAGGTAGAAACCTCTCCATACAACGGAAAGCTCACTCTGCCTGTCAGCATCGACGAGACGGTTTCACAGCATATTTACCGCAAAGATCCGAAGACCGAAAAGGACATCATCAAGGGTCAGCAGAGCAATGGAATCGGACAGGTAATCCAGACCGGAGAGATTCTCAACACCGCCCTGAAAGAGGTGTTCACCGATGTAGACATCTACGATAATTACGTGCGCCTGCTGCAGTATCCCTTCCCATCTCCCATCGGCAGAACAGCCATCAGCTTCTACCATTACTACATCGAAGATACGGTGTATGTGGAAAGAGACCTGTGCTACCATCTGCAGTTTATCCCAGCCAACAGCCAGGACTTCGGATTCCGAGGTGAACTCTATGTGCTTGCCGACAGCAGCCTGCACGTGAAGAAATGTAACCTCTACATGCCTCACAACAGCGATGTAAACTGGGTTACTGACATGAAGATTGAACAGGAATACACCAAGCTCGACAACGGCGAGTGGGTGCTCTCTAAAGACGATATGATAGCCGAACTGCACGTCAACAAGCTCCTTCAGGACCTGCTGGTGGTGCGAAACACGCGAATCACCAATTATGCCTTCGATGCCTTGCCGAAGCAGCTCTTCAAGGGCAAGGCGAAGATCAGGCACGATATGGATGCGATGAACCGCGATGAGGCTTACTGGAACAAATACCGGCAGGTGGACCTCACGAAGAGCGAATCGTCGATGGACAGCTTTATCCACCGCATGGAGAACTCCAAGGGATTCAAATACATCATCTTCGGTGTGAGAGCCTTGATGGAAAACTATGTGGAAGTGGCTCATACCAAGGGCAAGAAGGTAACGGTGAAAGACAGTCTGGGTGTTGAAAGAGACAGCATCATCAACGACCGCCGCAGCCTCTTCGACCTGGGACCTATCAACACGTTCCTCTCCAACAACTACGTAGACGGTGTGCGCCTGCGCCTGGCGGGCAGAACGATGGCAGCCCTCAACCCTCACTTCTTCTGGGATGGTTACGGCGCCTACGGTCTGAAGAGCAACAAGTGGTATTACGGCCATGTGCTCACCTATTCGTTCAACAAGAAGAAGAACAGTCCGTTCGAGTTCCCTATGCGCAAGCTTACCTTCGAGTTGGGGCATGATATTACATCTCCATCCGATGATAACCTGCTGCACAACAAGGACAACTTCTTCATGACCCTCCGTGCCACTACGCAGGACCAGATGTATCAGTATCACCGCCAGAAGGTGACCTTCACCTACGAAACCGACTGGGGATTCCGCTTCGACACCAGCCTCCGCTGGCAGAGCAACCGCACCGTGGGCAATCTCCACTACTACAGGGTGAGTGACGGCGAGGAAATACGCAAGATACGCACCACAGAGGCAAGTGTAGGCTTAGATTACAACCCGGGGGTCACCTATGTCAACACCAAGCAGCAGCGCCTGCCTATCAACCTCGACAGTCCTGAAATCTCGCTTCGCCACACCATGGGCTTAGACGGATTCATGGGCGGCCAGTATCAGAGCAACCTCACCACGCTGGGCATTTACAAGCGCCAGTGGCTGGGAAGCTTCGGCTATATGGATTTCAACATCGTGGGCAAGGCGCAGTGGAGCAAAGTGCCTTTCACCATGCTCATCCAGCCACCGGTCAACCTCTCCCTCTTCGAGCAGGAGGCAACCATCAGCATGATGAAGGACTGGGAGTTCCTGAGCGACCGCCAGCTGTTCTGGTCAGTAGCCTGGGATATGAACGGCAAGCTGCTCAACCGCATTCCGCTCATCAAGAAGCTGAAGTGGCGTGAATATATAGCCATCAAGGGTGTTTGGGGCGATTTGACCAGCAAGAACGACCCGAGCAAGAACATCAATGATGAGAAACTCTTCAAGTTCCCTACCAACTCCTATACCTTTGGCAAGACGCCATACTGGGAGTTTGTAGCCGGCGTGCACAACATCTTCAAGTTCTTCGGAATCGATTATGTTCGCCGCCTCAACTATTATGACCATGCAAACATCTCAAAATGGGGCATCCGTATGGGCTTCCTCATGTCATTCTAATAAGAAAAAAAGATGCCTTGATGCAGTATTTTTATTGCATCAAGGCATCTACATACATATACAAAAACCATAAGAGAGTAAACACAATGAAGATTCTATTAGCAGACAAACAGGACATCACAAGAGCCGGATTGAACTATGTGATCAGTAAGATGGAGGGATTGGAAACCCAAACTGTCGAAGACAAGGCAGACCTGCTGCTTACCTTAAGGGAGAATGAGGATACGGTCGTAATACTCGACTACACCCTTTTCGACATCAATGATGCTGCCGAGTTACTTATTTTAAACCAGCGTTTCCCATACACGCGCTGGCTACTGTTCAGTGAGGATTTAAGTACCGATTTCGTTAAGATTCTCATCGCCAGCAGTACGCAGTTCAGCGTATTGCTGAAGGAGTGTTCGCTAATGGAACTCAAGGAGGCGATACGTTTTTGTGTGGCAAGCAACCGTTTTGTCTGCCAGCGCATGATGGAGGTTCTTCTGGCTCCGAAACAAGAGGAGCAGGAGAAAATCAACCTCACCAAGACCGAGACAGAGATTCTGAAGGACATTGCGCTGGGAATGACGACGAAAGAAATAGCCGAGAAGCGCTTTTCCAGCTTCCATACAGTCAATACCCACCGCAAGAACATCTTCCGCAAGTTGGGCGTAAACAACGTTCACGAGGCTACGAAATATGCGCTGAGAGTCGGTTTGGTTGATTCGGCAGAATATTATATTTAACTTCGGTTAGTTTATAGTTGAAAGTTTATAGCTATCTTGCAAACGGCTACGCCCTATCAACTATAAACTATCAACTTTTCATTGGGGGGTTAACAGGGTTAACAGTTAACAGCTGTTTTTTTGCATGGTCCCCCGCGTACCTTATTATATAATAATATATATATACTTATTTTTATATAAGTGTGTGGATAGAAGTAGGCATTTTGGGGGTGTTAACTGTTAACCTGTTAACCCCCATCTTAATTTTCTCTTTCCAGAGCGCATTTTTTTCTTGGAAAGCGTCTTATATTAAGACAGATAAGAGGCTTAAATGATGACCAGCGGGAGGCTTCAATGATGCCTCACGAGGGGGCAATTAATGCGTCGCGACGGAAGAATTGGTGCGTCGCGACGCAAAAAATAATGCATCGCGATGGAAAAAACAGCCATTTTTCATCATATCGCGATGCATTCTTAATTTTCTCAACCGAAAAACTATGAGTTGAGAACTACAAAACTATGAGTTGAGAACCACAAAACTATGAGTTAGGATTATTAACTTTTTAGCCCATTTTCTATCTTTTTTGCGCCTAAACGGCTCAAAACAGAGACTTTTAAATCTTCTTCTTATAGCAGCGATGACGGCGATGCTGTTCGCTCTCCAGATACTGCCACTGGCTCTGAACACCGGTATTGGTCTCCATCTGCGGCATTGCCTCAGCCCATTTAAAGCCATAACGGTGATACTGCTCTATCAGATCGGCAAAAATAAGCGCGTTGGCTCCCTTCTTGCGATATTCCGGAAGAACACCAATCAAAAGCAAATCTACCGTATCCGTCTTGTGCCACTTCAGAACCTTCAGCACCTTCAGCCAACCCGTAGGGAAAAGCTTGCCATCGCCTATCTCGCGCAGCGCATCGGTAAACGAAGGGAAGGAAACACCAAAGGCTACCAGCTTGTTGCCAGCGTTGCCATCTACCACACCCGTTACCAGGTTCAAGTCAGCCTTCTTGATATAAGTATTTACATATTCATCTATCTGCTTCTCCGTAAGCTGCTGGAAATCATAGAGATTCTTATAAGTTTCGTTCACTATTTCGAACACTTTCCTGCCCATTCCTCCCGAGGTCAGTTCCCGGCGGGTAAACTTATGAACCTGCAGATTATATCGGCTCTCTATCATCTGGGCAGTCTTGGCAAACTTAGCCGGCGTCACTTCCGGAATCCTGATGCGGTACTCCAGCCAGTCGTTATCCTTCTCATAGAGCGAATAACTCTCCAGATGCGTCTTATAATAAGGATAATTGTAATTGATATACATCGTAGACTTCCGGTCGAAGCCCTCGATGAGCAAGCCCTCACGGTCCATATCCGTAAATCCGAGCGGACCTACGCATTCGTTCATTCCCCTGCTCTTGCCCCAGTTTTCTACCGCGCGCAACAAGGCACAGGAAACCGCTACATTATCCACGAAATCGAACCAGCCGAAGCGAACCTGCTTCTTGTTCCACTCTTCGTTGGCACGATGGTTGATAATGGCAGCAATTCTACCTACGATACGAGCCTCGCTGTCAACCGCCAGGAAGTATTGAGCTTCACAGAATTCAAAGGCAGGATTCTTCTTTGGGTCCAGCGTATTCATCTCGTCAAAACGCAAAAAAGGAATGGCAAACTTATGGTCTCTGTAGAGATCATAATGAAACTGAATGAAGGTTTTCAGCCCTTTTTTAGTCGTTATCGGTATGATTCTTATCTCATCATTCATTAGTATATTGTTTTATGTATATATATCCAATTACGGTGCAAAAATACAATAAATTTATGAATAATACAACTCTTTTCTTATAAATTTATAAAAGTTGGTTCATAATTGTCCAACTTTGTGGATATTTATGTACCTTTGCAGGTTGAAATGCCCCAAAAGAGCATCATAAAGTCCTCAAATCCGCAACCTATAGGGTTTAGTGGGATTTTGCTTGCAAAACGACGAAATTCATTTTATTGTACATATTTCTTGCACAACAGAAATGTCGCAGACACAAAATCCCCTTACCCCATAAAGCGACTTGAGGTAATACGCTGGTTTAACCAGAAAAGCATGGTCTTTAACCAAAGTCTGTCTTGAACAGGTTGGCATAAGCATTGTTGTCTGAGTAAATGTTCAATACATGCCTACGTGATGTCTTAATCCATTTCGCAGGAACAGATATGAACTTGAAAACAAAGGTCTTGATTCTGCTGGTGGCACACAATCCAAATTCATGGGTTTTCAATCTCTGCATAATAGCTTTGTAGAAGTTTCTGATGAGAGCTGTCATAAGCAGGAATACAGTATTCTGTGCCATGAACGATTTTGGCAATCGATTCCAGCCAAAGCCATTGTTCATGTCATCGAAGATGCGTTCCTTGCCACCACGAAGATTGTAGAATTCCACGATGTCTCTTGCACTCGACTTGTAATCGTTAGTCAGTATACATCTGTAGGTATATTCGCCTTCCCAAATGTCAAGGTCTCCCTCTATTCGCCTTTGTCTCTGTATGACAAGACGATACGGTTTTCCTTTCCATTTCTCAACAAGGATAGAATTCAACTCAAACTCAATACCGTTGATTTCAACAGTTTTCCATCCAGTTAAGGCAAACATGGAATCGTAGAAAGAAGAGCATCTGTTGGCACGAATATAAAAATGCCTGCAATGAGCCTCTACCATATCTACGATTTCCTCCGAACATGAGCCGCAATCCATGCGGGCACGAGAAATATATATTTCCGAAGCCTCCAATCGCTTGAAGATTCTTTCCAAAGTTTCTTTTGGTTGAAGCGCACGTTTGTGTTGCCGTCTCTATTTTCAATACCAACAATCATGTCGTTAATGACAGCTACACCTGGACTATAGCCCAAGAACTTCTTGTAGGTTGGTTTTGCATCATACTTCTCTGTTTCAATGAACTGATGGTCAAAGTCAAAATCATACTCTTGACCGGATTTCAATTGACCAGTAGCAAGCAGGGCATTGACCAGTAAGCAGTTCATCTTGTCTGCAGTATTGAAATCATAGGATTTGCCAGAAGCAGACTTATAGGTGATGCTCTTAAAAGTCAGTTCTTCGATAGCACGTAATATGGTGTCTGCGCTGCAAGTGCGAAGAGTTGGATGAAGAGACAAATGTTTCATCAGGTGAGTTGTAACATCCTCAATACATGAGCCACCACAAAGATATACGCACATCAGAGAGCGTAGAATCTCGCTATATTGATAACCAAACATAGTGCATCTCAATCCCAAGGTGGAATCTATGGTTTGAGCTAAAAGAGCATCAAATTGCTCCATAATCGAAAAAATTCCCCCAAAAGGAGTGAGTTTCTCAGATTTTATTTGTACTTTTGCCATGTCATTCAGAATTTTGTTTGTTTTTATTTTACAACACTAAGATAAGTGAAATTTCTGACATGGCAAAATCCTGAGCAACTTTTTGTTGCTCAGGTGCTTATAAAAAATATTAAATTATAGTGTTGCGGAAATTAGGAAAGTTATGAAGAAAGAGAAAAGAGACAACTATACGTTCCTCACACATGCCCCTGTGCATCATGTGATTTTCACGATGGCCATACCAACGATTATCAGTATGCTGTCGACGAGCATGTACAACCTCGCCGACACCTATTTCGTGGGCAGCATCAACACGCAGAGTGTGGCAGCGGTAGGCGTTTCCTTTGCAGCAATGGCTGTGATTCAAGCGATAGGTTTCTTCTTCGGTCACGGAGCGGGCAATTATGTTTCGCGACAGTTGGGCGCCAAGCATACGGAAGAGGCACAGAAAATGGCAACCACGGGCTTTGTGCTGAGTTTTCTTACCGGTCTTCTCATCGCCATCCTGGGTCATGTGTTCCTCACACCGCTCTGTCTTCTGATGGGTTCTACGTCCACCATTCTTCCTTATACAGAGCGTTATCTGGGCATTATCCTGCTGGGTGCTCCCTTTATGACCACATCGCTTACGCTGAATAATCTGATGCGCTTTCAGGGCAATACGATGTATGCGATGAAGGGCATCATGTCGGGTGTGCTGCTCAATCTGATTCTGGCTCCTCTGCTCATCCTCTACTTCCAGCTGGGCATTACCGGAGCCGCCGTAGCCACCCTCATCAGCCAGTGTTTCGGCTGCGCCATGCTCTTTTGGATGACGCATAAAGGCGAGAACATCCGCATCCATCTCAGCAATTTCACTCCTACCCGCGCCTTTGCCAAGGAGATTATCTTCGGCGGAACCCCTTCGCTGTCAAGACAGGGACTGGGAAGTATCGCTACGCTGATGCTCAATGTGGCAGCAGGTGCGTTTGGCGATGCAGCCATTGCGGGCATGAGCATCGTAACCCGCATCTCCTTCTTTACCTATGCGATGGTCATCGGTCTGGGGCAGGGATTCCAGCCGCTCTGCGGATTCTGCTACGGCGCCAAACTCTATGGGCGTGTAAAGGAAGCCTTCTTTTTCTGCATTAAATGCGGCACGGTTTTCCTCAGCGTCTGTGCCCTTCTCGGCTTCATCTTCTCAACTTCCATCATCAGCATCTTCCGCGATGATGCAGCGGTTGTAGCCGTAGGTTCGGTGGCTTTGCGATGGCAGGTGCTCAGTTTTCCGCTCGTAGCCAGCATCGTGCTCACCAACATGCTGATGCAGACCATCCGTAAACCGGTGAGAGCCAACATCGTAGCGGCAGCACGAAGCGGACTTTTCTTCATTCCGCTCATCTTCATCCTCCCCTATTTCTTCGGACTGCTGGGCGTGGAGATGTGTCAGATGTGGGCAGATTGCTGTTCGTTTGCCGTTGCGGTTCCGATAGCCTGGAGCGCGTTCAGGGATATGAGAAGAGAGAAGATGGAACTTGGGAAAAGCCACTAGAAGATAAGAAGATACTAGAAGATAAGAGAAAATACTTGAGATAAGAGAAATGGAGAAGACATATTACATTGGATTGGACGTTGGCTCTACGACAGCCAAAATAGCCGTTATCGACAGCGATAACCGGGTAATTTACTCAAAATACGAACGCCACAACGCTCGTGTAAACGAACTTGTGTCGCAATATTTCGATGAAATTTTAGCCCTCACGGGCGATGCAGAGGCAAGAATCTGCGTAACGGGAAGCGTAGGAATGGCTACTGCCGAACAGCTCCAGGCGGAGTTTGTACAGGAGGTGGTGGCTGCATCAGTCTATGCCCGTACTGCCCATCCTGAGGCGAAGGCGCTCATCGATATTGGTGGCGAGGACGCGAAGGTTATCTTCTTCAAGAAAAAAGGAAATATGGAACTGCGCATGAACGGCAACTGTGCCGGCGGAACGGGCGCTTTCATCGACCAGATGAGTGTGCTGATGGGCGTAGAGAACCAGAAGATGAGCGAGTTGGCAATGAAGGCAGAGCACGTTTATCCGATGGCTGCCCGCTGCGGCGTGTTCGCCAAGACCGACATCCAGAACCTGATGGCGCGCAATCTGCCCGAAGCAGATATTGCAGCCAGCATCTTCCATTCCATCGCCGTACAGACGGTGGTAACGCTTTCTCACGGCATCAGCTTCGAGGCTCCTATCCTGCTCTGCGGCGGTCCGCTGACCTTTCTTCCGGCTCTCCGCAAGGCTTTCTGCGATTATCTCCATCTCTCTCCAAACGACTTCATCGTATCAGAAAACAGCAATCTCATTCCGGCTCTGGGCTGTGCTTACCGGGCTAAATCGGCAGATTCTGCAGCCTCAGTATCTGTTCTCAGAAGCCGGATGAAAAAAGAAATACAAACGGAATGGACCAGCAGTCTGCTGCCTCTGTTCAAAAACGAGAAAGAGCACCAGGAATGGCTCAAATCAAAGGCGAAATTCGCTACCGAAACCCAACCGCTGAATAAAGGAAAACAGCAGGTTGTGATTGGTATTGACTCGGGCTCTACTACGACGAAGATTGTTGCGGTAAGGGTGAATGCGGAGACGCCTACGGGAGATATTGTCTTTACAAATTACCGCCTGAATCTGGGAAATCCGATCAAGGCAGTAGCAGATGGACTGAACACCCTGAAGCAGGAAGCTGCATTGCGAGGCGCTGAACTGGAAATCGTAGGCTCCTGCTCTACAGGTTACGGCGAAGAACTTATCAAGGCGGCTTTCGGCCTCGACAGCGGCATTATCGAAACAATGGCGCACGAAAGAGCGGCTGCCTCACTCATGCCCGACGTGAGTTTTATCCTGGACATCGGCGGACAGGACATGAAGGCTATCTTCGTGGAGAAAGGGGCTGTGGTGCGCATGGAACTCAACGAGGCGTGCAGTTCGGGCTGCGGAACATTCATCCAGACCTTTGCCAACAACATGGGTTATTCTGTAGGCGATTTTGCCCAACTCGCCTGCCAGTCGAAGGCTCCCTGCGACCTGGGAACCCGCTGCACCGTCTTCATGAACTCGAAGGTGAAGCAGGTGCTCAGAGAGGGCGCATCTGTAGCTGATATTTCTGCCGGAATCTCTTATTCGGTCATCAAGAACTGTCTTTATAAGGTATTGAAACTCCATGGTAATGAGAACCTTGGAGGCAAAATCGTTGTGCAGGGTGGTACGATGAGAAACGATGCGGTGGTAAGAGCATTTGAGTTGCTCACCCATACCGAAGTGGCACGAAGCAACATGCCGGAACTGATGGGCGCCTACGGTTGTGCCCTTCATGCGGCGGCAGATTACAAGCATCGCACATCTGCAGAAGACGAGCACCCTGCCTCATCAAGATCCATCGATGATCTCCAGAATCTGGCTCATTATGAAACCAAACAACTGCAATGCAAAGGCTGCGAAAACCATTGTTATGTTTCCCGCTACACCTTTGCCGGCGGCAACCGATTCTACTCCGGAAACAAGTGTGAGCGTGTGTTTAACAACAAGGGAGCAAACGGGATAAAAGGCAAAAACATCTACGAATACAAATATAGTTTACTATTTGATAGAGAAGAAGTTAACCCACTTGAAGTTGCAAAACACAACGTCAAAGTAGGCATTCCTCGCATCCTCAACATGTACGAGGAATATCCGTTCTGGAATGCGCTGCTCCGGGCAGCAGGATTGGGCGTGATTCTCTCTTCCGATTCCACTTTCAGCCAGTATGAAGGAGCCTTGAATACGGTGATGAGCGACAATATCTGCTTCCCGGCTAAACTGGCTCACAGTCATCTGAAGGAACTCAACGAGAACCCGAAAGTAGACCGCATCCTCATGCCATACGTGGTTTATGAACATAATGACGACCCGAAGAATACGCTGAACAGTTTCAACTGTCCGGTCGTTTCGGGCTACAGCGATGTCATCAAGTCGGTCATCAATCTGAAGAAACCGATCGATACGCCCGTCATCAACTTTGCCCAGCCTAAGGCGCTGGAAAAACAGATTACCGATTATCTCAAGCAACTGGGAGTAAGCAAGAAGACTGCCCGTAAAGCGCTGAGAGAGGCCCTCTATGCTCAGGCAGTATATGCAGCTGAGATTAAGAAACAGGGCTGGGAGATTCTGAAGTCAAACAAGGGACTTACGATTCTGCTGGCGGGCCGTCCTTATCATACAGACCCGCTGATTCAGCACAAGCTGAGCGAGATGATAGCCAATCTGGGAGTCAACGTCATCAGCGAAGACATCGCCCGGGGTAATCTCTTTGCAGATTTCAAAGACTTCAATTTGGAGGATCTGGCGGCAGAAAGAAATGAGGCAGCATTAGCCAGCCAGGACAACAACGAAGCATACAACTGTCAGCCAGAGACTTATCTCGTGAAGCAATGGGCGTATATGAACCGCATTCTGAAGGCAGCGCAATGGGCTGCAGAACAGGGCGATGAGGTTCATTTCGTCCAGATGACCAGCTTCGGCTGCGGTCCTGACAGTTTTATCCAGGACGAGATTCGCGACATCATGAAGCGCCACAACAAGCCTTTCACGCTGTTGAAGATAGATGATGTGAGCAATATCGGCTCACTGAAACTCCGTGTCCGCTCGCTCATAGAAAGCCTGAAGGGAGTAAAGGAAGTGAAGAGTGAAGAACGAAGAGTGAAGAAACAATGTTCGGCGGCCGAAGGGAAAGCCAATTCAACACTCAACACTCAACATTTACAACAGACCAAGGTATTCACCAAGCAGGATATTCATCGCAAGATTCTCGCTCCTTTCATGACCGAATACCTCACCCCTATCATTCCGCCTATCCTGAAACTGATAGGCTATGATGTTGAGGTTCTTCCGATGAGCAATGAGGTAAGCGCCGAACTCGGCTTGAAGTTTGCCAACAACGAAGTCTGCTATCCGGCTACACTCATCGTCGGCGACATCATCAAAGCCTTGAAATCAGGCAGATACGACCTGAACAATACAGCAGTAGTGATGAGTCAAACGGGCGGCCAGTGTCGCGCAACCAACTACGCTGGTCTCATCAAGCGTGCGATGATTTCCAATGGATTCCAGGACATTCCGCTGCTCACACTCGGTGTAACAGCCTCAACAGGCGAAGCATCAGGCTCAACAGACGACAAGCAAGACTATAACGAGCAGGACGGTTTCAATGTGCCTTGGCTGAAATACAGTCAGATTATCGTTACCGCCATTTTCTATGGCGATGCAATCAACGAGATGTACAATGCCTGCATCGTAAGAGAGCGTAAACCGGGCATTGCCAGAGAGTTGCGCGATAAATACATGCAGCTGATAGACGGACCTATCGCCCAGAATTCAGCCAAAGAACTCATCCGACTCCTGGAACAGGCAGCCGAAGAATTCAACCAGATGACCCTCGACAGAGAACTGCCGAAGGTAGGAATCGTAGGCGAAATCTTCCTGAAGTTCAATCCTTTCGCCCACCAGTTCCTGGAGCAGAACATCATCTCGCGCGGCATTGAGGTGGTTCCGCCTCTGCTTGCTCCTTTCTTCCTGCAGGAATTTGTGAACGTGGAGATACAGAAACACATGCGGCTGAGTTGCACCAAAGTGCCCGATTTCATCATCAAGGGCGCTTATCAGGCGCTGATAGGCAGAAGATTGCGCCAGGTAAACAAGGCAGCCGGCAAGTTCCGCTACTTCCGTCCGTTCACCAATATCTATGATGATGCGAAGGACGTACAGGGACTGGTTTCGCTCGCAGCCCAGTTTGGCGAAGGCTGGCTTCTGCCTGCCGACATCGTAGGTTACATCCGTGATGGCGTGAACAACATCATCTCGCTCCAGCCTTTCGGTTGCATCGCTAACCACGTGATTTCCAAGGGCATCGAGAAACGTCTCCACGACCGTTTCCCAATGCTCAACCTCGTATCGCTCGACTTCGATTCCGGTGTTTCAGAGGTAAACGTCACCAACCGACTGCTCCTCTTCCTGGACAGCATCGCAAAATAAGACAAGCCAGACCCATGTACGGCAAAACACCGTATATGGGTCTTTCCGTCTTTCATCCCTCAAAAAATCACTCTAAAAAATACAAAAAACCGTAGCTATTTCTTTGTCATTCAAGAAAATAATCGTATCTTTGCACTCAAATTTTATTGAGACATTAAGAAAATGAGTAAAGATACATTAACTCATCAGCTGACAGAGACCATCGAGGAGCTTTCGAGCGCCGAATCTTTGAAAGGTCTCTTCCATCAGCATCGAGACGGGAATCCACTTCCTTCGGGCAAGGCGCTCGAAGAAATCATCAGTTTGTCCCGTTCTATCCTCTTTCCGGGATATTTCGGCAATTCTTCGGTAAATATCTCAACCATCAAATATCATATTGGAGTAAGAGTAGAGAAACTCTATGAGATGCTGTCAGAGCAGATTCTCGCCGGTCTCTGCTTCGCCAACGACTGTGAAACGGAAACCCAGGCTGAACTGCAGCACCAGCGTGCCAAGGCAGGCGTGATTGCAGCCAAGGCAATCATGGAATTCCCGAGACTGCGCAAGATTCTGGCTACTGATGTAGAGGCTGCCTACGAGGGCGACCCGGCTGCCATGAGCCACGGAGAAATCATCTCCTGCTACCCGGTCATCAAGGCGATTACCAACTACCGCATCGCTCACGTACTGCACGAACTGGGAGTGCCGCTCATTCCGAGAATGATGACCGAACTGGCGCATTCGGAAACCGGTATTGATATCAACCCGGAGGCTACCATCGGCAAGCACTTCACCATCGACCACGGTACGGGTGTGGTGATTGGAGCTACCTGCATCATCGGCGACAATGTGAAACTCTACCAGGGTGTAACCCTCGGAGCCAAGAGTTTCCCTCTCGATAAGGACGGCAATCCTATCAAGGGAATCCCTCGCCACCCTATCCTCGAAAATGATGTCATCGTCTACGCCAATGCCACCATCCTCGGTCGCATCACCATCGGAGAAGGCTGCGTAGTGGGAGCCAACGTATGGGTTACCAAGGATATGAAACCGAAAACAAAGAAATATAAAAAAGAAAAACAAAGTTTATTAGATATAGAATTCAATAATGGAACAGGAATTTGAACTCATTGCCAAGACCTTCATGGGCCTCGAGCCTGTCTTGGCTGAAGAGCTCACCCAGTTGGGTGCCAATAATGTACAGATCGGTCGCCGCATGGTGTCTTTCACAGGCGACAAGGAAATGATGTATCGTGCTAACTTCCAGTTGCACACAGCCATCCGTATCTTAAAGCCTATCAAGCACTTCAAGGCTAGAAGCGCTGAAGAGGTGTATGATCAGATTCAGAAGATCAAGTGGGATGACATCTTAGATGTGAAGAAGACTTTCTCTGTTGACTCAGTAGTCTACTCAGAGGAGTTCCGCAACTCACGCTTCGTAACCTACAAGGTAAAGGATGCGATTGTTGACTGGTTCCGCGAGAAGCAGGGTACACGTCCAAATATCAGCGTATCTAACCCGGATATCCGCCTCAACATCCACATTGCAGAAGACAATGCCACCTTGAGTCTCGATTCGAGTGGTGAGAGTCTGCACCGCCGTGGCTACCGCCAGGAGCAGGTAGAGGCTCCTCTGAACGAGGTTCTCGCTGCAGGTATGATTCTGATGACCGGCTGGAAGGGCGAATGCGATTTCATCGACCCGATGTGTGGTTCAGGTACCATCGCCATCGAAGCTGCCCTCATCGCCCGCAACATCTCTCCAGGTGTATTCCGCAAGGAGTTTGCCTTCGAGAAGTGGAACGATTTCGACCAGGATCTCTTCGATACGATTTATAACGACGACTCTCAGGAGCGCGAGTTCGAGCACCATATCTATGGTTACGATGTTGACATGAAGGCTGTCAATACAGCTAATCTCAACGTTCGTGCTGCCGGTCTCAGCAAGGACATCACCATCTCACAGGCTGATTTCAAGGACTTCACCCAGCCAGCCGAGAAGAGCATCATCGTGATGAACCCTCCATACGGTGAGCGCATCTCTACCCCTAACCTCCTGAACACCTACAAGATGATAGGTGAGCGCTTCAAGAAGGCTTTTGCCGGCAACGAGGCTTGGGTATTGAGCTACCGCGAGGAGTGCTTCGAGCAGATTGGTCTGAAACCATCTATCAAGATTCCTGTATTCAACGGAAGCTTGGAGTGCGAATTCCGCAAGTATGTGATGTTCGACGGCAAGATGAAGGACTTCCGTTCTGAAGGCGGTATTGTGAAGACTGAGCGCGAGAAGAGCGAGATGGCTCAGAAGCACCGTTTCAAGAAGGAGCGTGAATTCAAGAAGCGTGTAAGCGAGGAGACTGAAAACGAGGAGGACGATATCCGTTCTTTCAAGTTCCATACTCACCGTCTGGAAGACTTCGAGAAGAAGCGTGCTGAGTTCCATAAGGGCGGTCGTTCACGTATCGGTGGCGGTCGACGCAATGATGACGACGATGACAAGCGTGGCAGCCGCAGCTTCAAGAGCGACCGCAAGGGTGGCCGTGACTTCGGTAGCAAGCGCGACGGAAAGCGTTTCGAGAAAGGCGACAAGCGTGGTGGCTTCAAGGGCGACAAACGTGGTGGCCGTGATTTCGGAGGCAAGCGCGGAGGCAAGAAGAACTTCAGCGTTGACTTCGACGACGAGGATTAAAGACATATCGACCCATACGTCGTGTTTCACGACGCATGGGTGTTAAACCCGATAAAGTAAAGAATATAATGAATCTGAAGAATTCAATTTATAAATTATCTTTTGCTGCTATGATTATGATGGCTATGAATGCAACCGACTTACAGGCTCAGGGCGTGGTTCCTGCTCAGAAAGGCGAGAAAACCTTTACATTGGAAGACCTGAACTTCGGCGGCAACAACTATCGTAACATGGTAGCTAAGAATCGCTGGTGCACCTGGTGGGGCAATGAACTCATTCGCCAGGATGTGGATGCTTGCTATCTCGTCAACAAGACGACAGGCAAGGAGACCAAACTCTTCGGCATCAATGACATCAACCAGTGGATTGCTCCTACCAAAGACATCAAGGTAAGAGCCCTCTACAATGCTCTGTTCCCGTTTGCAGGCAAGAACATCGTGATGGTGAGCAACGGCAGCAAGACTTATACCATAGACTTCAAGAAGCATAAGCTGCTGAGCGAGATGGATTTTGCTGACGGCGAGAACCTCCTGGAGGCTAATGCCCAGCAGAACGCCTTCGCCTATCTGAAGGGCAGCAACCTCTATGTGCGTACCTTCGATGTAACCAGCAACGCCTTGACAAAAGAGAAGAAATCTCACGATTTCCAGCTCTCAAAGGACGGAAGCCGCGAAATTGTTTATGGACAGAGTGTTCACCGCGATGAGTTCGGTATCAGCAAGGGAACCTTCTGGAGTCCGAACGGCGAACTGCTCGCCTTCTATCGTATGGACCAGAGTATGGTAACCGACTATCCGCAGGTCGACATCCCGGAAATCGGTTTCAATCATCCTGAAACACAGAGTTGCATTGCTACTCCTGCACCAGACAAGTATCCGATGACAGGCGAGACATCACACAAGGTAACCGTAGGCGTGTTCGACTGCATGACCGGCAAGACCGTCTATCTGAAGGCTGGCGATCCAACCGACCGCTACTTCACCAACATCGCATGGAGTCCGGACAGCAAGACCATCTATATGTTCGAACTGAACCGCGACCAGAACGACTGCCGTCTGACTGCCTACAATGCAGAAACCGGCGAGAAGACAGGCGAACTCTATCGCGAGACCGATGAGAAATATGTAGAACCATGTCATCCTATCCAGTTCCTGCCTTGGGACAGCAACAGCTTTATCATGCAGAGCCGCAAGGATGGCTACAACCACCTCTACCTCTGCACCCTGGGCAAGCACGGAAGCCGCATGGCCAGCAACACAGAATCGCTCGAAATCAAGCAGTTGACTTCCGGCAAATGGGAAGTAATGGAAGTGCTCGGTTTCAACAGCAAGCGCAAGAGTATCATCATCGCATCCAACGAGAAGTCGCCTATCCAGAGAAACATCTTTGCCGTAGATACAAAAACCGGCAAGCGTACGCTGGTAGATGATTGCGGCAAGGGATGGCACAGCGCTACTTTGAGCGAGAACGGACAGTATGTCTTCGACAACTACTCTACTCCTACCGTGCCTCGCAAGATAGCTCTTGTGAACACCGAGAACGGCAAGCGCACCGCTTACTTCACTGCCGAGAACCCTTGGAAGGGCTACAATGTGCCTGAGTACAGCTGCGGTTCCATCAAGGCTGCCGATGGCGAAACTGACCTCTACTGGAGAATGGTGAAGCCGGTAAACTTCGATCCAAACAAGAAGTATCCTACCATTATATATGTATATGGTGGACCTCATGCCCACAACGTAGATGCCCGCTGGAACTACTCTAGCCGTGGTTGGGAAACCTACATGGCAGAAAAGGGCTATCTGCTCTTCATCCTCGACAACCGTGGAAGCGAGAACCGTGGCAAGGCTTTCGAGCAGGCTACCTTCCGCCAGCTCGGACAGATTGAGATGCAAGACCAGATGAAGGGCGTAGAATATCTGAAGACGCTTCCTTACGTAGATGCTGACAAGATTGGCGTTCACGGCTGGAGCTTCGGCGGATTCATGACCATCTCGCTGATGACCAACCACCCTGATGTGTTCAAGGTAGGCGTAGCAGGCGGTCCGGTTATCGACTGGCACTGGTACGAGGTGATGTATGGCGAGCGCTATATGGACACCCCACAGACCAACCCAGAGGGTTACAGGAAGACCTCTCTGCTCTATCAGGCAAAGAACCTGAAGGGCAAGCTGCAGATTATCCAGGGCTTGAACGATGTGACCGTAGTGCCACAGCACTGCCTCACCTTCCTCAAGGCTTGCATCGCAGCAGGCACCCAGCCAGACTTCTTCGTCTATCCTGGCGAGCCTCACAACATGAGAGGTCATCAGAGCACTCATCTGCATGAGCGCATCAGCAATTATTTCTTCGATTATCTCAAGTAAATATCTAGGAGTAAACATCCCCCGAAAAAGGGGAGTTTACTTCTACATCAAATAACAAACAATAACTTACAGCAAATGAAAATTTTATTGTTAGGAGGCGGTGGCCGCGAGCACGCCTTAGCATGGAAAATCGCTCAGAGCGAGAAGTGTGAGAAACTCTTCATCGCTCCTGGTAATGCCGGTACTCAGAATGTCGGCGAGAACGTAGATATCAAGGCAGACGACTTTGAGGCGCTCAAGAACTTCACAGTAGAAAATGGCGTTGATATGGTGGTAGTTGGTCCGGAAGACCCATTGGTAAAGGGTGTTTACGATGACTTCAAGAACGATCCTCGCACCCAGAACATCCCTGTCATCGGTCCATCAAAGGCTGGCGCCGTATTGGAAGGCAGCAAGGACTTCGCCAAGAAGTTCATGAAGCGCCACAACATCCCTACTGCCCAGTATGAGACTTTCGACGGCGAGCACGTAGAGGAAGGCTTGAAATTCCTGGAGACACTGAAGGCTCCTTATGTATTGAAGGCTGACGGTTTGTGCGCCGGTAAGGGCGTTCTCATCCTCCCTACCCTGGAAGAGGCTAAGAAAGAGTTCAAGGAGATGCTCGGCGGTATGTTCGGCAACGCTTCTGCACGCGTAGTCATCGAGGAATTCCTCAGCGGCATTGAGTGCTCTGTATTCGTATTGACCGACGGCAAGAACTACAAGATTCTGCCTGAAGCTAAGGATTACAAGCGCATCGGCGAGCACGATACCGGTCTGAACACCGGCGGTATGGGTAGCGTTACCCCTGTACCATTCGCTACCAAGGAGTGGATGCAGAAGGTTGACGAGCGCATCATCCGTCCTACTGTAGAGGGACTTGCTGAGGAGAACATCGACTATAAGGGATTCATCTTCTTCGGTCTGATCAACGTTGAAGGCGAGCCTATGGTCATCGAGTACAACTGCCGTATGGGTGACCCTGAGACTGAGAGCGTGATGCTCCGTCTGAAGAGCGACATCGTGGATCTCTTCGAAGGTGTAGCAGCAGGCGATTTGGACAAGCGCAGCATCGAGTTTGATGAGCGTGCTGCAGTCTGCGTGATGCTCGTAAGCGGCGGTTATCCTGAGGCTTACAAGAAGGGTTATCCTATCCAGGGCATCGACGATGTAGAAGGTTCAGTAGTATTCCACTCCGGTACAGCCATGAAGGATGGTCAGGTAGTAACCAACGGTGGTCGTGTCATCTGCGTAAGCAGCTACGGCAAGGACAAGGAAGAAGCCTTGAAGAAGAGCTTTGCTGAGGCACAGAAGATCCAGTTCACCGACAAGTACTTCCGTTCTGATATCGGACAGGACCTTTAGTTTTTTAATGTTGAATTAGATGTTAAGAAAGAAAACTTTTCAAAATAAAGTAGCGGCTAGCCGCTACTCTTTACCTATTACTGCAACCCTTGCCACACTGGTTTGGGTTGCAGTAGGTTTATTGGTATCCAATATCTGGGTAGAATTTGCTTTTACAGCCATGTCTACCCTGCTGATGGTGGAACTGAACAACCGTAATGCCCTCATGCGTACCTACAGCCGAATGGTATCTTGCAGTTTTCTGGCATTACTGACGATGACAGGACTCCCCCACCTCTCTTTAAAAAGCAGTATTGTGACGATGTGTTTCATCGCCTTTTATCTCATTATCTGGAATTGCTATCAGGATAAACGCTCAACAGGCTGGACTTTCTACGCCTTTGCCTGCATCGGTCTGGCATCGATGGTTTTCGTGCAGATAGGCTATTTCATGCCTATCCTGTGGATTATGATGATGGTGTTTACCCTCTCGTTTAGCGTAAAGACATTCTTTGCAACACTAGTAGGTCTCATCGTGCCCTATTGGTTTGCAGCCGGTTATTTCTTCTATACCGACAACATACAGGGGCTGGCTGACCATTTCTGCGAATTCATCAACTACAGCGAACTCTTTGATTATTCGCAGGTTACCGACCATCAGGTATTGGACCTGAGTTTCGTTATCCTGCTCACCATCATCGGTTCCATCCACTTCATACGCACCAGCTACGGCAATAAGATACGAACCCGCATGATCTACGAAACGTTTATCATGATATCGGTTGCCTGCATCATCTTCATCGTCCTCCAGCCTCAATATATACAGGAACTGGGCGGCATCCTGATTGTGAATACAGCACCGCTTATCGCCCATTTCATCACATTCACCAGAGGTAAGTTTACCAACATATCCTTCATCCTGCTGCTCATCATGCTGGTACTTATCATGGCTTACAACATACTCGTACCAGAGAGCATATTACTATGAGTTGGATTATAGATTTCTTAATGAGCTGGGGCTACTGGGGCATGCTGGTATCAGCCTTCCTTGCCGGCAGTTTCTTTCCCTTCAGCAGCGAGGTGGTCATGTCGGGCTTACAGGCTGCCGGACTGGAACCTATCCAGCTCGTACTGTATGGAAGCATCGGCAATGTGCTCGGTTCTATGTTCAACTATGGCGTAGGACGGATGGGCAAGCTGGAATGGATAGAGAAATATCTGCATGTAAAGAAAGAGAGTCTTGACAAGGCTCAGCATTTCATGGCCGACAGAGGAGCCTGGATGGGATTCTTTGCCTTCCTGCCCCTGTTGGGCAGTGCCATCACCATCGTTTTGGGACTGACGAGAGCCAACATCGTGATTTCTGTCATCAGCATCACCATCGGAAAGGTGTTGAGATATGTACTGCTGGTTTACGGACTCAGTTTCATCTTTTAAACAAGCTGCAAAGAAAACAAAGAATTGATTCATATAGATTGACTGCTTATGAGAAAGTATTTATACCTTATTATATTATGCGTGGCTTTCGCGGGCTGTAAAGGCAGCCAGCAGAAAGGCCACACCGCAGAAAGTAACGGAAAGGAATCTGTCGCCAACAGCGATGGCAAACCTGCTGTTACCGTAACTATCCCTCCCTACAAGTTTTTCGTTGATAAGATTGCCGGAGATAAGGTGGATGTCAACGTGATGGTATCCAACGGCAACAATCCTGAAACTTACGAGCCTTATGCCCAGCAGATGATGGAACTCTCCAGGAGTGCCCTCTATCTGAAAGTGGGAAGCATCGGTTTCGAACAGACCTGGATGAAGAAGCTGCAGGACAACGCTCCTGACATGAAGGTGATAGATACCTCCACAGGCATCACGCCTGCCAAGACACCAGGCGGCAATACCGACCCGCATGTATGGATGAGTTGCAAAAACGCCCGCATCATCTCCAGCAACATCTTCAAGGCACTCTGCCAACTGGAACCGGAAAACAAGACTTTCTTCCAGAAAAACTATCAGCAGTTGCTCTGCAGCATCGACAGGCAGGACAGCATCATCAGAAAGAGTTTCAAGGATAATCCGGAGATGGTACGCAAGTTTGTGATCTATCACCCTATCCTCACCTACTTTGCCCGTGATTACCAGCTGGAGCAGCTTGCCATAGAGGAAGAAGGCAGGGAGCCGAGTGCCGCCCAGCTGAAGAGCCTCATCGAGAGAGCCAGAAAAGAAAAGATCAAGTTCTGCCTGATTCAAGCAGAATTTGCCAACCGCAACACCACAACCTTCATCAACGAGAGCCACACCAAGCCAATGGATATCAATCCATTGCAGGGCGACTGGAACTGGGCGATGCAGGAAGCGGCAGCAGCGGTACAAGGCAAGAAAATCGTTGTTGGGAAGTAAAAACTACAATAATATGACTCCAATCATAAAAATCGAGTATCTTTCTGCAGGCTATGAAGGCAAGGAGGTGCTCCACGATATCAACCTCACCGTCTACAAAGACGATTATCTTGGCATCATCGGTCCCAACGGTGGTGGCAAGACAACCCTCATGCGCCTTATTCTGGGACTGATGAAACCCACAGACGGCAGCATCCGCTTTTATAAAGACGGAGAGGAAGTAAGGGAAATCAGCATGGGATATCTGCCCCAATACAATCATCTCGACAAACAGTTCCCTATCTCCGTCTATGAAGTGGTACTCTCAGGACTCAGCAAGACCAAAAGTCTCTTTTCGAGATACACCCAGGCACAGCACCAGCAGGTACTCGACTGTCTGGAACAGATGCAGCTCACGGAGTTGAAAGACCGCCATATCGCAGCCTTGAGCGGCGGACAACTGCAGCGAGTACTCCTCGCCCGCGCCATTGTTTCGAAACCCGATGTAGTGATACTGGATGAGCCCAACACCTACATCGACCGCCGTTTCCAGAAGCAGATGTACGAGATGCTGGAACAGATCAACCGGGAGTGCGCCATTATCATCGTAAGCCATGATGTAGCCGAAGTGCTCAATAACGTAAAGCACATCGCCTGCGTAAATCATCATCTCCACTACCACGATACGGCAGATATGCCGAGAGAGAAACTGGAAGAGCATTTCTTAAATGTATAGGCTTATTATATAATAATGCCTAAAAAACAGGTGCAAAAATCCATATTATCTCATCTTTTTATTATCTTTGCAATTGGAATGTGCCTTTTTGAAAGGCACAGAGAAAGCATTCAGAAACAGAGAAAGCATTCAGAAAGAAATATAATACATTAAAGTTTAAACAATAATGAAACAGTACAGATTAGTGGACAATATCTTCGGATGGGTCGCATTCATCATTGCGGCGTTCACTTATTGTTCCACAATTGAACCGACAGCCAGCTTCTGGGACTGTCCTGAGTTTATTACGACTGCTTACAAGCAGGAGATCGGTCACCCACCTGGGGCACCATTCTTCATGCTTTTAGGCAATTTCTTCACACATTTCGCCAGCGACACTACCCAGGTAGCCAAGATGGTAAATACGATGAGCGCCCTACTGAGCGCCGTCTGTATCATGTTCCTCTTCTGGACCATCACCCACCTGGCTCGCCGACTCGTCATCAGCGACTGGAAAGAACTGACTACCAGCAAGCTGATTGCCATCGAGGCATCCGGTATGGTGGGCGCACTCATCTACACCTTCAGCGATACCTTCTGGTTCTCAGCTGTCGAGGGTGAGGTTTATGCGTTCTCTTCTGCCTTTACCGCTGTGGTATTCTGGCTCATCCTGAAGTGGGAAGACCATGCTGACGAGCCTCATAGCGATCGTTGGCTTGTGCTCATCGCCTATATGACCGGTTTGAGTATCGGTGTCCACCTGCTCAACCTGCTCTGTATCCCAGCCATCGTATTGGTTTATTACTACAAGAAGGTGCCACATGCCAACCTCAAGGGCTCGCTCCTGGCGCTGTTCCTTTCATTCCTCGTAGTGGTAGCCGTACTGTATGGTGTGGTTCCAGGTATCATCACCGTAGGCGGCTGGTTCGAACTGTTCTTTGTCAACACTCTCGGCTGTCCGTTCAATACCGGTGAAATCGTATACATCATCTGTCTCGTAGCCTCAGTTATCTGGGGTATCTACGAAACCTGCCATGCTTCTGAGAAGAACGAGAAGAAGCAGAATATCGCCTTTGTTCTCGGCTTCGGCATGCTCGGCATCCCATTCTACGGATATGGCTGGACTGCTGCCATTACCGGCATCATCGTGCTGGTTATTCTCTGGTTCGTACTCGGCTACAAGCGCAAGCAGGAGGTAGTAACAGGCGTTGACGAATCTACAGGCATCGCCAAGAAGAAGATGCAGCTCCTGCCGCTCATCTCAGCACGCGTCAAGAATACAGCCTTGCTCTGCATGCTGATGCTGATGATTGGTTATTCCAGCTACGCACTCATCGTGATCCGTTCTTCTGCCAACCCTCCTATGGACCAGAACTCTCCTGAGGACATCTTTACCCTGGGAAGTTATCTGAGCCGCGACCAGTATGGCGACCGCCCTCTGTTCTATGGCCAGGCTTATACATCACAGGTAGCCCTCGAAGTAGACGGCAACATGTGCAAGCCTGTCATGAAAGAAGGCGCACCGGTTTACCAGCGCAAGGAGAAAGCTTCGGCTGATGAGAAGGACTCTTACTTCGTAGTAAGTCACAAGAATAAGTATATCTATGCCCAGAACATGCTCTTCCCTCGTATGTACAGTTCGGATCATGCCCAGGCATACGAAGACTGGATGGGCGGTGTAGAAGGCACAGAGATTCCTTACGACCGCTGCGGAGAAAGTATCATGGTGAAGATGCCGTCACAGTTTGACAACATCCGCTTCTTCCTCTCTTACCAGTGCAACTTCATGTACTGGCGCTACTTCATGTGGAACTTTGCCGGCCGTCAGAACGACATCCAGGGCAATGGTGAGCCAGAGCACGGCAACTGGATTACCGGTTTCTCATTCATTGATGATTCACTCTATGGCGACCAGAGCAAATTGCCAGACGACCTGAAGGAGAACAAGGGGCACAATGTATTCTATTGCATGCCGCTGATTCTCGGTCTCATCGGACTTTTCTGGCAGGCTTGGTATACCCGCAAGAAGAAGGTAATGAAGAACGGCAAGGAAGAGGAAGTGCTCCTCCCTATCGGAATCCAGCAGTTCTGGATTGTATTCTTCCTGTTCTTCATGACAGGTCTTGCCATCGTCATCTACCTGAATCAGACACCTATGCAGCCACGTGAGCGTGACTATGCTTACGCCGGTTCATTCTATGCATACGCTATCTGGTGCGGTCTCGGCGTACTCGCCATCATCGACATCCTGAAGCGCAAGATGAAGCTCAGCGGTACTGCTGTAACAGCCATCGTAGCAGTCATCACACTTCTCGTACCTATCCAGATGGCATCACAGACCTGGGATGATCACGACCGCTCAAACCGTTACACCTGCCGTGACTTCGGTCAGAACTACCTGATGTCACTCCAGGAGAAGGGAAACCCTATCATCTTTACCAATGGTGATAACGATACCTTCCCACTCTGGTACAACCAGGAGGTAGAAGGCGTAGGAACAGATGCCCGCGTATGTAACCTGAGCTACCTGCAGACCGACTGGTATATCGACCAGATGATGCGTCCTGCATACAACTCACCATCTGTGCCAATCACCTGGCCACGTCTCGACTTCTGTTCAGGTACCAACGAATATGTATCTGTTGAACCTGAGGCAAAGAAGCAGATTCTCGACTTCTACAAGCAGGATCCAGAGAATGCCAAGAAGCAGTTTGGTGACGAACCGTTCGAGCTCAAGAACATCCTGAAGAACTGGGTACGCAGCAAGAACCCTGACATGCACTTCATCCCTACGGATACCCTCTATGTCACAATCGACAAGGAGGCTGTAAAGAAGAGCGGCATGATGATGGCATCAGATTCTATTCCAGACAAGATGGTCATCTCTCTTGCCGGCAAGAGCGCACTCTACAAGAACGACCTCATGATGCTCGAAATGCTGGCACAGTGCAACTGGACCCGTCCGCTCTACGTAGCACTCACCGTAGGCGAAGAGAACTATATGAACCTCGGTGACAACTTCGTACAGGAGGGACTTGTGAACCGTATCACTCCGTTCACCACCAACAAGCCAGGTGCCAAGAACTTCGATACAGAGAAGGCTTATCACAACATCATGACCCGATTCAAGTTCGGCAACCTGAAGCAGAAGGGACTCTACATCGACGAGACAACCATGCGTATGTGTTATACCCACCGTCGCCTGCTCGCCCAGACAGCCCTCCAACTCATCGCCGAAGGCAAGAAACAGAAGGCTATCAACATCCTGAAGAAGGCTGATACCGAGATTCCTGCCTACAATGTTACGCTCGACTACATGAGCGGTGGCTTGGATATGGCTCGCGGCTGGCTGATGACCGGTCAGAAAGTCAAGGGCAAGGAATATATAGAAGCGGTTTGGAAGAATGCTTCACAATACCTCAACTACTATCTCTCGCTGCCAAACGACCGTTTCCTCCAGGCAGAGCACGACTGCATCCGTCAGATCATGATCATGCAGAGCATCTGCGAGGCTGCCGGAATGGTGAGTCCACAGTTGGAGCAGAAGTATGAGAAGCAGCTCAACAACCTCTACCGTCTCTATCATGGCAGAGGTGGCAGAATGCCGGAAGGCAATCAGTAAAAAATAGAAAAAAGTTTGGTGTCGCGAAACACGACACCAAACTTTTCATTATTCATATAAACCTGTTTTATCCATGTTCATAGAGCAACCAGCCAAATGGCTCAGATGGTTATATCCAAAGGCCATCTGGAGAATGGACAAGAAAGACCATTCAGTCTATCTTACATTTGATGACGGTCCAATTCCAGAGTCAACTCCATTCATCTTAGAGACCCTGAGAAAGTACAATATCAAGGCTACTTTCTTTATGGTAGGCGAGAATGTATTGCGCCATCATGACCTCTACAACCAGATTGTGGCAGAGGGTCATCAGGTTGGCAACCATACATTCAATCATATCGGTGCCTTCAAGCACCGTGTCATCTCCTACGTGCTCAACACCAATAAGGCGAACGACATCATCCATGCCCATCTCTTCCGTCCACCTCACGGCTGGATGCGACCAAGTGAGTATTGGTGGCTGCACCGCACTTACAAGGTCATCATGTGGGATGTGGTGACGCGCGACTATTCCAAATGGATGACGGCAGAAGATGTGGTGAACAATGTGAAGCGATATGCCCGCAATGGCAGCATCATCACCTTCCACGACTCGCTGAAGAGCATTGAAAAGCTGAAGACAGCGCTCCCTCAGGCCATAGAATGGCTCATGGAACAGGGGTATGAATTTAAGACTTTTGAATAAGAAGCTGTTATTCCCAAACAGGAACAGCCCAATAAACACAGACAAGAAATGAGCAAAAGAATCAACAGTTATCAGGCAGTAGCTGCATTTGTAAGAGGTTTCTTCGAAGCTTACGCACGTGGCATCATCGATGCTACCATCGAAGGCAATGACTTCAGCAAGAAGAACGACCCGAAACAGATCAAGCAGATGATGCTGGAGCACTATGGCGAGGTAAACCAATACTTCTTCGACATCATGTTCTCTACCCTGGTACGCCTCAACTACAAGACTGCCGAGGAAGCCAACGAGCGCATGAAGAAGAACTTCGACAGCATGAAACAGGCTGACCCGACCTTTGAGCCAACCATGCTCGACTACCTGCGCATAGCCTGCAAATCGAACCAGTTGTACAAAGCGATGGAATCAGAATACAAGCGCAACTTCACCTGGCTTCTGCAAGGCAAGTTTACCACTCTTGAAGAGCATGTACGCGATTATACCCACGGCATTCTCATCAGTCTCGCCGACGAGCCGATGGCAATCCATCTCCTGGTCCGCATCATCGTGAAGGCATACGCCGCAGGCTTGAAGTGTGGCAGCAAGGAGGGCGAACAGCACCAGCTCCACATGCCTACCCTTCACGGCATGTTGCTGAACAATGTCAACATCCTGCTCAACGAGACTCCACTCAAGAGCAGCACCGAAGATCCTGTTGCCCTCTTCAAGGAGGCATGCAAGAATGAAGAAGAAAACATCAACGTTCTTTTCAACACATTAAACGATGCGATGAAAGAACTGGCAGAAGAATAAGAGAAAAGCATCATTGATGACGAGCACAGCACCAGATTCGAGAACCATCCGACTCCATATAGCGTAGAATCTCATTATTCACTTCTTGGCAAATGGAGAGCATGGATTCTCGGTCGCAATCCACAGTAAAGTCAAGGTCTATATCTACCGAGAGTCTTGGCAGTTGGGAATAACAAAGTGACAATGATCAAGACTATTAAAGATTTAGATATAACGGCTTCGGGTGTTAGCGTATTTAACCGCAAGTGGCAACCTATCCATTTACAACAAGGAGAAATGGATGGGGCTTGTGCCGTATATTCCATGATGATGAATCTGCTCATACTAAAGGTTCTTACTCGTAATCAAGTTGTCAACTTGAAAACAACATTTAAGGGAAATACCGCAAAAGGGAGACTTTTCAAAGAGTTCTTTGTGACAGAAGGACTGTGCCGTGATGGATTTTATTTTTCCGAAATAAAAGAAAAGCTATCCCATTCTTTTGCTAAAGAGGTTACATCTTCGCCTCTTCAATATACAGCATCTTTATCAGACCAAACTTCTTTTGTAGAAGAACTTAGGACTGCAATAGATAGCGACACGCCTTTGATTACCGCTCTGTCTTTTAAAGGTGGCGCTCATGCTGTACTTGCTATTGGGTATGAAGAACAAAAAGACGGTGTCAAGAAAATATTCTGTTTAGACCCAAGCTATGCCATAAGTCCGACATCCTTTTGGAATGGTGTAATAATCCTAAATGAGGGAAAAGGAAAGTACAGCCATCAGTATATAACAGATAAAGACGAAAAATATATCAATGTCAGTGAATCATTGAATATAAAAAAGAAATAACGATATGAGCGAAGAATTACAACAGAAATTTCTTGACAAACTTTGAGAAGTTGCAAACAAACTACGTGGCAATCAAGGACCTGGAGGCCAAACGTGCTGACCTTGACAAGGAGATTGAGGGCTATCTGAAAGAGTTGGGATTGTTAGAGTAAACTTTCCACAAGTTGTGGCAGAGTTCCCAGATATGAAAGGGCTTTCATACAGAAACTTGAAGTATATCAGACAATGGTATCAGTTTTATAATGAGCAACTTACAATTTGACAACAAGCTGTTGCCAAATTAGACGAAGTAAATGTGCAATAACTTGTTGCACAATTACAAGAAAGATGTCTAAGCTCATGCCTGAAAACATACAGAGCCAGTTGCCTACAATTTGAAGATATTGAAGAAACACTTTCTGATATAAAGGAAACTAAGGATTTCAAAAAAGGTAATGATATGAAAAATAAAGATAATATACCGCAGTTCGTGAATAGCGACTCCTTCATGGCAGACAAGAACTATGTGAAGTGATTGTCTGACCTGAAGAAACGTTTCCGCATGGCACAACTAAAAGCTGCTGTCAAAGTGAATACGGAAATGCTCAAATTCTACTGGAGTTTGGGCGAGGACATTTGCGAGAAGCAGAAACAATACAAGTGGGGTGCAAAGGTTGTAGATAGGCTTAGCCTTGATATGCGTTCGGAAATTCCTCAGAGTGAGGGATTTTCAAGACCTTTACCATGTAAAACGCTGATTTGCGTTCTATTCAAGTCAAATTGAAAGAGGCTGTGTCATAAGTTTATGATTCACCCTCTTCTATTTGTTGAAAGAGATAGAATATGTTGCTTGAAGAGATAGGATATGTTGTTGGAAGAGACAGAATAAGTTGTTGGAAGAGATAGGATATGTTGTTGAGACAGTCAGTATCTTCGGTCGCACAACAGCTGTTGTGCGCTTGCATAACAGCTGATATACGCATGCACAACACCTGTTGTGCATGCGGTAGTCAACTGTTATACACCAACTATTATCCAGACTTATGACACACCCTCTTACAGGAAGTGGATAATGCAACACCCCCAATGCCAATGAACGAACATTGCTTGAAATAAAACAGGAAGCCTTTTGTCGTATCTTTGCCGATAGTTACCAAATGGTGAACAGCGGGGTGAACACTTGCCCCAAGCATTCACCTTTTCGGCTCTGGGGTGAACCCTAGTAAAAAGAACTTTGTATATACAGCGCATGCTAGAAATATAAGAATCTCTATTATAATGGGTTATGGGGTGTTTTTAACACATTATTAACGCCAAAGGTTGGCATCGGGGTTCACCCTTCACCGGCTTCATCGCCAAGAGCAGAGGATGACTATTCGCAGCAGGATACCGCCCCCGACCTGCCCTTCTACGGATGGGTAGGGTAAGTAAGGGGAGAGTACTTTCTAAGAGTTTCCTTATGTAAAGGTTCGTTTACTATAGGAAAGATATAGTATATATATAGACTCCCAGAAAAAGCGATTTCCTACTCACCCTAGTTACCCCCCGGCCGTAAACAAGATAGTTACGATGCCTAAGTATCATATTTACGGATGGTATTTAAGTCGCACACGAATCTTCTTCGTTGCAAGCAACGGTACTCACTAAGCCTCACAGCCAAAACTCCGAAGGAGCCAAAATCCGTGAGATCCGTGTGCGAAAATTCAACTTTCTTCTACAATTTCCAACAAGTTTCTGCTTATCGTAAATCAATCCTCGCTGAGGAGTTTCTTGATTTCCTCATCAGTCTTGGTGAGTTTGTCTTTACAGAGTTTCACCAAAGTTTTGGCACGTTTCAACTGCTCGGAGAGCTGATCAATATCGAGTTCATCATTCTCCATTCTTTCTACGATTTCTTCAAGCTCTCTTACGGCTTGTTCGTATTTCATGTCTTCTTTTTCCATAATCCTATTTTAGTTAAGAGTTAATAGTTTATAGCGGCTTCGCCGTTTAGCCAGATAGGTATAAACTATTAACTACAAATTATAAACTATTATTCAACTTTTGCCTTCACGCTGCCCTCGGCAAACCTCGTTTCAATGATGTCGCCAGACTTCAGTTGCGAGGCAGAACGGATGCTTTTGCCATCTTTCAGCGTGATGCTGTAGCCACGTTTCAGCAACAATTCGGGGTCTTGTGCCTGGATGCGCTGGGAAAGAAGCTGCAGACGATGACTCTCGTTGAGCATCTTCCTTTCCAATATCGGCTGAATATTCTGAGAAAGAATCTCGAAATGGCGCTGGGCTTCCGATAGTTTCGACTGGACATTTGTGCTTAAACGGCTCATCAAGCGGTCGAGATAGGCTCCCTGCTTCGTCTTCACCAGCGAAAACTGGACAGGAATCGTGTTGTTTAATCTATCGAGCCTCATCTTCTCCACCTGCAGACGGTGCTTCACATTCTGCACGATAGCCTCTTGCGCATTCACCACACGGGCATAAACCTCAGTAAGATGATTAACGAGGAAGGCGGCAGCGGCTGTCGGTGTCTTTACACGCTGGAAAGAAATCATATCCAGCACACTCTCGTCCCTTTCATGTCCTATTCCCGTGATGATAGGCAGCGGGAAGTTTGCCACATTCTCGGCAAGCGCCAGGGTGTCGAAACCAGAGAGATCGCTCGTAGCGCCACCGCCTCGGATGATGACTACGCAGTCAAACTGTTCCCATTCGGCATTGATACTGTCGAGGGCAGCTATCACACTCTGCTCTACCCCCTCGCCCTGCATCGTAGCCGGAAAGAGGCGGGTTTGAAACTGCAGACCATAATCGTTATCGGCAAGCTGGTTGCAGAAATCACCATAACCTGCTGCCGTAGCGCTGGAAATGACGGCGATGCGCTGGCAGAACATCGGGAGCACCAACTCCTTCTGCAGTTCGAATACGCCCTCTGCTTTCAGCGTATTGATGATTTCCAGCCGCTTGCGCGCCATATCGCCCATCGTATAGTTAGGGTCAATATCATCTACTATCCAGGAGAAGCCATAGTTCTCATGAAACTGCGCGTGTACCTTGAGCAGTACTTTCATTCCGGCATGAATGCGCTGTCCGGTGATGCGCTCGAAATTCGGTTTGATGAACATCCATCGGTTTCGCCAGCAGGAGGCATGCGCCTTGGCAATGGGCGTATTAGACCGCTCATCCTTCTCGATGAGTTCCAGATAGCAGTGCCCGCCGTAGCCCTCGCGAGCCTCGGAGAGTTCCGCTTCCACCCAATAGCTGTCGGGCAAGGACATCGAAATGACCTCACGGACCATGGAGTTTAATTCAAAAAGTGATAATCGAAGTCGTTCCATGCTGTTTACTGTTTAAAGTTTACAGTTTATAGTTGAAAGTTTATAGCTAGCAGAGCAAGTTTGCCCTATTAACTATAAACTATCAACTATTAACTACTTGATCGCTTTTCCCGTCTGATAAGCCTTCCAGAAATCAGGCACACCATATCCGAATACATTATCGGGATGATGCTGATTATTACCAGCCAATCTCACGAGTTTCATAATCTGCTTAGCCGTCTTCTGAGGCAAAGCCTGCCAGAGACACGCTACCATTCCGGCGATGAGCGGAGAAGAGAAAGACGTTCCGTTATCATTGATGATATTTCCACGGCCCGTAATCACACAGGTAGGACTTCCGTAAGCCATCACATCAGGCTTGATTCTGCCGTCAGCAGTAGGTCCCACGGCACTGAAAGCCGCATTCTCGCCCATTTCGTTTACGCTGCCCACGGTAAGGATATTGCGTGCATCGGCAGGGAAATTGATTTTCTTCCAGCTTCCCATTCCGTCGTTTCCTGCAGAATTGACACAGATGATTCCCTTGTCAGCACACATCGAAGCGGTGCGGGAGATGAGGGTAGAATTGCCGTCCTGCTCATAATAATGATGGTTGGTAGACGCATCATCGAAGCCATGATAGCCTAACGAAGAGTTGATGACATCCACGCCGCAACTGTCAGCATATTCAGCCGCAAAAGCCCAGTAATCCTCTTCTGCCAGACTCTCTGTGCGCTCATCTTCACAGCGCACCAGCAGATATTGAGCCTCAGGTGCCACCCCCACGAATCTTTCGGGTTCGTTGGCAGCCATCGTAGAAAGCACCATCGTTCCATGCTCCATCTCGGCGAAAATATTCTTGGATTGAGGAACCACAAAGTCCCTAATGCCCGCCAATCTGATATTATGCAGCGCCGGAATCTTATCCACATTCATGAATCCGCCGTCGAAGACAGCAATCATCATTTCTTTGCCCAAATGTCCGGTTCTATGCAGCCGCTTGCCGTTGAGCGACTGGATCTGCGCATCGGCAGCACCATATTCGCCTACTCCACCAGTCCAATCGTTCAATCCCCTGCGAACGCTACTTCTGACGCGCTGACTGACAGAATCGGGAGCAGAGAAGACCTTCATCTTCCGGGTGATGAAATCGAGTTCATCCAGTTTCCGTAGTTCCTTCTCCTTATGAATGCGGACCAGCAGGGTATTGTTCCACTTGCTTTTGCCCACAATCTCGATGCCTGCCTCGCTTACAGCCTGCTCATAAGCAGGAGCCACAGGCAAATCGGTAACATCAATGGGCAGATTCTGTCTCTTTCTGCGCTCTATGGAACGGGGAGAGAGAAAATCTGCAGGGCGACTTACCGAGAAGGGAGTGTGACTGAGGTCTTTATCTCTGAGATAAAGACGATACATCATACACTTGCCTCCCGGATACGACACCATATCGGTTTCGGCGATGCGGGGCAACCGCATCAGTTGCTCAAAATTGCTAACCCTGTCTTCGCGAGCAAACAAAGAAAGAGCGGTCATTAAAAATGCATAAAGCATCAAATATTTTTTCATCATTATATCGGTAGTCCAGTTTGTTATTGTTGTTGCTGCAATATTTTTGTATTGCATTTGTTAATGAGTTGAATTGTTTATTCTGAAGTGCAAAAGTACAGAAATTGTACGAAAACACCAAAGGAAAAGGGAAGTTTTTATCATGAAATGCAAGTTTTTCTCATATATATAATAAGGTATCAGATATTTTTTGTACTTTTGCAGACAAGTAGCCGCTGCAATTGCATTCTGAAAAAAGCAGGGCGAGCGGCTATGAGGAAAAAACAGATATAAATGGAAAATAAACAAGCGACATTAGAATTAGGTACGAAGCCGGTGGGCAAGCTGCTCGTTCAGTATGCCTTACCAGCGATGATTGCGATGACCGCCGCCTCACTCTACAACATCGTTGACCGAGTATTCATCGGTCAGGGTGTGGGAGCCATGGCCATCTCAGGTCTCGCCATCACCTTCCCCTTCATGAACCTCACCGCCGCTTTCGGAGCCGGTGTGGGCGTAGGAGCATCTACTGCCATCAGCGTGAAGCTGGGACAAAAAGACTATGCCACAGCGCAAAACATTCTGGGTAACACAATTTCTCTGAATCTCATCATCGGTATCGGATTGAGCATCATCTGTCTGCTCTTCCTCGACCCTATCCTGAGATTCTTCGGAGCCAGCGACCAGACGCTCATCTATGCCCATGAGTATATGGTCATCATCCTGCTGGGCAACGTGGTGAGCCACATGTATTTCGGTATGAATGCCCTGCTCCGAGCAGCGAGCAAGCCCAAGCAGGCGATGTTTGCCACCATCTTTACGGTGATGATGAACGTGATACTCGATGCGCTCTTCATCCTCGTCTTCAAATGGGGAATACAGGGTGCCGCCATCGCCACCATCCTTTCGCAGTTGATGGCGCTGATGTGGCAAATCAAGCTCTTCAGCAACAAGAATGAGCTGCTCCACTTCAAGAAAGGCATCTACAAACTGAAGAGGAAACTCGTGGATAATATCCTTGCCATCGGCATTTCGCCTTTTCTGATGAACGTGTGCGCCTGCATCATCGTCATCTTCATCAACAACCAGCTGGTGCGGTTCGGAGGCGACCTCTCCGTGGGAGCCTACGGAATAGCCAATGGTATTGCGATGGTGTTCGTGATGTTCGTGTTTGGCGTAAATCAGGGAATGCAGCCTATAGCCGGATACAACTATGGAGCCCAGAAACTGGACCGACTGATTCGCGTACTGAACCTGAGCATCATTGCCGCCACCGCCATCATGGTAACGGGCTGGCTGATAGCAATGTTCCTGCCTTACTACTGCGCACGACTGTTTACAACCGATAAGCAACTGATAGACTTGGGCATTAAGGCAATCAGAGTAGTGATGTTCTGCTTCCCGGTCATCGGGTTCCAGATGGTTATCACCAACTTCTTCCAGTGCATCGGAAAGGTGAAGATCAGTATCTTCCTCTCCTTGTCGAGACAGTTGCTCATCCTTCTGCCGCTCCTGGCTTTCCTGCCGATGATATGGGACATTGATGGAGTATGGTACAGTATGCCTATCTCCGACTTCGCTGCCGCAGTCATCGCCGGAGTCGTAATGATGTGGTACATGAACAAGCTGAAAAGACAACACCAAGAACAGCTAAAAGTTAAAAGTTAATAGGGCTTAGCCGTTTAGCAAGATTGCCATAGGCGGTTCATGCTATAAATTATAAACTACAAACTAAAGATTATGAATAAGATTATCATAAACGTAGGTCGCCAGATAGGTAGCGGCGGGCATATCATCGCCGAGAAGCTGGCGGAGGATTTCGGTTGCAAATGTTACGACCGTGAGCTGCTGAATCTTGCCGCCAAGGAGAGTGGATTCTCTGAGAAATTCTTCGAGCAGAACGATGAGCAGAAGGGATTCTTCAAGTCTCTCTTCCATACCCATCTGCCCTTCCTGAGCGATAACAATTTCTATCACAACGACTTCTCGCAGGAAGGTCTGTACAAGTTCCAGAGCGACGCTATCAGAAAGGCTGCCGATGAGGGCAACTGCGTGTTCGTGGGCAGAACCGCCGACTATGTGCTGCGTGATTACAAGAATGTGATTAATATCTTCATCACCGCCAATATCGACGACCGCATTAAGGCAGTGTGCAAGCGAAAGGACATCGACAGAGCCTCCGCCCGCAAGTTCATCGAAAGCCACGAGGAGCAGCGCGCCTCTTACTACGATTACTATACAGGCAAGAAGTGGGGACACAGCGAGAGCTACGACCTCTGCATCAACAGCAGCCATCTGGGAATCGAAGAAACAGAGAAGTTTATCGCAGAATTTATCAGAAAGAAGTTCGGACTTAGTGATTAATTATTAGTGATTAATTTTAGGGACATAAAATATTAAACATCATATAAATGAAGAAGATTATGCTTTTGGGCTCAGGCGAACTGGGCAAAGAATTTACCATCGCCGCAAAGCGAGCAGGACAGTACGTCATCGCTTGCGACAAGTATGACAATGCACCAGCCATGCAGGTAGCCGACGAGCGAGAAGTGTTCTCGATGCTCGATGGCGACGCATTGACCGCAGTGGTAGAGAAACATCACCCAGACATCATCGTGCCTGAGATTGAAGCTATCCGCACCGAGCGACTCTTCGACTTCGAGAAGGAGGGCATCCAGGTTGTGCCTTCTGCCCGTGCCGTAAACTACACCATGAACCGCCGTGCCATCCGCGACCTTGCCGCCAAGGAACTGGGTCTGCGCACCGCCAAGTATTTCTATGCCAAGACCTTCGAGGAGTTTAAGAACGCTGCCGATGAAATCGGTTTCCCATGCGTAGTGAAACCTCTGATGAGTTCAAGCGGCCATGGTCAGAGCTATGTTCACAACGATGATGAACTGAAGGAGGCTTACAAGGAAGCAATGGAAGAAGGTCGTGGCGACGTGAAGGAAGTAATCATCGAGGAATTTATCGACTTCGATTCTGAGTTCACCCTGCTCACCGTCACCCAGAAAGACGGTCCTACCCTCTTCTGTCCACCTATCGGCCATGTACAGAAGGGCGGCGACTACCGCGAGAGTTGGCAGCCATTCCAGATTCCTGAAGAGGCTTTGAAGAAGGCTGAGCACATTGCCGGCGAAGTAACCAAGGCATTGACAGGTGCCGGTCTCTGGGGCGTAGAGTTCTTCCTGAGCAAGCAGGGCGAGGTTATCTTCTCTGAGTTGAGTCCTCGTCCACACGATACAGGTATGGTAACCCTTGGTCACACCACCAACCTGAGCGAGTTTGAGCTCCACTTCCGTGCCGTGATGGGCTTGCCTATCGCCGGAATCCATCTGGAGCACATCGGCTGTTCTGCCGTCATCCTCTCGCCAGAGGAAAGCACCGAGCCATTAAACTACAATATGCTCGATGCGCTGAAGGAAGACCATACCCGCATCCGTATCTTCGGCAAGCCAGAGGCTCACGTAGGCCGCCGCATGGGCGTCGTACTCTGCTACGGCGAGAAGGGCGATGACCTCAACCAGCTCCGCGACAAGGCAAAGCGTCTGGCAAAGACTGTATTGGGAACCGACCCATACATGAAGAAATAGACATGAAAGAATTAGGAAGAATTATCACATTACCCAAGATATTCGACCCTAGAGGCAACCTGACAGTGGCAGAGGGAGAGACGCATATTCCCTTTGCCATTGCCCGTACCTACTGGACCTATGATGTTCCGGGCGGAGAAAGTCGCGGTGGCCATGCTCACAAGGAATGCCAGGAATTCATCATAGCAGCCAGCGGTTCCTTTTCGGTAACACTGGATAATGGAGAACAGAAGAAGACCTATCATCTCAACCACCCTTGGGAGGGACTGTTCGTAGATGTCAATATCTGGCGAACACTGGATGATTTCTCTTCCGGCTCATTGTGTCTGGTTCTGGCTTCCCACAAGTTTGAGGAAGAAGACTACATACGCGAATATGACGAATATCTCAGATTCATCAGTTCATCCCAAAGTCCTAATCTCTCAAAGACCGAGAATCAATAACGCTAAAAATCATGTTTGAGATCAGAAAATACAACGATGCAGACAAGGAAGTCTGGAATGCCTATGTAGAACATGCACGCAACGCCACCTTCCTTCTCAACCGCTCCTACATGGATTATCACAGCGACCGTTTTCATGACCATTCGCTCATGATTTTCCACAACAACAAGCTCTATGCCTTACTCCCTGCCAATGAGGACGGAGATGTTTTCTATTCTCATCAGGGACTCACCTATGCCGGACTGCTCACTACCGGACACGCCTCAGCAGAAAATATCTGTCAGGTTTTCGTTGCCATCAACACATACCTGAAGCAGGCAGGTTTCCGCAAGTGCATCTACAAACCGATACCCTGGATTTACCAGCAACTGCCAGCCGAAGAAGACCTCTATGCTCTCTTCAAGGAATGCCGGGCGCAAATCTGCGCCAGAAACATTGCGGCTGTCATCGACCTGAAGCATCCGCTGAAATGGTATAATATCAGAAAATCGGGCGCAAGGAAAGCCCTGGGAAAAGGAATCTTCATTGAAGAAAGTGAGGATTACGAAACGTTCTGGAGCATTTTAACCGAAAACCTGATGAACACCTATCAGGCTCATCCTGTTCATACCTTGCAAGAGATGAGCAGACTGAAAACATCTTTCCCTGACAATATCAAACTGTATGTTGCCCGAGAAGAATCTGGCAAGATGCTAGGCGGAACCGTTCTGTACATCAGCAGAAAAGTGGTTCACACGCAGTATATTTCCGCATCAGAAGAGGGAAAAAAGGCGCATGCACTCGATGCTTTGTTTCTGAATCTCATTAATATAAGGTATAAGGATTTTGATTATTTCGATTTCGGAACATCTAATGAAGAAGGAGGAAAGGTGCTCAACACCAGCCTCATCTACCAGAAAGAAGGTTTCGGAGGAAGAGGCGTGGTTTACGACACCTATGAATGGACAGTATAAAGAGAAATCCCGAAGTTCACACGATAGTGAGTTTCGGGATTTCTGCCTTTTACAAGAGTATAACTGTCACACCACGAGCAGCTTGCGCACCCATAACCAGAGCCTGCTCGATATCGGCAGTCTTGGAAGGACCACTGATGAAAGTACCGAAATTGTACTTCGGATCCATCTCAATACGGGCATAAGCCTCATGCATATTGTTCACAATCTTCTCTTTTTCGAGGAATATCACAAGGTATTCCGAGATGAAAAGCACCGCTTTCTCCTTCATGGTCTGAGGAATCCAGACGCAGCCATTCTCGGCAACACCCACTTCACCACGAACAATACCCACATCAGTACCATTCAGGTCATTAGCCTCAGTCACCGTATCAGGATTCTTCTGGGCAATCGTGATTTCTGGCAGATGAGAGGCAAAGACCTTGGCTTCCGGATAAGCCTTCTTCACCAGTTCATCCAGACTCTCACCCTCCTTCGCTTCTATCACATGGCCACCTACCGATTCCGTCATCTCAATAAACTGTTTCAGCGTATCCTCATACTGGATACCCTTCACATCTACGGCAGGCATATCGAATTGAACATGCGTATTCTTGCGCAACTTGTTCAGGAAATCTTCTTTCTTCATTTTACTTTTCCCTCCTTCCATAATTGATGAAAACTCTTCTTGGCAAACTCAGGCATGGCGTGACCGATACCCCAGGCATTCCAATTGCTGAAGTGCGTACAGCATTCAGGAACCAGATTGACAAGCGGAGCAAACTTCAGGGCTGTGGTGTAGAGCGCAGGACGGTCGAAGAGATACTTCATACCATTCGACATCGCCTTCTTCACAGGATCTGCCTTGCCCAACTTCTCCAGACTCTGGCGCCATACGTAAATCTGCGAACCTGGTCCTACCTTGGAAGGACAGACATTGTCGCAAGACAAGCACAAGGTGCAGGCAGAAACATTGTCGCTGTACTTCTGAGGATTCTTCAGCATACCCAGGTTCACACCAATAGGACCCGGTATAAAATAGGTGTAACTGTAACCGCCTGAACGACGATAAACCGGACAGGTATTCATGCAGGCTCCGCAACGCATACATTTCAAAGTCTGCCAGTGGTCCTTATCGGCGAGAATATCGCTTCTGCCATTATCCACCAGCACCACATGCATCTCGGCACCCGGACGAGCCTGGCGGAAATGAGAAGTGAAGGCGGTGGTAGGCTGACCGGTTCCGCAGCGGCAAAGCAGACGCTGGAATACAGCCAATGACTTATAATCAGGAACCAGTTTCTCAATACCCATCGCTACGATATGGAGCTTAGGCATGGAAGTAGTCATATCCGCATTACCCTCGTTGGTGCAAACCACGCAATCGCCGGTAGCAGCCACACCGAAGTTACATCCGGTCATACCTGCTCCAGCTTCCATAAACTGGTCGCGGAGATGATGACGGGCACAGCGGGTCAGGTAAGTAGGATCGTAGTTGCCGATTTCCTTGGAGATACCCTTCTCCTCGAACATCTTACCTACCTCCTCACGCTTCAGGTGGATGGCAGGCATCACGATATGGCTAGGCTTCTGACCCAGAAGCTGGATGATGCGCTCACCCAGGTCTGTCTCTACCACGTCAATGCCGTGCTGCTCCAGATAAGGATTCATCTCGCACTCCTCGGTGAGCATCGACTTCGACTTCACCATCTTCTTCACGTTATGGTCTTTCAGAATACCGAGCACAATCTCATTGAATTCCTGCGCATCCTTTGCCCAGTGAACCTTTACCCCGCGGCTCTCCAGATTCTTGGAAAACATATCGAGATAATCGGCAAGATGGGTAATCGTGTGCATCTTGATTTCAGACGCATGCTCGCGGAGATCTTCCCACTCAGGAAGTCCCTGCGCCATTCTATCTCTTTTCTGACGAACAGACCAGAAGGTAGCATCGTGCCAGGTGGTCTTCTCTACATTCTGCGTAAACTTCGCAGCTCTCTTGGAATGTTCTGTACTCATAGTCCTGCAGCTAATATTTGAACAACATGAATAAACTTGATCGGCATCTTCTCCTTCTTGGCGATTCCCGCCATGTGCATCAGGCAGGAAGAATCCGGACCCGTTACATACTCAGCACCTGTAGCCATGTGGCGCTTGATCTTGTCCTCGCCCATACGGGTAGAAACGGCAGGTTCCTCAATAGAGAACATACCGCCGAATCCGCAGCACTCATCCTTACGCTCCGGTTCGTGGATGGTAATACCTTCCACCATATTTAATAAGTCAATGATTTTGTTGAAAGGCTTGATGTGGCGCTCAGAAGGAGATGACAATCCCAGTTCGCGCACACCGTGGCAACTGTTGTGTACACTCACCACATGCGGGAACTTGCCCGGCACATGATCCACCTTCAGCACATCGTGAAGGAACTCCACAACATCCATGATTTTCTTTGAGGAAATACACTCGTGCTTACCCTCAAGGATTTTAGGATAATACACCTTTACGTAAGCAGCACATGAGGCAGAAGGAGCTACGATATAATCGTAATCCTTGAACAGCTCATCAAATGTCTCTATGACCTTCTCCGACTTGTCCTGAAAACCGGCATTAGCCATTGGCTGGCCGCAGCAAGTCTGTTTTTCGGGATAACCCACGTCTAGTCCGTAATGCTTAAGCAACTTGTATGTAGCCACACCCGCTTCAGGGTAAAGGGCATCCACATAACAAGGGACGAATAATCCGACTTTCATTGTTGTTATATTTATCTTGTTTGCTATTTGTTTATTCTTTTTATACATGACTAAAAGCCGCTGCAAAAGTAACAAAAAAATAGTAATAATAAAAGATTTTAGGGAAGAAATTATGAGATTTGATGTTATTTAACTGTAAAGAATTGCAGAAAATTTGGAATAATCAAATAAATAGCGTAACTTTGCATCTAGAAATAGTGTGTCTACCATTTGTGAACTAACGCAAATGCAGTTTAGTTGCTAAAAACATAAATACCAAGACATATAAAGAACAAACTTATAGTTATATTTAATGATGAAGAAACAGCTTAAGAAAGTCCTCGTTCTGGGTTCCGGTGCTTTGAAGATCGGCCAGGCAGGTGAGTTTGACTATTCCGGTTCGCAGGCTCTCAAGGCTTTGCGCGAGGAGGGTATTAGTTCCGTCCTCATTAATCCAAACGTTGCTACAATTCAGACAAGTGAAGGTATTGCTGACAAGGTTTATTTCTTGCCGGTGACACCTTTTTTTGTAACTGAAATTATCAAGAAGGAGCGCCCAGACGGCATCATGCTGGCTTGGGGTGGACAGACGGGTTTGAACGTTGGTACAGAACTTTACCTCAACGGTGTGCTCAAGGAGTATGGTGTGGATGTGTTGGGTACTTCGGTAGAGGCTATCATGAACACGGAAGACCGCGACCTCTTCGTAAAGGAGCTTAACAAGGTTGACCTCAAGGTTCCAGTAAGCCACGCTTGCGAGAACATGGAGGAGGCTGTGGCTGCGGCACGCAACATCGGCTACCCTATCATGATCCGTTCTGCCTACGCGCTGGGTGGTCTCGGTTCTGGTGTCTGCAAGACCGAAGAGGAGTTTAAGGAGATTGCTGAATCTGCCTTCACTTTCGCACCTCAGGTGCTTGTTGAGGAGAGCCTGAAGGGATGGAAGGAGATTGAGTTCGAGTGCATCCGTGATGCTAACGACCGTTGCTTCACCGTTGCCTCTATGGAAAACTTCGACCCACTGGGTATTCACACAGGTGAATCTATCGTGGTGGCTCCAACCTGTTCTCTTACCGACGAGCAGGTGAAGATGTTGCAGGACATCGCCGTGAAGTGCGTCCGTCACCTCAACATCGTGGGTGAGTGCAACATCCAGTATGCTTTCAATGCTGAGACCAACGACTACCGTATCATCGAGATCAATGCTCGCTTGAGCCGTTCTTCTGCCCTCGCATCTAAGGCTACCGGTTATCCGCTCGCCTTCGTTGCTGCCAAGATTGCCCTCGGTTATACACTCGACCAGATTGGTGAGATGGGTACTCCTAACTCAGCTTATGTGGCTCCATCACTCGACTATATGATCTGTAAGATTCCTCGTTGGGACCTTACCAAATTTGCCGGTGTAAGCCGCAAGATTGGTTCTTCCATGAAGTCTGTAGGCGAAATCATGTCTATCGGCCGTTCATTCGAGGAGATGCTCCAGAAGGGTCTCCGTATGATTGGTCAGGGAATGCACGGTTTCGTAGGCAACGACCACACCAAGTTTAATAACTTGGATGAGGAACTTTCTAACCCTACCGACCTCCGTATCTTCGCCATCGCCCAGGCTTTGGAGGAAGGTTACACAATCGAGCGCATCGAGGAGTTGACCAAGATTGATCCTTGGTTCATTGAGCGCATGAAGAATATCGTAGATTACAAGCACAAGCTTTCTGAATATAATACTCTGGAGGAGATTCCTGCCGAGGTATTGCGCGAGGCTAAGGTATTGGGCTTCTCTGACTTCCAGATTGGCCGCTTCGTATTGAAGACCAAAGATACCAACATGGAGAAGGAGGTGCTGGCTGTTCGTGCCCTGCGCAAGAAGCTGAACATTCTTCCTGCCGTAAAGCGCATCCCTACTGTGGCAAGCGAGCATCCTGACCTCACCAACTATCTCTACATGACATACGCTGTAGAGGGGTACGACATCAACTACTACAAGAACGAGAAGTCTGTCATCGTTCTCGGTTCGGGTGCTTACCGCATCGGTTCTTCCGTAGAGTTCGACTGGTGTTCAGTAAACGCCATCAATACAGCCCGCAAGTTGGGTTACAAGTCAATCATGATCAACTACAACCCGGAGACCGTATCTACCGACTACGATATGTGCGACCGTCTCTACTTCGATGAGCTTTCATTCGAGCGTGTACTCGATGTCATCGACCTGGAGTCACCACGTGGCGTGATTGTTTCTGTGGGTGGTCAGATTCCAAACAACCTGGCTATGAAGCTTCATCGCCAGTCTGTGCCAATTCTGGGTACATCTCCTGTCAACATCGACCGTGCCGAGAACCGCGGTAAGTTCTCTGCCATGCTCGATAAGTTGGGTATCGACCAGCCTAAGTGGAGCGCCCTCACATCAATGGAGGATGTCCAGAAGTTCATCGACGAGGTAGGCTATCCTGTTCTCGTTCGTCCTTCCTACGTTCTTTCCGGTGCAGCCATGAACGTTTGCCACGATGATGATGAGTTGCGTCGCTTCCTGGAGGCAGCTTCTGAGGTTTCTAAGGAATACCCAGTAGTTATCTCCCAGTTCATGACAGAGACCAACGAGATTGAGTTCGATGGTGTTGCCCAGAACGGTGAGATTGTAGAGTATGGTATTTCAGAGCACGTAGAGTATGCTGGTGTTCACTCTGGTGACGCAACCATGACCTTCCCAGCCCAGCAGATTTCCTTCGCTACAGCCCGTCAGATCAAGAAGATTTCACGTGCCATCGCCAAGGAGCTCAACATCTCTGGTCCTTTCAATATCCAGTACCTGGCTAAGGGTCGTGATGTAAAGGTAATCGAGTGTAACCTCCGTGCATCCCGTTCGTTCCCATTTGTAAGCAAGGTATTGAAGCGCAACTTCATCGAAACGGCTACCCGCATCATGCTCGATGCTCCATATCAGAAACCGGATAAGTCTGCTTTCGATATCGACCGTATGGGTGTGAAGGCATCCCAGTTCTCATTCGCCCGCTTGCAGAACGCCGACCCAGTTTTGGGTGTGGATATGAGCTCTACCGGTGAGGTAGGCTGTATGGGTGATACTTTCGAAGAGGCATTGCTCAACTCATTGATTGCTACCGGCTACAAGATTCCTTCTAAGGACAAGGGCATCATGCTTTCAAGCGGTGGTGCCAAGGAGAAGGCTTCTCTGCTCGATGCTGCACAGGCGCTGGTGAAGAACGGTTACACCATCTATGCTACAGCCGGTACAGCGAAGTTCCTCAACGAGAACAACGTGAAGGCTACAGCCGTAGGATGGCCTGATGAGGACCAAAAGGATCTTCCTAACGTGATGCAGATGATTGCCGACCACAAGTTCGACCTCATCGTCAACATCCCTAAGAATCACACCAAGCGTGAGTTGACCAATGGTTACAGAATCCGTCGTGGCGCCATCGACCACAACATTCCTCTGTTCACCAATGCCCGTCTGGCTTCAGCCTTCATCGAGGCATTCTGCACAATGAGCCAGGACCAGTTGCAGATTAAGAGCTGGCAGGAGTACGAGTAATCGCACGCGGGAATAATTTTTATCTCACGCAGATTGCGAAGATTACGCAGATATTTATAAAATACGCCCTGTAAGGCAAGGCACAAGTTCTAGATTGTGCCCAAGCCTTACAGGGCTTTTTTTATTCCCGGCAATGAGAAAAAGGAGGCGAAATGATGGCTATCTCATTATTTTATTGTACCTTTGCAAACAGAAATAAGAATAAAACATGATAGTTTGTATAGCAGAGAAACCGAGTGTGGCTAAGGATATCGCCCGAATCATCGGGGCTACCACGGCACGCGACGGTTATATGGAAGGTAATGGTTACCAAGTAACATGGACCTTCGGCCACCTTTGTGAGCTGAAGGAACCGGATGATTATACTCCGATGTGGAAACATTGGAGCCTTTCGGCGTTGCCGATGATTCCACAGCGATTCGGTATCAAGCTCATCAACGATGAAGGCATCAAGAAGCAGTTTGCTACCATCGAGAAACTGATGCAGGCTGCCGACAGCATCATCAACTGCGGTGACGCCGGACAGGAAGGAGAGCTTATCCAGAGATGGGTGATGCAGAAAGCGCAGGCGAAATGCCCCGTCAAGAGACTGTGGATTTCGTCCATGACCGATGAAGCCATCAAGCAGGGCTTCCAGGAACTGAAAGACCAGACCGAATACCAGTCACTCTATCTTGCCGGACTTTCCCGTGCCATCGGCGACTGGATTCTCGGTATGAACGCCACCCGACTTTATACATTGAAATACGGTCAGAACCGACAGGTGCTCAGCATCGGCCGGGTGCAGACCCCTACCCTTGCCCTCATCGTAAACCGCCAGAAGGAAATCGACAACTTCGTTTCCGAACCTTACTGGGTACTCGCCACCATCTATCGCGACACCCAGTTTACGGCAACCAGCGGCAAGTTTACCAGCAAGGAGGAAGGCGAGAAGGCTTTCAGTACCATCGCTGGCAAACCCTTCACCGTTACCGACGTAAGCAAGAAAAAGGGAAACGAGGCGCCACCTCATCTCTACGACCTCACCTCGCTGCAGGTGGATTGCAACAAAAAGTTTGCTTACTCTGCAGATATTACGCTGAAGCTCATCCAGAGTCTCTACGAAAAGAAGTACACCACTTATCCTCGTGTAGATACCCAGTTCCTGACCGACGATATCTATCCGAAATGTCCGCAGATTCTGAACGGAGTGAGTCAGGCAAAGATCATGAGTCAGCAGAAATACCTCCCGCTCATCCAGCAACTCGCAACAATCAGCAAGAAATTGCCGAAGAGCAAGAAGGTATTCGATAACAGCAAGGTAACCGATCACCACGCCATCATCCCAACCGGAGTTCCGCCAACCGGACTCACCGATATGGAGGCGAATGTCTATGATCTCATCGCCAAGCGATTCATCAGCGTGTTCTATCCGGACTGTAAATTCTCCACCACCACCGTTTTGGGCGAAGTCATCAACGAAGATGGACCGAAACCGGAGAAGATAGAGTTCAAGGTGAGCGGTAAGGAGATTCTCGAACCGGGCTGGCGAGTAGTCTATGCCAAGGATGTAAAGAATGCAGATGACGATGATGCTTCAGATAACACCAACGGAAATGCAGACTCTGGAAACGGTGCCAAGAAGGAAGTGGTAGAAGAAAGAACCCTCCCATCCTTCACAAAAGGCGAATCGGGAGAACATCAGCCTACCCTGACGGAGAAATGGACCACGCCACCTAAGTATTATACCGAGGCAACCCTGCTCCGTGCGATGGAGACAGCCGGCAAATTCGTAGAAGACGAAGAACTTCGTGCAGCATTGAAGGAGAACGGAATCGGCCGACCATCCTCCCGTGCCGGCATCATCGAGACCCTCTTCAAGCGCCACTACATCCGTCGCCAGCGCAAGAATCTGATGGCAACCCCGACAGGCATCGAACTCATTGACACCATCCATGAGGAACTGCTGAAGAGTTGTGAACTGACCGGTATCTGGGAGAAGAAACTCCGCGACATCGAGCACAAGACCTACGATCCTGCCGACTTCATCAACGGACTGAAAGAACAGATCAACAAGATAGTCATCGATGTGTTGTCAGACAACAGCAACCGGAGAGTGACCATCATGACAGAGGAAGACCTCAAGAAGAAACCGGCTGCCAAGAAACCGGCTGCCCGAAAGGCTCCTGCCAAGAAAGCCGATAAGGCAGCAGCACAGAATGCAGATTCTCAGAATGCTCCTGCTCAGCCGGCTCCAGCTGCCGACCCAATGGTTGGCAAACCATGTCCGCTCTGCGGAAAGGGCGTCATCATCAAGGGCAAGACCGCCTATGGCTGCAGCAACTGGAAGGCAGGCTGCCAATATCGTCAGCCATTCTCGCAGATGTAAATCAATATGAAACAAATAAGATTTTATCAAATCATAACAGCAATCAGCTGCCTCTTTCTGATAAGTTGCGGCATTGAACAGAACCTGAAGAAAGCAGACAAGCATCTTTCTTTAGGCGAATACTACGATGCGGCAACCCAATATAAAAAGGTGTACACCAAGACACCTACCAAAGAGCGGGCTGCCCGGGGCAAGGTGGCTCTGAAGATGGCACGCTGCTATGATAAAATCAACAGTACGCCGAAGGCACTGGCAGCCTACAGCAATGCCATCCGATACAAGCAGGCAGACCTCAACGACCGCCTGGCTTACGCCCGGCTTCTCCTGAAGAACGGAAGTTACAGACAGGCTGCCAAGGAATTCGAATTCCTGCTCGATTCCATGCCCGACAACGTGCTGGTAAAGAACGGACTCGAATCGGCACAGAAAGCCCCAATCTGGAAGAAGGAAGGAAGCCGGTACAAGGTAAAGCGGATGGATGTTTTCAACTCCCGAAGAGACGACTATTCGCCGATGTTCCTCAGCGATGACAACAGTCAGCTCTATTTCACCTCAACCCGCAACGAAGCCCAGGGCAGCGACCTGAACGGAGTGACAGGAACGAAATCTGCCGACATTTTCTTCTCTGAAAAGAACGACAAAGGCAAATGGAGCAAGCCGGAAGCCATCGGAACCGGTCTCAACACCGACTACGAAGAGGGCGCATGCTGCTTTACCCCAGACGGCAAGCAGATGTACCTCACCCAGTGTGCCACCGATCCCACTTCGCCCCGCTTAGCCCAGATAGTAACTTCCAACCGCTCGGATGCAGCCTGGAGCAAGCCTACAAATCTGGAAATCAGCAAAGATACGCTCAGTTGTTTTGCCCATCCAGCCATCTCTCCTGATGGCGAATGGCTCTATTTCGTATCAGACATGCCGGGCGGAAAGGGCGGTCTCGACATCTGGCGAGTGCGCATCACTCCTGCCGGACTGGGCGGCGTAGAGAACCTGGGCGAACCTATCAACACACCAGGCGATGAGATGTTCCCTACCTTCCGCCCTAACGGCGACTTTTACTTCAGCAGCAACGGTCATGTGGGAATGGGCGGACTCGACATCTATATCGCCAAAGTAAATTCCATCACCCGGAAATATGAACTCACCCACCCCGGCTATCCGCTGAATACAGAAACCGATGACTTCGGAATGACTTTCGAGGGTCTCCACAATCAGGGTTTCTTCTGCTCTAACAGAAAAGACGGAAGAGGCTACGATCATATCTACTCCTTCGAGAATCCGGAGATTGTTACCACGATGAAGGGGTGGGTTTACGAGAAAGACGGTTATGAACTGCCTGCCGCCGAGGTGAGAATCGTAGGCAACGACGGAACGAACAGGAAACTATCCGTCAAGGGCGACGGTTCGTTTGTCCTCCCTATCAATCCGCATGTCGACTACCTGGTGATGGCATCCTGCAAAGGCTACCTCAACCACAAGGAAGAACTTCGGGTTGATTCAGCTAAAGAGAGTAAGGAATACGTGCTCCAGTTCCCGCTGGCTTCCATCACAGCCCCTGTACTCATCGACAACATCTTCTACGATTTCGACAAGGCAACCCTTACCGAAGCCAGTACAACAGCCCTCGACCAGCTGGTAACGCTGCTGAAAGAGAACCCGCACGTTACCATCGAACTCAGCGCCCATTGCGACTACAAGGGAAACAGCGAATATAACAAGCATCTGTCTCAGCGCCGCGCCCAATCGGTAGTAGACTATCTGATAAAACACGGCATAGAGAAAGAGCGCCTCACCCCTGTGGGCTACGGCAAGGAGAAGCCGAAGAATGTGCGCAAGAAACTCACCGTGAAGTATCCTTGGCTCAAGGAAGGCGATGTGCTCAACGAAGAATTTATCCTGAAGCAGAGCAAGGAGCATCAGGAAATCTGCAACCAGCTGAACCGCCGAACCGAGTTCAAAGTGCTCCGCACTACCTATAAATTGTTTTAGAAACCAATATCATAAGCATAGGTGCTCTACTGAAAAAGTAGCAGCACCTATTTGTTTTTCTATATTCAGCAATATTAAATCTTCGTTCATCGACGCTGAATGTCCGTTCAGCGACGTTGAATGTCCGTTCAGCGACGTTGAATGTCCGTTCAGCGTCGATGAACGGAGATTTCAAGAGCATAAAGATGATATTTATAGTAATAAAAAACTCTTTCTATTAGCACTAAAAACTATTCTGCTAATAGAAAGAGTTGATCATTCATACAATTGATATCAGGGAAGAAGCCTACTGACGTGCATCAGCCAGTTCATTATATCCCCAAACCATGATGAGGACAACGAAGCCAGCCAGCACCATCAGGAGATTCTGAGAGTGGGCGATGGAATCTGCCACATGCGTAAGGGCACGCGAACCGGAGAGGAGGAAATCTATCTTCATAGAGAAAAGCCACCCCTGAATCTGCTCCCATCCCTGACAGACTACTGCTATGATGATGCCTGCTGCCACACAGGCTGCCGTCCATAAATGTTCCAGACGCTGGCGCTTAACCAGCGACATCGCTGTACCAGTTTCGGGTAAAGCCGGCAAGGCCTGCATCACCCTGTCGGAGAATCCGTCATCAGGAATCTCTGACATCTGGCAATCGGAAAAGAACATCTGTAAGAGTTCTTCATCCTGAGGGTCCAACGGTTCCCCTTTCATGCTCTCCAACTTCTTATCATTTATCTTATCGGTCATAACCATTCTTTTTTAAGTAACTTGCAAGTTTCTGTTTTCCACGAGAGAGAGATGCGACTTAATGGTGCCTTGCGCCATTCCAGTCACCTCTGCAATCTTATCTATAGAGAGACCATCCATCAGCTGCAGCGTGATGCATGTACGTTCGTTCTCGCTCAATATCCGCAGGGCATTGAGTAAATCCATCTTCAGTCCGGTATTCACTCCCTGCGCATTCTGTCGGGCAACCGCCGGCGTATCGATATCCTGCGTTTCCTTATAACTGCGGGTATAATCATACCACACATTATAGGCGATACGATAAAGCCAAGTGGAAAAGCTGGCTGTACCCCTGAAACCCGACAGATGGGTATAAGCCTTCACAAAGGGTATCCTGCGCCAAGTCGTCACTCAGCTGCGCATCCCCCAGCGTCTGCCGTAGGAAGAACCCACGAATGGGTGACTGATACTTCCTGACCAGCAAGTCGAACGACTTGCGGTCATGAAGCATCACCACCTTCGTGACGAGAGAAATATCGGATAACTTTTCCACTATATATTAACTAATAATTGTTGTTTGATTTTTATACCGGAGTTCCATTATAACCTGTGCCCTGATCGCCATGGCGGTTTCTCCACCAATCCTTGATGGCTGGAAGCGAACCTATGAGGGTCTGTCCCAATCCATAGAAGAAGACCAGGGCTCCGATGCCAGCCAGGAAATCAGCATCCCACCAGGCAAACATGGCGCACAAACCGGCTCCCAGGAAGGCATTTCTCAATCCACGCTTTACCAGATACTCATCGCTCTGCTTGTCTATCGGCCGGTCGCTTTCCGGAACATTGATGCCCTTCTCCATCGCCATCTCCGCCAGTTTCATCCGGTCGTTGTGGCGGCGAATCAGATATCTGATAACCAGAAATACGATGATCAGCGGAGCAAAGACAAATAGCAGACCGAAGATGATACAGAAGATGATCATAACAGCCAGCGCTCCGCCACCAAATACCGAACCGATGAAATCGAACGGATCATCATAGTTGTCTAAACTGTATCTAGAATGAACAGACTTATTATCATTCTCATCATAATCATCATAGTTGGCCGAATCTGTACTGGTTGTATCAGAATAAGCCTCCAACGCCTCGTCGTCTTTATCCTTCGAAGCAGATGGCTGTGCGGCAGATGCAGGAGCAGCCTTTGAATCTACCTGTTGGGTAGTTGGATGATAACGATGTTTTGGAGCAGAAGACGCCAAAGACACTTGGGTGGCTCCGATGCTCATAACGAGCGCTAATGCCAATATTGCTTTCTTCATATCATTATTTTTTACTGTTTTACCTTGTTATTTGAAAAATTTCTGCTTCTTAGACGCATCTCTTCGCGATTTAGTTGCAAAGAAACGAAAAATTTCTTATTTTTGCAAACAAATTAAAGAAAAAGAAACAGAATGAAGACATTACCTGAAGATTTCAGAACATATACGCAGGCACTGATGGGCGAAAAGCTGTATCAGCGTCTGGAGCATGCTATCCTTGAAGAGGAGGCACCAACCAGTATCCGCATCAATCCTTTTAAATGCAAGGATGCTGATGGCGAACCGGTTCCCTGGTGTCCGGAAACCGGACGTTATCTCTCTACGCGTCCCGGATTCACCTTCGATCCGCTGCTGCATGCCGGCTTATATTATGTACAGGAAGCCTCATCTATGTTTGTAGATATGGCTATCCGACAGTACGTAAAAGAACCGGTGATGATGCTGGATCTCTGTGCTGCCCCTGGCGGAAAGTCGACAGCCGTAAGGGCTGCCTTGCCGGAAGGGAGTCTGCTCTTCAGCAACGAACCGATGCGCACCCGCTCGCAGATTCTTGCCGAAAACGTACAGAAGTTCGGTCATCCGGATATGATTGTTACCAACAACTATCCCCGCGATTACAAGAAATCTAAGTTGCAGTTTGATGTGATTCTTACCGATGTTCCCTGCTCCGGCGAAGGAATGTTCCGCAAAGATGAAGGGGCTATCGGCGAATGGAGTACCCAGAATGTGAACAACTGCTGGCAGCTGCAGCGCGAAATCGTATCGGATATATGGAACTGTCTGAAGCCAGGCGGTATCCTGATTTACTCTACCTGCACCTTCAATGCGCACGAAGATGAGGAGAACGTGGACTGGATATGCGAAGAACTTGGCGCTGAAGTGATGGCACTGGAGGGTGTAGAAGATACATGGAACATCACCCGCAACCTCACGGGCACCGACTTCCCGGTTTACCGGTTCATTCCTGGCGTTTCGCGAGGCGAAGGTCTGTTTATGGCGATTCTGAAGAAAGAGGGCGAATGGGAAGCCGGCTCACCAGCCAAGGAGAACAGGAAGGATAAGAAGAAAGACAAGAAGGTGGCTAAAGGAAAGGGACCGGAGATTCCTGACGGCTGGCTGAAGGCTGATACGGAATGGATGCCTGCAGAAAGCAACGAGACGGTTTACGCCATTCCGGGCAGATGGAAAGACATCTACAACCAGGCTGAAAAGAACCTGAAGGTGCTGCATGCAGGTGTGAAACTGGGAACAGACAAGGGAAAGGGTCTCATTCCCGACCAGGCTCTTGCTCTCTCTACGATGCTCAACAAAGATCACTTCCCACAGGTGGAGTTATCCTACGATGATGCCATCCGCTACCTTCGCAAGGAGGCTGTGAATCTGCCTGCCGATACGCCTAAGGGTTATGTACTGGTAACCTACAGACAGGTTCCGATAGGCTGGGAAAAGAACATTGGCAACCGTGCCAACAACCTCTATCCGCAGGAGTGGAAGATCAAGAGTAGCCATATTCCGGAAGAACAGTTTACAGTTAACAGTTTATAGTTTACCTCAAATCCGCAACCTATAGGGTTTAGTGGGATTTTGCTTGCAAAGCGACAAAATTCATTTTATTGTACATATTTCTTGCACAACAGAAATGTCGCAGACACAAAATCCCCTTACCCCATAAAGCGACTTGAGGTAATACGCTGGTTTAACCAGAAAAGCATGGTCTTTAACCAAAGTCTGTCTTGAACAGGTTGGTATAAGCATTGTTGTCTGAGTAAATGTTCAATACATGCCTACGTGATGTCTTAATCCATTTCGCAGGAACAGAGATGAACTTGAACACAAAGGTCTTGATTCTGCTGGTGGCACGCAATCCAAATTCATGGGTTTTCAATCTCTGCATAATAGCTTTGTAGAAGTTTCTGATGAGAGCTGTCATAAGCAGGAATACAGTATTCTGTGCCATGAACGATTTTGGCAATCGATTCCAGCCAAAGTCATTGTTCATGTCATCGAAGATGCGTTCCTTGCCACCACGAAGATTGTAGAATTCCACGATGTCTCTTGCACTCGACTTGTAATCGTTAGTCAGTATACATCTGTAGGTATATTCGCCTTCCCAAATGTCAAGGTATCCATCTATTCGCCTTTGTCTCTGTATGACAAGACGATACGGTTTTCCTTTCCATTTCTCAACAAGGATAGAATTCAACTCAAACTCAATACCGTTGATTTCAACAGTTTTCCATCCAGTTAAGGCAAACATGGAATCGTAGAAAGAAGAGCATCTGTTGGCACGAATATAAAAATGCCTGCAATGAGCCTCTACCATATCTACGATTTCCTCCGAACATGAGCCGCAATCCATGCGGGCACGAGAAATATATATTTCCGAAGCCTCCAATCGCTTGAAGATTCTTTCCAAAGTTTCTTTTTGGTTGAAGCGTACGTTTGTGTTGCCGTCTCTATTTTCAATACCAACAATCATGTCGTTAATGACAGCTACGCCTGGACTATAGCCCAAGAACTTCTTGTAGGTTGGTTTTGCATCATACTTCTCTGTTTCAATGAACTGATGGTCAAAGTCAAAATCATACTCTTGACCGGATTTCAATTGACCAGTAGCAAGCAGGGCATTGACCAGTAAGCAGTTCATCTTGTCTGCAGTATTGAAATCATAGGATTTGCCAGAAGCAGACTTATAGGTGATGCTCTTAAAAGTCAGTTCTTCGATAGCACGTAATATGGTGTCTGCGCTGCAAGTGCGAAGAGTTGGATGAAGAGACAAATGTTTCATCAGGTGAGTTGTAACATCCTCAATACATGAGCCACCACAAAGATATACGCACATCAGAGAGCGTAGAATCTCGCTATATTGATAACCAAACATAGTGCATCTCAATCCCAAGGTGGAATCTATGGTTTGAGCTAAAAGAGCATCAAATTGCTCCATAATCGAAAAAATTCCCCCAAAAGGAGTGAGTTTCTCAGATTTTATTTGTATCTTTGCCATGTCATATTAGAGTTTTGCTTGTCTTCTTTTCGCAACACTAAGGTAAGTGAAAATTCTGACATGGCAAAATCCTGGGTAGCTTTTTGTTGCTCAGGCACTTATAAATAATATTAAACTATAGTGTTGCGGAATTAAGAGTTTATGCTTAGCATCATCGCCTGTATATCAAAAGTGCATAGAGCTATCGGGTACAAGAACCGGTTGCTCTACGCCATCCCATCGGACATGACCCGATTTCGTATGCTCACAACCGGACATACGATCATCATGGGCAGGAAGACATTTGAGTCGCTGCCTAACGGAGCCTTGCCCAACCGCCGTAATATTGTTATCTCGAAGACAAGAGAGCAGATAACAGGGTGCGAAGTATACACCTCTCTGGAAGAAGCGCTGGCAGCAAGGAAAGAAGAGGTAGGAAGCAAAGAAACTTCAGATGAATGTTTCATCATCGGAGGAGCCAGCATATATGAACAGGCTTTGCCTTTTGCAGACAAGCTTTATCTCACAATCGTAGAAAAGGAACCTGAACATGCCGATACCTTCTTTCCGGAAATCAATCCGGCAGAATGGGAAGTGACAGAAAAAGAAATGAGGAATGAAAACGGCTTACCGTTCACATTCCTCACCCTTTATAGAAAGCAGTAATCCCGCAGGGAGCTACTGCTTTTTTTCTTTTTATATCTTATTTCTCTGCTGCAGCCTCCTCATCAGTTTCCTCTTCATCATCGTTGAAACTCTTGAGATCCTGCATAGAAAGCTGACGGTTGATAGATGCATTGAAAGAGATGATGGTCTCGCTGCGAGACAATCCCAATGGCTGCAACTTATCATGGATGATTTCCAGGAGATGGTGGTTGTTCAGCGCGTAAATCTTGATAAACATATCAAAACCACCTGTAGTATAGTGACACTCTACAACCTCAGGAATCTTCTTCAACTCCTCTACAACCTGGTCAAACTTCTCAGGCTCCTTCAGATAGAGTCCCATATAAGCACAAGTTTCGTAACCTATCTTTTCTGGGTCAATGATGAATTGTGAACCCTTGATGATACCAAGATTTGTAAGTTTAGCAACACGCTGATGAATGGCAGCACCGCTCACGTTGCAAGCGCGTGCCACTTCCAAAAATGGAATACGGGCATCCTGAGAAATCAGCTTCAGAATCTGCCTATCTAATGAATCTAAAATTTGTTTTGACATAATACTAATAATTTGCTTGCAAAGATAATACAAAAAATTAATAAAAGCAATTTTTTAAGAGAAAAACATGATAAATTAATATTATTTTCCTTTTTCTGTGGCAGAATAACTGATTTTTAGTGCTTTTGCCTGGCGCAAAGCCTGCTTTACGTCGGTTATCACACCCATCTTTGTCTCTTGGTCTGCTTTGATTGATACGGTCATCAGCTTCTGGTCTTCCGGCGACATACGCTTCTTTTCTGCCGAAATGTAATCCATCACTTCGGGAGCCGAAGCAAACTTATCATTCAACTGAATCTGGGTACCGGTACCATACTTTGCCTGCATCTCTTTGGTTGGCTTACCTATATAAATATGGCTCACCGCCGATTTCTTGGTCAGGCGGGTGAGTTCCTTACCTTGTGGCAAACGGCAGTCTACCTTCAAGGTAACCTGGCGCATGTGGGTAACAATCATAAAGAAGAACAGTACGGAGAAAATGAGGTCTGGCAGAGAAGATGTATTCAACCCTGGCACTTCATGCGATTTCTTATGAAAATTCATCATTGTTTACCTCCTTTCTGCTGTTCAGTAGCTGTTTCTGCCGAATTTTCTTCCCCTTGCTTTTCTTCAGCATTGGCATCAACACGCTGGTCGGTTTGAGTCATTGCGTTGGCATACGACTCTGTGATGCGCTGCGGACAGATGTTGCGCACCTGTTCTTTCTGGTCATTGTTCAAGAGGGCATAATCCCTGTGATATTTCTTCTGGGCTGTTTCGTTGCGCAGCTGGCTATATGCTTCCATCAGCTGATTCTGCATCTGGAAATAGAGATTATAGTCGGCATCGCGGTCACTCTCGATAGAGATGAGATGTTTCTTGCCCAGGCGGTGTACAAAGCGGATGGTTTCTTCCTTGAGCTGGCTCACCTGCATCGGCTTACCGTTGACCAAAAGCGTATCGCCAGCCGTCAGGCGCAGCGCCATGAGGTTAGCCTTGTCTACCACCGACTGCTGCTGTTCCTTCTTCTGCGGTTCAGGTGAAGGGAGTTGACGCAACAGTCCCTTATCCACATCCATCGATGTGGTGACAAGGAAGAATATCAACAGCATGAACGAGATGTCGGCTGTAGATGTGGTATTCAGTCCCGGGGTTTCGTGTTGCTTCCTTCTAATCAGCATATTTAATCCTTATTTATAGAATAGAGAGCCCAAAGCACTCACTTTAGTTTTTCTTCCGAATATAACGTGTGGCACCGAAACAGACGGCACCGATTCCTGCCACCAGCATCAGGAGCGATGTGATGACAAACATATCTGAAAGCTTGAGCCAGAGCCAGTCGGCATAATTCTCGCCATTGATGAGCATCGGAGCAGAACCGCCCAAAAAGAAGGTAAGCAGCAAAACTGCCAAAGTTCCGATCCATGTGATGCGGAAGATGCGACGCACGGGAATGCCATTCACTACAGCCTCCGACTTGCTGCTGCGATAATCTCTGATCATCGAAAAGACTGCCAGACCTGTACCTCCTATCAGGAAGAGCCACATCAGCAGGATGAGCACATCGGTAAAGAGAGGCGCATTAAAGTCGGGGTTCTCTTCGAAAGGCAAATCGTAGCCTACCAAAAAGAACAGACCGAAAACCAGCACCGCCAGTCCTATCATGATATAGAACACCTGCTGCGATATCTTTTCGGCCGACTTCGTCTTCTGCTTTGAAAATTGAAATTTAACCATTTCTCTCTTCGTTTATTTATTCTTGGCAATAATATCCATTAAAGTAACCGCCGACTCCTCCATCTGGCTTGTCAGGTGCTCCACCTTAGAAAGGATGTAGTTATAGAAAACCTGAAGGATGAGGGCTACGATGATACCGAAGATGGTAGTGATGAGCGCCACTTTCATACCCGAAGCCACGATAGTAGGACTGATATCGCCCGCCTGCTGAATCTGATCGAACGACATGACCATACCGATCACGGTTCCGAGGAATCCGAGCGATGGCGCCATAGCGATAAAGAGTTTGATCCAAGAGCAGCCCTTCTCCAGGTTAGCCGCCTGAACGGTACCATATCCGCTTACCGAGCGCTCGATGTCATCAAGACTCTCGCTGATATGCATCAAACCCTGATAGCAGATAGAAGCCACCGGTCCGCGGGTATTCCGGCAGAGCGTCTTAGCCCCTTCCACATCTCCCGCCGCCACCTTCTGGTCGATATCCTGCATCAACTTCTTGGCGTTGATTTCAGAGAGACTCAGATAGATGATGCGCTCGATACAGAAAGCCATACCCACGATGAGAGCGATGGCAACGAGAGACATAAATCCCGCATTACCCTCTATAAACTTTGTCTTAAGAGCTTGATGAAATCCCATGTTCTCTTCTTGAGCCATCATAGGCAGAGAACACATCCATGTGAAAACCAATATTGCAAAACGTGCAATAGCTGTATTTTTCTTCATATACTTTATTATATATATAAAAGCGGAAAGAGGGGGATTCGAACCCCCGATTCCCTTTAGGGGAATACACGCTTTCCAGGCGTGCCTCTTCAGCCACTCGAGCACCTTTCCTGTTTCGAAGTACAAAATTATCACTTTTTATTCGAAAATCCACATATTCGTTTGCTTTTTACATTTCTTTAACTAGAGATGACATAAAACAAGCGCCCTGAAAGGACAAAAGCATCTATTTTAAAGCTTTTGCCCTTTCAGGGCGCCTTGTTGGTTGCATATTTAACCCAGGGTGTTGCCCTTGGCTAGGAGCTTCTGCCCTTTCAGGGCGTATGGCGTCTCCAAGAGTACAAGCTCGCTAGGCGTCCCGACAGATTTACAATCTGGCGAGACACCTAGCGGACTTCCCCGCTTGCGAAAGTTCAGTCCTTTACTTCTCAGGAATAATCTCGAAGATTTCTGCAGAGCCTTCTATCTGAAGCTTGGCAGCCTTCTTCACCAATTCCACCTTGCAGAATGAACTGTCGATGGTGGTAGTGGCAAGAACCTTGCCCTTGGCGTTCAGCTGGCGACATACCAATGATTTGCCTGGAGCCAACTTCAACAGCAGGGTGTAACTCTTTACATCCTTCTCAATACCCATGGTAAGGGTGCCCTTGTTGGTGAATGAGGTGCATGGATTCTCATCGAAACCATACATCGCTGCCTCCAGATTGTCAGCCTCTACTGGGAAGTTCAAACGCTCTGGAGTGGTTGGATTCACCTCGAAGGTGCGGACAGCTGCCCAGTTGCGCTTGTCTGACTTCAACTTCTTGATACGGATATAACGGGCCTCAACAGGAGAATCGGTCTTCCAGTTGATGATATACTGCTTCTTCAACTCGCCTGTCAGCGCCTTCCATTCCTTTCTGTCTACAGAATATTCCAATACGGTGTTGTCGAAGTAATCTACATCATCCACAGAGTTACGGCCCTGGAGGATTCTTACCTCTGATACCTGACGAACGCAGCCCAGGTCAGCACCAATCCAGTCGCCTGTATTCTGACCGTTACCCGATGTATAATAGGTGGTAGAATCGTTGTCGAACATTGCCTTGCTCTGGGTGGTTTTCAAAGTGGCATAGGTACCGATACCCTTATAGAAGGCAGGAACCTTACCGGTCAACTTCTTGAAGAAGCCAGATGCCATATCGTCCATAGACTGCTCGTAGAATGGCTGCAATACCATGGTTCCAGACTTATGCTTCTCGTAGGCAGCCACGTCTTCCTTGCTCATGCGGTTGTTTACGTAGCCCTCCCAGAATGCCTGGTCGTTACCAGCCTTATATTCCTTGATAAGACTCATGGTCTTCAAGCCACGCTCACCCAACTTGCCAAACTCTGTCAACCATGGGCGGAGTTCCTTCATCAGCAGGGCATTCTTGCAGTTTGCCTCCATCTGGGCTGGTGCATTCTTTACTCTTACAAACTCATTCTGCAGAGCATTGAACTGAGCATCGGTGAAGTTGTCGATGCGGAAGCTCTTGGTCTCCCATGACTCGATGCGGCGATAACCGGTCTCGGTATCGCAAGAGTGCATGGCGAAGGTGCGATATGCCTCGTGTGCCTCAGGAGTGAGATCTACCAGGCCACGCTCCCAGTTGTCCAACGGATTATAGTTGGCGATGTTCCATGCATAATCAGCCACACCATAGAGAGCCAGCTTAGAAGCCTCTCCGTGCTCCATAGGGTTGCTTACGAAGCCGCAGAGATCCTTGTTGGTCAGGTCGGTCTGCAAACCATAGGTAGGACCCTGCATGATGATATGGCGTGCATAATCGGTTACAGGGAAGTTCCACCAGTAATAAGCAGGGCGCTTGATGCGGGAGTTCACCCAGTCGAGGGTCTCGCGGGTCAAGTCACTACATACCACATCACCCGTCCAGAATACATTGATAGATGGATCGAGGGTATTACCGAAGATAGCCAGAGAACCGGTTGGTTTTGGATTCGCCCAGAGACGGGTATAATCGGTAGGACACATCACGAGCGGTGTAACATCGCCCTTAGCCTTCACAAATTCCTTTGCCAGGCGGTTCAGGAGTTCCGACTGCTTCACTGGGTTGGCACCCTCGCCCGAAATATCATCAAAGAAGATGGCGAAAGAGCGCACACCGAGGTCGTACATCAGATCGAGCTTGTGAACCAGGTTCTGATAGTCTTCCTCGTTCCACTTGATATCCTGTCCTGGATGGATAGCCCACACGAAATCTACACGGTTGCGGCGGCAAGCCTGAACGAGTTCGCTGATGTTCTTAGCCTCTTTCTCTGGATAAGGCAGGCGCCAGTTAGGACAGCTGTGATAAGGGTCGTCCTTAGGGCCATAGAGATAGGTGTTCATCTTGTTCTTTCCATAATAGTCGATGAGGGAAAGACGCACCTGATGAGACCAAGGCTCGCCATAGAAGCCTTCTACCACACCACGGTTTGGAAGATCAGGGTAGTCGTTGCAAGTGGTATAAGGCATCTGGCCCTTTGCCATCTCGCTGTTTACAATCTGGCGCAAGGTCTGCAAGCCATAGAAAGCGCCACGCTCATCGTATCCCACAATCTGGATACCTTTGGCATCAGCCTTCAGGCTGTAAGCACCCGATACAGGCTTCACGCCAGCCTTGGCAGCAAGCTTCTCACCGAAATCGATGGTCAGGCGAATGCCCTTGGCGTTAGCGGTCAGGAACTTCACATCATCAGCAAACTTACCTTTCTTGTCAATCACCTTGACACCCTTCTGCAGGTCGAGTCGGTTAGCAGCATCCACATTCAGGAGATGTGGTGTAGGGCTCACGATGAGTCCGTGATGATCCAGTTTCTTACCCGGAATCATGTTTACGTCCTGCTTTTCAGAACGCTGGCCGCTCAGGTCTTGTGCCTGAGTGCCCTGTGCAAATGCAGCCATCAGGAGGGCTGCCATCAACATTTTTCTAGTCATAATGAATAGTTGGTTTAGGATTTATTTTATTAAATTTTATATATTTACAAAAGCTTTTGCCCTTACAGGGCGCTTTGCTGATTGCCATTATAACCCAGGGTGTTGCCCTGGGCTAGGAGCTTCTGCCCTTTCAGGGCGTGCTGCTTCTAGAGCTTTGAGTCTTCAGGGCGTGTGGGGCATTTCCCTAGAAGTGAAAGACACTTTCTACATTTTTATTCGTCTGTTCTGCAAACTTTTCTTCGCTCACGTTGTAGGCTTTTGCCAAGGTTTTAAGTACTTCTACCACGAAGGCGCTCTCATTGCGCTTTCCGCGATATGGAACGGGAGCCATGTATGGAGAGTCGGTTTCCAAAACAATGCGGTTCATCGGAACCACGGCAGGGAGGTCTTCACGCAAATGACTGCTCTTGAAGGTAGAAACTCCACCGATGCCCAGCACGAAGTTATCGAACGAGAGGAGTTCCTCTGCCTCCTTCTGATTGCCGGTAAAGCAATGGAACACGCCGCCCGGCAGTTCCTTCTCATACTTTCTGAGCAGATGCACCATCTCGTTCTGAGCCTTGCGGCAATGAATCATCAGCGGGAGCTGGGTTTCTACCGACCATTTTACCTGTTCCTCGAAAGCCTCGAGCTGCTCGTTTTCGAACTCACGGCTCCAGTAATAATCAAGTCCTACCTCTCCGATAGCAATCAAGTCTGAAAACTGAGGAGAACCACCCTTCTGACAGGCATTACCGGTCATGCGATGCTCCTCCAGTATCTTTCGGAGTTCAGCCAGCTGTTCCTTCCAGTCAGCCTTCACCTCTTCAGGATGCAGACCCATCATCGGATAAGCATAGCCCGGATATTCCTTGCTCAATGCCAGGACCGCGTGTGTGGTCTTCACATCGATGGCAGGCAAGAACACCTTGCTTACCCCCGCTTCCTTGGCACGGGCGAAAGCCTCCGCCCTATCCTCATCAAATTCTTCCGCATCGAAATGCGTATGTGTATCTATTACTTTGAACATTGCCCTATCAACTGTCAACTATAAACTATTAACTATCAACTAGTACTGTCGCTTCATCATTTTCTGAGCATACTTTGCCAATTCCTCCTTACGCTCAGCAGGCACATTCACGGCATCCAGATACTTCTTGCTCTGCTCGAAATAATAAGCAATCTTATCCTGCGCCATTTTGTCGATACCTATCTCGTTGTATAGACGGGTAACGGCAGCCACCTTCTCCTTGCGGTCGAACTCCTCGGCATCCACCCACTTCTGCAGTTCTGCACGCTGAGCGTCGTTGGCATGGTTGAAAGCATTGATGAGCATATACGTCTTCTTGTTGGATGTGATATCGCCACCAATCTCCTTACCGAACACCTTGGTATCGCCGTAAACATCGAGGTAATCATCCTGCAACTGGAACGCCAATCCGATCTGCTCACCAAACTTATACAGGTTCTCTGCATCCTCATCAGAAGCATCGGCAAGGATTGCACCCATCTTCAAGGCACAAGCCAGGAGTACGCTGGTCTTGAGGCGGATCATCTCGATATATTCCTCCTCCTTCACATCATTACGGTTTTCAAACTCCATATCAAACTGCTGACCTTCACCAATTTCCAGGGCAGTGGAAGTAAAGAGTTTCAACACCTTGGCAAGATGCTTTTCATCACATTGAGCCATACGCTCATAAGCCAGAACGAGCATGCTGTCGCCCGAAAGGATTGCCGTATTGGCATCCCATTTCTTATGAACCGTTTCATGACCGCGACGCAAATCAGCATTGTCCATCAGGTCATCATGCAGCAAAGTATAGTTATGATAAGTTTCCAGGGCAACGGCATTCATCAGAATCTTCTCAGGATTGTCCTTGAAAAGATTGTAGCCCAGAAGCATGAGCGTAGGACGAATACGCTTGCCACCCATAGAAAGAACGTATCTGATAGGCTCATAAAGAGACTTTGGCTTTCTTTCGTAAGGCAAATTAGCCAGAAACTCATTTACCATGCTTAAAATTTCATCTGCTGTCTTCATAATAATATATAATTTATAATGTATAATTTACAATGAACAATTTATAATTTATAGCTGGAACACTACCGGGATGGCAATCATCGTGCGACAGACCTTGCCTTTATCGATGCCCGGTTTCCACTTCGGCATCATCTTCATCACCCTCAAAGCCTCGTTGTCGAGCAATGGATCTACCGAAGTGCTTACCTTGATATTGGCAACACTTCCATCCTTGTTTACGATAAAGGATACCACTACGGTTCCCTGAATCTTACTCTTCTGGGCAGCTACAGGGTACTTCAGGTTCTTGGTAAGCCACTGCATGAAGGCAGACCAGCCACCAGGAAACTGCGGTATCTTCTGCACGACGGTCAGTTTGATAGGAGCCTCAGCTCCCGGATTCTCAATGGGAGTTTCAGGAACCGCTTCCTTCACCTCAGATCCATCCACTACACCCGAGCCGTCACCGATAACCAGTTCGCTGGTTGTAGAACTGATTTTCTGCGGTGCCTTCTGAGTCTGTTGCTCGGCAGCCTTCACTTCCTGGGTAATTGACTTAGAAGCAGGAGCCGAAACAGCCTCTGCACTCACCATATCTTTCTGGTCGGGACGAGCTGACATTTCCAGATCCTGTGAGAGATCTTCCATCGATTCCGACAAGTCATCATCTCCCTGCTGACCTCTCTGATATTGGAGTCCTACGAAGATGAAAGTAAAAGCCAGCAGCAACCCCAGCAGAAAAAATGTAACCCGCTTATCTTCCAGTTGTGCGCTATTTGATTTCTTAATTTCCACAATAAAAACCGTTTAAAATCGTTATTTCCTACGAAAACATTGCAAAATTACTTCTTATTATTGAAAAAAGCAGTATCTTTGCCAAAGAATTAGAAAATTTAAATGAAAAAATATGTAATTTCCGCAATATTGACGCTTTTTGCGACAATTATTGATGCTCAAGAGAGCCAAACGGGGTATAATTTCCTTCGCTTGCCGGTGAGTGCCCATGCAGCTGCTCTGGGTGGCGACAACATCACCTTGATAGAAGATGATGAGGCACTCATATTCCATAATCCGGCTCTCCTGTCATCAGTAAACGACAAGACGGTCAATCTCAATTATATGAACTATATGTCGGGGGTGAACACTGCCTCGGCTAGTTTCAACCGTATTGTCAACGACAAGGCTTCGTGGGCTGTTTCGGCTCAGCTTGTTGACTACGGCAAGATGAAAGAGACGGATGAGAACAACATCCAGATGGGTGAGTTCTCGGCAAAGGACATTGCCGTTGCGGGTTACTTCTCTTATATGCTCGGTGAAAAGTTTGCGGGTGGTATTGCCGCCAAATTCATCACTTCGTATATTGGCGATTACAATTCTATCGCTGTGGGAGTGGATCTGGGCATCAACTATTACGACCCGGAAACGGAATGGTCGGTTTCATGTGCGGCAAAGAATCTGGGTGGACAGCTGAAAGCTTACGACAATGAATATGAGAAGATGCCGATCGACCTGCAGTTGGGTGTGACGAAACGCTTCGCCAACGCACCGTTCAGGGTATCAGCCACACTGGTCAACCTGAACCATTGGGACAGCAGTCTTCGTGATCATGCCGTAGTAGGTGCCGACATTCTGCTTTCGGAGAGCCTGTGGATAGGTGCCGGCTACAACTTCCGGAGAGCCAACGAGATGAAAATCAGCACCTCAGAAGATGAGGAAAGCAGTCATGGAGCCGGTTTCTCTGTGGGTGGCGGTATCAACCTGGAGCGCTTCCATCTGAACGTTGCCTACGGCAAATATCACGTCAGTAGCAACAGTCTCATGCTGAACGTAAGTTACAGATTATAAATTATACATTAAAGTTAGTTCGAAATTATGAAGAAAATAACAATAGCAATAGACGGATACTCTTCTTGCGGTAAGAGTACGATGGCAAAGGATCTTGCCAAGGAAATAGGTTATGTTTATGTAGATACGGGCGCCATGTACCGCTCGGTAACCCTCTATGCGCTGCGTCATCAGCTCTTCGAAGCAGATGGAGCCGTAAAGACTGAAGAACTGCAGAAGGAGATGAAGAACATCAGCATCTCATTCAAGTTTAATGCAACAACCGGTCGCCCAGACTGCTATCTGAACGGCGAACTGGTAGAAAAGGAAATCCGTTCGTTAGAGGTTTCCAACCACGTTAGTCCGATTGCCGCCGTTCCTTTCGTCAGAGAGGCGCTGGTAGAACTGCAGCAGAAGATGGGCGAAGACAAGGGTATCGTGATGGATGGTCGCGATATAGGTACCACCGTGTTCCCTAATGCCGAACTGAAGATTTTCGTAACAGCCAGTTCACAGGTGAGAGCACAGCGCCGTTTCGATGAACTGAAGGAGAAAGGAATGCCAGCCGACTTCGATGCGATTCTGAAGAATGTAGAGGAGCGCGACTATATCGATAGCCACCGCGAGACTTCCCCACTCAGAAAAGCAGATGATGCCATCACGCTCGACAACAGCAACATGACCATTTCTGAACAGAAGGCATGGCTGATGGAACAATATCAAAAAGCAATAGCAGAATAAGCTACAGAGAAGAGACTGCCGGGTTATTAATGCAAAAATACGTTAAATATACTACTTTTGCCGATAAATTTATTTTATTCGATGAAAAGATTTGGAAAAAAAAACTTCAATTTAGTATCTTTGCAACCATATTAACAAGGTAGTAATGATATAGATTATAAATTTTGAGTTAATTACTGTTTTTTGAAGGTGATAGGTCTTCGGGAGAAGATTTATCACCTGTTTTATTTTCAGACAGTTTATAAGAGATAAACCCACTTGACGTCGTGAAACACGACACCAAATGGGTTAACTGATTAATAACCAATATATTAAGTTTTTCAACCAACGATAAAACTATCCTCTACCCATATACGGTGAAACACCGTACCAAGTATATCAAGTAGCTGATAATCAATATTTTAACTCTTATTACAAAAGAGCAGAGTTTTCCTTGATAATCTTATCCTTGCACTCTTCCATCAGCCACTTCGGCGTACTGGTAGCACCACAGATACCTACCGTTTCCACATCCTTGAACCAGTTCATATCTATTTCGTCAGCACTTTCTATCTGGTAGCTGTTGGCATTCACGCTCTTGCATTCCTTGAAAAGCACCTTGCCGTTCGAACTCTTTCTGCCACTCACAAAGAGGATGACATCATGCTTGCTGGCAAAGGCAGCGATGTTAGGCATGCGGTTAGCCACCTGACGGCAGATGGTATCGAAACTCTTGAAGACAGCGCCCTCAACAATATGCTCCTGGCAATATTCGATGATGCGGTGGAACTCATCGAGACTCTTGGTAGTCTGGGAGTAAAGATAGATATCTTTAGAGAAATCCAGCTGACCGGTTTCCTTCAGCTGCTTCACATCCTCAAACTTCTCTACCACGATGGCATGACTCTCCGTCTGCCCCACCAGTCCGAGCACCTCAGCATGCCCGTTCTTGCCGAAAATCACGATCTGTGCCTCCGGATTGTTGACATACTGCTTCTTGATGCGGCGCTGCAACTGGAGCACCACAGGACAGGTAGCATCGATGATTTCAATGTTATTTCGCTCAGCAAGGGCATAAGTTTCAGGCGGTTCACCATGAGCACGGAGCAAGACCTTTACGCCCTGCAGTTCCTCCATCTGCTCATGGTCTATCGTGATGAGTCCCGCTTCATGCAGGCGCTCCACCTCCATACCGTTATGCACAATATCGCCCAGGCAGTAAAGTTTACCGCCCTTAGCCAACTCCTCTTCAGCTTTCTTGATGGCAGTGGTTACGCCAAAGCAGAACCCACTGCCGTTATCTATTTCTATCTGCACGATATTCATTTTTAAATCATTGTACATAAATCTTCACCACCACCTTAGCATGGTCAGGGTCATTCGTAATTATGAGGATACGAGGGTGTCTGACACGCGATTTCTTCAAGTCGGCAGCCACAGCCGTCACCTTCATCTTAACGGTCTCTCCTGGCTGAATCTTACTCTTCTTCAGTTTCACCTGCAAGCCCATCGTAAACATCTGCATGCTGCGGATATCCAGTTCCGACTTACCCTTATTGGTAATCAGAATCTCACCCTTCAGCTTCTTCTTTCCATTGAAACTACCCAGATTGAGATCGGTGGCAGACATCTCTATCTTCGGAGCCAGTGCCTTCTTGGCTGGAGTCATGTTTTCGAAACCAGGAAGAAGAACGGCTGATACCACGATTTCCTTCTCAGGCGCAATCTTATCGCCAGGACGCTCACCGAGATAAACCGATGTCTGGTTCAAGCCCAGGTCGCGCAGTTTCTTGGAATCCAGCACGAAACTGATTTCGGCAGAATGACGCGGAGCCACCTTGGAAGGCGATACGAAAGCATGAAGATAGGATGGCAGATGCATCACTACCGGCTCCAGCACTTCGTCGGTAGGATTGAAGATATGAATGCGCTGAACCGGACGGTCGCCACGGTTCACGTCATCAAACTCCACCTCCTGGGCATCACTCTTGATGACACCCAGCATCTCATCGTAAGAACCAGCGAAATCTACTACGCTGCCCACTACCCTTCCCCTCATAGAGAGGATGAACGGCTCTTCATCCGCATTGGTATAGAGGCAAACCTGCTTGGTGAAAGTACCCATCTGCTTGGCATCGTATACCGCCTTGATGACGAAACTTTCGCCGGCAGCTATGCTCGTCTTCGGATAATCTACCTCCGTACATCCGCAGCTTTTCAATACATTGTTGATAACCAACGGCTTGTGCCCGTCATTCTTCAGCACGAATTCGGCAGTTACAGGCTTGTGGAACACCACCTGTCCGCAGTCTACCACCTCGTGCTGGGTTGTAATCTTCTGTGCTGATGCAGGCAGCGCCAACAGCGCTGAGAGCATCCATATATTCATCCGTTTCATACTATTCTATTTTAAATTATCAATCTATAAACTTTTAACTATCAATTATTAACTTTCAATTCATAGGTCTCTGTGCGGCCACCAAACTCCGGACTGTAGGTACACTCAGCGGTGCAAGTTCCGCTCTGATAGTCGCCCTTTCTATCCACGTAATACTCCATTTCTACGATGTGCTTACCTTTAGATAAACGATCGAAATAGAAATTTGTTGCATGGTCTCTTGGAGAAACATAGCAGCCTATGCTCCACTGATAACCGCTCAACTGGTTAACCGGCTCCAGGCATGCCGCACGCTTATCCGTAATCTGCACAAAGTCGTAGTCGCGGTCGGCGGTGATGATGAGCGTTACCTTCACCTTCTCGCCTACCTGCGCATTGCCCTTGCTCTCAGATTCGGCTGGAACGATGACACGGCGCACCTTGATGCCCGACTCCATGGAACCGATTTCGCTGATAGGCTGCTTAAACTCTGCATAGACAGCTCCCCAGCTGGTATAATCGCTCTTTTTGTCGATGCTCAGCTTAGATGCCTTGCCCGGTCTTTCGGTCTTCACATAGCCCAAAGTAGTGGAATCCTGCGGCATCGGCAGCAGCTTGCCATCCAGTTTCAGCACGGCATTCTCAGCCTTCCGGCTCCAGTTGCTCTCATTGCCCTTCATAAAGGCGTAGACGGCATCCACGGTGTTCACTGGCGTATCCCAAACCTGGGTGCGTTTCGACATCAGGAGCCAGCGCTGCATCTCCTCGATGGTCTGCTGTTTGCTAATAGCAAACGATGCTGATGAAATAGCAGCTATAGACTGAGCATCCAAAGCCTGTAGAGCCTCGATGGCAGCCACCTCTGTCGGAATCTTATAGTTTCTCCAACTATAGTACGCCTTGCGAGTATCATAATATCTGCCCATATCCTCACGATAGACTGAATATTCCTCCATGCTCTTCAAGTAGTCGGCAGCCGTCTTGTAATCGTAGTTTAGGGCGAGTATCACAGCAGCCTTCGCCTTGCCATAGATGGTCAACGAACGGGTCATCTTCTTCAGTTTTCCGAGGAGATAATCCATGTCATTCAAAGCAGGAGCTTTGAGTTTCACACAAGTCCCATCCATTGCGACAATATAGAGATAATGCAAAGCCACCTCGCTTGGCGTAGCCTGGTAAGCCTCGCCCTTCTTGCCATTGCGAGCGGCTTTCTGCGCAGCCTTTGCCTCATCCTCCTTCATCGCCTTCACCTCACGAGCCGTTTGCTGACGCAGATAGTCGATTGCTCCCGAAAGCATACTTGCGGTAGAGGATTGTCTGCCCACGATGGCATTGAGACGAACCATCATCTCTGCCACAGCCGTGGTCATATATCTGCTGCCGCTCATGCCCTTCCACCAAGAGAAGGAACCATCCTTGTTTTGGAGTTTCTTCAGGAGAGCGACATACTTGTTCACCTTCTTTTCCAAGGTATCAGAAGCCGATGTCAAGCCCGAAGCATCGTCGATGTCCTTGGCATTCACGTTCAAGGTCTTCTGGACATGGCGGCTCACGGTGTTGGCATAGATGGCAGCCATCAAGGAGAGTGCATCCTCCTCGGTAGGATTACTGATAGCTGGCAGCGCCTTCACCATCAGCCAACTAGGATTGTTGGTGTACTCGATGGTTACCTTGGCATCTTCAGCACCCTTCGCCTGCTTGCCCTCCTTGTTCAGAAAGAGTTTGCTCAGGTCGAAGTTCTGCTCACCCTTCTGATGCAGGGTGATAGGCAGGGTGTTCACCACGAGTTCACGGTTGCTCAAAACCGGCAGATAGTGCTGTTCACCATCGCTGTAGCCATTACCGGCAGCCACCACCTTATTAATATATACGCCTTCTTTCAGTCCCTGGACATCAAAGGAGATGGTAGCAGAGCCCTCGGCATCGATGCTGTAATTCTGCGTCTTCTGCCAAACCACCTTGTTGGTCTCCGGGTCGAGAATCTGCATACGGGTGTTGCCGCTCACCTTCTTGTCGGAAGTATTGAAGAGTTTCACCACGATGGTGCTCTTATCGCCCTCACGCAGGAAGCGAGGCATGTTAGGCTGCACCATCACGGTCTTCTGAGCCACAGCCTCATCCACCAGCAAACCGTTGCGCATCTCCTTGTCATGAGCCAAGCCCATGAACTTCCAGGTAGTCACGCTCTCCGGCAGGGTAAACCTGATGGCTACGTTGCCATTGTTGTCGCTCTCCAAGGCAGGATAGAAGAAGGCGGTCTCGTTCATATTCTCACGCACCTGCACCTTGTCAAGGAATTGTCTTGCATCTGAGCCAGAACCACCGGCAAACTGCGGCATCTCCTCTACTACATCAAAAACCTTGTTGGCAGATGGAGCAGCCGCTGCAACACGGGTCATATTACTCCCACGAATTTTCATGACCCTCCCTTCTTCCTGAACCAGCTCGTCTTTCTTTATACGAACAGACTCTACGGTTCCGCCAAGAGAACGTTCCAACTTGCTCAGCTCCACCGCTTGCATATAAGCATAATAGCTAAAGAATTTGCCATCAAACTTATCTACATCCAGTCCCTTCTCGTCATAATACTTGGTAGGATAAACGCCATTCAAGTAAGATGAACGGAAAGTGAGGTTGTGCTTCCAGTAGCAGTTTGGCAGACTCTGATAGAAGCCCAGTGAGAGATTCCAGGAATGCGGGGCTATCTGGTCGAGCGACTTGTCATAGAGTACGCTCATCAGCTGCGCCTTGGCTGGTTTGCCATCAGGGGTGGTAATCTTAAGCGTCCACTCCTCCTTCTGACCAGGGGTCAGACGGTTGCGGAAGGTCTTCCAGGCGATATTCAGTTTCTTCTCAGGCAAAGGACGGGCGATGCTCATCATTCGGGTATAGCACTTGCCTTGCTTCACGAAACTATAGTTCAGTACGATGCCCGACGCATATTCCTCCTTGTAGGTGAAAGGCAGAGTCACGATGCTGTCGCCCAACTCCCAGGCGCCCTTCTCCAGCAGTTTGTTGCCGGCGATGATGGAATATACGATGTGCGCTCCGTTCTCCGAAGAGCCCACCTGAATATAGACCGGCTTACCATCACGAGGGAAAGTCTTCGCCGTCTGATAATACCATTCGGTGGTTGGCTCCACCGGATGGGTATCCTTCATGCTGAAAAGGGTGAATTTCTGCTGCAGGGTATCCTGTCCGCAGATTGCCTCCAACTGATGAACGCCAGATTTCCAAACGAGGGAAGAAGAGGCAGATGATGCAGAAGAAGCATATTCCTTGATAGAAACCGATACATTCGCCTCGGCATCCTTCCATTCGCCCTCATCAATTCGATATTTCAACCTACTAGAAATCGGCATACCACTGGCATTGCGGTAAGCGAAGGTCACCGTCTTCAGACTGTCTGTTTCGATACGCTTAGGAAGATTCACCGTGAGGATGGTTGGCTTGGTGCCCAGAGGCAGACTCATCACGCCCTCGTGGCTCTCGCCGCTGATGTCGGTAACGATGGCAGAGACCTCGAAGTTGAAGAAACGGGCGATGCGCATGAACTCGCTCATATCAGCCTCGTCTTTTCCTGACAAGGAAGCCTCCAGCGGAATCTCTACGTCGAAGGTTCCGTCCTCACGAGTCACGCAACTGTCTGTCTTTACCAACTGTCCGGCAGAGCCTGCGCCCCACCACCAAAGCTGGTTTCTGCGAGTCACCTGATACTCCACCTTGGCACCCTGCACAGGCACACCAGAGTAGGTCTTGGCTGTAGCCTTCACCACTACAGTATCGCCCCAGTTATATTTCTCGTTCACCTTCGGGAAGGTAATCTCGAAGGTTGGACGCTTGTACTCCTCAACTCTGAAATATTCGCTTGCTGTACCATTCACGGAGATGGAATACAGTCCCGTCTGTCCCTCCTTCGGCAATTCGAAATCTACGGAAGCCGTACCGTATTCATCGGTAGTAGCCTTCTGCTCAGCCACCTGCTTCCAGTTGGCATCACTCAGGACAAACTTCAGTTCCATGCTCTTGCCAGGCACGCTGGCATCCAACCCCTTCTTGACAGTATAGGAAATGGCTGAGGCATGTACCTTCTGCCCCGGGCGATAGATGGCACGATCGGTATAAACCTGATATTTAGTCTCATTATCCTTCTTCTCATAATAGCGGGTACGGCTAAGATAGATGTCCCTGGCTGGCGTAAACTTGTCATTGTTGGTAGAAATCAACACCATTCCATCCACATTTTTGAAGTAAGCCTCTCCGTTCTCATCTGTTGTCAAGCGGGCATGAACTATTCGCTTGTCCTTCTTCGTCTTGAAATCATACCGCTGGTCGTAGAGTTCTATCTTCGCCCCGGCGATAGGCTGTCCGTCGGTAGCATTCACCACCACATAGCGATGCTTATCATCCGGCAACTGCTGGATCATCACCGCCAGATTGCTGACATAGAAGAGTTTGCGCTGCGGAGCGATGCCGGTATTATCAGAAGTTACCTCCATCAGATAGGCACCCAGCGGCAGATTGCCACCGATTTCAATGGAATCCTTCACCTCTTGATAATCCGGACGACCATAGTAATTCCTGCTGTAATCCTTCTGATGCAGTTTCGTGGTCTTCTTCAGGAGCATCTTATAGGTAGCCTCATCCTGAGCATCATATTCATTATCCGCCGTGATGTTGAGGCGGGAGATGCTGATTTTCAGGTTCTGGAGATTACGCACATCCAGCTGCACCCAAACCTTCTCCCCAGGTCGCAATACCTGCGGCATATCCTTCACCCGGAACATCGGTTCGGTAAGTCGCTTCTGCGCATTTCTCAGTTCGTTCATTCTCGACCATTCACCCCAGCGGCTCAGCGCATAGTTGATATAGTTGAGCTTATCCTGCGGTTTGGCATCGGTAGCACCTTCCATGAAGCGGAAATGCTCCACGGCAAGTTCGCCTGCCTCCGGAATATCCTGATAAATCTGGATGAGCGAGTCGATAGTCTGCAGATACTTCGATTTCTTCACCTCTCTCACGTCGTCCTGGCGGTATTTCTCGATGAGCTTATAGGCACAGAGACAAGCCGCACCCCGATTGCCCACCTTATTATAATAGGTGTACAGCTGCAGATACGCCTCCTTGCTGTCTGCCTCGAATCCGATGAGATGCAGCAAATCATTCTTGAAGGAACTTCCGTCCACCCCTTTTAGAGTCAGCGGCACATACTCAGTAGAAGCATGCTTGGCAAGAAGCTCTGGGTGCGCCATCGCTTTTTTGAAGAACTCCTGGCTCTTCTTCAGGTTTACCTTTCGCTGACTTTGATAATAAGAAGCATCCTCCCTTTGTTCCAAAGAAGCCTCATCCACTTCTATTCCATACGGATTATCATGATATACCTTGCCGAGCACAGCATATCTCACCGCTTTCAGCATCGGGTCATTTGTCTTCAAAGCTTCAGCTTCCATCCGCTTCACGTTAGGCGAAAGCGAGTCAGCAGAAATCTCTTTCCAAAGAGTCATTTGCCTCATCTCAGCCGCCAGCAGCTGCCCGTAATCTTTGGCAACCGAGGCCTTGGCGATGATTTTCTTCATCACCGCGATTTCGCTCTTAGGCTGGTCCTTCTGAGCATTGATTTCAGCTTGCTTCCACAAGTTGTCGTATGTCTGAGCCGCTACCTGCATCGTAGCAAAGAGGGCTATCAGAAGTGATAAAATGTTTCTTTTCATAAGCCAATTGTATTAAATGTTTATAGAATGATGATAATCATCAAACTTTTCATTGCAAAAATACAAAAAAAAACTGTTTTCTAACCCCGAAACTTAAACTTTTTACTATCTTTGCACCAAAATAGTATATTTTACCAAGAAATAACATTAAAAAAACAATGGCAGAAAAAAAGTATGGTCATTTTGATGACGCCAATCGCGAATACGTGATTACTGACCCAAAGACCCCATGGCCTTGGATCAATTATTTGGGTAACGAGGATTTCTTCTCGCTCATCTCAAACACAGCAGGTGGTTATTCCTTCTACAAGGATGCCAAGTTCCGTCGCATCACCCGTTATCGCTACAATGGTGTGCCGATGGATAACGGCGGTCGCTATTTCTATATCAAAGATGGCGATACCGTATGGAACCCGGGATGGAAACCTTGCAAGACACCGCTCGACAGCTACGAGTGCCGCCACGGCATGAACTATACCCGCATCACGGGCAGCAAGAACGGCGTGGAGGCGAGTGTGCTTTTCTTCGTACCGCTCCATACATGGGCTGAGGTGCAGAAGATGACGCTGAAGAACCAGACTGAGGAGGTGAAGACCCTCAAAGTGTTCTCCTTTGCAGAGTGGTGCCTCTGGAATGCTGCTACCGACATGGAGAACTTCCAGCGCAACTTCTCTACGGGCGAGGTGGAGGTAGAGGGTTCTACCATCTATCACAAGACCGAATATCGTGAGCGCCGCAACCACTATGCTTTCTACACAGTGAATACCGAGATTCAGGGCTACGATACCGACCGCGAGAGCTTCATCGGACTCTACAACGAGTTTGCCGAGCCTGAGGCTGTGATGGAAGGCAAGCCACGCAACAGCTTTGCCCACGGCTGGAGCCCTATCGCATCTCATTATATCGAGGTTACCCTGCAGCCAGGCGAGAGCCGCGACCTCATCTTCCTGCTGGGCTATGTGGAGAACGAGCAGGACAAGAAGTTCAGCGCCAAGAAGGTAATCAACAAGGAGAAAGCTCATCAGCTTATCGCCAAGTTTGATACCACAGAAAAGGTGGATGCTGCCTTCGCAGAACTCAACCAGTACTGGGATAACCTGCTGAACATCTTCACCGTGAAGAGCGGCAACGACAAGTTAGACCGTATGGTGAACATCTGGAACCAGTATCAGTGCATGATCACCTTCTGTATGTCGCGTTCGGCAAGTTTCTTCGAGAGCGGCATCGGTCGAGGCATGGGCTTCCGCGATTCCAACCAGGACCTCGTAGGTTTCGTTCATCAGATACCTACCCGTGCCCGCCAGCGCATCATCGATATCGCCAGCACCCAGTTCCCTGACGGTGGCTGCTACCACCAGTATCAGCCGCTCACCAAACGTGGCAACAACGATATCGGTGGCGGTTTCAACGACGACCCTTGCTGGCTCATCTTCGGTACCGTAGCCTATATCAAGGAGACGGGCGACTTCTCTATCCTCGCTGAACAGGTGCCTTTCGACAACCAGCCAGGCACAGAAGTAAGCCTCTTCGAGCACCTCAAGATTTCGATGAACCATGTTATCAACAACCTGGGTCCACACAAGTTGCCACTCATCGGAAGAGCCGACTGGAACGACTGTCTGAACCTGAACTGCTTCTCCTGGGACCCTAACGAGAGTTTCCAGACCACCGAAAACAAGGGCGAAGGAAGCAAGGCAGAGAGTCTGATGATAGCCGGTCTGTTCGTGGTTACCGGCAAGGATTATGTGGCTCTGTGCAAGCAGCTTGCCAAGGAAGCTTTGGAAAGCAAGGAGGGCGAAATAGCCGGTCTTACAGAGGAAGATTATTTGACAGAAGCCGAGCGCATGCAGCAGGCTGTAGATGAGATGAACGAGGCTGTGAAGCAGCATGGATGGGACGGCGAATGGTTCCTCCGCGCTTACGATTTCTTCGGCAACAAGATTGGTAGTGATGAGAACGAGGAAGGCAAAATCTTCATTGAGAGCCAGGGCTGGTGTACGATGGCTGGTATCGGTCTGGAAGAAGGACTCTGCGATAAAGCACTGGACAGCAGTAAGAAACGACTGGAATGCGAGCACGGACTGGTGCTGAACAACCCAGCTTACACCACCTATCATGTAGAAATGGGTGAGATTTCTTCTTATCCTGAAGGTTACAAGGAGAACGCCGGTATCTTCTGCCACAACAATCCTTGGGTCATCATCGGAGAGACTGTAGCCGGTCGAGGCAACGATGCCTGGAGCCATTATACCAAGATTCTGCCTAGCTATGTAGAGGAAAAATATCAGACACTTCACAAGGTAGAGCCTTACGTAAACTGCCAGATGGTAGCCGGTAAGGATGCAGCCAAACCGGGCGAAGGAAAGAACTCCTGGCTCACCGGTACAGCGGCATGGATGTGGTATACAGTATCAGAATTCATCCTCGGCATCAAGCCAGATTATGAAGGTTTGCTCATCGATCCTTGTCTCCCAAGCACCGCTAAGGAGTATGAGGTAACCCGCAAGTTCCGTGGTGGCGAATACCATATCACAGTAAAGAATCCTAGCGGAAACCAGAAGGGCGTGAAGCAGATTACAGTGGATGGCACTCCTATCTCAGGCACCATCATTCCTTGCTCTGAAGGCAAGCATGAAGTAGTGGTTGAGATGTAAATCAGCCAGATCTCATCAAGTTACGATTTGAAAGTTCAATGTAACGAAATTCTTTTCATACCCATGCCCCCTGTTTTAGGGGGTATGGGTATCACAATAAACACTTGCCCCTTTATTTCAAGGGAGCAAGTGTTTTATTTATTTGATAATCTGATACTTAGCTTTTAATATAAGCACATATTTAACAGTATCAAGAGTAAGATTCAAAGTCTCTATCATTGACTCAGTTCCTCAATAACTCAGTTCCTCAGTTTTTTCCTAGGGGGTATATAGCCCTTATAGTTCAAAGTTGTTTTAAATTGTTATATATTATATATTATTATATATATATATATATAATAAACTTCTAAATAAAGACAAAAGTGAAGGGTCAGAGAAAAACTGAGGAACTGAGTTATTGAGGAACTGAGTCATTGCAGTAAAAACATCATAATCCTCATAAACACCTGATTTACTGCTTAACTCTATACTTTAAGAGAACAAAGCTATGAGTTGTCACCCATAAAACTATGAGTTGTCACCCGCAAAACTATGAGTAAGGAAGTTTAACTACTTTCAATCTGAAAGCATAGTTTAAACATTTCCTTATCACACCCCCAAACTTGGCAGTATCAGAGAAAAGTTGTATCTTTGCACGGAATTCCATCCATTCCTTCCATACCGCTCCTTCCATGCCATCCCCACAACTCCTTCCGCCCAGCTCCAGCACGCGTCTCTCCATCCGAAGTATTAAAAGGAAAAAGATAAAAAAGGTATGGCTTTTCGAGTTATTTTTTGTACTTTTGCAGCCGATAACGCATTTTGCGAACAAAACAGGATTCTTTAAAGAAAAGAAAGGAAATAACAATGAAGAAAATATTATACTTTGTGGCAGCCCTGGCTGCTACATCCTTTATCACTACGATGGGTACCAGCTGCAAGTTTGCACCCGACCAGCATGACGGCGACACGGTAGCTGCCAGCGAGTTTTACCCGATAGATACCTCTGCGGCTCATGCCAAGAAGATGGCGAAGATTGCTGCCATCAAGAACGGAAAAGACAGTGTAGGCATCTATTATGTGGGCAGCAATTCTACCAAAGACCTCATCGAGCTCGTATCCTATCCTTCACGCCGCGACACGATGATGTACAGCAAGACCCGACACATAAAGGTGAAGGGCAATGCCGACATCAACCACGTGGTTCGTGTAGACTTCTATCTGCATAACGGCAAGGATTCGCTGGTGAAGTATGTTGAGGAAGTGAATTTCAAATCACTTAATAGCCTATAAACTATCAACTAATCATAGAATCCCGGCTGCTTATACTCAATGCCCAGTTCATCATCTACTGTTGCGATGACACCCTGAATCTGCCCCATGGCAAACATACGGCCGAGGAGAGTGTAACCGGCATTGTGACCATGATTGCTCTCATCGAATACGCCACCAGGCTCATCAGTGAAGGTCATACCATGATCTACTCGCATTGGCAGACGACGACCGGAATTGCACTTGCCTTCCTGCTCAGCCTTCTCGAAGATGCGGCAAAGTTCAATGAGATGGCCGCGACCACCCAAGTGAGAAGCCTCTGTAAAGTTGCCGTTAGGGAAAATGTAGCAAGAGCGCAGATGAACAAAGTGAGTGCGGTCAGCAAACTGCTTAGCCATTGACACGCAGTCGTTGTGCTCGCCGGCAGAGAATGAACCTGCACAGAAAGTCAGACCATTGTGCTTGTTTGGCACAGCATCGAGCATCCACTGGATATCCTCGGCACGACCGATGATTCTTGGCAAGCCGAATACAGGATAAGGAGGATCGTCTGGGTGAACACACATATTGATATCGTACTCATCGCAGATAGGCATGATAGCCTCCAGCCAGTACTTCATGTTCTCCTGCAACTTCTTCTTGTCGATACCATCATAAAGCTTCAACAGGTCGCGGAACTTCTGGACAGGAGCTGAATCGCCCTCGCTGAAGTTACCCGATACGAAACCCTGGGTCTTGATGATGATGTTCTCTACCAAGGCATGATCCTGCTCTGGTGTAGAAGTCTTCTTGATTTCATCAGCCTCAGCCACGAGGTCTCTGCCCCACTTGTGCTCCTTAGAGAACTCAGCCCAATCCTCACGAGCGCCTTCACGCTGCAGGATATAGATATCAAAGTAGGCAAACTCACCCCAGCTCATATAGAGGTTGTTGGCTCCGTTAGGATTCTCGTGTGCCAAATCGGTACGAGCCCAGTCCAAAACAGGCATGAAGTTGTAGCAGATGCATTTGATGCCTTCCTCGCCCAGGTTGCGGAGACTTTCCTTGTAAACCTCAATCTGATGATCACGGTCAGGACCACCATATTTCAGGGTTTCAACCACAGGTAAAGACTCTACCACGCTCCATTTCATACCATAAGACTCGATGTACTCCTTGAGTTCATGAATCTTCTCGCGTGTCCAAACCTCGCCCAGAGGAACATTGTGCAATGCGGTAACAATGCCCTCAACACCAATCTGCTTCAACTGTGCAAGTGTAATCTTATCTTTCTTGCCAAACCAGCGCCATGTTCTTTCCATATATATATATTATAATGTATAAGTTTAAAAATGAATTATCTTGCAGAAACATATTTATGCAATGTCTGTCTTACAGCACCCTTGCCGGCAAAGAGTTCCTTCACCATGCCCTCAATCTGCTCACCGAAGCCAGCCTCATAGAGATCGAGACCGAACACATCCTTGCGGGAATAGAGATTCTTCAGGCAAGAGTAGTCCTGATCAGCCTTGCCTACTTCAAGAGGAGCTACGATGGCCTGCAGTTCTGCCAACAATGGGTCGGAAGATGGCTCGAATGGCTTCAGGTTATCATCCAATGCCTTGAGATAACGGGCATAACCTGCTAATACCAAAGGAATCAACACGAGATTGCTCACGTCGAGACCACGGTCGATATACTTCTTGATAGTCTCACCGAAACGGATAGAGAGCTTCTGACTGGTATCAGTAGCGATACGCTGAGGAGCATCCGGCATGAAAGGATTAGGCAGACGCTTGTTGATTACGGTGCCGATAAACTCGTATGGGTTCAATACGCCTGGGTCGGTAACCACCGGCATCGCCTCGATATAACCAATCTTCTGGATAAAGGCATGCAGGTCCTCATCCGCCATCTCTGCAGAAATCAAGGTATAGTCGAGCATGCAACCATAGATTGACATCGCTGTATGGAGAGGGTTCAGACAGGTGGTTACCTTCATGGTCTCAACCTCATCTACAGTCTTGCGGGATGTATAGAGCGCACCGCCCAACTCCAATGGCGGACGACCATTGGTATAAGTATCCTCGCAAACGAGATACTGCACTTCCTCGGCATTTACGAAAGGAGCGGTGAAGGTATGCTTCTCGGTGATAATCGTATTGTTATCCTCGAAACCATCCTCAGCGAGCATCGCCTGTACCTTCTCGTGTGGACGAGGAGTAATCTTATCAATCATAGACCAAGGATAGGTAATCTTGCTGCTGTCATTGATATAATCTACGAAACCAGCCTCTACGATACCATCCTGTGCCCAACGCTCAGCATAAGCCTTTACGCCAGCCTTAACATGGTCGCCGTTGTGAGAACAGTTGTCGGTAGACTGAAGAGTAAGTGGCAACTTGCCTGCCTTATAACGCTCATAGAGAAGAGCGGTAAGCTTACCCATAGCAAATACTGCATCGAGACCACGTGCCAGATCGGCATCATTGAAAGAATATCCCTTCTCGGTGATGGTGAAAGTTACCATCTGCAGACTTGGTGCCTGGAAAATCTGGACCAATCGTGCCCAGTCCTCACCAAACTGCTTATCCGCCTTGAGGCTTTCTGTGATAGAAGCGATGACCTTCTTCTCGATGGTGCCGTTGCTCTGGAGGCTGACGAGAAGAGAGAGATTATTGTAAGGGCGATAAGCCTTGTCGATAATTTCGTAGTCGAAGCTTTCTGCTACGATGACACCACGGTCGTACTTACCGGTGTTGAGCGCATCGTTGAGGATAGCGGCAGGGAACGCACGGAAGATGTTACCTGCACCAAAGTGAACCCAAGTAGGCTCGTCGTGAGTCTTCTTAGCTACGGCTGCGATGTCATACTTAGGAAGCTCATAACCCTTAGCTTCCCATTCTGCAGCATTAAAGCTGTCTGAAAGAATTTCGTTCAGTTTCATGATTAATAATTATTGATGTTGTTTTATGTAAATTTTAACCTTTTTATAAGCAATACAATGATTCCTTTTCTGTTGGGTCAGGGCAAAATTACGAATTGAAATGCGAGATTATTTTAAAATATTGAACGAACTTACCGCTGTTTTAACTAGTAGAGACTATTTATATACACTTTACAGATTATCCAGTTCCTTGATCTGCTTTTTCGGTGTCACTCCAAGTCCCTTCAGGCTCTCTACCCTTCTCATCACATTGCCGGTGCCGTCATAGAGTTGCTTCTTTGCCTTATCAAAAGTACCCGAAAGACGGGTTATCAGATCACCCACACTCATAAAGGTATCTTCGAAGCCAGCCACCTTATCATACAGGTCAGCAGCCGTCTTCACGATTTTCTCCACATTCTTGTTCTGCCGGTCATACTGCCAGAGATTATAGGCAAGCTGGAGTGCCATGAGCAGATTGCTTGGCGAGATGATGATAATCTTCTTCTGATAAGCATAACGGCTGAGATCCGGCTGCTGCTTCATCGCTGCGATATAGCTGGTCTCGTTAGGGATGAACATCAGTACGAAGCCGATGGCATCATCCACCAGTTTGGAATAGTCTTTGGCTGCCAGTTCATCGATGTGCTTTCGTACGCTCAGCGCATGTGCCTTCATCAGGCGTTCCTGTTCAGCCTCATCTTCAGCTGCCAGAGCATCGGAATAGGCGGTAAGCGAAACCTTGGAATCGATGACCACACTTCTGCCTTCCGGGAATCGGACGATGACATCCGGACGATAGTTCTTTCCCTCTTCATCTTTCGTATTCTCCTGAATGAAGAATTCCTCATCTTTACGAAGTCCGCTGTTCTCCAGGATGGTTTCCAGCACCATCTCGCCCCAGTCGCCCTGCATCTTGCTGTCGCCCTTCAATGCCTTGGTCAGGTTGGCAGCATCGGAGCCAATCTTCTCGGTCTGCTCCTTCAGGTTCAGTACAGCCTGCTGCTGTTCCTGCTGGAAGAGTTTCATCGTTGCCTCGAAGGTGTTCTGCAGTTCCTTCTTGTTCACCTCGTTCTGGGTTTTGCTCTCCTCTACCGATTTCTTGAAATCAGCAAACTGTTCCTTGATAGGTTTCAGGAGTTCATCCATCTGCAGACGGTTGGTTTCCTGCAGAGCCGACTGCTTGGCAGCCAACTGCTCAGCCGCCACCTTCTGCTGTTCTATCGTCATTCGCTGCATTTCCTGCTTCAGACTCTCGAGTTTCTGTGCCCACTGCTGGTCGCTTTCCGCCCTGAGTTTCGCCGCATACAGCCGCTCGTTCTCCATTTGAGATTTCATTGATTGAACCTCAGAAGCATGATGCAGTTTTATCTGTTCGATGTTAGCCGCCAGCACTTGAGCTTTCGCTACGAGCTGGGTTTTCTCCTCTCCCGCACTTTTTGCTTCCATCAGTTTCCCCACGAAGAATCCGATGGCAAGCCCTATGATGATTCCAATTACTATTTCCATTTATCCTTGTTTTGAATGATTCTGTAAATCTGCAAAAATTATGATTTGCAAAAGTAATCATTTCAAGACATAACACCAAACATCATGGGGGATTCTTGTAGATATTTAACTCTTCTGCATTTTAATATGCAAACAAAAAGAGCGCACCGCTATTGGCACGCTCTTTTCTTTAAATCATCTTTTAAATATACATTATCGGTTGGCAGTAGGCCACTGATAAGTATCAGTGCAATGGATATCAGCACTCTGGTCGGCAATCATCAACTTGAAATCGCCTTCCTCCAATCTCCATTTGCCATTCCAACCTACGAAGGCCAAATCGTCTGCCTTTAATTCAAATGTCACGGTCTTGGTCTCACCAGGCTGAAGTTCCACCTTGTCGAAGGCACGGAGACGACGGCCATCAGGCACAACACTAGCGATGAGATCGCTACTGAACAGGAGGACACTCTCCTTGCCTGCCACCTTTCCCGTATTCTTCACATCCACGCTCACCTTGATGATGTCGCCGTGGCGGAAATCAGACTGAGAAACCTTCAGGTTGCTATATTTGTAAGAGGTATAACTCAAACCATATCCGAAGCCCCACTGCTGGGTAATCTTCGCATTATAGTCGTAAGCACCTTCCATCGTACCCACCTCCTCACTCTTCTTGAAGTCATAGTTGGCGAGCGAATTGATTTCCTTAGGATAGGTGTAAGGCATCTTGCCACTGAAGTTTGACTTGCCCGATACCAGGTTTGCCAAGGCATCGCCGCCCATGTTGCCAGGGATAAGGATGTTGATGATGCCCTGTGCCAATGGTTCGATGTCAGCGATGAGACGAGGACGACCTTCATTCAGCACCAAGATGACAGGCTTGCCTGTCTGAGCCAAAGCCTTGACCAGATTACGCTGGTTCTCTGAGAGCCAAAGGTCGGTCAGGTTGCCCGGAGTCTCTGTATAGGAGTTCTCGCCAATGCAAGCCACGATGACGTCAGCATCCTTCGCTGCAGCCACTGCCTCCTGAATCTGAGGTTCGTTCTCCTCCCAGTATTTTCCCTTCTCATTATAGGTAACACCCTGGTTCAAGATAACATTCTCCTTGCCATACTCATTACAGAATGCCTCATAGATAGTATTGTACTTGCCGGCAAACTCATCAGCACGATGACCCTGCCAGGTATAGCTCCATCCACCGTTCAGACAACGCATCTGATTGGCATTAGGACCTGTAAGGAGAATCTTCTTGCCATGCTGCAAAGGAAGGATATTACCCTCGTTCTTCAGGAGCATCATACTCTCGGTAGCTCCCTCCAAGGCGAGCTTGGCAAACTCCTCACCACCAAACTTAGGATAATTCTTCAGTTTCTGGGTTGGGTTCTTGAAGAGGTCGAGACGGTACTTCATGCGAAGCACACGGCGACAGGCATCGTCGATGCGACTCATCGGAATCTTACCTTCCTTAACCAGTTCTACAAGATAGCCACAAGCATCGCAAGAATAAGGTTCCATAATCATGTCGATACCGGCATTGATGGCGATGCGGAGCGCATCCTTCTTGTCCTTTGCCACCATCTCACGAGTATAGAGATTGTTGATGTCTGCCCAGTCGGTGATGAGCACACCATCCCATCCAGTCTCTTCCTTCAGCCATCCTGTCAGGAATTCCTTGTTGGCATGCATCGGCACACCATTGACGGAAGCGGAATTCACCATCACGGTTAAGGCTCCAGCCTGCAGACCCGCCAGGAAAGGAGCAAAGTGCTTCTCTCGCAAATCGGCAGGAGAGATATAGGCTGGCGTACGGTCTTTACCGGTCCAAGGCACACCATAGCCCATGAAGTGCTTCATTGAAGTAGCAATGTGATACTGGTCGATGTTGTTTGGGTCCTCGCCCTGGAAACCATAGACCATCGCCTTGCCCATCTCAGAACTGAGGTAGCAATCCTCGCCAAAGTTCTCCCAGATGCGAGGCCAACGGGCATCACGACCGAGATCAACGGTAGGACTGTAAGTCCAAGGCACGCTCACCGCACGAGTCTCATAAGCGGTAGCCTCAGCCGAACGGCGAGCTATCTCACGATTAAAGGTGGCAGCCACATTGATGTTCTGCGGAAAGAGGGTTCCACCCTGTGTATAAGTAGAACCGTGGTTCTGGTCGAGACCGAAGACACAAGGGATGCCGATGCGCTTCATCGAGATCTTCTGGATTTGTGCGATATACTTCTCCCACTGCTTAGCGGTTGGTGCGCAGGTATTTGGAGCGTTGAGGATAGAGCCAATCTTATAGCGGGAAAGGATAGAATCGGTCTTGTGCTCGTCGATATAGAACACACCATTCTTGTCGTTGGCACCAAAGAGGTCGGTCACCAATTCCATCATCTGACCTATCTTTTCCTCCAAGGTGAGTTTCTTCAGAGTTTGTTCTACCTGAGCCTCAATCTTAGGGTCGCTCTTGATAACCGGAACATTGGCACTGGCTGTATAAGCCAATGCCAACAATGAAATAGATAATAAAATTTTCTTCATAAACAGTAAAGGTTTGACGCTTTATGATAAAAACGGAAATCTTTCTAATATATTATTCAATAGTTACTTTCTTTACGGTGTAACCATCACCCACGAGGAGGAAACCATCCTGCTCTGTCAAGAGTTGGATAGAGAGGTCGGTCAGTACAAACTCCCATGTAGCAGGACCATCCACCATGAAGTCGCCACGTTCTATGTCGCCCCCCTTACCAGTAAGGATGTTGTTCCACCAAGCTGTGGTAGCGGTACCCTGACCTTTTCCATCCACATAGACACGGAGGATGGTGCCAACCTTCACCTTTGAGAGGAAGTTTTCCTTCAAGGCCTCGAATGGTGTACCCCATGTCACGGCAAACTCACCTTCCCAGAGGGTAGTCTCCATAGATGGACGCGGCTCTGTAGTTACCTTGATTTTACCGCAAGGGAACTGTACACCACTGCCATCTACCAATGTAATGTCGTAATCGCCATTGGCGAGGTCGGAAGGAGCAGTAACTTTCAATGCTGTACCCTTATCGAGAACTTCGAAGTCAGCCTCCTTACCATCGATGAGTACTTTCTGAACGTGATCCACCAGGTTCTTGCAGTTGCGGATGGTTGTAGTTTCTCCCGGAGCTACCCAAAGCTCGTTGGCATTGGTACCCAAGACTGGATCATCAGCAGCAGGAGTCACGGTAACGTTCAAGGTGCGGGATGTGGTCTTGCCCTTGGTGGTGGTTGCCACAATCTTCAGTTCATGATTACCTATAGGCAAAAGTTGGTCGATAGTAGTACCTTCGGCAATCTTAGTGCCGTCGAGCAACCATGTCACAGTGGTATAGTGAACAGGAGTCACCTTGATTTCCAACTTATAATTAGTCTTGCGGTCTATCTTGGAATCAGCCAAGTCGGTGTTCAAGATACGTGGATTGTCATCTTCGCTGGCTGTGAAGTATGGTTCATCGTCAGAAGAGCAAGAAGACAAGGTAGATGTACCAGCCAGTGCGAAACCCACGGCTAAGAGCATCATCATAGCCTCCAAGACTTTTCCCTTATATTGTTTCATTGTCTTATTCATAATTAATTATTCTATTCTATTGTCCTATAAGACTTAACATTTAACACTTAACATTAAACACTACTTGCTATATCCCTTTCCGAATGGAGGATTGAAGTCTGGCTGAAGGTTTACATCAGCCTTGTCCCACCAGAGGCGCTTGTGCCAATCGTCTGTACCACCCATGCGGTCGATGGCAGCCTTGTAGTTGGCATTGTTGTACTGAGCTTCCAATACAGGATACTGCAAGCGGACAGGCATTGACCAATCGGGATCCGTATAAGTGAAACCATTCTTGGTCAAGAGATCACGATTCAAGATGGCAGGATAGTCAGAGCGGCGCAAGTTAGCCCAACCCTCAGAAGGGTTCATCATGTGGAGAATCCAAGCCTGGGTGTTGATGGTCTCCTTAGGATTGTCACCCAACGGATTGCTGGCAATGAACGCATCAATCTCTTCCTTGGAAATCTTGTTGGATGTAAGATAGTAGTTGTTGAGCAACTCCATGCTGGCACGAACACCAGCCTCGTAGTGACTCTCAGCATCACCACCACCAACATTCCAATCCTTGGTTGCAGCCTCAGCCTTGAGGAACTCCACCTCAGCATAGCTCATCAAGTCGCCAGGACAAGAAGGCATCTCGAAGTCGATGTTCAGGCAAGGACGACTAGCTCGGGCTATATAATCAGAGTTGGCATAAGTGTTCTCGTCTATCTCTGCATACTTCTTCAAAGTAGGAAGGTCATCCAACGTAGCTGGATTCATCCAGTCTGTGTACCAGGCAGCACCAGGGTTGCAAGGCTCCTCACCGAGGTTCTTGCTCTTGAAGTAAGCCAGGAAATCATCGGTCAAGTCGATGTTCTGCTCCTTATCTGGCTTCACCTGACTACGCTTGATATTGTAGTAGTGACGGCAGATGCGATAGAGACGAGGGTCGTTGGTATTCTGCAACTGATAGAACAAGGTAGAGCATACCATGGTAGGCGATGTGGCATCCTGACCATAGAGAATCTCTCCCAAGGCATTGGTACGGAAATCATAATCATTGGCACCATCATAATATGTATAAGGTGCATCAGCATACTTGATATAAGCATCATCTGCAGCACTGGCGATAGCACCGGCAGCCACAGCCTTCTCAAACTCCTCCTTTGCCTTCTGTGGATTAACATCGGAAATGCGCATGGCATAGCGCATACGGAGTGCATTGGCATACTTCTTCCACTTAGCTACATCACCACCCATGCTGGTGACATCACCAGAAATGCGGTCGGTACCTGTGCCAAGCTGCTTCTCGCAAGCGTCAAGTTCCTCGAAGAACCAGCTGTAGAGTTCCTCTACGGTATCATACTTAGGGGTGGAGATACCTGAGATATAACCCAGACCTGCCTCCGAACAAGGCACGTCACCGTAGGTATCTGCCAAAACTGCCGTGAGATAGACACGATGGATACGAAGTGCCGCATTCAAGTTTGCCTTGTCAGTAGATTTGTGGATGGCATCCACAAGGTTCTTGATACTGATTTCATAATAGCGGTCCCAGACACGACGGGTCATATCATCTTCTCTGAAATTAGAACCAGCGTAATTGGATACATTATAACCACCAGCGAAATACTGTGGAAAACCCGTTATATAGTTACGGTAGGTATCCATCAGACTGAAGTCACCGTAAGTCTGCAACAAAGCTGTTGTCAACTGTGCGTTAGGGTCGAGCTCGTTCACCTTGGTCTTGTCGGTATTGATGTTACTCAAGGTATCATCAGAGCAAGAAGTCATCGCAGTGCCGGTTGCCATCAGGGCGAAAGCCATCATCAGGCTGCTCTTACCTATATATTTCTTGATTATATTGTTCATTTTCTTACCTTATTATATATTAGAACTCTTCTAAAGAAATTGATTCATTTTTTTCGGGACTAGAACTTCACGTTCACGTTCAAACCATAACTCTTGCGAGATGGCAGGGAACCATATTCCAGACCGAGACCTGAGGTGTTGTAGCTGGAGTCTGGGTCGATGTTAGGAATGTTCTTCCAAACAATGAATGGGTTACGAGCCACGAAGGATACGGTCAAGCCCTTGACATACTTGCCCAGGATGCTCTCTGGGAAGGTATAGCCGAAAGTAATCTCACGACACTTCACGTAAGAGTTGTCGTAAACGAAGGCACTCTGCACGCCTTTTGCCACATGCTTCCAGTAATCTTCAGGGTTCACGGCGATGTCGTTCTTGCGATAAGTACCGTCGCCATTGTCGATGACACCATCTACGACAAATCCCTTGCAGTTACCTGCTGCACGCCATTCGGCAAGTTCCATACCCGAAGCCTTGCGAGCCTCCTCAGAAGAGTACCACTCCTCACGGCCTGCCAATGTTCCCTTTGCCTTACCTGTTTCGTATGCAGAACGCATGGACATAGAGTAGATGTCGGCACCTACCTTCACATCGAAGGATGCAGAGAGGCGGAAGTTCTTGTAGCTGAAGGTTGAGTAGAAACCACCTGTCCAGTCCCAAGTAGAGTTGCCGATGGTCTTGATTTCCTGGTCAACCTTTGGAAGACCAGTAGCTGCATCGACAACCACCTGACCCTTGTCGTTGTAGAGGAAGTCGTGTCCACGGATAGCTCCATAGTTCTCACCTACCTTGGCACCTACAGAAACACCGCACCAGGTTGCCTTCGCCAACTCGAAGTAGTCCATGCCATCGATGAGCGACTTCACCTTGTTGGTATTCTTCGAGAAGTTGACACCCAAGTCCCAAGCGAAGTCCTTGATCTGCAAGGCACGGGCATTGAGGGCAATCTCGACACCCTGGTTCTGAATCTCACCGGCATTGATGAGGCGGTAAGCATAGCCAGAGGTGGTGGTTGAAGCCAAACTCAAAATCTGGTTCTTGGAGTTCTGGTTGTAATAGGTGGCATCCAAGCCCAAGCGTCCGTTAAGGAACTTCATCTCCAAACCTACCTCGTAAGAACCTGTCATAGTAGGCTTCAAATCCTTGTTCGGCTGTGTTGAGTTGGCTATCATACCGATGGTATAACCCGAGTAGCTGTACTTGCCCGTGGTATAGTTGAGTGCCAACAGGTATGGATCGGTATCGCTACCTACCTTTGCCCAAGATGCGCGAATCTTACCATAATTGATGAACTTCTTGTTCTTGATAAACTCAGAGAAAACCAAACTACCCGATACAGATGGATATACGTATGTATTGTTATTTGTAGGGAGCGTAGATGACTTATCGCCACGGATGGTTCCCTCCAAATAGTAAGTATGCTTGTAGCCGAGGCTCGCGCTGGCATAGAGAGAGCTGATCTGCTTCTTGTACATACTCTCACGAGTGTTCTGTTCCTGATAGTTCATGATGTTCTGGATGCCATTCATCTGCTGGTTGAGACCGACGTTGGTAGTGGTCTTGTTGTTCACCTTGAAGATATTACCACCAGCGGTAGCGTTGACATCGAAGTCGCCCCATGAGTTGTTGTAGAGGGCGAGTATCTCGGCGTTGAGTGTGCGGTTGTTGAAGATTTGGTCGGTAAGCTTTCCGGCAGGAGTTCCTGGAGTTGTCTTGGCGATGAATTCCTGGAAGTTCATGCTGTTGATGTCGGTACCGATAGTACCCTGCAACTTGAGGTGCTTGTTGATGTTCCAGATTGCCTTACCCGTAAAACGGAACACGTCCTTGTCGGATGTATTGCTGTTCTTATAGAGATCCCAGTATGGGTTCTTGTTATACTGATCGTTACCATTCCAGTTGGAGTAGTTGCCATCGGCATCCTCATAATGCTTCAACCAAGCCTGGTCGTAGGTACCCGCCAGGGTCATGAGGTTCTTACCCACGTTGCTCTGGGAGTCACCAAGGGCAGGACGGTTCTTTACCTTCTCACGAGTATAGTTGGCGGTGAAGTCGAAGTCAACAGGACCTGCAGAGGTATTCACTCGGAGGTTGAAGTTGTCACGACTCATATGGGTATTTGGCAAGATATCCTTATTGCGCATATCGGTAACAGAGAAACGCATACCCGTCTTACCGGAATTAACTGAGAGGATGGCAGAGTTCTGGGTGGTGAAACCTGTGCGGAAGAAATCAGAAGCATTGTTAGGATGCATCATGAATGGACGTTCTTCGCCATCGAAATATTTGAACATGAAGTCATCGGCCTTAGGTCCCCAACTTGAGTTCGTACCAGAAGTGCTGGATGTAGGAAGCTCGCCATTGTAGCCAGCACCATATATCTCCTGGATGTCGTCCCATTTAGCCAACTGGGTATCGATAGTATAAGAACCATTGTACTCCACGGAAATTCTATCCTTCTCCGCCTTCTTGGTCGTAATCAAGATAACACCATGAGAAGCACGGCTACCATAGAGGGCAGAGGCAGCAGGACCTTTCAATACGGTCATCGTCTCGATGTCATCAGGATTGATGGCAGAGATACCATCACCGAGGTCATAACCACCACTTTCACCAGCACTGCCAAAGTTGGTATTATCCAAAGGCACACCATCCACCACGTAAAGAGGCTGGTTATTGCCTGCCATTTCTGTATTACCACGAAGAAGCACGCGGGTAGAACCAGAAGCACCGCCAGCGGTGTTCTGCACAACGAGACCAGCCACCTTACCAGAAAGAGAGTTGATGACGTTGGTTTCCTTCGCCTTGGTAAGTTCCTCACCTTTCACTTCCTCCAAGCCATAGCCGAGAGCCTTGCGGTCGCGCTTGATACCAAGGGCGGTAACAACGACCTCATTCAAGGCCTTACCATCCTCTTGCATCGTGATTTTCATGCCATTAGCAGCTTTCACGGTCATTGTCTTGTAACCGATGTAGCTCACTTCGAGCGTTGCTCCAGGCTTGCAGTTCAACGTAAAGTTACCATCTATATCGGTAACGGCACCGTTGGTTGTACCAGCCACCTTCACGCTAGCGCCAATCAAGGTTTCGCCAGTGGCATCCACCACTGTACCCTTGATGCCTTGGTCCTGCTGAACGCTCATCGCTGCATTGTTCATCTGGGCAGCGAGAATGGCAGAAGCAGGCATCCACATCAAACCTGCACCGAGCAGGCCGAGAAACATAGTTTTCTTTCTCATAATTGATATTTTTGTTTTTAGTTTAACATTATTCTTTCCCAAAGATTCCTTCGAGAATCCAAGGAGCATTCACCTTCATACTCTTGAAACGGTCGAAGATGCCATACTTCTCAGAGCCGTTGCCGAAGTGGTTGTTGTCCCAAACGAAAGTAGAGAAGCCTCGTTTGCGAGCCTCCGTAGTCAAGAACTTACAGTAGTAGGTCATGTTTTCATGCACTTTCTCTGAGTTAGACTTATAGTGATCGGTTACTCCCCACTCTCCTATTACGATACCCAGTCCTTTGTTGCTCCAGGTATTCACCGCCTTGTCGAAGAAATCCGTCATCGTCTTCTCGTTTTCTGCAGGTATCTTGCCAGCATCCTTGTAGGCATCACCCCAGTAATCGTAGGTGCAATCGCCGGCGTAGCTCCATGGCTGATAGTAGTGAAATTCCACACTCATATAGTTGTTGCCATTGCCTTCGGCATCCTTCGGAATGATGAAATCTCCATTCTCTATGCCAAACCATGGGTTACAAACGTAAGTCTGTAAGATGAGGTGGCGCTTGGCATTGTTGCCGCCTGTGGCACGAACCATATCCACGAATATCTGATTGTAAGCATTCTGCACTTCGAGGTTCTCGGCAGTAGGTTTGCCCCAGTTGTCCCTGATGTGAACCTCATTGGTACCGGCGAAAGCCAAGCGACTGTCATAATTGGCAAACTCAGAGGCGATATTCATCCAGAGAAGCGCAAGCTTCTGGCAGTTTTCTTCCTTATATTGATAGGTAGGACGACCTTCGAGCCATTTTTCATGATGCACATTGATGATAACCTTCAAACCGTTGTCAAGGCACCAGCCCACCACCTCCTTGATGCGAGCAATCCAAGCCTTGTCGATGCTCATCGCCTGAGCGTTGGTAATGTGGCACTGCCAACGGATTGGAATACGGATGGCATTGAAACCTGCCTTCTTCACGGCTTGTATCACCTTCTTGGTAACAACGGGACTGCCCCAGGCTGTCTCTGCATGGATAGAACCATCAGGGTTGCCAATCTGCATCGACTCACCATCCTGTCCAGGAGCTGAGCACTCGAATGCGTTGCCAAGATTCCACCCCACAACATCTTTATTCCATTGCTGGGCAGTAGGTATGGATTCGCCTACACCTTGAGAACTGCTGGATGAGTGCAACGTACTTGCTTCGCATGAGAGACATGTGAAGACGCCTATTAAAAAGAGGCTAATTTTCAAAAAGTTCCTTTTCATTTTTATGTTTATATTGTTATTGTTTCGTTTTTTAAATAACTGTTTGACTTACTTAACAGAATTTGGTTGCAAAGATAAAGAAAAGGAACTTCCAGAGGGTTAGATAACAAACAAAAAAAGGTTTCAATTCAGACATATCGTCTAAACAGAAACCTTTTCTTTGAATTTAAAACTCTAATTTACAGATACTTACTTGGAGAAACCCCAAAGTGTTTTTTAAATACAGTACTAAAGTACTTCACATTTACAAAACCGGCTTTCACAGATACATCCAGCACACTATCCCCCTGTTTCAGGAAGATTGCAGCCTGCTCCAGACGTATCAAACGCATAAAATCCTGCGGACTTTGGCCCGTAAGAGTCTTCAGCCTACCATAGAAAAGCGTTCTGCTCATCGCCATCTCTCTACAGAGTCGGTCGATATTAAAGTCTGTGTCGCTCAGATGAGCCAACACCAAACGGGTAGCTTTATCTACAAAAGCCTGGTCTTGCGGATTCAGAACAGCTTCTGCCACATTTTCGAATGTCTGGCCTTGCTTATTCAAGACAGTATCATCCTTTTTCTCTTCAGAAGTTCCAGTAGGTTCCAAGTGTTCATAGGATGAATCAGAACCCACAATCTGCTCGGAAGAAGCAGACTCAGAAGCAACCTCTCCTCTAACAAGAGCAAGGCTTCTGTCCATATAATACTGATTCAACCGGCGACGATTCTTCAAAATACTGGCAACCTTACTCGCAAGAATAGCAGTATCGAATGGCTTGGCTATATAGTCATCAGCACCAAGTCCGAGTCCCTCTATCATAAAGTCACGACCAGCCTTAGCAGTCAGCAGGATAACAGGCAGCCATGATGTTTCCTTATTTTCCTTGATGCTGCGACAGAACTCATCTCCGTGCATTCCCGGCATCATGACATCTGAAACAACGATATCACATATCCCGCCCTCTTTCAAATATTTCAGGGCAGCCTCTGCACTCTCCACATCAACTACTTGATAAGAATCACCAAAAGTCATTCTGATATATTTGCGAAGATCTTCATTGTCATCGACAAAAAGAAGTGTATCCGTTGAAACATCAGCATCCTGCAGAACCGCAGAAGACACAGTCTGGCAAGTTTCATCATGCTTATCTTCAGCTAAAGAAGATTCAGTTACAACATTTTTCTTTTCTCCAACAAGCCGGACTGAAGAATCTGTTACATGACCTAATGGCATCTTCACACAGAAAGTAGTACCCTTTCCTTCCTCACTTACGAAACTAAGCTTTCCTCCTAATTTCTCTACAAGCTTTCGTGTAAGCATCAGTCCTAATCCACTTCCCATTTCCTGAGAATTTATCGCATTAGAAGCCCTGAAGAAGGTCTTGAAGATACTCTTAATTTCGGCCTTTGGAATACCTATACCTGTATCACATACATGAATCACAGCCATCTTACCTTCAACAGAAGCCGACAACGTAACCTTTCCACCTTGAGGTGTATATTTGATAGCATTCGAGAGAAGATTTTCCAATATCAGATCCATCATTTTGACATCAGAATGAATCTGTTGCTGCGGACACGTTTCAATACACAGTTGAATATGTTTCTCCTGAGCTGCCAATACAAACTTTTCCAACTGCACACGTAAAAGCATCGGCAATTCTATATCTTGCAGGCGAACCTGTTCGGCAGACTGCTCTATCTTTTGGAAGTCAAGCAATTCTGTAACCATCTTCAATAGTTTGTTGCCGTTGCGATGCGCCATATCCAAGAATCCACGACTTTTCTCACTCAAGTTGGAATCATTAGCCAGATTATCAAGAGGAGCCAACACGAGACTCAAAGGAGTACGTATGTTATGGGCAGTATTAACGAAGAAATTGATTTTCTCATCATAATACTTTCGCTGTAAGCGCTCTTTGTAATACTGCCAGACAAAATATAAGATGGCAGCAAAAATACAGAGATAGATAATCCATGCCCACCAGGTATTCCACCAAGGCTGGGCTATATGAATCTCCAAAGTTGTTTCTCCCAATTCTCTACCATTACTTCTGCAGATAGCCTTTACATGAAGCACATAGCTGCCCGAAGGCAAATTTACAAATCGTACCAACTGATTAGAAGATGGTTTACTCCAATTACGGTCGTATCCTTCCAAATAATATTGATATTGAATATCATACTGGTATTGATAATTGATACTCTCGAAAGAAACAACCAGCGTATTCTCATTATGGCTAAGACTCAATTTGCCTTCCTTCAACATTTCAAAGAGACATTCATTCCAGTAATCGGAACGTTCGACACCTTCAACCTCAACACTATGAATACGAAGTGGAGCGGCATAATTCAAACCTTTGGCAAACATAGGAGTCAAAGCGACAACTCCATCGTTGCTGCCAAAAAGCACCCTGCCATCTGAAGTACACGCAACAGCCATTCGGTTATACTCACGTTCCATTCCCTTAAAGATGTTGAGGTTTACTATCTTCCCCTGTTTCATGAACGCCAAACCTTTATCCGTACTGATCCACAAATTGCCATTAATACCTTTTATAAGTCCATAAACAGTATTAGAAGGCAAAGCGTCCTGATTAGTATAACGCTTAAACTTCTTTGTCAGTAAATCATAATCATAGAGTCCTCCTCCATCCGTTCCAATCCAGATATGACGGGAATCCTGAAAAGCCATACTGTTGACAAACAAATTAATGTCTTTTTCGGGATACTGTTCAGGATAAAAGAAACGATGAGGATGCAAAGGTTCGCGCTTATCAATCAAATAGCCTCCATGCGAAGTTCCTACAGCAATAAAACGCTTATCCAGTGATTCCGTGATGCATTGCACTTCGTTGACAGGCAGATAGAATACCGACTTTCCCGTTCCATTCAAATTATATTTATCTGAAGGGAAACAAGCCATATCTCCATCCAAACATCCCACCCAAATATTACCATCGCTATCAGTAAAAAGACTGAATACGTAATCACTCTTCAACATTCCTGTTTCCACAGAATAAGCAAGCATACTAGTGCCATCAGCATGAACCTGATATACGCCATTACCATAGGTACCAACCAGAATTCTGCCGTCTACAGTCTGACAAATCGTAAGCGCCACCTTATTATATAATCCATGATGCCAAAGACGAGTCTGCGCATCATAAACACTTACTCCTTTATCTGTGGCATACCATATTTTCCCATCACGGCTTTGGAAAACATCGTTCACACAATTATCTATCAGTGATTGATTGTTGAGATATTCATGTGTGATATATTCCAATGTATGTTTCATTGGTATCGCCAAATCTACTCCTCCCGAGTAAGAGCCTGTCCATAAATCGCCAAAACGATCGCTGCACAAGGTATATAATCCATTACCATTCAGTATGTTACCAGGACGTCCATCTGTATCAAGCAAGAGCTTGGTTTGTTTATTCGAACTGTCATAAGCATATATTCCTGCTCCATCTACAGCCATCAGAAGAGTCTGCTTATCATATAAAATGATTGAACGTACGGGAATTTTAGGAATGTTTTGCAAAGATTGGAAATCAGCAGATTTTATCAGCTTCCAAGTACGATCATCCATCACTTTAACTCCTTCGTGAAAAGTACCCAGCCAGATACGATGTCCCACAATATCATGATAAGAGGATACTACGGAACTGCCACTAATCTTCTTTTCTAACTTCCGGGCAGACATCGAATAGCAATAAACATCTTTAAAAGTTCCTATCAAGAGTTTCTGACCTATAAATTGGATATGATTAATATAAGTATTTTTCAATACAAACCTACCCTTAGCTGTCTCCCGAACTATCTCCTTTCCATCAGTAGCTGCTGATAAGCAATAAATGCCTCTATCCATAGCTAACCAGAAATTACCCTTTTCGTCTACCAACAGTTCGTTCAACACGATACTTCCACCTAAAATTTTCTGAAGATTACATTTCAAAACAAATGTATCTTTCCTCTTATCATATATATACACCTTTCCCTTGTTGTCGTAGGCGTAAATCAGATGTTGCGCATCCTTAGTCAGTTTAATACTTCTACCACAAGCATCACTATACGGCATCTCTGTGTATAAAGTATAATTGGTTACTTGTTGCCCATTATATCGGTCAACTCCACGCTTAGTACTTATCCACATGGCACCATCCTCTGCCTCGACAATAGAATAAACACGAGGGCTGGAAAGACCATTGTCTGTATTGAGATTGGAAAGCATGAACATATTTCTGGAAATATGCGCATATGCCTGAAGAGCCGATGCCAACAGCAGCAATATAATTAGAGTACAGGATTTATATCGTTTCATAATTCTTTCATTGATCTTATTTGGGGACAAAGATAATACAAAAAAATGAAAAACAAATAGAATAATGAGATAAAATGAAAAAAATCTATTATCTTTGCAAGATATTAATATAAAGATATAGACTATGATCAAAAGATTATTATCCTTTCTAGACGCATCGCCAGTGAATTTCCTGGCAGTAAAGAATATCTCCGAGGAATTGGAGAAGAACGGGTTCCGACGTATGAACCCACAGGAGCCTTTGGGCAAGATTGAAGCGGGTGAAAAGTTCTTCGTTACCAAGAACGACTCTTCCATCTACGCCTTCCAAATCGGAAAGAAACCTTTGGCAGATGCCGGTTTTCACATGATCTGCGCCCACTGCGACTCGCCTACCTTCCGCATCAAGCCAAATGCTGAGATGCTTTGCGAGGGCGGTATCGTAAAACTGAATACCGAGGTTTATGGTGGTCCTATCATGTCAACCTGGTTCGACCGTCCGCTCACCCTGGCAGGTAGAGTTATCGTGAAGGGCGAGAATGCGATGAATCCCCAGACGCTCCTTCTTCATGTGAAACGCCCATTGCTGCAGATCAGCAATCTCGCTATCCACTTCAACCGTCAGGTGAATGATGGTGTGAAGTTGAGCAAGCAGAAGGATGTACTTCCTATCCTCGGCATCATCAATGATGAACTGGAGAAGGGTAATCTCCTGATGAATGTGATAACCGACGAACTGAATATCCAGAAAGAGGATGTTCTTGATTTCGATCTCTATCTGGCTGATGCCACTCCAGCCTGCACCTTCGGTGTACACGATGAGTTTATCTCTTCAGGCAGACTCGATGACCTGTCTATGTGCTGGGCTGGTGTAGAGGCGATGATTGCATCTGATGCCAATGATACCACCCAGGTTCTCGCCATCTTCGATAATGAAGAGACGGGGTCTCAGACCAAACAGGGAGCTGGAAGTCCATTCCTTTCATATATGCTCCAGCGCATCGCTCTGGCACAGAGCCATACAGAAGAGGCTTATTATCAGGCAGTAGAGCGTGCCTTCATGATTTCAGCAGATAATGCACATGCCTGGCATCCTAACTATAGCGAGAAGTTCGACCCTACGAATCATCCTAAGTTGGGCGGTGGTCCGGTCATCAAGTTCAATGCAGCCCAGAAGTATGCGAGCGATGCTGTATCAGCAGCCATCTTCGCCAACATCTGCGATGCAGCCGGTGTACCATGCCAGCGTTTCGTAAACCACAGCGATGTAGCCGGTGGCAGCACCTTGGGCAACATCCTCGCCTCTTCCATCCCATTGAAGGGTGTGGATATGGGCAATGCCATCCTCGCTATGCACAGCTGCCGCGAAACCGGTAGTGTTATCGACCATGAATATTGCGTGAAGGCTTTCACCAAATTCTATCAGTTGTAATAAAAAACAAAGAAGGTGTGTCTGTATTTGTGACACACCCTCTTTGATTTTATATATTAACCTTTTCCTTTTATCGTTCCTAATTCTTTCACATTCTTCTCAAATTCATTTCTTTCACCAATAGCTCCATTACGCAGTTTTGCCCGATAATTATATATCGTATTAACTGCATAATGTAGGAAATCTGCTATCTTCGTACTGTCATCAATACCCAGTCTTATCAAGGCGAATACCCTCACCATTGCCGGTAACTTTGTTGCATCAGTAAGATGGATTTGTGCCTCCGGCTTCAGAAGGCTATTGAGGTCTTCCACGAAATCAGGGAACAGATGCAGGAAGACCTTATCGAAATTTGCATAGAGTTCTCCCAACTCGTGTTCCTTCAGTTCACTGCTTCTCGTCATTGAATAAAGTTCCTGATATTCACAGTTCTTTACCATCTTATTGACATGGAGACGCAACTTATCCAGTTTGTCTATATAATGAGAACATGCTCCCAGGAACTGGCCTATATATTCTTCCTTCACACCATTTGACTCATTCAGTTTATCATTCGAAGTCTTCAACATTTCGTTGGTAGCAGAAAGTTTCTTATTCAGTTCCTCCAATTGTTCATTCGTTTTCTTCAGTTCATTTCTCGCTATAGTAACATATTTCTTCTGCTTATTGACATAGAAAGCCAGAACACCTAAAGAAAGAACCAGAAGGCTGACACAGATGATGGCAAAGACAAGACGCTGGTTTGCCTTCTTGAGCTGTGCCTGATAATTATGATCGATGGTACCAAGCACTGGCGAAATCTGCCAACTGCGAATACGCGTACTAAAACTCTTATTGGCATTCCAGGAGAAGTTGATATATTTATAAGAACGCTCAACATCTCCCTCCTGACTCAGAATATCGGCGAGCATCCAGAGCGAAGCCTGATCATTGATAGCACACTTCACATCACAAATGGCAGATTTTAGCAACCAATATTTCTTCATTTCTTCGTTTTTCAGAGAACGGTAAATCAGATAGCGATAGTAGGCTACGATGCCGTATTCATGACTCCCCTCCTTACATAAATTCAACCGTTCATCATTCACCTTCAGTGCTTCATCCCATTTATTCTGACTGGTAAGCATCACCTCTTTACGCATGAGATAATCTTCGCTATGATGTGGAAGGATAGCAAACAAAGTATCCCGATATGCATTCTGACGACTAAAGAAATTCTGACTTAAATCAGTATCTACATGCATATTAGAAAAGCCCAACTCACCATAGACATGGTAATAGGCGATGAAATAATCTTTCCGGTTCGATTCATCCAATGTCTTTTTATCTATATGATTGAGCACCTCCAAAGCCTCAGCAAAAGCTCCGGCAGTAGAATACTGTAAAGCTAACTGGCTTTTCAATCCAGCAACTTCAGCCGGCAGTCCTTCCTTCTGAGCCAATACAATGGCTTTCTGAATATAAGCCACAGCAGAATCGCTCTGGTAGGACTTATATTCAGAACAAATCTTGCGATAAGTATTGATGAGCAACTTCGGATTATTCTCCTGATGAATCAATTCCTTCAACTGAGCGATGCTACTTTCTTTCAGTTTGGTATAGTGCTGGGATTGCTCTATAGCCCGATCAAGTTGGGCATACAGTTCACTGATGCTTTCCTTTTGAGCAAAGCATGATGTAAGTGTAGCGAAACACCAGATATACAATAGAGATAATAATCTTTCTATCATTAGCTGATAATATTTTGTTGTATAGGTATCATTAGAACCAACCCTTACTGCTGTATAGGACATTCAAGAGACAAAGGTATAGTTTTTTGGGCATATTTCCAAATTTTCTTGCATTTTTTTGATTTTCTTTTTTACGTTTGTTATTCTTACATCCTTGCACCTCCCCCAAAAAGGCTGCCCCAAAAAGTTTGGAGCAGCCTTAAACAAAGCTTTATACCCTAAATTATTTAAACTAAAACCTAAAATGCTTATGAATATCAACCTACAACTTATTTCTTTTCTACTTTGAGAACTGCCTTGTCTACACCGGCAGTCAAGTCAACTGTAAGAACGTATGTCTCGCCATCCTTCAGTTCTACTCCATCTTTCAGGTAAACATTGCCGTTGTCGTGACCGTTACCGTCACCGATGCCGAACACCTCGCTATCAGTTGAGATGAGATGGCTGTTATCCTGACCCTTGAACTCAATACCCCAGTTTGCCTGACCGAAGAACTTGAAGTTTACGTCAGTAGCTCTGAGTTGCTTGCCTACGGTGAGTGTAACCTGATATACCTTATCCTTGATTGGAGTGAGACAGACGTCAGAGTCAACACCTGTCCACCAGCCATGATTTATAGCCTCCCAAGTTGGCTTGTTGACACCTTCATTACCGATGATCCAGAGTGCACCAGTACCATCGCCATTCAGTGACATAGGCTCACTTCCATTCATTGTCCAGATGCGGAATGACTTATGGGTGAAGTCTGCCAAAATAGTATATCTGCCGGTAATAGCCTTGAAAGTATAGCTTCCATCCTCTTCTTTCTGGAACCAGTCGCTGTCATAATACCAGTCATCTGGCAGATTATTGCCGTTGATAGTAAGGTTACAGGTAGCACCTTGCTTGATATCACCCACCCAAGTCTTGCCTGCATCAGAATCGGCAAAATCGAGGATAGTAACCGGCAATACATCGGTAGGACCAGCCGTATAGTTCTTGGCATCGAAAGTGACAACTACATCGCTCATATTCTCAGAAGTGAAGTTGAAGTTGCCTGTTTCTCCCAAACTGATATCCTTACCTGTGCTGGAACCGAAGACAAACTTTCCATCCTTCGTTGCAAAATATCCCTTGAAAGTCTTCTTACTGCTAGGAAGAACAGCCTGATAAACAAAGTCGCTTTTCTCTGTCATGTCATATTTAACACCATCAGCACTCACAAACTGCAGATTGTTGAAATGAGGGCGCTTGATATCAAACGACAAGGTCTCTGTATTCGATTTGGTTGATACATTCTGCAGAGTAAGTTGAATGTCCACCTTTCCATCAGGAACATTCTGTGCATAAGGCACTTTCAGTTTGACTGTATATTCACCAGCCTCCTTGGTACGGATGGTAGTTTCATCTACACTCTGCCCACTAAACAGGAGGTTTGCTTTCAAGGTAGAGAGAGCCACGCCTCCATCATCCTTGCAGTTTACTTTCACCTCCACTTCATCACCCATCCATACAGCTGCAGCAGGAGCCGTATAGCTCATCACTGGATTACCGGCAGGAGTAGGCGCACTGTAATCATCTTCGCCGCAAGATGCCATCAGTGGCAGGGCGAGCAACGCCATGATATAATATCTGATATGTTTCATAATGGTCGTATCTTTAATGAATCACTTACTATAGTTTATGGATTACTTATTCCACTTGCAAGAAATCACACCATTAGCAGGAACATTGCAGGTAAAATTATGAGTTCCATCACTGAGATTGATTGACTTAGCCTCATCTCCCTCGTTGATAATGACAGCAGCATAACTACCATCAGGATTAACAAACTCAGCATGTGTAATCTTGCTGTCATTAACGGTGCGGGACGTATTACCAATGCGAACCGCACCAGGAGCAACAACACTAGACATGTGGTTGATGATGTAATAATGAGAATTGTAGCTCAACTGGTTGTAGCCATTCTGATTGATATCAATAGCACCATAGCAGGTCTGGCATCCACCATCCAGGTTAGGTCCCATCTTATTGTCAAGCATCAGATTCCATACAAGCACAGCCTTGCAATACTGGTTTACCGTAGCGAGCGCCACATTCTTCATATCCGCCATCAGTCGTTTACTCAAGTCACGTCCGTTATTCCAGGTTCCGATACTGGTTTCCGAGAATATCAGTTCCTTGTCAGGACGCTGGTTGTGAATATCAGTCAACTCGCTGTTGTTGCCGCCATAATCATGATAAGCAGCACCTACAACCAGCTCTGAGCCCTCAAAGTTATCACCGATAGCATTGTAGAGTTTCACAGGATAATCTTCCTGATCGGCAATCTTGTCATAGTTGTAATTGTGATCGAAGACATAAATCTTGGTCTGCAGGTTATTCTTCTTAAACTGCGCTGCCAATTCCTTTACGAAAGGAGCCTCTTCCTGCCAAGGCATATAGAGAGATGCACAGTTTGCTTTGTTCAATGGCTCATTCTGAGGACTAACAGCATAGATATTGATACCTTTCTCCTTCATCACATTAATAAACTTCACAAAGTACTTGGCATAAACCTCGCGATAATCAGGATTGAGATGACCATCTGTCCATGAATCCTTAGGATTCTTGGTGTTTATATCTGTCACCTTCATCCATTTCGGACAAGTCCAGGGAGCTGCGATAATCTTCAGATTAGGATTGATGGCAAGAATCTCCTTCAATACCGGAATCACATAATCGTTCTCATCGCTATAGAGCGCGAAGTTGCTGATAGGGTCAGATTCGCTGCCCTTCGTGTCGCAATAGGTATACTCAGTACTTGAAAAGTCATTGCATCCCAAAGAGATACGGGCATAACTTACGCCATAACCCTCTGTGGTAGAGTAAATGCGCTTCAAGAGAGCCTGACGCGCCTCTGGAGTCATCTGCATCAGATTATAGCAGGATGAATAAGTGATGGCATAACCGAATCCATCAATCGTCTGATACTTCTTATTTAAATCGAGTTCGATGGTGGTTGGTGCCATAGATACTCCATTATACAACTTTACCTCACCCTGTGCCAATGAATAGACTCCATCGGCTGTGGTAATGAAAGTTTTGGCTGTTCCTTGTGCCGGTACTGGATTTGGTGCCTCACTAGGAGTATCAAAGTCTACAGGATCTGAGAATGAGTTACTGCTGCTGCAAGCTGTCACAGAGAAAGCTGTTGCGCAGACCAGCATCATCAGTTTATTGCTATAGTATTTCATATTCGTTTCTTCTATTATTTGTTAATAACGGTTTGAGTTGAAAGCTATCCAGGTTAGCTTAGTAACCTGGATTCTGCTCTAGATTGGTATTCTGGTCAAGAGCGGTCTGTGGAATTGGCAACAGGTATGAGTTGCCGTCAAACTGTCTTACCTGTCTGATGCGTCCGCTGTCACGGTTGTCTATTCCGTTGAGATATTGCTCCACCTTGTTGTTGCGGCAGAGGTCGAACCAGCGTTCTCCCTCAAAGGCAAGTTCCAGACGGCGCTCATGGAGAACAGCCTCTATCATAGATTCCTTGCTGCCAGTCTTGTCGGATGTCAGTTCCTTCAGTTTGGCACGCTTGCGAATCTGGTTCACGAGTTTCGCACTCTCGGCAAGATTGCCCTTATAGGCTTCTGCCTCAGCCTTCATCAGGATAATATCAGCTAAGCGAACCCAGTAAATATTATTGTATGAAGAGCGTAACTTATACATGAACGGATAGTTGGAAGCCGGATAATAGTTGCTCCAGGTACAGGCATAATATACGATAGCCTGATTCTTACGAACCTCATCACCTTCCTTGTCAAAGTCATTGATGATGTCTCGTGAAGGAGTAATCCACTTTGCCCAGGTAAAGTTATAATCCCAGTTGTCTAACTGACGGCCGTACATCCAGGTTTCCCAGTTTCCGCTACCGGTTGTCCAATGCACCTCCAGAATACCTTCTTTGGTATTGCGTTTCATGCAGTCTTTCGCAGTCTCATCATAGCCCCAAAGAGTTTCATAACTGTCTTCCAGCTCTACACCGGTTGTATTCATCACCTTGTCGGCATAAGCGATTACCTTGTCATAATCCTGCACTTCCTTTTCGGCATAAACCTTGGCAAGCATAGCCTGAGCCACGGTCTTGGTCATCTTGGTGCGGTCGGAATTGTCATTATCCGGTGCATACTGCTCAGCATCCGTCAAGTCGGCAATAATCTGCTCATAACATTCCTTCGGCGTCTTGCGAGGTGGATAATAGGTAGGATATACCTCATTGATATTCTCGGATGTAATGGTCTTGGCGATGGTCGTGATGACAGGGAAAGAACCCCACAGACGAGCCATTCGGAACATCATCAGGGCACGGAAGATTTCGCCCTGTGCCTTATAGGAATGATATTCTGCTTCTGATATCTGACCATTCTCCTTCAATTGCTCAACACCATTAATCAGCACATTTGCCTGTGCGATATCCTCCAGATAGCGGTTCCAGTCACGGCTCAATACCGAGTTGCTGGCATCGATAGAGTTGGTCTCATAAGGTACCACCTCTGCACCGGTAGTTCCGGCATAAGCATTGTCGCTATGTGAATCGCCTATCAGAAGATAGTCGAGATGGGTATGTTCCTGACGGTTGCGGAACAACTCATAAAGCGATTTGAGCTGTGCATCAGCAGCAGCTTTGTCCTTCAATACGGCTGTTGAGGTCTCTGTCTGACCGCCCTGTGTTATTTCTGATGGCTCTGATAATGGCTCGTAGTCGAGAGAGCAACTTGCCAAAGAGAACATTGCGATGCCACCGAGCGCCAATGTCTTGATTGCATGATATGTTTTCATTGTTGTCGATGTTTAGAATTCAACTTTTACACCTAATACTACACTCTTATTGAGTGGATATGTACCCCAGTCGATGCCCTGCACACTACCACTGTTGCCATACTGGTTAACCTCCGGATCCATACCTGAATAGTCGGTCAGGGTAAGCAGGTTGGTTGCTGATACGTATGGCTGCAGACGGGTCAGACCGAAGCGTGAAATCAGCTTGCGAGGCACATCGTAAGAGAGAGAAATATCCTTTACTCGGAGATAACTGCCATCTTCTACGAAGTAGGTTGAGTTGCGGATATCCCACTTAGCCTTTGGCACATCGGTAATCTGACCAGGAACTCTCCAGCGAGCAAGCACCTTGGTGCTTTGGTTCTTACCATCATACATTCCTTCGGTTTCCATACGCGAAACGTTGTAGATATCGTTGCCATAGCTTCCCTGGATAAGAATACTGAGATTCAAGCCTTTATAAGAGAAGGTATTGGTCAAACCGAAGGTGAAGTCTGGGTTCGGATCACCGATATAAGTACGGTCACTGGCTGATACCAGACCATCACCGGTCACGTCCTTATACTTCATATCACCGGTCTCGGGATCCACACCTTCTGCTACATATCCCCAGAAACTGCCCAATGGCTTACCTGGCGTATTGCGAACCACCTGTTCGTTGACGAAATCGGTGGTCGTGGCTTCATAATATACCTGAGTCAGAGACAGGCTCTCCAACTTATTCTTGTTGAATGAGATGTTGAAATCTGTATTCCACTTCAAGGCGCCTGTCAGATTCTGTGAAGAGATGGCAAACTCCCAGCCTTTGTTGATCATCGAACCGCCATTATAGGTCAGGTTACTTGCAGCAGCACTACCTGCCGGCAAGGTGATATTCATCAACATATCCTTGGTCTTCTTATAATAGTAATCAGCATAGAAGGTGAGGCGGTTGCCCAGTACGGTCAAGTCGAGACCGATATTGGTCTGGGTTGTTGTTTCCCAAGTCAACTCAGGATTGCTCAGGTTGCCCTGTGAGAAAGTAGGAGTAGCATTGGCATCATTTCCCTCGCCAAACCACTGCACACGATTGATGTTATATCTTGCCAGATAGCTGTAATCGCCCAGACCGCTCTGGTTACCGGTCTGTCCCCAGCCTCCACGAATCTTCAAGTCGTCAATCCACTTGATATCTTTCATGAATTTCTCATTGCTTACGCGCCAGGCACCAGAGAATGATGGGAAGTAACCCCAACGGTGATGCGGTGCCAACTTGGAAGAACCATCGGCACGCATATTGGCGGTTACCATATAGGTATCATTCCAGTTGTACTGCAAACGGGCGAAAGTAGAGAGAATAGCCCAATCAGAAGCTGACGAACCGGTTCCTGTCCAGGAAATCTTGTTGGCTGCATTCAAGGTTGGGAACAGATCGTTGGCATAGTTGCTACCATTGATATAGTTCTGGCTCCACTTGCTCTGTGTCCAGGAACTACCAGCCATCGCATCCAGACTGTGCTTTCCGAATGCCTTCTTATAGTTTAATACATTGTCCCATACGATAACGCTGCTGATGTTTCTACCATCATATCCTGTACCGAATTCCTGACGGCCGATGGTGGTAGATATCGGGTCAAGGAAGTTGGTGGTTGTTCCTTGTGTACGGTCGAACGAGAGAGATGTGTTATAAGTCAGTTCAGGCATAAAGGTGACAGTAGCCTTTCCGGTTGCAAGCAATCGGTTGTAGGCAGACTTATTATTCTGAGTACGGGCGATATTCTCTGCTGGCGAGGTAATGTTCACGCCATAGAAGTTGTTGTAGAACTGGCTAGGATTCTCCGGGTTCCATACCGGTGCATAGGTTGGCGTATTGACGATAGCGGTTACTACGCCGCCTCGGTTAGAACCGGCACCCGAAATGATACCTGTACCCTTGTTGGTATAATCAGAATAAGTTACACTGGCATTGAGTCGCAACCACTTACGTATATCGTTCTCTACAGATGCTCGGAAGTTGTAACGCTGATAGCTTGACTTCTTGATGACGCCATTTTCGCCTGTATAGCCACCCGAGATAAAGTATCTCAGTTTATCGGTACCATTGGTGATAGAGAGCTGATAATCCTGTACATTACCCGTACGGAACACCTCGTCTTTCCAGTCGGTCTGGTCTTTCAAGCCTTCTGGCAGTTTCACCAGACCTATCTCATCCATAAGTTCCTTATACTGAGCCGCATTGAGAGATTCCTGGTTGTCACGTACAGTATTAAATGCATAATGTGCATTCAGAGATACCTTGGCTACGCCAGCCTTACCCTGCTTTGTACCTATAATTATGACACCATTGGCTGCACGTGATCCATAGATTGCAGCTGAAGAGGCATCCTTCAACACCTGGATATTATCAATATCATCAGCTGCCAGGAAGTCGATATTGGTCATTGGCACACCATCTACTACATAGAGCGGATCATTACTACCATTTAAAGAGGTGGTACCACGCACACGTATGGTTGGTGAAGCACCTGGCTGACCGTTGGCTTGCGAAATCTGCAAACCGGCTGCCTTTCCCTGCATACCTGCTGCGGCAGATACGATAGGACGAGTATCAAGGTCTTTGGCTGACACACTGGATACGGCAGTAGTTACATCCTTACGCTTGACAGAGCCATAACCGATAGCCACCACTTCGTTGAGCATATTAGACTCCTCTTCGAGCATAATCTGTACGCCGTTAGAAGCTTTCACTTCCTTATTCTTATAACCTATATAAGAAATTTTGAGTCTGGCACCTGGCTGTACTTCGATGGTGAAGTGACCATCCAGGTCTGTAGCAACACCATTTTTGGTGCCATTCTCCAGAACCGAAGCTCCGATAACGGGTTCATTGGTATTGTCGATTACAGTACCCGTAATCTTCACCTTCTGTCCCCAAGCTGTCGCCGAGACCATTAGGACGAGTGCTGAGGCTGCTAGTCCTCTCAACACCGCATTACTTTTTGATTTTCTCATAATTTAAACTTTAGTTATTCTCATTTATGTTTAAAATTGTTGTCTGATAGTCGGGAACCCATCCATGATTGGTTTCCGTTTGCAAAAGTATATAAAATGTCTGATATTTGTTGGTTGATTAAATAATTAAGTGGTAAAAATGACCACCTGTTTTTATAATTGCATTTGATTATCAGGACTTTACATTTTTCATAGTTCTAAAAATAAGTGGTAGATTTATAATGGTAAAAGGTACAATTATAGAAGAAAAAAACTGTTTTCTGATGATTCAGCCAGAAAATTTATGCAGGCAATTCAACAAATGAGTTGTAATATAAACAATCCCGATTTATCTCTTCACTCTTCACCTTCTCGCCCGTACCCCCTCTGTTTATCGGGGTTTCGGGAGGTGAAGAGTTTTCTTTATCTCTTCACCCACTCTTCACCCCTCTTCACCCATATAGAAATATACTATACGCAATATGGGAAGAAAAAAAGAGGAAAAAGCCCCCGAAACGTAATAGCTCCGGGGGCATTTTGTTCAGCAGCAAACGCCAGCATATAACTTATCTATAGGGAATATCAAATCCCAATTTTTTCCCCAAACGATATTTCCAAACTCTATCTTGAACTTTTTGAATTTGTTTTCATTCAAGTAAGAGTTATATTGCGGATGTGGGTGATTTCTAATAAAAGCCCCAACATCTATCGTCTTAACAGTGTCATCATTAAAGTGTAATTCAACTTTTAATGGTGCCACATATCTTGCAGAAACAATACTTAAGTTCATAATTTCTTCGTTATTTTAGTTGAACGTATTCTTTTCTTATAAATAAAGAAGTTTACCCATTTATCAACTATATTCTTATAGTACTTCTTCACAAAGGCCTCTGCTGTAGCAGCATCCTTCTCACTTAAAGGTGGTATCTTGCTAGAAGTTCTTCTGTGAATTTCAACAAGTTCACCATTTTCTAATATTATCTCGAAAATAGCTTCATGTTCATCCTTCATTACATGAACGTGTATCGGTTCATGCTCATTCGAATAGAACAGAAAGATAAATCCGAAGTATTCAAATATCTTTGGCATCGCAACCTCCTTTTTTAACCTATCTTGATTGCAAAGTTACGACTTTATTTTGAAAGTACAAAGAAAACAGGAGAAAAGTTTCGGAAAAAATGTTGTGGATGTTCATGAACTTACCTATCAACATGATACCTAGAAAGCAGAAACAGCCCCCGAAGCGTAATAGCTCCGGGGCTGTTTATTTTGCCCCCAGACATCAAATGTGATGCCTGGGGGACGATAGAGTAACAGGGGATAGTCGGCCCATGGGGGGCCATTTCCATGACGCTAACCACTGGCTTGATAAAATTTCACACCACGTTTTGTTATTATATTTTACCAAGAAATTATTGAATACTGATTGGCATCAGACTGACCACCAGACACACGAACGTGATAAACACTACGCCGAGAATGAGGCAGATATAGAAACGCCCTCTCCTGATGAAATCACCCAGGCTGAAATGATACATCGGGTGATCATCAAGATAGGTCCTGTATTCCCTCACCATGACATTAATCATGATGCCAACATAAATGAGGAGAAACAAAGCTACTATCAGGATAGCCTGTTCTTCTTAGGCAAATGAATCTGTTATACTTTTCATGGTGCAAATATAGTGTTTTTCTTTGAAACAAGGTGTCGCATTCCCCCACAATGGTGTCGCATTCCTACAAAAAAGGTGTCTCCTTCGTGGGGGAAGGAGACACCTAGTACATACTTTTTATAACCAGCCATCGTGACACTTCATATCGCCGGTTCATCCACTTCATGTGCAGACGGGTAATACCCAGGTTGAGGATATTGACGAGCATAAATAGGAAACAGGTGAACTGCAATAAATATAATGTATCCATTTCGTTCTTATTTTTGTATTTGGCATCTGCCAAGATTACAGTTTAATCGTCTTAATATGCATGCAAAAGTACATTTTTTATTTTGAAATGAGGGTAGAAAAAGGAAAAAGTGATTTTTAAAAAGAAAAAAATGGTTTTATTTATCGGGGACAGCTGACGAGTGAAACAAGAACAGCAGACTGGAGAAACTAGAACAGCAGACTAGCGGTAGGAAGAACAGTGGGCTGTCTGAGCCAAACAGCGAACGAAAACCGGTTTGCCAGGTTTTTAAATAACCAAAATATAACACCGTTTACGGCTGATATCAGAAAAGAAGAAAAATTGATTTTACTCTTTACCCAATCGCTTGGAATGCCTTTATATAAAGGGGATTCGAGCTATCGGATGAAGAGTTTTGGGCTATTCCATTGCCTCATATCCTTTGTTCTGAACCAACTTGCCATTGAAGGCAAGGCTTCGCTGAGGTATCGGGAAGACGATGGAAGAGGACGAGAGAGCGGACTGAACAGAACGGCAAAGATGCGAGGACTTGAGGAACTTGCCGAAACGGATAAGGTCCTGACGGTGACAAGTCTCGCCCGCCAGCACAACCTGACGGTCTTCCAGAATATTGGCAAGCGAAGACTTGCGCGCAGGCAAACCGGCATGCGCACGAACCATATTATACTCTGCCCTGCCATCCCCATCGTTGCGCTCCATCGCCTCAGCCTTCATCAGCAAAACATCAGCATAACGGAAACGGAAAAGAGGTTTGGCTGGTCGGGAATGCAGAACAGAATCAGCCTCATCCATCACCAGTGCATCCTTCGGCATCAGATAACGCGCAGAACTGTTGAAGATTTCATCCTCCTCTAAACTGCAACCTTCATCAGCCAATCTGTTGCAATAGAAGATACAGGTTTCCCAAGCATTCAATATTCTGCTGCGGTTCTCACTCGCCTTGCCGCCCGTAATGAGCGAGGCGCCATCGGCAGTACGCACCATAAATTCCAGGTCCCTACCCTTCGGACGCTTCCTGTAACCCTGCGCCCAATCGTTATACATATAGATTTCAGCATTCAGCGCCAGTTTAGCCAGCAGGAAGTTGACCACAGGCTGCGTGATGCGTCCATAATGAGAGCCTTCCTCCAAACTGGACGTCTGAGGTAGATAAGGCAACACCTGCTGCAATTCACTGAAGATGAAATGGAAGATTTCGCTCCGTTCGCTCTGAGCCGACAGCTTTTCATCGGTAACCGAAGAGCCCGATGCCGGTTCATAGATGAGTGATTCTGCCGAAGACAGGAGTACCGGAATCCTGCCATACAAATCCATCGCCTCATAATACATCATGGCTCTGATGGCACGCACCTCAGCCTTGAACTGCACCTTCTGGTTATCGGTAAGCCGTACTGACTGTAAATCAATCATATCCAGCGATTTGTTGCACATGCCGATAGCCCGATAAAGATATTGCCAGAAAGAATAAAGCTGTTCATCATCAGGAGAAAGAGAAAGCAGACTGTCCAGACGCTGAATATCGCAGATGCCTTCCCCATCTATCGTTCCACCCATAAAATCATACAAAGGAGCTATGGTCGTATCAAATATTTCAGACGCAGAACCATTGCTGCCACCCCCATCGAGCTGATCCTTAGGATGCTCATTCAAGCACGATGAGAATGCCAACAGGGTCAGGAAAGAGATGACCCACGTGAACAAATGTGAAATATATCGTCTCATAACCATATCACATGAAGTTTAGGTTTCAAACTGTCAAGACTGCGAATAACAGCAATCCGACTGCAAATATAAGAAAAAAGAATGATAAAAGGACACAAATATAGTAAAAATCTACGTAAATTTTGCGGGATTAAAATTTATTTGTACCTTTGCACCCGGTTAGCAGAGAGCTAACTAAGGGGTGCTACCGCCGGAAAAGAGAAAAAAGCGGATGCTGAGAATATACCCATCGACCTGAACCAGGTAATGCTGGCGTAGGAAAATAAGGCACATTCCCCCCTTATATGATGTTTTTAATTTAAATAAATGAAAAGATTCAACGGGATCGCACTCAGTGTAGCGTTTTGCTCTTTGGCAAGCCAGGCTGCACTGGCACAGACAAAAATCGACACCTTGAAGGTGCAGAATTTGAATGAAGTGATTGTAAAAGGCGTACGTGCCGCAAAGGAAGCTCCATACGCCGTGGCTAACATCAGGAAATCAGAACTCAAACAATTCTCTTGCTCAGGTCAGGAATTGCCATTTCTCCTTTCTCGTACACCGGGCATCCTCGCCTGGAGTGAGAACGGTATCGGCACCGGTACTACCTATATGCGCATTCGTGGCGCTGCCGGAAGCCGCATCAATGTAACACTCGACGGAGTGGCTCTCAACTCACCGGAAGACCAGACCGTTTTCTGGGCTAACATGAACAGTTATTCTTCGCTCCTGGGCAGCATCCAGGTACAGCGCGGCGTAGGTTCTTCTACCAATGGCGACGGTGCCTTCGGTGGAAGCATCTCTATGGCTACAGCTGCTCCTTCGCTCACCCCTACTGCAGAAGTTACCGGTTCTTTCGGTTCTTACAATACCTATCATACAGGCGCCAGCTTCTCTACAGGTCTGCTCGGCAAGCATCTGATTTTTGACGGTGCTTATCACGAGACAGCTACCGACGGTTATGTAGACGGCACAGCAGGCCGCTCAGGTTCTTACTATGGCGGACTGACCTGGCTGAGCGATAACTTCAAGGTAAGCTACAAGAACATCGGCAACTTCGAGAAGACCGGTCAGGCTTGGAACGGTGTGCTGGGCGGAGATTACAACTCTAACTTCAGCCTCCTTCAGGATGGCATCCGCACTTATAAAGATATGTATAAGGCAGGTCTGGATAAGTTTAACGTGCTGACAGGCGATATGGTTCGCAACGACAAGGGCGATTATACCATCACTCCTTATACCCTGCGCGACGGAAGCAAATGGGACAAGACTACTGATAACTTCTATCAGAACCACAACATCCTTTCGGCTACCTGGACACCTGGCAGCCACTGGAGCCACAGCCTCTCACTGCATTATACCTATGGCTACGGCTACTACAAGGAGTTTAAGAACAACGCCAAGTTTGCCAAGTTCGGACTCATCTACAAGGATGCAGAGGGCAACAAGGTTAAGAAGTCAGACTTCATCCGCAAGAAGGGACTCACCCAGCATACCTACGGCATGGTATACAATACCAACTACAAGGATGAGCACTGGGATGTTATCGGCGGATTGAACCTGCAGCAGTTCCGCGGCAACCACTGGGGATACCTTACTTATATCGCCAACCAGGATGCCGAGAAGAAATTCTTCGACAGCAACGGGCAGTATAAGTACTATGATTCTGATGCCCACAAGTATGACTACAGCGCCTTCGTCAAGGCAAGCTATCGCTTTGCAGACTACTGGAATGCCTTCGCTGACCTGCAGTATCGCCGTGTAGAATACAAGACCGACGGTATCAACGATAAATTTATCGCCCAGGCAGATGGCAGCTACAAGAACCAGGAGCTGAACATCAACGAGAAGTACAACTTCTTCAATCCTAAGGCAGGTATCAGCTTCAACAAGGATGGCCACAAGGCATACGCATCTGTAGCCTACAGCAACCGCGAGCCAGAGCGCAACAACTTTACCGACAACTTCAACTATCCATTCCCTAAAGAGGAGAAGTTGCTCGATGTAGAGTTCGGCTATCAGTATCAGGGCGACAACTGGCATGCAGGCGCCAACTTCTACTATATGGATTATGACAACCAGCTGGCTCAGACTGGACAGTTGAGTGACATCGGCGAGGCGCTGACCACCAACATCAAGGATTCTTACCGTATGGGCGTAGAGCTGACAGCCGGCTGGGCACCATTGTCATGGTTGTCTGTAGAAGGAAATGCCGCTTTGAGCAAGAACAAGATTAAGGACTTTGATGAGTATGTAAGCAACTGGGAAGATGATAAGAAGCCAGGCGTAGTACATTACGACAACTCAACCCTGTCTTATTCTCCATCAGCTATCCTGAACGGATTCATCGACATCCACTATGCCGGTTTCTCTGCTACCTGGCACACCAACTTTGTAAGTCGCCAGTATATTACCAACACAGAAGACCGCGACTTCTCACTGCCATGCTATTCACAGAGCGACCTGAGCCTGAACTACAGTGCTAAGGTAACCAAGGCACTCGGCATCAAGGAGATAAGCTTCGGTGTAGACATCAACAATATCTTCAACCGCCACTATGCAGCCAGCGCATTCACCTGGGGCAATGCTATCGGTTACGGATATACATTGGACAACCGATTCAAGCAGATAGCCTACATCCCGATGGCAGATACCACCTGGATGACGCATCTTACATTGAAGTTCTAATCAGAAATCATCATGATGGATTATATTGCATCACATGGTTTAGACATCTTTACCACGGTACTCGGACTGGTTTATATCCTGTTGGAGTACCGTGCCAGTATCTGGCTTTGGCTGGTAGGCATCATCATGCCTGCCCTGGACGTATGGCTCTATTGGAGTCATGGTCTTTACGGCGATGCGGGTATGGCGGTCTACTATACGATAGCCGGTATATATGGTTATGCCGTATGGAAATATGGCAAGAAGCACAACCAGAAGGAGAAAGAAGAACTTCCGATTACCTATATGAAGAAATCGCTCTATCTGCCTACTCTCCTGTTCTTCCTGGCAGCCTGGGGTATCACCTATTATATACTGATAACTTTCACCAACTCTACAGTTCCTCTGCAAGACAGTTTCACCAATGCCCTGAGCTTTGTGGGGCTCTGGGCGCTGGCACGCAAATATATCGAGCAGTGGTTCTTCTGGATTATCGTAGATGCCGTTTGCTTCTATCTCTATATCGTCAAAGGTATCCCATTCAAGGCAGGACTTTACGGTCTCTACGTCATCATCGCCGTAGCCGGATACTTTAAATGGAAGAAGATGATGATAAAAAAGAGTTGATAGTTAATAGTTCAGATATTATAGACGGAAAAAGGAAGCCAAGGCAAAAACAAACTTGCCAGGCTTCCTTTATTTCATTTATATAAACAAGAACCACTATACCAAGGTTCCGCGCTTAAACTTATCCTATCAGCGAAAAGCACATCCTTTATGCCCTTTTCACCTTTAATCCGTTTTCGATACTAACCAGTTCATCGCTGAATCCAGCATCAATCTTCAGTCTTTCTTCCACTTTTGAACAACTGTGGATAACTGTGCTATGATCACGATTACCAACGAGTTTGCCGATTCTCGAAGCAGGCATTTTGGTATATTTCTGTGCCAGATACATCGTTACCTGTCTTGCCACGACATAATCACGCTTACGGCTCTTGCTGTTCACGGCAGTAACCGTCACATTATAATGATGGCAAACCGTTTCAACAATATCATCGATGGTGAGCGGCTTATCATCCACCTTCACCGCACGCTTGATGACGCGTTCGGCAAGACGGATATCAATGCTGCTGTTATAAACAATGCTGTAAGCCAGAAGACCATTGATGGCTCCCTGCAAATCGCGCACACTTCCGTTACAGGTCTGGGCGATGAAAGAGATGACATCTACCGGAATCTTCAAACCGTCACGACGAATCTTATTGCTCAGGATATCCACACACAACTGGATATTCGGCTTCTCCAACTCGCAGACCAGACCGCAAGAGAAACGGGTGAGCAGACGGTCTGGCATATCCTTCAACTCTACCGGAGGGCGGTCGCACGCCAGGATAATACGCTTTCCATTGCGGAAAAGGTGGTTGAAGATATGGAAGAAGGTATTCAGCGTCTTTGCCTTACCAGCCCACTCCTGGATATCATCCACAATCAGCATATCGATAGACTGATAGAAGTTGATGAAATCATTGCTCGCATTATGGAGCACGGCATCAGTATACTGGGTCTGGAAAAGACGGGCACTCACATAGAGCACACGCTTCTGAGGATACATCTGCTTCGCTTTCAGACCGATGGCATTCACCAGATGCGTCTTACCGCTACCCGAAGGTCCGTAAATGAACATTGGGTTAAACTGGGTGGTATTGGGATGCTCGGCAATAGACAATCCTACGGAACGAGGCAGCTTATTACTGTCACCCTCCATATAATTGTTGAAAGTAAGCTTCGGGTCTAACTGTGTATCAATGTCTTCCTGCTGCTGGGGAGCGGCAGGCTGGGCAGCCGTCTGCTGGGCACGCTCACGAGTTTGCTTTGCCATATCAGCATCGTCTGGATCTGCCTCTATATCTTGAGAAAGCTTATGCTCCTTATCGGTTACAACACGATAAGTGAGACGGATTCCTTCACCAAAATTACGATGCAGCACCTTACTTAACAAGTCAACGAAGTTCTGTTCCAAGTACTCGTATACGAACGGACTCGGAACCTGCACCAACAAAGTCTTTGTCGACGGCTTGTACGATTCAAAGACGATTGGCTTGAACCATGTGTTATATTGCTGCTCTGTTACACTGTCCTTTATGAGCAAAAGACTGTTGTCCCAGAGGGCTTTTGGACTTGCTAACATTGATTACTTATATTATTAATACTTTAATTCACAAATGACGGGACGCACCAAAAGATACGAAATCATGTGCAAAGTTACAAAAAAAATAGGAGAAATGCAAATCCCCTTATTTAAAACATTTTAATAGATAGTCTTTAAATTACTGAATACCAAATACTTGCCTAAAATACATATATAGCAGACTGAAATTCAGTGAAACAATAATGTAACGTCCCCGAAACGGCTAACAAACAAACAGTTTGCGAGTCATTTCGGGGCGTGAAACATACCGAATCTTATTTAGACTAAATTTATTTAGCTCGGACTCTTTTTACTTGTCTTTTCTGCCGAAAACAGAGAAATGGACATAGCGTTTCGGATGTGCCTTCAAGTCGATAACCAAGGAGTCGGCATGACCCATGGTTGACGTCAGATTGTCGTACAGCTTGGTATCGTTCATCAGCAATCCGAGGCTGCCCTGGTTGCTGTTCAGCTTCTCTGTAAACTGATGAGCACTCTCCAAAGTCTGGTTCACCTTGTTCAAAGTGCCCTGCACATCAAGACTGGCCAGATTAGCTGTGAGGCGGTTGGTATTATCCAGCACGCCATTTGCCTTTCCTATCATACCCGGAACCTGCTTGTTGAGTCCTGCCATCAGCGTATTCAGTTCACGTGTAGAAACGGTGAGGTTGCTTGTGATGGTTTCCACATTATGCAGCGATGCAGCCAGAGCCGGGTCAGCCAGCAGCGCATTCACGCTGGTAAGGATAGAATCCAACTTAGGCAACATCTTTTCCACTACCGGAACCAGGCTGGCAGCCTTATCCATCATGCCTCCGTTTACAGCACCCGGAATGATACCACCCGGTTCTACTCTTTCGCGCGGATTGTTTGCCAGAAGCAGATTCACCTGCAGGTTACCCATCAGGTCTTTTACTATTTCGGCTTTACTGCCCTGCGGGATTCTCAAATCCTTGATAATATCCACCTTTACTTTGATAGGACCATTCTCCTTGTAATCATATTCCAAACCATCCACGGTACCTACCTTATAACCATCCGCATAAATAGGCGTAGAGGCACCCAGTCCCTGGATGTCATCAAACGTTATAAAATAGGTATTGTTGGTAGAGAACAGATTCATGCCTTTCAGAAAATTGATTCCGAAATACATAATCAAAATACCGACAATAGCTACAAGAGCTATCTTGATTTCTTTTGTTAGCTTCATATTTATCTCTTTATATATTCGTGCTTATATCTTATCCTTACTCAGGTCAATCAGCGGTTTCTGTTCTGTTTGAACTCACGTATAGCCTGATTCACATCATATTTCTTTCCATTCTTGAAAGCTATGATGAAAGCTTCCGGGAACTTCTCGGCAAGCGTCTTGCGCAAGCGGAAAATCTCATTATAGTTGGTAGAGGCTCCCATCGTATATTTCACCATATTGCCTTCCTGATAACTGTCATAACCGGTTTCGCCCTTAAAATGGGCATCGCCCTTGCGGAGCATGCGGTTGCTGACAAATATCTGAAGCTTGAAGACAGGCGCATCGGCTACATGGGCTTTCTGCTGTGCCGGCTTGTTCTGAGCTACAGTTCTGTTCTGCTGGTTCTGTCTGTTCTGCTGCGTCTGTCTGTTCTGCTGAGCCGGCTTATCCTGCTGGTTCTGTCTTCTGTTCTGCTGAACCGTTTTAGCCTTTGTTGCTCTGGTTTCCACATGCTTCACCATTCTTCTCGGCGCAGTATCCGCCTCCTCAGCACGGCGCTCGTCCTTCTCCTGCTTCGTATCAGAAACTATCTTGGCAACCGGCACCGATTCTGTATCCGCAGCTCGATAAGGAACCGAGATGGATTTATCGTATTTATTGCGATATTGCGCAAAACCTTCGTAGATGCCTCGGGCGATATCATCCACCCTGCTGGCATCGTTGAGCAGTCTTTCTTCATCGGCAGTAGTGATGAAACCGAGCTCTATCAGACAGCTAGGCATCGAGGTTTCTCTGAGAACCAGGAATCCTGCCTGATGCACACCCTTATCCGGACGGTTGGCACCGGAACATACCTTTCGCTGGATATTGCGCGCCAGTTCTACGCTTCTCTCCATATTCTTACCCTGTATAAACTCGAAGATGATGTAACTCTCAGAAGATCGCGGGTTGAAACCCTGATAGGTCTGCTGATAGCCCTTCTCCATCGAGATAACAGAGTTCTCTCGCATAGCCACATCGAGATTATCCTTGGCTCGGTGCATACCGAGCGTATAGGTTTCAAAACCGCGGGCTATCTTACCGGCTGGCAGCGCATTGGTATGTACCGAGATAAACAGGTCGGCATTGGCGCGGTTAGCAATGTTGGCACGCTCTTTCAGAGGAATAAAGACATCCGTCTTGCGGGTATAGATGACTCTCACATCCGGCATATTGCGCTCAACATATTTGCCAAACTGCAATGCCACAGAGAGATTGATATTCTTTTCTTTGGAAATAGCACCAAGTGCACCCGCATCATGACCGCCATGACCTGGGTCGATAACGAGCGTGAAACGGCGGTTGGCGCCTGTCGCTGTCAGCACCAACATACACAATAGGGTCAATATGAATGTTATTTTCTTCAACATATCTTTCTGATGATTTTGCAAAATTACTACTTTTGTATCAGAAAACCTAAATCTACTATAAAGTTTTATCATTTGTTAATACAACTTCTACCCCTGCGCCGTCACAATCTGCTCCAAAAGGAGGATTAACTTTGGTTATGGCGAGTTGTATTTTCTGGATAGTCGGATATTCTGCAAAGAGTCGCTTTCCTATTCTTCCGGCTACATGTTCCAGCAGTTTGCTAGGTATCTCCATCTCCTGTTTCACGAGTTCATAGAGTTCTGCATAGTTGAGGGTTCCAGCCAGTTCATCGGTTTCCATGGCTCTGGAGAAATCATAGCTCACATCCAGATTCACCACATAATCGTTGCCCACCTGGGTTTCCTGTGGCAGAACGCCGTGATATGCATGGAAACGGACATTCTTCAAGTATATCTTACTACGGAAAAGCATAGTTTATATCAGTTTCTATCTTGGGGATTAGGATTCGGAATCGCTATCATCGTAAAGTTTCATCAGGCTACCATCCTTCAGATATCTCTTCAGGGCTGTTACAACACCTTTCTTCCAGGTATTGATGTTATCTGAAGTAAGCTGGAGCTGATAAACGAGTTTGATGACATGTTCTATAGGCATACGGTAGCGCAGCACACCGGAAATCAGTTTGGCATAGTTCCAGTATTCAGGATTAAACTTCTCGCTCAATCCCTCAACCGTAATCTTATATCCTCGCTTGTTCACAAACTGGAAGTCGTATCGCTTCAATCCTCCATCCAGAATGGTCTTCACAATCTTGCCTTTGCTTACAGATTTAGGCAGCATGATACCCTCGTCCTCATCCTGCAAACCCGTGAAGATTTCGTATGGATGACCGTCGAGCAGTCCTACCAGAGCCACCCATTTCTCCTTATTATTCTGGAATCGCACCACATCGCATTCCAGTTCTCGAGGTCGCACCTCCATCACTTCAGGAGAGAAAACAGGAAGATGAGTTTCCTCTGAAACAACATTGGCTATCTGATCATAGAGTTTATTCCAATCAGACTGTTCTACATGATAATTCTGATGAAGTGTTGCCAGATTAGCATTCAATTCATCTATAAGAGCCTTGGAAGCCTCTTCAAAAGTCATATTTTCAGTATATTTCATATCAAACGTTTCATATTTAGGTGCAAAATTAAACTTTTATTTCTAAAATCTGAAACGTTTTGCCATATATTTCACTAAAAAAGCGAAAGAAAGACAACTTTTTGGGAAACTTTCACTAACTTTGCAGCAAAATAGGGTTCTGAAATGGAACAGAACTCCTATATATATAATAAGGTATAATGATAAAATAAAAAAGATATGGAATCGATTAAGAACAGAACAAGCATCAGAAAATATGCAGAGAAGGAAGTATCTGAAGAACTCCTGAACCGCCTTTTGGAAGAGGCTGAGCGCACCCCGACAATGGGAAACCTGCAGCTTTACAGCGTTGTGGTAACAAGAAGTGAAGAAGGAAAGAAGGCACTGGCGCCAGCCCACTTCAACCAGCCGATGGTAACAGAAGCCCCGGTCGTCCTCACCATCTGTGCCGATTATCGCCGCACAACCCTCTGGGCAGAGAACCGCAAGGGAACCCCGGGCTATGACAACATTCTCTCTTTTATGAATGCAGCTACCGATGCCCTTCTCTTCACCCAGACCTTCACGAACCTGGCAGAAGAAGCCGGTTTAGGTACTTGCTTCCTAGGAACTACGGTTTATATGCCAAAGATGATCATCGACACCCTGAAGCTCCCTAAGCTCGTAATGCCAGTAGCCACATTGACCATCGGCTGGCCGGCAGAACATCCAGCCCTGAGCGACCGTCTCCCTCTGCGCAGCATCATCCACCACGAGCATTTCGAAGATTACACCCCAGAGAAGATTGACGACTTCTATGCAGAGAAGGAAGCTCTGGAAGAGAACAAGGAGTTCGTTCGCATCAACAACGTAGAGACCCTAGCCCAGGTTTTCACCGACATCCGATACACAAAGAAGGATTGCGAGGCGATGAGCCAAGGTTTCCTCGAAGCCCTCAAGCAGCAAGGATTTATTTAAAAGTAAAAAGGTAAAAAGGGCACCTCGCTGGTTAACATTCCGCTAGGCTTTTTTACCTTTTTACCTTTTTACTTTTTTACCTTTTCATTATTCTACAACGATTGGCTTGTACTTAGGAACCAATGCCTTCATGATGCACCAGCCTACGAGGTAAGCAACACTACAGATGCAGAATACAATCATGTAGGCACCTGGCTTGCCATCGAAGCCCATGAAGCTGAAGGCTGAACCCTGACCATCTGCATAGGTGAAGAGCATACCGGAACCCTTGTTAATCAGGAAGGAACCGATACCACCTGCCATCGCACCTATACCGGTGATAGTAGCTACAGTTGACTTAGGGAACATATCACCGATGGTAGAATAGAGGTTAGCTGACCATGCCTGATGACCTGCACCGAGCAAACCGATGATGATAGCTGGCCACCATGCACTGTACTCACCCATAGGCTGGGCTATCAGACCGAGCAATGGGAAGCAAGCGAAAATCAACATCGCACGCATTCTACCGATATATGGATTCATACCCTTCTTGTCAACAAAGTAGGTTGGCAAGTAACCACCACCAATACTCAATACGGTTACAATAGCATAGAGAGTGAAGATGAGGGCGATACCCATACCTGAATCTGAAGAATAACCATACTGGTCAGAGAAGTAAGCTGGTGCCCAGAAGAGGAAGAACCACCAAACACCATCAGTCATCAACTTACCTACGATGAATGACCAGGTCTGACGGTAGCTGAAGCACTTCAGAAAGCCGATAGTTTTCTCCTCAGCGGCAGTTTCTGTCTCTTTCCCAGCCTCAATCTTTTCGAGGTCCTCATCCTGTTCAATATAAGTAAGTTCAACCTTGTTTACATGCTTGCTCTTAGATGGTTTGTCATAGAGCCATACCCAGAGGCCCATCCATACATAACCGAGCACACCGATGATGATGAATGCCCACTCCCAGCCCAGGCTGCGAGCCAACAATGGAATGGTAGCTGGAGCTGCCAAAGCGCCTACTGAAGCACCACTGTTGAAGATAGCGGTAGAGAAAGCACGGTCTTTCTTAGGGAAATACTCTGCTGTTACCTTGATGGCTGCAGGGAAGTTACCTGCCTCACCCACAGCAAGAATCAAGCGGCAAGAGAGGAACAGCCATACACTGATTGTAGCAATCGCTACAGCTGCATCACTACCAGCCTGTACCATGCGGAGCGCCTCGATAGAATCATAACCTTCCATCTGCATAGCTATCCAACCGCAACCGGCGTGCATCACAGCACCTGTTGACCATACGAAGATGGCGATGAGATAACCTTTCTTGGTGCCCATCCAGTCAACAAACTTACCTGCGAAGAGGTTGGCGATGGCATAGAAGATTGAGAAAAGACCGGTGATGGTACCATAGTGATCATCTGTCCAGTGGAATTCTGGAGCAATAAAGTCTTTCCATGTTAAAGAGAGAACCTGACGGTCCATGTAATTGACTGTGGTTGCGATGAAGAGCAGCGCACAGATTACCCAACGGAAGTTGGACATTTTGCTTGTTGTAATAGGACTCATTTTGCAAAAAGTTTTTAAGCGTTATACTTATTTTTATTTTAGATTACTATTTAGACGGCAAAGCCTGGCTCATATTAATCATAAACCAGGTTGCCATATCATGTATCTTATTATTCCAATGTAGGAATCTTCACTACCTGCATATCGTTGTAGATCAGATTCTCACCTGCCATACCCCAGATAAAGGTATAGTTGCTGGTACCTGCTGCACAGTGGATAGACCACTCTGGAGAAATCACAGCCTGCTCGTTGTTCAACCAGATAGGACGTGTCTCCTGTGGCTCACCCATTACGTGGAGAATCTTCTGACCCTCTGGTACATTATAATAGAGGTAAGTCTCCATACGGCGGAGGTGAGTATGAGCTGGCATGGTGTTCCATACAGAACCCTCCTTCAACTCAGTAACACCCATCTGCAACTGGCAGGTACGAACACCGGCTACACCGTCGATAATCAACTGGTGGATTACACGGTCGTTGCTCTCCTTCAGGCTACCAGCCTTGATGTTGTTGGCATCCTTCAGGGTAATCTTCTTGGTAGGATATGTCTGATGAGCACAAGCGCTGTTCATATAGAACTTAGCTGGCTTAGCTGCATCCTTGCTGCTTACCTCGATGTTCTTGGCACCACGACCTACATAGAGAGCCTCCTGGAAACCGAGCGTATACTTCTTGCCGTCAACGGTAACAGTACCCTCGCCACCGATGTTGATGATACCCAACTCGCGGTTGTCGAGCAGATTCTTCTCATCGTTTGGCTTGTCTGTATAGAGAGGAGCGATAGAAGTCAGCTTCAGAGGAGCGGTTGTTGGCTCAGCACCACCAATGAGGAAGCGGTCGAACATGGTGTATGTCCAGTTTACCTCGCCTGGAGCAAACACCTTCTCGATAGCGAATTCACTGCGAAGGCGGTCTGTTGTATAGTGCTTTGCATCCATCGGATTGCTTGCATAACGAACGTTGTAGTTAGTGTAGGCATTTTCTGCCTTCACTTCATAACCACATTTTCCACACTGACCAAAAGCCTGACTTGCTGTTAATACCATTGCTGCTAATATTAATGTTAATTTCTTCATAATTATCTTGTTTTATTTTTTACCTTTTTACTTTTTTTCTTCCTTCACGATGCGCTGACGGTTGATAACCATCATGGCTACCGTGATGACTGCGAGAACACCCATACCTACGTATGAAAGCTTCACACCGCGATAGATAACCCATCCGAAGAGAGAGGATGCGAAATCGAGTGCACCGCCTGAGAATCCGTCAGGGATATGAGCGGCATTATCGCCTGTTGCTGCATAAACCTGGTTGGCTGCCAGCGTAAAGTCTGGTGCCATATCGGTAACGAAATAGAGACCGATGACGAGGGTTACCAGGCCGATGATAAGCGTCTTCACCACATTACCTCTTGTAAACGGCAGAATCATTGGGAAGAGGTAGAACATACCTGCCAACGAAGCCAAAGGCAAGAATTGGTTGCCTGGCAGGAAGACTGCGATAGCCAGGATAACCGGAATCAGAATCACAGATGCTACCAGAGTAGTAGGATGGCCGATTACCAGGGCAGGACTCATACCGATATGAACCTTCTTGCCGTTAAACTTGGTCTTCACCAACTCCTGTGTCTTCTCTGAGATAGGCTTCAAACCGTCGATAAACAGGGCTGTAATACGAGGAATCAGCTCCATCACGGCTCCCATCGTTACACCCAGGAAGAGAATCTTCTTGATATCGAGCTGGGCTGCCCAACCTATCAGGGCTCCTACGATAACACCGAGTACCAGTGGCTCGCCGAGCACACCAAACTTCTTCTTCAGTCCCTCTGCATCGATATCGAGCTTAGAGAAGCCCGGAATCATATCGAAGAGTTTATTGAAAACGATTGCGAATGGCATGAAACTCTGGCAGAATGGCTGCGGAATAGAGATACCATCCAAATCGTAATATTTCTGGAATCTGTCGGCTGTCAGGTCTGCACAGACCAAGGTATTGATGTAGCAGACGATGGCTGCGAAATAGCCCCAGAGCAAACTCTGACCCATCACGAAGTAAGCCACTGCACCGATAAAGGCGAAGTGCCAGTAGTTCCAGAGGTCGATATTCACTGTACGTGTTGTCTTGGTAATCAACATCAGGAAGTTGACACCCAGACAGATTGGGATAATCAATGCGCCCACTGCTGTATTGTAAGCTACAGCTGCAGCTGCTGGCCATCCCATGTCAAAAACGTTTAACTGTAAGTGGTAGATGTCTGAAATAGCCTTCAATGGGTCGTTGAAGTTGGTAGTCAGCAATGCTGTTACCACGCCCAAGCCTACGAAACCCACGCCTACGAAGAGTCCCGACTTCAGAGCCTTTCCGAATTTCATGCCAATACACAGACCGATGACCGTGAAGATGATAGGCATCATCACGCTCGCACCGAGACTGATAATATAGCTAAATACTTGTTCCATTTTAATTTGTAGTATTGTTTAATTGTTAGAAAATACACGACAAAGAGCACCCTCTTTTGTCTTTTTATGATTTGTTGTGTGCAAAGATACACTTTTTTCTTCAATTACAATACGTTTTGATGGAAAAAATTACGCAAAAAAATCCCATCAGAACATTTCTGATAGGATTTCTCTATTTTTATACGTTTTTAAATGATTTTTTACCGAATCGGTCTTCATTCTTCCCTCTTCATTCTTCCCTCTTCACTTCCTAGTCCTGGAAGTAAACTCTCTTCACACGGTTGCTGATGGTGGTCAGCACCTCGTAAGGGATGGTCTCGAGGATGTCGCTCAGTGTCTGGACAGGCAGATGCTCGCCGAAGATTTCTACCGAATCTCCTTCCTTGCAAGGGATGTCGGTCACGTCTATCATAGCCACATCCATACAGATGTTGCCCACATATTCTGCCTTCTGGCCGTTCACCAGACAGTAGGCATGACGGTTGCCCAGACGGCGGTTCAGTCCGTCAGCATATCCGATAGGGATGGCTGCGATGACGCTGTCTCTGTCGAGAATCGTCTTGCGGCTGTAGCCCACACTGTCACCTGCCTTCACGTTGTGCATCTGCAGAATGGTTGTCTTCAGGGTGCTCACGCAGTTGATGGTCTTGTTGTTGCGCGAATTGATGCCGTAGAGTCCGAGTCCCAGACGGCACATATCCAGCTGGCGCTCCGGGAAGTGCTCGATACCTGCCGAATTGCAGATATGGCGCAATATCTTATGGTCGAAGGCTGCCTGCAACTGCTTGCTGCCCTTGTCGAAGAGTTCAAACTGATGAGCTGAGAAATCATCGAAGCTGTCGTCATCGCTGCCCACGAAGTGAGAGAACACAGAACGTGGGATGATGGCATTCTGGTGCTTCAGCTTGCCGATGAGTTCCTCCATATCGTTCTCAGGGTCGAAGCCCATGCGGTGCATGCCGGTATCCAGCTTGATATGGACAGGGAAACCGGTTACTCCCTCTTTCTCAGCTGCCTTGATGAGCGCATCGAGCAGACGGAAAGAGTAAACCTCAGGCTCCAGGTCGTAATCGAACATAGTCTTGAAGGCGGTCATCTCCGGATTCATGATCATGATGTTGCTGGTGATGCCGTTCTTGCGCAGCGTAACGCCCTCATCGGCTACAGCCACAGCCAGATAGTCTACACGATGGTCCTGCAGGGTCTTGGCTATCTCTACGGCACCAGCACCGTAGCCGTCTGCCTTGATCATGCATACCAGCTTGGTTTCCGGCTTCATAAACGCACGGTAGTAGTTCAGATTGGCTACCACGGCATTCAGATTCACCTCCAGCGTAGTCTCGTGTACCTTCTGTACCAGCAGTTCGGTGAGCTGGTCGAAGCCAAACTGACGGGCGCCCTTCAGCAGAATCACCTCATCGCGCAGGGAAGCAAACACCTCGCTGGCGATGAATTCCTCTACATTCGGGAAGAAGAACTTCTCTGAAATCTGAATCACGTCGTGCTGCTTGCAGAGCTCAGGACCGATACCGATGAACTTTACCACGCCACGTTTACGGGCTAAATCGCTCACCTCTTTATATAATACCTCCGGTGCCTGACCGCTCTGGTAAATGTCGCTCAATATCAGTGTATGGCGACGACCGCGATGGTCAGGACGGCGGTTCATGAAGTCGAGAGCGATATCAAGCGAATTGATATCACTGTTGTAGCTGTCGTTGATCAGCGTACATCCGTGCTGTCCTACCTTCACCTCCAGTCTCATTGCCACAGGTTCGAGCTGTGCCATGCGCTTGTCGATATCTTCAGCCGAAAGACCGAGTTTCGATGCCACGACGGCAGAGATGATGGCATTCTGTACAGATGCATCGTCGATGAACGGGATAGAGAAACTGTCTTCCACACCTTTGTATATATAGGTAATCACGCTCACGCTCTGCTGCTTCTCAATGTTCTTTACATAGAAAGGAGCCTCCGCATTCTTGAGCGACCAGAAGAGTTTCTCGCCCTTATAGTCGGGATATTCGGCTATCACCTTACTGATAACCTCGTCATCGCCATCATAGATTACGGTCTCTGCATCATGGAAGAGGATGAGTTTCTCCCGGCATTTCTCCTCCATGGAAGAGAAGTTCTCCTGATGGGCAGCACCCAGATTGGTCAGTACGGCGATGGTTGGCTGGATGATGTCACGCAGGGCAAGCATTTCGCCAGGCATACTGATACCTGCCTCGAAAACGCCCACCTGGGTCTGCTCGTTCATCAGCCATACCGACAATGGCACACCTATCTGAGAGTTGTAACTGCGCGGACTGCGGGTAACAAACATGCTTGGCGAGAGCAGCTGGTAGAGCCACTCCTTGACCATGGTCTTGCCGTTTGAACCCGTGATGCCTACGATAGGGATATTAAACTCGTCACGGTGGCGCTCAGCCAGACGCTGGAGAGCCTCGAGCGTATTTACTACCTTCAGGAAGTTGGCTCCCGGATAATCAGAAGCATAGCCCTTAGGCACATTCGTTACAACAAAGTTTTTCACACCTCTGCGATACAGCTCAGGGATGTAGTTATGACCATCATTACGTTCCGACTTGAGCGCAAAGAACAGAGTTTCCTCTGGGAAACAAAGTGAACGACTATCGGTCAGGATAAAACCGATGTTGGTATCATTGTCTCCATAGCGACGCGCACCTATCAGTGTGGTTACCTTTTCAATAGTATATGTCATTGTCTTGTTATTTAAATATTCTTTATTTTATAAGAGATGATATTTCTCCATTTTATAAGAGATGATATTTCTCCTCAAATTGTCTTTTCTTCTCTTCCGTCCTGGCGATGAACTTCTGGTGTTCCTCGCTCTCGGGATGGAAGGGCTTGTGGCCGAGTGCTTCGCGGATAGGCCTCCAGTCTTCCAGAAACTGCTCTGCTGCCTTGCCGAAGTAAGTTGCCCGGAACCGCTCCCAGATATATTCCACAGCCTGTTCGCTCGGGTGCAGCATGTCTTCCTTGTAGAAGCGGTAGTCACGAAGTTCATCGTTCATGATCTCGTAAGCCGGAAAATAGCTCACCACTCCGGGATTCTCCTTCACCAGCTTATCGGCTGCCAGCAGGAGCGTAGCCTTCGAAAGCTGACTCCCGTGATAGCCGTATTTCGCATAGCGGATAGGACTTACCGTGATGATTACCTTCAGAGTGCCTTCACTGCTACCGGATGCTGCGGTCTGCGATTTCAGCAGATTGATAGCCTTCTGCAGATAGCCGGCACATTCGTCCACGCTCAGTTCCCGCTCTTCGAAGAGGCGCTGCGGGCGCTTCTGGCAGTTGTCCACTATCTCGCCCGTCTCCTTCAGGATATACACATGGTTGGTACCCAGCGTAAAGACAGCCACACGGGGACGCACCTCGGAACATTTCTCTACCGTATGGAGAATGCTTGCCGGATTATACATCACCCCGAAGGGATTCACCGTAGCCCGGAAGCGGTTCTCCACAAACCGCCGCCCCAGATTGTCGGCAAAGCAACTGCCCACAAAGAGCATCCGCTCTGCCGCCCCTATCTCGAAGTCGGCCTTCGGAATATCTATTTCTGTTCTAAATCGCATCATCAGAATTTGCAATCAGTCTATCAGTCTAAGGGGATTTGCAATCCCCGCTATTCCTTCTTGCGCTTTCTCACCTCAACCACTACACCTATTATAATAAGGAGAGCCAGAACGCCATAACCGATGTAAGCCACCGTCTCGGTATTCTTGAGCGACTGAGGATGGAAATCGAGAACTACTTTGTGGTTACCAGCTTTCACGTTCAGCGCACGCAGAATATAGTTCACTCTGCCCAGCTCAGCCGGCTGTCCATCAACCGTAGCCGTCCAGTCCGGATAGTAAATCTCAGAGAATACGATCACGCCGCCCTTGCTCGACTTCACCTCGTAAGTCAGGTTGTTCGGCTTATACTGCGTCATCTTCACCACCGAAGTATCATCCTGCTTCACGCTCTGCGCCAGCTGTTCCTTGAATTTGGCATCAGCCACAGCCACGTGTCGGAGGTTCACCTTGCCCACGCCATCAATTTCCTCGTTGGCATTGTTCACATACTTCACCTCGTCTACGAACCATGCATTGCCGTAGGCATACGGATTCAGAACCGGAACGGTCTGTCCGCCCTGCAGCGGCATGATGAAGTATTTGGTATTCAGCATGTTCAACACCGGATAGATACTGTCGCCGTTCACCTTGGTCATATCGCCGCCCGCAGCAGCTACCGCCTGCATCGTCTTCTGCATCTCAGGAGCGATATGTGCATCTATCATCTCCTGGTAGCGACGGAGCTTGGCTGGATGATAACCGCCGATGCTCTTGTGGTAGTAAGAGGTCTCGTTCTCATTGAATGTATTCGATGCCAGATTCAGCACACGGTAGTCGAGTGCCTTGTCACGGCAGATAATCTTGTCGGTCTCGGTCATCTGCTGCGGTGTATCGCGCTGCGCCTTGTCAACGAACATATCATCGTAGAGATAGCGCTTGTTCACCATCCACATATCCACCAGACAGAGCACGGCGATGCCGGCAATCATATATTCCTTGCCCAGCTTCTTCATCTTGAAGAGCATCAGCAGTGCCGAACCGATGAGGATAATCCAGAACGAACGCCAGCAGTCGGATGTAAAGATGCCCTTGCGGATATCCGTCAGATTGCTCATGATTGGAGAGATATACTCCTGAGGCAACTGCTGCAGCGCCTGTGTCTCCTGTACCGATACGAAATCTGGGAAGAATACGCCCGGCATGATGGCAAAGAGCAGACAGAAGCCTGCTGTCAGACCGAAGCTGGCATATACATATTTTATCTTCTCTGTCAGAATCTCCGGCTCATCTACAATCTTCTTCAGCGCCATCATCGACAGGAACGGGATGGTGAATTCTGCGATGACCAGGATAGATGCCACCGTTCGGAACTTGGCATACATCGGCACATAATCGAGGAAGAAATTGGTAAACGGCATGAAGTTTCTACCCCAGGCGAGCAGAATGCTCAGGATGGTGGCAGCAAGCATCGCCCACTTCATCGGACCCTTCACGATAAACAGGCCCAGGATAAAGAGCATGCAGACGAAGGCACCTACATATACAGGTCCGCTCGTTCCCGGCTGGTTGCCCCAGTACTGTCCCAGCTGCTGGTAAATCTGAACGAAGTTAGGATCAGCCTTTTCCATCGCCTGCTGGTTCTGCGCCAGCGGCACGGAGGCACCGCCCTTGGCATTCGGAATCATCAGCGTCCACGTTTCGTCGATACCATAGCTCCACTGTGTGATATAGTCTCTATCCAGACCGCTGCTGGTCTGGTTAGCCGCATTTTTCTTTACGAGTTCACTCTTTCCACGCATGGTTTCCTGACCATACTGCCAGGTATGATAAAGGTTCGAGAGGTTGAGCGAGATACCGATGAGGGCACCCACCACGCATACCGCCGTAGCCTTTCCGAAGCGTGCAAGTTCACCTTTCTTGATGGCATCTGCCAGGAAGGCAATCACCATGAAGAGGATGATAAAGAGGTAGTAATAAGTCATCTGCACGTGGTTAGCCTGCACCTCGAAAGCCGAGAAGATGGCAGTAAGGAGCAGTCCCTTGAGATACTTGCCCCGATAGGCAAGCACCACGCCCGCAATCATCGGCGGCAGATAAGCCAGCGCCCATACCTTCCAGATATGTCCGGCAGCGATAATGATAAAAAAGTAGGACGAGAATGCCCAGATGATACTTCCCAGCGCCGCCAGCGACTGTCTGAAGTTGAAGGCACGCAGCATGATATAGAAACCCAGGAGGTATACAAAAACATACCAAACATAGTCTGGCAACCACAGATGATATGCCTTCACAATCTGGCTGAGCACCTGATTACTGTCATACGAAGGCGACATCTGATAGGTAGGCATACCGCCAAACACCGAGTTCGTCCATCGTGTAGTCTCTCCCGTCTGCTGCTGGAAGAGTTCCTTTTCATGTCCCAGTCCCTTTCCTGCCGCTGCATCATGTCGGAAGAGGATTCGTCCGTCCATATCGGCAGGCATAAAGTAGACGAAGGAGATGATTGCAAATGCAATAACTACCAGAATATCCAGTAGATACTTCTTCAAAAATTTCATAATTTCTATATAAACGTTTATAATTTGAAGGCAAAGATAGCACAAATTGGAGACAAAACAAAAAATATAGCAAAAATTTATATTTTTTTTGTTGAGAAAGTTGTATTAGGTCAGAAATAGGGGTTCCCCTCTATCATTTAGGGAAACGCTCGCTGCCGTTTCGTTTTTTATTCGTACCTTTGCACCGTAAAACAAGTTTCTTCAAACAGCATATATTAATGTATAAAAGAATAAGAATTATGAAAAGATTAGCATTCATCATGATGGCATTGCTCCTGGCTCTGATGCCGGCAGCAGCACAGAATTATCGTGACAGTAGATATTACAACAGCAGGACAGACCGTCTCGACTACCGTTACAACTACAACAGCCCATATTACGGATTCCGCATCGGTCCTGCCTTCACCTTTGTCAATTCCGACGATTCCCGTCTGGATGGTGGCGACTGGCAGACCGGCCTGAATGTGGGCGTAGTAGCCGGCATTCCATTGACCGACAGCGCCCCACTCTATCTCGAGACCGGACTTTCGTATATAGAGAAAGGTGGCAAGAAGGATCTTCCTGAAGGCAAGAAGATGACCTACGACCTCAACTATCTTGAGATTCCAGCCGTACTGAAGTACAAGTACGAGGTAGACGACCACTTCTCCATCCAGCCTCAGGTAGGCGGCTATTTTGCCGTTGGTGTAGGAGGCAAGATCAAGAACTTTGCCGAGCGTGAAGCAGAGAGCTCATTCAAGGATGCAAACTTCCGCCGCCTTGATGGTGGTATCCGCATCGGCTGCGGCATCGGCTACGACATGTTCTATGCCGATCTCACCTACGACATCGGTCTTGCCAACATCTGCCACGACAGTTTCGACAAATCGCGCAATGGAGCCCTCCAGTTCAATTTCGGAGTTAACCTTTAGGAACAGACAAAAGCCCCTGATGCAAGAACACATCAGGGGCTATAAACTATTAACAATAAACTTCACACAGTTCCAAGTATCGCTGGGCGAGGTCATGGATGAACTTTCGTCCTCGCTCGGTCCATACGAGATAGGTATGGGTGTAGGCTCTGCCCATCTTCTCCTGTCTGCCATCGCTCTTCGGGTCGAGGAAGGCGCTGTAGCGGGTGCGGCTCTTCGCCAAGCCCATGTGAGCATAATCGGCATAGAGGAGATACTGACCGCTCTGGTAATACTGGATATGCAGGGCACAGAGCGAGCGGTTCAGCTCCTGGGCAGTGATACCGAGTTCCTTCGCAATCTGCGTCGTGGTGAAGCAGGAAACGGAATCGAGCACGTTATCGCTGTAAAGCGCTTTAGGCAGAAGATTACCCACCTGATTCTCCAACTGGATGATGTTATCACCACTCTTAGCGATGTGAACCACCTGTTCATCCACAACTCCATTCAGACGTCGGATTTCGGTATCCTGTTCACCGATAAGCTTCTTCTGCTGCTCAATCTGCAGACGTTGCTTCTTCAGCAGATTCTCCTTCTCCTTGAGCGTAGCACGGAGGATTTCTTCCGCATGTCGGATTGTCTCCTCATCACTCTCGCCCTGCTGCACCGGGATATAACCACCCGTCTTGCGAATCTGTGGCAGCACATCGGCCGTAACCCAGTTCTTGAACTTCACGGCAGTAGAAAGCTTAGAGCCGAGAACCAAAGCATAGAAACCGCTCTCGTTGACATAGAGCATCAGAGTACGACGCATCGCCGAGGTTCCATCCTTCTTCAGACCGGTTGCTACCCATGTACGGCGTTTCGCCGTATCAAGTGGTTTAACTAACTGATCTACAGCATCATTCGCTCTCTTATATCCCAGTACATTACAGAGATCCTTTGCACAGAACAATGGCTCCCCATTTTCATCGGTCAAGGTACGAACCTTACCGAATTCTGAGTTTTCAAACACGACAGCAATTGCTGCCTTCTTATCCATTTCTACTTTATTTGTATTAACTGACTTTACCATAATAATTTGTTTTTAAAAATTAATAACTCAACATTCAACACTCAACATTCAAAAATCAACATTCAACATTACAAAATTGTAATCCAAACGCTCTCATCCCGTTCTCTCGCTGCGGTAATGGCATTCATGAGCCTGTACAACCAGATGCGGGAATTAAAGACGGCACCCTGTAATTTATTTTCACCTACCAGAATGCAGCCCTGCGTATCATCGGGATAATTACCGGCATGGATGCGGATGCCCTCAAAATCAGGAACACCCTGCACCAGCGGAAGCCACTTCTTAAACCTTGGCGATTTCGAGATAACAACAGGATACGAACCCTCCGGTATCGCCGTATGACCCGGTATCTTGCGGGCTTTCTTACCCGATACCCTGCTGTACCGTCCATCCTCCTCTTCCGGTTTCAGTTCGACACCCAGAAGGTTTCTCCACGTAGGTTCCAAGGTATCACAGAAGTAATGCTCCTTGTCCAACTTCGCCATATCAAAGCTGTGCTCAAAGATACGCTTGTCGCCTATTTTCACACCCGAACGCCAGGTACGCTTTACATCCTTATCACTCAGGATATAAAGATGACCTATCGTATAAGTCTTCTTTTTTGCAATTCTTTTTACTACTATTTCCATACGCTATGAATTCTCCTTTCGGAATTTAAGTTTAATAAAAACTGAGGAACTGAATTTCTGAGGAACCGAGTTGCTATCCTTAACCTTGATGTAATGACGTTCCTTCCAGTTACCTAACATTCTTGAAGTTCCCTTCTTATCCATACCTCGTGCTACACGCAAGTCTATCACCTGCTGGTAAGTAAACTCATCCGGCAACTGCATCAGCATGTTGGAAGGTCCTCGCTTGCTCGACTTCTCGCCTGTATCATTCGCCCTCTTGATGGCATCACCGAAGAAACGCATCTTGCAGTAGAGGTCGTAACGCTCGCTCCAGCGGATGAACTCGTCAATCTCCGGTTCCCATTTGCAACCGTTCGCCACATACAGCACACACGCCTTCAGGTAGGCGATGACGTTGGCACGGAAAGAAAGATTCTCGTAAACTCGGTCCTGAGAGAGGCGTGAAAATTCCGCATTCTCATCCTTCAGTTTGAGGGCAAGCTGGAATGCCTCAGGGCAGTCAATCAGTCCCCTGGCGTTGTTCAGATTCTCGATATAAGGCTTCAGCGCCTCACGGTAAGCATCATCGTAATCGCCATAAACAGGCATTTCGTCACCGATTTCACGCTCCGGAATGGTACAGAAATTGATGCGGCTTATCGGACCGTCTGTCAAAACTTTTGAGAAGTAGCGTTGCCCTTTCTGAATGGTGGTAGATGCATTCCAGTTGAACCTTATCGTTACCCTTTCTGTCACACTTTGAACGCCCACGCGCTGTTGGCCAAAGAGGTTGAAGGGGTCAAAGGCGAGACACATGATGCGGAACTGCTGGTTGCCGCTACCCCGGAGTGCATCAAACTGATCCAGCTCGTTAAGCGAAGTATAAAGGAAACGCCCCTGCGCCTCTGCGGTTCGCATCACGAATGCCGGACTGGTCATATCAGCATCAATCTCCTGGATAACAAGATTATCCGGTCGTTTGCGCTTATCCTTATTGGCACCCTTGCGCGTCACCTCCTCCTTCCATTCCTTCTCACGTTTCAGATTCTCCGCATCCCGCTTTCTGATATCCTCCATAATATATCTAATCGGCTTATCCACAGACGATTTACCAGCACCCGTACCAGCCAGCAAGCACGTAGACAATGTAGCCTCATGCACTACATTATCAATATATCGGAAGCTCGTCTGCCAGAGATGCGTAGCCAACGGTGGAAAGATAGCGTGCGCCACAGCCGGCTTATAAACCTCCGGTGTCCGAGATATCAGCAGTTCCACCAGTTTCGGCAGTTTCTCCGGCATCGCTGGCGGTTCCGGATAATCCTCCTCGCTACTTTGAACTTGGAGATTTGAACTTTGAACTGTATAATTACCATCTGCATTTGAATTTTTCACTCTTCGTTCTTCACTCTTCACTTCATTCGCCTTCTGCTCCGCCAGCGCATTCACCCTTATCACATCCCTCGACATCGGCTTGCAGCTGTCAGCATATTTCGCATAGAAATCATGTATCAGCTGATGGCAGTCATCCTCCTGATAGTAGCTTGGCATTTTCGTCCTCACCACCTTCATCAGTTCCTCCTCACTCATCACCCTCGAAGCGCCTGCGCTCATGATAGCGAGGAGCGAAGAGTGCCGAGACCCAACGGTATCAATCGCCATCCCCTCAAGCCCAGCCGACTGCACGAATAGATCAAAGGCTATCAGATTCTTCTCGCTGGCCTCTCCCAGTTCACCAGAGCCATGATTGCCCGAAAGTCTATTGTTTTGAACATTGTCATTGCTATTGCCATTAACTGTAAACTGTAAACTATTAACTTTTGCATCTCCCCTTCCGTCAACCGTCAGTCCACGGTCCAGAAAAGCCTTTCTGCGAGCCTGTATCTCGCTCTCCGGCATCACTGCGCACCACATTTTAGACCGGTAGATTTCCGAGTCCTTATCCGTCAGGAAAATCATCCTCTCAGGTGTAATGCAGCTCTCATCATAAGGCACACCCAGCACCTCACAATACGCCTTCTGCGTCTCCTCGATGGTCATCCCAATCGGCATTCTAATCCCGATATGCAGCTTCTTTCTAGCGCTATAACAGAGATGCAGCAAACTCCCATTCCAGATACCCGAAGAGCAGTTCAGCTCGCGCGCCTTCTCAATCGCCTTCTCCACATACTCCTTATCATCCACATCGATAATCGTCTGGAAGAGAAAGCTTTCCGGCAAGGCAGCCTCCTGTCTGCGCACATTATTCTTGAACATGCCGTAGTGCGGACAGAAGAAAGGCAGTTCGCTCTTCAGCCTCTCCTGCGCCTTCTTCACCGCCTGCGCATCGTTTAAATCCACTCCGTCAATCGGCAATTCACCCCGAATCTGCTGAATCATCTTTTTAACGGCAGCCGATTCAATCACCTTATCATAAGTATCGATATTGTAAGAAAAAACTTTCCCCTTATTTCCCTTACGATAAGGATTAATTGCCACTACATGTACTATCTCCATTTTACCTCCATATTTTTATTAATCGAACACTTCGCTGTTAATCATGATATACCCTGAGCCATAGCTTACATTGATAGGCAGAATCAGCGAGTTATCCGAAATTTCGTCGACCCCGTTCGCCTCGAAGAGCGAAGCATTCTCAGCATCATTCAGTCTGCTCTTGACGAACCCTATTACCCATTTTGCCGCAATCTTCTCGGCAGCAACACGCCTGTCAACAAGGTCTTTCACCAGCTGTTCATCGCAGAAGTTAAGATCCGCATTCACGTTCTCAGCCTCCGCTTCCTCCTTCCCCATTTCCTGGTTCTCGAAGAAGAGGTTATACTTGATTTTCATATCCTTCATCATCATGATGTTCAGATTTTTCAGTTCCCCCTCCGAGTCAGCAATCGTCTCATAGAGTTTCTGTACCGACTTCTTGAAGATGTTCTTCACGTCCATCAGGCAGTAATAGATTTTGCCTCCAATCACCACCACCCTCAGTTTTCCGTACTGCGGATGAGTAAAATAAAAAGGTTTCATTGCTTTCATTTTCAATATTCCTTTTTTTAAAGTTGGGCGCTCCCACAACGGTTGATGTGCCTATACACAAAAGCCCCCGAAACCCAGACCATATCGGTTCTGAATTCCGGGGGCAAATGTACGGCGATTCTGCGACACTGCTATGGTACGATGAAGTACGGTCGTACCACATCGTACCAAAAATTATCTCAAAATATCCATGATTTCTTCATCAAAATCATATTTATAAGCATGATCCTTAGCTTTATTGAATCCGCCTCTCAAACTTTCAGCATCCATATCCCAGAAAACGCCGAACACTTTCCAGGTGTGCTGGATGTTCAGTTCCGTTGCCAGTATATCGGCAAGTTCCCCTCTTTTCCACCACGGCATTTTGTTGACGGGCTTGAAATCATCATTCAGGATTTGAGCGTTTCTAAGTAGTCGGAATATCTTGGTTGCTCTGTCATTGCAAAGTTCAACAGGAACAACCCTGCCTTCCAATAGAAAACAAGACGGTGTATGTTCTTCATCTTTTCCTGGTTTAGATTGGTCATTCACCACTTCCAAGTCGACCGTAGGAGCTCTGTCTCTCGCTCCTGCAGAACCCGTTCCTGGCTCTTCCTCTTCACTCTCTTCATTCTCCTTTTGCTGATCATCATCTTTACCAACAATCATTCTGGATTGATCACGGAAGACGATTTTATCTATTCTAATTCTCATCTTCCATATTCATTAACTGTTTGAAACTAGCAGAATCAATAACCACTTTGCTGTTGCCACTGAATTCTACGTTAATAACTACCTCGATGTTAACCGGTCCAGTCTGCACTAGCCAGATTGGCAATCCGTAAAATATTTTAGTCATATATCTTCACCTTTTAAGATAGACTAAATTTACTTCCTCTATTTTAAAGAAGAGGTGGCCCCTGGAAGTTTTCCAGGGTGAATCCTTACTTCGGAGACATTGAGCTGCAGAGCAGTATGAGGAATGTCTCCCCCGATTTCATGTTGAATTTTTCATTTTTACACTGGTTAAGTTGTTGTTATTTATAAGAACTTATTACTCTCTACTGGTGTCAGACGACCTAATCTCTTCTGCCCAGTTATATTTATTTTATTCCTTGCGTTACGAATTTACGCAAATCAATTTTCTTCTTATTCAGGTCTTTAACCACTTCTGCCCCTGCCCCAAAGATTTCTTCATATTGTCTTTTCAGATTTTTTATGAGTGCAAGTCTTTCGTCTCTATCTGTGATATGTTTTTTAGATTTGTAGTTGTCGACAGCCTCATATTCAACATGAAGATAATGACCTATAATGTGGCAAAATTTTGCAATGGTATCAAACTTTATTTTAGAATCGAAATTTAGGAACTTTCGAATCGTATCATAAGAGACATGAAACTCCTTCACGATTGATTTTCGAGGAGAAATATCCTCACCAATCATGATACTGAGAAGAGATCCAATCCTCTCTATATATGATAATCTCACCAATCTAACAGCCGGAGATTCTGAATTTTCTATTTCTTTTGTTTCTTCAACCATTGCTAATTTTATTTTGTTCGTGTAAAATTAACAATAATCGTTGGAACCCGCAAGCGTTTTACGTCCCCTTAGGACGTAAAAAGAGTACTACTTTTTTAATGATTCTCAGAAAAGTATACAAAAAAAGGGAAAAAGTGAGCAATTTACGTTACTCGCCTTCTTCCCCTTACTTTTACAAATTTACGGTAGGTGCATCGCTCTGCACAATCCTTATTTCATTTGCGATACCTTATAATATACGGCTTCATTTTCATACCACCATGATTAGCTACTATCTTTCTTACATACTCTGTTCTTTCTGCAGTTTCAATATCCAGCAACTCAAAAGTCCAATATTGTTCGCCAGAGGGATTGAATCCCAAATTTTGCAGATATGAAGCAGATACCAATCGGGGCTCTACCTCTTTTAATAAAAACAAGATAAATGAATCCTTCTTGTGCAGAAAGAGATAACGAGGAGCTTTCATACCTAGAGAAAACTGCATGGCACCAGTTCTGATACCGGCCCTGACATAATACAGTTTGTTTTCCAAGGTCATACGAAACTGTTTCTCATCGCGATAGGTCGCAACAAGAACAGAGCACGTTTCATGATTATAATGTGAGAAAGCCTCTTTTACAGATAATGCTATAGCCCTACCTAATCTAGGCGGCACAGCATTTCCAACCATTTTATATCCATCGCATACATCATGATAAATAAATCGGAAACCATCGGGGAAGGTTTGGATTCTGGCACATTCCCGAACACTAAACCTTCGATATAAATGTTCATAACCAGGACGGAAAATCTGCTTATCACGAGATACATAAACCATTTTCGGTGCTTGGGGATGCAACGGACAGTTACGGGCTTTCGCCTGCATTGTATAGGAGACTTCATTCCAGCCACGTACACGGTTTCTAGCCATAAAACGTTCATCAAACGGTCCCATGTAAACATCATGATTCAACCATTTGTCATATCTTGTATCCACCCGTTCTGAAGTATATTTCCTTGGCTCTTCTGTTATATCGCCAATAGCCTGGCGTAAGGCAATAAAACAAGAGTTATCAGGTTGAGGGAATTGATAATTAACATCAATATTCCTTCTTATACCTACTACAAATACACGATATCTCTCCTGTGGCACATGATAATCCATCGCATTCATCAACTGATAATGCACCACATAGCCCGCATTTTTCAGCTGGTCAAGCATTTTCATAAAAGTCTGGAAATGCTTATCACCCAAAATGCCTTTTACATTTTCTATTACAAAGAACTTGGGCTGCTTGGATTGGATGAAATCAATGTAAGTCAAGAACATCTTGCCTCGTTCATCATCCAAGCCCAGCTGCTTTCCACCCTCACTCCAAGACTGGCAAGGAGGTCCGCCAATAAAGCCGTCACATTCAGGAATTTCTTCCATAGTAAGTTCACGCATATCCTTTTTGCAAAGATATGTGTTAGGATGGTTTAACTGATAGGTTTCTGATACTGCAGGATCGTTGTCATTTGCCCAAACAACCTCAAAACCAGCTTGTTCAAAACCTAAATCCAAGCCACCACACCCAGAAAAGAATGAAACTACTTTCATATTGTTACCTCCTATAGAAATGTTTTCTTAAGCCTTCTTGCTCCTGATGCCTCTAGACTCAAGCGTCCTCTTAATCTGCTTAGCCATGTGATAAGCCAGATTCACGGGCACGGCATTGCCTATCATCTTATACCCCATATTCACATCGGTATAGATAAACTTGAAATCATCGGGGAATGTCTGGACCCGAGCTACTTCTCTTACCGTCATACGGCGATAGAGATGCTCCTTACCTGGCACAAACTTCTGCAGATTCTTCTCTACCTTAATCATCTTCGGCGCCTGAGGATGGAGCTGGCACTGGCGACCGCTAGCCTGCACCGTAAATCCAGGTTCATCCCATGCTCTTACTCTGTTTCTCGACATGAAGATAGGTGAGAATGCACCTATAAAGTATTCGTGGTTTGGCACCTTGCAGGCATCACCATTACTATGATTCTTCTCCTTAGCAGGGATTGCCGAATCCTTCAAGTCCCAGATTGCCTCACGAAGCGTTGGCCGATGACTCTGCGGAGTAGGATAAACAAACTCCTTGATGCCCAAATCTTTTCTGAAACCGACATAGAACACTCGGTCTCTGTCTTCAGGAACATCAAAATCATTGGCATTCAACATCTGAAGATTCACATCATATCCTGCCTCATCGAAGAGAGCCAGGAAGTTCTTAACAGCCTCAGCATTGCGGGCAGCCAGCATTCCAGATACATTCTCAGCCACGAAGAAGAGTGGCTGCTTATCCTTCAATATGCGGATATAATCATAAAAGAGCTGTCCTCGTGCATCATTGATTCCCTTCAGCGAACCCGCCTCGCTCCAAGACTGGCAGGGAGGACCACCGATGATTCCATCAATATCATCCGGAAAATCCGAAGACGATAGCTTCCGGATATCTCCTTCGATGAGATGAACATCGGGGAAGTTGGCACGGAAGGTGGGGCAAATCTTGGCATCAATTTCATTTGCAATTATTATCCTGAAACCAGCTATCCGGAAGCCTAAATCAAGACCTCCTGCTCCTGAAAACAAACTGATTAAATTCATAGCTATCCTTATGCCTTACCCATAATATCGTTTGAGGCACGGAACTCCTTCCCGTCCCTGCCATTAATCAGACTCCTTACATCAACATCCAACACTTTAGCTATCCTATCCAGAACATTGATAGTAGGATTCCCATTGATATATTTATAGCAAGCATCTCTAGTTACGCCCAACAGTTGGCTCAATTCCTTCACAGATATACCTTTGCGCTTTAATACTTCTTTTATCAGCAATTCCATAATTCGTTATTTTTAGATTGCAAAGATACATTCCGCACAAATAATTCTGTAAAGAAAAAGGCCAATAAAGGCCAAAAGAAGGCCAAAGTTTGTTAATGTATAGCTACAACTATACAAATACCTGATAATCTTATAGTAATAAGTATACAACGGCATCTTACACGAATTCTAAAAACAAGGTTTCCAACAAGTCACAATATAAGAAAAGTTTACTTGATGTATAGTTATAGCTATACAAATAATAGGATTTTCTCTTGGCCATATCGACAAAAAACCTTATCTTTGCCTAGAAAAAAGATTCTGAATTATGCAAGATACAAACATTCAATATCAATTCTTTCCACGTTCCATAGGATTAATCGAACCTATGGAAGAAGTTATCAATGTATTTAAGAAAGCAGAAGATAAGATTTCGTCTTCTACAAACGACTTGAAGTCTGATGATGTTTTATCTATAGTTCGTCCGGAACTCGAAAAAATCGGTTATTGCGTAGAACAAAACAAGAAGGATGAGGGAAAAATAAAAGTACCTGTTCTTTTCGGATGCAACAACAGCATAGACAAACATTTTTATGCAGATGCCATTAGCAATAGTTCGTTAATAATTCAATAATGTGCTAAGCAGCTATACGCTGTAAGCACGAGAGATCTTTGAAAATCTTGCTAATTAAAGTTCGGTTCGGGGTGTACCCGCTTGCTTTAAAAATTCGTTTCACCAGATAAATGTTGGTCATCAGTGACTTAAATGAAGACATAGAATATTCCATTCCCATCTCCTTCATAGTTACCTTGGCAACATTTAGTGATGTGAACGAAGCATTGAAAGCAAAATCGAGTTTCCACTTATCGCGAGCCTGGCAGTCCATAAGACCAGTATAGCCTTTGGCGTCACGAAAGCAAAATTCGATCTGGAACCTGGTTCTATAATAAAGAAGTACTTCTTCACCCGAAAGTGAGGTGTCTGTAGAGAAGAATAGTTTCTTCTTGCCATTCGGCATCTGCCAGATGACAAGTCTAACTTTACACCTGAGTGCCTTGGAATAGGCTATCAAAGTATAAGCTGTTCCTTCTATATCTTTCATCTCCATCTTCTCCATTCGAGTGAGGTCAAGATTCTTCATATTAATCTTGCCATCCTTGGTCTTGGGGCGACCACGTTTTCCAGTACGTGGACCAGCATAGACATAAAAGAGACAAGCATTGTCACGAAAGCGGCTTATCAAAGAGAACCCTTCTTTTTTTATCCCATTAACAAATGTACTTGTAGAGAAGTAAGCATCTGCAACTATGAGGGTTGAGAGTTTAAGAAGTTCCTTGCGGTAACGCTTAATGACGCTGATATAGAAATCTACCATAGTCTTGTTTCTAAGACTCAGTTCTTTATTACTTAGCGACTGATGTGCTTTTAACATCATGCAGTCTTTGGCATCAATATCAATGAGGCCAATACCCATGATTTCGAGACCATGTTTAACAGACTGTGCACATCCCGACCAAAAACGACCGATATGTGGAGTCTTCTTGCCAGCTTTGCTGATGTAGCTGGGATCAATGGCAATAGCCCATCTTCCCTGTTTACCAAAGAAGCGCTTGGCAAGTGAGACATTAAGTTTGAGCCAGTCAATGCTTTTCGACTTTTTTAAGCCGAATGCGTTGCGATAGGTTTGCTCAACATGCGAGCCATACCTCCCCATTTGGGTGAAATTTATCTTTCTTGGTATTACCATGAACAAAATTATCACCTCGATGAGTATTTTCTCGAAACTTTTTGTTAACTTTGCAGCCGAATCTTCAACTGCATCTTTAAAGATATCCATATATTGGTCAAGTCCTGTATTCATATAATTTTGCGTTTGTCGTGATTTGCAAAGTTACTGAAAATCAGCGACTTGACCAACTTTTTATAGTTAAGTTTTCATAAGAATTTCTTAATATAAGTTATTGATTTACAGACGATTAAATGTTAATTTAACGCAGTATTGCATTAGTGCAGACAGGAAAATTGTTATCGAGGTAGAAGCTGGCAGAGCCACTGAGAACCACCAATTCTTAAAGGATATTTTCGAAGCTTCTATGATGTTTAGCGTGGAATACTTAGTGATTGCAGTGAGAAATATTTATCGCAATCACAATGATTTTGAAAGAATCTATCCGTTCTTAGAAACAATGTATATAACAAATAGAATCAAATTACCTTTGAAAGGGATTTTACTTATTGGATACTAAAACAAGGACATTCACTAAGGCTTATTTATCAAAGCCTTGATGAATGTCCTTACTGATAATCTCTGCTATATCCGCATGTATCTCGCGCGACATCAAATGAATGTACACATCGTTACCACATGCATCAATGTAAATGGGAGTATCTATAACTGAGACATTTAACTTTCTGACTATTTTTTCAAACATACTAGTAAATAGCCGATTACGATATTCCTGCACCAACATTCCAGTTTCTTTTTTCTTAAAGCTCATAGGAACATCCGAGATGTCATCACATTGATAATACAATATAGCATTAGGATGACCTATAAAAAATGTTGCAATTAATTGAGATACTTTATTCAAAAGTTTCATAGGTGTTACCTTTTGGACATTACCTAATCTCTCTAGATAAATACCCCATAATTCAAAACCCTTATCTTTCAAAAAAGAAGCCAATTCTTTTGAAAGAAACAAATCACTATCAGCAGCAAGGCGAAGGTAAAATTTATCTCCAGCACTATTAGAAAAAGAATAGACCGCCTCTTTCATCAGAACTGAAATTCAAAGTCACACTTCTCCACGTTGCGCAACTTCTCCAGTTGCTCAGCTTTATGAGCCTTCAACCTCTTCACCCATTCTGCCATCTTGGGAGAAGAGCTCTTTATAACTATTGTTTCATTTACATGTACCATAAGCCTATAGTTTTATATATCGTGGCAAAAATACTACATTTATTTTAAAACACCAAATTTTTGGCAGATTTTTTTGCTCCGGCCTTCAATAAATCGATAAGTCGGCGCTCTGTGTCTGAAAAATCCGGCATAATCTTATCTATTTAGTTAATATTCAAAATGCAAAGTAAATGAATATTAGACTAACAGACAAATTTTCGGAGTATTTTTAGTTTTCTTTGGCCTTTGAAAATGGTTAGGGCAACAGTCGACTAATATGTGTCCAATTCAAATTGTGTACGAACTCGTACACTTTTGAATAATCAGGAAATAAAATGTAATTTCCCCCAAGTTGGGGGAAATTTATAACTACCTGGGAATAAGCAGTATAGTACTTTTTGATATAATAGAGATTCGTCTTAGATTTGCCCTTATCCTTTCAGCTGCTGTAACTGACTCTCCGACAATCCTGTTATTTCCATCACCGTGGCAGCATCCATACCATTCGCCAGCATCTTTCTGGCAATCTCAAGGCTTCGCTTCTCCATGCCCTTTTTCATTCCTTCAGCCAGGCCCTCTTCTTTACCTTCTCGCTTGGCGGTATCAATCGAATTCTTGATATCACGATATGCCATCTTGCTGGCTTCATACTCCCGCTGCTCCTGCGGAGTGAATTTTGCAATCTCGGCTTCTTCGAAGAGGCGATCGAAGACCTTGTCGCATAACGCCTTAGGGCGCTGAGTAAGCTTGTAGAGGTTCTTCAGGGCATAGAGCCACTTGTCGTAGAGCGTTTCCAACTCATCAAGCGACTTGTTGAACTTGGCGATTTCCACGTAGATAAATTCCAGCTTATCGTAGAAAATCTTGTGCGTGGCAGTATCGCACAACTGCACATGATGGCGGATTTCTTCCTTGTTGAAGGCTTCCTCGTTCATGTTAAAGTTGAGCAGAGCAATTGTGTAAACATGGTTGAGCTTGAAGTCCCATTCACTACCCTTAGGAGCCTGCTCACGAACCGGAAAAGTGGAATAGAACAGGGCACGGTCCTTGAAGTATGTCTGGTATGCATTCTGCATTTCCACGATAAACTTCTCGCCGTTTTCTCCTTCGCAATATACGTCAAAGATGGCCTTGCGGTCGGTATAGATGTCGCCCACGTTCTCCGGATTCAGATACTTCACGTCCTTAACAACCTGTCTTCCATTGAACAAGCTGTTGAGGAAACAGATCAGCAAATCCTTGTTGGGAGCTGATCCAAAAATTCGCTTGAAACCGAAATCGGTCAGCAAACTGATATATCTTTCTTCTACCTGCTTCATAATCCGTAGATATTATTGTTTCGTTTATGTGAGCAAATTTACGACTTTATTTTGAAACACGCAAAGAATTCATAGAAAAGTTTTAGAAAAAGTTATCAGATAGTATTGGGGATAGCAAAATCTTTACTTTTTTACTTTTTTACCTTTAAAAATCCCATAAAAACCTCAGCGACGAGGAGCAGATACGCAAAATCAAGTTCCTGCCGACCTGCTCAATGACCCAGAGATTGGAAAAGCCGTAGAAGATCTTGAAGTTTCCGGCTTTACAGATGCCGAACTCAGAGCCTACGACAAGTTTTGGGATTCGGTAAGTGTTGAAAGAACCCTTATAATAGCGGAGATATTGATGACAAAAATTACCATATAATCAAGGGGCTATACGCCACCTTTTCATCGTGGCATATAGATCCTTGTCGTTTCCCGTGAGGCGCAATGTGTACCAAACCTGTTAATTATAAGATCTGTACAGGTCGAAATAGTTCATCATTTCTCGCGCTGTGCGAATCGGCAAGCCTCGATGAGTTTCTGCTTCAGCTTGCCACGGCCAGCCATCACATTTTTATTTTGCTTCAACACGCTGCTAGGCCAGCCATCCTCGAAGCAGGTCACACAGAGATACTCCGAGGTCTGGGCATCTTGGTCAACTGCCTTGTCTATCTCCTTCTTAAACTCGTCGTCCAAGTCGTTGATGATGCCATCATGATCCTTGCCGTCCTCGGTCTTCTTACCCTTCAGTCCTTCCGTGATGGCACCCATCAGTCCGCCCATCACCTCCTTCACGGTCTCCTTTGGTATCACGCTGACCACCTCGCAGGAGATTGTGTAGTTGCCATTCTTCTCTAGGCTGGCATTGATATAAGTGTCGTTGGCGTAGCTATCCTTGGTGGCATCCTCGTGCTCGTGATGCTCGCCCACGGCATATTGGTTTCCATGCCAGGCGAAGAGCAGTTTCAGCTCCTCCAGGTAGCCCTCCACCAACTCGTCGGTGTTAGCCTGGTTGCCTATCTTCATGAAGTCAAGACCTATCGCCTTCTTCATTGCCTGCATGATGGGCATGGCGGCGATGTCCTTCATGCTCGCCTTGAAGAGAGCCTTTGCCTGCTTCTTGATTTTCGAGAGATTGGTAATCTTGGTGATGCGACCGTATTCATCGGTTTCAAAGTTGACGGTGGTGCCTATCACGCTCTTGGCGGTGCGCTCCGCTACCATGGCCATCATCTTGTCCCGGAAGTTGTCGCCCACCGAATCGGCCTTTACGTCCAGGAAGGTGTAGCTCATCTTATAGCCCTTGCTGGTGGAATCGTTTACCACGAGGCGCACCTGGGTGGATACGCCGAGCGTCTTCACCGTGTCCTTGCCGTTCACCTTCCACTCATTCTCATATATCCAGTATTCGCAGGTGTCGCCCTTGCAGAAGTAGGCCACCACATTCACCACCGAGTCTTCGCCAGCCGTGTCCACTTCCAACGTGTCGGAGTTGTTCGATAGCCATTGACTATCAGCGATTTTCTTGTCAATCGATACCGTATCCTCTACCTTAGGCGACATTTCTCCGCCCTTCACGATGCCATGGTTGGCGAGCAGTCCGCAAGCTATCATGCAGCTCATCACTATCAACGAGATTTTCTTCATAAGTTCATTTTTTATGTTGTTTATTCTTCAAGTTTTTATTCCTCGCTGCAAATTTACGATTTTTTTTCATACCTGCAAGAGTTTTCTGATAAAAATTGAGAAAATGGGCAAGTTGTCAATAGAATCAGGAGAAGGATAGAACTGGAGAACGGGAGTATTGCAAGGAGCTACCGTAAAAAGATAAGGGATATCGTGAAGCGCGACGTAAGGGTAGGAAAACAGTATCTTTTTACCGGCGATAATGACTCAGTTCCTCAGAACTCAGTTCCTCAGTTTTGTTCTAGGAGGTATACTTGATGGTTACAAATTATAAGTAATTATATTTTATTATATATATAATAACATTATATATATAATAAGCTTCTAAATTAAGATAAAAGTGAAGGGTCAGAGAAAAACTGAGGAACTGAGTTCTGAGGAACTGAGGGAGATTTCTTATGCCATTTTGTATCTTTCTATTTTATTGTAAACAAAGTATTTAAGTGCGCAACTCTATGTTTTCCTATCTGAAAAAGTATGAGTCGCGGAGCGCAAAACGGCAAGTTAGATTGTTTAACAGGTTTCGGATTGAAAGTGTGCTGAAAATCGCGCCTTATCACACGCTGAAATTTGGTGGTATCGGGAAATTGCAGTATCTTTGCACTGTCGTTCGAAGAAAGGCTGCACTCGACAAAGCGCACCCCACAAAGTTAACAATTTATTAACCCTTTAAAAAATTAAGATTATGGAAGTAAAAGGAACATTGAAATATCGTAAAGTACAGCGCACACCTCAGACTGGTGAAAACGCAGGTAAGAAGAAGTGGTATGCGGCTGCGGTAACTGACCGCGAAGTGGACTTCGAGGGATTCGTATCGCATATCTCTGACCACGGCTCGCCTTACTCACGAGGTACCATCCACGGTGTGCTGATGGATGCACTCGACCATCTGCAGGAGCTGATTCTCGACGGCAAGAGCGTGCGGCTCTCTGACCTCGGATTGTTCTCCATCGGTATGAGCTCCAAGGCGGAGGACACCAAGGAGAAGGTGACAGCTGCCAGCGTGGAGGGCGTGCACCTGATTGTGAGAAACACGAAGAGCTGGAGCAATACTGAGCTGCGCAAGAAGTGCAAGATTCAGGAGTACGGCGGCAATATCGGCACCGACGGAGAGGGCACCACAGGCGGTGGTACTACCGGTGGCGGCACTGAACAGGGCGGCGGTACGCAGGGCGGCGGCGGGCTTGAATAAAGCCCTCGCCTGAGGGCGGCAAGTAGAAAGCTAGCGTATCCCACTCGCCAAGTTAACATTAACATATAACACTTAACATTAAAAAATAATAATAAAGATGATGAAAGCAAATACCTGGAAAACGATTTTGCAGATTGCAATTTCCTTCCTCACAGCCATCGCTACTACGCTCGGAGTTACCAGCTGTAGCGTGTAAAAAAAAGATGTTTTTAAATTCTGATTCGACATAGCAAAGCCCCCGGTGCATCACGCATCGGGGGCTTTTTTTACTTTTTTACCTTTAAAAGCCTTTTTCCTTAAAAACTCCTTAAACTTTGCTTCTCTCTGCAATATTTTTAGTAACTTTGCACCCAAAAGTTAGTATAGAATATGAAAATAGGAATTATCGTTGCGATGGACAAGGAGTTCGCGCAACTCAAAACATTATTGACCGAATCGCAGGTTGAGAGAAAAAACTATAAGGACTTCGTTATCGGAAAGATAGGCAATAACGAGGTGGTGATGCAGCAATGCGGCATCGGTAAGGTGAACAGTACCATAGGTGCCGTGGAAATGATTGACAACTATCACCCTGACCTCGTCATCTCTTCAGGTGTGGCTGGAGGCGCTGATATCAACCTCAACGTGACTGAGGTGGTGGTGGCAACCAACTGCGTTTACCACGATGCCTACTGCGGCGAGGAATGCGAATTCGGACAGATTCTAGGCATGCCTGCTTTCTTCAAAACACCTAAGGAATATGTGGAGAAGGCACTCGCCATCAACAACCTGCCGGGCAACAGGCACCCGAAGATCCACGCCGGACAGATTGTGAGCGGCGAATGGTTTGTAGACAGCAAGGAGAAGATGCGCTCTATCCTGGAACACTTCCCTCAGGCGATGGCGGTGGATATGGAGAGCTGCTCTATCGCCCAGACCTGCCACATCTACAAGACGCCTTTCATCTCCTTCCGCATCATCAGCGATGTACCGCTGAAAGATACCAAGGCACAGCAGTATTTCGACTTCTGGGCTAAAATGGCTGAAGGCTCTTTCAATGTTACCAAGGCTTTCCTCGAAAGTCTGTAAACTGTAAATTATCAATTATCAAGATGAATAAGATTCCAAGTTTTACAATCAATCACAATAAGCTGCTCCGCGGCATCTACGTGAGCCGTAAGGACGAAGTAGGCGGAGAAGTCATCACTACATTCGATATCCGCATGAAGGTGCCTAACCAGGAGCCTTGTCTGCACAACGGTGCCATCCATACCATCGAACACCTGGCTGCCACCTATCTGCGCAACGACGAGGAGTGGAAGGACCGCATCATCTACTGGGGACCGATGGGATGCCTCACGGGCAACTATCTCCTTATCAAGGGCGACCTGGAGAGCAAGGACATCGTGGAACTGATGAAGCGCACCTTTAAGTTTATCGCCGATTTCGAGGGTGAGATTCCGGGACAGGCGGCAAAGGACTGCGGCAACTACCTGCTCCACGACCTGCCTATGGCGAAATATGAAGCCAGAAAATATCTGGATGAGGTGCTCTGCTGCATCAGGGAAGAAAACCTCATCTACCCTACCCAGGATTAGAAACAAAAAATATGGCAAGCTTACCACTTAAGCTTGCCATATTTTCTTTATACCAAAGTTGCCAGCCATTGACCAGATTCTGCCATACTACATAGGCACCCGGTGCTACGGCAGCAAGAGGATTCAGGAAGGTGAGGGTGAGCCAGATGCCCACTACCGTATTCTTCTGTCCCAACGCCTGACCTAAGACTGATACTCGCACCGAAATGCCTGCCTACCGCCTTGCCGATGGCAAACTGGAGGAGACATACCAGCAGCGGTACAAAGAGCAGCAGAAGCATCGTTACGCCCGATACCTCGGCATGGAGCATGTTGCGAACCGTTTCGCCCATCAGTATCGTGAGGTTGAAACACCACATATAAAAGCCTAAATCCTTTACATTCTTCACCTTATCCACCCATTTTGGCAGGAACCTGCGGCTCAGCAAGGCAAGCAGCAGAGGCACCACCAGCACGGTAGTGACATTGCGGAACACCATCGCACTCATCATGAGGAACGATACGTCTGCCCCTTTCTCTACCATCGGGAAAAGACTCGGAATGATGACCATCGTAAAATGTTGGCGATGACCGTATAAGTGGTCAGCGAACCGATACTGCCGCCCAACTTCTCCGTAACCACAGCCACGGCGGCTGCCGTAGGACAGATGAAGCAGATGAAGGCACCCTCGAGAATCAGTTTGGTGCTGTAATCGGAGCCGAACTCAAAGATAAGCACCACCATCATCAATGACAGCGAGGTACGGATGAGCTGGAGAATGAAATGCCACGCCTTAGGCTTCATCTCCTTGATTTCTATCTTACAGAAAGTAACATAGAGCAGGGAGAACAGCACTACCGCATCAGACTTACCAACCTCGGACCACAATAATCGCCAATGGGCACCAGGAAGGGCACATTGGCGAATATCAAGCCCAATGCTCCCATAACCAGGGAGCAGGGCAATGAAAACTTTCTAAAAATCTCCACAAAACATTTCTGCTTAGTCTTTGTTGCTGCGCTTGCGCTTCAGGTGATCGAGCTCAATCTTGCGCATACGCATGTTCTTTGGAGTTACCTCTACGTACTCGTCCTCACGGATATACTCCAGGCACTCCTCAAGACTCATCACGGTCTTAGGAATGACGCGAGCCTTATCGTCAGAACCGGAAGCACGTACGTTGGTAAGCTGCTTAGCCTTGGTTACGTTGACTACCAGGTCGTTGTCGTGAACATGCTCACCTACAACCTCGCCTCCGTAAACCTCCTCACCCGGATCGATGAAGAACTTACCACGATCCTGCAGCTTATCGATAGCGTAAGCAAAGGCAGTACGGTTTCGAGCGCAATCATGCTACCGTTAGAACGGCGGCTGATTTCACCCTTGTATGGCTGATACTCCTTGAAGCGGTGAGCCATGATAGCCTCGCCCTGAGAAGCGGTAAGCACGTTGGTACGCAGACCGATGATACCACGTGAAGGGATATCGAACTCGATGTCTACACGCTCGCCCATGTTCAGCATAGAGGTCATATCACCCTTGCGGCGGGTTACCATATCAATCATCTTAGAAGCAAACTCCTCTGGTACGTTGATGGTCAACTCCTCAACAGGCTCGCACTTCACACCGTCAATCTCCTTATAAATAACCTGAGGCTGACCTACCTGGAGCTCATAGCCCTCGCGGCGCATGGTCTCGATGAGTACAGAGATGGAGCACACCACGGCCTGATACAATCCACTTATCGGTAGAATCCTCGTAAGGCTGTACGCGGAGAGCGAGGTTCTTCTCGAGCTCCTTGTTCAAGCGCTCCTGGATGTGGCGTGATGTACAGAACTTGCCTTCCTTACCGAAGAATGGTGAATCGTTGATGGTGAAGAGCATGCTCATGGTAGGCTCATCGACAGCGATTGGAGGCAGTGGCTCAGGATTCTCGAAATCGCAGATGGTATCACCAATCTCGAACTTCTCCAAGCCGATAACGGCACAGATATCGCCTGAATCTACATGATCGGTCTTCTTGTGGCCCATACCCTCGAAGGTGTGGAGCTCCTTGATCTTGGTCTTCTCCTGGGTTCCGTCGCGGTGGCAGATGGTAACATTCATTCCATCCTTCAATGTACCGCGGTGTACACGACCTACGGCGATACGACCAGTATAAGAGCTGTAATCGAGTGATGTGATAAGGAGCTGTGGAGTACCCTCGAGCTGCTTAGGAGCTGGGATAACCTCAATAATCTTATCGAGCAGATAATCGATATTGTCTGTTGGATGATTATAGTCCTCGCCCATCCAGCCGTTCTTGGCAGAACCGTAAACTACTGAGAAGTCGAGCTGCTCTTCTGTAGCATCGAGGTCGCACATCAGGTCGAATACCATCTCGTACACCTCTTCAGGGCGACAGTTAGGCTTATCTACCTTATTAACAACGACGATAGGCTTCAGTCCGAGCTGCAATGCCTTCTGGAGCACGAAACGGGTCTGAGGCATCGGACCCTCGAAAGCATCGACGAGGAGGAGGCATCCGTCTGCCATGTTGAGCACGCGCTCAACCTCACCACCGAAGTCAGAGTGTCCAGGAGTATCGAGGATATTAATCTTAGTACCTTTCCAATTGATAGATACATTCTTTGAGAGAATGGTGATACCACGCTCGCGCTCCAAGTCGTTGGAATCGAGCACTTCGCCGCTGTTATCCTGGCCGTCGCGGAACAGCTTACGCGAGCATCATCTTGTCGACCAATGTAGTCTTACCATGGTCAACGTGTGCAATAACTGCAATGTTTCTAATGTCTTGCATTTTAATTTTTACCTTAAATACTTAAATTTGGGTGCAAAATTACAAAAATCCCGAAATGTTTGCATAATTCGGCAAAAGTTGTACCTTTGCACCGCATTTTAATGAAACCACCGTGAGGAAGGTCATCAGATGCATAAAATTAAACATATTCATATTTTATTAAATTAAGTTTTACAGCTATGTATTTAGACAAAGCAAAAGAAGAGATCTTTAGCAAGTACGGAAAGTCTAACTCTGATACTGGTTCAGCTGAGAGCCAGATAGCATTGTTCTCATACCGTATTGCTCATTTGACGGAACATGTTAAGAAGAACCGTAAAGATTATACTACAACACGTGCGTTGACACAGCTTGTAGGAAAGCGTCGTGCATTGCTCGATTACTTGTATGATCGCGACATCAATCGCTATCGTGCTATCATCAAGGCCCTCGGTCTTCGTAAGTAATCAGCTTAGGCAGACACATTGCTTAACAGAACAGAATCCCATCGTTCGCAAGAGCGGTGGGATTTTTCTTGCATAAAAAGAGCAGGAATAAAGATAAGAAACAGGAAACGGGCTGGGAGCGAAAACTCCTAGCCCGTTTTGCATACTTACTAAATTTAAATTACCTGAGTATCTCCTTCAGCGGTTTCATCACGAATTCACGCTCCTCCATCAACGGATGAGGAACCTTGAAATCGGGCTCATCTATCACCAAGTCATCTATCATCAGGATATCAATGTCGATGATGCGGTCATGGTATTCGCTATCCACCGACTTCATGGTACGCCCCATTTCGCGCTCTATGCGCTGCGTAGCCTCCAGCACCTGGCGCGGGGCCATCGTGGTGAGAACCAGCACACAGGCATTGATATAGTCGTTGGGAGATGAATAGCCCCAAGGCTTGGTTTCGTAAAGAGCAGACTGGCGCTCTACCACACCAATCTGCTCTCCTATCTTTTCTATTACCTCGCGAATGTTGCGCTTTCGGTTGCCCAAATTCGTACCGAGACTTAAATATACCTGATACATACTTATTCACACTCTCATAAAATTGTGGATAACTAAGCTAAAACCTAGAATATCAACAACTTCTATGTGTATAAAACTGTTTATACCACTGTTTAATCTGGAAGCATCAACAATGAATCACCATAGCAGCCAAACATATAGCCATTCTTCACAGCCATCTTGTATGCCTCGTAAACCAACTCGTAACCGCCAAAGGCTGCAGTACTCATCATCAGGGTTGACTCCGGATGATAGAAATTGACTACGGCACAGTCAGCAAGACCAAAATCGTATGGAGGGAAGATGAACTTGTTGGTCCATCCATCGAAAGCCTTCATCATACCATCGGTGCCTACAGCCGTTTCTGTTGCCTTCATCACACTGGTACCGATAGCGCAGACGCGATGGCCGGCAAGTTTGGTCTTGTTAACCAGATCACATGCCTCCTGGCTGATCATCATCTGCTCTGAATCCATCTTGTGCTTGGTAAGGTCCTCCACCTCAATATCGTGGAAGTTGCCCAGACCGCAATGCAGGGTGATATAAGCCTCGTTGATACCGTTGATCTCCATACGCTTCATCAGCTCGCGTGAGAAGTGAAGAGCAGGTGCAGTAACAGCACCCTCTACCTCAGCGAAAACACATTGGAAATCGTCCATATCATCCTCTGTAGCGTGATGATCCTCACGTGCATCGATAACGTAGCGAGGAAGCGGAGCCTCGCCCAGAGCGAAGAGCGAACGCTTGAAGACATCATGATTGCCATCCTCATCATAGAGGAAACGGAGGGTACGTCCACGGCTGGTGGTATTGTCGATAACCTCGGCAACCATCTCGTTGACATCATCGAAGAAAAGCTTGTTGCCGATACGGATCTTGCGGGCAGGCTCTACCAATACGTCCCAAAGGCGCATCTCAGGATTGAGCTCACGGAGCAGGAACACCTCAATCTTGGCATCGGTCTTCTCCTTGGTACCATAAAGACGGGCTGGGAAAACCTTGGTATTGTTGAAGATGAAGGTATCGCCCTCTTCGAAGTAATTCACGATATCCTTGAACTGCAGGAATACTGGATTGCCATCGGCATCAACCATATCCTTGCCGTTCTCATCTTTCTTGTACATCTCGATGGTTTCTGACTTCTTGTGGAGAACCATGAGTCGGGACTCATCGCGGCGAGTAATCTCGAATGTACGTTCACCACTAGCCGTTTTACCACGTGCTTTGCCTTATGTGGATAAAGTGCCACCTGATCTTTGGCAACTTAAAGTTAAATTGTGATAGCTTCATGTTATATTTTTATTACTTGGATGGCTGAAGGCTGTCTTCGAGAGGCTGCTCATCAAGCCATTCCTGGAAATGATCAAAACTGATGCAGTTTTCTACTGCGAAACTTCCTGCCTTGGTACGGCGGAGGGCGGTAAGGTAGGCGCCACTATCGAGAGCCCTGCCGATATCACGGGCGAGGGAGCGGATGTAAGTGCCTTTGCCGCAAACCACACGGATGCTGGCGGTCTTCTCCTCATCGTTATAATCGGTGAGTTCTATCTCGTCTACACGCACGGTCTTCGGCTTGAGCTGAACCTCTTCGCCTGCCCGGCGCAAGGCATAAGAGCGGTCGCCATTCACCTTTACGGCGCTGTAGGTAGGCGGAACCTGCTGAATCTCGCCCACAAACTGCTTAAGCGTTTCCTCCACCAGCTGGCGGGTGATATGCTTCGTAGGATAGGTGTGATTCACGCTGTGTTCCTTATCGTAGCTGGCGGTAGTAGCACCGAGCTGCAGGGTAGCTGTATACTCCTTAGTATGGGTCTGCAGCTGTTCTATCTGCTTGGTACATTTACCGGTGCAGAGCACCAGCACGCCAGTGGCAAGGGGATCGAGCGTACCGGCATGTCCTATCTTCACCTTAAAACCGAGCTTCTTGCTGAGGAGATAGCGAACATGTGCCAGGGCTCCGAAACTCGACATGCGATAAGGCTTGTCGATGGCAATAATTTCTCCTTTCTGAAATCCATAGTGTATGTTTAGTCAACCATCTGCATATCTACACCGCAAAGGCCGCAGATGATAATGATAAGTCCTACTACGATACGGTACCAGCCGAAAGCTGCAAAACCGTACTTGGTGACATAATTGATGAAAAACTTGATGGCGAGAATGGCAACGATGAATGCCACCACTGAGCCTAATATCAATGTGAACAGGTTGTTGCCCTGGGTGAGCAATGAGCCGCCGCCATGGCTGATGAGCTTATAAACCTCGAGACAGGTGGCGCCAAACATGGTTGGCACAGCCAGGAAGAATGAGAACTCGGCTGCTGCCTTGCGGGTAAGACGCTGGGACATACCACCCACGATGGTTGACATGGAGCGCGATACACCAGGAATCATCGCTATACACTGGATGAAACCGATAATCAGGGCACGCTTGTAAGTAAGCTTGGTCTGTTCGCTGCCTTTATTGAATATCTTATCGCAGAAGAGCATGAAAATACCGCCGATGACAAGCATCCAGCCCACCAGTTGTACATTGCCAAGGTTTGACTCTATGAAATCATTGAAGGCAAGACCCAATACCACGGCAGGCACGGTACCTACAAGCAGACGGGCATAGAAATCGAACATCGCCTTCCAATAGGTCTTCTCACCGTCTTCACAGCCTCTGGATAGAAGAATCTCTTCCAATACAGACAGATGACAGAAAGGATGGCGCCAAACTGGATGATGACAGTAAAGGCGTTGACAAACTTATCCTGGATATCTACACCCAGCAAATTTTCTACTATAATCATGTGGCCCGTACTGGATACAGGCAAGAACTCGGTCAGTCCCTCTACGATAGAGATAATGATAGTCTGAATAAAATCCATCTAATAATAATATGTATATTAATTATAAATTATTCATTGTCTTTCGGTTTGTGAATCACCGCATAGATGATTGAAAGGAAACCTATCAATGTTACAGTTGGTGCTACAACGATGCGACGGGTACTGAAAATATCACTATCGAAGGTATGCTCGTTAGAACCGGCGCCACTCATCAGCAGAAAACCGATGATGATAATCGCCATTCCGATGCCTAACAAGATAAAGTTCATCTTGTCGAATGCTAAATTCTTCTTATCCATTATTTTTAATGTTTAATGTAATGTTTAATGTTTAATAAAGCAAGAGAATTCTTCACTCTTCCCTTATATTTTATACAAGTCTCCCGCCTTCATCTTCAGGAACTTATTGACTGAGATGCAGGCGCAGAAGGCGGTGATGATGATACCGAAGAGGAAGACGGAGCCGCCGGTGATGGCAAGTTCCTGCCAGCCCAAAACATTCATCAGTTCCGGTTCGTGGAGCGACCATGCATAGAGACAACCGCCTAGAAAACCATCTGCCAGCAGGGCTGAAACAACACCCACAAGCACAGCCTTGCGCAAGAACGGACGGCGGATAAAGCCCCAGGATGCACCTACCAACTTCATCGTATGGATGGAGAAACGGCGGGCATAGATGCCCAGACGCACCGTATTGTTAATCAGCGAGAACGAGATGAAGGTGAGCAGGGCTGCTACAATCAGTAATCCGATACTGATCTTTGCCAACGAATTGTTCACCTGTTCTATCAGGTCGTGCTGATAAGTAACCTCGGTAACACGCGGATATGCCTTCAGTTCCTTGGCAATCCACTTCAATGAATCATTGTTCGCGTAATCTGCCTTCGTCGTAATCTCTATGGAAGGCTGGAAAGGGTTGACACGCAAACTCGCTCGGGTCGGCACCCAAATCGCGGGTAGCTTCTTTCAGTGCCTCTTCCTTGGTGATATAAGTCAGCGTATTGACATAAGGTCTTGCATTCAGGCGTTTACACATCTGCAATCCCTCCGGGTTAGTCATATCCTGTTCGAGCATCACCTGTACCACGAGATTCTCCTTCACATAGGAAGATAGATTACGTCCCATGAGGACAGAGAAGATAACTAATCCCAACAAAATGAGCACCATAGCGGTACTGATACACAAAGTAATGACCTGCAATCCACGATGATTGCTAGGCTTATATTGTTTCTTTCTCATTTTAAAAATCTTTACTAACTTAAAACCAAAAGGGCACAATGACCCAAATTGTCTGCAAAGATACGCATAAACGAAGAAATTACAAAATAAAATAGCATTTATTTACATTTATTCAATTAATTAATCGAACCACAGGCAAAGTTAAGTTCAATTGAAAGGAAAAGGGCCAACCTCACGGCCAGCCCTTCACATACTAAGTAAAATTCAAATAGGTATGACTTGAATTTACTAATTTACAAATACAATATTAGGGATGAAAAATCCCAACATCTACACAATCTTTACATCTTAGTGATGACACCCTTCTCTGAACTCTCCAGGAACTGGATGATGTTCTGAATCTCCGGTCCATCTGGCACCTGATCCTTGATCTGGTTAATGGCATCGAAGAGGGATGTCTGACCATGGAATACCAGTCGGTAGGCATTAGCAATATGCTTGCGAACCTTCTCGGTAAGCTCAGCTGCTTCCATGATGATGGTGTTAGGACCTGCATACTTCACAGGCTTTCCACCGGAATGATATAAGGAGGAATATCCTTAGAGAAGGTAGTACCTGCCTGAATCATCGCCAAGTCGCCTACTCTAGTCTTGGCGTTCTCTACTACAGATGTTGAGTAGATGACACCGTTACCAATCACACAGTCGCCCGCAATCTTGGTACCATAACCGAATACGCAACCGTTGCCGATTACGGTATCGTGAGAGACATGGGCACCTTCCATCAGGAAGTTGTTGTTGCCCAGAACGGTCTTGCCGCCCTTATGGGTACCACGGTTGATAACCACGTTCTCACGGATGGTATTGTTATCGCCGATGACTACCTCACTCTCCTCACCTGTAAAGTGGAAGTCCTGTGGGAGCGCAGCGATAACGGCTGCCTGGAACACCTTATTATTATTACCCATGCGAGTACCGTTCATGATGCTCACGAATGGATAGATGGTACAGTTGTCGCCGATGACCACATCGTCCTCAATATAGGCGAATGGATATATCTTGCAGTTGTCTCCAATCTTAGCCTTTGGAGAAACCTCTGCCTTTGGACTTATTATACTAGCCATAACTATAAACTATTAATTATTAACTATAAACTACTTAGCTCCTCCACCCAATGCATAGTAGAGATTTACTACTGCCTGCATCTTGTAGAAGTCATCAGCTACCTTAGAAAGCTGTACGTTGAGGAGTGAAGACTGTGCCTGGATGATTTCAAGGTAAGAGCTGCCTGCAATACCCATCAATTCCTTGGTAGATTCTACATTCTTCTCGAGTACTTCTATTCGCTTCTGCTCTATCTTGCTCTTCTCATCAGAGTAGTTGTAGAGAACAAGCGCATTGCTCACCTCGCTACCAGCCTTCAGCACGGTATTCTGCCAGGTGTTGTAAGCCTGCTCATACTGCATCTTAGCCACCTTTAAACCGAAGCAATGATACGGCCGTTCTGGAAAATTGGCTGGGTAAGAGAACCTACAGCTGAGAGCAACCACTTACCTGGGTTCACGATGCCCATACCACCTGAATTGGTGAAGGCACCTGTACCGGAAATAGTGATAGATGGATAGAACTTGCTGCGGGCGGTCTCTACACCATAGAAGCACTGGGCAAGATTCATCTCGGCTGCGTGGACATCAGCACGGTTGTTGAGCAACTGGATGCCTACACCGGTTGAGAAATTAGATGGAAGACTCTGGTTATCCAACTTGCCACGGGCGATGCTATGTGCCTGGTCGCCGATGAGCAGACTCAGAGAGTTCTCTGTCTCACGAATCTGGCGCAACAGATCGGTCTTCTGGGTCAACACAGAATAGTAGTTAGACTCAGCTGACTGGATGGCTGGTGTACGGTAACCCAATCTGAGATCGTGCATCTTCTGCATAGTCTCCCAAGTATCCTTGGTCAATCCTTCCATATTGTTAACCAACTCCACCTGCTTGTCGAGCATCAACAGAGTATAATACATGTTGGCGATGTTGGCGATGAGGTTGGTCTTGACAGATACCTGATAATCCTGCAACTGGAGCAGCGCCATCTGGGCACTGCGCTTCTGAGAGAGCAGGTTGCCGAAGAGGTCTACCATCCAGCTGGCTGTAACAGGCATCGTGTAAGTCTTGGTGGCAGCCTGACCATCCCAGGAAGCGATGGTTCCCTGAGGAGTGAAAGCCAGAGAAGGCACGAATGCCAACTTGGCACACTTCAGCTGCTCTTCTGCTATCTTCACGTTCAAAGCCGCATTGAGGAGGTTGACATTGTTGTTCAATCCCTTCTCAATGATTGACTGGAGCTGAGGATCGGTAAAGACACTGCGCCAAGGGATATTGGCGAAGGTAGTAGTATCCTTTACAGCCAATGTATCTGTATCAGAAGCTACATCGCGAACGATACCGCTGGTCTTCACATCCGGACGCTCATACTTTCCGTAGAGTGTCTTGCAGCTGCTCAGGAGAGCGCTGCGAGACCCAATATGATGATATTTAAATTCTTTTCATTGTTTCCTTTGAAGTTACATTGCGTTATTACTTCTTCTCGATACCCTTCATTTCGTGAGCGGCGTTGGCATACTGCTCCAATTCGGCAGCTACCTCCTCGTTCATCTCGTCCTCGAACTTCATTGGGGTCAACTTCTCCTGCAACCACTGGAAGACTGCAAAGAGAGCAGGAACCACGAAGATCTGACAGATAGTACCGATCAACATACCACCTACGGCGGCAGCACCCAAGGTCTGGTTACCATTCTTACCTACACCTGATGCGAACATCAGAGGCAACAGACCGATAACCATCGCCAGAGAGGTCATCAGGATAGGACGGAGACGGGCACCGGCACCCAGGATAGCTGAGTACTTGATAGCCATACCCGTACGACGACGCTCGAGGGCAAACTGTACGATAAGGATGGCGTTCTTAGCCAACAGACCAATCAACATAATCAACGAAATCTGCATGTAGATATCGTTAGAGTGACCGAAGAGGTTGGTGAAGATGAACGCACCTGCCAAACCGAATGGGATAGACAGCACTACAGACAATGGCAAGATGTAACTCTCGTACTGGGCACTCAAGATCAGGTAAACGAATACGATACAGAGTGCAAAGATCAAACCTGTAGAGTTGCTGGACTCAGCCTCAGAACGGGTCAAACCAGAGTACTCATAGCCGTAACCCTCTGGCAATGTCTCCTTAGCAACCTCAGCAATCGCCTTCATACCGTCACCAGAGTAACCGCTGTTAGGAGTTACAGATACATCCATAGAGGTAAACAGGTTGAATCGGGTGATGTTTGCTGGACCATAAACCTTCTTCAAGTTCACGAACTCGCTTACAGGAGACATGGTGCCATCAGCACAACGTACATAAATCTTGCTCAGATCGTCTGGACGCATACGACTCTCAGGACCAGCCTGAATCATCACACGGTAGAGCTTACCATAAGCATTGAAGTTAGATGCGTAGAGACCACCGAGATAACCCTGCATCACAGCCAATACAGAAGATGGAGAGATACCTGCCTGCTTGGTCTTGGCAACATCTACATCCACCATATACTGAGGATAGTTAGGGTTATACTGAGTCTGAGCGGTCTGAATCTCAGGGCGCTTGTTCAACTCAGCCAGGAACTTCTTCACATTATCAAAGAACTTGTTCAAGTCGCCACCAGTCTTATCCTGCATGGTCATGGTAATACCATTCTGCATAGAGAAACCGGAAATCATAGGTGGAGCAAAGGCAAGAACCTGTGCATCCTTGATCGTAGCAGTCTGCTTGTAGATCATACCCAATACAGAAGTATATTCCATTGGGTTGACAAACAGCGCCTCGATACCGCCACCTGTACAAGCCTCCTTGATACGGTGGAAGAATCCACCGGACGCTCCTCGAATGGCTTCAGCTTCACGATGATGGTACCCTGGTTAGAACCGGCACCACCGATAAAGCTATAACCCATGATGGCATTACGGGTTGCGATGGCTGGGTTGCTAGCCAGCATCTTATCTACCTGCTTAACGACCTCGGCTGTGCGTTCCTGAGAAGTACCAGGAGCTGTAGAGATACAAGCGAAGATAGTGTATCCTCATCAGGCACCAGACCCGTCTTGGTAGTACCCATCAGGGCAACCAGACCTACGATGCTGACAGCCACGAGGCTACCAGCGATGACGCCATGATTGATAACCCACTTGACACCACCCTTATACTTATTGGTAATCTTATCAAACTGATAGTTGAATCCAGCGTGGAAACGGTCTACGAAAGACATCTTCTTCTCGTGACCCTCCTCGTGTGGCTTCAGCAATACGGCACAGAGCGCAGGAGACAAAGTCAACGCGTTGATAGCCGAAATAACGATAGATACCGCCATGGTTACACCGAACTCACGGTAGAAGTAACCGGAAGTACCACCGATGAATGATACAGGAACGAACACGGCAGACATCACCAATGTAATAGAGATGATGGCGCCTGAAATTTCGTTCATCGCATCGATAGATGCAGTAAGGGCACTCTTGTAACCCTGGTCGAGCTTGGCGTGAACCGCCTCGACCACCACAATGGCATCATCGACCACAATCGCAATAGCCAGCAGCAGGGCTGACAGCGTAAGCAGGTTGATGGAGAATCCGAAGATCCAAAGGAAGAGGAACGTACCGACCAGAGCCACAGGTACGGCAATCATAGGAATCAGCGTAGAACGGAAGTCCTGCAAGAAGATATACACTACGATGAACACCAGTACCAGGGTAATGATCAAGGTGAAGATAACCTCCTCGATAGATGCGAACAAGAATTCGGTAACATCCATCAGGATGACATTCTTCAACCCAGGAGGATAACTCTTCTCCAGTTCATCCAACGTCTTCTTTACGTCGCTTGCAATCTGGGTAGCGTTGGATCCGGCAATCTGCTGAACCATACCCAGCACGGCAGGCTGACCATCATTGAGCAGGTTTACATTATACTGCAAACCACCCAACTCAACCTTGGCAATTTCGCCCAAACGGAGCGTCTGACCGGAAGTATTGCTCTTGATAAGGATGTTCTCATACTCCATTGGAGTCTTCAAACGACCCTTGTAACGCAAGGTATATTCATACTGCATATCAGAGCTCTCACCAAAGCTACCAGGGGCAGCCTCGATATTCTGCTCTGCCAAAGCCTGAGAAACATCAGAAGGAACCAGTCCGAACTCCTTCATCTTCTCTGGCTTCAACCAGATACGCATAGAGTAGTTACGGGTAGAAGGGCTCTGCACATCACCCACACCACTGATACGCTTCAACTGAGGAATGACGTTAATCAGGGCATAGTTGGTAACAAACTGGTCGTCGTAACGGCCATCGTCTGTAGTCAGAGCGAACATGATAACGTTGGAACTCTGACGCTTGGTTACAGTGACACCCACACTGGTAACCTCGGCAGGCAGCAGAGACTGCGCCTGAGACACACGGTTCTGTACGTTGACCGCAGCCATATCTGGGTCGGAACCCTGCTTGAAGTAAACGGTGATCTGAGCAAAACCAGAGTTAGACGCAGAAGAGGTCATATAAGTCATGTTCTCCACACCGTTGATACTCTCCTCCAGCGGAGCAACGACAGAGTTCAACACCGTCTGGGCATCTGCACCCGTATAGGTAGCAGTTACCGTGATGGTAGGCGGCGCGATATTCGGATACTGCTCGATAGGCAGCGATACCAAGCCGATAATACCCAGCAAGACGAAGAAGATGGAAACCACCGTCGAAAGTACCGGGCGCTTTATAAAGTTTGTAAATGACATAATTTACTATTTTTCTTTATACCTTATTATATATTACTTCTTTCCGCCCATAGCAGTAGCGAAGGCATGAGCGTTATCCTGAGACTCAGCCAACTTGGCAGCCTCAGCAACCTTCTGATTGTAGCGCTCCAGAGTGATAGGCTTGATCTGCTGACCATCGGTCAACTTGGTAATACCCTTCAAAACAATACGATCGCCTACATGAAGACCTGCAGTTACGATATAGTTCTTGCCATCATCCTGTGGATTGACCTTGATCTCAGAATACTTCACCTTGTTATCCTTTGTTACGATATAAACGAAGATCTTATCCTGAACCTGAGAGCAAGCCTCCTGAGGGATAACGATAGCGCTGTTATGATCGTTAGGAACCACGATAGAACCTGCACCACCACTCTTCAGCAACTTCTCTGGGTTAGCGAAGTGAGCGATGAGAGAGACAGAACCGGAAGTAGCATCGATGACACCACTCATCTTAACCACCTTACCCGGGTGATTATAGATAGAACCGTCTGCCAACTGCAACTTGACAGCTGGGAACGCTGCGATGGCTGCCTGAACGCTACCATTGGTCTTAGACATGCTCAAGATCTGAGACTCAGAGAGTGAGAAGAATACCTCCATAGTGCTGATATTGGAAACGGTAGTAAGAGCCTGACCAGAAGCACTTACCAAAGCACCCACCTTGAAAGGAAGACTACCTACTACACCAGCAGAAGGACTGGTAACGGTACACCAAGCCAACTGCTCGCGGGCTGAAGCCAATGCTGCCTCTGCCTGAGCTACCTGAGCCTTAGCTGTTGCATAGCTGTTAGCTGCTGTAGAGAGTTCAAATTCACCGATAATCTTGTTATCATACAATTTCTTATTGTTCTGATAGGTCAACTTGGCTGTATTAGCCTGTGCCTTAGCTGTATTTACAGCGGCAGCTGCAGAACGGACTGCAGCCTGATAGGTCTCGCTATCAATAGAGAACAAAGCCTGACCTGCTGATACAGTTTGTCCCTCGTGTACAAAACCTTAGTGATAAAACCAGAAACCTTAGGACGTACCTCTACATCCTGAATACCCTTGATGGTAGCAGGATAGGTAGTCTGCAATGCGGCGCTGGAAGTACCGATAGTAGCCACAGCGAACTCATCGTCGCTGAAGTCAGGCAGACCGCCCTTCTTACTTCCACCACATGATGTCAACGCAGCAAGAACACAAACTGCTGCAACAAACAAAACGCTTTTAATTTTCATACCTATTTTATATTATAATTTATTATTTAATCTTTTATCTTCTCTTATTCAAAAGTTCTTTCCGTCCTCTAACGAAAACTTTCATGCGCCTTTAAGTTTTAAAAGCGTTGCAAAAGTACTAATAATAATGAATAACGGCTCGCAAGGAGCCGTTATTTAACAAAAATTATTCTCTATTTTGAGTTTTCTGCATTTACCAATCCCATCTCCTGAGCCTTCTTCATCAGAAGCTCCATCAACGGTTCACGCTCATTAGCCACCTTATTGTCCAATACAGCATCCTTGAGATACTGCTTCAGGGTGCCTACCTCACGGCAAGGTGTAAGATGGAATATCTCCATAATCTCATTACCATCGATGCATGGCTGGAGAAGTCGCTTGTAATCACGTTCCTGCAAATCAACCAGTTTCTCGCGCACCATCTTGAAATTATCCAGAAAGCGCTGCTTGCGCACCTGGTTCTTGCTGGTGATATCAGCCTCGCAGAGCGTCATCAGGTCGTTGATGTCATCGCCGAAGCATCATTCAGCAGGCGGCGAACGGCACTGTCGGTAACCTCCTCATCAGCAATCACAATCGGACGCATGTGGAGTTCTACCAGTTTCTGCACATACTTCATCTTCGCATCCATCGGAAGTTTCATACGGCGGAAGATACCCGAAATCATCTTTGCACCTATTATATTATGACTGTGAAATGTCCAGCCGATATTGTTGTCCCAGCGCTTGCTCTTCGGTTTACCGATGTCGTGGAAGAGAGCAGCCCAGCGGAGCCAGAGGTTATCTGAATGCTTACACACATTCTCGAGCACCTCCATCGTATGGTCGTAATTATTCTTATGTGCCCTACCGTTACGGGTTTCCACCTTGTCCATCGCAACCAGTTCTGGCAGAATGAGATCGAGCAGACCTGTATCTTTCAGGTAATAGAAACCGCTGCTTGGGTGCTTGGAGCATAATCTTGTTCATCTCGTCGCAGATTCGCTCAGCACTGATAATCTTCAGGCGCTCGGCATTACGGGAGAGCGCATCATAGGTCTCCTCCTCTATCTGGAAATTGAGTTGGGTAGCAAAACGCACGCAACGCATCATACGCAGCGGGTCATCAGAAAAGTGATATCCGGGTCGAGCGGAGTGGCAATAATGCCATCTTCCATATCGTAGACACCATCAAAAGGATCTACGAGTTCTCCAAAACGGTCTTTGTTCAGGCAGATAGCCATCGCATTGATGGTAAAGTCGCGGCGATTCTGGTCATCCTCCAGCGTTCCATCTTCCACAATAGGCTTTCTGGAATCGCGATGATAGCTCTCCTTACGGGCGCCAACAAACTCCACTTCTGTATCCTGATATTTCACTTGTGCTGTTCCGAAATTACGGAACACAGAGAGATGCGCCTTTCTCCCGAGCATCTTCTTCAAGGCAGAAGCTACCTCTATACCGCTACCAACCACAACGACATCAATATCATTGGAAGGTCGCTCCAGGAAGAGGTCACGCACATATCCACCTACTACATAACACTCCACAGACAGCCCATCTGCTGCCTCTGAAATCTTATGAAATATATCCTTATCCAGTATCTGTGCCAGTTCGGCATTGGTCAAATTTCTCATACTCTTTTTACTTTCGGGGTGCAAAGTTACTGTATTTTAAGCGAAAAACAAAATAATTATTTGGCTATTTCATAATAAATGCGTAAATTTGCACCGAATTTCGAAATTATTATGGCAGATTTATTGAAAACAGAACAGCAGTTTAAGGATGTCATGAGTGAATGCAGGACATTATTTGAGAAGAAGCTTCATGATTATGGAGCCTCTTGGAGAATCTTGCGCCCTTCTTCTCTGACAGACCAGCTCTATATCAAGGCGAAGCGCATCCGCTCGCTCGAAATCAAGAAAGAATCTCTGGTTGGCGAAGGTATCCGTCCGGAGTTCATTGCCCTTATCAATTATGGTATCATAGGGCTCATCCAGCTAGAAAAGCCTTTCGTGGATGAGGTGGATATGACACCCGAAGAGGCTATGAAACTATACGACCTCCATGCAAAGGAGGCACTGGAACTGATGCTCAAGAAGAACCATGACTATGATGAAGCATGGCGCTCGATGAGAGTCAGCAGTTATACAGACTTCATCCTGACCAAGATTCAGCGCGTAAAGGAAATTGAAGACATCGCAGGCGCTACCCTCGTTTCTGAAGGTATTGATGCCAACTATATGGACATCATCAATTATGCCGTCTTCGGTGCCATCAAAATAGGCGAGAAGTAAAAATATAAAATGATGAAGAATAAGGCAACTCACATATTAACAAAGATAGCGGTCAATATCGGGCGACTGCTGATGGCAATAACCTTCATTTTCTCAGGATTTGTGAAGGGAATTGACCCATTAGGCACGCAATACAAGATAACCGACTATCTGGAGGCGCTGCACATCGATTGGATGTTCCCTTCATGGAGCACATTGCTGATGTCTATCATGCTGGCTATGTGCGAGTTTGCCATCGGTATCTTCCTGCTCCTTGCCATCCGCAGAAAACTGGTCAGCAAGATTGCGCTGCTCGTGATGAGCGTGATGACGCTGATTACCCTGTGGATTGTCATCGCAGACCCGGTGAAAGATTGCGGTTGCTTCGGTGATGCCATCGTGCTCACCAACCTGGAGACGCTCGTCAAGAACCTCATCCTCCTTGCCATCGCTATCCTGCTATGGAAGAAACCACTGGAAATGCCACAGTTGGTATCTAAACCAACCCAGTGGATTGCCATCAACTACACCTTCCTCTTCTCCATCGTGATGAGTATCTGGAGTCTGTGGTATCTTCCGCAATTCGACTTCCGTCCTTATCATATAGGTGTCAACATCGCCAAGGGCATGGAGATACCGAAAGGAGCCAAGCAACCCAAGTTTGATACCACCTTCATCCTGGAGAAGAACGGAGAGCGGAAGGAGTTTACGATAGACAACTATCCCGACTCTACCTGGACCTTCATCGACAGCAAGACGGTTCAGACCGAAGAAGGTTACGTACCTCCAATCCACGACTTCAGCATAGCTGATGCCAAGACGGGAGAAGACATTACCCAGGAAGTGATTCACGATAAAGGCTACACCTTCCTCCTGGTTTCGCCACATCTTGAATTTGCCGATGACAGCAACTTCGGCAATATCGATGAGATTTACGAATATGCCAACGACCATGACTACCGTTTTCTCTGCCTCACGGCAAGTACGGAGAAAGCCATCAAGCACTGGCAGGACATAACAGGAGCGGAATATCCCTTCTATGTCACAGACGAGACTACGCTGAAGACGGTAATCCGCAGCAACCCAGGTCTTCTTTTGCTGAAGAACGGAACCATCATCCAGAAATGGAGCCACAACGATTTGCCTGACATGGCAGAGATTGGTGACAAGCCACTGGAGAAGACCGAGATAGGCAAGATGCCGGAAGTAAGTGCCACCAAGAAGATAGCCGGCATCATCTCCTGGTTCATCATTCCACTGGTACTCCTCACCATTGCCGACCGGCTCTGGGCTTGGGGCGCCTGGATCAGAAAGAAAGAGAATTCGAACAGAATATTATCAACTTTTAAAAAGAAAAGAAAAATGAGAAAGAAAATTGTAGCAGGTAACTGGAAAATGAACATGAACCTGCAGGACGGCGTTGCTCTCGCTAAGGAGATCAACGAGGCATTGGTAGCTGACAAGCCAAACTGTGACGTAATCATCTGTACTCCATTCATCCACTTGGCTTCTGTAGCTCAGGTTTTGGATTCAAAGGTAGTAGGTCTCGGTGCTGAGAACTGCGCTGACAAGGCTAAGGGTGCTTTCACTGGTGAGGTTTCAGCTGAGATGGTAAAGAGCACAGGTGCTCAGTATGTTATCCTCGGTCACTCAGAGCGTCGTCAGTACTATGGCGAGACAGCTGAGATTCTGAAGGAGAAGGTAGAGTTGGCTTTGGCTAACGGTTTGAAGGTTATCTTCTGCTGCGGTGAGACTCTCGAGGAGCGTGAGGCTGAGAAGCAGAACGAGGTAGTAAAGGCTGAGTTGGAAGGTTCAGTATTCCACTTGAGCGCTGACGCTTGGAAGAACATCATCCTCGCTTACGAGCCAATCTGGGCTATCGGTACAGGTAAGACTGCTACTTCTGACCAGGCTGAAGAGATGTTGGCATACATCCGCTCTATCGTAGCAGAGAAGTATGGCAACGAGGCTGCTGAGGATACATCAATCCTCTACGGTGGTAGCTGCAAGGCTAGCAACGCTCCTGAGCTCTTCGCTAAGCCAAACATCGACGGTGGTTTGATCGGTGGTGCTTCTTTGAAGGCTGCTGATTTCAAGGGTATCATCGACGCTTGGAAGAAGTAATCTCATAAGGATATTACATTTCCCGAAGGGATGCCTTCTTCGTGAAGCGCATCCCTTCATTCTTCATTACACCTTATTATATATAGAGATTCAAGAATAAGGTGCTGTTTTAAAACAAGACGACAAACATAAAAGGAATAGTCATGAAACAATTCGTCACATTATTGATTATGATCCTCTGCTCAACATTCACAGCTAATGCGCAGAACTACCTGGACCATCTCAAAAAGAAGGAACCGGGAAAGGGTGTTGTAACCGTGAACCAAAGTAAGGCGATTGATGAACTGGTAAACGGCAAACAAGTGATTCCACAAGACGACAAGACTAAGACTACCCCACAGAAAAAAGAAAAAGAGCCTGAAACTCAGCACAAGCAGGGGCCTGATTCCCTGAAGAAGACTGAGCCACAGCATCATGAGGCAAACCGAGAGAATGCCCACGTGAACAATGCCCAAAAGGCAGAGAACAAAAAAGAAGAAACAGAGACACCTGTAGTGGATATGCGCAAGAAAGTGATGCGCAAGAGCTATAAGGTTACAGGATATAGAGTACAGGCTTTCGCTGGCGGCAATTCGCGTAACGACCGCCTGAAAGCAGAACAGACTGGCAATCAGCTGAAAGTTCATTTCCCTGAGCAGCCGGTTTATGTTCATTTCTACTCTCCAAGATGGATTTGCCGAATGGGCAACTTCCGCAGCTTAGCTGAAGCCCAGAAGATACTCGCCAAGGTTCGCTCCCTGGGATACAGACAGGCATGCCTTGTAAAGGGACTGATTACGGTACAGTACTAGTTAATAGTTTATAGTGATAGTTAACAGTTTACAGCATTGATGCCGTAGGTCTAACTATAAACTATTAATTGTAAATTATTGACTATTTATTAAGAATTATAAAATAAACCTCAAATCCGCAACCTATAGGGTTTAGTGGGATTTTGCTTGCAAAGCGACAAAATTCATTTTATTGTACATATTTCTTGCACAACAGAAATGTCGCAGACACAAAATCCCCTTACCCCATAAAGCGACTTGAGGTAATACGCTGGTTTAACCAGAAAAGCATGGTCTTTAACCAAAGTCTGTCTTGAACAGGTTGGTATAAGCATTGTTGTCTGAGTAAATGTTCAATACATGCCTACGTGATGTCTTAATCCATTTCGCAGGAACAGAGATGAACTTGAACACAAAGGTCTTGATTCTGCTGGTGGCACGCAATCCAAATTCATGGGTTTTCAATCTCTGCATAATAGCTTTGTAGAAGTTTCTGATGAGAGCTGTCATAAGCAGGAATACAGTATTCTGTGCCATGAACGATTTTGGCAATCGATTCCAGCCAAAGTCATTGTTCATGTCATCGAAGATGCGTTCCTTGCCAGCACGAAGATTGTAGAATTCCACGATGTCTCTTGCACTCGACTTGTAATCGTTAGTCAGTATACATCTGTAGGTATATTCGCCTTCCCAAATGTCAAGGTATCCATCTATTCGCCTTTGTCTCTGTATGACAAGACGATACGGTTTTCCTTTCCATTTCTCAACAAGGATAGAATTCAACTCAAACTCAATACCGTTGATTTCAACAGTTTTCCATCCAGTTAAGGCAAACATGGAATCGTAGAAAGAAGAGCATCTGTTGGCACGAATATAAAAATGCCTGCAATGAGCCTCTACCATATCTACGATTTCCTCCGAACATGAGCCGCAATCCATGCGGGCACGAGAAATATATATTTCGAAGCCTCCAATCGCTTGTAGATTCTTTCCAAAGTTTCTTTTTGGTTGAAGCGTACGTTTGTGTTGCCGTCTCTATTTTCAATACCAACAATCATGTCGTTAATGACAGCTACGCCTGGACTATAGCCCAAGAACTTCTTGTAGGTTGGTTTTGCATCATACTTCTCTGTTTCAATGAACTGATGGTCAAAGTCAAAATCATACTCTTGACCGGATTTCAATTGACCAGTAGCAAGCAGGGCATTGACCAGTAAGCAGTTCATCTTGTCTGCAGTATTGAAATCATAGGATTTGCCAGAAGCAGACTTATAGGTGATGCTCTTAAAAGTCAGTTCTTCGATAGCACGTAATATGGTGTCTGCGCTGCAAGTGCGAAGAGTTGGATGAAGAGACAAATGTTTCATCAGGTGAGTTGTAACATCCTCAATACATGAGCCACCACAAAGATATACGCACATCAGAGAGCGTAGAATCTCGCTATATTGATAACCAAACATAGTGCATCTCAATCCCAAGGTGGAATCTATGGTTTGAGCTAAAAGAGCATCAAATTGCTCCATAATCGAAAAAATTCCCCCAAAAGGAGTGAGTTTCTCAGATTTTATTTGTATCTTTGCCATGTCATATTAGAGTTTTGCTTGTCTTCTTTTCGCAACACTAAGGTAAGTGAAAATTCTGACATGGCAAAATCCTGGGTAGCTTTTTGTTGCTCAGGCACTTATAAATAATATTAAACTATAGTGTTGCGGAATTAAGAATAAATAAGATGAATACAGAAACAGAATTTCGCGAGGGATTGGACGAACTCGCAGAACACTATACTGAAGTATTAAAGCTCTTGGGAGAAGACCCTGAACGTGAAGGACTTGTAAAAACGCCGATGCGAGTAGCCAAGGCTATGCAGATACTGACTCGTGGCTATACACAGGATGCACACAAGGTATTGACCGATGCCCTCTTCGAAGAGAAATACAACCAGATGGTCATCGTGAAAGATATTGATTTCTTCTCGATGTGCGAGCACCACATGCTTCCTTTCTATGGCAAGGTGCATGTAGCTTATATCCCAAACGGAAAGATTACCGGTCTGAGCAAGATAGCCCGTGTGGTTGATATCTATAGCCACCGTCTCCAGGTACAGGAGCGTCTTACCCAGCAGATTAAAGACTGCATTCAGGAAACATTGAATCCTCAGGGTGTGATGGTTGTGATAGAAGCCAAGCACATGTGCATGCAAATGCGAGGTGTAGAGAAACAGAATTCTATTACCACCACCAGCGACTACAGCGGAGTTTTCAATTCACTGAACACCCGCCAGGAGTTTATGAGTCTGCTGAGAGGAGAAACGAAGAGAATTTAAATATAATGATTAGTTATTAGTTATTAGTGATAATCGTTAGAGTCCATAAGTAATCACTAATCACTACTAAATAATCAATACTAAATAATCAATAAACACAATGTTAAGGTTTATATCATGGAATGTAAATGGCCTGCGCGCTTGCGTAGGCAAGGACTTCGAGAACCAGTTTAAGGAACTCGATGCCGACTTCTTCTGCCTGCAGGAAACAAAGATGCAGGAGGGACAGCTCGACCTTCTGTTTGAGGGCTACGAGAGTTATTGGAACTACGCTGAGAAAAAAGGATACTCTGGTACAGCCATTTATACCAAGCACAAGCCTTTGAGCGTAAGCTATGGCATGGGCATAGAGGAACATGATCATGAAGGCAGAATCATCACGCTGGAATATGACCAGTTCTATCTCGTTACCTGCTACACCCCAAATTCTCAGACAGAACTCAAGCGCCTGGATTATCGCATGACTTGGGAAGACGATTTCCGCAAGTTTCTGAAATCTCTTGATGCCAAGAAACCAGTCGTCATCTGCGGCGATCTGAATGTAGCACACGAAGAGATAGATATCAAAAATCCGAAGACCAACCGCCGCAATGCCGGTTTCACCGATGAGGAGCGCGAAAAGATGACCGTTCTTCTGAACGATGGCTTTACCGACAGTTTCCGTTATCTCCACCCGGATGAGGTAACCTATTCGTGGTGGTCATACCGGTTCAAGGCGCGCGAGAAGAATGCCGGTTGGCGTATCGACTACTTCCTTGTATCCGACCGTATCAAGGAACAGATTACAGAAGCTAAAATCCATACTGAAATCATGGGCAGCGACCATTGCCCGGTAGAAGTAGATTTAACGTTCTAATCCTACCTTTCAGCCAACATCAATAAGAATAATCAGAAGAGGGTGAATCATAAGTTTATGATTCACCCTCTTCTTGTTGTTGGTAAATATAGGTCATAAAAAAAGGGGATGCACCTTCCTCACGGAAGCCATCCCCATATTGGTCATATCAACATAAAATTTTAATTTATATAAGAGAGATTTTCTTCTAATTCAATGAAGTAACAAAACTATAGTTGCTTATTTCTGATTACATGAACTGCTTCAACTCAGAGAGATTTCTCTTCTCAGAAGAACCGTCCTTGTAAGTTACCATGAAGTAATCGTGAACAGACTTGCCATTCTTGAACTGAACGACAGCTACACCGCCTTCACGGAGCTGGAGTGTGAAGTAGCCTTCGCGCTTACCATTGACATAGTTGCCATGCCACTTCTCCTTACCATTCTTATAATAGGTAGTAACCTCACCATTAAAGATAGTATTGCGATCGTTGCCGAGGTCGATAAAGCTATAACCACCTTCAGCACGGAGATTACCGTTCATATAGAAGTCCTGGAAAACGTCCTTCTTGTTAAGGCCTGAACCAGTAGTCATCAGCAGTCTGTAATAACTAGCCTGATCTGCACTGGTTACATTGCTCATATTTTCTGCATAGAAAATAGTGTCAGCTACAACTGTTGCATTCTCTACGTGCTTACGACCGAAAGCTGCTATGGTCATCAAAGCCATCAATGAGAATAATATCATTCGTTTCATATCGTTTATTTTTAGGATGTTATTGTAATTGTCTTTGTTTCTTTTTTCTGGTGCAAAGATACAACGATTTCCGAAAAATTCATAATTCCTTAACGCTATTTTATCTTATTTTTTGAGCAAGTAATACTTTTTGATTTTGAACGCACACAAGCTTACAATTTGCAATTTCATAGCCTAAAATTTAGCATATTGCACGAAGACATACCTTATAAAACGCTATTTTCATGGAGTCAAGTTTACAAAATGTTACTGAATTGACATACATCAAGAAGATAAAAGCACAAGTTTTTTGGCATTTTGAGAAACTTTTTCAGGATATTTCTCGCCTATCTTCTTTTATTTTTGTATTTTTGCACGAAAATATATAATATAAGGTACGCGCATGAGAAAAATTCTTTATTTCATGATCGCCCTCACCGTCCTCAGCTTTGCATCATGCAAGGATACCGAAGGCTCTATCGGCGACCCTATCATATCCCACGGACAAGACCGTGACACAGATATCATTACAGGCGATGATTATGTCTATCATCTGCCTGTCATCTTCCATGTCTTCTACAGTAACACCACGCAATACATTAAATATGACCGCCTCAAGGAGATTCTCTCCAACGTGAACGAACTTTATCAGGGTGATGTCTACAACTATCAGATAGATACCATCCCGAGCGAGAACCTCCATATCCTGTTCGAACTGGCTGAGAAGAATGAGAGCGGCAAGAGACTCAGTACACCGGGTGTGGAATATATCAAGGTTCCAGAATCAGAGTTCGACTGCGAGAGCTTCATGAAGGACAAGAATTATGTACAGTACTGCTGGGACCAGAACAACTACATCAATGTGATGGTATACGCCTTCAAGAAGACCGATGTAAACAGCACAACGCTGGGCATCAGTCATCTGCCTTACCAGGTAGGCGGCTATCCACAGATAGATGGTTTGAGCAATGGCAAGAACTATCCGCTGAGCAAACCGGGCAAATTTCCGTATTGCGTTTCGCTCAATTCAATCTATGTGGGAAGAGATAATGAAGGAACTCGGTATACAATACAAAAGAATCATAAGGGATATACCTACAATACAACCGACCCGAATGCTACGCTGGCCCACGAACTAGGCCATTATCTGGGTCTCTTCCACAGTTTCTCAGAAAAGACAGTGAAAGACAAATCAGAGGCTGCCAATGATGATGACGACTCAGACCATTGCGATGATACACCGAGCTACAACCGAATAGCATACGGCAAATGGCTGACAGAATATGTCAGTAAAGCACAAGCCATCAAGAAGGATACCACGCTCAGCATGAAAGAACTTGCTAAACGCACCAACAGCAAGGGTGAAGAATGGCAGTCAGACAATCTGATGGACTACAGCATCTGTTACAGCATGCGATTTACCCCAGAACAGGCAAACCGCATCCGCCAGGTTCTGTATTATTCGCCCCTGATACCGGGTCCGAAGAAGATTCGTCCGAGAACCCGAGCATGGGATGAGATGCCGGAAACAGAAGATGACCTCCCAATCCGATATGCCAAGGAAAAGGCTGTCAGCATCAAGGACATCCGGATACTGAAGGCTGAGAAATAGCAAAATCAGAAAAAAGAGTATTAAAAGAAACAGAAACAAGAAGAAAATGAAATATACAATCAAGGCTCCACGCCAACTCAATGCAAGTATCAACTTGCCAGCTTCCAAGAGTATCAGCAACCGTGCATTGGTAATCAATGCCATGGCGGGATGCAAGTTGCAGCCCCGCAACCTGAGCGATTGCGATGATACAGAAGTCATCATTGCGGCACTGCGCGATATGCCTGATGTCATCAACATCAAGGCTGCCGGTACCGCCATGCGCTTTATGACCGCCTATCTTTCTGCTACACCGGGCGAGCATACCATCACAGGTACCGAGCGCATGCAGAACCGCCCTATTGCTATCCTGGTAGATGCCCTGCGCTACCTCGGAGCTGATATACAGTATGAAAAGAAAGAGGGCTATCCTCCACTCCACATCGTAGGTAAGCCACTGGAAGGCGGACATCTCGAAGTGGTGGGAAACATCAGCTCGCAGTATATCTCGGCGCTGCTGATGATTGGTCCGATTCTGAAAAACGGTCTGGAACTGAAACTGACGGGCGAGATAGCATCACGTCCTTACATCGACCTCACACTGTGGACGATGCAGAACTTCGGAGCCAGCGCAGAATGGACCGATGTGGATACCATCACCGTTAAGCCACAACCTTACAGCTGCGTAGCCGACTACACCATCGAGAATGACTGGAGCGCTTCTTCTTACTGGTATGAAATGATGGCGCTGAACGGAAACCCTGATTCTGAGGTAAGGCTAGAAGGCTTGTTCGACAGTTCCAAGCAGGGCGATTCTGTCGTGAAATACATCTTCAGTCTGCTGGGCGTGAAATCAGAATTTGAGAACCGTGATGTTCTTTCTCCTGTCAAGTTGAAAGTCCAGCGCTGTCTCTTGCCTCGTTTCGACTACGATTTCAGCGGTTCTCCAGACCTAGCACAGACCATCGTTGTAGCCTGCTGTGCCCTGGGCGTAAAGTTTAAGTTCACCGGCCTTGCCAGTCTCAAGATCAAGGAGACCGACCGCATCGAGGCATTGAAGAAGGAGCTGAAGAAGGTGGGTTACGTGATTTATGACGAGAACGATAACACGCTGATTTGGGATGGCGAGACCTGCGAGCCTAGTTTCGAGCCTATCGACACCTACGAGGACCATCGCATGGCACTTGCCTTCGCCCCTCTTGCCTTCAAGTTCCCTCAGATTGAAATCAACAATCCTGAGGTAGTGAGCAAATCCTATCCTCATTATTGGGAAGACCTGGAGAAAGTTGGGTTTGAGATAGTTGAAAGTTGATAGTTAATAGTTAACAGTTTATGCTATATTTAGTTTTGGCCCTGGTGGTCCTAGGCTTGATAAGCGCCATTTTCGGCATCATCTCTCATCGCAAGGGAGAGGATGAAGAACCGCTGCAGGAAGGAGTTTCGTGCAATACCTGCAACGGAGAGAACTCCAAATGCGAACAGGAATGCATGATGGAAGCCGCCACCAAGGAAATAGAATACTACGATGACGAGGAACTAGACCGGTTTGCAGGAAGAGCTGCCGACGACTATACCGATGAGGAGGTAGAGGAATTCTCGGAAGTGCTCTATACGATGCAGCCGGAAGAGGTGGCGGGATGGAACCGAAGTCTGATACTGAGAGGCATCAACCTGCCCAACCAGATTAAGGACGAAGTCATCAGTTTTTTAAGTTAAACATGCAATGCGTAACATGCAATGCGCAAAGTTCAAAGTTTTAAGTTCAAAGTAAAGACATGGATATACTGCAATATACATTTTTTCAGAACGCGCTGATTGGCGCCCTACTGGCAAGCATTCTGTGCGGCTTTGTAGGCACCTACATCGTCACCCGCCGACTGGTCTTCATCAGCGGTGGCATTACGCATGCCTCTTTTGGCGGCATCGGTATCGGCGTATTTGCAGGCATCAACCCCATACTCTCTGCCATGGTATTCGCCATTTTGAGTGCCTTCGGCGTACAATGGGTATCACGGAAGAAAGATGTGCGCAAAGACTCTGCCATCGCCATGTTCTGGACCCTGGGCATGAGCGTGGGCATCATCTGCTGCTTCCTTACTCCGGGATTCATGCCCGACCTGCCCTCTTTCCTCTTCGGAAGTATACTCGCCATTGACAGCACAGACCTCTGGCTTCTGGCAGGTCTCACCCTGTTTGTAGCATTGCTGTTCACCTTTCTGCTGCGTCCTATCCAGACCATCGCATTCGACAGCACCTTTGCCAAATCGCAACATCTGCCGGTTACTGCGATAGAATATATGATGATGACGCTCATCGCCATGACCATCGTGGCAACCATCAAGATGGTGGGCATCGTACTTGCCATCAGTCTGCTCACCATACCACAGATGACAGCCAACCTCTTCACCTACAGCTACAAGCGCATGATAGGAGCCAGCATCGTGATAGGCTGCATCGACTGCATCGTAGGCCTCTATGCCAGTTATCTGCTCAATGTGCCATCAGGTGCAACCATCATCTTCGTTAGCATCATCCTGTTTGCAGCAGCAAGGATACTGGCAGCCAGAAAGCACTAAGGCTTTCACACGCCCTAAAAGAAAAATTTTAAATAAAGAAGAAACTTATGTTGAAGCATTTCCCATTCAGAAACTTCTTGCCAGCTATGGTTGTCCTTGCCTTTGCAATGACCATAGCAGGATGCTCTACGCAGAAGAATACGGCGAAGAGCAGATGGTGGCATGCCTTCAACGCCCGATACAACACCTATTATAATGGTACCGTAGCCTATATAGAAGGCTCGCTCGAAAAGGAAAACGGAAATAAGGACAATTACTCTGAAATGATTCCTTATTATACCGTGGGCAACAAGAACAGCCGCGAACTGGGCAAGTCGAACTACGACCGCGCCATCGAGAAATGCGAGAAAGCCATTCACCAGCATAGCATCAAGCGCCGCCCGGTATGGGACAAGAAACGCCGCAAGACAGCCAAAGACCTGGAATGGCTGCAGCGCCGTGAATATAATCCGTTCCTCTGGAAGGCATGGATGCTGATGGGCCGTTCCCAGTTTTTTGAAGGCGATTTCCAGTCAGCAGCAGCTACATTCGCCTATATGAGCCGTCTCTACGCCACCCAACCCGGCATTTACGGCAAGGCACGTGCCTGGCTCGCCAAGAGTTATCTCGAATCGGGCTGGATATACGATGCCGAAGATGTAATCCGTAATATCGAGCGCGATTCCATCCACTGGCGTGCCCAGAAGGAATGGGACAAGACCTATGCCCTCTACTATCTGAAGACCGGACGCTATCAGGAGGCCGTTCCGTATCTCCGCAAAGCCATCGGCTATGAGATGCGACGCAAGCAGAAAGCCCGCCTCTGGTATCTGATGGGACAGGTAGAAGCACAACAGGGACATGCCCAGAATGCCTACCGCGCTTTCAAGCATGTCATCCGTCTCAATCCGCCTTACGAACTGGAGTTCAATGCCCGCATCTCCATGACCGAGGTACTGGCAACCAACAACTCCCGGAAGATGGTATCAAAATTGAAGCGAATGGCAGCGAGCGACAAGAATCAGGAATATCTCGACCAGGTTTATTATGCCATCGGTAACATACATCTCAACCAGGGCGATACCCTTCAGGCTATTGCTGCATACGAAAAAGGTGCCGCGAAATCAAGCCGCAACGGAGTAGAGAAAGGTGTATTGCTGCTGCATCTGGGCAATGTATACTGGCAATGCCACCGATATGGCGATGCCAAGCGATGCTATGATGCTGCCATCGGACTCCTAGACCAGGACCGCAAAGACTACAAACAACTCTCCGACCGTTCGAAGGTTCTCGATGAACTGGTGCCTTATACCGACGCCATCCATCTGCAGGACTCCCTGCAATCACTCGCCCGCATGAGCGAAACAGAGCGGAATGTTGCCATTGACAAGGTGATAGATGCCCTAAAAAAGCAGGAAAAGGAAGAAAAGAGAAGACTTGCCGACCAGGAATTGGCAAAACAGCAGGGCAGTTCTGACTTCGGAAGAAACAACGGCAATAATAACAGCAGAAACAACAGGAATCAGAGAAACAGCAATGCCTCATCCGGCTTCGGAAACGGAGCCATGGGCAACGGCGGTTTCGGCAACACCAATACCTGGTATTTCTACTCCCAATCTGCCGTAGCCCAAGGCAAACAGCAGTTTGAGCGCCTCTGGGGCAAACGAAAGAACATAGACAACTGGCAGCGGAGCAACCAGACCGTAGTAGCCGATGCCAAAGGTGTAGAAGAAATGACCGACGAGCAGCGCGATTCACTCCTCAACGAGGCACAGAAGAAAGACCTTGAGAAGGAGAAAGAGAAGAACCTGAGTGCAGAAGAAGATCCGCATCAGCACGCCTACTATCTCGCTCAGATTCCGCTTACCGAAGAGAAGATGGCAGAAAGCAATCAGATTCTGGACGACGGACTGCTGCATGCCGGCATCATCCTGAAAGACAAGCTCAATGATCTGGACGAAAGCGAACGCATGCTGCAGCGACTGGTGAAGAAGAACGCAGCATACGAACATCTCGATGATGCCTACTATCACCTCTACCTGCTCTACAACATCCGGAAGCAACCAGCCATCGCCAGCCGCTATCTCGACCTGTTGAAAGCGAATTATCCGGAGAGCCAATGGACCACCCTGCTCACCTCTCCTTATTATGAGGAAGATGCGAAGATGGGCATTCATCTCGAAGATTCGCTCTATGCTGCCACCTACGATGCCTTCAAGGCTAACCTATATAATAAGGTGGTACACAACAGGGCTATCTCTGACAAGCGCTATCCAGAAGGAGCCAACCGCGACAAGTTCCTCTTTATCGGCGGACTCACCCAGCTCCACGAGAGTAATATCCAGGCTTGTCTTGATGATATGCAGCAGGTGGTAGAGAAATATCCGAACAGTCGACTCAGCGAAATGGCGGGAATGATTCTCAACGGAGTGAAAGCCGGCAGACAGCTCAAGGGCGGCACATTCGACCTGAGCAATGTATGGTCGCGCCGCAACGCCGTACTCAATGATGATGTCAAATCCAAAGCAAAGGTATTCAGCATTGAGCGCAACGAGCCGTTCGTCTTCATGCTCGCCTACGTTCCTGATTCTGTAAACGAGAACCAGTTGCTCTTCGAGATGGCGAAATATAATTTCACCTCCTATCTCGTGCGTAATTTCGACCTCGTCATTGACGAGCAGAATGGTCTGCACCGCATGCAGGTAAAGGGATTCCGCAATTACGATGAAGCACGCCAGTATGCCAACGACATCTACCAGCATCAGGCCATCACCCAGCTTCTCTCAAAGGGAGCCCGAGGCATCGTAATCAGCGAACCAAACCTCCTGCTGCTGGGCACCAGTCTGAGCTACGACGACTATACCCTCTTCTATACCCAGCATCTGGCACCGCTGAAAATCAGCAAGGACCCACTGCTTGAAGAACCGGAGGAAATCATCCAGCAGGAAAAGACTGATGATTCTGAAGAAAATGAAGAAGAAACCGGAACTGCCGAAAGCGGAACAACCGGAACCCAGGGAACCGATGCGGATATAAAGGAAGAAAAAGCGCCAAAGACAGCTTACGACAACGACGACAGTCTGGATTTGGACAGCGAAGAATATGATTTAGATGGATTTTAGTGGAATGCCGAAGAAATCATGGAAGATACCTTCGTATGGCTCTGGAACAACCGAAGCACGCTGGAAGAGGCAGACAGCGTAAAGCCGCTCTGAGCCGCAAGGGCTACTGAGGTATGGGCACAGCACAGGCTCAGACATATCATGAATGAACTGAAAATATGTCTCATACGGGTTTGGTTTAAAACTGCTTTTAGTTATTTCTACAAAGAACAGAAGAAGGTAACTAGGAAGGGTACAGAAAAGTCGACACAGAAACCATGGAAGATGGAAACGATGATGAAACTCTCGCCCGAATATCGGGTGATGATAGGCAACGTTGTATCCATGGTCGTAGCTCCACCTACACTGATAGGTGCCAGTTTGCCGAAGTATTTTGCCAACAGCGGAGCACACAGCAGGGTGAGAATCTCGCGGCAGATGTTGGCAAGAAGGGCGATGGTTCCCAGTTCGGCGCCCCTGGATTCGGTGATGAAGATACTCGAAAGAGAGTAATATCCGAATCCTGAACCTATAGCCAGACAATCGGTAAACTGGCGGTGGCTCAAGATGAGAGATACGGCGGCACAACCTGCCAGCGTACCCAAAATGGTCATCACAGGGAGCATCATCAGACGGGGATTCACCTTCTTGAAACTCTTCAGCACAGAGGTATCGCAACCGATGCTGATACCTACGCAGAACATCAGGCAGCAGAGTGCACAATAGCTCACGTCGCTATCCAGAAGACCTGCCGGAATCACATCACACAAGCCTACGATGATACCTAGAACAAAGAAGCTTACGATAATCAAACTGCCTTTCATGCCTTGCCTCCTTTCCCGGTTTCAGCGTGAGCCGACGATTTAGCCTGCTTTGCTGTAACATACTTCCACAATGCCCAAGCAAAGAGTGCACTACCCAGACTGCCTCCCAAGGTCAGAGCTATCGCCTCAAGTCCCAGGGTCTGAAGACCGCTGATGATACGAGGGTTAGAACCTACCTCGATACCGAGCAGGAACAGGAGTACCCATATCAGCGCCGTGATGATACGGCCGATAAAACTCATTTTCTTGTTGCGGAGCAGATAGCCGGTACCTATTCCGCATAGCATAATCATTACTATCTTGAGCATTGTTTCTTGTTTTTCTTCTTTTTATTGTTCGTTTTTATGAATTACCTTACCATAAAAAACGGATTCCGGGTCGTATTATTGCTTAATAGACAAACTTTTCAAGTAATTGCGTCTGATCATAATGCTTATGTTTAGTTATACAAAAAGTTTCAAATAACCTATGTTTTTAGGTTTTGTCACAAGGTAATACAAACGTTTTCATAAAAAGTACCAAAGAATCTTCATCATTAACTCTCTTTAACACGAAGTCGTGTTCCTCATTCCATTTTTCTTTGTACTTTAGCACCCCGAAAAGAAAAAGGATATAAAATATGAGCAACGGACTATTACTTTGGATAGACGACGAGATAGAACTTCTCAAGGCACACATCATCTTTCTGGAAAAGAAAGGATACGAGGTGCAGACGGTAAGCAACGGCCCTGATGCCATTGAACTTTGCCGCCAGCAGACCTTCGACCTCATCCTGCTCGATGAGATGATGCCGGGACTCAGCGGACTGGAAACCCTGCTACGCATCAAGGACATCCAGCCTTCCACACCGGTAGTGATGTGCACCAAGAGCGAAGAAGAAAACATCATGGACCAGGCAATCGGTTCAAAGATAGCCGACTATCTGATCAAACCCGTAAACCCGAACCAGATTCTGCTCTCGCTCAAGAAGAACATTCACCGCAAAGACATCGTGGCGGAGGTGACGCAGAACGGATACCAGCAGGACTACCAGCAGATAGCCATGCAGATGATGGAATGCAGAAGTGCGGAAGACTGGATGGAGATTTACAGGCGACTGGTTAGCTGGGAACTGAAGCTGAGCGATACGGCAAGTCCGATGGCTGAGATGCTGGGCATGCAGAAGGAAGAGGCTAACCAGGGGTTCGCCAAATACATAGCCAAGAACTATCTCGACTGGGTGAGTCCCGACAACAGAGACCGCCATCTGATGAGTCCCGACATCTTCAAGCGCAAGATATTCCCGCTGCTCGATGAGGGCAAGAAGGTGTTCCTGATTGTGATAGATAACTTCCGCTATGACCAGTGGCGCATGCTGGCAGAAGACATCGGCGACCTGTTCGACATCGACGAGCAGCTCTACATGAGCATTCTTCCTACCGCCACGCAATATGCACGCAACGCCATCTTCAGCGGTCTGATGCCTAACAAGATAGCCGAAATGTTCCCTGATCTCTGGGTAGATGAGGACGAGGAGGAAGGCAAGAACCTCAACGAGGCGCCGCTGATACAGACCCAGATAGAGCGATTCAGAAAGCACTATACCTTCAGTTATCACAAGGTGAACGATTCGCAGGGTGCCGACCGCTTTCTGGAGCATTACAACGAATGCCGGAACAACGACCTGAACGTGCTGGTGATTAACTTCATCGACATGCTCTCTCACGCGCGTACCGAATCCAAGATGGTGCGCGAGCTTGCCAACAACGAGAGTGCCTACCGCAGCATTACGCAGAGCTGGCTCCGCCATTCGGTTCTCTCCGAGCTCTTCAAGCTCCTTTCGCAGAGCGATTATCAGGTAGTGCTCACCACCGACCACGGCAGCATCAGGGCATCGAAACCAATCAAGATTGTAGGCGACCGCAATACGAACACCAACCTGCGCTACAAGCTGGGCAAGAATCTGGCTTACCAGAGCAAGGAAGTTTTCACCATCAAGAAGCCTCAGCGTGCCCAGTTGCCGGCACCTAACCTGAGTACCTCGTATGTATTTGCCACGGGCGACAGTTTCTTCGCCTATCCGAATAATTATAACTATTATGTGCAATACTACAAGGATACCTTCCAGCACGGCGGCATCTCGATGGAGGAAATGCTCATACCGCTCATCACGCTGACACCTAGAAAAAGATAATGATTGTCAGTTAATAGTTAATAGTTGATAGTTAACAGTTTATAGAAAACATATATGAAGATAAAAATTGACTCATTAGACACGATCCATGAAGCAGCCAAGGAATTTCTGCAGAACATGGGCGACGGCAAGGTCTTTGCCTTCTATGGCAAGATGGGAGCCGGAAAGACAACATTTGTAAAAGCTATTTGCGAAGAACTGGGCGTAGAAGATGTCATCACATCTCCTACCTTCGCCCTCGTAAACGAATATACAGCGGGCGACGGATCACCTGTCTACCACTTCGACTTCTACCGCATCAAGAAACTCGATGAGGTTTACGATATGGGCTACGAAGATTATTTCTACAGCGGCAACCTCTGTTTCCTGGAGTGGCCGGAACTGATAGAAGACCTGCTGCCGGAAGACTGCACCAAAGTGACTATCACCGTCGAAGAAGACGGAACAAGAAGCGTAGAATGGTAAGTCACCGACAGCCCCGAAAATGCGTCCCGACGTAGACTTTACTACGTCCCGACGTAGCAAAGTCTACGTCGGGACGTATTTTTATCCCCCTCGTGGCGCAGTTTGAAAGGCAGGAAAAAGAACAAAAAAAGCATCTGGCTGAGAATATGTTTTCTCAAGCCAGATGCTTTTATCATTTCCTATCCGGGCTGATTACAGGAGAGCCTGGAACTTCTCGGTGAGGGTTGCCTTAGAGGCTGCGCCAACAAACTTATCTACCAGCTGGCCACCCTTGAAGAAGAGGATGGTAGGGATATTACGAACACCAAACTCCATAGCGATGTCGTCGTTCTCCTCTACATCACACTTGCCTACTACCAACTTGCCGTCAAACTCCTCAGCAAGTTCTGATACGATAGGAGCAATCTGGCGGCAAGGACCGCACCATGTTGCCCACAAATCTACTACCAATGGCAGTTCGCCATTCTTGTAGCTCTCGAAATTCTCGGTTGTAATTGTTACTTCCATTTTCCTAAATTTTTTATATATTAAAACTAAAATTATCTCTAATTGATCTGATAGCTCATCTTAGGATGCTGCTCGATATACTGGATGAGGGCATGGCCCACGCCTACCGTATGCTCACGGGCACGCATCAACAGATAGGTATTGCTGTCTACATCATGTATCTGGAAAAAGAGCTGCGCCTTGCCCTCGTCATTCTCCAGAATGGTCTGCAGGTCGCTAACCATCGTTTCATCTATCGCATCGCTCTCCACATTGATGGTGAAGCGGTCGATGCGGTTCTCCTTGACCGTCTGCAGATACTCCACATTGCCTATCTGGAAATCGAGATAGTTGGCATTGCCGTAACGGGAAACGCACTTGGCGGTAATGTAGATGGTGCTGCCTTCAACCATGATGCCGCGCCACTTGCCCCAGTCTTCGCCAAAGAGAGCCAGCTCGCCTGAGCCCTCAAAGTCTTCGAGCGTAACGAAACCGCACGGCTTGCCCGTCTTGGTAAACTTCGACTTCACACCCGTAATGATGCCGCCCAGCACCACATCCTCCTTCTTTGCCAGCTCCTGCTTGTCGCCCAGTTCTGAGCAATGAGTATTGCAGAGGGAGTTGAGGATGATGCTGTACTCATCGAGCGGATGGGCAGAAAGATAGATGCCCACAAGCTCGCGCTCACGGTTCAGACGTTCGATGGTACTCCAGCTCTCTGCATCAGGAATAGGCGGCGTAGCTATCTCTATCGCCTCGGTATCGCCAAAGAGTGAGGTGGCAGCCTCGTGCTGTTCCTGCTGGAAGAGCTGACCGTAGCGCACCAGCGTATCGAGGAAGGTTTCGCCCTTGTTGTTCTTGCCGAAGAACTGTTCGCGACGGATGCCGAAGCTGTCGAAACCGCCACTCAGCGCCAAGGTTTCGAAAGCCTTGCGGTTCACGCTGGAGTAATCTACACGCTCGGCAAAATCGAAGATGCTCTTATAAAGTCCGTTCTTCAGTCGCTCTGCCACGATGGCATCGGCTGCCGGAGCACCCATACCCTTGATGGCTGAAAGACCGAAACGTATCTCTCCATGCTCGTTCACACCGAACACGCGGTAACTCTCGTTCACATCCGGACCCAAGGTCTTGATGCCCATCGACTGGCACTCCTCCATCAGCTTGGTGATTTCGGTAATCTGTGCAAAGCGTCGGGTCATCAGCGCCGCCATATATTCGGCAGGATAGTGCGCCTTGAGATAGGCAGTCTGGTAGGCTACCCATGAATAACAGGTGGCATGAGACTTGTTAAAGGCGTAGGAAGCAAATTTCTCCCAGTCGCCCCATATCTTTTCCAGCACCTTCGGGTCGTGGCCGTTCTCCTGTCCCTGCTTGATGAACTTAGGCTTCATCGCATCTACGATGGCCTTTTTCTTCTTACCCATCGCCTTACGCAGCGCATCAGACTCGCCTCGGGTGAAGCTCGCCAACTGACGGGAAAGAAGCATCACCTGCTCCTGATAAACCGTGATGCCGTAGGTATCCTTCAGATACTTCTCCATACACGGGATATCGTAGGTAATCTCCTGCTTGCCGTTCTTGCGGGCAATGAAATCAGGGATGTAATCCATAGGTCCCGGACGGTAGAGGGCATTCATGGCGATGAGGTCCTCGAACACCGTAGGCTTCAGCTCACGGAGATACTTCTGCATACCCGGCGACTCGAACTGGAAGGTTCCAATGGTCTGACCGCGCTGATAGAGCTGATAGGTCAGCTCGTCATCGATAGGGATGGTATCGAGGTCAACAACATCGCCCGTAGTCTGCTTGATAACCTTGCATGCCTCCTTCATCTCGGAGAGGGTCTTCAAGCCCAGGAAGTCCATCTTAATCAGACCGGTGGTCTCGATGACATGTCCGTCGTACTGCGTTACCGCCGTCTTCAGTCCCGGGAAATCAGGGTCATCGGCAGTAGATACAGGCACCCAGTTGCTGATAGGGTCGCGGCAGATGATGAATCCGCAGGCATGGATACCCGTGCCTCGGATGGTTCCCTCGAGCATCTTGGCATACTTGATGGTATTGCTCTCGCGGGGATCGTTGGAGAACTCAGCCTCGCGCAGCTCTGGGGTATATTTGATGGCATTGGTCAGGTTCATCTTGGCACCGTCAGGCAAACGGTCTGGGATAGCCTTGCAGAGTGCATTCGCCTTATCCAACGGCAACTTCTCTACACGCGCCACGTCCTTGATGGAGTTCTTCGTGGCCATGGAACCGTAGGTAATGATATGGGCACAGTTCTCATGACCGTACTTATCCATTACCCATCTCAGCACCTTGCCTCGGCCGTCATCATCAAAGTCGGTATCAATATCCGGAAGGTTCACACGGTCTGGATTCAGGAAACGCTCAAACAGGAGGTCGTACTTCAATGGGTCAATCTTGGTAATGCCCAAGCAGTAAGCCACCACCGAACCTGCCGCAGATCCACGTCCCGGGCCCACCATCACGCCGAGTTCCTCGCGCGCCGCCCTGATGAAGTCTGACACGATGAGGAAGTAGCCCGGGAAACCCATGGTCTTCATCACGTGGAGCTCGAAGTTTACATGCTCGTCTACATTCTCGGGCAGCGGGTCGCCATAAAGCTTTTTGGCTCCCTCGTAGGCAAGGTGGCGCAGATATTCTGCCTCAAACTTGATACGGTATATCTTATCGTAACCACCCAATCGGTCGATTACCTTCTGACCTTCCTCTGGTGGCAGCGGGTTCTTGCCGTTCTCATCAGAGGTAAACTCCTTGTAGAGATCTTCTTCTGATACCTTCTGTCGCAACTGCTCCTCGGTACCGAAACTCTCCGGAATCGGGAAGAAAGGCATGATTGGACCATGGTCGATGCTGTAAATCTCCACCTTATCCAATACTTCGAGGGTATTGGAAAGCGCTTCGGGAATATCCGAGAACACCTCGTTCATCTCCTGGCGGGTCTTGAACCATTCCTGCTTGGAATAGCGCATACGGTTAGGGTCGTCGAGATCCTTGCCGGTAGCGATACAGAGCAGATGGTCGTGAGCCTCGGCAGTCTCCTTATCCTCGAAGTGGCAGTCGTTGGTGCACACCAGTTTGATGTTAAACTCCCTTGCCATCTTGATAAGTTCCTTGTTGGCACGCTGCTGCAACTCGTAAGCCTCGCGGTTGGCAAGCAGACTTGGATCATCGGGCACTTTATGTCGCTGGAGCTCGAGATAGTAATCATCGCCAAAGAGGTTGTGGTACCACTGGCAAGCCTCGCGGGCTCCTTCCAGGTCACCATGCAGAATCTTGGATGGCACCTCGCCTGCAATACATGCCGAACAGACGATGAGGTCTTCGTGATACTTCTCCAGATCGGCACGGTCGGTTCGTGGGCGCATGTAGTAACCATCCACCCACGAATTGCTCACCAGCTTGATGAGGTTCTTGTATCCATTATAATTCTTGGCAAGTACAATGAGGTGGTAACCGCTCATATCGCCCTTATCCTTCTCTCGGTCGGCTTTGGTTCGGCGTGCCACATACATCTCGCAGCCTATGATAGGCTTGAAAGGTTCGAGTCCCTCCTTCTTGCGGTCTTTATTAATCTTGCCGCAATAGTCGGTGAGTTCCTTGATGCCGAACATCACACCGTGGTCGGTTACCGCCATACCCTTCATGCCGTCCTTGATGGCCTTATCTACCAGATGCGGTATCTTCGACTGGCCGTCGAGGATGGAGTATTGGGTGTGTACATGCAAATGAACAAAATCTTCCATTATCTGTTTAAAATTCGAATTTTGACAACAAAGTTACGGCGAAATATTGAAAAAGCCAAAAGAAATATGCGAAAATATTGAAAAAGGTAAAAGAAACCCACAAAAAATTTGCAAAAGTGATAAAAATGACGTACCTTTGCACCAATAAAAACTTAATCCTACTATATGGGACAGAAAATAAAGAAATTAAAGAAGATAAGATTGCACCGCGAAGGTACCGATCAGCTGGTTACCGGAGCGATAGCGTTAGTAGCCATTGCGGCTATATTGTGGACAACCTTAGACAACAAGATTCCGTTCTGGGCTTTTGTTGTTGTGTTCGGTACGGTATATGGTATCGTGCTCAACTTCTACCGTTGTCCTATCAGATACCTCAACGTAGAGGATACTTCGAAACTGGTAGTAGCACCAGCCGACGGAAAGATTGTGGTGATAGAAGAGGTGGAGAATGCTCCATACTTCGGTGACCGCCGCCTGATGATTTCCATCTTCATGAGCCTCTGGAATGTTCATGCCAACTGGTTCCCGGTGGATGGTAAGGTGAAATTCGTGAAACATGTGGACGGCAACTACCACAAGGCATGGCTGCCTAAGGCTAGCGAGGAAAACGAGCATGCCGACGTGATGATTACCACACCTGAGGGAGTGGATGTACTCTGCCGACAGATTGCCGGTGCAGTGGCACGCCGCATCGTAACCTATGCCAAGGAAGGGGAAGAATGCTTCATCGACGAGCACCTGGGATTCATCAAGCTGGGTTCACGCGTGGATGTCTACCTGCCTGTAGGTACAGAAGTATGCGTAAAGATGGGACTGTCAACTACTGGCGACCAGACCGTCATCGCTAAATTGAAATAACATATTGACAGATAGAGGGCAAGCCGGAACATACTTCCGGCTTTCACTCTATCATAATATACTGTAAAGAAATGAGTATCAAGAAACATATTCCAAACACGATAACCTGCTGCAACCTGGTTTCGGGCTGCATCGCAACATCGTTTGCATCGCTTGCCTTCGGCGGGAACCCAAAGATGGCATTGTTATGGATTATCATCGGAGCCGTATTCGACTTCTTTGACGGCATGAGCGCCCGCCTGCTGCACGTTTCATCGCCAATAGGCAAGGAGCTGGATTCGCTGGCAGATGACGTAACCTTCGGTGTGGCTCCTGCCACCATCGTATTCTCACAACTCTTTGAGATGGAATATCCGGGTTTTCTGGAGCCTTTGCGCCCATGGCTGCCTTACGCAGCCTTCATCATCGCAGCCTTCTCGGCATTGCGACTGGCTAAGTTTAATCTTGATGAGCGCCAGACTACCTCTTTCATCGGTGTTCCTACACCAGCCAACGCCCTGTTCTGGGGTTCGCTGATTGTGTTCAATCCAAGCTGGCTAGAAGGATATGCGTGGTCGGTATTCATCATTCTGGCTCTGATTCTCATCACCAGCTATCTGCTGGTTTGCGAGATGCCTCTTTTCGCCTTGAAATTCAAGCAGTGGGGTTTCAAGGGCAATGAGGTGAAATATGGCTTTGCCGCGCTCACCATCATCCTCCTCGCTACTTCGGTAGCACTCGATGGTCTGACCGGTTTCCTCACCGGCTGGTGGCTTGTCATCGTGGCATACGTCATCATCTCGGCGATTATTTATCTGAAGAAGACGAAATAGAAGAAATCCCCTTTATTGGGATATTTAGGTATTTATGTAGATTATTAATTGAAAAATGCGGCTAGATGTGAATCCAGTCGCATTTGCTTTTTTCTTCCTGTTGAGAGAGATGATTAGTTGTGTACGAGCGTACCAATCTCCTCACCATCCATCACCTTCTTGAGGTTACCTACAACATCCATATTGAACACGTAGATAGGAAGGTTGTTTTCCTTACACATGGTGGTAGCAGTCAAATCCATTACCTTCAAGCCCTTGGTATAAATCTCATCATAGGTAATGTCCTTGAACTTGGTAGCTGTAGGATCCTTCTCTGGGTCGGCGGTATAGATGCCGTCTACACGGGTACCCTTGAGCATCACGTCAGCCTCGATTTCGATACCGCGGAGAGAAGAACCGGTATCGGTAGTGAAGTATGGACTGCCTGTACCTGCAGAGAAGATGCAGATATAGCCTGCCTCCATCGCCTCTATCGCCTTCCACTTGGTGTAGAATTCGCCGATAGGCTCCATGCGGATGGCAGTAAGCACCTTGTTCTTAACGCCCAAGGCTCCGAGTGCGCTGCTCAATGCCAGGGAATTGATAACGGTAGCACACATACCCATCTGGTCGCCCTTGACACGGTCGAAACCCTTCTGGCTTCCACTCAAACCGCGGAAGATGTTACCACCACCAATCACAATGCCTATCTGAACGCCCATCTCATGGACCTCCTTTATCTGCTTAGCATAATCACTCAGGCGCTCTGGGTCGATGCCGAAGCTCTGCTTGCCCATCAGACTCTCGCCGCTCAATTTCAAAAGAATTCTTTTAAACTTTGCCATTTTATTTTAATTTACAATTTACAGTTAACAGTTTATAGGGCGTAGCCTCCTATAAACCATTAACTATTAACTATTAACTATAAACTATTAACCAGGAACTTGATTTCTCCGAACGCATACGAGCGTATTACTCCCTTCTTGTCATGAAGGATGAGATGACCATCGTCCTCCACCTCTACGAAGGCGCCCTCAAACTTACCGTCCTTATCCTCATACCAGTGATAGCCCTTGCGACGGTAGAGAGAAAGATGATAGATGCCCGACACATCCATATAGTCGGCACGACGCAGAAGTTCGTAGTATTTGCAGAAAGCCTCAATCACCTTCTGCAGCACCTCTTCCCTATCCACCTCATGGCCTAGAATCTGAGCCAGAGATACAGGGTTGGGCGCATCGCTGTGGAACTCAGTCTGATTGACATCAATGCCGATACCGAAGATGCAGCGCTTGATGCCCTTGGAGTCGATGGCAGTCTCTATCAGCGTGCCACTGATTTTCTTGTCATACCAGTACACATCATTCGGCCATTTCAGCGTAATGCCGTCCGTATAGGAATCAAGAGCGTCCTTCACGGCGAGCGCACCAGCCTCGGAAAGGAGGAACTGCTGGCGCAAAGGTACCCACTTAGGACACATCATCATACTGAAGAGGAGGTTCTTGCCCGGCTCACTCTCCCAGGTATGCACGCCCTGTCCCCTGCCCGATGTCTGATAATCAGCAACGGCAATGGTCAGCGCATCTTCATCGTAAGTATCCAAATTCTTCAGGAAGGCATTCGTAGAATCCACTTCCTTTAATCGTATAATCTTCTTTTCCATGTCTATATAATAATGTATAGCGAATCACAACGGGTTATCCTATCAGCAACGGGTTGAAGGCATCCACAAGATGCTCGATGCGTTTCACCTGATGCCCTACCCCTACCACCGTAACAATATCAAAGCGAAGTTCTTTTTCCACCTTCTGTTCCTTGACGTAAGTATTGGCGGCTATTGCCAGATTACGCATCTTCCTGGCATCTACGGCTTCCTCGGGCTGCTGGTATTCTTCACCCGAACGGGTCTTGACCTCTACCACAACCAGCGTCTTACCATCCGGCGAAACGGCAAGGATATCCAGATCCCGCTTGCCGGCTTTCCAGTCTCTATCGATGACGACATAGCCTTCATTCTCGAGATAGAGCGTAGCCTCGTCTTCTCCCCATTTGCCTAATTCATTATGCTCTGCCATAGTCTATTTTCTTTATTTTGCACCAAAAGATGCTTTTACCTTGCAAAAATAACAAAAAAAGTCCACACTTCAAACTTTTTTATGTAATTTTGCACGAAAAACAATGGAAGATATCAAGAATAAAGACGAAGCATACATGCGCCGTGCCCTGATGGAGGCTCAGGCGGCATTCGATGAAGACGAGATTCCGGTAGGCGCCATCATCGTTTGTAAGGACCGGATCATATCGCGAGCCCACAATCTTACGGAGATGCTGACCGATGTTACGGCTCATGCCGAAATGCAGGCCATCACTTCGGGAGCCAACATGCTGGGAGGAAAATACCTGAAAGACTGTACCCTCTACGTTACGGTAGAACCCTGCGTGATGTGCGCCGGAGCGCTGGGATGGGCACAGATCAGCCGCATGGTATATGGTGCCAGCGACGAGAAAAGGGGGTATACAAAATATGCGCCCGATGCACTGCATCCTAAGACGACAGTTACATCGGGCGTATTGGAAGATGAGTGCCGCGCACTCATGCAGGATTTCTTTCAGAGAAAGAGATAATTACTTAACGAGCACTACAAGATACTTGCTGGTGCTCCAGAAAATCTGTGGATTGGTGATGCGGAGCGTATACTGCTTGTTGGCATCACGTACCAATGCATAAGAGCTGGATGGGTGGGTAGTGAGCAACTTAGCCGACTTTGACATCAACTTGATTTCAGAAATGTTGCGGATATCAACCTTGGTGAAATAACTCTTGTTGAAATTACCGGTCATTACCTTACCACCTTCCATGATATGCTGCTCCTTCAACTCCTTCTTGGTACCGAATACGTACCAGGCAGTGTTGAGCTGCTTGTCCTGTGCATTGATTGTCTCTGTCTTCTGGCTGCTTTCAGTAGTAAGACGAGAGGTCTTGGTATTCAGATTGTTGATAGTCTCGTCGAGCGCTGCAATATGAATATCCTTCTTATCTAACTCCTCGCGAAGCGCCTGGAGTTCCTTATCCTTCTGTGCAATCTGCTTCTGAAGGTTTGCGATGGTCTTCTTCAACTGGTCAGCCTGCAAAGAGCTGTTAGCCATCTGCTTCTGCAGTTTAGCCAGGAGTTCGCGGTTCTGCTGCATACGGGTAGCGATGAACTGAACATCCTCCTTGAGCTGCTGTTTCTTACTGGCACCCTCACCGTTCTTCAGGAGAGTTACTCTGTGCTCAGCCTCACTGATCTGGTTCAGACCATCCTGGATTTCATTCAATGTACCCATCATATCGTTAATTTCGCTATCCTTCTGAGCGATGATACTGTTTAGCGAATCATTCTGCTGATTTGCCAAATCCTGGGTGTTGTTCTTGCCGTTGTTGCAACTGGTCAAGCAAAAAGCAGCTAAACATGCCGCAAATAATAGCTTTTTCATAATCATTTTCCTTTTTAATATTAATGTTTGATTTAAAAAATTATCTTTTCGCGTAAAACGCGTCGCTTCCTATACTTTATTCATTACTTTCTTCATCCCTGCGAGCCCCGTTTTTCTTCTGCCGCATGCGCTCTTCACGCTTCTTTTCCTTCATCTCCTCCTTGAGCTGTTTGGGATCTTTTCCTGCCAATACAATGACAAATTCGCCCCTTGGTTCTGTCTCCTCAAAATGAGCGATGACCTCGGCAAGCGTACCCCTCACACTCTCCTCGTGGAGTTTGGATATTTCACGACAACAGCTAACCTGTCTGTCATCCCCGAAAACCTCGGCAAACTGCTGCAAGGTTTTCACCACACGATAAGGCGACTCATAGAAAATCATGGTGCGCACCTCATCCTTCAATGATTCAAGATAGGTCTGTCTGCCCTTTTTCTGCGGAATGAATCCTTCGAAGCAGAAACGGTCGCATGGCAAACCCGATGAAACGATGGCCGGTATGCATGCCGTAGGTCCAGGCAAAGTCTGCACCGTGATGCCTGCCTTGGCTGCCTCGCGGGCGAGGTAAAAACCAGGATCACTGATACCCGGTGTTCCGGCATCGCTGATCAAGGCAATGGTTTCGCCACCCTTCAGTCGCTCTACGATGGCAGAAGATGTGCCATGTTCGTTAAACTTATGGTGAGCCACTAATCGATTTCTGATATCGAAATGCTTCAGCAGGACACTCGATGTTCGAGTGTCCTCAGCGAGTACCAAATCCGCTTCTTTCAGTATGCGAATGGCTCGCATTGTCATGTCCTCCATGTTACCAACTGGAGTCGGAACGATGTATAATGTGCCCATACTGACCGCAAATATAGTTAATTAATCTTTCATAGCAAAAAAAAAACGCGTTTCTTTGCATTTTTTAAAACCTTATTATTAATTTTGCCCCCGAAATGACAGAAAATCTAATTGGGGAGGCACACCGTCCCGGAAGAATTGAAGTGGTGTGCGGATCGATGTTCTCCGGAAAAACAGAGGAATTGATCCGAAGAATGAAGCGTGCGAAGTTCGCCAAGCAGAAGGTGGAAATCTTTAAGCCGGCGCTTGACACTCGTTACTCCGAGGAAGATGTAGTGAGCCATGATCAGAACTCTATCCGGTCTACACCTATTGAGTCCTCTGGATCGATACTGCTATTGGCTTCTGATATCGACGTGGTGGGTATCGATGAAGCCCAGTTCCTGGACAATGGACTCGTGGAGGTATGCAACGAACTCGCCAACCGTGGCGTGAGAGTCATCGTGGCAGGACTGGATATGGACTTCAAGGGAGTTCCCTTCGGTCCGATTCCTGCTCTCTGTGCCATCGCCGACGAGGTGACCAAGGTTCATGCCATCTGCGTAAAGTGCGGATCGGTCGCCTATGTGAGCCACCGGTTGATCAATAACGACAAACGGGTGCTTCTGGGCGAAAAAGATGAATACGAGCCGCTCTGCAGAGAATGCTACCAGAAGGCGATTCTTAACGAAAAATTATAACAAAAGGAACAGTTATGGGAAAGGAGATTACATTTGATAAATTTATAAGATGGGCGGGTGTTACCCTCATCGTACTGGCCGTGCTCTACATGACCAATTATCTGAGCAGCGTACTGCTGCCATTCTTCATTGCATGGTTTTTCGCTTACCTGCTCTATCCGGTCGTGAAGTTTATCGAAAACAAACTCCACATCAGAATACGTGCGCTGTCTATCCTCATCGCCATGGGAACGGCTATCGCTGTTATTGGAGGCGTGCTGTGGCTCATCATCCCTCCGATGATTGATCAGTTTGACAAACTCGGTGAGGTGTTGACACGATGGCTGCATCAGACGACTCATACCAACAACCTGACGGCGCTGATCAAAGACTGGCTGCAGGCCAACCAGGAACAGATAGAGCATTTTCTGAAAAGCAAGGACTTCAGCGATGCCATCAAGACCACCATGCCTAAGGTCTTCTCGGTAGTCAGCCAGACGGCCACGGTACTGATGAGTATCGTGGCATCGATGATTACCTTATTATATATGTTCTTCATCCTGCTCGATTATGAGACGCTGACAGCCAACTGGGTGAGAATCTTCCCTAAGAAGAACCGTCCGTTCTGGAGTGCGCTGATGAAGGATGTGGAGCGCGAGCTCAACAACTATATCCGTGGTCAGGGACTGGTAGCGCTCTGTATGGGCATCATGTTCTGCATCGGTTTTACCATCATCGGTTTCCCGATGGCGATAGGTCTGGGTATTCTCATCGGCATCATGGACCTGGTTCCGTATCTCCATACCTTCGCCCTCATCCCTACGGCATTCCTTGCCATGCTGAAGGCTGCCGACACAGGTCAGAACTTCTGGCTGGTATTCGGTCTGGCTGTTCTGGTGTTCTGTGTGGTGCAGGTCATCACCGACATGGTAGTTACCCCGAAGATCATGGGTAAGGCGATGGGATTGAATCCAGCCATTCTCCTCTTGAGTCTCTCGGTTTGGGGTGCACTTCTGGGCTTCCTGGGATTGATTGTAGCCCTTCCGCTCACAACGCTCATCATAGCCTACTGGCAGCGGTATGTAACGAAGGAGAAGCCGCAATATCATGAAGAAACGGGCGAAAATGTCCCGATTTCAGATAAAAATGAAGAAAATCAGTAAAAATATGGCAAAATATTTGGTTATTTCAGATTTTTGCCGTACCTTTGCACTCGCTTTTGAAACATAAAGCAGAAGATTGACTCGCTAGCTCAGCTGGTAGAGCACAACACTTTTAATGTTGGGGTCATGGGTTCGAGCCCCATGCGAGTCACAGATCTTCAAGAAAAATGCTTTCCATTACGGAAAGCCTTTTTTTGTTATATCCTATTACCGGATACTGCAGAAATTCCTTTTTAAAACATTTCAGCCTTAGCCTCTACCCTCTTCTCAACATCATCCGGAAGCTGAGGGAAGAAATCATAGCCGGTGATACGCTCCACTTCATCCACTGAATTTACGAATTCCGTCTTCTTTCTGCCTTTCTGCGACTGGTTACGGCAGATAAAGCCGATGGCTTGCGGATTCTTGCCCGTATGAAGAACCACCTTGAAGAAGGCATCAGGCACTACCACCTTGTTCTTACCCAACTTGCGATGCTCCTTATTCAGAAATATCGGTCCGCAGACAATATAAACCTTACCATACTGCTTCGCCCAGTTGCGGCACTGCTGCTCTATCGTGTTCCATACCCCCGCATTCAGACTGTGGTTCTGCGGACACATATTGGTCATCAGGAAACATTCATCCATCGCCTGCTGACTCCATTTGTTGTCACCAGCCGGACACATGTGTCCCCTGTCCAAACCACTGTTGTAATAATCCGCCAAAGTACCCACGGGTGCCGGCATCTCCTCATCATCAGCAAACTTACCGCGCGGCAACTTACCAGATGCATGCACCCCCGTCAGCGCCCAGGCTACCCAATTCGGCTGTCGCGTATCATGATTATAAGATACCGTATAAGCCAACCGATGCTTGATGGTTTCAGATACCTTTAACTTAGATACCGGAATCTCCAGCCCCTGCGCCTCCAGATTCGCATCCTCTCCAGCAGTTTCCTGCTTATTCTCTGCAGACGGTTCATCGCCCGCTGCATCAGCAGCCTCCTGCTTGTTCTCCTTTACAACAAGTGCCTGATCTTCTGTTGCCAGCGAAGAAACCTTCGGCAAGACAGAAAACGCCACTACTGCGGCTATCGCCAACAGCCAAATCTTAAATGTACCTACTTTCTTTTTCATATCAGATTCATCATTAATTCATTTTCCATGAGACTCAGAGTCTACACGATTCATTCCGCTTTTAGGTGAATAATCCCTAAAATCTCCACAAAAGTAGTATTTTTATGCGAAAAAGAGAAAGAAAATCATAAATTTCTTGCGTATTTCAAAATAAAAAACTAACTTTGCATCGCTATGTAAGACAAACCTAGACTTAATACAGTAAAAAGCTCAAACAACTAAGAACTGAAAGTCAGAGGTTACGATACATTGGCAAAAGTGCTCTATGAAATGGACAAGTGAAGAGCATTAACAGAGATTAACTAAAAGTGATGCAAGTTTCCCGCCTTTTCTTGTTTTATAGAAGAACTGAAGTGCCTCGGGCAACTATATCGGGGTGCATTTAGGCTGAGAAATATGAGAAAATAAGAATCAAAACATAATAGCAAAATGAAAAAAATCAAATTATTCTCAATTGTAGCTGCCTTCGTTGCAGCTTTCGCATTCACTTCTTGTAATACAGGCGATGATAACAACAGCTATTATCAGCCGCTCACACAAGCAGAAAAGCAGACCTGCTATCTCAAGACATCAGGTAGCCGCATGAGCCAACTCGCTTACGTGAGCGACGAGCATGTTACAGAAAAAGACGGCAAAAAGGAATATCACGACACCTTAGGTGTCTCTACATCTATCCACGGAGATGGCAAAGATACTGTAATGACTGTTAAAAACTTCCCTGTAAAGATCTTCGCCCGTTACATTCCAGAAAATGTTGACACGAAAGACCTGAAGAAAGCATTGAAGAAATCTGAGATGCAGGTTAGCTTCAAGAGTGTTGTATATTACTATACAGTTACACCTTTTATCCAGTTCATGCTCTTCCCTGATGCTATTACTGTAAATCTGGAATATGGTGGTGCTACACATAAGGTTAAGTTCTATTGCTATTCTAGCGGAAACAGCCGATATACTTTTTAGCCCGCCAAAGGATGAGAAGAAACCAAATCCTACAGCATTCAACTTTAATATGGCAGGAACTCAGTTGTCAAATGGAACACAGATTAAGTTCTTCGAGCCATAAAGTTCAGAGCAAAAGAAATAGAGAAGTAAGAAACTTACACTTACAAAAAAAATATATATGTTAATACTCTCTTAAAAATTAAACAAAAAAAGAAAACTATTAGAGGCGCAGTCTTCGTGAGAAGGTTGCGCCTTGTTACATATATACAAAGAACGCTTTTATTACTTACTGAACTTCCTGATATGCGAAGTTCAGTTATTTGATCAATAATGATGTTAATTTCATTCAAATATTTGGCGTTATCAAGATTTTGAAGTATATTTGCATCCAAAGAATTTAAAACTACTTTAGCAACCAGATCTTATTCCAACAAAGATTAAGGATATTGTTAAATTTAAAATAATTAAGGATTATGAGTGAAAGTGAGATTGAGGGCTTTATCAACAAAGTTGAATCAGGCTTAGTTGAAGCTCAGCATGATATGTTGGTAGAAAAGGTTTTATCATTCTTTTAACTAGAGTCGCCCTTTGCGGCATGGATTTTTTTAACAGATGATTATGAAGCAGGTAGAAGAAAGATACATCAGCTTGCTGACCGACTTCGGTTTCAAGCGAATTTTTGGAACAGCAATGAACAAGGATTTGCTCATTTGCTTCCTCAACAGCTTGTTTAATGGCAGACAGGTTGTGAAGGACGTATCGTATCTGAATCCAGAGCATGTGGGAGATGTCTATACCGACCGCAGAGCCATCTTCGATGTATATTGCGAGGGCGAAAACGGCGAGAAGTTCATCGTAGAAATGCAGAATGCCTACCAGACGTATTTCAAGGATCGCGCCCTTTTCTACTCAACCTTCCCTATCCGTGAACAGGCACCAAAGGGGAATGAATGGGATTTCAAGCTCAATCATGTCTATACCGTAGCCCTGCTCAACTTCAGCATGAACGAGGATGCATTCGACAAGGAGAAAATCCGCCATCATGTGCAGTTGTGCGACACCGCTACCCACAAAGTATTTTACGAAAAGCTCGAATATATTTATGTAGAGATTTCCAAGTTCAACAAACCCCTGGAAGAACTGGATACGCTCTACGAGAAGTGGCTCTATGCTCTGAAGAACCTCTATAAACTTACCCAGCGCCCTAAAGAACTGTGCGACAAAGTTTTCGACCGCCTCTTCGAGGAAGCCGAGATAGCCAAGTTTACTCCGCAGGAAATGAGGGAGTACGAGACCAGCAAGATGGCATATCGCGACATCAAGAATTCCGTAGACACTGCTAAGCGTGAAGGTATAGCTGAAGGTATGGAAAAGGGCATGAAGGAAGGTATGGAAAAAGGTAGAGCAGAAGGCAAACATGAGGCCAACACAGAAACAGCACAACGATTGCTGGCAATGGGACTTTCTGCCGAACAGGTTGCCAAAGCTACCCAGCTGTCTTTGGAAATCATTAAGAATCTGAGCAATTCATAAAAAACAGAAAGCGGAGATGTAGATTACGAATGTCACCATATAATCAAGGGTCTATATGCCACGATGAACCATCTGTTTTAAAATTCTATAGCGCAAAGTTACGGTTTTATTTTCATATCTGCAAGAGATTTCTGGGAAAAGTTGCTGAAAAAGTTAGAGAATGGTGAGTGTTGAATGTCTTATACGTGAAAAAGTTGTCACCTTTAGGATGGTTAAACTAAATTTGTTACTATCTATTTTTCTTATCACTAAATGAGTTACGCATTTTTAATTTTATCACTATATGGGTTGTCAGCGAATACCCATTATACCTAACTAGGTTACTCTTTTTAAGGAGCTATCCCTAGAAAGGTTACGGTGATGATATTCTTTCAAATGCAAAGATACACATTTTCAACTAATTAGAAGAATTTTCCCAAGGATTTTTCCACATTTTCTGCTGTGGCCCCGCTTGAGTATGTGCAACAGATGGTGTTTGATTACCGATACTCATATGCGGTCTTTCGTCGTTATAAAACGCAATAATCCTGGTCAGTTCCTTCTTACATACTTTACGAGTAGGAATTGTCATCCTATAAAGCCATTCCGTTTTTAAAATGCCGTTTGCACGTTCTGCTATGGCATTCTCCAAAGGATCTCCTGTTTGAGTCATACTTATTTGTGAGCCATGACTTTTTAGGATAGATACATAATTCTGACTGCAATACTGGCTTCCTCTGTCAGAGTGATGAATGAGTCCTTTTGCAGTTTCTTCATCAATGCTTTTATATGCCATTTTAAGCGCTTCTAATGGATATACTGTTTCTAATGTTGGACCAACAGCCCATCCAACAATTTTATGGGAATACAGGTCTGTTATAAGCGAGAGATAGCACACACCTTCATTGGTTTCAACATAGGTGATGTCACTTGCCCAAATCTGGTTCGGATGAGTAGGAACTACTCCCTTAATCAGGTTTGGGTATTTGCGATAATTATGGTCGGAATCTGTTGTCTTATAGCGCCTACGGCGCTTTATACGCACCATGAGTCCATGCTTACGCAGCATCTCAATAAATGTGTCACGACCAGGGAAGCAGCCAGTATCCTCAAACATCTGTTTCAATATGGCATGCAACTTTGCAGCTCCTAAGCCAGGATTCGACTTACGATACTCACGTGCCTTTTCAATGATGATAGACTCAATGGCCTCTTCAGCAAAGCCGTCAGAGACATTGCGCTTATTATATGCTTGCCGGGTGAAACCAAACAGCCCGCATAGAGTGCCTAAACCTTGGCTCTGGCACTCTGTGCGGAGCAAGCTTACTGTTTGGTACCAGATTTTTTTCTCACAGGAATATTGAAGGTTTCTTCTGCGAGATCAATCATAGTGGAGAATGCTTTAGAGCGAAGCTTCTCTAACTCCAAAGCCTTGCGGAGACGCTTAATCTCTGCATCTTTCTCTTTCAACTGTTCATTTGTTGTCTTTGCCATATCGTCACGGTTTTGGTCTTCTGGCGGCAAAGATAACAAATCTTTTTCATTTAAGAACTTATCCATCCAAGAAAATAGCACTGTACGACTGCTTATATAGTATTTCTTGATGATTTCTTCTGCTGGGAGCCCACTCTCCATATACTCACGAACTATCATGATACGATCATCATCTGTAAAAGAGTAGCTATTCAACTCTACCTCACGGGTCTCAAACCAACCAGTGTCCTCATTATACACACGTTCAATTCTTGTCTTATGTTTCATTGTCACTTCTGTTTGTTCCTAAGTGACAACCTTTTTCAGGGAAGTACAGAATGTTGAATGTTGAGTGTTGACTGAAAGAAATATGACGACAAAGAAAAAGGGCGCATCCGGATTGGATGCGCCCTAACTTGTTAAATAAATTCGGAGGGATTCTGCTCTTGAAAAACCCTCTTAATGGAAGAGAATCAGGAAGCATCCAGAAGGTACTGGAGCTTCGTGGCATCAAAACACGGACAGGCTTTCTGAACGCCAGGCAAATCGCGATGCCCCAGGATGGTCCGGATGCCCGGAAAACGGTGGTGAAGATCCAGGATAAGATGCTTCATCGCCTCCTTCTGCTTAGGAGTGCGGGTGTCGCTGATGCAGCCCGATGGCGAAAGACCACCCTCGTAACAGATGCCTATGCTGTGCGCATTGTAACCGAGGGCATGAGAGCCCATACGCTCTACCGGGCGACAGGCATGCACCACTCCATCCAGCGTGATGTAGAAATGGTAGCCGATGTCAGTCCAGCCGTTGTTATGCACATGGTCGTAGCGCAGCATCTTCATCGTATAACGGCGATCGCAGCGGCTACCGCTGCAATGCACCACTATCATATCGATATCTCTCATAGGCATCCTTCTAAAGTCCACCTGCCGAAACGCCCAACGCCCCGAGGAGAGCTGTCAGTACGGTTACTGCAAACTTGAGAATCTCATTCCATTTCTGCTTGTTCTTTTCTGTCATAATCTATTCTGTTTTAAAAGGTTAATTATTCTAATCCGTCTCCTGTGTCACCGTTGCCAGCGCTACCCGTGCCGCCGGTCTGCTCGCCTGAGGTGTTGCCACCCGTGGTATCGCCGCCTGAAGAAGCATTGTCCTTGGCAGGCTTTTTCTTAGCCTCCTCGATGTCGAGGGTCTTGGCACCCTCCTTCTCAGCCTTGAGGGCAGCCTTCTGTACGGCACGTGATGCAACCTGCTCAAACTCCATACCTACGAAGATGTTGGCAAGATCGCTGCCCGGGATAAACTGGATGTTCACACCCTTGATGTTGATGTCGCTCTTAAATTCGGCTGCGGTTGCCGCACCCTCACTGGTAAGCTGGAGGCGGAACTTGCCCAACTCGCCGAAATCAATCTGGTTGCCTCGCTGCAACTCGATGACCATGTTCTCCTGCAAACTGATCAGAACGGCTGTTACATCCGCATAGGAAACAGTGGTCTGCATAGAGATCAACTTCGCAAACTTCTTGAGCGAAATAGACTCGTTCATCTGAGCACGTGCGTAGAACTTAGGAACTCCTGCTTTGTCGCCAAATTTTGACGCAAGCTTTACTAAACTGTAATTAATTGCCATAATACATAAAATTTTAAAATTGTGAATAATCATGTTGTGCACCGGTCTCTTCCCGAATGCTGATACAAAGATACAACATCGGCGGAGCCCCACTTGTCCACTTTGGTACGATAAGTACCTGTTGTGCACTATTTGGCTCAATTACGTATACTTTTGCATGCAAGCGTATGCAGCAGAATACTGATATGGTTCAGTCAGCTACCCCAGATGGTTCTGTCAGCGAGTCAAGACGTCTCGATAAATCGACGGATACGACTCCGTTAGCCTACGTTGTCGAATCCTTAACCCGACGCAGTCGAATCCTTAACCTTGTCCAGCCGTCTGCGTAACCCAGTGCAGCCATATCCTTAACCCAGTTCACCCACATCAGTTGGTAAACGGAAACACATCGTTTGTTTACCTCATTTGAGTGTTCAATGACTACCAGGGAGAATTAGCCTTTCGGAGGGTACCATGAGGGCCAATAATAGGTACCATCAGGGCCAATTATGTGTTTTCTGATATGCCCAAATGACTACCAGGGAGAATCTTAAAAATACAATACACTGAATATCAGACAGTTAGGTGCAGATTTTTCTTTCCTATACTATACCAAGTATATTATATATATACATTTACATCAATTACACTATACGTAATACGGGAGGAAAAAGATTTTTTTTTCAACAAATCAGCTATTAAAATGCATTTTTTCTCTTCAAAAAATTGCATAAGTCTGAAATTAATATTACTTTTGCATCATAAAAAATATAAAGCTTATGAATTATTCCCAACGTATGTACAGCAAGACCGAGCTGGGTCTGCCCTACTTTCCCGACACAACCGACGGGGCGACAGCGCGCCGTCATATCATGGTATGGATTAAGCGTTGCGAAGCCGGGGGCATAAAGAAAGACCGCCAGGCGTTTCTTTCTACGCCTGGCGGTCTAGATATTTCACAGAATAAGAACTTAGTTTTTCTTCCAAAGCTTGGTCATATCCTCCAGTGTCTTACCCTTGGTCTCAGGAACGAGCTTCCATACAAAGATGGCAGCGAGGATACAGATAACACCATACAGGCCATAGGTGAACCAATAGCCCAGGCTGTTAGCCATCGGAACGAAAGAGGTAGAAACAATCCAGTTGAAAATCCACTGGAAGGCTACGGCAATCGCTACGGCAGCACCACGAATGGTATTAGGGAATACCTCGGCAATAAGTACCCAGCAGATTGGTCCCCAAGAGAACATGAATGATGCTGAATAAACCATGATGGATACCATGCACAACAACTGCAGATTAGGATTACCGAAGGTGATGGCTACACCGATGGCACCCAATGCCATGCCCAGAGAACCGGTAATGAGCAAAGGCTTACGTCCCAACTTCTCTACCGTAAAGATGGCTACACAGGTGAAACCGAGGTTCACGATACCATTGAATACGGTCAATACCATCGGATTGTCAAAGCCCATAGCCTCATAGATACGAGGAGCATAATAGAGCACGGCATTGATACCTACAGCCTGCTGGAATACAGAAAGCATCACACCTACGAAGATACAGAGCACACCGTAAGTAAGCAGTTTCTCCTTCTTCTCAGTAACCGTATTCTTGATGTCATCCAAAATCTTCTTAGCCTCCTCAGCACCATTGATGCGAGCCAGGATACGCTCAGCCTTCGCATCCTGACCAACCATGGCAAGATAACGGGGAGTCTCAGGAACAAAGCAGATAAGCAGAGCAAACAAACCCGCAGGAACCATCTCAGAACCAAACATATAGCGCCATCCGGTTTCAATAGCCCAGGCAGCCTCGCCACCATTCAGAATCTGGTTCATACCATTGCCCACACTCTGGATAGCAGGAGCAATATGATCGCCAAGAATGAAGAAGTTGACGAAATAAACCACCAGCTGACCGAAGATGATGGCAAACTGGTTCCAGCTGACCAACATACCACGGATGTTACTAGGTGCAATCTCACCGATATACATCGGACATACAGCAGATGCCAGACCCACACCGATACCGCCAATCACACGATAGAGGTTGAACACGATGAGAAGCGTAAGATTAGGTTCGCCCTTTGGCAACACCAAAGACTCAGGACACATAGATCCCCATGCAGAGATGAAGAACATCACACCTGCAAAGATCAGCGAACGCTTACGGCCCCAGTTAGAAGCCAGCACACCCGAAAGCGCCGAACCGATGATACAACCAATCAGAGCACTGGAAGAAGTGAATCCATGCCAGAAATCGGTATAAGTGAAATCCTCAGCACCCATGAAGAATGCCTGCAAACCCTTCTCGGCTCCCGAGATTACCGCGGTATCATAACCGAAAAGCAAGCCGCCCAAAACGGCTACCATCACAATTGAAATAAGATAGGCTCTAGAGCCTGTTTGTTTTTGTTCCATTATTTTTTTAGGTTTAAATTTTAATCACTTTTCTGTAGAATAGCGTAGCATTTACCGGCAGGAAATCTTCTTTTTTCATGCCAAAAATCAATCTCCACCTAATAATATACGTTTTTTCTTTATAAATATTACGTTCAACATGCGGTTTTCCCCTATTTTTTTTGTAAATTTGCACCAAAATAAGAAGAAACATAGAATTTAGGTAATATGAACATAGCAGATTTTCTACATCAGCAGGGCGATAAGCGAGGCTTTTCGTTCGAGGTTTTACCTCCGCTGAAAGGTAACGGAACAGCAGCACTCTTCCGTACCATCGATGCGCTGAGCGAGTTTGGTCCTCGCTTTATCAACATCACTACGCACCATAGCGAGTATGTATACAAGGAACTGGAAAACGGTCTCCTCACTCGCCAGCGTGTGCGCCGCCGCCCGGGCACCGTGGCCATCGCAGGCGCTATACAGAATAAGTACGACATACCTGTCATCCCTCATATTATCTGCAGCGGTGCTACGAAGGAAGACATCGAGTACGAACTGCTCGACCTCCAGTTTCTGGGCATCAGCAACATTCTCGTTCTGCGAGGAGACAAGGCGAAAGAAGACCGGCAGTTTACACCAACCGAGAACGGTCATACCCATGCCACCGACCTCCTGAAGCAGGTGAATCAGTTTAACGATGGTTTCTTCTTTGACGGCACACCCATCAAGCACCCGGGCGACAAGTTCTGCTGCGGTGTAGCCTGCTATCCGGAGAAACATGAAGAGGCGCCAAACCTCGAAATGGATATGCAGCATCTGCTGGAGAAACAACAGTTGGGCGCAGCGTATGCCGTTACCCAGCTCTTCTACGACAACGAGAAGTTCTATGCTTTCGTTGAAAAGGCTCGGCAGATAGGCGTAACCATTCCTATCATTCCTGCCATCAAGCCTTTCGCCAAGTTGAGCCAGCTCACAGTAGTGCCGAAAACCTTCCACTGCGATATTCCTGAAGAACTCGCACAGGAGGTATTGAAATGTAAAACTGACGAAGATGCCAAGCAGCTCGGTATCGAGTGGACTACCGCTCAGGTGCAAGATCTCTTCGAACATGGTTACAAAAATGTTCACTTCTTCACCGTATCGGCTGTAGACAGCGTCAAGCAAATAGCAAAAATACTGTTTTAAATGCAAAGAAATGAAGTTATAGGTCAGCAAGAAGTATGGAACCGGCTCATGGAGATGGTTCAGGAGAACCGTTTGCCCCATGCGCTGATGTTCTGCGGCCCGCAGGGTTGCGGCAAACTGGCGATGGCACTGGCTTTTGCCAGCTATCTTCTGGGCGATTCACCGATGCTCAGGAAATGGGAACATCCGGATCTCCACTTCACCTTTCCTACCATCAAGACCGCCAATATGGGCAGCGAACACAAACCGGTGAGCCTCGACTTCATCAAGGAATGGAGAGAGCTGCTGCTTTCTAAAGGTCCCTACATCCAGATTAGCGACTGGATGCTGAAGATGGGCAAGACGGATGCCGACTATAACAAACAGGCTATCATCACTGCCGAAGAAACCGATGCCATCTCTCACGAACTGATGATGATGTCGAGTCAGGGCGGATATAAGATAAGTCTGATATGGCTCCCGGAACGTATGAACATACAGAGTGCCAACAAGATACTGAAACTGCTGGAGGAGCCGCCACGCCAGACGGTGTTCCTGCTGGTAAGCGAGAATCCGGAACTGCTGCTCGAAACCATCAGAAGCCGTACGCAGCGTATCGACTTCAAGAAGATAGAAACCGCTGAGATGGAAAAAGCGCTGACGGAACGGAGAGCGCTGGAGCCAGACATGGCACACCGCATAGCCCGTATCGCCAACGGCAACTGGAACCTCGCACTCGAAGAACTGGATGCAGGAAACGAAAACCGGCAGCATCTCGACATGTTCATCATGCTGATGCGACTGGCTTACATGCGCAAGATTGGTGACCTCAAGAAGTGGACCGATGTGATAGCAACCTTCGGAAGAGAAAAGCAGAAACGCATGCTCGACTACTTCATGCACATGCTCAGAGAAAGTTTCATGTACAACTTCCGGAATCCAGAACTGAGCTACATGACGCAGGATGAGGAGAACTTTGCCAAGAACTTTGCCCGCTTCATCAACGAGGCAAACATCATTGACATCTCCAACCTCTTCGAAGACAGCAAGCGCATGATTTCGCAAAATGCCAATGCCAAAATCGTTTTCTTCGATATGGCGCTCAAAATCATCGTACTCCTGCTAAGGAAGTGAAGAGTGAAGAATTCAAATGAATAACGGGGCAGATGCCTGGTCATTATTCATTGTACATTATAAATTAGACATTATAAATTAGACGATCGTGGATTACAAAAATATGAAATTCAGGATGTGTAACGGCTGCGACCGTGGTCTGTGCGCTAAGGGCGTAGGAAGACAGAACAGACAGCTCAACACATACGACTGGCTTGCCGATGTACCCGGCAATGCTGAAAGTACCGACCTCGTGGAGGTACAGTTCAAGAATACCCGTAAGGGATATTACCACAATGTGAATAACCTCGACCTGAAGAAGGGCGATATAGTGGCGGTAGAGGCTAACCCGGGTCACGACATCGGTGTGGTTACGCTGACAGGAAGACTGGTAAAACTTCAGATTAAGAAGGCAAACCTCAAGTCGCAGGATGATATCAAGCGTATCTACCGTATCGCCAAACAGGTGGATCTTGACAAATGCAAGGAGGCTAAGAGCCGTGAACACGGCACCATGATCCAGAGCCGCCAGATAGCCAAAGATCTCGGACTGAAGATGAAAATAGGTGATGTAGAATATCAGGGAGACGGCAACAAGGCTATCTTCTATTACATCGCTGACGAACGTGTGGACTTCCGCCAGCTCATCAAGGTTCTTGCCGATACCTTCCATGTGCGCATTGAGATGAAACAGATCGGTGCGAGACAGGAAGCAGGCCGCATCGGTGGAACGGGTCCTTGCGGCAGAGAACTCTGCTGCGCTACCTGGATGAAGAACTTCATCAGCGTTAGCACCAATGCAGCACGCTACCAGGACATCTCTCTGAATCCTCAGAAACTTGCCGGTATGTGCGCCAAACTGAAGTGCTGTCTCAACTACGAGGTAGACAGCTATGTAGAGGCTAGCAGAAAGTTGCCTCCTAAGGATGCCGTACTGCAGACTGCCGACGGTGATTTCCATCAGTTCAAGGTGGATATCCTGGCAGGTCTTATCACCTACTCTTCTGACAAGAACCTTGCTTCCAACCTCGAAACCATCAGCATCGAGCGTGCCAAGGCTATCATCGAAATGAACCGTCAGGGCGAGAAGCCATTGAGTCTGCTGGAAGACGGTAAGGCAAAACCTGTAGCCAAGCCAACCGACCTGCTTGCCGAAGCTGATTTGAGCCGCTTTGACAAGGCTAAGAAAAAGAAGAAGAAGAAGAACAATAAGAACAAGGGACCTCGCCAGCAGGAGGGAGACAACAAGTCGCAGAAGAACGAGAACCGCGCGCAGAATGGCGACAACAAACCTCAGAAGAATGAAGGCAAGTCAAACAACCAGCGCCGCGACAACCGTAATCAGGGCAATCATCCTAAGGGTGACAACCGCCAGCCAAGAAACGACAGACGACCTAACAAGGGAAACAAACCACAGGGTGGAAACAAGCCGAAAGGTAACAACACCCCTCAGAATGGCAACGCCCCACAAGGCAATAACGCCCCACAAGAATAAAGAATAGGAGCTAGAAAAAGATGAAAAAGACTGTTTATTTCATCGTTTTGACAGCGATTGTTCACATTCTCTCTGCCTGCAGCGGTTCGACCGTATACGATGAGTATGCCCATACACCGATTGCAGGATGGGAGAAGAACGACACCCTATCATTCGAAGTATCACCTCTACTCGAGCCCGGGCATTACAAACAAAGCCTAGGACTTCGCATTACAGGTGCCTACCCGTTCATGGGACTTACGCTCATCGTAGAACAGACGGTTTATCACCGAAACAGAAAGATACCTGGCGAATGCAAGATAGATACGGTCAACTGCCAGCTGATTGACAACAACGGCGTGAGCAAAGGACAGGGTATCAGCTACTATCAGTATAACTTCCCTATCAACATCTATCAGATGCATCAGGGCGATTCCATACACGTAGCCATCAGACATGATATGAAAAGAGAAATCCTGCCCGGTGTGAGTGACATCGGCATCAAGATTTCAAAGATACAATAAAAAAAGAGTGAACAGATTCATCAACAATCTGTTCACTCTTTTTTTTAACTTCTCACTAAGTTCCTTCCCGCATCAATTCTCAAGAAGATAAAAAGAAGGATGGTGAATCCCCATAACGAACTGCCACCATAACTGAAGAACGGCAGCGGAATACCGATAACCGGTGTTAAACCCAACACCATTCCCACATTAATAAACAGATGGAAGAGGAATACCGACAGGACACAATAGCCGTAGATACGCCCGAATTTATAAGGTTGCCGCTCAGCCAGATGCATCAACCGCAATATCAAAGCCAGGAAAAGCAGCAGCACGCCTGCCGAACCGAGGAAACCTTCCTCCTCGCCTACCGTACAGAAGATAAAGTCTGTATCCTGCTCAGGCACGAACTTCAGTTTGGTCTGCGTTCCATTGAGGAAACCTTTGCCCTGAAGTCCGCCGGAACCAATGGCAATCTCACTCTGATGCACGTTATATCCCGCACCTGCCAAATCTTCATCCAGTCCCAGCAGTACGTTGATACGCACTCTCTGATGAGGTTCCATCACATGATTCAACACATAATCGGCAGAATAGAAGAAAGCGATACTTCCCAACGAAAAGATTGAGATGAGGAAGTAATTCCGGAACCGGGTTCTCAGTCCCTGATAAACCAGGAATCCGATGAGCATAGCACACAGGAAGAGTTGGATCCACACAATGTCGAACGGAATGACATAGGTAGAAAAGAGCACGAAGAGCAGCGTAATGCCTACCGAATAGGCAAGGATCATCAGTGCCTGTTTCCTATCGCCCGTATAGGAATTCACCATGCCAGCCGTAAAAATCTGCACCAGCAGAAGCACTACAAACTTACCCACAGAAGTATAGGTATCCCACATCATCACGTTCTCATACTTCACACCCACTACGAAGTAAGCCACCATCGACACGCCGGTAAAGAGAATGGCACCCGGCATTCCTTCGCGGTAAAGCATGAGAAAGAATGAAAGATAAACCAGGGCAGAACCCGTTTCGCGCTGACCTACAATACAGAGCATCGGCAGAACGATAATGCCTACGGCTGCCATGAAATGCTTCAGGTTCTGCATACTGAAACCATAGCTTGACATAAACTTGGCTACCGCCAGAGCCGTAGCAAACTTACCAAACTCAGCCGGTTGCAGTCGGAGCGGTCCCAACACCAGCCAGGAGTGGGAACCCTTGATGCTATGCGGATTGAATATCGTAGCAAAGAGCAAGAGTATCAGGACGCCATAGATGACATACGAGAAGGTATCGTAAAACCGGTCATCAAGCAGCAGGATTACCAATCCCAGTGCTATGGATGTGCCAATCCATATAATCTGCATACCCGAGCGGGCACCCAGACTGAATATCTCGTTGTCACCATAGTTATAGCTGGCTCCACAGACGCTCACCCATCCGAAAATGAGGAGTGCCAGATAAAGACCTATCGTCCACCAGTCAAGTGAAGCAAGCACACTAGGTTGTTTATTATCGATCATAATCTATAAACTATCAACTATAAACTATTAACTGAAAACTATCTACTGCTTAATCCGTAGGCGATTCTACGGGCCTGCATCTCTGCAGCCCTGCGCTCAGAATCAGGAGATAACTTACCCTTGAGATACTGTTCCATCATCAGACCGCCGATAGGCACACCATAGTCACCACCCCAACCACCATTCTCTACATACACGGCAATGGCAATCTTCGGGTTGTTCATCGGAGCAAAGCCCATGAATACAGAGTGGTCGTGGCCACGGTTCTGTGCCGTACCCGTCTTGCCGCAAGGTTCGAAATCGTAGCGGCCGAGCATCTTACAGGTTCCCTTCAGCGCCGAACTTCTCATACCGGCTACCACATAGTCGTAAGCCCGGCGGGAAGCCTTGGTATAATGGCGTCGGGTATAGAGCGTATCAAGCGGTTCGCCCTTTACCTTTCTCACTACATGAGGCACATAATAGTATCCCCTGTTGGCAATGGTAGCACCCAGGTTAGCTATCTGCAACGGCGTGAGGTTAACCTCACCCTGACCGATAGAAATACTGATTACCGTCAGTCCGTTCCATGAACCATTATAAGCCTTATCATAGAACTGTGCATTCGGAATCAGACCGCGTTTCTCGCCAGGCAAGTCGATGCCCAACTTATATCCGAATCCCATGCTCACCATATAATCTTTCCATACGGTCATCGCATTCTGTACGCTGCCATACTTCTTGCGGTTACCTATCATATAGTAAAGACCCCAACAGAAGTAACCGTTACAAGAGGTACTGATGGCATCAACCAGCGCAATAGGCGACGGGTGACCATGACAGCCCACATGCAGACCCTTATAAGAGAAACCATGATTACATGGGAATGCTGTTCCCGGTGTGATGATACCTTCAGTAAGATAGGTCAGCGCCTGGCTGGTCTTAAAGGTAGAACCCGGAGGATACTGCCCCTGAATACTACGGTTCAGGAGCGGTTTCCAAGGATTATGCGAGAGCCACTTGTGCATCTTACCGCGGTTTCTACCCACCAGACGTCTTGGATCGTAAGAAGGAGAAGAAACCATAGCCAGCACATCGCCCGTTCTAGGATCGATGGCAACGATACTGCCGATTTTACCCTGGAGCAGACGTTCGCCCAAGGCTTGCAACTTGACATCCAATCCCAGCGTCAAGTCCTTTCCTGCCACAGGCTTCCGGTCGAGTTTACCATTCTGATAGCTACCCTGTATTCTTCCGTGGGCATCTCTCAGCATGATCTTCACACCCTTCTCACCACGCAGCTGCTTCTCATAAAACTTCTCGATACCCAGTTTTCCGATATAGTCACCAGCCTGATAGTAGTCATCATCTTCAATATCGCTTTGCGACACCTCACCCACATCACCCAGCACATGGGCAGCATAAGGATAGGTATATTCTCTGACGGTACGTTTCTGGACATAGAAACCGGGGAATCGGAACATCTTCTCCTGGAACACACTGAAATCCCGGTCGCTCAACTGTCCCATAAAAAGCTGCTGGGTATAGCGCGAATAGCCCGGATTTTTAGAGCGGTCCTTGATATCGTTCATTCGCTTGATAAAAAACTCTTTCGTGATACCCAGCGAATTACAGAAATCCATCGTATCAAGCCTGCCGCTCTCCTCGTTCATGACCACCATCAGGTCGTAAGACGGCTGATTATATACCAGCAGCTTACCATTACGGTCGTAAATGGCACCACGGGCGGGAAACTCAATATGCTTCAAGAAGGCATTACTGTCGGCATTCTTCTTGTAGTCGTCGCTCATAATCTGAAGCGTAAACAGACGAATCATGTAAATGACCACAATAGCTGTGGCCACTCCACCGATAACGAATCTACGTTTTTCAAGATTGTAATCCAACATACCTTATTATATATAGCAAACTAAAAATCGTGTTCTTTTCTCTCCCATCACTTATCCGGAATCTTACTTTCTGAAACTTTCTGTCGCCATCACCAATATATAAGTGATAACCGTACTTCCGCCTATACATTCCAACCAGTGAACCCAATTAAAGAAATTGAATGTTTCAAGTGTAAAGAACAATAGATTATAAACGAGAATGATGAAGAATACGTACCAGCAATATGCACCTACGCCGATAGAACGCATGGACGGTTCCAGATCGTCGGCGCTGTCACGCGGTACGAAAAGTTCAAACAAATAAGGTTGTAGCAGTCCTACGGCAGTCATCGAAGCTGCTGCAACACCTGGCGTATTGGCAAATACGTCCACACAAAGCCCCATCATAAAGCACCACAATAACACCGCCCATTTAGGATGGTTGCGGCGGAAATGCAGTACCATAATGATATACAGCAAGGGGGTGGCACAATTGAATAGATGAATATGATTAAACACCAATCCCTGTACCAGCACGAGCACCACAAAGGTAGCTAGTCTTTTCACTAAATCTATACTCATTGCTTTTTATATCCTCTTACTATACGTCATTATTGATTATTGTCTCCATTTGTTTCGATGCTATCCTGTGCTGCACGCATAATCTCCAATCGCTCTTTCATGGCGGCATCATCAATTACACATACATCACGCAGACGGGCAAAATCGGTAGAGAGGCGAAGTTGTACGCGATACGACAGGCCATCGGCGGAGTTGAACACGTGCAATATCCTGCCTACTCTCACTCCAGGAGGGAATACAGCAGAATAGCCACTCGTTACCACATAGTCACCCAATTTAAAGTGAGCATGACGTGGCACCTCTTCCAGATAGGCAAGGTCAGACACACCACCCTTCCAGCGCAGATAACCAAAATAGCCTCTATTCTGAATCATACAACTGATGTTCGACTTCGTGTTCAATACCGGAATCACGATAGCGTAATGTTCTGCCACCAGATACACGATACCCACAACACCCGTACCGCTGATTACACCCATATCCTTGTGGATGCCATCCGCGCTACCCTTGTCAATTGTCATCAGGTTGCCGGGTTTATCGACACTATTCGCCACTACCTTAGCCGGAATCAGACGATAGTTTCTCAGCAATGCAAACTGGTCACGATGGTAGATGCTGCTATCCTTGGTCACGCTCACGAGACTGTCAGAAAGTTTCTGCACCTCCTGTTCGAGATACGCATTGCGCTGTGTCAGTTCCTGATTCACCTTGGTAAGCGAGAAGAATGTTTCCACATTCGCATCCCATTCATACAACTTACCCGTTACGGCATTAGCCGAGGAGAACCAGGCACTGCCCTGATAGCTGTTATACTGAAACAACAGCACCATACTCACCACCTCAAGAATCAGGAAGACAAACCAATGGTTGTATTTCGCTAAAAACTCTAAAAGGTTGCGCATACTTTATTCTTACTATTAGAATAAGTTCTGATTATCTCATCAAGAATGAGAAACGGTCTACATTCTTCAACGCAATACCAGCACCCTTGGCAACACTGTGCAATGGATCTTCTGCAATGTGGAATGGGATATTGATCTTATCCTGCAAACGCTTGTCGAGACCGCGGAGCAAAGCACCACCACCAGAGAGCCAGATACCATTCTTCACGATATCGGCATAGAGCTCAGGAGGTGTGTTCTCCAATGCTGAGAGCACAGCGTTCTCAATCTTTGCCACGGTCTTATCCAGACAGTGAGCAATCTCCTGGTAGCATACAGGCACCTCCATAGGCAACGCTGTAATACGGTTAGGACCATGTACGATGAAGTCCTCTGGAGCCTCATCACCCAGATCGGTCAGAGCTGAACCCACATGAATTTTGATACGCTCAGCCATACGCTCAGAAACCTTCACGTTGTGCTGACGGCTCATATATTCCTGGATATCGGCAGTAAGGTCATCACCGGCTGTACGGATTGAGTTGTTCGATACGATACCACCCAATGAGATGACAGCGATTTCGGTAGAACCACCACCTATATCAACAATCATATTACCCTCTGGAGCCTCAACATCGATACCGATACCGATAGCGGCTGCCATTGGCTCAAAAATCAAATATACATCACGTCCGTCGGCATGCTCGGCAGAGTCGCGCACAGCACGAAGCTCAACCTCGGTAGAACCAGAAGGTACACCGATAACCATACGGAGTGAAGGAGAGAAGAGACGGCTACCAGTATGAACCATCTTAATCAATCCACGCATCATCTGCTCACAGGCAGTAAAGTCGGCAATCACGCCATCACGCAATGGTCTGATAGTACGGATATTATCATGAGTCTTCTCGTACATCATCTTAGCCTTCTCGCCCACAGCAATCATCTTGTCGGTGCGGCGGTCAAGGGCTACAACAGAAGGTTCATCCACTACAATCTTATCATCACTGATAATGATGGTATTGGCTGTACCCAAGTCCATTGCGATTTCCTGAATAAATGAAAAAAATCCCATTTCGTTTCTAAAATCTATATTATTTTAAGCTTAAAATTTTCTTTTTATTTAAGGAGTTAAGGAGTTAAAGGAGCATAGAAGCCACGGCAACAGTCTGTCATATACCGGGGAGGAATCCCCGCAGACACTTGTCCTGACTTCTTCCACTTCTTAACTCCTTAACTACTTTATTTTTCCGAGAGTTTACTTAGCAAACCATGCATGGATTGCAGTATCGTAGTGAGAGCTTACACCGAATGCACGCTCTGCAAACATCTTGCGGTCTTCGATATCAGTCTCAGCACCCTTCTTCTTCAGGATATCGAGCAATACGCCGTATTCAGTCTTGCTAGGAACGATCACCACGTCCTTGAAGTTTTTGGCACCTGCACGAATCAAAGAGATACCGCCAATATCGATTTTCTCGATGATATCAGCATCGCTAGCACCGCTAGCTACAGTCTGCTCGAAAGGATACAAGTCTACGATGACGAGATCGATAGAAGGGATTTCATATTCCTTCATCTGCTCCTGGTCACCCTCGTTGTCACGGCGAGCCAAGATACCGCCAAATATTTTAGGATGAAGAGTCTTTACGCGACCACCCAAGATAGATGGATAGGTAGTGACCTCCTCAACTTTCTCGCATTCATAACCCAAAGATTCGATAAACTTCTGGGTACCACCAGTACTCAGGAATTTTACACCCTCTTCATTCAACTTGGCGAGCAATTCGTCCAAGCCATCCTTGTGGAAGACAGACACCAACGCTGTCTTGATTTTCTTTGTTTCAGCCATTGAACTTATAAATTATAATTTATGATGGTGCAAAGGTACGAAGATTATTTTGATTACACAACATTTCCCCCCATAAAATAGCATTATTTAAAGGATATTTAAAAGATAATTGAGAGAAATCAAGAAATAAGCAATCTGAGCGAATTCTAATCCTATCATTTCTTCGCGTACTGAACTTTCGCCAGTAAGCCCCACATGTCCTGAAAGGAACCTGGGCCTTCAGCCGTACTCAAACCGCCTTCTTCTGTCATTCTGTCCGGAAATACATCTTATTTCTATCTTTTATCTACCCAAAACAAGACAGATTGTCAGTAAATCATTGATTTTCAACGAATAGGCATAAGTTTCGCTAAAGGATGGGAGGAACGCACCGGGAGGTTTCCGAAGAGGAGATTCCGGAGCTCATCCAAATAACACAAATAAGAATATATAATATAAGAAAGGAGATATTAATATGACATTCGACAAATTTACAATCAAGGCGCAGGAGGCGGTACAGGAAGCCGTAAACATTGCGCAGCGAAATGGTCAGCAAACCATCGAACCGGTACATCTGCTTAGCGGTATTCTTGAAAAGGCTACCGATGTGACCAACTACATCTTTCAGAAGTTGGGCATGAACGGACAGCAAATCGCCATGCTCTTGCGTCAGGAGATGCAACATCTGCCTCGTGTGCAGGGCGGCGGTCAGCCGTACCTCAGCAACGAGACTAACCAGATACTGATGAATGCCGAGGATACCGCCAAGAAAATGGGCGACGAGTTCGTTAGCGTAGAACCTATTCTATTGGCTATCGTACAGGGCAACTCTACTGCTGCACGTATTCTGAAGGATGCTGGTGCAAATGCCAAAGATATGCTCGCTGCCATCCAGGCACTGAGACAGGGACAGAACGTAAAATCACAAAGCGCTGATGATAACTATCAGAGTTTGGAGAAATATGCGAAAAACCTTGTAGAACAGGCAAGAAGCGGCAAGCTGGACCCAGTTATCGGACGTGATGAGGAAATAAGAAGAGTACTCCAGATTCTGTCACGAAGAACCAAGAACAACCCTATTCTGATAGGTGAACCTGGTACAGGTAAGACCGCTATCGTAGAAGGTCTTGCCGAGCGTATCGTACGTGGCGATGTACCGGAGAATCTGAAGAACAAGCAACTCTATTCTCTCGATATGGGTGCGCTGGTAGCCGGTGCCAAATATAAGGGTGAGTTCGAGGAGCGTCTGAAGAGCGTCATAAAAGAGGTAACCAACGCCAACGGCCAGATTATCCTCTTCATCGATGAGATTCACACGCTGGTAGGTGCTGGCGGTGGCGAGGGTGCCATGGATGCTGCCAACATTCTGAAGCCAGCCCTGGCTCGTGGTGAACTGAGAGCCATCGGTGCTACTACCCTCAACGAGTACCAGAAGTACTTCGAGAAGGATAAGGCGCTGGAACGCCGTTTCCAGACCGTCATGGTCAATGAGCCTGACGAGATAGACGCCATCAGTATCCTCCGTGGTATCAAGGAGCGCTACGAGAACCATCATAAGGTACGTATTCAGGATGATGCCTGCATCGCAGCCGTCAAGTTATCAGAGAGATACATCTCTGATAGATTCCTCCCTGACAAGGCTATCGACCTGATGGATGAGGCAGCAGCCAAACTGAGAATGGAGCGTGACTCTGTACCAGAAGAACTGGATGAGATTACCCGCCACTTGAAGCAGTTGGAGATTGAGCGTGAGGCCATCAAGCGCGAGAATGACCAGCCTAAGATTCAGCAGCTGGATAAGGAAATTGCAGAATTGAAGGATCAGGAGCATGACTTCCGTGCTAAATGGGAAGGCGAAAAAGCGCTCGTCAACAAGATTCAGCAGGATAAGCAGGAGATAGAAAACCTGAAGTTTGAGGCTGAACGCATGGAGCGCGAAGGCAATTACGAACGCGTAGCTGAAATCCGCTACTCTAAACTGAAGGCGCTCGAGGATGACATCAAGAAGATTCAGGAGCAGCTGAAGAGTACACAGGGTGGCGCAGCGATGGTCAGAGAGGAGGTTACTGCTGATGATATCGCTGAGGTTGTAAGCCGCTGGACCGGAATACCAGTAAGCCGTATGATGCAGAGCGAGCGTGAGAAACTGCTCCATCTGGAGGAAGAACTCCACAAGAGAGTCATCGGACAGGACGAGGCTATCACCGCTGTAAGTGATGCCGTTCGCCGCAGCCGTGCCGGTTTGCAGGATCCTAAGCGTCCTATCGCCAGCTTTATCTTCCTCGGTACTACCGGTGTAGGTAAGACGGAACTTGCCAAGGCGCTGGCTGAGTATCTGTTCAATGACGAGTCGATGATGACCCGAATTGATATGAGTGAATATCAGGAGAAGTTTAGCGTAACCCGTCTGATCGGTGCGCCTCCAGGGTATGTAGGCTACGATGAAGGTGGTCAGTTGACCGAGGCTGTACGCCGCAAACCATATAGTGTGGTACTCTTCGATGAGATAGAGAAGGCGCATCCTGACGTATTCAATACCCTGTTGCAGGTATTGGACGATGGTCGGTTGACTGACAACAAGGGTCGTGTAGTCAACTTCAAGAACACCATCATCATCATGACTTCCAACGCAAGCCGTGAGATGTTGCGCAAGACCTTCCGTCCTGAGTTCCTGAACCGTATTGATGATATCATTACCTTCAAGCCGTTGACCCAGGAGCAGATTGCCGAGGTTGTAGAACTTCAGATGAAGCGAGTAAAGAAGATGTTGGAGCCTCAGGGCTTTGAACTTCGCTGGACTCCTGCAGCTATCCAGTATCTGGCAAAGGTAGGATACGACCCAGAGTTTGGTGCCCGTCCTGTAAAGCGCGCTATCCAGGATTATGTCTTGAACGACTTGAGTAAGAAGATTCTTGCAGAAGAGGTTAGCAGAGAGAAGCCAATTACCATCGATCATACAGATGCAGATGGATTGGTCTTCAAGAACCAATAATTCCAGCAGATAATCTATCCGCAGGATACAGGTTTTAATCATAAAGATAATGGGTGACAGATATCAAATCTGCCACCCATTTTTTATTTTACAGAACTTTAGCAAGTTATTTCTGTTTTATATCAAACTGATAAGATCCAGAGGCGAGCTCCAAATGATGGAGTTCCTTATCAGCACTTACGTATCTGACTCCCGATGCCTTTTTCAACGGCTTACCATTCTCTGAAATGAAAGAGACAGCAGGGGCAGGCAAGTAGAGAGAGGCTGTCGTATTGGCAGGAACCGTAAACTCATAACGGATACCGGAATCAGTATATTGCCAACGGCTGCTGATTCTGCCATACATTGAATCGTAATAACCCTCAGCATGAGTAATGCCACGCGTAGGGTCAACCTCCGGCTTCAGGATGAAATGCTTGAAACCAGGCGATTTCTCATCACGGCAGATACCGAGAGAGTAATTGTACATCCACGATGCTACAGCTCCAAAAGAATAGTGATTGAACGAATTCATACTGTTGTTCTCACCAAATCCATCCTTTACTGTATAAGAGTTCAAACGCTCCCAAATCGTCGTGGCTCCATTCTTTACAGGATAAAGCCAGGAAGGATAACCCTCGTACTGCAGCAAACGGTAAGCCTCCTCGGACATACCATTATCCGAAAGTGCCTTACTTATCCAAGCGGTACCGATAAAACCCGTCAGGAGCGAATAAGCAGGATAACCGGCCATCGGAGTCTTGATGGCTGCAGCGAGATGAGCCGCCATCTTCTTCTGTAAGTCACCATCTACCACATGGAATGCCAAAGGAAGAGCATAAGATGTCTGGGTATCAATCAACTGTCCCTTGCGCTCAGCATCATACCACGAACAGATGGTCTTACCTGTAGCCTCATCAACGAATGTTTTCCTGAAGAAAGCCCTGCGCTCGTTCGCCAACCGGGTCAGCCATGCCGCATCCTCAGTCTTGCCCAAAGCCTTTGCCATCTGAGAAAGAATATCCAGATCGAATATGAAATAACATTCCCATACGAGCGACTTATCATCTTTTTCATAAGACGGACTGAGCCAATCGCCCAAATCGCCCCACTGATGATGCTGTACGATAAGTCCTGTTTTCTTATCCACATACTCATCCAGCACAAACTGGATATAGCGTTTCATCGATGCGTAATGTTCAGCCAACATAGCCTTGTCGCCATATTGCTGGTAGAGCTCCCAAGGCAAGGTTACACCGGCACTTGCCCATAACAAGCCACCGAAGCCACAATTGGTTGGAGCTACATCTGGATACTGTCCCTTAGCACTCTGCAAATCACGGACAGAGATAAGATAGCGGCGCAAGAACTGGGAAGCATCGGTAATATATGTAGCAGAACGCCCGAATACGGAAATATCACCCATCCAACCCAGACGTTCATTACGCTGAGGACAATCGGTTGGAACAGACATGAAATTAGAACGCGTAGACCATACCGAATTGAGCCACAAGCGGTTGATATCAGAACGGGAGGTAGAATATTGCGAAGCCTGCTCATTCATCGAACTCACTACGATCGCCTTTATCTGGTCTGGCGCTACCGGAGCATCAACACCCGTAATCTCAAGATATCTGAATCCATGAAGGGTATATCTAGGCGAGAAAGTCTCTTCACCTCCCCTGGCTACATAAACATCCTGCGAAGTTGCCACACGCAGATTCTCGGTCATGATCATGCCTACATGATCCTGATAGGCTGGCAAATCAGGATATTTGATTTCGGCTGTACGGATCTTTACTTCCGTGCCAGGTTTCAAACCTGAGAAATGTACCAGCGGGACACCCGCCATATTCTGTCCGAGATCATAGACATAAACACCCTTGCGCGGTTCTACACAATTGAGAGCCGTCAGGGTATCAACAGGCATGATTGCCTCTGCCATATCAGGAAGAAGCTGGAAATCCTCAGAAGTCTTGAAATCTGATTCCTTCACTTCTACAGCAGTCTGCCAATTTCTGTCATCGAAATGAGGCATCGCCCATCCTTTGCAGTCTTGTTCCTTGCGTGCATCATATACCTCACCCATAAAGAAACTGCCATATCTTACAGCGCCATCATCATAGCTTTTCCAGGTTGCAGGATCGGTAACGATGGTTTGCTGTGAACCATCCTCGTAGGTTATCTGCAACTTTGCCATTAACGACTGCCTGTCGCCATAGAAATTCCAATTTCCGGTTACATAGGTGGCACCACCACTCCACCATCCTTCGGAAAGGACGGCTCCGATAGCATGCTCACCCGACTGCTGAAGCAAAGAAGTTACATCGAAGGTCTGGTAAGTATGAGTATGGTTATACTCTGTAGTACCAGGGTTGAAATAAGCTTTACTTACTGCCTTACCATCTATATAGATGTCGTAGATTCCGCGGGCAGTAGCATAAAGACGGGCTTTTCTGACTTTTTTGCCGGAGGTAGCGAACTCTGTACGAAGCATAGGCGCAGTATTCTCCTTAAAGGCAAAGATGCCAAGCGCACCCTCTTTCTTTCCATCTACAGAGAGCTGATTGGCAGAGAGTTGCTGTAAAGGAGCAGCTACCACATTCTGAGGCGATTTAAAGTTTCTTACCTCAATATGACTGAAAGTAGCCTTCTGACCTTTAGCCACGTAATATCCCCAATCGACTAGCATCGGATAGGCAATATAGTTATTACCCTGTTCTCCGGTAGGATTCAGAATCAGACTTCCTACAGAATGCTGTTTGCCATCAGTATCGATTTCTACCTTTTCACCAACAATTTCCTTTCCATCCAGGAAGAGAGTAGCCGCACCGGTATCCATCGAAATATCTATCTGATGGGCAGCATACTGGTTCTGCCTGTTGATAACCGCAGCAGGAATATCGTAGGAAACCAAAGGTGCGGCATCCGTCTCGCCAACCTTGTAGCCCCGACGATAGAAATTGATACGGGCAGGCTTCGACTTTCTGAGAGGCGCAATATCAAGTTCTACGCGGATATAAGAAGAATCCTTCGCATTGGATACCCCTAAGAGATTCTTATTGCGATCCATCAGTCGGGGATCGTTGGCACCGAAGATGAAGGAAGCTGCTGTTGACTTCGATTTCTTATCGAGTTGCAGTTCGTAATGAAGTCGGAAGGTTGGGAAATAAGGGGCATAGAACATCACGGGAGCATTGCCTCTTCCTATCCATTTAGCACCTTCCCAAGCCAGATATGTTCCTTTTCCGGCTGTCGCGACAGGATGGTTATAGTCTGTACCCAGCACCAAGGCTGTTTCAAAAGCAGAAGAAGCCTGCAGCTCTTCGTTTTTCTGATTCCAGACTGTAAGATGCCACTGGTAGCGGGTAGAAGGGCGAAGCGATTCGCCAGCATACTGTATGCCTAGCGATTCGGTACTTTTCACCTTACCCGTATTCCAGACTTCCTTACCCGTTTCATCAATAACAGATATCCGGTAAGCACTCTGCAGATTTCCTCTACTTTTGTCATCAACCTCCATCTGCCAGGCAAACCGAGGATGCATGACACCTACTGCCAGTGGAGTATTCCGATATTCCACTTTCAGATTCTTCAGCCATGTGGCTGCATGTAATCCAGATGGCAGCATCATACTGACCATCCATATTCCGATAAATTTCATACGCTTTTTACTTTGAACCTTGAACTTTCTAATTAGCAAAGACAGCTGTTTTTATTTTTCACTTCATCCCTACTCCTTTATTTTCCCTGCCTTCTTCACAATTTCATCAGCCACCTGCGGACCATTATTCTGCCAGACATTATTAGGACCGCAGGCGTTTTTCAGGAATTTCTCTTCTGGCGTCCAGTTATCTTTCAGGAGAATATTAGAAGAACCCTCATCAGTATAGAGATAGAAATAATGATGAGGATCGTGTACGTAGGAAGGATGGAAGATATCCCGCACTACATTCTCTGAAATAACCGTGTTTGGCTGGTTGCCAAGTGTGTAGATGCCAGCGCAATCGTACATATGGGCAGCATAGCGCTCGATAAGATTGGCATGAATGCGATTATCATGCATCACAACCAAATCGCGATTCCAACCCCATCCCATACTGATAGCCGAATAACTGACATCATGAATATAATTATGTTCGATGTTCATGCGGCTGACGTAACCCAAAGCGATAGCACAGGTACCCCACTCCTCGTTTGTAACATCAGAGAACTCGCAGTTCCTGACATGCAGTCCGCTGCACACCTCACGCAAATCCTGCGGACGATAAGGCAGATGCGTCTCCAGACCGGCAGGCGAAAAGCTGCCACATACCAATCCATTCATCGCTATATCTTCGAAGGTGCTGCTAAGTACTGCTCCATCCCGGCAACCCTCAACAAAATCGAGACCATCGCCACCCAGATGTCCAAAAGAGCATGAATCGAAAACCGCTCTGCTTGCATAGCGCAATTCAACAGCAGCAGCGGGTCTGCCAAGCCAATCCTGATTATCTAGTTTATGGTTGTTCACACGGTCGATACTAGGGCGCAGTTTGTAACCTTCGGTAATGAACATTCCCGCCTGCAAAGGTACATGTCCCTTGTAAGAAGGGCGGTTCCATGTTGTAACTTCAAAGTTTACATTTCTGAAAGTAACAGCATCCACCATTTTTTCTCTGGTTCCCTCGAATTTCACCAACGTTTCCAAAGCCGGCGCCGCAACATCCATACGCTCCCCTTTCCTAGGCATATAATACAGTTTATGCGTACGGATATCATGATACCATTCGCCCGGTTTATCCAGAAGAGGCAGCGCATTCGAGATAAAGAAAGGAGAATTGTGCTCACAATTATACATAGGTGAAGGCCAAGGACGTTCAAACTGAATCTTAGCCTCAGGATCGTGGAAAGATATGGCAGCAGAATCGCCCTGAATACGGATGTTTCTGATGCGCAGATAACTTACCTCCCACATCTGATGCAGCGTCATCTCTGCATATCTTGCATCCGGTCGGATGATGCTGTTACCCGCCTTATCCTTAGCACCCGTCAGAAGCTGACGAACAGCAGAAGCCGGAACCCAGATGACGCGTTTCTTCTTGTCTACCCATCTGATGCGCGGCATCTGATTGAAATCACTCACGCCACGTGCCCTATCAGCCCGCGAGTGATTCACCCAGAGATGTCGGAAATTCATAGGACATCCATTGAAATCAGGCACATCAGCCACCAAATATCTGCCCTGTTTCTTCCATCCGGTAACAGGTACGGCTCCTGTAAGTACCGTACCTGCCGAATGCTTTACCGAAGGCGTTCCCTCAAAACAGAGATGACTGTCTTCCGGACGGAGCACCAGAGGTTCATAGAGTCGGTATTGCCCCGCCTGCATTTTAACTACTACCGAATCTGCCTGTCCCAATCTTCTCATCTCGCGAGCCTTGCGAACCGCATCAGCGAGAGAAGAATCTGGTGATACTTGCACATAGCCTATCTTCTTATTTTCTGCAGAGAGAGAGCGAGGCTGAAGCCCAGCATTCCCAGCAATAGGATTCTTCTTAATTTCATAACTAAAAAAAATTATTTTCTAACTGAAAGCCAAACCGACATTTCCACATCACTACCCCGATTATCCCAGGCATAATAAGGAATGAGCGTAACATTTACTTTTTTCTGGGCAGGAGCAAGTGTACGGTAAAGCTGGTTCTTCTGCCAGGATGCTGCAGTTCCCTTTTCAGCAAGCAGCGCCTCCCCCTGGAGCGCAACAAACTCGTGACCGTCGATCGTCTTTTTTACTTCAGTCCATTGGATATCAGCAGGAATCACGATATCATTCACGCTTACCCTACCATACTTATCTTTGCAGGAAGCAGGAACAGAAGAAGCATCGATATCCACATTTTCCAAACAATAGACAATAGGTCCGCGCATCACGGCTATCTGGTTCTTATTCTCTTCAACCAAAGGGTTAGCCTCCACCAGACGAGGTTTCATATCAAATGTTCGTTCTACGAGGGTTCTCTTCTTCCAACCAGTCTGTCTGCCTTTTGAATCAGTAGCAGAAATCGCCTCATATCTACCCTCTCCCGGCACGCGGAGCATCAAGGTTCTGATATTCTTAGCCTTGTTGATGCGAATGGAAACCTTGCCATCATAAGGATAACCTGAAGTCATCTCCATATCAACATCCTTTGTTTTCAGATGATTATCACCATACATGTTCACCCACAAAGTATCCCCTTTCACGGCATAAGCATACTCCTGCGCTTCGCAAAGTGCACGAAGGGTGTTAGGTGGACAGCAGAAGCAACTGATATACTTCTGGCGGGTTTTCGGCCAGCGCATCACATAAGGGAAATCGCCCGTACGGCGCAGGGCCTGAGTATAGAAATATCGGGTACCATCGAGCGAAATGCCCGGCAAGACTCCATTCAGGAGTTCGTTTTCTACCATATCCATATAGCGGGCATCAGCTGTGGTTTCGAGCATACGCCAGGATAAGAAGATATTACCAATCTGCGCACAGGTTTCATTATGCGAAGTCTCGTTTGGCAACTGATATGCTCTGCCGTATGCCTGGTGAATCTGCTGAATGCTAGGCTGATCGTAAGTGGTTCCATCAGGTGACACACCATCATAGAGGGCACCGCATCCACCTGTGATATAAATCTTGCGATAGGTGATATCATCCCAGATACTGGACAGATTCTTCATGAGTTGCTTCTCGCCTGTTTCGGCATAGAGATCAGCTACACCCGCATAGAGATAGTTGGCTCTCACCGCATGCCCCATCGCCTCATATTGCTCACGGAAAGGATGGCGATCCTGATTGTGATCTTCACCATTCTTCACTTCATCACGAATAGCTATCAATCCCTCTGCCAGTTCCAGATAACGCTTGTCACCGGTAGCACGGTACATCTCTGAAGCTGCCATATAATGAGAAGGACAGATTGCATTGCGCGCCAACTCATCGCGCTGGTTCTTCAGAAAATCATAGAGAAAATCGGCTGCCTTGAGTGCACAGTTGAAGAGAGTCTTCTTGCCTGTGGCACGCCAATGTACGATACCGGCAGTCATCAGATGTCCCAGATTATAGGTTTCGAAGTTGAGACGGCTGGCAAAGGCTCCTTTCTCATCTTTTCCTCCTACTGTGATACCGATTTCGGCTTCATCTTTCCGGTCTTTGAGAGCATGCGTATCGATGCCCTTATGGCGCTCATCTATCACCACAGGGGTATGGATATAACCATCGGCACGCTGTGCCTTAGCTACTTCGGCAATAAAGCAATCCATCAGGGCATCTAGTTTCTGATCATGGGTTACTGCATAAACCGAAGCACATGCCTCAAGCCATTTATACATATCGCCATCATGAAAAGGAGGTCCCCAATGTTCGCCTTCAGCATCGCCCGCCGCAATCTCGAAATTACGGAAGCCGTGCGATACCTCGGGTGTATCCCAGGTTTTCCACATATCCCAAAGCGAGGTTTCTGAAAAGACCTTGAATCGGCCACCCCAAAAACCGCCTGTCCAACGGGTACTTCCCAAAGGCATATTTACCATTCGGGCTTCCTTGCTGTGGCTCATATCTACCAGTCCATTGTGCTGTGCCATGACTGGGGAGGTAAAGGCAGAAAAAGCAAGAAGACCTGCCATCATCCACTTTCTGCTGTAGTTTGCTGTCATCATTATTGTTATTCGTTTAGTTTTTAATTTAGTTTTAAGACGAAAAAAGGGATGATTTTGTAATCACCCCTTTTTATTTATTATGTATTGTTTCTGCGGATTCATTACCGGCGATGAACAGCATTCTAATTGATGATAATACCGCCATTTGGCTGAATCACAACCTTTGCCTTACCATTCTTGCCTACTTTCAAGGTCTTCTTTACCGAAGTGTAGAACTTCTCACCCTGTTTCTTTGGCTGATCGGTAAGATATTCCACAGTCTTGCCAGCGAACATAGGCAGATTGAGGGTCAGGGTGAGCGGCTTGTCTGTAGCATTCAAACCACCGACAATCCATTTTCCGTTATTGATTGCTGCACCAGAGCCGTTCTCTTGAGACGCCTTACGGGCTACAACCGCATACTTCGTAGGATATCCTGCGATAAACTTCACATCGTCCCATGCTGTAGGCAAGCCCTTCAACCAGTCCAATTCCCATTGAGGAACATCCTGAAGATTGTTAGGATAGAGACAAACACAGTTTACGCTGCTCTGATTGGTGATAGCGGTTGCCATCTCGAAGACATCACTTGTATAGCGCTGATGGCGGCTCTTGTTATCTCTTGAAAGATATTTGTTCATCATCACGCCACCCCAGTCGAAGCTGGCTACAGCATTTCTTGAGAACGGATGCATCGTCATCTCGAAAGCCTCCTTTTTGGCATGATAATCGGTGAAATATACATTCTCTGAAGCCAATGCTGCCTCGCTGGAAACATAGTTAGGATACATGCGCTCCCAACCTCTAGGCATGGTACAACCGTGGAAGATCACCTCCAGACCATAATCGTTGGCATCGCTCAGAATATCTTCGTAGAGTTTCATCGTCTCCTGCTTGTCACCACCGAAGAAATCAACTTTGATTCCCACAATACCTATCTTCTTCATCCAAGCCATCTCCTTCTTGCGGGCGATGGAATTGTTCATAATCTGACGTGGAGTCTGTGGAGCATCATTCTCGAAACCATTCGAATTATACCAGAGCATCAGACTAACCTGCTTGCTCTTGGCATACTGAGCCAATTTCTCAATCTTGTCACGACCGATGCGCTGGTCCCACCAGTTGTCTACGAGGATAGCCTCATAGCCCTGAGCCGCAGCAACATCTATCATCTTCACCTGGTCATCATAGTTGATACTCTCATCCTGCCAGATCAGCCAGCTCCAGGTATAGCGTGAAGGCTTATACTGCTGAGTTGGCTCATACAGAGGTTCTACCACATCGTAAGGGATGGTAGTTTCTACTATAGGAGCCAATGTGGTGCCAACGGTGATGGTACGCCATGGTGTTTCGCCCGGCAAAGGTATACCGGCATATTCTGAACCGATTCCGTTGTTTTCACCTTTCTGAGGGAAAGCTACCGTATATCCCTTCGCTGCATCATAATCAGAAAGTCTGCTGGCTGGATATGCACTCGATACTCCTGTTTCGCTGACCAATGCCCAACCGTCATTACCCACCTTGAAGAGACAAGGGAAGGTATAGCCCACACCAAACTGCGACTTCTTTGTCATCGGAGCATTCGGAGTATATTCTTCTTCGTAAGATGGTTTGGTTCGCTCCCAACCAGTCATCGGACCGATTTGAGGGCAGAGGAAAGTGGTGGTCTGCTCAGGGAAATTGAAACCGCTCACCTCATTATATATAATCACCGACTTAGGGTTATTCTTCTTCGGACGGATCATCTCATATTTGTAGGCAACATCGTTGTTGCTTACATGGAGATGCAAGGTCATGGAATCCTTCTTGGCATTGAGGAATCCGATAGTAGCCTCATAAACATCCTTTTCGATGTGGCTTTTCTTGATACGGGTCATGTCGTAAGAAAGATGCTTCTCTGTTCCTTTCATCTCACCCATGGTAAGATGCTGGGAGAAGTCGCCATAGTTGGCTACCAGTCCCAAGGCAGAAGGTTTAAGCATCTGCTTGCCATTCAGCTCTACCGAATAGAAAGCCTTTCCGTCTACACATTCCACCTTGACCGCCAATCTGCCGTCAGGTGAACTTACTTTATAATTGTTGGCTTTCGCACAAACCGTGCCGAGCAACAAAATACTAGCAATACAAACTTTTTGCTTCATTTTCATTTTATTGTTAGGTTGATTTATAATCTTCTCTATGATGCTACAGCAGTATAGCCGGCATACTACTCCAGTTACTGCTGCATACAACAAAACCGCATGCAAAGATAAGTTATTTTGCAGAGAAAAGAGTATACTTTTTGTTCAAAAAGCATCCATTTTCGTAAAATCTAACGAAAAAGAGACAAAAACGAGGAAAAATAAATGATAAGAAAAGCCTTTAGATGAGAAGAAAACAAAAAGCCCCGACATCGCGTCGAGGCCTTTGAAGTTTTTGAATGTTTCAGCAGTTTGTGTTTTTTATGTAGTTATGATTTTATCGTTTTTGAAAATCAATTCTTTTTCTGGGTGCAAAATTAAGACAAATATTGATATAAATCAAATAAATCTCGATTTTTTATGCAAAAAACCACGTAAACGTTTACAATTTTTGCACACCAAAAAGACCATTTGTGAGCTGTTGTGGCTAAAATACAGCTGTGCATTTTGTGTCCTTTGAATATTTTCTGCCACATTAATAAAAAAGTTAAAATATTAATGCTATATTTTGTTTTCTCTGTATTTTACACTATCTTTGCACTATATTATATAGATAAAGAAAATAGATGAAAGAATTTGTAATATCAGAAGTCAAGGCGGAAACCGCTATACTCGTGGGTCTGATTACCAAGACACAGGACGAAGCCAAGACAAAAGAATATCTCGACGAGCTGGAATTTCTTGCCGATACTGCGGGGGCTGTCACCGTAAAGCGATTCACGCAGAAGGTGGTTTCTCCTAACCAGACCACCTATGTGGGTAAGGGTAAACTCGAAGAAATCAAAGAATATATCAAAAACGAAGAAGAGGAAGATAGAGAAGTAGGTATGGTCATCTTTGATGATGAACTTTCTGCCAAACAGATCCGTAACATCGAACAGGAACTGCAGGTGAAGATTCTGGACCGCACCTCACTCATCCTCGATATCTTCGCCATGCGTGCGCAAACCGCTGCGGCTAAAACCCAGGTAGAGTTGGCGCAATACCGCTATATGCTCCCTCGTCTGCAAAGACTCTGGACTCACCTGGAACGACAGGGTGGTGGTTCAGGATCGGGTGGCGGTAAGGGATCTGTTGGTCTGCGTGGACCGGGTGAGACCCAGCTCGAGATGGACCGCCGTATCATCCTCGGCAGAATGAGTCTCCTCAAAGAGCGACTGGCAGAAATCGACAAGCAGAAGACTACACAGCGAAAAAACAGAGGCAGAATGGTGCGCGTGGCACTGGTGGGCTATACCAACGTAGGTAAATCTACCATCATGAATCTGCTCAGCAAGAGCGAGGTGTTTGCAGAAAACAAACTCTTTGCCACTCTCGACACCACCGTACGCAAGGTGGTGGTAGACAACCTGCCGTTCCTCCTTGCCGATACCGTAGGATTCATCCGCAAATTGCCAACCGACCTGGTCGACTCATTCAAGAGTACCCTTGACGAGACACGCGAGGCCGACCTCCTTCTGCACGTAGTAGACATCTCACATCCCGACTTCGAAGAGCAGATCCAGGTAGTAGAGAATACGCTCAAGGAACTGGATTGCGCCGATAAGCCATCGATGATTATCTTCAACAAGATAGACAATTACTCATGGGTAGAAAAAGAGGAAGACGACCTCACACCGATGGAGAAAGAGAACATCCCGCTGGAAGACCTGAAGAAGACCTGGATGGCAAAACTCAATGAGGACTGCCTCTTCATCTCGGCAAAGAACAAGGAGAACATCGACGAATTCCGCGAGATACTCTACAAGAAAGTAAGAGAGTTGCACGTACAGAAGTATCCATACAACGACTTCCTGTACCAGGATTATGAGTAAGAACATAAATATCAATAACAAGTAAGTTATGAATGATTACAGACCTTTAACCACCGAGGAAATCGAGGTGCTTAAACATAACGACTGCTGGGCCGAAGACTGGACCTCAGTCAATGTATCAGAAGATTTCAAGCCCAACTTCATGCACCGCGTGATGCTCTATGGCGAAATAAACATCGGATCCTTCAACAAGAACGTGGAGGTGAGCCAGGGCTTCGTAAAGCATTCAGGCATCAACAATGCCACCTTGCGCAATGTAACCATAGGCGACGACTGTCTGATAGAAAACGTAGGCAATTTCATCAACAACTATACCATTGGCGATGATTGCTACATCTCAAACATCTCGACCCTGGAAACCACCGAGGGAGCTACTTACGGCGAAGGAAATCTTGTGAGCGTACTCAACGAGGTGGGCGAAGGCAACGTAATCCTCTTCAGCGATCTAAACAGCCAGCTGGCAGCCTTCATGGTGAAGTATTTCCCTGACAAGGAAATGAAGGAGAAAATACGCCAGCTCATCAAGACCGACATCGACAACAAGATGCCGGATCGGGGCCAGATTGGCAACAATGTGAAGATCATCAATACCAAGGAGATTACCAACTGCGTAATCAATGATTACTGCGAAGTGAACGGTGCTTCCCGTCTGAGCGACTGTACGCTATTGGGCTCTGTGCATGGCAACGTATATATCGGCACAGGCGTTATTACAGAAAACAGCATCATCGCTGAAGGCGCCAGCGTCATCAACAGCGTAAAGATACAGGATTGCTTCGTAGGCGAAGCCTGCCAGCTGTCTAACGGCTTTACCGCATCAGCCTCCGTATTCTTCGCCAACTCCTATATGAGCAATGGCGAGGCTTGTGCAGCCTTCTGCGGTCCTTTCACCGCTTCTCATCATAAGAGCAGTCTGCTTATCGGAGGCATGTTCTCTTTCTATAACGCCGGTTCTGCCACCAACTTCAGCAACCATGCCTACAAGATGGGACCTATGCACTGGGGCATTCTGGAGCGCGGTTCCAAGACAGCCAGCGGTGCTTATCTCCTGATGCCAGCCACTCTGGGTTCCTTCTCAGTATGCTTCGGCAAGCTGATGCATCACCCTAACACCCGCAACTTGCCTTTCGCCTACCTCATTGCCGATGGCGACAAGATGTTCCTCATCCCGGGCAGAAACATCACTACCGTAGGTCTGTACCGCGATATCAAGAAATGGCCTAAGCGTGACCTCCGTGCTATGGAGAACCGCAAGAGCATCGTCAACTTCGACTGGCTTTCACCTTATTCTGTTGGCGAGATTCTGAAGGGTAAGAAGATTCTTGAAAACCTGCGCGAGGTAACGGGCGATAATGTTTCGCAGTATCTTTATCACGAATATATCATACCGGCTTCATCGCTCCACAAGGGCATCAAATATTATGATATCGCCCTCCGCATCTACATGGGTGCCGTATTGAAGCGTGTACTGAAGCGCGACCCAGCCATCACTCCTCCAGCCAGCCATGTCGGCGTGGGCGATTGGGATGATCTTTCGGGACTCCTACTCCCGGTTTCTGAAGAAGAAGGCATCGTTAGGGATGTGAAGGAAGGAACTATCGAGAATATAGAACAGTTGCTCGACCGATTTGAAGAAATCAATGCCAACTATCGCGACTACCAGTGGGCATGGACCTACCAGATGATCTGCGATTACTACGGCATCAGTGACATCACACTCGAAGATGCCAACCGCATACACGAAGATTATATCAAGGCACGCCGCTCATGGATAGCAGAAATCCGAAAGGATGCTGAGAAAGAATTTGCCATGGGCGATGTGGAGGAAGAGGTTTTCCGCAACTTCGTCGACAGCCTCGACCAGGAAATAGAATACGAGAATTAATTAGACTTGAATATTTCAACAGTTTAAAATAACAAAAAACATTATGGCAAAAACTCCAGATTTTAAGTATGCTCCAATGTTCCAGATTGGAGAGGACAAGACAGAGTATCGCCTTATCTCTAAGGAAGGCGTAAGTACAGCAGAGTTCGAGGGTAAGACTATCCTCAAGGTTTCTAAGGAAGCTCTTACTTTGCTGGCACAGCAGGGTTTCCACGACGTAGAGTTCAAGCTCCGTCGTGAGCACAACCTCCAGGTAGCTAAGATTCTCAGCGACCCAGAGGCTTCTGAGAACGACAAGTACGTAGCTCTCCAGTTCCTTCGCAATGCAGAGACTGCCGTGAAGGGCATCCTCCCATTCTGCCAGGATACAGGTACTGCTATCATCCACGGTGAGAAAGGCCAGCGCGTATGGACCGACTTCGAGGATGAAGAGGCTTTGAGCCTGGGTGTTTACAACACCTTTACACAGGACAACCTCCGTTATTCTCAGAACGCTCCTCTCAACATGTATGATGAGGTGAACACCCGTTGCAACCTTCCTGCTCAGATTGATATCGAGGCTACAGAGGGCGACGAGTACCGCTTCGTGATGGTAGCTAAGGGTGGTGGCTCTGCCAACAAGACCTACTTCTACCCAATGACCAAGGCTACTATCCAGAACGAGGGCACATTGCTCCCATTCCTCGTAGAGAAGATGAAGAGTCTGGGTACAGCAGCATGTCCTCCTTACCACATCGCCTTCGTTATCGGTGGTACTTCAGCTGAGAAGAACCTCCTCACCGTGAAGTTGGCTTCTATCAAGTACTACGATGAGTTGCCTACAACAGGTGATGAGACGGGTCGTGCTTTCCGTGACATCGACTTGGAGAACAAGCTCCTCGAAGAGGCTCACAAGATTGGCTTGGGTGCACAGTTCGGCGGTAAGTATCTCGCTCACGATATCCGCGTGATCCGTTTGCCACGTCATGGTGCAAGCTGCCCTATCGGTATGGGTGTAAGCTGCTCTGCCGACCGTAACATCAAGGCTAAGATCAACAAGGACGGTATCTGGTTGGAGAAGATGGATGAGAACCCAACAGAGTTGATTCCTGAGGAGCTCCGTAACCCAGGTGAGGGTACCAAGGGTATCGAGATTGACCTCGACAAGGGTATCGACGCAGTTCGTGCTGAGTTGAGCAAGTATCCTGTAAGCACCCGTGTTAACTTGAAGGGTACCATCATCGTGGCTCGTGACATCGCTCACGCTAAGCTCAAGGCTCGTCTGGATGCAGGCGAGGAGATGCCAGAGTACTTCAAGAATCACCCTATCCTCTATGCTGGTCCAGCCAAGACTCCAGAGGGTTATCCATGTGGCTCTATGGGACCTACCACAGCCAACCGTATGGACCCATACGTAGATGAGTTCCAGGATCATGGCGCTAGCCTTGTAATGATTGCCAAGGGTAACCGTGGCGATATTGTTACAGAGGCTTGCAAGAAGCATGGTGGTTTCTACCTCGGTACTATCGGTGGTGTAGCTGCCGTTCTCTCTAAGAGTTCTATCAAGAGCATCGAGTGCGTAGAGTACCCAGAGCTCGGTATGGAGGCTATCTGGAAGATTACCGTAGAGGACTTCCCTGCATTCATCCTCGTAGATGATAAGGGCAACGACTTCTTCAAGCAGTTGAAGCCTTGGACTCCTTGCAAGGAATGCCAGAAGTAAATGATACAGAAATCATGAATCGGGTAGGAGGTAAATGTTACTCATAAGAGGCATTTACCTCCTACTTTCGCATTCACCGACCTCCCACACCACCGTACGTGCGGTTCCGCATACGGCGGTTCCTACTTTGGGTGCCATTCGAGATACGAACCCATCAGCGTGACATACCCTGTCTTACGAAGACTATCATTGCTGATAGCCATTTTCAAAATAGGACTGTCTGCTACACGCCAATACCCAAGACGGCTGTTGCCCCACATATAGGCTTGGTATTTATCTATACCACACCTTACGAGGTTGGCAATCCTCGTCTTGACTCTCTTCCAAGACTTCCATATACACATGCGTATTCGTCTGCGCAGCCATTTGTCCGTTTCAAGGAGCAGTTGCTTCATATTTGCAAGATGATAGTACCCCACCCATCCTCGTATGTATTCCTCTAGCTTTTGCTTCCATTTTTCATATCCCCATCCATTGCTCCGATTCGTAAGTTCCTTTAGTTTGGCTTTCATCTTTGCTTTGGATTTGGGATGCACAGTCAGTTGGCATTTGCCTTTGGATACATAGAAGGAGTAGCCGAGGTATTTCACACCACGCACATACGAGACGACCGTCTTCTCCTTGTTCACCTTGAGGTATAGTTTACCTTCTATGAACTTGGTGATGGACTCCTTGACTCGCATTGCCGCTCGCTTGGACTTACAAAATATCATTGAGTCATCGGCATAACGAACAAAGGGGAGACCTCTGCGTTCGAGTTCCTTGTCCAACTCGTTGAGCATGATGTTGCTCAGCAGTGGACTCAACGGTCCTCCTTGGGGAGTTCCCTCCTCACTTGCCTCGAACAAGCCCTTGTTTATCACACCGCTGCGAAGATATTTGTGTATAAGGCTGACAACCCTCCCATCCTTGATGGTTCGGCTTAGGATTTCTATGAGTTTGCTATGACTCACCGTGTCGAAGAAGCGTTCCAAGTCTAAATCGACAACGTATATATAGCCATTGTCGATTATCTTCTGCGCTCCCCTAAGTGCATCGTGGCATCCTCGCCTTGGGCGGAAGCCGTAACTTCGTGACGAGAACTGTCGCTCATAGATGGGTGTCAAGGTTTGGTTGATGGCTTGTTGCACCAATCGGTCAACCACGGTGGGGATGCCCAACAGGCGCTTCTTGCCATTGTCCTTCGGCATCTCTACTCGACGGACTGGGTTCGGACGGTATGAGCCGTCCTGCAAGGAACGTATCAGAGAATCCTTGTTAGCCAAGAGCCAAGGGAGGAGTTCCTCACAAGACATCTTGTCGATACCGCCGCATCCCTTGTTGCGAACCACCGCTTTGTAGGCTTGGTTCAGGTTATCGGGACTAAGGATTCGCTCCAACAAGTGCTCCTTGTCGAATGGTACTTCCACGATGTTGTCTTCACACATCCACATGAAAGTCTGCGCTCCCCCATACCATTCGGATTCCGTCCTAGCTCTTTGGGGGCAGCCATTAACTTTTGCCAATGTTTTCTGCGTTCTTACTTTCATAAGGTATGTTTCAATTACTATCGTTTAATATAGGTTCTGTCCTTCATGCGCTATATCGAAAAGCACACTACTATGACATCTGCTGACTTCTCACGGCTAGCTTTACTCCTTGCCTTTCGCAACATAACTATTCGACAAGTCCGTGAGACCTCCTCGGATAAGGGCATTGTCTTTCCATCTTATACCCACTTCATTTACACCAACCGTTCCGAATAGCTATGGGACTTTGATTTGTATAGCAATCTAATCCACGGTCATATGCCTTGTATGAAGTTTCTGTACGTTAGGTCAGATGTTTGCCGCCGGCTTCTTTCAGATTCCAACTCACGATGGACACCCTTGCCATTGGCTAGGTAATTCCCGCTATTAGGGCTTACTAGGGACTTGCACCCATTAGACAATGCTCATGCCGAGCATACTATGAAAAAAGCTCAGGGCAGATAGCCCTGAGCTTTCTTTTTATACTTACGCTACACCCATGCTTTACACACAGCATGCAGCCTTGTTAACCGGACTTCCATAAAAACACATCATCACAGCCGTATCTGCTCCTGGCATCTGTCTGCCACCTCCTTTCTATGCGTAACACAGATAATAGTCTTATCGGAATACGAAGTAAAGAGGCGGTCGAAAAGAAGTTTCTCGGTTTCGGCATCCAGCGATGAGCTGATTTCATCCAACAACAGAATGTTGCCTTCGCGCAAAAGACTGCGGGCTATAGCAATGCGCTGTGCCTGATCGCCACTCAAACGGGTGGCATGCTCTCCTATCTTCGTATCCATACCTGCCGGCAAACTGAACACGAAATCGGCACAGGCTACATGAAGGGCTTCGGTAAGCTGCTCATCGGTAGCCACGGGATTGGCAAGAAGAAGATTATCGCGAATAGTTCCGCTCATCAGCGTATTACCCTGCTCTATATACACGATATGCGAACGCATGGCATAGAGGAGCATCAGCGAGGTGTCAACGGTTGCCTTGAGGGATCCGGAAGCCGACTTCTGGCTGAAGGTGCCAGCAGGAACCAGAAGACTGGAATGCTGATAATCATGACCTGTAACCAATATCGATTTCATATCAGTCATTGCCATCAGGAACGCCTTCTGCTTCTCTCCCAGACTACCACTGATAATGAGCTGTCCCTCCTCATCCTGTCTGCATTCCTCCTTGAAACCGGCAGGTTTCCTCAGTTCTTCCCCGCTTTCGTTCAAGGTAAGAGAGAAGGAGGTCAGGGCAGCAGATGCGACCTGTTCTTCGCATTCAAACGCCTAATAAGCCTCCAATAAAACAGCCATCATCTCCTGAGAGGAATCAGGACAAGAAAGGCTGAACCCGACATGGGCTACCTGATAATGCTTTATAATAGATTCCATTATTCTGTAATTTCAGTTATGCTCCCTATAAGGAACGGTTCAAGTTTTTCATTACTGCAACAAAGGCTCAGAGGCCTCATTGTCTGCAATTTCGCAACAAAAATACGATTTTTATCTGAGAAAGCCAAATCTTTCTCTATCTTTCTTCAAATTACAGAAGTTTTGCAGATGGAAATCGGCGCACAAAAAAAAAGAGATGAAGCAAAATCTACGTTGCTTCATCTCTTTTTATATAATCTCATATTCAGTATCTTACTGCATATCGTAAACCACCTGCATGAGCTTCTTGCCCAGTTCATCAGCCTGCTCCATGGTAGAGGCCTCGCTATATACGCGGATGATAGGCTCGGTATTACTCTTGCGGAGATGAACCCACTTGTCAGGGAAATCGAGCTTGACGCCATCGATATCTGTTACGGTGACATCCTTCTCCTTACCATACATCTCCTTAACCTTCACGAGGATAGCATCTACATCGGTAGATGGAGTCAGGTCGATGCGGTTCTTGGCGATGAAATAGTTAGGGAAGCTGGCACGGAGCTCGCTCACCTTGCAGCCCTTGTGAGCCAGACTGCTCAGGAAGAGGGCGATACCAACGAGAGCATCACGACCGTAATGGCTCTCTGGATAGATAACTCCACCATTGCCTTCACCACCGATAACAGCGTTAACATCCTTCATCTTGGTAGTTACATTCACCTCGCCTACAGCAGCTGCGGTGTACTTGCCACCATGCTTCTCCGTAACATCACGGAGGGCACGGGTAGATGAAAGGTTGCTGACGGTATTGCCTGGAGTCTTGCCCAACACGTAATCTGCCACACTTACCAAGGTATACTCTTCGCCAAACATCTTGCCATCTTCGCAGATGAAAGCCAAACGGTCAACATCAGGGTCTACAACGATACCCATATCGTAACCACTCTTCTTCAACTCATCCATGATACCACCGAGGTTCTTCTCCAATGGCTCCGGATTATGAGCGAAATCGCCTGTAGGCTCACCATTGAGAAAAGTATATGCTACACCGAGCGCATCGAGCAACTCTGGAAGTATAACGCCACCAACTGAGTTGATGGAATCTACACAAACCTTGAAATGGGCATTCTTGATTGCTTCGACATCTACGAGCTTCAAAGCAAGTACGGAGTCGATATGGCGCTTGTTGAAGGTATTGTCTTCAGTATATTTTCCGAGATGATCCACATCCGCATAGTCGAAGTCTTCCTTCTCTGCGATACCCAGCACCTCGTTACCATTAGCTGCTGTGAGGAACTCACCCTTCTCGTTGAGGAGCTTGAGGGCATTCCACTGGCGTGGGTTGTGAGAAGCTGTGATGATGATACCGCCGGCGGCACCACTCATGGTAACAGCAAGTTCAGTGGTAGGAGTAGTAGCCAGACCGATGTTCAGCACATCGTAGCCCATACCCATGAGGGTTCCACAAACCACATTCTTTACCATCTCGCCAGAGATGCGCGCATCACGGCCTACAACGATGGTATTACTCTCTGAAGCACCGCTACGGCGAATGAAGGTAGCGTATGCTGAAGTGAACTTAACGATATCGAGCGGATTCAAAGTATCGCCCGCTGGACCGCCGATAGTACCGCGGATACCAGAAATTGACTTAATCAGTGTCATAAATATATCTTTCTCTGTTTATGTTTATCTTCCTTTCTGCAGGGTCATGTCGTAGACACATGCCTGCACACTGCCCGATGCCGATGTGGTACCGTAAGAGTGAGGTACGAGCAAACGGATATGAGCGATGCGTTCATCATCAGTCTTCGGTCTGCCTATCTTAATCCAGGTGAATGGTATGAGCCAACCGCTAGGCACGGTAGAACTTACACTGCCATAATTGGATGAATTATATGTATTGGCCATCAGACTGGTTGAAGGATCAACGAAAGAACCGGTGAATGTACCGGAAGTATTGGTAACACTTATCTTATCTACATAATAGGAATAAGCAGGAACTTTGTTTGAAAGCGTGAGACACTTATCACTCATTTCAGCAGCATACGAAAGATTATACTCATCAAAGCGGACCAATACATCTACCGATGTACCTTTCTTGATATAGTCGCCACATCCCTGGTCAATCACCTGCATGTAGATACCGTTACTGTTGAAAAGTACCCATTCGTTGTTGTTCTTTGCTGTATCCGTCAGTTTTTCATTATTTTTCCAACGGCTGTTGAACTCATCCTCGGAGATAACCTTAATATTTTCCTTACGCAAGAAAGAGCTGATAGAATCGAGCTCTCTATCGCGCATGTCCTTATAAGTCTCACTATCATTGCATGCGGCAAACGATAAAACAGCCGCAAAAGCAATCATTGCAAACAAAAATTTCTTCATTCTTCTTTTTTAAATCTGATTTATTGGGCAAAGGTACAAAAAAGATAAGACAACACCGAGAGGAATAGGTTGATTTTATTATTATTTATCACTTATTATCATCCTATTGCCTCAAAACGGGGTTGTTTTCTGTCTTTTTCGTCATTTCTAAGGAAAAAACGGCTACTTCAGCATATCGGCGTATGCCAGGATAGCCTTCAGTGCTATCTGCTCTGCCTCCTGTATGCTGCAAAGCAATTTGCCGCCAGAAGCATTGCGATGACCGCCACCATTGAAGAACTCAGCTGCCATCTTATTGCATGGGAAATCGTCTACCGAACGGAGACTTACCAATACGCGATTGTCTATATCTGTATCTTCACGAAGAGAAATGGAGAGTTTGTGTCCCTTGATGGTAAGAGGTACGTTCACCAGTCCTTCCAGGTCGCCCTTGATAAAGTCATACTTCTTCAACTCTTTACGGGTCACGGTATAGAAACTGGCATGAAGGCCCTCTATTACCTGCAACTTTTCATTCATCAGATAGCCACGGAACCGGACTGCCGGAATGCGGGCATTATTGAAGACATTGCGGTAAATCTTATCCTTGTCGATGTTCTTGGTAAGCAGCAAGCAGATGATGTAATAGATATAAGGCTGGGTAGAATTATAGGTGAAACCGCCCGTATCGGTCATCATGCCGCAATAGATGCAGGTAGCCCAGGTCTGATCCATCTGTGGGAAACCTCCCAACTGCCAGACTACACGGAATACCAGGTCGCTGGCACTGCTGGCATGTGGCTGCGAAACCAGCAGCTTAGCCTCAAGATTAGGAGCCAGATGGTGGTCGATGATGACACGCAGAGTCTTGCAACCCAACAATACATGATCCATCTCATCAAGACGTCCCTCACTGCTAAAGTCAACACAGCATACCAGGTCGGCTTCATCGAAAGCTCGCTGCACCAGTTCAGGCTGTCTGTCATATCGCAGGATACCGGCAGCTCCAGGCAACCAGGAAATAGAATCCGGTATCATATCCGGCACACAAATGTCAACTTTCTTGCCCAAAGAGCGAAGATAACCAGCCCATCCCAAAGAAGAGCCGATGGCATCACCGTCTGGCGACTTATGTGCACAGACGACAATACGATGAGAAGCCGCTATCGTCTCTCGGAGAATAGCGGCTTCCTGATCTGTCAATATATTAATGTTTATATCCATCACATTAAATTAGAAGAGCTTGTTTGGATAAACACCCTCATCGATAAGATGCTGGATCTTATCAACAACACTCTGGCGGTCGGCTGCATAAGTTACACCAAACCACTTGCTGGTAGTATCGAGCACCTTAACGGTAGCTGTACCCTCATTGATAAGCTTGTTGACCATCAATGGGATGAAGAACTCAGCCTTCTTGTTTTCCATATTCTTAGGATCACTCAAGAACTCCTTGAAATACTCCTCACTATGCTGGAAGTAATCAGGTGTGAAGCCCCAAACGTTCATGGAAACAGGAGTATTGTCGCCAACAGCAACCCACTCTCCCTGCTCGTCCTTGTAAGATACCTTACCGTCGATACGCATGATCTCGGTACGCTCTACACAGGTTGTCAAGTTCTCATCAGCATCCTTAGAGCAGATGCCGCGAGCTACGGTACCATTCTCACTCAAGGTATTACCTACACGGAAACCTACCATGGCGTAACGGTTCTTGCTGCCCTCTGGAAGTTCAGAGAGGAACTTGCCGATTACCATGAAGCAATCGCGGTTGTAGAAGTCATCGCAGTTGATTACGCAGAAAGGTTCCTTGATGATATCCTTTGCCATCAGGACAGCATGATTTGTACCCCATGGTTTCTCACGACCTTCTGGAACTGAGAATCCCTCAGGGAGATCATCCAATGCCTGGAAGCAAAGTTCTGCAGGAATATGACCCTCATACTTTGAAAGAATCTTCTCACGGAACTGATCTTCGAAGTCCTTGCGGATAACGAATACAATCTTTCCAAAACCAGCCTGAATAGCATCATAGATGCTGTAGTCCATGATAGTCTCACCATTAGGACCCAGACCATCAAGCTGTTTCAAACCACCATAACGGCTACCCATACCGGCAGCCAGAAGCAATAACGTAGGTTTCATTTTGTCTATACTTTTATTTATTAATAGTTGATAGTTATTAAAAAAATAACGATGCAAAAGTAACAAAAAAAATGCAGTTAACCGCAAGTTTTCCTACTTTTTTTTGATTAATATCAATTTTTATTCTTTTATGCACTATCTGTAACACATATCAGACTTATTTCCGGACACATCTCCCAGGCTAAACCTAGAAAGGATAACCCACAGCGAAATGCAGACTCTGGGCATCCTTGAACCGACGGATGTTATAGATGCCATTCTTGCCGGTATCGTAAGGAACATGCAGACCGATACCCCAGTCGACACGTATCACAAACATACCCATGTCATAACGCACACCGACACCGGTGCCTACCGCCAGCTGCCGGAAAAACTTGTCTACATCAAACTTGCCGAGCGGACTGTACTCATGGTTGCGTAAGGTCCACACATTACCTGCATCCAGGAAAAGGGCTCCATAGAGATCGCCCCATACCTTCTGACGGTATTCCAGATTCATCAGATACTTGATGTCGCCCGTCTGGTCGATATACGAATACTTGCTGTTGGTAGGCTGGTATCTGCCCGGTCCGATGCTTCTCACATTAAAGGCTCGTACACTGTTGGCACCACCGATATAGAACTGCTCATAATAAGGAGCATTCTCGGCATTGCCATAACTCCAGATAATGCCGGCATTGACATGTCCCACCAGCGTACCATCCTGGGTGATACGCCAATATTTCACAAAATCTGTCTCCAGTTTCAGAAACTGAGCAAACGGATTCTTGAACATCTTCTTGTCTTTCTCATTCCATCCCTTTCCGGCCGCCATGTAACCAAGCGAAAGGATATTGGCTGCCTCGCTGATGGTGGTTGACCAGGTGATAGGATGGCGGTAACGGCGCGGACTGCGATAAGTATAGGTGTAACTCATCTTAGGCACAAACTGGTCGCGCATCGATATCTGAAGATAAGGATGCAGGGCGAGGATGCTATCGAAAGCGGCTGTGCGGCTGTTCATAAACTCATAAGAGAGAATCAGCGGACTGAAAGAATGCTGATGCTGGTAAGAGGTAGACCACGCATAGGTTAACTCGCCCGCTGCCACATGACGTCGGAAATAGCTGGCTCTGTTCAGCACATTCATCGAAGCCTTGATGGTAGTAGTTGGCACACCCCGATATTTGGTAGGCATATGCCCGGCACGGTATCTGCGCTCATTCTGCTCCATCGTTCTGAACATATTCCAAGGCGTGATGATGCGAGGGAACTCTACGGAAACATCCGATCCGTATTCATAGGAATTGATGCGGGTAGAACCTCCACCAGCTTGACTGATGGTTTGCCACTCATGCGAACCATGCAGGTTGACAGTAAGTTTCTCGCCTCCATGAAAAGCATTGCGCTTGGTAAGACCCACTACCAACTCCGGTCCTACTCTACCGGTCGTTTTGCCGCGGGCATTTGCCTCGACATAGAAATCGTATGGTTTGTCGAATACCAGATCGATATTAGCATCCAAGGTATCACGATAAACTACATTGCCCAGACTGTCGAGGGTCTGCACCGAACGGGGAGTGAACTGGATGCTGGAATAGCTGAAGAGTCCCATCTCCTGAAGTCCGGTCTTGGCACGTTCCTCGGTACGTACCCGATACAGTTCGCGGGGACGCAGGCGCAGACTCTGCAAAACGATGCCCGGACGTATCGGCATCTTTCTTCCATTATAATGGAAACTCAGATAGCTGCGCACAAAGGAATCCTTCAACTCCTCCATATACTGCTTTCTGAAATTAACATGAATCTTTCCGATATACCACTGGCGGGTAGCCCTATCGTCCACGCTGTCTGCCATCATCAGCCGCAACTGCACCTTGCCGGGCACATTCACGGTATCGGCAAGATAAGAAGCATAACTGTTCTGATAGAAATAATAGCCCCTGTTGCGGAACAGACGGGTGATACGCTGACGTTCCGATTCCATGTTGGCGACATTGAAAGGACTCCCCTTCCGTATGAGCGCCTTGTTCATGGAAGCATCTATAAACTGCTTGCTCTTGGCTGGGAAGTTGAGATAAGCCATAGAATCAAGCGTCCAGAGATGACCGAAGTCTACCTGATAGGCGACCTTTGCCTTCTTCGGATTGCTCTGTGTCAGCACATCATAAGTCACCTTACCGTTAAAATAGCCATATTTATCGAGCTGATGCTCGGCTACCTGGGCACGGAGCTGCGGATTCACATTCGCCATCAGCTTAGGTTTGGAACCGAATACCTTGGTTATCCACTTAGCCAGTGCTCCATCCGACTGAGAGAAAGCATTCCATATCCACAGGCGCACAGGGAATGGTGTGCGGTAATAGCTGCTTCCGAACAAAGCACCGTTCGGAGCCGAAGCCAGGGCATACTCCATCTCGGTGATGGTAGAATCAGCATAAGATCCCTTCTCGTAGTTCTTATACTCGATAGGTACCAGACCCGTAAACAGCTGCTCGTCTTCTTTCAGCGCACTGGTTGAAGAGCAACCCGTTATGAGCTGCCCCGACAACATCAGCAATGCTGCCACATATATAATAAGGTATAACCTGTTCTGCTGTTTCATATCGCTCATTACTTTTCGTTAAGTTTCAATGGATCAAAGTCCTTTGTTTTGGCTTTCTCCATCGTATCCTTCTTCTCATTCGTATGCTTCTTCACCGTAGGATTCTTCTCCATTGGGGCTGCAGGAATCTGCTGCTTATCGGTCTTGAAACGGAAGATGTCCTTGAAATGCTGCAACTTTCTCTGCCATTTGAAACCGACACCGTACTCACCTATCAAACCTTCGAGCCAATCGTAGGTATTATTGTTGTAGAAGGCACGGATATACTGGCTCGCACCTTCGTTGAGACGGTACTGCAATTCGATATTGTTGAAGAATGCATCATCATTGTTGGCTGCATTCTCCATTTCTGCACCGGTAGAAACCTTGCCGCCCACACTGAAACTCAAGCGGTTGTTGAAGAACCGCTTGGCAAACTTAAAGTTGTAATCGGTGTGCATGGCACCCGCTGCATTGGTGGAGTTATCTACCGACATACCGACATCCACACCCACAGAACGCATCGCAGAACCTGCAATATTATTGATCTCTGAGTTGAGGAATGAGGTCAAGGCACTGTTCATGGAGAACGAATTGGTATTTCCGTTGGCAAGATACATGCCCGAAGCCAGCATCGTAATGGCTATCTTACCCCGCTCTTCAATACTCATCGTGTTCAGTTCATCCTGCAAGGTGGCATCGTTTGGTGAGGAAACGATAAACTGGATGCCTGGCTTATTCAATGTCTGCGAGAGTTTTACGCCACAAATGAAATCCACCGAGCGGCCGGTTCCCTGTCCCTCGTTTACCGTTGTCCTGACATTCTCTGTTGCCGTGATGTTCAGGGTCGGGTTGAACGGATCGCCGTTAAACTCTATGTAGCTGCCGTCCTGGATATCAAACGTCTTGAGCGGAATGATAGGCAGCGAATATTTCATCTTGCCATTGTTCAGGGTATACTTGCCCGTGATGCCGATGCCATCAACCGAATTGTAAGTCATCGTCAGATTACCACCGCCCATCAGGTCGATGTAGTTGGTCTGGTCGGCATTCAAAGCACAGAGGATATGAGCCGACTCGTCTATCGACATGCCCAACATCATGTTCAATCCTTCCAGTGCCGGACGCTCGACAACGACAGGCTTGCCACTCTTGAAATTCGTAAACTTCACCAGCTCATCGAGCTGCGTATCAGTAGTCAGTTCCGATTCTTTCAGCACATACGTCATATCCGTATTGCCGAGAACATCCAGCTTACCCTGCATCTTCAGATTGCTTACCGATCCGCGCATCGCTCCAAAGAAGTTGACATACGCCTTGCCGAAAGCCTCGGAACGGGCATTCTCCTTGGCATCAATCAGCAGGAAGTTCTGTGCTCGCATCCGGATATCGAGCATCATCTTCTCTATATTCGTAAAGTCGAGACTGCCCTGGATATTGAGCGGACTCTCATTGTTGGCATACATCATGAAGTTTTCGAAGAGCAACTTGCTGTCTATGATACGGACAGGATCGTTGGCAAAACGCATCGTGATGCCATACGGCACACTGACGAAATAAGCCGAATCCAGATATACTTCGCCCTCTACATCCAACTGGCTCAAGGCTCCCTTCAAACTCAGTTTTCCTTCGCCATATCCCTTCAGACCCATAATCTGGTCAGGAACGAAACCGTTGACAAAATGCAGAGGCAACTTCTCCATACCCACTTCGGCATCGAGATAACCGTTTCCTTCCGATTTGTAAGTACCCTTTACGGTAGCTACTTCTTCACCCTCATAATTGAGGAAACCATCTACATAATGAGAACCGTCGCTCTTTGGCATGTAAACGAATTCAGTACCGACATCTCCCATCGGACACTTTTCGTAAACCATATTGTCGATGTTCAGATTAGAAGAAACCGAGAGTTCATCCTTGGTCTGGATAATATGGAAGTCGCCGTCAAGAATACCCGAGATGTCAGGCATATAAGGAATCACGCTGAGCACTTTATCCAGATTAAACTGGCTCATGCTCACCGTAAGATCCTGCAGCGCTTCTTCGTTTTCATCATTGCTATATATACGGATACCCATGCCGTTGGCTGCCTTCAGAATCAGATTGGCAGAAACACGGTCGTCATTGCCCAACATCAGATAGTTGTCATCGTTGGCAGTAAACTTTTTGTACCCCAGGACAGGATGGGTATCGATGAGCGAAATCTTCACGCCGTTTTCCAGCAACAGCGCCTCCAGCCCCACATCTACACCCAATCTGTTTTTGGCATCATAGATGCGGGCATCGATATTGGAACCTTTCTCCTGCAGTTCGCCCTCTACCTGTGCCCGGAACACATACTGAGGATTATGCTTGTTGTTCTGAACACGTGCTGCATAGCGGATGGTATCGCCCTCAGTCTTCACCAAGGTACGGATCGTATCCAACTGCATGCCACTCGCTACCAGTGAATCGATGTTGAGATAACCATTGACACCTGTTACAGGCGACATGGTCATCTTCATATCCACCGTCTTGAAATCATAACCGCAGTAAGCGATGAAACGGGAAATGAAATTGTCCTTTCCTGTGGTAAGATAAACATGACCGAAAGGGAACTGACTGCGCATCTTCACCTGATCGATATGATGGTTCCTAAGCTGATGAGCCAATTCTTTCTGCAATCCGGCAAAACGGCTCATCAACTGCTTATAGCCTCCGTGTACATCCATGTTGAGATGGAAGTCGCCGCAATTGATGACTGCGTGCGTGGTATCTCTGCGGGTAAAGACATCAGCGTCAACACCCACCGGACGATAATTCTTCTCTGCCGTACGAACCGTAATATCACTCATCGAAGCCATGATGTCGTGACTGTCCTTCAGGTCGGACCTGATATCCATGTGACCGCAGAGCGACAGGCGCATCGGTGCCTTCGTTACCTCTAATGAATAAAGATTCACATCGCGGACATCTGCCACCAGGGTAGCCTCCAGTTTCTTGGAATTCGTAAGTGCATCAAGGCTGACGAGCCCCGTAAGATACTGGCTCTTGCTGTCGATATCGGCATGCACCTTTCCATTGGCAACGTGAGCCACTGCCAATACATGATCCAGTTTGTATTTGCCATACTGAATCTGGTTTACCTGTGCCTTAGCCTGCAATCGGGTACGAGGAGAGAGGAAATCAGTTCCCACTCCCTTCGCCTGCAATGAGCCGGTGAAAGAATGCAAATCCTGTTTTGGAAGAAAATGCTTTGCCTGGATGTTGTGCGCCTGAATCTTAGCTTGATAAGCCAGACGGTTCATATCGATACTGCCGTCTTTCCGGGTCTTCGCATCTATCTTGGCATCTACCCTCATTCTGCCACGACCTTCGGTAATGGCGAGTCGGGTAGCATATCTGGAGCCGTCTGCCTGAATGTTACCACGAATTCCGATACCGCTAGGCACACGTATCTCCTGCATCAGAGAAGGGTCAAACATGGCGGTAACGAAATCCAGATGATAGGTACGGGCGTTCAGATCTACATTTGCCTTCAGACGGTTCAAATCCGTCAGGTTACCCACTTTTCCATCAGCACTCAGTTCGAAGGCTGTAGGCAGCGACAGTTTCAAACCCGAGAAAGATGCCTGCTGCATATTTCCCTTGAACGAACCTTCTATCTTCATCGGATAGAATGGCCATTTCTTCTTCATGGCGCTTGGGAAGGCATCGCCTGCAAAGAGGAACAGGTCTGAACGGCCCAAAGCTCCCTTCAGCTGTGCCATCAACTTGCCAGGTTTCACCTCATCAAAGGCATTCATATCCATATCCACCGTTGCCTGCAATTGGGAGTATGGGGTACGGAGACAGATATCAGGCAACTGCAGTTTCACGGAATCCATCACGAATCTGCCATAGAGCTGGTCTACCTGCAAACCGCTTTTCTCCTTAAACTGAACTTCACGAATCTTGACATCGATCTTCGAATCGCAATAATATAAAGAGTCTGCCTTCAAAGTCATGGCCGACAGGGCGATATGGTTAAAGTCCATGCCCGATACCGGACGGATATAGTTCTGGTCATAGTTCACCTTGCCCTTCTTCCAGTCAAGATGACCTATCTGATAAAGTCCTTTATAAAGGTCGAGATAGGTAGTCTGCACCACCGCATCTCCAAAATAAGCATTCACCTGGAGGGTATCTCCAGGCATGTGTAATACGAAATCAGTGTTCTTCAGTTTCAGTTTTTCGATATTCACCTTCCAGAAATTGGTACTAGGCGTAGTATCCGGCGGCACAGTATCGCTCAGTTCTACCGAGAGACGGGCATCAGCCAACAGGGCATGATTCACCCTGACCTTCTCCTTTCCGAGATCAATGCCATGAGCCTTCAGGCGCAGATTACCTACATTGCCCTTGATTCTGGCTTCGTGAATAAAATTAGTGGTATTCACCTTCATCTGGGTGAAATTGAGTTCATCCACCATGACTTGACTTTCGAAAAGAGGCAACAATTGTACGTCTACCACCATCTTCCGGATGTCGGCAACGGTATCTCTCTTATTTTTTAAAGCCAAGTTTGGGGAATTCTTGAGTGAGTCGATTGGCTGAAGTACCTTTACGCCTTCCACTCCTAGTTTCAGAGGGAAGACGAGGCGTACTTGCTTTACCGAAATATCCATACCCGTCGACTCAGAGGCATAAGCAGCCACTTGCTTTACCGCCCAATTCTGAACAGGTGGCAGATAAAGCAGAATGGATAACAAAAAGATGAGCGCCAATGGAGTCAACACCGTGATTCCTGCCCATTTCGCATACCTCTTCATAAGCATGGATTTTTGAGTTAGGGTGCAATAGCTCGCCAAAGATTATCATCCGGCAGCGGAGCCTCTGCTACTATTGTTTCTTTAGACACAGGATGAACAAATTCTACTCTGTGTGAAAGGAGAGAAATACTGCCATCTGCATTGCTACGTGGAGAACCGTATTTCAGATCTCCCTTGATAGGACATCCCATCTTGGCAAGCTGGCATCTTATCTGATGATGGCGACCCGTCATCAAGTTCACCTCCAGAAGTGTATAATGGTCTGTATGACCTATCACCTTATACTTCAATATCGCTTTCTTCGAGTTTTTCACCTCATGGTCGTAAGCATAGCTCTTATTCTGCTTTTCATTTCTTACTATCCAATGGGTGAGCGTAGCCTCAGGTTCCTTTGGCATGTTCTTCACGATTGCCCAATAGGTTTTGTGAACTTCGCCATCCCTGAACATATTATTCAGACGACTCAATGCCTTAGAAGTCTTGGCAAATACGACCAAACCCGAAACAGGACGGTCAAGGCGATGCACCACACCGAGAAATACATTTCCCGGCTTGTGATACTTCTCCTTGATGTACTGTTTCACAGTCTCCGAGAGAGGTTCGTCGCCGGTCTTGTCGCCCTGCACGATTTCACCACTTCTCTTAGAGACTATGATTATATGGTTGTCTTCGTAAACTACCTGCATGTTTTATCAACAAAACGTTGCCGAGAGATTACATGTTCATACCACCGTCGATCTGAATAACCTGACCGCTAACATAGCTAGACAAGTCGGAAGCGAGGAAGAGGCAAACATTTGCGATATCCTCTGTCTGACCACCACGACGCAATGGAATCTTCTGCATCCAGTCCTTGCGGATTTCCTCAGGCAACTGTGCAGTCATTGCAGTCTCGATGAAACCAGGAGCTACAGCATTGGCGCGTACGCCCTTAGGACCCAACTCCTGAGCGATAGACTTAGCCAAAGCAATCATACCAGCCTTAGAAGCTGCATAGTTGCACTGACCTGCATTACCATGAACACCTACTACAGAAGCCATGTTGATGATAGAACCACCACGCTGACGAAGCATGATTGGAGAGCAAGCATGAATGAAGTTGAAGGCTGACTTCAAGTTTACATTCAAAACAGCATCCCACTGAGCCTCGCTCATACGGAGCATCAAACCGTCCTTAGTGATACCTGCATTGTTAACCAGGATATCGATAGAACCGAAGTCCTCATGAATCTGCTTAACTGTCTTCTGTGTCTCCTCGAAATCTGCTGCATTACCAGCATAAGCACGACAGGTTACACCAAGAGCCTCAATCTCCTTACGAGTAGCTTCCAAACCGGCAGCCATATCGTCGTTGAGTACGAGGTCTGTAAATGCGATGTTAGCGCCCTCAGAGGCGAACTTCATAGCGACAGCCTTACCGATGCCGCGAGCAGCACCTGTTACAAGGGCTGTTTTACCACTTAATAATCCCATTTCTTTCTTATTTAATTAATTATCAATTAGTTACGTATTTACCATTTTCTTTTATCTAGAGTTTCAAGCCCGACTTTCCCAAGGCACCATAAACCACCTTGGCAACCAGAGGTTTGCTCGACTCCACATTCATGCCATGGCCCAAACGTCCATAGATAAATGGAACCTCGAGACCTTTGATACAATAGTGAGTAATATCGGCCACCAAATCGATGTTATCAATATCAAACTCACCATCTTCTCTTCCTTCGGCATAAATTCTTCTGAGAATCTCTATTTCGTCTTCATCGAAGTTTTTTCTCGCCTTCTCAACCATCCAGATGTTTCGGAAGAACTCAGCACGGAGGTTACCGTTTCTTACAACCGTTTCCTTGATCATACTGAGGTGAGTATAGATAAGCTCGATGATTTTATCCTGTGGACGCATCTTGCAATTAGCAACCTCGTCCAACTTGTCCGAAAGACGCTCCAACTCTGATTCTATCACAGCGTAATAGACATCCTCCTTCCTACTGAAATAAGTATAAAGCGTACGTCTTCCCTTACCAGAAGCTACAGCAATATCATTCATCGTAGTATTTGCTATACCATTCTTGGCAAAGAGTTGTCGTGCGACATCTACCAGTTTTTGTCTTGTTTTGGATACTGACATATTGAAGCCCTTCCTTTTTTATTAATTGCACATAAAAATATTATTGTGCAAAAGTAGCACTTTAATTCGAATTAAACAAATATTTAATGTTAAATTAATAAATTAGGGCACAAAAAAATCGGATAAGATGTTGTTGACCAACTTCTTACCCGATCATTGTTGCGGCGGCAGGACTCGAACATGCGACCTCCAGGTTATGAGCCTGGCGAGCTACCAACTGCTCCACACCGCGATATAATCAACTCATTTCTGAATTGCGAGTGCAAAGGTACGACTTTTTTCCGACCCCGCCAAACATTTTGTCAGAAATCTGCATATATTTAACAGTTATTAAACAGAATAGCAACAAAACGTACATAAAAGAGGCGAAAACGAGTAAAAAGCAAGCCCGATTGCTCTTTTTCAGAACAATCGGGCCTTATGGAAAAAGAATTACTTTTTCAAAAGTTTCATTACCTTCTCGAAATATCTCTGAGTACGCTTCTTACTGTAATGATTACCGCCATTCCATGAACGGATTGCGCGCTCGATACTATTAAGAGGATTGTAGACACTCTGAATCAATAGAAACATTTCTTTAGATTTAGCTACATTATATCTATCAGCCAAAGTGTAGCGCTTCTTCGATTTCTTGCGCTTCAGAATATTATTACATTCTGCTACTAAAATTGGAGTGATCTGCATCACACCTACAGAGTTACCGCTCTTAGCTTTCGGATCACCCTTACTCTCTACCTGAATGATAGCGTCCATCACTGGAGTCCAGTCCATCTCGCTAGTAGAGGATACATTTCCTGATGTTGCAGCCGACGCTGCATGAATTTCTAATGTCAGCATTAACATGCTAACTAATACCATTGTTATTCT